>Ga0209633_10000001_pt1 | contig 909178 bp, 718 predicted proteins | sample Cruoilmetagenom1_FD_187290 | JGI IMG/M metagenome (GOLD analysis project Ga0209633, IMG submission 187290) | Oil polluted marine microbial communities from Coal Oil Point, Santa Barbara, California, USA - Sample 1 (SPAdes) (version 2) | ecosystem: Environmental > Aquatic > Marine > Oil seeps ... | reverse complement strand
TGATACCTGTCATCCCTAAAAGGAAGAATGCCAAACAGCCTAATCCAGAATTTGATAGCTACTTATACAAGCTACGTCATCTTGTTGAAAATATGTTTGCAAGGCTCAAGCATTTTCGTAGTATCGCCACTCGCTATGAGAAGTTAGCTCGTAATTTTAAGTCAATGCTTTATCTGGCGTGTACTATCGTTCATTGTAAGATGAATTGAAGACACGCCCTAATAATCAAATTTTTTATTTTTTATAACAAGCATAGTTATTAAGGATTATTCATGAGTAAGCTGCAAGCACCCTTTACCCCGCTCAATATCGCCATCTTAACGGTTTCTGACAGTCGTACTCTTGCAGAAGATACCTCAGGGCAATATTTGGTTGACCAATTGACCGCAGCAGGCCACCAACTGGCGGATCGTCAGTTGATTATTGATGATATTTATAAAATCAGAGCCGTCATTAGTGGTTGGATTGCCGACCCAGATGTGCACGCCATTATTACCACTGGTGGTACGGGTTTCTATATCAGAGACAGTATGCCTGAAGCAGTCGGCGTATTATTTGATAAATCGGTTGATGGTTTTGGCGAAATGTTCCGCTTAATCTCAAAAGACGATATCGGTATGTCTACCATCCAATCTCGCGCCGTTGCTGGTATGGCAAACGGTACGGGCATTTTTTGCCTGCCCGGTTCGTCAGGTGCTTGCCGCACTGCGTGGGAAGGTATCTTACAAGAGCAGCTCGATAGCCGCACGCGTCCTTGTAACTTTGTGCCGCACTTTATGCGTACCAACCCAGGTCACGATTGATTGATGCTGCAAGTTGCAGACAGCTCAACCCAAGCAGATGAACTCAGCTGCTTAGCCGGTATCGTTATTTTAGCAGGCGGCGCCTCCAAACGTATGGGGTCGCCAAAAGCTGAGCTTATCTTGCCAACAAGCGATTGAATTATTAAGTCTTCTCTAAACTGACTCCTCTATTTACGCTGGAACATTATTTAAATGGTGCTAGTTTGTTTGTATGCTGCACTGAGCTATGCTGAAGAAACCGTAGAGGTAAACTTGGTAAACTAAGCGTATTAATCGGAGCTTACCAGAAACAAGAAAACTACCTCCTAGAGCCGAATTTAAAGCTGAAGCTGTCAAGAAGGTTGCGGGAGGGTATAACTAGGACTAGCTGTCAATCAGTGCCCAAGCTTATAAAACAATCTCATAATTTGTACTACGCCCTGAAGCAGCGGACTTCTCTAACATTCCTTTTTCTATCAAATCATTGATATCTCGAAGTGCGGTATCAATCGAGCACTTATTAATAGTCGCCCATTTTTTAGTGGTCAACTTGCCGTAAAAGTCACTCATCAAACTATTAAGCATCTTAATCTGTCTATCATTTAACGCATGATGTCGATGCATCTGCCAAAAGCTGGCTTTATCCATAATTTTATCGGTGGTCGCTTGAGCTGCAAGTAAAGCGTCTTTCAGCGTTTCTAAAAACCAAACCAGCCACAAAGTAATATCGCGATCGCCTTTTTGTGTACGTTCCAACACCTTATAATAATCATTGCGCCGATTTAGAATTTGCGCGGACATACTATAAAAGCGCTGAGCGCTACCATCACTTTTTGCTAGCATTCGCTCCGTGATTGCTCTTGTCAGCCGTCCATTACCATCATCGAAAGGATGCAACGTCACAAACCATAAATGCGCGATACCCGCTTTAATGACCAAATCTAAATTATCTTGCTGGCTAGACGGCATATTAAGCCACTGTAAAAAAAGATCCAACTCATCAAAAATCCTGTCTGCATGAGGAGCAACAAAATGCACTCGCTCTCGGCCATAGCCTCCTGAAACTACTTGCATAGCGCCTTGACTATCATCCCGAAGCTTGCCAACTTTAATACGATAAAGCCCGCTATAGCCTTCTGGGAACAGCGCTCGATGCCAACCGAGCAAATCTTCTAACAATAAGGGCTTTTGATAGTGGAATGTTGCATCTAGCATCATCTCAACCACTGCATCAATTTCTCGTGAGGCTGCAGGCATATTATGGTCATCAACCCCTAAATGCCGAGCAACAGAGGATCTTACTTGATCTGTTTTTAAAATTTCACCTTCGATCTCAGATGTTTTAACGATTTCAAGAGTAACGGCGTCTAACTGAGCTTCAACATTTAAATCAAATCCTAGTGTCAGCAATTTTCCGAGAAGCTGACCTTGAAGCAATCGCACTTGGCTTACCAGCGGCAACAGTTTTTTATCTGACCATTGCCAATCTGTCCAATTGGGGTGTTCATGAATATAAGTAACGTGTTTCATAATAAGACCAAAACCTGCAGAAGTTAGAGGGCTATTCTCCTTATATTATGCAGAGATTAGACTTAATAAACAAGGAAAGTCATCGCCGAAATGATGAGTTAAACCTAGCCTTTTTAGTAAAAAGGACAGAAAAAGTGGAGAAAATATAGGTAATTAGCTCAAAAAACCGAGGGGGGAGTGGAGGTAAAAACACTATAATTTTATAGTGCCTATTTACGAAATAAATCTAATATGATTTTAAATAACTTTGCGTTTTCGTGAAGTTAAAAATCGCTGTAGGCATTATAAATAAAGGGATGTAATATAAGATACATTTATGGGTTTTGGTTGACCTACCTTGACATGGTAGAGGTCGCTAGTTCGAATCTAGTTACGCCTACCAGATTCGAAAGCCCCAATCTTTATGATTGGGGCTTTTTTTTATGCCTGTAATTTAATGCCTATAAAATATGGATGGTAGAAAAATAGAAAATTCGTATCCGTTAGACGCTCAAATTTTATAATTCGCCTGCCTCTCAAAATAAGGTTTTCAACTTTTTCTAAAAAAATCTATCTCAATTTAATCCGCACCATAACTCTGCCTTTTAAGATAAATGCTATTTCAGAAACAAACAAAGCTTAATGTCTGGGCAACATAGAAATGTTACTATGAGCTTTAAAGTTGAATAAATATGACGATAGCAATTATTTTGTTTGCATCGTTTGATAGTAGTCATTTTTAATCAAATACATTTATAACTAAAATAAAGCGGGGCAAGATATGGGATTGTTAGTCGACGGTCAGTGGCAAGATAAATGGTATGACACCAAGGCGAGCGAAGGACGCTTTGAGCGCGAAGATGCTGGTTTTAGAAGCTGGGTGACGGCTGATGGCAGCGCGGGCCCATCAGGTATCGGCGGCTTTAAAGCTGAGCCCAATCGTTACCATTTATATGTCTCGCTTGCCTGTCCTTGGGCGCATCGCACCACCATTTATCGCAAGCTAAAGGGCTTGGAGGACATGATTTCACTGTCTGTCGTGCATCCATTTATGGGCGATAAAGGTTGGACATTTGCAGAGGGCGCAGGCGTCATTGCTGATCCAATCGTCAAAGCAGACTATCTATATGAGGTTTATATTGCCGCGAAGCCTGATTATACGGGACGCGTGACAGTGCCAATATTATGGGATAAAGAAACCAATACCATCGTCAGTAATGAATCGTCTGAGATTATTCGGATGTTTAACTCAGCCTTTGACGAAGTAGGGGCAACAGCCATTAATTTTTTGCCAACAGAGTTGCTAGCAGAAATCGATACGGTTAATGAGTTTGTTTATTCAGCGGTGAATAACGGCGTTTATAAAGCAGGATTTGCCACGACCGAAGCCGCTTATAAAGAAGCGGTAGTAACCTTATTTGATGCGCTAGACACGTTAGAGGCGCGTCTAGCAGACCAGCGTTACTTACTAGGTAATACGATAACTGAGGCGGACTGGCGCTTATTTACCACGCTGGTGCGCTTTGATGCGGTATATGTTGGACACTTTAAATGTAATATTCGCCGCATTGTTGATTATCCCAACCTTTCGGGTTATCTGCGTGATTTATATCAGGTGCCCGGTATCGCAGAGACGGTAAGTATCGAGCATATTAAGGCGCATTATTACACCAGCCATGCCAATATCAATCCCACGCGTATTATCCCCGTCGGTCCGCTGCTTGACTTTAATGCAGCGCATGACCGTGCCCATTTATAAGTTTTATTGAGCTTTTAAAATAAGGCCAATAAAAAACCGCGTCAGCTAATACATAAGCTGGCGCGGTTTTTTTATATACAACGCAATTTAATGCATATTAAGCATTATTCAATTGACGAGCCGCTTCTAGGGCAAAATAAGTCAAAATTCCATCAGCGCCCGCACGGCGGAAACCTATCAAGGATTCTAAAATCACCGCATCGGTTAGCCAGCCATTTTGAATAGCAGCCATATGCATCGCATATTCGCCCGACACTTGATAAGCAAAGGTCGGTACGCCAAAGGTGTTTTTGACTTCGCGGATAAGGTCTAAATACGGCTGACCCGGTTTAATCATCACCATATCAGCGCCCTCGGCTATGTCCATGGCAACTTCGTGCAGTGCTTCGGCGCGATTACCAAAGTCCATCTGATACTGCTTTTTATGACCGCCTTTTAAGTTGCCTGCACTGCCGACGGCATCACGGAACGGACCGTAGTAAGCAGAGGCATATTTGGCAGAGTAGGACATGATAGCGGTATTGACAAAGCCTTCGGCTTCAAAGGCGTCACGCATGGCTTTGATGCGGCCATCCATCATATCACTTGGAGAGATGATATCAGCGCCAGCGCGAGCGTGGACGAGCGCTTGCTTGACCAATACTTCCACCGTTTCGTCATTGACCACATAGCCCCTGTCATCAAGCAATCCATCTTGACCATGTGAGGTATAAGGGTCTAGCGCCACATCGGTCATCACTACCATTTCTGGCACGGCATTTTTCACCGCTTTGACTGCACGTGCGCTAAGGCCGTTTTCATCATAAGCCGATTTGCCATCAGGCGTTTTTAATGAATTATCAATCACGGGGAAGATGTCAATTGTGGTGACGCCCTCCGCTAATAATTCTTTGGCATAATTAATCAGCAAATCAATCGATAAGCGTTCAACACCGGGCATACTAGCGATTGCTTCGCGCTTATTGTTGCCTTCTAAAACAAAAACAGGGGCGATAAAGTGCTTGGGATGCAGCTCAACTTCACGAATCATCGCGCGCACGTTGTCGTTATAACGCAAGCGACGTAGGCGAGTTTCAGGGAATTGACGGTTAAAAGTATAAGTCATGAGGTTTCCTTATTTGATTTTAAGCATGTGTTACTTATCAGCTTGATTAAATAAGCTGTTTTAATGCATGTTTTTTATAAAATTGGCACCGCTAAAGTGATAAAAGCGTCGTTAATATAATGTTCTATTATACCCAGCACTACTATAACGAATAATTACTATAACCAATAGTCGCTATCGAAAGCAAAAAGCCCTACCAAGTCGGTAGGGCTGATTGTACGTATCGACTGTCAATGTGAGGGTAGTGCCCTCACAATATCTTTTATGACTGTTTAAGGCTCAACAATCTGGGTAACAGGTACTTGCTCAACACTGGTGTCGCTAAAGGTCGTCTTTTCAGTGACCACACCTACCGCAGCGTCTGTTTTGCCATCATTATTGACATCAACCACAGCGGTCGGCTTAAAGGTTGCCTTTTCTGTTGGTTGCGCCTGCTTAATCGCTTGGGCTTCTTGTGCAGAAGCCACACGAGCTGAGCTAGCCGCATCGATAGCATCGACCGCTTTTGCTTTATTACTATTGGCAGGTAGATTGACCAATTGCACTAAGTTTTTATGCGGTACAGGAATCACCGTTGGCACGTCAAGGTTAGCGCCGCCACCTAAGACTTGATAAAGCTCGACTTGGCTAATGATTTTTTGTAGCTCTAAGTCCAAGATACCTTGCTGCGTTGAGAACAATGAGCGCTGCGCATCAAGCACGTCTAGATAGTTTGCAATACCGGCTTTAAAGCGTGCATCGGCAATCTGATAGGTTTGCTCAAAGTTATCTTGCAAGCGGTATTGCGCGGCGAGCTGATCACCCAATGTTGCGCGTGTTGCCAACACATCTGATACTTCGCGGAACGCGGTTTGGATAGATTTCTCGTAGCCAGCTAGCGTCTGTTCACGCTCAATTTTCGCCACGTCGTAATTGGCATCTAAGCGACCAGCATCAAAGATAGGCACGCTAATGCTTGGGCCAAATGACCAACCGACCGAGCCACTCTTAAACAGGTTATCTAAACTGCCGCTACTCAAACCTACGCTACTGGCTAGGCTGATAGACGGGAAGTAAGACGCGCGTGCTACTTCGATATTGGCACCAGCAGCTTTTAGATTGTATTCTGCTTGCAACACATCAGGACGATAGCGCAGCAACTCACTCGGTAAACCGGCGTTAAATATCTGCTGATTTGTGATATTACTGACCGCAGGCGTTGGAATAAGGTTGGTTGGAATCGGTCCACCTACCAAAAACTGCAAGGCATTACGCGCTTTTAAAATACTGCTTTGCGCCCGTAAGACAGCAAGTTTGGCATTTTCTAATGACGCACTGGCTTGCAAAGATGGCAGCTTAGGATCAATGCCTGCTTCAAAGCGTTTATCAGCAATAAATAGTGATTTCTCACGACTTTCAACCGTCGCCTCTGCCAGTTTTAATTGCGCTAAGCTATAGCTTAAGTTGGCATAGCTTTGAGCAATATTACTGATTAGGCTGATTTGAGTTGAATCTTTTGCCGCGGTAGTGGCCAAGAAATTCTGTAACGCTTGGTCTTTTAAGCTGGCAATTTTACCCCAAAAGTCTAACTCATAATTGGCAAGACCAAGATTGACGTTATAGGAGCTGTTGGGGTTTTTGTCAGTTCTGTTTTGCGCTTGGCGCGCGTAACCACCGCTACCATCAATTCTAGGTAGATCATTAAGATCGGTGATTTGATATTGCGCACGTGCTTTCTCAATTGCTAAGCGGGCGCTTTCAAAGTCTTTGTTGTTCTCTAAACCTAACGCAATCAGACCTTTTAGGCGCTCGTCGCTATAGAAATTCTGCCAGCGTTGACCGGCGATACTTGGCTGATCAGCGCTACTCACGGTTTCTTTATCAAACGCGCCATAAGTTTGTTCGATAGGTATATTCGGCTCAGCAAGGACAGGGCGCATATCCGCTTTTGGAATGGTATTACAAGCCGCCATGCTTAACGCTAAAGCGGTCAAGCCGATTAGACGACCGCCATTTTTGCGCAGTACTGCAAGCGCCGGTTGCGCAGTGGTAGCAATGTTTGCTACCGCTGCTGAGCTTAAGGTAATGTTTTTTTGAGCACTCATTGTGTATTATCTCCAAGGCTTACAGGCTGATAACTCTCAGAAGACATTGGGTCAGAAGGCGTGGGGTTTTGCGGGCCAGGTGTGCCGTCATTGCCATCATCTCTATCGTTTGGTTTGTTGTTCTCATATTTATGCGGGAACATACTACGTACCCAAATATAGAACATCGGAATAAAGAAGATACCTAAGATAGTTGCGGTGACAACACCACCAACCACACTAGTACCGATGGCGTTTTGACTGCCCGAGCCCGGACCTGTGGCGATGAATAATGGCACAACACCGAGTCCAAAGGCAAGTGAGGTCATAATAATCGGACGCAGACGTTGACGCGCCGCTGTCATGACCGCCTCTTTTAGGCTATAGCCTTCTTCTTGGTGTTCCTTTGCAAACTCAATAATCAAGATGGCGTTTTTGGCCGATAGACCAACTACCGTCAGTAGACCAACTTGCAAGTAAATATCGTTATTAAAGCCGCGTAGCCACGTAAATATCACCGCACCTAGTACCCCAAGTGGGATAACCAATAGGACAGAGAAGGGGATAGACCAGCTTTCATACAAGGCGGCTAGACATAAGAATACCACTAAGATTGACAGTGCATAAAGCATCGGCGCTTGGGCACCTGACTTTTGCTCTTCAAGTGACATACCTGTCCACTCATAGCCAACACCTTCAGGCATCTTCTCCATTATGGCTTCCATGGAGCTCATTGCTTCACCCGTACTTAAACCGGGCGCGGCACTACCTTGAATATTCATCGACGGTAAGCTGTTATAACGGGTCAGACGCGGAGAGCCTGATTGCCATTCGCTACTAGAGAAAGCATCGAATGAAATCATATCACCGCTATCGTTACGAACAAACCACTTACCGATATCATCAGGGTTGGTACGGCTGCTTGGCTCACCTTGGACAAACACACGCTTAATACGACCGCGGTCGACGAAGTCATTGATATAGCTTGAACCCCACGCGGTAGAGATGACGCTATTGATATTACCCAATGACAAACCATAAGCAGCAGCTTGTTCTTGGTTGATATTAATTTTTAACTGCGGTGCATCTTCTTGACCGTTTGGACGAACGCCTGCGACTTTGTCATTTTGCGCCGCCATACCGAGGAGCATGTTACGAGCTTCAAGTAGCCCATCATGCCCAAGGTTGCCGGTGTCCTGAATCATTAAATCAAAACCACTGGCGTTACCAAGTTCGGTAATCGCGGGCGGTACAATCGCAAATACTTGGGCTTCATTTAACTGGGTAAAGAAGTAACCCATGGCACGATCGGCCACCGCTTTTGCGGTGTTTTCTGCACCGGGACGATCAGCCCAGTCAGATAAACGTACGAATGCCAGTCCCATATTTTGCCCTTGTCCGGCAAAACTGAAACCTGCAATGGTAAAGACAGAGGCAATATTATCGCCTTCTTGGGTATCATAATAATTACTGACTTTATCGAGTACATCTTGCGTTTCATCCAGCGTCGCACCAGCAGGAAGCTGAACTAAGGTAAACATAATACCTTGGTCTTCTTCTGGTAAGAACGAGCCGGGGATACGTAAGAATACCACTGCCATAATACCGATGATGGCAGCATAGCCGATTAAGTATAACCATTTAAAGCGGAAGCTTTTACCAACCGAGTTTTCATAGCTACGGCTGACTTTATAAAAAGAGCGGTTAAACCAACCAAAGAAGCCTTTTTTCTCTTCTGTCGAGGCTTTGTCATGGCTTTTGCTACGTTTGAGCAAGGTCACACACAGAGCAGGGGTAAAGATAAGCGCGACCAATGCCGATAAGACCATGGCAGTAATCAAGGTGATTGAGAACTGACGATAAATCACACCAGTTGAACCACCAAAGAAGGCCATCGGTACGAATACCGCTGATAGAATCAAGGCAATACCGATAACGATTTTACTAATCTCGCGCATCGATTGTAGGGTAGCGTCTTTAATGGAGATATGAGGATCTTCCTCCAAAATACGCTCGACGTTTTCTACCACCACAATGGCGTCATCGACCAGTAGACCGATGGACAGTACCATGGCAAACATGGTTAGGACGTTGATACTAAAGCCTGCAATATAGAGTACCGCAAAGGTACCTAATAGAACCACAGGAACGGCAAGGGTCGGAATAATGGTCGCACGCCAGTTCTGTAAGAAAATGAACATGACGATAAATACCAAGACAATTGCTTCAATCAGCGTCTTGACCACTTGCTCGATAGACAAACGTACAAACGGCGTGGTGTCATAAGGGACTACTGATACCAGACCCGCTGGGAAGTTTGCTTCCAGCTCGGCCATACGTGCGCCAACCGCTTCGCGAGTTTCCAGCGCGTTTGCACCACCGGCCAATGAGATACCCAGACCGGCTGCTTCATTACCGTTATATAGTGAAATAACACTATAGTTTTCACTACCAATTTCAACTTTTGCAACATCACCTAAGCGAACTTTTGCGCCAGAGGTATCGGTTTTTAAGAGAATGTTTTCAAATTCTTCAGGGGTTTGTAGATAGCTTTGCACCGTCACGGTAGCGTTGATAACCTGTTGATCGGTATCAGCAGGCGCTTGTCCTAGCTGACCGGCAGACACTTGCGCGTTTTGCGAGCGTACAGCGTTCACCACATCAGATGGCACCATGTTATAGCTACGCAACAGAGAAGGGTCAAGCCAGATACGCATCGCATAAGCCGAACCAAACACCTGCACTTCACCCACACCTTCGACACGGCTCAACTGGTCAACAACGTTTGAGTTGATATAATCGGCGATATCTGCGCGATCCATGCTGCCGTCTTCAGAAATAAAACCTTGCACCATTAAAAAGCTGCTAGAGGATTTATTGACGTTGACGCCTTGACGCTGTACCGACTCAGGTAATGAGCTCATGGCGGCTTGAAGTTTATTCTGTACCTGTACCTGTGCGGTATCAGAATCAGTACCGTTTTCAAAGGTCAAGGTTACTGATGCGCCACCGTTTGAGGAACTCGACGATGACATATACATCAGACCGTCAAGACCTTTCATACGTTGTTCAATAATCTGCACAACGGAATCTTCAACAGTTTGAGCGTTAGCACCAGGATAGCTTGCGCTAACCGAAATCGTTGGTGGTGCAATACGTGGATACTGCTCAATCGGCAAATTAATGACCGATATCACCCCGATGAGCATGACCAAAATAGCCATCACCCATGCAAAAATAGGGCGATTAATAAAAAAACGTGACATAGTATATCCCTAGTCTTCCTATCTTTGAATGGAATTAGTTAGCGGTAGATTCTGCAGGTTTTTTAGCAGCGGCATCTTTACTAGCTGGCTTATCCATCGCTTTTGCAGCTTGCTGCGGCGTTTGGGCAGCAGGTGCACCTGGCTTAGCAGGCGCTGCATTGGCATCTGGTAATGGTTTGGCGACCACCTCTTGCTCAGGCTTCACTTTTGCACCGCCAATAACCACCACTTTATCCCCTGCTTGTAGGCCGTCTGTGACCACCCATTGCCCTTTATAGGCACCATTAATAGTGACAGGACGTACTTGGATTTTGTTATTCTCATCAACGATATAAACTTGCGTTTCACTTTTCGGTGTCCGCATGACGGCGCTTTGTGGTACCAAAGCGGCGTTAGTGATGACGCTTTGGGTTAAGCGCGCACTGACATACATACCAGGCAACAAGATATTGTTTTTATTAGGGAAGACCGCACGTAAGGTCACCGCACCGGTTGATTCATCAACTTTTGCTTCAGATAAAGCAAGCTCACCGCGTACGGGATAAGTTGAGCCATCTTCTAACACCAATTCAACCGAGTTCATGCCTGCTTGTGCTTTACCGGCAGAGATTTGCTGGCGTAACTTAAGCAATTCAGATGAAGACTGGCTGATATCGACATAGATAGGATCTAGGCGTGAGATAGTCACTAAAGGATCAGGTTGACCGGCGCTAACCAACGTACCGGCAGTCACGCTAGAGCGGTCAGTACGACCTGAGAGCGGCGCACGTACGATAGTACGGTTTAAATCCAGAGTGCTGGCTTGTAAACCTGCCTTGGCAGTTTGGATGCCCGCTTTCGCACTCTCGATACCTGCTTCCGTTTGTCCGATAGCCGCACGCGCACTTTCGACTGCCGCTTGGGCGGTACGAACTTGGGTGACAGCTTGGTCATATTGCTGCTTTGAGATAGCATCAATTTCGATCAAACCTTGCAAGCGTTGTAAATCATTTTGCGCTTGTGATAATGATGCTTGGCGGCTGACCAATTCAGCTTTAGCATTGGCATTGTTTGCCACCGCTGTCTGATAGTTGGCTTGAGCCTGCTGAATAGCCGCCTGCCCACTGGTAATAGACGTCGCGTAGTTATCAGTATTGATACGATATAAAGGTTGGTCTTTTTTGACGTTGCTGCCCTCACGGAACAACACCTCGTCAATAATGCCATTAACCTGTGGGCGAACGTCTGCGGTTTGATAAGCCGCGGTACGTCCAGCAAAGGTCTGTACTTGGGGTACGGTATCTAGAGTGACAGTCTGAACGTTGACGACAGCAGGTGGCATTTGCTGCTGTGCGGCTGCGTCACCAGCTGCGTCCTCGTTTTTGTCACAGCCAACCAGTACAGCTCCAGATAGTACAGATGCTATTACAAGCGCAAGAGTAGAGTGCTTCATCAATGTCCTCGGCAATATAAATATCATATAATAAATAATTACAGTATTAAAAGTTTAGGGGTAAATCTTAACGTGGTAGATATGAAAAGTAATATGCATTTACCGTTGCCAATATATTAATCGCTAAACGCGTAACAATCGGATAAGCAGATTTAATTTAATGAATGATTATAAACTATAGGGTATACCCTACAGTCAAGGTGTAAAAAACCGTTTTTGCGTCTCACAATTGTCTTCTAGCTCAATAAATGCCTAACAGCCATTGATAATACAAGCATAGCGTTAAAAATACCTTGTAAAATTCGTAATGAATGCTGAACTAGAATATTGTTAATTTTTGTTTTTTTAAATGAGATTCAGAGATAGTAGCAAGAAAGCTGTATAAAAATACAGTAGAAAACAAAGGAGACAGAAAAATTCTGTATTAGCAATACTTAAGTGTGAACGCTAAAATATGGAGGCAAAACGTATGCGCTTAAGTCAGTGTTTGGTATGAGTAATGAGGAGGCTGCTAGTATCATAGCCAAACTCTCCTCATCTTTTATGTCTTATTATTATAAAGTCAGGCTTAACTTAACTTTTAATAAATAAAGTGGTCTTTATCTGATATATTGAAATCTTGGTATATGAAAAATATATAAAAAGTCCAATATATAAGATAAATAAATAGCCTTTATACTAAACGCGCGCTGGCAAGTTCCGTCAATTGATATAACCCTTGGCGGTAGCGATTATCAGGTAAGCTGCTAAGCGCTTGCTGGGCAAGTTTGGTCTCTTCTAATGCGCGCTGCTTACAGTATTCAAGCGAGCCTGAATGACGTACCAGCTCGATAAGCTGCTCAGCATTTGGTGTCTTACCGGTTTGCACGGCGATACGTAACTGCTCATAGCCTGCGGTATCGCTGTCTTTTAATAGCTCAAGCGCTTTAATGGTTGGCAGCGTTGGTTTACCTTCCGCCAAATCGTCACCGAGATTTTTGCCCATCAGCTCGCTATCGCCACTATAATCGAGCACGTCATCAACGATTTGAAAGGCATTACCGAAATGCTGACCGAAATCAGCCAATGCTTGCAGGTGCTCAGTTTTATTTTGCAAAATAGCCGCGCCTTGGGTCGCCATCATAAATAAGCGCGATGTCTTTCCATCGATGATGTTTAGATAATCGGCTTCAGTGGCTTCAGGATTGTGCTGATGCTGTAGCTGTAACACTTCGCCCTCGGCGATATCACAGGTACCATCTGAGAACACTTGCAATAGTGGTAAGCTCTGAAACCCAACCAGTAAGTTAAAGGCGCGAGCAATCAGATAGTCACCGACCAACACTGCGGTGGCATTATCCCAAGTGGCGTTTGCGGTTGGCTTACCACGGCGCTGACCTGATTCGTCAATCACATCATCATGGACTAAGGTTGCGGTATGCAGCATCTCAGTAATCGCCGCCAAATGCATCGCTTGCTGTGACGGCTCATCATTAAACATCCGCGCGCATAACAAGGTAATGAGCGGGCGCATACGTTTACCGCCAGCATTAATCACATGCTGCGAGACGCTCATGACCAGTTGAACTTTGGAATTCAAACTGCCAAAAACTTGCTTGTCCATAATGTCAAAATCATCAGCAACGATGCTTTGAATATCGGCATAGCTTAGGGTGTCAGCATGGTTTGGTTCAGCATTGCTTGGCGTGCTTGCTAACTTAGTTAAGGGTGTGGTTGATGCTGTAGCGGCGTTAGATAAAGAGTTACTGGTCATAATGAGTCGTCATACCAATGAAAATAAAAGAGGGTTTGAATAGCGGTCTATCTATTTATAGTAAGTGCTTATTGCAAGTATTGATAGTAAGGCTATCGTTTGACGCATAATAGCATAGCTATCTGGGTCAATTGTTGATTTAAGTATAGCAGAATGCAGGGCTGTCTTTATATTTAGCCGTCTGTTTAGCCCTATATTTTGATATATTGGTCGTCTAATTAAACAATAATAGATGGATGTTTATTAAGCTAATTAGTATATAGACTAGGGTCTATTCACCCGCATTGGGTAATAATAAGCCAATATTTACAAAAAACTGTAAGTAACTGATTAGATAAGTTATAATAGCCGCTGTTGGATTTTAACCAATGATGGTTTGATCTCTTATACTTGAATAAAGATAGTGGTCTTAACAGCGGTGGTTTATACCCTTGTTAATCAATCACATCATTTTTATATATAAGTATAGACAAACATTTGAGCCAGTATTATTGGTATTACCACCTGAGTAAAACAAGAGATGCGGCTTGCTTTTATGAGCAAAAAGCCGTAAAATCTTGCCTTTAATTTTTCCCTGTCGTGTTCGTCGTAAAAGCGTTGGTATGATATCAGCCACGGCACACGGGTTAAACGGAGTCATACAATGTACGCAGTAATCAAAACTGGTGGTAAACAGCACCGTGTAGTCGTCGATGAATTGCTTAAAGTTGAACTACTAAAAGCAGAAAAAGGCGAAACAATCAAATTTGAAGACGTGTTGATGGTTGTTGACGGCGAAACTGTCAAAATCGGTCAGCCTGTCGTTGAAGGCGCTAGCGTAGAAGTTGAAGTGGTTGAACATGGTCGCGGCGAAAAAATCCGTATCATCAAACACAACCGTCGTAAGCATTATCACAAAGAGCAAGGTCACCGCCAATGGTATACCTTGTTAAAAATCAAAGCTATTAATGCCTAATTATTCACTTAGCAATTACTGCTAAATAGCGCACTAAATGCTTAAGAGTTGTCGCATTAGCGATAAGTCACATTAACAAGGAGATTTTCTCATGGCACATAAAAAAGCTGCCGGTTCGAGCCGTAACGGTCGTGATTCAAACCCAAAAATGCTAGGCGTTAAAATCTTTGGTGGCCAAGCTATCACAGCTGGTAACATCATCGTTCGTCAACGTGGTACAGAATTCCACGCAGGCGAAGGCGTTGGCATGGGTCGTGACCATACTTTATTTGCACTAAATGACGGTGTGGTAAAGTTTGCGACCAAAGGTAAATTCAACCGTCGTTATGTTATGGTTGAAAGCGCATAATTGCCCATCTGGGTTATTTTAATCGAAGATTAAAATAGCTTGATGACTAAAAAAAGCCCTTATTACCGTTTGGTAGTAAGGGTTTTTTTATGGTGCTGGTTCTTTAGTAAAAGCAGATTATCAAAAGCAAATGATTATAAATAGTAGGTCATAACATTATCAATAGCTCGCAAACTGCTTTTAAATAACCCTAATTTATATATAAAACAGACAACAAATAGCAGTGAATGCTATGTAACGCTACTGGTTACAAGCGTGTATGGCAGCGGTAGTAATGATTGCAAATCATGACTAGGCGCGTAATAAAAAAACTGGCACACTGTCTGCATTGTTTAATCACGTCAGTTTAAGTTTATTGATTCTGGACTGACTATCGTGAGATAAGCACTTATTGAAAACAAAAATTTTAATTAAAACGTTTTATCTTTATGCTATTTTGCATTTAAAAGAGGATTTATAATGACTTTATTAACAAACAAAACAACCTTAAAACAAAAAGTAATGAGCGGTGCTTTAGCGGGTGTATTGATGACCTCACTTGGTGTTGCCGCGCCGATGATGGCTTTAACGCAATCGGCAACGGCTGCTCCGGCTGATAATCTGACTGCCGCCAAACGCTTAAACAAATTATTAAGTAATACCAAAAGTATGACCGCTAACTTTAGCCAAACCACCAAAGGCGCAAATAGTGGTACCTTTACGGGTACGATGAGTGTGCAGCGTCCAAATAACTTCCGCTGGGAAACCAAGTCGCCGTCAGAGCAGCTGATTGTGGCAAATGGCAGCTCGATGTGGGTTTATGATAAGGATTTGGAGCAAGCGACCAAGCAAAATGTCGATAGCCAAGTGGGTAATACCCCAGCGTTATTGTTGTCAGGTGATCCAAGCAAAATTGATAAGAACTTTAAAATCACTCAGCCATACGCCAATAAAAACTACTATGTATTATATCCAAAGTCAGAGAGTGCCAGCTTTAAGAGCTTATCGATGAGCTTTAGCGGTGGTAAGCCTGTGATGATGGTATTGAATGATAGTTTAGGACAAACCACGACGATTAAGTTTAGTGGTATCAAAATGAACCCAAGTATCGGTAGCAGTCAGTTTAAATTTACGCCACCAAAGGGCGTTGATATTATTAATCAATAATTATTAATCAATAATTATTAATCAATAATTATTAATCAATAATCAGTACTGTGAATCTAACCGTACTTATTTAAAAAAACTGGTTTAAAAATTTGCTTTAAAAACTGGTTTCAAAAAAAGGACAAGCCTATTCGGTTTGTCCTTTTTTATGGGAGTAAGAATAATGTGCAGGTCTTATTTTAAGCTAACTAATAGAATGCTTTGATGCTAACTAAGAGTTTTGATGCTGAATAGGAGAATGCTTTGATGCTAAGACAGCGCTTTAATAGCTTCCATATCTGGCAATGCGGGCAGCTCATCTAAATTGGTCAATCCAAACGCATCTAAAAATTGCGGCGTGGTATGTAGCAGTGCAGGGCGGCCCAAGGTTTCTTTGTAACCTTTCTCTTCAATCCAACCTTTATCAAATAATTGGCGCAGTATGTTACTCGATAGCGTCACACCGCGCACGTGCTCGATGCCACCGCGTGTCACCGGCTGCTTATAGGCGATGACACTCAACGTTTCAAGCAGGGCTTGGCTGAGGCGTTCTTGTCGCTGCGGGAATACACGCTGAATTAACGGACTATAGCTATCTGCTATTTGTAGCCGATAACCACTGGCCGTCTCATGTAAGGTCAGTACACCAGAATCTAGACGCTGTTGTAATATCTCCAACGCTCGCGCAAGCTCTTTAGTATTTAACGATAACTGCTTCTTTAGCACATTGGCAGTAAGGGGCGCTTCAGAGGCGTGCAGGAGCACCTCGATATGTTTGCTCATCTCATCTAAGTGTCGCTGCTGCGTATCTGTCATTGCACATATTCTCTATTAAAGGCCATTAAGCATTAAGCCAGCCACTGTAACGTTAATTGTCCTATGTGGCTGTTTGCTGCAAACTCATCGTCAGCAGCAGTATCGTGACCTTTTAAATCAGCGTTTATAACACCAACCAACTGCCGTTTCATTAGCTCTAACACTGCGACAAAGCTAACCACCACACCTATCTTACCTTGAGTTTTATCCAATAGCTCATAAAACGAGTGCGCGCCATCCGTGCTTAGCTGCCTGCTAATACTGGCAATACGGTCAGAAAGGGGTATGGCATCAACTTTGATAGTATGCATCTGATAGTCGGGCTGCAGTTGCATTTTAAATAAGCTATCAATCAAAAGGTTCGGCGAGTAACTGGGTAATTCCGCATTCATAACGTCTTGACTGGGCATACTGACCATCGCTAAAAACACATCGCGCTCAAGACGTACCAGATTGTCCAAACGCTGACTGGCCAGTTTAATTTGCGCATATTCTTCAAGGCGCTCAATCAGCTCAGCTTTTGGATCACGCTCATCGCTCGGCGTTTCGGGCTTTGGTAGTAGCAGCTCGGTTTTAATCGCAATCAAGGTTGATGCCATCAGCAGATAGTCACCGGCCAATTCAAAATGTTCGGTATCCAGCTCATTGATATAAGCCAAATACTGCTCCGTAATTGGCAATATCGGCATTTGGGTCAGATCAACGTTGTTTTTTTTGACCAGATATAATAAAAAATCTAATGGTCCTGCAAACTGCTCTAACCAAATGGCAAACGCTTGCGGCGGCACATATAAATCTTCTGGTAGATGCTGCACTGGCGTCTGATAAATGCGCAGCGCCATATCATTAACAACTAAATGGTCGTGTTGGCCATCATGCTCGCCATTGCTATCTATAAGCTCAGAGTTTTGATACGCGCCTACAAGAGAAGCGGCTTTTGTTAAAGCCGCTGGTTGATTTGTTAGCTCAGTCTGCACGCTTAGCATCCGCTTTGATTACGATAAGTTAAAGCAGTCAAAGACTTACTTAAGCTTAGCAAGTGGACGGATACCAATGGCACGACGAGTCTTATCTAGTTGCTTACGACTATGGCGTCGCGCTTTTTCTGCGCCCATTTGTAAGATTTCTTCCAGCTCTTTTGGATTTGCCATAAGCTCTTCATAACGCGCGCGGAATGGAGCAATCTCGCTATTGATTTTGTCAAACAGGGCTTGCTTGGCATCACCCCAGCCAATACCTGCGGCATACTGCGCCCGCATATCTGCAATCTCGGTAGGCGTCGCAAAAGCTTTATAAATCTCGAAAATAGCTGAATCATCAGGGTCTTTTGGCTCAGCCGGTAACTGCGAGTTGGTCACAATTTTCATGATGGCTTTATGCATCTGCTTTTCGGCGCTGACTTGCGGATTAGAATCACCAAATAATGGGATGGTATTGCCATAGCTCTTGCTCATTTTGCGTCCATCAAGACCCGTCAGTAGTGGGATATCGTCATCTACAACCGCAGATGGGAGCGTAAATAAAGCCTTATAGCGATGGTTAAAGGTGCCTGCAATATCACGTGCCATCTCGACATGCTGAATCTGGTCTCGACCAACAGGCACATGCGTGGCGTTGAACATCAAAATATCGGCTGCCATCAGCACAGGGTAGCCAAATAAACCCATATTGATACCTTGGTCAGGATCGACATCTTCTTTTTGCATATTGATGTCGACTGCCGCTTTATAAGCATGCGCCCGGTTCATCAAACCTTTGGCGCATGAGCAGTTTAAAATCCAGGCAAGCTCTGGTATTTCGGGCACATCTGATTGACGGTAAAAGGTCACACGCTCAGGGTCAAGACCACAGGCAATCCAAGTCGCTGCAATGGCTTTGGTCGATTCATGAATAATAGCAGGGTCATAACAGCCGATAATGCCATGGTAATCTGCCAAAAAGAAAAACGCTTCGTCGTCACTGTTTTGGATAGACTGAATCGCTGGACGAATCGCGCCAACGTAATTGCCTAAATGTAAAGTGCCAGTCGGTTTGATGCCGGTTAGGATACGTTTACTTTCTATTTTAGCTGCGTCTGTAACTGCGTCAGTTTGGGTGCTCATGAAAAATCCATTGTTTTGTTTCTCACGTTATTATTGATATCAGTGAGTTATTGGTGTAAATGAGTTATTAATATAACTAAGTTAATAATATAAATGATATGCAGAATAAAAATATCAGCTGCAAAGTATAGCAAATTTCGTCGCGATGTTATTGCCAAAAAAGGCTACCGATAGATATCAGTACGACCATTAGGGCCGTTTTTAAAGCGGCGATGAAACCACATCCACTGGGTCGGATCGATACGAATCAATCCTTCTAGCACTTCATTAACGCGCGTTGCATCGGCAATCTCGTCATCACTTGGATAATTATCAAGCTCTGGCGTAATGGTTAAATGATAATGCGGACGTTTGCCCTTTGGTAGGCTATCTGGCGTTTGCCGATAGGTATGCAGTGCCATAAGTGCAGGCGGATGCTGTTTGTCGCCCAGTTTGGCCATACGCCGTGAGGCGGTAATAGTCGCTGCTGGCACACCAAAAAATGGTGCCATGACGCCTTGTTTTAATCCGTAATCTTGGTCAGGTGAGTACCAAATCACGTGGCCTGCTTTAATCGACTCAACAAAGCTACGCATATCCCTACTAGCTATTTGCTTACTTAATATATTGGTGCGTCCATTATAGATAAACCAATCGAGCAAAGCGTTATTCTGCGGACGATACATGCCATCCAAAGGGAAAAACTGCGTACATAGCATACCGCCAAGATCGAGCATCGTATAATGTGCCCCGAGCAAAATCACAGGACGACCTTGGTTTTGGGCATTAACTAAGTGCTGTAAGCCTGAGATAGAAACCGTACGCGTGAAAATGTTGGGACGAAACCAAGCGCATAGCGTTTCAAACACCCCAATACCTTGATTGACAAAAACTTGCTTTGCCATCAGCTCGTGCTCAGCTTCGGGCTTTTCTGGAAAGGCCAATCTTAGGTTAATCAAGGTATCACGTCTGCGTGAGCTTGCTACTTTGTAGATTAAAATACCCAGCTTACGACCTAGCCAAAACTGCCAACGTAATGGCAGATATATCATCGGTAGAAAGATCGCCAAGACTAGCCAAATACCCCAATATTTAGGCAATAAAAACTGCCATTGAAAGGGTTTCTTATCCACTTGCGCCGTTTGCTTATGCGTTTGCGTAATCGTTGGCGTGCCGATAGGGATAGCAGGTGACTTAGCCATTTTGCTATGTTTATTGTTATGCTCACCCGCCGTCGGTGTTGGCATATCGGTTCTTGCGGGCTTACTAGGGTCGTATTGTTCGGGGGCTTTCATAATGAGGACAAGGTAATAAAAGTTATGATTATGATGAGGCAGTGAGCGCGGCTTTGCAAGGTGATTTATGCACAAAAACTGGCACAGGTAAAAACCATCATTCAAAAATCCTCCCTAAAAACTGTCGTTAAAAAAGCATGGCTAAAAATAATCGCTAAAAGCCAGCCATAAAAAAACCTTATAAGCTATGACCAGCTTATAAGGTTTTGCAAATCTATTCTTTTGCTTAATACTGCTATAACGACTCTGAGATAAAGACGGAAGCAGTAAAAAGCAAAGAGATAGCTTTGATTAACGTTTCGAGAATTGTGGACGTTTACGTGCTTTACGTAGACCCAATTTCTTACGTTCAACTTGACGTGAGTCACGAGTAACAAAACCAGCTGCTTTTAGAGCAGGTTTGTTAGACTCATCAAGCTCAATCAATGCACGCGTGATGCCGTGACGGATTGCGCCAGCTTGACCACTAATACCGCCACCTTTTACAGTGATGTAAAGGTCATAAGCAGTAGGGGTGTCAAGTAATTCTAAAGGCTGACGAACAACCATGCGCGACGTTTCGCGGCTGAAATACTCATCAAGTGGTTTGCCGTTAACAACGATAGCACCAGTACCTTTAGCTAAAAAGACACGAGCGGTAGAAGTTTTGCGACGACCAGTTCCGTAATTGCGTTCCATAAGTATATCCTTAGATGTCTAGTTCTTTAGGTTGCTGAGCTTCATGTGGATGTTCGGTACCCGCATATAGTTTCAGCTTTTTGATCATCGCGTAGCCAAGAGGACCTTTTGGAAGCATACCCTTAACCGCTTTGTGTAGAACATCTTCAGGCTTATGTGCAATCAGCTTGGTGAAGTTGGTTTCTTTAATACCGCCTGGGTAACCACTGTGACGATAGTACTTTTTATCTTGTGCTTTTTTACCCGTTACCGCGATTTTCTCTGCGTTGATAACAACGATAAAATCACCAGTATCTACGTGAGGCGTATAACAAGTCTTATGTTTGCCACGTAAGCGTGTAGCGATTTGAGTAGCTAGGCGACCAAGGGTTTTGCCGTCAGCATCTACGACATACCAGTCATGGGTCACTTCAGCTGGTTTTGCACTAAGTGTTTTCATGATAAAACCTTAAAATTAGAATTCGTTGAGAGTTTAGCTGGGAACGGGGCTCTCAAAAAACAGACTGCACATTATAAGCAGTAGCGCCTACGCTTGCAAGCTGCATTGGGGTTTATTTTCGCCTTATATACATTAAACTGCAGCGTTGGCCAGTTTTTTAGCGGTTTTAAACATTTGTAAAATTTGTTAATGGCTTTCGTTAACCGGACAATTATGACGGCAATAGACGATAAAGTCCAGCGACAACTTGTCCGACTTTAGTTTGTTTTAAGCACTCAAAACCTATGATGCCTTGCGTTGTCTCTGCTTGAGGCGCAGAGTTCTCGTTAAGACTGGCTACCAATTGATTCAATTGCAGGGTTAAATCTTTATCCGCTTCTAAATAAATCAGCGTTTCTGTCGAGATTAAGGACTGTTTTATCAATGCCATTAAAATCGGCTGCCATAAGTCTTGGGCATAAGGTGGGTCGATAAAGACGATATCAAAATGATGAGGAAGGGTTTGGTTTTGGGTCAGTACTTGCTCGGCTGTGCCTTGAACGATTTGATAATTAGCGGTATCGAGGCGTAATTGTTCGGCGCTTTGGCGCAGCATGTCGCTTTGTGCCGCATTTATTTCGATAAAGGTGGTATGCGCCGCGCCGCGTGATAATGCTTCGAAGCCTAAAACACCGCTGCCAGCGCAGCTATCAAGCACTTGGGCGTCATGAATATCAGCAATCAACCAATTAAATAAGGTTTCACGCAAACGGTCTGGGGTCGGACGCAAGCCTTCGGCATCGATAAAACTCACGCTACGGCGCTTAAACTGACCACCGATAATACGTACATCACCAGCAGCACTGTTTTTCGTTTTTGCTTTATGTGTTTTTTTAGGCTGTCGCGTACTGGATGTTTTTTTCATAGCGCTTTCTTATTAACCCTGTTATTAACTATCTTATCAACCGTTTTATTGACTCACGCTATCATCACTCAGAGGTAGCAGCGGTCGTAGTTGTTTCCGCACCTTGCGCTTCTGCTTGCTCTGCGAGCGCCTGTTCTTTATCACGTACTGCATCACGCATGGCTTTCTCAAACGCTTTTTGCCGTTTAATGACTTTTAATTGATCGGCAGTAGGTGGCAAAATAGGATCGGTTTTACGCTGTAACATCCAGTAATCAAACAAGGCGCGCCCGATAGGAGCTGCAACGGCACTACCGCCACCGCCGTTTTCGACCAATACCGCAAGGGCGATTTCTGGTGCTTCAACAGGGGCAAAACCATTAAACCAAGCGTGATCCCAATGGCGTTTATCAAGGGCGGCTTTATTATAGCTTTTACCTTGGGCAATCGATTTCACCTGTGCGGTTCCGGTTTTACCAGCAATGCGATAGCGCGGCGTATAAATACCACGCCCTGTACCTGCTTTGATGGTGTCTTCCATCGCATCGTGCATACGCAACCAGTCGGAAGGTTTACCGTTATATTCGATTTTGCCATCAGGCTTGGTAATCACGTCGACCGCTGCTGCCCCGTCGCTACTTTTTAATAAATGCGGGGTGATATGATAGCCCTTATTGGCGGTCATGGCGGTGGCATTGGCAATCTGTAACGGTGTGGCCAAGAAATACCCTTGTCCGATGCTAACAGAGATGGTTTCACCCGGTAGCCACCCTTTATCATAGGTGTCTTTTTTCCATTTTGGCGAGGGCATAATGCCTGGTTTTTCATTGGGTAGGTCAATACCCGTTTGTTCGCCAAAACCAAAGCGTACCATCCAGTCGTGCAAGCGCTGAATGCCCATCTCGTATGCCAGCTTATAATAATAAGTATCGACCGACATCACGATAGATTTCTTTAAATCCACCGTACCGTGTCCGCCTTTTTTCCAGTCACGAAAACGGTGTGAATCACCGGGCAGACTAAAATAGCCGGGGTCGTAAATGGTGGTTTCCCAATCACGTAAGCCGTAATGAATACCGCCTAAACCTTCAAAGGGCTTAATCGTTGAGCCGGGCGGATAGGTGCCTTGTAGCGCGCGATTATAGAGCGGCTGATCAAGGTCTTCTCGCAGGTCACCATAATCTCTAAAAGAGATACCGGAGATAAAAGGATTGGGGTCGTAGCTTGGATTACTGACGAACGCCAATACATCGCCGTTTTTTGGGTCGATGGCGACGATGGCGCCGCGGCGACCATCAAGCTGCTGCTGAGCAATGGTCTGTAAGCCATAATCTAAACTTAGAGTGATATCATTACCAGCGATTGGCGCTTTGGTATCGAGCTGGCGTATGACATTGCCGTGCGCATCGGTTTCTACGGACTGATAGCCCGGCTGTCCAAGTAAAATATCTTCATAAAAATCTTCAATACCAATCTTGCCGATAAGGTCGGTGCCGGCATAGCGATCTTTATTGATTTGCTTGGACTCTTTATCGTTAATCCGTCCAACGTAACCAATCACATGGGCAAACAGCTCATCATAAGGATAAGAGCGCGTGAGCTTGCTCTGAATACTGACGCCACGAAAAAAGGGTTTTCGCTCACTAAACTGTGCCAATTGTGCTTCAGTTAAATCAATCTTGATGGTCACAGGGTCATTTTTGGTTTTGCTTAAGCGAGCCAAGATATCGGTGATATTTTCATCTGTTAAATCAAAGATAGGCGCGAGCAAATTTAGCGTACGTTCTGGGTCTTCGACTTCATCAGGGCTCAGCATGGCAGTAAATACTGGCTGATTGTCCGCAAGGATAACGCCGTTTCGATCGTAAATATAACCGCGACTGGGCGGCGCAGAAATCAGCTTAATGCGATTGTTATCGGCTTGGGTGGTGTACTTATCGTGGGCATAGACTTGCAGATAACCATAGCGCGCAATCAAAGCCGTCAAACCCAAAAACATGCACAGCCCAAGGATAATAACGCGGCTGGTAAAAATGCGATTAACCTGTTCGGTATCGGGAGTGAGCGGTTTGTTCATATAAAGTCAGTACCCGGACGGTCAGTGAATCGGTCGTTTATGAATTGATAAGTTGATAATGAATAAATCAATAACAGTTAGTGAGAAATAGAGGGCGCTAGATTGATGCATTTAAAGCGAGGTGAGCATAAAGGATAAGCCACACTCTTTCAATAACATAGCCTGATATTTTATCAATAAATCTCGATTGATTTGCTTGAGTATAGCGGCTAACCATTCACGCAAGGCAACCATAAATTATAACAGAACAAATGCATTGACGCAGTACGCCGTTATTTATTTTATAGGGTCGTCATTATACTAATTATCTTTGTTGTTAGCATGGCTGTTGTCGCCGTTTTTAGTGTTGCTATTTGGGTTCTCTTTACATCGAATTAGACACTGTAACGGTTGATATGCTGATGGTTCATGCTGCTAGATGATAGTAAAGGTTTTAGGAGTGAGAGTAGCGGGCAAAACGTGTCATCGCTAGTCACAACTTGCCGAGGGTCGATATGTGCTAATGAATAGCAAGTATGCTAGAATCAGGCGATTTATTTCAGCCAGTTAGCGCGTTATTTCTTAGCTATGTGGTTATTGGGGATAGAGCGGCTTTTTGTTAAGCGTTCTTAATCTGCTCAGGATATTTGGTTAACAACGACAATCATTACCTCAAGGATAATTAGAGTCATGGATGCAAATTCATTGTGGCAGACGATAGCGGAACATCCCGAGTTTTTTGCTATGCTGACCATTCCACCGGTGACCGCATTTGTCACTTGGATACATGTGTGGATGGCGCTCAAGATGCTATTTTATCCGGTTAAGTTTTGGGGTATTCGGATTCCAAACTTTCCGTTTTTTGGCTTACCGGGCTTAGGTTGGCAAGGTATTGTACCGCGAAAGGCTGGTAAGATATCGGGTGTTATCGTTGATCAGACGCTCTCAAAGCTCGGTTCGCTCGATGAGTTTTTTCAGGCGATGGAGCCTGCGCAGATGGCGGTATTTATCACCAATGCGGTCGATGAAAACCTTGAAGTATTGATTGATGAGATTATGCTTGATCATTCGCCAGCGCTGTGGGGCAATCTTCCTTACGCATTAAAGCGCCGCGTCTATGCCCAAGCGCATCAAGAGTTGCCAAATATTATGCAATCCTTGGTGACAGATTTGACCTATCACGTTGAAGATTTGGTCGATATGCGTAAAATGATTGTCAATAAAATGGAAAGCGACCGTCGCTTGATGGTCAATATGTTCCTCAAAGTCGGGCAAAAAGAGATCGATTTTATTTGGCATATCAGTGCCTTGATTGGCTTGATATTCGGTATTATCCAAATGTTTATATTTTTGGTGGTGCCGCAGCATTGGACCGTACCGTTTTTTGCCGCCATTTGGGGTTTTCTGACCAACTGGATTGCGATTTGGATGGTCTTTAACCCTGTTGAGCCGCATTTTATCCCTTATGTGAAGTTTTTTGCCCTGCAAAGCCGCTTTCCATTTATTAAGCCGCAGCTACCGCATATCGCTCAATACCGCTTTCAAGGCGGCTTTATGAAGCGCCAAGAGGAAGTCTCTGAGGTTTTTGCTGAGATTGTGGTCAAAGATTTGGTGACACTTGAGAACATCATGAATGAGATGATGTATGGTGACCGCGCCATAGAAACGCGTGAGCTGATGAAATCTCACCTGTATAAGGTGTTAGAATCGCCAGTTATCAGTACCACATTAAGAGTAGGACTGGGTCGCCGTGAGTTTGGGCAATTAAAAAATACCATTATCGACAAATCAATCGTCGCTACCATGGTGCCACTGCGTGATCCTGAGCTCAATGAAAGCCGAGCCAGTAAAATATTTGGGCTATTTCGTGACCGTATTCGCGCGCTATCACCCGATGAGTTTCAAAACCTATTGCGTCCCGCTTTTCGTGAAGATGAGATGACGCTGATTGTACTGGGCGGCTTGACAGGCTTTTTGGCAGGTTGGTTACATCTGGTCTTGGTGTTTTTCCCTGCCATGCAGTGATAGATGGTTTTTTATGTTCTTTACACACATCGCATACAGAGTGGATACAGAAACGTGACAAGTTGACGCTAATGTACCATGCTGTAAGCGCCTGTAGCTGCAACGGCTGATGGTGATAAGCGTATAATAATAGCAACCGAAAACACCTACAGTAACGAATACGGGATACTTTCGAATATCCCGCAACACCAATCCCTAAAATAAACAATGACCGTATTAAGGTAAACAAGGTTAGACCGTATGTTAATCACAGAATTGGGTTATTTTGCCTTGCTGGCCGCTTTCGTATTGGCGATTTTGCAGGTGGTACTACCAACTATTGGTGTCATGAATAACCATGTTGCTTGGCAGCGTCTTGCACCAAGCTTAGCATGGGCGCAGTTTGCGGCCATGATTGTCTCGTTTGGTGCATTGATGGCAGGCTTTTATTTTAATGACTTTAGCTTGGTCTACGTCACTCAGCATTCTAATACCTTGTTGCCTTGGTATTATAAATTGTCCGCGACGTGGGGCGGGCATGAAGGCTCGCTATTGCTTTGGATGACCATCATGGCCACTTGGTGTGCCTTGGTCTCCTACTTTAGCCGTGGTTTGCCATTGTCAATGCGCGCACGCGTACTGGTGATATTGGCGGGCGTACAGATGATGATGCTGGCGATGTTAATCTTCACCTCATCACCGTTTGATCGCACCTTGCCAAACTTACCGGTCGATGGCACGGATTTAAACCCTGTGCTCCAAGATTTCGGTTTGATTATCCATCCACCGATGCTTTATATGGGCTATGTGGGTATGGTTGTGCCGTTTGCCTTTTGTATGGCGGCATTATGGGAAGGGCGCTTGGATGCGGTCTGGACCCGTTGGTCGCGTCCATGGGCGCTGGCTGCTTGGGGTTTTTTGACCATTGGTATCGCGCTTGGCTCTTGGTGGGCGTATTACGAGCTTGGCTGGGGCGGTTGGTGGTTCTGGGATCCGGTAGAAAACGCTTCACTGATGCCTTGGCTTGCCGGTTTAGCCTTGCTGCATTCGTTGGCCGTGACTGAGAAGCGCGGTGTGTTTAAAGCGTGGACCATTATGCTGGCCATCTTTGCTTTTGCCTTAAGTCTCTTGGGTACTTTCCTTGTACGCTCTGGGGTCATTACCTCGGTGCATTCGTTTGCTGCCGACCCAACGCGTGGCCTAGTCATTTTAGTGATTCTGGGCATTATCGTTGGTGGTGGACTGCTGATGTTTGCCATTCGCGGTTGGCGTTTGACGGTTGAAAGTCAGTACCAGCTGGTATCACGTGAATCATTTTTAGTGATTAATAACGTTATTATACTCATTGCAACCTTAGTGGTATTACTTGGGACGCTTTATCCTATTATCGCTGACTCCTTTAATTTGGGTCAGGTTTCTGTAGGCCCTCCATATTTCAATGCGCTATTTGTGCCATTAACTTGGTTGCTGCTAATAGCGATGGGCATGGGTTCTAATATCCGCTGGAAGAAGGACAGTCGTCCGCTATTGGGCGCAGGCATGGTCATTGCGGTCAGCAGTCTGGTATTGGCGGCGATTATTGCTTATTTTGTCAGCCCGTCCGATATGCTTAATATTGGCGTGACGCTAGCGGTGAGCTTTTGGGTCTTATTTTGGATGGTCGTCGACTTTAAAGACAAAACCAAAAATGCCCCGAGTTTCTTTAAGGGTCTAGGTCAGTTACGTTTGAGCTATTGGGGTCAACAGACCGCGCATATTGGGGTAATCATAGCCGTCATCGGTGTTGCCTTTACCAGTACCTTGAGTATCGAGCGTGATGTGGCACTGGGCGAAAATGATACCGTGCATGTGCAAGGCTATGACTTTGAAGTTAAAGACTTCCATGAGGTCAGAGGCAGTAACTTTGATGGTATGCAAGCGCAGGTCGAGGTGACCAAAGACGGTCAAAAAGTGACGACCTTGTATCCTGAAAAACGTACTTATGTGATTAGTATGATGCCAATGACCGAGGCGGCGATTGATGCCAGCCTCATGCGTGACGTCTATGTGGCACTCGGCGAACCTATCGCTGAAGACAGTAATAAGTGGGCGGTACGTATTTATGTTAAGCCGCTCATTCGTTGGATATGGCTTGGCGCGATTATCATGGCATTAGGTGGTTTATTAAGTATGCTCGATAGCCGCTATCGTATTAAAAAGACTAAAACATCCGCTCAAATTGCGGCAAATAAAGCCGGCTTTATCACTGAAGCTGAAATAGGGGAGAAATAAGATGAGTCAATCAGATAATTCTTCCCAAAAAACGCCTGACAATAAAGGTGCTGCTAACAACAAAGCGGCTGCTAATAATAAACCTACTAAAACCATGAAAAAAAGCCAGATGAAAATATGGTTTTTGATTCCGCTGATTGTCTTTGCTGGTTTTGTGGTCATGCTGTATATGCGCTTGGGTCAGCCGACGGATATCGTCACCAACACTGCGCTTGAGCGTCCGGTGCCGACGTTTGAGCTGCCATTATTGTCAGATACCAGTCGTATCATGACCAACGACAATCTGCCAGATCAGCCGTTTTTGATGAACATTTGGGGCTCTTGGTGCCCAACTTGTATCATTGAGCATCCTTTTTTGATGCAATTAGAAGAACGCGGTGTCAATCTGGTTGGGGTGAACTATAAAGATGATATCGGTAATGCCCTAGGATATCTAAATCGCGGCGGCGATCCTTTTTCGATGTCTATTCAGGATTTGTCCGGTCAATTTGCCCTAGACTTAGGGCTGACTGGCGCGCCTGAAACCTTTGTGGTTGATGGTGAAGGTATTATTCGTCAGCATATCGTTGGTGAGATTAATGAGAGCAATTGGCAAAGCCGTATCACGCCTTGCTTGATGCTGCTCAATGAAGCTGATAAGAACAATGTTAGCCCAGACGCTACTCAGGTTAAGGAGATGTGCAAATGACGGCTCTCTACTTAAAAGCTAGACACGTACAAGCAATGCGCTCAAAAGCTATGCCTGCACAAGTAATGCATTTAAAAAACCTCACGATAAAACTAGCAGGCTTACTGTTTGCTTGTCTGCTCAGTTTTGGCATTAGTTTTAGTGCGCATGCAGCGATTGAAGTTTATGACTTCGACTCCGTACAACAAGAAGCGCAGTATCGCGGTCTTATCGAAGAGCTGCGCTGTCCAAAATGCCAAAACCAAAATCTAGCGGGTTCTGATGCGCCGATTGCGCAAGATTTAAAACAAAAAACCTATGATTTGATTAAAGAAGGTCGTAGTGATACCGAGATACGTGCTTATATGCAAGAGCGTTATGGCGATTTTATTACTTATAAGCCGCCCGTACGTCCGTCGACATGGATACTATGGTTTTTTCCGCCATTACTATTGATTGTGTTGGTGATTGGCTGGTTTTGGCAAAGTAAACGCAGCCAGCGCGTTGCGCGTGGTCAAAGCGGCGTCACCGTAGATAGCGTTGCGGCGTTATCAGCGGCAGAAAAAGCGGAACTTGATCGTCTGTTATCGCGTAGCAATAAACATAGCAATGACAATAACGAGCATGACATCACCAGTACAGAGGACAAAAAATGACCCTATTTTCTACTTTTGGCTTATTTATTGCCCTAAGCTTACTGATTGCGCTGTTACTGGCGGTCATCGTTATCATGCCATGGTTACGAGCATCACGCTTACGAGATAAGCCGGTTGACAATCAGCTGCTAGATATCAATATTGCGGTATTCCGTGAGCGCCTAGCAGAGCTGCAAACGGATAAAGACGGTGGCACTATCGATGAGGTGCATTACCAAAATCAAAAGCTGGAGCTTGAGCGTCAGTTATTGGATGCGCAGCGTACCGTAACGCCGATGGTGGCGCCCGGTATCAAAAGCCGTCTAATTATCATGGTATGGGTGCCAGCATTAGCGGGACTAGCGTACTTTTTAATCAGCGACCGCACGCCGGTGTTTGAATTGTGGGCAGCGGAAGATAAAGTCGCGCAGGTGGCAGATGACTTATTGACCGGTAAAATCGATCAGCCGCCCGCTTGGGCGATTGAAGATGGTACGCAACTGATTAGTGCCATGCAGACCAACGTTTATCGTCATGCTGATGACCCTGATCGCTGGATGCGTCTGTCTGAACTATTCTTATCATTAGAAGCCACCGATTCAGCACTTGAAGCCTTGTCGCGCGCTTATCGTTTGTCACCAGACAATGAAGAGATTGCCACGACTTATGCGCAAATCAGCTTTTTTGCCAATAAAGGGCAATTAGATGCTAATAGTCGCCGCGTCTTACAAGATGTACTGGCGAAAAACCCGCAGCATGAAGGCGCTCAAATGCTAATGGCAATGGGTGAGGCACGCGGTAATAACTTTGAGCAAGCACAAGGCTGGATTAAGCGTTTACGCGCCAGTATTGCTGCCAAACCGGGCGACCATAGCCAAGCGCTGGCAAGTCTTGATGAGTTGAGTGCGAATGTAAGCACGCAGCAGCAGCAAGCTTCTGAAGGCATTGAGGTGACTGTCTCTATTAGTGACAGTCTGTTGCCATTGGTCAAAGCGGATGATGTGCTGTTTGTTGCTATCCGTGATGTCAAAGGTGGGCCGCCATTTGCCGCCAAGCGTTTACCGATTAGCGTGATTAAGCAGGGTGAGGCAAATATTAGCCTAAGCGACTTAGATGCTATGATGCCAGAGCGTACGCTGGCTTCTGCTCGCAGCGATAAAGTTCAGCTTGCCGTCATTGCGCGTATCAGCCATAGCGGCACTGCTACTGCCGAGTCAGGCGACTTATCTGGTAATCCTGTGGTGATTAGCGCCGACCAAAATCAGGTCAATGTGGCTATTAATCAGCAGATTCCTTAATGACTAAATATCAAGATATAAGTGGTTAATAATTGCGCGCTATCGGGCTTCTGATGGCGCGCAATCTTATCCTATGAACAGATAAGTCATCGTAACTTGCCGCATCAAGACTAAAAATACTTGAGCTTTTGAAAGCCACAAGGTAAGGTAAGCTCTGCAACCCACCAATCCCTAAGTTTTATTAGTCCCAAAATCCTATCTTTTAAGGAGAGTCGTATAATGATGCGTATTATTTTGCTAGGTCCACCAGGCGCCGGTAAAGGCACCCAAGCCCAGTTCATTTCTAAAGAATATGATATCCCGCAAATCTCAACGGGCGATATGCTACGTGCCGCAATCAAAGAAGGCAGCGAGCTTGGCAAACAAGCCAAAGACGTAATGAACGCTGGTGGTTTGGTTTCTGATGATCTTATCATTAACCTCGTGCAAGAACGCATCGCTAAGCCTGACTGTGTCAACGGCTGCATTTTAGATGGTTTCCCGCGTACCATTCCACAAGCCCAAGCGCTTGCAGATGCCAACGTGACGATTGACCATGTGATTGAAATCAGCGTGCCTGATGATGAAATCGTTAAGCGTTTATCAGGTCGTCGTCAGCATGCAGGTTCTGGTCGCGTTTATCATATCGACCACAATCCACCTAAGGTCGATGGTATTGACGATGTGACGGGCGAGCCGTTGATTCAGCGTGAAGACGACAAAGAATCTACCATTCGTGACCGTCTAGCGACTTATCATGAGCAGACGTCAACCTTGGTTGGTTTCTATCAAGATAAAGCCAAAGAAGGTGGCGATGCCCCTAAATATGACAAATTCGATGGCACTCAAGGCATTGATGATGTTAAACAGCAAATTTTATCTGCGCTAAAAGGCTGATGCTTCTTTAGAATTGCTGATAGGACTTGTTGATTAACAGTCATATTCAAAACCCTGCTACTTGTAATCACAAGCAGCAGGGTTTTTTAATGGTCAAGATAAACGCTAAAAAACGTCCATAAAAAAGCCGCTTACTTAAATAAGTAAACGGCTTTTAGCTACTATTAGTTTAATGTAGCTTAGCTAATGCTTTATCCTGCTAAGTGTTACGCATTACCTTGCGCATCAACTTGTGCTTGCTGTTGGCTTTGTGCGTAAGCTTGGTCAAAGTTCACTGGCGCAAGCAATAGCTGCGGGAAGCTACCACGTGTAACGATGTCACTGATGACTTCACGAGCATACGGGAACAACACGTTCGGGCAGTAAGCGCCTAGGATTTGACCGATTTGGTCTTCTGGAATATCTTTTAATAAAAAGATACCCGCTTGATGAACTTCAGCGATAAATGCCGCTTCCTCAGCATTTTTAGCATTAACACTGACCGTCAATACCACTTGGTAATGGTCGTCATCCAATTTTTCTGCATTGCTAGATAGATTGATATCAAGCTCAGGGTTCCACTCTTTGGTGAATACGCCCGCGCCTGGGACTTCAAGTGACATGTCTTTTACATAAATGCGTTCTAGTGCCAATTGTGGTTGTGCTTGTTCTTCAGCCATGGTAATTCCTCTAAAATTTAATCAAATAATGGGCAAATGGTCATTGTCATAAAATATCATTGTAATATAAATCGAGATAGAATTTTGAGATTTTATCTCGATGTTTTTCAGCAATATAGTTTTTAGCAAGGTGCTTTACCCTTGCCGCCGTCTATTTTTACCTCGATAAAAACAGACCGCAAAACAAGATAGCAAATTAACCCGCCAATAGCTCGTCAAGTTTGCCTTGTTGGTTCATTTGGTTAAGCTCATCAAAACCACCGACAAAGGTATCGCCAATAAAGATCTGTGGCACCGTGCGATAGTTATTGGTTTTTTGCATCAATGCTTGGCGCTCTTCACGGCTTATATCATGCATGCCAATCTCTTCATAATCAACGCCTTTGGTTTTTAGCAATTGCTTGGCGTTTGAGCAGTATGGGCAGATAGGGGTGGTGTAAACTTTCACAGATACAGTCATGGTTAATCCTTGTTTATAAATTTATGCGGCAACAGTTTTATTATAAGTAATATGATAAATAGTGATATAAAAAATCATAGCGTAGAAATTAGCATAATCCGTTACCAATATGTAAATTGCAAATCTATTCGATGCTGCTCAGTATAAAGTGGGGATGGCACTGCTAAATTCAAGCATTATTGGCTGAAAAGCGCTCACAGTAGCATAACTGCCACATAAAAAAAGACACCTTTTAAAGAGGTGTCTTTTAGATTAGCGCTGTATATTTCCAAAGCTACATTGTGCTTATACTTACTTAGCCCTGCATAAACCAACGCTGAATCTATTGTCTTACTTATGTAAACTTGGCTTGGCTTTGCCTTTATTCTTCGGCTTAGCATCTTTTACACCAACCAACGGCATGCCAGCGCCTTGCCAGCCGCCGATACCACCTTCTAGGCGATAGACACTGTCTTTACCAATCATCTGAATCGCCGCGCCTGCTTGCACGCCCATATCACAAATGATAATCACTGGTTGCTCAATCGCACGAATTTCCTCAATGCAGTCTTTAAGCTCAGTGAATGGTATGTTGCGGCTGCCTTGGATATAGCCGGTTTCAAATTTCTTTTTGGCGCGAATATCGATCAGCTGCGCATTTTGCGAGTTAACCATCATACCCAAAGTATTGGGCGATATTTTTCTGCCACTACGTTTGTTTTCAATAGCAAAAAATAGCACGGCAAGTACGGCTAATATACCAAATAAAAACGGGTGGTTGCCCACAAATTCCAGCGCACGATCCAAACCATACCTCCAAAAAAATAAGTGTTCGGTTAAGCTGAGAAGACAGCCTAACGATATGAACAAGGCGCTATTATACCGATTAGACTAGCCATAGTAAACGTGTGATGAGCAACGTTTACTATGGCAGTGATTAATAAGGTAAGGGCTAATAAAGCACTGATTAATAAAGCATGCGTTAATAAGGCTCTGATTAATAAGGTTTAGTATCTGCCTCTTCTCTTAAGGTGACAAGGTTTTCAACACGGCGCTGCAATACCACGCCATCAGCAACCGCTTGCCATAACGCGCAGCCTTTGCTGTTATGAGTATGGCGACAATCGCGGAATTGGCAATCACCTGCTAGTGGGGCAAGCTCAACGAAACCTGAAATGATATCATCAGGGGTCAAATGCCAAATACCGTACTCGCGAATACCGGGGGTATCGACAATGCCACCCTGGGTTAAGTCGTCTGGGTTAAATGGCAATAAGCGACTGGTCGTGGTGGTATGCTGACCAAGTTTCGAGTTTTCAGAGATAATATTGACGCTCTGTGCCGATTCAGGTAGTAGGGCATTAATTAAACTGCTTTTACCGACACCAGACTGACCGGCAAAAATAACCAGCTTTTTATCGATATAGCGCTTTAATTCATCTAGCCCTTCTTGCTCATCGCTATCAGCAATATTTTCAGGACAAGCGACCGAAGTGAGGACGCTTTCATAACCAAGTGCCGCATACTGTGCGAGTAGCTCATTGGTATCGACGCCGTTTTCTTGCGCCAGCAGATCAGCTTTATTAAGCACCAAGAGCGGCTTGACACCAGCATGATGACAAACGACCAAATAGCGGTCAATGAGAGTCGGCGCAGCAGCGGGCAACGGCGCAAACACAATCGCTAAAATATCGACATTGGCGGCAACAGGTTTAAGCTTATGGTAGCGATCAGGACGTGAGACCAGAGAAGTACGTGGTTTGACCGACTCGATACGTCCAAAGCCAGTATTAGGATCAGCATTCCAGCGCACTTGGTCGCCAGCGGCTAGCATCGGTAAGTTAGTACGTACATGACAGCGCCAGATATCGCCTAACGCCAGCTCTTGCCAAAACGGCTCAGGATCATCGGGCGCAATCTCCGGCTGCACGGGAATTACTGCCGGCAAGCTGGTCACCTGTACTTCTAACTGCTTACCATAATGCGCCATGACCACGCCATCCATCAAACTGTCATCGATGCTATCTTGACTGTCCAGCTGCTGTTTGTCGATGCGACGAATCTGCTGTTTAGTCAGTTTGCGTTGCCGAATTAATGCCATGGGTTTTGAACCTATTAAAAAAATATTGCTAAGTGTAGCGTGAAAATTTGCTAACATACAGCCTAAAGCGCCGCTAGCCGATAGTGGTTTTGTAATGTTTTAGTTTTTTTAGACATTATCATTGAGCAAGCGCAAACATATATTATTTGAGCATGACCATTTATAGATGATTTATTTGGTTAACATTGCTTGCAAGTTGTTCCAAAATTTATTGACCATAGGATATTTTATGAGTACCGACGACCATCCCAATAAAATTAAAATCAAAAACCAAGGTAAAAAAGGGCTGGTATGGATTGACCTAGAAATGACCGGGCTTGATACCGTAAACGATGAAATCATCGAGATTGCGACCGTGGTGACAGATGAGGATTTAAACGTCCTTGCTGAAGGGCCGGTGTTTGCCATTAAAGTATCAGATCAAGTATTAAATAAAATGGATGACTGGAATACCAAGCAGCACGGTCAGTCAGGCTTGGTCGACCGTGTGCGTCGTAGTACGGTGACATTGGCAGAAGCGGAAGCGGAAACCATTAAGTTTTTAAACAAATGGGTTGATAGTGGTAAATCGCCTATGTGCGGCAACTCAATCTGCCAAGATCGTCGCTTTATGGCGCGCCAAATGCCTGAGCTTGAGCGCTTTTTCCATTATCGCAACCTTGATGTGTCATCAATTAAAGAGCTTTGCTTCCGCTGGCGTCCTGATATTTTGAGAAATTTTGAAAAAGGCGGCAGTCATTTAGCGTTAGACGATATTCGCGACTCTATTCGTGAGCTAAAACACTATCGTCAGCACTTTTTTAAATTAATGCCTTAAAGTCTAGTGTTAAAGGTTAATGTCTTAAAAATACTGCTTTAACTATAAGTCCGTACAACCTATCAAGCCGCTAAAAAAGCCTGCAAATGAAACGAATGCCAAAATATGGCTCGTTTCTTTGCGGGCTTTTTGTTTAATCAATATTTTATTTAACTGGTCTTGGATTAACTCTCATATAAATGGATTAGCGCTCCTCATCAGGGCGCTTAATGCTATCTGGACTGGCTTTATAAACAGCATCTAACTCTGCTTCTGTCAGATATTTTTCTACCGCAGGATATAACGCTCGCTCTTCAAATCGGATATGGTCGTATAATAAAGTGCCAAGCGCCTTAACCTGCGCGACTGTGATGTCTTTATTCCCAGATTTTTGTGACGCTTCAACTTCATTTATTATTTTATGTAATTGCTTATGTTGTCCATCAAGGGTGTCGAGTACCGAGGCAACATCAGGTTGAGTGGTACGATAGGGTTCTAAGGCATTAGCAATTAAATTATCTTCAATTTGGAAATGATATTGCATATCGTTAATATAGGAAGTGAGATTGTGCCAGTGCTTGGCAATCTCTTCGGATTCATCAGCGCATTCTTTCGCATGGCGCGACAGGTTAAGTCCAAGATGATGTTGGCGCGATAATGGCTGTAATTGATTGGCGCGTTTCATAATTAAAACCTTAATTTTTCAAGAAATCATGATTGGTTAATTATTTGGAGTGATATGGTATGTTCAACTATCTATTAATTCTGCACCTACTTGGCGCAGCAATATGGACAGGGGGTCATTTAATACTAGCATTAGTGGTGCTGCCTAAAGTACTAACTTCACGTAATTTAGAGGCGTTGTTACAATTTGAGGGGCAGTTTGAAAAAATTGGTATGCCAGCTTTGGCTATTCAAATTATCACTGGATTGTGGATGGCATATAGGATGCTACCCGATGTGAGCGCATGGTTTGCTTTTGATAATGACATTAGTGTATTGATTGGTATCAAGCTGATATTATTATTGCTGACGGCTGTCGTCGCTATGCACGCACGTTTTAGGGTAATACCAAGGTTATCAGCCAACAATTTGAATGGATTTGCCGTTAATATTATTTTGGTGACCCTACTTTCAGTGGCATTCGTTGTGGTCGGTACGCTGTTCCGTACGGGATTTTAGTGAAAATTTATCTAGATAAAATGATAAGTTCTAAGTAGTAGTTAATAGCTGATAACAATCAACAAGCACAAAAAAACCTCAAGTAAACGAATACTTGAGGCGAAACTTGCTTAAACTCGAGAGTTTAAATTCGTTTTAAATATGGCGCAGCGGACGGGACTCGAACCCGCGACCCCCGGCGTGACAGGCCGGTATTCTAACCAACTGAACTACCGCTGCTGAGGTCGTTTTAGTTTATTTAGCCACTTAGCTTACTACTTAAGAGTAACACTATACTAAATAGTGGTGGGTGATGACGGATTCGAACCGCCGACATTCTGCGTGTAAGGCAGACGCTCTACCAACTGAGCTAATCACCCTGAGCGAGGATAAAACGAAGCACTGCTTCGTCCGAGCGCAAGAGAATTTATATTGTCGTAAATTCTAGGAAACTACGCATCCAAACTAGGTATTACTGGAATCCTTTAAAAAGGATTTTCCTGAAAGTTTTAACATTCAAAGTTGTCACCCTTTGAATAACTTTCAACAGAAGAGAACTAACTAAAGCCTCGCTCTGTGGGTGTGTATTATATACATTTACACATGGCTGTCAAATATTATTTCAAGTATTTTTAAAATTGTGGTTGTTAACCTTTATTAACGGTCAAATTAAGACATAAATAAAGTGATTGTCAGGCGATACAGTTAGCTATTGCGCGCTTGCTAAAAGCTACTATACTGATAATGCTTTTGGCATCTCGTTAACAAGGCGTCTACTTAATAAGCCAGCTGGTTAATAAATAGGTAAATAGTTTGAGTGATATAGGGTCATGGAGGCGAGCATAAATAATTTTAATATAGAAGCGCTTTCTATTGAAGACTACTTTACCACATGGTCGGTAGGAGACTTTGCTGGATTGGGTCTGATATTGCACGTGATTCTCATGATAGTCATGACGCTGCGTATTGTCTCAGTGCAGCGCAATATCGGGGTGTCGATTGCTTGGGTTGCCGTGCTTTATACTTTGCCTTTGGTTGGCTTTATCGCTTATATACTCCTAGGTGAGCCAATGATTGGTCGGCGTTATCGTGAGCGTATGAATCAGGCGCGGCTACTGATGAATGATATGGCTAAGCGTGAGCAGCTGGTATTTGATGAAGGACAAGAGCTGCTGCCTGATAATTACCGCGGTGTCAGTAAAATAGGCACACGCTGGACAGGGTTTGGGGTATTTCCTAACCACCAAATGCAATTATTGACCACGCCGAGTGCTATCTTTGGGCGCTTGATTGAAGACATTAATGCCGCCCAGCGCATTATCCTGATGGAGTTTTATATTATTTATCCAAAAGGTCAGATACTCGATGTCATGGAAGCGCTAATGGCAGCGGCGCAGCGCGGTGTAGAGTGTCATATTTTGGCAGACAGTGTAGGGAGTTTTAGCTTTTTTAATAGCAAACAGCATCGGATGTTAGAAGAGGCTGGGGTTTTTGTACACCAGTCGCTACCGGTGGGATTATTTAAAACTTTGTTTAAGCGCTCCGATTTGCGTAATCATCGCAAGATTATCGTCATTGACGAACATATAGGCTATATCGGTAGCTTTAACTTGGTTGACCCGAAGTTCTTTAAACAGAATAAAAATGTTGGTCAATGGATTGATGTAGCGATACGTAGTTTCAGTCAAGAGCCGATGAATATTGCCACAGCGATGGCCAAAGTAGTGGTCACCGATATCGGGGCGGAAAATAAAGACAACCTAGACGCACTCAATCACCGCGTGAATACCTATACCCGTAAGCTTTATGTCATGCATCCGACCATTAACGATATCAACAGCCGCGTCAAAGTTTTAGACGAGCTTGTTGATTCTGATGAGCCGCCAGAGATTGGCTCGACATCGATTTTGATACCGCGCATGCCAGTGGTAGAAGATGTGCTAGCGCAGCTGATACCTTCGGCGCCGCAAGTAACGGCACATGTGATTTATAATACGTTGGTCACGGTGATTCATCGCGCCAATAAACGTATTCGTATTACCACGCCATATTTTGTCCCCGATGAAGCTTTATCAGGGGCGCTGACTACCGCCGCCAAACGCGGGGTCGAGGTGACGATTATTGTGCCAGAAAAAGTGGATTCGTTTTTGGTGCAGCACGCTTCCCAAGCGTATTATCAAGAACTGCTTGAAGCAGGGGTAACCATTGCTTTATTTAAAGGCGGACTGCTGCATGCTAAAACGGTGGTTATTGACGATGATTATTGTCTGTTTGGCACGGTAAATATCGATATGCGCAGTTTTTATTTAAATATGGAAGTTAGCTTAGCGATTTATACGCCAGAAATGGTCGCGCAGGTTGCTGACTGTCAAGAAGTCTACTTACAAAGCTGTCATTTTTTAGGCTTAGAAGAGTGGCAAGAGCGCCACGGGGCAGAGCGCTTGTTTGATAATGTGGTGCGCTTATTTAGTCCTTTATTGTAGCGCTTTCGCTTTTAAGTTAAGGTAAACTACTTATTTTTATTATCATCTCACTTATACAATTACTTATATAACCACTTCTATGATTGTTTTTTGAAATCTTAGTTTTTAAAAGCACTTAATTTTTAAAGGATAGGCTTGCCTTATGTCTGCATCGCCCTTAACGCCCCTTGATTATATTGCAGCAGGCTATTGGCAAGATTTCTTAGCTGGCCGACCCGTCGCTGGCGGCATGGCTTATGAAGCTGAATTGCATCACTGCAGACTCGATGAATCGCTGGCAAGTTTACAGCGTATAGATACCTTGCTGTCGCAGATACGCCGCGACATGATAAAGTCTGGCACGTGGGATGAGACGGCGCTATTAACAGATGAGCGCTATCGTAATTTTATGGTGTTTTTAGCGTTTTATGCAGGGCGCGTATTGGCACAGCAATGGCAGTATACGCCGCATTGGTTCGGTGAGTTTGAGCTACGTAAGCGTTATCCTGCTCTGCCGCTGCTGACCGATGAGTTTTATCAACATATGGCCGTAGTCTATCGTAATGATGTTGAGGATACTGATAAGCCTAACGTGAATGCCTCACTATTTTTTGCCTTAGAGCCGATAGGACTGCGGCTGTTTGGTCATATTGATAGACAGTTTCAATCGGTGCAAGGTAGTCAAGTGGCAAGCGGCCTATACCAAGCAGTGAGTGCAAGACTGCCAAACGCCATTGATAACCATCATGCATTACCTATAGCTACCGAGCATGCTACTAAAGAAGTAACTGAAGCAATAGTACCTCAACATAGCTGCCAAAGTATTCAGACAAATACTGATGCTGTTAATCATACTTCTTATAATGAGCTTCAAACAACACCTGAAATTGTCCAAGCAGATACTCTATTAGCAAAAACTGCTTCAGTAAAAAATCCACAAGCAGAGTCAGACACAATAGCGATAAAACCAATAATAAAACCAGCAGTAAAACCACTGATAAAAGAAGCGCCAACCCCAGAGCTTTTTAGCCAATTGCTCATAGAGCTTGATGAAATAGAAGTACCACAAACCGCTGGCAAGACAGAATACGAGCAAGCCTGTAAAGTCTTAGATCAATTTGAGCAGTATATTGCTAAGCAAGATAAACCGCGCGCGCAAGTTACCTTTTCACAGCAGCATTTGGCAGCCAAGCAACAAGCTCTGTTAAAACTGCAAGACGCGGCCCATGCAGGTAATAGCGCGGCGATGCTACGTTTGGCGATGTATGAGCTACTTGGCGAAGGAATAAGTACGGATAAAGTGACTGGCATGGAAGCAGGTGTTGAATGGGTCAAGCAAGCAGCGAGCAAAAACGACAGCCGTGCCCAGCGATTATTAAGTAAGCTCTACTATCAAGGCTTTGGCGTACCGCAAGATATGACCAATGGCAAATATTGGCTTGAGCAAGCGGCCGAAAACGGTCATACAGAAGCGGCCAGTTTGGTAAGTCAATGGCAGCAAGCGCAGGCGTTGATTAGCACACAAAAGCAAGAGCAGCATAGCCTTAAACGTTATCAGCTATTGTTTGCGGTAATTATTGTCGTCGCTATATTAATTTTCATTATTGTCTAGCTGTCTATGTCAAATTCTGGCTTTTAAATCTTTGTTTCTGATAGCGAGTGCTTTAAAAGTATTGTTTAGCATTAAATTCAGGTAGAATTGGCGCGTTTTTTATTGGCATTTCTTATTGTCATTTTATAACGTCACCTCCTATCGTCCGATCCATTACTAATCTGGGCTTCTTCATGCCATCTTCTGACAACTCCTTACCCTCTTCTGATAAGTCGACTCAGCCAAGCCGAGCCGTTTATAAGCCACCTGTTTATTATCAGGTGACGATTGGTTTGCTAAAACCGCTCTATCGTCTGCAAGTATGGCGTCGCTCGCATAAGCGTGATAATTATCAGCAAGAAGTGCAGCAGCGTTTTGGTAAGCGCTATCCTGCGCCACCCATGCCTGATGCAAATATTAAATCTAATGCGACTGCCATCGAAAATGGCAATCATAAAGAGTGCAATGGTAAAAAAGTCATTTGGTGCCATGCGGTGTCTTTGGGCGAGACCAATACCGTCGCGCCTTTGCTGGATGCGCTATTAGCAAAAGGCTATCAGATATGGTTGACCAATACCACGCAGACAGGATATGCGCGCGGTGCCAGCCGTTTTGCCGATGATATTGTCCAAGGTCGCTTAAGTCATAGTTATGTTCCTGTCGACAGCCCTGCGGTGATTGAGACATTTTTGGCACATGTACAACCCGTCGCCGCACTGTTTGTAGAAACCGAGCTTTGGGCCAATATCTTAACCAAACTGTCCGAGCATCATATTCCAAGTGTTTTGGTCAATGGACGGCTGTCGGCGTCTTCTTTTAAAAGCTATCAAAAAATTGGCGCGGTCAGTGCCAGTATGATGAAAAATTTGAGTTTGATTATTGCGCAAGATAATGAATCGGCAAAACGTTTTCGGCAACTGGGCGCTCATAGCGCGCAAATCCGCGTGGCAGGCTCGCTAAAATGGGTAATCAATACGCCAAAGCCAAAAAATGACAATGACAATGATGATATAAAAACAGCTGACATAGTAAACGATGGCGCAGACTTGGACTTGGACTTGGACTTGGACTTAGATTTAGGTATAGCAGATCGTCCGATTTGGGTAGCAGCAAGTACCCATAGTGGCGAGGAAGAGATCATATTGTCATGGCAACAGCAAATACTGTCTAACCCTTTATTAGCTAATAGTTTACTGATTATTGTGCCAAGACATCCAGAGCGTTTTGGTGACGTGGCAGAGCTGATTGAAAAATCAGGATTGGCGATGGCGCGGCGTAGTGTTGAAGATGCCATTAGCGCAAATACTCAAGTGTATTTGGCTGATAGTATGGGTGAGTTGATGCGCTGGTATGCGCTTGCCGATGTGGCATTGGTAGGCGGCTCATTGGTCGATATTGGCGGACATAATCCCGTTGAGCCGGCAAGCGTAGCAACGCCGGTATTGATGGGCAGTTATACCCAATCTTGCCAAAGTGTGGTTGATAAGCTTGCTAGCGTTGGAGCGTTATATCAACCCAATAATGTGTTTTATAGCGCGATTAGTGCGAATGGCCAAGCATCTCAGCCGCATTGCTCTGATAGTAAACAATCTTCTTCAGATGATGATGACAATCTTCTTTATCAGCAGCTAAAGTATTGGCTGAGCCATTTAACTTTAGCAAAACAGGCAGGGCGAGCGGGTGCAGCAATGACTAAGCAACAGCAAGCAGTCTTGCATCGTCAGCTATCGATGATCGAAAGTGTTATTGAACAATACGCTAAACCATCTTTTGAGCAAGACCTGAGCCAAGACGTGAATTAACAGCGGATATAAGTGAGGCTATGAACTGTATATTATTGCCAGCGACCAACTTTCAGCATGATAATGCGTCTGCGTATATCAATGATTTGGCGCAAATTGCTCATGTGAATAAAGTATTAACTGCCAAGGTAGGCGATAGGTTGAAAATTGGTCAGCTTGGTGGTCAGCTTGGCAGCGCTATTATTAAAGCCATTACCTCCGATAGTATTCAACTAAGCGATATACACCTGCCTATTAATCCGCCAGCGAAGCTTAATCTTACAGTGGTGTTGGCATTGCCAAGGCCAAAAGTGCTACGTCGCCTAATCATGGATATGACGGCGCTTGGCGTCAACGATATCATCCTTATCAACAGCTACCGCACGCAAAAAAGCTATTGGCAAAGTCCAATGCTAGCTCGCCTTGACGAATTTGTATTAGAAGGGCTGCAACAAGGCGTGGACACAATTGCGCCGCGCATTAGCCTACAAAAACGCTTTAAACCCTTTGTCGAAGATGAGCTTGCAAGCTTAATGACCAATCGCGCTATCGTTGCTCATCCTTATAGTGCGCTGTCTTTTGCCCAATATATGCAAAAGCTAGAAAATACTGAACCCCTTCATAACTCAGCACTGCCAAGTATGGTTTTTATCGGCTCAGAAGGCGGCTGGATTGATTATGAGATTGATTTACTTGCCAAGCAAGGTTGTATGGCGGTCAATATAGGGCCACGCATCTTACGCACCGAAGCGGCGGTCAACGTCATTTTAGGACAGTGGTTGCTAAATGGTCAGGATTAAGTAGAAAGTCAGAATTAAGCATCAGACAGATGCATAAGATATTTCTATCATTTTAAAAATTAAGGACATATTACTGGTATAGCAGGCTCAGATAAATGTATTGATAATTAATCTCATTTCTATTAGTATAATGTGTTTTAGACATTAAGGTCTTATTAATCCCGCTATTCAATCATTTATCAATGATTTTAATGTCGTCTTATCTCACTTATCCGTAGCACCATTATGGGGAATGCCATGTCATTAACTGCTATCAGTGCAAATCTATCTTCTAGTAAGCTTACTTTACCCATTGCTGTATTTGGCATGATGTTGGGTCTTGCGGGCTGTAGTAACTCATCGACGCCAGAAGAAAACGTAGATGCTGACACTACAACCACTGCTGAACAATCTGGCACTGAGCAAGAAGTGGCGAAAAATGATGACGCAACGGCCGCTGGTGGGCAAACCGTTACGATTTACTCATCACGTAATGAGCAGTTGATTAAACCGTTATTGGATAAATATACCGAAAAAACAGGTGTTAAAATCGAGCTGGTCACCGATAAAACCGGCCCATTGATGGCGCGTCTGCAAGCGGAAGGTAAAAACACGCCTGCGGATATGTTATTAACCGTTGACGCGGGTAACTTATGGCAAGCAGCAGAGCAAGGCTTATTGCAGCCTGTGTCTTCTACCATCTTAGAAACCAATGTTCCTGCTAAATACCGTGACCCAAAAGGTCAGTGGACAGGTCTGTCTTTGCGCGCGCGTACAATTTTTTATGATCCAAGCAAAGTTAGTGCTGACCAACTATCTACTTATGCAGATTTGGCCGATCCAAAATGGAAAGGCAAACTTTGTCTGCGTTCATCAAAAGCTGTTTATAACCAATCATTGGTTGCAAGCATGATGGAAAATCTGGGCGAAGAAAAAACAGAAGAAATTATTCGTGGTTGGGTAGCTAACTTAGCAACGGACGTCTTTAGTGATGATACCAGTATGTTAGAGGCAATTGCCGCTGGTCAGTGTGAAGTGGGTATTGCTAACAGCTATTACTATGGTCGCCTGCTTGATGAAAAACCAAATTTCCCTGTAAAAATATTTTGGGCGAACCAAGGTACGACTGGCACTCATGTCAACATCTCTGGCGCTGGGGTTATCGCTAACTCAGACAATCCAGATGGCGCGCTTAAATTGATGGAGTGGTTATCTTCTGATGAGGCGCAAGGTCTTTATGCCAGTTCTGATAAAGAGTATCCTGTCAAAGTAGGTATCGATGAATCAGAGCTACTCAGATCTTGGGGTCCGTTTAAACAAGACAGTATCAGCGTGCAGAAGTTTGGTGAGCTACAAACCCAAGCCATTCAAATGATGGATAAAGCGGGTTATAAATAACAGACTGTCAGTCGCTAAGCGGTTGGTTTTTAGCGATTAGATGTTTAGTCATCTAGCATCTAATCGCGTCATTATGCGTATGACACGGTAACAACTTATGATAACAATGCCAGAAGCGTCTGCTAAACAAGACAATACTGTCAATGAAGCTAATAACGACAATAATAGCCCGTCTATCAGTCAAGACCATGTCGTCCGCAAACGTATTATCTCGAAATCAGTCTTAGGACTGATTTCGTTGTTTATGCTCGTACCGATTTTAATCGTACTATTATCATGGACGCAGCCGGTCGCTGATATTTGGACGCACATGCGTCAATATGTATTGCCGCAAGTGTTAAAAAACACCGTCATTTTATTGCTGATGGTGACACTGATTTCTGGCATTATCGGAACGGCACTTGCGTGGGTGACCAGTATGTACCGCTTCCCGGGACAACGGTTTTTTGCCTGGGCGCTGATGCTGCCATTAGCGATGCCCGCTTATGTTTTAGCATTTGTCACTGTCGGTATCGTTGACTTTAGTGGACCACTGCAAACGGCGTTAAGGGAGTTTGGTTTTACCACCGCCATTCCCTCGGTACGTAATGTGTGGGGCGCAGGTTTGGTATTGTCGTTGGCATTTTATCCTTATGTCTATTTGCTGGCACGCCAAGCGTTTTTATCGCAAGGCAGGCGCGCGATTGAAGCGGGGCAAATGCTTGGTTTAAGTCGTAGTAAGGTGTTTTTTCGGCTGGCATTACCACAAGCGCTGCCTTGGGTTATTGGTGGTTTGCTGCTTGCTAGCATGGAGACGCTGGCAGATTTTGGCGCAGTATCGGTCTTTAATGTCGATACTTTTACCACGGCGATTTATAAAGCTTGGTTTGGCTTTTTTAGTTTAACCACTGCTGCGCAGCTGGCAGCGTTATTAATCGGCGTGGTCTTTATCGTCGTCTTGTTTGAGCAGTATTGGCAAGCAAAGCGTGGCAATACCATCACTCAGGGTAGCAGTAAGCGTTTTGAAGCCAGTAAGCCTGCGAAGTGGGGCATGACTCTACTTTGCACGCTGGTGTTTTTAGTGGCGTTTTTGATTCCGTTTTTACAGCTGCTTTATTGGACCGCAGAAAATTTCCAGCAAGATTTTGATGCACGTTATATTGATTTTGTCACCAATAGCCTTGTGATTGCGAGTATGACCACGATATTTATCGCCTTTTTGGCGATTATCATTGCTTGGGTCAAACGTCAGTATCCAGATAAATCCACCAAGCTGATGACCACCTTAGCCAATTTGGGTTATGTTGTACCGGGCACGGTGTTGGCCGTTGGAATATTTATTCCGATTGCGTGGCTTGATAATCAGCTGATAGCTTTTGGTATTACCTCAACGCAGTTTTTTTCTGGTAGTGTCATCGTCATGCTGCTAGCCTTATCGACGCGCTTTATGACGGTGAGCTTTCAGCCGGTAGACCGGCAGCTACAGCGCTTGACGGTCAATCAAGAAGCGGCAGCTAAATTACTTAGCGATAGCCCGTATCAGCGCTGGCGGCAAGTAATGTTGCCCGTATTGAGTCCGGGAGTATTAACGGGTTTGTTGATGGGCTTTGTCGAAGTCATGAAAGAGATGCCGATTACCTTAATGACACGGCGACAAGGTTGGGATACGCTGGCAGTACGGGTGTTTGAGATGACCAGCGAAGGCATGTGGGGACGCGCCGCATTGCCCAGTTTGTTGATTGTACTGGTTGGTCTGATTCCTGTTTGGGTATTGCTGCGCCAAAGTGATAAACAAGGTTAAGTTAAATGCGTTTTATTAAAAAGCTATAATTAAAGAGTCATAATTAAAAAGCAACATTAAGAAATAACTATATTAAAAAGAGCAACATTAAAAACCGCGTCAATGATGGGTTTTATTCACTAATAGCTTACTGGTACCGTCTATGTATACTGACTTGATGAACGATTCAACCAATCCAGCAGCGTCTAAATCTTTAAAGCCTGAATCCTTAAAGCCTGAATCCTTAAAGATAGGCGGTAAGCCAAGACCGGAGCATGTGAAAAAACCACCCGTCACCCTATTAACTAAAGCTCAGGTAGCACAGCTGCAAGCGGATAAAAGCTTGCCTCACAGCTCATCAACACAAGATACTTTAAATCAAAGCATATTAAATCAAAGCGTATCAAATCAGACTGCCTTAAATAAAGAAACAGCAGGACAAATTCACTTGCAAGATAACCATGTTTTTAATTCCTCTAAAAAGAACACTAGCATTGATGATGCTTATTTTAGCGTTCAAGATTTAATCGTTGGTTATGACGATACGATTATCGTTAATGGCTTATCGCTAGATTTGCAACAAGGTGAAATCGGCTGCTTTTTAGGCTATAGCGGCTGCGGCAAAACCACGGCCCTAAGGGCGATTGCAGGCTTAGAACAAAGCCGTGGCGGCAAGATTAGCTTAAGCAATCAGCGTTTAACGGAACAAACCGCACGTACCAAATTTGCGGTCGCGCCAGCCAAGCGCGGCATGGGCATGGTATTCCAAGATTATGCGTTATTTGGGCATTTAAGCGTGGCAAAAAATATCGCTTTTGGTCTTAATAAATGGTCGGCTGCTGACAAAAAAGCCCGCGTTAAAGAAATGCTAGAGCTTGTCGAATTGACGGAACATGCCGATAAACGTCCTAACGAGCTATCGGGTGGTCAGCAGCAGCGCGTGGCGTTGGCCCGCGCATTGGCACCAAAGCCCAAGCTTTTGCTACTTGATGAACCGTTTTCTAACTTGGATGTGGTGCTACGTGAGTCACTGGCGATGAACGTCCGTGATATCCTTAAACGTACCAATACCACCGCTATTTTGGTCACTCACGATCAAAACGAAGCCTTTGCGTTAGCCGATAAAGTCGGGGTCATGGATAAAGGTAAGTTGGTCCAATGGGCGACGCCAAGTGAGCTATATCATGAACCAGTCAGCCCGTTTGTCGCTGAGTTTGTTGGCGAAGGTGCGATGATAGACGGTATTATCAAAGAAGGTCATGTTGAAACCGCGCTTGGTGATATTTATCGCCGTATGGAAGTTTATGATGAATCGGGGCAGCCGCAGTATTGCGAGTACGACTATCCGAATGGTACGCCGATTAAGGTGTTAGTACGTCCTGATGATATCGTGCATGACGATGAAAGCACGCAAACGGCTTTAGTAGTCGGACGTGTATTTCGCGGAGCAAACTATCTTTATCGCTTACAGCTTGCCGATGGTCAAACCGTACTGTCGTTAGTTGCCAGTCATCATAACCATGAGATTGGTTCACAAATTGGCATCTTGCCTATCCTAGAGCACGTAGTGGTGTTTGATGAAAAAGACATCAATGCCACCACATGGTCAGAGTATGATAGGTCAGAGCGCGTAGAAGACGTCAGGTAGTTATGAGTTTTAAGCTTGGCGCTGCTCTTGAAGCTTAGCAAGAACTTTAAGCTTGGCGCGTTGCCAGTATATGCAAATAACGTCCAAGCCATTTATACGGCTCGAGTTGTGAGTAGCGCAGCTCCATGCGTATCACTGCTTCAGGGTCGTTATGACCGCCACGTTTTAGCGGTGAATAATCATGAAATACCCGCAAGCCACTGGCAAGTATCGTTTGATAATGATGAGCTTCTAACCAATATTTAACTTCTTCTTTAGCGACCGGATGATTGGGCGTGAGGCTTTTTTTATTGTCCGCTTTATACTCGGTGTTATCCAATAAATTAAAATTACCCATAATAAGATTGCGATAATCAAAACTCGCCGGATTATAAAAGCACAGCGATAGCGCGCCATTTTCAGTTAAATGCTTATCAAAAAAACCCATCACAGCGGCTGGCTCTGCCAACCACTCAAGCAGCGCATGACACATTATCAAATCAAACTTTTCATTATTTTCTGCAGCCAACTTATCTTCTAATTCTTGATACGGGCAAACGTACCACCTAATATCCAAATCCTTTTTAACTATTTCAGCGTTTGCTTGTGCTTTCTCCAGCATATTGGCTGAGATATCATTGATAACCAGCGTATGCCCTTGAGTGGCAAGCTCAATTGCAATTTGCGCCAGCCCAGCGCCCACATCCAAAATACGTAACGGTCGCCCAAGTGTCTGGCTCATCTGCGTGCAATAGGCAACAATATCACGGCGCAATACTGCCAGACGAATGTCGCCCTTTAAGCCGCCGTAAACCTTTTTTTCAAAGTGGTCAGCAATCGCATCAAAGCTGCGATCCGTACGTGTATCGGGTTGGTTAAGTGACGGTGTGATGGCTTGCTTGCTTGGCTGGTCAGTTGATTGGCTGCTTTCGTGATTCATAACGGGCTCTGTTTTATCTAAAGTATTTGAAATGCTTTTGCATCACTTTTTTATTGGATTTTAATAGGGTTTTAGCGTATAAATAGTAAAGCCTAAGCATTAGTTTTCATTGATTTTTACATTGACTGTCACATTGATTATCACTCAGTCGTCTAAGCCATCTGACTTAGAAGTTTGATTTAAAAAAGCGAGTTCTAAAAAGTATTTATTAAAAATATCAGCTAGGTTTTATTTATCTATTGCCAAGGATTTTAGGCAATTTTTTTGTTTTACTACTGCTAAGGATAGCAATCATGGTCTTACCCCATTCATCCATTATAAACAAACCCATCATGACACGCGGTCTATTATCGCTAGCGATTGCCAGTAGCTTATTACTTGTTGGTTGTGGCGATGATAATGAGCGTTTCGTTGAATCACCTTCATCTTCTGCCAGCGCTAAATTTGTAAAAACCTTTACGGCAAACGATATAAATAGTAGTTTTGGGCTTGGAGGTACCGCAACGCCTGTAGCTAAATGCGGCGTTACCATAGAAAAAGTCAGCTACGATACCGAAGGCGCCGCCGATGAAGATACCAATGCCACGGCCGCTTTAATGCTACCCACTGGCGATGCGGCTGAATGCCAAGGTGATCGCCCGGTATTATTATACGCGCATGGCACGACAACGGATAAAGGCTATGATTTTGCCCAAGTAGGTAATATCAAAAACCCTGCGGTAGGGGAAGCAAACTTAATTGCTGCAAACTTTGCCGCCCAAGGCTATATCGTTGTCGCGCCCAACTATGCGGGCTATGATACCTCAAAACTTGACTACCATCCTTATTTGGTTGCCCAGCAGCAGTCGACCGACATGGTCGACGCTCTAGATAGCGCGCGCAGCATTATCGAACGCAAAAAACGCGCCAATAATGCCCATTACAGTAAAATTGATGACTCGGGTAAGTTGTTTATCGCTGGTTACTCGCAAGGCGGCTATGTCACTATGGCAACTGCGCGATTACTAGAATCACAGAAAAAACCAGTAACGGCAATTGCGCCATCTTCGGGCCCTTATGCGTTGGCGGCTTTTGGCGATGAAATCTTTATGGGCAATGTCAATATTGGCGCGTCACGTTTTGCACCTCTGCTTGGTATTGGTTTACAGGAAAAATACGGCAATATTTACAATAAAAAATCAGATATTTTCTTAGATAAATATGCCGACGCGCAGCTGCCTAGTGATGTAGCGTTTGGTGAGTTGGTCAAAGCCGGTAAATTACCAAATAATGCTTTATTCCAAAAGAATCCTAGTGACCCAAGGCTGGCAGGTTTAAAACAAGGTAAGGTGTTTTCTGTATTGGGCGGCTATGACGAAAATGACTATTTGATTAAGACAGGCTTTCGTGCAGCCTATGTGGCAGATACTATCAAGAATCCTGATGGGTTATGGGCAGAAAATGGCAACGGACTGACAGCAGCGACTCCTGAGAATAATCTTCGTAAGGCGCTAAAAGACAATGACTTACGTGGCTATGTGCCAAAAATGCCAACACTTATCTGCGGTGGTAATCAGGATCCGACCGTTTACTTTGATACCAATACTGGCTCGATGGTAAAACTACTACAGGCCGCCGCAGCTAATAATCCTGCAAAACCGCTCAATATCACAGTATTGGATGTTGATAAAGATAATGAAGCCCAGCGTCCTGGCAAACAGACTTTCACAATGATTGGGCAGGCGTCAATGAATAAGTGGAAGGCCACTGAAGTCATGACCAACGTCCAAACCAACTTTAGTAGTAGTGTTCAAGTGGTTCGTACAAATGCGTTTAATAATGCTATAAATAATGGAGATACTCAACTAGAGGCTTTCCAAGCTCGTGAGCTAGCGTTCTACACCAATTATCATGGAGGTTTAGTTAGTCCAGCTTGTACACAAGCCACGCGTGAATTCTTTAATCAGGAATTCAAAGCTGTTTAAAATGCTTGCTAGTTAAACATATAAGTAGTTTTTGTCTTCCTCGCGAAAAACTGTATCCCCGGGGTACAGTTTTTTTATGAAACAGCCTTTAAAAATGGTAAAGACAACACTCTATTGTTAAAGTCGTTTTTATCCTTATTGCTAAAGGCAAAACTCAACGCTAATGAGCTGTTTTGCTTGATTTTAATAGCATCGAGAACCCCCTAAATAGACAAAAATGTGCTAAAATAGCTTCTTTAATTAAACATTACTTTTAACAAAAACCGTATCGCCATTTTCCTATGGTTTTGCCCGTTTGATGGTGCTTTTTCGTGTTGATATAGCAATCATAGTTGCGTGTTTGTGCAGCTATATTTTTATATCAGTGTAAGCACCTTTTTAGGCGCGCAACCCTTAGAGAAAGTATGTGAGTGAAGGAGTGTATATGAGCGACTCGATCAGTCCTATTGCCATCGTGGATGAATTAAAGCAGTCCTATTTGGATTATGCGATGAGCGTGATCGTCTCGCGCGCGCTGCCTGATGTGCGTGATGGGTTCAAACCGGTACACCGCCGCGTGATGTACGCGATGCATGTGCTGTCTAACGATTATAATAAAGCTTATAAGAAGTCGGCACGTGTGGTCGGTGACGTCATCGGTAAATATCACCCGCATGGCGATAGTGCTGTTTATGATGCGATTGTACGTATGGCGCAGGACTTTAGCTTGCGTTACCCGATGGTTGATGGTCAAGGTAACTTTGGCTCAATTGATGATGATCCACCGGCAGCGATGCGTTATACCGAAGTCCGTATGACCAAGCTGACCCATCAAATGCTTGCTGACTTGGACAAAGACACCGTCGACTGGGAAGACAACTACGATGGCTCTGAGCGTATGCCAAGCGTGTTGCCTGCGCGTATTCCAAACTTATTGGTCAACGGTGCAACCGGTATTGCAGTTGGTATGGCGACCAATATGGCGCCGCATAATCTAACTGAGGTGATTAATGCGTGTTTGGCTTATGCCGAAAATCCGCAAATATCTGCCGAAGAGTTGATGTCGCATATTTCAGGTCCTGACTTCCCAACAGGCGGTATTATTTATGGTCGCGCGGGTATCTTAGACGCCTATCGCACCGGTAAAGGTCGCCTACACGTACGTGGTCGCTATATCATCGAACCGATGAGCGATACCGGTGTCAACCGTGACCGTGAGCGTATTGTCTTCACCGAAGTGCCTTATCAAACCAATAAAGCTAAACTGATTGAGCGTATTGCTGAATTGGTACGTGATAAGAAAATCGAAGGTATTACCGAAATTCGTGATGAGTCTGATAAAGACGGCATGCGTATTGCCATTGATTTGCGCCGCGGTGAAACGGCGGAAGTGATTGTTAATAATTTGTTCCTGCAGACACCGCTTGAATCTAGCTTTAGTATCAATATGGTGGCGCTTGATAATGGTCAGCCAAAGCTATTGACCTTACGTCAGCTGATTGCAGCATTTGTACGCCATCGCCAAGAAGTGGTAACGCGCCGTACCATTTATGAGCTTAATAAAGCCCGCGTCCGTGGTCACTTATTAGAAGGTTTAACCGTTGCCCTAGCGAACATTGATGAGATTATTGCGACGATTAAAGCATCAGCTAACCGCGGTTTGGCTCGTGAAAACTTACTGACTAATACGTGGGGCTCAGGCAGCGTGGTAGCGATGCTAACCGCTGCAGGTAGCCAATCGGTACGTCCAGACTTTATCGAAGGTGAAGATCCAAAAGCGCCGTTTGGTCTGATTGAAGGTGAAGAGCGCTATCGTTTATCACTGGAGCAGGTCAATGCGATTTTAGACATGCAGCTGCATCGTCTAACCGGTCTTGAGCAAGACAAATTGACCGAAGAATACCAAGATTTGCTGCGTGAAATTGCAAATTTAGAGTCTATCCTTGGCGATTTTGATAAGCTAATGACCATTATCTCAAACGAGATGATTGAGATTCGTGAAAACTTTGGTGATGAGCGTCGTACCGATATTATCGATTCACGTATGGACTTTAACCGTGAAGACCTAATCCCAGAACAAACTGTGGTCATGACGGTTTCTCGTACGGGTTATGCAAAAACGCAGCCGATTGATGATTATGTGGCGCAAAAACGTGGCGGTAAAGGCAAATCTGCGACCGCGATGAAAGAAGACGATGTGATTGATCACTTAGTTGTGACCTCAACGCACGCCACCGTACTATGCTTCACTGATAGTGGTCGTGTCTTTAGTCTACGTGGTTTTGAAGTACCGATTGCCAGTCGCGGTGCGCGTGGTCGTCCATTGGTGAATTTAATTGGATTAAATCCGGATGAAACGGTCACCACGATACTGCCTATTCCAAAAATAGTAGAAGAGTTATCTAGCAAAGCTGAGATATCAGCAGATGGCGATGACAGCTTATCAGAAGATAATAATTTAGACGATAGCACGCAAGCGGAGCCACCTTTTGTCTTCTTTGCAACTGCCAATGGTACCGTGAAGCGTGTCGAGCTAAAACAGTTTGCCAATATTCGCTCAAACGGTTTGATTGCCGTTGGTTTGGAAGAAGGCGATAAATTGGTCAGCGCTCGTATCACCAATGGTAGCCAAGAAGTCATGCTATTTGCTTCAAGTGGTAAAGCAATTCGTTTTGATGAAAATGATGCGCGTGCAATGGGTCGTACGGCTAAAGGCGTTCGTGGTATGCGTCTGGCGGCTGATGAGTTTATTAAATCATTGGTGGTTATCGAAGATGATGTGCGCGAAATTCTGATTGCTTGTGAAAATGGCTTTGGTAAACGTACCTTTATTGATGAGTTCAATACGCAAAATCGTGGTGGTGGCGGTGTGATTGCTATTAAAACCAGTGAGCGTAATGGTGCACTGGTTCGTGCTACCAAGGTTGATTCTACAGACGATATTATCTTAATCTCTGACAAAGGTACATTAGTGCGTACCCCAGTTGAGCATGTAGCAAGCTCTGGTCGTAATACGCAAGGTGTAACGCTGATTCGTCTATCAAAAGACGAGAAGTTAGTTGCTATGGCGCGTGTTGAGCACGAAGAAAGCGACGACGAGCTAGTCGATGCTATGAGAGAAGATGGAACGTTTGCAGTGGAGGGTCAAGAGCAAATCGATATTGATGCCGAAACTGGCAACAGCGCGACGACCGATATCAATGAAGTTATTGATGCTGCAAATGATGACTTAGTAGATAACGAAACATCGAATGATGCAGCAGATGAAAACACAGACGATGACGAGTAACTATCTCAGTTGTTAGCTTTTTAGTTTAGTTAGCAATACTGCTCTAGAAAAAGCCTCTGACGATATCGTTGGGGGCTTTTTTTTGAGTGCTGTTTATTCTCAAAGTTTGTTTTAAGCTTTTAACCTATACATCTTAGCTTTTATAGTTAAGATACATTAAAACGCTACGGCACTGCTGGTATAAGTTTTTCTTGCTTGCTGTGCCTACGCAGACAGAGGCTGCAAAAAACTTATATCAGCAATACGTGAAATATTGATATTACATTTGACTGATTATGATTTCTAACCTTTATAAACTTATTATAAATAATACCCATTAAGCGCTATTTTAAGGCCGTTGTTATGCTTACGACCAATCAAACTTTTCAGGGAACCTTAGCCGCAATATCATCCAGTTTTTTGTTTTCATTGATGTTCTTGTTTGGGTTATTTATGTTGCCCTTAACGGGTACACAAGTAGCGTCATGGCGGGTGCTGATGATGCTATTGAGTTTGCTGATATTGGTCAGTTTCACTAAGCAATGGCAACACGTTTTTGATTATCTAAAAACTCTAAAAACCCCAAAAGAATGGCTGATATTTATATTACCTACGCCGATATTGGGCGGGCAGATTTGGCTGTTTATGTGGGGGCCGGTCAATGGTTTCGGTCTTGATGTCACCTTGGGTTATTTTTTATTACCGCTGGTGATGATAGTGCTGGGGCGCTTTTTTTATCATGAGCATATGAGTGCATTGCAGTGGATGGCAGCGCTACTTGCAGCATTGGGGATTGGCTATGATATCTTTCAATATGGGACGGTATCGTGGGTAACGTTATTTGTGTGCTTGGGTTATCCGCCTTATTATCTCCTGCGGCGTAAGCTTGCCGTACCGCCTATTACCGGTTTACTGTCAGATTTGACCTTGCTGACGCCGGTGGTACTCATCATGCTGTATAGCAGTGGCGGCTTTAGCGTGGCGGCACAAAACATAAAGTTTTGGTATTTATTGCCGCTGCTCGGTGCTTTTAGCGCGCTTGCCATGTCGCTGACCATGGTTGCGAGTAGTAAGCTGCCAGTGTCATTATTTGGTGCATTAAGTTATGTAGAACCGATGCTGTTGTTTGTTTTATCCATTACCGTTTTAAACCAAAGCCTCGATGAAGGCGGCTCGTTATTTATGTACGGCATGATTACTTTGGCGTTATTTATCATGATTGCTGATAGTGTGATGGGTTATCTTCGTCGTCGCCGTGATAATCATTTGCATGGCTACCGCGAGCCACAAGTAGGTGGTTTTCCACCGCGCCGCCGTTTGATAAATCGCCGTATCGATGGGGTGTTAGCCGCCCATCGTTTCCGTAAGATGCGTCGTTATCAAAAAAAGATGGATAGAATACAGCGTAAAATCGAGCAGCTCGATACTAAGTAAATAGAGCGATGGATATGCGTTAAACGGATAGAGTTAATAAGCCACATATCAAAATGAATAGGCGGGTTAAGTCAATGTATTGCTTATCTATTCTGACTTTGACATAATGTAAAGCTTGATATAAGCACTCAGTATTTACAGCGTTTATCTCAACATTATACGATTGATTTATCAGCAAAAAATTCTATAGATAAAAAGCTTATAGACAGAAGGCCTCCGACGTTCGCGTCTGAGGCTTTTGTTTTTTTTCAAAATTGCCAAGGACGTGCGCTTATCTCTAAAGGCTGTTGTTATGTTCCCCACCAATCAGACGTCGCAAGGCACCATCGTTGCAGTGGCAGCAAATTTTCTCTATGCATTGCTATTTTTATTTGGTCTATTGATGCAGCCATTATCGGGGACGCAAGTTGCTTCTTGGCGCGTGCTGATGATGCTACTCAGCTTGGTGCTACTGGTCAGTGTTCTTAAGCAATGGCAGCATATTTTTGATTACCTCAAAACCTTAAAGACCGCAAAGGAGTGGTTTTTATTTATCATACCCACACCGATTTTGGGCGCGCAAATCTGGATATTTATGTGGGCACCCGTCAATGATTTGGGTCTAGAGGTGACATTGGGGTATTTCTTATACCCCATGATTATGATTATCGTGGGGCGCTTTTTTTATAATGAAGACATGACGCTGCTACAATGGGTGGCTACCATCTGTGCTGCGCTCGGTATTGCCTATGATGTCTGGCAATATGGCGCTATTTCTTGGGCAACTTTATTTGTCTGTTTGGGATATCCGCCTTATTATCTCCTGCGTCGTAAGCTTGCTGTACCGCCGATTACGGGGCTGATCTCGGATTTGGTTTTATTAACACCGGTGGTTATCATCGCCTTATATATGAGCGGTGGCTTTGAGCTTGCGATAGCGACGGATAAATTTTGGTATCTGTTGCCGCTACTGGGTATCATCAGTACGGCGGCGATGGCACTGACTATGGTCGCTAGTCAAAAGCTGCCCGTCTCGCTATTTGGCACTTTATGCTACCTTGAGCCGATATTCCTATTTATATTTTCCATCACGATTTTGCACCAAAGCATCGATGAAGGTGGCTCGTTATTTATGTACGGTATGATTTTTATCGCGCTGCTGATTATGATTGCCGATAGTGCGCTTGGTTATGTGACTCGTAAGCGTGACGACCGCTTGCAAGGGTATAAGGAGCCTCAAGTCGGCAGTTTTCCGCCGCGCCGCCGCCTAAAAAATCGCCGTATTAAAGGCGTGCTGACCGCGCATCGTTTCCGTAAGATTAGAAAATATCAGCAAAAAATAGACAAGATGACGCGCAAAATTGAAGAATTACATGCTAAATAACACTGATAGCTTAAGGGCGATAAGTTTGACTTGCTAGGCATGGTTTTGTAGCCGTGCTCTACACAGTTTCTGTGTTAAAGGCTGGTTAATTGCGCTATTATCGACAGCAGTGCTGCCACGCTCAAAACAGTGCTTAATCATGTCTAATCAATCATGTCTAATCCTGCTCAAAAGGCTTAGCAATGTTAGCAATGGAATGCGGGCGCTACCTATCATTATTATTGCTTATTCACACTATAACTAGGATGGTTTATGTTACACCTTCATCATTTAGCAAACTCACGCTCGTTTCGTATTATCTGGCTATTAGAAGAGCTTGAGGTTGATTATAAACTGACTTGCTATGCGCGCAATAAAGCCTATCGCGCGCCTGACAGTTTAAAACAAATACATCCGCTCGGTCATGCGCCGATGTTAGAAGTAAATGAGCGTGTGCTCATTGAGTCAGGATTTATCATTGAGTATTTGCTTAAGCATTATGATAGCGAGAAGCAATTCAAGCCTGCGGATGACAATGAAGCGGCGTGGGAGGCGTATACCTTTTGGCTGCATTTTGCCGAAGCATCAGTGATGCCGCCATTGGTCATGCGTTTGGTGTTTACCAAAGTGGTTGAGCAGTCGCCAATGCTTATCAAGCCTGTGAGCAAAAGCATTCGCAATCAAGTCGAAAAAAGCATGATTAGCAAAAGCTTAGATACCATATTGACCATGATGGAGCAGCATCTGCAAGACAATCATTGGTTTGCCGGTAGCGAATTCAGTGCCGCTGATATCCAAATGCATCTTGCTGTTGTCGGTGCCAATGCTGGTGGCGGTTTAGATAGCAGTAAATATGCCAATATCTTAAACTGGCTCAAACGCTGTGAAGAGCGCGATGCCTTTAAGCGTGCAGAAGAAAAGGGCGGTCGTTTACAGTTTTAAACGAAGCGTATTTAATCGTTAATCAATGACTAATTTAATATGATAATAAAAGGTTTTGTTTATTTATAGACAAAACCTTTTTTAGGATAAAAAATGACAGACCTGAATAAACCCAATAGTAAACCCACTGACAGTGAGGTTGCTGCTAAACAAGCACCGAATAGTACCGATGATAGTGTGCATAGCCAGCAAGTATCTATCAAAGCATGGTCACAAAAACTGCTGGTAGTGATTTTATGTGTTGCTAGCTTTTATGGTGGCTGGAAATCTTATGAGTCCAATATGGTCAATGAATGTACGGCCAATGGCGGGCAAATGATTGAAGGTCAAAGAACCATGCTATGTCAGTCGTTGTAGAAAATAACGATTTAGATAGAAGAGGGTGTCTATGCTAAAGCTTACCTTTTTGGGTACTTCCGCAGGGGTACCAACCAAACAGCGTAACGTCACAGCGCTTGCCATCGAGTGCCTCAATCCTTATAGCTCAGGGGCAAATCAACAACAAAAGAAAAAATCGCGTCCTTGGGTTTTAATTGATTGCGGTGAAGGCACCCAGCAGCAGCTCTTACATACCAAGTTATCCTTACATCAACTCGAAGCGATTTGTATTACCCATGTGCATGGCGATCACTGCTATGGTTTGCCAGGATTGCTGGCGAGTACGGCAATGTCAGGTCGTACTGCAGCGCTAACGCTTATTGCGCCAAAAGCGATAGCAATGCTGCTTGAAGCTATTACTTTAACGACTGAGCTATACTTTCCGTTTGCCATTAACTTTATGGCGATAGAAGATTTGTTGTCTGAGCCAAATGATGAGCATAAAGGTGATGTAACTATCAATTTAGACCACCAGCATCAGCTAATTATAGATATTCATCCTTTATCGCATCGCGTCGCCTCTTATGGATTTGCGATGACTGAAACCATCAGCCGTCGCACGCTCAACACCGATAAATTAACAGCAGCAGGTATTCCAGCAAGCGCGCTGTGGGGCAGACTGCAACAGGGCGAAGATGTTGTGACCGAAGGTGGCCGTAAGCTTTACGCAGCAGATTATGTTGACAATGAAGTTCAAAATACACGAGTGGTGGTTGCTGGCGATAACGACACGCCGGAGCGCTTAAGAGAGGCAGTAGCTGGTGCAGATTTACTGGTGCATGAAGCCACTTATACCCATGAGGTGTTAAATAAGATTCAGGCAAAAAATCCAGACTTTGATCCCATGCATAGTAGTGCACAGCTGGTAGGTAGGTTCACTCAAAACAATGAGGTTAAGAATTTAATCTTGACCCATTTTAGCGCTCGCTATCAAAGCTTTGATAACCCACAGAGTAGTACACCGAACATGGCGCATATTCGTTTGGATGCCCAAAGTACTTATGCAGGCAATCTATGGTTGGCAGCAGATTTTGACCAATATATGGTGAATGGCGCAGCTGATTTGATAGACGAAGAAGAGGGTAGCCGCGTGCAGTATCTAGGCTCTGCACGCGATTATAAACAATAAATCTAAATAACTTTTAAGAGTTATTATCCTCAGCTGCCAATTGTGTCTGTCCTATCCAGTAGCGGCTAAACTGGTACGCCACACGTCCCGAACGTCCACCGCGCTCTGATGCCCAGCGTAATGCTGCTGCTCTGATATTATCAGGTAGCGTCTTATTTTCTTCTTCATTATGATTGCTTTCTTTAACGTCATTCGCATTATCTAGATTGCGGTTTGGCGAAAGCGATAAATAATGGCGCACGATGTGTAAGTAAGTGTTTTGATCCATGGGATGAAAGGACAACCAAAGCCCAAAGCGATCAGACAGCGATACCGTCTCGTCAATGGTTTCATAAGGGTTGACCTCATCGGTTTGACCATTATAAATATTGACATTGTCTTTCATCAGCTGTGGCAACAGATGACGGCGGTTACTGGTGGCATAAACCAATAGCTTGTCTTGTTCTGAGTCCAACGAGCCGTCTAAGACACTTTTTAGCGTCCGATAACTCTCATCTTGACCGTTAAATGCCAAGTCATCACAGTACACCACATAGTGGCAGCCACAATCCGCTGGCAGCGCATTAATGGCGGCGCGAATCTTATCAAGCACCCGCAGGTCATCACGGGCAATTTCAATAATACGCAGACCTTCGCTATGATAAGCTTGTAGCAATGCCCGAATCAGCGATGACTTGCCAGCGCCGCGTGTGCCTGTCATCAAGACGTGATTGGCAGGATAGCCTTTAAGAAACTGCCGTGTGTTCTGTACCAGTTTTGCCTTTTGCGTATCGATACCATGCAAGTCATCTAAACTTAAAAATAAGTTAACTGCCAGCGGCTCTAGATGACCCTGATGACCGCCAACCCAGCGATATGCCAGCTGTGCAGGATCAATCTCGATGGTTGGCGTGACCTGCTCTTGCAGATACTGCCCAAGCAAATCCAATAAATGGTCGGGTAGGGCATAATTCATATGGGTGTTAGTGGATTGGGGCATAATAATTGGTCGCTTATATAAATTAAAATGTCGTTTGGCATACTAGACGCATAAAGGCCTCACTTTACCATGAAAAATAGTGCCAGTAATCCATCTACAGAAAAAGCGTGTGCAAAGCACGTAAGTACAGAACAAGCACTACAAACGCAAGCACAGAAAATTCTCCCAGTGCTGACTACTTTATTCTCAAGCTTGCATTATAGCGAGATAGCGCATCAGCGAGTCAGTCAGCAAAGTGATAGTGGTGAGGCCAATTACCAAGGGTTAACGCGCAGTCAGCATACACAATTTGGTCAGGTGATGATTAAATGGCAGTTAAGTGCTGACAGCAATAAAAACTCGGCTGATTTAGCTTATGAGGCTGAGGTTTTAAAATCTATAAATATATCAATCAGTGAAAACGGCCTGCCTGCTATCGCTCCACCAATACTAGCCTACGATAACGTCACGATTCAAATACTAAAACCGTCTTCGCAGCTGATTATATTGGTCACGCCTTATTATCCAAATGGCAGCTTGGCATCTCAGCTTAATTCTCAAAATCACTCGCAATTAACAGACGTACAAAAGCATCACCTCATTAAGCAGTCCGCTCATCTCGTCACTAATCTACATAACACTGGCTGGCTACATAATGATATTAAGCCTAGTAATATTTTGCTAGATGGTTTCATGCCAAATCATGCGGATAATAGCAGTATCACACCTGATTTATTATTGACGGATTTTACTTTGGCAGAAGCAATTAATGACGATATTGCTCAAAACAGTGATAAAAATAATACGGGAGATAGTGCTGGTACGCCAGCCTATCTTGCCCCTGAACGCTGGCAAGGACAGGGCGCAACGCTACAAAGTGATATTTACGCGTTTGGGATACTGCTGTATGAAACATTAACGGGCGAGCGGCCTTTTAATATTGATAATCAGAGTAATGAGCCATTAAGAGAGTGGGCAATTCAACATTGCCAACAGCCAATTCCAACATTGCCGTTAGAATATAGTCGCTATCAAAGTATCATTAATAAAGCGTTGGCGAAGCGGGTAGAGAGAAGGTATCAAAGTATGGAAGATATTGTGGTGGATTTGGAAAGATTATAATCATGAATGCTAAATTCTAGACACAAAAAAACCTGCTAAAAAGCAGGCTTTAATATTTGGTCTAAGATGTACTATCCGAAAATGGTGGGGCTGGAGAGACTCGAACTCTCACACCTTGCGGCGCCAGAACCTAAATCTGGTGCGTCTACCAATTCCGCCACAGCCCCATTTTCGTTACTCTATCATCAAAGGCAGTTAAATTCAAATGCCATCGAGATAGTTAACTGATTCGGTAGTGCGTCTCAGTGGTTGGCTATTATATAGAGTTTGAATCGTTTGGCAACCCCTATTTGCGATTATTTTTAATTATTTAGCAATTATTTTCGATGTGTTTCATAAAATACTGATATTTATAGGAATTTTTTATAATAATTTCTGACTTTAATTTCAATTATCTTGCCTATCTGATGCGGTAATCTCTAATTGCTGTAATTTGCGCGTCAAGGTATTGCGTCCCCAACCGAGTAAGTTAGCGGCTGCTATCTTTTTACCACCGCTATGGTTTAGAGCAGCTTTAAGCAATACACGTTCAAACTCTGGCGTTGCGGTTTGCAAGATATCAGTTTCGCCAGTTTGCAGAGACTGCTCAGCCCATATGGCAAGTGCCTGCTGCCAGTTCTGGTTATCGTTATTTTGACTGACTTGATTGTTTTGACCGTTTTGATTGTTTTGCTTGGGACTATACGCGCCATCACTGTGTTGCTGATTTTGAATTGCTTCTATTGAGGACTGGCTGTGATGTAGAGGCAAGGGCGTATTTTCAAGTAACTCTGGCGGTAAATCCTCGACCATGACAGTGTCGCCCGTTGCCATCACCGTCAACCAGAGGCAGACATTCTCAAGTTGACGGACATTGCCACGCCACTCAAAAGATTGCATCACCTGTAGCGCCGTGGGATGAAGCTGCTTTTCAGCGCTATTCATCTGTTCAGCGGCGCGCTGCATAAAATAGGTGGCTAATGCTGGAATGTCTTCAGGTCGCGTCCGTAATGGCGGTAATGGCAAGCGAATGACATTGAGGCGATAAAATAAATCTTCACGGAATTTGCCTTGTTTGACGAGCGCTTCTAAGTTTTGGTGGGTGGCGGCAATGATGCGTACATCTACTTTGACCGGTTGCTGTCCGCCCACGCGAAAAAACTCACCATTGGCCAATACTCGTAGCAAACGCGTCTGGGTGCTATACGGCATATCACCAATTTCATCTAAGAATAGCGTTCCGCCATCAGCTTGCTCAAAACGACCTTGCCGCGTCGTTGTTGCGCCAGTAAACGCGCCTTTTTCGTGACCAAATAGCTCAGACTCAATCAAATCATGCGGGATAGCCGCCATATTAAGGGCAATAAAAGGTTGCTGCGCTCGCGGAGAGTGCTGATGCAGAGCGCTAGCAACCAACTCTTTACCTGTACCTGATTCTCCCGTAATCAAAACGGTAATAGGTGAGTGCGCTAAGCGCCCAATAGCGCGAAATACCGTTTGCATGGCTTGTGATTGACCAATAATGCCGCTCGGGTTGTTATTCGTTTGAGGTTTGGGTTTTTCCTGAGCTTTATTTTCAGCAGCTTTAGGAGGTTTTCTAGCTGATTTGGCTACATTTGGTTTGCTCGCAGGCTGTTCTTTGGTATCGGTACTTACATTCGTATTAGACTCGATTGAATGATTTGATACGACTAGATTCGGCTGATAATTAATGGCTTTATAAATCGTGGCGACCGCGTCATCTAAATCAAAGGGCTTGGGCAGATATTCAAATGCGCCAGTTTGATAGCTACTGATCGCAGACGTAAGGTCGGAATGTGCCGTCATAATGACAATCGGCAGCTTAGGAAAGTGCTGATGCACCCAATCACTAAAGGACAGACCATCCATCATAGGCATACGAATATCGGTCAATATCACATCTGGTAGTTGGTCGGCTGCTTCGTGCTGTTGCAAAACATCATTAAGGCGTGTCCATGCAGCTTGCGCTTGGGTAAAGCTAATAACGTTGAGACCGGCATCCGCAAAAGTATCTGCCAATACCAAACGCAGTGCTACATCATCATCGATAAGCCATAACGTCGCAGGAGTGGTATCAGGCGCGTTGTTGACGGTGACTATTGGAATTTGCTCATTGCTCGTAAGATGTTGAGTGTCATTATACTGAGTCATGTGTTTTGCCTAATAAGCAGTGAGAGGAGGAAAATGTCAGCATTAACTTGCAGCGATTGGCTGCTGAAAAGGTAGGTAAAGGGTAAAACGGGTCTGACTGTTATTGTCATTTTTTTTAAAACCGCCGCTAGGGTTCTGTAATTGGGTAGAGCTGACATCAATCATACCATGATGGCGACTGATGATATCTTGTACGATGGATAAGCCAAGCCCAGTACCGGCGGCGCGACTGGTCACCATCGGGAAAAATATCTGACCAATCAGCGCATCATCTATCCCTGAGCCGTTATCGGTAATGGTAATTTGTAAGACTTGTTTATGCTGTTGGCTACCGATGGTGTGTTGAAAGGCAACCCGCGTTTGAATATGCAGTTTTGGTTGATAGCTGCTAGCACCGTCAAGATGACACTGCACAATATCTGACGACAAGTTATTGGATGCGGCTGGCACGTTTTGTTGCAGCGTTTGCTTAAACTCAGTCATCGATTCGCAAGCATTATTAATAAGGTTTAAAAACACTTGGATTAACTGATCTTTATCCGCGCATAACTCAGGCAATGACAAATCATAATCACGCTGTAGCGTCATTTCTGGATATTGGTTAACTATTAAGGCCAAAACATGCTCTAGCGGCTCATGGATATTTAGCATTTGCCAGCTTGGTAGCTGATTAGAGCCAAGGAGCTGTCCAATCAACTGGGTCAAACGGTCGGTCTCTGAGATAATGATATCGGTATAATTGCGGAGCTTTGCCGCATTTTTTTGCAGGGTATTGTTATGATTTAAATCGGTGTTTTCATTGCTGATAACAGCCGTAGCTTCCCTTTCAAAAGAAGACATATTGCTAAATTTGATAAATTGACGCTGCAATAATTGCGCGGCACCGCGAATGCCAGCCAATGGATTTTTGATTTCATGGGCGACCGAACGCAGCATATGACGGGCAACGCTATATTGTTGTTGTTGACGCTGCTCTTCTGAAATACGGCTCTGACGATCTTTTCCCCACATTTCAATAATAAAATAAGGCTGCTGCTCATAAATGACAGGCGTCACGCTATAATCTACGGATAGTGTCAGTCCGCCATTGAGCTGGGTGTGGATGAGGTGGTCATGATCGATAAAGGGTTGTTGATAGTGCTGTGCTTGAGAAAAGCGCTCAGTCAAAGAGCAAGTTTTGTCTTCTCGATTGTTATTAATAAGACGGTCTTTTAACGTTAACTCATCGGGTGCAAGCAGCGTCAGTATTGATTGATTAAGCAGGCGTCCACTACTGATGGCCAGTAACTGTTCAGCTTGGGCATTTAGCCAAGTGATAGACAATTCATCGTTGATCCATAAAATAGCTGTAAATAAATGCTGCGATATAAATGCCAAATCTGGCGTTGGTTTTGCGGAGATCAAATCAGCTGTCATAAGTGCTGCCTAGAGTAAAGAGATGCTCGATATAATATTTAACCATAAATCAACACTATAGAGCGGCAAAACTGGCGGTTTTTGCAAAAAAAACGTACAATGCGCACAGCCATTTTTCTCTAGCAAGGTCAGCCATGCCCAATATTTCTACCGAGTCCGTTAATACGACTATAGCCCCTTCACAGCCAGCTTCTACATCTTCAGCTTCTATGCCAAAAGACACTGCCACTATTTTTAATCCTGCTAAGCCGACGGCAACGCCCGCGCAAAGCTCGACGGACAGTGTTCAACCTTATCACCATAAAGCCAACCACAATCAAAACCGTAGCATTGAGCAAAGTAGCGATGTGGTTGCAGCTACATCAGCGAAAGCGACAGCAGCGACTATGAATGCGCCAGTGAACGCCGCGCCAAAGATTGGCTTTGTGTCCTTAGGTTGCCCAAAAGCTTTGGTCGATAGTGAGCGCATTATCACGGAACTCAGCCGTGATGGTTATCAAGTTGCCAGTGATTATGAAGGCGCAGACTTGGTCGTGGTCAATACTTGCGGCTTTATTGAGTCGGCCGTGCAAGAGTCGTTGGACGCTATCGGTGAAGCGATTAGCAAAAACGGTAAGGTGATTGTCACAGGTTGCTTGGGTAAAGAAGCGGAAAAAATCCGTGAAATGCATCCAGCTGTGCTAGCCGTGACCGGTGCACATGCTTATGATGAAGTGATTACTGCCGTATCGCAGTATGTGCCCAAGCCAAATCGCAGTCAGGATGCAAACTATGATCCAAAAATAGATTTGATTAATGAGGCGGGCATCAAATTAACCCCAAGCCATTATGCTTATCTAAAAATATCGGAAGGCTGTAACCATCGGTGTACCTTTTGCATTATTCCAAGCTTACGTGGCGATTTGGTCTCGCGTCCGATTGATAGCGTGATGAATGAAGCTTTGGCGCTGAAAAACGCTGGCGTGAAAGAGTTGCTTATTATCTCGCAAGATACCTCCGCTTATGGGCTGGACTTAAAATATAGAACCAGCTTTTGGAATGGTATGCCGCTGAAGTCAAAATTTTATGACTTATGCCAAGCATTAAATGACTTGGGTATTTGGGTGCGCTTGCATTATGTTTATCCATATCCGCATGTCGACAAAGTGGTTGAGCTAATGGGCGAGAAGAAACTGCTGCCTTATCTTGATATTCCATTCCAGCATGCCAGTCATCGCATCCTCAAAGCGATGAAGCGTCCAGCGCATAGCGAAAATACCTTGGCGCGCATTAAAGCATGGCGTGAGATTTGCCCTGATATCGTTATTCGTTCAACCTTTGTGGTTGGTTTTCCTGGTGAGACGGAAGAAGATTTCCAATGCTTGCTTGATTGGTTGGTCGAGGCGCGCCTTGATCGTGTTGGTGCTTTTACTTACTCAGAAGTTGAGGGTGCGGTCGCCAATGACTTGCCAAATCATGTGCCTGAAGACGTTAAGCAAGAGCGCTATGAGCGTTTGATGACGCTACAACAGGATATCTCAGCACAAAAACTACAAGAGAAAGTCGGTAAAAATCTAATGGTATTGGTCGATGAGATTGATAGTGAAGAGGGCATTGCGATTTGCCGTAGCTACGCTGATGCGCCTGAGATTGATGGTCACGTCTACGTTGATGATATCACGGCGCAAGTTAAAGTCGGACAGTTCCTAACCGTCACGATCGATGACGCTAGCGAGTATGATTTGTTTGCCAGTTACAAAGGCTAGTTAGCTATAAGGCTGATTAGTGATAATAGCTGATTAGTCACTACAATATGCGAATGAAAATTGCCCAATAGCGGGCAGTTTTTGCTACAATTAGCGCAATTTAGCCTTTTTACCCGTTTGTCATCAGTCACGGTGCTTTTTATAGTGCTTCGGGTTATGGCATGTCGGGTAAATCTAACGGCAAACTCTATTGGTGTTTTACCGCTCATTTTAATTATAATTTAATGCTAACAAGGTGACCTCATGTCTGACAAAAACCCGCGTTACTCTCGTATCTTGCTGAAACTCTCTGGTGAAGCCTTAGCCGGTGGTAAAGAGATGGGGATTGATACCGAAGTGCTCGATAAGATGAGCTTGTCTATCGCCCACTTGCGCGGACTTGGGGTACAAGTCGGTATCGTCGTTGGCGGTGGGAACTTATACCGCGGCGCCCAGCTACAAAAAGAAGGCTTGGTCGGCCGCGTCACTGGTGACCAAATGGGCATGCTTGCCACTGTCATGAATGGTTTGGCGATGCGCGATGCCCTTGAGCGTCGTAATATTAAAACGCGTTTGATGTCAGCATTGCCAATCGGCGAAGTCACTGAAAGCTATAGTAGTCGTAACGCTATTCGTTATCTCAAAAACGGCGAAGTCTGTATCTTTGTTGCTGGTACTGGCAATCCTTTCTTTACCACTGATACTGCCGCTTGCTTACGTGGTATTGAAATCGAGGCGGGCTTAATTCTAAAAGCGACCAAGGTTGATGGCGTTTACGATAAAGACCCAAGCTTACATGCTGATGCCAAAAAATATGATGGCTTAACCTTTGATGAAGTGCTCGAGCAAAAACTTGGTGTAATGGATTTAACAGCAATCGCTTTATGCCGTGAGCACAACGTACCACTACAAGTGTTTGATATGACCAAGCCTAACGCATTATTAAACGTTATTATGGGCGAAAATGAAGGCACGCGCGTTTATCATTAAGCTTAAGCGTAGGTTTTATCATTGATATGAGCATGAAATCACTGATGTGGTCAGCAGCAATCTTTGAATAAGATTTATACCTAACAGCTTTATACCTAACAGCAATGAATGATTTATCGATAGCGATAAATAAGGATACATAATGATTAATGAGATTAAGAAAGACGGCGAAGCACGTATGGCAAAGACGCTAGAGGCGCTTGAAAGCACCTTTAGTAAAGTACGTACTGGTCGAGCCCATCCAGGTATGCTATCTGGTGTGATGGTTAGCTACTACGGCGCAGATACGCCATTGAATCAAGTGGCAAGCGTTAATGTCGAAGATTCACGCACGCTATTGGTACAGCCATTTGAGCGTACTATGGTACAAGCGATTGATAAAGCCATTCGCGAAGCAGACTTGGGCTTAAACCCGATGACAGCTGACGTGATTCGTGTGCCGATGCCAGCGTTGACCGAAGACACGCGCCGCGATATGCAAAAGCTTGCTCGTAGCGAAGCTGAAAACAGCCGCGTTTCTATCCGTAATATCCGCCGTGATATGATGAATGATATTAAAGAGTTGGCAAAAGAGAAAGAAATCTCAGAAGATGACGAGCGCCGCGCCAGTGATGATATTCAAAAAATCACTGACAAGTATATTGAAACGATTGACAGCCGTCTAAGCAAAAAAGAAAGCGACTTGATGGAAGTGTAGGAAAGAAGCGTTGTCTTTTTATTTAGTTAGTTAGTTAGTTAAAGACAATGCACTTTCGTCAAAGATAATTCGTTGTCCATATTCTTTCTCTAAAAAAACAGCCAATATTGAATAATGATTGGCTGTTTATTGCCGTATCAGAATGATTGTCGTATAAGAAATTAAGCTTTTATTTTGCCATAAGTTCTATATCCAAGCCTTTTCGTCGTTTTTTAATACACTTAGGTTTTTTAGTAGATGTAAGGCAAATAGGCAATAATTTTTTGCAAGACTGTCATTCAGTTCGATTACCATTACTTTATCCAAACCACAAGCAAGTTAGCCTATGTCTACTCCAGATGCTTTATCTCCCGCTCTTCTTCCGCGTCATATCGCTGTCATCATGGATGGCAATAATCGTTACGGTAAAATCAATCATTTAGGCAAAGGTCAGGGGCATATCGCTGGTAAAGATGCGCTAGATCCTATTGTCGAATACTGTGTCAGTACTGGCATTGAAGTACTAACTGTATTTGCTTTTTCTAGTGAAAATTGGCAACGTCCACCGAGTGAGGTGGCATTGTTGATGCAACTGTTGAGCCTAACCATCAATGAGCAAATGCCACGTATGCTTAAATATCGCATTCGCCTGCGCTTTATTGGTGATCGCAGTCAGCTTAGTGAAGATTTGCAAGTATTGATGGCAGATGCTGAGGCAAAAACGGCTGATTTTACAGCCATGACTTTAGTCATCGCTATTAGTTATGGCGGTCAGTGGGATATTGCTCATGCCGCCAAACAGTTGGCACAGCAAGTAGAGGCAGGCAAGCTGCGCGCGGAAGATATTAATAAAGAGATGCTCGGCGAATATGTACAATTAGCCGATGCGCCAGCGGTCGATATGTTGATACGGACGGGCGGTGAATATCGTCTGTCGAACTTCCTATTATGGCAATCTGCCTATGCTGAATTGTTCTTTACCCAAACATTGTGGCCAGATTTTAAAGTAGCAGAGCTGGCTGCAATGATAGCCGAATTCGCCCAACGTCAACGCCGCTTTGGTAAAACGAGCGAACAAGTGGTGACAGAACAGCAGACGCGCTAACATAATTGAAATTCATAACTGATGCTCATAATTAAAGCTTATAATCGTTTTAAAAATGGCTTATTAAAGTATGCTAGACGTTTGAATTACACTTGTTTGGTCAATGATAAGCTGCTTTAATGAGCGTTAATCATAATTGATGGACTATTATGGTTCACTGTTATAGTTCATAATTATGATGCATTTTGACCAAACATTCTTCGTTATATAAGGCTCGATAAGTATGTGGCAACGAATTAAGACGGCAATTGTTCTCGTTATTATCGTTGGTATTGCAATGTTTGCGAGCCAAACTCCTATTTTATTTGCGCCACTTTTGGCGATTGGCGTCATTATCGCCGCCCACGAGTGGACGAAGCTGATGCCAAAATGGCAGCAGCCTGCGTTATTTGTGCTCTTAGTGTTGGCACTGACCATCGTCTCGCTGATGTTTAAAGTCACGTGGCTGTTTTGGTGGGTGGCGTCATTGGTTATCTGGCTGATGGCGCTGTCTTGGGTGCGGGTATTTCCCACTCATACCAACTGGTACGGTAAAAAATTGGCATTGATGGGTGCAGTAATATTGACCGCCGCCATTACCGCTATGTTTTACTTATGGCAGCTGTCAGCATGGTGGCTGTTATATGTATTCTTGCTAGTCTGGTGTGCCGATAGTGGCGCTTACTTTGTTGGGCGTAAGTTCGGTCGCCGCAAGATGGCACCAAATGTTTCCCCCAATAAAAGTATGGAAGGACTGGCAGGCGGTTTAGTCACAGGCTTGCTTGTGGTCATTGTCATTAGTGTCTTTAAACTACAATTGACTGGCGTACCATTAGTCGCTTTTGTAGCCTTGTCGGCACTGACAATTTTAGCGTCCGTATTGGGCGATTTGTTTGAGTCTATGCTCAAACGCCGTGCTGATGTTAAAGATTCTGGAACGATTTTACCGGGGCATGGCGGCGTTCTTGACCGCATTGATTCGTTATTGTCTGCCACACCGATATTTGCACTGGGCTTTTGGGCGCTACAGCAGCTTGGTCTAATTGTCGTATAACAATAAGTAGTCCAAAAGTAAAAAGCTATCAGGCTAAAAGTATAAAAAGAGGTAGGGCTTACATATTTGGTAGCGACTAGGCTGCCTCGTATTAGGTTCTATACCTTATATTTATTGTCTTTATTTCTCATTTAATTTCACCGTATTATAGGCACCGATGGTTATGACCCAACGCATCGCCGTACTAGGCGCGACAGGCTCGATTGGCGATAGCACGTTAGCAATTTTAGCGGCGCAACCACAGAACTATGAAGTTTATGCCTTATCAGGCTATCACCGTTTAGATAAGCTATTTGCTCTCTGTCAGCAGTTTTTACCCAAACGCGTCAGTGTGCCGACAGCAGCGGTCGATGATTTCGCTCAGCGTCTTAGCGCAGCAGGACTTGATATCGATGTGGTCGGCGGTGAAGTAGGGCTGGTCGATATTGCAACCGATACGCAAACTGATACCGTTGTTGCGGCTATCGTAGGCGCAGCCGGACTGCCTTCTACCTTAGCTGCTGCACGCGCAGGTAAGCGCATCTTATTGGCCAATAAAGAAGCATTGGTCATGGCCGGGAAAGTCATGATTAATGCGGTTAAAACGCATCATGCGACCTTGTTGCCTTTAGATTCAGAACACAACGCCATTTTTCAGTGTTTGCCATTAGCAATTCAGCAAGACAATACCCAAGTCCATCAGCCAAATCATGGGGTGCGTAAATTATGGTTAACGGCATCTGGCGGACCATTTCTGCAACAGTCTTTTGAGCAGATGCAGCAAGCTAGTGTTGCTGAAGCGGTGAAACATCCGAATTGGTCGATGGGGCAAAAAATATCGGTCGACTCGGCTACGATGATGAATAAAGGGCTTGAGCTGATTGAAGCTTGCCATTTATTTGATCTGCCAGAAAATAAGATAAATGTGGTCATTCATCCACAAAGTATTATTCACTCAATGGTAGAATATAGCGATGGCAGCTTTTTAGCGCAGCTAGGCAGTCCTGATATGAAGACGCCAATCGCCCACGCGCTCAGTTATCCTGACCGTATCGATAGCGGCTCGCAGCCATTAGATTTATTTGCCTTAAGTGGTTTAGAGTTTATTGAGCCTGATTTGCAAAAATTTGCCTGTTTGCGTTTGGCAAGGCAGGCGATGCAAGCGGGTACACAGGCCACGATTGTGCTAAATGCTGCCAATGAAATTGCGGTAGCGGCATTTTTAAACGGGCAAATTCGCCTCACCGATATTGCGGATATTAATGCGCAAGCATTAGATGAGATACAAGTATCAGTATTAGATGAGACTGCCGATATTGAAGATATTTTAGTTATCGATAAAATAGCGCGTCAACATACTGAGACGCTGGTGGCGAAGTTGGCCTAAACCTATAAAATTTAGCTATTTGATAAGTTCTATTAAAAAATGATATCGACAGATGATGCTAAACAGTACGCCAAGAAATGATAGTGATAAACGATGTTAAAAGACAATACTACGAGCTAATACTAAGAGCTAATACTGAGAAAAGATCATGACGTTTTTATTAACGCTGCTTGCGGCAATATTTGTCTTAGGTCCGCTCATCGCCTTACATGAGTGGGGTCATTACATCGTGGCGCGTCTTTGCGGCGTTAAAGTGCTGACATATTCTATCGGCTTTGGCCCAAAACTCTTTGGTTGGACCAGCAAAAAGAGCGGCATTGATTATCGCATCTCGGCATTGCCACTTGGTGGTTATGTCAAAATGCTCGATGAGCGTGAAGGCGAGGTGGCAGCCGATGAGCAGCATCTAGCCTTTAATCGTCAATATCCGCTGAAGAAAATTGCGATTGTTGCCGCGGGTCCTATCATGAACTTTGTCATCGCTATTGCGCTATTTTGGGTGTTGTTTATGACCCCATCAGAGCAATTAGCGACAAAGATAGGGCAAGTATTACCCGACACGCCAGCAGCGATGGCACAGTTACCCGTTGGTGATAAAATCGTTGCAATCGATGGTCATGAGGTGCAAACGTGGGAAGGTATTAACTATCGTTTGGCGGGGCGTATGGGTGAAACGGATAATGTCAGCATCACCTTACAATCTGATGCAGAAGGTAATAACGCAACCAAAATTTATCAAGCACCGATTAAAGAATTTATGCAAGGCGATGCGCAAGGCAAAGATGCGTTATCAAGCTTTGGTATGATACCGTGGCAACCAAACATCGCACCAATCGTTGGCGATTTAACGCCCGATGGCGCTGCCAGTCGCCAAGGCTTAAAGGTTGGTGACCGCATTACTGCCATTAACGGTGAAGAGATTGGTGATTGGATCAGTGCCACGCGTATCATTCGTGATAGCCCTGAGACTTTGCTGAGTTTCACCGTGCTGCGTGACGGCAAGTCGGTACAGTTATCCATTATGCCGCAAGGTAAAAAAGACAATTTAGGTAACGATTACGGGCAAATTGGTGCTATGGTGGCACAGTCTGAAATCGTGATTCCTGATGCCTATAAGACCACCGTCGTTTACGGTCCTGGCGAGTCACTAGTTAAGTCATTTGAGAAGACGGAGCAGTTGGCAGTCATGACGGTGAGCTCAATGGGCAAGATGCTGTCTGGCATGATAGGTTTAGAGAATTTATCAGGTCCCATTACCATTGCAAAAGTTGCCAAACAAAGCTTTGATATTAGCTGGCAGATGGTATTATCTACAGCAGCTTTGATCAGTTTAAGCCTTGCCGTATTGAATCTTTTACCCATTCCAGTATTAGATGGTGGACATATTGTCTATTACGTTATTGAGCTGATACGCGGTAAACCACTCTCTGAAGGCGTGCAAATGGTTGGACTTAATATCGGTTTACTCTTGCTGGCAGGTTTCATGGTGTTAGCAATTGGTAATGATATCAGTCGGCTATTTTGACAAAGGATGCTGTCGCTTGGCAAGTAAGCCGCGATAGGCTAATGGTTGCGCCCTTATCAAGCATTGATGATTGAAGCGATACGGTGTTTATTTCATAATGTCGCCACTGTACTAATTTTATTTTTTAGTTTATTTTATGATGCGTTTTATATAAAGTGTCCTGAGTCTCCCACGCTGAAGTTTACGACTTTATGCGAAATGGGCTAGACAACACGTGCTTTTTACCTTAACTTAAGCAAGTTTTTTATTGACGGATAGTGTTTATGCGTACGCCTTTATTTATGAGCGCGGCTGGGTTGCCGTTAGTTGTAGCGATGATGAGTATGCCCGTTCAGGCTGCAGAATTTGTAGTGACTGACATTGGTTTCAATGGTCTACAACGCCTAACTCCTGATAGTCTCTATCCAGTTTTACCTATTACGGTGGGTGATACGGTTAATGATAGTAATTTGGCTGCCAGTATTAAGGCGCTATATGCGACTGAAAATTTCGCCGATATTCAAAGCCGTGTCGAAGGTGGCAAGCTGCGCTTTGATGTCGTCGAGCGTCCTATCATCGCTGAAGTCAACTTTGAAGGCAATAAACTCATCCCAAAAGAAGGGCTTGAACAAGGGCTTGGTAATGCAGGCTTGTCTGTCGGTGATGTGCTGAAACAAGCCACGTTGCAAGGCGTTGCCAACGAGCTACAGCAGCAATATATCAGTCAAGGTTATTACAATAGCAATATTGAAGTTGATCAAACGTTATTAGATGGCAATCGCGTAAAACTGGACGTGCGCTTTGTTGAAGGCAAGCCTGCTAAAGTCGTCGATATCAATATTATTGGTAATAAACACTTTAGTGATGAGCAGATAAAAGACGTTTTTGCGGTAAAAGAGTCGTCATGGACGCGTCTGTTGTCTAAGTCTGATCGCTATGCCAAAGAAAAACTGGCGGCCAGTTTAGAGAATCTAAAAGCCCTTTATCAAAATGATGGTTATGTGCGCTTTTCAGTAGACAATGCCGTACTTAACATTAGCGAAGATAAAAGTAGTGTGTTTATCGAAGTCAGCTTAAGTGAAGGCGAGCAATATCAGTTTGGTGACGTGAACTTCTTAGGTAAGCCAACCTTTGAAAATAATGAGCTAAAAGAGCTGGTTACTTTTGCACCCAATGAAAAATACTCACAAGCTAAGCTGGATGCTACAACGGCCGCACTTAAGAGTCGTTATGGTAATGAAGGTTATTATTTAGCCCAAATCAGACCGGTCCCGCGTATCAATGATGAAACTAAAGTAGTCGATGTCGATTACTATATTGATCCTGCGCGTCCTATTTATGTTCGCCGTATCAACTTCACGGGTAACTTAAAAACCCAAGATGAAGTGCTGCGCCGTGAAATGCGTCAGTTAGAAGGCGCACTTGCCTCTAGTGATAAGATTCAACTGTCACGTACACGCTTGATGCGTACCGGTTTCTTTAAAGGCGTCAATGTCGATGTCAAGCCCGTACCTAATCAGCCAGACCAAGTCGATGTGAATTATACGGTTGAAGAGCAGCCTTCTGGTAGCTCCACTATTGCTGCGGGTTACTCGCAAAGTGGTGGTGTGACGTTCCAGTTAGACTTGACCCAAAACAACTTTATGGGGACTGGTAACCGTGTGAAAGCGGCGCTATCACGTTCTGAGACGCGTGATTCTTATAGCTTGGGTTATACCGATCCTTACTTTACAGAAAACGGCGTGTCGCAAGGTATCAGCGCTTATTATCGTGAAACCAAGTACGATGACAGAAACGTCAGTAACTATGTCACCGATGCTTATGGTGCCACCCTGAACTATAGTTATCCTGTTGATGAAACCAAACGCGTGAGTGCGGGCTTGAACGTTGATAAAACTACTGTACGTGGTGGTAACCGTCTTGGCGTCTCAAACGTGCAGCAAATTATTGACGATGGCGGTACGTTTGAGCCCTTCAGCGGAGACTATGAAGGTCGTACTGGTTTTAAAAACGATTATCAAAGCTATAATTTACTATTTGGCTGGGATTACAGCACGCTAGATCGTCCTGTATTTCCAAATAAAGGCATGAGCCATACGGTCGATGCGACCATTGGTCTTGGTGATGCCAGTTATCAGAAACTGGTCTATCGCGGCAATATTTATCAACCTATCTATAAAGATTGGGTGGCGCGCGGTTATACCAAACTTGGTTATGGTAATGATTTGCCGTTTTATGAAAACTTCTATGCCGGTGGTTATGGTTCAGTACGTGGTTATGAAGCCTCAACGCTTGGGCCTAAATCGCAAAGCTACTATGATGCGGTTAGTAAAGAGCCAGGCTCATTGAAACCAGAAGAGATTGGTGGTAATGCGTTGGTTAGCTTTGGTACAGAACTGATTTTACCAATGCCATTTAAAGGTGATTGGGCAGATCAGGTACGTCCGGTACTGTTTGCTGAAGGCGGTCAAGTATTTGATACGACAGATAAAGAAGACCGCACCTTTATCGATCCGGCTACTGGAAAAGATACCGGTGTACCATTATTAACCCAAGATAATAAGATGCGTTTTAGTGCTGGTTTAGGTGTCACTTGGTATACGCCAATTGGTCCGATTTCTCTCAGTTATGCGGTGCCGATCGGTGACAAAGAAGGCGATGAAACTGAAAAAGTTCAGTTCCAAATCGGTAACACTTTTTAGTCCAAAGAATCTATGTAAAATCATTTAATTGTTTTAGTTTATGCAGCTAAATAAATTAATTAATAGACAATTAAACTTTAGCAGGTCGCCAAGATGATATCTCAACTTGGCGACCATCTTATTCATACCCATACTAACAACCACTATACTAATAACAATTATGATAACGATTGAGCAACTCATCACTCGGATTGAGCAGCGTCAACCTGTTCTTAACAAGGGCGAACTTAGCGCTGCACAATTATGTCTAAATTTAGACGGTGTTGGTAATTTAACGACCGCCAATCCGCAGCAATTAAGTTTCTTAGCCAATCCGCATTACCTTCCTAGCTTAGCAAACAGTCAGGCAGGGGCAGTGCTGACCACGGCAGAACATCATGATAAAGTTGCCAAAACTGCCGTTGCATTAGTCGTTGCTGCGCCTTATTTGGCTTATGCTAGCGCCAGTCAACTTTTTGCTCATCAGCCATCGAAAAGCGGTATTCATCCTAGCGCCATAATCGCTGAAAGCGCAGTGATTGGTAATGGAGTGACTATTGGGCCTTTTTGTGTCATTGGCGAACGGGTGCAAATTGGTGACTGTAGTGCGCTTGAGGCAAATGTGGTTATCGAAGCAAATACCACGATTGGCAGCGATTGTGTGCTCAAATCGCAAGTGGTCATCGGACACGATTGTGTACTTGGTAATCATGTAAGATTGCACGCTGGGGTTAGCGTAGGGGCTGAAGGTTTCGGCTTTGCCCCTACGAGCAACCCTAGTACTACTGGTTGGGAGCGTATTGCTCAGCTAGGACGTGTGGTGATTGGCAATCATGTACGGATTGGGAGCCAAACCTGTATCGATCGCGGCGCTATTGATGATACGGTAATTGGCAATCATGTTATTATTGACAACCTGGTACAAGTCGCCCATAACGTGCGTATCGGTGATGGTACTGCCATCGCGGCGCAAACTGGTATCGCAGGTAGTACGACGATTGGCAAGCGCTGCATTATAGGGGGCGCTGTTGGCATTACTGGTCACATTGACATTACTGATGATGTGACATTATCTGGCATGACCATGGTGACAAAATCCATCACAAAGGCGGGCTCATACTCTTCTGGAACAGCCGCCATGCCGACTGCCAATTGGCGGCGCGCAGCGGTACGTTTTCGCCAGCTTGGTCGTGAATAATCCAGCATGACCGGTACAGCATGACTAGCACAGCGTAATTAATACCTGACAATGAATGCTTAATTAACACGACAATCAATTATTTATAAAGTTTAAAAACACAGCAACGCTTAAAGACAAAGTAAAGCTTAGCATATAGCAAGGAAGCCCCATTATGAGCATAACTGATATTGATAGACCTACTGATGAAGACATCAAAAGTTTGGCGGAACAAGGTTTAACATTACCCTTAACCTACCATACCCTAAAGCATTATCTGCCGCATCGTTATCCATTTATGCTGGTCGATAGAGTAATATCTTGTACCCCTGGTGAATGTATTACCGGTATCAAAAATGTGACCATTAACGAAGAGTTTTTTAATGGGCATTTTCCTGATGAGCCGATTATGCCAGGTGTCTTGATGGTTGAGTCGATGGCGCAGGTATCCGGTGTTCTTGGTTTTATCAGCGCCGGTTTGACGGCAGAAGACGGTTATCTGTATCTGTTTGCCGGGGTGGATAAAGTGCGTTTTAAGCGCCGTGTTATCCCTGGTGACCAGCTGATTATCCGTGCCAAAACCGTGATGCAAAAGCAGGGTATTTATAAGTTTGATTGTACCGTCCACGTCGAAGATGAGCTTGCTGCTAGCGCTCAGATTATGATTGCACGTCAGGAACAATAAAGTATTTCTATAGACGTTGCACAGCGGGTCGGTGAGATTGTTTAGACCTGCTGGCTGCCGCGAATAGTAAAGATTAGCGTTATATTTATATTTTAGACAGAATGATAGTTTTAGACACAGTGTTTTTTAAACAGAGCTGGTATTAGGGTGATTATTAACGCTAAACTGTCTGTATTTGTTTTACCATTTACTCGCATCAGATGATACAAAGGCCCTCATTATGAGTCAGATCCATCCAACAGCACTCATCTCACCGTCCGCTAAGATTGATGAAACTGCCACCATTGGTCCTTATTGTATTGTCGGTGATGAAGTTTCCATTGGCGCCCATACGGTTTTACACCGTCATGTGGTCGTGGCACGACTGACGCGTATCGGTGCGTACAATCAGTTTTATCAGTTTGCCAGCATCGGTGAAGACCCACAAGATTTGAAATACGCTGGTGAGCGTACGTGGCTTGAGATTGGCGATCATAATACCATTCGTGAAGCCTGTAGCTTACACCGTGGTACTGAGCAAGACGGCGGCCTAACTAAGATTGGCAATCATAATCTTTTGATGGTCAATACTCATATTGCCCATGATTGCCTAATTGGCGATCATAATGTGTTGGCCAATAACGTTGGCATTGCAGGCCATGTGACCATTGGTAATCATACGATTATCGGTGGTAATTCCGGTATTCATCAGTTTTGTACCGTTGATGATTACAGTTTAGTCGGGGGCGCAAGTCTTATTCTAAAGGACGTGGCTGCTTTTACCATGGTATCTGGCAATCCTGCGAAAGCACATGGTCTAAATGTCGAAGGTATGCGCCGTAAAGACTGGTCTAAAGAGACGATTGATGTCTTGCGTCAAGCGTACCGTACTGTTTATCGTTCAGGCTTAACGACGGCTCAAGCGCTAGAGATTTTGAAAGAAGAGCTGTTACCACAAGAACCAAAAATTGCATTGCTAATCGATTCGCTGCAAAAAAGTCGCCGCGGCGTTGTGCGTTAATATCATTTAACTAAATATATAAGCAGTAGATAGAAGCAATAGCTAAAACCAATATCAAGCAGCCATATATAAAACATATATAAGAAATGCTGCAACTGACGTCTTACATATAAACCTAGAACCGGTAAACTCTTGTAAGTTGTTCCTAAAAATATAAAAAGCCATAACTATTAGTTATGGCTTTTTATATTTATCGCTACTTGACTTTTTTGGTTGCTTAGCAGAAACTGAGCGTTTACGATATTGTAAACAATTCTTTCATAATGTTGCTAGACGTGTCACATTGACCCGTTAATTAAATTACCGCATAAAATAGTGGGTGATTTATAATAATCAAGGAAGATTATAAGTAGCATTAATTGAGGCATGAGGAAGGCAAAATGGCTATTAATAAACAAGAACATGCTCAGTGGAGCTCAAGTTTTGGCTTCGTACTGGCAGCAGTAGGATCGGCAGTTGGTTTAGGAAATATCTGGAAGTTTCCCTATATGGTTGGGGAGAGCGGTGGTTCAGCTTTTGTTATCGCCTATTTATTTTGTCTTGCCCTTATTGGTTTTCCAATTTTGGTTGCAGAATGGTTGATTGGTCGCCGCGGGCAAAAAAACCCTATCAATACGTTTTCTGATGTCGCGGCAAGCGAAGGCAAATCGCGCAGTTGGGGTATTGTCGGTGCGACCGGTATCTTAGGTGGCTTTTTAATCCTATCGTTTTATAGTGTCATCGGTGGTTGGGCGCTTAATTATATTACCAAAGTTGGTTCAGGAAGCTTTGCGGGTCAAGATAGTGACTCTGTCGCTGCAACCTTTGATGCGATGTTGGCGTCAGCGGGCACCCTAACTATCTGGCATACGGTTTTCATGGTCATTACCGCCTTGATTGTTGGCGTGGGTGTGACGAAGGGTATTGAAAACACCGCTAAAGTTCTCATGCCATTATTGGGTGTGATTTTATTCGTTATCGTTGGTTATAACGTCATGAACGGCGGTTTTGGCGAAGCGGTTAACTATCTGTTTGCTCCAGACCTTAGTAAGTTAAATGCCGACGTCATGCTAGCGGCACTCGGACATGCTTTCTTTACGCTGTCTATCGGTATGGGTATTATGGTAGCTTATGGCTCTTATCTGGGTCGTGATGTCAATCTATTAAGCACCGCGCGTACGGTGGTAATTTTAGATACCGTGATTGCCTTGGCTGCTGGTTTGGCCATTTTCCCAATCATCTTTAACAATGGTCTTGATCCTGCTTCAGGCCCTGGTCTTATCTTTGTCAGTCTGCCAATCGCGTTTGGTAGCATGGGTGCTGGTGCTGTCATTGGTACATTGTTCTTCTTATTGATTACCTTTGCCGCCGTAACGTCATCAATCTCGTTACTTGAGCCAACGGTTGAGCTTTTAGAAGAGCGTACGCCAATGAGCCGTACGGTATCGACCATCGTGGCCAGTATTGCGGTTTGGTTACTAGGTATCGCAGCCTTGTTGTCATTCAACTTATGGGCTGACTTTACCATTATGGGTAATGGTATTTTTGATGTGCTAGACAAACTGACCAGTAAATTCATGTTGCCTTTGACCGGTCTTGCGGCGATTATCTTTGTCGGTTGGCAAATGGATCAGCGCAGCATCCAGCAAGAGCTTGGATTGTCGAATTTCACTTGGCAGTTATGGCAAATCGTTGCTAAATTCATTGCACCTATCGCGGTAATCATTGTTTTTGTGACCACTTTAATGAGCTAATGGATAGACTTTCTCTTACTTATTAATAGTATTAGTATTCTAAGTAATAAAAATTCCAGCTAAACAAAAAGGGCTTAAGATTAATCTTAAGCCCTTTTTGTATGTTAACTAATCTAATCAATAGCCGTTAAGTGTCTCGAATAGTCCTAACAACGCCTAACGTAAATTAAGTTCAGGAACCGTCTGTCCGCGTTTACTATAAAATTCATTCACGAATTCATCAAAGGCATCTTGTTCAATCGCGTCTCTGATACCTTGCATCAAACGTTGGTAGTAACGTAAGTTATGAATGGTCGCTAATTGCGCACCTAGCATCTCTTTACATTTATTAAGATGAGATAAGTAAGCACGGCTAAAGTTTTGGCAAGTATAGCAATCGCATTCAGGGTCTAATGGACCTTCGTCCGTGCGATATTGGCTGTTGCGTATACGTACCACGCCTGCGTTTTCAGCGTCGCCTGCGACAAAGTAATGACCATTACGCGCGTTACGGGTCGGCATGACGCAATCGAACATATCGACGCCGCGGCGTACGCCTTCAACGAGGTCTTCAGGCTTACCAACACCCATCAAATAGCGCGGCTTGTCAGCTGGCATATCATCTGCAATATAGTCTAAAACGTCTATCATCTCTTCTTTTGGCTCGCCAACAGACAAACCACCGATGGCATAACCATCAAAGCCAATCTCAAGCAGACCTTCAAGAGATTGCTTACGTAAATCGGCATACATACTGCCTTGGATAATGCCAAATAACGCATTGGTATTGCCAAGTTTATTATGCTCATCAACGCAGCGCTGTCCCCAGCGTAGTGATAACTCTAGAGATTTTTTGGCTTCATCATGAGTAGCAGGATAGGGCGTACACTCATCGAACTGCATGACGATGTCTGAGTTCAAGCTATATTGAATCTGCATCGATTTTTCTGGCGATAAAAATACTTTTGCGCCATCAATAGGCGATTTAAAGTTAACGCCTTCTTCGGTAATTTTACGCATCGCACCCAGACTGAATACTTGGAATCCGCCTGAATCAGTAAGGATAGGTTTATCCCAATGCATAAATTTATGCAGACCACCAAATTTATCAATGATATCCGTACCGGGGCGCAGCCATAAATGAAAAGTATTGCCCAAGATAATATCAGCGCCAATCGCTTCGATATCACGAGGTAACATACCTTTAACGGTACCGTAAGTACCTACAGGCATAAAGGCCGGCGTTTGTACATCGCCATGATTGAGATGAACCGTACCACGGCGCGCACGCGTGATGCCGCTGGCCGTTTTATGTAAGACAAATTGCATAAGTTAACCGCTATTTAAGCTAAGAAAATAGCGCCAATTATAGCATTGTTAGGCATTTTTTTGGACATCGATATTTAAGGTAGCGTCAATTTGAATAGATAGCAAAAGAAGCTATAAAATAGCCTAAGCATATTTAAAGTTAATTTAAAAGATCAATCTTTTTTATTGCCACGCTATAACCAAAAGACACAGACAGTTCTGCCAAGATATTGCTACAGTAAATAAAGAGCTGCTGCAAATTAAGTAGTATTGAAGCCTATTTTTGCACGGCGGAGAAATAGTATGAGCAAAGCAACCTACCTATCGTCGAAACATTCGCTTTTAAATGGAACGCTATTAAGTGGCGTGTTATTAACCAGTACATTATTGTTACCAGGAGCAGCTATGGCAACCGAAGAGCCAAAGTATACGATTTTGTCGCAAACAGATGAGTTTGAATTGCGTCGTTACGGTGAGCAGTTGGCAGCACAGACTTGGGTATCTGGTGACCAAAATGAGGCCAGTCGTAAAGGGTTTAAGATATTAGCGGACTATATCTTTGGTAATAATACGGCATCAAACGGGGAGAGTCGTAAAATCAGTATGACAGCGCCCGTCGCCATGAAGTTTGAAGAAAAGCAATCTGACACTAAGAAAAATGGCGCGTCGCAAAAAATTGCGATGACCGCACCTGTGTCTATTAAACAAGAGCACCAGCAACAGACTGATGATAAATGGCGCGTACAATTTACCATGCCAAGCCAATACACTATGCAAACGCTACCCAAACCTAACAATCCAAATATCGAGATTGTAGAAGTGCCAGCGCAAACTTATGGCGTTATTAAGTTTTCAGGATTGGCTGGTGCTGAAAAGGTTGCTGCTAAAACTGAAGAGTTGCAATCTTGGATGCAGGCGCAAAAATTAACCATAACAGGTACACCTGAATTGGCACGTTACAATCCACCTTGGACACTACCGTTTCTGCGTCGCAACGAAGTGATGATTGCTTATCAGTCCAAATGACCCATTAATAACAAAAATGACTCAAAAAAAAGACAGCAAGCGCTGTCTTTTTCTATTTAAGCTTAAGCCGATTAATTTAGCTGTTTTGCTCGCGGATGATATTTAGCATACGGCGTAATGGCTCAGCTGCGCCCCATAACAACTGGTCGCCGACAGTGAACGCGCCTAGATATTCAGGACCCATATTAAGCTTACGCAGGCGTCCTAGGGCGACCGTCAAAGTACCGGTCACTGCTACAGGTGTCAAACGGTTGATAGTCGCTTCTTTATCGTCTTCGACCACGTCTAACCACTGATTACCGCTGTTTTTCAATGCCGCTTCGATTTCTTCTAGCGGGATGTCTTTTTTAAGTTTAATCGTTAAACCTTGAGCATGACAGCGCATGGCACCCACGCGGACACACATACCGTCGATAGCAATCTTATCTGCTTCAGAATTACCAAGGATTTTATTGGTTTCAACACCGCCTTTCCATTCTTCACGTGACTGTTTGTTTTCTAACTGCGCGTCGATATAAGGGATCAAGCTACCTGCTAGTGGTACGCCAAAGTATTGCTTTGGAAAGTTATCTGAGCGCTGAGTTTGGGCGATTTTTTTATCAATCTCAAGGATGGCGCTGGCAGGATTGGCAAGCTCATCTTTAACGGCATCATGGAGTACGCCCATACCTTCGATAAGCTCGCGCATGTTGTTGGCACCAGAGCCACTTGCTGCTTGATAGGTCATGGCGCTGACCCATTCGACCCAGCCTTTATTAAATAACTCACCAATCGCCATGAGCATCAGTGATACGGTGCAGTTACCACCAATAAAGTCTTTTTTACCATTTGCCAGCGCACTATCAATGACACTGCGGTTGACGGGGTCAAGAATAATGATGCTGTCGTCTTCCATGCGTAAGGTGCTTGCCGCATCAATCCAGTAGCCAGTCCAGCCGCTATCGCGGAGTGGTTGATGTACTTTTGAGGTGTAGTCGCCACCTTGGCAGGTAATAATCACATCACAAGCAGCAAGTGCTGCAATATCATGAGCATCTTTTAGTTGGCTGGTCTTGATACCATCAAAGCTTGGTGCGTCGCCGCCGGCGTTACTGGTTGAAAAAAAAACCGGTGTCATACCGTCAAAGTCTTTTTCTTCACGCATACGTTGTATCAATACTGACCCGACCATACCGCGCCAGCCTACCAAGCCTACTGTTAAATTACTCATGAAACTTAATCCTTTTTACAATAAATTGTTGCATCGCCAACCAATAACAATGCCGTGAATAGCCCCAAAAAGCAAGGTTTTTTAGAGAATTTCCAGTGTTTTATAAACACTAGATATAATGTTCACTATCACGCTGAGTGATAATTATAAATATAATTTCAATAAAGCTTGCAGCTTATTATGCAGCGAACTATTTATGACAGTTATTGTTTAGCAAAGTGGCAGTTTATCAAGCGCTTTAGATTGTAACTTTTTATAGTGGCTATAGCGTAATTTATGTTCAATAGTAGGCGTTGCGGTCATGAAATGCTAAAGTAAGCAGCGGCTATTAATGTTGATATTAAAAGTTTAAATATCGACAATTTGGATAGCAAAGACATTAAATAAGTTTAATATCAGTTAGTAAAGGTAATTAATCAATATCATCATTGGCTTCACCATTCATTTAAGAAACGGTCGATACACATTATGGATTTCTCCCTATTATATTATGGCGCACAGTGGTTAGCGGGGCTAATCGCATTTGTTACCATTTGGGGCTGGCTACCACTTGATAATTGGTGGGTGCGCGGCGTTGAGTTCCCACGTATCCAAATTATGATATTGGGCATCATTGCATGGGTCGGTATGCTGGCATTTGGCTCGGAATGGCAGCTTGGGCAGTGGCTGCTATTTATCGTTTTGAGCATCACTTTGGCCTTTCAGCTGCGTATGGTATTGCCCTATACCAAACTGTGGAAAAAAGAAGTAAAAAATGCCAAGGATAAGCCGGAAGTTCAGGAGTGTCAGTTAAAAATCATGGTCTCAAATGTGTTGACCCCTAATGATGAGACCCAAAAACTGGTTGATTTGGTCAAAGACAAACAGCCTGATATCTTAATAACTTTAGAAACCGATGAGAAATGGGAAACAGCCCTCAATCAAATTGAAGCAGATTATCCTTATACGGTAAAAGTACCGTTAGACAATCTGTATGGGATACACCTGTATTCCAAGCTTGAGCTGATAAATCCTGAAGTTAAATATTTGATGATAGACGACATACCTTCTATTCATACGCAGATGCGCTTGCAAGGCGGACAAATCATTTGGCTTTACTGCTTGCACCCGATGCCACCAAGCCCGACAGAAGCGGATAAATCTACGACTCGCGATGCTGAGCTACTGATGGTTGGAAAACATATTAAAGAGAATAACCAGACCGCTATCTTGGCGGGTGATTTAAATGATGTTGCTTGGTCAAAAACCACCCGTCGTTTTCAGCGTATCTCGGGTTTGTTAGATCCACGTATCGGGCGCCATTTTATCAATACCTTTCATGTTAAGTACCCATTTTTACGCTGGGCATTAGATCATATTTTCCACAGTGCGTGCTTTACCGTGGTCGATATCAAGCGCATGCCGTCTATCGGCTCTGATCATTTTCCGGTGATGACCACGCTACAATATGAGCCAGAGCAGGCGAGTAAACAACAAAGCAATGCGCCTACCGAAAAAGCAGAAGATGTCAAAGAGGCAAAAAATACCATCGAAGCAGGCAAGAAAGAGGGCTGTAAAGTATCAAAAGAGCACGCAGAAGCAGAAGAGAAGAGCGATTGCTAAGATGGTTCAAGTACTTTTATAAAGGGCTCGCATTAAACAATTGCGACGTAAGCAAATGCTTACGCTAAATAAGGTCATTAGCCTCTATGCGTTCTTAACCAATTGGCCTAGAATACAACCATCAACACAAGGATACGCAAGGATGTAGTGTTGAGGTAGTACTAATAAAAGCACAGGTCAGCCCGCTGTCTTATAGAGTACTGTTTGTGACTTAGGATGAGTCAACACGGAAGAGATAATAACAATAATATGAAACGCCATAGCCCTGAACCCATCGCCCTAGGTTCGGGGCTTTTCTTTGTGTGCGATTTTTTATCATTATTTGAAAATATTATAGCGCGCTACTGGTGTAAATTTTCCTTCCTTGCTTTTTATGCCTATACCTATACAGAGGCTGCGTAAAATTTATACTCGTAGTATGGTGTTTATTTTATAGTGCATTAAATATGGAATAAAAAAGTAAGTATATTTGAGTTAACACTATTTCTTATTCGATAAAAAAGGGCATATGCATTGGCATATACCCTTTTTTTATAAAGCACTTTAACTCATACTTGATTAAGTTAATCCTAACTAACCAAGTACCTGAATGTAAGCGCCGGCACGTAACTCTTGTAGCCAGTCTTCTTTGGCTTGTGGGGCAAGACGCTGATATAGCGCTTGGCGTGCCATATTACGACGATACTCATCGCTGACATCTTGTTGACGCTTACCTTCGACTTTTAAGATATGCCAGCCAAATTGCGTTTTGAATGGTGCAGAATAATCGCCGACCGCAGTATTTTTCATCATCGCTTCAAACGGACCAATCATTTGCTCTTCACCAACCCAATCCAAATCGCCACCGCGTCCTGCTGAGCCGGGATCATCTGAATAAGTCGAGGCTAGGCTAGCAAAGTCAGCGCCATTACGTAATTGAGCATAGAGATCATTGATTTTTTGTTCAGCAAGGGCATCCGTTTGCAGCTCATCGACTTTGACTAAGATATGGCGCGTATTCCATTGCGGTACTAGCATGGTATCACTGGATTTTTTATCAGCCAGTTTAATGATATCAATGCCTTCAGGCGTGATTAAAGGCGCACTCACAGCACCGACCTCAAGTTTGGTGATTTCGCTTGCCAGTTCAGTCGGTAAGGCTGCCGCTTTATGAAAGCCCATATCGCCACCCTGCAACTGAATAGGATAGCTGCCTTGGCTTGCTGCGATAGCTTCCGTCACATCAGCATTTGGTGCTTGCAGGCGTGTACGTAGACGCTGCGCGACTTTTAATGCCTCATTACGTTGAGCTTCTGACAAGCGGCTATAGTCATCCATATATGGGATACGCACGTGGACAGTTTGATATTCGCTTTGACTTAAACGCTTGGCTTCAGGAGATGCCAAAAATGCATCGATATCTTGTTCACTGATACGTACACGGCTAGAGATTTGGCGTTGTTGCAAGGCTTGGATAGCGGCATCTTCAATCAATTGCGCGCGTAAGGTGGCATAGCTGCCCGGTTTTGCAGCGTCTAAACGTTGCTGCAGCGCACCAATGCTATTAAGTCCTTCCGCTTGGGCGATTTGAGCCAAGCGTTGATTGATGGCGGCTTCATCAGGATTTAAGCCAACACGTTTGACCAAAGACAGCTGTAATTCGCGCAAGATAAGAGCGTTTAACACTTCAGACTGTAGCTGTGCTGAATTGGCAATCGGTTCACCAGCCGCTTGAGCACGTGCTTGGGTTTGCGCGATAGCAGCGATTAAATCACTTTTTAAAATAGCATTTTCATTAATCAATGCAATGATGCCGTCTGTACTATTGGCAGGCGTCAAACGGTTCACGCTATTTTGTCCAGCTGCGGCATTTGCTTGAGCTGCTTGGGAGGCTTGTGCTTTTGCAGGCTTCACGGTTGCTGCTTGTGCGCTAAAACTTAGGGCAATAGCGCCAGTCATAGTCATAGAAAGCAATACAGCTCGGCTAGTTTGACCTAAAGAAAAAAATCTCATGATGCTCCTCATCAATGTCATTGCATCGGATGGTAATCGGTTAAGCCTATTGACGATACTTTGAATATTCAAGTAGCGGCTAAGGTTGTCTATAATAAATAGGGTAAAAACAATGTTGTAGACTGTTATATCACAAATAACAGTCTATAAATAATGCCATCAATCATACGTTAATCTAATCGTATAGACGATGCTTTATTAATCCTTCCATGCGCTTTGAACGGGCTCAAATCCTAACACTTTATCAGAAAGCAAGCGCGTTAAACGGCTGCTGCCGCTACCAAGACCGTTAAGTCTGATTTCTGCCATAATCGCTTGCGTTGGTTTGTCTTTGATATTTAAGTCATTATAGTAACGACGACCATAAACGGCAAAACCAAAACAGCAATCCTCATAATCGACACCAATTAACGAATCAAGCATCTTATCACGATTATAATCATACTGACCTTGCGCCAATACGCGCCAGTTATTATTAATAGGGAACACGGCTGACGCGGTAAATGCTGACAAGGGTAATTGGTCGGTGTTTTCATCACGCATACGCTTCACAAAACCGACGTTAAATAAGCTGTTGTCAGACGGCTGATAACGCAGCTCGGTGGTGATATAGTTTAAATCATAGCTATTGGTAAGCGCGCCACTCATATCTATCCAGACGTTATTATAAGGCTGGGTACTGGTATCCCATACCATCCCTGAAGACGATGATGTCAGGATAGGTTTCTCTTCATCAAGTGTCACGCGTCCATCATCGATGTAAAACTGCTCTGCAATGCTACCATCAAAACGTGTCACACCCGTTGCATCGATGTAACGATAGTTAATACCGGGGGTAAAGGCCTGCAAATCTTGCAAACGATCATGACCTAAAAACCAGCTGTCCGAAAAAAGCTGCTCATAGTTAATAGAGGCAACACGGGTATTAAAGTTAGGAATCTCGTTTTGGTCTTTATAGGGCGAATAGGTGTATTTTAAGCGCGGACTTAATAAGCGATAACCGCCCAAGGTATCGTCAAATGCACCAAAAGGTGAACCTGCTTGATAAAAGTGCAAACCGGCGTCAATACTGGCCTGTGGCACCAATACTGACTGGCTGCCATCGTCTTTATTAAGCTCGTTATCTGCTAAGCTGTCTTCATCATAAGAGGTATACAGATGCTGTAAGCTGAGCTTAGGTTTAATATAGCCCCAAGATCTTTCCATGGGGTAAACGGCGCTGAGTTTATTATAAATCCGCGTGCCACTTTTTTCATTTTCAGAGCCGTCATCGATAGACTTTTTAAAATAAGCGGTATCACTAACGCCGGTGATATCAAAGCTTTTTGCCCACGGTAAACGATAATCAAGCTTGAGCTGCGGCAAGCGCGAATAAGGTTTATCTTTATCTTGTAATACCTGTCCATTATTGGTGATGGCGTCTAGAGTCTGAAAAGTTTCTACCTTTAACTCGCCATTGACATAATCATTATAGTAATTAACCCGCGCACTGCGTGGTAGGTTTAAGGTATTGTCTGATAAACCTAAGGTATCAAAGTCATTGAGATAGTCTGCATCAGATACATAACTGTATTTTGCATCACCACTTAAGCGCGGAATGCTTTTAGATGACCAATAATGTTCATAAAACAAACTGCTGCGATCTTCGCCGTCATACTCTTTATCATTGGGCAGATATGAGCCATTAAAAATACCTTCGCCATATTCTTCAGTCAAATAACGAAATTCACCTGAGAGCATCGGGTTACGATTGGTATAAACACGGGTATTAAGGGTCGCATCATAGTTCGGCGCTAAATTAAAGTAATAAGGTACATCAACCTCAAGACCACTTTCGCTACTGATACTAGCATTGGGCAGTAAAACTCCGCTACTGCGTCGATTGTCTATAGGAAAGTTAAAATAAGGCAAATAGAAGACAGGCACATCAGCGATACGGAAGGTCGTATTATAAGCTTCGCCGCGACCGGTTTCGGTATCTAAGTCGATACTTTTGGCATCAAACTGCCATTTTCGGTTGGTGGGCGGGCAAGTGCTGAACATCACCTCATCAAGCTCGTATTGTGTCTCATTCGGTCGATTTAAGCGCTTGGCATAACCGTGTGCTTGTAGCTCTACACTGGCAAAGGCCACGTCTTTGGCCGTTGATTGTCCCGTCTCAGTATTATAATTTAAGCTGTCAGCAACCCCAATGAGACCACCTTTTGACGCTTTATCAGTAAGGCTGGTCTTATTATTTTTGCTATTATTGCTTTGAATGTTTCCAGCTTGGGGTGGAATAGTGGATGAATTGCCATTGGAAGTGGCTTGGTCGGTAAACATCACTTTACCTTGCGCCGCTGCCACGCCATTGGTTAAGTCTAGAACAATCTTGTCCGCTTCGATATGCTGGGTGCCTTGGTCAACTATGACATTGCCTGATAGCTCGGCATAATCGACATTATCATAGTAACCATAATCCGACTCGGCAAATAGCGGTGCTTGATTATTCGGAATGCCGTTTAGATTGGGTGCTGGCTGGCCATTACTCTCGCCTGTTTCATTAACCGCTCGTTGATAATTGGGGTTTTTCTTGGGGTAGACCCATTGACCTTCGCAGCGTTGGGCGCTGTCGATGGTATTTGGTAGCAGCTTTAAGTCGTTGCCTACGGGCGGAATGGTTTGCGCGGTAAACGTATTTTGAATATCATTTTGGTTGTTATCTGCTACATTATCATTGCTATTATTGTTTAACGTTGCAGGGTCAGTTTCAGGCGTTAATTCATAAAATTCTGCCAAGCGTCTGAGGCTTTCTTGGATGCTTTCATCACTGTCGTTAACTTGGCGGCTGTTAACTTTAGTCTCAGCTGTAGTAATATTATTTACTGGCGCAGCGGTATTTTTTTGATTGTTGTCATTAGCATTGGCATTGGCATTATTACTATCACTGCTGTCATTAATTTCTGTGACATCTATACTGGCATTATAATTGTTATTATCTAAAGCATTATAATTGTTATTATCTAAAGCATCATCATTGTCAAAGGTAGGATTAGTGGCTACAGAGTTATTTGTCCCTATATGATTAGCACTAGCTGCTGCATTTTCTATTGCTATGTTGTCAGTTAATCCATTGGTATTGTTATAGCCCGTATTTTGCTTATAATCGCTTTGATAACTGACGTCTTGATTGACAGTATTAATGTTGTTATTGATATTGTTATTGACGTCAGCCGCAACCTTTGGGGCATAAGCGCTAGCACTATCGACCGCTAACGGCTCAGTGGTCTGCGTATCTATCTGTGCATCATTATTAATAGCGGCACTGACGGCTAGGCTTGATAAGCCTAAGGCGCCAAATAAAATCAAACGGATGCTTTGGTAAAGCGGAGAATATAACAAGGGCACACCTATGTATGATTGTAGAGCCTATTGGATTGCGATCATTGGATTACTAGGAGTATTTTAGCGATATTTAACGGCTAATAAACCAGTAATTCATACGATAATCTCGAAAATCAGAACGTTTTACGTATAATGACGACTAATCATAGTCAAAAAAAACCAAATCAGCTACACTATTTAGCAAAATTTATCATATAGCTAAATATAACTGGGCGAGCTATTGTTAATAGACAGCTCAGATAGTAGCTTATAGACAGACTAGATCTATACTGAGTAATATAATATGGCTCGATGCATTAATTAACTTGCTTAGAGCCGTTGTTAGGCTAAGCCAAGCGCTTCCTATTTTAACAACTATTTGCCCCACTTATCACTACTTTAGTCATTTACGACTGATATTTAACCTGCGATGTTTTTTATGACCGATAAAACTATGTTAGAACCTAGCGTACCCGCTACTCGCCAGCAGCAATTAGAACAATGGCTGCAAGAAGTATTTGCCAATCAACCATTCATTCTTGATAGTTTGCCCGGTGACGCCAGCGCACGCCAATATCACCGTATCCAGCTACTTGACAATAATGAGGTAGAAACGGCGCGCTATATTGTCATGGATTCTGCTGATGAACAAGAGGCGTTGCAGCAGTTTATTAATGTGGCAAAACTGATGTCACCGGCAATCAATGTCCCAACGCTGGTCGCTCAAGATATAGAAAAAGGCTTTTTGGTATTACAAGACTTTGGGGCGGTAGAGTTTGCGCATCTATTAGTAGATGCGCCGCCTGTACAGATTAATGATTATTATCAATTGGCGATGCGTACTTTGGTTGACTTGCAAACAGTGCCAGTAGCCACCGCAAAAGCTGAGCACCAATTGCCAGATTATGATACGGTACTTTTAACCCGTGAGATGGATTTGTTTAGCGAATGGTTTATCCCTTATATTGGCGTGGAGCTTGAAGAGACGCTATGGGAAAATCTTAAAGCTGTTTTGATAGCTGAGATTTTGGCACAGCCGCAGGTGATAGTGCATCGTGATTATCACAGTCGCAACCTTATGCAAGACCAGGCAGATCATACGCGCTTAGGCGTCATTGATTTCCAAGATGCGGTAGTAGGCTCGTATACCTATGATTTGGTATCGTTAGTACGAGATGCCTATGTAGAATGGCCGGAGAGTCAAATCACAAGTTGGGTGCAGGATTGTTGGCAATTACAAAAGCAGGCAGGGCTTGTGACCGCTGATAATGCGGCTCAGTTTGAAAACGATGTCAATGTCATGGGCGTACAACGGCATTTAAAAGTGTTGGGTATTTTTATCCGTTTATTTGAACGTGATGGAAAGAGTCGCTATTTGGCCGATATCCCAAAAGTCATGCGTGACTTGATTTTTGAGCTAGAATGGCTGGCAGAATATGGTAATCCTGATATGAAGCAGGCAGTCGGCCCGTTTAATGAATGGTTGCGAGAGATTATCTTGCCTGCTTATCAAAGTAAATTTGTGCAACAATATATCTAAATAAATACATCTAAATAGCATTAATAAAGTAAAAGTGGTTAAAACATTAACCGCCTTTATAGTGTTTAAAAGTCAATAATTAACAATAGACAGCCAACAATAAGGAGCGCGTATGTCGGTAATAACGCAAGCAATGATTTTGGCGGCTGGCAAGGGTACGCGCCTGCGTCCGCTAACACTTGAGACGCCAAAGCCTTTGGTTGAAGTCGGCGGGCAACCACTGATTGTCTGGCATATTAAAGCGCTACAAGCTGCTGGCATTACTGATATTACTATTAATGCGTCATGGCTTGCGGATAAGCTGATGCAGGCACTGGGCGATGGAGCCGAATATGGCGTCAAGCTCCATTGGTCGGTTGAAGATGATGAGCCGCTTGAGACGGCTGGCGGGATTTTTAACGCGCTACAAACAGGCAAGCTGCAAGATGCGCCCTTTATCTTAGTCAACTCTGATGTTTGGACGACCTATGATTTTGCTCAGTTGCAGGACTATACGCTGGGGCCTGACCAATTGGCTCATTTATTGTTGATTGACAATCCTGAGCATAACAATGGTGGTGATTTCGCGATCAATAATGGACTGGCAATCGAGCAGCCGATTGCTGATGCCGACAAATATACTTTTGCGGGTATCAGCGTGGTATCAGCTAGACTGGTCGATGGGCTGGTCTCAGGGCAGCCAGCGCCACTTGCACCACTGCTAAAGCAAGCAATGCTAAAATTTCAAATTACCGCTGAAGTAATTAAAGACAATTGGATAGATGTTGGTACGCCTGAACGCCTAATGCAAGTGAACGAATTTATCGAAACTCACGGCGTCGATGATCATCGCGGCGCATAAACTGTTCTACGACAGTTAAGATTCAAGCAAATAAAAAAGCAGGGCTGAATATTATAATATTCAGCCCTGCTTTTTTATGGATATAGGAATGTAGGTATAAGGATAAGTTTTAAACACCCATTGCCAGTTTAATTAACTGTGCAATGGTAAAGATAACCAAAAACCCCGCCACATATAAGCCAATAAACCATGCCCATTGTGACTGTTTTTTACTGAGCTTTTTCATAACTATTTCTCCGTAATCTCCTATAACGTATTCTTAAGCTCATTGAGCCAAGCACAGCTATTATCCATTATGTGCAATAGATAATAGCCAAGGCTATTCTGCTTTAATACATATGCTCATGGTCAGTTTTGCCCTTAAAGGTATAATAAGCAAAAGCGGTGTAGCTCAAAATGATTGGCAGCATAATACCGGCACCGATGAGCATAAAGGATAGCGAAGTATCGGCAGCAGCAGCTTCATAGATGGTCATCTGATACGGTACGATATACGGGAATATGGCAAAACAAACCCCGATATAGCCCATCAAAAATAGTGCGACAGTCAATAAGAACGGACGATATTCACGTTCGCTGGTCAGATCTTTACGCATCAAGAAAAATAACAGCACCACGATAATTGGCATCGGAGCAAGATACAGCAGACCTGGGAAACTAAACCAGCCTTCAAGCGCATCAATCCCTGAGAAATACATAAATACCGTTACCGCAATCATCGCCACAATTAAAGCAGAGAGCAGCCAGCCTGAGACTTTACGTGCCCATACTTGTAGGGTATGTTCGGTTTTAATAATCAACCACGTAGAGCCCAATAAAGCATAGCCAATTAATAGGGCAAAGCCACACATAATTGAGAAAGGTGAGAACCAATCAAAAGGACCACCGGTATATAAACGATTACTGGCTTCTAAACCTTGTACCAATGCCCCAAGCATAATACCTTGGGCAAAAGTCGCCACGACAGAGCCGATAAAGAAGAAACTATCCCACACATAGCGGTGCGAGGTGGCTTTAAAGCGGAACTCAAACGCCACGCCGCGCATAATCAGACCAAATAACATAAAGATGACGGGCAAATAAAGACCGGTCATAATGATGCCATAAGCGACAGGGAAGGCGGCGAATAAACCACCTCCGCCGAGCACTAGCCACGTCTCATTACCATCCCAAAAAGGGGCGATAGAGTTCATCATGCGGCTGCGGTTTTTATCGGAGCCCGCAAATGGAAACAGAATACCGCAGCCCAAGTCAAAGCCATCAAGCAAGACATAAATAAACACAGATAGAGCAATTAAGCCGCCCCAAATTAAGGGTAAATCTAATACATCACCATAGTTAAACATTAGCGTAACCCTCCATCATCGACATCGTCAGCAGGTTTATCCAAGTCGCCTTCACGCCCTTTGGTTTTATCAGCCGCCTGCTTATCACCGCTCAAGGTACGACCTTGTCCTTCAGTGACAGAATGCTCATAGAATTGATCTTCCGACGGATCTTCGTACGGTTTTGGTCCTTGGGCAATCAGACGTAGGATATAAAAACTGCCCGCCCCAAAGACAAAGACATATAGCACGATAAAGCCAATCAAGGTTGTCGCAACTTGCTGCGCCGCAACCGGTGACATACTTTCAGCGGTACGAATGACACCATATACTGTCCATGGCTGACGACCCGTTTCGGTCACAAACCAGCCAGCAAGTAGCGCGATAAAACCAAGTGGTGTCATCATCATCCATGCTCGGTGAAATAGCTTACTCTCAGGGTTGAACTGTTGTTTTTTAAAGTACTTATAAAGACTAAACAGACCGACGAGCAACATCAACATGCCGATAGCAACCATGATACGGAACGACCAAAAAACAATAGGAACGTAAGGTCGATCTTCTGGTGCCCAGTTCTTAAGTCCTTTAACTTCACCGTCTAATGAGTGCGTTAAAATTAAACCTGAGGCATAGGGGATTTTAATTTCGTAATGGTTTTTTTCCGCTTTTTGATCTGGGATGCCAAATAAGACAAGAGGCGCACCGCGCTCGTTTTCCCACAGACCTTCCATCGCCGCTACTTTAGCTGGCTGATGTTCTAAAGTGTTTAGACCATGCATATCACCAATCAGTACCTGTGCTGGTGCGACAAATATCGCCATAATCATCGCCATGCCTAGCATGACGCGACCGTGTTGTCGATGTTCAGCATGTTTTCTGGACTGTAGATAATAAGCACCAATACCACCAATCACAAAGGCGGTGGTCAAAAATGCTGCCGTCATCATATGCGCATAGCGGTAAGGGAATGATGGGTTAAAGATAATCTCAAGCCAATTGGTTGGATATAGCAGCCCATCAGCGCCCATCAAAAAGCCTTGCGGCGTTTGCATGAAGCTGTTGGCGGCCAAAATCCAAAATCCTGATATCATCGTACCGATAGCGACGATGGCGGTTGAGGCAAGGTGCATACGCTTACTTACCCGTCCCCAACCAAATAGCATAATGCCTAAGAAAGAGGCTTCTAAGAAAAACGCTGTCAATACTTCATAGGCGAGTAGCGGACCTAGGATATTACCGGCTCTGTCTGAAAACACCGCCCAGTTGGTACCGAACTGATAGGACATTACCACGCCCGAAACCACACCCATACCGAACACCACGGCAAATATTTTTACCCAGTGTTTATAAACTTCGGCATAAATAGGCTCACCGGTTTTCAGCCAACGATACTCAAGCACCGTCAGCCAGCTGGCAAGTCCAATAGAAAAAGCGGGGAAAACAATATGCCATGAGATAACGAAGGCAAATTGGATACGCGCGAGCATCAACGCATCAAGTTGATCAATCATAAATGTAGCAAACATAAACGGTTACCCTTATCTGTTAGCTGAATAGCGCTGGCTTCCATGATACGCTCAAGTAACTGTCCGTAACCGTCCATCAATCAGGGCGCTCATTATTACGGGCAATGGCTAAGTATTATTTAGCGGCAAATGTGGTTAAGACAAAACCTTTGGCTAACATAGCGTCAATAACGGCTAGGCTCTAGTAACTACTAATCAGTCATCTAAGCAGTAATCGCTGCTATATCTTTATAACTACTAGTTTATAATTACTAAATAGTTACTATTTAGCTAAAGTAAATAATTCATATCCTTACAAATTATTAAATATTCATCAAATGACGGTATTGCTGATATTTGGTACTTAAGTATTATGCGCCCGCCCATTCGTACACGCAAGTTGCACAATATGGTTATCGCACACCTATTAGTCATAAAGTATTTACAATGTTAGTCAAATAAATTTCAAATAACAGTCATTGTTTAAATATTGTTATCAATATATACATAACAGTAATATGAAAATACATGTTTTAACAATAGGCGTTTACCTTTTTAGGAGTAATAAAAAGTTGAGGGTGTGTGCTATTAGCTAGGTGTGGGCGCCTAGCTAATAGTAAAACCATATTCATGTCCTAATACTGTGTTTTATTGCTGTAATTGTTGATGCAAAATACGGCGTAAGGTTAAAATGGTTTGTGGGTTTTCTTGAATGCTATGACCACCATTAATCACCGTCTCCGACGCTGCACCATCAAGATGCGCACTGGTATAAGGTACGATACCGTCTGATAAGCGCTCTGTTAAGGCTTGCCCAATCTCACCATCGACCGTCACTGCCGCAATGAGCGGCTTGCTTGGTAATTTATCTTCATCAGATGCTAACTCATTAGTATTATCGGTATCGATAGTTCTAGTTAAACTGTCGTCATCTTCTGCTATCTCATGCGATAAATCGAGCTTGGCGCCGGCGGGTTGCATTTCTGCCAAGCCTTTGGTGATATCGGCATCGTTATTGGCGATGATTGAATGATAGGTGATGCGCTTATTGATACTGATGTCTTTGGTTAATTGAATAAAAGAAGATTTGTCGCTTAATTGACTGGCGCCATTTTGTAGATATAGCGCACCGAGCGGGTTTTGTGCCAAGTCGCCTTGAATAGCAAGCGTTGCTAAGTTATCAGTGACTGTTTTTACCAAACCAACGGGCAAATAAACAATGCGGCGTAGCGCACGGGTAAACCAACGGTCGGCATAATCGGTACCGCGAAAAGGCGACGATAAAAATACTGCTGTATCGACTTGCGGTAAGGCTTTTAGCTCAAAACGCTCTCGTAGCTGCTGTTGGCCAAATGATTCTTTCAGCGCGTCACGTATTTTGCGCTTCTCATTCATTGACAGGACATTTTGGTCGTCCAGTCTGTCCAAGTCATCGACCAAGTTCTCATCAGAAAGCATCATACGGGCAATGATACCGCCCATACTATGGCTAATAATGACGCTATTTTTGCTAGCAATATTTTGCCCTTTAGGGTCTGTTTGCTCATAAGTTGCATTGATGAGCTTTTGGATTTGGTAACGATTTTCTAGTATAGGCAAGTTGGTTGGATAAAAAATTTGCCAGACTTGATAATTATTACGCAATTTATCGTCATTAAAAATATCGTTGGTCAAATTGACCCACGTTGCTGGGCTTGATGCCAAACCATGTAGCATAATGATGACACGCTTATCAGGGTCATAAGGCTCTAACATAAAGAGTTTTGGTAAGCTGGCTTCTTTTTGGCGGGTAATCAGGTTTAAATAACCGACGCCATCGAGCTGATTTTCTGCCAGCCATAAGCCGTACCCTGCCGAAAAGTTGGCGGCAAGCGGATAGTCATCGCCCAAGATATTGGCGCTCTCACTGCGGTACGGGTTATATAGATGAATATCGAGCTGCTTGCTGCTCAAGGTATCGAGCACGCTATCACCAGCAGGCTTAATCAAACCGGTCATCAGTAAATGTCCGGTTGGATAAATGCGTGTGCTGGCATCATCGCTGTCTACATTTGCCTTTGCTAAGTTGTCCTTTACTAAATCATCCTTTGCGCTGTCATCTGCATTACCATTACGGGCTTTTTGAGGGCTGGCTTCTTGATTGAGCCTGCCTGACAACGAGGACACCAATAGTTGGCGAATGGTGGTGGTATAGCGATCATCTAGTGAGGCGACCAAGCTGATACCCAAACCTGGGCGTTTACTAATGGAGTTCAATCCGGAGAGGCGCAGCTCGTAGGTCGAGACCAAATCCGCTAAGGCAGAGGTTTGTTGATTGGCGTTTTTTAGATAGTTATTTTCATTGGGCAAATAGACATTGAGATTATAGTCGTCTATTTGCATTTTCATGACTTTGATTTGATCGGTTGGCTGACCGGTTACGGCGGTACGATTGGCAATCGCGGCTTGCTCGCTGTTATGACGGCTACTTGCTGTGGTTGGTAAATATTCTGTTTTGGTATTGCCCATCATTTTATTGCTGCCGTCAGCCGACTGATAGAGCTGGGTGATGACATCGTTACTGGCGGCGTTATAAATATCTTGGGTTTGGATATCCACATCGCTTGGGATACGGCTTTTCGCCTGTGACCGAGCGATCTCTTTATCCGCGCCTTCAAAGTCATGTTCTAGGCTGTCATAAAATAAATAGGTATAACTGGATTTGATGGCATCAAAAAGCCTGCCTTGATAACCAACCAAGCAGCTATCGGTTCTTTTTTGCTGTGCCTTGGCATCATCATCGCTTAAAGGGGCGTTGGCATAGTAAGGGTCAAGTGGTGGGCGGGCAAGGGCATTGCGGCAGTCTTTGGATGCTGCAAGCTGGCGTGCTTTGGCATAATGCAATTCGGCAAATACCGCCAATGCGGGACGATAGTGCTCATTGAGCATGCTGTCCGTAAGCTGCGTTAAGCACAGATCAAACTGATGCATACAAGCTTGCTCGTTGAGCCCTGCTGACAATAAAGCCGAGGCCGTATCACTACTGAGTTTTTTATCGGTGACGATGTTGCCGCGCTGAGCAGAAATGGTCTTGGCCGACGCCTGTTTATTGACAGAAATAGTACTACAAGCGGGCAATATTGCCATTGCTGCAACTACCGCCAATAGGGCAATAGGTTTTTTATTTTTAGAGGTTGGCGTCAGTGCCGCATTGGCAGGGTCAGCGAAAATCATAGGTAATTCCAGTGAATAATAGTCAGGAATGCATCATGAATAAATGACAAATCACTCATTCATATATCAGCATGAGTGTAGCGTAACTTTTGTGCTGCGCCTATCGTATTTGATGGCTTATATTCAAATATCGCAAAATACTGTCGGTTTTTAATGCCGCATTGTGGGGCTCAAATAAAAGCGTTTGGAATTTAATATTTAACTAAGTGTTTGAAAAAAATAGCATAGGTTAAAACATAAAAATTGCCAGTTCGGTGCAAGGCGCGTGCTTAGCGAATAAATAAATCCGTAAATAATCTAGTAATAGTTAGCTTAGCGTTTGTATTAGACGAAAAAAAGCGTCTTTATTTTATACTGCCATCATAGCAATATAAAACAAAGACGCTAGAGTTGCGCGCTCAAATTATTGATAACGAGGATTTAAGCGCGATTTTTAGTAATGAATGTTACTTTGCTTGATATGTAAACTATCAATACTTAAACAACACTTTATTAAGTACTTGGTTTAATATTTACATCTGGTGCAGGGATATCCCAAATATAGAACTTACCATCTTCGATAAGTTTGATTTGTTGGCGAATCACCGCGTTGTCAGGCACTTGTTGTGCTAAACGGCGCAAACGCTCTAAGGCTTTATCGCGGCGATCACTTAATACGTCAGATTGCGCCAAGCTTTGTTCGGCTTCGGTATAGCCTAGGCTGACCGCTTGATCGAGATATTTTTGACCTTCTTTAAAGCCGCCGCCTTCTGAGAGCATCATGCCATAGATGAAATTGGCTTCACCACTATTAGGTTTCAGTTTAATCGCACGGTCGACATATTGCCCGCCGCGTACTGTGTACTCTGAGCCTAAGTCTAAGTTGCGTCCCATGCCATTGAGCTTGGCTGCACGAATCAAGACGTCATAGGAAGCATTTGGCGCTTTGGCATACGGCTCAATCCATTCGGTCATGACTTTGATTTTTTCACGGGCGTTATGACGTTGGGTGCGGTTAGGGAAGTTTGGCGGATAATGGCGCGCATTTGGCGACACCTCTTTAATAAAGTCATCGAGTAAGCTGACGTCCAGCTTATCGGTACCAAGTCCTTGCTGCTGCGGTATTAGCACGGTCGGCACAAAGCTAATATCTGAGATATTGACTTGCGGTGCTGGGATGTTTGGCAGCTGACCGCTACGTAAATCGATACCCGTTGCAGTCATTGGTCCACGCTCATAAACACGTGTGGTGCCTGTCAGTTCAGGGGCGTTTGGTGCTGGTACGGCTGGTGGCTGAGCCATGTTAGTGGTATTTAAAGGCGCACGGTTTGGTTGGGCGTTAGCCTGTTGAACATTGCTTTGTTGCGCATTGTTGCCTTGAGTAAACGTTGGTTGCGCCACGTTATTTGGTTGAATGCTATTCTGCTGAATGTTAGTTGGAGTCTCAGTATTCATTTGCGCGTCAGCTTGAGCTGTACTGACAGCAGTATTCGGCTTGGCTAAGCGAATCACACGTTTAGTAGAATCGATTGCGCTAGGTACTGCGGTACTAGTAGAGGCAGCTGCTGCGGTATCAGCTTCTGCTGCATGAACAGGGGGAGATAGCATCATGGCACAGGCAGCGGCTAATGCAGTTAAAGTCGCAAACTTCGGCGCTTTGTGAGAGGTAGTAGGGTGGTTAATCGCTTTCATAAAAATAGTTACCTTATTTATTTAATAATCATTTTGTTTGCTGAATCGTTAGTTATCAATCCATCCGTTGATTAGTGGTTATGTTTTAGTATTCCGTAAAATCGTACAAATTTTTCATACCCTAGCAAATTAATCTGAGTGCTAACAGTAGTAGGATTGTTAAAAATGAATAATAACCCGTTATCGCTAGCTGTTATCGCAAAGACTTATCCTAATATAATAGTGGCTATATGCTAGTGCTTATTATAGAGGATAAACGGTTATAGATGATAAGCGGTGGCTTTCATGCGATTGGCCATCCAGCGCATGCTATGACGTACCGGTGGCGACAATGCCGCGCCGCCATTGGCCAGTGCTAACTCGCGATGGTGCAATTCCTCAATGTCCATTTGCGCCAGTATTTCTCTTGAACGTTTATCTTGTGGTGGTAATTGCCCAATATGGTCTTGCAAATGCTCGCTGACTTGTGCTTCAGTTTCTGCGACAAAGCCCAAACTAAACTCATTGGAGATAGCACCTGCTACCGCGCCAAGCCCGAAAGACATGCCATACCATAATGGCGTAAAAATACTAGGGTGGCTGCCAAGCTCATCCAAACGGGTCTCGCACCATACCAGATGATCGACTTCTTCTTCAGCCGACTGTTGCATCGCTTGCTTGACGTTATCGTCCTTTGCCGCAAACGCTTGCCCGTGATACAGCCCTTGAGCGCATACTTCGCCAGTATGGTTGATACGCATCAATCCTGCGACATGACGCGCCTCAGTAATACTGAGCTCAGGAATCTCATCACTACTCACGGGCAGGGGGCGGGTGCTAGGATTTGAATGCGGCACGACCGCTCGCAATGCCTTGTCCACCCCAAGTAATAGCTGATCAATTTTTGATAAGGGACGCAGGGCCATGGTTCACTCCTGATGGCTGTGTTTATTATAAATATATTTACGATTAACAGGTTTTAGCTATCTACATTTTTCTTACGACAGCACGTTTAAGCGTATAGCAAGCACTGTTTGTAAGCTGCCTGATTTGCTGATAAGCCTTACTATAGCAAACAACTATAACAAACAATATAGAATGTCGGCAGCAAAATTAATGGCTTAACGATTCATTTATCATATCTATTCGCAGGGCTATTAGCTCATATTGCCAACATCTTTAATCTTGTCGATTACGTTCGTCATCATGGGTTTGGATGACCGCTTGCTTAATATGTTTATTAAGCTTCAGGTATAAAAACACCCCAAAGACAAGATTTAATATACCGGTGACTAAGAACAATTGCGGTAGGGTCAGGCCTAACGCATTTAACACCACAATCGAAAAAATCGCCGAGCTGACCATAAAGATGGCGTTAAAGATATTATTGGCACCGACGATGCGTGCACGATGGCTTTTTGGCGCATAAGCCTGCATAGAGGCATATAAAGGCACGATATATAAGCCGCCACTAAAGCCCAAAAAGAACAGGTCGGCAAACACACGCCAGCTACCGCTCATACCCCATAAATCACTAATACCAAATAGTGCTTCGGTATTAACATCAATATTTAACCCTGATAAAGAAAAATATAAATCAATCGCAAATATACTAAGACCAGCGATACCAAAGGGTAATAAGCGCAGACTGACTTGGTTTTTGGTCAATGATTTACACAGCAGCGAACCAATCGATACGCCAACCGAGAATAGCGTCAATAGGAAAATAACCACTGACTCATCGCCATGCAAAATGACTTTGCTGAACTCAGGGGTTTGGGTCAAAAACGTCGCCCCATAAAACCAAAACCAGCTATTACCAAGTATGACAAAGAATAAAAAAGGCAAGGAGTATAAATAGCGCACCGTCGCCATGCTGGTGGTAAAGATGTTCCAGTTAATCTTTAGATCAGGCTGCATCGCTGGCATGGTTGGAATAAAACGGGCGGCAAAATAACCTATCGCCGCTACAAATAGCACAGTGACACTGATCCAAAATAGCGGCTGTGTTATCTGGGTCAATACCCCAGCGATAATCATACCGAGCAAGATGGCAAGCGAGGTGCCCATTTGGAACAAACCATTGGCACCGACCAGCTCATCTTCTTTCATCGCTTGCGGCAAATAGGCATACTTAATCGGACCAAAAAACGTCGATTGTGTCCCCATCAAAAACAGCGCCACAAATAATAGCGCATACCATTCAAAGACAAAGCCTACGGCGGCAATGATCATGATGGATATCTCAAGCAATTTAATCAATCGCGTCAGTTTTGATTTTTCAAACTTATCGGCGATTTGACCTGCCAAGGCTGAAAATAAAAAATACGGCAAAATAAACAACATCGCCGCTAAGTTATTTAAGATACTGACTTCCATGCCCAGCTGACTGGCAGCGGTATAGGTCAGCACCAATATCAGCGCTTGCTTAAAGATATTGTCATTGAACGCGCCCAAAAACTGGGTGAAAAACATGGCGCTAAAACGGCGGCGCTTAAATAATTGAAACTGATTGGCCATGAAAATTCCTACAGATGGGTCGCAGCTAGTATAGTGAGAACAAGGTAAAATGCAGTGATTGATATATAAACAATTATCAACAGTATCAAAAACTTATCGAAATATAGCATAGGTTTTATCAATGTTAAGCCGTATAATAGCAAGGGTTTGGTAAAAATACATGCGCCCGATGCTATGATTTGATAATTAACTAAGTTATGATTTGTAAATTTTAGCCGACCAAACCCATAATCTCAGTTAACTGCTCTACGTTTATTCACCGGTAAAATGGGGCGATTGTAATCGACCGTAACCTTGTGCCGCGTGAGGTGATAGGAACTAAATATGAAACATCAGCCTTCAACTCTAGCGCGCCACTTATCGGTTATGCCGCGTGATACGTCAGACATGCCGCCGCACTCCGTTAAGCTTGCTCATCTTAGTTGCGTTAATCACATTCATCGTAACGGTAATCCGCGCGTTTACTTTACGCGGACGGCAATTTTTAGTGCGTTGACCACAAGCTTGGTTGGTTTTGGCGTGAGCGTTGGTATGGCACCTGCCGCCTTTGCCGCTACCGATTTAAACACTAGTACTGCCAATAATCCAAGCAGTAGCCAAGTTATTAAAAATATCGAAGATGATGCGTATGAAGATAGCCAGCTTGATATCGCTTTAGATGCCTTGCGCCTAAAAAAGGCCGTCGAACAAGGTATTATCGATCAATCGGTATTGGATGATTATAGCGAGCAAAACCTAGGTATCAAAAAGCCTAATGCAAAAAAATCAGAAACTGACGCTAAGAAAAACCCTAGCACGCAAACAAATAACACGGATAACTCGCAGTTATCAAATAATGATATCGATAGTGTTAATGACTTTGCTAATAACATTGCTAACAACATTGGTGAGGGCTTGGATAATCTAGGTAACAACCAAGCATTTGATAGCAATGAAAACTTAGAGCAGCAAGTCAATAGCGTGCAGCAGCAAGGCTATCAGATGATGACGCCTGCAGAGATTGACCGTGAATTGGCGGCAATGGATAGGCAGAATGCCCAAGATATTGACAGCCTTAATAGTAGCGCTGGCGTGAATAACATCGATGGCATACGTCATAATGATAGCGACTTTGATAGATTGGATGGATTCGATGCGCCAGTGGCGACGTTAAATGATACGACGCCACCGATTGGTCTGGACGTTGGCTTGGATGCGACTACCCTGCCAGCACCAAGCAATCTTGACACCTTAGGTAGAAGTGAGACGGCAGGTAAAAGTGAGACGGCTGCTGCTAAACAGGCAGAAACTGACGATACTAATGATGTGATGTCACGTCCTATTAATGTCAGTGATTCTGTCAGTAGCGGCACTATCGATGCAGAAGTGGATAACGCTATTTTAGTGAATGATGCTTTAGAAGATAGTAATGATGCCATTAATATAGAAAACGCCCAGTCAGGTAGCATTAATCCTGATGATTATTTGCCTAATTATGAAAATGATATTGATGCAGTAAAAGAAAGTATCGAGCAAGCGGCAAAACCCAAACCGAAGGCACGCAATAAAAAAGGCAATATCGTTAAGCGTCTTTATAATCGCTTCTTTAATGAGGGCGCGATAGCATTACCGCATGTCGAAACAACGATTTATTTGCAACAAGCCACGGCGGACAATTTAAATAGTAATACTGAAGACAATACTGAAGACAATACTGCAAACAGTACCCCAAATACTACGCCAAAACTGACCAAAGCGGATGATGATATTCAACCCTTTAAGAATATCAAAGCTGCGCTCGATGACACTACCGTTCAGTCTGTGGTTGATTTTACCGCTGCGCTACCGCGTTTACGCCAAACGGCATTAGATGCGGCAAAAGCCGTTGGTTACTATGAAGTAACGTTACGTTTACGCCAAACCAATAGCGATACTATTGACGTTATCATTGAGAAGTTGGGCGAGCCAGTACGCGTTGATAGCCGCATTGTCGATATCCGCGGCGAAGGTAGCGAGCAAGCAGAGTTTGCCGAGCTTGAGAAAGACTTGCCACCAAAAGAAGGCGATATCTTTAATCACCGCGTTTATAAAGACAGTAAAGCAGCACTTGAGTCGCTCAGTAATACCTATGGTTACTTTGATCAATATTGGCTAAATAAATCGGTCGATATTATCTTGCCGGACAATACGGCCGATGTGTCGCTGGTCTACAATACCGGCGAGCGCTATGAATTTGATGAAGTGGTGTTTTTTACTTATGATCAAGAGTCGGGTACGTTGACGCGTGACCCGGAAAAACTGCCGGTGGAATTGTCCTTATTGCATCAGCTGCTTGGCTTTAAAGCGGGCGACCCTTTTTATCGTCCTGCAGTGACTAAGTTTAGTAATGATTTATCGGCGACCCGTTACTTCAATACCGTCAACGTCGAGTCGATTTTGCCACCCGATGAACGTACTGAAAGCAGTACCTTGGCGTTTGATAATTCCCCTAATGCCAATATTGCTGATAATAATACTGACGCTATTGATAATGTCTCTTATGTCAGTGATACTGAGCAATATAGCGATAACAATAGCCAAAATGAGGGTGAGCGCTACGCCAATAGTGGCGAAACTGTCAATCCAGCTGACATCGCTGCTATTGAGTTTAAAGCTGATGAAGAAACACTGGATAAACTGCAAGCCATTAAACAAAAAGCTGAACGTTTAAGCCGACTGCCAAGCGATCGGGTATTGGACGAAAAAGACCAAGCAACCAATAGTATTTTGGGTAAAATCAGTGACTCTATTAGTAATATTGCGCAAAAGATATTCCCTGATGAAAAAAGTATCCTTGCTGATGAAAACTTTGTCCCACCGACACTTGCCGGACGTAAAACCCCGCAAGAAGTGTTAGAAAATAAAAAAGTACCGCTGTATGTCTTTGTTTCTGCCAATAAACCACGCGATGCCCAAGTCGGTATTGGTTATGGTACCGATACGGGCGTACGTGCAACCGCCAAGATAGATTATAATTTGCTCAATCGTAAAGGTTATCAAGCAGGGGCAGAGGCCGAAGTCTCACGAATCACAAAAAATGTCGCCCTTTATGCCAGCCGACCATGGAAGCATCCGTTAAATGACAAGCTAGATGCACGTTTGACCTATGAAGAAGAGGTCATCGACCAAGGCGAAGGCAACTTTGATTTGTCTACCAGAACCTTAAAAGCGGGACTAGCGCGAAATATCCGCCGTGAAAACGGCTGGGATCGTAGCTACTCTGTGCGCTATCGTTTAGATGAGCTAGCGACGGGCATTGATGAGGCCGAGTTGGACAATCTTCCGGTACGCTTTACCTCGTCTAAACCTACGCAGCAAGCCTTGTTGTTCGGTTATGGTATGAGTAAGACTGATGTCGATAACGCTGCCAATCCTACGCGCGGGTTCCGTCAGTATTATTCGCTTGAAGCTGGTTCAGAAAGTGCATTAAGTGATACCGATTTAGCGATACTACGCGCGGGCGTGAGCGGTCTTTATAGCTTTGGAACTGATGATAAACACCAAATTCTAGGCAGCTTAAATACTGGTTATATTTGGGCCGATGATTTTTATGAAGTGCCCTATAAACTGCGCTTCTTTGCCGGTGGCGACCAAAGTATTCGTGGTTATGATTACGAGAGCTTATCACCGATTGATAAAGGCTATCTGACAGGCGGACAAATCCTAGCCGTCGGTAGCGCCGAATATAATTATGAGTTTAAACCGGGTTTCCGTGGGGCGTTTTTCACCGATGTCGGTAATGCTTATGATAAAGATTTTGAGACAGATACCAAAGTTGGCGTCGGTGTCGGTATCCGCTGGGCATCACCAGTTGGTGTGGTACGTGTCGATGTGGCGGCTGGTGTGACGGAGGAGAGTATTCCGGTGCGACTGCATCTCTTTATCGGCTCGCCTTTATAAACAGTAAGCAGCAAACAGTCCTAACTACAGTCTTAAATATAGTTCTATTTTTTATCCTAGCGCATGCTGGTAATCATTCTTTAACGTAGCTGAGTGTCATGTTGACCAAAAATACCCCGCCAAACAAGCCATCAGATGAAGATCCAGCACAACGCGATGCCCGCGCCGTAAGACGTTGGTATCCGCTGTCTTTTTTACTCAAATTGACGGTGCTTATTCTTATCGTACTGGCGATTATGTTCGCCATTTTTTTGTATGCGGCGGGTACTGAATCAGGTACCAAGTTTATTTTAGAGAAAATCAGTGCTGAGACGGGTATTAAATTTAAATATGGTCGTGGCAATCTGCGCGATGGTCTTTGGCTTACGGATATCGATATCGAGGCAAACGAAGACCTTGAGATATTAGTCGATAAAGCCTACGTTAAAATAGGCTGGCGCGCGGTATTTGCCAAAGAAGTGCATCTGCGTGACGCTGATATCCAAACCATTGAGATTATCAATAACAAACCGCCAACGGGTGAGCCGTTCGATTATCGAACCCTCAGCTTGCCAGTCAATTTGCGTTTTGATCAAGCAAAAGTACAAACCATCATTTATAAGCAAGTGACCAAAGAGCCTATCATCGTACATGATATTGAGGCGCGTGATTTGACGTGGGTCGGTAGCGTGGTGAACGTCGGTCGCGGTAAATTGCAGTATGCTGATATTGTCAAAGTCAGTGCTTTACAAGGTCATGCAGATTTACAAGGTGACTATCCTTTAGATTTGAGCGCTATAGCTGAGGTAAGCGCGCTAGGAAAGGCTTATATTGACCCATTGAACATTACCGCAACTGGTACGCTCAAACGCACCGTCGGTAAAGTCCGTAGCCGCTATAACGACAGCGATGTCAGCGGCGATTTTGTGGTGCAGGGTTTAGATAGTGACTCGCCATTTCATGCGAAGCTTGAATGGGATGATATTCTTATTCCTTATGCCGACAGCCAAAATATCCATCTCAAAAGTGGCATGGCGACGGCATCGGGTGTCATCTCAGAGATACGTCTGCGTATCAATACTGAGCTGACTGCCAAAGATATCCCGTCAGGACACTATCAAGGTCGCGGCATCATTGCTGATAGCCAACTGCGCGTTGATCGCTTAGATGCTCAGGTGCCAGCGGGCAATCTGGTGCTACAAGGTATTTTAGACTGGAAGGGCAGCTTTGATGCAAAGGTGCGCGCTACTGGCAGTAATTTTGATATTCGACGGGCGATTCCTAAGGATTACGCTGATTTTAAAGCGTATGCGCCGCAAAAGCTCAATGGTCGTTTGTCGGTACATTATCAGCATAAAAACAAAGCTGGCAATCTAGAGATGGATGCAGATTTGCGCCAGCGTGATGGTGAACACGTTAATGCCAATATCGTGCAAGGTAAACCCTTAGCCCGTGGCAGAACCTCTAAATCTAAACAAATAACGCCTTGGTATATCGATGCCAAATGGCAGAACCTTGTACGTCGTAATGTGCCTAATATCGGTAATATTAATAGCCCAAGCGGACAAGCAAATGTCATCATGCGCGGCGCGAATTTATCAGTTGACGGCAAGGCGGTGATTAATGAGCTAAATGCCGCCCCTAAAGGCAACTACGATTTACGTGTGCGTAAAGCGGGCGATGTCATCGATATCAACCGTCTTAATTATAAAGGCGTAGTAGGCGACTTATCTGGCACAGGACAGATTCAATTAGCGAGCAAAAAACGTCCGCTAACTTGGCAGATTGATGCGCGTACCACGGGTTTATTACCCAAGAAATATCGTAGTGATTTACCACTTGAGCGTCTGACAGGACGTATCAATGCACGCGGGCGCATGCTCAATATCAGTAAAAACCGCGTCAAAGGTCAGCGTCATATTGTCAGTTTTAATAATACCGATCTGCAAGCAAACCTCGATGCCAGCCAAGATAGCCGCGCTATCGGTATCACAGGTAGCGGTGATGCCAGCGTTGATATTATCGGCGGTGAGCTATCCGTCTTTGACGCCCGTTTCGATGGGCACATTGATACCGCTGATGTACCAAAAGGCAGCTTATCGATTGATGCCGCTGGGACGCCCAAGCTGATTCGTATCCGTAAGCTCAACTACAACGGTGAAGCTGGTGCAGTAAAGGCGAACGGAGTTATCGACTTACGCCAAAATATCGGCTGGACGGTCGATGGTCGCTTTGACAAATTTAACCTCGGCTATTTTTTACCGAATAACGCGGCCATTATCACCGGCGACTTAAAAACCAGCGGCGTGTGGCAAACCGCGCCAAAAAATAATGCTAATGCGAAAGGTAAGCTTAAAAACTTTGCGGTAAATTTTGATGGTGTATTAGACGCTGAGCAATTACCGGCCGGTAAACTTACCATTGATGCCAGTGGTGACGCTCAACTTATTCGTATCAAGCGTTTCCGTCATGTGGGCGCGGCAGGCAGTATCGATGCTAATGGTACGGTCGATGTGCGTAAAGGTATCGCTTGGGATATCAAGGCGGTGATGAATCGCTTTAACTTGGGTTATTTCTTTAAAGACATCCCAAGTACCATCACTGGCAGCATCGATACCGATGGGCGCTGGGGCGATAACCAGCAAATCATTAATATCAAACAAGTTAACCTAAGTGGTATGTTAAAAGGCCAGCCGCTAAGTGCCAAAGGTAGTTTAGCGGCGAAGATGCGCTTACCAAAAGACTTGGCCAGTTATTTCAAACGCTTGCAGGCGCAAGATGCACAGGCGCAGTATAAGCAAGTCAATGCCTTAATCGACAGCTTAAATGCCAATAATTTGGTGCTGCGTTGGGGCGATAATTATCTTACCGCCAATGGTAACGCGAAGCAGCTACAAGCTAAAATTAATATCACCAGTCTCGACCAGCTCTCAGATAAGCTTGCTGGTAAAGTGACGGGCGGGGCGACCTTATCGCAGGCAGCAGGACAGGCGCTGCCAACGATTTATATCGATTTGGTTGGTGAGCGTCTGGCGCTACCGGGCTTTATTTTGCGTCAAGGTCGTATCCGCGGCAAGCTGGTCAATTTATTCAATAGCCCAAGTCAGCTTATTATCAGTGCTGAAGGTTTGGATGTTGCAGGGCAAAGCTTTAAGAAGATTAATGCAACCTTTAATGGGACTGAACAGGCGCATGTGGTCAATCTTGATGTGGCCAATGACGAGCTTGATATCTCTGCCAAGCTCAAAGGTGGCTTTAATCGCGATAAGCTCAGCTGGTCAGGGGTGATTGGTAAAGGCCGCGTCAAATCAAAATATGCGACGTTAAATCAATTACAACCTGCCCAGCTCATTGTGAATTTACCCAAAAAACAAGGCAATCAATCAACGGATTTAAAAGTACAGCTCGCCGCTCACTGTTGGCAAGCGGCTGATCAAACGGGCAAGCTGTGTTTACGTGAAAACTTAATTGCCTCACCTGCCAGTGGTCAGGTTAATTTGGCCGTACAAAATTTGGATACGTCTTTGTTTGCAGTATTTTTGCCAAAAGACATTGATTGGCATGGCAAGATTAATGGTAAAGCCATCGTCGGTTGGCAACGTGGTCGTCCGCCAACGATTAATACCACGCTGTACTCTGATAACGGCAAAATCGGTCTCATTCAAGATGGCGATAGTCAGCCGGTTACCTTGCCTTATAAGCGGGTATCACTGATTGCCGTATCAGTACCGAATGGTCTAAAAATACGTACGGATATCAATACCGGTCATGGCGCACGTGGCTATGCCGAAGTCATTATTGACCCCTATAAAACACCGAAACCCATCTCGGGCGCATTAGTACTTAACGAGCTTAATTTGGCGGTATTTAAGCCATTTTTCCCTGGTATGCGGGTGCTCGAAGGCAATATTACTATGGCGGGCGGCTTAGGCGGCACGCTCGATAAGCCGCAGTTCTATGGTGATGTGAAATTGGTTAATGGTCGCATTGCGATGCTTGATTTACCCGTGAATTTAAGAAAGGTCAATGTCGATGCCAAAATTCGCGGCACGCAAGCGACTATCGATGGTACCTTTAACAGTGGTACAGGCACGGGTACGCTAACAGGTACGGTTAATTGGCAACAAAAACTACAGGCTAAGCTTAGTATTGTTGGCGAGCGTTTGGTCTTAACACAGCCGCCATTATTGCTTGCTGAGGTTAATCCTGATATTGACATCATCGTGCGACCGGGTGACCGTTACGTCAATATCACTGGCGCCGTGAGTGTGCCATCAGCGACCATTCGCCCACCAGAAACCAGTGAAGATATTATTACCCAAACCGAAGATGCCGTCGTGCTTGATCGGCGTTTGATTGGTAATATTGATGAGGTTTTAGCCATCTCAAAACCTTGGTCAATCAATGCTGATATCGGTATCGACTTGGGCGATGATATTAATTTCCGTGGTTTTGGTGCGGTGATTCCTTTAGCCGGTGCGATTCATATCACGCAAAATGGCACGGGTGTTATGCGCGCCAAAGGCGTGGTGCAAGTATCGCGTCGTACCAATATTGATGCCTTTGGGCAAAATTTAGAGCTCAATTATGGTCAAGTGCGCTTTAATGGCGATGTGATGAAACCCAATCTTAGCATTGAAGCCGCTAAAAACATTAGCGGTAAAACAGTCGGTGTGCGCGTCAAAGGCAACACGGAAAATCCAAATATCATTGTGTTTAATAACGCTGGTCTCACCCAGCAGCAAGCGATGAATGCCTTGATAACCGGTCGTATTAATAATAAGAGCGCCACGCAAATCAGTGAGCAGGGTTTTAAATCGCAGGTGACCAATAACCTTGCAGCCGCAGGCTTAAGCTTTGGGCTTAGTGGCACGCGCACTTTGACCAACCAGATAGGTCAAGTGTTTGGTTTACAAAGCCTGACCGTTGATGCTTCAGGCAGTAGTGAGGATACCAACGTCAACGTTACCGGTTATGTGACGCCTGATTTATATATTCGCTATGGTGTCGGTGTCTTTAATGCCCAAAACAGCCTGTCTATCCGTTATCAGTTGACGCGGCGGATTTATGTCGAAGCAACTTCAGCAGCGGAAAATGCGGTTGATGTGGTTTATAGCTGGCAATTCTAATGGTTTAATTGTCTAGCGGTCAGTTGGTTGGTTAGACAGTCGAGAGTTAGAAAGTGATTTCATTTTATCCAATAAAAAAACGCCTTTATCCAAAGGCGTTTTTTTATGAGATGGGCAGTCTGTTTATTTGGTTAAAATTAAGCGGTTGTTACGGGTTAAGCGTAGGCGGTATTCTTCGCCTTCATGCTCAATACGTACCTCTTTGGTCAGCGCAAATAGGTGCTGTGACTGTAGCGTAGGTAAGCGGTTTTCACGGCAGTTTAAATAACGAGAGATGACTATGCTCATAGTAAATTCCTTTTGATAAAATGGTTCAGTACGAAAAGTGATATAAAGTAAGTTATTAACGATAATAATTATCATTTACATTGGCGGTTTTTGCAAGCTCTTTGATAAAATAAATGACGGCTATTATGTAAACTTATATAACGCCGTATTTACAAAGGCTATAAAGTCTACCAAGGCTATAAACCAAAATAATAAATATCGATGTATTGATAATACGCACCGATAAACGCATTGATAAAGGGCATCAAGATGGCAAATCAAACAATAACCGCAATAAAGCATCCATTAGATGAAAATAAAGTAAGCGAAACCAAGGCAGTAACTGTCGTCAATGTCGCGGTGGCGGTCATTTATTATGAAAATCAGTATTTGCTAGGGTTTAGAGATGGCTCACAGCATCAAGGCAATCGTTATGAGTTCGTCGGCGGCAAGATAGATGGTCATGAAACTGCCAAGCAAGCGCTTATTCGTGAAGTCGCTGAAGAGACGGGCATCGATATTGCGAGTAATATCGCAGTCAAGCTTGGACGGTTGCATCATGACTATGGTGACAAGCAAGTATGCTTACAGGTCTATAAAGTAGCACTGAGCGCACAGCAGTACGAAGCGCATAAACATCGTAAACAGGGTTTGGAAGGGCAAGCGCTAACCTGGGTGGATAAATCGAAGTTACTGGCGGGAGATTACCATTTGCCAGCCGCCAATAAGACCATTCTTGCATGGTTACGCTTACCGGCACAGATAGCGATTACCTATCCGTTGGCACACTTTAACGATGCAGCTGATTCTGCCGCAGCATGGTTGCAGTATCACGCGGCGCATCTAGTGCAAGACGCTTGGGTTTATATCAGACCAAAAGCCACAGATACAGATACAGAATATAGTTTGGAGCAGTTGTTGCGCTTACGTCCTGATATCCATGCGATTGTGCCTGATGCGTTAATTGATAAATTAACTGATAAATTAACTGATAAATTAAGCGATGTATTCAATAGCAATGAGGCGAATGAGATAGCTATAAACCACCAAATCGTAGCGAGTCATTTAACACAGACGCAGCTTATGCAATGGTCAAATAGTCATCAGAGCAAGGATGTATCTGACTGCAACAATGCTTTAAGCCATTCTTCAAGTTATCCATTAATAGTAAGTTGTCACGATGCCGATAGTATTGATGCGGCGAATCAGTTGGCACATATGCGTTTAGAGCAGCAATTACCGCCTGTCATCGGTATGTTTCTGTCACCTGTTTTAGTCACTCAAAGCCATCCTGAAACTGCGCCGCTAGGCTGGCAAGCATGGGCAGAATTGGCCGCGTTAGCAGATATGCCAGTGATTGCTTTGGGCGGTTTGTCACCAGTGTTGCATGTGCAAGCGCAACAATACGGCGGCATTGCTGTCGCTGGCATTCGACGGTTTTTTCAATAGTATTTCGTGTGCTTTTTGCGCTATTTTTATAAGCATTAATTAATGGGGAAGCGCTCGTTAATTAAGGCGCTGATACAAGAGATTAGGTTGCTTGAGAGCAGGCGTTAACTCATGACAAAACGCTGATTTTAAAACTCTTTTAACAGTCAGTAACTATGTGTTTACTCTATGTGGCAAACATAGAATTACTTACAAACCGTTGCGTTTTCCTACATTGCGACACTGTTCTCATTGAGCCATTGCTATTACTATAAACCATCAAATTATCAAACGGCGCTGAGTCAGTTTTTAGCAAGCATTATCTAAAAATGGCTTATCTATCATTATCCTTTACCCAGCGCTTCTAAGGTTATGACGCATACTGGTTATAACCGCATTTAATTTTCAGTTATTCTTCTTTTGTATTGATAGTGAGTATTGAAAATTATTTTGCACTTATCTGCTAAACAGAGAATTTGATCATAAAGAATTTTTAACTATTACTATTAATAAATGGTACTCCTATGAAAACCAATAAGTTACCTAAGTCAGCATGGTCTGATTCTCAGGCAGCTGGTTCTCAATCGCAGCAGACTGGCCAGTCAAGTCAGCACTATCTTGGAAAAAACTGTCTTGAAAAAAGCTACCTTAAGAAAGATTATCTAAGTAACGGTCATCTTAAAGCGGATAGTGCTTTACAAACAGGTTATGCCAGTAATGACGCTAGCTATCATTATGACCACTTTGACAGTGCTAACGACTATGACAGTGCTAACGAAGAATATTCCGAGCATTTGGCGACAGATACGTCAGCACATGACAGCTATTTTGGCTACAAACGCGTTGAAAAAAGCCTTGCCGAGGCAACAGAGTCTGCAATGATTAAGAAGAGCAATCGTAAAGCCAGTAGCAGCAGCCTTAAAGCTAGCGATATGAAAAGCTATCCTATTACAAATGAGGTGAGCAGCAATAACAATAATAAAAGCTCACAACCTGCTCACGGATATAAAAAAGCCCATAGCTATCAAAAGGTGAAAAAAACAACTGCCATACATATTGATGAAAATGTAGATGCCGATGCAAATACTAAGTCATTAATGCTGCAGTCTATTAAAGGTGATATGGCAGCAGGGCAGGCTGATGCTATAAATAGCTTAACTAAAAAAAATGACTCTAAAACGAATCACTCTAAAACTAACACCCACCTTTCTTCTGAAACTGCTGACGCAGCGATAACAGAGATACCGGAGCGCATATTTATGAATGGACTGATTAAACACACAGGTATTGCTTTAGCAATTATCATACCGCTGGCGGCGTTTTCAGCGTATGCGGCGACGCCATCTGTCAATACCGCGGCTAAAGCTAATGTGACGGCTAATGCAACGACGGATAAAACCAGCACCGAGACATTAGCCATTAAGCCGAGTGCTATCATTCATAAGTCTGCAAGTGTACCAACCACAGTTGATAGCGTTGATCTGAAAAAATACGCCGGCACTTGGTATGAGATAGGTCGTTTACCGATGTATTTTCAGCGCAATTGCGCCAGTGACGTGACGGCGACTTATGTTGAAAAGACCGACGGTTCAGGCATCAAGGTGATTAACCAATGCAAAGCGCAAGACGGTTCAGGCATTACCGCTGAAGGCTTAGCCAAACCAGCAGATAGTACGGGCAGCAAGTTAAAGGTGACTTTCTTACCCTCTTGGATTCGCTGGTTGCCCGTCGGTCGTGCCGATTATTGGATACTCGCACATGATGCAGATTACAAAACAGCATTGGTTGGCACACCGGATAAAGACTATCTATGGTTACTAGCGCGTTCACCAAATGTGAGTCAAGAAACCTATGCCAAATACCGTCAGATTGCTCAGCAACAGGGCTATGATTTAAAAGAGTTTAAACTTACCACGCAGACCAATCAAACGGTGAAGTTGGTTCCATAAACGAGTCATTGTCTATTATGACTAATTATCAATTATTAATAGTCTGTTATTGACAGCTAGTTGTTGGTAGCTCGTTACTGAAAGCCATTTAAGTATTTTATATTAATCAGTTTTTTACATTGGTTTTAGTCGATTAAAAATGGGATAGCAGCATAAGCTGTTTTTATTTTTTATTCAGTAACTTATAGAACAATGAATAGCCCAATGAATAGTGCAATGAAAAATGCGATAAGTTGGACAAATTCGGTTATCACTAGCAAAATAGGGCGTTTTAAGCTAAAATCTCCCTTATCTAAAGACTGCGCTGATAAAAACGGTGACGATAACCACTGCCGCAATAGTCGAGCGTTATCGTTTTAGAATCATTACCTAACTTAGTGATGACCTATCTATTTATATTTCTTTATACTTTACTGATTACCTAATTACTGACCATAAGGATGTTTCTCGTGAGCAACGCTGATACCTTACGCCAATTACATCAAGACCACTTGAGCAATTATAACCAACAAGAGCAACAAGCCATTGAGCTGATGGGGCTTTTGAATAAGCTTTATAATGAGCAAGATGTACAAGTGACTTTGTTTGGCGACACGCTAGATACGACTTCTGTAGGTCAAATATTGGCATTGCATCAAAAAGTGGCGCTACGTGAGCAAGATGCCAAATCTATCGATATCGCAGACACGTTAGCGATGGTGAAAGCGCTTGCAGAGAGCAAAGATATCCAAGCGGCGCGTATCGATGTCGGTCAGCTGATTGCTAATGACAGTGATTTACAAGCGGCTTTACAGTCTATTGGTACTGATAAAGGTGCTAGCAATGGCGCAACGGATGTCGTGTTATATGGTTTTGGCCGTATTGGTCGTATCTTAACGCGTCTATTATTGTCACAAGCATCAAGCGCCAAGGGTATGCAGCTAAAAGCGATTGTCGTACGTCCTGCAGCAGCGGGTGATTTGGCCAAGCGTGCCTCATTGCTAGAGCGTGATTCAATCCATGGTAGCTTCGCTGGTGGTGTGGTTGTTGATAATGAAAACAACGGTTTGATTATCAATGGCCGCTTTGTGCAAGTTATCTATGCCAAAGACCCAAGCGAGATTGATTATACTGCTTATGGTATCAAGGATGCATTGGTCATTGATAACACGGGTATCTGGAAAGATGAAGCCGGTCTTGGCAAGCATCTGCAGTCTACTGGCGTGAAAAAAGTATTGTTAACGGCTCCTGCAGGCGGCGATATTAAAAACGTCGTCTATGGCGTAAATAACGATACCGTTGGCGATGACACTATCGTCAGTGCAGCCAGCTGTACGACCAATGCCATTACCCCAACGTTAAAAGTTTTAAATGATGAATATGGTATCGAAAACGGTCACGTTGAAACCATTCACTCGTTCACTAACGATCAAAACTTAATTGATAACTATCATAAAGCCGATCGCCGTGGCCGCAGTGCGGTATTGAACATGGTTATTACCAGTACTGGCGCGGCAAAAGCCGTTGGTAAAGCACTACCAGAGCTGAGCGGTAAATTAACCGGTAATGCTATCCGTGTACCAACGCCAAACGTCAGCTTAGCCATTTTGAACTTAAATCTAAAAACTGCCCCAGCTAGTGCTGATGCGTTAAATGAGTTTATGCGTAAGGTTTCTAATAGCAGTCAGTGGCAGACGCAGATTGCTTATACGGATTCTACTGAAGCGGTATCGACTGATTTTGTCGGTGATACGCATGTCGGTATTGTCGATGCTCAAGCAACGATTTTGACCGATAACCATGCTATCGTTTATATTTGGTATGATAACGAAGTAGGCTATAGCACTCAGGTATTACGTTTGGCAACGCAAATGGCTGGTATCAGCTATACGCAAATCCCAGCGTAAAACATTGCACGGCTACTATTTTAGCTGCTTTTATTTAGATGAAACAGCTATACGAAAGTAAGTTTCATCCTAGATAAATCGGTGTAAATGGTTAAAGGTAGTATTCAAACACCCGATAGTCCGAATGGTTATCGGGTGTTGTTGTCATAATAAATGCTAAGTTAGAGTGGCATTACATTCTAACTGGCACACTTTTTAAAGAAGTTTTATAAACTCGAGATATTTTATAGTTATTAATTTTTATAATTATTAAGTTTTTCACAATTACCCAAACATATAGCTACAACCTAAAATACAGTCGTTGACTGTAACCAGTTGATAAACTGGATGGTAAATAAAGGAACGTAAGATGCGATTTATTGATGAAGCCGTCGTAACGGTAAAAGCAGGTGACGGTGGTAACGGAATCGCCAGTTTTCGCCGAGAAAAGTATGTCCCACGCGGTGGCCCTGATGGTGGCGATGGTGGTAAGGGCGGAGATGTCTATGTCATTGCAGAAGACAACACCAACACCTTAGTGGACTATCGTTATACCCGTCGTTATGACGCCATGCGCGGTGAAAACGGTCATAGTAAGAACTGTGCCGGTAAGGGTTCTGATGACATCTATTTGCCAGTCCCAATTGGTACGACTGTGGTCGATACTGAGACCGACGAAGTACTAGGTGATTTGATTGAGCTTGGTCAAACTTTATTGATTGCCAAAGGTGGCGATGGTGGTTTGGGTAATACCCATTTCAAAAGCTCGACCAACCAAGCACCGCGCAAAGCCACATCAGGTTTTGAAGGCGAGTTAAAAGTGCTTAAGTTTGAGCTAAAAGTTGTGGCTGATGTGGGTTTAATTGGTTTGCCTAATGCTGGTAAATCGACCTTTATCCGCCAAGTCTCTGCTGCTAGACCAAAAGTGGCCGATTATCCATTTACCACGTTAGTACCAAATTTAGGCGTGGTAGATATCGGTCGTCATCGCTCATTTGTCATGGCCGACATTCCAGGTTTAATCGAAGGCGCTTCAGAAGGCGCAGGACTTGGCATTCGCTTTTTAAAGCATGTCGCTCGTACGCGTCGTCTGTTACACTTGGTTGATGTAAAACCAATCGATGGCAGTGACCCAGTAGAAAACGCCCGTATCATTTTAAATGAGCTTGAGCGTTTTTCACCTGAATTGGCCAATTTGCCACAGATTTTAATCTTGAATAAAATCGATCAGGTTGCCGAAGAAGACCTAAATGAGCTTTGTACCCATATTGTGGCTGAGCTTGGTTGGACAGGTATTGTATTCCGTACCGCGACATTGACTGGCGAAGGCGTCGATGCCGTTAAATACCATTTAATGAATGAGATTGAGCGTGAGCGTGAGCGTGAAATCGAAGACCCTATTTTTGCTGAAGCACAAAAAGAGCGTTTTGAGCGCTTAGAAGCAGAAGTGCGTCTGAATACCGAAGCACAGCGTGAAGCATATCGTGCAGCTCGCAGAGCGGCGCGTGAAGGCATTGACTTAAACGACGATGTCGATGACGACGACCTAGATGATGATGGCGTTGAAGTGGTTTACGTGCCTTAAGTGTATTTGCTTTAACTTTATGAGCTTTAAGTTCACAAGTTTTAACGTTAGGTGCTTTAAGTTTACGTTCTTTGAATAGGTGTGCGCACAGTTTTTAATTTAATCCCCGTAATTACTTTACACTAGCAACAGGAGTTTATATGGCAGTTGACATAGAGAACACGACCGAAGAAGCAAGGTTTGTTAAGCAAGCTCGCAACTTTGATATTCAGCGCGTTATTGTCAAGATTGGCTCATCGTTATTAACCAATAATGGGCGAGGGCTTGATCGAACTGCCATTTACGAGTGGGCAAAGCAGATTGCCAAGCTGCATAAGCAAGGCGTTGAAGTATTACTAGTGTCATCAGGTGCGGTTGCTGAAGGCGTGGTACGCATGAATCTTGATGAGCGTCCAAGGAAACTGGCGGCGCTACAAGCTTGTGCGTCTATCGGTCAGATGGGCTTGATTGAAACTTGGTGGTCAGCGTTGATTCAGCACGGTATTCAAAGCTCGCAGCTGTTACTGACTCATGATGATTTGTCTAATCGTAGTCGCTATTTAAATACCACGGGGGCGTTGACGCAATTATTAGAATGGCGCGTGCTGCCAGTGATTAATGAAAACGATACTATTACCATTGACGAGATTAAATTCGGGGATAATGACACCTTGGGCGCGATGGCAGCGGCGATGGTCAATGCCGATTTATACATTATCTTAACCGATCAAGAAGGCGTCTTTACCGATAATCCTCGTAATAATCCGAATGCCAAAATGATCCGCCAAGAGCGGGCAATGGCTGATTATTTATTTGATATCGCTGGTGACGGCGGCAAACTTGGTCGCGGTGGTATGCTGACCAAAATCCGTGCCGGTCGCTTGGCTGCGATGGGCGGTTGTCCGACGGTCATCGTGAGTGGCGCTATCGACGATGTTATCACTCGCGTGGTATCAGGTGAAGCCGTCGGTACGTTATTGACCACCAATGACGAAGATAAAATCATTGCACGTAAACAGTGGCTAGCGGCGCATTTGCGTATGTCAGGTTCTCTGCTTGTTGATGCTGGTGCTGCAAAAGCGGTCGTTGAACATCATAAAAGCTTACTACCGGTCGGTGTGGTAGAAGTCCGCGGCGATTTCGATGAAGGTGATGTGGTTGAGATTGTCCATCAAGATACAGGCGAGCGTATCGCTGTCGGTCAAGTGAACTTCTCATCGCGTGATGCTTGCCGTGTGGCTCGTGAGCGTACGGAGCAGTTTGATAGAATCCTTGGTAACAATGAAGAGCGCGTGGTCATGGTACACCGTGATAACTTAGCGCTGACTATGTAGACCGTTTAAGTTATTTACCCTATTTTACATGTAAGTACGATAGATATAAGCACGATATTATTGATTAAAGGCTAACAGCAAATGACGCTCTAAAAATCCTAGATATTATTTAATGAAGGCTAATCTGATGCCTGTTAACCAATCATTTAGCATGTTTGGGATTTTGTAATAGAGTGTCGCTATCTGAGCGTTTTAATATTCTTTTATTTAACTTATTTTATCCAGCCCTGTTATTCAATTGCTTAACTGTTCATTTGAATAATGATGGGGCTGTTTTGGAGATTTGTACATGAGTGCTTCAGACAATAATAAAGCGCTAGAGCAGAATTTTGCGCCTTTAAAGAACGATAGATTGCTACGCGCCTTGCGCTTTGAGCCAATAGATACCACGCCTGTGTGGATGATGCGCCAAGCCGGTCGTTATTTACCAGAATATAAAGCCACCCGCGCTGAAGCGGGTGACTTTATGAGCTTATGTAAAGACACTGCACGTGCTACCGAAGTCACTTTGCAGCCATTACGTCGTTATGACTTAGACGCTGCGATTTTATTCAGTGATATTTTAACCATTCCTGATGCGATGGGATTGGGCTTATACTTTGAAACCGGTGAAGGCCCAAAGTTTAAACACCCTATTCGTACGCAAGCAGATTTGGATAGATTGCCAGTACTCGATGTCAATGATTCGCTTGATTATGTCATGCGTGCGGTGACAAGTATTCGTAAAGCCTTAAACGGACAAGTGCCATTATTTGGTTTTTCTGGCAGTCCTTGGACGCTAGCGACTTATATGATTGAAGGCGGTAGCTCAAAAGATTATCGTTATACCAAAGGTTTCTTATATAGCAATCCTGAGTTTTTACATCAATTATTGGATAAGTTGGCAACGTCAGTAATCGATTATTTGGATGCGCAAGTGGTTGCTGGGGCGCAAATATTACAGATATTTGATAGCTGGGGCGGGGCGCTTGGCCATCGTCAATTTGTCGATTTCTCTCATGCTTATAATAAGCGTATTGTCGCTGAACTAAAGGTACGTCACCCCGAAATACCAGTGGTATTGTTTACCAAAGGTGGCGGGTTGTGGCTTGATGTGCAAGCGGATAGTGAAGCCGATGCCTTGGGTTTAGATTGGACAATGCCTATTGATCGTGCCCGTCAAGTCTTGACCGAAAGTCAGCGCCAGTTGACCAAGCACCATAAAAAACTACAAAGTAGCAAAGCCATTCAGGGTAATTTAGATCCTGCGACTTTATATGGTTCGCCTGCGACTATCCGTGCTGAAGTCAATGCCATGCTAGATAGCGCTTATGCCAATGGTGAAAAAACAGGCTATGTGGCAAACTTAGGTCACGGTATTACCCAGTGGGTCGACCCTGATAATGCCAAAGTCTTTATCGATGCGGTACATGACTATAAGATTTAATATTTAATGTGGCTAGTTTTTAAAATTAGCGAACATTAAGAAGCGTGAGTTTATTAAAAGCGATAAATTTAGACGTTATTAAATTTAGACGCTATTAAACTTACACCCTATAATGTTTATACTTAGGTGTAGACATTATAGCTATCTACCATTCATTGAGTAAGAAACTGCATAAAAGAAAAAGGGATATCTTATGATTTCAGCAGCGATTGTCGGCGGCACAGGCTATACAGGTATTGAGCTGATTCGCTTATTATCTGCCCATCCTGAAGTGTCTATTGATTTGCTAACCTCACGTAGCGAAGCTGGCACCCGAGCTGATGAGATATTCCCAAGCTTACGCGGCATCTCCGATATCGTTTTTAGCGATTTAGGTGATGAGACGCTAGCGACCTTGCAAAAATGCGATGTGGTATTTTTTGCGACCCCGCATGGCGTGGCAATGAAGCAAGCAGAGGCATTAACGGCAGCGGGCGTAAAAGTGATTGATTTGGCCGCCGATTTTCGCTTGCAGTCATTAGCAGATTTTGAGCACTGGTATCAGCAAGCCCATGCCTGTCCTGAATTATTAAAGACAGCCGTTTATGGTTTACCTGAAGTCAACCGTGAAAAACTTGCCGATGCTTTGGTGGTCGGTAACCCTGGCTGTTATCCAACCACAGCTATCTTGGGCTTAAAACCCATTATCGATGCGCAAAATAAGCAAGCCCAAAGACTGGTTGAATCACGTATCGTTATCGATGCGAAATCTGGCGTTTCGGGCGCGGGTCGTCAAGCAAAGCTTGCCCTTAACTATGCTGAAACCACAGACAATTTCAAAGCCTATAGCGTTGAAGGTCATCGGCATTTACCGGAGATTGAGCAGGGTGTTGCTCAGTTATTAGAGAGTCAATTTAGCCATCGTATCCGTTTTCTACCGCATCTTGTGCCGATGATACGCGGGATGCTCAGCTCTATTCATCTTGAGCTGACGGATGCAGGCGCTGCTATTGATTGGCAGCAAGTATTTGAGACAAGCTACGCTGCAGAACCCTTTGTGGATGTGATGCCAAAGGGTCTTTATCCTGATACGCGCAGTGTGCGTGCCAGTAATCGCCTGCGTATTGGTATCCATCAAGACAATGCGCGTGCCGAGCTGACGGTGATTGTCGTGCAAGACAACTTGGTGAAAGGTGCGGCTGGGCAAGCGGTGCAAAATATGAATGTGATGTTTGGTTTCGATGAATCAATGGGCTTAAACTTTGCTCCTATCGTTCCTTAACAGATGTCTAGCCATTAACAAATCCCTCATATTTATGGCGCTAGGTATTGATTATAAATTCCGCTATAATAACCTGCCCTTACTGTTAAGAGATACTGTCTAAATGCGTTTGAAGAGTGTACTACGCCTTTGTCCACAGCCCGCACGTTTAGCGTGCCAAGACTCTATTTCTTATGATTTGGAGGGTAGTCTGCATCTCTCTTACCCTGATTATCGTAATTGTTATCGTAGTAATACTGCGGCTATCAGTCGCCATGGCATCAGTCAGTCACAGCAAGGTGCGTCTACTTTAGTATTGGCATTATTTGTGGTGGCGATATTGGTAACTGCGGTGGTTGGGCTGTTATTTGGTCATAAGCTTGGCTATCAGCGCGGCTATTATTCGATGCAAACGGAAGCGAAGCAAGCAGTTATTACCAGTAAAGAGGCGACGCAAGAGCTAAAAGATTTACGCCTTAGCAGTAAAATCGCGACCAATGAAGCGGCTACCGCTAAGCAAGAGCTAGAAATAAGTTTGGCAAACCTAAAAGAGCTACGCGAAAATCAGCAAGAACTGACGGTTGAAAACAAACAAGTGGCGCAGCTTAATGAGATATATGCCGAAATCATTAGCGAACAAGGCGGCATGCCATTACAGATACTTGGCGCGAAAATTGAACCTTTACCTGAGAACGCTTTTGAATATGGCTTCGATATTGGTATGCTTGCCAGCGATGGTAAAGCCAAGCGCTTAAAACCAACGTTAACCTTGCTCAATGACGATGACTTTGTAGAAGTGCCATTAGAGCCAGCAAGTTATACCATTGAAGGAATCACGCGCATTCGCGGACGCTTTATGATGCCGTCAGGCTTTAAGCCGTTGCAGGTTAAGCTGAGCTTGCGAGCAGGTGGACAGGAAGTAGAGCAATTATACGATTGGAAGCTTGGCGACAAGGTCGATAATATGCCGCTGTCGTTATTAGACTTACCAGAGGTTGATGAAAGCCCGATTGAACCTTAATCTTTTAAGGTTTGATTGAGAGTTATTGTTTGCATCTTTTACTATTTTTATGTTGCTGTCTCCCATGGCTGACACCTAATGACATATCGATATGTCTGCCAATCTTTTTTAATCCCCCTTTATGTTGTTATAAACACACCTATTAATTTGTATTCTAATTATGATAAAACAAACCCTATTACAATCAACGCCCACCGTTGCGGATTGGCATTTCCCCAATATACCGACGCATTTTGCGCAAGATGGCGATCCCGAAGGTGAAACCACACCGCAAGCTGACGTATTAGTGGCAGAGCCAGAAGTGGCAAAACCACCGATGTATGCGGTGGTGATGTATAACGATAACTACACGCCGATGGAGTTTGTCGTTTATGTGCTGCAGTCAGAATTCCGTCATAGTATGGATTCAGCGGTTGAGATTATGCTGACCATTCATAATAGTAGCAAAGGTATTGCGGGTATTTATCCAAAAGATATTGCTGAAACCAAAGCTAAAAAAGTTAATAGCCTTGCGCACCGTGAAGGCTATCCTTTATTGACTCAAATCGAGCCGCATCAAGGCGAATAGTTTTTTAGCACGCTTCTGTGATAAGTTTTCTACATTTTCCCTGTTTATATGACCTCAGTTTCTAGTTCAATTGCTACTATCTTATTTATACCATTAGCTTTTACCCTTCAAAATACTTTCTAACCTAGAGCAATAGAGCAAGCCTGATGAGTTATTTAATGGTTTGCTCTAATATATCGACTCACTTTAAGTCTAATGCCTGCAAATTTAGTATCTCGCCAGTTATTATCTCTTTAATATGTATAACCCTTTCATTTTAGACTTGATTTTCCTCTGATACAGCCCTATATATTAAAGTATACTCTTGTACACTTAATCTCAGTTTATCCCTCGTTTTTTTAAATCGTTTTAGTATTTTTAACTCTGTTATATTCAACAGCCAATCTCGAAAATAGACGCTCACATTACTTTATTGCTTATGGTTTTTTGGCTGTATCAATGCTTCTAACAAGCTTGGTGGACACTTCGATACATTTTAATCGGCGTTAATAGATTGACTATCTTTAAGTATCATGTTGATATAAAGGTAAGCTGAAAATAATGTCTACGTCATGGAAGCCGGTATTGAATAACATTGAGTAAAGTCTCTTAATAAACCTAACATAGCCCTTGAACAATCCATCTATCGCCCTGATTTAGTTACTAACTCATTCATAAAGCTATCAATAATAAGATAGGTACAACCGTAGGAAGTCCTTATGTTAAGTCGTCATCTTGAAGTTTCTTTGCGTTTAGCAATGACACTTGCGCGCCAAAAATCGCATGAGTATCTCACTGTTGAACATCTACTACTGGCATTATTAGAAAATACCAATGCTGCCAATACGTTGACTGCTTGCAATGCCAATGTCTCAACCTTGCGTAGCGAGCTTGAAGCTTATATCAATAAGCATACGCCAACGGTCGATGCTGAGACTGAGCAATCACCACAACCGACCCAAAGCTTTGATCGTATCCTGCAACGGGCTATTTTCCATGTGCAGTCTATTGGTGGCGGTCGTCTGGTTGAAGGGTCTGATATTTTGGTATCGATGTTTTCAGAGCATGATACTTACGCGGTTTATTTGCTCAAAAAACAAGGCATCAGTCGCCTTGAGCTGACTCAGTATTTATCACACGGTCAAGATAAAGACGAGCCATCTGAGCCACGTGCTTCGATGACAGGTGAGCGCCGTAGTGCCTCAGAAAAGACCAGTAAAGACCCTTTGGTAGAATTTGCAACCAACTTAAACCAACGCGCCGCTGAAGGTAAAACCGATCCATTAATTGGCCGTGGCCCTGAAATTGAACGCGCAGCGCAAGTATTATGTCGTCGCCGTAAAAACAACCCGTTATTGGTGGGTGAACCAGGCGTGGGTAAAACCTCGATTGCAGAAGGCTTGGCGTGGTTGATTATCAATGATAAAGCACCGAAGCCACTCAACGGCTGCGTGATTTATAGTCTAGATATTGGCTCGCTAATCGCCGGTACTAAGTATCGTGGTGATTTTGAAAAACGTATGAAGTCGCTGCTTGATGCGCTAAAGAAAAAGCCCAATGCAATTTTGTTTATTGATGAGATTCATATGATTATTGGCGCAGGTTCGTCAATGAGTAGCAATATGGATGTGTCAAACTTAATCAAACCGGCACTTGCCAATGGCGAGCTGCGCTGTATTGGTTCAACGACCTTTACTGAATATCGTCAGGTTTTTGAAAAAGACCATGCATTGTCACGTCGTTTCCAAAAAATCGATGTGAAAGAGCCAAGTGTTGATGACAGTATCGATATCTTACGTGGGCTGAAGCCGCGTTATGAAGAGTTCCATAATGTCGAATATACCGACGAGGCCTTGGTAACGGCCGTTCAATTATCAGCCAAGCATATCCATGAGCGTTTTTTACCGGATAAAGCCATCGATGTCATCGATGAAGCTGGTGCGTATAAGCGTTTGGGTATCGTCGCTGATTTGGACGATATTGATGCCGAAGAAAGCTTTATCGCTGATTTAGAGCAAGATTTTGATGCGCAAATCGATGCCGATGAAGAAGGTTTTGAGGGCGTTGATGATGACAGTATTGATGACACAGGCACGGTCAATGAGATGCAGGACGAAGCAAATGCTGCCAAAGCCAATGATAGAGCAAAAGCCGATGGGTCTAAAAAATCTAAAGGCAAACGTGCACCGATAAAAATCGATGTCGCCGATATTGAAGCTATCGTTGCCAAGCTTGCGCGTATTCCACCCAAATCCGTATCCAGTGATGATAAGAGTATTCTTCAGCATTTAGACCGCGATTTGAAGCACTTGGTGTTTGGGCAAGATGAAGCGATTGAAACCTTGGCCGATGCAATTAAATTATCGCGTGCCGGTCTTAAAGCACCTGATAAGCCAATTGGCTCGTTTATGTTTGCTGGTCCTACCGGGGTTGGTAAAACAGAGGTCTCGCGTCAGCTAGCAAACTTATTGGGTGTCGAGTTGGTACGCTTTGATATGTCAGAGTACATGGAAGCGCATACTGCTTCACGTCTGATAGGTGCGCCTCCAGGTTATGTTGGCTATGACCAAGGCGGTTTGCTTACCGAAAAAATCAATCAGCATCCGCATTGCGTGTTGTTGCTTGATGAAATCGAAAAAGCCCATCCAGATGTCTTTAACTTGTTATTGCAAGTGATGGATCATGGCACCTTGACTGATAACAACGGTCGCGTCGCTATCTTTAAGCAAGTGATTGTGATTATGACCACCAACGTCGGTGCAGATAGTATCAGTCGTTCTTCTATGGGCTTCACACAGCAAGACCATAGCCGCGATAATACCGAGGCGCTCAAACGTGTGTTTACGCCTGAGTTCCGTAACCGTCTTGATGCCATCATTCAGTTTAATCCATTGGATACCTCTGTCGTCGTCTCTGTAGTCGATAAGTTCTTGGTTGAGCTACAAGTCCAGCTTGATGATAAACAAGTAACACTAGAGATTGATGATGAGGTACGTGATTACTTAGCGGATAAAGGTTATGATCGCCTCATGGGTGCGCGCCCAATGCAGCGTCTGATTCAAGACGAGATTAAGAAACCATTGGCAAGCATGATTTTGTTTGGCGACTTGGTAAACGGTGGGGTCGTCCATCTGACCTTGGAGCCTGAGGACGCTAAAGATCAAGACGGCAATGCGGTTAAGCTTGAGAAAGGATCAGATAAAGGCTCCTCTGACAGTCGTATTATTCTAACGGTTGTTGAGACACATGAGCCGCATCCAGACTCTGAATCATTAGCCAGCTAGGTAGTTTTTGCTGTTAGTATCATAAGAATGGTTACTGCGTTATAAAAACGGTTACTGCGGTAGCCGTTTTTTTTATTGCTAATTATCACGTAGCAGCGCCAATATTTTGCTAATATCAGTGTTAGCGTATCCTGATAACAAATAAAAAAGGATTGATTATGACATTACTTGATGTACAAGCAACAAAGACAGAGGCACAAAAACAAGCGATTTTAGACAATGTACGCTTACCAGAAGACTGGAAAAACGCCTTAGCAGAAGAATTAACTTCTGACAATATGGATAACTTGCGCGCATTTTTAAAGGAAGCCTATCAATCAGACGATAGTATCTATCCACCAGCCCCTTTGATGTTTAATGCGTTAAATTTAACCCCTTTATCACAGGTTAAAGTCGTGATTTTAGGTCAAGATCCTTATCACGGACCAGGACAAGCAATGGGTTTATCATTTTCAGTGCCCAAAGCCATTCCAAAACCACCGTCACTGAATAATTTATTGAAAGAGATGGCAAGTGACATAGGTATTACGCCGTCAAAACATGGTGACCTGACCTACTGGGCACAGCAAGGCGTGTTGTTATTAAATAGCTCATTGACCGTGAGAGAAGGGGAGCCAAACAGCCACCAAAACAAAGGTTGGGAGCAGTTTACCGATGCGGTCATTGATGTCGTCAATGAACAAACAGAGCATACGGTATTTATATTGTGGGGTAGTAAAGCCCAGAAAAAAGGCAAATATATTAATACTGATAAACATCTGATTTTGACGGCTGTACATCCTTCACCGTTGGCTGCTAACCGTGGTGGGTTTTTCGGCTCTAAGCCATTTTCTAAAACCAATGATTATCTACTACAGTATGGTCGAACGCCAATTGACTGGCAGCTGCCACAGTAGTTATTAACAGTAGCTGTTAAAAAAAGCTATTAAAAATAATCGTCAAAAGTAGTTTTTAAAATAATAGTTCTATTAATATTCAAAATAATAGTTGTACTGATAAATGAAACATAGACAAACGATAAGCTTGCAGCCTTATCAATTAGCGAGCAGCCTGATATCGGCAAGTACCTTTTGGTTGCTTGAAGATTTTAAGTGGATGCAAAAAGCCCTTAAGCTTGCCAAACAAGGTGCCGCGCGTGAAGAAGTGCCAGTAGGGGCGATACTGGTGCACAATCAGCAAGTAATTGGGCAAGGATTTAACGAGCCGATTGGACGCCATGATGCGACGGCTCATGCTGAAATTGTCGCTTTAAGAGATGCTTGCATGCGTTTAAACAACTATCGCTTGCCATTACAGACGACGTTATATGTGACTTTAGAGCCGTGTACCATGTGTATCGGGGCGCTGATTCATGCTCGCGTGGATAGACTTATTTATGCGGCAAGTGAGCCGAGGGCTGGCATGGTTGGCAGTCAAATGAACTTGGCTGCCCAGCCATTTTATAATCATAGTATTCAAGTACATAAAGGCTTGTGTAGTGAGCATAGCAGTCAGATGTTAAAGGCTTTTTTTCGTGAGCGCCGTCAAGCGTTAAAAAAGGATAAGCGCTAAAAATAAAAGTGAGCATAAACCATTAACAAGATATTATGCTCATTGCTAGTGATAGGAAGGTTTGTTTGCTATACTATCGCCCTATTTGCTTACGAACAAGTTTATTGGCGTGCAAGCGTTTGATAAACCAGTGGAAATTTACGCCATTTGCCATTTTGTAAGTTGTACCGACGATTAAGTGACTGTTATGACTGCTTTTACACCCAATACTAATGATAATAATAGCGACATTTCGTCATTGCGCTATCCGGTTATCTGTATTGATGGTCCAAGTGGGGCGGGTAAAGGCACGGTGACGTGGCGCTTAGCACAAACGTTAGGGTATCAGCTGCTAGATTCAGGGGCGTTATACCGCATTGTTGGTCTAAAGGCATTTGAAGCCGGTTTGCTCAATGTAGATGGCGAGCAAAGTATTGATGAGGCGGCGCTATTAGCATTGACTCAAAGCTTGCAAATAGTTTTTGAGCCTAATAGTGATTCAGGACGCGTGGATATCATTGTTAATGGCGCTAAGATTGGCGAGCAAGTACGCAATGAAACCGTCGGTGGTTATGCTTCACGAGTCGCAGTTTATCCAAAGGTACGTCAAGCCTTGCTTAAATTGCAGCAAGATATGGCGACTCAATCAGGATTGGTTGCCGACGGTCGTGATATGGGTACCGTGGTTTTCCCAGATGCCGATGTTAAGGTCTATCTGACGGCAAGTGCCAAAGCTCGCGCAGAACGCCGCGTAGCACAGCTTTTACAAGCGGGACAAACTGCCGATTTTGAAGCAATTCTTGCGACGATTAAAGCGCGTGATGATCGTGATGAAAACCGTGCAACGGCACCGTCGAAGCCTGCAGAAGATGCGCTGGTTTTAGATAGTTCTAACCTAGACGCTGATGCGGTTTATGAGCTTGTGAAAAAACATTGTCAAGATCAAGGTATTTGCTTTAATCGTTAATAAAAACAACATATTAAGTACTAAAAAGTTTCCTATGGCTTTCATTTTAGTATAAAATTATATAAGTATAAGTAAGACAGTTGTTGCTAGTGAGTTCGCTTAAAAATCGCTTATTAGCAACAAAGGTTTTTTTATATGACTATATAAGATATAAAACCAGTATTTCGTTTTATACAGTCATAAATTTGATCCGTACTGTGCTGGACAGGATACGGCTATACAAAGGTAGACATAATGGAATCATTTGCTGAACTATTTGAAGCGAGCATCGAAGAAACAGGTCTTGATATCGAGCGTGGCTCGGTTATCACAGGTACTGTTGTGGCCATCGATAGCGATTGGATCACAGTAGATACTGGTCTTAAATCTGAAGGTATCGTCGCTCGTGAAGAGTTTTTAAGCGAAGAAGGCGAACTTGAAGTTGAAGTTGGCGATAGTGTCGATGTTGTGGTTGAAGCGGTTGATAACGGTATGGGTCAAACCTTACTGTCACGTGAAAAAGCCAAACGCGTTGAGACTTGGAATTTCCTTGAGAAAATCTCTGACAATGATGAGATCGTTAAAGGTATTATTTCTAGCAAAGTAAAAGGCGGCTTTACCGTTGATATCGGTTCAGTTCGCGCGTTCCTACCAGGTTCATTGGTAGACGTCCGTCCGATTCGTGATACTACGCATCTAGAAGGCAAAGAGCTAGAATTTAAAGTTATCAAACTTGATCAAAAACGTAACAACGTTGTGGTAAGTCGCCGCGCTGTTATGGAAGCTGAAAACTCAGCTGAGCGTGAAGAGCTATTGAACAAGCTTGAAGAAGGTATCGAGATCGAAGGTATCGTTAAGAACCTAACTGATTATGGTGCGTTCGTTGACCTTGGTGGTATTGATGGTCTATTGCACATCACTGACATGGCATGGCGCCGTATCAAGCACCCATCTGAGGTGGTTGAAGTTGGTCAAGACCTTAAAGTTAAAGTACTTAAGTTTGACCGTGAGCGCAATCGCGTAAGCCTAGGTCTAAAACAACTTGGTACTGATCCTTGGGATAACGTTGGCGGCACATACCCAGTCGGTAGTGTGGTTAAAGCACGCGTAACCAACCTAACTGATTATGGTTGTTTCGCTGAAATTTCTGAAGGTATTGAAGGTCTAGTACACGTGTCAGAAATGGATCACACCAACAAAAACATCCATCCATCGAAAGTTGTTCAAGTGGGTGATGAAGTTGAAGTGATGATTCTTGATATCGATGAAGAACGTCGTCGTATCAGCTTAGGTATCAAACAAACTCTAGCCAATCCATGGGATGAGTTTGATAAGAAACATGAGCGCGGTGATAAAATCACTGGTACGATCAAATCTATCACTGACTTCGGTATCTTTATCGGTCTAGATGGTGGTATCGATGGTCTTGTACATCTATCTGATATCTCTTGGAACGAAACTGGCGAAGAAGCTATCCGTAACTACAACAAAGGCGACACCGTTGAAGCAATGGTATTGTCTGTAGATTCAGAAGCCAACCGTATCAGCCTAGGCGTGAAGCAGTTAAGCTCTGATCCATTCAACGAATACCTAGTCAACAATGACCGCGGTGCTATCGTTAATGGTAAAGTAAAAGAAGTAGACGCTAAAGGTGCTACTATTGAGCTTGCTGACGAAGTTGAAGCATATCTACGTGCCTCTGAAATTCAACGTGACCGCGTTGAAGATGCGACTAAGCATCTAACAGTTGGTGATGACGTTGAAGCGAAAATCATCAGTGTTGATCGTAAAACTCGCAACATCAGCTTGTCAATCAAAGCGAAAGACGAAGCTGAAGAGCGTCAAGCGATTAAAGAGCTAAGCAGCACTAGCACGACTAGTACTACTGCCGGTTCTGATGCACAGCCAAAAACTATTGGTGACTTGATCAAAGAACAAATGCAGTAAGCTGTATATTGTTGATATAATTAGTATATAAAAAGAAAGCGACTCCGGTCGCTTTTTTTTGTGATTAAATTTGGGTATGAAGCAAATGCTTAACGATTTCCTGTAAAAGGGGAAACTCTTATTTCCATTTGCGCCAATATCCGCTATCATTTGCAACATTGAGTAACGAGATGTGAACGTAAACCTAAATAGTCATAAAATGATAGTTTACCTCACAACCATCTTATCCATTAATCAATAAGGCCAGTGTGATAATGCAGCAAGCAATTAACAAGTCCGAATTTATTAGTAATCTGAGTGCGAATTGTGACAACATGACAGATACCGTTGTCGATGATGCAGTACGCGAAATATTAAATTTGATGACCGATACTTTAGCCAACGACGGCCGAGTAGAGGTGCGTGGCTTTGGTAGTTTTTGTCTCCATCATCGCCGTGCACGTATGGGACGTAACCCTAAAACAGGCGAAAGCGTACCAGTACCTGCCAAAGCCATTCCACATTTTAAACCTGGCAAAGCACTACGTGAAGCCGTCAATGATAAAGTAGCCCACGGTTAGGAACATAAGCAGAATAGTAAGACGTTTAATTTTATAATTATTAAAGTTGCTGATTACTAGGACGTCTTACTATTAAAGCTGTTTCTGATTAAAGAATCTTATTATTAACGCTTTTTATCATTAAACCAAAACGAATAAGCTAAGAGATATAAAACCAGTCTTTTTATATAAGAGGCTAGATATTGAAAACCTTTACTAGCAGTCGCTATGGCTGCGTTATTTGCTAAACTGTTCATACTATTCAACATACAAGGATACGTCTGATGCGCATTTTACTGCTGGTATTACTGTTTTTGAGCTTTGCTTATTCGCTAGGTTTAGTATTGGCCAATAATACTGAAGTTGGGGTGAACTTATTATTTTCTCAAGCACCGACGATGAACCTGGGCTTATTGTTGATTCTGTGCCTGATACTCGGCATCATCATTGGTATGTTACTAGCTTTACTCATGTTCCGTGTGCTACAAAATAAGTGGGAAATCTCACGTCTACAAAAATTAAATGCCAATCTGCAAGAGCAGGTGACACAAGCCAATATTGTTATTGACCGTCAAGCAAACGCGCCGTCGGTAGAAGAAGCGGTCTATGGCACGACAGCGACCAATGTACAAGATGGTAGCGTCAGCGATGTAGATGATGGTGCAATGTTAACCAAGCAAAAGCGCGACTATTAGTCGGTCAGATGACCATTCTATTTCTAATAGCTCTATATACAATCATTTGATAAACCCGATAGAAAGTGGCACAACTATGAATAACGCAAATACCTCTCCCGTCGTCGTTGCTTTAGATAACATGACGAGAGATGCCTCGTTAGCACTGGCTGACCAATTAGATCCGGCGTTATGTCGCTTAAAGGTAGGTAAAGAGCTGTTTACCCGCTGCGGTCCTGAGATAATTAAGGCGCTACATCAGCGTGATTTTGAGGTGTTTTTGGACTTGAAATTCCATGATATTCCTAATACCACGGCACAAGCGGTATTGGCGGCAGCTGAGCTTGGCGTATGGATGGTCAACGTCCATGCAAGCGCGGGCTTAGAGGCGATGTTATTAGCCAAACAACGATTGTTAGACGGTAATTTTGAAACCCTGCTAATCGCTGTTACCGTACTGACCTCTATGGACAATCAAGCATTGATGCAAACGGGCATCACGGACGGCTTAGATGTACAAGTAAGCCGCTTAGCACAATTGACTAAGCAAGCAGGTCTTGATGGGGTGGTATGTTCAGCACAAGAAGCCAAAACGCTTAAGCAGCTATGTGGTCAAGATTTCAAGCTAATTACCCCGGGTATCCGCCTGTTAGACGACAATGCCGATGATCAAAAACGCATTTGCACGCCGAAACAAGCGTTAAATGATGGCTCTGATTATTTAGTAATTGGGCGCTCAATTACCCAAGCAGCAGATCCTGCTGCTAAATTACAAAAGATACTTCAAAGTATCTAGCAGATTATAAAATCTCTAAAATCTTATAATCTGTTTAGAGGTTTTTAGCAGCATCACTATAGAAAAGACAGCCTAACACGCTGTCTTTTTTACTTTTTGCCAGTCATGAAAAAAGTGCTACACTGGTCAAATTTATGTTGATAGTAAGCCTAGATATAGACAGTTTTTTATCTTCAAGTTTTTGCAAATGGCATGATGGGACAATAGTAAAACCTATGAAATTACAGATTTTGAGTGACTTACATATCGACAGCTATGCTCGTCAATCGCACCCGATGGGACATATCCCGAAAACGGAAGCAGATGTGGTGCTAGTAGCGGGGGACACTGCCAACAGTGATAGTGGTATGCCATGGCTACAAGAGCAAGCAGCGCGCTTACAAGTGCCATTAATTACCATCTCTGGCAATCATGAGTACTTCAATGAAGATGTGCTGCACTTTGATAAGAAGCTTGCAACTTGGGATGATTATAATAGTGAATTAAAGCAAGGCGTGCGCGTATTACAGTGTCAGCATATCGATATTGGCGAGGTGCGAATTCTAGGCTGTACGCTATGGACGGATTATCGGTATCAAGCTAACGAAGATACCATGGCAGCGGCTAGGCGTTTTATGCGTGATTATAAGCAAATTTATGCCGGTGGCGAGCTGTTTTCACCTGAAGTATCAATGCAAATCCATGCTGAGCAGCGCCGATGGTTGCAGCAAGCATTAATAACTGCTAAAGCACTGGGTAAGAAAACTGTGGTCATGAGTCATCATAGTATCAGCCCGTTATCTGTGTCTGAGAAGTATGCTGAGCTGCCAAGCAATGCCGCTTTTGTCAGTGATTTATCGAGCTGGATGTATGAAGATTGGGCGCCCACGCTTTGGGTGCATGGCCATACCCATGAAGCCTTTGATTATCAAATCAATAAGACGCGAGTCATCGTCAATCCGCGTGCCTATCCGAATGAGGTGAGCAGTACTGCATTGGCATTTGCTTGGGATAAGGTGATTGAGATTTGATAAATCGTCTTAACTAAGCACTTATACTGATATTTATAAAAATACGCTATATTGCAACTGAACTTATATTTTGTTCATTGATGTCAAAAAATCTGCTACGCTTGCTATCATGAGTAAACTGCCTAATAACACCCTATCAAAACTATCCGCTGCGCAGCGTGCGAGTCACACGCCAAGTGCACCAGCGCCCTCACACTTACCTGACAGTATGATGTCTTCGGTCGGCTTACTGCCTACGGATAAACGGCTGATTTTATTTACCAGACATTCTTTACGTGAGCGCTCTGACGGTAATGGTTTTGCCAGTTATCAGTTGCCGCTGACCCAAAAAGGTCGCGTTTTAGCGAAGTCTTGGGGGCGCTGGTTGGCAGGACATCTGCCGTATTCGCTCGATGTTGATAGTATCTCAAGCCCGATTGGGCGTTGTATCGATACCGCGCAGCTGATGCAAGCAGGCGCGGGGCTACAACGTGATATCTCGCATCAATCATTATTGGTCGAACCCGGTAGTCTGGTGACAGAACCTGAGATTGCCACTCCCATATTTAAAGAAATTGGCGTGCTCAATTTTATCAATCGCTTTTTACAAGGTAATCTTGAAGGTACCAAAAACGCTTATCAAGGTGGGCTTGATCTTTTATCGCTATTTTACCAGAATCAGCCTGAGCATGGGCATTTAATGCTTGCCGTCAGTCATGATACGCTGCTGTCAGCTTTTTTGGCGGTGATGTTTGATGTGACTGAGATTGATTGGAATGACTGGCCAAAGATGATGGAAGGAGTGTTCTTGTGGTTTGATGATAAGCCATTTGAGCAGGCCAGTGCTTATTTCGTCTGGCGCGGTGAAGTTTATGTGCGCCCGATTCATACTTTGCTTGACAGTTACCGTGCGGCCGGCTTCCATCCTAATAAACTGCTATTGCCACCAGAAGTAAAATGGACCTAAGTGTTTTTTGCTAAACATCATTTTCTAAAACTGTTAAACACTTTTAAGCAGTTATAAATGATAAATAAAGTGATAAATAAACAGGCATAAAAAAACCTTGCCCCAGTATTAGAACTGGTAACAAGGTTTTAGTCATCACGCTATAAAAGCGCAATGCGGTCTAAACGCAACCAATCTTAAGCTTGTAAGCCTTTGATGGTTTTGTTTAGGCGGCTCTTACGACGAGCAGCTTTATTCTTATGAATAATACCTTTGTCAGCCATACGATCAAGAACCGGTACCGCTTTTTTGTAAGCTTCGGTAGCCGCGTCATAATCTTTAGCAGCGATAGCCGCGTCAACACGTTTTAGATAAGTACGAACCATAGAGCGTTGTGACGCAGAGTTCTGACGACGTTTGGTGTTTTGACGGGCGCGTTTACGAGCTTGTGCAGTATTAGCCACGCGTATCTCCTTGATAAAGACAGATAAAAATATGAATGTTGATTGCAATAATAATGGGTTTAACAATCATCGGTGACGAGCAGCCTCTCGCCAAACATGATGTCGATGTCTGATATTAGAATACCTATCTGTTATTAAAGGCACCTAAATTAGTAATAGATCATCGCAAGCGCCAGAACTGTTTGGAATAATTAAACAGCGTTGACGTGTAAAGCCGGTTATCTTAGCAAATTATTGCGCTTAGAACAATATATTTGATGATTAATGCGTAAAGAAGTTATGCTAGCACACGGATAGCTGGTTTTTAGGGTGGTTAATAAGCGTTTCATTAAGCAAACGAGCAAAATATCTAGCAAAAGTGGCGGCTTAAAACGGCTGATTGGTGCAATCAATTTGATGGCGGATAAAATCTCTTACAATAAATTGTGTAGAATAGCGTCAGTTATCTCTGAATTTAGGTATGATACCTATGATACAAGGGACAAAGACATTGGTGGAAAGCGTAGATGATAAGCGTTTACCCCTCATCTTTCTTCTTATTATACATATTCCAACATTATATAAATGGGTAGGTTATGCAGCGAAAAGCAATTGTGATTGGCGCAACAGGATTGGTCGGGCAGCATCTTGTTAAGCAGCTTAGTGAGCTTTATGACACGTTAATTGTGATTGCACGGCGTCCGCCTCGCTATATCAATGCCAGCATGCGCTTTTATCAGGTCAATGATTTTGATAACTTGGCTGAAATATTTGCCAGCGTTGGCGCTGATAATAAGACAGATGCTTTTAGCTGCCTTGGTACCACCAAAAAGCAGGCGGGTAGTGATGAAGCTTTTCGAAAAATCGACCATGATTATAATGTCAATTTTGCCAAACTCTGCCAAGAAAAAGGTGTTGAAAACTTCTTTTTATTGTCCTCAATGAATGCAGACATCGACAGTCGCTTTTTATACAATCGGGTCAAAGCGGAAACTGAGCAGTCTATTATGGCGCTAGGTTTTAAGCAGCTGGTGATTCTGCGTCCTTCTTTATTGCTGGGCAAACATAAAGGTCGCCCGCTTGAAAGTATTGGTCAAAAAGCGTTTAAACTTATCTCGCCTTTGGTCTCAGAGTCATTATCACTGCATCCTATTTCTGCAAAGCGCGTTGCCAGTGCGATGGCAATGAGTGCACATGATGTCTATCAGCGTAATAAATACCGTAATGAGCCTGCGATTCAAACTACAGATATCATCGAAAATAAGCAGATGCTAGCGATGACTAAGGTTAAAAAATAGCCTAAGCATTAAATTAAAAACACTTAAAATTAAAACTCAGTCATAAATGATTTAACATAAATAATTTAATCATACACAACAAGGAGCGTCAGACATGTCAGAATCGACCATGAATAAAGAGAACTTTGTGACTTGTGATTTACTGGATGCCAATCCTGAATCACAGGTATGTTTGCCTAATATCGAAGGCAAGTCTTTTTATAGCTTTGGTGGCAAAGATAGATTTTGCGGTGAAATCGTGACCGTTAAATGCTTTGAAGACAATAGCCGCGTAAAATCGTTATTAAACAGCGATGGCAAAGATAAAGACGGTAATGGCAAAGTATTGGTCGTTGACGGCGGTGGTTCGATGCGTTGCGCGTTGCTCGGCGATATGATTGCACAATCAGCGATTGATAATGGCTGGGCGGGGGTTGTGGTTTATGGCTGCGTGCGTGATGTTGATGATATGGCAGCAATGGACATCGGTGTTATGGCACTCGGCTGTATCCCGCGTAAATCAAATCGCCGTGACGAAGGTCAAACCGATCTTGAAATCAGCTTTGGTGATTTAACGCTAAATTCTGGTATGTTTGTTTATGCAGACAATAACGGCATTATCGCTAGCGACAAACCATTAATTTAAAAACAGCTTATAATTTAAAAACAGCTTAATGCATATAACTCAAAAACCTCAGCTTAACCGTTGAGGTTTTTACATTTACTCATCCTGTCTTTATATACGAATATAAGTTTTATCAACTATTTGGCTATTGGTTTTTTCATAAGAATGCTAAGTGACAAACCGTTACGGCATAAATTTTGGTAATTGCTGAAATATTCGTATAATAGCTTTCTGACTCTTAACGTTGACCCTATTCTTTATGCCTATCACTGCTTTAACTGACGCCTTTGAACCGATTAACCAGCAGTTGTTTCCTATCCAGAATGCCCAGCGCCGTTGGCTGGCACCTGTGCATGGGGCAGTCAGTAGTTTGTGGCTGGCAAGTCTGGTGCAAACATCGCTATGGAATGTTGCCGACCGTCTAAAGGTTGTGGTAACGCGTGACCAAAACCAGCTTAATCAGATAGAAACAGAATTGGCATTTTGCGGCGTCGATGCTTATGTATTCCCTGATTGGGAGACATTGACCTATGATGAGCTGTCACCGCATCAAGATATCGTCAGCGAACGTATCAATCTATTAACCGATATGCAAACGTCAGGCGTGCTGCTCATCTCGGTACAGGCGTTGATGCATCGGGTCGCACCGCCAAGCTGGCTGATAGGGCAGCATTTTGATTTGAGTGTCGGTGATAGATTTGATATCCATACCCAACGTGGCTTATTGGCAAGGGCCGGTTACCGTGCGGTTGAGAACGTCTTTGAGCCGGGCGAATTTGCCGTACGCGGTAGCATCATTGATATCTTTGCCATGGGTCAGCCGTTTCCGCTACGTCTAGATTTGTTTGACGATGAAATTGAAACCATTCGCTTCTTTAATCCGCAGACCCAGCGCACATTGACCGTTGATGACCTCAAAACGATGATGAGCGGCAACGATAGCAGTATGGGCAAAGAGTCGCTGTCACTACTGCATAAACTGCCAGATATCTCAAAGCCTATTGAGCAATTCCAGATATTACCAGCAAAAGAGTTTCCGCTTGATGAAGGGCGGGAGACGTTTCGCACCAACTTTGCTGCTATGTTCCCTAATACCAGCAGCCGTAAGTTTGAACTACATAAAGATGTTATGGCGGGTATCGCCAGTAGTGGACTTGAATATTATCAGCCACTATTTTTTGACTTAAAGGATTGGGAAGCTGAGAGTAGCTTATTTGCTTACCTACCAAGCGATGCACTATTTATCACAGATGAACTAATTAACGAAAAACAGGCAGATTATTGGTCACAGATTCAGCGCCGTTATGAAGAACGTCGTCATGATATTGATAAACCCATCGTCGCGCCTGAATTGTTGTATTTATTATCAAATACTTTAAACGAGCACCTCAATCATTATCCACGGGTGATACTCAGTGCGCGTAATGAATTGGCTACCATGACCGATGTTGCTACGATTGATAGCGATGCTTCGTTATTAGAAGATGCGTCATTGTTAGCAGACAAATCATTGCTGCAAGTTGAAGAGCAGTCAGATTCACAGCCACAACTGCCGCTTACGGCAAATAAGCAGCAAGGCTTGGTGACGTTAAGTGCGCAAGAGCCGCCGCAATTATCAGTCAATCATCAAAAAGCTGAGCCTCTTACCGAACTGTTAGAATTTTTAGCGCTGCAAGCGCAAACAGAAACACCTGTATTGATTGTCGCTGAAACAGCGGGTCGCCGTGAGATTCTCATCGAGCTGTTTAAAGGCAAAATCGATATCAAAGCTTATGACAGCTTTGAGGCGTTTTTAGCCGCCGATAAAACTACTGGTCTTAATGCTAAAAAGCTGCCGCAGGTTGGTCTCACAGTTGCACCTATTGAGCGCGGGGTTTATGTTCCTGAACGTTTGGTATTAATTAGTGAGACACAGTTATTTGGTCGGCAAGTATTGCAAACGCGCCGCCGTCGTCAAAGCGGTGTGTCAGAAGAGTTTTTGGTTAAAAGTGTCACCGAAATAACCGAAGGCAGTCCAGTGGTGCATATCGAGCATGGTATCGGACGTTATCACGGGCTGATTACGCTAGATGTCGGCGATGGTGAACAAGAATTTATTCATTTGAAATATGCCGATGATGCCAGTATTTATGTGCCGGTTGCCAATTTACAGATGATTAACCGTTATAGCGGCGGTGATCCTGCGCTTGCGCCATTGCATAAAATCGGTAGCGGCAAATGGGATAAAGCCAAGCAAAAAGCCCTCGAGCAAATCCATGACGTGGCGGCTGAACTACTTAATATGCAAGCACGGCGTGAAGCCAAAGTCGGTATTCATTTTAAAATAGATTCATCACAGTATGAGCTGTTTGCCAGTCAATTTGCTTTTGAAGAAACGCCCGATCAGGCCAATGCCATCCATGCGGTGATGGAAGACATGAGGCAAAACCAGCCAATGGATCGTCTCATTTGCGGTGATGTCGGCTTTGGTAAAACAGAGGTCGCCATGCGTGCGGCGTTCATTGCGGTCAGCGCCGGCTATCAAGTAGCAGTATTGGTGCCGACAACCTTGCTAGCCGGTCAGCATGAAGACAATTTCCGTGACCGTTTTGCTGATTGGCCAGTGCGTATCGAAACGCTATCGCGCTTCGGCGGCAAAAAGCATCAAGAAACGGTTTTAACAGACCTCGCAGCAGGCAAGGTTGATATCGTTATCGGTACGCACAAACTATTACAGCCTGATGTGAAATTCTCTAATTTAGGCTTGATGATTGTCGATGAAGAGCATCGCTTTGGCGTGCGTCATAAAGAGCGTATCAAGGCGATTCAGACCGATGTGGATAGTATGTCGATGACAGCGACGCCAATCCCTAGAACGCTTAATATGGCGCTCTCGGGTATGCGTGATATGTCGATTATTGCCACGCCACCGGCACGTCGTTTGGCTATTAAAACCTTTGTCATGCAAAAAACAGAAGCCCTAATGAAAGAGGCCATCTTGCGTGAGCTACTGCGCGGCGGACAAGTTTATCTATTGCATAATGATGTGGCGAGCATTGAACGCATGGCAGAAACCGTCCGTGAACTGGTGCCTGAAGCACGAGTAGGGGTCGCTCATGGACAAATGCAAGAGCGCCAACTTGAACAAGTCATGCAGCAGTTTTATCATAAAAAGTTCAACGTGCTAGTCTGTTCGACCATTATCGAAACCGGTATCGATGTACCCAATGCCAATACCATTATCATTGAGCGCGCCGATAAGTTTGGCTTGGCGCAATTGCATCAGCTGCGCGGTCGTGTTGGCCGTAGTCATCACCAGGCTTATTGTTATCTGCTAGTGCCTTCTATCAAAGGGCTTAAAGGCGATGCTAAGCGCCGATTACATGCGATTGAACGCGCTAACACACTGGGCGCAGGCTTTATGCTGGCAAGTGAGGATTTAGAGATTCGTGGTGCCGGTGAGATACTTGGTAAGCAGCAAAGTGGTAATATGCAGGCGATTGGCTTTAGCCTATATATGGATATGCTGGAGAGAGCAACTAAGGCGATTAAAGCGGGTAAAGAGCCTGATTTAAGCACACCATTGTCGCTGACCAGCGAGATTAATCTGCATAGCTCGGCGTTGATACCAGAAGATTATTTACACGATGTACATCAGCGTTTGTTATTTTATAAGCGCATCAGTAATGCTGATGACAAAGAAGCTCTGACCGATATTCGTACCGAAATGATTGACCGTTTTGGCATATTACCTGAGCAAACCAAGCAGTTATTTGCCATCCACGGACTGCGTATACAAGCTGAGCCGCTAAAGATTAATAAGATTGATGCCAACAGCAATAGCATGACGTTAGAATTTGCACCTGATACGCCAGTCGACGCCTTAGCAATTATTAAGTTGATTCAGAGCAATGGGCAGCGCTATCGTATGAATGGTGCCTCTGGCATTCGTTATCAGGATGCCGATAAACTGGCAACACCGCAGCAGCGCGTCAGCGCAATTCAAGAGCTATTACGCTATTTTAGTGAGCATATGGTGGCAGAGTCAGCTTAGCTTCATTGATTTATATTTTTAAACTGAACAGATTCGCTAAATAATTTAAATAAGGTGAATGTTGCATCCTAAGACAATCAGTCATGGCGCTATTTTATCGGTTAGATAACTGATAAAATAGCGACACCCTATATTTAGCCTACTATTTTTATAGCACAATGTTTTTAAGCGTATTATTCTTTAGTAAATTAAATTCTGCTTTTCTAGATTTCCATTCCTTTTATTTAAGCGTCATAACAAGAGAACCGTCATTATGTTCCAACTTCATCATAAACTTGCTGCTGATAGTTTTTTAGTGGGTGATTTCCCATTATCGACCTGTCGTTTAATCAATGATTGTCAGTTTCCTTGGTTGATATTGGTGCCGCGGGTATCAGGTATCAAAGAGTTATACGAGCTATCTGAGGCAGACCAAGCGCAGTTTTTGCGTGAATCGAGCTGGTTATCAAGCCAATTGGCCAAGACCTTCCAAGCCGATAAAATGAACGTGGCGGCATTGGGCAATCAAGTGCCGCAGTTACATTTCCATCATATCGTTCGCTATCAAAACGACATGCAGTGGCCAAATCCAGTATGGGGCGTGCCAGCCATCCCTTATACCAAAGAAGTATTGGCACAGATGCAGCAGACATTGATGATGGCGCTACGTGGTCACCATCAAATGCCGTTCGATTGGCAAATGCAGTAAAACTTGAGCAGTAAAATTTAAAATGAACTATTTATAATTTTGCATTTAAATGTTCTGTTCCAAACGATTTTTATCTAAATACATTTATTTAAACAAACTGTAAAGCCAGATTTAATGAGGGTTTAAGTGGTTTTAACCATAAAGTGTTTTACATTTGTCTGTTATTCATTATATTAGAGAGTGGGTTGGTTAAATGGATATAGCCAACTTATCTACTCGCAGCCGTTTTTTGCGTATTAGTCAGTATGCTTGATTTGCCGCATTGAAAACGCTTCGAGGTACTTAATCTTAGATTGGAAGCTTTCAGTCTAAGATTTTACTCTATGTTAAGGATAACAGATGGCTACTTCCTCTATTGCACCTCCATTATTACGACCTTCTATGTTACTTATCTCTATTTGTACCGTCGCTCTCAGTTTAACTGCCTGCGAGACAGATTCAACGGAGTCAGCTTTAGTACAGGCTGACTCAATATAGTCTGCATCCGTGCAGTCCGATTCAGTCCTGTCTGATTCAGAGCAAACCATTACCGAAAATACAACCTCCTCATCAGACAGCTCTGTTACGTTAAATCGTAGCGCTTCTGCTATGTCTATGAGAGCAATGCCGACAAGTCAGTATCTCGTTGGTAGTGGTAAGGCAGATATCACCGGTGCGGCTGCTGAAACCGGCATGTTTGGTTATGCTTCTGGGCAGGTTGTGCAAGGTATTAATGACCGCTTATATTCTCATGCCTTTATTATAGGAGAGGATACGAATAGTCAAAATCAAGGTAAACGCGTCGTTTATGTCTCAGCAGATATGGGCGCGATGTTTACCGCGGTAAAGCTTGAGGTCATCAAGCGCTTAAAAGCGGATTATGGCGAATTATATAATGATGATAATGTCATGCTTACTGCTACTCACACCCACGTTGGCAATGCTGGCTACTCGCATCAACAGTTATATCAAATTGCCAGTACCGACGACACCCTCTCAGGCTATAGCAGCCAAAACTTCAATGCTATTGTCAATGGGATTGTTACCTCGATTAAGCGTGCTCACGATACCTTGGCTCCCGGGACGCTATCTTTGGCGCAAGGCGAGCTAAAAGGTGCAACACTTAATCGCTCAGAGTTTGCCTATAACAATAATGCCGATGCAAAAGACTTTGATAGTAATGTTAATGAGACCATGACTCAGCTGCGCCTAAATACTGCCGATGGCACGCCAGTGGGGCTGATTAATTGGTTTGCACTGCATCCGACCAGTTTTAGTAATCAGTTTATGCATCTCAGCGCTGATAATAAAGGCTTTGCCCAGCGCGGTGCTGAAAAGATTTTCGGTGGAAATGCAGATAAGCCATTTGTTGCCGCTTTTGCCAATGCTGATGAAGGTGATGTATTAGCCGCAGGTGGTAATGCCAACTCAAAACCTGGCTATCAAGGCAGCGACAATGAGTGGGAAAACGTCAGGCGTGATGGACAACTGCAGCTTGATAAGGCGGTTGAGCTTTGGAATCAAGGTGTGCCGGTTGCTGGTCCCGTGGATGTACGCGCGCGTTGGGTTGATTTAAAGGGCTACCAAGTCGATGGTAAATTTACCGATGGCGCAGGCAATAAAGTCTTATGTATGCCAGCCCGCGGTTACTCGTTTGCTGCTGGCGGCGAGAATGGCCCATCGAACATACCGGGGATGTATGAGGGCATGACACGAGAAAACTTCCGCATTAATGATGATATCAATAAAGTCGACCAATCCTTTCTAGGTAGTTTGACGCGCGGCGCCTTTGGGATTGTTTCAACCGTCAGCCAAGATGACTGTCAGGCTGAAAAACAAGTATTATTACCGACTGGCAGCTGGGGTTGGATTAATACTCAGCAACCCGTTCAGCTGATGCGCATTGGTAATATCGCCATCGTTGCTATCCCTGGTGAACCTACGACCATGGTCGGACGGCGGATGCGCGCTGCCGTGCTGGCGCAGCTAAGAGATTCAGGCGTAGATACCGTTATCATTAATGGCTTGGCTAATAATTATAGCGGTTATTTGAGCACGCGTGAAGAGTTCGCCACCCAGCATTACGAAGGGGCATCTACTGAATATGGCCCTTATCAAACAGCTGCTTATATACAAGAATATACCCAATTGGCCGAAGCGCTACGGGATGGCATAGAGGTTTATGACAGTGCCACACCGCCTGATCGCTCAGCTAAGTCGTTTAATGAGCGTCCGGGTGTGGTATTTGATGATAAGCCTTTAAAACAAGCTTGGGGACAAACGCTCACTCAGCCTAAAGCCAGTTATCAAAAAAGTCAGGTTGCCACAGCGGTATTCCGCGGTGCTCATCCTAAAAACAATCTACGGACCGAAGACAGTTTTTTAAAGGTGCAGCGTTTTGAGAATGGCCAGTGGGTCGATTATCTGAGTGATAGTGACTTTGAGACCACCTATACTTGGAAGCGTGAAGGGGCGGCTTATAGTAAAGCTATTATCGATTGGCGAATCAGTAATGATACTCCAGCGGGTACGTATCGATTGACCCATCAAGGCGATTGGAAAAGTGGCTGGACACGTAAAATAAAGCCGTATTCAGGCGTTTCTAATAGCTTTATCGTTCAGTAATAAATTTTATTATGTTTTTATCAATTCACTTTCCACTTAATCTTTATATATAGAGAAGCCAGATAGTAGTTATCTGGCTTTTTGGTCTTTATTTCTTGCTATGTATTCTTGTGTCTTTTAAGAATGTTAATTTAAATCAGAGCTATTAAGCTTTGGATTTAAAGAGCTTTTTAGGCAAATGAGCGATAAGTGGTATACTTTTTCCTACCAGTGACCTAGGTGCTATGGGAATAAGGCAGTATAATGTATAGATTTACTATCTACTTATATTATCAGTGGTTTATAAAGATGAGCGTTAGTGATCGATCTTTTATCCCGAAATAGGGGCTGCTTAATAAGAGCTACCTAAACCTCAATGATAATATGAGCGTTATTTTAATGTTCATTAAAATTTCTGATGGTTTATCTTTAGGCGAATAGCGACCATGGCATTTTTAGAAACCTCAAGCGCAAAGATTCCGCTACAGGATGGTAATAGCAATGCCTATCGCTTTGACTATCCGGAAATCTACGTTTTAATACTGACGGTTATATTACTCGCTGTACATTTTAATTTTAGTCCAACCTCAATGGCGCTAGTGGTCATTGTCTGTCTGCCGAGCTTGATGCTTTTAATTTATAACTATCGTCGCCAAACCAGTTTTTGGACCTCGAACATTGTCATTATCTTATTATCGGCGGTCATCGGCTCGATACAGTTTTGCCCCATTATCTCGCTCAGCTTATCGGCGCTCATCGGCTTGCGAGTTATTCTTAGCAGTCCGGAAAACCATCTAAAACTCATAGCGGTTTCCGTAGTCACGGTCATTGTTTTTTATTATGTGAGTGTCACCTTAAGTAGCGCTCAGATAGATTGCCACGAAGGCTTGATTACCCCCGTTATCTTATTGGCCAGTATGCTGGTGCTATTGTGCCATTTTCGCCACGTTTATCATGACTATATAAACTATGAAGCACGAGCGCAGCAAGCGGTTGGGCGTCTCAATACCATGGTTTCTGTGATTAATAAGTTAACACGCTTTGTGCCGCTGCAAGTCTGGGAGCCAATTGTAAAATCTGACAGTCCCGTTAACGTCGATAATAAACGTGCCAAGCTAACGATTATGTTTTCAGATATTGTCGGCTTTACCGAACTGTCTGAGAGTTTGAGCGCAGACAATTTGGCTGATATCTTAAATACCTATATGCACTGTATGACCTTAATTGCCAATAAGCATGGTGCGGTATTGGATAAATTTATTGGCGATGGTATGGTGTGTTTTTTTGGCGAACCAAACAGCCGCGGACCGCGTCAAGATGCACTAGACTGCGTGGCAATGGCCATAGATATGCGCCGTGAGATGCGCACCTTGCGGCAAAAATGGCGTTTGTTGGGCTTTGAGGGTTTGTATATTCGCATCGGTATTACCACAGGCTACTGTCATGTCGGTAACTTTGGTAGTAATAGCCGCCTAAGCTATACCCTCATTGGGAAAGAAGCCAACCTAGCGTCAAGGCTTGAGGCGGTCGCTGGCAAAGGACAGATATTTATCAGCGACAGTACCTATGATTATATCTCGCATGATTACGACTGCGAATATGCTGGTGCTTTTCAGCTTAAAGGTTTTGATAAAAAAATAAACGCTTGGCAAGTACTCGATCCTGATGAGAATAAAGGTCAGTTATCAAAGTGGGTTGACCACACCTTACCAGGTTTTAATTTGCATCTGAATTTTAGAGACATGCAAGACAATGATTATCAGGATATCAGAAATCGCTTAAATCTGGCGCTGGCGCGTATTGAAAAAGAAGAGCAGACGATAGCGCTTGAGATGTTAGAGGCAAGTAAGCAAGAAAACAATCGTCATTAATAAGCGCAGAATGAAACCGATTTGAGTGATTTGTAGAAATGAATGTTTATAGCATGACAGTTAAATTTGCACGCAGGATTACTAGCAGTAAAAATAGAAAAAGCCAGTTATGATAAATAACTGGCTTTTTTAGTTTACTGTCAGCGTGTTTTCAACTAAATGAGCTTGGATAATCAAGCTAAGTCATAAAACACTACAAGTATTTAATGGTTTTCTTTGGCATGGTTTAGGGTGTACTTAGGAATCTCGATGGTTAAATCTTCATCATCAAGCATGACCTGACACGATAAGCGCGAATCAGGTTCCAAACCCCAAGCGCGGTCTAGTAAGTCGGCTTCGATATCGTCCATCTCATCTAAGCTATTAAAACCTTTACGTACCACCACATGACAAGTCGTACAAGCTTTTGACATCTCGCAAGCATGCTCAATCTTGATGCCTTTTTCTAGCAGCGCTTTACATAAGTTGCTGCCTGCCTCTAGTTCGACTTCAGTACCTTCAGGGCAAATTTCATGATGGGGTAATATAGTAATTTTTGGCATAAGTTGTTTGTCCGCTGCTAATCAATTAAAAAAATAAAAAGGGTCCGCCTAGTTCAACTGCTAGGTAATTTTCTTAGGCGTATATATTGTTAATGGTATCTGCTACCAATCTTGGGCACTGGTGCCTGCCATACTGGCTTTAACACTTTGATTCATAATGCGGGCGGCAAAGGCATCACTGTGTGGCTTTAACTTGGCTTGTTTGGCTTCGATAATGGCTAAATCATTAGTGTTAAGCGCGCTTTGCAGGTCTTGCATGGTTTGCGCCAATGACTGCTGCTCTTCAGCTGACACTAATGCTGAAAACTCGTTAAGCGCCGATTGTAGTGCCAATAATTCACGTTCAGCTTTTACTTTGGTCTCAATTAAAGAGCGCACATTTTTATCTTCTTCAGCGTATTTAAAGCCTGCAATCAATAGCTGCTCTTTTTGCTCATCAGACAGACCATAAGATGGCACAATTTCGATTTTACTTTCAGTTTTAGTGGTGGTTTCTTGCGCACTGACGGTTAGCTGTCCATTGGCATCAATACTAAAGGTCACCTCAATACGTGCAAAGCCTGCTTTCATCGGTGGAATGCCGTATAGCTCAAAGCGTCCAAGTGAGCGGCAGTTATCGACCGTCTCACGCTCGCCTTGTACCACATGGATGACCATGCCGGTTTGACCATCTTGATAAGTGGTAAACACTTGGCGTTTTTTAACCGGAATAGGGGTGTTACGCGGAATCAGTACTTCAACCAACCCGCCCATGGTCTCTAGACCAAGCGATAAAGGTGTCACATCAAGTAATAACAAGCCATTGTCACCATCGCCATTGACCAATTGATGCGCAGACTGTGCCGCACCTAAAGCGACGACTTCATCTGGATTCAAGCGGCAAAGCGGCTCTTTAGCAAAAAAGTCTGCAACCACTTGCTGAATTGCTGGCATACGCGTAGAACCACCGACCAAAATCACTTCATCTAAATCAGCGGCAGATAACTTGGCATCACGCAGTACTTGCTCGCAGACGCTCAACGTACGGCGACTGACAGGCTCTGCAATCGTTATCAAATCTTTGCGACTTAAGACGCCTTGATAAGATTGCTCATTGACCACAATGTCGATATCGACTTGTTCAGCATCCGTCAATGCTTGCTTATAGCTCTTAGCTTGTTGCGCAAGTATTGATTTGTCATGCAAGCTTACGTCTTTGGGGTCAATGTTTAATTGCTTAATCAGCCAATTGGTCAATAAGCGGTCAATATCATCACCACCAAGCGCACTATTGCCGCCTGTGGCCAATACTTCAAATACGCCATCGCTTAGCTTTAAAATAGACACATCAAAAGTACCACCACCCAAATCATAGATTAAGTAGTAGTTTTCAGTATCGTCATCGGTAGGTTGGTCGAGACCGTAAGCGACTGCCGCAGCGGTAGGCTCATTTAATAGGCGTAATACATTGATACCTGCCGCCTGTGCCGCATCTTTAGTGGCTTGACGCTGTGCTTCATCGAAATAGGCTGGCACAGTAATCACCGCACCTTGTATGCTCTCATCGGGCAAGGCACTTGCGGCACGTTGCTCTAGCGCTGCTAAAATACGCGCTGAAACCTCAACAGGAGATACTTCCCCTTGCGCCGTCACAAACGCAGGCATCGCATCTTTGCTGCCACTTAACTCATAAGGATGGGAGAATTTAATATCTGCTTGGCTACGACCCATAAAGCGCTTAGCCGAGATAATCGTATTTTTTGGATCATCTGCTAAGTGAGCAAGGGCATCATAGCCAACCACTGGATTACCTGTGCTTGGATAGTAGACCACAGACGGTAACAAGGTATCTGTCGTTGTCGCTGCTTGCAAAACTTGCGCCTTGCCTGAGCGTACCACAGCGACCAGTGAGCGCGTGGTACCAAGGTCGATTCCTAGACCAAAACGATGCTGGTGAGGTTGGGCACTTTGATTGGGTTCGGCAATTTGCAATAAAGACATAAGAAAACTCAAAGATAAAATGAATAAGTGAAATGGAACAAAGGCAATATATGGGCGACTATCATTTAACCGCTGTACTATTAACTGCTATTAATAATCTAATTGTTATTAATAATCAAAAATAGTTAAACGTAGGTATTTAAAAACATACGGACTTAGAAAGCCATGGTAAAAATGTTAGTTAAAAGGCAGTTAATATCTGCAATTATACGGGATAGCAGCAATCATTTTAACCATACCCTCATATAAACTTGTCACTCGTAAAGTTAAACAGTGCTACTTAGCATGAGGTTAAACGTATAAGTCATCATCGTCTAAATGCTCAGCAGACGCGACTTCATCAAGTCCTATGGTCACATCGGCATCTAACTTTACTAAGAACTTTAACTTTTGTGTGGCGTCAATCGCCGTTTGCCAGTCTTGGCTTTGGTAAGCTGTGTTAAAACGCTCTGACTGTTTGGCTAAACGCTCAGTAATCTGTGGGTGTAGCTGCTTTAGCGCTGTCAGCTCTTTATCTTCAATCGCCTCATCTAAGTCAATACGCATTTGCATGGCATCTTCTAAGAAGTTTAAATCAGCAATAGAATGCTCCAAATTTTGGGCTTGACCTGCAATATCTAACAAATAGCTGGCACGACTATCGGGCACACTTAGCGTTTGATAAGCTTGGTTAATAAGCGCTGATGCCTGCTCTGATTGTTGCTTAGCTTGCGCGCTATCTGCCGCATTTTTATCATTTGCTACCGATAAGTTATCCGGATGATAGCGTTTTTGTAGCAGACGCAGCTGCTGATCAAGATGCTCTTGATTGACCGCAAATTGTACAGGTTGTTCAAATAAGGCAAAGAAGTTATCAAACTGTGCTTCTGAGGTGATGTCTGTCATATCGTCTGCCTTCATTTCTATTTATTATTGTGAGGACTTTACTGTTTTGATGGTCGTTTCAAATACTTTTTTAATAACTCAGTATTTAAGCGCTAATCGCTTGAGTGTCAATCGTTTAGCGCACTCTCGTTTAAGCCTTTAAACCGTAAACGATTCACCGCAGCCACATTCACCTTTTTGATTGGGATTGGTGAATTTGAAGCCTTCGTTAAGACCTTCTTTTTCATAATCCATCAATAAGCCATCTAAATAGACCAAACTTTTAGGGTCAATAAAAATATTAACGCCAAGGCTTTCATAACGGGTGTCATTTTCGTCAGGTGTGTCAACAAACTCTAAGACATAAGCCAAGCCTGAGCAACCCGCTGTGCGGATACCCACTCGAATGCCTTCACCTTTACCGCGATTGTCCAAAAAATCTCGAACATGCTGAGCGGCGCGTTCTGTCATTTCAATCATGCCAACTCCCATTGACTCTCAAAATCGATAATAATAATTCACGCAAAATGCTTATTTTGTGTAGAGCTTAGTACGAATAAAGCGTTGCGAGTAATAACTTGCCAATAAAGCGTTAAAAAATAAATAAAAGGTGACAATTACATGAGCGTTATTGTCACCTTATTAGCGTTAGTAGCTTCTAACGTTACTGCTCATGGCTTTTACTAAAATACTGCTATTAAAGTATTGCTGCTAAAGCACTGCTACTAAAATATGGCTACTAACGCTCATTACATTAATAAGCGCATACGCTCTAAATTAGCTGGTTGCTTCTTCAGTTACCGCAGCAGCGCTATGTTTGCCTTTATAGTCGCTAATCGCGGCTTTAATGGCGTCTTCTGCAAGTACAGAGCAATGCACTTTTACTGGTGGCAATGCCAATTCTTCAGCAATATCCATATTTTTGATTTCGCCAGCTTGATCCAAGCTTTTGCCTTTTAGCCACTCGGTGACGAGTGAGCTTGACGCAATTGCTGAACCGCAGCCATAGGTTTTAAAGCGTGCATCTTCGATGATACCGTTATCATCGACTTGGATTTGTAGACGCATCACATCGCCACATGCTGGCGCACCAACCATACCTGTACCAACGTTTTTGGCATTTTTGTCAAGATTGCCGACGTTGCGTGGGTTTTCGTAATGATCAATAACTTGGTCACTATAGGCCATGGGATTTTCTCCTAGTTAGATGATGAGTAAGCATTTAGACGATGAAACTGAATTAGTCACTTACTAACGCTAAATGCTTGTCTACTCATCGATAATTGGGGTCAAACATGTCGTTCATAAAACTGTATTTATAAAAACTAAATGTATGACTATCTAATTAATGGTTCAGCTAATGGTTATATTTGATAACCATTAGACGTTTTAACTATTAAAAGTTTTACTGGTAAATATTAATGCTCAGACCATTCTACCGAGTCTAAATCAACGCCTTCTTGATACATATCCCAAAGTGGTGATAGGGCACGTAGCTTATCAACCGCTTCATGCATTTGCTTGATAACTGTATCAATGTCTTCTTCAGTGGTATAACGACCAAAGCTAAAGCGGATTGAGCTATGCGCCAACTCATCTGGGCGACCAATAGCACGCAATACGTATGATGGCTCAAGCGTGGCTGAGGTGCAGGCTGAACCTGATGATACCGCCAAGTCTTTTAGCGACATCATGAGCGACTCGCCTTCAACAAAGTTAAAGCTGATATTAACAATATTTGGCACACTGTTTTCTAAATCACCGTTTAGATAAATCTCTTCGATATCTTGTAGACCGTCCCACAGTTTTTGGCGTAGCTTTGCCGCGTGAGCATGGTCTTCTGCATAGCGCTCATTGGCTAAAGCAAATGCGGCACCGATACCAACGATTTGATGCGTTGGCAACGTACCTGAACGCATACCGCGCTCATGACCACCGCCATGTTGTTCCGCTTTTAGGCGAACACGTGGTTTACGACTGACGAATAATGCGCCGATACCTTTAGGACCGTAAGCTTTATGACCTGAGAAGCTCATTAAGTCAATTTTCATCTTTTCAAGATCGACCAATACTTTACCAACTGACTGAGCACCATCGACGTGGAAGATAACGCCCGCTTCGCGAGTGATTTCACCAATCGCCGCAACATCGGTAATCGTACCAAGCTCATTATTTACTATCATCAGTGATACTAAAATTGTATCGTCACGTAAAGCTGCTTTCACTTGCTCTGGTAAAATCAAACCGGTGCTTGGCTGCGGCTCAAGATAGGTAATCTCAAAGCCTTCTTGCTCAAGCTCACGGCAGGTATCTAAAACAGCTTTATGCTCAATTTTACTGGTAATAATATGCTTACCACGAGACTGATAAAAGTGTGCTGCGCCTTTAATGGCTAAGTTATCTGATTCTGTCGCACCCGAGGTAAAGACGATTTCGCGTGGGTCAGCATTAATTGCTTCAGCCACTTGCCCGCGAGCCGTTTCTACCGCTTCTTCCGCTTGCCAGCCATAGCCATGTGAACGTGATGCTGGGTTACCAAAGATGCCGTCTACTGTCAGATATTCGCTCATCTTGGCAGCGACTGACTTAGCAACTGGCGTAGTGGCGGCATAATCTAAGTATATAAGGTTGTTATGTTGGCTCATGCTGGGTTTGCCTCGCTGGTCGATAGGGTAATAGTATTGATGTCTTTCATAGAAGTTTCTTTTGGAAAAGAGAGGTGCTGACGGTCTGAGACTGACTGCACGTGTTCCATGTCTAATAATTGCGCTAATGTTATATTTTTCAAGTACTGTTCAACATGATTAGATAGAGCGCACCACAAATCATGCGTTAGGCACATTGTACCACTTTGACAGTCGCCGCGTCCGCCGCACTGCATTGCATCCACAGATTCATCGACGGCAGAAATGATGCTCATCACATCAATCTCATCAAGTGGTTTGGCCAGATGATAGCCGCCTGCTGCACCGCGAATACTGGTGACTAAACCACGTTTACGCAGTTTGGAAAATAACTGTTCAAGATAAGAGATAGATATCGATTGCCGCTTAGCAATGTCTGATAAAGAGACGGCGCTCTCTTGTTGGCTGGTTTGCAGTGCCAAATCAAGTAAAGCGGTCACGGCGTATCTGCCTCGAGTAGTCAAACGCATATATTATCTCCAAACCTTTTAAGGATAAATTTATTTAACAACGATCTTAGTCATGTCGTATTTTTAGAAGTGTGCCGCTTGCAATCATTTATGCCATCAATCATTTATAAAGCATAAGTGGTTTATTGGCAGCGAACTATTAATAGCTAATAGCATTTAATACTTAACGGCATTTAATACTTAATAGTATTGACACTTCTATTAAGGGAAATCATCTATCGACTAAGTGGTGTCTTGTCGCTATTAAACAGCAGATGGTTTACCCGATGTGTACAACGATAGAGTCATTATAATCAATCCCGAGTAATTTAGTCAAGATTAAAGTGTGGTTGAATGGTGAGTGCAACTTATGACCATGATTGATAAAAACAATGACGCAGATATTAAAGGTAAATATGAAAGAGGAGTAGCGAGGAGGAAAAGTGTGCAATAGCGTGTATATGACAAAAAGCGTTTAATAATGCTAAGCATTATTAAACGCTACATCGATATGAAGCTATTATATTCTTAAAAAAACGATTTGTATGAAATATCAGTATTTATAAGCGATCAGCGGCCGTGCATTGTTGTAAAGCTAATTCATTATCGAATTAGATTATTAAAAGTTAAGTCATTATAAATAGAGCGATGATAGCGGCAATGGCGATAACAGCAGCGACTATGCTCGTAATAATAAAGGTCTGCTGTTTACTTTGTAATTCTTTTACCGTGGTTTCAAGCTCACGGTTTTTGATGGTCAAAGTGGTGATTTGAGTTTGCTGCTCTTTAATACGTAGCTTATAGCTCTCTTTTTTATCGGCCTTTTCAGCTTCAGTAGGCTTGGGCTTGCTTTTGCCGCCCTTAATCTTTTTAATCAGGCCTTGAATCAAACTACCAAGACCCAGCTGCATAATAAACTGCTTCACCAACTGTACTTGCACCGACTCACCACGCATTTGTAGCTTTTCGGTGGTTTCGCTGTCGTGGGTAGTGATGGCATTAATCACTTGAATGCTATAAGCATTGATAACAACGTCAGGCTCAGTACGCCCGATAGGCAAGCGGTCGTCCAATAACACGCCTTTGGTACTAAAAGTGGCAAAAACTTCCACATGCGGTAAGTACAATCTTAGCGCGACGACAGTCTCTTGCTTGGCAAGCGGATAAGCGGCTTTACGGAGCTCTGGGTCTAAGCGTAACAGCAGGGTCAGCGCCGACTCGATAAACACCAATATGATATTAAGCAAAGAGTGAGACAACGTAGAACGCTTCATGTAGATAATCCGTTTTTATGGTGTAAATGAAAGACAAAAGGACAGGCAGGGATCAAAGTCGACCCAAAATGTACAATAGAATTGCGCTTATAGTAACGCCTTTATAATAAAAAGTAACGCCCGTTTCTGTCAGTTGTTAATTTATTACCTTACAATTTGCCAGTCAATAAAGACACTGGTATTTATGACTGACAATGTATTAGTATGGCTTGGCAGTTATTTTTATCGATAAAAATTGGTTTTTAGCAGCGCAGTCAGGTTATTAAGCGCTTTAATAAGCGTTTGATGACATTGTTTATGCGCAAGCTAAATTGTTTGTGCACCAGCTATTATAGTGTTTAACTGGCTAAGCTGATTTTTCTACGTCAAATGACACAAGACCTAAGCCAAATACACAAGCTAAAATAGCGATTTTGCAAAAAAGTTGCAGCAGTTTTGAGTAACATTGGGTGTCAAATACGTAGTAGAGTGCACAAAAATATGTAAAATCGCTTGCGCTCCTTATGCTGCCTTGCTATAAAGACGTTAACAAAGCGAAACCTGTTTATACGCCAGTCAGGTGGTTTTTATTGCTTAAGTACTCTGAGAGCGATACAATACTTGGCGTGAGCGTTTTTTTACCCCCTAAAACTTGAAGGAAATTTTATGAATAAGTCAGAATTAATTGATAGCATCGCCGAGAAAAGTGGTCTAAATAAAACTCAAGCTGGCGAAGCTTTGAATGCAGTAATGGAAAGTGTTGGCGAAGCTCTAGAAGCTGGCGATAGCATCTCATTGGTTGGTTTTGGTACTTTTAGCGTAAAAGACCGTAAGGCTCGTACTGGCCGTAACCCTAAGACTGGTGAAGAGCTTAGCATTCCAGCAAGCAAAGTACCAAGCTTCAAAGCGGGTAAAAACTTGAAAGAGCGTTTAAACTAAGCCGTTTAAAACAAGCCGCTTTATTTACGCCATTTCATTTAAGCTATTTTATGATACACAGATGCTCGTTGACGACGTGATACACGCATAACAACAGCGTTTGTTGGCAGTAAATTGATGATGGCAACTTGTGGCTTAAGGCACAATCAAAGTACAATTTAAGTCATGAGTGATGTAGCAAAAAAGCACCTAGAGATTAGGTGCTTTTTTTAGTGCTATAGTTTGTGTCAATTAGTGTGAATAGTAGCGTGAATATTTTGAGTCTGCATTAAAAATCACGTATCATAGGGCGCGCGATAGATGTGTTGTTTAAACAAGAGGTTTTAAAAACCTTGCTATAAGCTTTGTCAATAAGCCTTGTTTTGCAACGATAGACTGCACACGTTCTTCTTCTTACCATTGCCTGCTTATACAGCGTTGATATTATTAATAGTATTACAATGGTCTTTCATCAATATAGGTTAATAAAGCAGAGATAACTATGGATAAATTGCGCGATTTTTTAAAAAGCTGGCCAGGTCGCATTTTATTGATTTTATGCCTATCGCCGCTCGCTCTATTGGGTGTCGAAAGCTACTTTGGAGGCGGGGTCGATCCCAACCAAATCGCTCAAGTAGGTGACGCAAGCGTGGGACTGTCCGAGTATCAGACTGCGGTAAACAACCGCCGTACCGAGCTTTTAGACCAAGTTGATGATGCCAGTTTATTAAATGAAGATGTGCTACATGAGCAAGTCTTAAAGGGATTGATTGATCGCACTTTACTAGAGCAGCAGGCTGGTAAGCTTGGTATGACGGTTTCTGATGACACCATTAATCGCTTATTGCGCCAAGAAGAGATCTTTAAAGATGCGGAAGGCAACTTTTCTAACGATCAGTTTTCAAACTTTTTACGTCAGCGCAATATGACCAAAGACCAGCTGTTTGCAGAGTTCCGCAACCAGTTAAGCTTAGACCAGCTCAACGCCAGTATCGTAGGCACAGCGGTATATCCAATGCAAGCGGTCAGTCAATTGATTGACCTGCAGCTAGAGTCGCGCAATATTTGGCTGCATCGTTTTAATTGGCAAGACTATGCTGAACAAGTAAAGTTGAGCAAGGGTGATATCCAAGCCTATTATGATGCCAATAAAGACAAGTTAAAAAGCGCTGCCATGGTTGATTTGGCTTACCTGCAACTGAGCCCGCAGGCCATTGAAGTTAATGAGGTTAGTAAAGAAGATGTGCAGCAGCAGTATGAAGCTTATAAGCAAGGTCTGGCTGTCGTTGATGAGCGTAAAATTAGTCAAATCTTGCTAACCGGTAAAGATGCCAAAGCGCGCGCTGATAAGATTAAAGCCCGTCTTGCTAAAGGTGAGTCATTTGCTAAGCTGGCTAAGACAGAATCTGATGATCCATCAGGAGAAACAGGTGGCGATATCGGACGCTTTAATGCCTCGGTATTTGGTAATGACGCCCCAGCGGTTGAAAAAGCACTTGAAGGCTTGAGTGTTGGTGATGTCAGCGCGCCTGTAAAGACCAGCTTTGGCTATCAGATATTTACTGTGACTGAAGATAATGGTAGCAAAATACCAAGTCTAGACAGCATGCGTGCAGAGTTAACGGCTAAAGCCAAAGAGTATAAACGTCAGGAAATGTATGCGGATAAAGTGACGGCGATTAACGATTTGGCGGCAGATGGCTTTAGTATTGAAGATATTGCTCAGCAAGAAAACGTCGCATTAAAACGTATCAAAGACTATCGTAAAGAAAACAATCAATCTGCTTTGGCGCAGCCTGCGGTGATTAAGCAAGCGTTTGATGAGTTTACCATTCAAGACCAAGCAGTGACGGCAGGTATTGAGGTCGGTAATGGCACGGTATGGGTACAACCAAGTAACTATCGTCCAACGAAAACGCTATCTTTGACAGCAGCGACGCCAAGAATTACGCAGATATTGCGTCAACAAAAAGCGACGGCACTAGCACTAAAAGAGGCGAAGAAACTGGCCGCTGGTATTAAGACGCCTGCTGATATTGCTAAACAACCAGTTAAGCTACAAGCGTTAGGCGAAATAAACCGTCAGACCACGCAATTGACCGAAAAAGAGCGTGGCTTAGCCTTTAGTCAGCAAGCAGCCGCCAATGGTGTGGTGGCAGTAGCGAGCGAGACTGAGATGGGTGCGACGTTATTGGTCGGTGATCGCATCAAAACAGAGCAGCAATCGCCGTTATCTGATGCCCAAAGAGCCCAAACTGCCGCCATTATTCGTGATAATTTAGGTCAAGATCAGCTGCAAGATTATCTAGATTATCTACGTATGGTGTACAAAGTTGAAATTAATAAAACCAATATGGCCAATGCGCAAGGGCGTTAAGCGACCTATAGGGCACTTATTAAACCATTTGTTTTAATAAGCTTTATCAAATCTTAAATGTAAAAAAGCCACTATTAATAGTGGCTTTTTTATGTAATACGATTCTTATTTATTCTTAATGATTTTGTCTTAACAGCATTATCTTGACAGCAGATTAATGGCGGAAATGACGCATACCAGTGAATACCATGGCGATACCATGCTCATTTGCGGCGGCAATCGTTTCGTCATCACGCATAGAACCACCCGGTTGGATGATAGCAGCAATACCGACTTCAGCAGCGTTATCGATACCATCACGGAACGGGAAGAAGGCATCTGATGCCATTACCGCGCCTTCAGTAGCAAGACCTGCGTGCTCAGCTTTGATAGCGGCGATACGCGCTGAATTTACACGGCTCATTTGACCTGCGCCAACACCGATAGTGCGTTGACCTTTGGCATAAACAATGGCGTTAGATTTGACATATTTAGCGACATTCCAGCTGAATAGCAAATCAGCAATTTGCGCTTCCGTTGGCTGGACGTCAGTGACGATTTTTAAGTCGTTGGCAGTAATTAAGCCCAAATCTTGCTCTTGCACCAATAAACCACCATTGACGCGTTTATAATCAAGCTGGCTTTCACGCTGCTCAGGCGTTGGTAATTCACCACAAACCAAGACGCGCACGTTTTTCTTGCTCGCAGTTGCTTCAAGAACGCCATCCTCAATACTTGGAGCAATGATAACTTCGACAAATTGATTGTCAATAATGGCTTTAGCAGCAGCAAGCGTTAGTGGGCGGTTAAAGGCGATAATACCACCAAAAGATGACTCAGGGTCGGTACTAAAGGCGGTGCGATAAGCCGCTACTTGATCGCTATCTACGGCCACACCGCAAGGATTAGCGTGTTTTACGATAACACAAGCGGGTGCACTAAAGGCTTTAACACATTCAAGCGCGGCATCGGTATCAGCGATATTGTTATAAGACAGCTCTTTACCTTGCAATTGCTGCGCGGTTGCAATAGACGCTTGCTTGCTTTTTAAAGCATGATTTTCAACATAAAAAGCAGCGTTTTGATGAGGGTTTTCACCGTAGCGTAGGTCTTGTACTTTTTCAAGTTGAACGTTAAAGGTACGTGAGAAACTCTCTGGCGTTTGAGTTTCATTAACTCGGCTACCCAAGAAGTTTGCAATCATACCGTCGTATTGTGCGGTATGCTCAAAGGCTTTAACCGCTAAATCGTAGCGTAGGGCATGGGTCAGTGTGGTACCTTCGCCTAAGGCTTCGAGTACGCGCGTATAATCAGCAGGATCGGTCACAATACCAACATGGGCGTGGTTTTTTGCTGCTGAACGCACCATAGTAGGACCGCCAATATCGATATTTTCGATCGCATCATTCATGGTCACGTCAGGACGCGCAATGGTTTCTACGAACGGATAAAGGTTGACGACGACCAAATCAATACGTTCAATGGCGTGCGCGCTCATCACCGCGTCATCGGTACCACGGCGCCCTAGAATGCCGCCATGAATCTTAGGATGCAAGGTTTTAACACGGCCGTCCATCATTTCAGGGAAGCCGGTATAGTCTGATACTTCGGTCACAGCGACGTTGTGCTCGGTCAGTAAGCGGTAAGTGCCGCCGGTCGATAGTAAGCCAAAACCTGCTTTTAGCAGACCTTGAGCGAATTCAACGATGTTAGATTTATCGGAGACCGAGAGTAGGGCAAGTGGGGTTGTACTCATAAAAAAAGTTCCATAAAAAAAAGCCTGACGTAAACGCCTGGCAAGGTAATAATGGCAAGTAGTACAGAGTGTATCGTGATTGATAAGATCATAAACTCTAGCTTTGCCATAAATAATGACTGTGAAAAGTGGCTTTGAAAAACGGCTTTGAAAAATGATAATTAAAAGTGGCCGTTAAAAAGCACTGGAAAATAAAGGCAGCGCGCCCATGGTTTTAGCACTATTAAGCAAAAGTATGGGTCATCTAAGCAAAATTAGAGGCAGCAAGGCTAAGCCATTCTACATTAAACCATAGATTTTTAGCTTTTTGCGTAGCGTACCGCGATTGAGCCCCAAAATTTGCGCGCACTTGGTTTGATTGCCTCGGCTCTTTTCAAGGACAACAGACAACAGCGGTTGCTCTATCTCTTTTAAAATAAGCTCATATAAGTCTGTTGGCATCTCATCACCTAACATCGCAAAATACTGCCGCACCACACGTTCTACATGCACCCGCAGGGGTTCATGAACATGAATGCTATTGTCTAAAGAAGACTCTACCTCGTGAATTGAGCGATGGTAGTCCTCTTTATAGTAATCAGCAGGATTCTCAGCATTTTTGTCAAAATGATTGGCATTATACTGTGCATGTGGTGCCATAAGATAATGTCCTTGAGCGTAAAGAAAAACCATAAGGCGTTTGAGCGCTATTATAACAAAGTCATCGCCTATCACAGCAATAGATTGGGCATTACCATAGCATTGAAGCTATTTATTTCTATTTAATAGACTGTTTTAGAGCGATTGGCTTTAATGTTATTGGATAGCATCGTATTTTTGATAAATGATGCCCTTACTAAGAACTTTCTGTAATAAGAGCTGTCTTTTTATAAAAGATAATTTTGCATAAACTATGTGGTTATTCTTGCATAAGTCATGTGGCTATTAATGGTGTTGTTAATAAATAATATCGTTAATAAACAGGAGTAACACTCACTTTACTGATTTGAGCATTAGCAACCGGTACAGTAAATAATAGCTGTTTGCGACTTTGCGCGCCTAATTGGCTCTGCGTGCTCAATAAATAATCCTGTGGCGCTGCGATAAACTCTCCGATAAGCGCCTTGTTACCGTAGACACTGACTTTTACATGAGGAAGTAATTGTGCTTGCGGGCTTTGATTGTTTAAAGTGATGCTGATATCGCTAAATGAGCTGGCTGTTTTAATACGGCTGGATTGATGGCTAACATCGCTTGTGCTCAAAGCCGCTAAATTAGCACTGGGTAGGCTACAAGCCGCGATAGCACATACTTTTTGCAAGCGCTCTGCATGGGCAGGATTTTTAACCAAGTTATCCAAATTAAAAATGACATACTGGGCAAATAGTAGCAGCGCTAATACCAGACAGCCAAGTGTCCATAACAACGAGGCAATCGACCGCCTAGCAGGCGTTGGTGAAAACTTTGCTTGTGCCTGCTGTTGTTTAAAACGTGCAGCCTTGCTATGGTCTTCGTCTTTGAGGGAGACACCCATACTGGCAAGCAGCTCTGATAAATCAGTCTGGTCTTTTGGCGCATCTTCACTTTTATTTTGTTCTTTAAGTAATTTTTCAAGCCATGATTCATCAGCATTTTCGTCGATACTGGCATGAATATCATTGGCTGCGGCTGAGCTCAGAGCAACGTGTGCGGCTGATGGCGGCTCTTTTAAGGCAGCACTTGCTAAAGCAGGATTTGCTATTGGATTAATAGAGAAGTGCGTGCTTTTATTCAATGAGGTAGGCGTGTTTTTTGCATGTTGATTACCCATAATAGCGGCAGAGTTGCTATTTGCGGCTTGAGTCAACCATGCATCCATGCTGTCTAATGAGTCATATTCTACATGTTCATCTTTATCTTCAAAACCATCAGTGTCCATGTCGTCATAAATTAAGCCATCATGAATCACCTCATCCTCAATCATATCATCATGAATAAGAATATCTGCTTCTGCTGGCTCTGATGTGACGTTTGGCTTTGATTTTGTCTTTGATAAGACAGAAGGATTTTGCTTATTGATAGGAATATTAGGCGTAGCGGCTGCGGCAGTTTTATCTTCACTTGCTATATTTTCAAGCGGGCGTTCTGTGTCCGCGGTGACGATAAGGTTATTATTGACCAAAAAACTGTGCTGACAATGTTCACAGCAGACATTTGCTGTTTTTTGGTCTAACTGAGTTTTTTTGATATTAAAAATAGCATGACAATGAGGGCACTGGGTTTTTATTGGCGTAGTCATAGGGTCAGAATCCAAAAAGGTATAAGTATTAATACCGCATGTTAATACCGCATGTTAATACCGTATAGCCACTCACCAACCGCTGCCAATCATTCTAATGTCAATTTAGATATGCTAACCATCATAACCCACAGGCAACTATAGAGCAGCGTTAAATACACAACATTTAACTGCTCCTCTATCGTAACAGATGTAATTAAATGTTGCTAGCCTGTAAATGTACCAGATAAACGCTGCCAATGTTGATCTTCTTGCGCCGTAAAAGCGTGCTTAGGATCAAGGGCAAAGTAGGGCTGATATGCTTCGGTAACTTGCTCGGTTTGGGATTCAATCAAACCTGCTAATACGATGCGACTTTTTGGTGCCATTAAGGTGGCAAAATAAGGCGCTAAGCCAATAAGCGGCTTGGCTAAAATGTTGGCAACCATGACTTCTACGGGTTTAATATCGTTTTGTTGCCAGTAGTTATTGAAGTCTTCTGGCAGAAATGCTTGCAGGCGATTATCAACTTGATTACGCTCCGCATTTTGATTGGTTGCCAGCACGGCTTGTGGGTCAATATCAACGGCATAAACTTGGCGAGCGCCCAACAAAAGCGCAGCAATCCCTAAAATACCCGAACCACAGCCATAGTCGATGACGACTTTATCGGTCAGGTCTTGCTCTGTCAGCCAATCAAGGCATAAACGGGTAGTGGCATGGTAGCCGGTACCAAAAGCCAAACCTGGATCCATAATAATATTGGTGGCTTCAGGGTTTGGCGGTGTCAGCCAATTAGGCACAATCCATAAGTTATTGGCACATTCGATAGGCTGATAATTGGACATCCATTCACGTTCCCAATCCTTATCATCGACAGCGCTGACCCACGTTCGGCTAGCTTGTACTTGTGCGCCGATTTCATGACTTAATTGCTCAATCGCTTGGCGGCTGCCTGCATCAGTGCTGGCATCGAACAATCCTGTGAGTATGACTTCATCCCATAACGGTGATTCACCAGGAAGTGGTTCAAATAAAGGCTGGTCGCCGGCGTCATCTAAAGCAATTGATAGAGCGCCTGCCTCTAATAACAGTGCCTCAGCAAGATCGACGTTATTTTTTTCACATTGTAAGTGCAGTTGTTGCCATGCCATAAGGGTAACCTTAATGTTAAATTAAAAATGGATAATGAAAGGGGGGTAAGAAAGTAATCATTAAATGGGATGAAAAATTAACGACTAACTATATAAGCCTATTTTAGCGCTTATATAGTCAGTCGTCATGGTGAATACGAGGGCGTGTGTGATTAGCGCAGTGCTTGTTTGGCTTCTTTTATCACGCGGGCGTTGCCTTGAGCTTGTCCTGATTGCAAAATAATTTGCCACAGCGCACGGCGGCGACTGCTGTCTTGAGAGACCGTCAGACCACGGCGTGCCATTGCTTCAGCTTTACGAGGTTGGTTTTTCTTAAGGGCTACTTGTCCCAAATAAAAATAGACGGCTGATGACTTGGGCGCGAGTCGCTGCGCGCGCGTAAAGCTGCTTTCAGCGCCATTTAGATTGCCCGCTTTTAATTGCTCTGTACCCACTTGCATAAGATTACGAAAGGCGGGCAAGTTACTGTTATTGGTCGTGCTTTGCTGACTGCGCTGCTGTGAGTTCTGCCGCGCCCGCTCCAATAGCTCATTATGTGAGGGTATCGATGGCTCAGATATCATGTAATCTTCACGAGAAGGCGTAAAGATTATGGCATCATGGCTGTCAGGGCTATCAGGCTGAGTGACTATCGGACTTTGCGTAGACGGTGTGTAAACCGATGTTGCTTCGGTTAATGGGTTGGTTGCCGTGGGCTGCTCAGGCGGCGTATAAGGCTCGATAGGGTATTCATAAGCCTCATCTTCATAGTCATTGCTTTCATAAGGACTGGTTGCATGGGTACTGTTTTTAACAATAGGTGCTTGAGTCGCTGTTGACGGTTGCTTCGCTGTAGTTTGCTTATTTATTGGTTGTGAAGTTTGTACAGCAGAGGTTGTCATCACCGTCGGCGCCGTCTGGCAGGCACTTAAACTCAGCATGCCGATAAGGGCGCTGACAGTAACGATACTATTAATAAGCTTTGTCTGTTTTATCTGCGTAGTAGCTTGGGCCGTGATAGCCTGCTTAGTAGCGACAGTTTGCTGTATAAATAATGCCATGTTAAAACCCTTTTTTAAGTTTTAAAAACTCTAGAACCATTCAACGGCACGATCATACCAAGTATCGGTACGATTGCTTGAATCCCCCTCTTGCTCAGCATTGTTCTCTTCGTTATCCGCATCAACTGCTGCGCCATTAGGAATGTCTAAGCCTTCACGGCGACGCTGCTGATTGATAGAGCCTTGCTGATTTTGCAACTGTATCTGCTCACGGGCACGATCTTGTTGATATAAGCTCAGCGCACAACTGCTGGCTTCTTCTGGTAGATACGCTGACATAACGGGCAAGTAGCGCGCATCGGCACAGCGTTCATTAGACAGCTTGCCTGAGTTGTTCTCAAGCCACAACCATTCAATACCTTCGGGTTCTGGCAGGGCTACAGGTGTCAGTTTTAGACGATTCATATAATCGACCCAAACTGGTAAAGCGCCACTACCACCGCTCAGACCAATCGGTTTATTGTCATCACGACCAACCCAAACCACACTAACATAGTTACCACTGTAGCCGGCAAACCAAGCATCACGGTAATCGTTAGTAGTACCCGTTTTACCAGCAAGATTTAAATTGCTGCCAAGCGATTGTATGCGTCTAGCCGTGCCGTTTTTAACCACGTCTTGTAACGCATAATTAATCAAAAAGTTGGTTTCAGGCGGGATACTGCGCTGAGTATTTAAACCCGTACGCTGCAAGATACGCCCACGATCATCAATCACGCTACGAATACTGTGGATAGGCGTACGGAAACCACCAGTGGCAAACACTTGGTAAACCCCAAGCATGTCCATCGGGCTAAGATTGACCGAGCCTAATAAAGCTGAAGGATAAGGCGGGATTTTCTCTTTAATACCCATACGCTGCAATTGCTTAACAAAGGTAGGAACGCCAAATTCCATGCCTAAACGTACCGCGCTGTGATTGTAAGATTGCGACAAAGCGGTGGTAAATGGCACATAACCATGGTCACGATTGTCATAGTTTCTAGGATTCCACTCAGTACCGTCACTGAGATTGACCGTAATCGGCGAATCATCAACCGAGCTTGCCAAATTATAGCGCCCGCTTTCAAGCGCCGTCATATAGATAATCGGCTTTAATAATGAACCAACTTGGCGTTTGGCGTCGACAGCACGGTTAAAGCCCGTAAATTCACTGCCACTACCGACCACTGCCACCAGCTCGCCCGTTTCAGGGTTGGCACTGACTAAAGCGCCTTGTAAATCCTTGGTCTTACTACCTCGGCGGCGCAGCTCACCAAGTTTTCTCTCAACCGCTTTATCCGCTGCTAACTGGGCAATAGGATCTAAGGTACTGATGATAATCAGACCTTCGTTTTTCAGGTCATCCGAGTAATAAACTTTATTTAATTCGCGCTTAACAATATCTAGAAAATCAGGGAACTGGCTTTTGCCTTCAACGGGTTTATCAACGACACCAAGTGGTTGCTCGATGGCTTTATCGTAATCTTCTTGACTGAGCGAGCCGACCGCCAACATATTGCTTAGTACTGTATTTCGACGCGCTTTTGAATCGTTTGGATGGCGGCGTGGATTATAAACGCTCGGTCCTTTTGCCATACCGACCAGCAGCGCTTGTTGGTCTAAACGCAGCTCTTTGAGTGGTTTATCAAAGTAAAATTGTGAGGCAAGGCCAAAACCATTGATAGAGCGGTTGCCGTTTTGACCCAAGTAAATCTCGTTCAAATAGGTTTGCAGAATTTCATCTTTACTATAATGCAGCTCAAGTAGTACCGCCATCAAAGCTTCATTGGCTTTGCGTTTCATGGTACGGTCTGAATTTAGATAAAAGTTTTTAATCAGCTGCTGGGTGATGGTCGAGCCACCTTGCCTAGAACCACCGGTAAAGTTGTTTAATACGGCGCGGGCGATACCACGTATCGATACGCCTTTATGCTCATAAAATCCCCGATCTTCTGTAGCGATTAGGGCGTCAATCAGTGGCTGCGGCACTTGGTCTAGCGACACCACCATACGATCTTCGTTGCTGTCTGGATAAATCCCACCGATATTAACCGGCTCAAGACGAATAATGCCAGTTTTGGCCGGCTGGGTACTTTGTACCGATTCAATCTTATTGCCAGCAATGGTCATTTTGATGACTTGCTCTTTATCGACATCATTGGCGCTATAAGTAAAGCCGCGCGTATGGATAAAGTAAGTATTGCCGGATTTATGATAAGTACCCGTACGATCATAAGACTTGTTGCTTTGATAATTAAGTAGCTCGAGCCACTTTTTCATCGTGTCTGTATCGACGTTCGCGCCTTGATATAGCTCTAGCGGCTGCGAATACACTTTGGCAGGAATATCCCAGCGTTTACCCTCAAACTTGTGGGTAATGGTGCGATCAAGTTTGACCAAATACAGCGCCAACAGCACCATACCGGCGATAATGACAATTAATAAAATACTACTAAACACCATGCCGCGCTGCTGTGAAGGTAGCGTATTGATAGCAGGCTTAGAGGACTGTGGTTGCTTAGAATTAGATTTTTGCACTGATGACACACCATTCTGGGATAAAAAACTGCCTCATAATGACGCAAATTGACAATTTTTTCAATCTATCATCGTCAACGCGCGCATTCATCGGGCGTTCGTTAGGGATTCGTTATACGGGGTTTGGATACATTGAGATGGCGCGACTATATGCGACTAAGGGTTATGCTGCTTAGCGCACCTGCTTATAGTATAATGGTTATCTTAATACTTAATGGTATATTAATAGGTTTTTACGCAAGCTTTAGACTCTTTTAATAGAGCGTATTGATGCCATATAGTTGCTATTACCTGAAAGCAATAACAAACAAAAGCAATAGGTTGGTAGGCGGATTCTGCTGGGATAACTTTTTCTCGCTTGCTGTGCCGATGCCGACAGAGGCTTCGAAAAACTTATCCCAGCTTTACTGTATCGTTTTTGAATTGGATAAACTATATAAGCTGTATTAAAAGCACTAGCCAAACCAGCAATTTACCATTTACGTTACTTATATCATTGAAAGCAGTGGCATCATACTTTTCCCACCATTTGTTTTATGATGATTTTTATTAATGCTATCTATGCTGCCAATGCTATTAATGAGCCGTTATCGTTCTTGTTCGGTATTTTGTTTATGCCAGTCATGCCAATATCTATGTAAAGTAGCTGTGTTAAAAAACAGCCTTGTTAAGCAGCTCTTTTACATAGGGGTTGACTCTAGTTAATCATGACAAGTTTACTAAAGGCCAGTCGGCTGTAAGTAAACCTGTCGAAAGGAAATAAGCGCGATTATGTCCAGTGTTCCTTCATCAATGCCATCAAGCAGCAACCGTCATTATCAGGACCACTCGATTACTGAGGGTTTGGTGCTGCCGCTTGCCGGTCACTGTTTTCATTGCGGCGATCCTGTGCCGCAGCCGCCGTTTCATACGGATATTTTAGGTCAGTCGCGTGAGATGTGCTGTATGGGCTGTCAGTTGGCGTCGCAAAGTATTGTCGAGGCGGGGCTTGAGCAATATTATCTTGACCGCTCAGAGATTAACCGTACGGCAAGTTTGCCCACCCAGCTGACTCGCCTCGAAGCCTATGATCACGACGAGATAAAGTCGCAGTTTGTCTACGCACAAGATGGTCTGTCGGTGGCCGAGCTGTCGGTGAATAATCTGCGCTGTGCTGCTTGTACGTGGCTGATTGAGTCGCGCCTAGATGAGTTAGATGGCATCAGTCAATGTCAGGTGAATTTAACCAATCAGCGTATGCGGGTGATTTGGAACGAAGACAAGCTGCCGATTAGTCGTATTTTGGGCGTTATCAATGAGATTGGCTATGAAGCCAAGCCTTATCGGCAAGATACCCATGAGGCTATGCTGGCACGCCATAACAGTCAGATGCTATTGCGTCTTGGTATCGCGGCGCTCGGGTCGATGCAAGCGATGATGTATGCGGTCGCGATTTACTTTGGTGAATATAGCGACATGCTTATTTTCCAACGTGACTTTCTACGTTGGGTGTCGTTATTTGTGAGTACGCCGGTGTTCTTTTATGCGGGTGTGCCGTTTTTTACTTCAGCATGGTCAGCGATTCGTGCCCGTCAAGTCAATATGGATGTGCCGGTTAGTATTGCCTTAGTGGTGACATTCTTTGCCAGTCTTTACGCTACCGTCACGGGGCAAGGGGAGACGTACTATGATTCGGTCAGTATGTTTATTTTCTTCTTATTGGCTGGGCGTTATATTGAGCATAATGCACGCCTGAAAGCAGCCACCATGGCCAATGACTTGGTAGTGGTCGAGCCTGTCTTAGTACAAAAAATTGCCGAAGATAAAGACGCAGCTGCGCGTATCTTGCAGCTTTTAGAACAAAATGCCCTTAATGAAACCCTTGCTGATAATGACACTGAACAAGTTGCTAACCCAAATAATGATTTAGCGACTAATGACACAAGCGCTGTAGCAAAATCGATGCCCAACTTTATGCAAAGCATGGATGCCAATATCCAGCAGTTGACCTTGCGTATTGCTCAAGACTGGCAGCAATCCAATAATACGCCCGCCAGTCTCTCAAAAACGCAGCATACGCTAAATAACAAGCAAAAAGACAAACAGATGGTGACCGCTCATAGCTTGCAAGTGGGTGACATCATTATGGTGGAGGCTGGTTCAGAGATTATCAGCGATGGTATCTTGCTCAGCCAAACCGCTACCGTTTCGCAAAGTTTGCTGACAGGTGAGGGTGATTTAATCATCAAAACCCAAGGCGATTATATCGTTGGCGGCGCCCAAAATGACAGTCAGCCGTTTGAGATGCTAGTGACTGCATTGCCAGAAGACAGCCAGATAGGTTTGATAGACAGGCTGATGAACCGTGCCATGAGCGAAAAACCAAAACTTGCTCAGCAAGCGGATAAGCTGGCACGTTGGTTTGTGGCACGGATTTTAGTATTGTCAGCTTTGGTATTTATCGGTTGGTATATCGTTGACCCAAGCCAAGCGATTTGGGCGACGGTTGCAGTCTTGGTGGCGACCTGTCCTTGTGCGCTTTCCTTAGCGACACCGATTGCGCTGACGGTAGCGACCAATCGATTGGCGAGTTATGGCTTTTTAACCACACGTGGGCATACTTTGCAAACCCTTGCTGAGATTACCCATGTGGCGTTTGATAAGACCGGTACGCTCACTTACGGTAAGCCCAATTTATTAAATATCGAGCTAATAGCTACTAATAATGTGGCAACAGCCATAAATGATGCTAGTGACGAAAAGGACAAGCTATTAGCCATTGCCGCCGCGCTCGAAGTCGGTAGTCGCCATCCGATTGCTCATGCGCTGCTCACAGCAGCTTATCAATTGCACCTGCCAGCCACGCAAGCCTTGCAATATTATCCAGCAGGCGGCGTAGAAGCGATGATTGATGGGGTGCTATATCGCATTGGTCATGTGGATTTTGCCTTGAATAAAGCGAATAGTGATAATCATGACTTAGTTATTGATTTGGTTGCACAGCGAGCCAGCTCGGCTGTGGTATTATCTTGTCAGGATAGTCAGTCAAATGCATGGCAAGCGCTGGCCTGTTTTTACTTTAACGATAAGGTGCGTGATAGTGCTAAATCGATGCTTGATACGCTGAAAGAGCTTGGTATTGAACCCGTCATGCTGACAGGTGACCCAAGCCCGCAAGCGCTAATAATGGCTGAGGACTTAGGCATGAAAGCCGCTTATAACGGTTTATCTCCAACCGACAAAGTCAATCATATTCAAGCGCTACAAGCAAAAGGCGCAGTCGTGTTAATGGTCGGCGATGGTATTAATGATGCGCCAGTATTGGCCGCAGCCGATGTTTCCACCTCGATTGCGGGGGCTGCAGATTTGGCGCAAGTATCGAGCGACAGTATTATCCTAAATGGTCAAATCGAAGCTATTACTGCGGCGAAACGTATCGCTGATAAGACCAAGCGTATTATTAAGCAAAACTTGCGTTGGGCGCTCATTTATAATAGTAGTGTCTTGATACCAGCGGCTTTAGGCTATGTACCACCTTGGCTTGCGGCGATTGGCATGTCATTAAGCTCATTATTTGTAGTATTAAATGCGCTGCGTCTAAAGCGTGCTTAATTTAAGCCAGCTTAAACTCATTTAGATAAATTTCTGAAAATTACCCACAAAAAAACCGCCTTTATAAAAGACGGTTTTTTTATTTAAATAACTACTAAACAGGGTTTAGATTAGTCTTGTAGATAGCTTAGCAGACGCATAAATTCGATATACATCCACACCAGCGTGGCAAGGATACCAATACTAAATAACCATTCGTAGTCTTCAGATACACCCATCGCCACACCGCGATCAATATTATCAAAGTCTAATAACAGGGTAAAAGAGGCGATAACAATCACGAATAAGCTAAAGCCGATAGCGATAGCGCCACCTTCAAATAAGAAAGGTAAGCTCGAACCGAACGCTAAGGACAGTACCCACTGCGCCACATAAACAAGCATGATGGCAATCAATGCTGAGGTGACGATTGAGCGGAATTTTTCAGTCACTTTAACCAAACCTGAGCGATATAGCCCTAGCATTACGGCTGCGGTGACAAAGGTCGCACACATCGCAGTAACTGGCACGCTTGGGTACATGCGCATAAAGAATAGCGAGATACCACCTAAAAAGATACCTTCTAATAAAGCATAAGGCACCGCAAAGGTTTTGGCTTTTTGTGGTTTAAAGGTGATAAAAATAGCAAGACCAAAGGCGGCAAACATACTACCAAAAGCCGCCATGGTGATAAAGCCTTGTGATAGGCCTGCCATTAACGCATAAAAGAAAAATCCAATACCAGTAATCGCCGATAAGCCAAGCAATAGACTGGTTTTTTGAATCACGCCCTTAACCGTCATCGGCGCGCCGCCAACGGCAAGCTCTGTACGACTGACAATAGGATTGGCCATAAAAATGTCCTTAATAAAATATAAATAACTGAGATGCCAGCTACTTTAGCAAAACCGCTATTATTGTCAACTGTGTTTGCGTGACAGCATACAAGGCTCTCAGCGACTATTACGCCGGTGATTCGCTCATGTATGTAGAAATAGGGTGCGATAGTGAGTAGCTAAACAAACACGCCTAAAAGTGGCGTATGATAGAAGATATATGGGGTCAATTACGACAGTTAACAACGATAATTGATAAACATGCTAGTCTAAGCGCTGTTTTCTCGCTATCATTGCCCTGTACTTTACCGTTATGCCGAGTCGTTTTATGGAAAACTCAGCGCAGTCCGCCCGATTGCCGCACTTACATGAATCAGAGCTGTTCCACGCTATCAAAAATCCTGCTTTCAGGCGTATCGGTCTGATGGGCCGCGCGGGAAAACGTAGTGTGACCCAAAGTTTGGTGCAGATTGCCCAAACCATCAATGACATGAATTTGACATTGATTATGGATGTACAAACGGCCAATTTACCGACGTTAAACCTGACTGAGATTGAGCGCGTCAAAATCGTTAAACGCAGTTTAATTGGCGAGATTTGTGACTTGGTCATCGTAGTAGGCGGTGATGGCTCAATCTTGCATGCCGCTGAAGCACTGGCACGCTACCGTGTCCCTGTATTGGGGGTTAACCGTGGTCGTTTGGGATTTTTGGCCGATGTAAAGCCTGATGAAGCCGCCTTTAAATTACGCCAAGTATTGATGGGCGATTATCAGTTAGACCATAGGTTTTTGCTCACCATGGAGATTCGTGAAGGTCGCAAGATTATTCATGAAGATATGGCGCTTAACGATGTGGTATTACATGCGGGTAAATCGGTGCACATGATTGATTTTCAGATGAAAATTGATGGTCATGATGTTTACCGCCAGCATAGTGATGGGCTTATTGTCGCGACGCCAACGGGCTCAACGGCTTATGCACTTTCTGGCGGTGGTCCTATCATTCACCCGAGTATGGATGCGATTTGTTTGGTGCCGATGCACCCGCACACCTTGTCTAGTCGCCCGATTGTGGTGAGTGGGACGAGTGAGATTTGTATTCGTATCCATGAGGACAATCGCACCCAGCCGCAGGTGAGCGCCGATGGCAAGCCCAGTATACCGCTCGACCAAGAGCAACGCCTGTACATTCGCAAGCACCCTGATAAACTTACCTTGTTACATCCACCAGGGTTTGATTTCTATGAGGCCTGCCGCACCAAGTTGCACTGGAACGTCCATGCCGAAGAATTCAGTATGGATGTTGATGATGATATTATAGAAGAATAAGCGCATCGATGATAAAAAGTCTGTCTGATAAGGCTTTTTATATAAAATATAGTAGTGGAGAGTAGGTACGATGGACAAACAAACGATATTAGCAAGTGTCACCCCAGAAGTGGTCGATCAATTCCGTTTGGCGATTGAGATAGGTAAGTGGCCAGATGGTCGTAAGCTCACGCCTGAGCAGCGCGAAACTTGTATGCAAGCGGTGATGGTTTGGGAGCATGAGCATCTGCCGCCAGCCGAGCGTACCGGTTATATCCATAAACCTGTAAAAGACGATGGCTCTATTGTGGGCGCTGAATGTGATGTCGAACACGAGCACCATTATCCCAATATGCCCAATCCTAAAGGTGCGGTGCAGCCGGTCAAATTTCGCAATAAATAGACTAACATCGAAGTTTTCGGATAAAAAATAATGCATATAAAAAAGCCACGCTATGATGATAGCGTGGCTTTTTTATGTATCAATATGGCATCACTACATAGCTAGATCACTATAGCGCGCTGGTATCAACACTAGGACGCGGCGTTAATGGATTTTTTTCCATCAAAAACCCTTGCCAACCCCAATGTAAGAAATTGCGGATATTGGCATGGTCGGTACCCTTTGGGGTCGCTTGAACCTTGGCATAATGCTCACCGAACAGCTTTAGGGTGTCTAATTGATTTAAGCCATGGTGCTTAGCAAAGCCAAAAATCTTGGCGCTGCCTTCGTTTTCGCCTGCAGCGTTATGGATCAAGCCATTGACAAAAGGCGCTGGTGCATAGCGATAAAAATCATCAATAAAGCTGATGACATCATTGAATCCAATGGCTTTTTTATTCAAACCATTAAGTAGAGCCGATACATCTGATTGGCGGATACTCATAAATACATGACCTCAGAGCAGATTAGAAAGCAAAAATAGGGTGCTTAATTTATGCCCAATAATTATTGATAGTTAGATAGTAAGCGAACCATTTAGCGATTGAAATAGTCTTCATCATCGAATGAAGGCGCAAAGCTGCCTTGTTCAAGATGTTGCATTTGCGACTGTACCGTACGCTCATGCTGGATACGCTGATAAATCTCTTCACGGTGTACGGCAATATCTTTAGGTGCATTCACACCGATTCGTACTTGATTGCCCTTGACACCTAGGACAGTCACACTGACCTCGTCGCCAATCATTAGCGTTTCGCCCACGCGGCGTGTCAAAATTAACATGCGTCACACTCCTTATGTCGCATCAACAGATTATTACTCATCAGATTGCGTCTCAATTACAGGACATCACCGCAGCACTAAATAAGCAAGGTATTCATCATAAAAACAATGCTTAAGGTGGTGCCAATAGCGGTAATGATAGGTAGATTCATTTAGCCCAAATGAAAGCCCCATTATAGGGGGCATAACAGATACTGTCACGGGTTTTCACAAAACTATTAGGTATATACTTACCTTAGCAATAGTAATAAAAGAAAATAGAGCCTAATGAGACTCTATTTAATTAAAATTTGCTAAAAATAATCAATCGTTATTTGCTTAATAAGTATGCAACCCGCTTTGGTTTTTATTAAAGCGCTAATGCTTATACTGTATAAACGCTAGCCATTAAATATTATAATCCAGCAATTTTGCTGTCACCGTCTTCACGGTCAAGCCCAAAGGCCGTGTGCAATGATTTGACCGCTTTTTCTAAATGCTGTTCTTGGATAAGTACAGACACTTTGATTTCACTGGTCGATATCATTTGGATATTGATGTTATTTTCAGCCAAGGTTTGGAACATCAGGCTAGCAACACCAGCGTGCGAGCGCATACCAACACCGACCAATGACACTTTAACCACTTCGTTGTTGGCCAATATCTCTTTGGCACCAATCTCATCTTTTACTTCATCTTCTAGCACTTTCATGGTTTTATCCATGTCAGTACGGTTGACGGTAAAGGTAAAGTCAGTGGTGCCGTTGGTCGATAGGTTTTGGACAATCATATCAATTTCGATATTGGCGCGACCGATAGGGCTTAGGATGGCAGAGGCGATACCAGGGTGATCAGGCACACCGCGCACGACTATTTTTGCTTCGTCGCGATTAAAAGCGATACCTGAGATGATTGCCTGTTCCATGTTGTCTCCTTCGTCTATCGTAATTAGGGTGCCGACATTGTCTTGAAAGTCTTGGTCGAAGCTACCATCGTTGTTTTCATCAAAGCTAGATAATACGCGCAGTGGCACGCCGTATTTGCCAGCGAACTCTACTGAGCGAATCTGTAAAATCTTGGAGCCAAGGCTTGCCATCTCAAGCATTTCTTCAAAGGTAATCTTTTCAAGTTTTTTGGCTTTTGAGGTGACGCGTGGGTCGGTGGTATAGACACCATCGACATCGGTATAGATTTGGCATTCATCAGCGCCCAAGGCTGCTGCAATGGCAACACCTGTCGTATCAGAGCCGCCGCGACCTAATGTCGTCGCGTTGCCTTCTTCATCGATACCTTGGAAGCCTGCGACGATAACGACGTTGCCCGCATCTAGTTGCTCACGGATGTTTTTATCATCGATGCTTTCGATACGCGCTTTATTATGGGCGCTATCGGTTTTAATGGCGACTTGGCGACCGGTGAATGAACGGGCGCCAACCCCCAACTCTTTAATCGCCATCGCAAGTAAAGAGATAGAGACTTGCTCGCCCGTTGAGACCATTTGGTCGTATTCGCGCGGGTCAGGTTGGCTGCTGATTTGGCGTGCTAAATCGATCAAACGGTTGGTTTCGCCGCTCATGGCAGACACCACCACAATCACTTGGTGACCGTTGTCATGCCAGCGTTTGACTCGTTTGGCGACATTTTTGATGCGGTCGATACTGCCCATCGAGGTGCCGCCGTATTTTTGTACTATTAACGCCATAAAAATCTACCTATTATTCACCAATGGCCATCTGTTACTTATCGACATCAATCCATCATGGCGCTGTTTGCAACGACAGTGCTAGATTCATTTTAATAACGATAAAGCCGGATTATAAAAACTGCGCCCTGTATTTTACTTTCTGCTGTTTTACGCTCTGCTGTTTTACTATTTATAGCTAGAGACTAGATATGCTGACCTGCATCTAAGCGTGGTACTTTATACCATATTAGCGCCATAACTTTAAGTGCTAGCAAGCATTAGATGTATGGCGATTGGTTATAACCGTTATAACCGTTATAACCAATCATCTATTAGCCTCAGCTTAATACTTAACCAAGCTGCTCTGCAATCCACGCAGGTAACGCATTGATAACCGCGCTGGTGTTGGCAGCTTTTGGTGCGCCGCCTTGGGCATAGTCAGGCTTACCGCCACCTTTACCACCCAGCTCACCTGCCAAATGACGAATGATATCACCGGCTTTTACTTTAGCGGTAACAGATTTTGCCACACTAGCGGCTAATGCCAATTGCCCATCTTTATCACCAATCAATACAATCACGCTATCAGGAAGTTTTGATTTGATATCGTCCATCAGGGTACGGATGGATTTACCATCAACGCCGCTTAAAGTACTGATAAGCACGGGTGTACCAGCAATGGTTTGCACGTCATCAAGCAAATTAGCGGCTTGGGCGCTGGCGATTTTTTGCTCTAAACGTTCGAGCTGTTTTTCCAAATCACGCTGCTTATCGGCCATGGTACGCACACGCTGTGCTACTTCAGGACGTTTGACTTTTAGCTGGCTGGCAAGCTCGCTGAGTTGTTGCTCACTTTGCTGAATGTTTTTAATGGCATTCATACCGGTGACCGCTTCAATACGGCGAATGCCCGCCGCAATACCGGATTCGCTGGTAATTTTTAACACCCCAATATCACCAGTGCGTTTAACGTGCAAACCACCGCACAGCTCAATAGAAAACGGCTGACGCTGCCCATCAACGATACTGTCGGTTCCCATGGTCAGTACGCGCACATCACTACCATATTTTTCGCCAAATAACGCCATCGCACCTTGCTTCATCGCTTCATCGATAGACATGTGCTCGATACGGGCAGGGGTGTTGGCTTGAATTTGCTCATTGACAAGGCGTTCTATACGGCTGATTTCAGCAGCGCTAACCGGTTTGTCATAAGAAAAGTCAAAACGTAATACTTCGCTTGAGACTAATGAGCCTTTTTGTGTGACTGCATCGCCCAATACTTGTCTTAGCGCGGCATGCAATAGATGCGTGGCCGAGTGGTTTTTGGCACTAGCCGCACGAATGCTTGATAATACTTGCGCATCGGCTGTTTGCTGGGCGTTAATCTCGCCCATGGTAACCACGCCATAATGAATAATAGCTTGCCCAGATTTTTTGGTATCTTGCACTTCAAAAACACCCGTTGCAGTGCGAATTTCGCCAAGCTCACCTACTTGACCACCGCCTTCAGCATAAAACGGTGTACGGTCAAGTACAACAACGCCTTCCATGCCCTCAGCTAAGCTCTCGGCTGGATTGCCATCTTGATAAAGGGCATGAATAATCACGCCATCTTCTTCAAGCTGCTCATAACCGATAAAGGTCGTTGGGTTTTCTACTTGGATAACGCTACTGTAATCGACATCAAATTTGCCGGCATCACGCGCCCGTTCACGCTGTGCTTGCATGTGTTCATCAAACTCCGCTTCATCAATCACAATACCGCGCTCACGGGTGATATCAGCGGTCAAGTCAACGGGGAAGCCGTAAGTATCATAAAGTTTGAATGCCGCCTCGCCAGAAAGGGTATCCCCATCTTGCAAGCCTTCAAGCTCGCTGGCAAGCAGGCGTAAACCTTGTGCTAGGGTTTTAGCAAATTGGGCTTCTTCTTTTTGAATGGCATTTTCAATGACGCTCTGTTTGTCTTTTAGCTCAGGATAGGCGCTGCCCATCTCAGCGACAAGCGGCGCAACCATTTTATAAAAGAAGTCGCTATCGGCACCAAGCTTGTTACCGTGACGTACCGCACGGCGAATAACGCGGCGCAGTACATAACCGCGACCTTCATTACTTGGAGTGACGCCATCAGCAATCAAAAATGCCACGGCACGGATATGGTCGGCGATAACTTTTAAGGAAGATTGTTGCTCGTTTTCAATACCTAAAATCTCAGCCGCCGCATCCATTAGATGGACAAATAAATCTATCTCGTAGTTGCCATGGACGCCTTGCATAATGGCACTGATACGCTCAAGACCCATACCAGTGTCGACGCTTGGGGCTGGTAGCGGCAGCAGAGTACCGTCTTTTTGACGGTTAAACTGCATAAAGACGCAGTTCCAAATCTCAATATAACGGTCGCCATCTTCTTCAGGCGTACCCGGCAAACCGCCTTCGATATCAGCGCCATGGTCATAAAACACTTCGGTACAAGGACCGCATGGACCGGTATCACCCATCGTCCAAAAGTTATCAGAGGCGTAAGGCGCGCCTTTATTATCACCAATACGGATAATACGCTCGCTTGGGATGCCAATGTCTTTATGCCAAATATCAAAGGCTTCATCATCGGTTGCATAAATGGTCACATACAAACGGTCTTTATCGATTGCCAACCATTCATCTGAGGTTAAAAACTCCCAAATATAGGCAATACCAGCTTGCTTAAAGTAATCACCAAAAGAGAAGTTACCAAGCATCTCAAAAAACGTATGATGGCGCGCCGTATAACCAACATTATCCAAATCGTTGTGTTTACCGCCGGCACGTACGCATTTTTGTGAGCTCACGGCACGCGTATAGTCACGCGGCTCCATGCCCAAAAAGGTTTCTTTAAACTGATTCATACCGGCATTGGTAAATAGCAATGTCGGGTCATTGTACGGAATCAAGCTCGACGAGGCGACGGGGGTGTGCTGCTTGCTTATGAAAAAATCGATAAAAGCTTGACGAATATCGGCTGAGCGAAATGGCTGGCTCACAGCGGCTCCTTACTGACGGATGTATTGAGTAAAATAAGTAAAATAATTTTGCAAGCGATTTTAGCACAAACGTGCCAAGGGTGTTGAAGATTCATAAGCAAACAACAGGTAAATACGGCTTAAGTTTCATTGTTAAGCAGGCGTTTGCATTGAACATCTGCTCTTATTAAATCGCTATATATTGAATAAATACTTTAGGTTTTATAGAAAGATTGTCGCATTATCGTTATTGCATTAACCGACTAGGGTAAATTAATCGGTTAAATAAATTGCTGGTTAAATAAATCAGTTGGTTAGTATAGTCACATCGGTTTTATCGAGTTTATCTTGAATGAGTGGATGCGACTCAATCACCTGTACAGGCATATAGCGCAGCTGCAAGCGAATCGGTAGATAGTCAGGGAAATTATCGGCCATATCTTGGCTGATAATCGCTTCGATTTGACGGACATCGTAGGAGCTGGGCGTTGTTTCGCCGCGAATCACCGCGCGCACGACTTGATTGGTGTCGCTTTTATCAAACTGCGTATTGGTCAGTACATTGCCTTTATCACTAAAATAGCTATTAATCGTCTCTTTGACGCTACTTTCAAACACCTGCTGTTTGGCGTTGGTTTGTAGATTAATGGTCAAATAGGTTCCTAATCCGCCCAATAACAATAAGGTCACCGCATTACGCTGCAAAAAAGTCAAATAGGTGTTGGACTTATAATCGTCTTTAACCAAACGGCGAAAGCCCAAAACCCATAATACCAGCGCATTGGTAAATTGAATGGCAAGGATGTTAGTCATAGCCAGCAAGAGTGCGCCAAACCCAAGCTGAAGCTCGCCATTGGCAAATAAAATGCCACTGGCAGCAAGGGGCGGCACCAACGCTGTCGCCACCGCGACGCCAACCACTGCCACCGACAGGTGCGGAGAAACCATTGCATAAGCACCAGCCGTACCACCAGCAAGGGCAATCATCAAATCCATCGACGTCGGCTGCGTGCGCGATAGTATTTCTGCCGTTAGCAGTTGGTCTTTGTGTAGCCAACCAACGATAAAGCCCACCAATACCACCAAAGAGATACCTAGAAACACGGTGATAAGTGATTTACGTAGTAGCGGCATACGATGGTCGATAATCGCTAATGCCACCCCAGTGATAGGACCTAACATCATGGCAACTAGCATGGCCCCAATGACCACCGCCGCTGAGTTGGTCACCAGTCCATAGCTTGCGATAATAGCCGAGAGGATATTCATGATGAAATACATTTTGCTCGGCAGCGCATTGGCCTCAATCCTAACGCGCACTTCTGGATAGTCTACTTTTTTATTACTAAACTGTTCAGCGACAAACTGCTTATAAGATTCAAGTTTGGCTTCCTTTTTTTCTTTTACCTCTTCGCCTTCTTCATTGTCTTCTTCATCGCTCTTATGGTTATCATCGCTAACCTCATCTTCTTCTAAAACATTATCAGCGGTTTGAGTACTGTTTTGCTTTTTATTAATTGGCGGCTTATTTTTGTTGATGTTTTTCTCATCGTTCATTGCTTGAGGCTTAGCCGTAGGAACAGCCGCTTGTTCCTGATTGAGCGCTTCTTTTTCGTTTGGGTTTTCGCTGTTCAAGCTTTCTGCATCTGTCAGCTTATGAGCTTGTGCATCGTTTGAATGCTGTTGACTAGAATCCGTTTCATCAGCTTCTACGCTTACTTGCGCATCTGAGTCGCCCTGAAAAAAATCTTCTTCAGTGCTTAGAAAATCCGACTCTGTATGATCATTCACGGCTTGAGATTCTGTTTCAGGGGTTTCTAATGAGGCAACCACCACATCAGGCGCAACGGTTTCCATCTTTATCTTCGCTTCTGGTGCTTGCGCCGCTGCCGACTCTTTGGCAACTTCTTTATCGCTGTTATTGTCGGCATCAACATTTTCAACAGCCGCATCCTGTGCTGCTGGTTCAGCAATGTTGTCATCAATGTCATCAATGTTATTAACGACTTTAGATTTAAAATCGTTTTGGGATTTATCGACAGGCAGTGAACCGTTAGTAGTGTCAGTATTAGATGAGGTCATAGAAGCAAGCTTAGGTATTGAGTAAGTATAGAAGAGTGCAAACTAGCAAATGCAAGTGGCAGAGTGCATGTAAGAGTACAGGAAACCCACTATTGTAATGATAAATGCATCATAGCGTATGAACTTTTTGCGACTCAAGGATGAGAGGTACAGAGAAGTTGAGCAGGCAAAAAATAGCCAATATACTGCTTTTCTCCTTATTGAAAGTGCATAGCGCAAATCAACAATTATAATATGGCTTTTAATATGAATCACTTGCTATGAATGGGCTGCGGGTCTATAAGAAAACACTTACTTTTTGTGTGGATTTAGTGTATAAAGGTGTTATACCCACACAATAAATGAGGAATATATCATGAACTGGCCACTATTCTCTGTCATCTATTCGATAGCCGCAACCGTTACCATCGGCGTATTTATGATTGGCGCATTGGTCACGGGTTTTAACGAGATTCCGCATATTCAAATAGCGGTAGCAGCAGGTTTCCTGGCGTCTATTCCTGCCGCACTCATCTTTACCAAAAAAGTCGGTAGTATCACTGGTAAAGAAGATGGTTATAAAGCGTAATTTTTCAAAAGCAATCGATTTCAAAAAGCTATCAATAATAAAAATAATTGATGCTTAGTTTTTGACTGTGTATTTGATCGTGTATAAAGTAAAAAAACAGCCCTTAATAAAGAGGCTGTTTTTTATTGGCATGTAGTTTGTATTAAAAGTTTGTATCGCTTTAAACAAAAAAAGACCTTGATTACGCATCAAGGTCTTTTTTATTCATTTGCGTTAACTGCTAACTATTTGAGCTCAACGGTTGCGCCATTTTCGATATTGGCATAAACCTCTAGCACATCCCAGTTAGTCAGACGTACACAGCCTGCCGAGGCTTGACGGCTGATACCTTCAGGCTTTGGTGAGCCATGGATACCATATGAGGGTTTCGATAAGCCCATCCATACAACACCGACAGGGCTGTTTGGGCCTGGTGGTAGCATATGGATTTTTTTATCGGCGCCCTTACCAACGGTTGCTTTATACCAAGGCATTTTTACCTTGTTAATGATTTTAAACGAACCTTGCGGTGATGGCGTCGCGTCACTACCAATGGTGGTTGGATAAGTGGCAACCAGCTTATCATCGTTATAAGCGTATAAGGTCTTATCAGCTTTATTGGCAACGACGCGGTTGATACGCTGCTTAAGCGGGGCACGGGTATTCAAAACAGTGATGGTTTCGCCCGCTTTATATTGCTTGTTTTTATTCAGCTTATCTAAATAGCGCACATCCATATGGAAGCGCTCACCAAACATCTCTTTGATGTCTTGATAGTATAAGCCTTTCATTTTTGACTTGGCTTCTGAGCCTGCAGGCATGTTAGCAAAGTTAGTATTCACATCATCTTCAGTGATGGTATAAGTCACGAGCACGGGCTTATTGGCTGGGATATTTTTATTTAAAGCATCCCACGTTTTTTGGTCCATTTTGCCCGTTGCTGGCAAGCCTTTCATAGTCTGGAAGTTAATAAGTGCTTTTTTACTGTTCATGCCCCAGCCGCCATCAATAGCACCAGGAGAGGCGTGGTTCCAATCCAATAGCGCCTGCATTTTGATGGTCATTGCCGAGTTGACTTTCATATTCGGTGTCCATGTGGCACCGTTTACTTGTTTGGCATAATTAGATAAATTCAGTGTGGTATGCTTTTTACCATCAATATCTTCGATGCTCTTAATCGCAGGGTCATTTGCGCTATCAGCGGTCGATGTAGAAGGGGCAGCAACGGCTTGACCTTCGCTGATATCGTCAGTGCTATCAGACTGCACATCTTTAAGAGACAGTTCTTCTACGGTCATATTATCAGCGCTAACCGCTGCTGAATTGGCTTCAGCTTCTTGCTTTGAGTCAATCAGCTGAGTCATACGGTCAGCTGGCTTGGCTTTATTCGCTTGATTAGCAGTTGGCTGTACAGTAGTACGAGCATCAATTGAGCTGCTACGGCTTTCTTGCACATCCAAGCTCACTTTCTTAGCGATGCTAGGCATTGAGTCAGCTTTGCGTACTGGTAAGGTGCGCGTCGTGTCGGCAGGTGCGGCAACAGCGCTGACACTGGCACTAACGATAGCAATTGAGATGGCGGTAATAAGAGGCTTCATTTTCATCATATTGGCATACTTATGGTTATAACTAATGGCGCTATTATGCGCATAATTTGGATGCTTCGCAAACTTTTGACACATCTTTTTTCGTTTAGGGCTTGCTAAACGTCAACTGTTGACGTATTCACTACAGTTGGGAAATAATTTAGTCATGCTGGATATAGGGTTGCCGTTAATTATTGCTACAATGGCTAATTTTCTACTTTATAGTCAAATATTATCCTAATGCTCAATCTCATTTGCCCAAATACATAAACTTGCTAAATTTAACTATATTCGTCGGTAAGCAAGTAGATAGGCAGTTTTGCCTTGCCGTAAAAAACCCAGTCAGTACAATACACAGTTATTGGCGCATCATGACGTTTGCGTCTATAATGGGTGACGAGTTTTTATTTAATAAATCAGCTGCTAATTGAAAGCGATTTAACCCATACGCATGTAGTTAGTAAGCATGTAAATCAGTAAGGTGCGATATGTCAGAAGACCAAACCATGAGCGCAGAAGAGTTTCAAAATCAGTACTTTGATGATGAGTCGCAAGGCTTGGATAATGAGCCGGAGTATGATTTAGAGACCGGTCTGCTCGGTGAGCACGATGAGTTTGCCAACCTGCATGCAGAGCTTGAAGAGGCGCGTGAGCAGCTGGTCAGTATCCGTGACTTTATTCGTTTTGCTGTCACCCAGCTACGCAATTATGATGTGGTGGTCGCTCAAGGAACGACAGACGAGTTCGCTGAAGCCTCTGCTATTGTGTTGCATTCTTTATCTTTAGATTGGGCTGCCAATGATCAGATTTTGGATTGCCGCCTGACCACATCAGAGAAGCAGCAGGTACTGAGCTTATTAGAAGAGCGCATCGCTGAGCGTAAGCCATTAAGCTATTTGATTAATTTATCGTATTTCTGTGACTTGCCTTTTTATGTCGATGAGCGCGTTCTAATTCCACGCTCGCCAATCGCTGAGCTGATTCGTCAGCAGTTCCATCCATACTTTGAAGTGAGCGAGCTTGCAAAACCGATAGGCGTTAGTGTCAATAATCAAGCGCCAGCTTTTTATGATCATGGCCTAGAGATTAAACAGCTATCACAGCCCGAGCGTATTTTAGATTTATGCACCGGTTCTGGCTGTATCGCTATTGCACTTGCCACACGTTTTGTCGATGCACTGGTTGATGCCGTTGATATCGATAAAGGGGCGCTGGAAGTCGCGATGGTCAACGTCGATCATCATGACCTAGGTCATCAAGTCAATGTGATTGAATCGGACTTATTTGCTAAGATTCCTGCTGAACATCAATATGAGCTGATTGTCACCAATCCTCCGTATGTCGATGCCGCTATTATGGCAGATTTGCCCCCTGAGTTTTTATATGAGCCGGAACATGCGCTCGCAGCCGGTCAAGACGGCCTAGACTTAGTACATCGTATCTTGTTTGAAGCGCCAGATTATTTAAGCCCTGAAGGGTTGCTGGTCTGTGAAGTGGGCGATAGTGAGTGGGCATTAAAACAGGCTTATCCTGAGATTCAGTTTGATTGGTTAAGGTTTGCTCACGGCGGTCATGGTATCTTTGCCATTACTTATGATGAGCTCATGACCCATCGCCAGTTATTTGCCGCTTATGTACAATTATTGGATAGCAATCAATAAATCAAGTTTGATATTGACACTAGAATTAAAAATCAGCAATTAAAAATCGACTTCATTTGTTTAAGGATAAATATGGCTGGCAATAGTATTGGACAGGTTTTTACGGTAACGACGTGCGGTGAGTCGCATGGTGCAGGCCTGATGGCTATCGTCGATGGCGTACCACCAGGTTTGGAATTATGTGAAGCAGATTTGCAGGTAGATTTGGATCGCCGTAAACCTGGGACGTCTAAATACTCGACCCAGCGCCGTGAATCTGACGAAGTTGAGATTATCTCTGGCGTCTTTGAAGGTAAAACGACGGGCACATCGATTGGGCTTTTGATTCGTAACACCAATCAAAAATCAAAAGATTATAGTGAAATAAAAGACACTTTTCGCCCCGGTCATGCCGACTATACTTATAGTATGAAATACGGCTTTCGCGATTATCGCGGCGGCGGGCGTTCATCTGCGCGTGAAACGGCTATGCGTGTGGCGGCAGGTGCTATCGCTAAGAAATACTTGCATCAGCGCTTAGGCGTGCAAGTGCGCGGGCATGTTACCCAAATTGGCTCGGAATACAGTCAAGTGCTAGACCCAAGTCAAATCGACTGGGATTTTGTTAATAGCAATCCGTTCTTTTGTGCGGATAAAGACGCAGTCAGCCGCTTTGAAGTCTTGATAGACAGCTTACGCCGTGAAGGCACAAGCTGCGGTGCGCGGTTAGAGATTATCGCAAGCGGCGTACCAGTTGGATTGGGTGAGCCTGTCTTTGATCGTTTAGATGCGGATATTGCCCATGCAATGATGAGTATCAATGCGGTAAAAGGCGTTGAAGTTGGTGACGGCATGGCAGTGGCTGGACAGTTTGGGCATAGTTCTCGTGATGAGATGACACCCGATGGTTTTACCGCCAATCATGCAGGCGGCATCTTGGGTGGTATCTCATCAGGACAAGATATCCGTGTCAGTATTGCCCTGAAGCCAACCTCTAGTATTACCACGGCTGGCAAGAGTATCAATACAGATGGGGAAGCGATTGAGATGCTGACTAAAGGTCGTCATGACCCTTGCGTAGGTGTGCGAGCGACGCCCATTGCAGAAGCGATGTTAGCGATTGTCTTGCTTGATCATTATCTGCGTCATCGTGGTCAAAATGCGGATATTAAGCAACCAGTCCAATCGATTATTTAGATTTTCTGCCATACATTTATTTGCCCTTTGTCGCATCTACTGCTGTTCTATTAGATACGTTAGAGGGTTTTTTTATGCATGCTTAAAACTGTAATGATTCAGGTTATACATTCTAATTTAAACATTGTATGTCTTGCTTAATCAAACAAATAAATCTGATTTTATTTATCAGTTAAAGGAACTTAAAACATGAGTAACTATTTAGATGCCGTTATTGTCGAACATAATCCCTCACAAAAAAAGATAGATAGAGCAGTGATTTGGCTGCATGGCTTGGGCGCTAGCGGTCATGACTTTGAGCCAGTAGTGCCGCAGCTTGGCTTAATGGATGACATGGCGGTACGTTTTATCTTTCCGCATGCCCCCAATCGCCCAGTGACGGTCAATGGCGGTATGGTCATGCCCGCATGGTATGACATCTTAGAGATGAGCCTTGAGCGTAAAGTCGATATCGCGCAGATTGAAGAGTCCTCACAGCAAATCCATGACTTGATTGCTCGTGAAATCGAGCGCGGTGTTAAACCTGAACATATTGTCATTGCTGGATTTTCGCAGGGTGGGGCAGTGGCGTATCATGTGGCGCTCGGCTATCCACAGCGCTTAGCAGGATTGATGGCACTGTCTACGTATCTTGCGACCAATGACAATATTGACTATAGTGAGGCTAATAAAGACATGCCGATATTGATAGAGCATGGTACGCACGACCCTGTTGTTCCTGTGGTTTTAGGTGAGCAGGCACAGGAGTTGTTATCAGCGAAAGGCTACAGTGTCGTTTATCATAACTATCCGATGGCGCATCAAGTTTGCATGCCGCAAATCCAAAATATCGGTAAATGGATGAATAAAGTTTTGGCTTAGCACCTTAAGCTGTAACTTAATGTAATACGGACTGCTTATAGGTTGAAAGTCTATGGCTAAGTCCTATATAATAGTCAGTCTTATTGGGGATGTTCTGGCTTCGACGCTGGTGATGAAACTCAATGATGCATGTCGAGAGTGTATGTCCTCTCGTTAATCAAACATATATTGTTATAGTCGCAAACGACGAAACTTACGCTCTAGCAGCTTAAACCCTGCTTACTTGGTTGCTGATCACCTACAGTTGGTCAACTAAGTTGAAGCGTCCGCATGTAGGCTCGCCACAAGTGATTGTCTCAATCGCTTGGGTTCAAAAGTAGAGAATCGTCCAATCCATCCTGACTGTCGGATCGGTGCGGATTAAAACTAAAGACAGAAACTAAACATGTAGATTCATGAGCGTAATGCTGGCGGACGCGGGTTCAACTCCCGCCATCTCCACCAAATATTAAAAATCCGATCACTTAATGTGGTCGGATTTTTTTGTTTGATTTTGATAGAATGTCTAAAAGTTATAAATTGCCAGTCTCTATTTTACACAATAGCTATGCTCTAGAGTAGTTTATAATAGTCAGCTAATTTAGGATGGTTTATAAGAAATTAATGGCTTTCGGGATAATCAATATTGCCACACGTTTCAAGAAGATCTGCATCTATATGTCGAGATGCATAAGCTAATCTGGCTTTTTTTAGTTCATCTTCCCAAATACTTAAATGCTCAGACTGAACCGCCCCGGGATTGTCGGAGACTCAACATTCTGAGAGAATACGACAATGAAAAGACAAGCCTACACTCCTGAGATTAAAGAACGCGCCGTTCGCATGCTTATTGAAGCGTCAGGCTATTATCCATCCACATGGTCAGCTATTCAAGCCATTGCTCCTAAGATTGGCTGTACGCCTGAAACCCTACGATCATGGCATAAAAAATACAACGATCAAACCGTTCCTGCGTCGGTACAAGCTCAAAGCCAAGATCAACGTATTAAAGAGCTCAAGCAAGCCAATGAAATCATTCGTAAGGCAGCGGCTTTTTTCGCCCGGGCGGAGCTCGACCGTCCACCCAAGTAATGGTTGAGTTTATTGATGATAACAAAGCTGAGTATAGGGTCGAGCTGATCTGTAGAGTATTACCGATTGCCCCATCAACTTATTACCGTGCTAAAGACCTAGAGTGCTACCCTGAAAAGCGCTCACTACGCAGTCAGCATGACGATTATTATATCAGTGAGATTAAACGTATTTGGCAGGACAGCAAGTGTCGTTACGGTGCTCGTAAAGTATGGCAGCAGATGAAAGCTGATGGCGTAAAGGTTGCTCGCTGTACGATAGAGCGTTTAATGAGACAGCATGGTTTACAAGGCGTCTGGCGTAGAAAAGGTAAAATAACAACTTGCAGCCGTGATGACCAAAAACGCGCTGATGACTTGGTCAATCGTAACTTTAATGCTCATCGTCCTAACCACCTATGGGTTGCAGACTTTACTTATATTAAGACAACGAGTGGCTGGGTGTATACCGCTTTTATTATTGATGTGTTTGCTCGCGCTATCGTTGGCTGGAAAGTATCAAATCGCATGAATACCGATATGGTGATGGCGGCGTTAGATCAAGCAATAGCAGATAGAAACTATCCCAAAGATGTGATTCATCACAGTGATCGAGGGGTTCAGTATTTATCCATTCGCTATACTGATAAAATGGCTACATGCGGTGTTATAGCTTCTGTCGGTACGACAGGCGATTCATACGATAATGCATTAGCTGAAACGGTCAACGGGCTTTATAAGTCTGAGGTGATTCATTATTTAAAACAGAACTGGACTGGGGTGAAAGATGTTGAACTGGCAACTCTTGAGTGGGTAGATTGGTTTAACAAAACACGACTGCATAGCACGATTGGATATGTGTCACCTTTTGAGTTTGAAAGACGCTATTATGATAGTTTAATCCTGTCAGGCATCGCTGCCTGACTCAAGTAAATTAGCCTCCGATATAGTCGGGGCGGTTCATCTTCTTAATTAATCCTAAATTGAAATAAAAATTATTACAGACATCCTTCCATATACAATAAAGAGGTGTTTCCTATACTCATACCTGTAACAATGTCATCATCAACATCATAGCGAATACCACTATTCTTCTCAGGAGAATACCAGTAGATTAATACTATATTTCTACCTGATTCACCGTATGGATTGTCTATTACTTCAGGTGTCTCATTTGCATGTTTGCTATATACATCTTCTAAGCTACTTCCTATTTTGACTCCACTATAAGATTCAACTCCTAATTCATTAGTATATATTATTGCTACTAATCCATTTTCTATTTGATAATTGGCCTTCTTTTTTTCTATATTGCTGACTGCGTTAAAGCAGTTATCAATAACTTCTGTATCTCGCTTTAATAAAGTCTCATTGAATTTATCGCCGATATAAATATCGTTGTAACTGTCTTTGCTGAAGTGACTTGAATCATTTAGATCAGTAAGAGTACTGTCATTAATATTTTTTGTTTCAATAGTATGTGTTGAGTCAGCAACTATTTTATTGTTAGTAGTATTTTTTTCAATGACATTTATTAGGTCAACATTCTCATCAAAGCTATCTTTTTCAATAGCAGCATCATTTTGTGGGCTACAAGAGATTATTGAAACACATCCTATAATATAGATAGTAAATTTACTAAATGTCCTCAACTTCATAGCTATGACCTCCTACATGTAAATGATGATGATGATTTGGAGCCCAAGAAGTATCTGGTATTTTAGCTACTCCACCACTGGGCTTAGTACCTGTGTAAAAAGCTTTAAACTTGAATTTTTTAAAAAGCTTCACTAGTTTAGTATTTGCTTGCATATCAAATGAGGAATAAGTTGTATGAACAGCGCCACGTCTATGAGCTCCATTTTTACCGAGATATCTGAAGTCACCTGCCTCTCCATTCCTATGAGTTTTACTTGGAGCCACGGATTGACCTTTTACGTTACTCCAGCCTGTACCAATATATTCTTCATATCCATAGCTCATCATTGTACCTAGTGTAGCCGCTAAAGTTATTCCATTAGGGTAATAACGTTTACTGTCACTTTCTATTGTCCATTTATATCCAATATTATCTTTCTTGTAAAAAGCATGCTTTTGCTGATTAACAAGGTATACATCACCATCGATTTCTACATTACCTGCTTTAAGTCTAGAGACAGATATATACTTCGACTTACCCAAATTATGCTTACCCCCATTTTCATCATAATAAATAAATTCAGCATAGCCAGTAGCGTTCGCGTTCTGCCTTTTAATATTACCATTATAATAAATATGGTAACGTGTGGTGTCGCTTGCGGCTTTATCCGTTAGTACACTGGTAACTGGACGCCCGTTATTTTCAGTATGACTTTCTTCTGTTGTAGTTTTAGGTTTTGCCACAGTAGGCTTAGTCGGTGGCGGATTGCTAGCTGGTTTTGAAGATGAGCTAGTCTTGTTATTAGGTGATGGTGATGGCTTAGTATTACTTACTCCTGTTGCTTTATTTTTAGCGGTTTCATTAATATTGATAGTCCGATGAGTCACTCCTTTTAGACAACGAAGGGACACTAATGGATTGCCATTAGCTAGCCCAAACTTATAAACAAAACCAACTAGCATCTTCACACTGATCAAGCCTTGACTATTAGTCTGTTTAACGATTTCTCTGCCTCTATAAAAAATCATGAACTTAGTGTTTTTTACTGGCAATTTATTATGATCTTTTATTTCCATATTGAAGGCTTGTACTGGCAATAAAGCTCGTATTGTCTTTCCTTGATGACTGACACTTACTTTAAAATGGGCTACTGCTTGCAGTCTTCCTTCACCAGCTACAGACACTTCTATATCTTGACCCACTTCGGCTGTGATATTAGATTCTATACCTTGATTGTCAGTATGATGCTCTTTTGACTGGCCCTTATAGGTAAGGTAGTAGCGCAAATTAGTAATGGGCTTTTTGGTATCGGCTTCGACGATTGTAAGATTAAAGGTGACCTCCTTCAACGCTTCGGACGACGAGGTCTGCTGTGCTTGCTGTTGTTTGTTTTGTTCATTACGTTGGTCTTGAGGTGATTTGTCTGGAACTGGACGAGGCGTAGGGGCGCTAGGCTTATTAAGCACGCCAGTTGTTTTGATGCTGCCTGTTATATCTATGGTATAACTCTGTCTTTGATCAGCCTTTTGAACTATGGTTTGTGATTTGCCATTGACAGTAATTTTGATTACAGCATCTGGATGACGAACGATAACAGGGATTTTGCCATCTTTATTAGTAGTGTAGGTGTTCTTAATTTTACCTACTTTTGAATAATGTTTGCCAGCTTTATACTCAGATTCAACTTGTACTGCAATGCCTGATACAGGGCTATTATTGTCTTTAACTGTGATATATATTTTGCGGTTGCAGCAAGATTCCATATCGTAGTAGTTAAGCAAATCCATATAATCTTTCACACTAGTGCCATTACCATCTTTCTTGTTTGTTTTCCCACTTGATAGAGCGTAGTCTCTTAATGAACCATAACCAACTAAGTGAGAGGCAGCAATACAGCCAGATTCTGTTAGTTCAACACCATTCATTGTCTTGCCGTAAAACTCATTTATATTCTCATTTCTTATATAACCGCAGTTTTTATTGACAAGTATATTAATAGCAGTTAACTGATGTCGTCTTCCTCTAAGATAATCAGCTTTAGAATTTACTCCATCTTTACCAGTCCAACTTCCGACCCAATCATTATTGGTAATTGCTTTTTGAAATGGACTGTTTTTATTAGTGCTAAAGGCATATGGCACAGTAAAGAAACCTGCATCATAAAGAGCTGATTCGCCAACTTGAAAATATCCTATATATCCCCTTTTAGGTGGCTGGTTATGAACTTCTTGACGTTTAATATTGATTGGACTGTTATCAGGCTGATTTAAATCAGAACTAGTTTCTCTACTAGACAATGCATAGAAAAAACCTTGACGATCAGATGGATAAGTAATTTGATTGACTGGCTTTACAAAGCTCATTTTTTCCCCGCTTATTAATTTTAATAACTTTGTTTGTCCACATACTGATTAAGAATAAATTTTCCTTTCGGAAAACTATCTAGGTCTCCAAGATACTTACGTTTACCTTCTGAGATATGTTGAAGAGGATTAGTGCGTGTTACTGTTACTAAAACGCGCTTTTTTTTCTTTGTTTCATATATATAAAAAACATGCAATGGACTGTTTTTATCATACAACTCATAGATTATTACATTATCAAAGCCTGATGTTTTTACTTGAGTACAGTAATAAGGACTCATTAGCCAGCGAACCCTATTCATTCCCATTCCGTAATAGTTCAGATCATCTTCAATATTTTGCCAAGTAAAGCCAAAGTTTTTCTGATCACACTTCTCCTCAGAATCATGAATCGTATTAAACTCTAGTTTTACATTTTGATTTGTTCTTAAGTTTTCTTGTTTCACTTGTACTGTCACAGGCGTTGTCGAAACTTTGGGCACTTCGGACAAAGGCTTGGCGCTCACACAGCTGATAGAGCTAACAGCTAATGTTAAAGATAAAAGTACAGTTTTACGTAAATTATTAGTTACCAAATTCATGGTAGTCATCCTCTAAATTGTCATTCATGTCAGCTTCTGAGTCAGATTCATCAATTTCATTATCATCAGTCTCCTCAGGAGCACAGCATTCTTCATCTTCATGATCATGGTTACTGTTGTCAATTTCATTTTCTATCATCAGTAGCTCTTCAGCATCCTCATGACCAATGATAATGACTTCAATTTGATCTTGTTCAGTTCCATATATTCTAGGTGTCCTACCATCCTCTGGTAATACATTGTTAAACTCAGTACCTTTAGTATGGTTAATAATTTTGTACTCTCTACCTACTGTTAATATACCCTCTTCTAACAATTGGCTAAAATCGAAGCGGCGGCTAAAGAGTCCTGAAGTTGGTAAAGCAATCACTGGTGCATTAACCTGACCACCCCCCACCAACGCTTTCTTCACCGCCAGAACCTTAATCGTCCCCGGACACACAAGCTTAATTCCACCGTCATCGATTGTGATTGAAGCTCCACCTGACGTTTGCAGCTTAATCCGCTTAGGACTTGACAGATTCACCTGTCCTGACGCACTGCCAATCGTCATCGACTGCTGACTGTGCAATTGCAACTCACCGCTTTGTGCCTGTATGGCTACAGGTTTGGTATTGGCGCTGATATGTAACCCTGATAGATCGACTAGACCACCAGCCCCAGAGAGGGAGCCAATCGTATTTGCCATCAGCGTATAATTACCTGCCACCACATCCGATTGGGTGCTACCTGATTGCCTAACGATTATTTTTGCTGTCCACAATGTATTGCTGCTTGAGGCGAGGATACTGTCACGACTGACCAGTAGTACATCAGCTGCGCCAAGCACTTCCGTATTTAGCGTCTCATCGATGATTTGTGCACTGGTTTTAAAGGCTTCTATCGTTTGGTTGGCATCACTAATTGCTGCCGTGGATTGCAAGTGCGCCTGCTTGGCCTCTTTAAAGGTTTCACTCAGCTCAATGCCCATTCTTAACTGACGTTGTCCTGCATCATTGACCCAAGCCGATTCGTGCTCGCTTTGACTATGTCTGATATCAAAGGTGGATAGCAGTACACCGGTATCACCGGTGATTTGCAAACCATGGTCGGTTGCTAGATTAATCCCTTGTCCACTGTCTGTTGATTGATGATTACTAAAGCGATGACGTAGTACGCCTAATTCTAATACATGCTCATCAGGAGCGAAGATAGCTTGATCTGTGATGGTTGGCATCTCAATATTGGCGCGCCCCCCAGTATTTACCGTCCACTGCAGACCGACTTTGCTTGGCGTATCATCAAAGCTAAATGCTACTTGAGAATCTGTGTCAAGTCCGTATTGCGCAATACCGGATATCCAACCACTATGATTATCATCCTCTTGAATTTGTGAATGACCAAGAGCGCCGCCATGCCATCTAGGTGAAGCACCATTTTTTAAATTATGGCGATTAGACCGCCCTGCATCCAAACAAGTGATATCTTTGTCATCCACATCGCCCATACCAATACCGTCATAAATAGAGCGGGTAATAACAGGGCTGTCTATATCACCATACCAATAATTAAGGAGCACCGATTGTCCAAGTCTTGGAGAAAACTGCCAGCCATGTGACGCACCCGATGACAGTTGTAATGAACGTAGCGGTGGGGTAGTACCGTCATCATCAGGGCTGATACCTGACCAGACAGGGGTGGTGATAGTTTGCTGTAAACCGTTGTCAGTGACGTGTGATTCATAGCTTGGCGTGGTAGTGTCACCAGTCCGTGCTTGGGTAAGACCTCTGTAGGTATTGCTTACTAACGATAAGCTGCTGGGATAAGGGGTGTAAGGGATAGCCGCACGTAAAAGGGTTGCGGATGCCCATATGCCGGTTTCAAATAAAAGCTCATAACCATGCTCAGGAATACTGATAAAGCGATGCTGGGTAACCTTACGTAGCCAATCTTGAATAAAAGAGCGATTGTTATAAGAGACGCTATCACTGTCCGGCTCAATACCCATCACGTGAGCGTCTAAACAATGGACAGAGAGACCGCCTATCGCAGGCAAGTCACTAATACTCACAGAAGAACCTGTATGAATTCCTCGCATGGCCCCCATAGCTCGGTAGGTTTCGCGCTGACACTTATTAGCAGCAACCCATTGAGCCGCAAGCTGTGCTGCTGCTTCATCGCTATTAATACGAGAGGGGGAGCCAAATAATATAGTGCTGTCATCTAATGCTAACGGTGATTCATCAGCTGCCTGACCCTCATAGATAATATCTGTTGCCAATCCATCAGCTTTTACCTGAACAGTAGCGCTACCCAGCTGTTTGACACTCATTTGTAGCGTATTAATCGTATCTTGTCCTGACTGAATAGAAGACTGAGCATAACGATAGTGCATCACTGACTGCTCAAGCTCATCTAAACGACTGGCCAAATACCAAGTACCGAGATTGTCTACCGAATCACCCGGCTGCCATAGGGCAAAAGCTCCAATATCCGTTAATACGCCTTTTATAAAGTCCCAGTCACTCAAGTTAGATTGAGTGCGCATCGGAAGCGAAGCGTTGAAGCGCTCTGATGCCAACAGCGCATCAGAAACCTGCCAATCAAAATCATAATGCGTAAGAATGCTAGTGATAATGCTAAGCGTAGACTGCTGTGTGAATGTGCGGCTATGTATAGATTGGGTCAATTGCCAATCAGGTGTAACAATGTCTAACGTATAAAAGTGCACGCCACCATCAGAATGTTGGCAATCAACCGCTTGAATAAGACCTGTACGGTAGGTTACACCCAAATCGGCTAAAGCACTGGATAAGCAAACAGATGTATTTAATAAAGACAAACATTCGTTCGAACTTAAAAAAGTGTAACTATAAGCCAGTAACTGATTGGGTAATGTCTCATTAATGGCACTTGACCAAGAGAAGGCAGTTAAACTAAGAGCGATATTATCCTCTAAGTCTTTACTTATGGATACTTCATGAATGTTATTAGTCTTGGAGAGCATAGGTGATATTCCGATAACTGCGAAAATATTACGCAGCCGGTCACTTAAAGGTAAGCACTGCTAAATTATTTGCTAAGAAAATTATAGAGTTTATTGAAATATTGTCAAGTATCTGTATAATCGATTCAAATATAATTATGATGAAGATGAACTTTAGTTATAATTTATCAGTTTTATTGCTGGTTTTTTCTTATTTTTGCGTTCTTATTGATGGCATTTCGCTTATGAATAATATTTATGCTACTAAGCTTTCTACTATAAGTTTATTATCTATTGTGTTGAGCACTGGGGTGTTAATAACGGGTTGTAGTGCCGGTGCCAAAAAAACACCACAACCTATTTCATCGCCGCCGCTGATCGCTAAAAAACTTCAGTCGCCATCATTGTCTTATTTACCAGAAGTCATCGCAGTAGATGATGAGAGTCAAATAACGGCTGCCCAATGGATACTAATTGCACAAAGTAATTATCAAGCACAAAAATATGCGCGCTCATTGCGAGCGGCTACAAAAGCTTTAGAGTTTGACGCGCAGTCGCTAGAAGCTCGTCAGCTCGCGATGTTGTCTGCTGTCAAAATCACTGAGACTAATATTGATAGTTATCAAGATGATGTGACGCTAAGTAGTAGTAATAAAAGCGAGTTGAAAACAACTTTGGAAAATTTGACGACGTTACTGAATACGTCAGATGAATAGATTTGGGTATTAGGGTATGTCAATGAATCAAAAGAATTGGGTCTGCGGTGAGTAATCTTATGATAGGTAATGTCAGTAAAGTGACTAAATCGGCTATAGCTGGTTTTATTATTATGTGTTCAGGGATGAGTGTCGCCCATAGTGAGCTTTCAATCCAAGAAAGAGAGCCGGAATCTAGTATTACCAATCGATATGCTGCACTCAAAAATGCAGACGAAACATCTGTGGAGCTACATCAGCTGATTGCAGAATTGAATCAAAGAGTTACTGTCAATCCTGCCGATTCCCTAGCATGGGAGCTGTTGGCTCAGATTTACTATAGCAATGGTTATCATGCTAATGCTGTCTATGCCGCCAGTGAAGCTGTTGAAAAAGGCTATAGCACGCCGACTTTGAAAAAAGTCCTGCTCAACAGTAGTGCTATGGTGGCTCAAAATCAGCTCAAGGGGCATTACTTATCGACTGATGTAGATGAAGACTTCATAAAAGAGTATCAGAATGCCCTTAGCAAGATATACGGCTCAATATACGACTTTAATTATGATGAGTCTTTACCAAAACCTCCCGCGCCCATCGTAAGACCGAAAGCGCGTCAAATGAAAAGCACATCAAATTCACGCCACCGTGCGCCTATACCGAAAAAAGTAAAAACAACTGCCAAGAAAAAGACAGTAGTACAGAAGCCACGAGTTGCGCCAAAAGTGCTACCCGCTAAACAACCGATTAAAAGCTTGCCATCTAATAGCGGCAAATCAAGTACCGCTGATCCATTCAAGATCTTACGTTAAAACAGGTGCGTTTTATCCAGTGTGATAAAACCAGAATAGCAATTGCTTAGGTGACTTATATGGCCAATCAAGACAGTGTACAAAAGAAGCTTGCAAAAGTACGTGCGCCCCGAGTGCATCTTACTTATGACGTTGAAGTGGGCGACTCGATAGAGACGAAAGAAATTCCTTTTGTGGTGGGAGTACTAGGGGAATTCTCTGGTGACTCTGTACTTGAACAACCACGCTTAAAGGATAAAAAGTTTGTCGAAGTGGACTTAGATACTTTTGATGAGGTGATGTCAGGTTTAGCACCGCGTGCGACGTTTCGGGTTAGTAATGACTTGAGTGATAAAGGCGGCGAGTTTGCCGTTGATTTGGCATTCAATCGCATTGATGACTTTCGCCCAGAAGCAGTAGCCGCGCAAATTGAGCCATTGAAGCAGTTGGTACAAGCACGTGATCGACTGGCTGATTTGCGCAATAAAATCTCAGCCAACGAAAAGTTGGAGGATTTATTGGACGAGGTACTTAAAAATACTGAGCAAGTCAGAAAAATGGCCGAACAAAATCTAAGCGATGGGGAATAAGGTATGAGCGCTCAAGCCCAGTATGGTTCAGATATTATAGAAGAAAGCTTTGATTTGCTTGAAGATATCGTAAGTAAGAGCAACATTGCTAAATCCGATGAGGAAAAAAACCGTGCCAAGTCACAAATTGCAGAGCTTGCTAATGAAGTCATGCAAGGTACAGTAACTTTATCGGATAATTTGGCAGCATCGATTGATGCCCGTATTGCCCAAATTGATGCGCTGATATCGAAGCAATTGACCACGGTCATGCACGCGCCTGAATTCCAAAAGCTAGAGTCTAGTTGGCGCGGTCTGCATTATTTATGCAGTCAGACACCTTCTGAATCCATGCTAAAAATACGCATGCTCAATACCACTAAGCGTGAGCTAACCAAAGATTTCCAGTCTTCAATCGATTTTGATCAAAGCACGCTGTTTAAAAAGATATATGAAGAAGAGTTTGGTAGCTTTGGTGGCGAACCGTATGCCGCCATTGTCGGTGATTTTGAGTTTACGCGCCAAAATGCTGACATGTATTTGCTTGAACAACTGTCTCATGTGGCAGCTGCTGCGCATGCGCCGTTTGTATCAGCTGCTTCAGCTGAGATGTTTGGACTTGAGTCATTTACAGATATTGGGCGCCCTCGTGATTTATCAAAGATATTTGAAACGGCGGAATATATACGCTGGCGTGCTTTTAGGCAGTCTGAAGATGCACGCTATGTAGCGCTTACTGTTCCTAGATTCTTAGGCCGTCTACCTTATAACCCTAAAGATGGCACAGTGGTCGAAGGTTTTAATTTTGTTGAAGAAGTTTCTGGTACAGACCACAGTGATTATTTATGGGTCAATGCGGCCTATGCTTTCGCGTCACGTTTGACATCAGCTTTCTCTGATTATCGTTGGTGCGCCGCCATCCGCGGTGTTGAAGGAGGTGGGTTGGTTGAAGGCTTGCCTGTGCATACTTTTAAAACCGATGAAGGTGATTTGGCGCTCAAATGCCCAACGGAGATATCCATTACCGATCGCCGTGAAAAAGAGTTAAGTGATTTAGGATTTATACCGTTAGTGCATTGCAAAAACACCAACTATGCTGCCTTTTTCGGTGCGCAGTCTGTACAAAAAGCCAAGACTTATCAGAATGATGATGCCAATGCCAATGCGGTGCTATCCACTCAATTGCAGTACATCATGGCGGTCTCACGCATTGCTCATTACTTAAAAGCCATGATGCGTGACAAGGTTGGTAGTTTTTTAGCGCCTGGTAATGTTGAGTCGTTTTTAAATGACTGGATTTCACGTTACGTCTTGTTAGATGACGGTGCCTCTCAAGAAGCAAAAGCTCAGTATCCGCTGCGCGAAGCTTCTGTACAAGTTGTAGAAGTACCGGGTAAGCCTGGTGTCTACAAGTCAGTGGTCTTTTTGAGACCACACTTTCAACTTGACGAATTGTCTGTTTCTTTGCGACTGGTTACTCAACTGCCGCAGTCTAGCAACAGCTGATCGTTTATTAAAATCCAACGTTAACATTAAACTTCTCAAACAAGGTGTGTGATATGAAAGATATTTATATTCAGTTCCGTGGCAAATATAAAATTGATGGCGAGTCTCGTGATAGCGAGCATAAAGGTTGGCTTGAAGTAAATACTTGGGATCATTTGATTCGTCAGCCAAAATCAGCGACAGCCAGTAGCGTTGGTGGTCATACTTCTGAGCGTTGTGAACATGCTGATATGACATTTATGAAAGATTTGGACTCGACCAGTCCTAAGCTATGGGAAGCGTGTTCTGCTGGCTATACTTTCGATGAGATTCAAATTGATTTTTATCGTGCCAACGGTGATAAACGAGTTAAATATCTTGAAGTGAAACTGAAGCATGCACTTATTGCAAGTGTTGAGCCTACGGTACGTTCAGAAGGTGTGCCAATCGAAAAAGTCGGTATTAAGTATGCGGCGGTTGAGTGGACGTACACTCAGCAGGATATCGATGGTACTGCTAAAGGCGCAGTGACTAAGAAGTGGTCGCTAGCCAATAACACTGCTACTTATACCGCTTAAGCGAGATAGTGTTAGGTGTTATCCATTTATATATCTTGCCGAAAAGAAAGGTTTATATTTAGGCCTTTCTTTTTTATTTATTCAATTAGGGACGCTGATATCAATGAATTACGCTGCTAAGGCCTCTAATAAAGAAGTGGGTTTTCGCCCAAACTTGTTCGAACAACTGTTCGATGATCAGCCTCGGCATTTAGCGCATGAGCTCGTGGTTCGCAGGCTTAATATTGATGAATTGAAATCGTCCGTCGCCCAAGATTTGGAATCTTTATTAAATACCCGTTGTGTGGTGTCAAGTAAGCTGCAAGCCTATCAACACGTGCGCTCATCGATATTAAACTTTGGCATATTGGACTTCGTTGGATTAAGCAGTGCCAATCCTGTTGATTGTGATTATATCTGTCGTCAAATTGCTCAAACGGTTGAGCAGCAAGATACTCGATTAAAAAACGTTCGAGTCTCATTAGATATTGGCGCGGTCGATGTCAATCAGCTGTGTTTTTCTATTGAAGCTTTACTAAAAGTTTATCCAGCACAAGAGCTGGTCAGTTTTGATGCGTTCTTTGAGCCAAGCTCTCAGCGTTACTTAATAAAATAATCAGTATTTATTTAATGCAATAAATACTCTCACCGCTCAATCTATGTCGTTGGCAGCGATCAATATACTGAGGCATCATGGACAGTTTACTTCCTTACTTTGAGCATGAGCTTAGCCTGTTTAATAAACAGTCAAAAGAATTTGCCAAGAAATATCCCAAGATAGCCAATCGGCTATTGATGGGGCACGATACGGTAGATGATCCACATATTGAGCGCCTTATTCAGTCTTTTTCGTTGATTAGCGCACGCATCAATAAAAAGCTGGACGATTCATACGCTGACTTTACCGAATCCTTATTAGAAGTGGTTTATCCTGATTACCTCAAACCTTTTCCATCGGTCTCTATTGCGCAGTTTAATTTAGGCGTACAGGGCAATGCGATGAGTGAGGCAGTTTTAGTTCCTAAACAAAGCCCATTTGCCACACAAAAAATAAACGGGACGCCGTGTCAGTTCCAGTCAACTCAAGATGTGACTTTACTGCCGCTGCAGATAGATAACGTCAGTTTTGAGACTCACCAAGAAGTGTACGACAATCAGCATGGACTGCTTAATGGTTGTATTAGTATTAAATTTAAAGGTCTTAATCCGAGCTTCGATTATCAAGCGTTATTAAATCATGCGCTAGATTTATATGTAGATGAAGATGCGAGTCAAGGTACAAGCCTTTGGGACTTGTTGTGGTGTGATGTGAGACAAACCCATCTACAAGGCAAGCAAGTCAACAAGGTATCGGGTAGTCCGTTCGAGATAATAGGCTTTGACCCTGAGCAGAAAATTCTTCCAAGCCATCGGGTGAGTAATGTGGCCTCTGCCTTATTAAAGGAATACTTTTATTTTCCTGAAAAGTTCAATTTTTTACGTCTAAATCTTGGAAAAATTTGCCCTGATTTAAAAATCGATGGCAATGGCTTTGAGATACGCTGTTATTTTAAATTTGATAAAAAAAACACCATCCGGCTAAAAAATCTACAGCAACTGAGTGCCAGTAGCATCAAGCTGTTTTGCACACCAGTCGTCAACTTATTCAAGGCAGCCGCCAAACCCATTCAAGTCACTCATCGTTCTATCTATTATGATTTGGTGCCCGATACCCGTGCATTGTTTCAGCATGAAATCTATGAAGTTAATAAAGTTATAGAATCCAAACAGAGTGACAATCGTTTAATACAGCGTGAATACCATCCATTTTATGCGCTCAATCATTATGAGCAGCAAGATGACGGTCGTTATTACCATATCAAACGTGATAAGGATATGGCTGAGTTCAAGCAAGGTTTTGAATATCAGATTATGTTTGTGGAAAAAAACCGTGAAGATTTATCCGGCGCGGTGAGCATGAGTGCTTCTTTATTGTGTACCAATAGAGACTTGCCAGCCCAAGTAGTGTTTGGTCAAAGCCGCGGCGATTTGTTTAGCGAAGGGATGACAGGTTTTAGCAGTTTGTCGTTATTAAAGCAGCCGACCAGAACGGCACGGTTTGAATATACAGGCGAAGAGCGTTGGCGCTTGATATCGCTGATTAGTCTAAACTTTTTATCATTGGCTGCTCAAGATGCGGAGCTGATGAAAGAGTATCTGTCGCTATATGATATTACCCAATCCGCTTCTAATAAACTCTTGGTTGAAGGTATTGTCTCTGTTGCAACCAGCATTAAAGCTCGACGTATTCAGCGTTTGCCGCAACCGGGGTTTGTACGCGGTACGGTGATTGATATTCAAATTAACCAAAAGAATTTTGCTGGGGTCAGTATCCGCCAGTTTGCCCATTTACTGGCGCATGTTTTTGGTTATCACGCCAGTTTAAATAGCTTTGTTGAAGTGTCCATAAGCGACGCTGTTACCAAAGAGGAGATATATAGATGTCACCCACGCAGTGGTCTCAGTCCTCTTATTTAACCGATCTAATAGCTGCGCCGCAAACCTATGAGCTATTGCAAGCGCTGCGTTTGATTGAGCGCGAAGTCAGTATGGGGCATACGCCTATTGAAGTGCGCTACCGTGCCTCGTTGTCACTGGCGTATCCGCAAGCTGAAATTGAGTCGATGGCGCTCATTGCTCAAGAAAATATGGAAGGCAGTGCTAGTTCAGTAAAGGCGGATCAAGTAAAGAGTAGGCAGATAGAGGTCTATCCAGCAGTTATCGGACTCACAGGTCCATTGGCGGCCTTGCCAGCGATGTATACCGATCATCTGGCATCGCGAGTCAATCATGCAAAAGATAAAGCAGCACCGGCATTTTTAGATTTGTTTAATCATCGTTTAACTGACTTATATGTGCAGGCGAGTTGGTTTTATAACTTGCCATTACAGTATGAGATAAATAATAAAAAGGACAGTTATCTACTGAGCTTGCGGGCGCTTGCGCGGCAGCCGAAGAAACTCACAGCAATCGATAGCTTGATTGCCTATGCTGGCATGATTGCACCAGGGCGTCTGACTGCCGATCAATTATCGCATGTGTTGTCGCATTTTTTGGATAGTACCGTTAGTGTCGAGCAGTTCGTGCCTGAATGGTTTGATCTGCCCGCAAGTGAGCAAACAGTACTTGGTGGGCAGCACGCCGCACTGGGGCTCTCTGCATTTTGCGGCGCGCGTGTCGTACAGTTTGATAGCAAAATTAGAATCGTATTTCACCAGTTAGATGCCAAGCGTTATTTAAGGCTGTTACCAGCGGGTGACATGTATCACATCATTATTGATTTTATTCGCAAATGGTGTGGGGTCAGCTTGGCAGTTGAGATGCAATTAGAGTTAGATAAGCAATATATCACCCCTTTGTCATTATCTGAAAATAGTTTTGGTGGTTTGGGTCAGGGCGGGTTTTTGGTGTCGCAGCCTGCGACGAAGCATCATGATGACACTCGTTATGCGTTGCCTATTCAGTAAATATTTTATGACCAATGGATAGGTTGCTTGTCTATTTATCAGCAATCCTAAGTTTTATATAGGTAGGTTTTACCTATTGTGAAGAGCCATAAATTAGTTTTACAAAAATGATATGCAGTCTATTAAAAATGCCAAAGGAAAAGGTTTATGAGCCAGTTAAAAGCTGTAATTACCCGCTTGAGTCCAAGTTGCCGACAGTGTTTGCAGCAGGCAGCTAGGCTTTGTATCAATAACGGGCACCGTGAAGTTGATACGGTTCATCTGCTACACGAACTGATTGCTACCCCGTACAATGATGTGGCTCAAATACTCAAAGCTAATAAGGTTAGCCAGCAATCACTCTTAGCAGACATAACAGATTCGCTCAATACCTTTGGGCAGGCAACAGGTCTAACGCCTGTATTTAGTCAAAGCTTGATGGCGTTGTTAGAAGATGCGTGGGAGCTTGCCAGTAGCCAATATAATAAAAGTGATAATAACAGTCCTCTAGAAATCCGCTCTGGACATATATTGCTCGTGCTATTAGCGTATGAGCGTTATCAGCCATTATTAAAAACCCTTTCTGAGCAGCTACAGTACATCGATCGTTTTACCCTAAAAGATGATTATGAGCGTCAGTGTCTTGGTAGTACCGAAGGCAGTGGCACTATCCAATCAGCCAAGGTGGCGCTAGGTGAGAATACCAATACCAATAGTGATAGGTCTGATAACAGTGACACGCAATCAGAACTAAGCCAGACCACCAAAATACCAACTCCTGCGCTAGATAAATATACTTATGATTTGACCGCAAAAGCCAGTGCCGATCAAATAGATCCAGTGATAGGCCGTGAGTTTGAGATTCATCAGCTGATTGATATTTTGATTCGTCGTCGTCAAAACAATCCTATTTTGACAGGTGAGGCAGGCGTTGGTAAAACAGCTGTGGTAGAGGGATTGGCGCAAAAAATAGTCGCCGGTCAAGTCCCTGATCAGCTCAAAGACGTGACGATACGCAGTCTCGATATGGGGCTATTGCAAGCTGGGGCGAGTGTCAAAGGTGAATTTGAGAACCGTCTAAAGCAAGTCATCGAAGAAGTACAAGCCTCGCTACAGCCGATTATCTTGTTCATCGATGAAGCGCATACCTTGATTGGCGCTGGCGGGCAGGCAGGTCAGAATGATGCGGCTAATTTATTAAAGCCTGCGCTGGCTCGTGGTGAGCTGAGAACCATTGCTGCGACGACATGGTCGGAGTACAAAAAATACTTCGAAAAAGACGCTGCATTGTCACGTCGCTTTCAGGTAGTCAAGGTCGATGAGCCTGATATCGATACGGCAGTGGCGATGATTCGTGGTTTGAGTGCCAAGATGCAGGCGCACTTTGGCATATTGATAGATGATGATGCACTGCAAGCAGCCGTTGAGCTGTCAGCACGTTATATCAGTGATAGACAACTGCCTGATAAAGCGGTCAGCGTACTAGATACGGCAGCGGCACGAGTAAGCTTATCAAAGACAGCCATGCCTAATCAGCTTGATAGACTACAAGCCAAAGGCGTGCAACTAGAGCAGCATATCAACAATCTCAGTCAACAGCTTGAGCGTATCGGCGGCATTGCCGAAAAAGAAAAAATCGGCCAAAAAATTGCTGTGCTTGATGAGCAGCGTCAGGCCAATAAACAAAGCATTGCTGACATGACCAGTCGCTGGCATAAGCAACGTCAGCTTAATGATCAGCTTGATGCACTCAATCAGCAATTGAATGGCAAGGCAGATGATGCCTTTAATACGAATACGCTCAGTGCAAAAGAGCGTTTGGACAAACAAACTGAATATCAAAATATCGAGCAGTCGCTAAAACAAATACAAGAGACGCATCGCCTGATTCATCCTGTATTAGATCGGCAGGTTATCAAACAGATTATCTCAGATTGGACCGGAATTCCACTTAATGATATGGCGGGGAATGAAAAAGACCATATCTTAAATTTGGCTGATACCTTGCAAGCGCGTGTCATTGGGCAAGATCATTCTGTGGCTGCTATCGTGAAGCGGATTCATACTGCAAAAGCTAGGCTAGATGATCCTAGTCGCCCGCAAGGTGTCTTTATGTTAGTAGGGCCAAGTGGTGTTGGTAAAACAGAAACCGCATTGGCGTTATCAGAGGTATTGTATGGCGGTGAGCGCAATCTTATCACTATCAATCTTTCAGAATATCAAGAAGCACATAGCGTTGCCTCCTTAAAAGGCTCGCCGCCAGGTTATGTTGGCTATGGTGAAGGTGGCGTATTGACAGAAGCTATTCGCCGTCGTCCCTATAGCGTGCTCTTACTCGATGAAGTAGAAAAAGCCCATCCAGATGTACTCGATTTGTTTTATCAGGTCTTTGATAAAGGGGTAATGGAAGACAGTGAGGGGCGTTTGATTGATTTCAAAAACACGCTGATCTTATTGACCAGTAATGTTGGTTCCTCCGCGATTATGCAGCAGTGTATCAATACCGATCCAGCCGTCACTGATTTTAGCTTACCAGACAGCGACAGCTTAAAACAGGTCATCAATCCGCATTTGTATAAAGTCTTTAAACCTGCATTTTTGGGTCGTTTAACCGTTATTCCTTACTATCCATTGACTGATGATGCGCTTGCAGAGATTATTGGCTTAAAGCTCGACAAAATCACTGGCCGTATCCGTGATAATTACGATATTCCTTGTGTCATTGATCCTGAGGTAATTGAGCTGATTTTATCACGTTGTCATGAAGTCGATTCTGGTGCACGTAACGCCGATGCGATTATTAGTCATACCTTGCTACCGCAGCTGGCGGGTCAACTGCTTGCCCATGATGACAGTCAAAGTATGCTAAAAAATATCACGGTACTTGTCGATAAGGACGACAATTTTGCCTATCGTCTTGATACTGAAGCTGTTGTAGCGCTCAATCAAATAGCGCAATACAGTGAATATAAGACTGAAGATAAAGTTAATGAGGCGCCAAGCAAACAAGTTTCAGCTAAGAAGTCTGTCACCAAAAACGCTACTACTAAAGAGCCTGCCGTTAAAAGACCGCCAGTGAAAAAAACGGTCAGTAAAAAGGCTGTTAAGGAAGAGGCACTATAATGAATACCGATAACTTTTTAGCAACCAATATTGACACCCTTATCGCGCCAATCGATGGCAGCCATCATGGGGTCGGTGAAGATCTCATCTTTGATCCACGTATCGATGCTATCGTTGCCGCTCGTCAAGAGGATGACCCATTACTGGCGCAAGGAAACTGGGTCACTGAGCTAAAAGTGGCTGACTGGGATTTTGTCAAAAACCAATGTGCCGAGTTGCTCAGCCATACCAGTAAAGATATGAAGCTCGCACTTTGGTATGTGGATGCATTGAGTCATACCGATCATTTAGCGGGTATTAGCCAAGGTTTGAGTCTATTGCAGACACTGAACGATGACTATTGGCTAACTATGTATCCGCCACTAGATGGCGAAGAAGAGAGCATGGATATCAGGGCAGGGTTGCTGTCATGGTTTGTCAAAGCGCTCACTGATGATATCAAGCAACTATCACTTGCTGATACTAAGGTAGAAAGCTATAACTATAACTACTACCTAACTGCTCGTGATCATGATAAGCAGCGTCAGCAAAACCCCGATAGCGAAACCTCCAATCAACTAACATTAAGCGACTACAACCACGCCATAAAGAACAGTAACGAAACTTGGCAAAAAACACTCATGAGCAATCTCAATAAAGTTACTGAGCAGTGGCAGGCACTGACTGATCAGCTCAATGATCTAATGGGTATGGATGCACCTGTATTTGCGCCTGTGACGGATCTGTTAATGGCATTGAAGCAACATTTGCACCCACTGCTACCAGAGTATGCCGATACTACTAATAGTATTAGTCAAGAGGGCATAGCCGATACTGTAGACAGTACAGGTGATCATGAAAGTACGAAGTCGAACGGTAATAAATCATTAGCTAGCACAAAAAATGTCACCTTAACTGATTTTAATCCTAGTAACCGCGATCATCAAAGCAATCGTCGGCAAGCGCTTAAATTGCTGGCTCAAATCCAAGAGTATTTTGCGACCAATGAGCCACACAGTCCAGTGACTTTTTTACTGGGTCGAGCGATTGATTGGGCCGATATGCCGTTGGATCAATGGTTGGCTCATATCATTAAAAACGAAGATCAATTATCCATGATCTCTGACATGGTTGGTATTCAACCGAAACGACAATCGTCTGACGATAGCTATTGATGATGAGCATTAAAGTTGGATTGATGGGGCGGTTTCTCCACTGGCAATCTCTGCGGAATGTGTGATCTTGTGATATTAAACTTTACACCTTTGGACTGATAAAGAAGGGCTTATCATGGTATGGACTCAAACAAAGCGCCATCTGCAAATTAGTAGTGCGCATCCTGATATCGCCAGCAGTCTTATTCAACAGGCAGATATTGTCGAAAGTTTGCTTGGTATGCCGCTGCCAGACAGTGTCTGGCAGAAACCCGCGCTTATGCCAGCGCTTAATGCCTATCCAAGTCCTTACCATCAAGATCAACGAGCGCAGTCTTATCAGCAGCGCCAGCTTGCACTGTATTGCGGCTACCGTATTAGTATCACGTTATTGCATCCACAAGTAGGGCTGGATATAAAGGAGTGGTTAGGGCAAAGTATGTCCATACACTGGCACACTAGTGACCCTATACTGCCAAGCCAAATTCGCCACGGCATTATTACTGAAGCAGTTGCCGTAGGTAGTAACAGTGGTATGGCTGCCTACCGTATTATTTGCGAGCCTATTTTAAGTCAATTACGTTTTAATAGTCATAATCGCCGCCACCATCATCTCAGTTTAAGTGAGCTTATTAGCCAAATCATCAGCCCGTATAGTATGGACATCGAGCTTGACGAGCGCCTCAGTGATGATAGTAACTACCATATTCAGCATAGCGTTCAGTATAATCAAACCGATTTCGCCTATCTAACACAATACCTTGCCCTCTATAGTGTCACTGGCTACTACCGTCATGAGAGCGATAAGCATACTTTGGTTTTATTGCCACACGACGCTGAAGCCTTACGCCCAGACACAAACGATATTCAAAGGATCTTAAGTCAAAACCCTGCTAATCTCGCTGATAGAAAAGATTGCATCACTGCCATTCGTCCACGTATTGCTCAGCATACCCAACAAAGCAACCTATATCGCTATGATAATCGTCTGATGGATACTTATACAGGCAGTAGCAGTAGCGAGCAACCTATTAACTCATCAAGCAGCACTCATCAGCGCTTTTTGCACAGTCATACCTATTTTGATGATGCGGGTCTCGATAGGCTTGCCACCCGCTACCAACAGAACGCGCAGCAGCTTGCCAATCTAGGCAGCCTAACAGGCAATATTCGTCATCTGAATCTGCCATGCGCTCATTACATTGAGGGCAATCCTTATGTGGCTGAGCCTATAAGCCTAGTCTCCATTCACCATCATATAAATAATCATTTGCCCACCGATTGGTTAGGTATGTCACCCTTTGACCCCATTACTTTACAGCCTAATACGAGCCACGATAATGATGATAACAACGTCCATCAAATTACGGCTTGCTATCTGCCATTTCCGCATCATCATCATATTCCTTATGGTGAACAGCTTGCTAAACTTGGACAACCGCATCCGAGTCTAACAGGTCTTATGAGCGCCAGCGTCATTGATACCGCAAGTGGTAGCGCCGTAGACACCGATCGCAACCACCGCGCCCATATTAGTTATCAATGGGAGGGCAACAGCAGTGAACAAAGTGCCCAATGGGTACCCATAGCCAGTCACCTCGTCGCCGACCACATGGGGCAAATGTATCCCTTGCGTCACGGTCAACACGTCCTCATCGACTTCATCGGTGGCGACATCACCCATCCCATTATCATTGGTAGCACTCATAATGGACAAGGTAATAGTGACGCTCAGCACAATAGCATCGTCAGTGACTCAGGTAGCATTGACGCCACCAGTCCAGCTTGGTTCATCAATCAAAGCCATGCCTATCCCATAGACGGCATCAAAACTCAAAGTATTGACTCTAGTCGCACAGGAGAAGCCAACAAAGACAGCTTGAATAACGGCTATAACCAGCTGTTGTTTGATGCCCATCCTGAGAGTCCACAGATCAACCTCTATAGCACCAGCTACCAGTCCAGCCTCACTATCGGTCATCTGTATCAGCATAGCGACCATACTCGCGGTCAAGCTCGCGGACAAGGCATTAGCATTGAAACGCAAGCTGCCGGTAATGTGCAAGGGAGTACAGGCATACACATCAGCAGCCATCAAGCTGACAGTCAATCAAAGCAGCATATGAGTCACAGCAGTCATAGCAAACTACAAACCGCTGATCAGCATCAAATAGCCTATCGAAGTCTAGCCGAGACACATCAACCCGTCGGATTAGACAGCTCGAACAATAAGAAAGATGATAATAAAGAACAGCAAACGCTATTCGCTACTTTTAGCAAAGATACCAACGACAGGGCGCTCAGCGAAGCTGGTCAATGGCAACAACCAAACTTGCTTATCGACTCTCAACGTCATCTTGCCATACTAAGCGGGCAACATAGCCAGCATACCAGTACTAAGAATACTCACGCGCATGCGACAGATAACACTCATCATCATAGCCAAGCCCAGATGAATCAACTGGTCGCAGGCGATATTCATTACTACTCAAACAAAGCGCAAACCCATACCGCGGCTCATGGTGATGTCACCATTCAAGCGCACCAGAATGAGATGCGCCTCGATAGTGAGCAAGTGCTTCGTATCCATAGTCGAGACAGTATCAAGATTATCGCGCCTGATACGCTGACTCTAAAAGCGGCGGGTAGTGGGATTGAGATATCAGGAGGTAATGTAACCTTTATCACACCAAGTCAAGTGGGCTACAAGGCCAGTAAGGTGGATTGGGGTAGTGGGGGTGGAGAGGCTTTAAGAAGAGTTCATCTAATGCAGGCAAAGATATCAGATAGTCTTTTATACACTACACAGTTCAAATTATTAGACTCAGATAGAAAGCCTCAACCAAACATAAAGTATGTAGCGTTTTTAGAAGACGGAGAAGTTATATCAGGTACTACTAATGCTAGTGGAGAAACTCAGCAATTTCAAACCGAAAATCCAGAAGAAATAGCTGTTCATTTTGCTACTGAACTATTGAGTGGTGTTGAAGTTACAAGATCGGGAGATTAAAAGTGAGTGAACAAACTGTAAGCGGTACTTTTAAACTTGAATACAAGAACTCAAATGGTAGACATGACTTTGTCGACGCTCATTATAGAATAGTAGATAAAAGAGGAAGAGTATTAAGAACCGGTAAAACTAATAAACATGGAAAGACTGAATCAGCCACTATAAAAAAAGGCGAGCCAATCTATATAGAGTTGAAAGACTTATCTAAGAATACGTGGGAGTCTGCAAGCCCTCGAAAAAAATTGGTTTACACACCAACTAAATCAGGACAAAGCGCTACTGTTCTGGTTTCTAACTGTTATTTCCAAGCTAAGCTAACGGCTAACAAATGGGTCAATTTTAAAAAACCATGGCGTTATGAGGTGGTATTTCAAGGTGACAATAATAAGAAAATCACATTGAAAGGCACATTAGATGAAGAAGGTAAGACTAAGATTTATGATTCACAAAAAATGCCAATGGCTAAAAACCATGAGAATACAGCAATAGCAAGATTCGAAGAACTGGTTGTAAGTAGTCAACCTAATGTTGAAGTAATATTTATTGAACCTATTACGGGCGAAAGGTTTTACGACTCTGATCGCGTTATTCCTATAGGTTCTGACAAAAAATATCGTGAATTTCAGATTCAACTAACTCCAAGCACTACGAAGGTTTATAGCGAAAAAAGTACAGTTCAACTGCAAGAACAAAAGCAGCGAAGAACAATCATACTTGATATTGACATGACAGCGGGAGCAACCTATACAATAACTCGAGAAGATAACAAAAAATTCTTTGACAATAAGTTAGCGGAGACTAAAAAATCAGTTTTTAAAGACGGTACACCGCATACTGTCTATATCCCAAAAAAATACAATGGGAAAGTACTACTTAAAAAAGGTAGTAAGACTATTGCAACTTTTCCATTAGAAGCTTTAGATCCTAATGATACAAACGCACCAGTTGTGTTCTGTTTAAGTAATAAAGTTAATTCTCAGCAATCCAATGGTGCTAAAAATATTCATTCAGGTCAGTCATCCATAATCGCTATACAAACAGATAACTCTATTCCTGAAGGAGAATATGATAAAAATAAAATATTTGGTGCAGACAAGGAGATAATTAAAAAATTAGTTAATAGTTTCTTAAACTCTTTAGCATTTGATGGTGGCCTGCTACCAGTAGTATCTGCTGCTAAAGATGCTGCTGAAAAGAATAACAGAAGGTTACTTTATGATACTGTATTTGCCCCTCTTTTTAAAAAAGGTGAAAGAGTAGTTTTTTATGTCAAAAAATCCAAAACAGGTAAGACTCTAATAATATTTAAAGGTTATTCTGGGCTACGTAAATATCTCGACTTTTCAAAAATTGGTACAAATCATCTGAAAGTAGGAATGATATCTGCAGCTGCTGATATAGCTGCCGCAAAACAGTTTTCTGGTGGAAAAGCTGCTTTGGAAACTGGAGTAAAAGCTACTGTCAAAGGGACAGGTTTAGGTTTTATCTTAGTTGCCGCATTTGATATAGCTGAATGGTGGTCATCTGATGATCCGTTTAATAATTGGTCTGATTTGTTTGTTAGTTTAGGCATAGACTTAGTTAAGACAGCAATAGCAACAGCTACAACTGTAGCAGTTAGCGCATCTATTATAATTGCAGCAGGCGCACTTGGATTAGCTGCAGCACCTGTTGCTTTAGTAGTAATAGGAGGAATAGGAGCAGGAATAGCAGTATCTTTTGCATTAGAATATGCAGATAGGAATTGGCTGCACACTACTGAAAAGGCAACTAACTACGTAAACAAGCTAGGATATTAACAATATGGTAAAGGTAGGATTTTCTAAAGAACTAGATGATATGTTATCAAAGCCAGAAATTGATGGAATTGGAATATTTATTATATTTATTACTAGTTTCTTTTTCATATTTCCAGCTTTTCTGAATCAGTATTACTGGTTGTTTTTTCTGTTAAGTATTGGAATAGCATTTGTTTTGTATTTCACACCAAATGATATGAAGTTAAAAAACATTAATTTTTTATTCTATTTTAAGTTCATAGGTATATTTATAGGTTCTGTAAATCTGCTTTTATGTTCTATTTTAATGTACGTTAACGATAAAAACTATATACCTAGTATTGCAGTTTTGTTTTTAGTAGTTTTTGTCGCTTTGACAGCAATAGAAGTAATAATTTCAAAAAACGATAGTAATTCTATTAAATTTAATAATGCTATAAGAAGTAATATATTCAACGTAGAAAAGAATCCTACATTTTTCTTAGATACTTGGTCTAATCATATTAAAAAAAAGGACATTAAACTTATTTCAACTTTATACGATAAAATAATGTGGGTTTTTTTATTGCCTATCGTACCTTTAGTATTATTTGGTAAAAGTGCGGTTGGTGTGTCTGTATTGTTAAGCAAATACACAGTAGGGTTTCTAGAATATAATTTTATCATATCCATCTTTGGTTTTATAGTATTTGGATTGGCATTGATTTTTAATAAATTAGCAATCATGGGTTTTATGACGTTTTTACAAGCGTGTCGTATAAATGAAGAATACAATTAGTTAAAAAATTAACGCTTAGATATTCAATTTCATGGCATTTTTAGACAAACGAAGCGTTAGCAGAAGGGCTCTATGAGTTTGATAGAGAAAGTAAAGGCTCAACCAATGATCTCAAAAAGATTGCTAATACCATCTTTGGTTCAATAGTGTTTGATGGTGTTACATTGCCTACAGTCGGGGAAGCTCAAAATGCGTTGAGAGCTAATAACCGAAGCTTTATCTACGATGCTTTTAGAAAGCTAAAAGTCGGTAAAGATAAGCAAGAGGTATTAAAATTTTGCATTAAAAAGTCTAAAACTGGTGCCAACATGATCATATTTAAAGAATACTCCGGATTAAGAAGCTTCTTAACAGGGACTCGATACGGAATTGATAATATGAAGGTTGGTATGATTGCCTCAGCATCTAGTGTTTATGCAGCGGCAACATCAGTAGGACTAGGTGCAGCCGCTAAAACGACGGCAGTTACAGCGGGTAAAAGTTTAGGCGGTCTTGGCTTTGGTATAGTCGCCGCTTTTGAAATAGCAGAGTGGCTTGCCTCAGACGATCCATTTAACAACTGGTCAGACTTATGGATGGGGCTTGGTAGTAGTGCCATTAAAGCAGTTATCGCAACTGCAGTAGGTTTGGCTACAGCAGCCTTAGTGGTTGCTGGTGGAGCTGCAATTGTTGTGATAGGTGTTGGCGTAGTAGTCGCAGTAGTTGCTTCATTTACTCTTGAATGGGTAGATAGAAAATTTACAATAACGGATAGAGCTAAGGGTTATATAAATGAACTTGGCTACTAAACTTGGAGTAGTTTTTTGAAAAATATACCTTGTCAACTGCCTGATCCAGTAGAGTTTCCAGAAAAACCCTATATGCATTTCAGAGGTAAAGCAGCTATTCCATTGGTGATAATTATGGCATCGTGGTTCTTAGCATTTGCTCACTACTTAGCAGGTATTGATCAGCTCTGGACTTTAGCTATCTTAGGCTTTTGTCTTATATATGGGATTATTCCAACTAAGTGGTATATGCAGAATGTCTATCGTTTTTTTATAGGTTCTTTTATCGGAACTTTGTATATTTCACTACTATTTTATTATATTGGTTGGCTTTTCTTTTTCGAATCAGGTATTTATTCATCAAAAATATTGTTAATGATAGTTGCAATCATTGTTTACTTTATTATATTTTCTATCGAATTATATCAATCACTTAGCAAAGTTAGTGAATGTAAAAAAATGATAAATCTATCTATTTTAAAGACTCATAATGAAGGAGTTTTTTTTCAATTGGAAGCTGGATTAATAGATTGAATAAATATTATCCAAATGCAAGTAATAGCTTTACTACGAATTTCTTTTTAATATTAATTATTCCAGTTGTTTTAGTTGGGTTTATTGGTGGAAGTCCTTTGGTGTCTGCTAAAATTCTAATAAATAACGATGAAGATATATTGGTCAGTCTTATTATTTTTCTTGGACTAATCGCTTTAAGTATCGCTTTAATGCCATTTGCAGTTAAAGAGCTAATTAAAATAGTTGCATTAATACAAGTAGAAGATTGATTTTGAAAAACATACTGTGTCAACTGCCTGATCCATTAAAGTTTCCAGAAAAGCTATACATGCACTTTGCAGGTAAATTTGGCATTCCTATAATTGTACTAATGGCATCTTGGTTTTTGGCATTTGCTCATTAATTATTAGGCATCAGCCAATTCTGGATACTTGGCATACTAGGGTTTTTTTATATATGCAATTATTCCTACTAGATGGTATGTGAAAAACATTTATCGCTTTTCTATTGGTTCATTTATTGGCGTTCTATCTACTTTATTAGTATTTTATTATATTGGCTGGATTTTTTTATGAGCATAGATATTAAATTACCAGTAACAACACTAGTGCTAGGTATAATAATTATATATATTTCTATATTCAGTATAGACTTATATCAATTCCAAAATAAAAATAGTGTGTACCAGCGACTAATAGAAAAATCTATTGGAGATATTAATGAAGAAAAAATTTTTTTCGTTTGATATTTGGATTACGAGTCTAAAAAAATCATCTGTGAATTTGGGTAGTGGTATATCTATGTATATACTTTTAATTTTGTCAGTTCCTGTACTTGTAATAGGTTTTTTTGGTGGTAATCCTTTAGTATCTGCCAGAATTATCTTGGATAGCAATCAAGATTTTTTAGCTTATATTGTCATGAGTCTTGTTTGTCTTGCTTTAGGCGTTTTTTTAATAACGTTTGCAGTTAGAGAGCCGCTTAAAATAATTGCAGTAATACGTTTAAATAAATGAACGTAAAAATATAACTTGTTAACCGCTTAACTCGAAAGAATTCCTAAAAAGCTCTATTTACACTGCTGACCACATGGGACAAACTCATCCTCTGCGTCATGGTCAACACGTCCTCATTTACTTTATCGGTGGCGCTAACATCCATCCCATCATCATCTTCAGCACCTTAAATGAGTCAGGACAATGGCAACAGCCCAATGTGCCGATCGACTCCCAGCGCCATCTAGCCCTGCTGACCGGACAACACAGCCAGCAGACCAGCACCCAAAGCGTGCATAGTCATGCGACAGATAACACCCACCATCACAGTCAAACTCAGATGAACCAATTAGTCGCAGGCGACATTCACTACTATTCCAATAAAGCACAAACCCATACTGTAGTGGCATAATAAACTTGGACAGCGCATAAGAGGTTTATACTAACCCAAAGAAGGAAAATAGTATGACCACCAAACGCAATCAATATACCCGAGAATTCAAATTAGAAGCCATCAGCTTAGTCGTTGATCATAAGCGTAAAATACCTGACGTGGCCGATTCTTTAGGAATAGGTAAATCCACTCTGCAGAAATGGCTGAGTCAGTATCGTCAAGAAATGACTGGCCAAGCACCTAAAGTCGGCAATGCCATAACGGATGAGCAGCGCGAGCTTCAAGAGCTGCGTAAAGAGAATAAGCGTTTAAGGATGGAGCGTGACATCTTAAAAAAGGCTTCCGCTCTGCTAGCCTTGGACAGCCTGAACGGCTATCGCTAATCAGTCAGCTTGCAGAGCAAGACAAACAGGTCAATAAAAGCCTTCTGTGCAAGCTGTTTGGCGTGATGAAGAGCAGCTACTATTATAGACTAAAGCCCAAGCCAATTAGCCTTGACACTGTCAAAACCAAAGCCTTAATACGCCAAATATTTAACGACTCGAAGCAATCAGCAGGCGCTCGCAGCATTGCCGCCATACTAATGAATGAGCATAACATTAAGCTGTCACGTTATGTGGTAGGTAAGCTTATGGCGCAGATGAGGCTTAAAAGCTGTCAATTGAAGACGCACAAATACAAGCACGCTGACGAGGCACATAAAACACATAAAAATATTTTAAATAGAGACTTTAGCCCATCAGCGCCCAATCAAGTCTGGACGGGTGATGTCACTTATATTCGCATTAAAGGTGGCTGGTGCTATTTAGCTGTCGTTTTAGATTTATACGCTCGGCGTGTGGTGGGCTTTGCCGTATCAGACTCACCTGACAGTATGATGACAACCAAAGCGCTACAGATGGCGTATCAGACGCGCTTACAGCCAATTGGAGTGCTGTTTCACTCTGATCAGGGAAACCATTACATCAGTAAGACATTCGCTGAATCCGTGGTCAGTTGTGATGGTATGACGCAAAGTATGAGCCGTCGCGGAAACTGTTGGGATAATGCCCCAACCGAACGATTCTTTAGAAGCTTTAAAACAGAATGGATGCCCAAAGGTGGTTATGAGAATATCGATGAGGCTAAAAGCGCCATTGCTGATTATATCTGGGGCTATTATCAGATCGTAAGACCGCATCGTTTTAATAATTATTTGTCACCGCTAGAAAAAGAGAAACGCTACTTTAACCAAAACCTCTTATCACGTGTCCTAAATTAGTTGACCACTACAAGTATTATCAAGAGCATACAGGAAACAAAGTACGCCGCATCAATGCCATCTTGCAGCATCCTGATCCTGACAACCACTTTATGTTAGCCAATTTAGACTACTCGGTGGTTGGCAGTGATGAAGTACAGATATTAGAGTGTAAAACGGCAGGGGAACATGGGGCGAAATTATGGAAACATGGCGTACCGTTATATGTCACTTGCCAAGTACAACACCAACTGGCGGTCACAGGTAAACAGGCAGCTCATATTTGCGTGCTGCTTTGTGGACATGAGGCTAAGATATATAAGGTTGAGCGTGATGAGCGTTTGATTGCATCCATCATGGAGCATGAGCGGCTATTCTGGCAATACGTAGAAACCGACACGCCACCAACCCCTGATCACTCTGAATCTGCAGCTCGAGCATTAAAACAGCTGTATCCAACGCCTAAACCTTCAAGCAAGGTTGATCTGCGTGATGACGATGCTGCTAATAAATTATTTGAGCAACTGCTAAGTTATCGTGATTACATGCAAGAGCTAGAGCAGCGCCATGATCAGGTGAAGCACCAGCTGCAAAGCTTAATTCAAGATAATGAAGTGGCCGTGTTCGAGAAAGGGGCTATTTCATGGAAGCGCTCGAAAGACAGTGTCGGTCTTGATAGCAAAGCGGTCATTAAAGCCCATCCTGAACTGTTAGCTCAATTCAGTAAAACCCGTCAAGGCAGTCGCCGCTTTGTCGTCCTAACCGACTAAGCGCGCATCCAATCGATCAACACCTTAAAAAAATACCGAAAGTAAGCGCATAAACGCCCACCTATCACAGGTGGGCTTTTTTATGGCTAAACACATTCTATTAAACTCATAAGGAATATCACCATGATTAAAGGTCTCACGATAACCCCGCCCGTACTTGGTCGTATCAGCATTGGACGTGTCATTGTAAAAGACGGCAAGCGTCTCCCCGCCAAAGACGATCAGTTCACCATTACCAGTCAAATACAAAACAAGGAGGGCTGGATCAACCACCCACTCGATGAAAAGCTACGTGCAAAGAGTGATGGCAAGCTTCGGCAAATACCCGTGCGCATGCTGTTTAATGATCCGACGCTTAATCTACGAGCTGAATACACGCTGTTCGATAGGCAAACTGGACGCCCACTATGCGTGGGTGACGGCGAACAGTGTCAGCGCCGCATTAGTCAAGGCGTTGAGCAACTGCCATGTCCATCACCTGATCGCTGTCCATTAGCGCAAGGCGGTGCTTGTAAACCTTACGGTAGGCTATACGTCAATCTGTCTGAGGACGATGAGCTGGGCACGTTTATCTTTCGTACGACTGGCTTTAATAGTATTCGCACACTGGCAGCAAGACTCAGCTACTTTGCTGCAGTATCCGGCAATAAGCTGTCCTGCTTGCCACTACAATTAACCCTAAGAGGTAAAAGTACGACGCAAAGCTATCGCACGCCCATTTACTTTGTGGATTTAACCTTGGGTGATGGGGTGACGCTGAAAGATGCGGTTTCTAACGCGCAAGCTATTGATACGGAGCTTAGCGAACACGGCTTTGATCAAGCAGCATTAGAGGCAGCAGCAAAGCTTGGCTACGTCAACTCAGCCTTTGAGATTGATAATGATGAGGCGTTTGCAGTGGTGGAAGAGTTTTATCCAGTCGAGACAGGCGATTCTGGTCAACATCAAAATGCGCATGGGCACTTGAACCATGGCTTAGCCGATCATGACGTAACCAGCATTGAGCAGGGATTACGGCAAAGCGTGACGGCGGTTAGTTAGTAAAGCTAACAAACGCACACGGCATAAAAAGGAGCTGTTACATGCAGCTCCTTTTTTTTATTAGCTGCGTCAAAAGCTAATCGTCGGATGGCATGGGATGCAGTAAAAAATTATAGGACTCGGTAAGTATATGAGGGCAAACGCTCTCATTCACTTATAAGGAGCACATCATGGAAAATTTGAATACAACACAGCCAGTAGTCGAGCAATGCAACCATATACCGCAGCTACTGAGTATCAAAGATGTTGGTCATTATACCGGTCTTAGTCGTTCTACGATCTACGAGATGGTCAATGAAAAATCTGATCGTTACGACCCAACATTCCCTAAGAAGGTACAACTGACACAGGTGAGGGTAGTGTGGGTGGCAAGCGAGATTGCAGAATGGATTAATACTAAGATTGACGCAAGACCAGCTTAGTCAGTGGATCAGCCGCTTTACTTCAAAATGAAGCGGCTATTTTTTTGATAAACTTGGCACTTGGGTAAAGTCTGGGAGATTTACCTATGCCTATTAACGTACTTTTACATTCGATAGTCAGGTCTAATGGCCATGTAAAGTGGTCAGATTATTCGCCAACCGCTTTGTAGTCAGCAGTGAAATGCCATTTATAAAGAATTTGATATAAAAGTTCAACATTTACAAATATGGCGATCATTTTATTGAACAAAAATAGGGTATTATAACCATCTTTAGAAAATATTTGGTCTTAATTTGAGTATTAAAAAGAGTTTGGTTATGAAGAAAGCTGTTTTAGGCTTGATGTTATCTGTCTTTGCCCTATTATCTCATGCAGTGGTCACAGTCACTGACAATCGATTTTATAGCGATGTTGAAGTAGATCATCCGTTTTTTGTTAAAGGTACTGGTAGTTCGCAATGCAAAGGCTTACCTCGTGTTTGTACGCAAATGGTCAGCTGTGAGCAAGCCAAACTAGCACTTAAATGCGGAAACATTAAGCTAGATCGTGATAAGGACGGTGTGCCATGCGAATCAATATGTCCAGGTGGTTAATTGCGATAGCGTCTATAGTGATCATAGGATGCAGTTCAGATAATAAAGACGAGATGTATAGTTCAGGCTATATCGTAGTGAATGAGCAGACATGGAGTAAAAATTACACGACACTTTATCCGTTTACGGTGTCTGAGGGTAAGATTGGGTGTGCCTCAAATCCTGCTTTTGGTCGTGAGGTGTATTTTCATCCTAAGGGTTACACCGCTTAATAAATCAGCGGTAGATGGCTTAAAGCTAGGTAGTTTGACTCCAAATGTGCCTTATAGTGTCAAAGAGGGGACAAATCTTAATGAGGCCGTACAGATTAGGTTGAAGGTCTGCTATGAAAAAGAGGGTAAGCTTGCGAATTATTAAGTTCGGTACCCCATGTAAGACTCGAAAAAAATAACATAAGCTATTGATTCTATTGTTATGAATTAGTTGGATATACACCATAGTGTATTATTCCCACCAGCATCAATTGTTGCTGCGCTGATTGCTGCTTTTGGATAAACGTTAAGTATATCCCACTTAATCGTTTTCGATACACTGATAAGGCATCGAACTATCGTCTGTACGTCTAGTGTTTACTCGCTTATTGATTTAATATCGTTCGTATGTCGCTACTGGTCAAAACATGTAGTAACTTGTCCCAAAACTAATCATGTGCGCGTACTGTTCCATTAACTGCCTCCATAACTTTCCAATAAGTCTATTTTATAGCAACCTCCCACTCAACCCGTATCCTAGTGAGATCTTATAATGTTAAAAATCTTATCCATAACAAGTAGTCTAGTTGCAGTTGTTATATTAACAGGGTGTACCTCTTTTTTAATAAAAGATGAATTTATAAATAGCTGTGAAAAACGTTCTAGCTCAGATTATTGCAAATGTGCATTTGAGGAGATTGAAAACACTTATAGTGATGAGGAGGTGGAAGCACTGGTTATGGAACATAAAATGCCAAGAGGGTATATGAACGTTATACTGCCATGTCATGAAAAGTACGTATTAAACCAATATTAAATATAGATATTTTTTTGCCTTTCATAGTTTTTGATACATGGCTTTACCTGTCCGAAAAGTTAATAAAAAAATAGCAATTGGCGCGATAACTTTTTTTGTCTGAAAATCATGTACCATAACGCCCGTTATGGGAACAGTCGGGAGTTTATGGGCTTTTTTTGAGCTGGAAAATGACTCGTATTCTCGCTTATTCGTGAGCAATTAGACAAATATTTTCATTAAAAAAAGCGATAGCTACTAATGAGTGACTATCGTTTTTATTATTTATATATACCTACGGAATAATTAGACCTTTTGCAAAAGTCATAAACCAAGCTCGAAATTAACAACACCAGCGAATAGCTTCATTCTAAGATCATAGCGCTAAGGTGTGTTGTTTTTTCTTACCGCTGTAGTAGTCTCTTTGGTTTTTTTTTGGACGCTCAATAGGGGTTTCGGTCGCATCAACAATGACGACGCTCCAATTGATGTCATCATCGACGCGACTAGGCAGCTTTTTAGGCAATTCAAACTTGCCAGAGTCAATCAGTGTGTCTTCTACTTTACGAATGATACGGCTAGCAGAAGACTCATGAATACCAAAGTCCATACTGATATGATAAAGCGTGCGGTATTCACGCCAATAAGTCAGGGCTAGTAGTATCTGCTCCTTAAGACTGAGCACACTTGGTCTGCCTGATTTGGTCTTAGATGCTTCATGCTCTTGCATGGCCTCAAGCATGTCATAAAAGGTGGCTTTATGAATGCCAGTATAGCGTTTAAAACCAGCGTCACTTTGTTTGAGTAGCTTATCTATGTTTGGCATGGTTCCTAAAAAGTTATGAGCGTCTTCTTATTTTAATTCCCTTTGCTACTTTTGCAAGAGGTCTATTAATTGAAATTGATAGCAATTTAAAGCCAGCATCACAGATAAAGAACACTGATAAATATTTACATTTGTTAGCTTATTAGTTACATTAACTTGATCAATAGAATAGATAGAAATATTCTATTGTAGGTTGTGAGCCTAACCAAATTGTGGAGCTTAAAGTCGTAACAGAAAAGGGCTACGTTAGTAGTGATTTAGAAGTTATCTATTAACTAATAGCCGAAGCCCAAAGTATTCAAGAGCAGCTCGATTGAGCAATTATTTTTTCGAAATATTTTTATATACCGGAGGTCTTAATTGAATATAAATAAGTTATTTTTAGGGTTGTTAACCACAGTTCTAATATCAGGGTGCAGCTCGAGTGCTTTAGTTGAGGAGTTTGAGGAAGATTATAAGTGTTATAGATCAGCGAAAATATTAGAAGGAGGTGAGGAAATGACCTCTGGTAAAATCGATGTTAATTCTATATTTTCGCCTTCATACACAGTTTTTTCCAAAATGAACAGCAAATATGGATCGGATGCAACTCCAACAGAAAAAGAAGAAATGAAAAGTATTGTTTATAATCTCGACGAGTTTTATCATGATTTAGAATATAATCCTAATATAGGTTATAAAGGCATATTTCATCCTATTAAAGTATATAATTCTGAGTCATGTTTAGCTATGCATGAGCATGAAAAAATAGATCTCCCTATAGAACTTTCTTTTCTTTATTATATTTATTACATATTCCTATAAGCATACCCAAAACAGGGTGATGCGAGCAGATGACCCCTGCCGTCAAATCCGAACAGTTAAACTTGGGAGACTTTAGTTACGCAGCCTGACGACAATAGTCGAACCACACCTGTCTTGGCGTTTTATAGCCCCAGCCCTTTTGAATTCTTGTTTGGTTGTAGTACAACTCGATATATCTAATGATATCGGTAATAGCGGCGAATCTGGTCTTATAGTCCTGATGATATATCAACTTATTCTTTAATACACTAAAACTGGCTGAGCAAATGGCTAGTAGCATGAAAAGCTTCGATGACATCAAAGACTTTCAAAAGCAGATCATGCAATCCTTTATCGATACTGCCTTAGAAGCTGAGATGGAAGACCATCTCGGCTATCCTAAGCATGAGAAAGCAGACAAGCCAAACAAGCGCAACGGTCACACTAAAAAGACAGTCCGCAGTGACACGGGCGATCTTGAGATATCCACCCCAAGAGACCGTCATGGTGACTTTGAACCTACACTCGTGCGCAAGCATCAAACCCGTATTAGTGGCCTTGATGACAAGATCGTATTCCTTTATGCCACTACACACATACCTCTAATATAGGTTCAGGCTGCCCACGGCACGCTTGTCTAGCCAAGCTAAGCAAGTGCTTCGCTTGGGTATAATCTGCTATGACTTTTCCGTCGTTATCAATATATATCAGATAATAAGGGTATAGCTGGTTAGTTTTCTCACCATCAGTTTTATTATTTGTACGTCCGTTAGCTTGAGCTAGCTGACGTGCTTTTAGAGCAAAAATAACGCCAGCAGGCAGTCCTAATCTGTCATTAGCAGGAACGACGGCATGTAGTCCATTAGGTAGTCGCTTTAAGTTAGGATTGGCTTCTATATAGCTCAGTAAATCCATACGAAAGTCATTAAGGCCTAAGTCTGTAATAGACACGCCAGTATTGGCGTCTTCTAAATCTAGTACTTCAGTCTGTATACGTTTTAGTTGTTCATGTCGGTAAGCGATATCATTGGCTTTAGCACTGAGTACGTTATCATCACCTGTACTGGCCATATCGACAATAATCATGCGATTTTCAACGCGCTCACGCAAGTTAATGTACTCATCTAGGCTGATATCTGGCCAGTAGTTCACCAGTTGAATTTGATCGTTGGTAGAGCCGATACGATCTATTCGACCAAAGCGTTGAATGATACGTACAGGGTTCCAGTGAATATCATAGTTGATAAGATAATCGCAGTCTTGTAAGTTCTGCCCTTCAGAAATACAGTCGGTGGCTATTAAGATATCTATCTCTCTAGTTTCGTCAGGAAAGATGTCATCTTTCTGTTTAGACTTAGGCGAAAAAAGTGTCAATAAACCCTGCATATCGTAGCCCTTACGGCTCCCGACCATACTCTTAATGGTAGTGTGATTTTCACTACCAGTGATCTTAGCGGTATGTAAGCTAAAGTCGTGCAACAATTCTGGAGCTATATGCTCGTATAAATAGTTAGCAGTATCGGCAAAAGCAGTGAATATAAGTACTTTTTGGTTGCCAGAGTTTATAGGATTATTAATTTTATTGATAAGGTGTTTTTTGAGGTGTTGAAGCTTATGATCACGCTCTGGCGTGACTGTACTAATAGTGGCGATTAGTCGTCTGACAACAGCGTAGTCTGCCTCCAAGTCTGTGTGCCACTTTAATATATCCATGTCATCAAGATGAACTTTAAGCTTACCACCCACCCAATCATTAGGATTAACTGGCTCATCAAGCCCTTCATCATAGGCGTCATCATCGTATCCTGTACCAATATCGATAGATAATAGATCATTACTTTTTCGAGCCTGATACTCAGCGATGCTAGATAAAGCTTGCTCCAAGCGATTTTTTAAGTTGTGCAATGTTAAACGAAACGCATGAACAGAGCTCTCTAAACGTTTGAGTAAGTTGACCGTCATCAATGCTTGTAAGCTTTTTTCTCGATCTTGTTGTTTGAATTGTCTTTTACCTTCGATCTCAGTGTCATATAGGTCTTCGTATTTCTCTAAAGCGCTAGGAAATATATACGTGAGCGGTGCATACACAACCATTCTAATTGAGGCTAGTTCTTTGTAAATCTGATTGAAGGCAATACTATTGTCTTCAGTAATGGCACAGCGATATGAAAGTGGCGTTAAGCGTGTCGGGAATTGTCCAACTTCTTTGGTGTCGTAGAAGCGCTGAATATGCTTACGTGAACGTGCAATAGTGACGCTATCTAATAGTTTAAAAAAATCAAAATCCAGCATATCCAATATGGCTTTAGTGGTGCGATTCTCCACTGGCAGTTTTGACCAGTTGTTGAAACTTGCCTGAGCATTTCGGAATATAGTGTCAATATCTCGCTTAGTATCGAGCTTATCATCTAGATTCTTACTATCTCCTTCGTATGCTAATGCTAACTGATTTTTCAAATCATTGAAGCGGTTGTTTACTGGCGTAGCTGAAAGCATCAGTACTTTAGTTTTTACACCTTGTTGTATGACTTGCTCCATCAAGCGATCATAGCGAGTCTTCTTATCTTTGAAGTTCTCGCGGTTACGAAAGTTGTGCGATTCATCAATAACTACTAAATCATAGTTGCCCCAATTGATTTTCGCTAAGTCTATCCCTAGGGTTTCACCGCTATTTCTAGATAGGTCGGTATGAAAAAGCACGTCGTAATTGAAACGATCTTTAGCAAAAATATTGGTGGTCAAATTGGCGTTATAGTTAGTCCAGTTGGCACCAAGCTTTTTGGGGCAAAGGACCAAAACGCTTTTGTTGCGTAGCTCATAATACTTAACGACTGCAAGAGCAGTAAACGTTTTACCTAAACCTACGCTATCCGCTAAGATACAACCATTATAGGTTTCAAGTTTATTAATAATGCCGACTGCTGCATCTGTTTGGAAGTTGTAAAGCTTTTGCCATATAAGAGTGTCATGATAGCCTGTTAGGTCGTTAGGCATAACGTCTTCATTTAGATCTTCAAGAAACTCTTTAAAAACATTATAGAGTATTAGAAAGTATATACGCTCAGGATCATTCTCTTGATATACCGACTCAATATGGCGAACAATATCGTCAGTAATATCAGTCACCTTTTGCTGATCCTGCCATATTTGATTAAATAAATTCAGGTAGGGTAGCGCATAGTCTGAATCAAACCGATTAACCATGTTTGAGACAGCGTCACCTTTTTCATAGCCAAGTCCAACAGGGGTAAAGCCTTGGATAGGCATGTAAGTAAATAATGATGCATTGTCTTTAACGCATACAAACTCTTGCATGGGTGAGTTGGTAGTATTTGACTTAAAGACCGCTTTTTTACGTATCCATTCGGCGCATTCTTTAGCAATCGCTTTTTGAGTCAGTTTGTTCCTTAGATGAATCTCAAACTCAGTGCCATACAGGCTATCCTCTCGACTAATTTTAGGAATGACAAACTCACGCTTTTCCTTTTTAAACTCATCAGTGACATCATTAGGTACAAAGGTGGGAGAGGTAAATAAAAATTGCATTTCATCGATATTCTTAAGTTCTTGCTTTAGTGATTCATAGGCATAGATAGAAAAGAAAGATGCTGCTATCTGTAGCTTAGAGCCAGTATGTAGATTTTGTTTTATGTCATCGCCAAATCTGTGATTTAAGTTGTCTATAAGTTTCATAATTCAGCTTTTAATTGGGTGGTGAGTGAGTACGTTTGTTTCTGTTTTTTTTATTATAAAAGGTGCTATTTCGGCAATCACTATGACAGTTTTATCATAAGAATTAAATGAGCGAATCATCAGAAGTGGCTTTTTAGTAAATAGTATATTGTTCAATAAACTTTCAAATCTTATTCTGAGACCTTACTGCTAAGCATTTCAAGCACTTTATCCTCTCCAAGCTGATCAATCAGTGCTTGCAGCTGGGCATTAGGGTCAGCGGTATCTTTAGCATCCGCTCTAAACTCTGCCGTATCTTTACCGTCTCTAAGCGCGTCCAAATAATCCGCCCACTTTTGCATCATCTCACTACGATCGTCAATGTACTCAAATCGACCATAAGCGGTGCCATTAGGATCTTTGGTTGTATGACCCAAAGCCATCTCAACAAGCACAAGCGGGTACTTTAGCTGCTCTTGTAGGATAGTCTTCGCTGTAGCGCGAAAACCATGTGCGCAGTGAATGTCCTTATACCCCAAATCCTTTAACCGCTTATTCGCTGTCGCATCAGAGATGATCTGATGCTTTTTTGCCGTCTGGCTAAAAAATACGTATTCAGTATGACCATTAATTTTTTGTTGTTCACTCAATATAGCTACGGCTTGACGAGGTAGGGGAACTACCATGTCTTTGACCATGTTTACTTTGCCTTGACCTTTGAGCGGCTTTAATTGCCACCTGCTAGCCTCTAGGTCTAAATCAGCCCAGCGCATACGTCTTAGGTCACCGTTACGCACGAATAGTAATGCTAATAGCCTAAGGGAGTTAATGGTGTTTGGATCACCTTCTATAGTCTCAATATCACGCAGTAGCTTAGCCAAATCTTTAGGCTTAGTGATGGCAGGACGATGACCGTAACTTGACTTAGCCAACTGGCTCTTAATAAGCGCCGCAGGATTGCTACTACAGAAGCCGCGAGCACCCGCATAAACAAATACATCACTAGCGATACCCGCGCAGCGCTCAGCCTTGTCTGTGGGCTTGCCAGCTTTGTTTAATGACTTAGCTTGGATGTCTAAAAGCACCTCAAGCATTCTAGGTGAGTAGATCTCACTGATAGGCTGATCACCTATATATGAACATATAAGTTCTAAACGACCTTTCTTACGGATTAACGTATTGCCTTTTTGAGTCTGATCTAAGCTATCAAAGTACTCCCAAGCAAAATGATTGAAAGAGTTTTTAGTTTTACTAATAATACTATTCTTTAATTCTTCACGATGGTTTTTTGGGTCAATATTACGACTTAGTAGCTCTTCATAGTCACGCCAGATTTCACAGGCACGAGCGAACGATACGTTTGGATACACGCCAAGCGATATACGTTTGTTTTTTGAATGAGTAGGGGACAGGTAGCGATAAAGCCAAGACTTAGTGCCATTAGGTCTAACCATCAGATACAGCATGGGATGGTTTTTTATAGAGACTAGGTATTCTTTGTCATCGGCTTTATGACTGCTGATGCTGCGGTCAGAGCTGATAGGTTTACGTGCTTCCATGACTGATACCCCCAATGTACATTTAAAAACCAGTGTACATAGTAGTGTACATCAGATGCATGGATTGGGATAGATAGAGCAGGACAGTATAGAACGCTAGATACAACAAAGCCCCTGATATCAGGGGCTTTAGCGGTTCTATAAGATAGTATAGGACTATGTAATGGTACCCGGAGCCGGACTTGAACCGGCACGCTATTACTAGCGAGGGATTTTAAATCCCTTGTGTCTACCAATTTCACCACCCGGGCAAAACTTGTATTATCTAAAAGTAAGCTTGCTACTTGTTAGATAGTGGTCGCTATTATAAGCATTTATGTTAATAAAGCAAGCTAAAATTAACGTAATATTTATTATATTTTTAACCTAAATAATTGGAGGCTGAGGTCGGAATCGAACCGGCGTTAACGGAGTTGCAGTCCGCTGCATGACCACTCTGCCACCCAGCCAATCAAGGATGCCTATATTAGCAAAAATAATTTAAATTACAAGTCATTTTTTAATTAAATGCTACTTATCTGCTCAGTTGTGGGTATTTGACCATAAATTAACGCTTATTCGAAGTATTAATAGACTAAATGAAGCCATCACTAAGCATTTTCTAAGTGATGGCTTTATAAAACACATCGTCTAATACCGTGTGCTAAACGATATCTTTATTATTATATTGCGCTTTTTTAATATCGCGATAGGTTGCGGTACAAATTAATATCAGTACACTCAGCGTAATCGCCGGCCAAATGAGGATATATAATCCATAGATAAAGACGTTGTCCATGATAGCTCCTTATATTTAGTAATTGTTGCTGTTGATTTTTACTTTGCTTTGCTGGCTTCTAATAATGGTTAGCCAGTTAATGACCAACCATCACTTGATAATATTAATCTTATTTAAGATTTTGCTAGCGGTTGTACTGGTAGCTTTTTATCATAGTCGCCAACCCGCTGTTTAATGAGGTCAAAGTCAAAATGCTCGTCACCCATTAGGCTGATAATCACACAGACGATGGTACTTACGCCGTAAGCGGTCAGTGAAGCGAGTAAAACCATGTACTGGCGTAGGAAGCCAGTAGCGAAGATTAACATCAGCACCAGCGTGATAGCGGCGGCGACCATGCCGATTTTACGACCTAAAAAGCCAAAGACCATAAGTCCAATAACCACTGCGGCACCGACACTGGCCAATATCTCAAAGAATAAGGCGGTGAAGCCGGTAATCGGTATCAGCTCAAAGCGCGCAACGCAGAACAATAACAGCCCAACGATGACCGCTGAGGTAAAGGCGACATTGGTGACGCGATTCCAAAACACACTGGCAATCACTGGGAAAACAATCGCACCCCATAACGCGCCAACGAAGACGAGCATTACCAAAATATCAAGCTTAAAGCTGGCAAAAATCAATCCTGCTGCCGTGGCGACAATCATGGTTCCTCGACCGACAAGCATCATAGTTTTTGGTTTAACGCGCCCCTTAGCAAGGTTTTTGCCATAGACATCCGCCATCATAATCGTTGATAGCGCTGATAAGTCTGAGTCAGCGGTTGAGGACAGGGAACCTATCACTAAAATAAAGAATAATGCGATAAAGACCGGATGCAAATAAGTACTGACCATTTGCGGAATTAAGTTATTCATATTGCCATCAAGTGGCTCGATACCTATGGTTAACGCCATGAGTCCAATCATACCAAGCCCAATGACGATACCGGCATAACCGACCGTGGCAGTGATAAAGGTCGCTTTAATTTTGGTTTTATCAATGGCAAATAGGCGCTGGGTAATGGTTTGATTGCCGATGGCATAAGCCAATACTGCGACAAAATATGGCGCACCTTGCTGAAAGAACGCTTCAGAGGAAAAGAAATCTTGCTGCTCAAAGGTTAAATTTGACAGTCCGCTGACCATAACCGACGGACCACCCATGGAAAATAGTACCGCTGGAATGATGATGACACCAATGGCCATCAAGGCGACCAGTTGCGCAAAGTCGGTAAAGACGGAGGCTCGGAATCCTGAGGTTAACGTATAGCTGAGCACCCCAACGCCTGCGATGATGACGCCCGTCTGAAACGATAATGGTGACAGTACGGAGACCAAGGCACCAGCAGCGGTGAAGTTGACCATCAAGCTAATTAAGCTCCCCATAATATTGGATATGGCTAAAATTAATTGGCTTGATGAGCCGTGGCGGGCGTGGATGAGTTCACCTAAGGTATGGCCATTTGGGGCAAGTTCACGAAAGCGCATACCAAAAGGGTAGATGAACAAAATCATCAAGGCGCCCCAAAAACCGTAATGTATCGGTCCTGAGACGCCGTATTTATAACCAGAAGTAGCGGCTGCATAAAACGACGCCGCCCAAATCCATGTGGCGGTCATACTGGCTGCACCCATGCCGAAGCCAACACTGTGACCGGCGACCATAAATCCTGAAGTTGTCTCCTTGTCTTTTTTGATTAATAAAGACAGTAAATACGTGCCGCCATAAAATGCTAGCAATAATAAAAGAATGGTTAACGATGAAAATTGGAACAATGACTCAGTTTTCAAATTCATACCTCGCAATTGTTTTAATAGAATAATAGTTCGCTTTAAAGTAAAACTTACAAACTGGCGAAAATATAAAAACGCGCGTTCAGCCTATTTGCCACGCGCATACAATTTTGCCTGTGCGTACAATTAGCAACGAGCAATACGCAATAAAATAAATGGTTATAAAAACCAAATACTAAGGTCAGAGGGTGTATTGATTTTTCATTGGCCACAGGCTATTAAAATATTTAATAAAAAATATCGACTAAAAGCTTGTATGAAAAATAACAGCGGCAACTCTCAATTAGCGTCTGTTAATGGATAAACCATTACGCGGTCAAATATGGCATCATCGATAGTAGCGATAGGCTACACGAGGCTTACATGGTAAGCGTCCATAGCAAAATTACGGATAAGCACTAAGCCAAAACTGTATGACTTGTGCTAAATGTAGACAGCTTATATCAGCTGTGATAAGCAATAATTAGAGTAGCGTTTTACTCATTTATTGCGTGTGAGCTATCATCCGTTGTCGTGATGATAAGTAAAATCTTATTGGGATTGTGGTGCTCATTTACTTATCATTGATAAATAAAACTACAACTATGTTAAATATTCGTAACATGTTTGTGCGGTAAGGGTAACCTATTATCTCTCTAACCTCAAATTTTCCCTCAAACTTCTGAGTCAAGGATGGTTAAGATAAACTAATAGATAGATTTATAATAATAACTGTAAGCAGGTTTAGAGCAAGATAGAGTTAAAAAAGCTTAATCGAATGGATAAGTGAAAACTTGTACAAGAAGGGTAATGGGAGTGGATAGTAACGGAGTAATATCTGGCATGTTTAGTTATAGAGATATAACAGCAGAATCCGCTCTAGATTGGTGTTTTAAGCGTTTGGACAGTTGGTGTGGTGTTGGTATAGTAAGTAACTCGGTCATCGCGTAAAAACCCTGCCAGCCCCAAGCCATAGCGCTCAGCAACCCGTACCGCAGTGCTGGTCGGTGCAGACATGCCCACAAGCCAAGGTAGGCGACTACGAATAGATTTTTGCACCAGCTCAATAGACAGCCGCGAGGTCGTCACCACGCATGTCAGCTCTGCTTTGTGGCGTAATTGCCAACCGATGAGTTTATCGAGGGCATTATGGCGTCCGACGTCCTCGAATAGATATAAGTCAGCGCCTTGCATGGTGGCAGCGGCATGTACCGCACCGGTTAATTGATGCGTGTGTTGTGCGGCGTTAATATTTTGTCGTACTTGTAATAAATAATTCAGAGTAGGGGCGGTGGGTTGCGACATTCTTTTGGCTGCTTCTAAGTTTGGCGCTGAATAACTGCTTAAATCGGGAAGTGCTTGCGTCAGTCCTGTGATACCACACATTCCGCAGCCTGTACGTCCTGCTAGCTGCCGCTTTTGCGCTTGAATACGCTGATGACAGCGCTGATTTAATATCAGTTCTACTACATACACATCATAGTCTTGTAGCTGCGTTGAAAACTGCTCAAAAGTAGTCGTTGCAGTAGCCGAATCATCCGTTAAGTCATTGCTGAATCTCTGATAACTTTCGATATCGGTCAGTTGCGTTATTTCCCAATCTAATAATTCATGACTATGATGAATGAGCCCTTCACTGTATAAAAAGCCAATGGCAAGATATTCAAGCTGATAGGGGCTTGCCATCAATATCGCATAATGGATACCATTAATGACAATCGCAACGGCGGCCTCTACTGCTAGCATTGCTGACTTATCATCAATCTCTATTTCTTTGGCTGCATAAGTGGAGTTTTCAGTAGATAAATAACGATGTTTTTGTGCCAAATGCAGCCGCGATAGTGGCACTGTCTGATTATCCATTGACGCCTCAGCAGCATCTGTTGCCAAAGTATCTACTGTCGCTAAGTTATTTTTATTGACCATTATATTATTTTAACCATTATTGTAGGACGTCAAGCGCTTTTAAGCGGTAGCTGCCAACATGCCTTCATTAACGCGCTGTAAAACAACAGTAACGGACTTATAAGCAGGCGTTCTCGAGTCAGGAGCATGACTGTCCAAGTCAATAAGGTCGTTACATTCAGGATAATAGGTCGCCACCGCGTTGGCAGCGATGTCCATCTCAGTAAGTATCAAAGGACCCAAGGTGCGCCGCTCATCCTTGCTGTCTTGCCGCGATACCATGACACTATCGCCTTTTTGCCAGCCTAAACGCTTGATTTCATCGGGATGCATAAATAACACATCGCGGCGGTCGGTTTGGCGATAGCGGTCTTTAAACCCGAAAATCATGGTGTTAAATTGATCATGACTACGGACGCTAGTCAATTGCCATACTTTTTGCTCAGTATTTTTTTCTACATTGCCATTTTCAAGATTACTGTCTGCAAAATCACTATCTTTAGAATTGTCGCTCGTGTCATTGCTATGATAGTCCGCGCTAGTTTGTGCCATTTGCGCGGCGACATAAGTAATCGGATATTGCGGTACTTCAAATTGGGCTTTGCCACTATCGGTATTCCAAACGCGATGACGTGCTGGGTGGTATAAATGAAAACCGCGCTCGCTTTCACGGATACGCTCATTAAAGTTCTCAAAGCCGTCAATAGCACGGGCAATATAATTACGGATGATATCGAAGTCGCTACCCATGGTCTGCCATGGAATTGACGAATCAGACCCAAGCACATAGGTTGCCATATCAGCCACAATTTGCGCTTCAGACTTTAAATCATCACTGATAGGTTTTAGACGTCCTTGTGTGGGCACAATCTGGCACATAGAGTCTTCAATCGTCGCAAACTGCTCGCCTTTTGCCGTTATCAGGCGTTCGGTGCGGCCTATACAAGGCAAAATAAGATTGTTTGCACCCGGATATAGTATGGTTTCATTGAGCTTGGTAGCGACAAAAACATTAAGCTGAGTAGTGGTTAAGGCGGTTTGAATCGCACTCTTATCGGGTGCGGCAACGGCATAATTGCCACCCATACTGATAAAGGCTTTGAGTTTACCTTGCATCAATGCTTTAGCTCCAGCAATGACATCCAGCCCATCTTCTTGCGGCATAGGGCGCTGAAACACGCGCTCAAGGCTATCAAGTAGGCTTTGTTTGGGGCGCTCATGGATGCCCATAGTGCGATCGCCCTGCACATTGGAGTGACCACGCACGGGCGAGGCGCCTGCACCATCGATACCAATCATGCCCATCAGCAACAGCAAATTGGTAATCATGGCGACATTATCTTCGCCTTGGACGTGTTGGGTAATGCCCATACCCCACGTACAGATAGTGGCAGGACTGTCTGCCACGAGCTTGGCAAGGTTGATCATGTCTGTTTGCGTAATACCAGAGCCAAGCTCGATATCTGTCCAAGATTGGGCGATCAGCCATTGTTTTAAATCATCAAATCCTGAAGTATGAGTGCTAATAAACTCACTATCAATCTTATCGTTTTCTACCAGCCATTTAGCCAAACCAGTCAATAAAGCGACATCACCACCGATTTGAATTTGAATGACCTCATCGACCATCTCATCGCTTTTTCCTGCGGCCATGTGGGTTGGTTTTTGCGGATTTCTAAACTTGCTTAAACCCTGCTCACGCATCGGGTTGATAGAGATAATACGGCAGCCTTGTTTATGAGCATGCGCTAGCATCTCAAGCATACGCGGGTGATTGGTGGCAGGATTTTGCCCAAACAGCATAATCAATTTCGCCTGCTCAAAATCCTCCAAAACTACGGTAGCTTTACCGACGCCTAATTGTTTGCCGAGCATCACTGACGTTGGCTCGTGACACATATTGGAGCAATCTGGCAAATTATTGGTGCCAAAACAGCGTACAAACAGCTGAAACATAAAAGCTGGCTCGTTGGTCACGCGTCCTGAAGTATAAAATAAGGCTTCATCTGGTGAATCAAGATTTTTTAAGACATCAGCGATACGCTCATAAGCTGCTTGCCAAGAAATAGCGACGTAACGATCTTGCGCTGCATCATAATATAACGGCTCTGATAAGCGTCCGCTATGCTCAAGCTCATAGCCTGACCAACTTTGCAGTTCGGTCACGCTATGTCTGGCAAAGAACGCTGCATCTGCGCGTTGGTTCATCGTTTCACTGGCAATGACTTTGATACCGTTTTCACAGACATCGATAACTTTATGGGTCTTATGGTCAGGCCACGCACAGCCCGGACAGTCAAAGCCGCCCTTAGGCTGATTGCTATGTAAGACGCTGACACTACCGCGCATAAACGCCTTGTAATCCATCAGCTTACGAGTCGATGAGATCAGTGCTGGCCAACCAGCAGCAGGATGGGTATAAACAGGAATTTTGCGCATGACAGACCTCATAAGCGAATGGCGATAAGTAAGGGCTACTATAATAAAAGTGATTATGTTAAGTGCTACTACATTAAGTGCTACTATATAATGGCTGATAAGAAATGTTGACTTTCATTACTTATAGATAACAAAAAACCTCAAAGCAAATGATGCGTTTGAGGTTTTTCTATTTTATAAATCAGCATGACTGATATGTTGTCAGGCTAGCGCATTTAATAACGGGCATCTTTAGGTTTGTTACCGTTTGGCCAGTCATTTACTTTACCAGCAAAATCAGGACGCGGTTGATGGGTGAAAAATTCAGCGACATCGATAGCATCTTGGTCACTCAGCACGTTACCATGACCCCATAAGCCTTTGGTCTGAATGCCCATTGGCATATTGTACTTAACAAAAGCCGCGGCTTTATAAGTACGCGCCAACCCAGCGCCAATGTTAAAGGACTCGTCACCCCATAATGGCGGGAAGACAATATCGCCGCGACTGTCTTTCATGCCTTCGCCGTTATCACCATGACAAGTCGCGCATTGTACTTGGTAGATTTTTTCACCGCGTACAGGATTGCCAACCAAAGATTCATCCACTTTACCAGCGTTTTGGATATCGACCTTTTGTTCTTTCGGCGTATTTTGTGACAGCCATTTCATATAGGCCAACATTGCCAACATTTCAGGTGATTCAGGTTTTAAAGGTTTGCCATTCATCGAACGCTGGAAGCAGCCATTAATACGCTTGGTTAAATCAACTTCTTTACCAGCACGTGGCATCACGCGCGGGTAGAAGTTATAACTGTTGATATAGGGGTCGCCAAGCGGGATTTTACCTTGCGAGATATGGCAACTATTACAGTTCATTTGCGCGCCAACGTGCTCGGGCAATAAACGCTTGGTTTCGTTTAATAAGCGTTTGCCATAAAAGATTTCATCAGCGTTTGGTTCATCCAAGATAGAGGTATCTTGCGGCAGCACATAAGTACCAACATCTTCGTTGGCATCATCAGCAGTAACTAAGCCATATTTAGGGGCATTTTGCTCGATAGGCTCTGGCTGTGAGCAACCACTACTGATAGCGGCGATACTAACCACTGAGGCAGTCAGAACAGCGGTGGTTAGTTTGCTCATTTTCATTTTCTGAGAGATAACGCTAACAATATCAAGCAGGTTGTGTGGAGGGTTTTTCATTATTTTGCTCCTTTTGTTTGCGCATCAATACTTAAGTCTGGGGCGATATCGGTACTGGTTTTTGGTTTTTTGGCGAGGAAAGCGCGCATTTTTACCACATCATCGACACCGATTTCAGGCGCTTGGTTGGTCCAGCTATTACGTACATAGTTGACCACTTCTGCCACATCGGCATCACTTAGGTTAGTGAATTCAGGCATGGTAAAGGCCATGCGGTCGTGCGGAGTTTCTGGCATGCGACCACCGCTCAAGGTGATTTGTAGTACCGAGTCGGCATTTTTCGCATATACCGCACTATTGCCATCAAGGGCTGGGAAGATACGCGCCACGCCTTTACCATCGGCACGGTGACAAACTTGGCAATACTCGGCGTACAAAATTGAGCCGCGCGAATCATAGTTGCCATCAAGCAGTTTTTGCGTGGTAATGTCTTTTTTCGCCGGCAAGGTTTTTTCTTTATTTGGCGCGGGCGTTAAAGTCTTTAGATAAGATGACATGGCGTTGATATCATAGTCTGTCATATATTGCGTGCTGTGCTCGACCACTTCGGCCATAGCGCCAAAGGCAGCTGTGGTGTCAGTGCGACCGGTTTTAAAGAAGTCATTCAGTTCTGCGACCGTCCACGTACCCAAACCGCGATGTTCACCGCGAATACTTTTGGCGCGCCAGCCATCGATAACCGCACCGCTCAAATATTCTTCTGAGTCGGCATTATTTAAGGCGATTTCTTGGAAGCCAATACCGCGGCCAGTATGACAAGAGCCGCAGTGCCCAGGACCTTCAACTAAGTATTGTCCACGAGCCAACACTGCATCATCACTTTCAGCGACAAAATCACGTTTTGGGTCAAACATTGCTTGCCAGTATGCTAAGGGCCAGCGCCAATTGGTCACCGGTGGTAGCTCGCTTTTTAGATTGGCTTGCTTGACGGGTTTGACGTCTGACATAAAAAAGGCGTACATCGCGGCCAAATCTTCATCTGGCATAAGCTGATAAGAAGGATAGGGCATCGCAGGGTAAAGAGCTTTATTATCACGACGCACGCCATGCTTGACGGCATTTTTAAAGTCAGTAAAGGTATACTGACCAATACCGGTTTCTTTATCAGGGGTAATGTTGGTTGAATAAATGGCACCCAGTGGTGTCAGCATAGGCAGGCCACCGGCATAAGTCTCGCCATCTAACGTGGTATGACAAGCAACACAGTCAGCGGTACGCGCGATGTATTCCCCTTGTTTAATAAGTGCAGGGTCGGTGATATTGACCTCGATGTCACTGCTACTCGTGCGCATATTAGGCAGTATTTGCCCAATGATAAACGCTAAAATCAGCCCGACAATGGCTGCCATAATAATGATTAATGGCCACTTTTTCATAAGCCTGCCCTCCATAAAAATAGTCTATAAAAATATTACTGCGCTTACTGTCGCTATCTATGTTGTAAGGCTTATTGGTAATGCCTGATTTTTATATTCGATAGCAATCATTAAGCTCAGCCAATTAAAAGATACAATCTTGCTATGTAGTATAGAATATGGCGTAATATGCTGATATTGTGGAAAACCACATTAATCATATGGTTTTAATAAATTTTACAAACTTGGACGTCTTAAGTCGCAAATAATGCCTATAAATACCATTTATTTTTTATCGAAAATTGCGCTTAGAACCATAACTTTGAGGGCGTTGAAAGTGTGGAAAGCGTTGCAAGCGTTAATACCCTTTATGGCTCTGATGGCATTAAATGCTTGCTTGGTTATGTCGATGGCAAACGCCCAGACGTATTATTTAGGCGTGCTGGCGCCGCAAGGTGAAACGGTTGCGCAAGAACGCTGGCAACCTTGGCTCAATCAGCTTAATGAGCAGTTGCAAGAGGACACAGTAGTCTTAGTGCCGCTGGCGTTAGAGAATTGGCAGCAGGAAATTGAGGCGCAGCAGTTTGCCCTCGTGCTTGGTCCACAAGTACAGCTGATTAAAATGAATACCACCCATTGGCGCTGGCTTGCGACCTTGCAAGCGGATACGGCGCCAGCTAAATTGACTGAGCCTGCGGATATCAATGGTAAAAACTTTAATGAAAAAGGTTTCAGTAAAACCGCTGATAAGCAGTTTTCCGCAACGGTTAGCTTAGCCAATGAATTTAATAAGCTCAGTCAGGGTAGTCCGTTAAAAGAACCTAGCGCCATGGAAGAAGTGGCCAGTGCACTTTGGGTAAAGGCAGACAGCGGCATTTATCAGCTGCAAGATTTGCAGCAGCGTAAAATTGCTGCCGTCGATGCCGAGGCTTTTGGTGGCTATCTATTGGTCGCGCATTTATTACAACAAAACGGCGTGCCATCCAACCGTTATCAGACCCAGTTTGTCGGCTATCCTATTGAGCGCACCTTACATGCATTGGCCAGTGGCAGTGTAGACGCAGCAATAGCGCCACTTTGCTTGATGGAAGAGATGGCACGGCAAGGGAAAGTTAGTGAGAAACAATACCGTCTTATTCACCCTGTTGCGACCGCTTCTAGCTGTCAATCTTCAACGCCTATATATCCCAATTGGACATTGGCGGCGACAGAGCAAGCGCCAAATGCTTTGGTGCGACAGATTAATCAAAATCTATTTGGTACAAGTCAATCAGAGCAAGCATTGTTAGGAATAGGACAGCGCTGGCTACCAGCCGAATCGAGTAGTAATGCTGAGCGTATCCTCTATGATATGAACCGTCATCCCGCCCAAAAGCAGCTGGGCGCGCATATGGTCGAATGGGTAAAGGCGCATCGATTGTGGATGGCGGTTATTGTTTTAATTATTCTCATATCAACAGTAAATTATGCGTGGATGAGTTGGCTGGCATGGCGACGACGAAAAAAAATAACCCTACAAAATCGATTGATTCGTGATTATGACCAGCAGCTACGTCAATCAGAACGCTTCGCTGTCATCGGTGAGATGAGTGGATCCATCGCCCATGAAATCAATCAGCCGCTGGCGACCATTCAAAATTATGCCCAAGGATTACTGATTCGCAGTCAAAACAGTCAAAGCAGTCAAGAATGGACAGGGTTGGATAACAACTCTGTAAATAGTCTGCATGCGGTAGAAAAGTCTCTGACTGACAAACAAGCGACAGAAACTGCGCTGCAGCAAATTGTCAATGAAACTGAACGGGTTGCGGCTGTTATCAGTAATATTCGGCGCTGGGCAGGGCGCTCACAGCCGGATGAGGTGAGGGTGGATATCGCAACTACCTATGAGCAGTGTATATTGCTGCTCGGTGAGAAGGCTTCAGCCATGAGTTTTTGGCTAGTAAGTGACTATCCATCGTTGCAGTTGCCAAACCTAGTTCTTGACCAGTTATTGATGAATAGTATGGTAAACGCCGAGCAGCAAGGGGCGACGCAGATAATGTTACGTTGTCAGGCAGAAGATTATAATGGCAAATCCTATATAGTATTGCATATGACCGATGATGCAGGCGGTTTTGATGAGGCGCAGTTGCTTGACCATAAACAGTTAACTGGTAATAAGCAGCTAGTCGAGAGTAAATCACAGCAGCGTCTACCCAATCATTACGCCACCAAATCAACTAAAGCCAATGGTTTAGGCTTGGGTTTGATGATATGTCAGCGCTTGGGCAAGTCACTTGGCGGTATGATGCGACTTAGCAATATTGAAGTACAGCATGAGCTTAATTGTATACAAGCGTTGGACGGTTATCAGCAACGCTTTAAGCGTAACTTAAATGGTAAAGTGCGCTTGATGAACACTGAAAGCACTTATCCTCTAGCAAACACGATAGGTGCGCAAGTGTCTTTTTATCTGCCGCTGCATTTGGCTGATGAGGCTCAGAAATAAAGCAATCAAAAGCGAAAGTGAGCATAAGAGAGCTATGAATAACCAAGCGCCTATAAACTTTGTAAATTAACTTAATCATAAGGTCGCGTATGAATGCTCAGCATCATCTCAATAAGCGCTCAGAATGGCAAACGCCAGTTGATAACAGTAGTGACTCTCTACTGATTCATATCATCGACGATGAAGAAAGCGTGCGTACATCCTGTGATTTTTTGATTAGCAGCTTAGGATTACCGACCCAAGTATGGTCAAGTGCTCTGATATTTTTACAGCAAGTCGATATCTATCGCCCAGCAGTGGTGGTCAGTGATCTAATGATGCCAGAAATGAGCGGTCAGGCACTACAAGCGTATCTTAATAAACATGACAGTCCGATAGGGTTTATTGCGTTAACTGGTAAGGGTGAGATTGCTGATGCAGTCAACATGCTCAAACAAGGCGCCGCTGATTATCTCGAAAAACCGATTAATAGTCACCGTTTACAAGAAGCGCTTGCGCGTGCGCAAGCCTTAACACTCAAGCGTGCTCAGCTTTATAATATTAAAAATCTTTATGCGCAGCTGACCGATAAAGAAAAGCAGGTCGCCAATGAGTTACTGCAAGGCAATCTGAATAAAAATATCGCCGACCATTTAGATATATCGGTCCGTACGGTAGAGGTACATCGCTCACAAGTGATGAAAAAAATGCAAGCGCAGCATGTCAGTGAGTTGATTCAAAAATTGGTCATGCTTGATTCTTAATAACTAAAACAGTCATAAAAAAACGCCTGCTATTAAACAGGCGTTTTATTTTTTTAAATTCAAAATATTAAGCTAAATGATTTAGCTTAATATCAAGCTGTCATCTTCGACTTTTTCACCGCGGGTCTGCTCAAACATATCGAGTAAGTCATGCACATTCATGCCTTTACGAATATCACCTGCGACATCGAGAACTACTTGTCCTTGATGTAGCATCACGGTACGCGTGCCATGGGCTAAGGCCTGCTGCATCGAGTGCGTAACCATCATCGTGGTAAGCTGATTGTCCGTGACGATTTTATCGGTCAGCTCTAAAACAAAAGCCGCAGTCTTAGGGTCAAGGGCAGCCGTATGCTCATCAAGCAGTAGAATCTTAGAGGGTTGCAATGACGCCATCAGCAAGCTAACTGCTTGACGTTGACCACCAGATAATAGACCCATACGGTCGGTTAAACGATTTTCTAAACCCAATTTTAAAACCGATAATTTCTCGCGAAATAAGTCACGGTTATTTTGGTTTAGCGCAAAGCTTAAACCACGTTTGCCGCCGCGCTTATAGGCAAGCGCCATATTTTCTTCAATGGTTAGCGCCTCACAAGTTCCCGCCATCGGGTCTTGGAAGACACGAGCGACCCAATGAGCACGTTGGTGCGCGGTTTTTTTGGTGACATCGATGCCATTTAACAAGATTGAACCGCTATCGACGCGCGTGGTGCCACTGACCGCATTTAAAAAGGTCGATTTACCCGCGCCATTGGTACCGATAACAGTGACAAATTCACCATCAGCGATATTCAGATTGATACCGCGTAGGGCAGGGTTTTCAATGGGCGTTCCAGGATTAAAGGTCAACCGCAAATCTGTAGCTTGCATCATAATAATTATTCCTTATGGTTGCACATTGACATTAAGCCCGAACTTTACGACTTAAAAATTTATTTTTAGCTTTGGGCAATACCAAGGCCAATACCACGAGCAGCGCTGTAATCAAGTTTAAATCCTGCGGACCAAAACCGATACTACGTAGCGTATCGCTCGATAGGGCAACCTGAATAAACAGCTTGTACAATACCGCACCGACAACCACAGCAAAGGTAATCAGCCAAATCCGCTTGGCCGGAATAATAGTCTCACCGATGATGACCGCTGCCAAACCAATGACAATCGTACCGATACCGATGGAGATATCTGCGCCACCTTGCGTCTGCACAAATAGCGCACCCGCTAAAGCAATCAAACCGTTGGAAATCGCCATACCGATGATGGTCATCCACGAGGTGTTGATACCTTGCGCCTGTGCCATACGTAAGTTTGAGCCGGTCGCACGCATCGATAAACCCGTCTCGGTACTATAAAACCAGTTTAAAAATAACATGGCCAGTAGCACGACAACACCAATGATTAAACAGCGCATCCAGTAACCATTACCGTCATGGACCAAGGTACTAAAGACCGTGGTTTCACCCAATAGCGGCAAGTTTGGCGCACCCATAATCCGTAGATTGACAGAATATAAGGCAACCATCACAAGAATACTGGCAAGCAGCTGCAAAATGCCCAGTTTGACGTGTAGCCAAGCGGTGACAATACCGGCAACTGACCCTGCTAGCATACCAAAGGCACAAGCAAGCCAAGGATTGATACCGGCAATGATAGAAATACCAGCGACGGCGCCACCTAACGGAAAGCTACCGTCAGCGGTCAAATCCGGAAAGTCGAGGGTACGAAATGAGATTAGGACGCCAAGCGCCACTAGGCCATAAATCAGACCACTTTCAAGCGCACCAAAAAAAGCAATTAAAGACATAAGAGATCAGTAAGTCATAACCAAGCGTTTAGCAAATAACACTCTAGTGATTCATAGAATAAAATAGCGCTATATAGCGGCGCTATTTTATTTATAAATGAATCTATACATGAATTTTAGCTAAACGACGAAGCGGTGAATTTAACAGATTGGGTTATCTGCAGCTAGGGTAAAACAAGACTCGTCATTATTACGCATAATCATAAATCTTGCTCATTTAAAGCCTTTAAAAAACAAGCCCAGCCTACTGACTGATAGCTGGGTTTTGTCTGCGCTAAATAAATAGCGGTATCGCCCATAGGCGATAATTGATAAAAATTACCGTCTATCGGTGCGATACCAGAAGTCGCAGTTATTCTACCACTACTTTTGCTTTATCGATAACGGCTTGTGGCAAAGTAATGCCTTCGGCTTTCGCATTTTTTGGACTGACATATAAATCAAGCGATTGCGGGGTATAAACAGGGATAGCACCGGCTTTTTCACCGTTTAAAATACGCGTAACGATTTTACCAGTTTCGCGGCCCAAATCGTAATAGTTTACCCCTAAAGCCGCAACGGCACCGCGCTCAACAGAGCTGGTATCAGAGGCAATTAGTGGAATCTTACTTTCTTTAGCAATTTGGTACAGTGATTCATACGCTGAAACGACGTTATTATCGGTTGAGGTATAAATCATATCGACTTTACCCTCAAGACTACGAGCAGCCATCGCAATATCGTTACTACGCTGAGCCGGCGCTTCGTGTACGTTGATACCTAGTGGCGTTAGGTTATCTTTCAATGCTTTTAAAACGATGGTTGAGTTAACTTCGCCTGGGCTATAAACATAGCCGACGTTTTTTAAGCTTGGGATAATTTGACGCATCAAATCGATTTGCGGCGCATAAGGCAGGGCATCAGAGGCGCCTGTGACGTTGGTGCCAGAACCATCAAGCTTGGGCACCAGTTTGGCTGCTACAGGGTCAGTCACTGCTGAGAATACCATGGGAATGGTGCTGGTAGAGGCAGCCACAGACTGAGCAGATGGTGTTGCAATGGCAACGATGACGTCTGGTGCATCAGCGACGAATTGCTTGGCAATCTGACCGGCGGTAGCGGTATTACCTTGGGCGCTTTGGAAGTTGATGGTTAAATTCTCACCTTCTTTAAAGCCGGCATCATTTAATTCATCGATAACGCCTTTACGCACGTCATCGAGTGCTGGATGCTCAACGATGGCGGTAATAGCGACCGTTTTCATGGCAGCTTTGGCATCGCCACCTGTTGCAGCGCCGTCAGTGGTGTTGGCATCTTGTGCTGGTTGGTTACAGCCGGTCAAGATAGCGGTGCAAACACCGCCCCATAATAAAGCTTTTGCAAAACGATTTTGATACAACATGGGTCTGACTCCTGAAAATAATAATGTGTCCGTACATTATATAAAAGATAAATAAAAGGTAGCGCTGACTGCTTGTTAATCACGGTCTTTCTATTCAATGCTCACTGCTGTTTTTCCAGCAATTACTTACTGGTTTTTTGTGCTTCTTTATCGACATTGATGGCGTTTTTAAGTAAATCTGCTGATAGGCTGGTACCTTGTTCAGCGGCGTGTTTTGGGCTGACATATAGCGTCAAGGTGTTCATCACTTGCGGTGCAATATCTTTGGTAGCTTCACCATTTAATACCCGATAAACCATTTTGCCCGTAGTACGACCAAAATCATAGTCATTAACCCCAAGCGCCGCAGTCGCACCGCGTCTGACGCTAAATTCATCTGAGGCAATGACTGGGATATCAAGCTCGTTAGCTGCACTGGCCATGGCTTCAAAAGCCGAAACCACGTTGTTATCTAATGAGGTATAAATAACCTCTACCTTTCCTGCAAGACTACGAGTCGCCATCGCAACGTCAGTAGGGCGATTGGCGGTTACGCCCAATATCTTAAGCCCGCGTGCTGGTGCCGCTTTTTCAAGTTGTTTAAGGACCACCACAGAGTTGGCTTCACCTGGGCTATAAACATAACCAATGGTTTTTACATTTGGGACAATTTTTTGAATATTGTCTAACTGTGGCTCGATTGGTAATTCGCTCGACAGACCGGTCACGTTGGTTTGGATAGGTACATCATTTTCGTCAATCAGCTTCGCGGCCACAGGGTCTGAGATGGCGGTATAAATAACGGGAACGGTTTTGGTCGATGCCACGATTGATTGGGCAGAAGGTGTTGAGATGGCGACGATAGCATCTGGATTGTCACCGGCGAACTGTTTGGCAATTTGCCCTGCGGTTGCGGTATTACCTTGCGCGCTTTGAAAGTTAACTTTTAGGTTTTGACCTTCTACATAACCATTTTCAGCCAGCTCATCAATAATGCCACGGCGCATCTCATCTAAAGAAGGATGCTCGACAATCTGAGTGATGGCTAAGGTTTTGGCAGGCTTATCGTTAGTTGCGCTGTCATCAGCAGTGGCCGCAGGGTCAGTAGCATTATTAGAGCAGGCGGTTAATCCAAGCGCAGCGCTAATAGCAGCGCCGCACAGGCTAAGGCGTAAAGTAGTGGCAAAGGTCATTTTATTTTGGCTCATAGGTTAAAAGGTGCAGGTTACCCGAGTCAATGTTATGTGCATGCTGAGATAACGGGCTAACATTAAGGTAATCAATCCATTGATCATTACGTCCATATTATGACAGTAATGTAACTTATGGCAATAAGAAAATAAAACGCGTTTGTCATTAGCTTTATAAAGGAGGATTTAAATCAATTCTTGTTGGATAAATAATTTTGTTATCAGGTTCTTTATGCATAGTTACCAATGAATTTTGGGCAATAAAAAAGATGCCACGAAAGCATCTTTTTATTCGGTAAAATTACAATCAAAAAGCTTACAAGCTAGCAACGCATCTATTACGAACGCCCTTCATAATTAACATAAGCTAGTTTTTATACGAGAATTATAGTGAGTCCAAAATTCACATTACTATAAAATTCACATTACTATTATGCTGACTTGGTGAATGTACAACCCACTCTAATATCTACTTAATATTTTTCAAACGAATATTTTAAGGGTAACATTATGAACACTTCTAATCTTAAACTATTAACCATCGCTGGCATTACTGCTACCTCATTGATTTGCTTACCTGCTACGGCAAAAGATGGAAATGGAAATGCCAAGGGCAAAGCTGTTTATATCAATAAAGGTTATAACCATCATAGCAACGCCCAACCTAATATCAACGCTTATCGCAATGCCAGCCCTAATGCCTCATTCAAACGTGATCTTGATCAATACGGTTACAGAGTAGTCGGCAAGATTGATAGGAATATTTATGATCGTTCGGTAATTTTAGACCGTTATGATGACCGCTACGTTCGTATTCGCACGCCAGAAAATAAAATTGTGACAGTCATTAATGATACGTTGCAGATTATTGATATTTTAACTAGATAAACAGCAAGCTTACTTTCTATTGTTTTTCACATAAGAACAAAAAACGGTCTATTTCGACCGTTTTTTTGTTCTTTAATTATTACTTAATTTAACGTTTTTAAGCAAGCACATCGCCAATCACGCAGTTGTCCGGTAAAGTCACTACCGTTAGCTGAGTTTTTGGGTTGCCCGTTGATAGCACCATCCCTTCTGAGATGCCAAATTTCATTTTACGCGGCGCAAGATTGGTGACGCAAATTACCTTTTTATCCAGTAATTGCTCAGGCTCATAAAACTTACGGATACCGCTAAAGACATTACGTGGTTTGTCTTCGCCAACGTCTAAGGTAAATTGTAAAAGCTTATCCGCGCCTTCGACATAATTACAGGCTAAAACGTGCGCCACTTTCATCTCAACTTTGGCAAAGTCTTCAATACCGATATAGTCAGCTTGTTCAGCATTGGTATCAGTATCAGCCTTTTCTGCTGACTGAGTGTTTACTGCCGCTGTTTTATTATCTGAATTATTATCGCTGTTAGTAGTAGGGGCTTCTGCTTGTGCTAACGAGGCCTTTGAGTCTTCAACCATTGCCGCAACGTCTTTTTCTTCGATACGCTGCATTAAAGGTTTAAATTTATTGATTTTATGACCAAGCAACCACTCATTACGGCTAGCAAAGCTTAAATCGTCAATATTTAAGAATTGTTTGGCATTGGCCGTCAGCTCAGGTAATACTGGCGCCAAATAAACCATCAATTGGCGGAAGATATTAATCGCCACCGAGCAGACGTCTTGGACTTCTTGTTCAGACCCTTCTTGCTTGGCAAGCGACCACGGTTTTTTCTCATCAATATATTCATTGGCCTGATCGGCACACTGCATGATTAAGCGCATCGCACGCGAGAACTCACGATTCTCGTAAGCGGCGGCAATTTCATCACCAGTTTTGGTGATATCTTCTAATAATTCAGACTCTACGCAAACCTCAGACAGCATACCGTCGTATTTCTTCACGATAAAACCGGCACTGCGACTGGCGATATTGACCACTTTACCCACCAAGTCAGAGTTGACCTTTTGCATAAAGTCTTCTAAATCAAGGTTGATGTCCTCAACTTTGTCAGACAGCTTACTGGCGAAATAATAACGCAAGTATTCAGGATGTAAGTGTTCCGCGTAAGTTTCGGCCTTGATAAAGGTGCCGCGTGACTTACTCATTTTTTCGCCATTGACCATCAAGAAACCGTGGGCAAAGACACCAGTTGGCGTACGGAACTCACTACCGGCAAGCATCGCTGGCCAAAATAGCGCATGGAAGTAAACGATGTCTTTACCGATGAAATGATACACCTCGGTTTTATGCTCGTTTTCTTGCATCCAATAACGGTCGAAATCAAGCGCTTGGTCGGTACCTTCGCGCTTGTCACATAGATTTTTAAAGCTTGCCATGTAACCGACTGGCGCATCTAGCCACACATAAAAGTACTTGTCTGGCTCATCGCTTGGCGTATCTGGAATTTGGAAACCAAAGTAGGGCGCATCACGCGAGATATCCCAGCTGGTCAAGCCAGCGTCAAACCACTCTTGCAGTTTATTGGCAACCGACGTTTGCAAGCGATTTTCGCTACGGGTCCAATCTTTTAAGAACTGCTCAAATTCTGGTAAGTCAAAGAAGTAATGCTTAGAAGTTTTAAGTACTGGCGTCGCATTGGATAACGTTGAATGCGGATTGATAAGGTCGGTCGCATCATAGGTGGTACCGCACACTTCACAGTTATCACCATATTGGTCAAGCGCGCTGCATTCGGGGCACTCTCCTTTGACAAAACGATCGGCTAAAAATAGCTGCTTTTCAGGATCAAAAAGCTGTTTGACGTCCTTTGTGCTGATATGTCCGGCGCTATTAAGGCGACGATAAATCAGCTCAGAGAATTCCCGATTCTCTTCTGAATGCGTTGAATGATAATTATCAAAATTAATCAAAAATTTGGCAAAGTCCGCTTCATGTGAGGCTTTTACCGAGGCGATTTGCTCTTCTGGCGTGACGCCATTGGCTTCAGCTTTGAGCATAATGGCGGTGCCATGAGCATCATCGGCGCAGACATAGGTGACTTGATGGCCCTGTGCTTTCATCGCACGTACCCAAATGTCGGTCTGAATATATTCTACAAGATGCCCCAAATGGATATAGCCATTGGCGTAGGGCAGCGCACTGGTTACTAGAATCTCACGCACTTTCATCACCTATATTTTTATATAAACGGGTTGGTTATCAAACGTCTCAAGCACTTTATGACGAGCAGGCGCGATATGATTAATATTAAATCATCGATGCTAAAAACGTCTAAAAACTTACAAAAAAGAGAAAAATTAAAAAAGTGTGCCTATGATACCGTAATTCAGCCAATTTTGTGACATTCCTCACTAATTAATCCATTAACCAACATAGTCATTGGCTATATTATGCCGATAGATTTCTATGCATTTATTAAGTGTCAATAAGCTATTTTTTTTAAAGAGGATCGTCATAAAGTGGCGATAAAAAACCCACTAAGCAATTTGCCAAGTGGGTTTATAAAAGATGCACTTTTTGCGAGTCAAAGTCTGTTTTCAACGTCCGACTTTTTTTTAAAATGAGCCAAACATCGTCCCTAAAATGATAACCGCGACCACCGCAATAAGTGGAATCACCATCGTCACCATGGCAACGTTTAGATAGGATTGCTTATGAGTCAAGCCACAAATCGCCAGTAAGGTGATGACCGCACCACTATGAGGTAGCGTATCCAAACCACCTGCTGCCATCACAGCAACACGGTGCATCAGCTCTGGGTCAATACCAGCGGCCACCGCCATTCTTAAATAATCTTCACCCAACGTCGATAGGGCAATACTCAAACCACCAGACGATGAGCCCGTAATACCAGCCAGCGTGGTCATCGCCACCGCTTCTGAAATCAAAGGATTATCAGGATTTAGGTTTAAGATGCTATCACGAATGATAAGGAAGCCTGCTAGCGAGGCGATAACCGCACCATAACCCACTTCTGAGGCGGTGTTAAAAATCGGCAACATCGAATCATAAGTACCACGGTTAATGGTTTTTTGTAGGTTGTTCCAATGACCGATACGCAGCACAATGAGTACGGTACAAGCAACCACCAATGAGATAATAATGGACCAAAGACCAAGCGAGCCTGCGATATTTAAGTCCGGAAATTGAGTTTGTAAGGCGCTAAAGTCGAGCGACGGGAAAATAGCATAAGTTAATAAAGCGTTTAGGGCGATGACCAGCACCAGCGGAATCATAGCAACGGTAAACGAGGTGTGATGCGTACTTAGGGTCTCAGATGCTTGTTTTGCCGCACCTACGCCACCGACATCCTCTTCATCATGTTGACCATAGCCTTCACCTACTGCATTGGCTTTTCTAGCACGAGATTGCAACCATAACCAACCACAAATAAACATGATGCTACCGCCGATAAGACCTAAGATAGGCGCGGCAAAGACGTTGGTATTATAGTAAGGAATCGGAATGGCATTCTGAATGGCGGGCGTGCCGGGCAATGCCGTCATGGTAAAGGTAAATGAACCTAAGGCAATCGCTGCCGGAATCAAGCGCTTAGGAATATCAGCGGCTTTAAACAAGTCTTTGGCGATTGGATAGATGGCAAAGGCCACCACAAATAACGACACGCCGCCATAGGTTAAGATGGCGCAAACTAAGATGACCGCTAAGATGGCTTTACTGGCACCGAGCTTTTCGACCACGGTATTGGCAATCGCTGTCGCGGCGCCAGAGTCTGCCATCAAACGCCCAAATAGCGCGCCCAATAAGAAAATAGGGAAGAACTTCAGTAAGAATCCACTTAACGCCCCCATAAATACATCGGTATAGGCGGGGATACTGCTTAAAAAATCACCTGAAAGTAATACGGCTAATATCGCCATAATCGGTGCTAAAATCAGCACAGAATAGCCGCGATAAGCAAAAAACATCAATAGTAATAAAGTGATGACAATAGCAAATGTACTCATCATGATCCGCCCTCCTTGGCAAAGTTCAAGCATCGAGTATGCAGCGCATATTGACATGGGTCAATAAAATTAATCAAAATATGCAGTATTCAATATTTTATTAAACATAAATCTAGACTGCTGCCATAGTGAATGAGGATGTCTTAAATGACGGCGCTGGCGCGTAAGTTCTTACCGTTATTCTCTTCTCGCTAACACAATAATGTGGTAACTTAGCATTACAGCTGTACCTAATATATCGATAGATAATGTATTACTATAAAATGAAAATCATAGATGATTGATTTATAAATGAAAGCAAATCATCATTGATGATGACTGTTAATAACAAAAACTCGACTTGCAAGGAGATAAGCATGAGTCGCTCAAAAGTATATAGTAGTGCTGAAGAGGCGCTAAAAGGTGTGGTAAGTGATGGACAAACACTTGCTATCGGCGGTTTTGGTCTGTGCGGTATTCCTGAAGCGCTCATCGAAGCGTTACGTGATAGCGGCGTCAAAGATTTGACCTGTATCAGTAATAATGCCGGCGTCGATGGGTTTGGTTTAGGTTTGCTATTACAAACCCGTCAAATTAAAAAAATGATTTCATCGTATGTCGGTGAAAATAAAGAGTTTGAGCGTCAATACTTGGCAGGTGAGTTAGAAGTTGAATTAACGCCGCAAGGAACTTTGGCAGAAAAACTACGCTCAGGTGGCGCTGGTATTCCAGCGTTTTATACCGCGACGGGCGTTGGCACACAAGTGGCTGAAGGCAAAGAGACGCGTGATTTTGATGGCCGTATTTATGTGCTTGAGCATTCATTGCGTGCGGATGTGGCATTAATCAAAGCGCAAAAAGCAGATAAAGCGGGTAACTTAATCTTTAATAAGACGGCGCGTAACTTTAATCCAGATTGCGCTATGGCAGGCAAGATTACCATCGTCGAAGTCGAAGAAATCGTAGAAACCGGCACCTTTGATCCTGATGAAGTGCATCTACCGGGTATCTTTGTGCAGCGTATCGTCTTAAACAGCAATCCTGAAAAGCGTATTGAAAAAACCACCACTAAAGCGGTCGAAAGCGTTTAAGTTATTCAGTTATTTTATAAAAATATTTTTAAATGATTATATTAATAATAAAGCAGTGTAAAAAATAAGGAAGTTACCATGGCATGGACAAGAGAGCAGATGGCACAGCGTGCCGCAAAAGAACTACAAGACGGCTATTATGTCAACTTAGGTATTGGACTACCAACCCTAGTTGCCAACTATATTCCTGAAGATGTGGATGTTTGGCTACAGTCTGAAAACGGCTTGCTAGGTATTGGCGAGTTTCCAACGGCAGAGAACGTGGATGCAGATTTGATTAATGCGGGCAAGCAAACGGTAACCGCAGAACCGGGTGCCAGTTATTTTAGTAGCTCAGAGTCATTTGCGATGATTCGTGGTGGCCATGTCAATCTGGCGATATTGGGCGCGATGGAAGTATCAGAAAAAGGCGATTTGGCCAACTGGATGATTCCCAAAAAAATGGTTAAAGGCATGGGCGGCGCGATGGACTTGGTCGCAGGCGTACAACGGGTGATTGTGCTGATGGAGCAAGTTAATAAACATGGCGAGCCAAAAATCCTTGCCAATTGCGAGCTGCCATTAACGGGTAAAGGCGTGGTCGACCGTATTATCACCGAACTTGCCGTATTAGACGTCACTGACAATGGTCTAAAATTGGTTGAGTTGGCAGAAGGTGTTAGCTTCGATGAGCTACAAGAAAAAACGCCAGTGAGCATTACTCAATAAGCTAGTTGCATAAATATGTCTAGCACAGACATCCAAAAAACCTATTTAATAATGGATTATAAAATATGGCGACCACATTACAACAAGATTTGACCGGCAAGGTAGCATTGGTCACAGGTGCTGCAAGTGGCATTGGACGCGATATCGCTGAGACTTATGCTAAGGCAGGCGCTGCAGTTGGTATCGCAGATATTAATCTTGAATCAGCACAGCAAACGGTCGATGCTATCGAAGCTACTGGCGGACGCGCACTGGCAATTGAAATGGATGTCACATCAGAAGACGCGGTAAACGCTGGCGTGCAGCAATTAGTTGATACCTTTGGCGCTATTGATATTCTTGTCTCTAATGCTGGTATTCAAATCATTGACCCGATTCATAAAATGGCGTTTAATGACTGGAAAAAAATGCTTGCTATCCATTTAGATGGGGCATTTTTAACCACCAAAGCGGCTGTACAGCACATGTATAAAGCTGACAAAGGCGGTACGGTCATTTATATGGGCTCGGTGCATTCGCATGAAGCGTCATTATTTAAAGCACCGTATGTGACAGCCAAGCATGGACTCCTTGGACTGTGCCGTGTGTTGGCAAAAGAAGGCGCTGAGCATAATGTACGCGCGCATGTGATTTGCCCGGGGTTTGTCAAAACACCATTGGTCGAAAAACAAATTCCGCAACAAGCGGCTGAAAAAGGCATCAGTGAAGCATCTGTGGTGAATGACATTATGCTGGTTAATACCGTCGATAAAGAGTTCACCACCGTTGATGATATTGCTCAATTGGCATTATTTTTAGCAGCATTCCCAAGTAATGTATTCACTGGTCAGTCTATCGTTGCCAGTCATGGTTGGTTTATGAATTAACGGCGTGGTTAATGGATAGGTTTGCGAGCTGTTTGATTGGTTTAAAAATCATTAGCTTGCTAATAAAACACCAATCCATTAGGATTTGATTTTATGTTAACTTGAGCCAATTATATTGGCTCTTTTTTATGAGCGCCTGTTGCATAATTTCGCGCTGCACGGAGTAAAAATAATGAATAATGAAGACTTAGCGGTGACCCTTGCTGCAAAACTAAGCCGTGCTATCGAGCAGCAGCAGTTTGAGCAAGCAATTGATGAGGTGCAAGCATTACGTCCGATTGATATTGCTGATGTGCTGGCACTGATTGAACCCAAACTTGCGTGGCAACTGCTTGAGGTTTTGCCCAATCGCTCGACGATATTTGCCTATTTAGACGCCGATATTCAGGTTGCGATGGCTCTTGAGTTTCCGCGTGCAAGCCTAGCAAAGATAGTCGGGGAGATGCCATCTGATGAGCGCACCGACTTATATAAGCACCTAAATCAGGAACAGCGAGATGCGTTGCTACCCGCACTTGCGCAGGCAAAACGTGAAGATATTCGCCGGCTGTCTGCCTATGAAGAGCGCACCGCTGGCGCGTTGATGACATCTGACTATGCGACGTTAGCGGCCGAGATGACGGTTGCTGAAGCGCTGGATGCTCTTAGGTTAGAAGCACCTGATGCTGAAACTATTTATCATGCTTATGTGATTGATGATGCGCGTAAACTGCTAGGCGTGGTGTCATTAAGAGTACTTATTTTAGCGTCGCCTGAGCAGCTGATTAATGACATTATGGTGCGCTCGGTCATATCTTCTGATGTAAACGACGATCAAGAAGACGTTGCTAAAACCGTCGCGCGCTATGACTTGATTGCCTTGCCAATTACTGATGCCAGCGGCGCGTTAGTCGGTATCGTCACTCACGATGATGCGATGGACGTTGCTAGCGATGAGGCCACCGATGACTTCCATAAGTCGGGTGGTGTCTCGACCATGGTCGGTAAATTAAAAGACGTCAGTATCAGGGTTTTATATCGTAAGCGTGTGTTTTGGCTAGTGTTTTTAGTCTTTGGTAATCTGCTCTCAGGGCTTAGTATCTCAAACTTTGAAGATGTGATTGCCGCCAATTTGGTATTGGTGTTTTTCTTACCGCTACTGGTTGATAGTGGTGGTAACGCCGGTTCTCAGTCCGCAACCTTGATGGTACGTGCGCTAGCCACTGGCGATGTGGTCATGCGTGACTGGTTTTCATTACTCGGTCGTGAAGCATTAGTTGCGCTCATGCTTGGGGCGACGATGGCGGTAGCTATATCAGTTATCGGTTATGTGCGCGGGGATGCCGTTGTATCGCTAGTGCTGGCGCTGAGTATGATGTCGGTGGTCATGATTGGCTGTGTGATTGGCATGAGTTTACCGTTTGTGCTTAATAAGTTAGGCTTTGACCCTGCTACTGCCAGTGCGCCTTTGATTACCTCGGTATGTGATGCGTCAGGCGTGCTGATTTATTTGTTTATTGCTTCAAAATTCTTAGCCATTTAATTTCTTAATTAGCTAATAAAGGTAATAAAGAAATAACAATCATTGAAAATAGATGGCAGGATAGATGAATTTTACAAAGCATCATCCTATTGGCGTTGTGGTTTTTTTATCCTTGTAATTGAGCTACACTGTCACGATAAAAGGTTTGGCTAGGAAGCTCATGGGCAGTATGATTTAGCCTGTTTATCACAGTATGAATTGAGTTTTTTACCATGCCCACCCACTTGTATAGGCAGTAACGGTAGCTATGTTTAACTTTATGAAAAAAAATAAACCGACCCCAAAAACCGAAACCCCGCAGCAGCGGGCAGAACGTGACAGTGCCGTGGATAAGGTGCTGCTCGGCTATGAAGTAGGTACGCTTAGCATTGCCACCATGGTGCTGGGACTGGAGCGCAACGGTGAAGAGCTTACCTTAGACCTACGCCTGCCAGAAGACAGTAGCCCTGAAACCATTCAGCAAGAGCTTGGGCAACTGCTGCACCCGCATGGCATCAAAACCATTCATATGAATGTGCGGCTGTCGGCACCAGCTAAGGGGGCAGGCTCAACCTTACCAAAGCAAATGCCAAAGACCACGGATGCCATGGCAAATCAATCTAAGCCTAGCGCACAGTCTAATAGCGACAGTGAACCACCAATTACTAAGGCCGCGCCAACGCAAGCTTCATTGGCCGCGCATCCGCGTATTCGTCATATTATTGTCGTAGCATCTGGTAAAGGCGGTGTTGGTAAATCAACCACCACCGTTAATATCGCTTTGGCATTACAAAAACTGGGCAACCGTGTTGGCGTCCTCGATGCTGATATCTATGGTCCTAGTATGCCAACCATGCTGGGCGTCGCCGATGTAAAGCCGCAACTCGAAAACGAGCAGTTTGTTCCAGTTGATGCGCATGGTATGGCGATGCTATCGATTGGTAGCTTGCTCGACGGTGATAACACCCCTGTCGCGTGGCGTGGGCCAAAAGCCACCGGTGCACTGATGCAGCTTTATAACCAAACCAACTGGCCACAATTAGATTACCTAGTGATTGATATGCCACCAGGTACGGGCGATATCCAATTGACGCTCGCACAGCGTATCCCCGTCACAGGTGCGGTGATTGTCACGACGCCGCAGCATATTGCATTACTCGATGCGCAAAAGGGTATCGAGATGTTTAACAAGACCAATATTCCAGTGCTCGGCGTGGTTGAGAACATGGCGCTGCATACCTGTAGCAACTGTAATCATACCGAAGCTATCTTTGGTACGGGTGGTGGTGAGTTTATCGCTGAGCAGTATCAGGTGCCGCTATTAGGGCAGTTGCCATTAGCCAGCGGTATTCGTGCACAAGTGGATAAAGGGGAGCCGAGCGTGTTGGCCGATGATGAGTTTGCGCCGTATTATCTAAGTATTGCTAAGAATATCGAAGCCAATATTAGTAAATTTGCCAAACCTGTCGATGATAAGCGTATTTTCTAATAGTTTTCTAATGGCTCTTAATAGTGCTAATGGCTTTTATTGACAGCAAAATAGCCTAAGCATATAAACTTGAATGGTTTTAATTTTAAAAAGGGAATATCGTGAGCTTATCGATTTATCAACGTCATTTAGACAATATTCCCAAGCAGTATCAATTGTTAAAGTTATTGCGCCCACCGATATACGTGATTGAGCTCTCAAACAATCAACTGATTGGCGTTTGTTACTATAAAGATGGCAGTAGTAAACGCCATCAGGTTAATGCGGATTTTAGTAATCGACGAATGGTGATTGCTGATTTTTCGCAAGCAGTACAAGCCATGACTGATTTATTGCTTAAGTTTCCCAAGCATGCATTTGCATTGAATGGCTTTGCAGTAGCGAATGTAACCGAAACGCTAGCAGATGGGTTGACCACGATAGAGATTAAAGCCATTAGAGAGGCAGTTTGGGCAGCATCAGGACAGGCAAAAAGAAGAATCATAAGTACCGCAGTCAGCTACCAAGGACAGGTAGTCTCGCAATGAATTTTGGCTAGGATGCCGTAAAAATGAAGCAAAATGATAATAACCAACCTACCGCTAATCACTTTAGACCAGTTGAACTTGACCAGCTTATTCAAAACGCTCAACCTACCTTTGGCGTATTTGCGAAAGTTAAGAGCATCAATTATCTGGACTATCACAGTCATCTTATCTCGCAAAAAGCACTGCCCAACTGGCGTAAAGCGCTTAAAGCCAACCAATTCTGCTTTATTCAAATTATTCAGCCGCCTTATCGAATCTGTTTAGCACTGGCGACGATTAAGCTCGCAACCAGTGCCTTTGTCTATCTTTACAATGATGAGACTGGTGAGTTAGAAGTTGATGAAGCCTTGCAGCCTTTGACTCGGCAGACGCATTTGACAGGCGATTGCTATCAAGGGCAGATGGCATTTACTCATGCCAAACTAACCGTCAATTTAGATTTTACGCCTTCGCAGATTAACGTTGTGCTAGACAGTCAAAACCTTACACTCAATGCAACCTTAGCAAGGCAATCACAGCCACTTGCTATCTGTACACCAACGGGCAGGCGCGGATGGACGTTTACCCAAAAAGAACCATTAACCGCTGTATCTGGGCATTTACGCATTAAAGACAATTCAAAATTTAACGTTGATGCTGCTCATACCCTCGATTCTCTCAATTCTCCCGATGCTAAAGCTCAGAAAATAGACTTTATTGATACCACTAGCGCCAATCTAGATTGGACGCTTGGCTATATGCGTCATAAGACCAATTGGTTTTGGAGCTGTATTAATAGCTATTTGCCAGATGGTCGTCATTTTACCTTGAACTTATCAATGGGCGTCAATGAAACGGGAGCCAGTGAAAATGCGTGCTGGCTTGATGGTCAGATAGTTTATCTGCCGCCCGTGATGTTTATACGTCAAGATTTGGATACACCCGCGCAGAATACGTGGCGTATTTATCATCACAACCTCGGCTGGAGCAAGGTTGATATTGATTTAACCTTTACGCCAATTACCGTCTATAAAAAGACCGATAACTTCGGTGTGCTTGCCAGTATCTTTGAGCAATGGCTTGGATTATATAGTGGAGAGATTCGCTTAGGAGATGAGGTCATTAAAATTGATAAGGTAATGGGCTTGGCAGAAGATCATTTTGCTAAATGGTAGTGTGGTGAGCGTAGGTTTGAGTAGCAGCAACAAGACATCAGTAAGGCATTTATTAGATATTGAATAGCATGCTTTATTTTAAAGTCGTTGAGGCTCTATAAATTGAGGCGCCAATTCCGTATAATCGTCGCTATCGAAATACGGTATCATAACCACTATTAAATATTTGCTTTTGCTAAGGAAGAACAATGTCTATCAAATCTGACCGCTGGATTCGTAAAATGGCCGAAGAACATGGCATGATTGAACCATATGAGCCAGGTCAAGTACGCTTTAATGATGCAGGCGAGCGTTTGGTCAGTTATGGCACCTCAAGCTATGGTTATGATGTGCGCTGTGCCCCTGAGTTTAAAGTTTTTACCAACGTGCATTCGGTTGTCGTTGACCCTAAAAACTTCGATGAGAAAAGCTTTATCGATATCGTTGGTGACGAATGTATTATTCCGCCAAACTCGTTTGCATTGGCGCGTACGATGGAATATTTCCGCATTCCACGTGACGTATTGACCATTTGCCTCGGTAAATCAACCTATGCACGCTGCGGTATCATCGTCAACGTGACGCCGCTTGAGCCTGAGTGGGAAGGGCACGTGACGTTAGAATTTAGTAATACTACCAATTTGCCAGCACGTATTTATGCCGGCGAAGGCGTGGCACAGATGCTATTTTTCCAAAGTGATGCTGATGACGTCTGCGAAACCAGTTATAAAGACCGCGGTGGTAAATACCAAGGTCAGCGCGGTGTAACTCTGCCAAGAACTTAGGCGTCTAGAACTTAAGCACCAATAAATTAAGTGTTTTAGACTGACAATAAAAAAGCCAGCATATTTAATATGACTGGCTTTTTTATTGTTTTATAATTTGGCTATTTCAAAGTCGATTATTTTTTTAAGGTCAATTATTTTAAAACTTTTAAACCGGCTTTATTATCACGTTTGGGCTTAGGCGCTGCAACGTTGGTTTTAGAGCTGCTACTCGCAACAGCGTCCTCTTCAGGTTCATAATTGTCATATTCATTAGGGTCAAAAAACATCCCTTGCGAATTTTCTTTGGCATAGATGCCCATTACCGCCGTTAGCGGCACCCAAATCTCTTGTGATACCCCACCAAAGCGCGCACTAAAGTTAATGTAATCATTTCCCATACTCATATTACCGGTCGCACGACTGGCAATATTGAGCACAATACGCCCATCTTGTACATGCTCTCTTGGAATCTGTACGTTGTCGGCAGTGGCGTCCACCATCAGATACGGCGTGAGCGCATTGTCTTCTATCCATTGATATATCGCGCGCACCATATAAGGACGGGTTGGGGTAATAGAGGTGGTTTCTTCGCTCATCTTTGGTTTCCTATACTGAGGATATGAAATAATAATTAAAAAAGGATTGACGGTAGAGTGTTCGTTATAAAAAAAGTCGTTCATGCTTAATTATTGGTTATTCTAAGGTAGCACTTTGCTGCTGTCTAATTAGCGCACGCTTTTTTGAAAGCTATCACGCTCAAAAATCCGTTTTTGATAATCAAATAGAGGACGACTGATAGCGCGCGGTAGCTCAATGCCCATTTCTTCCAACCGCCATAGTAGAGGCGCTAAGAGCACATCACACCAGCCAAATTCATCTGCCATAAAGTAAGGCTTATGGGCAAACAGTGGTGATAAAGTAATGAGTGAATCGCTCAGCTGTTTTTTGGCCATGGCAGCTTGGGCTTTATTGAAACTGTCTGGATGCATCAGCAGGCGTTTACCGAGTACCAGCCAATCGCGTTGAATGCGCCATGCTAATTGGCGGAATTGCGCGCGCTCTTGCGGCGTTTCAGGCAATAGCTTATTGGCATGGTAACGCTCTTCAAGATACTCAAAGATGACGTTAATCTCATATAGCGCAATTTCCCGCTGCTGCAAGACAGGCAGGGTGTGATAGGGGTTGAGCTCTGTCAAATCTTCAGGACGCTCAGAGTGCAAACGTGATAAATAATAGGCAAGCTTTTTTTCTTCAAGTAATAGACGCACCACATGACTGTCGTAGCCGTCATCAGCGTATAAAATCAGCTGACTACTTGGAATGTCATTCGCATCAATCATGAAAGCCTAATATATTAGTAAAGCCTGTTATCGTAAACAATGTGGCTCTGTTTATCAAGGTAGCGTACGTAAACATTAGGGGGCAGCCTTATTTTCAGCTAATACTTTAGTGTCTAACGGTTTGTCAGAGAATAAAAAAGGTACTACCGAAGTAGTACCTTTTATATGATGCAGTCTTAGTGTTTAATACTTAAATTATTTTACGTCTTTCCAGAACTCTTTGTTCAATAAGTAAACTGGGATTAGTAATACTAATAAGAATAAAATCACAAAGAAACCAATCACTTGGCGGTCATGACGAACAGGCTCAGCCATCCACGCCATGAAGTTAACCAAGTCACCAACCTCAGATTCAAACTCATCGGCACTCAGCTCTTCTTGCATATTATGCAAGACGTGAGGCATCGCAGCGTTGGCAAGCACTAAGTTATTAGCACCCCAAGGACGGCTTGGATCTTCATAGAATGACAACAGGTAAGTATATACCCAATCATCACCGCGCAGACGTGTCTCAAGAGACAAATCTGGCGGAGCCGCGCCGAACCATGATGCTTGGACTTCAGGGTCAATTTCAGCATTGATATGGTCACCGATTTGATCGGTAGTGACCATCAAATACTTCTCGACCAGCTCAGGTGGTATCTCTAAATCTTTAGCAATGCGCGAGTGGCGAACGTACTGTGCGGAGTGACAACCGGCACAGTAGTTCATAAAGATTTTCGCGCCGTTTTGTAGCGAGCCTTTATTGGTAAAATCAATGGGGGCTGTGCTACAAGCTAGGTGTTCTACCACACCGTCAGCATTGGTGAAAGTACCGCAGCCACCGCCTGCTGCCAGTGCGCTACCAGCAGTCAAGGTTAATGCCGCGCCTAAGCCTAGACCAGCTAGGGATTTAATTAGCGTGCTCATTAGTGACCTCCGGTAACGCGTTCTGGTGGCTGTTTACACTTCTCAATGGCAGTGTAAAACGGCATCAATAAGAAGAACAAGAAATATAGAACTGTGAATATACGTGACATGATAGTCGCCGTTGGGGTTGCAGGTGTTGCACCCAAGTAGCCTAGTACGACAAAGCTAATCGCAAAGATAGTAAGTGCAATCTTAGACAAGATGCCTTTATAACGTATCGAGCGTACTGGAGATCTATCAAGCCATGGAATTAAGAACAGTACGGCAATCGCACCACCCATCGCAATAACACCACCAAGCTTATCAGGAACTGCCCGTAAGATGGCATAGAAAGGTGTGTAGTACCATACTGGCGCAATATGCGCAGGCGTTTTTAGCGAGTTCGCTGTCTCAAAGTTTGGTGGCTCAAGGAAGAAACCGCCGCCTTCTGGGAAGAAGAACACCACTGCAAAGAACAAGATAAAGAAGACAACAATACCCACCATATCATGCACAGTGTAGTACGGATGGAATTCAATACCGTCTAATGGTACGCCATTCTTATCTTTTAGCTTCTTAATGTCGATGCCATCAGGGTTGTTTGAACCAACGTGATGTAGCGCCACTAAATGCATAAAGACTAAGCCCACAAGCACCAGCGGAATCGCAACCACATGCAAGGCAAAGAAGCGGTTTAGGGTGATACCTGAGATAATATAATCACCACGTACCCATTCAGCAAGACCATCACCAATCACAGGCAGAGCAGCAGGTAAGTTTAAGATAACCTGTGCGCCCCAGAATGACATGTTGCCCCAAGGAAGTAGGTAACCGAAGAAACCTTCTGCCATCAATGCTAGGTAAATACCCATACCGATGAGCCAAATAAGCTCACGTGGTTTTTGGTATGAACCATATAGCAAGGCGCGGAACATATGCAAATACACCACGACGAAGAACGCTGATGCGCCAGTCGAGTGCATATAACGGATGAGCCAGCCACCTTTAACATCACGCATGATGTATTCAACAGAGGCAAATGCCCCTTCGGCACTTGGGTTGTACATCATCGTCAGCCAAATACCAGTGACTAACTGGTTGACCAGTACCACCATTGATAACACGCCAAAGAAATACCAAAAGTTAAAGTTCTTTGGTGCATAGTACTTTGACATATGATATTCATAGGTTTCAGTCGCAGGAAAACGCGCGTCCACCCAATGCATTAACTTTTTACCCATGCTCATATTAAGCCTCCCCAATCGTCAAGATGGTACCATCCACGTTGTACTCTGGGACGGGCAAGTTAAGCGGTGCAGGTACACCACTATAAACACGACCCGCTAAATCATATTTAGAGCCATGACATGGGCAGAAAAATCCACCGTACCAATCATTACCACCTAAATCGGCTGCGCCAACATCAGGACGGTAGTTTGGTGCACAGCCTAAATGCGTACAGACGCCTTCTACCACCAATACTTCTGGCGAGATAGAGCGTTCAGGATTTTTACAGTATTCAGGTTGCAAAGATGCATCAGAATCGGGGTCAGATAATAGTGGCTTTACTGATTCAAGCGTGGTCAGCATCTCTTCAGTGCGCTTGACCACAAAGATAGGTTTACCACGGTATTTGACGACAATCATTTGTCCTGCCTCGATAGAACCAATATCTTGGGTCACTGCCGCACCAGCAGCCTCAGCTTTAGCGCTTGGGGTCCAAGAGCGGACAAAAGGTGTTGCCACAGCAGCTACCCCAGCTGCACCAATTACGGCAGTCGAGGCAATAAGAACTCTACGACGTTGTACGTTAACGCCTTCGGCATGGCTCATTAAAACTTCCTCCAGGTGAATGAAATGGGATTATCCCACACTGGGTTTGTGGCTTAGAAAAATTACAATTATCAAGCCACGTTAGCTGTGCCTAATTTTGCTAATTGTTGCTATTCTAAGCTATTTCGGTCATAAAATAAATTATTGTGTTAAAAATAAAGCAACCTTGATAGGGCACGCTACAACGTTAAACCAGATAATGGGTCTAAAAGACCTTACTTATCAATGTTTAACAAATGCCTGTATGCAACAAGGCTTATAGGAATAATGACCTTATAATTAATAAGGATATTCAGCAATAGCGAATGATACTTGAAATTCAGACAATGTTCACTAACTTTCAGCACATCACTACTGTGTAAGTAGCCGTTGGCTATTTATTTCTACTTACTAAAATGAAATACTTATAAATCGCCCTACCTTTAATAGTGCATTTTAAATAAGATATCTATTAATAAGATAGCTATTAAAGGCATAACCATTAAAGGTAAGGGCGTCATAATTCAGACTAAGCTTGTAGTGCTTTATTTTTTATACTAACTATAAATACTAGCTTTCAAGGGTATGCCAGCGCTCAAGCTTAGTCATCATCTCATCTTCGATGACCAATAAACGCTCACTGGCGGCAGTCGCGGCTTCAATATCTTTGGTAAACCATGAACCGTCAGCCAGCTTTTCTTCTAGCTGAGTTTGCTCAGCTTCAAGCGCGGCGATTTCTTTTGGTAAATTATCAAGTTCACGCTGCTCATTATAGTTGAGCTTTTTAGCAGCGGTATTAGGCTTTGCGGCTACCGTAGCTTTATTGCTAGATTTGCTATTGGCAGCATTATCGCTAGACGATTTAGCATTCTTAGCCTTTGCTGCTTCTTCACGGTTTTTTTGTACCAAATATTCTTGATAACCGCCGACATACTCTTTGACCACCCCTTTGCCGTCTTCATCAGTATCAAAGACCCAAGTAGAAGTGACGACGTTGTCCATAAATGAGCGGTCATGGCTAATCAGCAAGATAGTACCGTTAAAGCTACTAACAGACTCTTCTAATAGTTCAAGGGTGGCCATATCCAAATCGTTGGTTGGCTCATCGAGTACCAGAATGTTAGCAGGCTTTAATAGCTGCTTGGCAAGTAATACACGGTTACGTTCACCACCTGATAGGGCTTTGACTGGCGTACGTGCACGTTCTGGGGCAAATAAGAAGTCTTGCAAATAACTCATGATATGCGTTTTGCGACCGCCAACTTCGACGAAGTCTGAACCTTCTGAGACATTTTGCGCAACACTGGCTTCTAAATCTAGCTGATCACGCAGCTGATCAAAAAAGGCAATTTTCAGATTAGTGCCAAGCTCAACTGTACCTGTTTTGGTCACTTCATCGTCAGACATATCGAGTAGGGCTTTAATGAGCGTGGTTTTACCAGCGCCGTTGGGACCAACGATACCAATTTTATCGCCGCGCATAATCATGGTGCTAAAGTTATCGACCAAGACGTTGCCATCATATTCCAGATGCAAGTTTTTAACTTTACAGACCAGCTTGCCGCTTTTCTCGCCTTCGCCCATAGTGATATTGACGTTACCGACTTGCTCACGGCGACCGCTACGCTCTTCGCGCAAGGCTTTTAGCTCACGGACGCGACCTTCGTTACGGGTACGACGCGCTTTGATACCTTGGCGAATCCAAACTTCTTCTTGTGCCAGTTTCTTATCAAAGTTAGCATTATTTTTTTCTTCAGCAAGTAGCTGCTGCTCTTTTAATTCTTGATAACGCGCATAACCTTTTGCGCCTTGGGTCACGTCATAGCTCGTCAATTGACCACGGTCAAGCTCAACGATACGCGTAGCAAGCTTATTCACAAATGCTCTATCGTGAGTCACAAACAATAAGGTCAAACCTTGCCAATCTAATAAGAAGCGCTCTAACCATTCGATACTTTCAACGTCTAAATGGTTGGTTGGCTCATCGAGTAATAGCACGTCAGGCTTAGTAACCAGCGCACGTGCAAGTAGTACGCGGCGTTTACGACCACCAGAGAGTGAAGACAAATCATCTTCAGGATCGAGTCCCATGGTTGTAATCAGACGGGTTGCATCACGCTCTAAATCCCAGCCATGTACCGCATCGATATCATGCTGCAAGGTTGCCATATGCTCGCAAGCGTCCATATCGCCGTTGGCACACATATCGACTTGCTTATTATAGTTGATGAGCAAATCAGCGGTACGGCGGCTACCGCCCATCACGATGTCCAGGATACGACCGCTGGTTTCAGGGACGTCTTGCTCTAGCATCGCAACACGCATGCTGCTATTGGTGATAATCTCACCGCTGTCAGGCTGCAATGAGCCGTTAATCAGTTTAAATAAGGTGGATTTACCTTCGCCATTGCGGCCAATCAAACACACACGCTCGCCCGCATTAATCGCAAAATCAATGCCGTCAAGAACAGGAGCGACGCCAAAGGCTAAGTGAATATCTTTTAAATGTATCAATGCCATAGAATATCTTAAGCTTATATAATAGTGAGGTAGGGGTTGTTGCAAAATTGCTAGCAGTATAACATGCTGCCACCTAACTGTAGTATGCGTAAATGCATTTATAAGCACTATTTTATAACGGTTATTTTAAATGGTCATGGATGAGATTTGACAAAGGTCATGACTACATTATCTGGTATTGAGAAAAATATGAATGAACTGAATTCGATAGATAGCAAACCTTCCAATAATCAAGCTAAGCTGTCAGATACCCAAGCGGATTTACAAGCACAGGTTATTGAATTGCAGATGAACCTGTCTCACCTTGAGGTTACCGTAGAACGGCTTGATGAGGTTATTACGCGTCAAGACAGAGATATCCAAACCTTGCAGCGACAGGTGCAGTTTATCTATAAGCAAGTCGAAAGCCAAGATGGAGAGGGCGGTGTGGCGCCGTTTGATGTTGTGGCAGATAGACCGCCACATTATTAAGTAGCAAAAGACCTCTTACTGATAAGCCGTCTGATGGGCTGTTTATGATAAGCGTATATGTGTGTTTTTGCATAAATACACCGTACGATGACTATTGAGTCATATTAGAGAAATAATGTGTTTTTAGGTTGTCTTAATGTAAAAAAAACATTAGTATCCTTCACCTTAGATACTGTCTACCTAACAAAGTTCGGTGTAGCGGTAAAACAATGTGGATGTTTGGAGATACACAATGGGCGCAAATTTCAATCTAAAGACTCTTACGGTAGCTTTGGCTGCTCTTTCTGCAGCTAGTATCGCTAGTGCAGCAGGTCTTGATCGTTCAGGTCAAGATATCACGGCATTTTTACAAGATGGCACCTATGCCGAAACTGTTTATACTTATCTAGATGCTGATGTCAGTGGTTATGATAATGCTTATGTTGGCCCAGATAAAAATGCTTATCAGCAAGGTAAGAAAATAGATGACATCGCAGAATCTTATGACTTCTTCCGTTACGGCGTAAAAGCCGATATCAACGATACTTTCAGCGTTGGTGTTCTATATGATGAGCCTTTTGGTGCTGCTGCCGATTATAGTGGTGACAACAACTTTGTTGCTCAAGGTGATCGCAACGCTACGATTAATGCTGTATCAGGTGGTAAGATTAAGGATTTTGCATCTGCGGCTCAAACAGTAGGTGGAATTAAGTATAAAATTGACAATAAAATTGAATTAACGCCTACAGAGCAAGCACAATACAAAGCATTAGCGCCAGCTGTGGCTGCGGCACAAGCAGAGTTTAATACCAAAGGCGAAGGAACCAACGTTGAAGTGCGTACTGAAAATATCACTGCAATTCTTGGCATGAAATTTGGCGAAAATAAAAATTTCCAAGTTTATGGCGGTCCGGTTGCTCAACAAGTACAAGCTGATGTAAAACTACGTGGACTGGCATATAGTGCTGCGACTGGCTATACCGCTCATATTAGCTCAGATCAAGATTATGGCTGGCTAGCAGGTATGTCTTATAGTAAACCTGAAATTGCTTTACAAGCTGCGTTAACCTATCGCTCAGAAATTGATCATACTTTACCAATATTTGAAAGCTATCCTGCAGCCAGCATTGAAAAAGCTGGTGAGATAGATATCACTACTCCAAAATCTGTAAACTTTGATTTTCAAACAGGTATCAATCCAACGACTTTAGCGACAGCAAAAGTACGCTGGGTACCATGGAGTGACTTTGCAATCGTACCTCCTGTTTATACAGAAGTGAGTAAAGCGCAGTACCCTGAAGGTTTGTCTTTAGTGAGCTATGACAAAGATCAATGGTTAGTAGAATTAGGTTTAGCTAAGCGACTAACGCCAGCACTAGCCGTGACTGGTAATATTGGTTGGGATAGTGGCGCTGGCAATCCAGTGACGTCATTAGGACCTATCGAAGGTTATTACAGCGCGGGTCTAGGTGCAAAATATAACTTCACTGAGAACTGGGCAGTTTCTGCCGGTGGTAAATACCTATGGTTCGGCGATGCTAAAGGTCAAATACCAACTAAGAATGTCGTTAGTAACTTTGAAGACAATGATGGTTTTGCCCTTGGTGTGAAGCTATCTTATCAAGCTAAGTAAAACTGAAAATTACTAATATTCATATAAGTTATATTTTTTAGATAAAAAGACGACCTTAAATGGGTCGTTTTTTTTATGTTTATAATAAAGAAAAATACAATAATAAATACCTTTTAATTTAAGAGTAAAAAGCTATATTTTCCGATTTAAGTTCGCCAATAATATAAGTTAGAAATTACTGATTGTATAGTAAGTAAACTATTGTTTATTAAAGTAATTTAATGTTTTGTACCGCTCAGTCATTAACAAGAAATAAAGCGTTTTAATTGTTGTTTTAGTGTCAGAAAGTCATTACTATTCATTTTAGGACATCGTTTACATAATCATATATTTTGCGTAACAATGCTAAATGTTGATTATTATAACGATTAAACAACGAGGATGTTTGGAGATACACAATGCGCGCTACTTTTCACTTAAAAACCCTTGCCGTAGCGATAGCTACTCTTTCTGTAGCCAGTATGAGTAATGCTGCAGGTCTTGATCGCTCAGGTCAAGATATCACAGCATTCTTACAAGATGGCACTTATGCCGAAGCTGTATATACCTATATCGACGCTGACGTTAGCGGTTATGACAGTTCTAATGGTAACCCTCTTGATAACACCTACAAAAAAGGCAATGCAACAGGCGATATTGCTGAGTCTTATGATTTTTTCCGCTATGGTGTAAAAACAGATATCAATGATACCTTTAGTGTGGGTATCTTATACGATGAGCCTTTCGGTGCTGCTGCTGCTTATAGTGGTGACAATAACTTTGTATCAAAAGGCGATCTTGATGCTTCAGCAATATCACTAACTGACAGCAAAGCTAGTGGCTTCAACGATGCTAGACGACAAGCTGGCGCTAACCAAACGCAAGCTATAGCATCTCAAACGGCTGCACAACGTTTTGCCGCTCAAGCAGCAGCAGCTACTGATCCACAAGTAGCACAAGGTCTTGCAGCTCAAGCCGCCGCCGAAGCAGCTAACGCAAAGAAGTTTGCTGAACAAGCCAGTTTTTTTGGTACAGCAGCAGCCATAGCAGGTGCTGAAGCGGGTAATGCAGGTGAAGGTACCAATGTTGAAGTGCGTAGTGAGAGCATAACGGCTATTCTTGGTATGAAGCTTGGCACAGATAAAAACTTCCAAATTTATGGTGGTCCAGTAGCACAGCGTGTACAAGCTGATGTGAAATTACGTGGTCTTGCTTATGGACCAGCGACTGGATATACGTCACATATTAGCCCAGATCAAGACTACGGTTGGCTAGCAGGTATATCTTATAGCAAGCCTGAAATCGCTTTAAAAGCTGCTTTAACCTATCGATCTGAAATTGATCATAGTATGAATATTTATGAGAAATATCCTCTAGCAACAACCATTGGTGGAGCTGAAAGACCTCCTCGGGATCTTCCTATTGAACAAGTGACTAATATGGAGTTAACCACACCAAAATCAGTCAACTTCGATTTCCAGACTGGCATTAACCCAACAACTTTAGCCACTGCAAAAGTACGTTGGGTACCATGGAGTGACTTTGCTATTACTCCTCCTTTATATAATGAAGTTAGTCAAGGTAGATATGGTCCTAATGGCTTAGACTTGGTTGAGTATGAAGATGACCAATGGCAAGTAGAGCTTGGTCTTGCTAAGCGTATAGCACCAGCTTTAGCCGTAAGTGGCACAGTTGGTTGGGATAGCGGTGCTGGCGATCCAACAACATCATTAGGTCCTATTGATGGTTACTATAGTGTTGGTTTGGGCGCTAAATATAACGTCACTCCCGAATGGGCAGTATCAGCAGGTGGTAAGTACTTATGGTTCGGCGATGCCAAAGGTCAATTGCCAACTCAAAAATTGGTTGGTGATTTCCAAGACAATGATGGATATATCGTTGGCGTAAAATTGTCTTACCAAGGCGAGTAATTAAGTTTTCTGTCTCTAATTAGAGAAACTAATGTTCATAAAAGCAAAGCAGCCTAAAGGCTGCTTTGCTTTTTTTATACTTATATATTTAGAAATTAATATAAAAAAGTCCTCTGACTAATATGTCTAATACATAATTTTTTTGATTAAGATGTACTGATATTATAGGTTTGAGTCGTACCAATTTATATTTGTTTTTTAGTAAAGACTCTATCGGCTTTAGCCTATTTCTTTAAAGTTCAAAAAGAGAGTTGCTATAAGACTCAACTTTAATTATGATACTTAAGTCGGTTACGTTATCTTACATAGCTGTAATGTCTGATATTTAAGAAATGTGAAGATCGAGTCATCGATTCTTACTTCTAAAGATTTAGTTCAAAGTCGTTTGGCAAAGGATTGCACAGCATCAGCTGAAGTTACTGATATAAGACATATCATAACCAAGCTATTTGCCAGTTATTATATTCATGGAGGATATCAAGTGTCTCAAAAATTCCCTATCTCTAAACTTACTCTCGCTCTTTTTGCTTTATCGGCTGCATCATTGACGCAAGCTGCTGGTCTTGATCGTTCTGGTCAAGATATCAAAGGCTTTTTTAATCCCGGAACCTATGCAGAAGTTGATTTTGCTTATATCGATACCAAGGTATCTGCTCATGACAATGCGGGCAATAAATTTGGTATAACAAATACTGAAGCTGAATATGTTAAAGGTAAGAGTACCGGTAATGCTACTGATGATACCTATAGCTTTATGCGTTATGGTGTCAAAACGGACGTCAATGACAATATAAGTATTGGTGTCTTTTATGATGAGCCATTCGGGGCAGAGGTAGAATATAAAGGTGATAGTAATTTCGTATCAAAAGTAGGTGAAGAAACGCTTATCACACCTAAATTCAATGGAATAGGTGCTGAAAACGAAAAAATAAATTCTGCAATAACAGACCCTGATTATAATAAAAATACCAATGTTAGTGTTCATACTGAGACTTGGACCGGTTTGGTTGGTTACAAGTCTAATGGTTTCCAAGTATTTGGTGGCCCAGTAATGCAAAAAGCAAAAGCGGACGTACATTTGCGAGGTAAAGCCTATGGTCCGTTAACAGGCTATGATGCTAACGTTAATGCGGATACTGATTACGGCTGGGTTGCAGGTCTTGCTTATAGCAAACCTGAAATAGCGCTTAATGCTGCTTTAACTTATCGTTCTGAAATTGAACATAAAACAGATATCGCTGAGAGAGTTCCGCTTTTAGATAGTGAATATAAAGGCCTTGTTCTTTCTCAGATTCCAGGAAGTGCTGGATATGATATCCAAGCCAATGCGACAACTGAGGCGACAGTTACCACACCTGAATCAGTAAACTTAAATATACAGACAGGTTTGAGTGAGAAATATCAACTATTAGGAACGCTGGATGTTCGCTGGGTACCTTGGAGTGATTTTTCGATTGTTCCGCCTTTATATAATGTATTCTCAAAGGCAGCGGTACCAGAAGGTTTACCATTATTATCCTACGAAAAAGATCAGTGGAAGGTCGATGTTGGTTTAGCTAAGCGATTTAATGAAAAATTGGCTGGTTCAGTTGTTCTCGGCTATGATTCTGGTGCTGGAGACCCTGTGAGTTCACTTGGTACCATTGAAGGTTTTTATAGTATTGGTGGTGGCATTAAATACAATGTCACACCAGAGTGGGCAGTATCTGTCGGCGGCAAGTATCTTAAGTTTGGCGATGCTACTGGACAGTTACCTAATGGTAGTATCGTCAGTAAGGCTGAAGACAATGATGGTTATATTGCGGGCGTAAAAATCTCTTACCAAAGTCAGTAAAATTGCATTTGATAGTATTATTTTGAATAAAGTTCTTAAAAAGCTTATCTAGTGAGTTAGATAAGCTTCACTAATGACTATTATCTATCTTATTGAGTACTGAGTTAATACTCATATAAATTTTTAACCTCTCACAAATGAACGTTTGCGTCATTTTTTATCAACAGCAGTCAGCTGTTATGAATTGACTTTGTAAACTAAATTTGGTTATCTATAGCTCTTATCTAAACATTAGTAGTACAAGTAGTAGATAAAGGAATATCAATTAATCATCCATGGAGGAAGAAGAATGTCACCTAACCGTCATTCAATCACTGCTGTATCGACAGCTAAAAAATTCAAGACCCCGCTAAAAGCCAGTGTAGTACTCTTAACATCAATGATCCTCGCCGCCTGTAATACGACTGATGAGCCTTCTTATAATCTTGGCGATGTATTTGAAACAATAACGCCAACTCCAACACCGACTCCAACACCAACACCAACACCAACACCAACACCAACACCTGCGGATTATAGCTCTGCAGCAGAAACTAAATTATCAGGTGCACAGCATCTTTCTGTGAATACAGGAGCGATTGCAGGGGTAAAAGAAGTAACCACACGTACTTTTGATATTCGTAGCGTATCCGATGCCGATGCCCGCGCTGATGAAGCTTTGACAGGAATTGTTCAAAAACCAGTAGCAGTTGCCTTATCTGGTGACAATGATGTTGACACCGGAAGTGGGTTTAAATCTCATCAAGGCAAAGGCAATGTGCTGGGTGAAGACGACCTAACTTATACCTCAACCTATAAAGATTTCGGTACTGATGGTGCACTCCGTATCGCCCATGTTGATGGTGAGGTGAATGCATTAGGAAATCAAATCCCAGTGGACGGCGTATTAGTCATTGGTAATAAAACAGCAACTCTACCGGGTGAAGGTAAGTTTGAATATACTGGCGATGCCACCAATCGTAAAGTAGGTTCAGGGAATGCCATTGAGTATGGTAGCTCAGAATTTACAGCTGATTTCGTTGCGAAAAAAGTCGATGGTAAGCTAAGCTTTACTAAAGCCGGCGATATTGCACTAGGTGCTGATATCAATGGCAACGAATTCACAGGTAAAAAGGGTGAGTATAATACTAATGGTGCCTTCTACGGTAAGGACGCCAATTATATCGGTGGTATTTATGAAGGTAATGGTTCGCAAGGTACCTTTGGAGCTGAGAAAAACGCAGCTGTAACGCCGACACCGACGCCGACACCGACGCCAACACCGACGCCAACACCGACACCGACACCGACACCGACACCGACACCGACGCCGACGCCGACACCGACACCGACACCGACGCCGACACCGACGCCGACGCCGACGCCAACGCCGACGCCAACGCCAACGCCAACGCCAACGCCGACGCCGACGCCGACGCCGACGCCGACGCCGACGCCGACGCCGACGCCAACGCCAACGCCGACGCCAACGCCAACGCCAACGCCAACGCCAACGCCAACGCCAACGCCAACGCCAACGCCAACGCCGACGCCGCCAGTTAATCCCGATGCTAAAGTAGATACTGAACTTACTGGTTTCCAGAGTAATACGCTAAGTAGTAAAAAGTTCTTAACTCTTACGGAAGATGCGATTGGTTATGCAGAGATACGTAATGACAAATCTGACTTTACAGAGACTGTGACTGTAGATGGATCTAAGGTTCCTGTAGACAATCAATTAGGAGATAACTTTACTGGTTACGATAAATTCTTTGCCCGTGCTGACATGACCAAGCCTGACTCTGTAAAACAGAAGGTTCTTGTCAATATAAGTGGAACTAGTGATTCAGAGTATGGTAATGGTTTTAAGCTTCATACTGAAAACACAAAAGTTCAAGGTCCTGTAGCATTAGATCTAAACTATTCATCTGTTTATAAGAACTTTGATACACAAATGAAAACGCAGATGCAAATTGGACATGTATATGGAGATCCAAAGTTAGCTACAACAGACTTGGCGCGTGTATCCACTGTCTACGTACAAGGCAATGGTACAAACCTTGAAGATATGCAGTACATGAAAGACTTGGCACAGTACAATATTGATAACGACATCAATGATGGTATGGTAGTCTATGCTGGTGTTGCTACCTATATGGAGAACCTGCATCTAAAAGAAGGCGCTCGCGGTGGTCCGGTAGTTGATGGTACCTCTAAGTTCGATGTTGATTTTGTGAACAGCAAGCTTGAAGGTACATTGAAGTTTGCAGATGGCGATTATAAATATATGCCTACTGGCAACCAAATTAATATCAATGCTAATATTACAGGAAATACTTTCGCCGGTAACAAGGATGGTATCGATGCCGCAGGTGGTTTCTATGGTGAAGATGCTAAATTCTTAGGCGGCGTTTACCAAGAAGCGTTAGCTCAAGGCGGCAAGGGTGCTCAACCAGGTGAAGGCACGACTTTCCAAGGAACCTTTGGTGCTGAAAAGCAATAAATAAATTAAACATAAAAACTTAGATATAAAAAAGCGCCTTAGGGCGCTTTTTTTTGTTTTCTAGATTCTTGTATTCACGAAATCTGTATAAAGCATGATGGAAAGATTAACTAGTAAGTAGAAGTAATAAAAATACAAAACAAAAATTGGTATATTTTGTATCAATATAGTTTAAGACTGCTATTTAATATGAGAATTTACTGAACATAGTTCGATTTTTATAATTAATTCTCAAATTGTTATTTGACTCAATCCCTGTCTTTAATCTCAATAACATCTCTATATGTATCAAGGTATATAAATTAATATGAGGAGGATTTTTTATTATTTCAAAACTTCCTAATTAATATTTCTAATATTGTATTAATAAAGGACTTATATAATTACTAATGCTTCATTATTTTTCTTATATTAGTCTAATTATTCTTATAAAACATAGGAAATACTCAATTTACTCTAAAAAAATGATGATTATCTTACTTTTTCTAAAAAATGACGCAATACATGGAAATGCATCATTGATTATCGTAATTATTTTAATTTGGATAACTATGAAAATACAAGAGTATCCTATATTCTTTTGTGCGTATATTGATACATATTTTCTCTATATAGCTTATTATATTCGCTTATAAGGATTAATTGGTAACTAAATATTACAGTGAACATTATTTCATTAATATTAATTGACTTTCTGTGGTGAATTTGTTTATGTATGCATGCAACTAGATTAAAGTTGTATCTTATTCGAAGTAACGGAATATCATAAACTCTTCATGGAGGAAGACGAATGTCGCCTAACTGTCATTCAATCTCAGCTGTAACAGCAGCAAAAAAACTAAATACACCACTCAAAGCCAGTGTGGTTCTCTTAAGTGCTATTATTCTAGCGTCATGTGTGACTAGTGGCGGAGATGATCCTATCACTCCGAAACCAACACCTGTGTTGCCAGGTACTGATACGGGAAGTGGAGCTGGTAATATAACTGAGGCTGAAAAAGCTATTAAAGCGGCTGAGGCTAAAACCAAAGCAGCAGAAGAAGCGCTTAAAGTAGCAGAAGCCAAAACCAAGGCAGCAGAAGAAGCGCTTAAAACAGCAGAATTGAAGTTTGGAGAGGAATCAGAAAAAGCAGCACAAGCATCGAAGACAGCAATTGATGCAGCAAGAGCAGAAGCAGTACAGGCAAAAGCAGCAGCAGAAGCTGCAAGAGTCGAAGCAGTAGCAAAAATTGAAGCCGCTGCAAAAGCATCTAAAGAAGAAGTGGATGTAGCCAAAAAGATAGCTAGTGAAGCAGTAGCAAAAGTTAAAGACGCTGAAGAAAAAGCAAAAGCTGCAGATCTTCGTGCTACGGTAGCAGAGGCCAAAGCTAAAGAAATTGAAGAGTCACTTAAAGCGGAAATAGCGGCTAAAAAGGCAGCAGAAGAAGCCAAGGAGCTGGCGCAAGCAGCAGAAAATGCTGCTAAAGATGCTAAAGTAAAAGCAGAACAAGCTGCCACAGCCGCCAAAGCGCAAGCAGAGCTTGAGAAACAAAAAGCGGCCACTGCGCAAGCAGAAGCGGATAAAGCCAAAGGTGAGTTAGTCACCGCACAAGATAAGTTAGCGGCTGCAGAGAAAGCCCTAGCAGACGCATTGGCAAATGGCAGTGGTGACACCGCCGCCCTGCAAGCAGAAGTGGATCGTCGCAAAGCCGCCCTTGAGGCCGCCAATGCCCAAATAACCGCTGCCCAGCAAGCGCAAGCTGCAGCGACTGCCGCAGCAGAAGCTCAAATTGCTGCCGCCAACCAAGCCGCGCAAGCCGCCAAAGACGCCCTAGCAGCAGCCACCATCAAGAACGCTGCCGAAGCGAAGAAATCGGGTGTTCAATCATTAAACATTAATGCCGGCTCACTCGGGTTGTTTAATACCACCACCCGCGACTTTGCCGTGAATGAAGACGGCTCTGCCGTTGATGCCCGTGCTGATATTGCCTCTCAGAATCCAGATGGCACAGCAGGCTTACTCCCACTGGTCCCAATCACCCTCTCTGGTGAAGGCGACACAGCAGTCGCAGACTCAAACGGCTTTAAAGCCCATAAAGGCAAAGCAGACATCGTGGTTGCCGCCATTGGTCAGACACTGCCTTTAACCTACACCTCAACCTATAAAGACTTTGGCGATGACATGCGCATCGGTCATATTGATGGCTCTGCTGAAGTTGCTCTATTGAACAAAACCTTACCCGTCAATGGTGTCGCCGTCATCGGTAATGCCACCCAAGTGGCTAACATGCCGAAAGAGGGCACCGTAGGTTACACAGGGGACGCCACTTACCGCAAGCTGGGTATTGGCAATGACATCGAGTTTGGCAAATCTGTATTCACCGCCGACTTTGTTGCTAAAAACGTGAAAGGGGACTTAACCTTTGCTAACGCCGGTAAGATTGGTCTAACCGCTGGTATCAATGGCAATCAATTCTCAGGCACGGCGGCTGACAATGCCGGTTACAGCACTGAAGGGGGATTCTTCGGTGGTGACGCTCAATACCTAGGCGGGGTTTACGCTGGTAATGAGGCTCAAGGCACCTATGGCGCGAAGAGCGACAAGCAAACCGCAGCAGAAAAAGCCGCTGCCAAAGCCCAAGCGGATGCCGCCAAAGCCAATGCTGACAAAGACACTGCCCAAGCCCAAGCCGCCGCCGCCCAAGCTGCTGCAGACAAAGCCCAAGCGGATGCCGTTAAAGCCCAAGAGGCCCTGAAAAAAGCAGAAGACGCCTTAGCAAATGCTGGTAATGGCGAAGATCAGCTCGCCGCCGCCTTAGCACGTGCGGCCGCCGCCGAAGCCGCTCAAGCTGCAGCCGAAGCCGCCGCAGAGACTGCAAAAGCTGCTGAAGCGGCTGCATTGTTAGCCAAAACCGCAGCAGAAAATGCAGCCACTGCAGCGCAAGTAGCTGCCGACAAAGCCATTGGTGACGCTAAAGTTGAAGCCGACAAGAAAGTAGCTGCCGCCAATCAACAAGCGGCTGATGCTAAAGCGCAAGCGGCTAAAGCGGAAGCTGACGCTGCCACCGCTAAAGCTGCAGAAGATAAAGCCAAAGCGGAAGCAGTAAAAGCCAAAGCTGACGCTGCAACCGCAATCGCTGCGGCCAATGCCAACGCTGAAACAGCCAATCAGCAAGCCACAGCCGCCAAAGCGCAAGCAGAGCTTGAGAAACAAAAAGCGGCCACTGCGCAAGCAGAAGCGGATAAAGCCAAAGGTGAGTTAGTCACCGCACAAGATAAGTTAGCGGCTGCAGAGAAAGCCCTAGCAGACGCATTGGCAAATGGCAGTGGTGACACCGCCGCCCTGCAAGCAGAAGTGGATCGTCGCAAAGCCGCCCTTGAGGCCGCCAATGCCCAAATAACCGCTGCCCAGCAAGCGCAAGCTGCAGCGACTGCCGCAGCAGAAGCTCAAATTGCTGCCGCCAACCAAGCCGCGCAAGCCGCCAAAGACGCCCTAGCAGCAGCCACCATCAAGAACGCTGCCGAAGCGAAGAAATCGGGTGTTCAATCATTAAACATTAATGCCGGCTCACTCGGGTTGTTTAATACCACCACCCGCGACTTTGCCGTGAATGAAGACGGCTCTGCCGTTGATGCCCGTGCTGATATTGCCTCTCAGAATCCAGATGGCACAGCAGGCTTACTCCCACTGGTCCCAATCACCCTCTCTGGTGAAGGCGACACAGCAGTCGCAGACTCAAACGGCTTTAAAGCCCATAAAGGCAAAGCAGACATCGTGGTTGCCGCCATTGGTCAGACACTGCCTTTAACCTACACCTCAACCTATAAAGACTTTGGCGATGACATGCGCATCGGTCATATTGATGGCTCTGCTGAAGTTGCTCTATTGAACAAAACCTTACCCGTCAATGGTGTCGCCGTCATCGGTAATGCCACCCAAGTGGCTAACATGCCGAAAGAGGGCACCGTAGGTTACACAGGGGACGCCACTTACCGCAAGCTGGGTATTGGCAATGACATCGAGTTTGGCAAATCTGTATTCACCGCCGACTTTGTTGCTAAAAACGTGAAAGGGGACTTAACCTTTGCTAACGCCGGTAAGATTGGTCTAACCGCTGGTATCAATGGCAATCAATTCTCAGGCACGGCGGCTGACAATGCCGGTTACAGCACTGAAGGGGGATTCTTCGGTGGTGACGCTCAATACCTAGGCGGGGTTTACGCTGGTAATGAGGCTCAAGGCACCTATGGCGCGAAGAGCGACAAGCAAACCGCAGCAGAAAAAGCCGCTGCCAAAGCCCAAGCGGATGCCGCCAAAGCCAATGCTGACAAAGACACTGCCCAAGCCCAAGCCGCCGCCGCCCAAGCTGCTGCAGACAAAGCCCAAGCGGATGCCGTTAAAGCCCAAGAGGCCCTGAAAAAAGCAGAAGACGCCTTAGCAAATGCTGGTAATGGCGAAGATCAGCTCGCCGCCGCCTTAGCACGTGCGGCCGCCGCCGAAGCCGCTCAAGCTGCAGCCGAAGCCGCCGCAGAGACTGCAAAAGCTGCTGAAGCGGCTGCATTGTTAGCCAAAACCGCAGCAGAAAATGCAGCCACTGCAGCGCAAGTAGCTGCCGACAAAGCCATTGGTGATGCTAAAGTTGAAGCCGACAAGAAAGTAGCTGCCGCCAATCAACAAGCGGCTGATGCTAAAGCGCAAGCGGCTGCGGCTCAAACACGTGCCGATGAAGCGGAAAAAGAGAAATTAGAAGCTGAAGCTAGAGCGAAAGCGGCAGAAGAGGCTCTTGCAGCGGCACAGCAATTACCGCCAGCACCAACCAACCCAACAGTTGCTGCAAATACTAAAGTTACTGGCTTCCAAAATAGTATTGCAAAAGACGACAATAGTGGTTTGAGCGCAAATACTTCTGCGAGCTACGATACCTACACAGCTCTTTTTAATGAGACTGGATCGAGTTATTTTAAACAACCTGTGAATGTCACATTAAGAAGTACAGATGACGAAGACTACGAAAAGGGTTTTAAGAAGAGCTCTCTCAAGCAAATTGGTGGTACGTGGGACAATAAGCTAAATTACACCTCTACTTATAAAAACTTTGATAATCAAATGCAAATTGGTCATGTGTATGGCGATCTTAAACGTCTTGCTAACTTAACCCAATTAGCTACTTTGTCAAACGTCTATGTACAAGGTAATAGTACAAATGACGTTGATATGAAGTACATGAAAGATCTATCGCAATACAATATTAATAACCGTATTAATGACGGTAAAGTTGCCTACAAAGGTGATGCCACTTATCTTGGTAATACAAAAAGTGAGATTATTGGTGTTGATCCAACTGTAGGTACGTCTAACTTTAGTGTTGATTTTGTGGATAGCCAAGTCGACGGCACACTATCGTTTGCTGGTATGAAAGATAAGAAAATAAAAGCAGAAATTGCAGGTAATACCTTTGCGGGTAATTGGAATGGCGTTGATACTAAAGGTGGGTTCTATGGAGAAGATGCCAAGCTATTAGGTGGTATATATCAAGATGCTGGCGGTAAAGGAACTTATGGTGCTACTAAAGTCGGCTCTAACTCTGAACCAGTACCAGTACCTAAAGCTATAACTGGTGTTATGAGCAATACTGTCAGTAGTGTGTCAGGGACTGGAACAGAAAATGCTATTGGTTATCGTCAGTTTGTAAGGGACAATGATACATTCAATACCACAACAGGTTCTGGTGAAGATACCAACCCAGTAATGATTGTTGATACTAATACAGATAATCTACCGGGTTATAATCAGCTTGTTGGTCGTCTAGATATTACTAAACCAGGTAAATTCGGACAAGCATCGAAACTGACACTAGTAAAATCTGATGATATATCACTCGATGATGGTTTCAAAAAATCTAAAGATACGACTACAGCGACCTTTGGTAAAGTTGAATCCATTCTTGGCAAGATTGATTTAAAATACGATTATCAATCTGTTTATAAGAACTTCGACTCGCAAATGCAAATCGGTCATGTGTATGGTGACATGCGTAAAGAAGGTTCATTTGGTGGGGTGAAATCACGCTATACCAATGTTTACGTCATGGGTGAAGCAACTGAGAATATGCCTACAGAAGGTAAAGTTCAGTATGCTGGTGTTGCAACCTATATGGATAATCTGCATTTAGGCTCAGGCGCTCTTAAAACCCCAGTGGTTAATGGTACATCTAATTTTAATGTTGATTTTGTGAACGATTCATTAACAGGGACATTAAAGTTTGCTGATATTAATAAAAATATTGGTATTAGTGCTGGCATTACGGGTAATACTTTTGCTGGTAGTAAAGATAATATTGCAACCTCAGGTGGTTTCTATGGTGAAGATGCTAAGTTCTTAGGTGGTATTTACCAAGAAGCACAACCTGGTAGCGTACCCGGAACTGGAACTACGCCAGGAACTGGTACAACTTTCCAAGGAACCTTTGGTGCCGAAAAGCAATAAAGTAATATGACTGTATAAAACAAACAAAAAAGCGTCCTAGGACGCTTTTTTGCTCGCTTAAAGCATTAAAATCCCTTAGGATAACTAAAGTTGGAATAATGTTTAGAAAAATAGTGATCGTACTTAGGTAAGGATACCCATGAATAATCAATATATGCGCAAACCTCTCACTGCTTCCATTTTGCTATCGATGATGGCGTTTTCTCTACCATCAATGGCTGCTCCAGACGATTTACCAGAGATAGAGCCCGAGCTTAACCAAGCTGATGAACTGCTTAAACGCGAGAGTCAAACTGCTGTATCAGACCCAACAGCACCTTCTACCACTGTTAATGATACAGAAGCACAACGTGCTATCAGAAGTCGCCAGCAACTTGCTGCCGCCACCGCTTATAACTTAGAAGCCTTAAAAGCCAACCCAGCTGCGTTTAGTAAATTCTTGAATGATGCTTTAGCTGCGCAGGATATGGTGACCGTTAAGCAGGTATTGCCCCACTATAAAGCGTTAGAAACCAATGACTCTATGCTTATCAAGTTTGCTGATGCCTTGATATATCGCAGTGAAGCTAAAAACAAACAAGCGATTGAAATCTATCGCGGTATGTTAGCCGCAGATCCAGACTTTCACCCTGTTCGCTTAAATATGGCAATTGCGATGCAAGCTGATAAGCAATATGCTGCTGCAAAAGAGCAGTTTTTAAAACTGCAGTCGGTTGATCTGCCTGCACCGGTGATGGCTAGAGTTCAAAACTCGTTAGCTCAAATCAATAGCTCAGAGAAATGGCAGTTTAATGCTTCTGCCAGTTATGTTAGAGATAATAATATTAATGATGCGCCCTCTCAAACTATTCAAACAGAGTTGGGAAGAACGGTTGAACAAAAGTCAGCCAATGGTATTCAAGTATCTGGCAGCGCAAACAAACGCTTTAATCTACCTGAGAACTTTTATGCAACTGTAGGTGGCAATGCCTCTTTGAAGGGCTATTGGGACGAAACTGACTATAACGATTATCTATTTACCGCCTCTGCTGGCGTTGGTTATGACGATGCCAAAAATGATCTCTCTCTGACGCCTTTTGTGACTAAAAGGTATTATGATGAAGAAGCTTATAGCTTGCGTAAAGGCGTGACCGTGAGTGGCTCGCGCTGGGTTAAACCAAAGCTCAAACTAACGGCTACAGGTATTTTATCCAATGAAACCTTTGAAGAAGAAAGAGATAAAAACCGTGAAACAGATGGTCAGTTTTTGGGTTTAAATGCTTTTTATATTAAAGATGCCAAAGAATATTTTTATGGGGGATTTGGTAATTATCGAAATGATGTACCCAAATCTAGCGTCATTAGTTATGATCGAAACTCAGTAAATGCTGGTTGGGGTCGTGAATGGAAGCGCGGTATTTCGACATTAGCATCAGCAGGTTATGCGATGAAAAAGTATGATGATATCTCAGAGGATTATCCAAAGGGAAGTTTTTACTATCAAGCCATTGGTGCTGATTATGGCTCAACAAGAGAAGATAAAACCACGTCACTCGGTCTGCAAGTATGGAAGCGCGATTTTACTATACTTGGATTAACGCCAAGATTGGTATTTGATTATGAAACAACTTCTAGTAACTTTGCTTATTATGACGACCGTGATGAAAAATCAGCGACAGTACTATTAACGAAAACCTTTTAGTTAAACCATTTTAATTAAATACGTTTACTACGTATAAAACGCTAATAATAAAAAACCTCGCCAATTAGCGAGGTTTTTTTGTCATACAATAATAAATAAAAACTACTTATCTATCTAAGTTCATTTCCATCTCTTCAAACTTCGCCGATACTGAAGGTCTTGGACCACCAGTCATGATACTCACGGCAAAAATAGCGATGGTACTTAAGATAAAGCCTGGAACGATAGCGTATAACCAGCTGTTTAATGGCACGCCATTCATCTGGAAAGGACCATAAACCCATAAGATAACAGTCAATGCACCGACGACCATGCCAGCAACGGCACCGTTACGGTTCATACGACGCCATGTAAGGCTGAAAATAACCAATGGTCCAAATGCTGCGCCAAATCCTGCCCAAGCGTTAGATACTAAGCTGAGTACAGAACTTTCTGGGTTCGAAGCAAGTAGAATTGCGACTACAGCAACCACGACAACTGAGAGTCGACCAACCAATACTTGACGCGCTTCTGGCGCATCTCTATCAAAGAATAGCTTATAAACATCCTTAGTCAATGAGCTTGATACCACGAGTAGTTGAGAGGAAATCGTACTCATAATAGCGGCTAAAATGGCGGCTAATAAGAAACCCGATACCAGTGGATGGAACAAGAACTGGGTGAATACCAAAAAGATGGTTTCAGGGTCGTCTAATGTCATTGCCGTTTTTTGTACATAGGCGCGACCAGCGATACCTGTCACACAAGCACCGATAAGGCTGATAATCATCCAGCTCATACCGATATTACGCGCAGTGGGGATATCTTTTACTGAGCGAATGGCCATAAAACGGACGATAATATGCGGCTGACCAAAATAACCAAGCCCCCAAGCGAGTAGCGATACAATTCCCAGTACCGTCATGCCGCTGGTAATATCTAACATACTAGGGTCAATGGCTCTAATAGCATTGGTCGTCGCCGACACACCACCAAGGTCGGTCAAGGCGACAATAGGCACGATGACCATGGCAAACAGCATGATGATACCCTGTACAAAGTCAGTCATCGATACCGCTAAGAAACCACCAAATAGCGTATAAGCAACGACGACACCTGCGGTTACCCATAGACCTGTACTATAAGAAAGATTTAACGAGCTTTCAAAAAGTTTACCACCACCGACTAAACTGGCAGCGGTATAAACGGTAAAGAATAAGATAATAACCACGGCAGAGATGACACGTAGCAAATGCGACTTGTCTTCAAAGCGGTTGGCAAAATAATCTGGCAAAGTGATGGCGTTGTCAGCGACTTCGGTATAAACACGAAGGCGCGGTGCCACGATAAGATAGTTTAGAAAAGCACCCAAGGTTAAACCAATGGCAATCCATGCACTGACGACACCGTCAGCGTACATAGCACCTGGCAAACCAAGTAGTAACCAGCCTGACATGTCCGATGCGCCTGCTGATAAGGCAGTGACTGCAGGGCCTAAACTACGACCACCAAGCATATAGCCTTCAGTATCATTGGCTTGCTTAAAATAAGCATAAATGCCAATCCCAATCATCACTAAGAAATAGGCGCCAAGCGATATCATCACGCCACTAGAAACTCCGTTCATATAAACTGTCCTTAACCAACATAATTGGCTGTCATTATTTTGAATGATAAAAATTAGGTCTTACAAGACGCTGTTCGAAAACAATGTCTTAAGATGAAAGAATCTAAAGACGAAAAAAGCCATTAAGTAGGACATAATGGCTTTTATTCAAAATCTTCTGTTAGTTTTATATGATTGATGCTGTTCTAGGACTGCTATCTATAAAGTCATGATTCAACGCAAACGGCATATACATCTGTCAATTTTATAATCTCATCGCTCGCATCTGCTCACCATGTATAAATCTCAGTCGTTTATATAACCAATCATTTAAAACCACTAAACCTACTATTTACTATCATATATTACTAGAAGTGTTCAATATATGACTATCAGTGTGTTTAAGGTAAATTTATGTTATCTAAACAACGTCAAATGTATTATAACGTATGAGTGGCACAAATGCGAATGTGCTATTTTGCTAAATAACGCAGTTCTTTTAGCCAATATTGTTAAAAAGTCTACTTACTCGTTATTCAATGGGCGCTAGCAGCTCTAATAATGCCGTCACGCTGCTTGATTGTGTTAGTTTTGGATTGATGACCACGCCCAAATAACGTTGCAATTCGATATTATCTGCCATATCAATACGTTCTAAATCCTGACTGACCATCGTTTGTGGTAATACCGACCAGCCAAGCCCAACAGAAACCAACATCCGAATAGACTCAAGCGGGTTGGTGCTCATAGTGGCGTAAGGTTTTAGATTGTGCTTAGCAAATTCCGCCAAGGTAATCTGACTGGTAAAGGTATTGGCAGATGGCAGGATTGCAGGATAGCGCGCCAATTGCTCGAGCGTTACATTGGATTTGGTCGCTAAAGGCGATAAAGTGCCGGTCATAAAGTAGAGCGGATCTGACCATAAGGTATGATAGGTCAAACGCTTATCATAGACGGGCGGCAGCGTTAAAAATGCCAATGATAAATCACCATCGAGCACCGCTTTATGGGCAGTTTCTGAATCGACAAAATGCACTTCTAGTTGTACGGCAGGATAAGCTTGGATAAAATGCTTAAGCACAGGCGCTAGGTGATGCAAGCCGATATGATGGCTGGTACCAATCACCAATTTGCCAGAGACGATATGTTGCGAATGCTGTAGGTTAATTTTAAAGTTTTCATAATCTTCAAGCCAGCGTTTGGCATGAGGCAGCATTTCACTGGCGGCTTGCGTCGGTACAATGCCGCGACCAACCGTATCAAATAGGGTAATATTAAACTCATCTTCTAAATTTTTGATGCGCTTACTGACCGCAGGCTGAGTAATAAATAGCTTTTCTGCCGCACCTGAGATGCTGCCTGTCTTCATAACAGTGACAAATGTCGTCAAATTTGTGGTATTCACACCGATGTCCTTAGCTACATAACGAGCTATAAATAAAAGTTGGCTAGCCTAATCATAATGAATTAGAAATAAAAGTTTGTGACTATGCAAAAATCATCAATTATTATTATAGGATTAGCCTGCTATAATCACAAGACATCTAGACGTATTGTGACATATTTATTCTGTTAACGTCATGATTGGCAGTATATGGCGTATTTTGAGTAGCCATTAATGCAATAGAGGATAAATATTATAAAATATCTGTGTTTATTCTTTGTGCCTATAACGTCTTAATAAGGCTCTATAAAACATAAATGAATAAACAAGTAGTAACAATAAACAGGTAGTAACAAAGTATTAAATTAAAGTGCGTCAGTAGACAAAAATATTTTGTCACTCACTCATTATTAAAGCAGTCATTCAGAAATTAGCAACTAAAAAAGGATAGCAACATGGCCGGTCAAACGTTATATGACAAACTTTGGAATGCTCACGAAGTCACCAAGCGCGATGATGGTTCGAGCCTGATTTATATCGACCGCCATTTGCTACACGAAGTGACAAGCCCGCAAGCATTTGAAGGCTTAGAGCTTGCCAACCGTGCACCGTGGCGTCTGTCGGCTAATATCGCAAGCCCTGACCATAATGTACCGACAGTGACTAAAGAGCGCTCAGAAGGCGTGGCTGGTATCAAAGACAAAGTATCGCGCTTACAAGTACTAACCCTGGATGAAAACTGTGCCAAGTTTGATATCGCTGAATTTACCATTAATGATGCGCGTCAAGGTATCTTGCACGTGGTCGGTCCTGAGCAAGGCTTAGTCTTGCCTGGTATGACGGTCGTTTGTGGTGATTCACATACCGCTACCCATGGTGCTCTTGGCTGCTTAGCACACGGTATCGGCACCTCAGAAGTTGAGCATGTATTGGCAACCCAGTGTTTGATTCAAAAGAAATCAAAAAATATGCAAATCCGGGTCACCGGTAAGCTTGGCGCTGGCGTGACGTCAAAAGATGTGGTGCTTGCTATCATTGCCAAAATCGGTACCGCTGGCGGGACGGGGCATGCGATTGAGTTTGCCGGACAAGTATTTGAAGACATGAGCATGGAGGGTCGTATGACCGTCTGTAATATGGCAATTGAAGCGGGCGCACGCGTCGGCATGGTTGCTGTCGATGATACGACCATTGAATATGTGAAAGGCCGTCCTTATGCACCGACTGAGGAGCAGTGGGAGCAAGCCGAAGCCTATTGGCGCACCTTGTACTCAGATGATGATGCCGTATTTGATACCGTGGTTGAGATTGATGGTAGCGAGATAGCACCGCAAGTTTCTTGGGGCACCTCACCTGAAATGGTCGTTGATATTACTCAGTCGGTACCAACCCCTGACCAAGCGGCTGATGAAGCGCAAGAAGAAGGCTGGTTACGCGCTTATACTTATATGGGTTTAGAAGCTGGGCAAAAAATCACCGATATCCAGCTTGACCGTATCTTTATTGGTTCGTGTACCAACTCACGTATCGAAGATTTACGTGATGCAGCAGCAGTGATTAAAGGTCGTAAAGTTGCCGATAATATTAAAGAAGCCATTGTTGTTGCAGGTTCTGGTCAAGTGAAATTGCAGGCAGAAGCAGAAGGCTTAGATGCTTTGTTCACAGAAGCGGGTTTTGAGTGGCGCGAGCCGGGCTGCTCTATGTGTTTGGCGATGAATGCCGATAAGCTTGAGCCGCAAGAGCATTGTGCCTCAACGTCTAACCGTAACTTTGAGGGTCGTCAGGGTAATGGCGGTCGTACGCATTTGGTCAGCCCAGCGATGGCAGCAGCAGCAGCTTTGGCTGGTCACTTTGTCGATGTGCGCACGTTTTAATGACCCTATTATCAATGATTGATTTTGAAGTAACTAGAGATTCTGTCTGTATGGGTGATGACGTTGACGCACCTCATTATGCTAAATTAAGTCTTGAGTCTAGCCTACCTTTAAAAGAGTTAGTAACTACAATTTTGAATAAGTATCAATTAGCTAGTGTAGCAAGTCCTAAGATTTATTGGATATGTAAAATAAATGGTATTCATGTCGCTACTATTACCGTCACTGAGGATTTGTGTAGAAGTATTCAATTTGAAGAAGGCTGTAAGGTTCATTTAGATTTATTAAATAGCGTTCATTTTAAATATACTTGGTGAATTTTAATTGAACTCCGTTGGAATATAGGCAGATGCGTCATATTAAAAATAGATAGTTTTGACCATACTATATCTATAGTTCACATCATCACTAAACTTCAAAAAAATATAAACTTAATAGAAAAGGTAACCCTATGCAAGCTTATAACACCCAAACCGGTATCGTTTGCCCACTCGATCGCGCAAACGTCGATACCGACCAAATTATCGCCAAACAATTTTTAAAATCCATTAAACGTACGGGCTTTGGCGTCAATTTATTTGATGATTGGCGTTATCTCGACGAAGGTTATCCGGGTCAAGACAATAGCACCCGCGTGATTAACCCAGACTTTGTTTTAAATCAGCCACGTTATCAAGGTGCAACCATATTGCTGGCACGTAGAAACTTTGGTTGTGGCTCGAGCCGTGAACATGCACCTTGGGCGCTTTCAGAATACGGCTTTCGTACTATCATTGCACCAAGCTTTGCTGATATTTTTTATAATAACTGCTTTAAAAATGGCATGCTGCCAATCGTCTTGGATGAAGCCATTGTTGATACCTTGATGAAAGCAACGCTTGCCAATGAAGGCTATGAGTTGACTGCCGACCTTGAGCGTCAAGTGGTTATTACCCCAAGCGGTGAAGAGTATGCTTTTGAGGTCGATGAGTTTCGTAAGCATTGTTTACTCAATGGGCTTGATGATATCGGTCTGACTTTGCAGCAAAGCGATGCGATTAAAGACTATGAGCATAAAATGATGCAAAAAACGCCTTGGATATTTAATGATGTTAGAGCATAGCTATTAGAGAATAGTCCTTAGTATTCAAAGGACTGATAAATTTTTTTTAGTAGAAAATATTATTCAACATATAAAAGTGCTCAACGCTAATACAGCGTTGAGTTATGGTAATTAAGTGGCTAAAATGAATGATAATGTATTTTTACCTTATCGTAATTTCTACCTCATAAATAGTAGCCACCATTATGAATAAAACACGCTTTGTTGTATGGACAAGTACGGCTATTGCCGCAAGTTTATTATTATCTGGCTGTCAGGTATTGACGGGTTATCAACAAATAGACTCGGCAGAAAATGCCAAAGTATGGACTGGGAAAATAACCCCTGTCGCCGGTGAAGTAAATATTGCCTGTGTCGGTACTTATCATTGCGAAATTGCCCGCATTGATCAGACGCGCATTATAGGTAGTGATACTCATGAGCCTCTTAATCCTACCATGCTGGTTGCGATGCAAGCGGTGAATGCAAACGGTAAGAGCCGTACTGGTAATAAGCATGGACAAGCGCCAGTGGCGATGGATATGACGCCGCTTACTCATAAAAAAGCGATAAAGATTGTACCCTTGTCAGCATCTGCTATGCCTGGGCTAACCAATTATTATGCGCGAGTAAAGCCTGGCAAGCGTGAGGTACAAGTCAATTTCTATCCAGAAAATAACGTGGGCTATGTCGAGCGTTTCGCGATGATTCACGATTTTTCTGAGGCAGGAACCTATCAGCTGCGCGCTTATCAAAAAAAATCAAGCAACAACTCAGGCAGTTTGCTTGATAGTGCTTCGCCAGAGCCGTTATGTGTTGAGCTATATCAAGGCAATAGTGTCCAGCGCCGCTTTTGCAAAGAGATAGAGGCTGAGCATCAAGGGGAGTTTGTGGAAACTCGAGTTGTTAAAGCTGAACCTACTCAGTCGCCATCAAAGCCACTAGCAAAAAATAAAGTAAAAGCCAAAGTTTCATAAAAAAGCGTTTACATCGAAGCTTATTTAAAGAAGTTTATTTAAAGAAACTTATTTAAACAGATAGACCCTGACTTCTTGTGTAACACATTGCACAAGAAGTCATTTTTTAACAGGCTCTCATAAGCTTGTTAGCAGTACCCTAAATAGCAATACCTTAAGTATTAGTAGCATAAACGTCAATTCCATAAAGAATATTTACTTAACCATTTACTCACAAGGATCAGTATGGCAACGATTTTAACATTAGCAGGCGATGGCATTGGCCCTGAAATCATGACTCAAGCCGTTGATGTGCTTAATGCTGTCAATAATAAGTTTGAATTAGGCTTAACCCTTGAATCTGGATTAATCGGTGGTGTGGCGTTTGATGCCACGGGTGAACCATTGCCAGAAGAAACGCTACAACGTGCGCGTGCAGCAGATGCGGTGTTATTAGGTGCGGTTGGCGGTCCTAAGTGGGATGGTATTGAGCGTAGCAAACGCCCTGAGCGTGGCTTACTTAAAATTCGTAGTGAGCTTGGTTTGTTTGCCAATCTGCGCGTAGCCAAACTTTATCCGCAGCTTGTCAATGCTTCAAGCATTAAGCCTGAGATTATCTCGGGTTTGGACTTGCTGATTGTACGTGAATTAACCGGTGGTATTTATTTCGGTGAGCCGCGCGGTATTCGTACCTTAGCGAATGGTGAGCAGCAAGGCTATAACACCATGGTGTATAGCACCAGTGAAATTCAACGCATCGGTAAGGTTGCTTTTGAGCTGGCAAAAACCCGTGCACAAGCAGCAGGGACGCCAGCTAAGGTTTGCTCAATCGATAAAGCCAATGTTTTAGAAGTCACTGAGCTGTGGAAGCAGACGATGATTGAGATGCAGCAAGCGAATTATAACGATGTGGCGTTATCGCATATGTATGCGGACAATGCTTGTATGCAGCTGATTAAAGACCCTAAGCAGTTTGATGTAATGGTCACAGGCAACATGTTTGGTGATATCTTATCTGATGAAGCGGCGATGCTGACCGGTTCTATCGGTATGCTGCCATCGGCGAGCCTCAATGAGGCGGGTAAAGGCATGTATGAGCCTTGCCATGGTTCAGCCCCTGATATCGCTGGTCAAGATAAAGCCAATCCATTGGCGACCATTTTATCTGTGGCAATGATGCTGCGTTATACTTTTAAACAAGAAGCTGCCGCGCAAGCGATTGAGCAAGCGGTCAGTGACGTACTTGACGATGGGTTACGTACCATTGATATCCTCGATCGTAGCGAGACAGGACTCAAGCAAGTAGGTTGTCAAGAAATGGGGCAGGCGGTACTGGCAAAATTGGTTTAGTGATGCAGCTTTAATATAAGCGGATTTTTCAAATATTGTTAACTAGATGCCTTAATAGCTAGGAAAATTAAAAACTAGAAAGCATGATAATTAGAAATCCTTATAGCGCGAAACCCATAATTTGCTTAGCAAATTATGGGTTTTTTTATACCTATTTAAAAGATTTATTCACCGTAACACACTCAATAAACTGGTCGCAGAAAAGGACTTTTTTTAACACAGATGCCGCAGGATAAGGCTTTTATTAACATAAAGCTGTTATATGCTGACAGGCTAATATGTCACTATAGGCGAGTTTACTAAGTTATTAAAATACTGAGTCATTAAAAACTAAGTCATTAAAATAAGCGCTATTTATTAACCTTAGTTTTTCTACGAAAGAAATATTTTATTAAGACATTAAAAATTACTTAAAACAAACGTCCTAATAGTGAGTTTTTATCATTAGATTTCTAATAAAAAACAATATCAATAACAATACCTACTCTAGGAGTTTTACATGTACCAATTAACCAAAATTAGCAGCGCGCTGGCAGCCCTTGGTTTATCGACATTTTTATTGATGGGCCAAAGTGTTGCTGCTACTAATGACAATACTACTAATGCTACTAATGACAATACTACTAATGCGACAAGCAACGCCGCTACCAATGAAACCGTTACCAGTAATGCAGCGTCCAACACTGTCAATAAACAAGCTGCTGCTAACAATGCCACAGATATCAGCCCAGTGACCAATGGGGTGAGCCAAAAATTTGCTGGTAACAGTAGAGCTGCCGTATCGTTGAATAAATTTTTACCGACCATTAAATATACGACAGAAAATCTGCCAGCAGTCGCGCAAAAGATAAATGCCGCTACTTGGAAGGAAGGCACTAAAATTGATCGTAATGTCGGTACCAAGCTACAAGCCTTGTTGAACTGGAACCAAAACGGTGTTGGTCCGGTAGATGGTTATTGGGGTAAAAATACCATCAAAGCCATGCAAGCTTTTCAAAAGGCAAATGGCTTGACCGTAACCAATGATTTGAATAATGAGACTTGGCAAGCATTAACCAAAAATGAGAAGCTGATGACACAGCCAGTATTGGTCAGTTATCAGCTGAGTGAGGCAGATGTTAATATTAAAACCACGAGCATTCCCGCAGGCGCAGAAGCCAAGGCTAAGCTCGATGGTATGTATTATGAAAGCGTGACGGAAGGCTTGGCAGAAAAGTTTCATATTAGTGAAAAATATCTTAAAACGCTCAATCCTACCGCTAAATTTACCGCTGGTGAAACCATCACTGTTTATAACCCTGGCAATCCTAATACGAAGCCTGTGAGCCGAGTCGTCGCTGATAAAGCCACCGAAACGCTATATGCTTATGATGATAAAGATAACTTAATTGCCAGCTATCCGACCACGGTAGGCAGCACAGCGACGCCATCGCCAACAGGGACGCATACGGTAGAAGTAAAGGTACATGAGCCTAATTATACCTACACAGGCAATGATGGTAGCAAAGCTATCATTCCACCAGGTCCTAATAATCCAGTCGGGCTGGTATGGATAGGACTGAGTAAGCCTTCATACGGTATTCATGGTTCACCAGATCCTGCCCGTATCAGCCGTCAAGCATCTGCAGGCTGTATACGCTTGACTAACTGGGACGCGCTTGCACTGTTAGGTGTGATTCAAAATGGTGCAACCGTTGAGTTTAAATAAGTCATCACTATATTGGTTAGCAATAAAATCGATGCGCTAGATACGCTAACAGTTACGTGCGACTGGTATAAAATGAACACAGAGCTATTGGTATTCATTTTGCGCAGCCTCTGTCTGCGTAGGCACAGCAAGCAAGAAAAATGAATACCAGTAGCGCGTTATAATACTTGTACTGATCTTATTTAAGATTGACTATATCGGTTGCAAAGTGAATTCACTATATTTATAGGTTGTTATTTAAAAACCGTTATTTAAAAATCGTTATTTAAAAACGGCTATTGAAAAGTTGTTATTAAGAAAACAAAAGTCGTTATTAAGAAAACAATTAAGTCCTAAGATTTCGGTCTTAAAATGAAGACAAAAAAATACCGCTAAAAGTAGCGGTATTTTTTATGGTAAAAGCAAAAAACAATATTAATAGACTAAAATATGATAGGCAATAATGAGTAGGCTAGCAGTATCATTATTATTATCAGTTAAACCTCTCAAGCATTTATATTAATGCTGTTATAACCATTTTAGCCAATAAGAATTTAGTTTTTACCACGGTAAGTAATGCGACCTTTTGATAAGTCGTAAGGCGTCATCTCAACCTTAACTTTATCGCCAGTCAAAATGCGAATGTAATGTTTGCGCATCTTACCTGAGATGTGCGCAATGATTTCGTGTCCGTTTTCTAAACGAACTTTAAACAATGTATTTGGAAGGGTATCAATGACTTCGCCTTCAAATTCAATAATATCGTCTTTTGCCATAATTTGTATCAATCAATTAAAAATAAGCCCATATTATACGTAACTTAGCGGATTAAAGCAATACGGAACCTGATTTTTGCTTGACAGCCTGTAAGTGATATGTATGTTATCTTTTAACGAGGGGCTGTAGTAGATAAGCACTATGCCCGCTTATATTAGCTTAATCGGGTAGGTTGAGCCAAATAGGCGTTAAAGGCGCATTTGGCAGTAATTGTTGAAAACGCTTAGGATAATAGGCGTTAATAAAATACAAGCCATCGCCAGAAGCCGTCGGCGGCGCAATCGTACGATCTTTTTTGGCTAAAATATCCAAAAAGGCTGCGGGCGGCAATTCGTGTCGACCAATGGCATATAAAGTGCCCATGAGGTTACGTACCATATGATGCAAAAAGCCATCCGCCTGAATGTCAAAAACAATAAATTGACCGTGGGCAAAGAGTCTTGCATGACTGACTGAGCGGACGGGCTGATTAGACTGACAGGCAGCAGCACGGTAGCTGCTAAAATCGTGAGTACCAACGATATCAGCCGCCGCTACTTGCATCGCTGCTAAATCCAGCGGCTCATAAATATGAGTCACTTGATGATTTAAAATAGCAGGGCGCTGGGCTTGATTGAGCGTGATATAACGATAACGACGGGCAATAGCCCCAAAACGGGCATGAAAGTCGTCAGGCATCGGCTGTATCCAGCGTAGGGCAATATCATCGGGCAATAAGCTGTTGACGCCGCGCAGCCAGTTATGAGGGTGACGATAGGCATGAGTGGTAAAATGGGCAATCATATTGCTGGCATGCACGCTTGCATCGGTACGACCAGCCGCGACGACCTCTACTGTCTCATTCGCGACTTTACCGATAGCTGTCTCTAACGCTTCTTGGACGCCCAATACTTCTCGTTGCCGCTGCCAACCATGATAGTGCGTACCCAAAAACTCAATGGCGATGGCTAATGTATAGGTTGGGGGAGCTTTAGCTTCGATGCTGTTAATCTCGGACATGTTAATCTCGGACATGGGTGTTATTGGGCATTATAGTATTGGATATTTTAGTATTAGACGTTCTAGTATTAGACGTTCTAGTATTAGACGTTCTAGTATTGGCGCTTATATTCTAGGATTAGCGCTTATAAAGTACGCATATTCAACGCTAGTCTAACGTTTTTTGATAGTAGTGCCAGCTTGATTGACATTGTTGAGCCAACGTTGACGGCGTCTTGCCGGACTATCATAACGCAGTAAAAGCCATAACAGCCGTGCATAAATAGCGGGAATTGTTAAACGTCCGCCACTAATTACATGGTAATCATATTGCCAACTACCGGCAGCATAGCTCTCACTGACCCCGCCAAATGGAGACTGGCTAGCGCATACCACCATGTGGCCATTTTTATAAGCAAGTTCTAGTGCTTCTGCTAGCGCTGGCGAATAAGGAACGTTGCCTGCGCCGAAACCTAATAAAATAATCCCACAAGGCGGCTGTGATAATAATGCCTGTAGCTGATTGCTCATCACCTCAGTGTCGTTCGGCAGGCAATATAAGGCATGAATGCGCGCTTGTTTAGCACGAGCTTCAATATTGCTGACCAATTCCTGCTGATCATCTAGCCAGTGCTGGCGGCGGGTATCTGGTAAGCTTTTGATATAACTATTGGCAGGATAGGCCGCTCGAGAGTGACCGGTAAATGCCATCAAATCGTGGCTATGAATTTTTTGCACTGTCTGTGCCAGCCAAGACTCGCCGCCAAAACCAATCTTTATACCTGATTCACCAGCTGCCGCCAATTTTAATGAATCGGTGAAGTTATCCCAAGCATCGCTATTTGCGTCAATGGTGTAAGAGTGCAACACGTCACTGTCTAATAATGGGCGCATACTAGCGGTGATAACCACGCAAATATCACTACCAGCAAAAGCCTCTGCTAAAAACGCGCCTAAATAACTCAAAGTATCCGTACCAGTAATAAGCACAAACCGTCTGTCGCCTTGGGCATAGGCGGATAGCAAAAGCTGATAAAAATGTACAAAGTCACTAGGGGTAAGCTGGCTGCTGTCTTTAATTAAAGTATTATCAAGCCATGAAACCTGAGGCAGATTATTAGCATTATTTTGCTCAGCCAGTAGTTGTTGCAAGGTCGGCAAAAAAATATCTGCCGATAACGGTGCTAAGGGTCGCCCGTAGCTACCAAAAGTACCACCAGCATAAATGAGACGAATAAGATTGGAGCGTGTCTTTGTCATAATAGAGGAGGGCATAGTATTAGCACAGTGAAGAGAAATGAGAGCAGAAAGCGCCGCTAAGTTTTAGGGCGCATTCTAGCAAAAATAATGAGTAATGATAGAGTGAATGATAATAGAGAGTATCAAGCTTAAATGCAAAAAAATCAGCAAGTATTCTTAGGATAGTAGAATACTTACTGATAAGAGAAGGTGCTACTTGTTATGCAGTGCGATCTAGTAGAGTTTGCGCTAGGCTTTGTTGCTCCCTCGTACCTTGGCTTATGACTTCATTGAGTAAGCGTTTGGCACTATCATATTCACCCAGCTGTACATACTGACTGGCTAAGTCTAAGGTGACTTGATTGCTGTCTAACGTTTTGACGAAATCAAAGTCAGCTGCAAAGCGTGATGAGAAGTCTTCGGCAGTTTCAGCCTCAGTCTCAGCAGTAACTTCACTGTCAACATTGTTTTCAACTTCGCTTGCAAGGTCAACTGGCGTCGTCGCTGTTGGAGCACTTGTTAAAGAATCAAAGTCAAAATCATCATCAATCAGGGTATTTTCATCGAACGTAACAGTCGTTGGTGCAGTGTTAGAAGCTACTGTTTCATGAGGGACTTCATTTATTTCCTGCGCTGCATTGTCTTCAAAAGTAAAGTCATCAAAATTGTCTTCAGTAAGAATAGGCGTTTCACTTGATGGCTGTATTTCCGTCTCTGCTTCAACTGGTGCATTGAAAGTATCAATATCATTGATATTATCAACATTATCGAGAGATAAAGTAAGGTCTTCTTGCTCTAGTTGAGTTGCTTCTGTAGTGACTTCATCAACATCAGCATAAACGTTATCATCGCTAGCTTCAATTTCTAAATCTGCCAAATCTAAGACAAAGTCTTCATTGTCATCTAATGTAGTATCATTAGACGTATCATTAGACGTATCATTAGATAGAGTGGTAGTAGGCGCTTGCGTAGAGATATCTTGTGGCTCTGCTAAGTCGAAATCAAAATCAAAATCGGAGTCACTGACACTACTATCGCCACTATTATCATTTTCGCTTATAACAGCTGAAGCAGATAAAATTTCATCATCAGCGATATCTAGCTCAGTAACCGGTGTCATGCTAGTAGCGGCGGGCTCGTTAATATCGTTTTCTAAGTCATTCAGGCTCAGGTCAAAATCTTGCTCGATATTATCGAAATCATTAGAAATAGCTAAAGTGGTGTCAGAGCTGTCTGCTAAGTCGCTTCTATAGGCAGTAGGTTGAACCGCATCATCATCAAGATGGTTATCAATAATGGCGTTTTGACTGTCGACTTTGCCTGCAGGTATATCAAAATCAATACTTTCAAAACCTGCATCTTGGTCATTTTCAGCTGGTAGAGCATGTTTGGCTGCTTGATTTTGTTCTTCAGTCAGCAATGCTTTTAATTCATCGGCTTGAGCGATACTTTTTGCATCAGCATGAGTTTTAATAGAGTCATAAACTTTATTAAAGTTATCAGATTGATCTATTGTGGCATATATCGCAAGCAGCTTAAGAGATAATTGGCTATCATTAGGTTTTTCAATAAGACCGCGATTGAGCGTTTCAATGGCTTTGTCATAGCGCTGCTGATCCATAAAACGTTGCGCAATCTCAATAGGATTGAATTTTTTGTCATTATTGCTGTCGGCTTCACTAGGTGCTTCTTTAAGCGCAGTTTTTCCTGCCTTTACAATTGGCTGCCTTGATGGTTTTTGTGCTTTATTTTTACGCACGACCAAAACCGCTATTAGTACAATAAATACCAATCCGGCGATAATATATAGCATATTGTCCATAGTTACTCCTGCGCCCACGATCACAGCATAGTGCATTGATCGGTTAGGCAATTATTGATTGCGTAGTTTTTCGAGACGAGCTTGTAGCTCCGCCAGTTTTTGGTTTTGTAATTGCAACTTTTTAGTATAACCGCCAAGCGTGCTGTTGGTCTTTGATAAACGTTGAGCTTGGTCGGCGGTACTTTGTCGTGATGATTTAAGAATATCTAACACATCTGTGCTAAGCCCGTTGCCCGTTGCCATACCCGCCTTAGTTTTAGTGCCATCTGCGCTACCATCATGGCCAGGAGCGAGAACAGAAAACTGAGCGGTTGGCAGGGTTTGTGTTTTCTTTATAACCGGCTTCTCAGTACGCTTTGTCGCTTTAGCACTCTCAGTTTTTATTTTAGAGGCAGCTTTCGGTGCAGCAGGTTTTTTAACTATGGGTGTATTTGCTTTTCTATTAGGCTTTCTTTGCTCGCTGATAGCGGCCTGTAGCTTTTTTTGAGATGGCACGACATCATACTTGGGTAAACTTAACTGAGCATCGGCTTTTAGCTGATCCGCGTTTTTATTGATAAAGGCATTCGGGTTTTGTGTTTGAATCTCGTTCATGACGGTTTGTACATCAAGATTGTTTTTCTCTGCGATTTGCTGGGCAATGATCCATAAGTTATCGTTACGCTGTACTGTATAGTTAAACTCAGAGCTCGTGTCATTATTAGCAGAAGCTATACTAGCGCCTTTATCATTGGAACCTAGCGTAGATAGATTTCCAGAGGATAGGGTTTGCTGTGAAGCAATCTGGGTAGATGGGGTAGTGCTATAGAGATCTGCACCATCTGACTTGTTTTTAGCAGTTGGCAACGGGTTAACAGGTGTTGGCGTGGCAGCCATCATATTTGTGTTATTTGCATTGCTTGTATTGTTTGAAACGTTAGGCTGTATCTGACGGGTAATCTGGATATTCAAGATATCAAATTGATTATCCGTAAGCCCAGTAGCAGATGCACTGCCATCTAGATTTCCTGTTGCATGATTATTAGCATGATTGACAGCTGTCATCGTAGGATTGCTCTGCTTATCAGCATCATTATTCAAACGCTCATTATCTAAGCGACTATTCTCTAAGCTATTAGGAGAATATACCGTCGTAGTACTTTGCGTGGCAGGCGTGATAACGGCTGTAGGTGCCAATAATAATGGTGGCGGCGTACCCTTTTTAACAATTAACGGTTGCGCATTTGTGGTAGAAACCTCAGGTAAGTTCGGCTTTTTTGCGCCTGTAACGATATTTTGAGTAGGGGTAATCGGCAAGCTGTTATTTAGAGGCATCAGCAATGTCTTAGGAATAACATTGCGCTGAGTACCATCATTAATAGACAGCACCACATCTGCAAAAGGCTTAGAGACAGGTTTGGTCGTTGTGATAAGAACGTGGCCACTGGTGGCTGACGTCGGTTGGAAACGGACGGTCATTGAGTCAGTTGGCGTCAAACCCATTTGCTGATAAATAGTAGAGTTCGCCAAACTGGCTGAAAAATCAGCGGTTTTAATATCAGTGACCATAATACTGGCAGCTAAAGGTTCATGCTGCGCTGAAGTAATGACTGTCTTGCCAATGGTGGCAGCTTGGGCATGAGACATAAAAGCTGCATAGCCGACTGAATAAAGCAGCGCCATTGATACTGAGCGATGTACAGTAGTCAAGCGATGAGATAAGTGACAAGACATGTGCAGCCCTTTAGAGTGAGAGTTATCTGTGTTGTTATAACAAAATACTGTTTAGTTTACCAGTTTATTTCACCGCTGTTGTGAACAATGCATTAATTGTTTGCTTAATGTTTATTCTTGCAACTCAATCTTTTTATCAAGCAGCATGGCATCACCGTAGCTAAAAAAGCGATATTGGGTATTAATGGCATGTTGATAGGCCTGTTCGATAGCCGCTTTGCCTGCAAATGCCGAGACTAGCATCAATAATGTCGACTTTGGTAGATGAAAATTAGTAAACAGTTTGTCTATAACACCAAACTTAAACCCTGGATAAATAAAGATATCGGTATCACCCGCCCAACTAGAAAGCGCTTGTCCATTGACCGCTGTTTTTTGATACGCAGTCTCGAGCACGCGTGTGACCGTTGTTCCAATCGCAATCACTTGCTTACCATTGGCATGCGTTTGATTAATGAGGTCAGCGGTAGTTTGGGGCAGGTGAGCATATTCGCTATGCATGGTGTGATTGAGCAAGTTGTCTGTTTTTACCGGGGCAAACGTACCAGCACCAACATGTAAGGTGACAAAAGCGGTATTAATACCTTTGGCGGCAAGCTTATCTAACACGAGCTCATCAAAATGTAAGCTGGCGGTCGGTGCCGCGACGCTGGCAAGTTTGGCGGGGTCATGAAAAACCGTCTGATAACGGGTATTGTCAGTCGCATCGGCGTGGCGCTCAAAGTAGGGCGGAATAGGCAGCTCACCATAACGCTCTAAATCAGGCAAAATAGACGCCTCAAAAGCTAGAATAAATAAGTTATCTTGGCGACCAATCATCACAGCCTGCATATGACCGTCGGCAATCTGCAATCGTTGCCCAAGTTTGGGTGCTTTACTGGCTTTAACATGACAAAGGGCAATATGCTCTTGGCTAACGGTTGCACCGTCTGTCGTTTGTAAATGTAAGGTCGCGCCATCTAAATCTGATAGCTCAACCAAACGCTCAATAAGTACTTCTATCTTACCGCCCGTATCTTTTTGCCCAAACAAGCGCGCTTTCATGACTTTGGTGTCGTTAAAGACGATTAGGTCGCCCGTGTTTAGCAGGTCGGGCAGCTCAGAAAACTGTTTGTCTAAAATCTGACTGTCATTGTTTTTTTGATTGTTTTTAGCTACATATAGCAACTTTGATGCCGAACGCTGCGCCAATGGGTAACGAGCGATTAAGCTGTCTGGCAGCTCATAATCGTAATCATCAACACTAAGATAGTCTAAAACGTCATCATTCTTATTAATATCGTTATTTAGGTTTCTATCAGTACTGTTGTTGAAGTTTTTGTCGGTATTATTATTGGTCGTATCAGTGAGGTTAATATCTGGGTTTATAGGTTGAGAGTCAGTCATAGTCGGTCTTTCAATAGATAGAAGTTTCGAGGTAATTGTAGCAGAAATGCGGATATGAAAGAACGGTTTCCTAAGCATTAGCCGTTCATAAATGACGAATAGCAAATAAAATAGCCTAAGCAAAAACTTAGGGTATGACAAAGTTATGGCTTTGTTTCCAATAGCTTTGTTTGCAAAACTTTAATGACTTATTCAAATAAATTTAGCTGCGGCAGTATTTGCGTGGCGGGCGTTAACGAAGAAAAAGTCACACCGACAAGCCGGATAGGCAGCAGACGTGGAATATCTAAAAACAGCTTATCAAGCCAGTAATGGGCAGATTCGGCGCTATCAAAAGCCGTAGATAAAGTGTGCGAACGCGTGACTTGGGTAAAATCGGCGTATTTGATTTTAAGGGTAATGGTATAGGCGACTAGCTGCTTTTTATGCAGCTGCTCAAAAGCATCGGCGTTTTGCTCGTATATTTGTATACGTAGCTCATCATCGTGACTTAAATTGTCCCTAAAAGTGGTCTCAGAACCAACCGACTTGTGCGTACGCTGCGATTTAACGGGGCGTTCGTCACGGCCATGGGCGATGTCATGATAAAACTGTCCGCGTTTACCAAATTCATTGACTAAAACCGCAGCAGGGGTGCGCCGTAGGTCAGCACCGTTACTGATACCCATTGTATGCAAGCGTCTCGCTGTCGCTTTGCCAATCCCATGAAAACGCTCAATAGGCAATGTACTAATAAACTCATCCGCATCCGCTGGCGTGATCACCGCCGTGCCATTGGGTTTATTAATATCAGAGGCAATCTTGGCGAGCATTTTATTAAAGGACACGCCCGCAGAGGCATTGAGTCCTGTCTGCTCTAAAATTTGCGCCCGTAGCCAATTTGCCATTAGCGTGGCCGAGCCGTGATGCACGCTCAGTCCTGTCACATCAAGATAGGCCTCATCCAACGATAATGGCTCAACCTGCGGCGTCAAACTATGCATAATGCGGCGAATATCTTGACTGACCGCTCGATAGACATCAAAGCGTGGCTTGACAAATATGACATCGGGGCAACGTTTACGAGCTTCATAACACGACATGGCGGAGCGTACGCCAAACTTACGCACCTCATAACTGGCAGCTGCAACCACTCCGCGACCATTGGGGTCACCACCGACGACTAAAGGCTTGCCGCGTAGCTCAGGAAAGTCGCGCTGTTCTACACTGGCATAAAAAGCATCCATGTCAATGTGAATAATCTTGCGAGGGCTGGGTGTGATAAGAGCAGTCATAACCACTATTTTACCTGATTTGGCTTCTTAATTTTAGTCTCTGTTATTGGGTATAAAATCGTTTATAAGGAGATGAATACTACTGTTAAAATAAGGCGAGCAGGTAGCGCTAAGCACGCTAGCAGACGTTATGAATGGGATATTTGGCAAAATTAATCAGCTTCATTTAACGTTTATCCGAATATTCCTACCGTTTATCGGCAAGAAGTACTTTCGATGTTACAGTTTTGCTGCTATTGTTTTACAATAAAGTATCCAAAGAGGTTAGTGGCTGTTAAATGAGTACGACTTGATGATTTTATTTTTCAGCAGAAATGGATGTTTGTATAGCTCATGTCATGCTCATGGAACGAGCAATGATGCAAGGTATTAGCAGAAAGCCACTGGGTTTTTACTGATAGTACAGGATAGTTAGGGAGCTGGATATGAATGGTGAGTTAACAGGGAGCGATTTGACCCGCGCATTACTTAAACGTAGTGATAAACCAATATGGTGTGCGGTTGATGATGAAAGTGATGAACAAGCGATGATGGATCATGATGGTAATGATTTTACCGCCTATATCGTATCATTTAAAGATGGCTACTTTTATTGTAGCTGCGGCACACCTTGGGCATATGCAGTGCCAGTCAAGATAAGTGCAATCACGCAGTGTGAGGTGAACGTTTGAGTAGCATGGTAAGTAGTAAATCACCTATATAAAATAGCCTCATATTGTAGAGGCTATTTTTTTGTCAATAATAAGCGCTTAGTGCATTAGGTTGCATCAGGTTGAGCCATGGGATCGGCGTCAGCAAAGGCTTTTAGCGTGCGACAATGTGCGTCAATCTCGGCGATATTGGGATAAGCATTTAAGTCTACTTTAAAGCGCCGTGCCGACGAGACTTGCGGAATCAAATAACAATCTGCAAAAGTAGGGCTGTCGCCATAGCAGAATTTCCCACGGTTGTTATCTTGTGCTAAGCGTTTTTCTAACGCTGCAAAACCCTCACTTATCCAGCGATTACACCACTTAATAACAGCTTCCTCGTCTACCGATAGCTCATTGCGCAGATATTGCAAGATACGGCGATTGTTAATAGGATGGATATCACAGCCAATCATGGCGCTTAGCGCACGTACCTGCATACGACCGGCAGCGTCTTGAGGTAATAGCGGCGTCTCAGGATAAACCTCTTCTAACCACTCTAAAATAGCCGGGCTTTGAAACAACAGCAGATCATCTGCTTGCAATACAGGCACTAAACCTTGTGGATTAATGGCTTTAAACGCTGACTCAAGCTGCTGATCTTTTGCCAAGTTAACCGCGATATACTCATACGCTAAACCTTTAAGATTCATTGCGATACGAGTACGATGCGATGTTCCGCTACGAAAGTAACTATATAACTTCATCATTATCAATTCCCTTTATAATGGTAGGTTGTTTGTGTCATAAGTGGTTATAATTATTGATACCATGCTTATGTTATATAATCCAAATAAGTAATGTTAAGTCGTATTGTTATAAGTAGTACTGTTATGGGATTTCCATAAATAATACATTAACAAAGTAGACCATCAATTGAACAAACCACTAATTGAGCAAAACATGCCCGCATCTGAAAACCTAACAGACAATCCTACTAGCAATAAAAACCAAGGTGGCGTGCAGTCACTTGAAATTGGATTGTCAGTATTAGACGTTCTAATCAATCACAACGAGCCTATGATGCTAAAGGATATTGCGCAAAATGTGCAAATGCATCCGGCTAAGTGTCATCGTTATTTGGTCAGCCTTATTCGCAAAAATTATGCGCGGCAGCTGAGTGATGGTCGTTATGGACTTGGCGTGCGCGTTAATGCACTGGCAGCATTGGGGCAGACTGGGTTTAATCAAAACAATATCTTGGAGCGATTGACGCATATCGCCAATGAAATTAAAGATACGCTACACTGCGGCGTGCAAATTGCCAAATGGTTTAGTGAAGGTCCGATTATCATTCAATCGGTTGAGCCAGATAGCCCTATCAGCATCATCACTCGTATCGGCTCGCGTATGCCGCTAACAACGTCGGCAACAGGGCAATTATTTGCCAGCTATCAGCCAGATGCCGTTATCGAGCCGTTGGTGAAGGCGGAATGGCGTATAGAAGATAAAGCAGTCATCGCAGAAAAGTGGCAGCACTTTAACCAGATGCAAGCCAAGATTCGTACCCAAGGCTATGCTACGGTGACCGGTGATATGCTGATGGGAATTAATGCCATTACCATTCCAGTGATTGTGCCTCAATCAGCCAACACTGCTGCTATTCAGTCCACTGCCAATGACAAGTTATCTGTTAATAACCAATCATCTTTTGATAACTTGCCATTAGAATATGCCATTACTATCATTGGTACCACCGAGCAGTTGCCGATGAGTGAGCAATATAACGTGGTTGAGAAAATACTAGCAATCGCGCAGCGTTATCAAATAGCGTAGTCAAGACTCGCTACTTAACTTAGCTACCTGATAAAGTAAAATTTAACCATCCAATAAATTAGCGCTATTACTCACCTGCAGGCGCGACTTCTCGTGCTTGCGCCAGTTCCTCTGCATGTAAAAACTGAGTATGAGCGGGTGCACGCTTGGTACGCGACCATTCTTCTAACATCTCATATTTCATCTCTTCCGTAATCATCGAGACCTTTTCTTCTGAGGTAATATCATCGTAGGTGAGCTCCATACGATGGCCATTAGGATCAAAGAAATAGATAGAGTGGAAAATACCATGATTGGTCACGCCAACCACATCAATACCATTTGCTTCTAAATGCTTTTTTGCGGCCATTAACGCATCACGGTCTTTTACTTTCATGGCTAAGTGTTGTACCCAGTTTGGCGTATTGGGGTCAAAGCCCATTTCCGGTTGATTGGGCACTTCAAAAAACGCCAAGACATTGCCATTACCGGCATCTAAAAACACATGCATATAAGGGTCAAAGGCTTTGGTCGAAGGCACGTGATCTTCAGCGAATGCAAGGATGAAATCCATGTTTAGGTATTTTTGATACCATTCAACGGTTTCTTTGGCGTCTTTGCAGCGATAAGCCACATGATGGATTTTTTCAATTTTAAAGCTCATATCAAACTCCTTTTGATAGGGAATGCAGTGAGTAATAGGCTGCCAGTACCGATTGACTATAGGTCGATGGTTGCTTGGCAGCTCAAAACCACTGTGCTCACATTTTTTCTAGACTATTTATCAAAATCAAAGTTAAGCGCGGGCAGTACTTTGCCGCGTACTTCACCAAAGCCGACACGAATGCCGTCTTTTTCGCTATAGCCTTTCATGATTACTGTGTCGCCATCTTCAATAAAACTGCGGGTCTCGCCGCCTTTTAAAGTGACAGGTTTGGTCGCATTCCAAGCAATCTCTAACATTGAGCCATAAGAATCTGGTGTTGGTCCTGAAATCGTCCCTGAGCCCATCATATCGCCGACTTCTACTTTACAACCCGTGATGGTGTGGTGGGTTAGCTGCTGCGCCATTGACCAATACATATATTTAAAGTTGGTCTCACAAACCACCGTTGCTTCGTCTGCATTTTCAGGCAATAACTCGACTGATAAAGTGATATCAAAGCTGCTATCAGAGGCTTTTTCATTGAGATAAGCCAGTGGTTTTGGCTCTTGCGTTGGGCATGAGGTTTTAAAGGGTGCTAAAGCATCCATGGTCACAATCCAAGGCGATACTTCAGAAGCAAAGGTTTTGGCATTAAAAGGACCTAAAGGCACGTATTCCCATTTTTGGATATCACGGGCTGACCAATCATTAAGTAATACCATGCCAAAGATATGATCCGCGGCTTCATCGACTGCAATCGGTTGACCGATATTATTGCCTTTACCGACGACAAAGGCGGTTTCAAGCTCAAAATCTAGACGTTTACAAGGCGAGAAAATAGGACGGTCATCAGCATTGGGTTTTAGCTGACCCGATGGACGTATCACATCAGTGCCACTAACGATAACGGTGCTGGCGCGTCCGTTGTAACCGACTGGCATTTCAGTCCAGTTAGGCAGTAGGGCGTTATTTGGGTCACGGAACATAGTGCCAACGTTGGTCGCATGCTCTTTAGAAGAATAAAAGTCCGTAAAACCGGGCACTTGCACCGGCAGATGCATGGTGACGTCTGCTGGCTTAAACAAAGCTTTTTGCTGCAAGTCTGCATTGTCGCGCAAGGTATCATTGTCAGCAGACAATAGCATTTGAATGGTGGTGCGCGCCTTGGTCCAGTTGTCGCGACCAGAATCAATAAAGGCGTTTAAGGTTGGTTGATCAAAATACGGACCGTCAGCCAAACTTAATAACCCTTCTGCTTCGAGTACCGATAAGTCTAAAACGTGCTCACCGATAGCAACGCCAGCGCGACGGTTGTTATTACCAGTAGCGCCTTTGGTTTCACTAAAAATGCCATAAGGTAGGTTATGAATAGAAAAGTCAGAATCAGTGGCGATATCGATAAATGAGGTAAGGTCTTTGTCAATCGTTGACATGGGGAAGCTCCTTGCTAAAGCGCATATTGAATTACGTTATAATTAACTACTTACGTATAATGTAATTTATAGCCAAACAGATTGCAAGTTTTTTTGTGCAGTGTTTTTTAGAAAGTATCAGGTATAAAAAAAGGCTGAGTAATGACTCAGCCTTTTCATTCACATGATTTTTATGAAATCGCGTTAGATAATTAGTCTTTTAAGACGTCGACCATGGCATTGGCAACATAATCGATATTACTGCTGTTCAAGCCGGCAACACACATACGCGAGTTCGATACCATGTAGATACCAAACTTACTTTGGAGTTGTTCAACCTGTTCAGGCGTCAGACCTGTAAAGCTAAACATACCGTTTTGCTCAGTTAAGTAATCGAAATTACGATCAGAGATTTTCTCTTCCAATACTGATTTGAGCTTTAAGCGCATGGCTTTGATACGGTCACGCATCGCATAAACTTCGCTAACCCATTGCTTATGTAGCGCTTCGTCGTTCATGACGATATCGACCACACGACCGCCATGTGATGGTGGGCTTGAGTAGATGCGACGTACGGTCGCATTTAGCTGACCAAAAACGCGCTCAGTTTCGTCTACTGTTGGGCAAACGACCGATAAACCGCCGACACGCTCGCCATATAGCGATAAGTTTTTAGAGAATGAGTTACTGACAAACAGTGGCAGACCCATATCAACCGCTTTGCGAATTGCGTAAGCATCGCTGTCCATATCTTCGCCAAAGCCTTGGTAAGCGATGTCCATAAATGGAATCAGCTCACGCGCTTGAATGACGTTTAGGACGGTATCCCACTGCTCACGAGTCAAATCCATACCAGTTGGGTTATGGCAGCAAGGGTGTAATAAGATGACGTCGTCTTTATTTAAAGTCTCAAAAAAAGCAATCATCTCATCAAATTTGATGCTGCTGGTCGCTTTGTCGTAGTACGGATATTTACCGACTTCGACGTCAGAGCCTTCAAAGATAGCAATGTGGTTGCCCCACGTTGGGTCGCTGACGTAGCATTTAGACTGCGGGAACCATTCATGGATAAATTCTGCGCCTACTTTTAACGCACCAGAACCGCCGATTGTGGCGATGGTCGCAACCAAACCGTCTTGTAAGATTTGCGCGTCTTTACCAAACAACAATTCCTGACAACCTTTACGGTGTCCGGGTAAGCCGGCCATTGGCAAATAAGGACGAGGAGAGATGGGGTCTGCAATACGCTGCTCAGCCGTTTTGACACACTCAAGGACGGGCAATTTGCCATCCTCATCATAATAAACGCCCACGCCTAAATTGACTTTATCTGGGTTGGTGTCGGCGGCAAACTTGTCCATCAATCCTAAGATCGGGTCACCAGCATAATAATCGATACGTTCAAACATTTTTTTTCCTTACAAGGGAGATGAGTTAAGGCGTTAAAAAGCATAAACCAGTTTGGCGATTAACTCAACGTTAGATTCAGCGATACTGATTAATTAACGCATTTTTTTGTTTATTGGCAAATTTTTGGACAGATTTAAGCCTTTGCCAAACTTAAGTAATGAGTTGGTTAAAGAAGGCTTAAATACACTTAAATACTCTGTAAATCATCAAAGTGACTCGCAAAGTAAGATTGCAAGAATTGCTTAAAGGCAATGCTGGCGGGTGATAATGCCCGTGACGAGCGTTGGTAAATAAAAAAGCGGCGCATTTTGACCGGTTGTGCTAAGGGGCGCATCTGTAAGCCATTGGCGCTTACCCAATCTATCACCTCCGGCATATAAGGCAAGCACAAGGTAATGCCAAAACCTTGGCGGGTCATCTCAAGGGCGGTGGACATAAAGTTAACTTTATAGCGCGCTTGCTGGATATGGCTAGCAATACTTTCATCAAGCTCGGCGGTCACTTGCTCAATAAACGGCCCTTGCAAGGTAATGAGCGGAATGTCTACCAAGTCTTGCCAGACAACTTCTGATTTTTGCGCCAGCGCATGGCTGTCAGGCATCACCACACAAAACGGCAGCTGATATAACAAATCGGCGCTGATGTCATCCTCAGATTCCATAAAACCAAGCTCAGTCCCGACACCCAAATCTACCTCGATGTTTTGAATGTGCTCTAAAACATTTTCAGCTGAGCAATCAAGCAAAGACACGCTAATATCTGGATATTCTTTAGCAAACTGGGCAATAACCGCTGGCATGGAGGAAGCGGCAAATTGCGACACCGCAAGCCTAACCTGACCTTGTGCCAAACTTGTCAAACTACTGGCTTCATTTTCAAACAGCTGCATCTCATTTAAGATACGCCGCGATTGTGGCAATAAATGATGCCCGACAACGGATAAAGACAGCTGGCGCGTGGTGCGATCAAACAACACGATACCGAGGCTAGATTCTAGCTCTTTAATCAAACCACTGACGGCAGATTGGGTTAAATGCATCTGCTCACTGGCACGGGTAAAACTGCCATTGTCGGCAACGCTGATAAAAGCGGTCAATTGGCGAATACTGATATTCATAAGCAAACCTGATAAATAAATCAAAAAATACGATTAGTCTTATAAATCAAGCTAATCTAATATAAATGCATCGTCAATAAGAATTATTGATTGAAGTTATTTTTTAGCATTATATTTTTACTGTTTTTTATACCACCAATTGAAATTAAGGATGATTACAATGGCCGATTTATTTGAAAACCCAATGGGATTGCAAGGGTTTGACTTTGTTGAATTCGCCTCACCTCAACCACAAGCCGTCGCAGAGTTATTTGAGCAGCTGGGTTTTACCCATGTGGCCAATCACCGCTCAAAGGACGTGGCGTTATACCGTCAAGGTGATATCAACCTTATCATCAATCGTGAGCCAAAAAGCCAAGCCAGTTATTTCGTTGAAGAGCATGGCGCTGGGGCTTGTAGCATGGGTTTTCGCGTCAAGGATTCTAAAAAAGCTTATGAGCTGGCGATTGAAAAAGGCGCGCAGCCAGTAGATGTGCCAACAGGGGTGATGGAATTAAGACTGCCCGCTATCAAAGGCATTGGCGGTTCTCTCATCTATTTGATTGACCGTTTTAAAGACGGCGAGTCTATCTATGATGTCGATTTTGAATTCTTACCAGACGTTGACAGACGCCCTGTAGGTTATGGCTTTAAAGTCATTGACCACCTAACGCATAACGTTTACCGCGGCCGTATGGCGTATTGGGCAAACTTCTATGAGCGCATCTTTAACTTCCGTGAAATCCGTTATTTCGATATCAAAGGCGAGTACACCGGCCTGACCAGTAAAGCGATGACCGCCCCTGATGGCAAAATTCGTATCCCGTTAAATGAAGAGTCTAAGCAAGGCGGCGGCCAAATCGAAGAATATTTGATGCACTTTAACGGTGAAGGTATTCAGCATATTGCCTTAGCCAGTGATGATTTATTTGCCAGTATCGATAAGCTAAAAGCTGCCGGCATTCCATTGATGACCGCACCAAACGCGGCTTACTATGACATGCTAAGCGAGCGTCTACCAAACCACGGCGAGAATGTCTCTGAGCTGCAAATGCGCGGTATCTTGTTAGATGGCACCACTGAGGGTGGAAAACCACGTCTACTGCTACAGATTTTCTCTGAAACTATCTTGGGTAGCCCAGTATTCTTTGAATTTATCCAACGTAAAGGCGATTACGAAGAAGGCTTTGGTGAAGGTAACTTTAAAGCCCTGTTTGAATCAATTGAGCGTGACCAAGTCCGTCGCGGCGCGATTGGTCAGTCAGAGACCGAAACGCCGTAACTTAGTTCAACACCGTAACTTAGTTTAACACCGTAACTTAGTTTAAAGTTTATCTGTTAGCGCTGATATACAAGTGCTTATGTATCCATGCTTATATATCAGTGCTCAGAACAAGAAAATGGACAAGACGAAAGGATAACGTCTTGTCTTCATTAACCCTCATTATTACGACAGTCACTTTAAAGTATCGGTTCAGTTTAACTAAGATTAATTGAGTTTAACTGAGGTGGTTTAAGACAAGTTAATGATGCAAAGTTAATGTAACCCACGGTAATAAAAGGAATACAGGCATGGAACGCCTATCACAGACAACGTCTCATAGTAAAACCGTCAGTGCCAATAGTGTGGTTGTAACACCGCGAGCAGCTGATGGATCTCATCACGACCATTCAACTCATATAAAGCAGCCTTACGTCTCGCGTCAGCCAGACCGTCAGGGGCATATTCATTATAGTACCGATGAAAATGCCATGTGGCAGGCGCTGCTTGAACGTCAAGCCACGCAAATACCCAATCGTGCCTGCTCAGCCTATCTAGATGGCCTTAAAAAACTGAACTTGCCATCGACGCATATCCCGCAACTACATGATATCGATGAGGTGCTACAAGCGACGACTGGCTGGCAAACTGCGGCGGTTCCTGCGCTTATCAGCTTTGGTAAGTTTTTTAAGCTGTTGGCAAATAAATCTTTCCCTGTGGCGACCTTTATCCGTCGCTTCGAAGACATGGATTATATCGAAGAGCCTGATATTTTTCATGAAATCGTTGGACATTGTCCGCTGCTGACTCATCCTGCGTTTGCGGCTTTTAATGAGACGTATGGCAAGCTGGGTTTGAATGCCAGTAAAGAAGAAAGGTGGTTTTTAGCACGACTTTATTGGTTTACCATCGAGTTTGGCTTGGTTGGTAGTCGTCCTGACAATCGTCGTATCTATGGCGGCGGTATTTTAAGTTCGCCTTCTGAAACCCTTTATGCGCTGAGTGGTACTTCTGATAAGCAAGCAGAACATCAGCAGTCCCAATGTCAGTCCCAATATCAGCCACAATCCCAATACGAGCAAACCCATTACCAACAACCCGAATATAGAGCGTTTGACTTGCTTGATGTGCTACGTACGCCTTATCGCATTGATCATATTCAGCCGATTTATTATGTGATTGATGATTTGAATACGCTATTTGATATTGTCGATAGCGACATCATGGGCATGGTCAAGCAGGCGATGTCACTAGGATTGTTTGAACCCACTTATGCGGCAAAAAACTCCTAAACGATTGAGGGAAAGACTTAGTAGTATTTAAGAGGTTGCACCATTTATATGGTTCAGTACTAATGGTTTAGCACTGAAGTAATAGCGTCAACATGGACGTTCGTTTATTAAAAATAATAGTTAACATAAAAGGAAATTATAATGACTACATTATCACAAGCCAGCTGTGAAGCCTGCCGTATCGGCGCACCGACCGTTGACGATACGGAAGCGCGCGAGCTATTAACACAAATTCCTGAGTGGTCGCTGATTGAAGTCGATGGCATCAAGCAACTACAGCGCCAGTATAAATTCAAAAACTTTGTCACAGCAATGGCATTTGCCAACGAGCTTGCTGAGATTTCTGAAGCAGAAGGGCATCATCCGGGTATCTTGGTAGAGTGGGGCAAGGCCACCGTCACTTGGTGGTCACATAGCATTAAAGGTCTGCATCGCAATGATTTTGTCATGGCCGCTAAGACCGATAGCCTACTGGGTAAGTGGTGAGGGTAGCAATAATCATTGCAACTCATTAAACTTGTCAACCCAAAGCCAACCCCAACGCCAGAATCTACTGGCAAGCTAAGGATGTGTGATGCCGCCAAAAATACTAACCCAAATTTCACCGCAACTGGCGTTTATGATTTCTGCCATTGTCATCGCCATCATGGGCGTTACCATGATTGGCTTTGGCTGGGTGCCGCATTTATCATTGATACTCGCTATCTGTGTGCTACTGGCCATCGGTCTGTTCAAAGGTTTGAGCTTCGATGACATGCAAGCGCAAATGGCGTCTGGCGTCATGCGCGGTATCGGTGCGATTTATTTATTCTTCTTTATTGGTTTGATGGTCGCCGCTTTGATGATGTCTGGTGCCATTCCGACGCTGATGTATTTTGGTTTTCAGCTGATATCGCCAGAGTATTATTATATCTCAGCCTTTGTATTGACCTCTATTATCGGTATTGCTTTAGGCAGTAGTTTGACCACTGCTGCTACCCTTGGCGTAGCTTTTATTGGTATGAGCAATGCCTTTGATGCCAATGTGGCGATTGCCGCTGGTGCGGTGGTATCAGGAGCGTTTTTTGGTGATAAAATGTCGCCGTTATCGGATACTTGTACCATTGCCTCATCGGTTGTGGGTATTGATTTGTTTGAGCATATTCGCAATATGATGTATACCACTGTACCGGCTTGGATACTGACGGTGATACTGTTCTGGTTTTTCTCTGGGCAAACGGCTGGCTCGGACTTAAGTCAAGTGAGGGTATTGCAAGGACAATTAATCGAAAGTGGCTTGGTACATGGTTATGCTGTACTGCCTTTTGTCGTGCTAGTAGGACTGGCGATATTTCGCGTCAATGCCATTTATACCATCATCTGTACTATCGCTGCGGCATTGATTATTACTTACTTACATAGCTCGCCAAGCTTTGGTCAGTTGGGTGGTTATCTATTTGCAGGCTATGCCCCTGCTGAGTCATTAGAGCTGGGCGAGGTAGGCGGTATGCTATCGCGCGGCGGTGTCCAAAGCATGTTCTTTACCCAAGCGATTGTGATATTGGCGCTCAGTCTTGGTGGCTTGCTGACGGCATTGGGTATTTTGCCAGCATTATTATCAGGTATTAAAGACAATTTAACGACAGCAGGGCGTGCTATTTTTGCTGCTGCCATGTCGGCTTTAAGCATCAACGTACTTATCGGTGAGCAGTACTTGAGTATCTTATTATCAGGAACCGCCTTCCGAACGACGTTCGAGCGTTTAAACTTACACCCAAAAAACCTATCGCGTACCATTGAAGATGCCGGCACGGTGATCAATCCATTGGTACCTTGGAGTGTGTGCGGCGTGTTTATCAGCCAAGCGTTGGGCGTTCCCGTACTTGATTATCTGCCTTATGCCTTTTTCTGTTATTTATCGCTACTATTAACGATATTATTTGGCTTTACAGGAATAACCATTACGCGTAAAGATGGCACCAATGTCCGTAAGCACCAAAAAGCACAAGTTGCTAATTAACGATAGGCTATTTTAAAATAAATTGAGCTAGCATTAGCGGTCTAAAAAACCACTCTAACCCGATTAGAGTGGTTTTTTTTTGGCAATTTGAACCATTAAACGATATATCTAAAAGTGGCTGAATAAGAGATAATAGGTTATATAGATTTCTAATCACTAAATGAACAAGAAATGTGCATTTAGACACTACTAACGCTTTGTAGTCGCAGAAATCTTATACATTTTACTTAAATAAAAAGGCAGTCCTGCATGACCCATAATAATCCATATAACCTGATACCCTTGCAACCTACGGGCAGAAATGAGACCAATACTGCCAATACTTATTCACCTGAAGACATGATTAAGATTTACGAGCAGCAATTTCTGACCGAAGTGCCAGAAGATAAACTCACAGAATTCTTGCCTTTTTTAAAAGCTTTTTATGATATTGATAACCATACTTTAGATGTCAGCGCCATTATTTTCGATGCGATTGCTGACTCTTGCATTATTTATAATCATAAAGTCAAAGCTGGGCGTTATGAGATATTAGAAGGATTGGTAAAAGAAGAGATTGAAGCAGACGCAAGCGAAGTAGAGAGCGAAAGCGCTGAAGAGGAACAAGTACAAGCCTATACCCTAGAGTGTAAGCGTACTTTTTTTATTAATGATATAGAAATGCCTTATCATTTTAATTTGTTTATCCATGGCGATAGTTATTCTACCTTGACCAAGAGAGAGAGCTTGTTAGAAAAAATGTACTGGTTTGTCAGTGACAGCTTTGATGAGCAGTTATTAGATAACTCTGATGCTACAGAGGGTTTAGCATCTATTAATGAGCAACTGGCGAGCCTAGGTATTCGAGAAATGGATCTGACCACCATCCATGAGCTAGTGGACTATATAGAGGATAGCCTCATAGATGATGCCATGGCAGATGCGGTTAATAAGTTGTTGGATGAAGCCGAATAGCATTGAATATATCGTTTACTGTTAAAAAACGACCACGCTAAGCTAATTAGCGTGGTTTTTTTTGATAGGACAACCATTTCTAAAGAACAGGCAATAAAAAACCCTCGCAATCTATCAATTTTGAGGGTTTCGTATATGGTACCGGTGGTCGATACTATTAATTGAAATTAAGTAAGGGAGGGTAAAAATTACGGCTGTTTAGTTAATATATAAGCGTGTTAATATAGCAATAATCTATAACATTTAGTTACGTGTGATGCTTAAGCTATTTTAGTCGATATGTGTCAGTTTGAGTTCTAAATACAGATATACAGGGCGTATATATATTGAGACAAAACAACAGCCGCGTTATATTCTGAAGAGGAAGAGACATGGAAAACAAGGCTATATCTATCTCTTACAATGTATCTATACTAGCATTGCTTCTTTATTTCTTTTTGAATTTCAATGGCCTATATGTTGAGCATCATGATAATCTAGATCAACACTTTGGGTGGTATAAGCTGCTTTCGGACAATAATGCATGGTTTTTAGGTAATAATGAAAGTATTCCACATATGGGAGACATATCTCGCGGATTACTTTTACCGGAGACGCAGCTAGTAAACATAATTTTTATGATATTCCCCACTTTGCTAGGCCATTGCATATTAATATTAACAAAGTTCACTATAGGCTATTTTTCATTTGTAGCTTTATCTAATTATATACTTAGTGAGAGGTATCTTCCTAAGATATATATAGCCTTAATTTCAATTTCTTTTGCCCTGACATCGGGTAACGAAAACCTTTATATTGCTCAGGCATCGATACCCTTAATAGCTTATTTATATATAAAGTATATTAGAGAACAAAAGTTAATAATATTGGCCTGTATATTTTTCTATCCAATACTGTCTGAACTAACAAGATTTGGTATGTTCATACTCATCTTCATGAGTGTTCATTGTGCATATTTGTTGTACATTAAAGATAGAAAGTTGAAGAATAGTTTAGTCTCGATATGCGTACTATCAGTAGGCTACTTGTGTGTCGAGTACAGGTTGATATTGAGTATTGTTTTATCGAATGAAGATACTATTAGAAAAACAATGGTTACTGATTCTGAAGGGAACTTTATTACGGTTTTCGTATCTTCCTTTCTGAAAGGGCATTACCACTTTTCTAGTTATATATATGTATTTATACCTCTCGTTTTATACCTTATGTATTATATGTATAAGGAAAGAGTGGCTATCCCTAAAGCAGTGTACTTAATAGGTTTAATAATAGTATTCAATAGCTTCATATATGCATTATATACAACAACAGACGTACAGTATGTTTTCTGGGATATTGTAACCCCCCTAGCTGGTTGGGACTTTTCTAGGTTTATTTGGTTTAACTCTTTCCTCTGGCACCTTCTAATTTTAATACTGTTGTCCTATACATATATCATAGAAAAAAATAGAAAAGTAGTGCTTATACTGCTATTTCTTCAGGTCTTATTTACCGTTGTTTATCCAAAATATGGTAATGACTTTTATAAGACTATCAAGTGTAACTACTTAACTATATGTGAATACAATCTATCTTATAATGAGTTTTACAGTACAGATTTGTTTAGCTCTATAAAAACAGATCTTGAATACAAAGGTAATGAGAAGGTTATTGCTTTTGGTATTCATCCAAGTATTCTAGTTTACAATGGGTTTTATACTATGGATGGTTATCACAACGCCTACTATCAAAGCTATAAAGACAAGTTTAGAGAGTTAATCGAACCTGGGTTGGATATATCAGAAAAATATACATCGTATTATGATAACTGGGGGGGGAGGGCATATGTTTTTTCGGAAGAGGCAGATTATCCACCTCACAGAAAACCAAATACAAAGCCTATTGATCTACCGATAGATTTTAAGGTAGCTAGAGATATGGATATCAAGTATGTAATATCAAATGAGCCATTAATTATGAATGATGAGTTATACCTTAAGGGTACGTATAGTAGTTCTGCATCTCCCTACACAATAAGAGTTTTTGAGTTAAGATGATAAAAGGGAAGGTTATTAAAAAGTATAAAGCGAATCAAGATTAGCTTATTGCTAATAAGCAGTATGATCCTAAATTCATGACATTATAGAAGAGAAGAAACGTTTTAAACGTGATCTCAAGAGGAGCGAGACATTCTCAATAAGGAGGGATAAAGCGAAGCACTGCTTTGCCGCGACGCAAGACAAGAGCTGTGCTCGCAGTGGGACTAGAATTTAAAAGGGTTTAGGCTATAAATTGCCAATACAAGTGTGGTTTGATTATTATTGTAATGCTGCGATGAGCTGATAGGCTTACGTGCTTACATAACTGCCACCCCAATGTACATTTAAAAACCAGTGTACATGACAGTGTACTCAAAGTGCATGGATTGGGATAGACAAAGCAGGACAGTATAGAACACCAGATACAACAAAGCCCCTGATATCAGGGGCTTTGGCGGCTCTATAAGATAGTATAGAACTAGGTATTGGTACCGGTGGTCGGACTTGAACCGACACGCTTTTAAAGGCAACGGATTTTGAATCCGTCATGTCTACCAATTCCATCACACCGGCGTGTTAGGTGATAAAGTTTATATTGCAAAAGATTATCGAATTGGGCTACAGGGTTAACTCTGTATAGGCTGCGTATTATAGCAGGCTATTTTTGGCCGTCAAGAATTATTTATCATATTTACGATAAAAATTCATTTTTAACCAACGAAGGCACGTTCAACCACATAATCTGCCTGTACACCCATGCGTGGAGAGACGGTCAGGCCAAAATCATCTAAAATCGTTGACACTTCAGCGTTAAACGGCATACTACCGCAAATCATAACGCGGTCATCCTCTTTATTCATCGGAGGCAGACCGATATCTTCAAAGAATTTGCCCGATTTCATCAGGTCAGTGATACGGCCAGTATTTCTAAACTCTTCGCGGGTGACGGTAGGGTAATAAATGAACTTTTTACGGAAATCTTCACCAAAGATTTCATCATTTGGCAGCTCTTCTTCGAACATCTCGCGATAAGCTAAGTCTTTGACCTGACGCACACCGTGTACCAAAATGATTTTTTCAAAACGCTCATAAACTTCAGGATCACGCGCTAAGGCTAAAAATGGCGCCAGCCCTGTACCTGTTGACAGCATATATAAATGCTTACCCGGTAATAAATCGTCCAGTACCAAAGTGCCTGTTGGTTTTTTACTGACCAATAGCTCATCGCCAACTTTAATATGCTGCAGACGCGAGGTTAATGGACCGTCTTGTACTTTAATAGAGAAAAATTCCAAATGCTCTTCGTAGTTAGGGCTGGCAATCGAGTAAGCGCGCAGTAGCGGTCTACCATCGACAACGATACCAATCATCGCAAACTCGCCATTACGAAAACGTAAACCGTCGTCGCGGGTGGTTTTGATGCTAAATAGTGCATCGTTCCAGTGATGAACCTCTGTGACCGTTTCGGTGCGGAGTTTTGACATAAAGCCCTCGTTAGTAAGTGGTAATGTGTAGTCGCCAATTAAAATATTTTTGGGATAAAAATATTAATGGATTTAACGTTATGCAAAGTATTAATAAAATAAAGCGTTTATTCAGTCAGACTAGCAAATGCAAGCTGCAAAAAACCGTTATTTTAACATTATTATCAGGTTTTATAAGACGTCAGGTTTTACTAAATGACAGCCCTGCCTATAACCGTAAATGCTGACGCCGTACTTTATGAATGCAGGTCTATGAATACAGGTTTGTGAATCCTGCTATATGAATGCAAGCCATTCTCAATAAATTTCTCGCTCATCATAACAAACTTTAAAGTAAAAATCCGTCTGGCTGCCTGTCTGTAGCATGATAAAATGGAATATCGTTAGCGAATAATTTTCTATGATTGGCGCGTGCCATTTATTATCAGCCATTTATTTTTTGGGATTGGATTTATGACTTGTCAGACTACGGCACCTTTAAGCCATCATATCTCACCTATTATTGGCTACCACCGTGCGCCGCTGTCGCAAAAGTTCGGTGCACCAAGGCAGCCAAATCTGGTGGCACTCACCAGCGTGATTGAAATGCTCGCGCCATATGATACGCCAGCGGCATTTATCGGGCTGGAGGATTTTAGCCATATTTGGATCAGTTGGCAGTTTCATCATAACTATTTATATAAAGACAAGTTGCATAAAGACAAGCAGACCGGTTTAGATAATCATAATCAGCAAGAAAAGGTCGAGAGCGCTTTTCGCCCGCAAGTTCGCCCGCCGCGCTTGGGTGGCAATCAAAAAATAGGCGTATTTGCCAGTCGCAGTATGTATCGACCTTCCGCGCTTGGGTTATCTGTGGTCAAGCTTGAACGCATTGAGATTGTAGAAGGTCGGGTGTTACTTATTATTAGCGGTGCTGATATGATAGATGGCACGCCCATCATCGATATCAAGCCTTATGTGGCTTATAGTGATGCATTGCCTGATGCACAAAGCGGTTTTGCGCCCTCTGCGCCACACTTATTGGGTGTGACGATTACCAAATTGGGTTATGAGCAATTTGGGCAAATTATCGCCAAGCAAAGTGCAGATAATATAGCAGCAGAAAATGCTCAAAATAAACAATCATCAGTCAAAGCAGTCATTGATAAAACCCAACAGCAGTTATTAAGGTCTGATCTTGATACTATCAGAGCGTTAATAGCACAAGACCCACGCCCTGCTTATCGGCGTACAGAGATAAATACGTCATTTGTCATGCGTTATAAATCTGTCGATATCAGCTTTCAATTGCTGGAATCGGGTGAATTACAGATAACGAATATTGTCGCAGTATAATTAAAGTAAATATCAGAGTTATAGTAAACATCACCGCCGACCAAATGACCTAAACCATAGAAAAATGCAACTATAGAAGAATAAAACTATGCCTGCTCAAAAATATTCGATAGTGATTGATTTACGTTGGTGCCTAGATGAATTGTTGGCAGATAGGGTGATTGATCAGCGCGGCTATAATCTCGTCATTACCAGTCGCCGTAATAAGGCGCAGCATCCGCTCTTAACGATTAGTGAGTTTGGGCTGCCAAATGGTCACGCGCTTGATAGTCATTCTGAGAATAAATTAACGCTGGCATGGCTTAATCAATGGTTGGCTGCCAAAGCAGATATGCCGCTGGTGCGTATTGACCCGTTAAAGGTCGATGTACCGGCGGTGACGCAGCTGATGTCGTTTGAGTATGCGCGCTCGCAGCATATTTTACCGATTGAAGTGACGCTTGATGAGGTGGTTATCGGTACTGATCAACCATTTTATACCGATTGGCATGGCAATATTGAAAAGCTCATTAAGTCAAAAAGCTATCGTACAGTCTTTATTAATCCTGAACAAATCAATCGCTATCGGCAAGAGTTTTATCAAGTCACGCAAGCGATTGCAGGCGCGAACTCCCTACATAAGCGTGCAGCGGCGGACGTCACCAATGTCGAAGCTTTATTGCAGCTGGGCGATAACACCAATCCCGATGCCAATGACCAACATATTGTCAAAGTGGTCGATTGGCTATTGCAATATGCTTTTGAGCAGCGTGCCAGTGATATTCATCTAGAACCACGCCGCGAAAGAGGCAAGGTGCGCTTTCGTATCGATGGGGTGCTACATAGCGTGTACGAGATGCCACTCGCCATTATAGTGGCGGTGACCGCACGTATTAAAATTTTGGGGCGGCTTAATGTCGCAGAAAAACGTAAGCCGCAAGATGGACGCCTAAAAACCCGTACGCCAAAAGGCTTAGAGACTGAGCTGCGTCTCTCTACCATGCCGACTGCTTTTGGTGAAAAGCTTGTCATGCGGGTATTTGACCCAGAAGTGCTGGTGCGTTCATTTGCCCAGCTTGGTCTGTCGGGTAAGCAGCTTGAAACGTGGCATGAGCTGACCGCGCATCCAAATGGCATTATATTGGTTAGTGGTCCGACCGGTTCAGGTAAAACGACCACTTTATATAGTACGCTGAAGCAGCTCGCCACTGAGCAAGTCAATGTCTGTACTATTGAGGACCCGATTGAGATGATTGAGCCGGCCTTTAATCAAATGCAGGTCAATCCAGGGGTCGATTTGCATTTCGCTGATGGTATTCGCTCTTTGATGCGCCAAGACCCAGATATCATAATGGTCGGTGAGATTCGCGATGCTGAGACTGCCAATATGGCGGTGCAAGCATCGTTAACAGGGCATTTGGTACTATCGACTCTGCATACTAACGATGCGCCAAGCTCAATCACCCGTCTGCATGATTTGGGTATTCAGCCTTTTTTAACCTCGGCCACGATACTAGGCATCATGGCGCAGCGTCTGTTACGGACATTATGTTCGCATTGTAAGCAAGCCATCGATGTGAGACCAGATAGCGAGATTGCTATTCAGTGGCAAGAATTGGTACAGCCTTGGCGCGCCCCAGTGCCAGCACAAGTTTATAAAGCGCAGGGTTGTGAACACTGTCGCCATACCGGCTATCAAGGTCGCGTTGGTCTGTATGAGATCATGCCGTTATCAAATGAGCTAAAAAAACTGGTCGCCGCTGATGCCAATTTGGACGTACTTAAGCAGCAAGCTTACCGTGAAGGCGTACAGCCGCTGCGCTTATCTGGGGCAAAGCGTATCAGTGAAGGGGTGACGACCATAGAAGAGGTGATGCGCGTGGTGCCTCTTAATTAACTTACATTGCTTCAGCTGTTTTTTAGCGCTCCCAGCGTACATTTTGGCGAATAATTTTTGCAGGCGTGCCAGCGACCATACAGTTTGGCGTCTCAATGGGTTTGTTGACAAAAGCACCTGCTGCAATGATACAACCGCTAGCGATAGTGACGTTTTTAGAGATGGTTACGTTGGCGGCAACCCAGATGTGATCTCCTAATACGACATCAGCATGAGCATCATTCAGACGTACTTTAGAGTCTATATCGTAAACCTTGTGGACGTCAGTCGCTCGAATTTCGATGCCACGCGATATCATGCAAGATTTACCTATGGTCACGCTCTTATCACGTGCCAAAATATAGCAATCTATGGCAGTGGTGTGCTCACCTATATGTATGTGTAAATGATTGCCAACGATCAATAATTGACCAGAGAATTTGACATACTCACTGATGATAATTTGATTGTGACTACCATTGATATCAATTTTTAGCTTATTAAATTTACCATGCTCACCAATGGTGATTTGATTGTCATGACCTTTACGAATGGTGATAGCTGAATTGCCAATAATATGTGCATCTTTAGCGATATCGATATGATTGTCGTGTCCGTTGTCCTGTAATAAAAATCGTTGCTTGTAAAAATATTTAGGTAGCAGAGTCTTCATAATAGGTACTAGGGATACGGTTTTTTTATGATTCATAATGATAGAACTTGTGAAAAAGGAGTAGAGGATGCGAGGTTTTTACCAGTGATACACCATTATTTGCGTAGTATGTTTATAATTTTTTAGCCATATTTATATCATCAATAAATCCAATTGGAATGTTATGAATAGCTAACCTGATAGCTTACTGTTAAACACCCCTTGAAAACAGTGCTATTTAGAGCAATTAATACTATTACGATTACCAAATCTATATTATAAGATAATTCTACTTATTGATTTTTATTAACGAGATTGTTTATGTTTACTGATAGCCACTGCCATCTAAACCGTTTAGATTTAACCAAGTATGATGGTCAATTGTCCGGCGCAATTGCCGCGATGAAAGAAGCCAATGTCACCCGTGCGATGGCCATTATGTGTGATTTCGCTGAATATGATGAGATTGCCAATATCGTCAGCACTTATGGGGACGAAACGCTAAATCTTGGTATGAGCGTCGGCATTCATCCTTGTGAAGATATCAGCGTCTTACAATCAGCGACGGTTGAGCGCTTAATTGAAACCGCTGATGCGGACCATGTATGGGCGATAGGGGAAACGGGGCTGGATTATTACTGGTCGACAGAAAACAAAAAAGAGCAACAAGCCAGCCTTGCGCGTCATATTCATGCCAGCCAAAGCTTGAAGAAACCTCTAGTCGTGCATATGCGTGATGCTAAAGAAGATACGCTTGATATTTTAAAAGCGGAAGGCGCTGAACACGGTATCATTCATTGCTTTACTGAAGACTGGGAAACCGCAAAACGAGCATTAGACTTAGGGTTTTATATCTCATTCTCAGGCATTGTTAGCTTTAAAAGTGCACAAATGATTCAAGATGCTGCAAAAAATATGCCCAAAGATAGAATGCTTATCGAAACGGATAGCCCGTATTTAGCACCGGTGCCTAAACGTGGTAGACCCAATGAGCCAGCATACGTGCCATATGTGGCACGCTATCTTGCCGAGATGTACGGCTGTAGTAGCGGGGAAGTAGGTGCAATGACTGCAAAAAACTTTGAGAATTTACTGGCACAGTACCACTAAAATGGTTATGCTATGACCACTCAGTCATTTATTAGCTAGTCTTCTGGTTCTGTTCTATAAGTATTCATAATACTGAACTTAACCTTATGATTATCAATGACTATTTAGCAAACATAAGCATATTTCCTTGGATGATATTGGCGTAGCTGTTGCATGACTTATACATGCGCTGCCGATATACCGATGTAAATGATGGTCATATGCATGATATTGTCAGATTTTAGGAGAGATTATGAGTCGTCAGCACCAGTTCAAGGCACGAGAAGAGAATATCTTAGCGATGGCAGAGCAATTGCTACTTGAGTCAGGCGATGGTGATATCACTTTGGACAGTTTGGCCGACCAGCTTGATTTGGCTAAAGGCACCTTGTATAAGCATTTCTCCAGTAAAGATGAGCTCTACCTGCGTATTATTATTCGTTATGAAGAGCAGTTATTTGAGATTAACCGTATTGATGACTGCCCGTCGGCAGGTGTCGCACGTATGATTTTTCAGCAATTGTTTAATCCACAAAAAGCCATGCTTCTTAATCAAATCGAAGAACGTTTGGCGGCATCGGTGACGGGTTTGAATCGCTTATTCGGCGAGCTTTACGATATTCGTCGTCAGCGTATGAAGCGTTTGATTGATATTATCAGTGCGTATTTACAAGAGCAGCACAGTAGCTTAAGTACGCGCGATTATTTGTCCTCGATTTGGGCGATGGGTCAGGGCGGTGCAGGATTATTAAACTCAAGTTTTTATCAGCGCTACTTAGGTCGCCGTGATACTTTGCGTTATGCCTTTGTGCAGCAAATGCTTGAATTGCCAAGCCATTATCCAGCGGCCGATGACGAGGTGATGGATGAGGATATGCAAGAATTGGTGGAGCAAATCGATACTGAGTCAGAAGAGCACCGTAATACCAATTACTAGATTCCTATTATATTTTTAATGTATTGAGTTATTTTTTTATAAAATCCGTGTTGTTATATTCTGTATGGCAGCACGTTAAATTTATCTTCTAACATGTGTACAGATTTATTTTTTAATCAGGCATATCTATCGTTTTATCTCCATCATACTCATACCACACAATTCAGTGTCATTTCTAATAAAATGACACCATTCTAGATGACTTCTGTATGTCAAAACCGACTTCCTCAATTTCTTCAATAGCCGCTCCTCACGCGCACAGCCGCATCGGGCAAGCGGGTTTTACCCTTGTCGAAATAGTAGTGGTGGTCGTCATTCTATCTATATTTGCTGGCATGATGAGTTTGTCGGTCGGTAGTAGTGAATCGCGCAAAAACCGTGCTTTTTATGAGCATTTAACGGATTCATTAAGCTATGTACGATTGTTGTCCGCTGAGCGTATGCAGCCCATGGGTTTGAGCTTACAAGCTGATAAACAAGGCCAAGTCACGCCTGTCATTGTCACTCTATTTAATCCTTATGTTGCTTATCAAACTCAGGTTTCCATAGCTTCTAGTGGAGACAGTACGCCTAAGAACGCCATGGAGCTGTCAGCGGATTTGACGAGTATGTCAGCTGCTGCTGCAGATAAAGCACCCACACCAAGCTGGGAGCTTGAGCCAGAAGTTAGTTTGCCTGTATTGCCTACGGGTGTGAGCTTAAGCGTGCAAAGCTTGGATGCAGGTAATCAGGCAAACGCAGGCCAAACGCAAGCGCTGCAGCTGTGGTTTAGCGACCAAAACGTACCGCAAGTACTATGGTTTGGGACAGGGCAGGCCACGCCGGTAACGATTGAGGTGCGCCATAATTCACGTTTGGTGGGTGAGGTGATTACGATTATGCCTGATGGCAGTATGTCGATAGGGCAAGGGCGCTAACTTATGATAGATAATGATAAAGCCAAATCGACCTATACAAACCCTAAACCCGCTCTGTCAAAGCATGAGAGCGGATTTACCCTGATTGAGGTCATGGTTGCTTTAGCGATTTTGGCGGTCGTTGCCGTCGCCGCGAGCCGGGCTAGTAGTGCGTATTTAAGCTCAGTCGATGTCTTGCGCACTCGTACGCTAGCGCAGTTTGTTGCACAAAACGCGGCAGCAGACTTGCGTATTCAAGATACGTGGCTGACGGCCAACAAAACCCAAACTATCAATGCGCAAGGTCGCGATTGGCAAGTGACAATGACTGCCACAGATGCCATCACACCCGTATTAAAGCAGGTGAATATTACTGTTGCACCCATTATAGACGGACAGACACGCAGCGCAGTAACGGATATCAACGTGATGCTAAGTAACGCTGAGCAAGAAGTCGGTAGTTTGGATTTGAGCCGATTAAACCCTAATGGAGGCAATCCATGAAATCAAATCATGGATTCACTTTGCTAGAGTTGATGGTTGCGATGGCGATATTTGCCATGCTAGCGGTTGCAGGTTGGCAAGTATTTGATGGTGTTAACCGTGCGCGTGAACGGGCGCAGTTTCATGCGGATAATTTAGCGGTTTTGCAATATGCCTATCTGCAGTTACAGCAAGATATGAACCAAATGATTCCTTATCAGGCAGTGGATACGCAAGGTGCTAATTCCTTAATTAATAACGCTCCAACCAACAATGCTGCAACTAACAGCACTGCAAATAATAATACTAATAATAGCAATCAAGAAAATGCACCAGCGCCTGAACCCTTTATGAGCCTAGACGGCGCACGTATCAGCTTTGTGCGTTTTGCCGACCCCGACCCACGTTATCAAAGCAGCGCGAGTGTGCAGCATATCGAATACATTTTTGCTGATGAGCGCTTAATTCGTCGTCAATATACCAGTCTTGCCGGTGGCAGTGACAGCATTAGTCTAGATAGTGTATTGCTTGAAGGCGTCACGGCTGGGCGCTGGCAAGCTTATTTACCTGAATTAAGCGCCAAATTTCCCAATAAAGACAGCAGCAACATCAATAACAATGCTTTAGCAGCGCCGACGGCAAATTCAGCCAATGCGCCCTCTGAAATTATGCTACTGCCAAAAGGGGTCGTGCTCAACTTTACTTATCAGGATATGCCCATTACTTGGCAATGGGCACTTACTCCGCAACCAATCCCAAATATAAGTACAGATACCAGCAATAAAAATACTCCTAACAATCCTAATGGCAATGGTAACGATAGTAATAACAATAATAACGGCAACAGTAATGACGGCACCAATAACGATAATGCAGCCAATGGTAATGTAGCAGATAATAACTCAGGCAACGCTACTGAAAATGCCCCATTTGGTCAATGATAGAGACTGTTTATGCCAACTAAGCCACAAATGAGGCCAATGATGCCTATAGCTTCTATGAAAGCCAACTCTCAACGAGGAGTCGCGCTGCTGACTATTTTGCTATTGGTGGTCAGTATTACTGTGGTTGCAGGGGCGATGCTGGCCAGTCAAAAGATTGCCATTAGGCGCAGCGGCTTATTGTTTGACCAAAACCAGCTCTTACAAGATATCAACGCAGGTCAGCAATTGGCCGTTACCTTGATTCGTGCTGATGCTAAATTAAATGATACCGATAGCGCGCAGGATATTTGGGCGCAGCCAATACCGCCTTATACGCTAGGCGGACATAGCATCGGCATCGAATTACGCGATGAGGGCAGTCGTTTTAATATTAATAATTTATATCATAATGGCGCCGTTGATACTGCCGCATTGGCTGTCTTTCAAAGGTTACTCACGCAGCTAAATTTAGAACCTGATATCGCCATTGCCGTCCTTGATTATCAAGATGGCGACAGCGAGGTCTATCAAGATGGCGGTGATGAAAGTGTGGTTTATGCTCAGCAGGCTAATAGCAGCGTGGACAACATTTTACCCAATCAAGCCTTGCTTAGTATCGATCAATTAGCAGAAGTGAAGGGTCTTAATGCGCAAGTATTAGCGGCACTGCGTCCCTATATCACAGCGGTGCCGTATTATTTACCCATTAATATCAATACCGCCAGCCCCGTTTTGCTGGCCGCTTTGCTAGAGGGTGCGAGCAGTCAGCAAATGCAGAGCATCGTTGAGCTGCGAGCAAAGCAAGCATTTGGCTCTATTGATGATATCTGGCAGTTGCCGATATTAAGTAGTGTAAAAGCAGAGCAGCGCAAAGCGTTAAAACCATTATTAGCGGTTGATAGCCAAGCTTTTATGGCGCTTATTACCGCTAGTGATAATGCGGATGGTGGTCAGGCAAGACAACGCTTTGCGACCATTGTTATTAGCAAAGCGGCGGCTGAGGGTGAAATAGCAAATAGCAGTAATAACAGTAACAGTAATGAAAATAGCAATGATGCTAATAACGCTGATAGTAATACGAAAAACGCTCAAAATACTGATAATAAAAAGCCCAAAGAGGTACGCGTAGTAACGCAGCGACTTTGGGCTTTTCGACCAAGTTTTTGATGACGATAGCTACATGGAAACTAAAAGACTATCTCTAAAGAAATGGTAAGATAAGTATCATCAAATAACTTGCAAAAATTAAGCCCAATTAATCACTTAAACGGGTTTCTTCCGTAGATTTCCAGTTGTAAGCACCATAAAACAGCATCTGTGCTTGCCGTGTACAATTATGCAGCATCAGCTGTTTTTTATCTTCAATATCAGCCAAGTCGACTTCATCATCATGGTCTTCGGTATAGGTCAGCTCTAGCCAATCAATAATCCAGGAAAAGAACATATTGACCCCAGCCTCAGCCAATAATCTACGGTCATAAGTATTGATATGGGCAAAAGCAGGTTGTAGGGCTAAATCGTCTGCTAGACTCTGCCCGTGGTTTTTAATCAGCTCATTGATGGCTTTGCGTACCGCTTCTGAGCCGCCATAGCGTTCACTGACTAAAAATTGCCAATAGCAAGGCTGCTCGCTGACCATATATAAAAACATCTGGATACTTTTAGCGATTTGACGCTCAAAGCTACGTTTGCGCCCAATTTGCAGGTTGTCACTTAAAGTTGCTAGCGTACCGCCCAACTCTTCGATAACCAAGGCACGACCGAGCGATTCCATGTCATCAAAATGGCGATAAAAGGCGGTCGGCACCACGCCAACCTCACGCGTGACTTGCCTGAGACTGATTGAGCTAAAAGATTGCCCCGTCATACATAAATCGAGCACCGCATTAAAAAAAGCGTGCCGTGTTTGAAGTTTCTTTTGTTCGCGACTACTCATAATATTTCAAAATTACCTGATAGATGTCTATCATACTCATTTCATTGCGAAAATACGAATGAAATAGACGGTTATCGTTGATTGTCCAGTTTTTAGAATTGGTTTTAGACTGAATTTTAAGCTTGGTTTTAAATTAATTCTAGACTTCTTTTTAAACTTGCTGCTTAAACATTTCGCTTAAACAATAGTGCCCCAATGTCCTTGTAGCTCTTGCGCCAATCGATACGCTTCATGGTCATTCATACCGGTTATAAAGTCTAAGACATTGAGCATATTATCATAGGTGTCATCGGATAAAACGCGACGATGCTCATCGAGATGCGGCTGTAGCAATTTTAGCAGACGCTGCTGCTCAAAGGACATTTGGGTTATGGAAGCGCTGGTCTCATTTGTCCAAGCCAATGGCATAAAAGCATCGAGCAGGCGCTGCAGGCATTGATTGGCCATCAGCTCCATGCGTACTTTACTTGGGTGATTAAATATCTTTTCACGCGCCAATTGCTTAGCTTGGGTGATGCCGCTTTGCACAGTTGCATCACAATGGGCAAACAGGCTGCCTTGTAGCGTCCCAGCCAGCATAGCGTTACTATTGGCTACAAAAGCATCGGTGACGGCATTGACCAAACGCATCATTGCCCGTGCCCGCAGCGATGCCAAATGCTGCCTGACTGACACATGAGTGGGTAAATTAAGCGTATCAGGGCGCTCGCCAATCAACTCATAAAAAATAGCCGCAACCTCCGCATAGCTTAGCATATTCAAATTGATGCCATCCTCCAAATCTATCAGCGCATAGCAGATATCGTCTGCCGCTTCCAATAAATAAGCCAGCGGATGACGAGCGAAGCCATCGTGTTGCTCGGAGCGCGGCAGATGTAAACGTGCTGCTAACTCTTCTAATTGAGCTGCCTCACTATAAAAGCAGCCAAATTTTTGCATGTTAGTGGTGGGACTGTCTTGATAAATAGCATTGCTATGGGTTGCAAGCCAAGGGTATTTCATAAACGCGCCCAAAGTGGCGCAAGTCAAGCGCATACCGCCTAAATCAGGGTGGTGCTCATTGCGGGCAAGGATGCGAAATCCCTGCGCATTACCTTCATAAGCAAGCAAGTCTAACTGCTCATTGCTACTTAGGTTGTGCAAGATCTTTTGACGCTCAGGATGCATAAACCAGTCACGAATGGCGTACTCTCCGGCATGACCAAACGGTGGGTTGCCGATATCATGGGCAAGGCATGCCGCTTGTACAATAACACCAACATCAGCGGGCGCGACACCATTTGGTAAGCCACCATCTAATTTATCATGCAGCTTCTCTGCCGCCATAATGCCCAAGGAGCGCCCAATACAAGAAACCTCTAGCGAATGCGTTAAGCGCGTATGAATACCGAGTTGATTGGTTAGGGGATGGACTTGGGTTTTTTGGTTAAGCTGGCGAAAGGAGTGTGAAAACACCAGTCTGTCGTAATCTTTATGAAAGGAGGAGCGCGCGCTGTCCTCGGCAGGGGCTTTTTTATGACTCCCTAAACGCTGGGCATTAAATAATTTTGCCCAATGGTCACTGGAATTAAGCACTTGATTAACAGAAGCAGTCATAGGTTATAGTCCGTTATTTTTATCATTTTATTTTATCGTTGTTTTTAGAGAGGTTAATTATTCTAACGTTCTTCCCTTTATTATAATAAAAAAAGCCAGCTTTGAAGCTGGCTTTTGGTTGTTCTCTAATAAGACTGTGTAAACACGCAATCCGCTTTATTAAACGTTAAACGTTAAAGCGGAAATGCATCACGTCGCCATCTTGTACGATATAGGTTTTGCCTTCTAAGCGTGATTTACCTGCAGCAGCTGCGCCTTTTTCACCGTTGTATTCGATAAAGTCATCATAAGCAATCACTTCAGCGCGGATAAAGCCACGTTCAAAATCAGTATGAATCACACCAGCGGCTTCAGGAGCCGTTGCACCAACAGCAACTGTCCAAGCGCGGACTTCTTTGACGCCCGCAGTGAAATAAGTCTGCATATCAAGCAACTCATACCCGCCGCGAATGACTTGATCAAGGCCAGCCTCTTCCATGTCCATTTCAGCTAGGAAGTCTTTTTTGTCATCTTCATCAAGCTGAGCAATTTCAGATTCGATTTGGTTACATAGCGCAATGACAATAGAGTCTTCACCAGTAGCGTAGTTACGCACTGCATCAAGATATGGATTATTCTCAAAACCATCCTCAGCAACGTTAGCGATATACATGGTTGGCTTTAGGGTAATCAGACCATAGCTTCTGATCAGTTTTTGTTCGTCTTTGTCTAAATTGGCAGCGCGAGCCGCTTTACCTTCTGCTAATAAAGGCTCGATTTTTTTGAAAATATCGAGCATAGCAGAGGCGTCTTTATCACCGCCTTTGGCTTTTTTGCTTAAGTTGTGGATAGCGCGCTCAACGGCTTCTAAATCTGCCAATGCCAATTCGGTATTGATGGTTTCGATGTCATCGATAGGGCTGACGCGGCCGTCAACGTGGACGACGTTGTCATCATCAAAGCAGCGTACTACGTGAGCAATCGCATCGGTCTCGCGAATATTGGCTAAAAACTGGTTGCCCATACCTTCGCCTTTTGACGCGCCAGCGACCAAACCTGCTATATCAACAAATTCCATGGTCGTAGGCAATACGCGCTCAGGCTTGACGATATCAGCCAATTTTTTCAGGCGTGGATCTGGTACAGGTACGATACCTGTATTGGGATCCTTGGTACAAAATGGAAAGTTTTCAGCGGCGATACCCGCTTTGGTCAAGGCGTTAAACAGGGTGGATTTACCCACGTTTGGTAGACCGACAATGCCGCAATTAAAACCCATAACATGCTCTCAATATATTAATAAAATCAGTCAATAACAGACTTCGTAAAATAGTAACTCAAAATTGGGCATATTGTAGCAAATTTCAGCCAAAATGGGTGAGGTTGTTGTGCTTGCTGTTCCAATTTTTATGGTCAATAACAATACTTAATACCGCCGTTTAATATCAATGTTCGTTATCAACGACCCTCAGAGCTTTGCCTATTATGATAAGCTACTACCTATAAATGATGATGTATGCTGCTGCGCTGTCATCAATAGCTAGCACGATAAACCATACCAAAGGCAATTGTTAATAATGACCACCATTTTTGCTACCCACCATTATAATTATCCGCAAAATTTCGTTGACATGAAACCCAAGCTTATGCGGCTTGAGCAGGCGATTAAAAAGCTCGAGGCCAACTTGATAAATGCGGATGCTGAAATATTAGAGCAACGGCTTGCCAGTCATTTAGGGTTGCAAGTGGATTATGCCAGTGAGTTAAATCCTAATCAGCTATTGGCTGCTACCACAACTGAGGGCAAGGTGTTGGTTATCGCCGGTGCAGGTTCTGGTAAAACGAAAACTCTGACCTATAGAACCAGCTACCTGATAGAAAATGGTGTAGCGCCAAAAGAGATTCTGCTATTGACCTTTACCCGTAAAGCGGCCAATGAGATTAAAAGTCGCGCTAGAACTTTGCTGGCTAGCCGTCTAGATGATAATAGTCACATAAACAGTAAGGCGTTAAATGATATCACTAGCGGCACTTTTCACTCATTTTGCAATATGTTATTGCGCCAATATTCTGGGCTGCTTGGTATCAATCCGCGCTTTACTATTTTAGATACCGGCGACAGTGAAGACGCTATTGATTTGATTAATAAAGAAAAAAAGTATCCGGCCAAAATAATCAATCAAGCATTTCCGCGCAAAAAAACCTTGCAAAATATCTTCTCAACCTCTAGAAATCGGCGCATTCATATTCGTGACTTAATTGAAAGCAGTTATCCTGATATCGCCGTGCATATTCCTGTTATTGAGCAATTGGCCGTCGACTTTCATGAGTATAAGCGCGCCAACCATTTATACGATTTTGATGACATCATCAGTCAAGTGGTGCGGCATCTAAAACACAATGACACTTTTCGTCAACTGCTACAAAAGCACTATCGTTATGTCATGGTCGATGAATATCAAGACACCAATATTCCGCAAAAAGAACTCATTGACCTCATCTGTGCGCCTATATCGGTGTCGCTGATGGTTGTTGGTGATGATAACCAAAGTATTTATGCCTTTCGCGGTGCCAATTATGAAAATATCTTATTATTTGGCGAAAGCTATCCCGAAGCAAAACTGATTAAGCTAGAGCAAAATTATCGCAGTACACCAGCGGTGCTTGATTATATCAATGCTTTATCGGCTCAAATCACGTTAGGCTATCAAAAGCAATTGTACTCGGGCGCATCTATAGAAGGCATAAAGCCAGTTTTTCGCCGTTTAAGCGATGAAACCAAAGAAGCAAAGTATATCGCTGATAAAATTATCGAATTAAAACCGGATTACGATTATCAAGATTTTGCCGTCTTGTGCCGCACGTCCTTTCAATCCAACTACGTTCAGCTTGAATTTATGGAGCGCAATATTCCCTTTATTGTCGTAGGCGGCATCCGCTTTATTGAAAGACGCCATATCAAGGACGTCTTAGCCTTTGTCAAAATACTTTATAACCCAAATGATACGATTGCATGGCACCGTATTTTAACCTTGTTTAAAGGGGTGGGAGCGGTAACGGCAACGCGTTTGACCCAAGCCATTAATGCCGATAGCAATGTTAATAATAATGTTAATAGCAACACTTTCGAGCCGCTATTAACACCATCATTTGCGAAAAAAAGCCCACAGCTTAAATCATTGCATACGACTTTGACCAAAGCCAGTCAGGCAGAGTCAGTCGAAATAGTGATTGAGCGGATTCTAGAGTTTTATATTCCTCTCCTAAAAACGATTGAAGAGAATTGGCGTGAACGTAGCGAAGATTTTCGTGTACTCAAAAACCTAGCGACAGAGTATGACAGTCTCGATAAATTCTTAGAAAATCTTGCCCTTGATCCGCCCAATGATTCAGTTGCTACCGCAGGCGAGACTGAAAAAGGCGAAGATAGTAATGACAAAGTTATCATTTCTACCATTCATAGTGCCAAAGGGCTTGAATGGCCTGTTGTGTTTGTCAATTCCCTCGTCGATGGTATGACGCCGCACTATCGCTCGCTCAGTGATTTTGAAGAGTTAGAGGAGGAGCGTAAGCTGTTTTATGTTGCCTGCAGTCGCGCTAAGAGCAGATTGTTTTTAACCGCGCCAGAGTACTTCTCAAGCTATTCAGGATACTTTGATAAGCCCTCAAGATTTATTGCTGAGCTACCTGCTGATAAGTTAACGGTCGAGACCAGTAAAAGGCTTTTAGAGACGCTAGCGAATGAAGATCCGATTTGGTGGTGATTGCTTGTGATAAATGTAGGATATGCATCGCTCTTAACGCTAAAATAGTCATTAATTCTAAAAGGCAGCTAACCTCACAACGTTTAGCTGCCTCATTTTTGAAATCGTTTATTGTTTTTAATCTACTTACATCAGCACTATTTTTTCAATCATACTTCCATTATTCCTATCAAAAATACCTTCCATTGAAATCCATGACCAAAAGTATTCAATAGCAAAAATATTTATATCATAAGGGTTTAATCTGGCGCGCAATGCGTTACTATTACTCCCTTATCTGTTATTTCTCATATTTGACATTCTGTATTAAGACCTTAAAAAAGGACAAGTTATGCGCTATGAAGTGATCGTTATCGGTGCAGGGATGGTTGGCACCTCAGTTGCTTGGCATCTACAAAAAAATAACGCTCAAGTATTGCTGTTAGACAAAAAGTTACCGGGCTCTGAGACTTCATACGGCAATGCGGGTTTGATTCAGCGTGAGGCGATTCATACCCATCCGTTTCCGCGCCATCTGACTGAAATGATACGCGTATTGCCGAACCAAGGGACTGATATTCGCTATCGAATTCCGGCTATTTTGCGCTATCATCAGGCGCTATTGCAGTATTGGAAATATTCTACACCTGCTTCAGTCAAAAAAATAGAAGCGGAATGGCAGACGCTGATTGAGCATTGTACCAGCGAGCACCAAACCATGATTGAAGCCTCTGGTGCGGATGAATTGATTACCCGTGATGGTTGGTTGCAGCTGCATCGCTCTGAAGAGACGTTTAAAGAAGCCATTGCTGCTGCTATTGACGCGCGCAATCAGGGTGTTGAGCATAACGTCTTGACGGTTGAAGCGTTAAAAGCCATGGAGCCTAGTGCCAATTTTGACGCGTTCGTTGGCGCGATTCATTGGCTCAACTCTTGGCAAGTGTCAAACCCAAGCTCACTTGTAAAAGCTTATGCTAAAAACTTCCAAGAGATGCAAGGTACCATCAAAGAAAGCAGCGTCAAAGAAATTGTACAAGAAGAAAACGGCTGGAAAGTCATTACCGACAATGACACTTATTACAGTGATAAATTGGTCATTGCCGCTGGACCTTGGTCGAATGATTTAATCAAACCGCTTGGTTATGATTTGCCGTTGTTCCCGATGCGTGGCTATCATCAGCATTTTAAAGTGAATGAGAAAAATACCATTCATCATAGTATGTTTGATATGGATAAAGGCTTTGTGATGGGGCCAATGCAACAAGGTATCCGCATTACCACCGGTGCTGAGATGACGACGATGAATGCGCCAAAGAACTTTGGCCAATTAAATACCGTGTTAAAACTTGCGCGCAAAATTCTACCGCTAGAAGATGCCGTTGAAAGTGAAGCATGGGCAGGCTCACGTCCTTGTATGCCTGATATGAAGCCGGTTATCGGTCCTGCGCCTAAGCATGACAAATTATGGTTTGCCTTTGGTCATAGCCATCAAGGCTTTACTTTAGGGCCAATGACCGGTCGTATCGTCGAAGAGATGATTCATGACAAACCAACACTCGTTGATATTGAGCCCTTTAGCGCCGATCGTTTTTCTCGCTAATTTCTTGCCAAGCACTGTTTAATAAAACGTGAGTTATTTATAAATTTAAACGCTCATGTATTTAAGACCATTAAAAAATTAAGGATAATAATCCATGCAAAAGCTGCATAGTAATCAACGTATGAGTAAAATCGTAGTGCATAACCAGACCGTTTATTTATGTGGTCAAGTGGGCAATAGCGAAGACGATATCAAAGCGCAAACATTGACGTGTTTAGAGAAGATACAAACACTGTTAGAGGAAGTGGGCAGCGATAAATCAAAGCTATTGTCAGTGACAGTCTGGATAAAAGATATGGCAGACTTTGCTGCAATGAATGAAGTGTGGGATAAATGGTTTGAAGGCGTGCAGCCACCCGCTCGTGCTTGCGGCGAGTCGGCGTTGGCACGTCCTGAACTATTGGTTGAGATGATTGCCATCGCTGCTGAGTAAACGTTGCCATTTCATTGGCTATATTAACTGCTTATTTTATTAGCTAAATACAGTATAAGGGTGTGATATCGATATCACGCCCTTTTCTATGAGCTATTCAGGCAAACTAGTCTATAATCAACGCCATTAACGTATTTGACGAACAACTAACAGGGTTATCCATCATGATTAATACCAAAATATATAAATCCATTTATGTGCTAGCAGAAAAACTGCTAGAAGCGGACAGTAAAAACGATCAAAAAACCTTTGATATGCTATATACGCAGTTAAAGGATCTTTGTAACGAAAATGAAAAGAGCGATAAAGACCATCCTGAACAGTGGGAAACGTTGGCTGACTTTACCGAAGATTTGGATGAAGCATTGGTTATCTATCAAAAAGCGTTAGATAAAGCCGCGGCGATTAATTCAAAAGACCATTTGGCATCAATTGCATTTTCTATGGCTGAGCTGCAAATCGAATTGGGTCAAACAGAGGCGGCTATCGAAAACCTACAAAATGCTAAAATTAGCGCCAATAAAATCGAAGACAGAGAATTTAAAGTTGAGATAAATGAGCTGTTGGCGAAATTATTAGCAGAGTAGTTTTCGTTATTGTCCTTCTTTATTGAGCAAAGCGTATTGTATTATCTAAAAAGTCGCGTGTGGCGATATCAGTATTTTATGTTATAAAATGCTGATATTGCTCTTAGTGTCCTGTCCATACGGCAGGACGCTTTTCGATAAAGGCATCAATCCCTTCACTCACGTCATCCGCCATCATATTACAGCTCATCACCTCGCTGGCATACTCATAAGCCTCTGCCAATGTCATATCCAACTGGTTATAGAACATGGTTTTGCCGGTGGTCAAAGCGACTGAGGATTTGGCGGTAATGCTATCTATTAAAGACTGCAAAGTCGTATCTAATTGCTCTGCGATTGCCACACGGTTGATGAGTCCTTGTTGCAGTGCAGTATGAGCATCGATAAATTCACCGGTGATGAGCATCTCAAATGCTTGCTTGCGAGAGAGGTTGCGACTGACTGCTACTGCAGGGGTGGAACAAAACAGCCCTACGCTGATACCAGAAGTGGCAAATTTGGCATTGTCCGAGGCGACAGCTAAATCACAGGCTGCCACCAGCTGACAGCCAGCAGCAGTAGCGATGCCTTCTACTTTAGCTATCACCACTTGTGGCATGCGATTGATGGTCAGCATCATCTGGCTGCACTGTTCAAATAAGGCGCGCTGAAATGCCTTTTCTGGATTGGCGCGCATCTCTTTTAGATTATGACCGGCACAAAAGGCCTTACCGTTTGCGGCAATGACGACCACGCGAATACTGCTATCGTGGGTGATGCTGTCAAGCTCTGTTTGCATAGCAGATAACATATCTACTGATAGCGCGTTGAATTGTTTGGGACAATTGAGTGTCAATGTCACAACACTGCCTAAGTTTTCTCTAATAACCAAAGGCTCGCTGGGATTCATTGAGGAGCAAGGTTCTGATGGCTTGAGGTTATGGTTATTCATTTATCGTCCTTGATAACTGCTAATTAATAAGCACTAGCTAAATTTAGAATAAAATACAAACGAGACTTAAATCATAACCCAAATAGTAGCATGCCTAACTCCTTAAGTGACTTCCTTATGCAACAGCTCAGTATTGTTGATAGCTCACATAAAAATGGTGCTCTTAGATAATAAGAGCACCATTTAACGCTAATACAGTCAAAAATGGCTATGAGAAAATATAAAGTAGCTCTCTAAATACTATTTTATGCATTGACCCAATTTTATCGCCGCCGCAATATTGGCAGCAGTGATTTCAATATTATGATAAGCGTTTTTAAAGATATTATCGATGGACTCTAGCTTTTGGATACTGGGCATAATGACATCAAACTGACTGGTTTGTGCAGGTTCTAACACATCAACACTGCCGCAAATCGCAATCACTGGCGTCTGGCTTAGTTTGGCGATTTGGCTAATGCCGCCAGCTACTTTGCCCATAGCAGACTGCACGTCAAGCTTGCCTTCACCAGTGATGACCAAATCTGCATCGGCAATATGCTGTGATAAGTTGGTAACTTTTGCCACTGTATCAAAGCCTGGTTTTAACTCAGCTTGGCAAAAGCTCATTAACGCATAGCCAAGACCACCTGCTGCGCCAGCACCCGCTATGTCTTGGTAATTCTGATAGCCATGCTGCTCACATACACTCGCAAAATGCGTTAGCGCTTTATCCAAATCATTAACTTGCTGCGGGCTGGCGCCTTTTTGAGGGCCAAATATTGCACTGGCACCCAATTCGCCACATAAAGGGTTGGTGACATCACAGGCTACTTCAAATACTGTCTCCAGCACACTAGTATGGAAGCTTGTAGCATCTAATCGTTGCAAGTTGGCAAGCGCGCCGCCTTGGGCTAACGTATTGTCGTCACTATCATGAAACGTCATGCCAAGCGCCATTAGCATACCAAGTCCTGCGTCATTGGTAGCGCTACCACCCAAACCGATAATGATGCGTTTAACGCCTTCATCTAAAGCATCCGCAATAAGTTCGCCAACTCCATAGCTACTCGTAATTAACGGATTTCTTTCTTCAGTCGTCAATAAATGTAGACCGCAGGCTTGAGCACTTTCAATTACGGCTGTCTCATTTTCTAATAGCAGATATTTAGCATTGATTGGTCGCATTAATGGATCGTTCACAACCACGTTTTTCCAGCGCCCACCTAGCACATAAGACAATACTGCAGAAGTTCCTTCACCACCATCTGCCATGGGTAGCAGCTTATAGTCAGCGTCAGGAAACACTTGGCTGAATCCAGACTGGATAGCGTGGCAGACATCCAATGCTTCTACACTTTCTTTAAATGAGTCAGGGGCGATTAAAATTTTCATGAAATACTCTACGATTATGCAAGTTGGAATTGTGCAATTAAGCCAATCATATCATTATAAATTGGATAATCTGCTACCATAGTCTCCTGTTTCATTTATAACCTTTAGGATGATTGCCTTGAACACCTTTACCGCACCTACTATTCCCAATATCGAAAATAATGAGCTGCGCCAGCAATTGCAGCAAATCATCGACCAAAAGACTAAGCCGCTTGGCGCACTTGGACGTTTAGAAACGCTCGCTGTACAGTTAGGTATGATTCAAGGTACGACCACGCCGCATATTAATCAGCCACAGATTCGAGTGTTTGCCGCCGATCACGGTCTAACCAAGCATGGCACATCCGCGTATCCTAGTGCCGTCACTGCGCAGATGGTTTATAACTTTTTGCAAGGCGGCGCTGCTATCAATGTCTTAGCCCGTCAGCATAATATTGAGCTAAAAGTAGTCGATGCTGGTGTCGATGCCGACTTTGCCAATTCTCCTTTTAAAGACCACGCGCAATTGCTCGATTATAAAGTCCGTCACGGTAGCCGTGATGCGCTAACCGAGCCTGCGATGAGCGTAGCAGAATGTTTAGCTGCCTTAGAGAGCGGCATGAAAGTTGTCGAGAGCATGGCGGGTAATTTGCTTATCGTCGGAGAGATGGGCATTGGTAATACCTCAGCGGCAAGTCTTTTGCTGGCAAGATTGGGCGATACACCGATTAATGATTGTATCGGTCGCGGCACCGGTCTTGACGATGCAGGGTTACAACACAAGGCAAGTATTTTAACGCAAGTATTGGCGCGTCATAGTGAAGCACAAGCGCCATTCGACATACTTGCTGCGTTGGGCGGGCTTGAGATTGCTATGATGGCAGGGGCGCTGATTCAGGCCGCCAGTGAGCGCCGTATTCTTTTAATCGATGGTTTTATTGCCAGTAGCGCGTTGTTGGCTGCTGAGCGCCTAGCGCCCGGTGTTGCTCAATATGCTGTCTTTGCCCATCACTCGGTTGAACCCGGGCATGCGCATTTATTAAAACTGCTCAATGCTGAGCCATTACTCAATATGGGTATGCGCCTAGGTGAGGGTAGCGGTGCAGCATTAGCGTATCCATTATTGCAATCGGCTTGTGCCATTATAAATGAGATGGCAAGTTTTAACGATGCAGGTATTAGTGGACAAAACAGCTAATGTCACAATTATCAAAAAAGCCATCAAAACAACCATCAAAACAACCATCAAATCAGTCATTGAATCAACCAGAGCCGCCACAGCAACCATCGTTTAAACCAAGCGTTGGTCAATTTATAAAGCATGAATGGCGTCTATTATTGGTGGCGGTGCAGTTTTTAACGCGTCTGCCCGTACCGCAATTTGCCAATTACAATCCGCAGTGGTTGCACCAGAGCAGCCGTCATTTTCCTGCAGTCGGTCTGCTGGTTGGGCTGCTTTGCGCTGGCGTATTTTGGCTGGGCAGTATTTTATTTACACCCTTGGTCGCGGCAGTGATAAGTACCGCCTTTGGGATTAAGCTTACTGGCGCTTTTCATGAAGATGGACTTGCCGATAGTTGCGATGGGCTTGGCGGAGGTCTGACCCGAGAGCGTACTTTAGAGATTATGAAGGACTCACGTTTAGGGACTTATGGTGTACTGGGTTTGGTCTCGGCCTTATTAATGAAAATCAGTTTATTAGCTTCTATGCCGCTATCGGTGGCTATCGTGGCGCTGATTATTGGCCATACGACCTCACGCTTATTATGCATTAGCTTACTGGCGCTATTGCCTTATGGCGGTGAGATTGAGCATGCCAAAGCCAAGCCGATGGCGCAGCAGCTGACGCCTTTTCAAGGGCTATTGAGCAGTGCTTGGTTGCTATTGGCTGGCGTGCTTGTCGTACTCCTGTTTCCTGCTACCGTGCAGCAGATTGGTATTTGGCAATGGTTATTGGCTTTATTGCTAGGTATCGTAGCGACAGACTATATGCGCCGTTTATTACACAGACGTTTAGAGGGCTATACGGGTGATGGCTTGGGCGCCACGCAGCAGTTAAGTGAGATTGCCATTTATATTGGACTTGCTGCTTCTATACCGCTTATCTGATATAAAAGTCATGGTCAAAATAGGACAGTAACAGCAAATGATTTTTCATATTTGGCGCCATCCAAAGCCCATTGCGGCTAGTGGGTTTTGTATCGGACAGACGGATATCAATGTCGATAAACGCAAAATTAAGCGTCTGGCTAATAAAATACAGCGCTTTGTGCGTCTGCATCAATTACCAAAGGTGATTTGGGTCAGCCCGTTACAGCGCTCATTAAAAGTCGGGGAGATACTGGCGCAGCAAGGCTTTCAATGTAATATCGCACCTGAGCTTGCAGAGATTGATTTTGGTAATTGGGACGGTCAGCCTTGGGCACAAATACCAAAACAACAGATTGACGACTGGTGCACTGATTTTGCGGATTTTGCACCCAAGGGCGGCGAAAGTTTACAGCAGTTATTTGAGCGTATTGAGAATTGGATAAATGAGATGGCTAGGCAAAATAGCAGTCATAGACCAATATTGGCAGTCGGTCATGCAGGCTGGATAAATGCTGCAAGTATGATAGTCGCTGGGCAAGAGGTGCCAAAGATAGCCGCTGAGTGGCCACGACCTGTAAATTATCTAGAGCATCGCCAACTGAATTTTTAGCCAAAAAAAACTGACCATTTATAATGACCAGTTTTTTGGATAATTTTTTTCAAAAATATAGTTTTTTCAAGAACAAGCTTTTCTTAAGCACAGATCTTTCTTAAACAAGTACCTTTGATAAATGCATCAATGAAAACTTCCTAAGCCATCTTATCAAACCAAGCTTTATTGTCTTTAGGGCTCATAGAATCAAAGCTAACATAAATACCTTCGTCATCTAAAGTCGCATACCAGTGATCATCGTTGCTACCAGTCAGTAGCTGAAAATATTTATTATTCACGATTCTACCAACGGTATATATCTCGCCTTCTGCGTAAAACTCATTACCTTGGATACAGATTAATTTGTCATCAGTGTTTATCATATCGTCCCGTCATATCCATCATTATTTAATAAACGGCCCTATAGTTAGTCGACATATTAGTAGCCATATAAATATCTGAATATAGGGTAGCAATTGAGAGGCTATTATTAAAGATGACTTTATAAACAGTATTTTATTGTTAAGTATAGGTTGTACAGGTGTTTTATTACCAATTATTGCGCTTATATATCATTGTAAGTGTTTATTATAAATGACTTATAAATCCGAGCTGCTTGATAAATATTAAATAATTTGACAAACAAAAAAGCCAGCAACATGACGTTACTGGCTTTTCTTTAGACGCGTACTAAATATTACTCTTCAGAGTAATCTTCGTTCTCGTCTTCAACTTCTTCTGCTGACTCTTGAGTGTCGCCATCTTCTGAAAGAATGGTTACTAAGATGCTAGCAGTAACGTCATGGTGTAGCTGAATATCAACATTATATTCGCCAACTTGACGTAAAGTGCCTTCAGGTAGCTTGATTTCAGCACGGTCAACTTCTAGACCTGAGTTAGTCAATGCTTCAGCGATATCGCGAGTACCGATAGAGCCAAATAGCTTGCCTTCGTCACCTGATTTAGCGCGCATGATAACATTAACGTCAGTTAATGCGTCAGCACGTTCTTGAGCAACAGCTACTTCTTTTGCTTCTTCAGCTTCAAGCTCAGCACGACGTGCTTCGAACTTTTCAATGTTAGCTGCAGTAGCAGGTAGTGCTTTACCCAAAGGGATAAGAAAGTTACGTCCGTAACCTGGTTTCACATCGACAGTTTCACCGAGTTTACCAAGGTTGACGATACGCTGTAACAAAATAATTTGCATGAGTCATTCCTAGTTAAAGTTAACGGTTAACCCTGATGGTTATCAGTGTATGGAAGTAGCGATAAATAACGAGCTTGCTTGATAGCAGTCGCAAGTTGACGCTGATACTTAGTAGATGTACCGGTAATGCGGCTTGGTACGATTTTACCATTATCACTGATATACTGTTTTAGCAATTCAACATCTTTATAATCGATGTGAGTGATGCCTTCAGCAGTGAAACGGCAGAATTTGCGACGGCGATAGAAACGTGCCATGAGTATTCTCCTTTAATTAGTCTTCACTGTTGTCGTTGTCGTCATTATCGTTTTCACGACTGTCTGGACGACGAGTAGTTGCTTTGCGTGCGCGTTTTTCATCGGCATTCTTGGCTAACTGCGACTCTTCAGTGACAGCGTCGTCACGGCGCATAACTAGACTACGAATGATCGCGTCGTTATAACGGAATAATTCTTCAAGTTCAGCTAAAGTTTCACCGTCAGTTTCAATGTTGAAAAGAACGTAGTGAGCTTTATGAATCTTGTTAATTGGGTAAGCCAGTTGACGACGACCCCAATCTTCTAGACGATGGATTGTGCCGTTGTTGTCTTGAACCAACTTGATATAGCGTTCAACCATGCCGACCACTTGGTCGCTTTGGTCTGGGTGTACAAGTAACACCAGTTCGTAATGTCGCATTATGACTCCTTACGGATTAGTAGCTATTAACCCTATGTTAATAGCAAGGAGATTTATAAGGTAAGCCCAAATTTTATCGAATTCTATAAAAACAATAGGGGATAAGCTTAGTTTATAAAGCGCCGTATTATAACAGTACTCGGTGCCTAACACAAAGGTTAATCGCTAAGCGGCTGTTAATAAACAATAAAAGCAGCAAATACTGCTCTACTAATAAAAAGTGGCGCCTAAACGCCACTTTTTAATATAACTTTATGATATTTATAATAATCTGTTTATAACAAGGCTATAAATTAATTATTAAGTTAATTATTTTACTTTTGGCTTTTTGACCAATTGGCTGCTATCCGCTTTTACCACTAGGGTTTTAGCAAGTTTGTCATGCCAACCGATATTTTCAGGGCTTTTTGAGGCCATATAATAATGAACAATAATAACCACAAACCCTAAGAAGCTGGTAAACGAAAACAACAAATTATAAATAATAAACAGCAGCAAGGTACGCATGCCAATAAGCTTGGTAAAAGATGGCAGGCGATGAGTCATTTGGTCGACGACGCGGATACCGGTAATCAGCTTACCAAGTGATTGCCCGCGCAAGGTAATAAATACCAGTTGCAGCGCAAACAAACCAAATACCATCACTTGTGACATCATCAAGGTGCTGCTTGGAATACTTTCCATGAGCGTCATTGAGTACTGATAAGCGGCATCCATATCTTGGATGTTTTGAAACTTGGTATAATCCACATCCATCTTGGTCAACGCCATGACTAGCGGAAAAATCGCTAATACATACAGCAAGCCATTGAGCGCAGTTGCCAATACTCGCGACATGATAGGCGCAAGCACAACATCACCGACGACTTTATCGTTGTCGGAAATCTTTTTGGCACCAGACTTATTTAATGACACATTACTATTTGGTGTGTATTGACGATTGGTTGTCATGTCCACTTTGCTGTTTTTAGCGTTTTCTGCTGGACGTTCAGGCTTGCCATATAATCTGTCTAGCGATACGGCTTTGTCATCTTGACCCGTACTACTAGCAGAATCTTCTGGAAAGATAGTGATATTATTAATAATAGAGTCGTTATTATCCGCCGTCACTATAGGAGCAGGACGATAGTAAGGCTGATTGTTGGTTAAATTACCAACACGCTGCCACTGATCTAAGCCTTCATGCCATATCAAATCATCTAATACGACTTCGCCAGAGGTGAGCATGATATTGAGCTGATCCAAAGTGTATGGACCGGCTTGTACGTTATTTCGAGCAAGGAAAATCTGCATAATTGCCTACATAGTTAGTCATATCTCAAGTCACTTTTTATGAGTAGCTGCTTTTAAAGAGCTGTTTTTGATAAACGGTCTTTAAAGCTACTTTTAAGTCACTTTTGGTAATACATTATATTAGGGTCTATTTGAAAAAATCAAATAGACCCTAATGATTATATCTTACATGACGATGTGAATTAACGCTGTGACTGAACGTTACGGCTTACTTCGCTTCTTCACCCGCTAAGAAGAACCAAGTATCTAATACTGAGTCAGGGTTCAATGACACTGAGTCGATACCTTGTTCCATGAGCCAGTAAGCAAGATCTGGGTGATCTGATGGGCCTTGACCACAAATACCAATGTATTTGCCAGCTTTGTTACAAGCTTCAATCGCCATAGACAATAGTTTCTTAACCGCAGGATCACGCTCATCAAATAGATGTGAGACGATACCTGAGTCACGGTCTAGACCAAGTGTTAACTGGGTCAAGTCGTTTGAGCCGATTGAGAAACCATCGAAGTGCTCTAGGAACTCATCTGCTAATAAGGCGTTGGTTGGTAACTCACACATCATGATAACGCGCAGACCATTTTCACCACGTTTTAGACCGTTTTTCGCTAGCAACTCGATGACTTCTTTGGCTTCGCCAACGGTACGGACGAATGGAATCATAATCTCGACGTGAGTCAGACCCATCTCATCACGGACGCGTTTCAATGCTTTACACTCAAGCTCGAAGCAGTCACGGAAGTTGTCAGAAACGTAGCGGCTCGCACCACGGAAACCAAGCATTGGGTTTTCTTCTGATGGCTCGTATAATTTACCGCCAAGCAAGTTAGCATATTCGTTTGATTTAAAATCAGACATACGCACGATAACTGGCTGATCCATAAAGGCAACGGCTAGGGTTGAGATACCTTCGACCAATTTATCAATATAGAAATCAACTGGTGACGCATAACCGGCGATACGCTCATTGATAGCTTGGGCGATTTCACGTGGTAAGCTGTTCATGTTAAGTAATGCTTTTGGATGCACGCCAATCATACGGTTGATGATGAACTCTAAACGCGCAAGACCAATACCTTCGTTTGGCATTTGGGTAAATGAGAAGGCGCGATCTGGGTTACCAACGTTCATCATTACCTTGAATGCAAGCTCTGGCATAGATTCAACAGAGTTGGTTTGTACTTCAAAATCAATCTGACCTTCATAAATAAAGCCAGTATCACCTTCAGCACAAGAAACGGTGACGTCTTGACCATCAACCAATAATTCAGTGGCATTACCACAACCAACGATTGCTGGTACACCAAGCTCACGCGCGATAATAGCGGCGTGACAGGTACGACCACCACGGTTGGTGACGATAGCAGAAGCACGCTTCATAACTGGTTCCCAATCCGGATCCGTCATGTCTGATACTAATACGTCGCCGTCTTGTACTTTGTCCATCTCGTTTAAGTTGCTAACGATACGCACTTTACCAGCGCCGATACGTTGACCGATTGAACGACCTTCGCATAGGATTTTAGCATCGCCAGTATTGATGATATAACGTTCCATGACATTGCTGTCTTGGCGGCTCTTAACGGTTTCTGGACGTGCTTGAACGATGAAGATTTCACCGCTGTCGCCGTCTTTTGCCCACTCGATATCCATCGCTTGACCGTAATGCTTTTCAATAGTCATGGCTTGTTTAGCAAGTGAATTCAGCTCTTCAGTCGATAAAGAGAACTGCATGCGGTCTTGTTTTTCAACATCGACAGTTTTTACTGATTTAGTGGTGCTGCCTTCATCACCATAAATCATTTTCTTATGCTTGCTACCTAGGTTGCGACGGATAATCGCAGGTTTACCGTTAGCAAGTAATTTTTTTGATACGTAGAATTCATCTGGGTTAACCGCGCCTTGCACGACCATTTCACCTAGACCGTAGCTTGAGGTGATAAAGACCACTTGATCAAAACCACTTTCGGTATCTAGGGTGAACATAACGCCTGCGGCGCCAGTTTCTGAACGAACCATGCGCTGTACAGCAGCAGATAGGGCAACGCCTTCGTGCTCAAAACCTTTATGCACACGATAAGAGATAGCGCGGTCGTTATATAAAGAGGCAAATACTTCTTTAATCGCAATGAGGACGTTATCAATGCCGCGAATGTTCAAGAAAGTTTCTTGTTGACCGGCAAATGACGCATCTGGCAAATCTTCAGCAGTAGCAGAAGAACGTACCGCAACAGCGATGTCTTCGCCGCCACTCATGGTTTCAAACGATTGACGCACTTCTTGCTCAAGGTCGCTTGGCAGCTCTTGCTCAATAATCCAAGTACGGATTTTTTTACCCGTTTCAGCAAGCTTGTTGACATCATTAACGTCAAGTGTTTTAAGCTCGCTGTTGATTTTGTCGAGTAAGCCTGTTTCTGTCAAAAAACGATTGAACGCATTTGAAGTGGTCGCAAAGCCACCTGGAACGCTGACACCCAAATCAGATAGATGGCTGATCATCTCGCCAAGCGAGGCATTCTTGCCGCCAACCATATCAATGTCATCTTTTCCTAGCTGATCAAGATTGATTACAAGTGCTGTAGATTGCGCTGCCATGATAACTCCAGAAAATAAGGTTATTTAGTAAAGATTATAACGGTCGATTATACCCCTATATTTGGATAATTTCGATACCTAGAACCAAAAAATTCGTCAAAAAGATACAAATTGTGGGGATTGCTACATATTTGAGCGTCAAGAAAGTAATATTTGGCTGCTAGAATATAGTGAAAATGGGAATGTGAGAGGTTTCATGAATGTATTCACAATAGCTAATGTTGGATAAAACTTCAAAAATTTGCTTAAAGCACTTTTAAAATTTGCTTCTATATATAGGTGACTATTGAATTATTGATAACTGGTTTGATTATTGACTTAAAAGTGAGGTTTGTTTTTATGCTAACTTTTATACAAATGCTTCTAAGTGTACGCCTGTAACATTGATTTCTATTAGATGGCTATTATGCGTATAATATAGCGCATAGATATGTTCTGGACGCGACCATGCTCTTTAGCAGCGAATTCACAGCCAATGACTATGAAAGAGCATGGCAAATAAAGAGCATGGCAAATTTGCTATAAGAAGTTTTTATCATAAGTGGTTATAAACGGCTATTAAGAGTCGATTGAAGTTTTTTCAGCGCTATGCAAAAGCGATTATTGAGGTTTTAACGTTTTAACAAAGGTGTTCACGTTATGTTTGTAAACAATCCGCCCGAACCAGCCAATCCGACTATTCAAAACAAACAAGCATTAGAAGTAGATAATGCTCAAAATATAAGAACCGCCTTTTTTATCTCTGATGGTACGGCGATTACCGCTGAAACCCTTGGACGCGCTATTTTAAGTCAGTTTGCCTCTGTGCCTTTTGAAACCCGAGTACTGCCTTATGTCGATAGCTTAGAGCGTGCCGAAGATGCCGTCGAACAAATCAATACTGCTTATCAACGCGATGATTTATTGCCATTGGTATTTGATACGATTGTCAGTCCTGATATTCGCGAGAAAATCAACTCAGCGCATAGCTGTAATTTGGATATGTACGAAGGTCTCATCGGTCGGGTAGCAGAAGAGACGGGTGTTGAGCCGGACGGACATTCAGGTCATGCCCATGATGATGTCGACTCTGAGACGTATAAAGAACGTATCGATGCGGTGCATTTTGCTTTAGACAATGATGATGGCGCGCGCACTCGCCATTATCATGCGGCAGATATTATTCTTATTGGTGTTTCGCGTTCTGGAAAAACGCCGACTTCATTGTATTTGGCGCTACAATTTGGTATTCGGGCGGCAAATTATCCCTTAACCGAAGAAGATTTAAACGACAATAAGCTGCCTAAAGCCCTACGTGAGCATAAGCATAAGTTATTTGGCTTATTAATCGATACGGATCGCTTAGTGAAAATTCGCCAAGAACGCCGCGCTGGCAGTCGTTATGCTAGTTACCAACAATGTCAGCAAGAGCAGCGGGCGATACAGGGGATTTATATCTCGCAAGGTATTCCAAGCCTTGATGTATCAGAGATGTCTGTTGAAGAGATTGCCACGCGTATCTTACAGATGACCGGTCTTAAGCGCCGGATTGGTTAAAGAAATTAATCAACAGCGCATAATGAATAACGGCTATGGCGATAACGTAACTGTCGCCAATATTGCAAAATATCCTATCACAACGTATGGTAGGCCCACTTTAGTGCCATGACCCTGACGGCATTTAGACCTGCTGACACTCATGGACTGAAAAAATAGATTCATAAATTAATAAAGAGGATACGATGGGAAGCAAACCTATAAGCGACGCGACCAACGATACTGGTAAAGACACTCAAACCGAAGTGTCTAATAAAGAGAGCGGCCGCGCGCCAAACCCTGAGCATACTGAGGGTAAAAACAAAAAAGCAAGAATTGAGCAAACCCATGAGCAAGTCACTGACGATATCATGCATCATCCTGACTTGGTCAATCCGCTAGATGACACCCGTATTGATATTAAAACCCCTTTTACCAAAGACTCGCAGCGTATAAAAGGCGATAAGCATAAGTATGAGTATGACGTTGTCGTCCTAGGTGCAGGTCCTGCTGGTGAAGCGGCTGCCATGAAGCTGACGAAGTCGGGTAAAAAAGTAGCGGTTATTGACCCACGCGAACAGGTCGGCGGCAACTCTACTCATGTCGGTACCATTCCAAGTAAAGCATTGCGTCAATCGGTCTTTAACTTGATTAACTTTCGCCGTGATCCTATGTTCACCAAAGCGATGGAATACCAGCAAGTACCGCTTAATAAAGTGCTGGCCAATGCTCGTAAAGTTATCCGTAATCAGGTAAGTACCCATACGCGCTTTTATGAACGCAATCGTATTGAGGTGATTCACGGTTGGGCAAGTTTTATTGATGCGCATACTTTAAGCGTCGAAAAAGACGATGGTATCTTTGAAACCGTCACCTTTAATAAAGCCATTATTACCGTTGGTAGTCGCCCATATCGTCCTGATATTCTAGACTTTAACCATCCACGTGTGTTTGACTCTGATAAAATCTTGCAAATGGATTATGTGGTCAAAAAAATCATCATTTATGGTGCCGGGGTGATTGGTTGTGAGTACGCTTCTATTTTCACCGGTCTTGGCTATAAAGTTGACCTAATCAATAACCAAGATCAGCTGCTTAATTATTTAGATAGCGAGATTAGTGATGCTATCGCCCATGACTTTAGACAGTTTGGGGTACTGATTCGTAGCAATGAAGAGATTGACCATTTAGAGACGCATGATGATTATGTGGTCTTGCATCTCAAAAGCGGCAAACGCATTAAATCGGATGCCATTCTTTGGTCAAATGGGCGCTCAGGTAACACTGAAGGCTTGAACTTAGAAGCCATCGGGCTTGAAGCCAATAGCCGTGGTCAGCTAAAAGTTGATGATACCTATTGTACTGGTGTCGAAAATATCTATGCTGCCGGTGACGTTATCGGTTGGCCATCATTGGCGTCTGCTGCCTATGACCAAGGACGCTGTGCGGCGGCCTTTATGGTTGGAGATAGTGATGCAGAGCCAGTATCAAGCGTACCAACAGGTATCTATACCATCCCTGAAATCTCTTGTATTGGTAAGACAGAGCAAGAGCTGACCGATGAAAAAGTCCCTTATGAAGTCGGGCAGGCGTTCTTTAAACATTTGGCACGCGCGCAAATCATTGGTGAACGCTCAGGTGTGTTAAAGATTTTGTTCCATCGTGATACGCTTGAGATTTTAGGCATTCATTGTTACGGCAATCACGCGTCAGAGATTATTCATATTGGTCAAGCAGTGATGAAGTGTAACGCCACTTTAGAGTATTTTGTAAATACCACCTTTAACTATCCAACGATGGCAGAAGCCTATCGTGTGGCAGCCCTTAACGGTTTGAATCGCGTTTTTTAATGCTTATTTTTTAATGCGTAAACCGTAAAGTAAGAGACATAAAAAAAGCGCCTGCTTAATGAGTAGGCGCTTTTTTTATGGCATTTTTTCTAGCAGAATAAAGGTTACTAGACTTTTTTACATTAATAGCCAGTTTTACTTTGTGGGATACGCCAGCGAAAGAGCAGCAGTAACATAAAGTAAAATGCCCACAATCCTGCCAACGCATAAAAACCCGTTGCGACTTGCGCCACGCTGGCACCCATCTGATTGAGCTGGACAGAGGTGTTAATCGCAGGCGTTGTCGGTATTAACCAGCGTATGATTTGTAAAAACTCTGGCAATTGATGGGCAGGCCATGGATAACCACTGACAAAAAACATTGGTAGTGAGCTGAAAATTAGAATTTGCATACTGCGCTCACGCTGGCGGAACCACAGTCCAAACACGCAGCCAAGCGTGGCCACAGTCGGGCAAAATAGCAGCAAAAATAACAAGCTGCCGAGCATGTTTTGTCCGCGTGGATAATGATGCAGCTCAAAGGTCCAGCCATAATAAAAGCAGCCGATGATAAAGCTGAACATACTGAGCGCTGCAATACGGCCAAGCCAGCCGCGAATACTGGTGGCATGACGACGTTGTTCATACCAAGTACCAATCAACATCGCTGTAGACATCAACAGGGTTTGCTGCAAAATAAGAATCGCTACTGCTGGCACCACGTAAGCGCCGTAACCTTCGGTTTGATTATATAAAGGAATGATTTTTAGGGGCACCGCTTGGGTGCTTGCCGCTGCGGTTGCAGAATATGCCCCTTGCGCCACGCTTTTTTTAATCTCAACCCCTGCTGATACCGTACTGACCGCCTGCAAAAATCCCATTTGGACGTTTTTATTTAATAAGAAATAGCCGCCATTGCCCAGTACGCTGACACTTGCCGCTTTTCCAGACAATACTTGCTGCTCAAGCCCGCTTGGAATAATCATATAACCGGCGATGTCATCCGACCAGATGGCCTCGATGGCCTCTTGCTCATTTAAAAAACGATTGGTATCTAGCTGCGGGCTGGCGCTGGCATAGCGAACGATGGTTTTAGATAAGTTGCTATTGTCTTTATCGATAATACCGACCGGGACATGGTTGACCACCTCTGTCGAATACGGCCAAGGATAAAAGAAGCCATAAATAATCGGCGCAATCAGTAATAATAACAGTACGCCTTTATCAGAAAAAACGTCTTTAATCGTTTGCACAAAACTGTGCAAAAAACTTTGTGATGAATAGTCTTTTGAATCTGATGGCGTATTAGATAGCTTGTCTTTTGGTACGGCAGAATCTTTTGATGCAGGCTCTTTTTTTAACATAGACATTAGCGTGCTCCCCAACGTTCAGGATGGGCGAGCGCGCGTTTGCTCAATAATGCAGCTAAGAACATAGCAATAACGGTTGCTAGCGTCAGTCCATAAACTATCGGTAATGAGATGGCAACGGGTGCTTGCATCTGTAATTGGGCAATATGCAGCTTAAGATAATGAGTAAGCGGTAGCGCATCCGACCAATGCTTGGCGCTGTCACTGATGGCGATATAAGGAAAGGTAACCCCTGCAAACGCATAAGAAGGTGCTGAAATAAAACCGGTGGACGATAAGCCCATACGTAATGAAAATGAGGTTAGGGTAAATATGGCGCCAAGCCAGAATGACAACATCATCAGCAAGACAAGACCGACATAAGTAGCCATGATAGAGCTAATAGCAACCGCTTGCTGTGGAGCAGCCAGCCAGAGTGCTAGAATTGACCATAGGCTATAAGCGAGCGTTGGCCAAAAATACTTACCCAGTAAACCAAAGAGCAAGACTGAAATACTGGCTTTTCTAGGCTTATTGTCTGTAATAAAGGTTTTATTGTTTGCAGCAGAGGTTGAAGCAGCTATGGTTTTGTCGTTTTCAATGTCGTTTTTAATATTGGCTTCAATGCTGGTTAAGTCAGGATGACCGCTTTCAATAAAGTCATACCAACGACCGATTTGCTTATCGCGTAGCTCGCGTCCAATGGTCGTAGCACCGATGACCATAGCTAAGATGTGTAGCAGCGCCGGGATAACCGTTGACGCTAAAAACTGCTGATAATCGGTAGCCGCATTAAATAAGCTAATACGCTGGATACCAATGGGTGAGTAAGCAATCGCCGCTTGTGATGGTGCCATACCTTGTTTCACCAAACGCTGTATCTCAACGCCTGCCGATAGCGTACCAATCACTGATTGGACACTGGTTTGGATAATGCCAGAGTGAGTACCGTATTGAGCGTTTACTTGCAGCACGATGGGTGCAGGTTTACTCGATGAGATATTGCGCGAGAAATCTTCAGGAATAATGACCACTGCATAAATATCACGTTGCAGGAGCGCTGCTTCTACCGCTGCTGGTGAATGATACAGCTGTCTGACCGTCAGGTTCGGATTGGCTTCCAAATAACGCACGGTAGTATTGGCAATAGGACCGCGGTCTTTATCCATCACCCCGATAGGTAAATCGGTGATTTGTATTTGTGAGAAAATCCACCAAATCAACAGCACGGTTGCAAGCGGTATCCACAGTACCATGCTCAAATCCCATGGATTTTTGGCTAAAAAACGTCGCTCATAGCCAGCACTGCGTACAAAAGCGCCAATTAGCCCCTTTTGCCCACTTAGCCTCTTTTGCTTATTCAAGCGCATGGCTTACTCTTGGGTCTGATTAGCAAGGGCTGGCTTGATATTGACTACCACGCTCATACCCGAGCGAATACGTCGATCAGGTGCCGATGGTCGCGCTTTAACCTCAAAGGTGCGCACATCAAAACCATCGTTATTGTTGGTCGGACGCCAAGTGGCAAAGTCAGATAATGTTGAGGTGGCATAAACGGTAAACTGTTTGGTATAAGGCTTTTCGGGCGATGATAAAGCAGGAATCGTACCCATAAAGCGCTGACCAATCGCAAATTGATTTAAATAGGTTTCAGTGACGTTGAGTACCACCCATTGATCGTCGGTATTGACCAAGGTAAGGATCGGCACACCTTGCCCAATCACTTCGCCAGCATTGACGATGACATTATCCACGATACCGGCAATCGGGCTTCTTAGATTGGCTTCTTCTTTGGCGACCAGTGCTTCTTCTAATTGCGCATCGACTTGGGCAACTTGTGCCGTTGCGGCAGATTTATCTTCACTGCGTGCGCCTTCCATTGCTAAGTCATACTGTAAGCGCGCCGCTTCTGTTTGATCTTGGGTGGCCAAATACTGCGCGTAGGCTTCATCACGTTTTTGCCGCGCCATCAGTCCTTCTTCATAAAGACGATTGACGCGCTGATAGGTATTTTCTGCTAAATCAGACGCCGCTTTATTGGCTTGCCAAGCGGCTTTTGCTTGCGCAATCTCTTGTGGACGGGCGCCATTTTCTGCTTTATCAAGCTGACTTTGGGCCATTTGCTTACCAGCACGAGCTTGATTAATTTTGGCATTAATCTCAGGTGAGTCCATCTCAATCAATTGCTGACCGACCGTCACGGCATCGCCTTCTGTGACCATGATTTGTGCAATACGTCCTGGTACTTTTGCGGCGATGGACGTTTGCTGCATTTGCATCTGCCCTTGTAAGGTGATGATTTCAGGCTCATTGTGTTGATTGCTTTTATACAAACCATAAGCAATTGCCCCCAAAACAAGCAGCACAAGGAGTACCAAAATCGCCTTTTTAACCACGGCAGATTTATCCGCTTTTGCGGGCTCGCGTTTATAAGGCGGCACCGCTTGCTCTTGGTCCATATCAGCGCTATCGACGTTATCAACGTTATCGATGCTATCAGCGCTATCGACGAAAGCTTCAGTCGGTTTAGTGCCATTAATAGCATCAATAGCATCGACGGGCGTTTGCTCATGATGACTGCTGTTTGATTCAGCGGTTTGGTCTGAAGCATTTAATTTGCGTGAGTCGCCTGATTCGTTATTAGATTCAGTCATGACAGTGAGATTCCTAAAGCGATAAAGTCGGTAATAAGCAGAATAGGTCTGGCGTTATTTAATCTGGGCATTTAATCTTATTATTTAATATGTCTTACTGGGTAGGCTATTTGTCATATAAGGTTGGTAGTCGAATATCAGCGGCGTTTAGGTAAGCATTAAAAGCGAGAGGCGTACCGCAGCTTTGCATTAGAGCGGCAAGAGACTGTACATAAGTATTCGCCGCTTGCGCCTGTTCCGTACGCGCTTTGAGGTATTGTGTCTGTGCTTGTACCACATCGATAGGCGTATTTAAGCCTTCTTGCAGCCCAAGGCGACGCAAGCGTAATACCTCTGCTGCCAAATCTACATTACTTTGTAGTGCCTGATAGCGAGATTGGGCGTTATTGACATCGTGCCAGTTTTTTTCGACCAACAATAATAGATTGTCACTGACTTCAATCTCAGATAAATCCGCTTGGCGTATTTTGGCATTGCTAGAGGCTAGAGAAGCGGTTTTATCGAGCCCACCCCAAAGCTTCCAACTTGCTGAAATACCAGCGACCCAGCTTGGGTCTTTTTCAAGTTGTCCATAGCCATAAAGCATAACCGTAGGTTTGTAACCCGTATCTGACAGCGCATGTAGCTGCTGAGCTTGGGCTCGTTTAGCGGCGACTTTTTTCAGACCTGGATGATTATTCAGTGCCAAATCTTGAAAATAATTGACATCAGGTAAAGGACGGCTAGAGACAAATAGAGGCGTGGTCGGCTTGATACGATAGTCGGTACGCAAAAGACGCTGTAGCGCCATCATCGCCAGACGCGCATCATTATTGGCATTGACGGATTCGCTTTTGGCATCAGCAAGGGCAGATTGCGCCTCTAGACGATCAACCCGCGAGATAAAGCCTTCTTCAAAAAGCCGCTGCGCCATATGGTCGGTCTGCTGCAAAGTATCATAGGCATCGTCGCGTAAATAAGCGGCAATGATTGCCAACTGCGCCTTGAAGTAACGCTCAATCAAAGTGTTATAAAGCTCATTTTTGTCCAATAAGCTGTCAGCTACTGCTTCTTGAGTACGAGCATTGGACGCGCCTGTCAGCGCTGCGCTACGCCCAGCAGTATAAATAGGCCACACCACACCGAGTCCTGCACCCGTTGTAGAGCCTGAGCGTTTTAATTCATAGTTATCTGGGATACGCTGACCGACCAACTCACCAAAATCTGGTAAATCTTCTATGTTTATGGGCGGGTCGATACTATTCACATCATTGATAATGCTGGTTTTGATTGATGATAAATCAACATCGGCGTCTAAGTTATAAGCAGTAGCAGAGACGCGCGCAAACACTAACGGATGATCTATGGTTTTAAGGGCATCCGTTTGATATTCACTGGCGGCAATGGCAGCTTCATTGGCAGCAATTTTTGGTGACACTTGTAGTAAGATATTTTGTGCCTGCTCAAGGCTTAACAGGCTAGACACTTCTAAGGGATAGCTATTATCAATGCTTTTATGGGTGATGGGGTCGATAAGGGTGCTTAAGCCAGTATTGAGCTCAGCTTTAGCTGTCTGTTTTTCTGTCGTCGCTGCCTTGTTTTGTAGACTGCTTTCTTGAGTGACACTTTGATTATCTGCATCAATAATTTGCGTCACTACCACTGGCGCTACTTCATTTTGTGACGTGATAGTATCATCGTTAGCGTTTGCGGAGTGAGGCGCGGCTAAGCTCATGAGCGTAGCCGTCATCACAGCAGTAGACAGAGTCGATAAAGCAAATTTCATAAGTCACGTAAGCCATTAATTAGAATGCAAAGTGTTTAGAACGTAAAGTGTGTAGAAGGTAGCCAAACTGGGCAATATTATAGACTATTAATAGAAAGCAAAGATTGGTTATTCATAACAAAGCGTACACTGTAGTGCCACAATGGTGACGGGTCAATGCTCACTATTCGCTTATTTTACATTGAATACGCACTGTTTTTATGTTAAGTGTCTCACTATAAGGTAAATAATAGCATTATTTATGGGTTAGTGATAAAAAGTCATTGAGGATAAAAGCTCGTTGAAATAACAATCTAAACCATGCACTAACTTTTATTAGTACATGCAATAGCTTTTATTAATAAAGGCATGGCTATAAAGCTAGATAAAAAACAGCAGATAAAAATCAGCAGATAAAAAACAACACTATCTAAAATAGGATGTGAGTAATGGCAGGATATATTTTAGCGCTAGATCAAGGCACAACATCGAGCCGCGCGATTTTGTACGATGACCATGCCCGTCCGATTAAAATAGTACAACAGCCGACAACCTTAAAGACGCCGCAAGCAGGTTTTGTCGAGCAAGATGCGCAGCAGATTTGGCAGACACAGATTAGCTGTGCCCATGATGTGATTAATCAGGCCGGGTTGCTTGCGACCGATGTTACCAGTATTGCGATTACCAATCAGCGTGAGTCTATCGTGATGTGGGATAAGCAAACGGGCAAACCTTTAGCGCCTGCCATTATTTGGCAAGATCGCCGTACCGCCAGTTATTGCAAAACGCTTGCTGCAGAAAGCACGAGCGGTAAGACTGATGATAAGCATGTTGATATGGCAAGCGAGATACAACGTATCACAGGCTTACGCTTAGACCCATATTTTAGCGCCAGTAAAATCGCGTGGTTGTTAGAAAATGATCCTAAATTAAGAGTACGCGCCAATAAAGGGGAGATTGCTGTCGGTACCATAGACAGCTGGCTTATCTATAAATTAACCGGCGGCGAACACGTCATCGATGTGACCAATGCTTGTCGTACCTTGTTATACGATATCCATAAACTGGCATGGTCAGAGGAGCTATGTACCTGTTTTGCTATACCCATGAATATATTGCCTAAAGTATTGCCATCTGATGGAGATTTTGGTAAAACAAAAAAAGGGTTATTTGCCAAACAAATTCCTATTCAGGCAGTATTGGGCGACCAACAAGCGGCGCTGTTTGGGCAAGGCTGCCTTGATGCAGGCATGGCAAAAAATACCTATGGCACCGGCTGTTTTATGCTGATGAATATCGGTCAGACGCCAAAACTGAGTGAGCATAAGTTACTGACGACCATCGCTTGGCAACGTAAAGCAACGCCAATGCGTCCAGACAATTTATCATTTGATCAAATCGTTCAGTCTGGCAGGCGTATGCTACAACCGCCCAAAAAGGAAGTCACTTATGCCTTGGAGGGCAGTGTGTTTATGGCCGGTGCTATCGTGCAATGGTTGCGTGATAATCTCGGTATGATTCAACAAAGCGCTGAGGTTGAGAGTTTAGCGCGGCAAGTAGATAGTAGTGAAGAGGTAGTCTTATTGCCCGCATTTACAGGTCTTGGCGCTCCTTACTGGCGCTCCGATATCAGTGCCAGTATCACTGGTATGAGCCGCGGTACGACCAAAGCCCATATCGCGCGCGCGGCATTGGAAGCGGTGGCATATCAGACTTATGATGTACTCATCGCTATGCAAAAAGACAGTCCTCATCCATTGACTGAGCTAAGAGTCGATGGCGGCGCGGCTAATAATGACTTACTTATGCAGTTTCAAGCTGACTTATTAGGGGTGCCGGTACTGCGCCCTAGAGACACAGAAATCACTGCCAAAGGTGCGGCTTTATTAGCGGGATTGAAAACCGGTCTATACGATGAAGCAACGATGCAAGCATCATGGCAAGTCGACCGGATTTTTGAGCCTGAAATGTCAGCCGATATTCGGCAGCAGCATCTTAATAAATGGCAACAAGCCGTTGATAGAGCGTTAAAAGTCATGTAATTGTCTAATTTGAGATATTTAAGTGCTGTAACCACTCAGCCAAAGATTACTTAAAGCGCTCTGCTGACATACAAATCCATGCAAATTGGTGATAAAGATACAGGCTGTAACGCAAGGCAATCGTAATTTGGACACAAATTACATAACCTGTCTATTTGTTGGCATCCATAAATTCCTATACTTTAGATGAATTAAATCATAGCGCTAATCACTCTTATTTAATTTCTATTAATCTATAACTATTAATTCATAACTATGTCATTAATAGGCGTTAAATTAATAGCTTAGATTTACCGCTGAAAAATGAGCGATTAGTACATTAGCAATGAATAACTCTAATATATAACAAATAATTTAAGGATAATATTATGAATAACGATGGACGCATTACAGACCCTAATAACCGTGTAATCGCTGATGACTATCTTGAAGTCGGTGATAGAGAGCGCATCATCGATGATAACGCGCGTCGATTAACTGACAATGATGTTGATATCAATGGTAATAGAATTGTTAGACATGAAAATGACAATATCATTGATGATCACGACGCCATTGATCGTAATGCCGTGAAGCATATGTCAAAAGAGAGCAGAGAAGATCTGAATGCTGATCCAATCACAGGTGAGCCAGGTTCACACCCACTAGGTACAGGTATTGGTGGTATTGGCGGTGCAGCAGCAGGTGCGGCTATTGGAACAATGGCAGGTCCATTAGGAACCTTAATCGGCGGCGCTATTGGTGCTATCGTTGGTGGCGGTGCCGGTCATGCAGCCGCAGAAGCCATTGACCCAACTCGTGAAGAAGCATACTGGCGTGCTCAACATGCCAATGCGGATTATTACCGTGAAGGTCATGAGTTTGATCGTGATTTACATCCAGCGTATGCTGTTGGTTATGCCAATCGCGCCCGCTATCCAGCCGATGCCCGTTTTGAAGATCATGAATCAGATTTAGAGCGTTCATGGCATGAAGTGAAGGGTGAGTCGCGTCTAGAGTGGGAAGAGGCTCGTCGTGCAACACGTGATGCATGGAACCGTGTGTCTTAATAGCCGTTATATTTTAGTCTATGATGATTAAATAATAATGAAAAGTGGTAGTGATTAAAGTAATGGTGAATAAGCGTTCCTTTATTAAGCTTTATCATTAAGATTAATGAATCGTTGATTTGATATAAGTAAATAAACAATACAAAAGCTTACTCTCTCATTACTAGAATTAGTCTGATTGTAGACTTTACTCTGCTATCAGACAAAATAAGCCAGTTTTATGCTACTTTAAAGCCTCCAAATATTTCTTTGGAGGCTTTTTTAGTGTATATTGTTAAGTGTGAATATACTTAATATTGTTATGTATAAATATATTTAATGATAAGACATAATTATCAAAAATAATAATAATAGGTAATTTATGATTCATAATGCAGAAGGCAATGATCCAAAGCAGTTTTATATAGCAACTGCCAATTTATTGAATTTTGCCAATCCTAATAGAATTTATTACGAAAATGCGCCCGCTTATACCAATAAAGAATACGAACATAAGCTGCGCGGCATTACTGATTTGTTGGCAAAAGCCCATGCCGATATTATCGCTGTACAAGAAGTATGGGATAGTCAGGCGCTTGAAGCGTTGGCAGTATCGTTGGGTTTTAAGCCTGAGCATGTGGTGATTCCACTGGCAAGTAATGACAGCGCAAGCCCTTATACTCAAGGCAAAGGTGCGCAGAATACACCTGCAGTCGGTATTATCACGCGCTTTGAGCAGTTAGAGAGCTCATTGCTACAAGCCATAGAGCCAAAAGCGGTCATCGATATTCCTGATATAGGACCTTATGAGCGTTTTAATCGTCCACCACTTATATTACGAGTGAATGCTTATGGGCAGCCGATAACGATTATTACCGCCCATCTTAAAAGCAAACGTGCTTTTTTCTTACGTGATGAAAACGGCAATCTGTTAGAGGATATGAACGATCCGAATATTCGTGTTCGTGCCAAACTGCGTAGTTTATGTATGCGCGCAGCAGAAGCCGCCTCTATTCGTATGTCTATCATTGAGCGCTTACATCATACGCGCGAGCCGCTGATTTTATTGGGTGATATGAATGATGTCACCGGTAGCGTGACCACCCAATTGATGACTGAAACCGGTGAAGTCAATTACGATAAAAGTATGCGTGATGTGGCATTGTTTGATGCCGCTCGTATCCAAGCCCGTTATGGTTGGATGAAAGATGTTGCTTATACCCATATTTATCAGGGTATGCCAGAAGTTATTGATCAGTTATTCGTTTCTGAAGAGTTTTTACCTGATAGTAAGTTTTCGCTTGGTCAGGTTGAACGAGTTGACTATTTTAATGACCACTTAAAGTGGGATTATGCCGATAGAGTCATCGATCATGGTATTATACGAGCGAAAATAAAACTTCATAATTAACCCCGTTTTTTTGGTTGATTGGTGAATTATTTTTTAACCTATTCATGTCCCTTGCTTGACTGTGTACAAGCGTTTATCATGCCTCTTCGTTGAGTATAGTAGCGGTGCTATTGGCCCAAATTACCGGTTGATAGAATGTCCTTCGATTTAGGACAGATGCTATCTGATGAAGACTATATTTATAAAGATGGGGCGTAACATTAAGAGATTTATAATGAGTGAAAACAAAGACGACAAAATTGAAGATGTACTGGTAGATTCGGAGCTGGCAAAAAAGCTGGTCCCTAATAAATTTAAATTCACTAGTCAGCAAGGCCGCGCACGCCGTCAAAAGCTATTGATGGGCGCGAAAAAATTGAGTGAAACTCAAGCGATTAATGATATTACCTTGGCTGCTGTCTGTGAAGAAGCGGGTATTCCAAGAGCTTCCGCATATCATTTCTTTCCAAATATCGAAGCGATATTTTTAGCATTGCGTTTTTTAAATGCGATCGACATCTTAGAAGTGCTGACCACTGTCGAAACAGTTGATTATGATAGATGGCAAGCGTATTTGACCGCGCTGATTGAGCGCTGTGTAAAAATATTTGATGAAGACCAAACCAAAGCCAAACTGATCTATGACACCAACACGCCTGATTTTGAAGGGGACAGTTTTGGTGAGCATATGGACAATCAAGTGGTGCAATTGGTATATAAACGCCTATCAGAGCGTTATGAAGTACCAAAATTTGAAGACATCCAAGATGTGTTATTGATTACCTTTAGTATTATTAACGCCATCTTTACCGTCTCTTATCGCCGTCATCAGAGCATTACCGATAAGTATTTGCAAGAAGCCAATACCGCGTCTATCGCTTATCTGCGCTGCTATCTGCCAGAAAAATTACCGCGTAAAAATCGTTAATTTTTATTGAGCTAGAGTTTGAGCCAAATCCAAACGTAAAAAAGCCGACATGATGTCGGCTTTTTTTTGCGCGTTTTTAATAAACGTTTATTAAACATTGATTGAAATTTTATTGTGTGGTCAAAGGCTAGTTAATACAAGCATAAGTCACTACAAGCATAAGTCACTACAAGTATAAGACACCTACTTTTTATCAATCGTTGTTAGCACTTGACCATTACAACTGTCATCGCTTGAATCTAAAGGCGCGTATGCTTCATAATAACGCACGATAAGCGCTTCTAAAGCAACGTTGGTTTTTGAGTCATGGGCATTGACGAAAGCTTCGCGTGCTTGCTCAAGCCAGCGATCTGCCATCCGAAAATGACTGTTTGATGATTTTGCGCCACGTTCACAGTGGTCGGTAGCTGCCCATATTAATGCCACTTCACTAAAGGCCATTTCGCGCGGCGCATTCACGATACCGCCACTATCTTTAAGGGCATTTAAAGTTGCCCATAAATCAGGTCGCATGAGCGTCGAGGTCGATGGGATATCTTCGATAAGCTCAAGCGCTTCAACTTTATTATTTTTTAATGCCTGCAAGATGGTTTCTGCCGCTTGGGCGGCTTGTACAGCAGCGTCTGAACGACTATTCATACTGTCTTTATGAGTGGCGTAGTTCAGCCAAGCTTGGGCTTTGTAAGCAAAGTATTGTTGACGGGCGCTCATGTCTTTTTGCTGATAGGTTTGTAATTCGTTCAGCATACAGTTCATGGCGCGCTGTTGTACGCTTTGGGCTTTATCATCAGCTGTCTGGGCTTGAGATTCAGTATTATGGCTGCTAAGGCAATAGTCGGCGGTCTTTAGCGTCGCGTCTTTTGGCGTAAGACTTGTAGTCGATACACAGGATACGGTAGACAGAAGCAATACAGTGGATAGCGTAGCATATAGTGATTTTTTATAGGGAGCTGCTTGAAGGGCAGAATGAGGCATAAGATAAACCTGAAAGTAAGGTAGTAAGTATGAAAAGTTTGTATGTAAATAGGCAGGTTAATTTATCATTCAATAAAAACCGTCGCCCAGTCAATACAAAAATGCCGTAAGCGTGGCTTACGACAACTAGGATAAATGATAACAAGGCTAAATTATAGCGTAGAACGGGCGGTGAGCGGCTTATTTTTGCGTGAATCTTCGCGTTTGAATAAGTCTTCGTCAAATTTGAAGCGCAATCTAAAGTAAGCGCCTTCTATCGTCGTATCGTCATAGGCGATATCTTCATCTTCAAAGCCCATAAAGTTATAGCCAAGTGACAGCCAAAGGTTGGTCATCGGGCTATAGCCAACTTCAGCGCCAACCAAGTACGATAAATCGTCCGCCTGCTTATTCCAATAGGTGCCTGCTTGCAAACCGATATCCCAGCGCTCGCTGATATCATACAATCCGCGTGCATAAACAGCGTGTGCAGTATTATCGCTAGCAATTCCTTGAGCGTCATATTCCGTATATTTGCCGGCATAATGCCCTGATAGCGTCAATGGGCGTGTTGGATGATAGTTACCGCTCCATGACCATACAATGGCATCTTTTTGATACGGATCGTTGCCTGTTGCGTTATCATCTAAGCGATACTCAAGCTTGGCAAGCATATCGAGCTGATTGCTATCGTAATCACGGTAAGCGGCGCCTAGCTGAAAGCGATTGATAGTACGATGACCATCATCGTAATCAACTTGTGAATAGATGTCTTTGGCTAATAAGGTAATCTCATCACTATAACGATAAGCAACGCCTGCGCTAGCGAGCAGCGTATCACTGGTATCGCCCCAGCGTTTTTCTAAGCGCCCTGAGGCTTTATAGTTTTCGTTGGCAAGATATTCAACGCCAACACCAGCAGCAGTCGCGGTATTGTCTTTTTCACCTTCTAAAGATTCGACACGCTCAAACAAAGTATTAAGTGTTAAACCTTTTTGAACATACCATTTATTCTTTAAACCAATAGCGGCTTCGGCTTCGCGGGCGCTGATTGCATCACGCATACGGTATTCGCTATAGACCTTACCGTCTTTCATATAAGTGGCATCAAAGCCGATAACGGTACGTTGGCGCTCTTCAGAATCGTCTAAACCGTAGCTGCCTGACAAGCTATTGATTAAATCATGACGGGCGTATAAACGACCTAGGCTGCCAAGCGCCGTTTCGCCACCGATAGAAGTGGCATTGCGCGAGCTATGCTCAATATCTTGCTCGTATTCTGCAAAGACCAATGAGTTATTTAGCTTTGGCAAACGCGCGGTGAGACGGGCGCGGGCAGTGGTGCCTTCGATGTCTTTTTCAGCACTACTTACACCATTAAGCGCTGATTGGTTAATGATGTCGTCATTAAAGATGGTATCGTTAGTAATATCTAAGACATCGGTTGCAGCTTGAGTATTGCGTGAGGCGGCAGTGGCCTCTTGCTTATAGTAGCGTACGCCAATCTCGCCAACGATATTTTGACTTAAGCGTTGTTCAATACTGGCTTGTAGGCCTTGGCGACTGGCCTCGGTAGTATGGTCTTCTGTACGCACACCTTCCAATTTAAGTGCGGTTTTTTTCTCATTTAACGTATGTGTGACTTCGATGCCAGATTCAGTGCGTCCAGCGGTTTGAGGCGAAGCACCGGTAACGAAGCCTTCATCGGTATCATTATAATAGGCTTTGGCACGCGTGTTTTTCTTATCGTCATAGTCAAGCTCGATGCGCAGTGCATCGCCTTCAGTATCTTTACCGTCTAGCTCTTTGGCATTAATCTGATCGCTTGGCTGCGAGTTTGGATTTTCTGCTTTATTTTTGGCATATTCTGCGACCATCTTTAGCTTATCGTTAAATTTGACCACCGTATTGACGCTGGCAAGCTCTTCTTTATTCAGCGGGTCATCACTATTAATATAGCTACCACCGATGGCGATTTTATCGGTCACTTGCTGCTTGGCGGCGATACCGCCAACCCAATATTTCTCGCCGCCTTCGTCGACTTCGACCGTCACGCGTAAGTAGATAGGATTGCCATCGATATCTTGGCTAGCAATCGGTGATTTTAGGTATAAGCTGCGGCTAATAGGATCGATTTCATAATCAGAAAAACGCGTCAAGGTCTGACGGCGCACGATACGACCCGGGTTATTGGCGTCACGGGTGATGACTTCGATGGTTTCTGAGTTTTCTAATACCGCCTCGAAATCATTGGCAAGCGGGTAGGGACCTGAAATACCTAGACCGCGAGTCTCGTTGACGCGCTGTGAAGTACTGGTTTCAGCGGCAAACGCGGTGATGCGAGTATTATTGTCTTCAAACTGCGCTTTTAAACCCGTTAAGGTACGGTTGTATTGACCAAGTTTGATACCTTCGTCATTATCGATTTGAGTTTTTAAATCGCCATACATGGCAAATGAGCGACCTTTATCGACGCGTACATAAAGCTTGCTCGTCGATTGGGCGTCGAAACCTTTAGCAGAAGAATCGCCATAGACAGGATAGTATTCACCCGGCTCGATATCACGGAATAGTCGTTCGCCTTTTTTATCGCTATCATAAGCTAGTGTCAGTAGATAATCGCCGCGCACCTTACCTTTTAAGAACATCGCTGCGCGACCCGTTGCTGAATAGTCGTCATTGCCAGCGATTTCACGCAGTTCTTGCTCAAAAGCACCTTGGGCATCAGTAATATTACTGCCATCGAAGTCTTTAAGCGAGATAGCACCTTCGACGATACCAACAGCGATAAGAGGGCGCAGCTGAGCGGTGAACTGTAGCGGAATCACTTGTTTGCTGCTGCCCGTGTTAATGACTAGCTCACCTTTACCCGGTACGCTTGGAGCGGTGATGGGTATCAGTAGCTCGCCGCCAGAGACGGTGACTTGAGTGCCAGCTTGATCCTTACTGCTATCGCTAAGATTGATACGACCGATATTGGTGTCAATTGTAATAGGCGTTGAGGCGATATAAGGGCGACCGTCACGGTCTTTTAGGCTAATCACTACTTGATATTCGCTGATGCCGTCTGCGGCGATCAATTGTTTTTGCGTGCGATAGTCAATGGCTTGCAAGCTATCGGGTGTCAAAACCTTGATAGTTTGCTCAGAGATGACTTTACCATTAATGTCAGTCGCGACACCGCGTAAGGTGTTAGTGCCACGTTGTAAATCGACAGCATAATAATCAAACGCCGTCACCTTTTGCTTTTCTTGCTCAGCGGTTTTACCGATTTGCTCGGCTGATACGGCTTTGCCATTGGTATATAGGGTAAAGTTAGAACCTAGTGGCGCTTGTACTTGCACCATTTGCTTATAGGTACTGAGCTGCTGACCTTCGCTAAGATTAATAAAGGCAACGTCGTTGCTAGAAACTTCTTTTAAGTATTCTTCAAGCTCTTTTTCTACCGGCGGCGCAATAGTCGTCACTGTCATATCGACACGATTGGCAGCTGGCTTGACCATTTCGTTAACGATGGCGGAGTCGCACTGTATGCCGGCATCTAGGACATCGTTAGATTTACAGCCGCTTGCATCGACATTGTCTTTATTGTCGCGGTTATAATCAGGCTCTAACACCAGCTCGGTTTTTACCGCTTGTTCTAAACTATCATTTTTAGCGCTGACAGATTTGCTGCGCGCGACCAGCTCTGCATTTAAGCGCTCAGTGCTATCGCCGATACCACCAACGATGCCAAAGTCAGCACGATGCAGCTCGCCATATTTTAAGTCAACGAAAAGGCTACCCGCATCGCCAGCATTGCGATTACTTTGAGTAACCATTTCGGTGGCGTTAGGGATAGTCGTGCGGTCAACTTTTAGGACGTGAGTTTTTGCACTGACACCATAGAAGTTATACTTACCTTCAGGATCGGTGACGACGAAGTTGCCGTTTTCCATATAGATGCGCACGCCTGCAACGCCAAGCTCGCCCTCTTCTTTTTGTTGGATGCCGTCACGGTTGATATCATGGTAAACCTTACCGATGATGATGCCGTCAGTGTTCATGACACCGCGCTCGATTTCGATTGGCCAATGTGCTTCTAGCGAAGTTAGAGTTTTCCCGTCAGTTTCGGAGTCTTTACCTTGGGCAATGGCGCGGTTAATGCCATCACCACCAAGTGCGCTTGACCCAATCAATACTCGATAGGTAATGTTTTTACTGGTACCTGAAGTTAGATCGCCCAATCCTAAGACTTGATATTTACCTTCTGCTTTGAAGTCATTTATTTTAGCACCATCAACGCGTAAACTTCCAGCCACGTAGTCAAAGCCACGGGGTAGCGCATCTTTCAGATCAACATTATAAGCAGTAGAATTACCATTGTTTCTAATATTGATAGTATAGTTGACATAGTCGCCAAGCTCAGCAGTTCTAACTTCAGAGGTTTTTTCAACCACTAAGCTAGCAGGACTAACCATACCAATAGTGGTACTAAGCTCTGGCGCTGATACTTCTAAATTTGTTTTAGGTTGAGAGCAATATACATCGCTCGCAGTCAGCGTATCACCATCTAGGGTTTGGATAATACCATCATCAGATATTTTAGTAGCATTGTTTTGAGTAGGAGCCAGTACTTGGTATTTACCAGAATTATAACTACCATCTCTCTCTCTCTCTAAAGCTTTTAATTTAACAGTGTCACCGGTTTTTTCTGAAGTAAAGGTGACCCAAACATAGTCTTGTTCAGTAGTACTGAAATTACATTGAGCAAAGCTAGTCTGTAAATAAACCTCCTTGCCTATTTGAGAAGTTTCTTGAATTATTTCAGAGTTAGTATTCTTAAAGAAGTTGATCTTAGACTCAACGATGATCAAAGCGTCAGTGGCAGTTTTTGCTATTACTGAGGGATCTTCTAAAACTAATGCACCTAGTTTAATATCAGCAGTATTACCACTTTTGCCATTAGGATCAGAGAGAGCCTGAACGATAAGCTGAATACTCTCACTATGACCAATCTTAATTTGGGTCTGGAGGTTGTTAAGTTGAAGTTCTATATCATCTTCATCAACAATGCCGTTTTTGTTTAGATCTTGATAAACCTTGACATTGGTTACAGAGGTAGGTTGTAGTGTCAGCTCGACAGTTTGGTCACTATAGCTAGTGTTAGTTAGGACATTTACCCAGTTGACAGTCTTGTTTGGCGCTACTGTCTGTACCGGTGGCTCAGTTAGCTCGATGCCATACTCTGATAGTGCCGATGCCTTAACTTGCACTTGGTTTGAGGTGCTAGAGATAGTGACGTCAGACTGGCTATTGACGTTATAGGTAGCGTTTGCAATGTTATTGATAATTTGTAGGTTAGGGTTTGCGGCTGAATTTGAAACAGTCGCTGCAAACGCGATATTTGATTGCATAAGCAACATTGCTAATGTCAGCGCAGAGATCTTCGCTGAACACAATGCGGTACGATTAGACGGTGTCATGGTAGATAGAGTCATATGTCGCTTATCCAATAAAACAGCAGTGAGGGTAAGGGCAGAGATTCTCTAGCTTGGCTAAATTAAAAGATTTAGGCCAAGCTAGAGGGTCGGGTTGTTCTATAAGTAGCTATTGCTGCTTGTAGGTTTAAACTAATTAAGATGACTACTTATTATCTATGGCGCAACTGCAGCAGCGCGATCAGTTTTAATTTTAATTTTAAACCGTAGTGTCGCACTATTTGTGGCTGCCAATGGACTCACAGTAGTTGTTACATCAGTGGTAGTTTTGTTTGCAGGCACACTAATACTACTGTTAGTACTACTAACAGTAGTAACTGCACTTGACTCTACATAGTCTGCTTTAGCATTAAAGTTGGATAATAAATCTGAAATTACAAGGTTGGTAATAGCGGTATTAGAAGCACTAGTAAAAGTATTGTTGGCAATAATCTGATAAATAACACATTGACCAGGCTCTGCAGTGATATCGTTAGTACTGAAAGACGTTGTAGTATTAACTGCAATGTTACAAGCAGCATCTTTTAGCTGAGATTTGGCTAAGGTCAGTCCTTTTACAATTGTAGTATCAGTAATAGAGGGGATAGTTGGGGCTCCAGCACCGGTAGCAGTCAACTGGACAACCGTTTGTTCTGTGCTATCTATAGCTGCACCAAGATTCCCTGCATTAGCAATAGATTCCATGTTGTATCTAACTTCTAACTTACCGCCTGCTTCTATACCTGCACCGCCAGGAAATTGAGTACTGCTAATAGTATAAACATTATCGTTTTTGATTGGCGTCACGGCGATTGGGCCACTAACTACACCTGCTTTTGTAGTGTAAAATAAGAAAAATTGACTAGGAACAGGATTGACTTGTGCGTTAGTGCCGTCAGTAATCGTAAGTGTTAATGGATTGGCGGTATTACCTTCGATATCCTGTCCATTATTAGTGATGGTAGCGGTATGAGTGACTTGACCCTTGGTATCAGTAGTAGAGGTAAGCGGTGCTATTTCTCTCGTGGTTGCGACACCAAGAGTTAGGGCGCGCTTGATAGTTGTTAAGGGTTGAGTTGAGTCATCGCCATTGGTTCCAGAAACTACTGTTCCATTAGTATAGTTCTGTTCAGTAACTGGATAGAAGTTTTGATTGGTATCATCACTGCTATTAGTACTATCAACGATAGTGTTAGACGTATTCACATTATCATCAAGATCATCTGTAACTTTCACATGATTAATTGCAGGTGATGCTATGGTCGCATTGGCAACTCTCTTAACAATTAAAGTAATGGTAATAGTACCACCAACCTTAAGATTTGCATTAGTAAGTGTAAAACCATTAGTACGCGAATCAATAGTACCAATTGTAGAATCAGCAGTAGCTCTAGCACTAGTAGCAGAAGCTGTTACTGGGGTTGCAATGATTAAGCCTTCTGGAAGTATATCTTCAATTATGATATTTGTGGCGTCTGCAGAGTAAGTAGTAGTAGGGTTTTTGATCGTAATCTGGTAAGTCGCTGTGTCATCATTGTTGTTAAGGTCTAGAGGATCAGTAACAGATTTTACGATGCTGAAAGTTGGCAACCTAGTAGTCGAATTATCGATGTTAGTTACCGAATTATTTCCAGTTGCCAATGCTGTACCAGTTGCTGTCAGGTCTAAATTCTGAGTATCGCCACCTTTATTACCATTAGTCTTTGCTTTGACATTAATCACCGCAAACTGATTGCTTTCAAGAGGAATTCTAGGATTAGTAGTACTGATAGTACCTAAGATTCCAGTAGTTTCCGAAGGTGTGTCACCGTCAGTATAAATTCTATAAGTGATAGTAGAGTTAGTAAGATCAAACTGCTTAGTATCATCAGTTCGGTCTGTTACTGTAATAGTATAATTATCTTTACGATTACCTTCGTTAGTTAACCGATGTTCAAAAACGACAAATCCGTTAGGCGCTACTGTTTTGTCATTGTCTTGAGTCAAAGAAAATGAAACTTGCTCTGAGACGGTAATTTTAACTGAGTTAGAGGTAACCTCTTGACCAACACCAGCAACATTATACTTAGCTGTTGCAACGTTGATTATGTCGACATCGGTTTTCGTTTGACCACTAACAGCAGCATTAGCGCCAGTAGATAAACCCATCAATGTCGCGACACCGACGGCAAGCAAGCTATAGTTAAAAGTGTTTGATTTCATGTATTGCTCCAAAAGTGATGATAAAAACTATGTGTAAGGTTGAAAAGAATGAAGGGTTCAGGAGGCTTAATTAACAGTGGTATTTAGAGCGACCGCCGCTGACTTCTGAGCTGGTAATAGCTTGATATTCCAGCGCAGGGTACGGTATTCAGAAAAAGGTATTTTTACCATTTTGCCATCGACTTTACGCATTAGTGGCATATCAGCGTAGTTTTTACCATCGATACTGGCTTGCGCGGTTGAAGGAATGGCTTCACCAGTGAAGGTCATGTTCGCAGGGATAGGCAGTACAACCGCCAAGTCTTGAATGTCTTTATTAATCGTATTGCTATAGGTGGCTTTATACTGAATAACCGTACCAGCTGGCGCATTGCGGACTGGCAGATAAGTAGTTTTACCTTCAGCGTTCTTGATGACTTTGTTGGCAGTTAAATCCATCTTTAAGGCGTCATCGGCATTGGCCGTACCTAATAAGAATACCGATGCTAAGCTAGCTAATAAAGTGTTGCGTAAAAAATTAGAACCTTTCATATGAAATCCTTTATTAAATCATCACTATCAGAGATGTTTTTACTTGTTATGACTACAAACTGGATAGTTCTTGGGCTTTCGATAAGCTGAAAAATATCGACTGTGCGCTTAGAATGGATTTTTACAAATTACTTACATACTGTCACTATAAAAGCGACAAAAGGTCGTTTGAAGTAGCTGAACGGCAAAAGCCCTATCTGGAAAGATAGGGCTTTTGTTAGAAAAATTGGTGGTGTTCTAAAAAGTATGCTGGCGATTAAAGTCCATAAGACATCTATGCTAAGTTCTCTGATTCTATAAGGCTTTCAAGGCTTCAAAAATTGTTCAGATTTTAATCAGCATACTTTTTGACACACCACCGAAAAATTAAGTTTTGAATATTAGAGATGATGCAAGAGGTAATAGATATTAGGGATCTACGGTTGTTCCGTATTTGGTGTTGAAGTAAAAACGACGACTAGCTTTTGAATTTATTACAGACTCTGTAGTTACCACTGTTCCATTCTCACCTATAGGAACACTACTAGTAAGAGCATAATTAGAATCGTTATCTATAGGTCCTGTCAACACAGAGGTGACTAAAGCACCCTTATCTCCCTTTTTCTGTAGAATATCTCGCATCACAAAGTTGCTAACAGGAAGGTTTGCACGATTGGTCGCAGTAATTCTATAAGCAATACACTGCCCAGGAATAAGGTCACTACCACTAATACTACTTTCACTGAAGCCCGTTCTAGGATTAGTATTTCCTGGAGTATTCAAAGTAGAGGCAGTGTAGTCTAAAGTTGAAGGGCAGTCATTGACGAACTGGGCTTTTCTTAATACTATTGCCGCGTAATCCGCTTCGACTTCACCAAAGTCAAGATTGACTAAACCTTCCGTTTTATAATCGAATACGTCATTTTTTAAAGTAACTTCGCGAATATTGGGCGTAGTATCAATGCTATAATCCCATGAATTGGGCTCGACTTGCACCAGACAGACTCTAGGTTTGTTCGCTATTGCGTTTGCAGGTACAGTAAACTGGTATCGTCCCAAAGTAGTAGCAATATTTGATACAGTTTGAGGCGTTGTACCCGTAATGTCAGTACCACCATTAGGACCGCAATCTGTCAAACGCACTTTAAGATTAATATCGTATATGCCTAATTCGCCACTATCAAACTTACCATTAAAGTATTTTGAGTTATTCATAAAAGTAGCAGAAACATCAGACTTTGTATCAGGATTAGTGCTTCTAGCTATACCACCATTATCGTTAAAGACGAAGCCAGTGAAAGTGTAGTTATTAACCGGAGTATTGGTGATATTACAAGTGATTTCATCACCATAATCAACATTGTTTATAGCAAAGGTGCGACGCGTACCTGCAGCATTGACTGGCATCGTACCACTCGAGAAAGTAACATCGGTGCCAGTGGCTGCATTTGAGCAAGTGTAATTCGTCTGATAGTCAAGTAAATTGCCATTGATAGTTTGTTCAGATACCGTATAGTTAAAACCTTTTTTTAACCTTTTCACAGTGGTAGTGTTGTCAGTCACTACTGATCCCGATCCAGTCGTCGTAAAGGCTTCTACGAATGCATCATCACTAGTCTGAAGAAGCTCAATACGGAATTGATCATCGCTGTCTACACGGCTGCCATTCAATAGTTTATTAACAATAATTTTGGGCGGTGCTAGGCAAAAGTAAAAATCGGAATAGCCAACCGCGTGACTTCCACCAGTTTCGCGCTTATCGTTATTGTGCTTTAGATTGATAACACTGTTTGCAGTTTTATAGCTCCAAGTAGCATCGATAGTACATTGACCAGTACTACAGTTTTCACCGTCTTTAGCGGTTACAATATTTCTTCCTGCATTAATTTTATGGAAAATATCATTAAAGGTTAAGCGCCCATCATTCGTTGAGACATCTACTTGCTCAATATAGGGCGTTCTGGTTTCGTAACGTGGATTCCACCAAGGTCCTACATTAACCTGTACTGTAGTTGAGTCTAAATCTTGTATTTTATAGCCAATCTTACTAACGGGTCTATTAATACTAACGTCTAAAGTGTGATCTGTCTGAACCCGTGTAGAGTTATGCAGCAAATTAATAGCATTAGAAGTAGCGTCATTGATGGAGCCATAAAAAGGAACTGTACCATTGCTATTATTCGCATCTATTAGAATTGGGAAGTTGATAGTGAATATTTTATTGCCTGAGTTTTCTTCGAAAGTAAAAGTCCGCGATGTCTCCCCTGCCTTCCATGAGGAAAGGGATGGGGTTGTAGCTGTGCTCGCATTATTTCTGATTGAGTATTTTTTGTGATCTATAGGGCAGCTAGCAGCACTAAAGTCATCAGGTGTAGCAAATTGATTAGCACCTACCGAATTACTACCCAAAGAGAAAAGAAAAAAACCCACTATAACAAACATTTGTTTATGATATCTACGATATAAATAAATATCGTTAGCTTCCAAAATTTTTTGAGACTGACGCATATTGTCACCTTTACTCTATTTATTCGATAATTTCACGTAGATAATATAAATGTTGCGAAGTAATCTTATACATACTGATATTAAACTTATGCTCTGTTGTTAGATTTCATGGTTATCGCTCATAAGATGAGGAGTACTTTTTTAGAGTCAAAAATGACCACGTAAATATATGTATAACAAGTTACCTGTCTTATATAGCTAAATAGTCAGGAAATCTAGAAATTTCTGATGAAAGGCAAGATAAGCCGATAAAGTATGTATAGGCGCTTGGTTCAAGATAATAGCCGCAATATTTATGCCAGTTCTTTAGCAAAGAACACTAGGGCATATCATCAATTCAATTTAATCCATAATTCTTCAAATGGACTAAAAGTAGCCAAGTATTGTCAAATAGCTGGCTAATATTTCGATATTGTCTGTACGATTTTCCTTGTTTGATAACAATTTATCTTATTTTTATAATCACTTTTAAATGAGAACACATAATAGATTATAAATGTCTTTTACCAATTATCTTATAGCAATTCTAAAAAACGGACTAATGGTAGTTTTAGTATGACCAAACACATTAAAATGCTAAATTTAAGCAATGGCTCCGTAAAATAAAACTACTAAACAATATTCTGAAATATTGCAAAAAGAATAATCACTATTTATTTCAGAAATACTTGTCATATTGGCATTTCTCCATAGCTATAAACAAACCCTCAATAAGTACCTATAATAGAGTGTCATTATCATTTGATAGTGAGTATCGCGTAGTGGATATCGTTTAATTTTACAACGATGTTTATTTGCTCCTATGCTAATCTACAGTGATACGATTTATTTAGAATTCTCTGTCATCACCACAAAATACAATGCAATGCTTAGATGCAGCAAGGACGTTATAAGGAAAGCATCAAGTAAAGTGATTGCTCATTAAAATACGTAACACACTCTGATTTAATAACACCCTGTCATTGCGCAGGGCTGACTGATAAAAAGGATTAAGAAAGATGAATTATTATAAGGATGCTGATAGCACCGAAACCCAAGAATGGCTGGAAGCCTTTGAGTCCGTTATCAAACATGCTGATAAGGATCGGGCGCAGTTTTTATTAAAAGCGTTATACAACATGGCGGTACAAGAAGGACTGCCATTTAACCGTCTCGATACGGCTTATATCAATACCATCGCGGTTGAAGATGAGCCGATGTACCCAGGCGACTTGACGATTGAGCGTAAAATTCGGGCTTTGATTCGCTACAATGCGTTGGCAATGGTTATGCGCGCCAATAAGAACGATGATGATTTAGGCGGTCACTTAGCGACTTTTGCCTCAAGTGCGACGCTTTATGAAACCGGCTTTAACCATTTCTTCCGTGCGGCGAGCGACCATTTCGGCGGTGACATGATTTATTATCAAGGTCACTCAGCGCCCGGTATTTATGCGCGCTCTTATTTAGAAGGTCGTCTGACCGAAGAACAGCTAGAAAACTTCCGCCGTGAAGTGGGCGGCAAGGGTCTTTCAAGCTATCCGCATCCGTACTTAATGCCAGATTATTGGCAGTTCCCAACCGTGTCGATGGGCTTGGGTCCGATTATGTCCATTTATCATGCGCACGTGCATCGTTATATGGAAAACCGCGGTTTATTAGAAAAAGAAGATCGCAAGATTTGGACCTTCTTGGGTGATGGTGAAACCGATGAGCCAGAAAGTTTGGGTGCGATTTCGCTTGCCGGACGTGAGAAACTGGACAATTTAATTTGGGTGGTCAACTGTAACTTACAGCGGCTTGATGGCCCAGTGCGTGGTAACGGCAAGATTATTCAAGAGCTTGAATCCGTCTTCCGCGGTGCTGGCTGGCGCGTGATTAAGGTGATTTGGGGCGGTAACTGGGATACCTTGCTTGATAAAGATGTAACAGGCGTGCTCAAACATCGTATGGAAGAAGCGGTCGATGGTGAGTACCAGCTATATGAAGCCCGTACCCCTGAGTTTACGCGTAAAGAGTTCTTTGGCAAATATCCAGAGCTAGAGGAGATGGCAAACGAGCTGTCTGACCATGATATCTCGCGCCTAAACCGCGGCGGTCATGATCCGATGAAGGTTTATGCTGCCTTTAGTGAAGCCATGAAAACCAAAGGTCAACCGACCGTTGTCTTGGTAAAAACCGTTAAAGGCTATGGCTTGTCGACCCAAGCACAAGCGGTAAATAAATCGCATCAAATCAAAAAACTCGACCATGAAGCTTTGATGTATTTCCGTGACCGTTTTGACTTGCCATTTACCGATGACGAGTTACAGACGCTACCGTTTTATCGCCCAAAAGAAGATTCACTTGAGATGAAGTACCTAAAAGGTCGCCGTGAAGCCTTAGGTGGTCATCTGCCCAATCGCCGTAGTGGTCATATTCCATTAAATATTCCAGATTTGTCTATTTTTGATCGCGTGCTTAAAGGCAGTAATGGTAAAGAGCAATCGACTACCATGGTGTTTGTACGCCTGCTATCAGCCATGCTAAAAAATAAAGACATTCAAGACCGCGTTGTGCCTATCGTTCCTGATGAAGCACGCACCTTTGGTCTAGAAGGTATGTTCCGTCAATTGGGTATTTACTCGGCTTCTGGGCAAAAATATACGCCAGAAGATAGTGAAGCATTAATGGGTTATAAAGAAGCCATCGATGGTCACATGTTAGAGGAAGGGATTAACGAAGCGGGCGCGATGAGTACTTGGATTGCACTGGCAACCAGTTATTCTGTCAACGCGTTACCGATGATTCCGATGTATATTTACTACTCGATGTTTGGTTTCCAACGTATTGGTGACCTTGCATGGGCGGCAGGTGACTGTCAGGCGCAAGGCTTCTTACTTGGCGCAACAGCGGGTCGTACTACGCTCAATGGCGAAGGCTTGCAGCATCAAGATGGTCATTCACAAATTCTATTTAACGTCGTACCGAACTGTGTGACTTATGATCCTTGCTTTGGTTATGAGCTGGCAGTGATTATGCATGATGGTCTGCGCCGCATGTATGGAGAGGGCGAGCGCGTTTATTATTACTTAACCTTGATGAATGAAAACTACGAACAACCTGCCATGCCAGAAGGCGTGGAAGAAGGCATTAAGCGTGGTATGTACTTACTAGAAGACAATGGCTCAAGCCAAGTTCAGCTGCTGGGTTCAGGTGTTATTTTACGTGAAGTTCAAAAAGCGGCACAAATATTACACGACGAGTTTAACATCAGCTCCAACGTCTGGAGCGTGACCAGCTTTAACGAGCTGACTCGCGATGGTATGGCTTGTGATGATTATAACCGCCTGCATCCGATGGAAGAAGAAATAGTACCTTGGGTTACTGAACAGTTGGCTCCGCACGAAGGTATCGTAGTTGCTGCAACAGATTATATGCGTAACTACTCAGAACAAATCCGCGCATGGTTACCGGATAATCGCCCTTATACGACTTTAGGCACCGACGGTTATGGTCGCTCGGACACCCGTGAGAATCTACGTAGCTTCTTCCATGTTGATGCCGCGCATATCGTGGTCGCCACGCTTAAACGCTTAGCTGATGAAGGTGAAGTTGAGATGCGTTTGGTAAAAGATGCGATTTCAAGCTTTGGTATCGAAGCGGATCAACCGCCTGCATGGCAACAACAGCCTCATTATGATCATTTCCCAGACGCGCCAGCCCCTGACAATGTAAATCCGAGCCCTGTACCAGAGTTTGTCGATGAAGATGATGATGAAATAAGTAGCGAAGGTCGCGCAGAAGACCCAGCTGACGCCGCCTTACTCAATGATGATGACGTCAAAGAATAGCCAAAAGACAAGGCAATCATAATACAAGGAGAATTACGGATGGACATTAAAGCCCCCGATTTGGGTGTCGATAGCGCCGAAGTCAGTGAGATTATGGTCGAAGTTGGCGACGTTATTGCAAAAGACGACAATATTATTTTATTAGAATCTGATAAAGCGTCAGTAGAAGTACCAAGCTCGGCTGCTGGTAAAGTAACTAAAATAAGCGTGGCAGTCGGCGACCAAGTGAGCGAAGGTATGGTGCTTATTGAGCTTGAAAGCGAAGCCGATGCTAAAGACGATACGCAAAGCACTGATACAGAAAACAAAACAGAATCTGGTGCTGATAAACAAAATGAGTCGCAGGATAATCAGCAAGCAGAGAAGCAAAGCGATACTAACGCAGCTGAGGAAAATACTTCTCAACCAGCAAAACAAGCAAGTGAGCAAGCAGGAAAAGCAACCACTCATGCCTTGCCAGACCTAGGTGTTGATGAAGCGCAAGTGTCCGAGATTATGGTCAGTGTCGGTGATATGGTTACTGCTGATCAATCTATTTTGCTGATTGAATCTGATAAAGCGTCGGTTGAAGTGCCGGCGCCAGAAGCGGGCAAGGTCGAAAAAATATTGGTGCAAGCGGGCGATATGGTCGCCAATGGTCAAGACTTTATTGTCATTATTGGTGAGGGTTCAGATAGCGCCAGTAATAATGCTAATGAGTCTAAGGCCGATAGTTCTGAGTCGCAAGCATCAAAGCCAGCTGAATCAACTAACAAAACGGAATCAGCTGAGCAGTCTGACAAGTCGCAAACAACAGACGAGCCTAAACAAGCCGCTAAATCTACAACAGATACTAGCGCTGCAAATGCCAAGCTGACCGAAGCACAAGTCAACGAAAAAATGGTCGATATCTATGCCGGTCCTGCCGTACGTAAGCTTGCGCGTCAGCTAGGGGTTGATATCTCTCAAGTGACGGGTTCAGCGCTTAATGAGCGTATCTTAAAAGAAGATTTATTTGCCCATGTAAAAGACAGCTTGAGCAAGCAAAAAGCAGCACCTGCTAGTGGCAATGGAGTTAGCTCAAGCCTGCCAAGCTTACCTGATATGAGTAATACCGAAATATGGGGCGAGACCGAAGTACAAGATTTAAGCCGCCTACAAAAAGTGTCAATACCGCAGCTTAATTATAATACCTTGTTGCCGCAAGTGACGCAGTTTGACTTGTCTGACATCACGGAGACTGAAAAGTTACGTGGTGAGCTCAAAGGTGCTATGAAAGCGGAAGGTATCGGCTTCACTATTTTAGCCTTTGTTGTCAAAGCAACCGCTTATGCGTTAACCCAGCATCCACGTTTTAACAGTCATTTGAGTGATGACAATACCCAAGTTGTTTTACGTAAGAGCGTCAATATGGGTATTGCGGTAGCGACTGATGACGGCCTCATTGTACCTGTTATCAAAAATGTGCAAGATAAAGGGCTTAAGCAGATTGCTATTGAGATTGGTGAGCTTGCGGTTAAAGCGCGTGATAAGAAGCTGACGACTAAAGAATTGCAAGGCGCAAGCTTTACGATATCAAGCCAAGGTAACTTAGGTGGTACCGCATTTACGCCACTGGTAAATTGGCCACAAGTGGGTATCTTAGGGGTATCAGAAGCCAGTATGCAGCCGCGTTGGAATGCTAGTAAGCAAACTTTTGAGCCGCGTTTGATGCTGCCGTTATCGCTATCTTATGATCATCGCGTGATTAATGGCGCTGATGCCGCGGTATTTACCCGTTATATCGCAAGCTTATTGGCTGATCCACGCCGTATTTTGCTATAGTTTTAGGGTTAAGTAAAAATAGCATGGTTAATAAAAAAGACTATCTACGGATGGTCTTTTTTATATCCTTTATTACAAAAATATCTATTCATAGACACAAAGAAGCCAGCTATTAAGCTGGCTTCTTTTATTTATCGTACTCAGTCTATAGCAATGGGCTATATTAGAACTGTTTTACAAAAGCGACACCATATACCCAAGGGCTGATATCAATTTCACCAATATCAGTACCGTTTAACGTAGCATCAGTTTTGATGTCCATATAACGGGCATCGATACGGAAAGACTCAGTAGGCGCGAATGGAATATCAAGACCGATATGACCAGCAACACCTACGCTATCATCAAGATCTAGATCACCACCAGTAGAGATTCTTTCTTTAAAGAAAGTTGTATAGTTCACACCAACACCAACAAAAGGCTTCACGTTCATAGGCAGATTGTAGCCGTCGAAGTGGTATTGTAGTGAAAGAGTAGGTGGTAAGTGCTGAGTTTTACCGGTTAAAGCAGTTGTACCATCAGGATTGTTAAGGTTAAAATCATGATGAAATGGAATCGCTGCTAGTAGCTCAACACCAACGTTATTAGCAATAAAGTATTCGCCACTGATGGTTGGACGTACATCGCCATCAACATCAACAGATAAACCGTTATTTAAAGTACCGTTATCGCTCTTAGGGTCAACATAGTGAGCACCAGCAGCGACTGACCAAGTACCAGCAGGTACAGCGAAAGCAGTGGTCATAGTAAGTGCAGTTGCAGCAGCTAAAACTAGGGATTGTAGTTTCATCGTTTGATTCCTCAACATAATAGATGATTATTGGTCAGTCGCTAATGAGGGATGACAGTAGTGACTGATTACACAATGTTATGGTTATGGTTAACTTGTAACATTATCTCTCTATTATAATACAAAAACCCTAATAAAAGTAAGGTTTTAAATAGAAAGCGGTAATGTTTATATCTTAAGTTACCCATCTACTTGAATAGATAGACTAAATTAGGAATAAATTTTTAATTACACTTGTTATTTTAATTCGCAATTTTCAGCGGTTTTTGCTGCTATTTATCAAAGGGGACGTTCAGACATTATGCTCGGTTATTGTAGTAATTCTCCGCTTCGTTGTGAAAATGCCCGTTCCATCAAGCTCTTAAATCAAATAGATTCTTGTTGCCCTAAATGTGGTTTGTTCTTATTACCGGCGCAAAACTTAAGCAACCAATTACGGGCGGATGAGCAGTTTTTACGCTTCGTTTTCTTGGCGATTGCCGTGATATTGTTGGCAGTGACCTACATTTATTACCTAAATTTTGTATAATCATTATTACTAATGTATAAACTAAATATGCCCATCAACTTTGTTGGTCTGAATTTAGGCATAAGCGCTTTTTAAACGACTGTTTATTAATATAAGACCGGTGTTACATCGCACCGTATATAGGGACGCCATGCTACTCCAATCTATACGGCGCTTGCGTCTTTTCGTCTATAACATTCTACAAAACGATGAGCATGATACGCTCTTTAGTCGCTGTGTTGACTACTTTCTCATTTTCCTAATCATGGCGAACGTCACGGCGGTCATCGCTGAGTCTGTAGATAACTGGTATTATCCGTATCAAGAGTATTTTACTTGGTTTGAAAATTTCTCGATTATCATATTTTCTATCGAGTATTTGCTCAGATTATGGAGTGTCGCTGAAGCGAAGCCTGACAATACCACTTGGCGTCAGCGCTGGGATTGGCTAAAAAGTCCGTCGGCTTTGATTGATATCATTGCAATTGCGCCCGCATTTTTGAATTTCTTTGTCAGTATCGATTTGCGTTTCTTACGTATTTTGCGTTTATTTCGCATTCTTAAGCTCACTCGTTATTTTGCCTCATTACGTATTTTATTGGTGGTTATCAGTAAGGAGAAGGGCTCGTTTCAAGCGGTCCTTTTTATCTTAATTATTATGATTGTGACGGCATCAAGTGGGATTTATTTGGTCGAAAACCACGCGCAGCCAGAGGAGTTTGAGTCGATACCCAAGGCCATGTGGTGGGCGGTGGTTACGCTGACGACGGTCGGTTATGGTGATGTAACGCCTATCACCAATGCTGGTAAAATATTGGGGGCAATCATCACCATATTGGGCGTCGGTCTGGCTGCATTACCGGCCGGTATTTTGGCGACGGGTTTGGCAAATGAGCTCAGTCAGCGCCGTGAAGAGCTTGAGCAAGACTTTCGCGGGCAATTGGTCGATAGCGATTTTGATTTGGTACAGAATCAGATGATGATTGAAAAAATCCGCCGCGAGCTTGGTTTGGATAAAGAGCAAGCGCAAGAGATTGTGCTGCAAGTATTGCGTGAGCAAGAGCTAGAACGCCGTGAAAAGGAAGTGCGGCAAAAGAATTTTTGCCCGCATTGCGGAGAGCCGTTAGAGTAAAGCTGGCATTTAAGCATTTTTCTTAAAGATGATTCTTAAAGGTCGTTCTTAAGAGCAGTTTTTAAAGGAAGCTCTTAAATCAAAAGTTTTTAGTGTAAAAAAGGGTGAGACGTTATTAAATAGCGTCTCACCCTTTTTGCTTTATAAGCAAAAACCAATCTTAGCTTTCTACATCAATGTTAAATTCCTTGCGGAACAGGCAGGGCGCGTGCCAATTCATGCGCCACTTCTTGTGCCGCTGTCGATAAATCTGTCGCTGGCAGTGGCAGATTTTGTAAAGTCAGATGCCAATCGTCCACCTCTCGGCGCAAGTGTGCCACCCAAAGTGTAATGCAGTCACGCGGTAGCTGCTTTAAATTAACTTCAAAAGAGCGATTACCTTCATCATCGCTTAAATGAATCTCCCCTTTTTTGACTCTGCTAAAAGGCTGCCCATGATAAGAATTGGCAATCAAAGCGATATGCGTGATGTGCGCGGGGATTTTATCCAAATAAAGCCGGATTTGCTCTTGGTCAAGCGGCGCAAGATACATGGCTTGCTCACCGCGGTCTTTGCCATTGAGGCTATCGCCTTGATGTTTGACAGATTCGGCTTTATCACGTAACTGCTTAAACCAAACAATATCGCTGATGGTACAGTTGTCGTCATACAGCACGCAGGCCAAATCGATATCAATCGCGCCTTCATTTTTCTTAAAGCGCTTCTTTAAATTTTTAAATAAGCCTTTTTGCTCAATCTTGGTAAATTCATAATTTAGCGCAAAAAACAACGTCCCCGCATCTAAACCCAGCCCTCTTAAACTGTCTGAAAGTAGTGGTGATGGGATAGTGGTCGACATAATATTCCTTTTGGATTTTAATTTTTTCAATGTTTATTTTAAATAGTATAAGCGTTGGTGCATTTGAGTATGGCTATTAGATTTTTATCATCATTAATAATGAGCTGTTTTTCTTTATTGTCGCTATTCATCATTTATTGGTTTGTCTAATACGGCTTGATACAGTAGCGCGGGTTTGGCGTCTAATAAACCGCTACCAAAGCCACGTAACCACCAAACCAGCTGCGAGGTTAAGTTAACGGTCGCTTGTATGGTTAGGGTTTCATCACTATTGATGTTAACGGTTTGGTCGTCACTAAGCTTACTTTCCGTTAAGCTTTTGCCCGCTTGTTTGGTAAATTGTAGCTCAACCGCAGTATGTTTGCCATGATCAGGTAACTGGCTAAATAAAGGATGGCTAAAGCCCATGCCGCCTGCATCTAAATAGGTATCTAGTTGGAAATTGTCTGGGGTTTTAGCCGCGCTTTCTAATATCTCAACGCTGGTAAAGCGATGCAAAGCAAAGGTACGAATAATCACTTCTGGATCATCAGTGCGCGTTGCCAATAGGTAAATAATTACCCCACGCTGGACGATAGCAATAGGGTTTAAGGTATATTCGCTGGCTTGTGATTTATCACTGCGGGTATAGCTGGCTTGTATTTGTAATTGATAAAATAAGGCATGATAAATGTTGTCTTTGCTTTCTAAATCAATATGCGGTGCAATTAAAGGCTGAGTTGCAGGCTCGATACGCACTCTGTCAATCCAGGAATGGGTGACTTTACTGTTTTTGAGCTGCCTGCGTGCCAAGTCAAACCACGGAAATAGCTCATCTAAAATAACCGGCGGTAGCAGCTGGCTTAGATTGGCTTCGACCATATTAAAGGCAACCGCTTGTGATAAGTTCATATGTGGTAAGCTTTGCAGCGGCGCATCATCTTTCCAGCGCCAGCCTTGTGGATTGGCATTGTTTTTTTCGATAGGAAAGCGTTTGGCAAGAGCATTTAAATCGCGTTGCACCGTACGCAAACTGATATCAAAGCCTGCCAATATAAGCTGCTCGTAAACATGGGTTGTACCTACCCAGCGATTGCGCTGCAATTGCGACAACACTTGCCATTGTCGCGCTGTCGTCGCTGCTCCATGACGATTATCTGCTGTTTCCTCAGACGCTTTATTATCTGCAGTAATTTCTTCATTTTGCTCAGCAACTTCTTTAGTCACTAGCGCAGTTGCTGATTTATCAACAGCTGCTTGAGCTTGAATACTATCGGCGTCAGTAGAATGTGCAGTCATTAAAGATAACCTTTATTCAGTCACGGGTTTGGTTGCTAGCTGTTTATTAGCATTTTATTAATTAACATAGCGAATCATAAAAAGCCAATCATCGCAGAAAAGCATGACAACGTCTAGCGATGCACTTCTGTATTTGCCTCTATATTTGCATCTGGGTTTACGTCTAGGCTTGTATCTATGTCACCTTTCTCTTTCTTGGCTTTTTTTTGTTTATCTTGTTTTTTCTGACGTTTGGCTTGGCGCTTTTTCTTGGCTTTCTTTTTCGACTTTTTATCATCGACTTCGTCATCAGTATTCTGATTTTCATCCCAAAGCATCAAACGGCTTAGTACTTTGCCAAATAAGGTCTCTTTACGGTAGCGACCTTTTTTATTCATGGTATCGACAGGTAAGCCGGTCATTAAGGTCAAGGCTTCACTTAATGTATGTACGCCATAAATATGAAATTGCCCTGCTTGAACGGCGGCAATGATGTCGTCACGTAGCATTAATTGTTTGACGTTGGCCATTGGGATAACCACGCCTTGTTGTCCCGTCAGCTCTTGCTCGCGGCAAGCGTCAAAGAAACCAGCGATTTTAGAATTGATACCGCCAACTGCTTGGACTTCGCCTAACTGATTCATCGAGCCGGTAATCGCAAAAGATTGATTGATAGGAACGTTTGCTAGGGCGGAGAGTAGCGCACAGCCTTCACTTACCGTCGCACTATCACCATCGATATGGGCGTAACTTTGCTCAAAAGCGAGTGAGGCACTAAAGTTTAGCGCATGATGCTGACTAAATAAGGCGCGCAAATAGCTGGTCATAATCAGCATGCCTTTGGCGTGTAAGCTACCGCCCAAATCCACATCGCGCTCGATATCGAGGATTTCGCCAGCGCCAATATTTGGCTGAATGACTGCGGTCAGACGAGCGGGCATACCAAACTCGCTATCGGCGTAACTGACGACGGTGAGCGCATTTACTTGCCCGACAGCATCGCCTTGGGTCTGAATAAGCTGCTGGCCATTTTTTAACTCATCCCAATAAAGGTCGCGCAAATATCCTGAGCGCTCATCCATATCGTCAATAGCGTGGGTGACGTGAATGGCGCTAACAATATTTTTACCGCTCAAACGTGCATGGCGGTTAGATTCATGTAAGAGCTTAATCAATAAGTCACTATGCAAACTCAAGCGGTCTTGGTCTTCGGCTTGTAAGCTTAAATGCTCAAGTAAGGCAGCTTGGGCGCTACTATCAAAAGGATAAAGGTTGGCATAATCAATGATGTCTGCCATTTTTGCTACCAATGCCAATTCGTGCTCAGGGCTGCGAGTTACATCGTCGTGAAAATCGGCACGTACTTTAAATACTGCATCAAACTCCGGCTCCAGCTCTAGTAGTTCGTAATATAAATCTGCTTCGCCAAGCAAGATGACTTTGATATCAAGGTCAATGGGTGCGGGCGCGAGCGATAAGCTACCCGTTAAGGTCAGCATCTGCTCAAGGCTTGAGAGCTTGATTTTTCGAGATTGCAGGGCGCGCTTAAGACCTTGCCATGCGTAAGGATGCTCAAGCAGGTGACTGGCTTCTAATAACAGATAGCCGCCATTGGCACGGTGCAGGGCGCCTGCTCGAATCATACTGACATCGGTGGTTACTGTGCCCAATTGGGTGATTTGCTCGACATGACCCAATAGGTTTAAATGCGTCGGTAAGTCTTCAAAGATAACAGGTGCGCCACTATCGGGCGCGTGACTGACAATGACGTTGACTGCATAGCGGCTCGGCGTTGTGGCAAGCACTGCCGTCACAAACTCCTCATCATCGCCATTGACGATACGCTCGACATGCGTAACCATATCGGCAAATACGGTTTTTAAATACTCGACAACCAATGGATGATCAGTAAACTGCTCATAAATAGGCGCAAATAAAGGCTGTAGCGCTCGGCGTGCAATATTGCGATGCAGCGCTTCAATGGCATCATTGGCTTCGTCTTCTAATTGCTCTAAGGCGATGGTCAGCTGACTTAGGCGCTTTTGCATATGGTTTTTTTGTGCAAAATTATTCAGCTCAGCTTCATATTCGCTCTTGCCGTAGTCGTGGTTAGCATCTTTGCTAACGCTATCATCAGCACTAGAAATACTGGAACTAGAAATATTGTCATTAGGAATATTGTCATTAGGAATATTGGCTCTTTGACTTTCCTCTTTTATTGACTTATTTTTCTGGCTATTAGAGATTTTGTCATCTTTAACTTCACTATTGCTCTCTTCTTTTGGTAGCTGGCTAGGATGTACAAATACGGCTTTATTATCAAATGCGCGAAACGTTAGTGCTAAATCGTATTGTTTGCCTTCGGTATTTAGGTCGTCGTAAGCCTGACTTTCTTTTTGATGGGTATCATTTTTGATGGCTTCGATTTTGCTTTGATACTGGTCGCTACGAAAGCGTTGGCTAAGTCGTTTTTTGGCTTGCTGCCATAATTGATTGACCTGCTGTTGTAGTATGGTCGCCTGCCCAGAAGGTAGACGTAATGCTTGCGGTGTACGTGGATCGGCAAAATTATACACATAAACCCAATCATCGGGCGTTGGTGCGTCAGCGGCAATTCGTTGCAATAAACGACTGATAACGGTGCGTTTACCTAAGCCATTTTCTCCAGCGGCAAATACGTGATAGCCACTGGCATGAATATCCAGTGCTGTATGCAACGCTTTAAGGGCGCGCTGTTGTCCAAAGCCGACATCTAAATCGGGGGCAGTGCGGGTATCGCTCGGTAGCTCATTCGTATCAGTATAACGCTTAAGTTGCTCGGCACTGATAAGGCAGCGCTCATTAACATCGATAAATACCGGATGAGGCGTGTTAGGCACATCTACTGTGCTATCTGGCTGAGCTTTTTCCGACGGCTTTTTGCGTGCCAGCTCTTTTTTGGCTAGCTTTGTTTTAGATGGCCTTTTTTTAGGCAGATTCGTTGCTAATGGCTTTGTCTCTGCTGTTTTATTGACAGGGCTTACCATAGGATTGGTATCTTTTGGGTCTTTATTCATAGGTGTGTTTTGCGGTTTGGTCATAGTTATATAGTAAGTCGTTTTAAGAGGGCGGAATGATTATTGAGCTTTTGCTGTTTGAGCGCTAAGTGTAAGAATGTGCTTCTAACAATCAATCATTTTTAATAATGAATCTTTTTAATAATGTATCAGGACATCTTACAAGATATAGGCGCGTTTTAGATAAGACATTAGGCGCAGTTTTGTATCATAGAGAGATGGGTATTTTTACTAATTAGGTTGAGATAATATTCATTTTGCTACGTTAAATTGCTGACGGTCCAAGAAGATAAGCCTTCAATATAGGCGTAGATAGTATAAGATGGCGTACATTGGCGCAATCTGCAACTATTCAATGGGCAGCCTGCATGATAAAATAGACGGTTCACATGTCAAAACTGGATAACCCGTATGTCAGATTCTACTAAAACCTCTTCATCATCTGCTAGCACGGGTAAAATTCATATTGACCCGACAGGTTTTGTAAAGCTCGGTGCGCAATTGCCAACACTTGCAAATATCTTAGCCCAATCAATAGATGAGCTGGGTCTTGCATTAAGCGCGACGCAGCAGCGCACGTTATTATTGTATTTAGACCAGCTTTTATTATGGAATAAAGCGTATAATCTGACCGCTATTACCGATCCAATCGAAGCGCTTATTAAACATATCATCGATTGTTTGGCTATTATAACGCATTTACCGTCAGGGTCGCTGCTAGATATTGGCACGGGAGCGGGCTTGCCAGCGGTGATTATCGCTATCTGTCAGCCTGAGCGCCAATGTACCGCCCTTGATAGCAATCAGAAAAAAATTCGTTTTATTAAGCAAATCAGTAGCGAGCTTGGTTTGAGTAACATGCACCCAATCGCCTCGCGTATTGAAGCGCATGAAGCCAGCTATGAGGTGGTAACATCGAGAGCCTTTGCCAGTCTGATTGATTTTGTCGAAGTGGCTCAGCCGCGCTTAGCAGATAATGGTTATTTATGCGCGATGAAGGGTAAAGCCCCGAGCGATGAAGAGTTGCAAGCGCTAAATGACGCTTGGCAGATAAAGACGATTCCGTTAAATGTGCCGCGTTTACAAGATAGTCGTCATTTAATTGAATTATCTTATAAAAATGTCTAAGCTATGAGCACGTAACGCGCTATAAGGCAACAATTGTTCTATAGTGATGAGTAAGTGGTCTTCTCATTTATACGCAGGTGTTTAAACATCCTTATAGGTAAGCATCAGGTATTTGAGTAATATAATAAGCATGAGCAGCAAAAATGCTTCAGTAAAAATCAGTAACAGATCCTAATTAAATTGAGTGAGTGTATGGAAATCATAGCAATTGCGAATCAAAAAGGCGGCGTGGGTAAAACCACGACGGCAGTGAATTTGACCGCCAGCTTAGCGGCCAAGCGCAAGCACGTACTGCTGATTGACTTAGACCCACAGGGTAATGCCACCAGTGGCACGGGCGTGGATAAGAACCAATTAGAGCTAACCATCGCTGATGTACTGCTCGATGGTGTGTCGCTGTCTGAGGCGATTGTGAATAGTCCAGCTGGCTTTGATGTCATCGGTGCCAATCGTGATTTGGCGGGTATGGACATCACTTTAATGAGTAAGACCAACAGCCATGAGTTGTTTAAAACGGCGATGGCGCAGTTGGTCAACGATCAAATCGCGGCCGAAAAACCTGCTTATGATTATGTGATTATCGATTGTGCACCGAGCTTAAACTTGCTGACGATTAATGCCTTGGTTGCCACCGACAGCGTTATTATTCCGATGCAGTGTGAATATTATGCGCTAGAAGGCTTGGCGGACTTGTCACAGACAATTGAGCGTCTCACTGAACTTAACCCTAAGCTCTATATTCGCGGCGTGGTCAGAACCTTGTTTGATGCGCGTAATACTTTAGCGCGTGATGTGTCTGCTGAATTAGAGGCGCACTTTGGCGAGATTATGTATAAAACTCATATTCCAAGAAATATTCGTCTAGCAGAAGCGCCGGCACACGGTTTACCAGTTATCGCGTACGAGAGATGGTCAAAAGGTGCGCGCGCGTATCAAAAGCTGGCCGCTGAAGTGATGAAGCAAAGTGAATAATCATAAGTTACTAGTCATAAGCTGCTAGTCATCAATTAGCTTGTTTAGTGTAAACATTAAAAACAGCAAATTATATTTATCAGTAAGCCGGCAGTAGTAAGCATTGGGCTTTTTATTTTAGCGTTAGAGGATAGGTAATCATGGCAAAGAAAAGAGGGTTGGCTGCCAATAGAGGCTTAGATGCCTTATTAGGGTCAATCAAAAAAGAAAAACAAATTGCCGCCTCTGCCTTACAAGATGATACGGTGGTGCGCGAGCCTACTGTGTCAGCTGCAATGCTAGAAACTGACATATCAGAAGCTAAAAAACAAGAGCAGGATGCCCGCGTGGCAGGCAAAGCTGCTGATACGAAAGTGACTAAAAAGCCTTCTGCCTCACCAGTGACAGAGCAATCTACTGACAGTCAAAATCGTAAAGCGCGGATGATTAAGAAAAGCCCTGCTAATAAAACCCGTACCAATGCGATAGACAATAGCGCCTCTGAAGACCAGATAAGCTTGGTGCAAATCGATGTCACGCGTCTGCAAGCAGGTAAGTATCAACCGCGCCGTGATATGAGTGAAACGGCGCTGGCAGAATTGGCTTCTTCTATTGAACAACATGGCGTCATGCAACCGATTGTTATTCGTCCATTATTGGCGAATGAAGACAAGAGCGAGGCCTTGGTTACGCATGAAATTATCGCCGGTGAGCGCCGCTGGCGTGCGGCAAAAATGGCGGGTAAATCGGTTATACCAGCGATTGAGCGCGCGTTATCCGATGAGCTGGCAATTGCGCTGGCCTTGATTGAAAATATCCAGCGTGAAGACTTATCGGTGATTGAGCAGGCGGCTGCCCTGCAGCGTTTCCATACAGAGTTTGGTATGAGTCATGCCATGATTGCCGAAGTCGTTGGGAAGGCACGTACCACGGTTTCAAACTTGCTACGTCTCAATCAGCTCCATGATACGGTCAAAGACCATTTGGCAAACAGTGCTTTAGATATGGGGCATGCCCGTACATTGTTAGCATTATCATCAGAACAGCAGCCTATCATTGCGCAAAAAATTATCGATGCTGGTATGACGGTGCGCGAAGCTGAAAAGTTAGTCAAATCCATTTTACAACCAGCGCCAAAAGCCAGTCGTCCTGAGCAAGTACAGTCTCGCGATGTTGAGCGCTTAACCCAGCGTTTAACCGATATGTTAGGCGCGGAAGTAAAGCTCAAACACAAAAAAGACGGGCAGGGTAGTGTTGAGATATTCTTCCATAGCCAAGATCAGTTAGCGGCCTTAATTAAGCATATAGAAGCGCAAGCTTAAGGTTTTTAATAAGCTTGAGCTAATTATACAAATATATAATCATCTTTTAATAATTAATAAAAACATAGAAGAGAGTCCGTATGTGGGAGCTGGTAAAAGCAGGTGGTTGGCTGATGACACCTATCGTGGTGTGCTCAATATTGGCATTGGTTATTATTATCGAGCGTAGTCATACTTTACAATTTAATAAGATTGCGCCCAATAGATTGCGCGAACAGCTGATAACCCGCCTACGTGAAAACGGTGATATTGGTCGTACGCAGTTGATGAATGTCAAAGAAAAAACCCCTTTGGGTGATATTCTAGCGACCGGTCTGCTTTACCGCCAGTACGGCTTAGACTCGATGACGATGCATATGGAAAACCGCGCAAGTGTGCAGGTGCATCAGCTAGAGAAAAATATCAATATGCTTGGCACCATTGGGGCGATTGCGCCATTGCTTGGTTTGTTGGGTACGGTATTAGGTATTATCTCATCGTTTTTGGCGATTACGGATGGCGCGATGCAAGACCCAACGATGTTGGCGGCTGGCGTGTCACAGGCTTTGATTACCACTGCTGCTGGTATGATTGTGGCTATTCCAGCTTTGGTTGCTTATCGTTATTTTCAGCGCCGTATTATCGATATCAATGCGCAGTTTGAAACGCAAGCGGGACTGATGATTCAAGAGTTATATGACTATCAATTGTTAGATAATATCAACAGTTCCGCTATGTCTCAGTTGACGACTCATGCAGCAGTAGATGATAAATCGAGTCATGTAAGTAATGAGCTTTCGATTGACACCTCAGATTTAAATCATACGGCGGCAGCGACTTAATTCTATTGTTTATATTATGGTAATTAATGATAAAAATAATAGTATGAAGCACTGCTTATTAAATATATACCTTTAAGCACATTAAAGAGACTGACATGCGCTTTAGAAAACCGACCGTTGAGCCGCTTGAAATCAATCTCACGCCAATGATTGATTGCTTATTATTTTTAATTGTATTTTTACTTTTGGCGACCTCGTTTAATCATTTCAGTCGTTTAAATATCATTCTTCCCGAAGCTGAAGGTGTGGCGCTGACAGAAGAGAAAAACAGTATTGAAGTTGCCGTGCAAGAAGATGGCAGTTATCTAGTTAACGGAATTACCCTTGCCAGTAGCAACGAGGCTGAATTGACCAGCATGCTACAGCAAGAGGCGGGAAGTAATCGTGATATGCTATTTGTGATTGCTGCCGATGCGAATACCACGCATCAATCTGTAGTACGAGTCATGGATATCGCTGGTAAATTGGGTTTTTTAAATTTAAATATCAGTACGGTTGTACCACTTGGTCAGCCTTTACCGCAATCATCTCCACAATAATTTTTATGATATTTGATAAGGTGGTAAAGCGTGTTAAGCATTACCACTATTATTCTAAAAGCATTTAATGCTTTATCTTATAACCAAGCGCTACTGCTGCATCCGTGTCATTTATTCCTTCTTTATACCTAAATCGAGGCTTTTATGAGCCAAGCTAATCAACCTGACTCTAAAAAAAATTCTGCTAAAAAGCTATCAGCCGCGCCTTCAAATACGCCTAAGCATAAGACTTTATTGCGTCTACTAAGCTACCTTAAACCGTATTGGTGGGCGCTAATATTAGTCATAATAGGCTTTGCAATTAATGCGGCAACAGAGATTTGGATTGCCAAATTGCTGCAATATATCACTGATGCCATCAATCAAAACGATCGAAGTAAGCAAGCTTGGTTTCCAGCCCTGATTATTATGTTGTTCTTTGTCCGTGGTGTGGGAAGCTTCTTGGGTAATTATTACTCAGCATTAGTATCGCGTAATCTTGTGTATGAGATACGAGTAGAGGTGTTTAATAAGCTACTGCGTTTGCCAAGCTCATTTTATTTGGCTAATTCTTCTGGTACTATTTCTTCCAAACTCATTTTTGACGTAGAGCAGGTGACCGCAGCCAGTACAGATTCTATGAAGACCTTGGTGCGTGATGGTTTGACAGTTGTAGCCTTGATAGGTTTTTTACTTTATACCAACTGGCGCTTAACCCTAATCCTATTTTTGGTGCTACCACCAATCTTATGGTTGGTTAATTTTGCCTCTAAACGCTATATGAAACTCTCCAAAGGTATTCAAGAAACCATGGGCGGTGTCAGTCATATAACAAATGAGGTCGTTGGTGGCTATCACGTGGTTAAAAACTATGGTGGTCAAGCTTATGAGTCACAACGGTTTGATGAGGTATCAAAAAAGAATCTGCGTCAAGGTATGAAAATAGTTGTTACTAATAGTATCAATACCCCTGCCGTACAGCTATTAATGGCAATGGCAATGGCTGTCGTTGTATGGCTCGCGCTACGACCATCGGTGATAGATAGCATCACGGCAGGTGAGTTTATCTCATACATTGCAGCGGCAGGTTTGTTAAGTAAGCCCGTGCGCTCACTCACTGACGTTAATCAAAAGCTACAACGCGGTCTTGCCGCGGGTGAGTCTATATTCGAATTGCTGGATGAGCCTGAAGAAAACGATACGGGTATCCTTGAACCTTTATTAACAGGCAGTATTCAGCTAAGTGAAGTTAGCTTGGTATACCCGGATTCAACTGTAGCACTACGTGACTTTAATTTGGACGTGCATGCAGGTGAAACAGTGGCATTGGTGGGACGTAGTGGCGCTGGTAAATCTTCTTTAGTCAACTTGCTTACCCGTACCTTAAATACTTCTTCTGGGCAAATTACCCTTGATGGTATGCCGATTGAAGATATAAAGCTTGAGAGCTTACGAGCACAGATTGCCATGGTCAATCAACAAGTGGTGCTGTTTAATACCACAGTGTTTAATAATATTGCCTATGGCAGTCTGGCGGATAAAACCCAAGCTGAGGTTGAGCAAGCAGCAAAAGAAGCTTTCGCCCACGACTTTATTATGAAAATGCCAAATGGTTATCAAAGTGAAGTTGGTGCTGAAGGTTTGCAGCTGTCTGGTGGTCAACGCCAGCGTATCTCTATTGCTCGAGCATTACTAAAAGATGCGCCGATTTTGATTTTAGATGAAGCCACCAGTGCTTTAGATAATGAGTCAGAATACTACATTCAAAAAGCGCTAGATAATATTATGAAAGACCGCACGACGCTAGTGATCGCGCATCGTTTAACGACGATTGAGTCCGCTGACCGTATTGCTGTACTAGATGGTGGTCAGATTGTTGAGCTAGGTACGCATGCTGAGCTGATGCAATTGCAGGGTCATTATGCGCAAATGTATGCGCGTGACTTTGAGTAAATGTACTGAATAAATTTGCTGTATAAATAGGATAAGTAACAAATCATCATGAGTATTGAAACCACAATGACGCGTGCATGGCAACGTCAGGCCGCTTGGCTCTGGCTACTATTGCCTGTTAGCGGGTTGTATGGATTCATTACGATGCTACGTCGGCAGGCTTATAAAACAGGTCTGCTTTCAAGTTATCGTGCGCCTATTCCAGTAATGGTTATCGGTAATATTACGGTAGGTGGCAGCGGTAAGACACCGTTAATTATTGAATTAGTCACTCATCTACAAAAGCAAGGCTTAAAGGTGGGTGTTATCAGCCGTGGTTATGGGGGTGATAGCAGCCAGATGCCAGCTTTGGTGCATGCTGATAGTTTGCCAAGCATCGTAGGTGATGAGCCCTCTTTAATCGTCAATATGACAGGCACTGCTATGGCAGTATGCCCCAATCGTAAACAAGCGATTACAACCTTATTAAACGCTTACCCTGATTTACAACTGATTATTGCTGATGATGGCTTGCAGCATTATGCGCTGCAACGTGATATCGAATGGATAGTGGTTGATGCGTCACGCGGCTTTGGTAATCAGCAGCTGCTACCAACCGGTTTTTTACGTGAACCCATGTCACGCTTACAAGGCGCAAATGTGGTTTATCATGAAAAAGCAGAAATGATAGGGATTTATAATAATAAAGCCAAACCTAATCGTTTAACCATGCATCTACAAGCTGATAAATTGCAGCTTTTATGGTCTTCTGCTGCTGAGATAAATAGCTCAAATGTCACAGCAGAAAAAATGCCTATGCCACCTATGCCAAACAGTCGGGTACATGCGGTAAGCGGTATCGGCTATCCACAGCGTTTTTTTGATACCTTAATATCGCTTGGTTTCGATGTCATTGGCCATGCTTATCCGGATCATTATGATTTTAGTTTGCATGAGCTTTTACAACATACCGAGCAGCCTATCATTGTGACTAGCAAAGACGCGGTTAAAATCAGGGCGCTGCTATTGGATGCGATTAGTCGCCAACCACTTAGCAAAGAGTATCAAGAGCTTGTCAGTCGCCTATGGGTATTGCCAGTGACTGCGGTGTTATCGGACAGTTGTTATGAGAGCTTACAGCAGCAATTAAAAGCTTTAAATATTGATATCAATAATGGCTAGAATTCTAAAAGCTTAGATAATTTTTATAGGAATAAATCATGTCGTCAGTCTTAGCCTCAGCCGAAACTATGCCAACAGCAGCAACAACTGAAGTAACGCTAGCCAAAACGCATATTGTTATTCCTGCGCGCTTTAAAAGTACCCGTTTACCTGGCAAGCCATTATTAACTATCCATGGCAAACCGATGATACTGTGGGTAGCTGAAAAGGCACAGTTGGCTGATTTTGCTGATGATATGTGTATTGCCACGGATGACGAAGCAATTGCCAAAGTTTGTAGAAAAGCAGGCTTTGACGTGGTGATGACCAGTAGCGCGCACGCGTCAGGAACTGACCGCTTGGCTGAGGTCGCGACTATTAAAGGCTGGGCTGAGCATGATATCGTGGTCAATATGCAAGGTGATGAGCCTTTAGTACCGCCGTTATTATTAGAGCAAGTTAAAGCACTGTTGGTACAAGATGCCGAGAGTGTGATGGCGACTTTATGCGAACCTATCGAAGACTACGAGACGTTTATGCGCCCATCGGTCGTTAAAGTCGTCAGTCAGACCTCGAACCATCGACAGCGCGCACTGTATTTTAGCCGTGCGCCGATTCCGTGTGACCGTGATGCAGTATTGGCAAAGGACAGCGCTACACAGCAGCAATCGCCAAAAAATGCTTATCGCCACTTAGGGTTATACGCTTACCGCGTCAGCTTGTTACAGCAGTTTGTACACTGGCCGCAAACGCCACTCGAAACACTGGAAAGCTTAGAGCAGTTACGCGTATTAGAAAATGGTGGCCATATTGCTATTGCCCCAGCCGCCTGTCATCTGCCAGCAGGCGTCGATACCCAAGAAGATTTGGACCGTCTAAATGCCATGAGTTTAATAGATTTTCAAAACTGCTAATGTAGATAATTAATAATAGCCTAAGTAAAAAACCAATATTTTTGATTAAAAATAATTGGTTTATTCGGTCTTTAAAGGTTTTAAGTGTATTAGCAGATTGATCATATTAAAGGTGTTCAGTGTGTTAAAGGTAGTGAACGCATTAAAAGCATTGAGCGATGACCATAAGTGAGATAACTGAAATGACCAGCACAGTGCCTTTGAGCGATAGTATTTATTTTGCACCGTTACTACCGTGGCAAAATGAGTTATGGTCGCAGCTGACAAAGCGGGTGTTAATGCCGCAGCAATCCTTACCCCATGCACTTTTAGCGGCTGGGATGCAAGGGATGGGTAAGCGTGCTTTTGTCTGGCGCTTGGTGGCATGGTTATTATGCCGTGAGCGCGATAGCCATCCGCTCGGCGCTTGCGGCGTTTGTGAGAGCTGTCAATGGCTTAGATCAGGGACGCATCCAAGCTTACAAGTCTTACCAATGATTAGTATGCCAGTCAGTGCCGATAATGCCCATGCTAAAGAAGCAGCAACTAGCACCGCAAAAGACAAAAAATCTGCCAAAGCTGCTAGTAACGCCGCGTTAAAAATAAAAGTCGATGATATTCGTGCTCTACAGCCGTTTATTTATCAAGGCGGGCAGGGCATGCGGATTTGTGTGCTAGATTATGCAGAGCAAATGACCATTGCTGCGGCTAATGCGCTGCTTAAAACCTTGGAAGAGCCGCAAGCGCAAGTGCATTTATTCCTCATCAGTGATGCTCCGGCGCAGTTACTGCCAACCATTAAGAGCCGCGTTCAGCAGCTGGCATTGCAAACGATTGATCCTGCTGTTTCAGTCGATTATGTCACTCATGCTTTAGGCAGTACGGTCAACCGTGAGGCGGTCGGCACGGCGGCCATTGAGCAGCTGATACAGTTGGCAAATGGCGCGCCTTTAGCAGCGGTGGCCCTTGCACAAGCGCCTTGGTATAGCAAGCGCGCGTTATGGCTGACAACGTGGCAAGCGTTACGTAGCGGTAAACGCAGTAGCATTGCGGCAAGCGATTATTGGCAAACCCAGCTGAGTATAAGCGAGTTTATTCAATTGTCGGAGCTAATGCTGGTCGATATGCGCCGTGTATGTTTGGGTCTCGATGCGCTGCAAAAGGATGTTGATTTATCCGCCTCTTTAAGCAATTATAAACCTGCTGAAAGTAGCTTTGAGGCATTTATAAACAGTCTGCAACAAACAAAAATCGCCCTACAACAAAATGTGCAAGAAAAATTCGCTTATGATAAGCTGATGCAAGAATTGGCGTATTTATAAATCAAAATAAAGTAAACCTCACTCATAAAGGAAGCTAACTATGGCAATGCCAGGACGTGGCGGGATTTTAACCTGTCATATTGAAGATATGGAAACGTTATACGCAAGCTATTTATCCTTTGTGACCAATGGCGCGTTGTTTGTGCCGTCTGATAGAATACAAAAACTGGGCGATGAGGTGTTTATTGCCGTGACTTTGCCCAATTCTAGCGAACGCTTGCCTATGAACGGTAAGGTGGTTTGGATTAATTCTAAAAGCCAAAGTGGCCGTCCAGCAGGTTTTGCGGTGCAGATAGGTACAGATATCGCTGGGCTAAGAATTAAAAATGAGGTCGAGCGTTTATTGGCCGGTAAGATTGATAGTTTACAGTCGACTTATACCATGTAGTGTTTTTACAGATCAGCAATCGTATTCGCTATGATTATTATAAATACTAGCGAAATAATATAAAAAAAGCAGCCTTATAAATATATAAGGCTGCTTTTTCATGCGTCATATTTTATTAAATAATACGTGCATAAATTTGTTTATTTAATAACGTGGTGGCACATACATATCATCAGGAATCGGTTCGCGGTAGTATTCGTCATCGCGCTTGCGTTCAGGCAGCTCGACCTCATCACGCGGTACTTCTTTATACGGGATTTGCTCTAGTAAATGGGCAATACAGTTTAGCCGTGCGCGTTTTTTATTATTGCCTTCGACCACCCACCATGGCGCTTCAGGAATATGCGTGCGCTCAAACATGGTCTCTTTAGCCTTGGTATAATCCTCCCAGCGGCGGCGTGATTGCAAATCCATCGCCGACAGTTTCCACTGTTTAAGAGGGTCATGAATCCGGCTCATAAAACGTGAATGTTGCTCATCATCGGTAATCGAAAACCAATATTTGACCAAGCGAATACCTGAACGTACCAGCATGCGCTCAAATTCAGGTACCGATTGGAAAAACTCTTCGTACTGGGCATCGGTACAAAATCCCATGACGCGCTCGACGCCCACACGGTTATACCAGCTGCGATCAAATAAGACAATTTCACCAGCAGCAGGGAGATGCGCCACATAGCGTTGGAAATACCACTGCGATTGTTCACGTTCTGTTGGAGCCGGTAGGGCAGCCACTCGGCAAACACGTGGGTTTAAGCGCTGAGTAATGCGCTTGATAGCGCCGCCTTTACCAGCAGAATCACGTCCTTCAAATATCACGACGATACGCTCACCATATTCAACCACCCAATCTTGCAGCTTAATAAGCTCTCGTTGCAGGCGCAATAACTCTTGAAAATAGGTACGGCGATCAAGCTTTTCTTGCTCACTCATCTCGCGCCCATCAAAACGAAAGTCGCGCACGTAATCGTCTATCTCATTTTCAAGCTCTTCATCATAGCTATCTATTAAGTCTTGATGCATTTTTCGGCGCAGCTCATCGCCAAACACCTCTTTATCCATTCGGGTAATGAAGCTGCCTTGTTCAAGCGCTGATAGCTCACGCCGCTTGGTCGTGGTTAAGGTTTGCCGATCAATCGACGAGGGATCCTTGCTCATAGTAAGCTCCTAATACCTATTTTTATGACTGCCTTTTATGATGACAGCTCTTTATATGACAAATTTTTATATGAATGCCTTTTATAAAGCTATTTTAACATATCTAATGATGCAGCTATGAGTGAGCAGTGTTCGATTGATTAGACAATTCATTTTCTAATGTTTTTGCGAACAATGGAGTAGTTGATGATTGCATATAATCTCTATTGGTATTATGACTTTAAAAAATTTGATTGAGAGCGGCTTTCAGCGTCTTTTTAGACAAAAAAACACCCTTTAATCAATAGATTAAAGGGTGTTTTAAAAGCTTAACGTTATTGACTGTCTAAGGATATCTTAGAGTAATTATTTCTCTAAGATGCAAGTTACACCTTGACCACCAGCGGCGCAGATAGAGATAAGCGCGCGACCTGAACCTTTTTGATCCAGTAATTTAGCAGCAGTGGCTAGGATACGACCACCGGTTGCAGCAAATGGGTGACCGGCGGCAAGTGATGAACCATTGACGTTTAGCTTGCTACGATCGATAGAACCTAATGGCGCATCAAGACCCAGACGCTCTGAACAGAATTTTTCATCTTCCCAAGCAGCAAGGGTTGATAGTACTTGTGAGGCAAACGCTTCATGGATTTCATAAAAATCAAAGTCTTGCAAGGTCAGACCAGCACGCTCAAGCATACGCGGTACCGCATAAGCTGGCGCCATCAGTAAGCCTTCTTTATCGCCAGATTTACCGATGAAGTCAACAGCAGCGGTTTCTTGATGAACGATATAAGCCAATGGCTTAAGGCCATGTGCTGCCGCCCACTCATCAGTACCTAGTAGTATACAAGAAGCACCATCAGTTAGCGGTGTAGAGTTAGCCGCTGTCATGGTTGGGTTGGCATTCTTTTTGCCAAATACAGGCTTTAATTTAGCTAATTTCTCTAAAGTAGTATCTGGGCGCAAGTTATTGTCGCGCGTCAGACCTTTATATGGGGTAATTAGATCATCAAAGAAACCTTCATCATAAGCGCGCGCTAGGTTTTGATGGCTAGTAAAAGCAAGCTCATCTTGTGCTTCACGGCTGATGTTCCATTCAAGTGTGGTAATCGCTTGATGGTCGCCCATTGATAAACCGGTACGTGGCTCGCCATTTTGCGGGGTATCAAGTAAATCTTTTGGATTTAAACCCATTAGCGCTTTTAGACGTTGTTTGTTGTCTTTAGCAGCGCCCAATTTAATTAACACTTTACGTAAGCCATCGCCAACTGCGATAGGCGCGTCAGAAGTCGTATCAACACCGCCAGTAATGGCCGAATCGATAATACCAAGGGCGATTTTATTGGCAGCAGCAAACGTTGCTTGCAAGCCAGTACCACAAGCTTGTGAGATATCATAGGTTGGGGTATGTGGGTTCAATGCCGTGCTTAGTGTCGCTTCACGCGTTAAGTTGATATCGCGGCTCAGTTTCATGACTGCACCAGCAACCACTTCACCGACTTTTTTGTCTTGTAAGTTAAAACGCTCAACCAAACCATCTAACGCTGCGGTTAACATGTCAGTGTTGCTGACATCTGCATAAGTACCGTTTGAGCGAGCAAAAGGAATACGGTTGCCGCCTAGGATAGCCACACGATGTTGACCTGAGCTAAGCTTGGTTGGGCTGGCTTTTTTAGCAGCAGTAGTGGTTTTGTTAGCGCTAGTCGTATCCGCTTCTTTGGCTTTGTTGTCATCTTTAGCAGCGTTGTCTTTTTTAGAGCTGGCTGTTTTTGTATCAGTAGCTTTAGTGTCGTTAGCTTTAGTATCCGCTTTCTTCGACTCAGTCGCTTTTGAATTAGCAGCTGACTCTTTCGCAGCTGATTCGGTATTTTTTGTATCGCTGGCTTTTACAACGGTGCTTTCAACAACAGGGCTATCAGGGTGATTATTTTTATTACTCATAATATTATCCTTAAAAAGTATGGGTAGAAGAAAAAAGGGAAGAACGTATTAATGAAAAAAAGCAGTAAAAAAGTGCTTAATAAAAGTCTTAAAACGTTAAAAAAAATCGTATACAGATACTATTACTGAATGATTGCTATCTAATGACAGCGATTATATTACATAACAATGGTTAAAATGCAGTGGCTTATCATAAGGCGTTTTTTACGGCCTTACTGTATGCCTTTGGCAAATGATGTGACATTATGTTTAAGCTATCGCAAGGGTTAATAACGTTTCACGTCAGTTAACAACAGCCATTTCGACTGGCTAGTGTTGATTATTTGCATTGCATAACAGAGCTTTTGATAATATATTGTTATCTATAAGTGCGTTTGCCATAACTTATACGTTAGATTTTAGCATAAGTTTGGTGTTTTTGACCCGAGAAAAAGTGGCCATCTTGTATACTGGCTTGTCTACAGATTGTTATAGACATTAGTGGCTTTTGGACTTGTTTCGCATGGAAGTGTATAGTTGAGGCAGTTTTAAGCCCATTTACTAAATGCTAATAATTTTTATCAATGATAGTGCTGGTGAGTCTTTATAATAGGCGCATTGCATTTTTGTTTACTATTATTTACCCGTTAATTTTTATCTTACTCGTTAATTATAGGATTATATTATGTCAGACCGTTATGGTGATTTTGTTCAGTCTTCTATTGGTAAAAAAGTAGCAAAAAACTTAGGCTTGCCTATGCCAGTAGAGCTTGATCGTTTTGATAGTGGCCAGCCTGCGGTACGTGGTAGCGTATTGGTTGGTCGTGCTAATGGTGATAATACCGCCATCAGTGAGTCAGTAGCCCGTATTTTGTCAGAGCTGCATGCTGACGTGTTTGTAAATAGCAGTGATAATGTGAAAGATGCGCTGTCTGATGCCGGCGTTAAAGCCAAGGCCAATACAGGCGGCGATGATAAATTTAAAGTCCTATTATTTGATGCCAGTAATATCAGTAATGCTGATGAGCTAAAGCAAGTGTATGAATTCTTTCATGCTGTTGCGCGCCGCGTCGAGAAATCAGGTCGCGTTATTATTATTGGTCGTCCACCAGAAGACATCACGGATATCGAAGCGGCATTGGCACAACGCGCGCTTGAAGGTTTTGTGAAGTCGGTCGGTAAAGAGTTTAAGCGTGGTATCACAGCCCAGCTTATTTATGTTGCCGAAGGCGCTGAGCAAAACTTAGACTCAACATTACGCTTTTTCACCTCAGCACGTTCAGCCTATGTTTCAGGACAAGTGGTACGTGTCAGTAACAGCGCTAACGTTGACGTTGATTGGGCACAGCCTTTGGGCGGCAAAACCATGCTAGTGACTGGCGCAAGTCGCGGTATTGGTGAAGCAATCGCCCGTGTTTTAGCACGCGAAGGCGCTCACGTTATCTGTCTTGATGTACCACAGCAGCAAGCTGACTTACAAAAAGTGGCAAGCGAAATCAGTGGTTCAGTCCTAACAGTCGACATCACCAGTGAAGATGCGGGCAAAGAAATCGCTGAAGCCGCGCAAAAACGTGGCGGTCTAGATTCAGTGATTCATAATGCTGGTATCACGCGTGATAAAACGCTTGCCAACATGGACGAGCAAAAATGGGATATGGTCATCAATATCAACTTGGGCAGTATTGCCAAGCTAAACCGCTATTTGCTTGATAATGATGTGCTAAAAGAAAATGCGCGTATTGTTTGCGTTTCATCAATCTCAGGTATCGCCGGTAACTTAGGTCAAAGTAACTATGCGACTTCTAAAGCAGGCGTTATTGGTTTAGTCAATGCCACTGCTAAACAGTTAGAAGACAATGCGAAAGGTATGACGATTAACGCTGTTGCCCCAGGATTTATCGAAACGCAAATGACAGAAGCGATTCCATTTGCCATTCGTGAAGCCGGTCGCCGTATGAACTCAATGAGCCAAGGCGGCTTGCCAGTAGACGTAGCTGAAACCATTGCATGGTTTGCTTCACCAGCTTCTGGCGGCCTAAATGGCAACATTGTACGTGTGTGTGGTCAAAGCTTATTAGGTGCTTAGTAAATATAATGCAGGCAAAATTCTGCTTAATAACATAGATGATTAATCTCAATTAAGCTTGCACTAAGTATATGATATCCAGTAAGGTTTTAGATTTACCTCACATATGCTTACGAAAAAATTGCTGATAAATTGTAATAAAGCTGCCCTAGGGTGGCTTTTTTATGATAAAAACACAGTAATAATAACTTGCCCGGTTTGTTAGATGGTTTTTTATGTTGGCGGCGGATTATTACTATAATGATAAATAGCTGGATTGGGTAAAGGGAGTGACCCTCTTTGTTGGGCGAAATTACCTTTTAATCAAAACCTATATTAATCAAAATAAGTGTCAATATTACTTAAAGCAAGTATTAATCAAAGTAAGTATTAGTCAATGCACTTACTAATAAACGAATGCATCGCATTTTACATCTAGCCAGAAAATTTGCTCAAGCCCCACTTAGGATTTATTATGTCAGACAAACATTATGATGCGTTGCCAAAAGCGCATACCACTTATGCTAATATCGTCAAAAGCTTATTGCCTATTGGTAATAGCGGAAAAATCAGTCGCGATCAATTGCCACAAGCGACCTATTATGTAGATGACTTGCACATCGATCAAAGCAATCTTGATGACTATCGTAAGATTTGTGGTTTCGCTGATAATGGCAAAGTGCCTGTGACGTATTTTTCGGTCTTATCACAGACGTTGCAGATGAATATGATGGTCAAAGAGCCGTTTCCATTTGCCATGCTAGGTTTGGTACACGTGGATAATAGCGTCACTCAGTATCGTCCTATCGGTGAGCGTGAAACGGTTGCCATGGCGGTAAAATTTGATAACTTGCGTGATCATGCCCAAGGTCAGCAGTTTGATTTTGTCACCACAGTGAAATCAAATGATGAAGTCATTTGGGAAGGGACCTCTACTTATTTATCACGCGGCAAAAAATCAAGCAGCAAAGATAAAAAAAGCACGCCGCGTCCAGTAACCGTGAAGCCAGCAGTCAATGAAGACGGTGTGCACAGCATCTTTGAAGTACCAGAAGATATCGGTCGTCGTTATGCGTTTGTTTCAGGTGACTTTAACCTTATCCATCTGCACCCGCTATCAGCACGCGCGTTTGGTTTCCCAAAAGCCATTGCTCATGGTATGTGGTCAAAGGCCAAATGTCTGGCTTTGATGGATGAGCTGCCAGATGCTTGTACGGTTGAAGTGTCATTTAAACTGCCTATCTTTTTGCCAGCTGAAGTAGAGCTGATTGCGGAACCAGTCGCACAGCTTAAAAATGCAGAAGATAGCTGTGAGTTTGGCTTATATAGCGCCAAAAACGACAAGCCGCATCTTGCAGGTGTGATTAAATTGCAAGCTGACAACCAGTAAAATAGGCCATATTTTTTAACATTCATATTTCACGAACACCTCACTAATTATGACTTTACATGAAAATGCAATAAGCGCCGCTGAGCCTGATAGTTCAGCTGTGATAGACCAAAGCGCTGCTCATGAGCAAAGCGATACTAACGAACAAAATGCTGCAAGCGCTATAGATAACGGTATCAATTTAGCAGATATATTTGAGCCTTATTTTCGTCCGGAGGCAAACACCATTGTCTGCGGTGCACTCGATGAAGCAAAAGTAGCCGCTTTGGCGGCCGCTGGCGTTGAGTTAGTGATTAACCTGCAGCCTGATGATGAGCTAAGTTTTGATGAACGAGCGGCGGTCGAGGGTGCTGGCATGGCTTATGAGCAGCTACCTATAAGGGGTGCGAACGATTTAAAACAGCTAAAGATATTGGCATTTGATAACATCTTACGTCAGCATCATGGCAAAAAAACCGTTATGCATTGTGGCTCTGGCAATCGTGCTGGCGCAGCAATTGCGCTGCGTGCCGGCTGGTTACGTGGGCGTAAAATGGATACGGCGATGGAACGTGGGCGTAGTCATGGTTTGACGAAGCTTGCAGAAGAGGTTCATAATCGTTTATTAGTGCCACGCTAAGCTATCGTCGATGTCATTTAAACTGATTAGCATCACTCAATAAAAAGGCGACCAATAGGTTGCCTTTTTTACGAGAAAATTTTATCAGCAGGCAGTTTTTTAAGTGTAATAACGGTTTTTTATAACTCAGATTAAAAATAAAGCGAGTAAATAATGATAAAAAATAATGAACAAGCAAATAATAACAACGTCCATGAATCAAGCGCCCCGAATGAAGCGATTAAATCAACTGTCGCCATTAACCTTGATCTTCAGCAACGATTACAACAACTGCTAACGGACTTACAGCTTGATGATGCGCCAGCCGGTGGGGCATTAGTCGTTTGTCAGGCGGGACAATGCATCGCTCAAGCAAGTGTGGGCATGGCACGCGCGGATTTGTCATGGAGTCCTGATACGTTATCGCTTAATTTTTCGACGGGTAAGGGTATTTTGGCGACCTTGGTACATGTATTGGTCTCGCAGCAATTACTTGATTATGACCAACCGATTGCTGATTATTGGCCAGCTTTTGCGGCGCAGGGCAAAGAGCAGATTACGCTGCGTCGCGTGATGTCGCATCAGGGCAATTTATTTTCCATTCAAAGTATCGATGTCGATAATAAAACCGTGCTTGATTGGAATATAATGCTAGAGAAAGTTGCCGCCATGCCGATAACTGCTCCCGAACAGAGTGAGTTATATGATAGCGCTTATAGCGCGCTGGTTTATGGCTGGGTGTTAGGCGGCGTGATAGAAGCCGTTACTGATATGCCATTAGCTGACGCATTGCGCCATTATTTAACCGAACCTCTTGGGATTGCAGATAGCTGTTATTTTGGCGTACCAGAAAACAAGGTAAACGACGTTGCGCATCTAGTTAAGTATTTTGAGACAGCAGAGCAGGTAGCAGAGCAAAAAGACGATTTAGGAACAAACCAAGAAAGCAGTCAACAAAGCGGGCAAGCGCGTCCTCGCCGTAGTAAACCAGTGTTAAGGGCAGACTCTGCCAATACTTTGCATACTTACACCAGTCTACCAAGCTATGCTTGTTGGCAAAAAAGAGCGCTAACCAATCAAACGAGCGCAAATGATGGTAAAAATGAGAGTACAAACGAAAGTACAACGGTAGATGAGCTACCCAGTCTAGATACGGCAAAAATTAATCGTTTATACTTTAATAATAGCCAGCTTAATTTAAAAAATTATAAATCCGCTCTTATGTTAGCCAATAAGCAACCTATTGATTATTATGATAAACGCACATTACAGGCTGTTATCCCTGCTGCCAATGGCGTGGCCTCAGCGCAAGCATTAGCGACTATTTATGCCATGCTAGCCAATGGCGGTATATGGCAGGGGCAGACACTCATTGATGAGCAAACCTTTCAGCAGCTATCAACCCCGCAAGTTACCGGCATGGATGCAGTGATGCCTGCAAAAATGAACTGGCGTTTGGGCTATCATCGCCGTTTTAGTCTTTGTGATAGCAAAGCTGGTGATGATAGGGCGCAAGGCTTTGGTCATATGGGTTATAACGGCTCGGTTGCTTGGTGTGACCCTACGCGGCAACTGTCATTAGCCTTTATCCATAACTTTGACGTAACGATGCTTAATGATGTCCGTCAGTTTGCGCTAACGGAAGCAGTATTGGATTTGGTGGATGCTGACAGATAAGGTTAATTAGCATCATCGGCACTTAATACTAATGCGACTTATTTGGCGTCATTTTAAGCAGCCTTGTCGCACTTAAACCATGGATAAAGATAGAAGTTAAAATCACAATGGAGCACACTATCCAAAGTTTAAGGGCATCTTCATTATTAAAGAATCCTTGATTGAGGGCATAAGATAAATAGTATAAAGTCCCAATACCACGAATACCGAGCGCAGAAATAGCGTATTTTTCGGTACGTGGAAGGTTTAATCCTGATAAAGCGATAAAGCCGCCAATAGGACGAATCAGCAATAAAAAGGTAAAGCTGACAATATAAACGCGCCACGTCAGCTCAACCCCCGCTTGCAAGCCTTGACCTAAGAACATGCCAAAGATAACAAGCACTAAAGACATCAGCAAACCTTCTGATTGCTCAGCAAAATCGTGCAATTTGTGATGATAGCTGTGTTCGCGCTCTGAGCGCCGAAAGGCAAAGGCTGCAACAAATACGGCAATAAACCCATAGCTATGCACGTATTCTGCCAGTCCATAGGCAAGCAATGTGATGGCAATCACCACATACCCTTGGGAAATAGTGGTGTTGTGGCTGTATTTCGAAAACACCAGCTTTGCCAAAACTTTACCAACCACAATGCCAACTATCAGGCCTGCGCCAATTTTCCACAGCACATCATGGGTGAACCAAGACCACAGCATCTCACCCGTGAACTGCTGCCCTCCGCTATAAGCTTCCGCTATCTTAATCGCGAGATAGACAAAAGGAAATGCGAGACCATCATTCAACCCCGCTTCTGAGGTTAAAGTAAAGCGCGGTGCATCTTCGCCGCCGGTGTTAGGCGGGCCTACTTGAATGCTAGAGGCTAATACGGGGTCGGTCGGGGCCAGTACAGCGCCGAGCAAGATGGCAGCGCCGAGCGTCAAACCAAAAGCATAATAGCCTAAGACGGCCATTGCAAAAATACCAATCGGCATGGTGATAAGCAGTAAGCGCACGGTCGGTCGCCATAAGTGCCACGATAGCTCAGTATCAATCTTAATACCCGCACCAACTAATGAAACTAATACCACAATCTCGGTCAGTTTTTCGATAATAAGACCATTATCAATCGGGTTTAAAAAAGATAAACTCGTCCACCAATAACCCATCAGTAAACCAAAGCTCACCTGTAACATGGGTAATGAGATGGGCGTGCGTTTAAAAATAATAGGAAACAGCGCCCCAAATAAAAAGGCAATGCCGCAGACCAATAAGAATAAATTATAATTTTCAATCATAAGTTTGCTGCACGCTGTTTTATAGGATTTAGAGATGCGATATTAGATGGTGTTTATTAGATGGTGTTTATTAGCTCTTAATAATGAGGCTAAACGCTTTTTAATACCGCAAAAAAACGTTATCAGAATGGCGGCTACGTTGTTTTTTGGTGAAAAAAAAGCCTGCATAGCGCAGGCTTTGGATAATTCTATAAGAGTATTGCTTTAAGACTGTAGTTTTAAAAACTTATAAGCAAAGTTTTTTGCTTAACGCTCAACTTGGCTCACATCACGGACGGCACCGGTATCGGCACTGGTCGTCATAGCCGCATAAGCACGTAGGGCAGGAGAGACGTGACGCTCACGACTCACAGGCTTCCATGCATCGCGACCGCGGGCTTCCATGACTTCACGGCGAGCTGCCAACTCTTCATCACTGACCTGCATATTGATAGTACGGTTTGGGATGTCGATATGAATGGTATCGCCTTCTTCTACCAGGCCAATCGCGCCACCTTCAGCCGCTTCAGGGCTGGCGTGACCAATTGATAAACCTGAGGTACCACCAGAGAAACGACCGTCAGTTAACAGCGCACACTCTTTGCCTAAACCTTTAGACTTTAGGTAAGTCGTTGGATACAGCATCTCTTGCATACCTGGGCCACCCTTTGGGCCCTCATAGCGGATGATGACCACATCACCGGCTACGATTTGATCAGCAAGCACAGCTGCTACGGCATCGTCTTGCGATTCAAAAATGCGTGCGCGTCCGGTAAAGACTAAGATGCTTTCATCGACGCCAGCGGTTTTGACCACGCAGCCACGTTCGGCGATGTTGCCGTAGAGTACTGCTAAGCCGCCATCGGTTGAATAGGCATGCTGAGCACTACGAATACAGCCTGACTCGCGGTTGACGTCGAGATTCGGCCATTCTTTTGACTGTGAGAAGGCCTCAGTAGTACGGACGCCACCAGGAGCGGCGATGTAACGTGCACGCGCCTCAAGATTGTCAGGGTTCATGATGTCCCATTTATCGATGGCTTCTTTCATCGTGGCGCTATGAATGGTTGGCAAGTCAGTATGGAGTAAGCCTGCACGATCAAGCTCGGCCAACAGCGCAAATACACCACCAGCACGGTGTACATCTTCCATATGGTATTTTTGCGATGCAGGAGCAACTTTTGCTAGGCAAGGCACACCGCGACTTAAACGATCGATATCATACATTTTAAAATCGACTTCGGCTTCATTGGCGGCTGCTAGCAGATGCAAAATAGTATTGGTTGAGCCGCCCATGGCGATATCTAGAGTCATCGCGTTTTCAAAGGCAGCTTTGGTGGCGATAGAGCGCGGCAATACAGAATCATCATCTTGCTCGTAGCGGCGTTTGGCCAATGACACAATCGTGCGCCCAGCTTCCAAGAATAACTCGCGGCGCAGCGAATGAGTGGCCAGCAGCGAACCATTACCCGGTAATGCCAAACCTAAAGCTTCGGTCAAGCAATTCATAGAGTTAGCAGTAAACATGCCAGAGCACGAACCACAAGTCGGACACGCTGAGCTTTCAATGGCTAAGACGTCTTCATCACTGATGCTATCATCAGCGGCATCCATCATCGCATCGACTAAATCAAGCTTACGAATCGCATTGCCTTTACTGTCAGTGGTATGGACGTCGCTACCGCCATCGTTGTTATGGCTGTGAGCTACAGTGCTGGCAATCACTTTACCTGCTTCCATCGGGCCGCCTGAAATAAACACCACTGGAATATTAAGGCGCATTGCCGCCATTAGCATACCAGGGGTGATTTTGTCACAGTTAGAAATACAAACTAAAGCATCGGCGCAATGCGCATTAACCATATATTCAACCGAATCAGCAATCAAGTCACGACTTGGTAGTGAATACAGCATACCGCTATGACCCATGGCAATACCATCATCGACTGCAATAGTATTAAACTCTTTTGCCACGCCGCCCGCTTTTTCAATCTCACGCGCAACCATTTGCCCCAAGTCTTTTAGATGCACATGACCGGGTACAAACTGCGTAAAGGAGTTGGCAATTGCAATAATTGGTTTGCCAAAGTCGCCATCAGTCATGCCGGTTGCGCGCCATAGGGCACGAGCACCTGCCATATTACGACCGCCAGTAGAAGTTTTTGAGCGATAATCCATGTGATATTCCTTACAAATGAGCGAGATTTATTAACGTGTGCAGCATCCGCTGTCATACTGATAGTGTGCTTTTTATGCAGTGTGAGTACTAGTGAATAATACTAAGTCATTACCATACCATTAGATATGAGTAACTGAAAACAATTAACCCCGAATCATAAAGACTTAAGGGTCAATATTTAGGCAAGACGCTCTAAGATAGCGCTCTCAAACCAAGGCAGCTCGCCTTTATCAGCTTCTAGTTTGGCGATGACGACCAAGGCGTGAGTCGCTGGCAAGAACTGATAATCGGAGCTGGCATCAATAGTCAGTATCTGTTTATCGCCTTCAGCTTGTTCATCAATACTGATTAACGTCTGTTTGGCGTTTTTATATAGGACATCAATACGACCAAAAAACTGCCACTCTTTAAAAGCCGCAGTAAGCGCATCCGCTTCATTTTTGGTATAAATTTGCTGGGTGTCTTTACCGGTATTGGTCCAATGCAAACGTACCGCTAATTGCAGGGCTTCGCTGAATACGACCAATGAGCCAACTACTTTGACATGCCAAGGGCTGGTTATCAGCGCCTTATCAATACCGATAAGTTTCGCAGCCTCATTCGCCGTCATCGGAGTATTAAACTGGGCAAGCAATGACGGTGTTAGCGGATAGGTTTGTTTAATACTGTCATCCAAACTGTCGTAATGATACAAAAAGGGCAGCAGCATATCCTGCGTAATGGTTTTTTTGCTGATTTTGCAATTATGGATACGCCAGCTGATAGCTTTATCGGTCAATGCTTCAGCTAAGATAATGGCATTTGGCTCAATGGTTGACGGCGCGCTATCTTCAAGCGTTTCATTAACCGCAGTATGATTACTCATAGCGTCATGAGCGTGGTCGCTATGAGCATCAGTGGTGTTCGATGATTGGGTTGGCAAGGCAGTCAAATCCATAAACGTAGGGTGATTAAAATAGAGGATTAATATAACATTTAAAGCGCATCACTCGTCAATAAATTAATCGTGATACCTGCAAATCCTCAAGCCCTTGTACTCAGCCCATATTTCGTCCACTATATTTGCTGAGATATTTACCCTCTAATACTGATCAACAAGTACTGATAACCAACTAAGGAATAAAATAATGAGTCAAGACAACCAAACCAAATACGACGATAACAATATTTTTGCCAAAATGCTTAACGGTGATATTCCTTATCATAAGGTTTTCGAGGACGATAAAACCCTCGCCTTTATGGATATCATGCCGCAAGCAAAAGGTCATGTATTGGTGATTCCTAAGCAAAAAGCTGTTGATTTAGTCGACCTGGAGCCAGAATATGCCGCAGCCGTGCTCATGACGTCCAAAAAGGTAATGCAAGCACAGCGTCAAGTATTCGAGCGTGAAGGTATTATTCAAATGCAGCTCAATGGCGCACAAGCAGGGCAAACTGTTTTTCATTATCACGTGCACCTGATTCCATCGAGCATTCATGAACTAGGTCGCCATGCTGTAACGCAAGCAGATCATGGCGAACTTGCTGAAATGGCAAAACAATTAGCAGAGGTTATTAATGCTTAAGCTGTAGAGCTGAGATTTATTGCTTAGACATTGCGTTAGAAAAAAACAATTTTTATAAGTGTGAATAGAAAAGTATGGATAAAAAGGCAGCTAACAAGTTGCCTTTTTTATTTTTAGGTAATAGTGGTGTAACAAATGTTAAATTGATGTTACATATTTGGCATGGTTCTGGGGTTTGGGCGTTCAATGTGGTAAAAATTGGTGCATATTTTACGTAGGTATTTTTACATTTTTATATTTTGAATGCTTTGAAAACTTTTTGATATTTTTCTCACCGTTACGAGACTCCCTTTATGAAGCCTAAATCATCCAGTTCCACCATTTTGCTGCCGGTATTTGTGCCAGCGGCCGTCATTATGTTGCTGTTAGTTATAGGCACATCCCTTAATCCTGAAGCCGCTGGCGAGTTGTTTGGTACAGTATTAAATTATATTACCGAAACCTTTGGCTGGTTTTATATGCTGGCGGTGGCGATTTTTTTGATGTTTATCATCGTATTGGCATTTTCGCCTTACGGTAGTATCAAGCTAGGCCCTGATCATGCCGAGGCTGAGTATGGCTTTCTTGAGTGGTTCGCCATGCTATTTTCGGCGGGTTACGGTATTGCCTTACTCTTCTTTGGCGTGGCAGAGCCGGTATTGCATTTTGCCAGTCCACCATTATCAGAACCGCAGACCATTGCCGCCGCAAAGGAAGCCATGCAGATTGCCTACTTTCACTGGGGCTTTCATATTTGGTCTATTTATGGGGTCGTTGGTTTGTCGCTCGCATACTTCTCCTTTCGGCATGGCTTACCCTTATCGATGCGCTCAACCTTATATCCATTAATCGGTGACAAGATTTATGGTCCTATCGGGCATACGGTTGATGTGTTTGCCATTTTGGGTACGATGTTTGGTATTGCCACCAGTTTGGGTCTGTCGGTCTCGCAGATTAATGCCGGTTTAAATTATTTATTGCCGGATTTGATTCCTGTTAATATTACCGTCCAAGTGATTACGATTGCAATGGTTACTGCAGCGGCATTGGTTTCGGTGCTGGCGGGTATGGATAAAGGGGTTAAACGCTTATCTATCTTAAATATGGTATTGGCAACGGCGTTGATGCTGTTTGTCTTTGTCGTTGGTCCGACTGTCTTTATTCTCAATGCCTTTATGGAAAATACCGGTAGCTATTTGGGCAATATCGTTGAGCGCACCTTTAGTTTACAAGCGTATCAGCTGAGTGATTGGATTAGTAACTGGACATTGTTTATCTTTGCATGGACGATTGCATGGGCACCCTTTGTAGGCTTATTTATTGCCAAGATTAGCCGTGGTCGTACCATTCGTGAGTTTGTCTTTGGCGTGATGTTAGTACCAACATTCTTCACTTTCTTTTGGTTTGCGGTGTTCGGTGACACGGCGCTACATATGATTATGTTCGATGGTTATACCTCATTAATCAGCGAAGTACAAAACGACCAAGCTATTGCCTTGTTTAAATTATTAGAGAATCTACCTTTTACTGAATTTGTCTCTTCATTGACCGTTTTATTGATTATTACCTTTTTTGTGACTTCATCGGATTCTGGGTCGTTGGTGATTGATTCGCTCGCAGCGGGTGGCCGTAGCGATACGCCATGGTGGCAGCGTTCATTTTGGGTGGTCACTGAGGGCGCGGTCGCTGCAGTACTGCTGATTGCAGGGGGCTTAACGGCCTTACAAACCGCCGCCATCGTCAGTGCATTGCCTTTTGCGGTGATTATCTTGATTGCCATATTTGGCATGTGGCGCGCGCTACGTATCGAAGGTCATCGCAATCAAAGCTTGGCCAATGACAATCATTTGCCGCCGCACCTACTCAAACTAGACGCATGGCACGACCGTATTGATTATATGACGCAGCAGCCAACGCGTGAAAAAGTACTGAATTATATTAAAGGTACAGTTGTCTCGTCGATGAATGAAGTCTCAGAAAAATTTGCTGAAACAGGCTGGTTGCCTGATGTGAACTATGATGAGGTCAATGATCGTGTGGTGCTTGAGTTACGAGGCGGCGATAACGTTGAATTTTGGTACGAAGTGCGTTTATCGGAGCATGAAGCGCCTGACTATTATACGGAAGCGATGGCGAATAAATTACCGCAAGAGCATCATTATCGTGCGGAGGTTTACTTGCGCCGTGGTGGTCAAACCTACGATTTGTATGGCTATCAACCAGAGTCAGTGATTAACGACATTATTGATCAGTTCGAGAAATACTTGCACTTTATCAATGAATCGCCAGATATTTTACCGTGGCGTATGCAAGAGCACGATGATGATATTACCTTAGAGCAGGGCAGTGTCTTTGATAAATAGGCACTTTGTCCCTTGACGTGCGCTGAGCAAATGATTGTCTGAATGACTTGCAATATGCGTACGAACCCTTAGAATAACGGCTTGTTTTCACCATGAATCAAGCCGTTTTTTATGCCTATAAATAATCCAGTGTCTAGTCACTCATCAGCACAAACTGCTAATGATCATCCTTTATTGCAGCCATTGGTCATTGGCGGCTTGACGATTGAAAATCGCCTGATGGTCGCACCGATGGCTGGCGTGACCGACAATCCCTTCCGACGCTTGTGTAAATCCTTTGGGGCAGGGCATGCGGTCAGTGAGATGATTATCGCTGATACCGCTCTTTATGCACGCAAAAAATCGCTCTATCGTGCCAATTTTGATAACGAAATAGCGCCTATTTCTGCCCAAATAGCAGGCGCAGAACCTGATAAATTGGCAGAAGCCGCACGTTATCAGATAGATAATGGCGCACAGATTATTGATATTAATATGGGCTGTCCTGCCAAAAAAGTGTGCCGTAGGTTGGCGGGTTCTGCACTTTTGCAAGATGAAGATTTGGTCGCGCGCTTGCTAGATGCTGCTGTAAATAGCGTCAATGCGCCCGTCACGTTAAAGACGCGCTTGGGCTATGAGAATGGACGTGAGAATATTTTACGCGTGGCGAAGCGCGCTGAGCAAGCAGGTATTGCGGCGATTGCCATTCACGGGCGTACGCGTGAGGACATGTACACTGGCGAGGCGCGTTATGAGCTGATCCGTGAGGTCAAAGAAAGCATCAGTATTCCAGTGATTGCCAATGGTGATATCGATAGCGCGCAAAAAGCGCAGCGTGTCTATGAGCTGACCGGTTGTGATGCGGTGATGATAGGGCGTGCCGCGCAAGGGCAGCCTTGGATATTTCGTGATATCGAGCATTTTTTGCGCTCAGGAGAGGTGCTTGCGGCACCTAGTGTGAGCAAGATAAAGGAGATTGTCCTAGCGCATTTGCAAGAACTATATGAGTTTTATGGCGAATATTCAGGTTGCCGTATTGCCCGCAAGCACATCGCTTGGTATACCACCGGCATTCCCAATTCCAATGCTTTTCGCCAAGCGATGTATGGCGAGGAGAGTACCGCTGGGCAGTTTCGCGTGGTCGAAGCCTTTTTGCACGCGCACGAATAGCAAGAAAAAACGGTCAGTTTAAGCATTCCACTTGATAATAAATACCCAGCTGCTAATATTCATGATATTAAATGCATTTTACGGCTTCTTTATTAACTTTAATCCAATTATATTTGTTATGCTTTAGGCGAACATTAACGGAAGTATCATTTACGAAAAGGATCTTTTATGGCCAATCCCTCAAAAAAAGCAATCAGCAAAGCAGTCAAAGATAAGCATATTATTATCACAGGAGCATCAAGTGGTATTGGTGAGCGTACAGCCTATCTGCTCAGTGAATGCGGTGCTCATGTTATTTTATTGGCACGTACTGAAGACAAACTGAAAGCCGTTAAAGAGAGTATCGAGGAGCTTGGTGGCAAGGCCAGTTATTACCCTTGTGATTTGACCAATATGGATGATATCGAAAAAGTCAGCACGCAAATTTTGGCAGATTTCGGCCATGTTGATGTCTTGGTCAATAACGCTGGACGCTCTATTCGCCGCTCGGTTCACGAGTCTATAGATCGTTTCCATGATTTTGAGCGTACCATGGATATCAATTACTTTGGCGCCGTTAAAATAGTTCTTGGGTTTTTGCCGACGATGATTGAGCGCCAGACTGGTCAAATTGTTAATATCTCATCGATTGGTGTGCTGGCGAATAGCCCGCGTTTTGCTGCTTATGTTGCCTCAAAATCGGCATTGGATGCCTTTAGCCGCTGCTTGGCTGCTGAAGTGAAGGGCGATAATGTTACGATTACCAATATCTTTATGCCGTTGGTACGTACGCCGATGATTGAGCCTACTAAGTTATACCGCTACATGCCTGCGCTTATGCCGGATGAGGCGGCGATGATGGTTGCCAAAGCGATTGTCCATAAACCAAACAGTATTGCCAGTAACATGGGCAAATTTGCCTCGGCGACTTATTCATTAGCACCAGCGATCAACGTTGGTATTCAATCGATGGGTTACCGTATTTTTCCAAGTACCCGCGCTGGATTGACGACTGATAAAAAACCAAACCTTGCTCAGCGTGCCTTTGCTAGAATTCTACCGGGTGAGCATCACTAAGATAATATGTCTGATGAATTTAAAAAAAGAGATGCCACGGTATCTCTTTTTTAATGTCTTGAAGTTATTCGTAATTATATAAATGGGTAGGTAGTGGATTTCTATTTAACATAATCACCGTTATGGGAATAAGCATGGTTCCCTAGTGAGGACTTGAACCTTCAGCTGTGGGCTAATGGTATCAACAGCTTTACTCACGGGAACAGTTTCAGGGTACTTCATGGTGTACAAAACATTAAACTATTAGGGTGAGCTATCGCCAATAATCCTGCTCGGCTTTAGTCAGCCAGTCATCAAAGTCTTCACATATCATATGAAATGGCAAATCACCCAAATCTACTATCACAACTCTTGGATTGCCTGAAATATCATCACCGTCAAAATATGCCATCCAATCTCCATTTTGAGCAAATGGCACTAAATTAAGTCCTTCTATTTTATCATTTCTAAGCCTATAAGCTAATTTACTTCCTTCGTTATCAGCGTCCTCAAACCACCAACGGAAGTGATAGTCTTTATTATGATTAACGAGTTTTGGATTCTCACTAATTTTTGAATATTTAACTGGATAGATGAATTGAGTAGGCAATAAAATTTTTGGATAAGGATTAAACTTGCCTTGAACTATCATTTTGTTACCTTTGGATCATAAATACTGCCATTAGAGAATTCCATTGACTATACCCTAAGGGAACCAGCTATTTCACTCTTCAAACCTATTAACAGACCATTTAAAACAGACTGCTATAATGGAACCACTTATAACAGACTAGCCAAACACACGCCACATTATCCAAAATAACCCTGCCATCACCGCAGCAATAATCAATAACCGCTTTGCCCAATAAGGAATAAGCGGTTTTTTATAGCCTAAGTCATTGAGCTGGCTGTCAACGCCCTCTTGTAGACTTTGGAATCCTTGCTCTGTGGGCGTGGTTTTAACGCGAGTCTTCGTCAAGCGCTCCGACTCTTCTTGCACTTGTTCTCTATCAAAGCTAAAGGCTTGGCTTGGGATACCTTGTTTGTTGGCGATAGTCGTGAGGGTTTGCTGCTGCTTGTTCTTTAGCGCAAGCTCATAAGCATCTATCCGAGATTTGGCGGCATCCATACTGATATTTTCATCAGCGGCCAATGTTTTAATTGCCTGCACCAAATTGCCTTTTTCGACCATCATCATAACGGCTTTTGGCAGTTTTTTATTGGCGGGTGTTGAGCCTGAATCAGAGTCAAACATGACAGTCCTTATTTGGATGTGATAATAGGTAAGTGAGGGTATTATAACCATTTTATCGGCGCAAAATTCAAGCAAAAAAATACCGCAACCATTATCATGTCTGCGGTATTTTTTATGGCGCTTATCGTATTTCAATAAAAAATGGCAATAAACACTTCTTATAAATTATCTAGGATAATTTATAAGTCTTTCCAGCGTTGGATAGACTCTTTGATGACTTCTTTAGCTTCTGCGACGTCACCCCAAGATTCGACCACCGTTGTACCGGCTTTTTTAAGGTCTTTATAGTGGCTAAAATGGAACTGTAATTGATTGATAAGCTGCTTTGGTAAGTCTTCTAGGCTGTTGTAAGCATTGCCTGTATCACGGTCGTCAGCAGGTACGACGACGATTTTGTCATCAACTTCGCCATCATCAACGAATTTCATCACGCCGATTACTTTCGCTTTTAAGAAAATACCAGTAGGCAAAGGCTGTTCTGTGATGATAAGCGCATCTAACTCGTCGCCATCTTCATCAAGGGTTTGCGGAATAAAACCGTAGTTACAAGGTTTAGCAAAAATCTGTGGGTCAACACGGTCAAGCTCAAAAACTGCCAATTCGCGATTCCACTCAATTTTATGGCTGCTACCAGTTGGGATTTCTACGACCACATTAATGATGCCGCCATCGACGTCGCCTGCGTCCAAAATTTTATTAAAATCTGCCATAAATTGCTCCAAGGTGCTTTTGTTATGAATGCTTCAATGATAAAGGGTTAGATGTTGGCGCGCTAAGGTTATTGCTGCGCCCAATTTGTGCGCCTGCGATTATAACAAGTTTGACTCAAATTTTCTCACAATGCTTAAGTCTAAGCGTGCACGATATTATGCAAAAAAGGATTATGCAAAGAACAGTATTTAATTTAAAAAAAACTGTGTAAGCAAGACTGTATAAAAAGCACTATAAAAAATTTTTGGAAAATTACTTTGGGGCGAGGGCACGTAATTGGATATGTCCCGCATGACGTTTGGCAATATTATCGATAAGCTTTTGGGTCACTTGCTCATAGCTTAAACAGTTGGCAATTGCTTGCATAGATTGTTCCGCTGACTGCACTGCCATTTGTTCATCCTGCGTTTGCTCATCCATCGCAACGAAGTCAGCCAGTCGTAACATTTGCATGCCCGCATAGCCGCACGGATTAATTGCATTAAAGGCCGATAAATCACAATCTAAATTAATCGCGACCCCATGATAACTAAAACCATGCTTGATTTTAAAGCCAAGTGAGGCAATTTTACCGAGCATAATGGCGTCATCAGCGGGTGCGTTAGACAGAGATTGAGCGTTCTCGTTGCTGGCAGTATTTAGATGGCTATATAAATAAACACCGGGCGCATCACGGCGGGCATGGGCGCTGATATCGGCACTGGTATTGACACTATTAGACGCGTGGCTTTTTAGGCAGTCATTGACCACATCTTCAATCGCTTGCTCGGCGTGCGATACCATGTTGCGCACACTCCAACCTAAACTTTCCAAATCAAACAACCAATAGATAACCAGCTGCCCATGCCCGTGCCATGTCACCTGACCACCGCGGTCGGTCTTGATAATAGGGGTATTGGTACGTTGCAGGATATGCTCTTCTTTACCGGCTTGTCCAAGCGTATAGACATCATTGTGATCGACAATCCATAGTTCGTCAGGGGTGCGTAGACCTTGCTCTTTTTTGAGCGCGATACGCGCCAACGTACGCGATAGCATGGCATCAAGGGTAGGGACATAATCAGCAGCTGAGAGCGACTTGCTGACTAGCATTTCATTGAGGGGTTGCGCGGTATTTTGCATAAGAATGACTGTCTTATATTTTGATGTTTTAGAAGGATGCTTTTAGAGTCTAGTTGCCTAGAGTGATAGTCAAGACTAAATATAAGCAATAGATTTATACACAGATGCTGCTCGGATTAATCTTCCTTGTTGTGCCGATGCAGACAGAGGCTGCGAAAAATTAATCCCAACAGCATGATCGCATTTGTAGATTGGATAAATCCTATTACTGCGATTCAGTGTAGCAGTTTTAGCAATTGTGCCCAACTCTATATTTGCGTCAGCTGCGCTATTCGCTTACTCCATTTAGCGGCAGTAAAAATACTGATAAATAGCAGCAATATAGGCCTTAAATGACACGTATTTCATACAGACCCACTAGTCAATCAAAGGTGCTGTTCATTCACTGGTCGATGCGCTACATTAAACGGCGTTGACTAAAATAGTGTCGAATAGCATTGAAAGGAATCTCATCTGCCTTCATTATTGAAAACGGTTCATCAACAGCCATCAGTTGAAGGTGAATATATAAGTGCCATATAGGATATAGACGGCGTATATTGCGCCTGATCATGTATTCAGAGTCTTAAAATATATTATAGCGTGCCGACTCTAACGCCTATGACAAGGAAGATAAATGACCGATAATAATCAGAACACGCTTTTCCAAAGCGAGCCGACGCCAACCAACCAAGCTTCAAACCATGCCAATGATGCAAACGAATCCCTTAGCATCATTAAGACCGTCGCTGATATGCAGGCGCAATTTTTACGCCTACAAAGTTTGAGCCGCACACAGCCCATCAATGATTGGGCCACGCGTGAAAATCAACTCGACAATCTAGAGGTGATGCTAAGCGACAATCAAGAGCTACTTGCCAAAGCGATTAGCGCCGATTTTGGCTATCGCAGTGAGTCAGAGACCCAGTTCGCTGAGCTGTTTCCGAGTTTTACCGGTATCAGCCATGCCAGAAAACATGGTAAAAAATGGATGAAACCGCAGCGTGTATCGATTTCAGCGCTTTATATGCCGGCTCATAATGAGATTCAGCCGCAGCCGCTTGGCGTGGTCGGTATTATGGTGCCTTGGAATTACCCGCTGTTTTTGGCAGTCGGACCGATGATTGATGCACTGGCGGCGGGTAATCGCATTATGATTAAAATGAGCGAGGCCGCACCGCAATTTGCCCAAACGTTCGCTGAAACTATTTCACGTTATTTTTCACCGGATATGGTTTCTGTGGTCATCGGCGAAGTTGAGATTGCTCAAGCCTTTAGCCAATTACCCTTTGATCATTTATTATATACCGGCTCAACTGCGGTCGGCAAAAAGGTCATGGCTGCTGCTGCACCAAATTTAACGCCGGTCACCCTTGAGCTTGGTGGTAAGTCGCCTGTCGTCATTTTGGAAGGTGCCAACTTAGAAAACGCCGTCAATCGCGTGATGATGGGCAAAACGCTTAATGCCGGTCAGACCTGTATTGCGCCTGATTATGTGCTCATTCCGCGTCGATATCATGAAGAGTTTATCCGTCTGGCAAAAGAGTGGATGGAAAAACATTATCCCAATATTGCAGACAATCCTGACTATTCGCACATCATTAATGGTGCGCAGTTTAAACGTGTACAAGGCTATCTAGATGGCTTGGCAGGCGATGAGGTTCATCCGCTGACTGATACGGATGCTAATATTGACAGCCGCCTAATGCCGCCCGTGATTGTCAGTGAGCCTGCGCCTGATAGCGATGTCATGCAAAACGAGATTTTTGCACCGATTTTACCCTTGATGCACTATGACAGCCTTGATGATGCCATTCGTTTTATCAATGAGCGTCCACGCCCGTTGGCGCTATACGTCTTTGGTGATAACAATAGCGAGATAGATCAGGTGCGTAATAATACGGTATCGGGTGGCCTGTGTATTAATGAAGTCATTATGCATGTGGCGCAACATGATTTGCCGTTTGGCGGTGTTGGACACTCAGGTACGGGCGCTTATCACGGTAAAGCTGGCTTTGAGCGTCTTAGTCATATGAAGCCTGTGTTTGTACAATCGAAGTTGAATGGTCTTAATGTTTTACTACCGCCATACGGTGGCTTGTTTAAAAAAGCCATGGCGCTGTTTTTGAAATAGCCAATAATAAAATAGCCAATGATAAAACAGTTTTTGGTTAAGCAAGCAACACGATAAAAAATAGCATCTATTCAGGTAGGTGCTATTTTTTTGCCTAAAATTTAGTCATTAATAACCAATAGTTAAAAACCAACAATTAAAATTAATGAGCATTTGTCATCCTATCTATAAATCGCTACACTTTGTAGTAAGCCTAAACGATTATAGTGTCAATTTTAGATTAATCAGCAATAGCTAATTTAGGCATTAATCACCAAACTAGTCAAAGGCAACATACTCTTGGTTCAAGATGTCAGTACTACTAACTTTAGCGTTAATACTAATATTAATACTGATAATAAAAATCATAAATAGGATATCCCATGCGCCAATGGATTGCGTTAAGTTTACTGTGTATGAGTGCCTTGTTGCTGCCGGTATCGGCGTCAGCAGCTTGTGATGCACCCATCAAATTTGGCGCACTGACATGGGAGAGCGGTCAGTTTATCTCTGGGGTGCTTAAGTACATCGCTGAAGATGGCTACGATTGTACAATTGAAGAAGTGCCGGGCGCCGGTCCTGCGCTTGAAACCGCATTATCACAAGACGACATTCAAGTGATTGGGGAGCAGTGGGTTGGGCGCTCGCCAATCATGGAGCAAGCCATCGCCCAAAATAAAGTCGCGGTCATTGGCGATACGCTGAAAGGCGGTGCTACTCAAGGTTGGTATGTACCCAAATATGTCCTAGACGAAAACCCAGGTCTACGCAGCTACCAAGATTTGCCGAAGTACGCTGAGCTGTTTAAAGACCCTGAAGACCCAAGAAAATCACGTTTTATGAACTGTCCGTCTGGTTGGACGTGTGAGATATTTAATAGCCGTTTGCTTAAAAATACCGGTTTAGATAGTATTTTTAACAATGCCCATCCAGGAACGGGTGCTGCGCTTGATGCCGAGATTGCCTCTGCTTTTGAACAGCATAAACCACTATTATTCTACTACTGGCAGCCTACTGGCTTGATGGCAAAGTATGACTTTGCGCCATTAGCATTTCCCGCCCATGACGACGCTTGCTGGCAAGACTTGCTACTTGCTGATGGCACAGCGGACTGTGTTTCTGGATTTCCAGTATCACCTTTAGGTATCGCGGTATCGACACCGTTTATTGAATCTAATCCTGAGCTGGCTGCTGTCTTCAAAAAGGTTCAGTTTAGCTCCGATGAGCTGAATGGGGCTATCTTAGAGATGAGTGAAAGTAAACGGAGCGGCGATGAGCAAGCCTTAACGTTTTTGCGTGAGAATCCAAACGTTTGGCAAGGGTGGTTATCTGAGGAAGCGGCCACAAGACTTGCTGCTAAGTTAGGTATTAGCCTAACAGGCGCGGCTGTTGCGAATACTGGTGATAGTAATAACGGGGCATCCAGTGCTAACAAATTTGGCTTATCATCAAGCTTTCCTTCGTGGTCACTTGAGACCCCGCTTAATAATATATTAGCAAACGTTGTCCAAAACTACGGTGACGTCTTTCGTACTATCAGTACGGTGGCGTTAACCTATCTCTTGCTACCCATTGAGCGGCTATTAACGGTTATTCCGCCTTGGCTAATTATCGCACTTGTGACGGTATTGGCGTGGTTTGGCGTGCGTAAAATTTGGTTTGCGCTGGCGTGCGGGGCAGGATTGTTTCTTATCGGCGCCTTTGGACTATGGGGCGCCTTGATTGATACCTTTGCGCTGCTTATCGTATCGGTGTTGGTCACGGTGGTGATTGGTATTCCTATTGGCATTGCCATGTCAGGCAGTAAAATCCTGCGTAAGATTGTGACCCCGATACTAGATGTCATGCAGACCATGCCAAGCTTTGTTTATCTTATTCCAGTGCTCATGCTGTTTGGTATTGGTAAAGTACCAGCGCTATTTGCCACCATTATTTATGCCTTGCCGCCACTGATTCGTTTGACGACTTTGGGTATTACCCAAGTCAATCATGAGATGGTCGAAGCAGGGCGCTCGTTCGGTAGTACGCATCTGCAGCTACTTATTTGGATTAAATTACCCCAAGCGCTCCCCAGTATCATGGCGGGTATTAATCAGGCGGTAATGATGTCACTTTCTATGGTGGTATTGGCTTCTATGATTGGTGCCCCCGGTCTTGGCGAAGATGTCTTGCAATCTATCCAAACGCTCAATATCGGTCAGGGCTTGCAAGCTGGTACAGCGATTGTCATCGTTGCGATTATCATTGACCGTATTACGCAAGCATTCGGTCAAGGTAGGCGCGCACGGCAAAAAACCATCGACGCTGGCAGACGTCCGATTGGTTAGCACTGTGCTCCATATTAGAAGTGAATATCACAAGCAGTAAAAGTGACCATCACGAAACAATGCAAATAAAAAATACAAATAGTGAGAGCAACGATGAACCATATCCAGCTAGAGAACATCAGTAAGATTTATAATGCCAATAGCTCGCAAGCACAGTATGCATTGGCATTATTGGCTGAAGGTATGGATAGCATTGCGGTCAAGGAGCAAACGGGCTACTCGGTCGGGCTATATGATATCAATTTGAACATTAAGGCGGGCGAGCTGCATTGTATTATGGGGCTATCAGGCTCAGGAAAATCAACACTGATACGCCATATCAATCGCTTGATTGACCCAACCAGTGGCAAAATTTGGGTTGATACCAGCATTAATGCAAAAAATAAGGGCAACGCGCAAAGCCCGATAGCAGAGGAAGGTTCGTCCCAAACCGCTGCCAATACCAACTCGGCTATTAATATTTTAGAGCTTAATGATAAGGAGCTACAACATTATCGGCAGCAAACGGTCAGCATGGTATTTCAGCACTTTGGCTTAGTGCCACATATGACGGTGATGCAAAACGTCGCTTACGGTCTGCGTGTACGTAAAATGAGTGTAAGCGAGCGTCATGAAGTTGCTCGGCATTGGCTTAATGAAGTCGGGCTGCCAAACTTGGAGCACAGCTATCCTGATGAGCTTTCGGGTGGTATGCAGCAGCGTGTCGGGCTGGCTCGCGCTTTGGCGACGGATAATCCAATTTTGCTGATGGACGAAGCATTTTCGGCGCTTGACCCACTCATTCGTGCGCAATTGCAAGACCAATTACTTGAGCTACAAGCACGGCTCAATAAGACCATTGTCTTCATCACCCATGATATCGATGAAGCTGTCAAAGTCGGTCAGCGTATTAGTATTTTAAATGGTGGGCGCTTAGTGCAAACCGGTACGCCAAATGAATTACGCCAGAATCCAGCCGATGATTATATTGCACAGTTTATGAGGGCTAAAAATTAATTCAGTCAAGCGCTATATTTGTTTAATAATTAATTTTTTAAATTAACTGCTGCAAAAAGATGACTTTAATAGCAGGTTTTTAAGTGTTGAATAATCAGATAAGAGATTGATTTATTTGTAGATATTGATTTTCCTCTCATTTAGCCTCATATAAAAGTCACTAAGCAAAAAGTCACTAGGCCTCATTATTGCTGCTACTACGCCCATATCTCTAATTTCTATATCAACAACCTTACTGCGTTGTTAAAAAAGTGTAGTAAGCTGTCATTAACTCTTAAATTAAACTCTATTGTGGGGTTATACTATTAAGATAATCTAATGTAGATAAGTTTTTTATGCTTATCTTAAATTTTAGCTATCCTTAATTAACCTAACCGCTTTTATCTCATTACCTTTATATTTATTCTGTCTTGCTTTTATAACGCTATTAACGCATTTAGTCTAAGCATATTTACCTCAATAGACAGCATAACAAGCCTATAAAAAACCATAAAAGACCATTCAAACTAAGTATTTGCTCGCAAGACTTTGTAAAAAGGATCCACCATGCTACCTGATAAACAAGATAATAAGTCGCAGAAAAAAAACCGTTATCATGAGCGCAGCAATGCTAGTGATTTAGCGACATCTTCAACGCGTGCAGCAGCGCGTTGGCTAAAAAATATCAGCGCTTTTGGGGTGACGACCGTATTAAGTGCAGGGATATTGGTTGCTTGTGGGCAAATGAGTAGCGCAGAAAAAAATGCTAAGAGCAATGCCAGTAGTAGCGCCAATACAGGTAGCCAAAACAGTGGCGTGAAAAGCTCACGTGATATGTTACCGTCTGACATGCTTGGGCAAATGCAGGCGTTGCCGCAATTAACAAAGGGCTTGGGCAAAACAGGTGCTGCGGTCATTGACCCTAATAAACCAACTTTGATTAAATTCTGGGCAAGCTGGTGCCCGTTATGCCTAGGGACGCTTGCAGAAACCGAGGAATGGCGTACCGATCCTAAATTTGCTGATTTAAATGTCGTCACCGTTGCCAGTCCTGGTCATCTCAATGAAAAAGCCGATGGCGAGTTTAGTACTTGGTATGCGGGCGTGCAAGCCGACTATCCGAAGCTGCCAGTATTGTCTGACGCTTCAGGCGAGCTGATTAATAAGCTTGGCGTACAAGTGTATCCTAGCTGGGCGATACTCGATAAAAGCGGCAATTTGGTGCACTTGGTAAAAGGTAATATATCAGCAGAGCAAGCCTATGCCCTCGCTGAAAACGCTGATAATGATTTTGCCGGACTAAAAGCCGGTAATGCCAAACCGGCAAACGCCCAAGCATTAGATAACAACAGTAAGATTGAAACCATTAAGCAAAAAGATGGCGTTTATTATAATGACAAAGGTAAAGCGATTAATACGCGCTCAATCTATCTGGCAGGTGGCTGTTTCTGGGGCGTGGAAGCTTATATGGAACGCGTCGAAGGTGTCGTCGATGCGGTATCAGGCTACGCCAATGGCGAGACGGCTAATCCAAGCTATGAGCAAGTGATTCGTGGCTCAGGTCATGCCGAAGCTGTAAAAGTAACCTATGATGCCGATAAAACCGATCTCGATACTATTTTAAAATACTATTTGCGCGTGATAGATCCAACCAGTCTTAATAAGCAAGGTAATGATCGCGGCGTTCAGTACCGTTCTGGCGTTTATTACACCGATAAAGCAGATAAAGCGGTGATTGATGCTGCTCTCAAACGTGTGCAAAGCCAGTATAAACAAAAAGTTGTGGTAGAAAACGCACCGCTGGATAATTTTTACTTGGCTGAGATGTATCATCAAGATTATTTGGCAAAAAATCCAAATGGCTATTGTCATGTCGATTTAAGCCTCGCCGATGATAAGCCGGAAGGCACTGCGCGTACCAAGCTTGCGCCTGTAAGCACAGTTGCTGAAACCTTAGACCCTAAACGCTATGCGGGCTTTGATAAAGGCGCGCTGAAGAATACTTTGACCAAAGCACAATACAATATCACGCAAGATGCGGGTACCGAGCGCGCCTTTAGTCATGAATACGATAATTTATTTGCGCCGGGTATTTATGTCGATGTCGTAAGCGGTGAGCCATTATTTTTATCAACCGATAAATACCAATCTGGCTGCGGTTGGCCAAGCTTTACCAAACCAATTGATAAGCAGGTCATTACTCAACACGATGATACCGCCTTTAACATGGTGCGTACCGAGATTCGCTCACGAGTAGCAGACTCGCATTTGGGTCATGTATTCCCTGATGGACCAAAAGACCGTGGCGGGCTGCGTTACTGTATCAACGGCGGGGCGCTACAGTTTATTCCAGTCGATGTGATGCCGCAGTCAGGCTATGCGCCCTTGGTAAAATTGGTAAAGCCTGCAAAACCTTAATGATTAACCTTGATAATTAAACTCATGAAGAGACGTTAAGTATAGGCTTAACGTCTTTTTTATGGCTGATGTTTCAAATTTATAGGCTATAGCTACATGATGAATACGTTTATTATCGTTGTATTTTTGCTGTTATAACCGTTGAATTATGAAAAATGAGACAAACTTCGTTATACTCAAAATCTTAACGTTTTCTATTATTAGCATCTTGATAATTATTGATACCTATTTCGTCGCTCGCTTTGTTTGGCGGCTTTTCATTTTTGTATTTAAGGCTGTAACATGACCGTTACTCATACTTCTAAAACTTTTGAACCCATTATTACTTCTTTACTCGATAACGACTTATATAAATTTACCATGCTGCAAGCCATGCTGCATCAGTTTCCGCAGACCCATGGTGTTTATCGTTTCCGCTGCCGCAATAATCAAGACACGGTTTATCCTTTAGCTGACATCAAAGAAGATTTAGAGCAACAGCTAGACAGCTTATGTGAGTTGCGATTTTTAGAAGATGAGCTGGAATATTTACGTAAGTTGCGCTTTATGCGCTCAGACTTCGTGGATTATTTGGAATTATTTAAGCTAAAACGGCGTTTTATCACAGTCAGTATCGATGATAAAGGTCGCCTATGTATCGATATTGAAGGGCCGATGATTCAGGCGATGTTCTTTGAGGTGTTTGTATTAGCGATAGTCAATGAGCTGTATTTTAGGGCGTTATCAAATGCCAGCGTCATTGAAGAAGGGCAGCGTCGGCTTGATGAAAAAGTGGCTTTGTTGCATCGCTATGCAGAAGAACAAGCAAATTACAGCCGTGATAGACCGACACCACCGTTTATCGTCGCTGATTTTGGGACTCGTAGACGTTTTAGTAAAGTATGGCAAGCTCATGTGGTTGACACTTTACATAAAGCAGAGCCAAAAATCGTCAGCGGAACTTCCAACGTTTATTTAGCAAAAAAACTTGGAATGACGCCGATAGGAACGATGGCACATGAGTTTATGCAGGCATTTCAGGCATTGGATGTGCGTTTGCGTGATTCACAAAAAGCCGCGCTTGAAGCGTGGGTGCATGAATATCGTGGTGATTTGGGTATTGCGCTGACCGATGTCGTTGGTATGGATGCGTTTTTACGCGACTTTGATTTGTATTTTGCCAAGCTTTTCGATGGTTTGCGTCATGATAGCGGCGACCCGTATATCTGGGGTGACAAGGCGATTGCGCATTATAAGAAATTAAAGATAGATCCAAGAACCAAGATTTTAACCTTTAGTGATGGCTTGGATTTAAATAAAGCTTGGGATTTACATCAGTACTTTAAAGGTCAAATAAGAACCAGCTTTGGCATTGGCACCAATTTGACCAATGATATGGGCATCACCCCGATAAACATCGTCCTGAAATTGGTTGAATGCAATGGACAGCCAGTTGCTAAGCTGTCAGACAGCCCCGGCAAGACCATGATCAATAACGATACCTATCTTGCCTATTTGCGCCAAGTATTTGAAGTCGATGAGCCAGAGTAGAATTGGCTTAACTTAAATGTCGCTATTCTCTGTGGTATCTTCTTCAGCGAAGGCGGCATCTAATGCTTGCTGTACCGCATTGATACGGGTTTCGCAAACGCGATAAGCGGCAATCGATTCTTCCACTGTCGTCATAAGATTATCGATATCTGGCTCGTCTTGTTGCTGTAGTTCAGCGGCATTGGTTTTTAGAATATCGTAAGCTGCCTTAAAAGTTTTTGGGGCGGCTTTTTTGCGTTTGCGAGTAGGGGTTGTCATAATGTTTCCTAATTTTGAAATAAAAATTCAGTAGATGAGTAATTGTTAAATATTTTAGTTTCAGGAGTCTGCTGCTGGTATAAATTTTCCTTGCTTGCTGTGTGACTTCGTCACTGTTCGAGGCTACGCAAAATTTATCCCAGCAGCTCTGTATTTTTATGGCAAATAGACTATAACTAATTGGTCTCTACATCAATAATTTGTGCTTTTGCCTTACCATCTTTTAAGACGATATGTACCGTTTGCTCAGCATAAAGCTGCGTACTGCTGGTTAGTATTTTTTTATCTTTTGCATCAGTCAGCATAGTATAACCTTGCTTAAGCACGCGAGAAGGACGATGCAAGAGTACAATATCACGCAGATGCTCGCTATTACGTCGTGCTTGTAGCAACTGCTGCTGCGCACTGTGCATAATCGTCTTTTGGTTGTTTTGACTGTGTGTAGCGGCGCTTGCTAACTGCTGATAAGCAGAGACTTGAGTTTGCGTGCGCAAATCGCTGGTTAGTCTAGCAGCTTGCTTCACCTGCCGCTGAGCGCTTTGCTGAATACTACGCCAAGCATAATCACTGTCTTTTTGCAGGGCGGTCAATTGACCAATCGTTTGCGATTGTATTTGGCTTAACTGGCGTGTCGTCTGTTGCTCAGCGCTATTTAATTGCTGCTTGGCAGCTTGTTTTATTTGCGCTTGGTATTGCAGTGTTTGAGTGACGAGCTGTGCTAAATGCGTCATGATAGCGGCAATGACTTTTGATGGCGTATCGAAGCTGGTATGCGCCACTTCATCCAAGATAACTTTGTCACGCTCGTGACCGATACCGACCCAGACAGGGATAGGCTGCTCGGCAACGAGCGCGGCCAGCTCATAATCGTTGAGATAGGCTAAATCACCAACGGCACCGCCACCACGGATAATGACTAACAAATCGGGTAGGCGCTGATAAGTATCATAAAATTGCTGCTGGGCGCTGACGATAGCTTGACGGATTTCGCCTGGCGCATGATTGCCCTGAAAGGTAGCGTGATGATAATGGAAATGACAGGCACCTGTGCGAGCTAAGCGGTCAGCATCGGCTTGAAAGTCGCCCAATCCGGCGGCTTTTTCAGGGGCAATGACCAGCACATGCTCAATATCAAATGGAATAGATAATTGCTGATTGAGGTTTAATAAGCCTTCGCCAGTCAAGCGGTCGACCATCTCCGCATATTGCCGTGCCAAGTCGCCTAAAGTATAGCTTGGGTCGATATCTTCAATGGTGAGTGAAAAGCCATATTGTGCATGGAAGCCTGCCGATACTTTGAGTAATACGGTCAAATCACGGTCAAGCGGCATGCCTGTTGCGCGCTCAAACTTTGCTAAGACGCGTGCGGCTTTAAAGCGCCAAAGGTTACCGCGGCAGCTGGCAATGACTTTGCCGTCGTCATCTTTTTCTGCCAGCTCAAAGTAATAATGCCCACCTTTACTTGATAAGTTACGAATTTCAGCTTTGACCCATACGCGGTGATTAAAGGTTTGTTTGATGACCATATCGACCGCCGATAGATAGTCGCTCAGCCGTAAGACCGTATCTTCTAAACTGACTTCGAGACTGTTTTCTTGCTCAGCCAGTTCGGCCTCCAAGGTCGCTAAATCTTTGGCAGGCGCTAAAACCTTAGCTTGTTTCGTATGTGACAGGTTGGGTTTGCGCATAATAATAGACCAAAGGTAAGAAGGTTTAAAAACGGGCGGCTTATATAGTAGAGTCTCTTTAAAATCAATATAGGCGACTGGGATGAATTTTTCGCAGCCTCTGTGATAGCAGTAAGCAAGGAAAATTTATACCAGGCGCAAGTAGCCACTAGTTATAGACTGATTTGAATGTATGGGACATTAGTTAGGGTAGTTTACCCCAAAAGTGCCGCTACAAAAAGTAAAGCCAATAAGCCGCGATGAATATACTATCTATCTCGCAAACTTATTGGCTAAAAGCTAATAGCTTTGTTAAATAATAACTGTCTTATTGGCAACGGAAATTAATCATATACTCATAATCATCTTTACGTGATAAGTCTGGTGAACCCGTACCAAATATCGAACCAATGACCGCACCCGCTTGCCCAATCATACGGCCAGTTTGCTCATTTAAAATACCATTATATTTTACTTTGTCATCAACGATAATAACCTGCTTGTTCCGGCAGGTTTTTTGCGCGCTGTCTATCGCATTTTGCTGGGCTTTTACTTTGGTATCGGCAATGCCAGTGGTTTCATAAATAGAATTGGCGCGTTGGATAACCGGCGAAGAAGGCGTGCTTTGGCAAGCGCTTAACGCTAATGCCGCTGCTAATGTTGCCGTTAAAGTCAAGGTTTTATTAAAAGTATTCATAACTGTTTCCTAAAAGGCTGTTAGTTAAACATAAAAAATAAACAGTATGAATCTAACCTATCGTACTCTTGAGTGTCTAGGCTGTTATTGTGTTTGATATTGCAGGTATATGTCATATTGGCAATGAAGCAGTAGAGATTTTTCTGAAATCAGCAGTTATTTAAGGTGATTGCTCCTTACCGTCACTCCAAAATGAGACAAACAGCACCAGTACACAGCAAATCACTTGAAATATAAACCATATCTAGGATAATTGGACTATTCATTCTTAATTAGTAAGTAATTCTATGCAACTGATTCCTGCTCCTGCTGGCGTGCTCGAAGTTGATGCACTCTGGCAACAAGACAATCCTAACGATCCCAACACTGATACGGTGGCGCTGCTTTGCCATCCTAATCCGTTATTCGATGGTACGATGAATAATAAGGTAGTCACGACCATGTATCGGTTTGCTCGTGATAACGGCATGCATGTGGTACGTTTTAACTTTCGCGGTGTCGGGCAGTCAACTGGCGAGCACGATTATGCGGAAGGGGAAGTAGTAGACGCAATGACCGTGCTACAATGGATTGCAGAGCAAACCAACGCACGTAAATTGTGGTTGGGTGGTTTTTCCTTTGGCGGTTACGTGACGGCACGTGTTGCTGAGCAAGTCATGGTGTCGCCGCATATCTGGGGGCTGAGTGATTTTGAGATAGAAAAAGTTGCCCTTATCGCGCCATCCGTTGAAAAAAATGACAACAGTGACATTACCTTACCCGTTGATAAAACTTTTGAGATATACGGGAATGAAGATAATGTTATTGCGCCGGCTAGCATGCAGGAATTTGCTGAACGCTTAGGGCTAGCGGTTAGTGTCATTGATGGCGCTGGGCACTTTTTCCACGGGCGTTTATCTGAGCTTAAAGGCTTGTTAGAAGAACATAGCTTTGGTAATAAATAGCTGATTGTCTAGATATTACCATCCGATGTTGTGTAGCCAAGTAGCGATAGAATTTCCGCTTTAAGATGGTTAAGTAAATAACATCCACCATTTTTATATTTATTTTGTCTAATGATGAGTCGTATTATGAGTTTATCTCCCTTGCAACGTTATGAGCAGGCCATTAGCACTGATGAGTTTACTCGAGATGAGCAGCAATATCAGGCAATGAGCTATCTAGATGAGTTGTATCATCAGCTCAATAGTAGCGTCGAACAAAAAAAAGGCTTTTTTAGCTTTTTAAAAGCAAAGCCCGTCGCGCCCAAAGGTTTGTATATGTGGGGCGGGGTAGGACGTGGTAAAACATGGATGATGGATATGTTTTACGACTCTTTAACCATTGAGCGTAAGATGCGCCAGCATTTTCATCACTTTATGCAGCGCGTCCATCAAGAGTTAAATAAGCTGCAAGGTCAGAGCGATCCATTGGAAAAAGTCGCGGATATTATCTATGCAGAAGCAGTGATTATCTGCTTTGATGAGTTTTTTGTCTCTAACGTCTCCGACGCCATGATTTTGGGTGATTTATTTACCATGCTATTTAATCGTGGCGTAACTTTGGTGGCGACGTCAAACATTGAGCCGTCTGGTCTCTATAAAGATGGTCTGCACCGTGACCGCTTTATGCCGGCTATCGCCGAAGTTGAGCGCCATACGACGGTAATGAATATTGACTCTGGTATTGATTATCGCCTGCGTGTCTTGCAGCAGGCGGAGCTATATGAGTCGCCTTTGACTAAGGCCAATCACCATTGGCTTGCTAACCGTTTCGCCAGCTTATCTAATAATCAAAAAATCAGCAATGAGCCTATTACTATCAATGGTCGTGAAATTAGAATTAATGCGCGTACCGAAGATATTTTATTCTGTGACTTCCGTCATTTATGTATGGAGCCACGTTCAGCGTCTGATTTTATTGAAATTGCCAAAGAGTTTAGCACCGTCTTAATCAATGCCGTGCCCGCTTTAGATGATAATTTGCGTGATCCGACCCGCCGTTTTATTTATCTGGTTGATGAATTTTATGATCGCCGCGTCAAACTATTGGTACGAGCAGAGCAGTCTATTCTTGAGCTGTATCAAGGAGAGAAGTTAGCGTTTGAGATTGAGCGTACACGTTCACGCCTGCTTGAGATGCAGTCAGAAGATTACTTAAGAATGGAGCATCGAGTCGAAGATACGGATGCAGCATAATAAAAAATAAGGATACATTATGAGTAATTCAGCAGACAGCTTAGAAGAGAATAACGATAGTAGCGCTAAGCAATCAAGTAAAAGCGCGCCGCAAAATAATACCGAAAGCCCCATAGTGACAAATGCGCAAGTGACCGATGAGCAGCTGATTAATTGGATTAAGTCGAGACGCAGCATCGGCAACCTGAGTATTCCGGCACCGACAGAAAGTCAGATTAAAGCGGCTATCGATTGTGCGGTTACCGCGCCTGATCACAAAAAACTGCAACCATGGCGCTTTATTGTTACCCAAGGCAATGCCCGTCATGACTTGGGTCGTGCCTTTTTAGCAGCCGCTGAAGCACAAGCGGCACAAGAGGGTGAGGCGCTGTCTGAGAAATCTCGCCAAAAAACCTACAATATGCCGCTACGTGCGCCGGTGATTATTACGGTCGTCACCCAGATGCAAGTGCATAAAAAAGTACCACCTTTTGAGCAAATGCTAAGCACTGGCGCCGCAGTGCAAAATCTTATTTTGGCGCTAAAAGCCCAAGGGTTTAGTACGGTTTGGCGCACAGGCTTGCTATGCAATGAGCCTGCCGTTAAAGAATATTTTGGCGTTGGCGCAGATGATTATGTCACGGCTTTTGTTTATACTGGCAGCAGTCCTTGTGATATGCCCACGCGCAAGCCCATTGATATTGAGCCCTTGCTACGCTTTGAGTCATAAAGGCAATAGCGTAGTAGGGTTACAGAGATATCTTGGCAGGGCAGATGCGGCGCTAAAGTCACTCATTAAAGAAAATAATGAGTAAATTAATCAGGTTGTTCGATTAAAATAGCGATTTTATATCAATAATTGTTGAAACATGCCGTTAGTCTCCCTGTATACTCAGCATCAAATCTACTCATAATTCAGTCAGTCAACACGGATAAAAGAATATGACCAGCGCTAATGATAAAAATAAAGACAAAAGTATAGATAGCAGTCAGGCAGAGAATAAAGCAGATGAAAAACAAAACAGTTTGCTGTCAGGTATTATTGAGCGTGCTACCAAATCAGGGCTTGGACGTAAAAAGTTAAATCCTAGCGCGGTTGAATCTGCCGTGGCAAAAAACATGGCAGAAATCCATAACAATCCAACCAAGTTGCGTTTGGCATTTTTAGGTGGTGGTAGTTTTGGTACGGCAATGGCAAACTTGGCCGCCCGTAATGGCTGTGATACCACGCTGTGGGTACGCAATAAGCGTACAGTTAAAGCAATGGCAAAGACGCAGACCAATAAAAAATACCTGCCCGGTTATAAGCTTGATGATCGCCTCAAATACAGCCACGATTTACAAGCGGCGGTCAAAGATACCGATATTATTTTTATAGCTGTTCCAGGCCTTGCATTTCGAGAAACCCTTAAAACTATCGCTCCCTTTATTAGCGGGCAATCTATCGTTTCTTTGACCAAAGGTATGGAGAAAGATACCTTCGCTTTAATGAGTGATATTATTAAAGATGAGCTACCAGAAGTAAACTTTGGCGTAATGTCAGGGCCAAACCTTGCCATCGAAATCATGAAAAACATGCCGTCTGCTACGGTCATTGCCAGTGACTCTGAGCCACTACGCCATGCGGTACAAGCAGCGCTACACAGTGCGTTTTTTAGAGTGTTTGCCAGTGATGATGTTCGCGGTGTCGAACTTGGCGGCGCGCTCAAAAACATTTATGCCATTGCAATGGGAATGGCGGCAGCTTATGAAGTCGGTGAAAACACCAAAGCCATGATACTGACCCGTGGCTTAGCAGAAATGAGCCGTTTTGGCGTGCATGCTGGTGCCAATCCGCTGACCTTTTTAGGTCTGTCCGGCGTCGGCGACTTATATGCTACTTGCAGCTCAGAGCTGAGTCGCAACTACCGTATTGGTAATATGCTCGGTCGCGGTATGACCATCGATGCGGCGGTCAAAAAACTGGGTCAAACCGCTGAAGGCGTCAATACTATTCAGCAGGTACATGAGAAAGCCACCAAAGAAGGCATTTATATGCCGATTACCCATGCCTTGCATGCAGTCATTTATGAAGATAAAGCCGCACTTGGCGTTGCTTTACATCTTATGGAAGCGGGCTTCCGTAGCGATGTTGAGTTTGTCATGGAGCATGACCATAGCAATGCTTCATTAACGGCGCAAATGCAAACGGCAAGCAGCAATGCTAAAAATGCTAAAAATAAAAAAGTAGATGGCGATAATAAATAAAACGCTTAGCAAAATGTCGCTTCAGCATAATAATTAAATAGCATTAGTATCAAAATAGTCAGGTAAAAGTAACAAACAAGGTGGTTAAGATTATGAAAATTATCTTAGTACGTCATGGTCAAGCAGAAGATGAAACGCGCCCAGATAGTGCGCGTCAGTTGACTGATTTTGGTCAGCAGCAAGCTGCGCAAACGACAGAGTATATTACCACTCATTATCAGCCTGACTGTTTTGTCGTGAGTCCTTATAAGAGAGCGCAGCAGACGTTGGCGGCATTACAGTTACGCGCCCCTAACGTGCCCTCACAAATACAAGAAAATATCACGCCGTCTGACGATGCCCGTCAGGCGCTCATCGATATTGGTAATATTGAAGCAGAGTGTCTGGTGGTCGTCTGTCATATGTCTATCGTTGCTCATATCGCAGGGCTGCTAACGGGTGATTATCCTGAGTCGTTCTCTTTAGCAGAAGCACGCGTGTTTGAGATGGATTTTGTGATGACAGGTATGGCAACCGAGATTGATCGCTTTGTTCCCGAACAACCTTATTAATATCAATAATATAGTCAGCTCCATATAAAGAAGACACAGTGAGACTGGAATGAATTTTTTGTAGCCTCTGTTGGCGTAGGCACAGCAAGCTAGAAAAATTTGTACCAGTTTCACCTTGTCAGATAACGTATCCATGTTATTTAGTATCGACTATACAAACGCTCGTAAAACTATCTAGATTTTTGCTAGACCGCAGCTTTAACGAATAACCATTTTAATAAACAGTAGCTTTAAATGGCAGCTTCAATAAGCAATGGCTTTAAACAACAGCTTTGATAATTAAGGACACATTTGGTGTTACATGTTTGGTTACGAGCGCAGCACAGTCCACTAGCGGTCTGGCATGAAGACATAAAGCAATGGCAATTGATTGACGGTTGGCAACAGCTGCATGATATTTATGGTAGCTATAAAACCAATAGCCAAAAATCTGTTTGTCTGTATTTTCCATCAAGCCATGTCTTACAAGTGGATTCGGAGCTAAATACTGCTCAGCTCAAACAATTAGGTATGAGCGGTAAGCAGTATTTATTTGAAGAAACTTCTCTAACGCCGGTTGAGCAGTTAGCCATTCGGCAAATGACTGAAAATACCAGCCATCATCTCTATGCTTTGGCTCAAAGCGATATCGAATCATGGCAGCAAAGCGCCAAGCTCGCTGGCATGAACATCGTAGCGTTACTGCCTGACTTTTTATTACTGCCAACGCCAGAAGAGGGCGCAGGGCAGCAAATCATATTATACCAAGACCAACAAACCATGCTGCTGCGCCAATCCTTACATCAAGGCATGGCAGTAAGTTACTTGCCTTTAATCTTTGAGCGTTTTCCGTATTTAAGCGAAGTGCTGCTATTGCCAGCCATCGATGACATCTTTGATGACTCTAGTGCCGTTTTTCATCAAGCTTCTAATAACGGTCTTGCTGAAAATCTTGCTAATGAGCCAGCGTTTGACGATGGTATTAATTTAACGAAATCTGCATCCACAGCCAGCGCCTCTACTCAGACAGCGGCAATGATTGCCGAGCATCAATTACTATTAACCACGCTTCCCGTTACTCCTAAACCGCTTGAAAATCCTGAACGTCATGCGCTGAACTTTTTTATTAAATCAACCGATTCGCAATTATCACCGTATCTACGGGTGGCGATGATGGTCGCGCTAACGGCATTGGTATTGCAGATGGCGACCGATGGGGTGCAGTGGTATCAATATAAGGCGGCGACAGCGGCGACCAAAACCGAGATTGCGAGCCAGTATCAGTCTTGGTTTCCAAATGAGCCACTTAGTACGCGCACAAAGCTACAAGTGCAATTGCAACCAAAACTGCGTAGTGACAGCCAAGCGCCTAACGCTCACATAGCGGTATTATCACGTATATCGCCGTTGATTAAACAGTCGTCATTACGCGCGCAGGCGTTAGTCATGCAGCCAACTGCGCTTAGCTTTACGCTGATTGCGCCCGACCGCGGCAGTCTTGATCAATTTACCAATACGCTTGTCGCCCAAGGCTTAAACGCCAAATTAGAACAAGTGAATGGTAATGAGCAAGGGCAGTTTAGTGGTCAAGTGACCGTTGATGTGGTAGCAAACAATAGCAGCGTCAGCAATAAAGGGTAACCATGAAAAGATTACAGCGCCTCGCCAAACGCAGCACTACTGCTACTAACCCTCGCCCTCGAAGTGGTGCTTTATCAGTGCGCATGAGTAGTTACCAAAGCATTCTAGCGACACGTTGGCAGGCATTGTCTGCGCGCGACCAATTAGCTCTGCTGTTATTGTCAGCGTTTTTGCTGTTATTTGTCGGTGGCTATGGCGGCTATAGCGTCCATCAAGCAGCAAATGCTAGCAAAAGTGAGTATCAAGAGCAGGTCGCCGATTATTTTTGGTTACGTGCCCAAGCTGGTAACATTGACAGCAATGCGTTAAATGCAGCTAGTACTGCAGATGGCGTAGATGCCATGCCGCCGGCTAGCAGTATCAATGCGTTGTTAAATAATTCAGGTATTGCCGATGCGCAGGTCATTGCTGCTGGCGATGCGGTGCAATTAAGCTTTAATCATCCAAGCCAAGCGGTGGTGAGCGGCGCACTGGGTAAGCTTGAACAGCAAGGTTGGCAATTTACTCAACTGTCTATGCAGCAAGATTTGGTCACTAAAGCGATTCAGGTACAGGCGACCGTAACTTCTTAAGAGGTATGCTTAACAACCTTTATGCCTAACAACTTTTACACCTAACAAGTTGATATTTAAGCACCTTTATATTTTAAAATATGCTGCATTGAAACCTTGCTCCCTTGCCACAATAAAAGTGCTATTAGCCACAGAATATAACGAGTGAAAGTATGATAAATAATACCAATAATACGATGAGTGATAATAAGCGCCGTTCTTTGATTACCTATAATCACATCACGTATTTGCTCTATGTGCTCAGCTATTTTACCGCCGGACTGCTGTGGATTGTGCCTATCTTTATGAATTATGCCAAACGTCGTGACGCTGATAATACTTGGCTTGCCACGCACTTTGATTGGCAGATTAAGACGTTTTGGTATAGCATCGTCTTTTTTGTCATTGGTGTGCTTATCATCACATTTTCCCTAGGTGGTTTTGGCGTAAGTATGTTTGCTGACAGTAATAATATTGCCATCGGCTCAGTATTATTGGCCAGTTTAGGCTTTATTATTATGGGCTTTACTTTTATTTGGCATCTATACCGTATTGTACGCGGTTGGATTGCGCTTGCTGATGGCCGCCCAGTTCCTTAATATAAAAAACACGAATATCAATAAGCAGCAAATACGAATAAACAATGCATTCAAAAAAATGCTTTTTGATATCAACTCATTACTAGGTTAAGGGCGTCCGTTTGCAATATCAACGATTGTTTATTCGCATGATTTAGCGCAATTTGTCCTATGAAACTTTGGTCTTATTTCAGTTAAGCTGATATAATCGCAGCGCTTGACCTCATTCGTTTTTCTTATTTATCATTTCTTTTCAAGCAGGGTCTGTCATTACTATGTCTTACGCCTTACTTCGCCCTTTTTTATTTAATATGGACCCCGAGCACGCTCATGAGATGACCTTATCTTTATTAGATAAAGCTCATAAAGCGCGTGTATTGGGCTTAGTATATGGTCAGTCAATGCAGCCAACCGACTGTATGGGTTTGCAGTTTGCCAATCCCGTCGGGCTTGCTGCCGGATTGGATAAAAATGGCGACTATATCGATGCGCTGGCAGAGTTGGGTTTTGGTTTTATCGAAGTGGGTACTGTCACGCCAAAGCCGCAAGTCGGCAATGACAAACCAAGACTATTTAGAATCAAGCAAGCCGATGCCATCATTAATCGTATGGGCTTTAATAATCAAGGCGTTGATTACCTGATTGAAAACGTCAAACGTTGCAAATACAAAGGCAATATCGGTATTAATATCGGTAAAAATGCGGCAACACCGGTTGAAAATGCGGCTGATGATTATGTCTATTGCTTAGAGCGTGTTTATGCGCATGCTTCTTATATCACTGTGAATATCTCCTCTCCGAATACCAAAAATTTGCGCGACCTACAAAGCGGTGAAGCGTTAACCCAATTATTAGACACCATTAAAAACCGCCACAATCAGCTGGCAACCGAATATGGTTTTTATGTGCCCTTGGTGTTAAAGGTCGCTCCTGATTTAGAGCCGTTACAAGTGGATTATATCTCCCAGCAACTGCTGGATTTTGAGATTGATGGCTTGATTGCCACCAATACCACTTTGAGCCGCGTAGGCGTCGAAGATTTGCCCGATGGTGACCAAGCTGGCGGCTTATCCGGTCGTCCGGTCAGCCACATTAGTACGCAAATTTTACAACAATTCTCCGATCAGCTGGATGGTAAGGTAGCGTTGATTGGCGTTGGCGGTATCGATAGCGGCGCCAAAGCCGTCAAGAAAATCGAGGCGGGTGCAGGTTTGGTGCAGCTTTATTCAGGGCTTATTTATAAAGGGCCTGGGCTGGTACAGTCTTGCATTCAATCTATCGGTGGCTATTACGATGCCATGGAAGCTTAATCCTTTTAAAGATTGTTAAAACTGCAAGCTTTTCAACTTTACTGAAATACCCGATATAAGATGCAAATGAGGCGATAAACATGAGTGGTTTAGACATTGTGATTGCTGTGGTTGTTCTGATTGGCTTATGGCGTGGTTTTCAGGTAGGTCTGATTAAGACAGCTGTTGGTTTGGTCGGTTGGTTTATTGCACTTATTGCTGCCACTCGATTGGCGGGTTCCGTCGCGCCGCAATTATCAGGTATGGTAGAAAATCCTGTTTTGCAAATGGCGATGGCTTTTTTAGTGATTGTGATTGCCATCTTAGCCATCATGCACCTAGTTGCATTCGTATTCTCTGGAGTACTCAAAACCTTACGTCTTGGCGTCCTTGATAAAGTGGCGGGCGGGGTACTTGGCGCGGCAAAAAACGTCCTTATGGTCTTAGTGGTTCTTAGCGTCAGCGCGCCATTATTGGTGCAAATGCCGCAATGGGAAACCTCGGTGCTCGCGCCTGAATTACTGCCTTATGCCCCCATGGGTAAAGAGCTGGTCTCAGATATGTTTGGCTTGGCGTGGGATCAGGTCAATCAGTCCTAAGCATCATCAGTCATCAGTGCTCATAAAAAGCTATTCAATCAGCTTTAATATTCGTAAAATACACCTCTATCAATCATCAGCAACTTGTCTTATGGATAATAGGCCTTATTGATTATCTATAAGATTTTTAGTCAGAAAAATCGTCAGCTTGGCGGTAAATGGCAGGCAGTGTGTTCCATAACTTTGTCAGCAGTTACGCCGTTATTGTGTTATCAATGTGTGGTACAAAATAGGATACAACTATGTGTGGAGTCGTTGGGGTCGCAGCTCATGAGCCAGTCAATCAAATTCTTTATGATGCCTTAACCATGTTGCAGCATCGCGGGCAAGATGCGGCAGGTATTGTGACTTTACAGGACGGGCGTCTTTATTTACGTAAAGAAAATGGCATGGTACGTGACGTATTTATGAATCGTCATATGCTAAAGCTGGTGGGTAAGTTTGGTATCGGTCACGTCCGTTATCCGACCGCTGGCACCTCAAGTAGTGCCGAAGCACAGCCTTTTTATGTCAACTCTCCTTATGGTATTACGCTTGCGCACAATGGTAACTTGACCAATGCTGAAAGTCTGGCTAAGTCTCTATATCAAGAAGATCGCCGCCATTTAAATACCGACTCAGATTCTGAAGTGTTGCTAAATGTCCTTGCGCATGAGATGCAAAATTTGGATAAAACCAATCCGACGCCTGCTGATATCTTTGAAGCTGTGACAGCGGTTTATGGGCGCATTGAAGGCGCTTATGGCGTGGTTGCCCTGATTACTGGTCATGGTTTGCTAGCATTCCGTGATCCAAACGGTATCCGCCCACTGATTTACGGTAAGCGTATGGCAGCCAATGGCGGCACAGAATATATGGTCGCCTCAGAGTCAGTAGCGTTGACGGGTTCAGGCTTTAGTATTGTTCGTGATGTTAAGCCTGGCGAAGCTATCTTTATCGATTTAGATCATCAAATACATACTTATCAGTGCGTTGAGCAAAAAGAATACACGCCTTGTATCTTTGAATATGTGTATTTTGCCCGTCCAGATTCTATTATGGACAATATCTCTGTTTATAAATCACGCCTACGTATGGGTGAAAAACTGGCCGATAAAATCCTTGCTGAATGGGGCGAAGATCATGATATCGATGTGGTCATTCCTATTCCTGACACCTCGCGTACCTCAGCGATGGAGCTGGCACTAAAGATGAATGTGAAATACCGTGAAGGGTTTATGAAAAACCGCTATATCGGTCGTACCTTTATCATGCCAGGTCAGCAGCAACGTAAAAAATCTGTCCGTCAAAAGCTAAGTGCGGTACCGCTTGAGTTTAAAGGTAAAAACGTCCTTTTGGTTGATGATTCAATCGTACGCGGTACGACCTGTCACGAAATTATCCAAATGGCACGTGATGCCGGTGCCCGTAAAGTATTCTTTGCCAGTGCTGCACCGCCGGTTAAATATCCAAACGTCTATGGTATCGATATGCCAGTGCGTAGCGAGCTGATTGCCTCAGGTCATAGCGTTGAAGAAGTACGCGAGATTATCGGTGCTGACCGCTTGATTTTCCAAGATTTGGACGATTTGATTGAAGCCGTCAAAGATACCAAGCATAGCAAGGTCGAAGGCTTTGATTGTGCGGTGTTCAACGGTTGCTACATTACCGGACAAATCAACGAAGCCTATCTTGAGCATCTACAAGAGCAGCGTAATGACACGGCTAAGACTGGCAAAAAAGGCGTACAAATCGTTGCTGATACCCCAGTCGATATGATGGGCGTAGAAGAGCTGTAAGAGACCAAATATCTTAAAATAAAGTAATGGCAAAATAAAAAGGCTGCAATCATTGAGATTGCAGCCTTTTTTATGGGCAAAAATAAATGTAGTCAGTGTGAAATATAATTGATGAATTAATAGCCACATGCGACTGGTATAAATTTTCCTCGCTTGCTGTTATCACAGAGGCTACGAAAAATTCATCCCAGTCGCGCTGTATCTTTTTTAAAATTAATCTGCTATATACAATAAACCTTTAATCAGCCTAAGAAATGCGTAAATAGCCATAAAAAGCCATTAATCGCAGCGATACCGACGATCATACTGACCAGTAACTGACGGCTAATATGATAAACGACTAATACTGATAATAACGCGCCTATTTGTGCCATTAATAAATGTACTTCTGCGATATTTAAACTCGCATTGCCTGACAAACCTTGATAAGAAAGACTGGTTAAGATTAGCAATACCATCACAGAAAGCGGCAAGCTTTCATTTAAGCGATGTAGCCACGGCGTATCCAGTAGCTTTTTGGGTATTAATGCGGGCAGGGCGCGAGTAATAAACGTCACTGCGGCCATCGCGAACGTTGCAAAAATCAGGTAACTACTGCTCATTGCTGCCTCCTTGCACACTGCGCTGCACCCAAACTCCACGGGCTAAAATCATCAGCATACAAATTGTAATCGCTACCAATAATAGCCAGTTGCTAGTAAAGAACGAGGCAATCACTAAGGCAATGACGGCAATACCAATGGGGAAATAGCGTTTGATACTTTGGAATTGCTCATAGGCTAAAATCGCAAATAAACAGACCAAGGCAAAATCTAAATGTGGTATTAAATCGCTGAGCGCGCTGCCAATCATCACGCCAATTGCACCAGCTAATACCCACCAGCTTTGATTAAACAGACTAATAGGCAGTATCAATGATTGTCGCGACTCATTTGGCAAACTGGTCATCACTGAAAACGTTTCGTCGGTTAGAGCAAACAAGCAATAGGTCTTGGCTATTTTGTTTTTTGGGAGATATTGTAATAATGGCATGCCATAAAAGACATGACGCAAGTTAATAGCAGCAATGTTGGTTGCGATATTGCCAATCGGTAATCCAGCACTCAGCATTGGCAGACAAGCATATTGCGCCGCGCCTGCATATAAGACCACACTTAGCATGATAGTAGCCCACACTGGCACACCAGCTACTTGTGCGAGCACGCCAAAGGCAATCCCTGCTGGCAGATAACCCATGGCGACTGGCAAGCTTTTTTTAAAGCCTTCCGCCCAATCGTAGTGGTAGGCTTGATTTTGATTTATCTCATTTGATTGAGTATTCACGTGACATCCTAATTTTTTCTTACTTTAATTTGTCGTTTATAGTCTTTTTTCTTCTTTTTTAAATTCATCATACAAGCATCATTTTGGCTAAATGCTCTTAATGATCAGGCTTCAGGCTGCAATTTTTCATAACTGCCTGTCTGATGGGCGCGATATAAAAACCCACCGAGGATAATCAATCTTAATAATAATAAGCACCAAACGCTCAGCCAGATGCCGGTCATATCCCATTGTTGATACAGTAGCCAACTTAAGGGGAAAAAGATAACCGCCAATATAAGCGCGGCATTACGAATGACACTACCTGCCGTTAAACCAAAAAATATCCCATCTAACCAATAAGCGCCAACGCCCACAAGCGGCAGTAGCACGGCATAAAGGTGATAGTCATAAGCAAGCGCAAAGACCGGCTCGATATTGGTCATCAATTGTAAATAAGTCGGCATGGCAAGCCACCATATCGCACTTAGCATAATGGCAAGCCCATAGCTAACCACGCCTGTGCGCTTTACGATAATACGAAACCGTGGCCAGTCGCGTCGTCCCGCAGCTTGCCCGCTTAAGGTTTCTGCAGAGACTGCCACGCCATCAAGGGCAAAGGCTGAGATACTTAATACCTGCAATAAGATGGCGTTGGCGGCCAGTATGACATCGCCGCTTTGGGCCGACAGGCGGGTAATCCAAGCAAAGCTTATCGTTAAAATAAGCGTACGGATAAAAATGTCTTTATTTAATGAAAATAGCCTAAGCATTTTATCTTTGGTAAAGTGTTCTTTATTGGCGGTCAATAACGCTCGCCAAGAGATTTGTAGATGTCGACGGCTGAGCCATAATGCCAAAACTACGCCAAGCCAAAAGGCAATTGTCGTACCTAACGCCACCCCAACCAAGCCCATTTGCATCACATAAACAAAAAACAAGGTCAGTATGATATTAAGGATAGCGATAAAGCCTTGCTGATAAAGCATGTAGCGGGTTTTGCCTTGACCTGCAAACCAGCCGATAAAGGCAAAGTTCATCAGCTCAGCGATGACACCCCAAAAACGTACATCTAAATAAGTCTTTGCCGCGCTGCCGCTGTCAGGATTGGCGGAGAGCGCTTGCAAGCCAAAATCAATCAGCCAAGGTTTTGCGATAAGTAAAACCGCGCCAATCATAAAGGCCAATAATAAAGCCCGTTGCAAAATCGACAACAGCGGTGATGGTGTTCGGTTAGATGGGTTTAATGGCGCATTGTTATTGTTAGAGGTATCTTTATTAGCCAGTTGACCCAATGCTTGTGCCGACAGTCCAGATGACGCATATTGCAAAAAGTTAAAGCTGACCAGTATTAAAGAGAGCAGCTGTATGGCTAAGCCCATACCAGCAAGCTTAGCGGTGTCATTCATATTACCGACAATCGCTGTATCAATGACGCTTTGTAGTGGCATCGCAAGGTTGGCCAATAATACTGGCAAGGCGATGGCGATAATGCGCGCATAGCGAGTATCGATAGGCGGCATAGTACTTGGCGGCAAGGTAGATGACATAGCTTAGTCGCTTATATAACGAGGCAGAGAAGTTTAGTAAGAACTTTTCAAATAACATTAAAATATAAATAATATAAAGACAAAAGCACCTAGGGTGTAGGTGCTTTTATCAGGATAACGCTTATCAGCTTAATAACTTAGCAGCTTAATAATTAAAGGGTCTAATTATTGCCTTTGAGGTAAGCATTAATCTTGCTCAAACATTTTTGGATCATTAAAGGTCACGATTTCTTCTTCGAACTCAGGTTTTACCTTAACGATAAAGTCATCACGTGACAGACCCATCGCTAGAGGAATTGAGCTTGCGATATAGGTAGATGAGTAAGTACCAGCAAGTAGACCAATAAACAGCGCAGCCGAGAACCAGAATAAGCCATCACCGCCTAAGAATAGCATCGCGAGGACAACCAACAGTACCGTTGATATGGTCATAATCGTACGGCGTAGCGTCTCTGTCAATGACAAATCAATCGTTTGACGCGGCGTGATACCACGGACACGGCGGAAGTTCTCACGGATACGGTCATAGACAACGATGGTATCGTTCAATGAATAACCAATCAATGCCAAGATGGCTGCTAGTACTGTTAAGTCAAATGGGAAGCCAAATAAAGCAAAGACACCGATGGTTACAATAGCATCATGAAATAGTGACAATACGGCACCAAGCGCCAGCTTAAACTGAAAGCGTAGGGCAACATAACCAAGCATACAGGCCAATGCTAATACAATCGACATGACTGAACTTAGATAGATCTCATTGCCAACTTGGCTACCGATAATATTAACATTACTGATTTCAACATTGTTATTAGGCAATGCCAATGCTTCACTAAGACTGGCGTTCAAGCCATCAACGTTATCAGATTGGGGTGGTAAGCGTATTAGTAGCTCTTGACGCGTTCCTAGATATTGTACGACAGCATCATCAAAACCATTATCAGCCAACGCTTTAACCACTTCTACTTGTTCAGCAGGCTGCTCATAACGTACATCTGCTGAAACCCCGCCGGTGAAATCAAGACCTAGATTTAGACCATTGACGGCAATGGCGATAATACTACCAATCACCATCAGCAGCGATAGAAGTGCCATCGGCTTTTCTAACTTCATAAATGGAATGATACGTTGATCGCCAATGGCTTTGATGCCACCTTCAGCTTCTGCTGCAGCATTATCTTCAGCATCACCTATGTCTAAATTATTTAGATTAGGATCCATTGCTTGCGTGGCCAATGCATGGCTGTCTTGACTCGCATCTTTACCGGCGCGACGGGTTTTATTTTTACTCAAGCTCGTCTTAGAAGTCTTATTGCTTTGGGTATTACTGCCTTTACCATCACGGCGCGGTTTCTTACGGCGACGCGTACTAGCTTCGCTATTTGAGCCATTCGGTTCAGGATTGTTCTGTTGTTCTAAAGGGTTGTTATTATCGATGGCCATAGTTTTCTCCTAACCGATACTCAGACGTTTGATAGATTTACGCTTACCGTAAGCAAGTTGTACCAGCGCACGGGTTACCAAAATCGCGGTAAATAGTGAGCTGACAATACCAATCGCGAGGGTAACCGCAAAGCCTTTAATCGGACCCGTACCAATCGCAAATAAGATAAACGCGACCAATAACGTGGTGATGTTGGCATCGAAAATACTACTAAAGGCACGATCAAAACCTGCCACGATAGCGGATTTTGGTCTGACCCCGTTTGCCAGCTCTTCACGTATACGCTCAAAAATCAGTACGTTGGCATCGACCGCCATACCGATGGTTAAGACGATACCAGCAATACCGGGTAAGGTCAGTGATGAGCCTAAAATTGACATAATGGCAATAATGATAATGACGTTAATCGCTAGAGCAATATTAGCAATCACCCCAAATAAGCGATAGAAAATAATCATAAAGGCGAAGACTAGTAGATAACCCACTTGGGTAGAGAATAGGCCTTTGTCGATATTTTCTTGGCCTAATGATGGACCAATGGTGCGTTCTTCAACGAAATACATCGGGGCTGCCAATGCACCTGAACGTAACAATAGCGCAAGCTCTGCGGCTTCAGCACTGCTATCAAGCCCAGTAATACGGAAAGACGAACCCAGTACCGCTTGGATATTGGCACGGTTAATAACTTTAGTCTCAGCATACGGCGTGCGTACTTCGACGGTCTCACCAGTTGCTGGATTTTCTTCATAAGTGATGCGTTGTTTATTTTCAATAAACAGCACCGCCATTTGTTTGCCGACAGCCGTACGCGTGGCGTTTTGCATCAGCTTACCACCAGCACTATCTAGGGTGATGCTTACTTCAGGCGAGCCGCTTTCATCAATACCGGTTTGAGCATTAGTAACTTTATCACCGGTGACAATCGCTTGACGCTCTAGCAATACTGGTGGACCATCAAGCGTTTCAAATGGAAATGCTTCGGTACCAGCAGGCGGAATGCCGCCCATATAATTTTCGGCGCCTTCAGCGACCATACGGAACTCAAGGTTTGCCGTACGACCAAGGACACGTTTTGCTTCTGCAGTATCTTGTACACCCGGTAGCTCAACGACGATACGGCTAGCGCCTTGTGATTGTACCAAGGCCTCAGTAACCCCAAGCTCAGCAATACGATTGCGTAGGGTGGTCAAGTTTTGGTTGACCGCGTAGCTATTGATTTCGTCTAAAGTCGCATCGTTATAAGCTAAAATCAGGGCAGGGCCTTGCTCATCAATAGAAGACTGTAAGGAGAATGTGTTACCCATAGAGCCTTGCAGGATGTTTTGCGCACGGTTACGGGTATCAGTATCAGAAAAATGCAGCACCACGCCACGCTTTTCTGTTTTGATACCTTTAACCGCAATACGTTCAGCACGTAGGTCACGGCGCATATCACGACTGGCGCTTGTCAAGCGTTGTTCGAGCGCCTTGTCCATATCCACTTCTAGCACGAAACGCACACCACCGCGCAAATCAAGCCCGAGTTTCATGGGTCTTGCACCGATATCACGTAGCCACTCAGGAGTAGTCTGTGCCAAGTTCAGCGCGACCACATAGTCCTCGCCTAGATTTTGACGCAGCACTTCCTGAGCTTTTAGCTGATCGACGGGATTGTCGAGACGCACCAGCGCACTATTGCCTTCAAAGGTACCATCATGATTGTTCAAGCCTGCTTCTTCGAGCAAGCTTTGAGACTGAGTCAAGATACCTTCAGACAGCTGTGTACCTGCTGCTGCACTGGTAATCTGTACGGCAGGTTCATCAGGATAGAGGTTGGGAGCCGCATATAGACCGGCAATGATGAGCACGACGGTGATGAGTAAGTATTTCCAAGCGGGATATTGCATAATCACTTCTTTAAGTTGATAAACTACTGGCGACGCAGGCCACAAGTTAGCAGATGGGAAGTTAGCGATAACAAGGGTGAGTGACTAAAGGGAGAGCTACTATATTTTAGTAGTCGTACTGAATCATGCACCACTGTGATCATCCGCGATGATAGTAAAGCAAAAAACGGTAAAGCGTAAAGCAGTAAAGCGAAAAATGACCGTAAATAATGTACGGTCATTTTAAAGTCATTACAACTATTAATTGATAATAGCCATCAATTAGTCACAACCAATGTTCAATAATTCATATTTAACAATCATCAAATACATCGATAATGCTTAAACGCTTTCGATAGTACCAGCGGGCAATACTGAAATAACAGAAGCACGTTGTACTTTAACGTCAGTGTTGTTGTTTAAGCTCACAACCGCATAATCGCCTTCTAGTGCTTTGATACGACCCATAAGGCCGCCCGCAAAGATGATTTCGCTACCAACAGTCAATGAATTAACCATAGCGCGGTGCTCTTTGGTGCGTTTTGACTGTGGACGAATCACCAAAAAGTAAAAAATGGCAAAAAACGCCACTGGCAACAAGATTTGACCAAATAGTGACGCAGCTCCGGCAGTTTCTGGCGCAGCATGGGCAGCTTGAATAAAAAAGCTCATAATTTCTCTCAGTAAGTCATAGATAACAATAAATTTACAGGCATAGTAACAAAAAATCCCAGACTTGGTAACTGTTAATCATAGGCTAGGCGTGTTTTTGTTACCCATTTAACATACTAACCGCCAATATTTAGCCTAACAATCGTTTTGCTATTCTAAATGATAGAATGATTGGAGTTAAAGGGCAGAGTGCTCAGACGCTCAGCAAGCAGTAAAAGCCGACTATTAAGTAGATATATCAATTGGCATAGCGTCACAATAGTCAAAAAATAGCTTTATTCAATACATTATATCTTTGATATAAATAGTTATTTACTATGGAATGCCATTATTGCTGCTACGATTAAACGAGGGTTTATATCGCTATAAATGGGGGTATAATAGGCTGTCTTGAGCATGATTTTGGTCGTTAAATAGATAAAAATTAGACGCTATCGGCTATTATTTTCTATCTGCTGCCGTCAGCTCATGATATATTGTGACTTCCTTTTACTTCTTTGTTTAGGTTACCTAACTTGTTCACCTCTTTTATATCTGTACCTCGTTTATACCGTCCGCGCGCCTGTCGTAAAGACGCATCCGCTGAACCTCCCCCGATGATGGGTGGCTATACTCGCTTTAGTAAAAATTACTTCGGTATGATGCGCCTTAATATGTGGCGTTTTGTTATAAAACGGCTTGCTACGTTATCTGCATTGATAACGCTATTCCTCACTCTATTACTGCCGCAATCGGTGCTGGCTGCTGATGCCTTAGCAGACCCAAGCCCGACCAGCGTTCTACTGCTTATCTTATTTGTGGTAGTAGCGATTGGTATCTCATTTATTTGTTCGTTGGCAGAGTCTGCATTACTTAGTATGACGCCGTCATATATCGCCGATGTTCAAGAGACTAACCCCAAAAAAGCCAACATGCTAAGACGCTTAAAGATTGATAATATCGATCAGTCATTAGCGGCTATCTTAACCTTAAACACGGTTGCACATACCTTAGGTTCTATTGGCGCTGGTGCACAGGCGACGATTGTTTTTGGTAGCGCTTGGTTTGGACTGTTTTCTGCCATTATGACCTTGGCAATTTTATTTTTATCTGAGATTATTCCAAAAACGTTGGGCACAGTCTATTGGCGTCAATTAAGTGGCATGGTGGCTTATTTTGTACGCGGTATTATTTTACTGCTATACCCATTAATCTGGATATCAGAAAAACTGACCAAATTATTGGTACGAGGCAAAGAGCCGGTAACTTTTAGTCGCCGAGAGTTTGCGGCGCTCGCGAGTATCGGCGAAGAGTCAGGACAAATCGACCCATTAGAGTCGCGTATCATTCGTAACTTATTGGCATTTGGTGCCATTAAAGTTGAAGATATTATGACCCCGCGTTCGGTGATGCTGGCGTTTGAAGAAAATAAAACCGTTGCTGAATTATTGGTTGACCGACCAAAACTCACTTTTTCGCGCCTGCCGATTTATGATGGTGATTTAGACAATATCACCGGTTTTGTCTTAAAAACCGACATGCTATTGGCCAAGGTTAATCATGCGGTACATAAACCCTTGACGCAGTTCAAACGTGATATTACCTTTGTATTTTCAAAGATGAAATTGTTTGACTTGTTAGAGCTGATGCTAAAAAACCGTATTCATATCGCCATTACCGTTGGTGAGTATGGCGAGGTCAAAGGCTTAGTGACATTAGAAGATGTGTTTGAGACTTTGTTGGGTCTTGAGATTGTCGATGAAATAGACCGCGTCGAAGACATGCAAGCGTTAGCTCGGCAGATGATGGACAGACGTGTTGAGCGCTTGGGTATGAAACTGAGTGATGATGAGCAGTATGAAGACATCCATACTGAACATAAGAATTAGAAGTATAACTATTAGAAACACCGCTATTAGAAATGTAGCTATTAAAAACAGACATTAAAAACATGTTCGATAAAGCTGCCTAAGTTATGAGTCATTTAGGCAGTTCTTATAATAGATAGTTTCTATAAAGAGTAATATATTTTATATTGCATGATATCTAGTAATGCTACTTAGTCATAGTATTTAAGCTAAGCGGTGATTTTTTACTCTAGGCTGTCAACTTTGATGATATTCGCAATAATTACACAGGGTGTCACATGGCTGTGAGAATTTAGTGATAGGCTAAAATTATCATAACAGAAGGCTGCTAAAAGTCTTAGATTAAGCCAGATGTAAAATACTTAACTGATAAAAGCACGACTTGTTTCAATTTATATGATAACTGTTTATCTACGAGAGCAGCACTTTATAATTAAATGATACATCACCGTTAAGCGTCATTGTATGAGGGCATGATGAAAATCACACCTGACCATGACGATATAGACGACAATAGTATCACTAAGGAATATCATGAAAAGATTATGGGGAAAAGGGCTGTTGGCTCTATTGATGAAAAGCGCTAGCGTGACTGCGATAGTGGCGGCTGCCAGCACCATGACTATCAGCGCGCAAGCGGCAACCATGACCGAAGCTTTGGTACAAAACTATGCGACGGCCATGAAGTCAGCAGCCAATAGCCAAAGTCTTAATCAGGTCGCGCGCCTCGTATCTGACGATGCGCTGATTTCTATGTCAAGAAAAGGCAAGTCTACCAGTCTCGACAAAGATGCTTATCTAAAATTACTGCAAAACAGTTGGAGTAATACCTCAAATTATCGTTACGATATCAATGTGGATAATATTGTCATTACCGGTGAGCAAGCAAAAGCCAATGTCACTACCAATGAAAGCTGGGTAAAAGATGGGCAAAAGGTCTCATTTGTCACGACATCGAGAGTAACGCTTACTTTATCGACTGGTAATGCGGTGCTTTTACGCGCTGTGTCACAAGTGGCGATTAATTAATCATTACTACTTTATTAGTAAGTAATGTCATTAGCCATCAATGAGCCATCGCTAGCAGAGTTAGTTAATAAATCGTATAAATAATGTCGCTATTCAGCCATTGAAAGATAGAGTGGATTAAATTCTACTCATTATCTTTCATAATAGGCTGGTCTTTGTTTGATATTGCGTACTATACTGTCGATTAACTTTATTTTATCACTTATTGTTGTTAGGAAACTTCCACTATCATGTCTACTGTGTCATCAAAATCTCGCTCATTTATCGCTTTACCACTGACGCTTGCGGTGTCGACTTTACTTATCAGCGCTTGTAGTAATACGTCGGCGGTGAAAAAGACGGGTGCGACCGGCAGCTCAGCTGTGGTTACTAAGCGTCCTGTCGCTCAAGTTACTAAGCCAAGTACGGGCGCTGATTATTCAACGGCGTTCTTGGATGCTGAAAGCCTAGATGAGCTGGCTGATTTATTAGAAGCCACCGACATGACTATGGTGGAAGGCAATAAACTTGCCATTCAACAATATGGTGATTTATGGAATCGCTTGCGGGCAGGGTACCGTATGAATGGTGGTCAGCCTGTTTATAATCAGCGTATTGAAGCGCAAAAAGGTTGGTTTACCAGTCGTCAAGACTATCTCAACCGTTTGACCGCGCGTGCCAGTCGCTACCTTTACCATACCGTTCGAGAAGCCGAGCGTCGTAATATTCCAACCGAACTTGCATTATTGCCTGTGATTGAGAGCTCCTACGATCCAAGTGGTACCAGTAGTGCGGCAGCAGCAGGTCTATGGCAGTTTATTCCGAGTACGGGGCGTATCTATGGTCTAAATCAAAGTAGCACTTATGATGGTCGCCGTGATGTGATTGAATCAACACGTGCCGCTTATGACTTTTTGACCGCATTGCATAACCAGTTCGGTAGTTGGGAGCTGGCACTAGCCGCTTATAACGCCGGTCCTGGTCGTGTGCAAAAAGCCATCGATGCCAATGCTGCTCGTGGCTTGCCGACCGATTACTGGTCACTAAGACTGCCAACAGAGACCATGAACTATGTACCGCGCTTTTTAGCGGTTGCTGAAATCGTCGCCAAGCCTGAGCAATATGGTGTTTATCTCCCTGCTATTGCTAACCGTCAGCATTTCCGTAGTGTGCCAGTAAATTATGGCGTCAGCTTAGCCGAAGTCGCACAGGTGACTGGGGTCAGTTATGACGAACTAGAAAGACTGAATACCGCGCTGACTTCAGCTCGTATTGATTCATCTGGTCCACAGCGTATCATTATTCCTAATGATGTCAGCTTGACGACAGATGCGAAGCTGAGCGCCTTGAGAGGGAATGGCAGTAGTAATGTGATTGCTTCTAGTAACACTAGCAGCAGTAGCACGCCAAGCTATTCAGGCTCTACTTCTACCACGCCGAGCTATAACAATAAGCCTTATACTAGCGGTGGATCATTACCTTCTACCGGTAGCGCCCTTGCTGATTACGCGGCGAGCGCCAGTGTACCGCAGCAAACCACCAGCTATATTCCGCCGACGGTTTCACCGACGAGCAGCTCTGTTTATAGCAGCAATACCTCATTCCGTACTGAGCCACCGCTGACTTCTGCAGAAACCAAAAAGATTAACGCTGAGCTAAAAAGCAGTAACAGCTTACCGACCACATCGGCACAAATCACGCAAAACAATACTATTATTCAAGAGCCACCACTAAGCAAAGAAGAGCGCGATTTCATTGCCAGTCAGATTCGCATCAGTACGCCTGAAACCAAAGTCATTAATGCCGATGGTAATATCAATTTATCAGCCGTACAGACGCAGCAGTCAGTGTTAGAGGCCAGTGGTCAAGAAAAGAAATTAAGTTTCCCAAAAACCTCGGTTAGTAAGCCAAAACCACAAGGCACGCGTAGCACTTATACGGTAAAACGTGGCGATACCTTGGCAAATATCGCCAGTCGTGCGGGCGTCAGCTGGCGTGATATCGCTGAATGGAACCAGATAGATGCCAGCGCCAATCTGCTAGCCGGCAGCACGTTGTATTTATATAACGCCAAATCTATCGAGCCATTGAGCAATGCCAGTACTACAGCGGCAAGCCAGCCTGAAAGCTATGTGGTACAAGGTGGTGATACGCTTATCGGTACGGCCAATCGCTTTGGTTTATCGGTGACTCAGCTAGCTACTTATAATAATTTGAGCAGTAGAGCGGACTTGCTACGCGGTCAAAAACTATGGCTGGTTCCTGGTAAAGTGACCGCGCCTGCAACCACGCCTGCTGCACCATCGACCAAACCTAGTAAGTCGAGCACGGCAACCAAGAATTATAAAGTCAAACCTGGCGATGGTCTGATTGCTTTATCACGCCAGTTTAATGTACCGACTACCACCTTGGCGACGTTAAATAATATGGGTACGACTGACTCACTATACGTTGGTCAAACCTTAAAAGTACCAGCCAATGTAGACTTTACGCCAGCGCCTACGACGTCTAGTAGTGCATCTAACAATACGTCGAATAGCACAAGCAGCAATACGACTGCTAGTACTTCAAGCTCAGTGGCAACGACCAATTATAAAGTCAAATCAGGTGATACTTTAATTGGTATTGCAAATAGCGTTGGCATTAGTCCTGAAGAATTGGCAGCGGTGAATAGCAACTTTGATGCTAAAGCTCGCTTGCAACGTGGTCAAACGATTAAAGTACCGGTCACTAAAGATTTGGTAGATCGTCAGCTTAATGACAAAGCAGTCAGTTATAAAGTTAAATCCGGCGATACCTTGACGGGCGTTGCGCAGCGTTACAATATCGGTTTGGGTGATTTGGCAGCCGCCAATAATTTGAAAACCAATTCTAATCTAATCCTTGGTCGTACGATTACCATTCCTGCCAATGGGACAGTAAGTGCTCCTAGTACAGCTAACAGTAATACTAGTAGCACCAGTAACAAGAGCACCAGCAGCACCAGTGCAGAAACCGCAAGCAGTAGCGGCAAAAAACTTGGTAATACTGAGAGCTACAAAGTCAAATCGGGCGATGGTCTTATTGCCTTAGCGCGTCAGTTTGGTATCTCAGTAGAAGACCTAGCGGCGACAAACGATTTGGCGACCAATGCCCAGTTACAACGTGGTCAAACGATCAAAGTACCAAAAGCGACAGTAAGCTATACCGTTGGCTCAGGCGATAGCTTGATTGGATTGGCACGTAAATATGGCGTCTCAACCAAAGAGCTTGCGGATATGAATAATATCGCTGTAGATACCATGCTACAACGCGGTCAACGTTTAACCGTACCGAATCGCTAATGTAGAATGTAGCCGTATTTAATAAATTTTAAGCATTAAAAAAAGCTGCTCTTTTATAAGAGCAGCTTTTTTATTGACAAAGCTTTTTATTAACAAGGTTTTATACGTATTGTATTTAGCAGCTTTTACTAGCAGTCTTTTAAAAAGAAAAGTTATTAAACCGTTTGAGTTTTAATGGTCTCAAGATAACTTCTAATATTACTTACATAATGCATCGCTTGACCATAACGGCTATTTGAGGCTCTGTTCTCAGATAAGTAGGCATATATATTTGCCCAGCTTTTATCATCGATTCCTTGCGCCCTTAATTTACGCTGGATACTTTTTACCGCATTAGGACCCATGTTGTAACCTGCTAGGGCAAACCAGATGCGGTCGGTCTTTGGTACATCGGCGAAGTCCTCTTTGACTTGTTCCAAATAACGCGCACCGCCGCCGATACTTTGATAAGGGTCAACGCGGTCAGAGACGCCCATCGCTTTGGCAGTATTATTGGTCAGCATCATAATACCGCGTACGCCTGTTGGAGACACGGCATTGGCATTTAGATGCGACTCTTGATAACCCATGGCGACGAGCAGCTCCCAATCATGGTTGTAATTGCGCGCTTGCTCTTGAAACGAAGACTGATAGTCGGGCAGTTTCTCGGTCAAAGTCTTTTTAAAATGGTCTTGGCTATAAGCGTCTTTTAATAAATTCTGATTATAAAACGCGGCCAGTTTCTGAGTATGCTCAAGCTTCATGCTATCACATAAAAAATAGCTGGCTTTTTGTGATAACGGGTCATTGGCTGAATTAAACGTCCAGCTGACTTTAGGATGTAGACCATTTTTGGTCAAGCTGGCGTCATAGCCGCAGCTGACATTGACTGATGATAAGCTTAATTGGCTTTTTAGTTGGGTGCTGGCAGTGGTCAATGCCATATCGGCATCGCCTGATTTTAACGCTCTTAATGCCGCTTCTTCACTGGCATAAGCTTTTAAATCGATTTTTACCCCAAGCTCGTCAGCATAACTACGCACCAAGTCGTAGCCAAAACCATGCTGAAAGCCATCAGTCGCAAAGTAGGTGCTATCACCTGGCACGGCAGCAATGGTCAGAGTGTTCTCCAGCATGACATGGTCATAAGCTGGTATGGGTGCGCCCATCGTCATCAGACTCTCAGCAGGTAGAGAGAGCATGGCGATGCTAGATACTTGTGCCAACTTCTTAGTTTTAGAGAAATTAGTTTTGGCAAAACGAGCTACTTTAATAGGTGCAACGGCTGGAACGATGTTACTTTTGGTGTGCAGTAGGCGCTTAGATGGACGCAGTAAGTATGAGATACGGCGTTTGGCCCCTTGCGCAGATACTTTCACACGATAAGTAATACGCTGCATGGATGTCTCCTAATTTTAGCCATCCTACATACCATAAAAACGCCTCGTCAATTCATGCTGCTTATATATGCTTATCAAAAGCGTATTGCTATATAAGTGGCATAAACTGGCGTTGCATTTTAGATAATATCGCTCTTATAAATAAAATAAGCACAATGTCATCTTGTTTACATATAGTGGGGCTAACATGCATTATATAAGCGTTAGCGCTCAAGTCTTTTAATCAGCTAGCCAATACCCAATGCCGTCTTTGTTTAAACTTTTTTAAAATAGAAATCATCTTAAACACTATTCTAAAAAAAACGCTCTAAAAAAAAGACGCACAACACCGCGAAGGGTATAAATCGGATGATTCCTTCATCGATGTTAGGGTTGCTACTGAATAAAAGACCCGTTATTCAACTATCGTAAACATAGGTAAGGTCATGAATAAGTTATTGAGACAAAAACGTCGGATAAGTGCGGTACAGCTGCACTTAATCATTGCAACGCTCATATTATTAACCAGCTACTCTTTAAATAGTTTGTAGTAGAGTAGATGATCAGTAATATGTACTGTTCAGCGATAAAAACAAGCAAACATTCTATCTAACTACTTATTAACAATAAGTAGCAGACAAACTTTGCTTAAGCAGTATCGCGACGCTAAAAACAGGGTGTACTATTTAATTAGAAAGCCAATTAATTAGAAAACTAATTAATTAAAAAAACTAATTAAAAATTAACCATACAAAAATAGTATTTGATTGCTCACTGCCAAAAACCTAATGAGTTAAAAATAGGCTTTTAGACGATAAACCCTGTTTTAGAACCATAACCGGAAGCTATAAAAATGGGAAGTCTCATGACAAGACGTTCTTTCTTCAGGTACTAATATGCGGATATTCATCATATTATTCAAGTAGAGTTAATAAATTAGCGATAAAACTTAACAATAGCGCTATAAACGGTAAAAAAAGACCTCGTTTTTACTAATCTGCTGACAATAAACGTCATAAAAAGCGATTGCGATAGGGAATAAAGCGCCTGCATGGCGCTTAAAATGTGAAAATTAGCATTTAAATAGCGCTGAAACAGCGTTAAAGCCACGAAAATTATCATAAATACGATAAATTGGCTAAATGATTAGGCTGGATTATCGATATCTATGAAAGTCACCGGTAAGCCAAATTGCTCAGCAACCAGTTCACCCAATGCTTGAATGCCGCCACGCTCTGTCGCATGATGGCCGCAAGCAAAATAATCAATACCAAGTTCACGAGCGATATGTGTGGTGCGCTCTGATATCTCACCTGAGATAAACGCATCGCAGCCCATCAGTGCCGCTTGTTCAATCATATCTTGCGCGCCACCGGTGCAGATACCCACCCGTTCGATAAGCCTGTCATTTTGCCCATTAGATTGATTGGTATCTGAGACTTGATAATGAGCAGAGATATGTAAGGGCAGGCGTCCTAGCGCTTCGGTAATCTGGGTGATTAGACTTTGAGCACTTTGCGGGGTGCAAGTGGCGATATTACCAACCGGATGTGATTCGGTAGGATAAAGCGCGCCAATGATGCTCATATCAAGTAGCTCAGCCAGCTTGGCATTGTTACCAATGCGAGGATGGGCATCAAGCGGCAGATGATAGCCAATCAAAGAGATGCCATGTTGCATCAGTTTACGGATACGCTGACCTTTCATACCGGTGATGGGCGCAGGCTCGCCTTTCCAAAAATAACCATGATGCACCAAAATGGCATCGGCATTATCAGCAATCGCGGCGTCAATCAACGCCTCACAAGCAGTGACCCCGGTAACGATGCGCTGGATAGGTCGGCCGCCATCTACCTGTAAACCATTTGGAGCATAGTCTTTAAAAGCGGGTGCTGATAAGTATTCGTCACAAAATTCTGTTAAAGCTTGCGCGCTAATCGCCGTATCTGATATCTGGGTTGAAGATTCGCTTGCGGATGGGTTCAAGGTATTGTGCGCGGTCATGGAGTTTCCTTATAATTGTTGCAGTTTTGCACTATATTGGTTTTATCATTGGGTTTATAACGGCTTTGATTTTTACTGCTTAAATGGTTTAAATGGTTTAAATGGTTTAAATGGTTTAAATGGTTTAAGTGTTTATAGTAAATAATCAAAATACCAATTTATAAATTATGTATGTTATAAATAATCTGGGTTTCTATCATCGCCATTTTAGCATGGCGCTGTAAAAGAGTAGACAAGGCGAATAACTGAAACGGTACACGATGCGTTACTATTTGCCCGTGTTGCCAGTTATAATTTGCATACCTGAGCCTATATGATTCATAGCGCGTATCCTATCTGGTTTTGCGCCCAATCACAGCGGACTGCTCAGAAGCTTTTGGCTTATTCATCATTTACTGTTTTGTAAAAACTATTTTTATAAAGCTATTGCTACAAAGCTATTGTTACTTTTACAAAAACATCGTTACAAATACTGTTTCTAAAATAATATAGAGGTTTTTATATGTCGTCATCTCGGAACGCCAATGACAAGGCTGGTCTGGTAAAATGGTTACCTTGGATTTTGTTACTTGTAGTCACTGTAGCATTTATCTGGTTGTTTGCGAGTATGAAGGCGGCATCAGAGCAGGCTTGGGAGCCACCTAGAACCACGCCTGCTGAGCAGCAAGCTTCAGCGCCTGTGGCCGATACCCCAGCGCCGATTTCCTCTTATCATAATGCGGTCGCCCGTGCCTCGCAGTCGGTGGTGAATATTTATACCACCCAAACGATGGCCGAGCATCCTTATATGAATGATCCGGTGTTGCGCCGCTTTTTTGAGTTTCATGGTGGTCCATCACAAGAGCAGGGCAATACCAACTTAGGCTCTGGCGTAATCGTGTCAGAAGATGGTTATATCGTCACCAACGCCCATGTCATCGAAAAAGCCGATGAGATTACCGTTGCCTTTAACGACGGGCGTAAGAGCCGCGCGCAAATCATCGGTACTGATCCTGATAGTGATTTGGCGGTGATTAAAGTCGATATGACGGGTCTGACGCCACTTGGTTTCCGTGAAGATCCTATTCGCGTGGGCGATTTAGCGCTAGCGATTGGCAATCCGTTTGGTGTTGGTCAAACCGTAACCCAAGGGATTATCTCAGCGACAGGTCGTACGGGGCTTGGGGTCAATAAGTTTGAAGACTTTATTCAAACCGATGCCGCTATCAACCCGGGTAACTCAGGTGGCGCGCTGGTGGATGCGCACGGTGAATTGGTCGGTATCAATACGGTGATTTTCTCGCGTTCTGGTGGCTCGATGGGTATCGGCTTTGCCATTCCTACGGCTATCGTTGAGCAAGTGATGAATGCGCTGATTAAAGATGGTAAGGTCAGCCGTGGTTGGTTAGGGATTGAGATACAGTCACAATTACGCGACCCAACCCAGCTAGAAACTTCGACTGGGGTAGAAGTGCTAAACGTCGTTCCTAAGAGCCCTGCTGCTAAAAGTGGTCTGCGCGTTGGTGATATCGTCCTGACGATTGACGGCGTTGAGATGACGGATGCCAATACTTTGATTCAGTATGTTGCTCGTAAAGCACCGAATACCACGCTCAACGCGCAAATCTTACGCCGCGGTAAAAATGCCCAAGTGAAGATATTACTAGAGGAACGTCCGGCGCAAGAGCCAATGGCGAGCCCTGTCGTGATTCATGATGAAACGCTTGGCGGTATGGAAGATCCAAGTCTACAGGGTGATAGAGCAGAAGTACCTATGATGTCAGAAGCTGAGCGTGACCGTATGCGTGAAGAGTTATTACAGCTATTTGAAAGAGATGGCGCACCTTTATAATGCTATGCTTTATAACGCCATGCTCTATAACGTAAAGTTTAATCAAAACGTTTTTAGAGTTTAATAAATAATAAAAAAGCGCGTTATCTTACAGATAACGCGCTTTTTTTATCGGGATTTTTAAATAACAGCTTTCTTTAAATAATGGCTTTTATTGGTGACAGCTTTTATTAATAATATTTAATATTAACAACGGCTGCTATTTTGCAAAAGACTCATCATTGATATAAATCACCCCTTGTACCCGACAGCAGCAGGGCAGGATTTCATCTTTTTCAATCATGGCAAGTGGCTCAAACGGATAATCAATAACGTGTGAGCTGGCGATACGCTTGATGCGGCAACTGCCACAATAGCCTTCCTTACATTGATAATTGATATCATGTCCGGTACGTAGCAATCCATCGAGCAGACTTTCGTCATCATGCAAGTAGAATTGCTTCTTACTCGTCATTACCCAAGTCATAATTCAACCTTCTCTTAATTTTCCCATCGCATTCAAAGTCAATGTGATGGTTCTTTTTAATGATAAAATCTTGCTAAAATAGCATAGGCTTAACCTTAAAATAGTAAGGTTAAGCCATTAAAATTACGTGATTAACTTTTAACTCTATTTAAGCCAAAAGCTTTTAAACATCAAAGCTCTTAAAGTTCAACGCTTTTAAAGCTCAAAATCATCAAAATCGCTGTCTGATAAATCTGAGTCAATCTGACCGACCAAGTACGAGCTGATTTCCGTCTCTTGCGGTGCCACTTGGACGTTATCAGATGACAACCACGTATTAATCCATGGAATCGGGTTTGATTTAGAGTTCGGGAATGCCACTGGCAAGCCAACCGCTTCCATACGTAAGTTGGTGATAAATTCGATATATTGGCAAAGAATGTCTTTATTGAGCCCAATCATTGAGCCATCTTTAAACAGATAACCGGCCCATTCTTTTTCTTGCTCAGCCGCTTTGGTAAAGATATCGATGCTTTCTTGATAGCACTCATAGGCAATATCGACCATTTCTGGGTCATCTCTGCCATTACGCATCAAGTTTAGGATATGCTGCGTACCGGTTAAATGTAGCGCCTCATCGCGAGCGATTAATTTAATAATCTTGGCGTTACCTTCCATCAGCTTACGCTCAGCAAAAGCAAACGAGCAGGCAAACGACACATAAAAGCGAATGGCTTCTAAGACGTTAACCGCCATCAAGCATAAATACAGCTGTTTTTTCAGCGATTTTAAGCTAACCGTCACTTCTTTGCCATTGACGGTATGCGTGCCTGCGCCATACATATTGTAGAGCTGTGAGTTGTAGTACAAGTCATCGTAGTACTTGGCGATGTCAGCCGCGCGCCCTAAAATGTGCTCGTTTTGCATAATGTCATCAAAGACAATACCCGGATCATTGACGATATTACGAATGATATGAGTATAGCTGCGTGAGTGAATGGTCTCAGAAAACGTCCACGTCTCAATCCACGTTTCAAGCTCAGGAATAGACACCAGTGGCAATAGCACCACGTTTGGGCTACGACCTTGGATAGAGTCGAGTAGGGTCTGATACTTTAGGTTACTGATAAAGATATGCTGCTCATGTGACGACAGATTGCCATAGTCGATACGGTCGCGTGACACATCGACTTCTTCTGGACGCCAAAAGAACGACAGCTGCTTTTCAATCAATTGCTCAAAGATAGGATGCTTTTGTTGGTCATAACGCGCCACGTTGACCGGCTGACCAAAAAACATCGGCTCTTTTAGCGCATTGTTTGGCGTTTGAGAAAAAATCGAGTAAGTCATAGTTCCACCTTTATAAGTGATACAGTTGTGAATCAAAAGTTTTAAAAATGCCGCCTGAGAAATACTTTCAAAAGGGCGTTATAAGTTCTCTAAAGATATTTGGGTCGGTTCTTGTCCATCATTCATATACGCTTTAAAAATCTCGCTAAGCTCACTATCATCCAATCCTTCTAGCTCATCGATAGCGCTCTTACGCAGCGTACTTAAATCTATCTCTGCGGCTTTCTGTGTTTCTTTTTTTAGAGGCTTTTTTACTGTTTTTTTTGCTTGTTTTGGCGCGTCCATCTTTGGCATTGCGCTGCTATTCAATTGCTGACGAACTTCCTCGATATCGACTTCTACTTGCACGATATGCGAGCCACCATTGTTTAGGTCGGAAAATACGTTAGGGATAAACAAACCACCGTCTTTGATGATTGCGGTATATTGCACTCTATGACCTCCGTCATTTCTATTCTCTGTGTGTTTCAATTATGGTTGGCGCGATACAAGGCTTTCATATACCTTATTGTTTTCTCTTTTGCCTACGGCTAGCACGTAAACCACCACTACGTCATCTTTGACGGTATAAACCAAACGATAGCCTATGGTGCGTAGTTTGATTTTATAGGCGTCTGTATGTCCTGAAAGTTTCGACGCAGGAACACGAGGGTTTGCTAAGCGCTGCTGTAATTTTTTCTTAAACTGCTGCTGAATATTGGGCGCTAACTTTTTCCATTCTTTTAACGCGAGAGGATGAAACTCAAGATTATAAGTCATCCAACGTTACCTTTATAGGTGTTTGCCCGTCATTCATTCGGGCGCTAATGGTTTGGCTCAATGCCATATCGTCCATCGCTTCCATCATGCGCTCATACATATCTGTGGAAACTAAATAAGCCACCGGTTTATTGTGATTTAAAATAGCAATAGACTCACCGTCTGATTGTTTAATCAGTGCCGAAGGGTTGTTTTTCAGCTCTGAGATACTGGCTGTTTGTGTTGCAAATATGGGTTGCATGATTCATTCTCCGCTAATATTAAGCTCTAAATATAGGGCTAATATTAGCACGAAAATTAGGTCATATTTGTTAATCTATATATTTTGTAGGGTGCGCCTCGCGCACCGTTAAACACAATTTCCGTATCATCAGTGCGCTGGGCGCACCTTACGACTCTACAAATCAATCTTGTTAACGCTCTTTATGTTGGTGCCGAAGGAAGAAGCACAACGAATTGTTCGATTAAAACGTTAGTTATCATATTTAATTTTGAAATAGAACTAATTTAATCATATTTGAAAATTAAATTTATTTAAATATTGGGATGATAACGGCTCGAAAACCGTTATCATTTTTTGGCAAAAAACATTTAACTGTTAGAGAGGAGGACGGCGCAGATGCTTGCGTACATGCTCCTTATTCCCGTTTCTAGTTCGTTGATAAGAACATACTCTAACAGTTTTTTTACGTTTATCTATAGCCATTTTGGACTCCAAAATCTAAATTAAATAAATGATGAGTGACCATTCAGGCATAGACTTTCCATAAACAATAAGTTAAGATTCTCGGTGTTGAATCAGGAATCGAAACTTAAAAACTGACTGATTATTGAAAGCTACACTCTAAATAATCATTTGTTTGTTCTAAGTTTCTTAGCTTAGTGAGGTTGTTTCAGCAACTTTGCTAAGCTATTTCAATCCTTCAAAATATTTACCCTCCCTGTAATAAATCTTAAACATTCCTAATACTTCTTTTCTTAAAGTTAGTTTTAAAAATTAACTTTACATATTTTTCTGTGTGACTTTTATATACAAAAAGATCACAATAACTCAACTCTTAATAGCGTTGCGATTTTCCCACTAATCGCGACAGCAGCGAACAGCGGATTTAGCTCAAAAGCCAAACCCGCCATTCATCACTTGCCTAAATCTTACAAGCACCACCAGCACAATCATCTTCCATATCCGCTTGGGCATCGTTCGCACCATCACGGGTGTTATGGTAGTACAAAGTTTTCACGCCAAGCTTATACGCCGTCAACAAGTCTTTTAGCAATACTTTCATCGGTACACGCTGACCATCAAAGCGCGTTGGGTCATAGTTGGTATTGGCAGAGATACTTTGATCGACGAACTTCTGCATGATAGCGACCAGCTTTAGGTAACCGTCATTGTTCGGCATTTGCCACAGTAGCTCGTACTGATCTTTTAGCTTATCAATCTCAGGCACCACTTGCTTTAAGATGCCATCTTTTGACGCTTTGATAGACACCAGACCACGTGGTGGCTCGATACCATTGGTCGCATTGGCAATCTGACTAGAGGTCTCAGACGGCATCAAGGCGGTTAGGGTGGAGTTGCGCAGACCGTGCTCAGTGATCTCGCCACGTAGCGTTTCCCAATCGAGATGTAGCGGCTCTTGGCAGATTTTGTCCAAGTCTTTTTTATAGGTATCAATCGGTAAGATACCTTGCGAATAAGTGGTCTCATTAAAGGCAGGGCACGCGCCTTGCTCTTTTGCCAATTTGTTTGACGCTTTCAAGAGGTAATACTGTAATGCTTCAAAGGTTTGATGCGTTAGACCAAGCGCGCTGCCGTCTGAATAGCGCACGCCATTTTTCGCTAAATAATAAGCATAGTTGATCACGCCAACACCTAAGGTACGGCGACGCATACTGCCATTTTCAGCCGCTTTGACTGGATAGTCTTGATAGTCGAGCAGGGCATCAAGCGCACGGACGATTAATTCTGCTGGCTCTTCGATATCGCTAACGTTTTCAACTTTACCTAAGTTGACCGCTGATAGCGTACAAAGGGCGATTTCACCGGTTTCATCGTTGATGTTATCAAGTGGCTTGGTCGGTAGGGCGATTTCCATACATAGATTTGACTGGCGAATCGGCGCAACTGTGGCGTCAAACGGGCTATGCGTGTTGCAATGGTCAACGTTTTGGATATAGATACGACCGGTGCTGGCGCGCTCTTGCATCATCAGACTAAACAGCTCAGTGGCTGGAATTTGACGGCTACGAATACTAGGGTCATTTTCATATTTGGTATATAGCTCTTCAAATTTGTCTTGATCTTCAAAGAACGCATCATACAAGCCCGGGGTGTCGCTTGGTGAAAATAGCGAGATATCTTGACCTTTAATCAAACGGGTATACATGGTTTTGTTTAGCTGGACGCCGTAGTCCATGTGACGGACACGGTTGTCTTCAACGCCGCGGTTGTTTTTCAGTACCAATAGCGACTCAACTTCTAAATGCCATAATGGGTAAAATAACGTCGCTGCACCGCCACGGACGCCGCCTTGTGAGCAGCATTTAACCGCAGTTTGGAATAATTTATAAAAAGGAATACAGCCAGTATGCTGCGCTTCGCCGCCACGGATAGGGCTACCAAGGGCGCGGATACGACCAGCGTTGATGCCGATACCAGCACGCTGCGATACATAGCGTACGATAGCGCTGGTGGTGGCATTGATAGAGTCTAGGCTATCACCGCATTCGATCAATACACACGAGCTGAACTGGCGCGATGGCGTACGTACACCTGACATGATAGGCGTTGGTAGAGAGATTTTGAATTGTGAGGTTGCATCATAGAAGCGTTTAACGTAGTCGAGACGCTCTGACTTTTCATAGCTGGCAAATAAACACATACCAACGAGCATATATAAGAACTGCGGGCTTTCATAAACCGTTTTGCTGACGCGGTCTTGCACGAGGTATTTACCCGCCATTTGCTCGACAGCAGCATAAGCAAGATTCATATCACGCCAGTGGTCAAGATATTCTTCTAACTCATCAAATTCCGCACGGCTATAGTCAGCTAGGATATGCTGATCGTATTTACCGGCATCAGTTAGCTTTTTAACATGGTCATACAAGTGAGGAGGGGTGAATTTATTATAAGCAATCTTACGTAAATGGAAGATGGCCAAACGCGCGGCTAAATACTGATAATCAGGCGTGGTTTCAGAGATAAGATCAGCGGCAGATTTGATGATGGTCTCATGAATATCACGAGTTTTGATGCCTTCATAAAACTGAATGTGCGACTTTAGCTCAACTTGTGATACCGACACATTATCTAAATCATGAGCAGCCCACTCGATAACCTTGTGAATCTTATCTAAATCAATAGGCTCTAAACGTCCATCACGTTTGGTTACTTGGATTTTATCGATATGTGTCATGCTGACCTCGTAAGTTGATTGCTTGGCAATTAATTTATAATGATGCTTATAGTGTTACTTATAGTAATGCGGCGCGGTTAATACCGGCGGGCATTCTTTATCACGCTATCTTTATGACGCTATAACATCCTGTCATGGCAGAGTGTTTTTTTAGGCAAAAAGATGCCATTGCTCATAGTGAGGGTTTAAATCACTGAGCACTACATATAGCGTATTTGTTAGTAGGTGGACACAATATAGCGGGAAAATTTTGAAAATGCTATATTGATTTTAGCGGCAAACTATGTTGATGAGAGGGTAAAGCGTGTCCGAATTTTGGCAAAGGACGATGGGATAAGGGTTAGACGCCAATAAGAAAAATAATAAAAGTTTTGTAAAAAATGGCGCGAATTTACTTTTTATTGTTGGCTAAATTAACACGCGCAAATCTGTTGAATGGCGCGCATATTTCGGGTGGTGATTGTACCCCAGCCAATAGAAAATCGCCACCCATATGAGTGACGATTCGGACGAAAAACGGACTGGTTTTTCTTAAATTGATAAAACTATGATTAGACGACCATGCGTACCGTTTTTGCATTATCAAGTGATGCATAAAGCGTGTTCACTTGCTCAACGGTGGTCAAGTATAAATTGGCACGCACCGAATGGAAGCGTCCTGTTTTTGACGGTTTAACTTCCATAGACGCCAAATCAAACTCTGGAAACTGGCTACCAAGGATAAGCTTCACTTCATTGAGTAAGCTGTCATGCTCGCCTTCATGACCGATAATGCTGAGTGGGTAGTTCATTGGGAACTGCCACAGCTCAGGATTTTGTACGTCGGTTTTTTTGCCTTTTAAGATACCGTCATTGGCGACCAGCTCAGTGACTTTGACTTCTCTTTTAGGCGTTTGATTTGGGTTAGTGGTGTCTTTTGGATCATCAGTCATGATGTTGTCCTTATCTTTGTGAAAATACGAGCTTATGGGTTATGCCGATAAGCGCTTTATGCACCATTTATAAGGCCACTCATCATATTATTCAAGGGTCAGCCAACGACAACTCATATTAAAATCGTTATTTTTTATAACCACATACCGCCACATAATCGCCGCGATCATAGCCTTCGATGACCTCTTGTACCTTGTCATTGGCATACATAGGATGGGTCAATAAAGTTTGCGCATATTCAAAATCGACAAAACCATTGGCTTGCATTAACTCGATTTTCTCATCAGAGGTACGCCAGTTTGCTGACTTCACCAGCTCAATAGGATAAGGGTCAGCAGGGGAGATGTGTTCGAGTAGTGGATGCTCCCACGTATCTACCGCGCTGGCTAAATTGTATAAGCTGGCAAAACCGCTTTCTTTTGGCACATCAATCAGGATAAGTTTGCCACCAGTCTTTAGAGCATCAAAGGCTTTTTTGATACAGACATCCAAATCGCTGATATAGCTGACGCTGCCGTTAAACATAATGATATCAAATTTATTAGGCTCAATCTCGCAGGTCTCGGCAGGGCTGATATCTACTTTCAATCCACGCTTTTCAGCGACTTCAGCCATATCTTTCGAAGGCTCGATACCATGCGTGATATGAATGCCGTAATCTTTGGCTAACAGTGATTCGAAAAGACCGCTGCCACAGCCGATAGACAATATCTCGCTGTCTTTATCTAAGAAGTGAGCGACCAGTTTTAGCTCACTGGTCAGTAAGTTTTGGTTGTCAAAAAACCAGCTGTCATACGCGCTTGCGTGTTCATCGAATGCTGCCATGATGTTTCTCCTTGTTGATCGTTATTATTGATCATTGTTTTTGATTTTAGAGGGCTTTTTTAGAATCAAGCTAGATTGAGTATAAATTAAGACAAATCTAACGCCTGCTGCCAAAAATTGACTTCCATACGTGCGGCGGTGTTAAATAACCGTTGGAACTTGTCTGCCTGAGCAGGGCTGGCATCGGCTAGCAGCGTATTAATCTGTGCTTCGTTCTGCGCGGTAATCGATAGAAACTCATCACTGGAAAACACATCTATCCATGGTTGATAAGGGTTATCAGCGATAAAGCCCTCATCTTTGATGCGTTTACCAATTTCCCCATAACCCATCAAACAAGGCGCAATAGCGGCATAAAGTTCGGCCAGCGAGCCTGACATCGCAGCGTCTAATATATAGCGACTATAGGCGATGGTGACGGCAGATTCAGGAGCGTTTTCTACTTGTTCAAGTGGTATATTCCACTGATGACAGAAATCCAAATACATAGCAATTTCCATATCGAGCATGGCATTGATACCTGCTTGACCGACGCGCATTTGTGCCAGCGTGTCACTCTTATATACGCTCAGCGCCATCACGCGGGTATAGTGAATTAAGTATAAATAGTCTTGCACAAGGTAGTGGCGAAAGCTGTCAGGGGCGAGTGTGCCAGCGGTCAGCTGCTTGACGAAATCATGCTGAATGTAATCATCCCATGTGGGACAATTGTGACGTAGCGTTTGGTAATCCATAGTTTTTACTTACTTTTATAAAACGCAAGCAAGCAAATGGCAGGAAACGAGAAGTGATAAGGCACAAAAAATTTGCCAGTCTAGGGTAAATAGATTGGCAAAATATGAAGTAAATGTGACTTATATATCGACACGCTTGTTTCCTACGTCAGTGCTAACTGCATCAGGTTCGCGGGTAACTCTCAGCCATGATTTTGATTGTAGTTAAAGCGTCAAAATCAAAGCACCCCGACAAGGTTTATTTTTTAATAATAAATATAAAATTTAAATGGTTTTGAGCTGCTGTTATTTAAGAAGTTGAGCCCTATGATAGGCGAACTCAGCCATCATTAGCAAGTGATGTCCAAATAACCCTCAATAAAAGCAACTTAGATTTAAAAAGTTATTTTTTATCGAGCTGTTCAATAGCAGTGTGATAGAGCATCAGCATGGCTTTAAAACGGCGCTCATATAAGCCTTCTGCATATAGCAGCTCCACACTTAAGCTATCGATTACGCCTAGATAAGCATCGGTATACAGCTCTAGCTGCTCAGAGTCGAGCTGATAAGGCTGTAGAGCAAGCTGTATGTGCTCAGTCAGCACCTTTATATAGACATTAAAAGTCGCCGCGCTGGTATCAGTTAGGTGCACAGGTGCGGTATAGGCCATGCGAATTAAAAACCGTAAGGTAATTGCGCTTTCATAACGCGCTTCAAAAGCATGGCAATACGCTTCACCGGGAGCAGTAAATTCACTAGTCGTCGCAAAGCATGACTTAATAAACGCACATTCTGACTCGAGAGCATCTTGCAGCAATTCTAAAAATATCGCTTCTTTACTGGCAAAATGCGTATAGAGAGAGGCTTTGCGGATGCCCACCGCCTTAGCAATATCACTGAGTGATGCGCCCTCATAGCCATGCATAAAGAAAGGCTCAAACGCAGCATCAATAATACGTTGCTTAGCACTTGAACGTGGTTTATGGCTTTGCATAGGCCTCCTCTAATGATGGTATGGCGACACTGTTATAAGGTTTTAAGCTTCTAGAACCAAGATAGACCAATGCCAAAATAATAGGTCCCATGGCACCTAGCAAGATTAACCAATATAAGGTGTTTATTTCAACCAATTGTCCTGCGATGGGTGTGGCAGTGGATGAGAGTAACATAGGAATGGCGCCCAATAAAGCTGCGCTTGAACCTAAAGCGCTGCGCTGCGAGTCCATTGCAATTGCCATTAACGTCGCTTCCAATACGCCAAGACCAAACAATCCTAACGCGATGCCAGTGACAATACCGACCAAACCCATCGATAGCAGATAAGCGACGATGCAAACGGTACTACCGAGCATCATGACACCGGCACCGATTAAGGCCAAATGTGATGCTGATATTTTTTTGACCAAATAAGCGGTAGAAGAAGCCCCTAAAATCAGACTGATACTGGTCAAACCAAAGACAAAACCAAATTGCTCTAGGCTAAGACCATAGTCTGTTTGATAGACATAAGCAGAACCACCGATGTAGGCAAACAAAAAGAAATACACCGCAGATAGCGCAAAGAGATTAAAGACAAAGGTTTTGTTCTTTAATATGCCGACATAAATGCCTGTAATATTTTTTATATTTAATTGAATGCGCTTGTCTTTTGGCAAGGTTTCTTTGATATTCAACAGCGTATTAATCAGCACAATTATACCTAACGCCGCCAAAATAAACATGACACCGCGCCAACCATAATGCGCACCGACGATACCGCCGATTGCTGGCGCGACGATTGGACCTAATGCCACAATGGTATTTAATAAAGCATAAATTTGTGCCGCTTTTGGTCCATCGACGAGATCGCGTACCATGCTCATCACCACCACGATAGCCATAGAGGCGCCAAGACCTTGCAAGATACGAGCAAAGATTAGGCTTTCAATACTTTGTGCCCACATCGCCCACACGGAAGCGCCAATATATGCCAGCAAGCCTGCAAATAATGGTGCTATTCGTCCTATGGCATCAGATACGGGACCAAATACCAGCTGTCCTAAACCCATAAAGATAAGAAAGACGGTCAACGTGATTTGCGTGGTGGCGTAGGAGGTATTGAGGTCTGTTGCCATATTCGGCATTGAGGCCAAATACATATCAATCGCTGCAGGGCCAAGCGCCACAATGATGGCAAGAGAGATGACGGTTTTGATACTGATGTGGTTTACATGGGTTTGTTTATTCATAAGAGTGCACTATTAACTATTTATCTATTTAATTTTTTAACTACCGAACGGTAGGTAGTTATACTCGATATTTTAAATAAAGGCAATATTTTTATGAATTAATTGCTTATCTCATGCTATAGCGGCTCTATATTTAATAAGTAAAAGCTAATAGCCATTAAATAACAGCCATTAAATAACAGGCACAAAAAAGCTGAGATATACTCAGCTTTTTTGGTTTGTCACTAGGCGTAATAAGATGTGCTTAGCACATACTATTTAAATTAGTCATTTTCAAGGAATGAGCGTAAGTGTTCAGAACGTGAAGGATGACGCAATTTACGTAAGGCTTTTGCCTCAATCTGACGGATACGCTCACGCGTGACATCAAACTGCTTACCAACTTCCTCTAAGGTATGGTCAGTTGGCATATCGATACCAAAGCGCATTTTTAGCACACGTGCTTCACGCTCAGTTAGATTACCCAAAACGTCACGCGTCGCTTCACGCAGGCCAGCTGCGGTCGCATCATCGACAGGGCTTGAAATCGTACCATCTTCGATAAAGTCGCCTAGGTGCGAGTCTTCATCATCACCGATTGGCGTCTCCATAGAGATAGGCTCTTTGGCAATTTTTAGCACTTTACGGACTTTAACTTCGTCCATCTCTAAGCGTTCGCCTAATTCCTCAGGTGTCGGCTCGCGGCCCATTTCTTGTAGCAATTGACGTGAGACACGGTTTATCTTGTTAATGGTCTCAATCATATGCACAGGAATACGAATCGTGCGCGCTTGGTCAGCGATAGAGCGGGTAATCGCCTGACGAATCCACCATGTAGCATAGGTTGAGAATTTATAACCACGGCGGTATTCAAATTTATCAACTGCTTTCATCAGACCGATATTACCTTCTTGGATTAAGTCCAAGAACTGTAGACCACGGTTGGTATATTTTTTAGCGATAGAAATTACCAGACGCAAGTTAGCTTCGACCATCTCTTTTTTGGCACGGCGCGCTTTTGCTTCACCAACCGCCATACGACGGGCGACGTCTTTCATGTCGTGGATTTTCATATCGAGCTGCTGCTCGTAATCACGAATTTTACGTTGTAGTAAAATCACATCGTCAGCGACTTTTTCTAGCGTACCCCCAAAAGCAGGCTTGCCTTTAATACGCTCAATGAGCCAATCAACGTTGGTTTCATTGCTAGGGAAAGTTTTACGGAATTCATCACGCGGCATACGACCACGGCGAATCACCAAACGCATGATTTGACGCTCTTGCTTACGCACATCGTCATAGACGTCATGCATGATAGCCATCACTTGGTCTGACAAGCGATTGTTTAACTTCAACATCATAAAGCGTTCGGCAAGTAAGGCATAAGCAGCATCTGCTTCTACGCTACCACGGCCATAATCAAGCAAGGCTTGCTTGGCTTTGATAAATAAGTGCTCGATCTCTTCTAGACGTAAGCGTACTTCTTCTGGATCGATACCGCCGGTTTCTTCTTCGGCTTCTTCTTCAACTTCGACTTCATCGTCCTCATCATCATCGTCAAGCGCAGCTTTGGCATTGGCCTTTGGTTTGATAACTGGCGGATTCTCTTTTTCTTCTTTAATACGCTCGCGTTCTTCTTTCGCCGCTTCTTTTGCTTCTTGGGCGGCGATTTTGTCTTCTTCGGTTTCAGGGTCTAAGAAACCCGTGATGACGTCAGACAATTTTTTCTCGCCATCTTGGACTTTTTGGTACTCATCAAGGACGAACTGTACCGTACCCGGCCAGTAAGACATGGCATGCTGCACGTCACGAATACCTTCTTCGATACGCTTAGCAATGGCAATCTCGCCTTCACGGGTTAAAAGGTCAACCGTACCCATCTCACGCATATACATACGCACAGGGTCAGTAGTACGACCAGGCTCAGTCTCGACCGAAGCCAAAACTGCTGCTGCCTCATCGGCTGCCATGTCATCATCGCTTGAATCATCGTTCATCAAGATGTCATCGGCGTCGGGCGCAGATTCAAAAATTTTAATGCCAACGTCCGTTAGCATTTGCACGATATCTTCAATCTGATCACTTTCAGTAATAGAGTCGGGCAGTTGGTCATTCACCTCAGCATAGGTCAAATACCCTTGCTCTTTACCCATTTGGATTAAGGTGGCCAGTTGAGATGTGGACTTAGAAACTGACTTATCGTTCATAAATACTCGCTTGCTTGTATCGGACATTTTTATATTGTGACTCGCTATCGCTCGCTGGGTGCGTTGATATAATCAATCGATTCATCAAAATATGGCGTAAAGGTTGTCAATAATAACAAAAATGAGTGGATATGAATAAAGGCTCAAAATACTACAATTACAATACTAAAAAACCGCTAAAAATTGGTCATGCGCAAAATACTTCAAAATCATATTACCTAAAAATACGGTTGCCTAAAAATACGGTTATCTGAAAAATACTATTAATTAAAAAACAACCCTAAAAAATACTATGAGCTAAAAGATGGTCATTCAAAAATACAGCGATTTAAAATTTATGTTTTAAAAAGCGCTTTGAAAATGCACACCTAGAGCCGTGCTTTTAGCTAAAATTGTGCTTAATGATGCGGGTTTATCGTTATCTATTAAGTCGGGCTATAAATAGTTAGCGACACAGTTTAACACAGACCAGCGTAATCAAGCACGAGCTAGTGACACTCGCCGCTATTTATCTAGCATTTATCTGGTGTTTATTAATGATATTACCCATTATTTTTCACCCATTGGTTTTTTATCAGTAGCCTGATTGAGGGCGGTATATGCAACTGGGTATAATCATTAATAGTGGGGGCAACCGCGATGCTTTTAAAGGGTCGCTGCCCATAAATAAAATCTAGGACGTATCCCAGCCTAGCCGTTAAGATTTTACCGTTGCCATTTGTGCCGATTGCTCAGCTTGTTGCGCGCGTAACCAGTCGTTTAATAATTGTGACTGCTTACGGACAATCGCCAGTTTTATATTGTCGGGGTTCTTAACCAAATCTTGGATTTTTTTCTTCATATGACGTTCAATCAACTGGCTGACCAACTCTTCAACCAAACCATCAAGGCTTAAGATATTGCGCGTGGTAAGCGCTTTATAAAATCCGCCCCAATCGCGGCTAAGCGTCTCTTGGGTGCTGGGTTTGACATTGGATAAGATAAAGTGCGCCGCTGCATTGGCGTCTTTAGGCAAATAATTAAGACAGCGCTTAATGGTGCTGACGATATCGAGCAGGGCGTTATCTTGCAGGTCTTCCCAAGCCAGTGGACGCAATATATCAGCAGAGGCTTTTTGTTTAATATGCGCCGGCAGCTGCAAATCATTAATACCTGCCTGCTGCCAAATGGCTTCGATAGGGTCATCACTTAAAGCGCGCGGCTGGAACAAAAAACACAGCTGCAATTGCTGACTGATGGTCATATCGCCATCAAAATCTAGCAGCGCGTCTTTGGCATCTTTGTTTTGACTACGTTTACCGCCCAGCTTTTGATAAATGTCATTATTCAAAAGATAGCGGAAACTACTGCCTTTAGGTAGGGCGGTGGTCAATGCGCGCACTTGAGACATAAGCTTGGCTTTACCTTCTGCCAAGGTTAAGTCGTAGCGTTCACTTAAGTAAGCAAAAATATACTGTGATAGCGGCATGGCCGTAGCGATTTGCTCACGCATCGCATCCGCGCCCTGACTTTTTATAAAGGTATCAGGGTCATGATTGTTAGGTAAGGTTAAAAACCGTAGCTCTTTATCATCGCCAAGTACAGGCAGCGCGACTTCAAGGGTGCGCCAAGCGGCCTTTTGTCCCGCGCTATCACCATCGAAGCTCAATGTTAGGGTAGGGTTTAATGTCAACAGCCGTGATATTTGGCTCTCATTAATCGCCGTGCCCATAGAAGCTACCGCACCATAAATCCCTGCTTGATAAAGGGCAATGACATCCATATAGCCTTCGACCACCAGCCAATCATTTGCGCGCTGCTGGCGAGATTCGTAATAGCCGTATAGTACATGCTGCTTATGGAAAACCGGCGAGTCAGATGAGTTGATATATTTGGGCTTTATCTCGTCATCAAGCGCGCGACCGCCAAAACCAATGGTGCGACCTTGGTTGTCGCGAATTGGGAAAATAACCCGATCACGAAGTAGGTCGTAATCGCGCCCAGATTCTGATTTGCGCACTAAGCCCAAGGCTTTAAGGCCTTCAATGTCCTGCGGGAATTGATGTTCAAGATGCTGCCAACCAAAGGGCGCATAGCCGAGACCAAAAGTTTCAAAGATGTCTTCGGTGATGCCACGCGATAAAAAGTAATGCTTGGCATGCGGATGGATAGTGAGATTATGCTGATAAAACTGCTGGATTTGCTCTAGCAACTCGTAAAGATTGCCGTCTTTATCAGAGACGCTATTATCATCGTAGAGAGCAGTAGTATCAGCATCACCGGTTAACCATGCAGGCGGATAACTACTATCGTCTTGATAGTTGGTGTCACCTTGATAGCTAGCATCATAGCCATCGGTTGCATAAGGAACGGAATCATACGCCTCTAATGGCGGATAATTGTCATAGTTGTCGTTATAAGCTGGCGGTTGCGTATCAGCAGCTGGCACGTTTATGGATGGCTGAGTATCGGCTACAGGTTGGTTATTAGTCGATTGTGGGTGCGTTGCTGCTGCCGATGTTGCTGGCTCAATAGCGGTTTTTGGCTTGGTTTCCGGCTTAGCTTTTGGCTTAACTTTTGGCTTAATTGGGGCACGCTGATAGCTGACGTTTTGCTGCTCTTCTTTTGGTACTTCGATGCCCGTTTGTTTGGACAGCTCATTAACCGCTTCGATAAAGGTTAAGTTTTCATAATCACGCAAAAAACTGATGGCGTTACCACCGACACTACAGCCGAAGCAGTGATAGATGTTCTTTTGCGGATTGACATAAAAAGACGGCGATTTTTCGCCATGAAACGGGCAGCAGCCTTTGTACTCACTACCCGCACGTTTGAGCGTGGTATGACGCCCAATGATACTGATTAAGTCAGCTTGGCTATTTAATTGTTCGAGAATATGGTTAGGAATGCTCATACAAAAAACAGTTTACCATAGGTCAATTATATTAAGCATCGACAATCAGCTAGGAAAAAACTGACAGTAGATAAAAATTATAAGAAGTAAAAACAGAAAAATAAGGCCAACAGAACGTTGACCTTATTTGTGATGATAGGTACTAAGCGTCTAAAATAGACGCGAGTAGTATCAACTTATTCAGCAGGTAATGTGGTACGGCGTACAGGGTTCATGTTTTGTGGATCGACATCGGCTTCTCTAGCAGTATCACCAGTGCTCGATTGGCTCGTCACGCGCTCAGTCGATGCTTCAGGCAAACCTAAACCTACATTGATACCGCTATTGGCACGCTTAGGAGACATATTTAGCGGTGCGTTAGCATTCGCTGCTGCCGCATTATCACTTGGCAATCTTAATTGATTGGCATTGCGAATCACTTGGGTTTTGGTAGCACCGCTGTAGTTGCCTGTTGCAACCGAGGTATCTTTATTAAAGCGGTTCAATTGCCCAAAGGTCAATTTATTCAACAAAGAGCGCTCACGTTTGGTATTCAATTTAACGCGTCCATCAGCGCTTAGCATGTTTGGATAGTTAATCTGCAACAGGGTTTTATATTCTTTAGCCAAGTCATTAAGACCGAGTTTTTCATGGCTATAAGCCAATACCGCAATAGCATCAGGCACTGATTCGCTTAATGGATAGTATTGGAACACCCACTTGGCACGGTTTACAGCCGCGACATAGGCTTCGCGCTCAATATACCAATTCGCCGCACTCATCTCGCTTTCGGCAAACTGATTATAGATAAAAGTCATACGCTGAGCGGCATCTGGCGCATAAGGGCTGTTAGGATATTTATTGATAAGCTCTTGGAAATTGGCAAAGGCAATACGCAAATACGCGGTATCACGCTCAGCTTGATTGAGCTTAAACAGTTTTAGACCTTCTGATGAGCCTTGCATATTGGCCACGCCGCGTACGTAGTAAGCATAGCTAACTTGCGGATTAGACGGGTACAAATTAATAAATTGCTCAGCACTGGCTGCAGCGGTCTCAAACTTGCCACTTTCATATTGAGCGTACATCATATCGAGCAATGCTTGTTCGGCATATTGTCCGGTCGGATAAAAGGTGCGCAGATTGGTCAAATCTTCAACAGCTTGCGTATAGCGACCTTTATCAATCTGGGCGATGGCGTCATTATAGTAACGCTGCTCTGACTTCTCAGCAGTTTCAACCGCATCCACGTCTTTACCGCCGGTTAGGTTTTTAAACGTTTGACAACCCACCAAGTTGATACTTAGGGCAAGTAGGGTGATTGAGGACAGTTTGATAAACGTATTGCCAACAGCTTGCATACTTCTTCTCCGACACAAGACGCGTAATAGCAGCGACGCTATTAGGCTAAATAATAAAAGGATAATAATGAAAAAACGATGCTTGCGGCATCCGTTAACTGTCTATTAATGAGTAGGCGCTATAAATAAGCGCACTCATTAGCAACAGAATTTTTATCGAATGCAGTTTTGCTCGTATGAATAAAATATATTTATTTTAAAAATTCAGTGCCATAGCATACAGCAAAACATGGCTTACTTTATAGAATAACCTTTGCTTCGTCTATTTTTTCGTTATCTATTTTGTAGTTAAACGGCGAATGCTTTATGTCTGGTTACGCTAATGCTTTGTGTATGGTGACATTGTTCCGTAGTGTAGCATGAGCCGCTGTCACGAGCGATAATGAATATGGCTGACAAGGACAAATATACAGTAAATTACAGCCATGTTATATTTTAGAGAGTTAATCTAGCGAGTAACGCCCAGTATATGACGGCTGAGAACCTGTCGCATGGTCATGATAAAATCATAGATAACGCGCAGCTTCTGTAGGGCTTAGGCGTTCAGCATGTTACACTATGACGATGTGACTTTTGCTTTTTTTTGCCCGCACTTATTTTTGCCGGTCAGCAAGCGTTAGTCTGCTCTCTTATGAGGTCGGCTTACAAAACAATGTAAGCGACTTTACCATGTATGAATCCGCTATGAATAATGATGCTATGACGACCAATTTACCTAAGAATCAACCGCTAGATGCTAATATATCAACATCAGAAACGCTATCTGCGCAAGAGTTATCCGCGCAACAGTTAGCCATGAAAACTTCACCAACGAAAGGTTCACCCGTGCAAAAATCGACGATGCCAAATGAGTTATTAGAGGATAATGAGCTGCTTGCTGACCATGAAAGTGCGCCTGATGAGCAGATGCAAGAGCTGTCCGATGATGATGAGCTAGATGAATTGGTGGATGGTGAGCTACTTGATGAAGAAGACGATGAGGACGGCGATGATGCAGCGTCAGTCGCTGGCCAAGCCGTCCCTGTCATCGTTGATGTCACACATACGGTAGTAGAAGAGGAAGCGGGTTTACGTATTGATAAATTGGCGTCAAAAGTATTTACCGATTTTTCGCGTGCCCAGCTACAAGGGTGGATCACTGACGGCAGCTTACTTTATAACGGTAGTGTGCAAAAACCAAAAATCCGTGTCAAAGCCGGTGATATCTTACATTTATCGACGACCCTGCAGCAGCATAGCGAAGATCAACCAGAAAATATCGATATCGAGGTGGTTTATGAAGACGACGATGTTTTAGTAATTAATAAACCTGTTGGTATGGTTGTCCATCCTGGCGCTGGCAATCAAACCGGCACCTTGGTCAATGCGCTACTGTATCACTACCCGCAGCAGCACCATTTGCCACGTGCCGGACTGGTACACCGTATTGATAAAGATACCTCAGGGCTATTGCTTATTGGTAAAACCAAGCCTGCGCAAATGGCCTTGATGGAGCAGCTCAAAGACAAGTCCGTCTATCGTCATTATCAATGTGTGGTAGCAGGGGATGCAGCGAGTTTACTGCGTCATCGTCGTATTGACGCGCCGATTGGTCGCCACCGCAATCAGCGTACCAAAATGACCGTGATGACGGCAGGACGCGAAGCCGTTACCCATTTATTAACCGTGACGCCGCTTAACGATAACTACTGTCTGCTAGACGTCAGTCTGGAGACAGGGCGTACGCATCAAATTCGCGTGCATCTTAGCCATATTACGTATCCGATAGTCGGTGACCGTGTCTACGGTGGTCGTCGTCAATTGCGTGCTGGTTTAACAGAAGCGCAGCGCCAAGCGATTAATAATTTCCCGCGCCAAGCATTGCACGCTTATACCTTGGGTTTCGTTCACCCAACGACTGGTGAAGATATCGAAGTCACCACACCCATCCCCGAAGATATGCAGCAATTGATGGCAGTCTTAAGCGATGGTTATGACGAAGAATAATCATTAATGACTTCATGATGTTTATTTAAAAAGTATAAATTAGCGCTAATGCCTTAATAACGATAACGAGAAGTGTGGTAAATCGACCATGACTAGCACAATAAACAAGCTTCCTATTACCTCGCTCGCTCAGCTTGATGAAGTGGCTGTTTTCCAAACAGCGGCTTTTATCAGTGATGATAATGTTGACGGTACTGCTGCTAATTTGCAAAATCAGCTGCAAACAGACCAGCAAACCCAAGCAAGTTATGGGGCGCTAAATTTAGGCTTGCATGTTAATGACAATGCAAAGACGGTCTTAAACAATCGCATGCATTTGCTGAGCGCTATCAATGAGCAATTGGCAGCAACACAGCGCCAGCCTATTGATAGCTTACACTGGCTCAATCAGGTTCATGGTAAGCAGATTCATGATATCGATGCGACTGCGCTGGCTATGCGTCCGCTCGACGCCGATGCCATGGTCAGCTGCCAAGCGGAATTAGGGCTTGCGGTGATGACCGCCGATTGTGTGCCGATAGTCTTATACCAACCGGCAACGGGGCAGATAGCCGCTATACATGCAGGCTGGCAAGGGCTGGCATGCGGTGTTATTAAAGCGACGGTTGAACGCTTTAGCAGCTCTGAACCAATCATGGCGTGGATTGGGGTTTGTATCAGTCAAGAAAATTATGAAGTCGGCAGGCAAGTACGAGATAAGCTGTTAACAGGTTGTATTGAAAATCAAACCTTAGCAGCGCATCATCTAGAGAGCTTTGAGGAACGTTACGTTTTAGCTTCTGAAGCGGATAAAATTAAGCTGAACTTACCACAATTGGCGGCTGACCAATTAAGTGCAGCAGGTATTATAGTCAGCAATGAGGCCGCTATACTTTGTAGTTATGCTGACCTGCATTATTATTCTTATCGGCGTCAAACGCATCTTCAGCAGCCTGCGACAGGACGTATGGCATTGGTCATTGTTCGCAGCCTTGCTGTTTCTTGATGCAAACAATTGGCAATAGTTTTTAAGTAATGAAGCGCATTATATTGATGATGCAATAAAAAAATAGCAGGCTAATGATAAGCCTGCTATTTTTTTGTTTTATTAAGACGACATTTGATGAATTAGCATACAGAATCATTCGATTTTGGCACAGACAGCCCGAATAAAGGACGCAGATATAAGGCTAAAAAAGTCCCTGCCATCGCCATGATGCCCCATATATAACCATGAGCACTAAAAGAGGCGATACCGCCGAAGTAAGCACCGATGTTACAGCCGAATGCCAAACGTGCACCATAACCCATCATTAATCCGCCAATCACCGAAGCGGCGAAATTCCCCAAAGTAATCTGAGTGAATTTGAATAAACCACCCGCTGCTGAGGCAATAAAAGCGCCAATGATAATGCCGATATTCATGACTGTGGTTGAATCAGCGAAAATAGACGCATTTAATGCAGCGGCATTCGCTCCTTGCCAATAGCCCCAGTTGGCAACATCAACACCAAAACTGCTGGCGATTTTAGAGCCCCACAATGAAAATGCAGAAGTAATGCCCCATGGTTGACCACGCGTGAGCAAGGTTAAAGCATTTAATATCGCTAAGACAATGGCGGCTGCGAATAACGGCCAAGAACCTCGAAAAATACGTCTCCAACCTGACTCAGTTGGAACGGGAGCCATCTTTGGAGCCTTGGTCTTTTGCTCAACAACGAGCGTAACCCACGCAATCAAAGCAAACAGTACCAAAGACAACACCCAAGCACCGCTATAACCAAGACCAGTAGAGGTGGCTAAAGAAAAAGGCGCAAAGGACGGCATCTCTTCTGTCCAAAACGGCAGATGATAAGCACCAATGGTCGCGCCAATGACGAAGAAAATAAAGGTGATAAACATCACCGAACGCCCGCCGCCTACTGCGTAAAGCGTGCCAGAAGCACAGCCGCCGCCAAGCTGCATGCCAATACCGAATACAAAAGCGCCGACCAGTAAACTGACACCAACTGGCGACACATAACCTGCGACCGAGCCGCCAAAAATCGTCGTTCCATAAGCAAGAATGGGCGCAAACAACGTAACCGCAACGGCCAACATCAGCATATGAGAACGCATTGCTTGCCCATTACCAACCGACATCAGGCGTCTAAAGGCAGAAGTAAAACCAAAGCGGGCATGAAATAGGGTATAGCCGAGCAATAAGCCGATAGCAAAAAGCAGCGGCTGGGCGGTAGTCTGGGTAATAGACAGATAGACCAGCAGGATAAAACCAACAATAACACCAGCTATTATCAATGGTTTTTGTGGATTATTTAAAGCCAGCGTCTCTTTAGCAATAGGCTCTCGTGTATCGTTCACGGGCTGAACGCTCGTCGTTATAGTCGTCAAGGGAATCACATCCTTCTCTGATATAATATTTCAGAGTTCATTGTTCATGGTTTGTATCATTGGTTATGATAAGGTATTTGGAATATCCAACAGATTTTTCTAGGTATGATTGAATAAGGGCTATATGATAGACCCGTTTTAAAGAATCACTACAAGAAGAGCGGGAATAATTATATTCATATATGGAATAAGTAGATAAAAATCAATGAATGAATGGTATGACATGGAAATATTGAGCCGATATCTTTTTTTCGCTGTGTTTCACTGTATTTCGCTATGCTTCTCTGTATCTAGTCATATTAATAACTATATCATCCATTTAATTTCGCCTTTAAGTTCAGCGTCTAAAAATAGCGCAGCTCAGTGAAGGTTGAATTTATCAAAGCTTGCCTCATATCAATGAATTAATGCGTCCGCTGTCCTATATAATAATAGTTAGCTGCTACATAACAGTAGCCACCTAAAGTATTTATAATAAAGATTATTGAACATTTGCAGCATCACTACTATTCACCCAATCCATTATTAGAGTTCGTATGACTACATCTATCACGCCTTCCTCAGCTTCCACGGACAATCCGCCTAACTTATCGATGGCTGTCATCTACCATAGTAACTACGGACATACTAGGCGTGTTGCCGAAGCTATAGTGATGGGCGCGCGCCAGCAATTGCCAGACGCACAAGCCAAAGCGGTCGATGTTCATGATGTCGATTGGGAGTTTTTGGATCAGGCGGATTTACTAGTTTTTGGTAGTGCCGTATATATGGGCAGCGTGACGGCAGGCTTTAAGACCTTTATGGATGAGACATCCAAGCGTTGGTATCATCGTAAATGGGAAGGTAAGTGGGCCGCAGGCTTTGCCAATTCAGGCGGTTTGAGTGGTGATAAGCTTGCCGTCTTGCAGCAGATTTGTCTTTATACCATGCAGCACGGGATGAATTGGATAGGTTTGCCGCTTATGCCAACGGGTCATGAAGCGCATGATTTAAATCGTCTTTCAAGTTTTTTGGGTTTGATGACTCAGTCGCTAGATGGTCCACCTGAAGAAACCCCAGGGAAGGGCGATATTGATACAGCTATCTGGTTTGGTGACCATTTGGCGAAGACCATTATCAAGCATCAGCCTAAACAGCAAATGGAAGCCGCTAAAAACTAGCCTAAGCAGTCACTCAGGCGCTATCAGTATTTTGAATACTTTATGAAGGGCAAAACAAAAAAGCAGATATCAAATCGATATCTGTTTTTTTTATTGAGCGTTATTTTGTGTTGCTACCTTTTTAACCACAATGGTTCTAGTAACATCATTATCAATGATAAAGGGATTATCAACAGTATTCTTAGCAGGAATAATCATAACTAATGCAGCGGTAGGGGTAGAGATACTTTCATTAGGTACAGTGGTTAATGGCCGGTCTTTAACAGCGAAAGTTTTCGCAGGGAGATTTTTGACAGGAATTGGGCTTTCGACAAATTGAAAAGATTGGCAACCTGTCAGAGGTATCGTCGCTACAAGCAGACATATAAAGGCAACTGATTTCATAAGGACATCTCGGGCGCTAGTTGGCGATTTTAAAATGGTTAACGACGTTAAAATAATGCGCGACATTAGCATGGCGCTTATCATAAACAAAACAATGGAGGATACAAAAGGCTATTTATTATTAAGGTTGAGATAATGTGTAAGCTAGAGAGAACAGCAGATATCACGACATAAAAAGGCGATTGACCCTAAGCGCTATGTATCTATTATGTACACTTATAATTGATAATGATAAGCAATAAAGCCGAAATTTAGCAGATAAATTGTTTTATATATTCGTTTTTACGGATGAAATTAAGATTTATTAGGCTTTAGTGATTGTTTTCTAAAGGATTTATCTAATTATTGATAATTATAATATAAAAATACATATTAATTTATTCCAAGGTAGCAGCGCTAAAGCGTTTCTTTAAGTTTTGTAAAAAAATGCAGCCAATCCGTTACTATTCAAGTAATAGTCGTGAAATAGTCTTACATTAGTGAGGTGAGTAGACATTCTTTAGCAACTATTTTTATTAGGTTGCTTTTATCACCCTCTTTTATGAAGCATTTACTGGACGATTTGCTACCTCATTTAATGGATTATGCATTGGGCATTATAAGTCATCAGTTATAAAAACTTGCCCAATATCGAATGTCTTATCCCAACAATAATTACAACACCCTAGGTGCCAGCTATATGAGGATATTATGAAGCCACTTTCTGTGATGTTATCGATGCTTGTCATTGGTATTACCTCCAGCGCCGCAATGGCTGAAGGTGTTAACCTTCCTAATGCCAGCTTGCCTAATGTAAGCCCTGCCAATAGCGAGCTTGTCAATCGCGGTGCATATATTGCCCGTGCTGCTGACTGTATGGCATGCCATGGTGAGGATTACACCGGCGGCACAGTGATTGAAACTCCGATGGGAGAGATTTATTCAACCAATATTACGCCCTCTAAACGTTACGGTATCGGCGATTATACCGAAGCGGATTTAAAGAACGCTTTGCAAAAAGGCCGTGCACCAAGCCACATGCTGTATCCGGCCATGCCGTATCCTTCTTATAGCGGCATGAAGGAAGAAGATATCAGCGCATTGTTTGCTTATTTGCAAACCGTACCGGCCGTCGATGAAGCCCCGAAGCACAAAACCAATTTACCGTTTCCTTTTAACATTCGCAGCTTAATGCTTGGCTGGAATTTCCTCAATGTACCGTCTACCGAAAAGCGCGACGGACTGAACGAGACCCAAAAACGCGGTGAATATCTGGTCAACAATCTAGAGCATTGCGGTACTTGTCATACCCCGCGTAATAGCACCATGGGTTTCGATAAAAAAATGTATCTATCAGGTGCTCAGCTTGGTCATTGGCATGCGCCAAATATCACGCCCGATGAGTCGAGCGGTATCGGCAGTTGGAGTGAGCAAGATATTATCACCTATCTACGTACCGGTGAGCTAGACCAACGCGCTTATGCGGGTGGTCCCATGGGTGAAGCAGTCGCGCATAGTACCCGCTATCTAAAAAATGAAGATTTGAGTGCCATTGCTTCGTATCTAAAAGCGATACCAGCCATTCAAACAGAAGATAAGGTCTCGGCTGTTGATGTGTCACGCTTGCCAACGCCCGACAATGAATCTATCACTCATGACCTACTTGCGCAAAAAGATTATTTAGCCCAAGCAAAAACAGAGGTGAGTAATGGTAGCAATTCGCCAGAATCGCTATATCTAGCAGCATGTGGTAGCTGTCATGGTGTCGATGGTTACGGTCAGCCTGATGCGCGTTATGCGCCTATCGTGGGACTCAGCAGTATTCGCCGCGAAAAGCCTGATGCCCTCGTTAATATGATATTGCATGGGGTAGAGGGAGCGACTGATACGTCGCCTATCATGCCGGGGTTCTCAGAAGAGCTGAACAGTGAACAGATTGCTGGCATTACCAACTATGTACGTGTCAATTTTGGTGGGCTTGCTAACAGTGAGGTCAGTGCTGCTGATGTCGATCGCATCGCCAACACAGGGGTGGATAAACCTTTCTTAATCAAGTACGCAGGTTTATTGGCAATCATCGGTATTCTCGTTGCTATTGCGGTCATTATATTTATTATACGAGCCATTTTACGTTCTAAGCGCCGCTGTTAATTCGAATTTCGCTATTTGTAATGACTTCGATTGCCATGGTTTCGATTTAACTACGTTCAATTGACGTCATACAAATAGCAAAAAACTCAATCAAACAGCGGACTAGTAAGCTTATAAATGCGTTTTAGGTAGTTATTATAAGACAGCTATTATCAAACAGTTATTATAAGACAGGGGTTAACGGCAATACGGTAGGGCAGCTTGGCAAATAAACGTAGAATTAAGCCAAGCTGATAAATAGCATACATACTGATAAATAAAGATAGGTGTTTATCAATAAAACCAGTGTCTAAGAATCAGTGTCTAAGCACCCGTGTTTACCGTCATGCACGAACGTCTACTTTAAGGATATTATTATGAAAGACATGCTTCAATCACCAACGCGGCGCCAACTGCTCTCGATGATTGGTAAAACAGCGGGCGCAACCGCCATGTATCAGGCAATGACGACGTTAGGATTTGCCTCAGAATCGAGCTTTAAAGAAACCATGGACCTTAAGGGTGCACCGCCGGGCGCTAGTATCGTCATACTTGGCGCCGGTCTTGGCGGCCTGACTGCGGCTTACGAGCTACGTAAAGCGGGCTATGATGTCAAGGTGCTCGAGTTCCAAAACCGTGGTGGCGGTCGTAGTTGGACGCTCAATAGCGGTGATAAATATACTGAGCTTGGCGGCGAAGAAGTCACCTGCGATTTTGAAGAAGGTAACTATTTTAATGGTGGACCATGGCGTTTGCCAAGCCATCACTATGCCGTTTTTCATTATTGCAAACAGTTCGGCGTTGAGATGCAGCCTTTTATTCAGACCAATGACCGCGCTTATCTGCATCGTAGCACCCATTTTAATGGTGTGCCGCAGCGCTTGGGTGATGTAAAAAACGACATCCAAGGGCATGTATCAGAACTATTATCAAAAGCGGTCAATGTTGGCGGTCTTGATCGTTCGGTTAATAAAGAAGATAAAGAAAAGCTCCTAGAAGGCTTAAAAGGTTGGGGGGTACTCGATAAAGACTATCGCTACCGTGCCAGCAATGCGACCAGTAAGCATCGTGGTTATAGTGTTTTTCCGGGTGGTGGCTTGATGCCCGATGAAACCCCATCAAAGCCTTTGCCTATCAGTGAGATATTAGATTCAGGCATGTGGGCAGATATTTATGGCAACCATATGACCTATGCGCATCAGCCAACCATGTTTCAGCCTGTTGGCGGTATGGGTAAAATCGGTGATGCGTTCACCCGTGAATGCCGCGATATGATTGAGTTTAATGCCAAAGTGACCAAGATTCATCAAGATGAAAGTGGCGTTACCGTTGATTATGTCGACAGCAATAGCCCAAATGGCGCGACCAAAACCATTCGTGCTGATTGGTGTGTGTGTAATATTCCTCTAACGGTACTGACCCAAATTGATATCAACGTCTCAAAACCGATGAAAGAGGCGATGGCAGCTGTGCCTTACGAGACTTCTTATAAAGTGGGCTTAGAGTTTAATCGCCGCTTTTGGGAAGAGGACGAATGGATCTATGGCGGCTTGACCTATACCGATATGCCGATAGCGCAGATTGCTTATCCTTCAGAAAATATGTTCAAAGACGGTACAGGTGTGTTGTTGGGCGCGTATGGCTACGGCCCAACTTCTTATAAATTTAATACCTTAACCCCGCAAGAGCGTATCAATGTCGCGCTGGCTTACGGTAAGTATATCCATCCTCAGTATCCAAAAGAGTTCCGCGCCGGTACATCAGTCGTCTGGCACCGTATCCCGTGGACACTTGGTTGTTATGGTATTTGGAATGAGTCGACTCGTCGTCAGCATTATGACACCTTGTGTAGTATTGATAATCGTATTGTACTCACGGGCGAGCATTGCTCACACATTCCGGCATGGCAAGAAGGTGCTATTTTATCTGGTATGGATGCCGCCAAGCGCCTACATAAAAAAGCAAAAATGCTGGGTTAATATGAATAACTATAAAAATTCAGAGGCTATCATGGACAATGCAATCGTGAATAAGGCAGTCGTGAAGAAAAAAGTCATGAAAAACATGACCCCCAAACTGCTGACTGTGATGCTGCTAAGTTTGCTGAGCAGTGCAGCGCTTTTAGGCTGTAGTCAACAGTCAGATGATGAAGTGACCATTTCTACGGTACAAGATCAAGACTCCTTGACAACCAATGACTATCAAGCAAGTCGTAATACGGGGGCGTGGGGCGGCGTATATATGAGCCGTGAGGAGCTTGCTGCCCCTGCTATCAATATCGTCGATAACAGCTCACTTCCTACTATGGATAGCGATCCAAGTATTGCCGAATGGGAAGCCAAGTTTGAAGGCACGAATGCTTTTGTGACGACAGATGGTAAGAAACTGTATCACGACTCTTGTGCCGCTTGTCATATGCATAAAGGCGAGGGTGCTTATGGCGCAGGTTATTATCCGCCCCTGGCTGATAACAGTAAGATGCAATCGAAGTATTACATCATTGATATCTTGATTAATGGCTTTCGTGGTATGCCATCCTTCCATAAGATGATGAATGATGAGCAGATGGCGGCGGTCACTCAGTATGTGGTCAGTGATTTAAATGGTTATACTGATACGGTTACCGCTGAAGATGTGGCGCAGCTAAGACACGCAGTTCCACCAGCCAGCGATCCTAGTGATGAGTAATACAATGAGTTAATGTTTTAGTGCTTATTTTTAGTATAGTCAGTTCAAAATAAAAGCGAGACATTATAGCTGTGTGCGACTGGTATAAATTTTCCTTGCTTGCTGTTATCACAGAGGCTACGAAAAATTCATCCCAGTCGTACTGTATCGATTTTAAAGTAATTCTACTATATCACTGATTATTACTATAAAAATCGCTCAATTGTTTCAAGCCAAAAAAAGCGCCTAATGACTTATTAGGCGCTTTTTTATATCGAGGATTTCATTTCTAGGATTTGCTTAATTGGTAAAATAACAATTTAATAAATTCATAAGCTATTTAGGACTCGCTGACCAAACTGGCGAGCGGATAGTACCTTGACCAGATTTACCAAATGATTCGCCACCATTCAATGATTTGATGGTCAGTACGCCTTTACCGCCTTGCTTTGAGGCGTAAACCACACGTTTACCATTGGGCGAAAAACTTGGAGCTTCGTCGATACCAGTATTGCCTAAGTTGGCAGTGACCGCGCCGCCACTGTTCATAATGGCAGCTGAGCGACCACTTAAAAAGGCAATTTGTGAGCCATCGCTACTGAACTGCGGGCTGGTCGCATAACCACTGCTTGATACTTGAGTCGTACGTCCTGAACCAAATTCATAACGATAGATACGCGGTTTGTTAAACCCTGCACGGTCACTGACGAAGACAAAAGATTTGCCATCAGGGGCATAGTTCGGCTGCACTTCACTGCTTGGCCAATTGGTGATACGTCGAGGCGTACCGCCGCTGGCGCTCATCTCATAAATATCAGCACTGCCTTCAAAGCTACTAGAAAACAGTATCTTGCTACCGTCTGGTGAAAATGAAGGGCTAAGATTGCTACCAGGGAAGGGCGTTAATGGTGTCGCACTGCCGCCGCTCACGCTTTGTACATAGATAACAGGATAAGACTTATCGCGCTGCACTGAATAAGCGATGCGATTGCCGTCGGGTGACCATGTAGGCGAGAAAATAGAGCCTGCCACCTCGGTAATGGTTTTGGCATTTTCGCCATCAGCATCCATCACTTTTAGGCGCGATATTTTCTCTTTGCCAGTGCCAATCTCTTCGATATAGGCAATGCGTCCTGAGAAGTCGCCGGGAATGCCTGTGATAAGCTCATATACTTTATCAGCGATAACATGACCTGCGTAACGCATGCTTTCTTTATTATTATCAGCGGTGAGGCTTTGTTTGCCTTCTATCACGCGCCCAGATTTGATATCGATGACTTCATAATCGGTGACGACTTTACCGCGATTACTGCGCGTGCTACCAACGACAAGATAAGGGATACCCATGCTTTGCCATACAGGTAGTGTGCCTGCTAACTCGCTACTACTGCGCGGCTGCTGCGGTAGGTTTTGACTGGTGACTTTTAGCTCTGTTTTACTTAAATCATTTAAGACAATAGACGATAAGGTCGTGTCACCAGCAAAGGGCACAAAAGCCACTTGGTTCTGCTGCACCGGAATCTCATAATCCAACTCTAGAACGACGGGTGCTGCAAAGACGCTAGGAGCAAGCAATAAGCTTGAGGTGCTGGCAAGTAAAGAGAGACATAGTTTTGTATGGATGCGCATGACCAAATCGAACTCCTAGGTTGGGATAATGTTTTTTAAAGGCGGTAAACTGACGATAACGATAATATCGCCGCATATATAGGTTGCGTTAGCTAAAGTTAGCAATAATATCGTCTTAGGGCAACTGATTAATTGCTGCCCTTAAACTGTATGGTAAAGGTAGGGTATTTAGGATCATCGGCATCAATTGGTAAGCTGCCGGTATTCAACACCGCCTGCTTCGCCGCTTCATTGACCGCGCTATCAGGTCCTGAGGCAGAGACGTTAACCACATTACCACTAGCATTGACAGTGATGGTTAAGGTAGCGCGCTGCGTCGAGCCTTTTGCTGCCGTCGGTGGATTATAGTTGCGTTTGATGAGGTTGATAATTTCACTATTGCTAGCACCGCGGCTGCCACTGGATGCCGAGCGGCTACTGCCTTTTGCGGTACTTGAAGTCGTGGCGTCACCAGATAGCATCGACTGTCCATCATCTCCTAAGCTAAGCGTTTGACCTGCGCTACCAGAACTACCGGTATTGATTTCTATATTTCTATCATTGGCCGTAGGGCGTTTAATCTTAGGCGGATTATTTTGCTTATTACGAAAATCTCCGAGTCTTTTTTGCTCTTCAATAAGCTGTTGTTTCTTATCTTGTTCAATTTGCTCATGCTCTTCTAGTACAGACTCATCTAATTGCGCTGCCCACTCCGCCATATTACGCTCATACTCTTGCGTTTGCTCAAGTAGGCGTTGGTGTTGCTCTTCACTCATTAGCATGGGGCGACTAGCGGAATCATCAGAACGGGTAAAAACAGGCACGCGCTGAGAATTGGGCTGCGTTGGGCTGTCGTAGCTGACGCTGCCATCAGTACTATTTTCTGGCATATTACTGGATGAGCCGCTCGCACCGCTGTCGGCTTGCATGGCGCTGGCAGCCGCTGCACGATTGGCAAGTATCTGTCCTTGCATCTCAGCCAATTGTTCAGGGGATATCATGACGGTCTCAATAGTGCCCGCGGTCTCGACTTCCATATTCTGATAGCTATAAATTAGGATACCAATCACAAGACCATGTGCCAGAAAACTGAGCAACGTAGGCAAGGTTAGCCCGTTACCTTCAGGTTCGGTCGGCACATAAACAGTCGGCGCATTACGCATGGCACTGATACTCAAGGATATGGTACTCAAAAACAGGGTACTTAAACATAGGGCACTCAAAAATAGCGCATTCAAGAACGTGAGACTGAAAAAAGAGCTTCATCAAATTATCTACTTTATTATAACCAACTGAGCTAAAAGTGGGCGGTCTTATTGAGCTAAAAGTGGGCGGTCTTATAATGAGGGCGCGTTATTATAATGAGGGCGCGGGCAAAGGCGCGCCTGTCAATAGCCCTACCTTTTGGATGCCTGCTTGTTGTAAAGTTGCCATCAGGGTCATGATAGCGCCATACTGATTGTTTTGATCGGCATTGATCATCACTTGTAAAGGCTGTGCACCCACTTCGCTACTTTGATTTTGCAGATTGGATAATGTATCAATCAGCTCCGGCTCGCTAATCGGCAAGTCGATATTGTTCTCATAACTGATAAAAATCTCGCCACTGCCCGTTAACGACACAATCACGGGTAGCTGACTTTGGCTCATGGTATTGGTTTGCTCTTTTGGCAAATCAACGTCGACGCCCGTAATCAGCATCGGCGCTGTGACCATAAAGATAACAAGCAGCACTAGCATGACGTCGATATAAGGAACAACGTTCATCTCCGCATTCAGCGCTTTTTTCTCACGGCGATAGGGACTTTGTTTCATAGACCGGTTACCTGAGTGCTTTGATTAACTTGGCTAACTTGCGTACTAGGCTGCGGATTTTCGATACTGGTTTCGCGTTGGAGCATCCCCGTCATCTCATCACAGAATAAAGCACGTGAGTCATATAGGCGGCTTGATTTGGCGGTAAAATGGTTATAAGCCAATACCGCAGGAATAGCGGCAAACAAACCCATGGCAGTGGCAATCAAGGCTTCAGCGATACCGGGCGCAACAGTCGCTAGGGTCGCTTGTTCGCTTTGCGACAGTCCCAAAAAGGCATTCATGATGCCCCAAACGGTGCCAAATAAACCAACATAAGGTGCTACCGAACCAATACTTGCCAGCGTCGTCAATCCTGATTCTAACAACTGCTGCTGACGACCCAAGCCAACGCGAAGCTTACGTTCAACGCCATCGATGATGTCATCTTTAGGCTGACGTTTTTTATGCATTCTTAAATATTCAGAAAACCCAACATAAAAAATCTGCTCAAGCCCTTGGCGCTCAGGCGAACCTTGCACGCCTTGATAAAGCTTCGCCAAATCTTCTCCTGACCAAAACCAAGTTTCAAACTGCTGGTCGAAATTTTTGGCCGTACCCAAACGGGCACTCATACGAAAAATAATCACCCAACTAAGCAACGAGGCTAATAATAACAATGCCATCACAATCTGTACCAATAGACTGGCTTGGGTGATGAGGTCGACAATATTTAATGATTCAGGCATGGGTTAGGCTCATGGGTAATTAATAATAACGGCTTTGATTTTAATGGCTAAATGCTTATAGCGGCTAGGGGCGGGTAGCATTTTCACAATATGTTAATTCTGCCTCTTCGCTATAACCCCGTAGTGTACTGTGAAATGATAAAAAGGTCATTTATTAAAGTGTTAAATGTAAATTTAATCGTTGGTGCAAAAATTATAATAGTGAATGGGTTTTATAAGGCTGTCGATATAGTCAGCTAATTGTGCCCATTAACTTAAAAAGCGTGACATTAATTGAAATTGTAAGACAATTTCACTAGAATGTAATTGTTTGTTGCTATCGCTTTTCATGGTGGCTCTGCATTTGCCAAAGTTATATGTGGCTAAAGGATTAAAAACATCATCTCGAATCTTAGTTTGTAAGCGTCATTTATAGTCGCAATTTGGAAGCGTCATTTATCGTCGCAATTTGGATGTATTTTTATATGTTTGATTTAAAAGCAGCATTGATGGTCGCTATTGCAAAACGGCGCTTATCAACGCAGGTGGATAATGATAATTTACTTACTGCTATTTGGAAGCGACTCTTATGAACGCAATCGAACGCTATTTTGGGATCAACGGTGAAAATACCACGATCAAAACAGAGATTTTAGCTGGTGTAACCACGTTTTTAACCATGGCTTACATCATTTTTGTCAACCCTAACGTACTTGCTGACGCTGGAATGGATAAAGGCGCGGTATTCGTTGCCACCTGTCTTGCCGCCGCTATTGGTTGTTTTATCATGGGGTTTTATGCCCGCCTGCCAGTCGCGCAAGCCCCAGGTATGGGACTCAACGCCTTCTTTACTTATGGCGTGGTTTTGGGCATGGGCTACAGCTGGCAAACGGCGCTTGGCGCGGTATTTTTGTCAGGTTGTATTTTTGTCCTACTCAGCTTATTTAAAATCCGTGAAATCATCATTAATTCTATTCCAGACAGTATCAAACAAGGCGTTGTCGCTGGTATTGGTGCATTTTTGGCGTTTATCTCCATGCAAACTGCTGGTGTCATCGTTAATAACGATGCGACATTAGTAGGTCTTGGTGATATGACAGCATTTGCGCCGGCAATGGCAGCACTTGGTTTTATCATTATTGTTGGTTTGTCTCACAAAAAAATACCAGGTGCGGTAACTATTGGTATTTTGCTGGTAGCACTTATTAGCCTTATCACCGGTAATACCCAGTTTTCAGGTATTATCTCAGCGCCGCCGTCTATTGCTCCAACGTTTATGCAGCTTGATATCGCTGGTGCGTTTGATGTAGCAATGATTAGTGTTATCTTTGCCTTCTTATTTGTGGATTTATTTGATACGGCAGGTACGCTGATTGCAACCACCAGTCAAGCAGGTTTGATTGGTAAAGATGGTAAAATTCCTAATATGGGTAAAGCGTTGTTAGCAGATTCGACGGCGACTGTAGCAGGTACTTTACTGGGTACCTCATCAACGACCAGTTATATCGAAAGTGTCTCAGGTATCGCCTCCGGAGGTCGTACTGGATTAATGGCTGTGACCGTTGGCGTGCTATTTTTACTCAGCGTGTTCTTCTCACCGCTTGCTGCCATGATTCCTGGTTATGCGACAGCAGGGGCTATCTTTTACGTAGCAGTACTGATGATGGGCACATTAAAAGACGTGAAATGGCATGACTTAACAGAAGCGGCGCCAGTCGTGGTGGTCTTGTTATTTACGCCTTTGACCTATTCTGTTGCTGACGGTATTGCACTTGGCTTTATCACCTATACCGCTATCAAGGTAGTCGCTGGTAAATTCTCTGATGTGAGTATTCCTGTTTGGCTTTTAACAGCTGTATTATTGATTAAGATTGTCTTCTTATAAAATATTAGCTAGTGTGTTCACCATAAAAACCCTCTTTATCTACTAATCTGATAAAGAGGGTTTTTTATAGGAAAATCATAGGTAAAACGTGAATAAGTGGGATAGGAAAACCCTAATTATGGCTTCAAAAAACCAGTTAAATCAGCGTCAGCAATCTAGATATATAACCAAATCTTGATATTTACTGTGATGTTAATAACCAATTGTTTTTAAACCATATTCTGCTTGGTTAAAATAAGTAACAGCGTGCGTTTGACGCTTTTTTTATGCTACCATGACTAAGCTAAGCGCATCACCTCAATCAACGCCGTAGAGGTTTTTCTTACAGTGAATTTGCGTCATATAAGATGACAGATACGGTTTTATTAAAACGATACCGCATCTGAGCATCACTCTCCATTCACTACTAACAAGAAGAAGGCACTAATGCCGCTTAGCTGTTCGTTGTTGCCTTTATATTGTTAACGTAGCCCGTTTAACACTAAAACGACCTACTTGACCGCGTCCAGCCTATGCTGGATTTTCTCGTTTTGTGATGGTGTGGTTTGGCCTTTTGATTATTGCTGTAAATATTCATCGACGACTATTATTTAATTTAATCATGTATTCAATTTAATGATGGTTATAAGTATTTTCCAAAAATAATCAGAATTTTTACCACGCTATTTATTATGGTTTTTAAACGATAGTTATGGAGTTGTTATGAACCCAGTAGACCAGTTTACCCCGCAAGAGCCGATTTTATTTAAGCCGGTAGATTTGCTAGCGCCAGACTATATTGCTCAGTCGTCAGAAACGCTGCACGCCCGTATTTCACCTTTATATAGCGTGGATGAAGAACGTTGGTTGTCAGAATTGTTGCCCCTTGCCAAGCCGACTGATAGCGAACGTGAAGCCGCTGCAACGCAGACGCGCCAACTGGTCGAGCACGTACGTAATGATGGCAAAGCTGTGAAAATGGTTGACTCATTATTACTTGAATATAGCCTCGATACCCAAGAAGGTATCTTGCTGATGAGCTTGGCAGAGGCATTGATTCGGGTGCCGGATAACTATACTGCCGATGCGCTGATTCATGACAAAATGAGTGTGGCTGATTGGAAAAAGCATCTAAAAAATGACAATGGCTTCATGGTCAATGCCTCGACGTGGGGCATGATGATGACCGGCCGTGTGGTCAGTATTGATAGCAATACTACGGCATCAGGGTTTTTGGACCGCATGACCAAAAAGATGGGTGAGCCGGTCATTCGTAGTGCGATGCAAAAAGCCATGCGTATTATGGGTCATCAGTTTGTATTGGGCGAAACCATTGAAGGGGCGAATAAAAACAGCCAACCATATCGTAATAAAGGCTATACCTATTCATTTGATATGCTAGGTGAAGCAGCAATTACCCATAAAGACGCTGAAAAATACTTCAACGATTATCTGCATGCGATTAAAGCCACTGCCAGCATTAAAGTTAAAGAGGGTATGCCAAAGCCGTCGGTATCTATTAAGCTGTCAGCCTTGCATCCGCGCTATGAAGCGACCCAAGAAGAGCAAGTCATGGGTCTATTACGTCAACGCTGCCTACTACTGATTGAGGCGGCGCGTGAAGTTAATGTCGATATCAGTATCGATGCCGAAGAAGCCGATCGCCTTGAGATTTCTCTGAAACTATTTGAGTCTCTATATCGCGATAATTTAACCGCTGATTGGGATGGGCTAGGTATCGTAGTCCAAGGTTATTCTAAACGCGCGATTGCTATTTTAGTGTGGTTAGCGCGCTTGGCAACTGAAGTCGGCGATCGTATTCCAGTACGTCTGGTAAAGGGCGCGTATTGGGATACTGAGATTAAATTGGCGCAGCAAAAAGGTCTATCCGGCTATCCTGTGTGGACGCGTAAAGAAGGTACGGACACAGCCTATCTTGCTTGCGCGCGCTTCTTATTGTCTGAGCATCTGCGTGGTCTGATTTGGCCACAGTTTGCGACGCATAACGCGCACACGCTAGCGTCGATTATGACCATGAGTGCGCATAGAGACTTCGAGTTTCAGCGTCTACATGGTATGGGCGATGCGCTTTATGACCATATCTTGCAAGCCTATCAAATTCCGGTACGTATCTATGCACCGGTTGGCGCCCATAAAGACTTACTACCATATTTGGTACGTCGATTGCTTGAAAACGGTGCCAATAGCTCGTTTGTCCATCAGTTATTAGACAAATCTTATCCCATTGATAAGCTAACCGTGCATCCATACGACAAATTATTGACCAATGATACTTTACATAACCCTGATATTCCGCTGCCGTTAGATATCTATGGCGAGCGTCGTGCCAGTTTCGGTCCCAATATTTTTGTAGAGTCGCAATGGCTACCGTTTAAAGCTGCTATTGATAGTCATCTGCATAAAACGTGGTCAGCAACTTCTATTATCAATGGTAAAGCAGTTGATGAATACGAAGCGGATGGTAAGACTCATCAGCTTGAATTTCAGAAAGTGTGTGCACCTTGGAATCATGAAGTCATCGCTGGTGAGGTAAAATATGCCAATGCGGAATTGGCGGTGCAAGCTATCGATGCGGCAGTAGCAGGGCAAAGTGCGTGGCAAGCAGTACCAGCCGCGAATCGTGCTGCTATATTGCGCAAGGTGGCAGACTTATATGAAGAAAACTATGCTGAACTGATGGCGCTCTGCCAGATTGAAGCCGGTAAAACCATGCAAGACGGTATCGATGAAATCAAAGAAGCGGTTGATTTTTGCCGCTTTTATGCCGACGAAGCAGAGCGTTTAGACGACGTAGTTCATGAGTTTACTGATTTAACAGGTAAACCCTCGCGTCAGGTTTATAAAGCACGCGGTACTTTCGTATGTATCAGCCCTTGGAACTTCCCATTGGCTATTTATACCGGTCAAATCGTTGCAGCACTAGCAGCAGGCAATACAGTAGTGGCTAAACCTGCTGAACAGACCAGCTTAATCGCTCATTTTGGTGCGCAGTTAATGTATCAAGCTGGGGTTCCAGCCGAAGCATTACAGTTAGTGACGGGTGCGGGCGATGTTGGTGGTGCATTGACAGCTGCTGATAATATCGCAGGCGTTATTTTTACCGGTTCAACCCAAACGGCGCAGCGTATCAACCAAAGCTTAAACAATCATGTGCAAGCCAGTGGCGAGCTACCGGTCTTTATTGCTGAGACGGGTGGTCAAAATGCCATGATTGTTGACTCAACCGCGCTACCTGAACAGGTGGTTAAAGATGCGGTATTGTCAGCCTTTGGCTCAGCCGGTCAGCGTTGTTCAGCCTGTCGTATCTTATGCGTGCAAGAAGAAGTCGCGGATAATTTAATCGAATTGCTACAAGGGACTATGGCCGAATTGGTCGTCGGTAATCCCCTACACGTAACCACAGACGTAGGTCCGGTGATTGATGCGGATGCCAAGCACAGTCTGGAGGCACATATCGAACGTATGAGCGCTGAACCAACAGCAACTATTTTGGCGCAGACGCCTATGAGTGCAAGCTCGGTTGTCAGCGAAGAGCATTCTACCTTTGTCTTGCCAACGGCGATTGAGGTCAAAAGTATCGATGTCATCGGTGGCGAGCATTTCGGTCCGATATTGCATGTATTGCGTTATAAAGCGCCTGATCTGAATAAGCTTATCGATGCCATTAATGGTACTGGTTTTGGTCTGACTTTAGGTATTCATAGCCGTATTGAAAATATTGCCGAGCATATAGAGCGCCGTGCGTTTGTTGGTAACACCTACATCAACCGTAACCAAATCGGTGCCGTTGTAAACGTTCAGCCATTTGGTGGCTGTGGTCTATCGGGTACGGGTCCAAAAGCGGGTGGTCCACATTATGTAGCCCGTCTCATGCAGCTGCAATCTGAGTTAATAACGACTGAATCACTCACTCAAACACAAATCGCATAAGGAGTAGCAAGATGGCGACTGAATTTAAAAAGAATCATGCCCAAGTTTGTGAATCTTGGCGATTACTTGGCGCGGTCAATCGCGCAACGTATCTACAAGCAGCCATTGCAAAGTTGGCCTTGCTAACTGGCGATGTTAATAAAGCAAAGCGTTTATTCAATCATTTATTAAGTGCTGCGCCAAGCTTAGATGAAGTGCAGCGTATGACGGGCGCGACGGGTGAATCCAACGATTTATACGTGACCGCTCGTGGCAAAACCATGGTCATCGGTGGTGAGTCTGCGCGCGCAATGGCAGTACTTGGGCAGCTTATAGCCGCATTATTGACTGGTAACGAGGTGATACTACATTGCCCAAGCCAAGATGAGATGTGCAATGAGGCTGCAAAAATACTGTACGAGACGGGCATTAGTGATGATGTGTTGAGTGTGGCGAACGATTCACAGACCGTGACGCTGCTATATATCGATCGTCTGGCACAAGTGGCTGTCGCTGGTAATCAAAGCGAAGTCCAAACGATTAGCCAAGAGCTTGCTAATACTGACGGCATCTTGACGCAAGTCATTGCTGTCACTGACATGGAAGGACTGTCAGAGATGCTGACGCCTGATTATCTCTATCGCTTTGTCACCGAACGGGTAAGAACCATTAATACCACAGCGATTGGTGGTAATGCCAGCTTACTGGAGCTTGGAACAGAGTAATAATCTCGTCTAGATAAAAAGTTAGATTATTGCTAGTAGATAAAAAATAGAAGCACAAACATAACGGTCAGTAATTGTTTTCCAAGCGTTTTGGGAAATGATTACTGACCGTTTTTTATAGTCTTTTTAAAGTATTTATTATTTTGCTTAGAAGTTAAAAATCTCTTAAATCCATGGTTTTTTAGCTTGTAGGCAAACAATAGTGGTGATACTATAAATAAAACCTGACCAAATAGTCATCTTTTTAATTGATATTGTGACCAATAATAAGGTGGGGAATTTAACTAGAGCAGCCTACAACTATTAACAAGGATTGTTAATAGATTTAAGATCATATTAATCAAGGATGATTAAAATGTCTCAATCTTTAGAGTCTCAAAAAAACGCTGAGCTGATGTATCAGCTCAATGACAAGCCTAGCTTTTGGCCGGCAAGTTTTGCCGCTTTACAACACCTCTTGGCTAGTATCGTCGCTATTGTCACTCCTACCTTGATTGTCGCCGGAACCTTGGGTTTGGGTGATTACGTTCCTTATCTGATCAGCTGTGCGCTCATCTCCTCTGGAATTGGCACTTATATTCAATGTAAAAAAATAGGTCCTATAGGCGCGGGCATGCTCAGTTTGCAAGGTACTAGCTTTGCTTTTTTAACCGCTATTATCGCTGCTGGACTGATTGTAAAAGGGCGGGGTGGTTCACCAGAAGATATTTTGGCTACTATTTTTGGGGTTAGTTTTTGTGCCGCCTTTGTCGAGATTATTCTTAGCCGCTTTATTCACAAATTAAAAAGAATATTTACCCCTGTGGTCACTGGCACTATTATTATTCTCATCGGTGTTCCGCTGATTGAAGTTGCCATGACTGATATTGCAGGCGGTTTTGGCGCCGAAGATTTTGGCAGTTTGCAGAACCTATTCTTAGGGATGGTTGTGCTGGTATCGGTGATTGTATTTAACCGCTCAAAAAACCCACTATTAAGACTTTCTTCTATTGTCATTGCCTTAATCTTAGGAATGTTAGCCGCCTTTTTCATGGGCAGATTAGACTTTTCTTCATTAAACAATGTCGGTTTTATTACCATTCCTATCCCATTCAAATTTGGTTTTCAGTTTGATATCACCGCTTTTATTCCATTAGCTATTTTGTACTGTGTCAGCGCCCTCGAAACGACGGGCGATCTAACAGCCAACGCTGTAGTATCAAAAGAGCCTGTCAAAGGCCCTGTCTATCTTAATAGAATTCAAGGCGGGGTATTGGCAGATGGGGTCAACTCTATGATTGCTGCCACCTTAAACAGCATGCCGTCGACCACCTTTAGCCAAAATAACGGCGTCATTGCGCTTACGGGCGTCGCCAGCCGTCATGTCGGTATTTATATTGCGGCTCTTATGATTGTCATTGGATTGTTTCCTATCTTTGGCGCCATATTGCAAACCATGCCGCAGCCAGTACTTGGTGGCGCAACATTGGTTATGTTTGGGACAGTAGCGGTAGCTGGCATAAAAGTATTGGCTAGCGCTAAGCTTGACCGCCGTGATATGTTGATTATTGCTACTTCTGTAGGCATCGGTATCGGCGTATCTATGGTGCCTGAGGTGTTATCACAACTGCCTGAGTTTATACGTAACGTGCTGATATCGCCTGTCGCTATAGGAGCGATTACTGCCATTGCATTGAGTTTATTCTTACCAGAAGATACCCAAGACGCTGATATATAAAAGTAAATATTTAATAGAAGTGTGATTGGTAAATATTATTGTGTGATAGCTATTACATATTAATTGATTGGTTTGCACCATTTAGCAAGTGTTTATATTAACAATCTATGTAAGCTGTTTAATTTCACAAAGCCCAATTTTTTAGCCGAGTATTGCTATGATTAGTTTCTATCTGAACGGAAAGCACCATGAGATAAGCCACCTCAATCCGAATACGACGGTACTTGAGTATCTACGCTTGCACGAACATCAAACTGATACTAAAGAAGGCTGCGGTAGTGGCGATTGCGGCGCCTGTACCATTATGGCGCAACGCTTGCCTAACCATGCGACAAGCGACTCTAGTGACAGCACTCCTTTTTATACTTTTAACTCCTGTATCGCTCTATTGTCGCTGATGGATGGTCATCATTTAATGACCGCTTCTTATCTGGCGGACAATCCAGCACATCACCCAGAACGGGCCCTATTGCATCCTGCACAGCAGGCGATGGTTGACTGTCATGGCTCGCAATGTGGATTTTGTACTCCTGGTTTTGTGATGTCTCTGGCGAATTTGTATGAAAACCATCGTATGCAACAACAGCAAAATGCCAAGCAGGGCAGCACAAATGGTGAATCAAGCTATGATGACCTAAGCTATGATGATATTGTCGCCGCAATTTCAGGGAATCTATGCCGCTGTACTGGTTATCGACCCATCATTGAAGCAGGTCTAACGATGGGTAAGATTGGTCAGCAAAGAGACGCTGATAAAACAGTCGCAAAAGATTTGACTATAAGCTTAGCGACGGATGCGATGGCAAGTAAAAGTGATGCGCTGCTTAAAACTGCATCATTGGATACCTCGAATAAAGCGTCGACTATAGAGCCTGCTCTTGCTGAAGGGTCGCGGCAGTTATTCATTCCAAAGACAGTGGACGAGCTTAATCAGTTATTGGCCGTATATCCACAAGCGACTATTTGGGCGGGTGGTACGGACTTGGGATTAAGCATTACGCAGCACTTGGTTGATCATGAAGTGATTATTCAGCTGTCCGCTATTGATGAACTAAAAACTTGGTCGCTTTCTCATTCAAAGTCTAGCTCAAAGCATGATTCAAAGGCTAATGCAAAGCTGTTATCCGAGTTAGCCAATTCAACTGATAATGAAGAAGTAGTACAGGAATTGACGTTTGGGGCTGGCATGACCTATCAGCAAATGCTACCAATACTGGAACATAACTTTCCTGCCTTTGCCGCATTATTCGCAAGAACCGCTTCACCACAAATCCGTAATATGGGTACGCTTGGCGGTAATATTGCCAATGCCTCGCCAATTGGAGATTTACCGCCAATTTTACTGGCGTTAGAAGCGCGCATTCATTTGCGTCATTGTAATCCCAATAATGGAGATATTGGTGGTGAAGAGGCAAACGCTAAAGATGAAAACAATGAACATAATCAAAAGCCTTATATAGACGAGATAATACCCTTATCAGAATTTTTTATAGATTATAAAAAGACCAAGCTACGGGCAGGCAGTTATATTGTCGCTATTCATATGCCACTGATGCAGGCTAATCAGCATTTATTTATTCATAAAATTAGTAAGCGTTATGAAGATGATATTTCTGCTTGTTTGGTTGCCGTAAGAATCGATCTGTCAGCAGACGGTATGACTATTGACCATGCAAAAATCGGTCTCGGCGGTATGGCGGCAATACCATTATTAGCAAAAAATTGCCAGCAAGCGCTCCTAGGTCAACCCCTTGAGCTTGCAAGTTTTGAGAAGGCTGCAAAAGCGCTACCGATGGATGTCTCGCCATTAACAGATGTCCGAGCAAGCCGTGAGTATCGCTTGCATGTGGTGCAACGTTTACTAATTAAGTGTGGCAAGCAGCTGATAAAAGAGACGCAAACTGAGAGAGAATCATCATGAGCCATCAATCATCCTTATTTGACAGCTACAGTATTCGCCGCGTACGTCCGCCTAAAAATAAAATCGGCACTTCTGCCAAACATGATAGTGCGATAAGCCACGTCATGGGAACGGCAACCTATGTGGATGATATCCTAAAGCCGCAAGGCACTTTGCATTTGGCAGTCGGTAAAAGCAGTCACGCTCATGCTCGGGTAACCAGTATGGATCTCAGTGCTGTTAGAGCGGCTGATGGGGTCATTGATGTTTTAAGTTTTAAAGACTTACCCGCACAAACGGATATCGGCGCAGTGTTTGACGGTGAGCCATTGATGGTGGATGAGATCACAGAGTACGTAGGTCAGACGCTATTTTTGGTGGTGGCAACCACTCACCGTGCCGCAAAAAAGGCAGCGCTTAAAGCAGTTGTAGAATATGAGCCATTATCAGCAGTATTAAGTATTGATGAGGCTTTAGAGCAGGAACAGTTTGTACGTCCAAGCCACTTCATGCAGCGCGGTGATACCGAAGCAGCGCTTGCAAAGGCGCCTATGCGTATTGCAGGCCATATTCATATGCTAGGTCAAGAGCATTTTTATCTTGAAGGCCAAGTGTCCTATGTCGTGCCTTGTGATGATGGCGGACTTGAAGTCTATACCTCATCGCAGCATCCGAGTGAAGTGCAACAGCTGGTCGCTGAAGTAACGGATTTACCCTTTCATGCGGTCAACACGGTCGTACGCAGAATGGGCGGCGGTTTTGGCGGCAAAGAAACCCAAGCAGCTGCATGGGCATGCTTTTGCGGTATCGTTGCCAAACGTCACAATGTCCCTGTCAGTATGCGCTTGGATCGTCAAGATGACATGGTAGTGACCGGTAAACGCCACGAATTTGCCAACCGTTATGAAGTCGGCGTTGACGAGTCAGGACAAATTCTTGGCGTCGATATGCAGCTGGCTGGCTTGTGTGGTTATGCGCCAGATTTGTCCGATGCTATCGTCGATCGAGCGATGTTCCACTGTGACAATGCTTATTATTATCCAGCCGCGCAGGTGGCAGGGCATCGCTGTAAAACGCACACGGTGTCGAATACTGCTTATCGAGGTTTTGGCGGGCCTCAAGGTCTGATGACTGCCGAATATATGATGGACCATATTGCCTATACTTTAGGCAAAGACCCTCTGCAAGTGCGTTTGACTAACCTCTACCAAAATGGCCAAAGTACTCATTATGGTCAGCCAATTGAGCATTTTGATTTGGCAACGATTATGGAGACACTGGCAAAAGATTGTGATTATGATCAGCGTCGCCAGCAGATGATAAAAGCCAATGAGCAAGCCGAAGCTGAGGGCAGCGACAAACGTCTTGGCATGGCCTTAACGCCTGTGAAGTTTGGCATCTCGTTTACCGTGCAGACGCTCAATCAAGCAGGCGCTCTAGTACATATTTATACCGATGGCAGTATCCACCTCAACCATGGCGGGACAGAAATGGGGCAAGGGCTGTTTGTCAAAATTGCTCAAATCGTCGCCAATGAGTTTGATGTGGATTTGGATACCGTAAAAGTATCGGCAACGCGTACCGACAAAGTGCCTAATACCTCACCGACTGCGGCTTCATCAGGCACCGATATCAATGGTAAAGCCGCGCAAAACGCTTGTTTAACCATCAAGGCACGTATCGTCGAGTTTGCCGCTGAGTATTTTGAAGTGGCGCAAGAAGACATACGTTTTGAGCGCAATCATGTCTATATTGGTGATAAGGAAGATTTTACTTTTGCTGAAATGGTGCAGTTAGTGTATCAGCACCGCGTTAGTCTATCTTCTACTGGCTACTATAAAACGCCAAAGATATTTTACGACCGTTCTAAAGCGTGGGGTCGACCTTTCTTCTACTTTGCCTTAGGCGCTGCCTGTTCTGAAGTTGAAATAGATACGTTAACGGGTGAGTATCAAGTGCTGCGCTGCGACATCTTACATGATGCAGGACAGTCGATTAACCCCGCTATCGATATTGGTCAGATTGAAGGCGGCTTTGTGCAAGGCATGGGTTGGCTCACAACTGAGGAGCTTACTTGGGATAAAAAGGGAACACTAGCATCCAATAGCCCCGCGAATTATAAGATTCCAACGTCACATGATTTGCCAAAACAATTTAAAGTTAAATTATACGATCGTAAAAATGAAGAGCAAACCATTTATAATTCTAAAGCAGTTGGTGAGCCACCTTTTATGCTGGCAGCTAGCGTTTGGTGTGCTATCAATAATGCAGTCGCAAGCTTAAGTGATTATAAAAAGAACCCTGATCTTACGATGCCAGCAACTCCAGAGGCAGTATTAAAAGCGGTGATGCGCATGCAAGGCGAAGAGTGGGAGCTTGACACGAATGTAAACTTTGATGCGATTGATAGCTTGACTAGAGATGAGGAGGACAACTGCGGTATTGACGATGATAAAGTTAAGCCACAACTTGTGCCACATGCCGAAGATATCAAGCCGCCAGAGGTCGAGGGTCAGACAGTCGACGAGCAGCCAGAAGCGATAGAGCATCCTAACGTAGCAACGGCTAGAGGCCCTGCCCATAGTGAACCGACGCACAGTGAATAATTCATCATTGCCACCTATGCCAATACCAGTACGTTGGTATGATGGCCTAGCCCAGTATCAGCAGCAAGGGTCTGCGCATGTATTGGCGACTATCGTTGCGGTTAATGGGTCTGCGCCCCGAGCGCTACAGGCCAAAATGGTGATCACCCATGATAACTGTTGCGATACGCTTGGCGGCGGCGGTCTTGAGCATGATGTCGTCATGACAGCACGGCAATTGCTAAATGGTGAGATAGATACAACCATACTCAAAGCTTCTAAAAGAGACAAAAGTGTCAATAAAAATACCGACAATGACAATGACAATGATAAAGATAACGACAGTGAGTCGACGCCATCTAAAGTAGTAAGACGCGATGCGGTTTATACCAAGCATTATCCGCTAGGCGCAAAGCTAGCGCAGTGCTGTGGTGGTAGTGTCACTGTCATGTTTGAATACTTTAATGTGACGCCGCCGATGTCAATATTGGTATTTGGGGCAGGGCATGTGGCAGCAGCGTTGATGACGATACTGGCGGAGCTGCCTTGCCAAGTGGATTGGGTCGATAGTCGCCCTGAGATGTTTGAGCGCTATTTATTAGATAAATCTAATTTGCCAAACAAATCTATTCAAACAGAAGATTTGTCTCAAGGATTAGAAACTCAGCCTAGCTCAAATCAGCCCAAGCTTTATAATCTTCCTGCTCATATTCGCCCGCATATTGATGATGATCCTGTTGATTTCATTCGCCCGTTTATTGAACCATTTAAACAAAGCGGTCAGCGTTTTATTCTAGTTATGACCCATGATCATAGTCTGGATTTTGAGCTTGTACGTGCCGCGTTAGATGCTGCTTTAGAGGCAAACGGTTTAGCAACTAGTCTCGATAATGATGATTTAGATAATGATTTAGATAATGGTCGCTCAAAAGTATCGATGCCTTATATTGGTTGTATTGCCTCGGCAACTAAAGCAGAGCGTTTTAAAAGTCGTCTGCTGCAACGTGGTTATGATAAGCAGATAGTCGAGCAACTAACCATGCCAATTGGATTACCGATTGGTGGTAAAGAACCTATGGCCGTTGCCGTGTCTATCGCTGCGCAAATTTTGCAGCATTATCATCAAAAATAATCCATAACTGCTAGACCATCAATACTGATTTCTACCTTTACCATTAATTTAGATTCTAACTAAAACGTTCGGTATGACCAAGTGAAGGGAGATTTACTAATGGCTCTACATATTTATCAAGCGCAGCTCCTGCACTATCTTACCGAAAATGATCTGAATCAAGTAGTTGAGCGTGCGCATACTGGAAAACCCAACTCAACAGCTTCTAATTATTCAAATCCAGCAACCATTGATAAAAGCATAACACTATTACCAGTCATTGCAGGCCTTAACGTCTATCCTGAGTATATTGCTAATGGTGCGCTGGTTGTCGATGATGTGACAGGCTGCATTATAGATTATGGTAGTAGCGAAGCAATATTAGCAAGTTATGCTCAAACTAATGGTCAAGAACCGGTCAAGATTCATGATTATCGAGATAAGCTGATTATGCCGGGCTTCATCGATACCCATGTGCACTATCCGCAGATAGATATGATTGCGGCTTTCGGTGAGCAGCTACTTGATTGGCTCAATAATTATACTTTTGTCACTGAAGCCAATTTTGGTGATTCAAAAGTTGCCCATGATACGGCGCAATTCTTCTTAAACCAGTTACTCGCCAATGGCACGACCAGCGCCATGGTGTTTTCTACTAGCCATCCTGAGTCCGCAGAAGCCTTTTTTACTGAAAGTCACAGGCTCAATACCCGCATGATTACGGGTAACGTGTTGATGGATCAAAACGCGCCTGAGCATCTGTGTGTGCCTGCTGAGCAAAGTATAAAAGATTCGCAAGATATTATTGATAATTGGCATGGTCGTGGACGCCAACATGTGGCTATTACCCCAAGGTTTGCGATTACCTCAACGCCAACACAGCTGCAATTGGCAGGCGAGCTATATGCCAGCTACGACACTGTTTATCTGCAAACACATCTGGCAGAAAACCGTGAGGAAGTGGCTTTTGTACGTGAGCTGTATCCCAAGTATAAAGGTTATCTAGATGTCTACGAGGATATGGGGCTGCTGGGTCGATACACCACTTTGGCACATGGTATCTATCTGGAGACTCCAGAATACGAAAGGCTACGCGCAACTGGTACGCAAATAGCGCACTGTCCAACGTCTAATTTGTTTTTAGGCAGTGGATTATTTGATTTGCCTAAAACATTAAGCTATACCGGCGTAAGTATTGCCACTGATGTAGGGGCGGGAACCAGTTTATCGATGTTAGTAACCTTGTCAGAGGCTTATAAAGTTCAGCAATTACAAAACAACCAATTGTCCGCTCATCAAGGCCTATACCAGATTACTTTGGGCAATGCACAGTCGTTAATGCTAGATGATAAAATCGGTAACTTTATGCCTAATAAAGAAGCGGATTTTGTAGTAATAGACATGGCATCGACGCCTTTATTAGAAAGACGTATGGCGCAGACTAAAATACTTGAAGAACAACTATTTGTATTGATGATGCTCGGTGATGATAGAGTGGTTGAGGAGACCGTCATTGCAGGGGTAAGCCGTTATAAAAAAGCGGCTACAGCATAAGGTTAAATCATACAGGAACAGTTCGTGTGTTAAGGGTGTAGAGAAAGTAAATTGCAAAGTTTCTACGAACTGGGACACATCTTTAAATGACGATCAGCCTTTTTCTACTACAGCTTTTAAGTTTGCGTAAAAAAATACTGATCGTTTTTAATTATTAACGATGTTTAAACCTCAATCGCTAAAAATATGGCTACCGTATCATTCGGGATATTGTAGCCACACCCAACCATTTTCTAACCATTCGCTCAACTCGTCAGGATCGATATCTATGACATCTTGATGTTGCAAGTGCTCGCCATTAGCCAAGCGCACTAGTATGGCTGTTGCCGCAGCATCAAGACCATCAAGGCGTTGACCATTGGCATATAGCGTCACGCCATCATCAGTTTGGCTATAGAGTAGGCGATTACTATAGTCCGCTTGCAGCGTTGCACCTTCTGATAATGCTTGCATCAGCTCATCAGTGTCTACCGTTTCTTCTGGAATTAGCGCATCATACTGACGTTTGCTCACGACTTCCGACACTGCTTGACGAATAATATCGTCGCCGCGCTCAGATTGCAGCATTTGTAATAGTTGGTCTTTAATCGCATTGATACTATCTGCTTGCAATTCACCTGATGCTTGCAGCGCTTGTGGTAGTAGCATCGGGATAAATAAATCGCTATCGTTGGTGGCGATATCAGCTAGGCTATCGATAATTTGCATCAAATTTGGACGACGACAGCCAAATGAAAAGGTTAAGCAGTCATCTTGCGCGACGCCAAAGTGTGAAAGTTTCGGCGGTACATAGAGCACGTCACCAGCTTCTAGTATCTCATCAAAGATGAGCTCACCCATATCATCAAACAATCTAATCGGCTCATCGGCAACGAACTCAGTATCTTTATCACAGAATTTGCCGAGCTGCCAACGTCTAGACCCAAACCCTTGCGCTAAAAACACATCATAGTCGTCATAGTGCTTGCCCACCGAGCCACCTTTAGGTGCATATGAGACCATAATATCATCACGCTGCCATTGCGGAATAAAGTCAAATGCTTGCCATAATTGACCAAGCTCAGGTGACCACTGTTCCATATTCTGCACCAGTACGGTCCATTGTTTTGGCAAGTTATCAAAATCAGTTTCAGCCAATGGGCTTTTTTTGAGTTGCCATTGTGGCGCACCTTCTTGCTTAGTCGCGGCTTGGGTCAGTAGGCGCGCCGAAGCGTCTTCTTCAAGCGCAAGCCCAAGCATGTCTTCTGGCTCGAACATACCAATTAATAGCGGTAGACCTTGTTTAATGAGTAATGGTTTTTTTTGCCAATACTCGTTTAAGAATTGCTCAGGCGTAATAGAATCAGGTAAACAAAGGGGAATTGAGGTCATTGATAAATCCATATCTAAAAATGGGTATAAGATTAATAGTGAGGAGTGCTTTATAGGACAGTTTTAATAGTTTATGATTATTGCCTATCTGATAGTGAGTATTACAGTGTCAATATCAATAGCTACTGTCAGAACACTCCATCAATCGTAGGAAGTTTATGAAAAAATTGCATTTTATCGTCATTATCGCTAGCGTGTTTTTATTACAAGCTTGTGTCCATAAGATAGTGACCGTACCCGCTAAAATCGCTTATAAAACCACCAAAGGCGTGGTCAAAGGCACCGTCGCTGTCGGTAAAGCCATCATACCGGGCGATAGTGATGACGAAGATAAAAAGGATAAAAAATAAAACCTTACTCAAAAGCTATGTACCTCTAAAGACGCATCTTTAAGGATAAATCATAGCATTCAAAGTAAGGTCAATTATTTAGCAAGATATCAATGCATAGTCATTGATATCTTTTTTTAAGGTAACTGCAGCGTTTATTAAATCTTAGCAATCCACTCTTTAATTGTACGTGCTTGCTCAGCTGCATTACCGGTATAGGTGGCAGGCGTCATTTCACGTAAGCGCGCTTTATCCGCATCGCTCACAGCATTCAACTCATCACTTTCAACGAAGGTTAGCATGGCCTCACGAGTCATGGCATTGCCACGGGTTAAAGCTTTTAGCTTCTCGTATGGGTTTTCGACACGGTAGCGACGCATGACCGTTTGAATCGGCTCTGCCAACACTTCTTGGGCATTGTCCAAATCATCATTTAAGCGCTGCGCATTTAACTCAAGTTTGCTCACACCTTTTAGGCAAGCATCAAAGGCAATCATACTTTGAGCTAAGCCAACACCGATATTACGCAGTACGGTAGAGTCTGATAAATCGCGCTGCATACGTGAAATCGGTAATTTTTCACCTAAGTGAGCAAGCATCGCATTTGCCACGCCCAAGTTACCTTCTGAGTTTTCAAAATCAATCGGATTGACTTTATGCGGCATGGTAGAAGAACCCACTTCACCATCTTTTAGGCGCTGCTTGAAATAGCCTAAGCTAATATATTGCCAAATATCACGGTTAAAATCGATCAAAATAGTATTGAAGCGTCTTACCACATCAAACAATTCAGCGATATAATCATGCGGCTCAATTTGCGTGGTATAAGGATTAAAGGTCAATTCTAAACGCTCATTGATAAATTGCTCAGCATGAGTTTGCCAATCAACATCAGGATAGGCTGAGAAGTGCGCATTATAGTTACCGACCGCGCCATTGATTTTACCCAATAGTTCTACTTGATTCACTTGCTTAATTTGGCGAGCTAGACGGTAAGCGACGTTTGCCATCTCTTTACCAAGCGTCGTTGGGCTGGCAGTTTGACCATGCGTACGTGACAACATTGGCTGGTCAGCATGAGTAATAGCCAAGTCAACGATGCTGTCGGTTACTTGCTGCATTTTAGAAACGACAATTTCGCGGCTGTCTTTTAGCATTAACGCATATGACAAGTTATTGATATCTTCACTGGTACAAGCAAAGTGGATAAATTCTAAGCTATCTTCTAACTGCTGATTGCCGCGGAATTTGTCTTTGATAAAATATTCAACCGCTTTTACATCGTGGTTGGTCGTCGCTTCGATATCTTTAATGGCTTGCGCATCGGCTTCATTAAAGTCATCAACGATGCTGTTTAAAAAGGCATTGGTATCGGCATCAAACGCTGCCAACTCACCAATCGCGCTATTATCCGCCAATGACTGTAACCAGCGAATCTCGACGGTAACGCGGGCTTTAATCAGACCAAATTCAGATAAATAAGGACGCAAGCTGTCGGCTTTAGATGCGTAGCGGCCATCGATTGGGGAGAGTGCGGTAAGTGGAGTCATGAAGGGGCCTCATTTAATAGTAAATAAAATAGTAAATAACACAGTACAGAAATTTTAATGGCACAATTATAACCTGTTTATAAATAAGATTAAGTTAAAAAACAAATATCACATTAGTAAAATAATGTTTACTTGATAAATAGCTAGTGATATATTGCCGGATTAACTCAAACTCATATCAAACCAGGAACAAACAATGAATAAATTATTGGGCGTCTTATTATTAGGATCTACTTTGAGTTTAACTGCTTGTGGTGGTGACTCAGATAGTAGTGGTTCATCTTACACGGGCTCTAACTCAGCACCCACAACTCCGAATACACAACCTACAACTCCTCCCAAGCCTAGTATTGCTAAATGTAAATCTGAAGGTAACAATGTATATGTACCTAGAGAAGGCACATGTACTTTCGCAATTCCGAATGTTAATGGCGGTAAAGAGAGTAGCTATGAATGTTCGGGCAATACTGTTACTTTAGGCTCAAAAATTTCAGGGGGAATATCTGCTGGTAGCCTCAACTTTAATGGTTATATAGTTCAATGTGCTAAATAATATCTATCGGCTTAAAAGATAAGTCGATTTATTTTTAAAAGCATTCACACGGGTAGTGGATGCTTTTTTTATGTTCTAAAAGTTATAATCAGAAGTCTTCAACTCAATCAACTATAGTATTAAACCATTGATATCTTATGAAAGACAAAACCTTATTTATCTCATCTGTTCTTGTTGCCTTTTTATTTGGTGTTTTAAGCACCTATTTGTTTATGACCAAACAGCAAATGGATCGGGTTATGCAGACAAAGCGGCAAACCCCTATAGACACAAATAATCAAAATGGCTCTAATCAAGTAAGTAATACTTTAGTGGAGTTAGAGAGTTACGCAAATAATATAGGCGCAGGAAAATTATCAGCTGATCCAAACACAAAGGTCTCATCTCCCTCTATTAATGATTACTCACAGCAGCAAGCTATAAATATCGTTAATGATATGCCGGATTACGTCTTAGGTCAGTATGTTGATAAATTTATGGCAAAAGGCTCCAGTGATGTTATCTCAGATAAAAGACGGTTTGCCCAGCGAGCTGTCGAAGAACTATACAAATCAAATGACAATCAACCCTTAGTAGGCGATGTCAAATTATCTTTAAGTCAAGTAATGCCGCCAAACTCTTTAGATACATCAACCCTAAATAAAGATACTAAACTATTTGCGCATTTGGACACAGATGGTAAAGCCCCTGCTAGCCCTTTTGTTTTTGTAAAATGGGTCAACAATCAAACAGGGCAAGTGCTATTATTTGAGAAAAAGAATATTATCGCCGACAGTAACCAGAATTGGGTAAGTTTTAAACCATATGATGGCTGGACTTCAGGAAGCTATGATATTCGCTTTTATCAATTTACCTCAGAGCTTCAGCCAATCGCTCAATTGACTTATAATATTTATTCAGTAATTGAGTAAAACCTAAGAATTAAAACCCACAAGGCGCATCAATAACAGCAATCACACCGCCACCAAGACACACCTCATCGATATAAAATACTGCTGATTGACCAGGAGTAACGGCACGTTGCGGCTCATCAAATAGCACACGAACCTCAGAGCCATCATCATTTAGCGTATAAACACGGCAGGCCTGATCGGGCTGACGATAGCGAGATTTTGCCATGCAGCGTAAGCCTTCCGTGCTAAAAATATCGGCAGGCGGCAAGCCATCGACCCAGTCAAGCTTATAAGCTTGTAGCTCATTGCTCATTAGCATCGGATGCTCATGACCTTGACCAACGATTAAACGGTTTTTGTCCAAATCCTTTGCCAATACAAACCACGGTTCTTCTGGACGGTCTTTGACGCCGCCGATACCGATGCCGCCGCGCTGACCTAAAGTATAATACATCAAGCCATCATGCTGACCAATCACATGACCGTCGTCGGTGACGATATCGCCTTTTTGCGCCGGCAAGTACTGTTGTAAAAAGTCTTTAAAACGGCGCTCACCAATAAAGCAAATACCAGTAGAGTCTTTCTTTTTAGCTGTCGCCAAGTCATGCTCTTCAGCAATTTGACGCACGACTGGTTTTTCAAGCTCACCTACTGGGAATAGCGTCTTAGCGATTTTATCGCCACCAACCGCATGTAAGAAGTAGCTTTGGTCTTTATTATTATCCAGTCCACACAATAACTGGGCGACGGTTTCGCCGTTGTTATTTTCATAGTTCAGGCTGCGGCGCGTATAGTGACCGGTGGCAATATAATCAGCGCCAAGGGTCAGTGCATAGTCTAAGAACGCTTTAAACTTGATTTCTTTATTGCATAAAATATCTGGATTTGGGGTGCGTCCGGCTTTGTACTCTGCTAAGAAATGCTCAAAAACGCGATCCCAATATTCCATGGCAAAGTTGGCGGTATGCAGCTTGATACCGATTTTGTCACACACCGCTTGCGCGTCTGCTAGGTCATCCATTGCCGTACAGTATTCGGTGCCGTCATCTTCTTCCCAGTTCTTCATAAACAGACCTTCCACTTTAAAGCCTGCTTGCTGGAGCAAAACGGCCGATACGGAAGAGTCGACGCCGCCTGACATACCGACGATGACGTGCTTGCTGCTAGGATTGTCGATATCGGCAAGCGTCAAAGGACGATGGACGCTAAAAGAATCTGAAACGGGTAGGTTTGCGGTGTTTGGCGTGGCTGACATAAAATTGCTCAACAATTTATACGTTATCCAAAGTGTGACATGACGCTATTTATCAATAAAACGGCTAAGAGTGATAGACTTAGTCAGCTGATAAGGTCATCTCGTTTTTTGGACGGGGTATTTTGGTCTGGGTATTGTGATAAAATAAGCGTCATATTATAACAGTTAATTGTAAGCGGTGGCGACCTATGCGCGCTTACTGAGCGTAAAACCGCTTTAGAAATTTAGATAGTGGTTCTAAATTATTTCAATCACCCTTAACTCACTTGGAATGATAATGATAAAAATTGGTCAAGGTATCGATGTCCATGCGTTTCATAATACGGGCGAGCAGCAGCAATATGTGATACTGGCAGGTGTGCCGATAGAGCATACCCATAGTTTGCTTGCACATTCTGATGGCGATGTGGTGTTGCACGCGCTTGCTGACGCGCTGCTTGGCGCATTGGCGCTCGGTGATATTGGGCAGCATTTTCCAGATACCGATGCGGCGCACGCCGGTTTGGATTCGCGCGTCCTACTCCGTTATGTGTATGGTAAAGTGCAAGCCGCTGGTTATACTTTAGGCAATGCCGATATTACCGTCATGTGTGAGCGTCCAAAATTGGCACCGCATAATCAAGCGATGCGCGAAAATATCGCCAGTGACTTGCAAACTGATGTGAGTAATGTCAGCATTAAAGCCACAACGACTGAAAAACTGGGCTTTACCGGTCGCCAAGAGGGCATCATGGCCAATGCCATGGTATTATTGGTGCCGAATACAAATCTGGCGGGCGATTATGTTTCTGATGTTAATGTGTCGGACGCTTAATCCCTGATAATGATCTATGATGGTTGCAATATAATGGCAATCGCCCCATGTAGCAGCTACATGCCAAATTTAATGTGAAATATCTTTTTTTGATAAATAGTTTTAATACATAGGAGCTTTTATGAGTGAGCAAACCCCAAATACTGCTGCAAACGATGTTGAACAGCTGATTCGTGATCAAATTAAAGACAATAAAGTCATTCTTTATATGAAAGGCACGCCGCAGTTCCCGCAGTGTGGTTTTTCTGCCAAATCGATTGAGGTTTTGACGCAAATCGGTCGTCCATTCGCCTTTGTTAATATTTTAGAAAATCCAGAAATCCGTGCAACATTGCCAAAGATTGCTAACTGGCCAACGTTCCCACAGTTATGGATCGACGGCGAGTTGATGGGCGGTTCAGACATCATTTTACAAATGTACCAATCAGGCGAGCTTAAACCTTTGGTTGAAGCCAATAGTCCTGCTGCTTAATATTTAAGCGCGTTTATTGGGCAGTTTATATGTCTCAATAAATAGTTTGAAGCATTTTTGAAGCATTGAAGCACACTAAACCCGAATAGCCTTCTTTAGTAGATTGGAATGGCTATTCGGGTTTTTTATTGTCTATGCAATTTATTGTTTTTATAGCTTTTAGCCCCATATAGTGTGCAAGATAAATATATTTTGCATAAAAGAGAGAATTATATGAATAATCAATTAACAAACACGGAATTAACGGAGCAACAAGAGGCGGCTGAACAAGCAGCCATCGAAAAACGCCGCGAGCATTTAAAAAACGAATCAACCCGTTTAATCGATATGGCGGATAATGAGCCAAATTCTGCCCTTAAATGTATCCATCAGCTAAGCGTGGCAGGCGGTGCAACCGAGGCGACTTATATTGCTATTGAGCAGCGTATCGTCGCTGATCAAGATGCTGCCGGTGCCTATCATTTGGCATTATTGGCACAAAACACCCCAGATTTACCCATCGATGCGCGTCAACTTATCGAGCTTGTGGTCAATAAAGGCGATAACGCTCAGCGTTTGGCCTTGTTAAAAAACTTGCCGTTGCCGCCAGTTGAGATGATTAAAGAGCAAGTCTTGGCCAGCGATGATGGTGATGCTATTGGGCAGATGAATGCCTATTTGCAGATTAATCCAGAAGGTTATGGCAGCCATCATATGCTGGCAAGTGGGCACTCCGACCGTATTGTACCGCTCAGCCCTGGTAAATAAATCCCACCTAGGTTCATCAAGCTTCTATTGATATGCCTTGATAGCCAATTGCAATAATAGTTAATTTAAATAGTTTTTCGTATAACGTTTTTTCAGCGGCAAAAAATTGTTATAATTACCGGCTATCTAACCTATCTTTAATGGCTCATCTGAGTCGTTATCTCTTTTTAAATTCGACTGACGTTTATTTACCGGCAGCCATGCTATTTAACCATAGCCTCTGGCTCACGGTTGCGTTGAGAGTCAAGTGAGGCATACATGCAATACCCAAAAAATTACGACGTGGTAGTGATCGGCGGCGGTCATGCTGGCACAGAAGCTGCTCTGGCGGCCGCACGTATGGGGGCGCAAACTTTACTTTTGACGCATAATATCGAGACGCTGGGGCAGATGAGCTGTAACCCTGCGATTGGTGGTATTGGTAAGTCGCATTTGGTGCGTGAGATTGATGCGCTTGGCGGCGCCATGGCATTGGCGACTGACAAATCTGGTATCCAGTTTCGCGTGTTAAATAGTCGTAAAGGTGCAGCAGTTCGTGCCACGCGTGCGCAAGCGGATCGTATTCTTTATAAAGCCGCCATTCGTCATACGTTAGAGAATCAGCCAAATTTGGATATATTCCAACAAGCGGCTGATGATATCTTGGTCGAAAATGGTCGCGCGACAGCGGTTGTGACGGCAACCGGTATAATTTTTAACACACAAACCGTGGTACTGACTTCAGGTACGTTTTTAGGCGGTGTCATTCATATCGGTTTAGAGAATTCAAAAGGGGGGCGCGCAGGCGACCAGCCTTCTATCAAGCTTGCTGACCGTTTACGTGAATTGAAATTACCCGTTGGACGTCTAAAGACAGGGACGCCAGCGCGTATCGATGCGCGTAGCGTTGACTTTAGTGTCATGACAGTGCAGCCAGGCGATACACCGCTACCAGTGATGAGCTATATGGGCGATGTGTCCATGCATCCTGAACAGGTCAATTGCTATATTACCCATACCAATGCGCGTACCCATGACATTATCCGTGAAAACCTAGACCGCTCACCGATGTTTTCTGGCAAAATCGAAGGGGTAGGTCCACGTTATTGTCCATCAATTGAAGATAAGATTCACCGCTTTGCCGATAAAGACAGTCATCAAATCTTCATCGAGCCAGAAGGCTTGACCACGCATGAGCTATATCCAAACGGTATCTCAACCAGCTTGCCGTTTGATGTGCAATTAGATTTTATCCATAGTATGAAGGGTCTAGAGAATGCGCACATCACCCGTCCCGGCTATGCGATTGAGTATGATTATTTTGATCCGCAAAACTTGAAGCCAACTTTAGAGACCAAATCGATTGACCGTTTGTACTTTGCTGGTCAAATCAATGGTACGACAGGCTACGAAGAAGCAGGCGTGCAAGGTTTATTAGCCGGTACTAATGCGGCACTGGTCACCTGTGAAAACAGTGAATTTGACGTTTGGACGCCGCGCCGCGATGAAGCATATCTTGGCGTACTGGTCGATGACTTGATTACGCATGGCACCACTGAGCCATATCGTATGTTTACCAGCCGCGCCGAATATCGCTTGCTGTTGCGTGAAGACAATGCCGATCAACGCTTAACCGAAACCGGTCGTAAGCTTGGTTTGGTAGATGACGTGCGCTGGCAAGCCTATCAAGAAAAAATGGAAGCCATTGCTACCGAAACTTCACGTCTTAAAGATATTTGGGCGACGCCTGCTAATGCTCTAGGTCAGCAAGTGACCGAGCAGACAGGAGAGGTGCTTTCTAAAGAATCGACTGCTTACGATTTATTAAAACGCCCACAAATACATTTTAATGATATCGCTGCTATCACGGGCTCAGAGGTTGATAGCCAAGTCGGTGAGCAGATTGAGATTTCTGTTAAATACGCAGGCTACATTGACCGTCAGCAAGAAGATATCGACCAGATGAAGCGTTTGGAAAATACTGCATTGCCAATGGATTTTGATTATAGTGTGGTGTCAGGGTTATCTAATGAGATTGTACAAAAGCTGGCGCAAATTCGCCCTGCCACGCTTGCCCAAGCGGGACGCATTAGTGGTGTTACGCCTGCCGCTATTCAACTGCTTGCCATGACCGTTAAGAAGCAGAAAAAAGCACAGGCGGCGTTAAACTCATAATCATTGCTTAGCAAAGTGTTATGATTCAAAGCATGATTATTAAAAAAGCTCGTAACGAGTAATCGTTATGGGCTTTTTTTATGGCGAATAACTTAACAATTTCAGAACAGCTTGATGAGTTAAAGCTTGATACTTTAAAAAAGGAAAGGTTCAAAAGTAGGATAAAAATACCGACAAGGAGAGTCTTTATGCCTTACGATAAATTGTCAGAATTACCAGATGCCGTAAAAGACAACTTGCCTAAGCATGCGCAAGAGATTTTTCGCGCAGCATTTAATAGCGCCAGTAAACAATATGAAGATGAATCACGCTGGTTTGCTACCGCATGGGCCGCTGTCGAAAATACTTATGAGAAAAATGCGGACGGTAAATGGGTAAAAAAAGCAGAGTCCTAATTCAAATCATCAATAACGACGTTAGATACTCTATAATAAAACAGCCTTTTATTATTTAAACTTACTGATTCAAACTCACTGATTTTAACCAACTGCTAGTCATTGTTCTTTATTTTTTTAACAATACAGCTTTGGATACCCTGCTAACCTGAGCTTATTTATGACCGCTGCTATTATTTTTGCCATCACCATTGTATTGCCTAACCTTTTTTTGATGGGGTTGGGTTTTTTTATGCAGCGGCGCGGTGAGGCGAGTCAAGCTTTTATCGATCAAGCATCCAGCTTTGTCTTTAATTATTGTTTGCCTTGCTTGTTATTTTTTAGCGTCGTTGATAGTGAGGTCGATTATGCTAAGCAAATGATTTTAATCATGGCTGGTATTTTGGTGACCTTTATCCTATTTATCGGCGCCGAGATTTATGCCAGTTATTTTATCCGTAAGCCTGCCGACCAAGGCGTGTTTGTACAAGGTATCTTTCGCAGTAATATGGCGATTATCGGGCTGGCAACTGTCGCCAATGCTTACGGAGAGCAGGGCTTAAGTATTGGCGCCGTCTATATGGGGGTGGTGACGATATTATTTAATATCTTAGCCGTCATTACCCTGAGTCGTGTGTCCAAAAGCGCAGACGATACGTGGCTCAGTCGCAGCATAATGATTGTCAAAAAACTGTTTACCAACCCCTTAATCATTGCATTGGTTGCGGCATTTGCTTATAAAGCGTTACCGCTGCCGCCGATTACCGGTGTGATTCATAAGACGGGCGATTTGCTGGCGGCGGTAGCATTACCGTTAGCACTGATTTGCGCTGGGGCGAGTATTGATTTAAAGTCGATGTTGCATCCGTCGGGGCTGTCGATGCAGGCTAGTATTGGCCGTATCGTTATTGCGCCTTTTGTGGCCATCGCCGTTGGGTTAAGTTTTGGTTTATCGGGCATGCATATGGGTGTGCTGTTTTTAATGGCGGCGTCACCGACGGCGGCTGCCAGTTATGTGATGGCAAAGGCCATGGGCGGGAATGATATATTGGCTGCCAACATTTTAGCATTTACAACGGTAGTAGGAATGTTTGGTATGGCGATTGGTGCGGCGATACTACGTGTTTTAGGATGGATGTAGCAGGGTAGATATAGCGCCAATCATTGTGTTAAATCGTCGTGTTAAATGATGGATATAAAGTAAATAATAAACTGATAAAAAGGAGCACTCAACGTGCAGTTATTAAATCAAGCGGTCGTGACCGAACATCTTAATATGCAAGCGGCTATTGACGCTATCGAAGCAATGTTACATCAACAAGCTGTGCACCCTGAATGGGTTAAAGCCCCTGAGCGTTTGGTCATTGAGACGTTTAGCGAAGATGATAAACACAGCTCAGGCTCGCATTTATCGATGCCAGCGACGATTTATGATGGGGAAAAAGAATATACCGCCGTGAAATTGGTGACCATTTGCCCTGATAATCCTAGCCGCGATATGCCAACCACCACCGCCCTTATTACCGTATCCGATAATGATACGGGCGCCATATTAGCGATTATGGATGGCATTTATATTACCCAAGTGCGTACGGCGGCGTTATCAGGTATCGCAACCAAATATATGGCAAAGCCTGATTGTCAAAGCGTGGCAGTGGTTGGCTGCGGCGGCATGGCTTATGAGCAATTGCATGCGGTATTGACAGTACGTCCTGAAATTAAAACGGTCTATTTATGGAATAGAAGCAGTGAAGGCGCTGAGCAATTTAAAACGCGTTTTGAGCGTGATTATAGCCAGTGGAAGGTTGACATAAGCATTTGCAAAGATATCAATGACGCTATTTGTGATGCCGATATTATCAACGTGGCGACACGGGCGACGGAAGGCTTATTTGATAGTGAACATATCAAATCTGAGGTTCATATCAATGCGGTTGGAGCATATCAGCCGTCGATGAAAGAGATAAGCAATGAGGTTATCGCCAACAGTGATATGGTGGTGGTTGATGACTTGGTATGTAGTCGCCATGAAGCCGGTGACTTAATTCAAGCGCACGATAGCGAGGATTGTACATGGACGTGGAGTGACCTTAGTGGTGATTTGCAAGCGCTCGTCACCAAAGAGATCGTAAAATCAGAGCCGGGCATTACCTTGTTTAAGTCAGTCGGCGCGGCAAGCTTTGATGCGGCCGTGGCTTTATATGTAGCAAAACAAGCCAAGCAAAAAGCTTTTGGCGCGGCAGTTGATTGGTGAGACGACTGATAGCGTATAAAGCTAACAACTAAGCTTTGCTATCTTAATCATTACTATCATTAAAAAAGCCCCCGTTTCAAATTAGAAAAGGGGGCTTTTAACATCGAGAATAGTTATTTAATATTGTCTTTACGGCGTTTGCTTGCAAGACGCTGTTTGCGCTTGGGGCTAATATGATAGGTTAAATAGCTGCCCATAACCATCACCGCAATAAATGCCACGATATATAAAAATATTGATGAACCGATAAAAGTAGAGGGTTCCATGACCGTAATCTCATTAGGGCTTATCAATAATTATGCGAGCGGGGCGGTCTATTGTAAAGTAAACAAGTTTAGCTCAGGTGCAAGTTCCAGTGAACGTAAACGCGCTGCTTGGTCGTAAACGTTGGCAGTGACAATCAATTCATCTGGCTGATACTGCGCAAGGAATTTCGCAAGTTTCGATTTGACCGTTTCTACAGAACCGATAAATGACACGGATAAAGCATTGTCTACCATCATTCTCTCAGCAGGACTCCAGATGCTATCCATATCATAAGTTGGCATTGGCATTTGTCCGCGCTCGCCTCGGCGTAGACGCACAAAGCTTTGCTGCGCTGAGGTAAAGTGATATTGTGCGGTTTCATCATCATCGGCAAGTAATAAGTTTGCCGCTAGCATCACATAAGGCTTGTCCAAATACGCTGATGGTTTGAACTGTTCGCGATAAGCAGTGATGGCTTGACCAAGCATCTGCGGGGCAAAATGTGAGGCAAAGACGTATGGTAGCCCCAAATGTGCCGCTAAGGTCGCGCCAAACAGTGACGAGCCCAATATCCAAATAGGAATGTTTGATTTCGCCCCTGGGAATGACTGCACAGGACTGTCATCGGTGCCATCACCTAAGAAATACATGAGCTCTTGGACGTCTTGCGGGAAACGATCAGCATCTTGCATTTGACGGCGCAGCGCCTGAAATGTTGCACCATCGGTACCTGGCGCGCGGCCTAGACCTAAATCGACACGATCACCGTATAACGCTTGTAAAGTGCCAAACTGCTCAGCGATGATAAGCGGTGCATGATTGGGCAGCATGACGCCACCAGCCCCGATACGTATGCGCTTGGTTTGGCTACCGATGTGCGATAATAGCACCGATGTCGCTGCACTAGCGATACCCGGCATATTGTGATGCTCGGCCATCCAATAGCGGTTGAAACCAGATTTTTCTGCTTGCTGCGCGATAGCAACGGTTTGGGCAATGCCTTCAGCGATGGTTTTGCCTTCGGGTACGGGTGCTAAATCTAAAAATGATAATGGAATTGTGTTGCTCATGATTCACCTATTTTTAAGTTGTCGCCTTGTAACGACGTTTTTATAGTTAGTTTTTAAATATCAGGAATGAAAAGCAGGCTGATGATTCAATAGCTCATATGATGGGGCAGTTATAGAGAATATAAAGGTCAGCACTTAAGATAGTAACAAATCATAATAATTTGCGGCGTATATAAGAGCAAAAAAGCACCGCTATCTATTGAGAACGGTGCCGTTTGTATTTATGAGAAAAACGATGATTAAGCTAAGTGCTTGAAGTTATTACGAATTGCTTAAGCGCTGAGTTTTAAAAAGCTACTCCTTAAAAAGCTACTCCTTAAAAAGCTACTGGCTCAGTTAATAACTACTGACTAAATTGCTTTTGGCATAGCTCCATAAAGGCGCGTCCGTATTGACGGATTTCTGCATCATCACGTACCGCCATCCAACTGGTAAAACGCCCAAAATGATCGACAGGAATGGCGGTTAAATTATGATAATGGCTTGGCTCAAATGCCATTTCAGCGATAATACCAATACCCAATCCTAATCCAACATAAGTGCTAATCACATCGGCATCAAGGGCGGCGAGTACGATATCAGGCTCAAGGCCTGCATCGCTAAAGGTTTTATCAATCGCGCCGCGTCCCGTAAAGCCGCCGTGATAAGTCACAATCGGATAGCTGGCAAGCGTTGGTAAATCAATCGATTCCAATCCTGCAAGCTCATGGTCGCTTGGTACAATGACCCGATGCGTCCAGTCATAATAGCGGTAACAACGCAAATAGTTATTGTGTAATAACGATTCAGTGGCAATACCGATATCTGCCTGCCCGCGAATGACCATCTGGGCGATGGTTTCAGGATCTGCCTGTTGCAGGATTAAATTAACCTTGGGGAAGCGCTCTTTAAATTCTTTGACCACTTCTGGCAATACATAACGCGCCTGCGTGTGCGTGGTGGCAATCGTTAACGTGCCAATATTGGGATTATTAAAATCCAGACTGAGGTTTTCAATGGTACGAATTTCAGCAAAGATAGATTCGATGTGCGGCATGAGTGCTGTGCCCATGGTTGTCAGACCCGTCAGGCGTTTGCCTTGGCGCACGAACACTTCGGTTTTAAGCTGGTTTTCAAGTGCTGCAATATGTTTTGATAGACTCGATTGGCTGGTATGCAGCACAGTTGCTGCTTGACTTAAATTATAGCCATTAATTACCGTATGCCACACTGTTTCCAACTGCTTAAGTTGGATTTGTAGATGCCGCTGATTGACCACTACGTCGATTGCCATCACTTAACCCTATTGTATAAATATACAAACCCTGTCTGTATATAAAAATAAAAACGTACAAATACTCAGTAAGTCACCAGTGTAAATCAAAGCTATTATTCTTGTATATAATAAATAGCTATGAATTTATGTTAATTAGGAATATAGAATAGTTTATTTAACTTAAATGGACAAGTTGATTTGAAAACAAGATACGGTTAGAGAAAGTCATTTTAATATTTAAGTGAGTTTTTGATACACGACGTTACCGTCATGAAATAAATAAGGTGGCCAAATGCTGTGGTTATTAAGTTAATGCAAAAACATCTAGTCAAGGTTAGCGTTCTCAAGTACCATAATTCAATTTTGTGCTAATGATAGTTTTGTGCAACGCTGAGCAATTTTTATCGATCCTTTTTATCTATAATCAATAAGAAATGATTGATAAAAATTGTGCGCAGTTGTGTTCTTTTGTCTCAAGTTTTGGTGAGTTATTATGTCTGCTGTCCAACCTGTAACGCCTGATCAACCGATTGCCAAAAAATCATGGGGAGAAGCCGCCAAAGCTTATCTAGACCCACGTGTCATTATCATGCTGTTTTTAGGGTTTTCAGCCGGTATTCCCATTCTGCTTATTTTTTCCAGTCTGTCATTATGGCTAAGAGAGGCAGGCATTGACCGTGGTGTTGTCACCATGTTCAGTTGGGCAGCATTGGGATACTCATTTAAGTTTATTTGGGCGCCATTAATCGACGCGCTGCCGGTGCCTTTTTTGACCAAATGGTTGGGTCGCCGCCGTAGTTGGATGGTGGTATCACAGCTGCTTATTGTATTGGCTATCTTTTTGATGGCGACGGTCAATCCTGTTAGCGAAGACGTATTGGTTTATATGGCGGGTGCGGCGGTTTTGCTGGGCTTTTCTTCTGCCACCCAAGATATCGTCATTGATGCTTACCGTATTGAGCTGGCACCGCCATCGATGCAGTCTATTTTGTCCTCTATCTATGTGTCAGGTTATCGCGTTGGTATGATTGTGGCTGGGGCAGGCGCGCTATATTTAGCAGATTATTTCGGTTCGACAGAAAGCTTTTATAGTTATGAAGCGTGGCGCAATACCTATTATATTATGGCTGGGGTCATGACTTTGGGTATATTGACCACCTTTGCCAGTTATGAGCCAACGGCTGAAATTTTGCAAAGTCATAAGCAAAAAAGCAACCTGAAAGTTTTCCTAATTTACTCAGCGTTACTATTAATACCAGCTTTATTGTTCGGCGTTATATACCTTATCAATATCCTTATTAATAAGGTCTTTGATAGTACCATCGCGCTGATACCGCTAATGGCAATGCCAGGTATTAAGTTTTACTTTTTAGCGCTGGTGGTGTGCGCGCCTCTGCTGCTGTTGTACTTTATGATTAATCAACCCAAAATTATCAATAAAGCGCCATTGGTGGCTGAAACCCGCGAAGACTATGTCAGATTGGTTTTATTGTTTGTGTTTGCCGTCGTCGCATTTATCGCGGCCTATGTATTAATAGGGCAGATACTGCCTGAGTTTGAAGGCGTGTTTGTCAGCTTTATTAGTGAGACATTGCATTTACTGATAAGCTTAGCCGCAGCATTGGCAGCAGGTTATGCATTAGTAAAAGTAGGTTTAGTCAAAAAAGAAATTGCGATGGCGACGTGGATTGAGCCTATCTTAGATTTCTTTAGACGCTATGGTAAAAAGGCATTATTGTTATTAGCGCTGATTGGTTTGTACCGCATCTCAGATATTGTGGCAGGGGTGATATCAAACGTCTTTTATCAAGATATGGGCTTTAGTAAAACCGATATTGCCAATGCGGTAAAATTGGTTGGCGTGATTATGGCCATTGCTGGTGGTTTCTTAGGTGGGCTGTTGGCGCAGCGTTTTCGTATCATGCATGCCATGATGATTGGTGCTATTCTCGCTTGTGCGACCAATTTATTATTTGTGGTGCTGACCTATAATCCGGGCAGTCTGCCAATCATGTATATGGCGGTAATTTTTGATAATTTAGCCGCAGGTCTTGCTAGCGCGGTATTTATTGCTTTCTTATCGGCGTTGACTTCTATACGTTTTACCGCGGTACAGTACGCTATTTTTTCTTCGTTAATGACGCTTATTCCTAAGGTTATGGGTGGCTATTCAGGCTCTATTGTAGATAGTATGGGCTATCCGTTCTTCTTTATTTTTACCTTTGCGATTGGTATTCCAATTTTAGCGCTGATTTACTTTGTCGATAAACATATCGTCATTGGTGATAACGATGATATTTATGGCGACAATGACAATAATGGCGATGGTGAAGGCGGCAAAGGTATTGGTGATAAGTTAACCAAAGCCAATCCAAATCTAACAGATACCAAAGAGCCACCACGGGCATCAGAGTAGTTAAGACAATAAAATATAACCAGTTCGACAAGCTTATTTAGTAAACAGTAATTTTACGAGTTATTTATGAAAGCAGCTACCATTGGTCAAATAAAACAGCAAGTTCAGCAGTGGTTAAACGAGAGTGAAAATAGCAATATACCTTCATTTTGGTTCACTGATTGGTTGTTGTTTGTCATTGATAAACCAAGCTCATTTTTAATAACAGATGAAAACTATCAACTGACCGATAGCGAGCTTGCGCAATTTCATGCGGGTGTGACCAAGATGCAGCAGGGTACACCCTTGGCATATTTAACGGGACAGCAAGAGTTTTGGTCGCTGAACTTTAAAGTGAATGAGCATACGTTAATACCGAGACCCGATACTGAGATATTGATTGAACAAGTATTAACGTGGATAAACTCTCAACCGAAAAGTGTCGATAATAATAAAAAACCAAAGCGCCTATTAGATTTAGGCACTGGCTCAGGTTGTATTGCTATTAGCTTGGCGCATGAGTTAAAACAAAGCTGTCAAAATAGTTCAACAGAGAGCTGGCAAGTGGTTGCCGTTGATTTATCGCTAGAGGCGTTAAAAGTCGCTAAGCACAATGCAATGGTAAATGAGCTTGTTGATATCGAGTTTATCCAAAGTAGTTGGTATGACGCGCTGGCTACTCAGGATGAGCCATTATTCGATGTGATTGTGTCTAACCCGCCTTATATTGATGAAGAAGATGAGCATTTATCAAGATTAGTTGCCGAGCCGATTAGCGCCTTAAGTGCTCCCAATCATGGACTTGCCGATATCGAGCATATTGTCCAGCAGGCGCCGCAACATTTGAATGTAGGTGGGCTTTTAGCAATTGAGCATGGCTTTGATCAAGGTTTAGCAGTTCGTCAGCTGTTTTTAGACAATAGCTTTGATTCTGTCCATACGGTTCAGGATTTTGGTGGGAATGACAGGGTGACTTTGGGTCAGCTGTCATAATTGGTTATTATAGTGAATGGGTTTTAGACCCCCATTATTTTAATAGCAGGTATTTTTAGTAATACGTTTTTTGATTATAAATCGTGGTGAAAAATTGTGGTGGAAAGTATGACGCAGTCAAAAGAAACAGGGCAGCTAGTGGATGCAGAGCTGCTGCGTTATGCACGGCAGATATTGCTTGATGGCTGGGATATCGATGCTCAATTACGCTTAAAAGCATCGCGCGTCGTTATGATTGGCGCAGGCGGTCTTGGTTGCCCAGCTTCTGAAACGCTCGTGCGGGCAGGATTGGGGCAAGTGCATCTAATAGATGATGACATGATTGAAGCCAGTAATCTGCAACGGCAAACGCTATTTTTACCTGAAGATATCGGCAAATCTAAAGCGCTTACAGCGGCGCAGATGCTCAGCAAAATTAATCCTCTGATTAGTGCCGGTGGGACAGTGGCAAGGTTGAGCGAAGACAATGCTTATGAGCTGCTTGATATGGCATCTGGCACGCCTGACCTGCTTTTAGACTGTACTGATAATTTTGCCACCCGGGATATCATCAATCGCATTAGTGTTCGCTATCAGATTCCGTTGTTATCTGCTTCAGCGATAGCGATGCAAGGGCAGTTGGCATTATATGAGCCGCACTTGGATACAGGCTGCTATCATTGCGTCTTTGGTTCTGTGGTACTTGATGCAGAGGCGGATGAACGTACTTGTGCCAATTCAGGGGTACTTGCTAGTACGACAGCTATCATGGGTAACTTACAAGCCAATGCTGCGCTGCAATACCTAGGATTAACCAAAAATCCACTGACAAACAAGCTGTTAATATGGGATGGTAGCCAGATGCAGCAACGGCTGATGGGCTATCGCAAAGATGCGCATTGTCCGATTTGTACTAAAGATTAGCACATACTAAACCTTTTTCAGTCTCTGTATCCTCATAATCTCCTTTTTATTACCATAGTTGTGTCTTATGAAAATTCATCGCCCGCATTTATTAAAGCATACCTTTAATGTCGTTAATCGTGTTCGCCAAACTGCAAGCGTTGCTGGTTTGTCAGCGCTTAGAATTGCAAAAGGTGAAAAACCTGATGCCATGCTGCTAAAGGAAACCTTTGAACAATTAGGTACGACTTACATCAAAATTGGGCAGTTTATCGCCAGTACGCCATCATTGTTCCCGCGTGAATATGTTCAAGCATTCCAAAGCTGTTTGGATCAAACGACGCCATTATCCTATGCTTATATTGAACAGGTATTAAAAGAAGAGCTGGCCGTTGATGGCCTGACGCTTGAGGAGATGTTTGCTCATATCGACACAAAACCGTTAGCATCAGCCTCTATTGCCCAAGTACATGCCGCGCGTTTGCATAATGGCGATGAAGTGGTATTAAAGGTACAAAAACCGGGCGTTGAAACCATTATGCAAACGGATTTGGGCGTATTACATGGCGTGACCAAATTGGTTGAGCTACTAATGCCTTCGATGCGCTTTGCCAGTATTGCGCCTATTATCGATGAAATTCGTTTGCGCATGCTTGCTGAAACGGACTTTATCGCTGAGGCGCAAAATATCCGCGATTTCCAGCAGTTTTTAGCGATATCAGGAAATACACGCGTCGTCGCGCCGACCGTCTATGAAGAGCTGAACAGCAAGCGGGTGCTGACCATGAGTCGCTTATACGGCGTTTCTATGGTAGATGAATCCGTCATGCGTCAGTATTGTACTGACCCTGCGCAAGTGATGGCAGATACTTTGAATACCTGGTTTGCCAGTCTCATGCTCTGTAATAGCTTCCATGCAGATTTACACGCGGGTAATTTGATGCTATTAACCGATGGGCGTATTGGTTTCTTGGACTTCGGTATCGTTGGTAAATTAAAAGCTGAGAGCTGGCGCGCCTGTATGGGTATGATGCAAGCAATGCAAGACAGCGATTATCAAGCAATGGCGCGCCATATGATTGATATGGAGATGACCCATGGCGGCAACCAAGTTGACGTCGTGGCATTGGGCAATGATTTGCAGCGTATGATGAAAACCATTATGGCAGAAGACAAAGCCTTTACCAGCGGCGTGCCTTTCAATAGCAAAGAGCAGGCCGATGAATTAAATAAAATGATGTTAGAGATTGTTGAGGTCGGCAAGCGTCATGGTATTCATTTCCCACGTGACTTTGCCTTATTGACCAAGCAAATGCTCTATTTTGATCGTTTTATGCGCACGCTTGCCCCTGATATGGATATGTTTAGCGATCAGCGCGTGCAAATGTTAGGTCAAGCAGAAACAGCCGAGCAGGCGAGTCCTCCAATCCGAAATATCTCTTAATAGTAAGTACATGATAGTAGTAAGCGTTATATTTAGAACTCTTTTATTCTATTTTTAATTGGTTATGTATCACTGCTTTTGACTGCTTTTAACACAAAGGATTGTGTGCTTCTTGCCACAAAATGGCTCTGTCATGATGACTGCTTCTAAAAGCCGTGCTGCTACTATTATTACCAATCAAACGGCGATTGCTTGTATAGGGTTATATTGTCTGGCGGTGGTTATGGGGTTTGGGCGGTTTTTATTTACCGCAACCTTACCTGATATTATGACACAATTATCATTATCGACGGTCATTGCAGGTTGGCTGGCCTCGGTCAATTATAGTGGTTATTTTATTGGCGCGCTGATTGCGATGTTTGTGCCCCAACGTTTGACATGGCAAATGCTCATAGCATGGACAGCAGTCAGCATCGTTACCACCATGCTATTGGTGGTGCCAAATCTGTCGTTAAATCTTTGGTATGTCATCCGCTTGTTATCTGGTATCGCCAGTGGGGTGGCGATGATTTTAAGCTCATCGCTAGTGATTCAAAGCTTTAGTGATGAGCGCCGCTCGGTACTCTCAGCCTTGCATTATGCGGGTATTGGCGTCGGTATCAGCGCCTCTGCCGTCTTGACATGGTGGTTATTAACACTCGGCTATCATTTCGATATCATTTGGCTAGTAGCAGGGATTATCAGTCTACCGTTATTATGGCTGCTTTATGCTATTAGACCGCAAAACCTGATTTCAGCTGATTTATCATCATCTAAATTATCGTCCTCTAACTTGCAGTTCCCTAAGCGACAATCCTCTAAGCTATCATCCCTTAAATCACAGCCTGTTAAATTAAACCGTAGCAATCAGCGCCTATCCATACAGCAAACTTATCTTAATTTTAAACGTTCTTTATATGAAGCGGTGGCAGGTCATACCAAGGCGATTGTATTACTGTCGGCAAGTTATGTGTTGGCGGGGTTTGGTTATATTACTTCAGCGACTTTTTTGCCAGTGATGGCAACGCAGCGCCTGACGACGCAAAGCTATGCAGGATTACTGGTCTGGCTCGTGGTTGGTATCTTTGCCATGCTATCGAACCCTATTTGGGGCGCACTTGCCAAGCGCATTGGCGAGACCAAAACCTTGATGGGTTTGACCTTATTACAAGCGTTTGGTATGTGTTTGCCAATATGGTCTGATGGTGCTATTGGCTTATACGGTAATGCAGTAATTTTGGGCTTAACCTTTGTCGGTATGGTGTCAATGACACTTAATTTGATTAAAAATATCAATTCCGCTTACTCAAATTTATTAATTGGGCTGGCAACTTTGGCGTATGCAATAGGGCAGTTCATAGGGCCGTTGGTCACGGTGGCGCTGGCAGGAAAACAGGACAATTTTAACGCCGGTTTATTGGTCGCGGCTAGTGGTTTATTATTAGGGTTGGTTTTAGTTTTCTTTTTTCAGCGTCAAACTCAGCGCCAGTCTCAGTCCTCATTTAATTGATAATTAGAGTTAATGAAAGGAAACAGCCACATTAACCGTCAAACTAAACCACGCTACGGCTAAATACTTCTCGTAGCTCAAAGCTGGTATGCACTTGGGCGACGCCTTCGATGCGATTGAGCCTATGCAATAAAAACTCCTCATAATGCGCCATATCGCGTACACGCACTTTAATTAAGTAATCTTCGGTGCGACCGGTGACGATACTACAGCTAACTACCTCATCGAAACTTTGAATTTTTTCTTCAAAAAGCTCAAAGCGATCTGCAGTATGGCGATCCATACTAATCGCGATAAATACCGCCAGAGGATAACCGAGTTTTTGCGCATCGGTTTGGGTATGGTAGCCGGTGATGATGCCTGAATCTTCTAAGCGTTTGATACGGCGCGCGCAAGGGGTCGCCGATAAGTTAACCCGTTCGGCAAGCTCGGTAATACTCATACGTGCTTGGGTTTGTAATAAGCGTAATATCTGTTTGTCAGTATCGTCAATATCTATGGCTAAAGAGTTTTCTGTATGGTTATTTAACATCGAATATCGCCTTATTGGTGAATTACAGCAATTATAATCATAATTGTGCATTTTTTCACTAAATTACTATAAATTTCGGTGAAATAAAGCTGATTTCTAACGCAGAAACTTTGTTATTATAATGGCATAAACTTTTATTATCTCGTATGATAAAGAATGATTTGGTCATTAGTTGCCCAGCTAAAATCTACACTTCAACTCAGCTCTTTATGTTATCTAAGGATTGATTATGCCTAATCAAGCAACACGCCATGCAGACAACACCTCTGCAAAAGTTACCCCAAAAAATGCCGCTTTCGATTTCCGTAAATATCGTCCATTTGCGTTTGCACCTGTGCTGACAGATCGCACTTGGCCGAGCAAAACGATTGAGAAATCACCAATTTGGGCAAGCGTGGACCTGCGCGATGGTAATCAGGCGTTAATCGATCCGATGACGATTGAACAAAAAATGCGCTTTTTTAAAACCTTGGTCGATGTGGGTTTTAAAGAAATTGAAATTGGTTTCCCGTCAGCGGCGCAAGTTGAGTTTGATTTTGCGCGCAAATTAATCGAAGAAAATCATGTGCCTGCTGATGTCACCTTGCAAGTGTTGGTGCAGGCGCGTGAGCATTTGATTGCCCGTACTTTTGAGTCATTAAAAGGGGCGAAGCGTGCCATCGTCCACGTTTACAACTCAACGTGCCGTATCCAACGCGAAAAAGTTTACGGTAAAAATAAAGCTGAAATTAAAGAGATTGCCATTACCGGTGCTAATTTATTGGTCGAATACGCGGCCAAATATCCAGAAACAGAATGGGTGTTCCAGTATTCACCTGAAAGCTTTAGCCAAACTGAAACGGAATATGCGGTCGAAGTCTGTGATGCGGTTTGTGATGTCTGGAAGCCTGAAAACGGTCAAGAAGTGATTTTAAACTTGCCCGCGACGGTTGAAGCGTCAACGCCAAACGTATTTGCCGACCAAGTTGAGTATTTCTGCCGTCATCTTGCCAAACGTGAGCATGTGACTATCAGTTTGCATACCCATAATGACCGTGGCTGTGCGGTAGCGGCGGCTGAGCTTGGCGTGCTTGCTGGTGCCGATCGTATTGAAGGCACTTTGCTTGGCAATGGTGAGCGTACCGGTAATATGGATATCATGGTCATGGCAATGAACTTGTTCAGCCAAGGCGTTGATCCAGAGCTTGATTTTAGTAATATGAGTGAGATTGTACAGGTGGTGAGCGAGTGTAATAACTTGCCACTTCATCCTCGTCATCCGTACGTTGGCGAGTTGGTCTTTACCGCCTTTAGTGGCTCGCATCAAGATGCCATCAAAAAATGCCTCGATTATAATGAAAAGCATGCCGAGCAGACCGAAAATGTTTGGGATGTGGCGTACTTGCCAATTGATCCGGCGCATATCGGTCGCAGCTATCAAGACGTGGTACGTATCAATAGCCAGTCTGGTAAAGGCGGCGTTGCTTATATCTTGCAGCGTAACTATGGCTTTAATTTGCCACGCTGGATGCAGATTGACTTTAGCGGTGTGGTACAAAAACAAGCGGAAAGCGCTGCCCGTGAATTGCAGAACGATGAAATCTTACAAACCTTTGAAGACACTTATTTGCAGCAAGGCAGCTTTGAGCTTTTAGATTATAGTGTCAATAATAAAGGCGGTGAGGTGTATTTTAACGGTCAAGTACAGATGAATGGTGACGCTATTACTATTGATGGTACGGGTAACGGTCCTTTATCATCGTTTATTGACGGACTTGCCCAGCATACGGGTAAATCTATCCATGTCATCAACTACGCTGAGCATGCGATTAATCCGCAGCACAATAGCGGTAATGGCATCGATGATGATACCAATAATGATAACAAAACCAACGCCAACGCTGCCGCTTACATTCAGCTAAATGTCGACGGTGAGGTTTATTCAGGTATTGGCACTTGTAGTAGTACCGTATCGGCCATGCTTAAAGGCGCGTTATCTGCCTTTGCTCAGGCAGTAAATACTGCCGCTGCTTAATAAAATTTATAATATTAATATTAAAAAGGTATTAGCATTAAGACAGTTTATTTAAGACAGCAATCTATAACGTCATGGCTCTTGCAACCAGCAAGTTAGCCATGGCGTTATTTTTTATGTAAGAATTTAACTTAGCAGAACGCTATTTTAAAAGTACCTTTTTTATATTGAAATAATTATAACTGAGTGCGTGCTTAGCGACGTCTTTACGAGTGATAGCATAATGTTACTTGTGTTTTTGGTGTCTAAGACTTACGCTAATGTATATATCATTCATTATTATAATAGTAGAAAAACAAGGTTAATTATGGAACCTATATCATTTGCTTCATTTACATTGGCATCTATTTTAGCTTCACTGCCAGCGAATGGTGAAGTCGTCAGTAAGCCCACGATTACCACGCATATCAGTCCCGCCATTGCCGGACAGTGGGAGATAGATTTAGACAGTAGTATCACAATGACTAAAGAAGCGGAGGCCAGACAAGCAGCGTCCAAGCAGCAAAAAGCAAAAAGTGTTGAGCCAAGAGTAAGCGCTGATACGAAAGATGGGCTACTGAGCCAAGATGAAAAACGTATCGTTAATATCAAGCCGAGTACCAGTCAAAAACTGATGGCTTCAGCAGCAAAATCCAATCAATGCCGTGAGTTATATAACTTTGCTGCGGATAATGAGATGTGGGCAGTCAGCGGTAAAGAATGGACCTATGGTCGCTACCTAGTCACTCACCGCGAAGAGGGTTTGCCGATTATTGCTCTCAAAACGGTCTATGATAACAATGAGGTAGATTGCTCAGGCAATCAGATAGATCAGACTGATGAGGCGCTGATTGCGTTTTTAAACCATGACGGTAATCAAATGCAGTGGTGTGCCGACCCTGATGGTACCGAATGCTTTATGAATTTCACTAGAGTATTACCATAATATTTTATTATCATTTATAAACTGTCGTCTGTAAATTGTTATCTATAAAATTTAAAATCTTCATTTATAAAATACTGACACAATAAAAAACCGCTATCTATTTGGATAGCGGTTTTTTTATTAATTTTCTTGTAAAACAATAGCATTTAGACAGACTATGAATCAGCCTTGTCTTTATTAGCCGTTAATAACTCTCTTTCAAGATAATGAATATTTTGTGCTTCATGGACAAATTTATCATCAGCCAAAATCACATCACGATGCATCGGTATATTAGTCTTAATACCTTCAATCACCAATTCATCAAGTGCGTGTAGGGTTTTAGAGATTGCTTGCTGCCGCGTTTGACCATGGCAGATAAGCTTGCCAATCAGAGAATCATAGTAGCTTGGAATCTCATAGCCGGGATAGAGATGTGAATCAAAGCGAACGCCAGCGCCACTAGGTGAGTACAGCTGAGTGACAGTACCGGGTGATGGCATAAAGGTCACTGGATCTTCAGCATTGATACGACATTCAATCGCATGCCCTTGAACTTCAATTTCGCTTTGACGATAAGATAAACCGTAGCCCGCTGCGATTTTAAGCTGCTCAACGACCACATCGATACCTGTAATCATCTCGGTGATGGTATGCTCAACCTGTACACGGGTATTCATCTCGATAAAAAAGAATTCATTGTTTTCAAATAAAAACTCAAATGTCCCAGCACCGCGATACTTGACCAGCTTACAGGCTTTGACACAGGCATCGAGGATAGGCTGACGTACATCATCAGGGATATCAGGGGCAGGAGCCTCTTCTAATACTTTTTGATGGCGGCGCTGTAAAGAGCAATCACGGTCATAAAGATGAATCGCATTACCATTGCCGTCGCCAAGTACCTGTACTTCTACGTGGCGCGGATTTTGTAGATAGCGTTCCATATAGACCGTATCGTCGCCAAACCACAATTCAGCCTCTTGCTTTGCCGCTTGCACTTGACCAATAATTTCCTCAAAGCGCTCAACGACGCGCATACCACGACCACCACCGCCTGCAGCTGCTTTAATAATAAGCGGAAAGCCAATATTGCGTGCTTGCTCTTCCGCATTGTGCATGGTCACCGCACCCACTGAACCGGGTACCGTTGGCACACCTGCTTTTTTCATGGCATTGATGGCAGAAACTTTATTGCCCATTAAGCGAATATGATCGGCGTTAGGGCCGACGAAGGTCAATCCGGCTTCTTCGATACGCTCAGCAAACTCAGCATTTTCAGCTAAAAAACCATAACCGGGATGAATGGCGTCAGCGCCAGTAATCTCAGCGGCGGTCAAAATCGTATTGATATCAAGATAGCTTTGGTTGGCATTGGGTTTGCCAATACAGATTGCTTCATCAACAAAGCGTAAATGCATCAAATTTGCATCAGCGGTAGAATAGACGCCGACAGTCTCTATGCCAAGCGCCTTACAAGCTCGAACGATACGTAGGGCAATCTCACCTCTATTGGCGATGAGCAGTTTTTTTATCATGGGGTCATCCTTGTTGAAGCGGCAGTCATTGATAAAGTCGCTATTTTAGACATCATAAAAATAAATGACGATACAACTCATTTAGGTAAATTGAGCGCTGATGCCGTATCAATAATAACGAGGTCTCAATCATTACAAAGTAAAGGTTGGAAATAGCGTTACGCTTTGTAGCGTATGACCGGCTGACCAAACTGCACAACTTCAGAGTTATTTACTAAGATTTCATCCACAATACCGCTTTGAGTCGCTTCAAGAGGATTCATGATTTTCATGGCTTCAATAATACCAAGCGTGTCACCCGCTTGTACTTTTTGTCCAACCTTTACAAACGGTGGATCGTTAGGGCTTGGGGCTGAATAGAAAACACCAACCATCGGTGATGTCTCAACGCTACCAGCTTTGATAGCGGCTGTGGCTTCAGCAGCGATTGGCGCAGCGCCAACAGCTGGAGCGGCCATCATCGTTGGTGCAGGCGCATCATAGTGACGAGTTAAGCTAATATGTTCGTCGTCTGAGCTGATTTCTAAATTAACCAGTTCACTTTCTTCCATGAGTGCGATCAGGGTGCGTATTTTTTCAATATCCATAATTTTAATTTTGCCTTGTACTAAATTCGAGAAAATAGTGTAACTAAATATTGTGTTGGTAATTGCTAATGATACCTATATTCACGCCAATGAGCAATCGATGTACAGTTGTTAACTGAGTTTTTTTACATATTATGACGTAAGCTATCTTATAGAGTAAGAAATACTTAATGATTTATCATAGTCTATGTGACAAGGTAGCGCTAGTAATGGTTACTAGACGCTACGATTGGATAAAGGTAATGACAACATTAAGCCCACATCATGGTTAAGCGTTTTTGCTGATAGCGCAAACGTACGGTAAGCAAGATGGAAGATAGGAATAAGCCGGTGATAAGTGCTATCCAGAAACCTTGCGCGCCAACGTCGGTAAAGCGCACCAGATAAATACCAAGTGGTAGGGCCACGAGCCAATAACAAAATAGCGTGACCCACATCGGTATGGTGGTGTCTTGCATACCGCGTAATATACCGGCGACATTGACCTGCCAACCATCAAATAACTGATAGGCTAAGGCAAAGATAAGTAGGTGCATGGCTTGGGCTGTGACGTCGGGATTGTCGGTAAAGGCCGCGGCCAATTGCGGTCTAAATAACCAAATGCCAAGCATACAAGTAAGGGCAATGATTACCGTCCATATCAAACCTGTGGCTTGTACCTGACGTAATGCCATCAGGTTTTTCTCACCAAAGCGGTTGGACACCATAATCGTCAGCGCCATCGCGACTGAGATAGGAATCATAAACAGCTGCGAGGTCACCGATAGCGCCACCTGATGCGAGGCGGTTGCAAGCTCGCCTAAGGGACTGATTACCAATGCTCCCAAGCTAAATAAACTGGCTTCAAAAAAGATAGAAATGCCAATCGGGATACCAAGCTTTAATAGTTTTTTGATTTGCGCGCGATTGGGACGGGCAAAAGCATAAAAGAAGCGCGTACTGGCAAACTGTTGACGCTTAGTAAAACTGGTATAAGTCGCTAATAGTATGACATTAATCCAAAGGACTATTGCGGTTGCAACCCCGCAACCTGCGCCGCCCATCTCAGGCATGCCAAATAGACCATGGATAAAGATATAGTTAAGCGGAATATCGGCAAGCAGCCCGATGATACTGATAACTGTCACAGGCTCCGGTCGACCAAGCGCCTCACAATAACTACGCAGTACCGCATAGACCGCAATCGCAGGGAAACCGAACGATACCCCTCGTAGATATTGGGAAGCGATAGGTTGGATGTTTTCAGGCACACCCATCACCCCAAGTATATTGGGTGCCAGATTGACGATAACAAAACCGAGAATACCGATGACACCTGCCGTCCATAAAGACTGTTGGGTGATGTGTGGTACTTGGCTGTGTTTGTTTTGCCCGATTGCTTCACCAATGAGCGGCGTCGTGGCAATTAAAATACCGGTCGCCAATAAGAATAATGGCAGCCAAATACCGGAACCAACAGCGACGGCGGCTAGGTCAAGGGCAGAGACTTGACCGGCCATAATGGCATCGACAACCCCCAGCGCGGCTTGGCAAAACTGGGTAATTAAAATAGGCAGTGCAAGTACGCCTAGGCGTAAGCTGTAACTTTTAAAATCTCTGAAAGATAATGGGAAAACCATAATAAGCAACTTTTTATTCTTTGCGGTAATGATTGTAGATGAGCAAATGCTGCCATCAACAAGTTAATAGCAAGACAGTAAAATAGGATTGGTGCGACGATAATACTCCGATAAATAATATGAGCAAGTGCAATCTGAGTAACAATAGGCCGGCTAGGTATAAAAATAAAAATGGTAGCCCTAAAATAAAAATAACCCGTCAATTCGCAAGCAGAATCGACAGGTTATTATTAAAAATAATGGTAAACAAGCTTAAGTCTGATGTCAACGTTCTAGACGCGTTTGTTAATACTTATACTCGTCTAATGGTCTAAGGTTTGCTAGTGTAGCAAAACAGATAAAATTAATTATTTATAAGGATTCAGGTAAGTCTTGCACCAGTGCTTGATAGCCAATCAAGGTGTTATTGGCGTCAAATGCCTGTACGACAATGGCATAATTGGTTGAACTATCGGGAATAACAGGAGCAAACTGGGTCTCAAGATTGCTCAATATCAGATTCTGTACATAACCGTTAGCACCCGATTCTGCTTTATTAACATCAATTTGACTCACTAAGACATGCTTAGCATTGCTAGGGTTTTGCCACGTGACGGTTTTTTGACTACCATTACCGATAATATCAAGATTGAGGTTGCCAAGTTGATAGTCGAGTGGGTAAGTCTTAAAGTTAGAGCGGTCACTAATGGTATAAGTAACATTACAATTATCTTGACCACTCGATAGCTTTTTACCACCTAGACCATCTTGATATTCAAAACTGCCTTTCCAAGGCGCCCCTGCTTCATTTTTTGCAAAGCTACCAGCAAAGGTCGTTAATAAGTTTGGTGTCTCTATCCCTAAATCACTGACATATTTAATGTCTAAAAATTCTAATGTATCAAGGCTGCCCGTCACTTTACCAGCGATATAATTGTCTACTTTGATTGCTGAATTGATACCTAACACATTGTTTTCTTGGCAAGCTTGCTGTTGATAACTAAAGCTACCATCGACGCTGCCTGCGCCATCTTTACTGATATCAAAGTATACCGCACCGATATCAATATCGCTGCTGTCACCATCGCCAATCTCGACAAAGTGCCCCGCATAAAGACCACCGCGGCCGCCTTCTGGCGTTAGCTTATCCAAGAACTTATCAAGCGATTCTTCTGGTAAAAAGACCGATTCCAAAATCTCAGCCATAGATTTTTCATCATCGCTCAATTTATCTTCGACTTCTTTATATTTCTCTTTGACTTTATCTTCCACGCGATCGTATTCATCTTTTACTTGATCTTCTACGCGATCATATTCTTTCTTCACTTTGTCGCCATCACTGCCACAGGCGCTGAGGGTTAGACTTAGGATGCTGGCCGTTAATACAGATAGTAGTAGCTTGGGTGCGCTCATAAATGAGTCCTGATGTTTGATTACTATTTTAGAGAAGCGAAAATAATTTCTGTGCATAAATATAGCAAAATCTATCAGGTATGTACGTGGATAAATGTGCACTCATGACATAAAAATTCTTACACCATCGTTACCGTCAAAGACTAGTATTCTCTGGCAACAGATTAAGCTCTTCTGCCATATCCATAATCGTGTTCCAATGCTTGGGTTCAAGCGGAAGAATGGTCAGCTGCTCACAGCCTTTTCTCAGCAACAAGGAATCTTCAAGCGCCGGCAAAAACTTAAGTTGGGCTAAGGGCAATATATCCGTAAAAGCCTGCTCAAAAGTCACATCTACCATATACCAGCGCGGCTTATCTTCAGTTGCTTTAGGGTCATAATGGCGATGCTCAGGATGAAACTGGGTGCTGTCAGGGTAGCCGGCCTTGCTAATGGTCACGATGCCAGCGACGCCAGAAGGTTTAGCGCTCGAATGGTAGAAAAACGCTTTGTCACCGACTTTCATGTCGTCACGCATAAAGTTGCGGGCGCGGTAGTTACGCACGCCATCCCACATCTCCGTGCCCGCACGTTGTAAGTCTTCTATATTAAAACAGCGGGGATTAGATTTGATAAGCCAATATGCCATGGTCTTTATCCTTGTAAAATTATTAGTGTAATAATAACGGTTTAATAGTGATGAGTTTAAAAGCTGCTCATCATAGATTCTCATCTTATATGGTCATTGAGCTTTTTTGTATTCTAGCTATGAGCTATCAGCTTAAACACCATTTTGTGTCACTGCTTTTATGTCTAATTTATGCTGATTAGGCTTTTCTTTAGCTCGCGCAGCCGTTATCCTAGCGCTACTTTCTGCTTATGATAGCAGCTACCCCTTTATAGATAAGTGCGCTTATGTCAAATATCAAATCATCTCATTTTTCCAACAACCTTGGCGCCGTTAATCGTGATAATTTCAATCATGACAATACAAGTCCTGACAGTATAAGTGCGCTCGATGTCAGAGATATTCCGTTGGCACTTTATATTCATATTCCGTGGTGTGTGAAAAAATGCCCTTATTGTGATTTTAACTCGCATGAGCTGCCGGTTGATAGTCAGCTGTCTATGTATGATGAGTATGTTGATGCGTTATTACTCGATGCAGTGTCGCAGCAAGCGTTAACCCAAGGGCGAGAAGTCAGCTCAGTATTTATCGGTGGCGGTACTCCCTCGCTGCTGCCCATTGCCCAGTATCAACGCTTATTTAACAGTTTGCGCGAGATTTTTAGGTTTGCCGGTGACATTGAAGTAACGATGGAGGCCAATCCAGGCACCCTTGAGCATGCACCATTTGCGGAGTATTTAAAGGTAGGCATCAATCGTTTGTCGATTGGCGTACAAAGCTTTGCTGCTGAGCAGCTCACCACACTGGGGCGTATTCACAATCCAGCCCAAGCGATATCAGCAATTAAAGCGGCTCGTAGCGCTGGATTTGAGCGCGTCAATGTGGATTTGATGCATGGGTTACCGCAGCAAATGATGAGTGAAGCATTGAACGATATTCAAATGGCACATGACGCAGGTGCTACGCATATTTCATGGTATCAGCTGACCATTGAGCCAAATACCGTGTTTTATCGCAGTCAGCCGATTTTACCCGATGAAGATAGCTTGGCAGATATCGAGCAAGCGGGTCAGGCATTGCTTGAAAGTTTGGGCTATTACAATTACGAAGTATCGGCATGGGCAGGCGCGTCCGATAAACCTTGTCGTCACAACGTCAATTATTGGCAGTTTGGTGACTATTTGGCGATTGGTGCAGGTGCTCACGGTAAAGTTACCATTGATGACGCCGCGATTAAAGAGTGGACTGCGGAGAAGGTGTCAAAAGAGGCATTAAAGGAGACAGTAGGCGAGTCAGGTATTTATCGCTTTAGCAAATCACGTCTGCCCAAAGACTATATGGAATACCAAGACCAGGCTCAGCAGAATGAAATAAGCCAAAACCACCAAATGGTCACCATACCAAAGACGCCAATACCGCCAAAAATGGTAGGTTGGCAAGCCATTGCAAGTGATGAGCTGGTCAGTGAGTTTATGCTCAATGCGTTACGTTTACATGATGGCGTGGCGTGGTCGTTGTTTGAGGCTCGTACGGGACTGCGCTATGGCAGTATTGCTCTACAAGTAAATAAACTCATTAAACAAGGGCTATTGATAGATGATAATGAGCATTTACAGCCGACCGCATTGGGTAAAAGGTATCTGAATCAAATCTTAAGAGAGTTTTTGTAAAATTAGAAGATAAAAAAAGAGGCTTACCAAATGATAAGCCTCTTTAAAATAAGTCTAACAATATTCAGACTTAGATTTTGTTTTGTACTTCTTGTGCAGTACCAGTTACGGCGCCACCAGCACTTGAAACGTCTTGACCTAGACCTTTAAAAGTGTTGCAACCAGTTAGTACAAACATAGCAGTCAAAGATGCGATAACCAATTTTTTCATAATTTTTTCCTCAAAAAAGACAGGGTTGTTTTATAAGTAATAACAGTAAAACTTAGCGTTTTGCTTAAGTTTTACTGAGGGGTTGCAGGATACGATAACATTGCAAGATAGGATAACAATGTTTTTAAGCCATCTCGTTGTCCGTTACAGCCATCATAATCAAAGTTAAAATCAGAGCACAGTATCAAAATGTAATTATTGGCAGTAAACTGTAACTTTTGATTACACCTGCTATATAAGCCAAATATAAAGTCCAAACCATTGACGGAGTTCGTATGACCATTCATATCGTGTTGGTAGCGCCAAAGATGCCTAGCAATACTGGTAATATTATTCGCTTATGTGCCAACAGTGGGGCGCAGCTACACTTGGTTAGACCGTTAGGGTTTGAGCTCGACGATAAAAAGCTACGCCGCGCAGGTTTGGATTATCATGAATATGCCCATCTGCAAGTACATGACGATTGGGCAATGACTAAGCAAGCGTTGCAAGCTGCTGGTTGCGATATTATTACCGCGCTGACGACCAAGCTTAGCAAACCGTTTTATGACTATGATTTTAGCGGACAAACGACTGACCAATCAGACAATCAGTCGACTACTAGCCCATCATCAAATCATGTTGCGCTTGTTTTCGGTTCTGAAACGGCAGGGCTACCAGATGATATCCGCGCAGATATTGGTGCTAATAATTGGCTACGCTTACCAATGCTCGCTGATTCGCGCAGTTTAAATCTGTCTAATAGCGTAGCAATATGCTTGTATGAAGTCTGGCGACAACAAGAATTTGACGGCGATGAAGGTCGAAGTATTGGTTATGACACCTTGACGGTTTATGATCCGAAATAAAGAAGATAGTTACGTTAAAAACAGGTTAAAGAGAATTAAACTAATGATTTTCTTTAACCTCTTTTTTACTGCTTTTTTTATAAACCACGTTTTTTATAAACAATTAGGCGGTTTTGGTAAACCTGCAAGACGATTGACGTGACGGGCGACCAAGCCAGTATTAAATAGCTGCTGGAGCTTTTGATTACTGATGTCATGCTCAGGTAAAGTTTGCTGTAGCCATTTAATCAGCGGGCGGGTAGCAGGGGCGTGATTAAATTTGACAAAAAATGCGCGCACCTGTTGCAAGACTGCTAAATGTTCAGCATTTAGAGTCACATCTAGAGTGTTAGCGAGTTGCTGCGCAATCGCAGGCGTCCAAATCGTATGGTCGCATAAATGTCCGTCTTGATCTAATTCAACGTTGAGCGCTGCTGTGATAGGAGTGATTGTATTGTCATTATTCATAGAGCAATCGTCACCACTTTATCAAACTTAGCACCATTAGCATGAGTATTTTGAGTTAAGGCAACCCAGTCACTATCGCTTAAAATAGCGGTTAATTTCGTAGTAAGGTTTAGCTTAGCGGTTGTATCAACACTAAGCTGCGCCACATCATCGGTGAGGGCATAAATAGCAGAGATATCTTCTATCTCGATGCTCTCAAGGTCACCTAAGTAGGCATTAAACCAGTCAATAAAAGCCACAGTTGAGCCTAATAATATAATGCTATCACCCGCACGCCACGTCGATGCCATCTGTTCTGTAGCGCGCCTGAGCGTATCCATGCTGCAATGTAATTGGTATAAAGTTGCCATAATCGTGTCCGCTTGCTTACTGTATTTATTGTTATATCAAACTAAATATTAAGAGTGAAGAGTCGTACTAGTACTAAAAGCAGCTACTAAAAAACCAGAATCTGGTCAAAATCTTGCGAATTTACTACCTCTGGAATCAAGGTTAATTGCGTCGCCAAATCAGCCGGTAGCATACCGGTAATCCAACCGCTAAACACATCGTCAGGTAACCAAGCGGCTGGCATATCATATAACTCAAGCGACTGAATCATGCCATGTAGACGTGAGTTAGGCTGCATTAAAAAGCCAAATACAGGCGCATCCAAATACAGCTGCACCTCATGACCAAAAGTCGCTAAAGTTAAAGCCAGCGCGCAGCCTTCATAGCTTGCCATCTCGGTAGCTGTGTGCAAGCGAATGAGTAATTTCATGATGTATCCCTAATCTGAGGTATCGCTAGTCGTTATTGCTAAGCTGGTTTTTTATGGGCTAACTATTTATAGGCTGGTCATTTTCAGAGCGAACTATAATTCCAATGCTAATTAAAACTGTAGCAAACGACAGTCACCTTGCATCATCATCGCAAGCTCACTCAGTCCAACCAGCTTAAAACCAGCTGCCAGATTTTCGCTATCTAATTGATGGCGAGTGCTATTTTCGCTATCTGAAATACCACGGCTGAGCGCCGTACTGACGCAAACGGGGAGCGCCAATTGATATTGCTCAGCAAGGTTTTGCCACGCTTGGGTGATATTCATCTGGTCTGCTGACTGCCAGCGTAATCGATTGGCTGTATTGGCGGCATCGGCATAGAAAAAAATATTCAATGGCGCGGGCGGGTTTTCAAGGTCGTCGCTGTTATTGGTCTTATCATTATTATTTATGTCAGTGCTTGCTAGATAAGTACGAGCATAGCGTAGCGCAAGATGTGCCAGCGGATGGCTAGGATCAGCAGTAATTAATAATAGCGGGGTTGTGGTCGTCATAATCGCGGTGTCACTTATGATGAATGAGTATGAAGAAAAAAAGCGCAACGCCTTAATTTTTTTAAGACTCAAGGTTTTTAAGAATCAAGCACTTAAGAATCAAGTTTTTTAAGCCTTTCAAGCATTGGCTATTGTAGCATTATTCACGAATTTTTCTTGTTTTCGTCAGTTGTTAGTTAGTATAGGGCTGTCAGTAGCATGGTTGAGGATTTATGCTACTATAAAACGCACAAATTAGAAGATGTACAAACGCTTTAATATTCTAAAAATAATTTTTCCAATTCATGTGGTTTTTATAGCTTTATGCTGCAAGGAGTTGTCGTCGTTATGCTATCTACCGTACCTAGTGGTACAGGCTTTCAGCCCACACCAGAGCAGCTACAAGTGCTACAGACTGCCAGCGAGTTTGCTTATCAGGTTTGGCAAAGTCGAACGGGCGCTTGCCAGACGTTTTTGCGCAGTTATCCATTACAGAGCACTTTAACGCGCCAGCAAATTGATGATTTGATTCAAGATTATACGTTGGATGAGAATTATCAGCTCGCCAATGAAGACAAAGTAATGATCGGCTTGCGGCATTTGCGTATGCTACTGATGATGCGCTGGATTTGGCAAGATGCCTTGGCCGTCATTGAGCTTGAGCAATTGACCGATGAGCTGTCTGAGTTTGCGGATGGCTGCATTTTATTTGCCAAAGACTATACCTACCAGCAGCTGATGGCGCAATATGGGCAACCGACCTTTATTAACGCTAAAGGTAATGTGCAAGTGGATGACATGGCGATTATGGCAATGGGTAAGCTTGGCGCGCATGAGCTGAATTTATCCAGTGATATCGACCTTATTTTCGTCCATCAGGCGCGCGGTGAAACGGATGGAGATAAAGCAAAAGGCACACGCAGTATTGATAATAAGCGTTTTATGACGCGGCTTGGACAAGGCATTATCAGATTGCTCGATAATAATACCGCTGATGGCTTTGTGTTTCGGGTTGATATGCGTTTGCGTCCGTGGGGCGATGGCAGCGATTTGGCGATTCATTTATCAGCATTACAGAAGTATTTTGCCCAGCATGGGCGGGCATGGGAGCGTTTTGCTTGGCTCAAAGCCCGCGTGGTTGGGCATATAGAGCAGCCGTTTTATGATGAAACACAAGCGCTGATTAAGCCTTTTGTATTTCGTTATTATGTTGACTATAGTGCCTTTTCAGCCCTCAGAGAGATGAAGTCTCTTATTCAGAATCAAGTCGCTCAGCGTGAAGATTTAGATAATATCAAGCTTGGCGCGGGTGGTATTCGAGATATTGAGTTTATCGTCCAAGCCTTTCAGTTAATCTATGGTGGTCGGCATCCGCAGCTACAGGTCAAGTCTTGTTTGGCGGCGATGCAGGCGCTGTGTCAGCTTGAGTATCTAGAGCAGAGCACTTATCAAGAACTACAAGCGGCTTATCGTTTTTTACGTCGCCTTGAGCACGGTATTCAAGCAATTAATGATCAGCAAACGCAGCGCCTACCGCATGACACACAGTGGCAGCATAATCTAGCAGTCACCCTTGGCTTTGATGATTGGGCAGGATTATTAGCGACACTTAATCAGCATCGCTATCATGTCAATGTACCGTTTGAGCGTATGGTCACCGAACGGCAGATACCCGATCAAGAGGATGACGAGCTTGAGCCTGAACAGTTAAATGAGCAGATAGCGCGTTTAAATGCGGTATTAACCGAAGAAAATCGTGCGTTATTACAAGGTTTTTGGCAGTCAAAAATGGTCGCCAATTTGAGCGATGAAGCGCGTGAGCGTTTGGATGATGCTTATCCTGTGATTGTACACGCGCTACTTATCCATGAAGAACAGCAGCAACTTGCTAATACCGCCTTGCCACGTTTAATTACTTTGCTAGAAGCCATTTGCCGCCGCTCTATCTATTTAGTGATGATTGCAGAAAATCCCAATGCTACCGTTGAGCTGATTCCAATGTTATCAGCCAGCCCGTGGATTGCTAAGGAATTGGCGCAGTATCCGGTACTTTTAGATACCTTCTTACAGCAGCGTTACCGGCATTTGCCAGACAAGCGTGAGCTGCGGGACATTTTGCGTCAACAGTTATTGCGCGTAGAGCCTAACGATGAAGAGGAGTTACTTAGCGTACTGCGTTTATTTAAAAAGAACCAAGTGTTGGCAGTGGCTGCCAGTGATGTGTTGGCAGAACGACCAATTATGAAAGTGTCAGACTCACTGACTTATATTGCCGCTGTGGTACTCGAGGCCGCGCTTGAACGTGCCTTTGCCGAAATCGTCAAACGTTATGGCTATCCGATTGGTCAAGATGGCGATCCGGTTACGGAAGCAGATTGCGGCTTTGCCATCATTGGCTATGGCAAGCTTGGCGGGTTGGAGTTGTCATATTCATCAGATTTAGACTTGGTATTTTTGCATAAAATAAAAGAGCAAGGCATGACCACGGGCGAAAAATCAGTCAGCGGTATGAAGTTTGCGGCTCGCTTGGCGCAAAAGCTCATGACTTATCTTAATACCCAAACCCGTGATGGCCGCGCTTATGAAGTCGATATGCGGCTGCGACCGTCGGGTAATGCTGGCATGATGGTGGTTTCTTGTCATGCGTTTGAGACTTATCAGCTTGAGAAAGCGTGGTCTTGGGAGCATCAAGCGTTGGTACGGGCGCGGGCAATCTGCGGTGACAAACGCGTGACCGCCCGTTTTTGTGATATTCGTCGTACTGTTTTGGCATTACCGCGTACGATTGAGCAAGTCCGTATCGAAGTCACCAGCATGCGTATTAAAATGCAAAAGCATTTGGGTACCAGTCAGCACCAGCAGCAAGCGGGCAAGTTCCATCTTAAGCAAGATGCTGGCGGAATTGTAGACATTGAGTTTCTCGCGCAGTTTGCGGTATTAGCCTATTCGCATGAACATCCAAGCTTGACTAAATGGAGTGACAACGTGCGTATTTTTGAAGAGATGGCGACTTTGGGTATTTGGGAGGCACAGGTTTGTCAGGATTTGACCGATGCTTACTTACGCATCCGCGCCGCGACGCACCAATTGGCATTATCCGAACAGTCGTTATTGGTTGATGAGTCATTATGGACAGAAACGCGAGCACTGGTACAAGCGCAGTGGCAGCATCTGATGGGCGTAGAATCCGCAGAGTAAAGTTGCTGCATTATAATGATGCGGCCAGATGATATGACGATAAGTATAGCGCTTTGATAGCCATTGTGCTCAAGGGTATATGAATAAAAGCCATGCAGTGATAAACTAAAATATTGTATTTGCCTCTCGTGCCGGTGCTATAATCACTGGCACCTTAAATTTGCAGATAGAAACATTGCATCTAAAAATAGGCACTAAGTGTCAGCAGGCAATTTTAATTAAAATATCTACTTAACACTCAACAAAAAAAGTTAGACGTCAGCGCTAGCATAAGGACTATTAAATGAATATGGCAACACAAGAAGGTAAGCTTTGGATGAATGGCACGATGATTGAACAGCCAGATGCCAAGGTTCATGTGCTTACGCATAGCCTGCATTATGGCATGGCGGTGTTTGAAGGCGTACGTGCTTACCAAACTGCTGACAATCGTACGGCGATTTTTCGCTTAAAAGACCATACCGATCGCCTATTGGGTTCTGCAAAAATCTTTCAAATGAATGTACCATTTGATGCAGCGGCACTTGAGCAAGCGCAAAAAGATGTGGTCAAGCAAAACAACTTGGCAGAAGCCTATATTCGTCCGCTTATTTGGGTTGGCGCAGAAAAATTGGGTCTGTCATCACGTGACAATAGTATCAATGCAATGGTTGCTGCTTGGCACTGGGGCGCATATCTTGGTGAAGACGGTATCAAAAACGGCATCCGTGTGAAGACGTCGTCATTTACGCATCACATGACCAATGTGACCATGTGTAAAGCCAAAGCATCTAGCAACTATCCAGTATCTATCATGGCCAACCAAGAAGTTACACGTAATGGCTATGACGAAGCTATCTTGATGGATCCACAAGGTTATGTTTGCCAAGGCGCTGGTGAGAACTTATTTTTAGTCAAAGACGGTGTGCTGCATACACCGGACTTGGGTGGCGGTGCGCTTGATGGTATCACGCGTCGTACTATCATTCAGTTTGCTGAAGATTTGGGCATCAAAGTCGTTGAGCGCCGTATCACTCGTGATGAGTTTTACTTGGCGGATGAAATCTTTATGACAGGTACGGCAGCTGAAGTCACGCCTATTCGTGAATACGATGATCGTGTTATCGGTAATGGTGGCCGTGGTGAGCTCACTGAGAAATTGCAAGCCTTATATTTCGATGTGGTACATGGCCGTAATGAGCAGTATATGGATTGGTTAAGCTTTATTGATTAATTTTAAAAGCTGTATTGTATGAAGTAAAAAGCTAAGACTGTTTTAAGTCTTAGCTTTTTTTATCTCTGTTATTTGGTATTTAACTGTTCTTATTATAGGTTTGGTAAATTATTACAAGCTCAATAAGCCGAGGTTATATCTGACCATCGTAGTAATCTCACATTATACTTATGCAATAAATATCCAAAATCATCACTTATTAACCACTTATACTCAATCTCTCGAGCAGCTTTGATTTCATCTTCCCAGCCATTGTGACCATTTTCAGGTACAGCAGGATGACACATAATCAAAGTAGGTGATACGTTAACAGGTATTATCGGTAGTTTGGCTTTTGGCGTGAGTGGCCCTGAAGATAATTCTGCATTGCGCGGTGCACTTTGTAGCCATTGCTCCCATAAGCTAGCTAATTGCTGACTGTCAACATCGAAACCATACACCCCACCGAATTTATTATTCGTTTTAATGTGATTGTGTTCACAAGAATGACGCCACGCATAGCCGCCCAATGCATAGATTATCCAGGATTTTACATCGTTAATAAGTGGCGTTGTCACCCGTGCACTCAGTGCACCTTTTGATATCTCATTACTATAACGGTTGGTCAACTCTTTAATTAGACAGTGACGAATAATCGGGAACTGATGGATATGTTGATGCCCATCAATAAACACGGGTGCCTGTCCAAAGCGATCTTCAAACCCATCCAATTGTTGTTTAATAATATCGGTTACTTGCATATGATTAAAGCGACGTAAGTAGCTTGCGACGATGATAGATTTTAATGAACCACGTAGGAGAGAGGGAAATATGCCCGTCAAATCTAAATGCAAGCCAAGATCAACTTTGAAGTTTTTTAAGTGACTTATATCGTTATCTGTAATCGTACCGCCGACCATATAACTACTAGCGCCAATGCGACCAAGCTCAGCAAGGTGAAGGACTGAGTCATTTACTGCAGTAGACAACCCTAAATCATCAACATTAATAATAATAGGGCGTGCATCATCGGTTGGCGACGATGCTTGTTTTTGATAATTAGGATGGCTCATGGTTTAAACGCCCAAAACTTGCCCAAAGCAAAGGTCATCACCGTAATAACGCCAGTGACTAGTAACCATATCAGCATATAATACTGCTCGCCAAACCAACGTAAACCCAGTACAAATAAGCTCTGATTGGCAATAAAGCCGGCTGCTGAACTACTAAACCATTTGATTAGTGCAGATAGATACTTACTTTTATTTTTAATACTGTTGTTTTTGAAAGTAGAGCTATTATAGCTACTGTTATTTGAGGTATGTGATGGCTTAAAGGTAAGATAAAAGTGTCCAAAAAAGCTCACGACAAAAGCGATTAAAAAAGCTCCCACGTTTGCCCACGCTGGCGTTATGGTGGTGAAGTTGACAATACTCACCAGTACCAAAAAATGCACCAAAGCTGCGCTGGCACCGACTGCTAAAAACCAAAGTGCTTGCATAGAGCTTGGCTTTGTCTCTGCTGCATTATTCATCAGCTTGTTTATCCATCATGTTTATCTATCGTAGTATCGATAGTAGCTTGTGAGTCATCATTAGCGTATTGAGGATGCATACTAGAAGGTTTACTCTCAATGACTTCATCGATTAAATATAGTGGGCGCTGTTTGACTTCTTCATATAGCCTACCGACATACTCACCAATCACGCCAATACAAACCAGTTGAATGCCAGTGGAGAACATAATCCCTGCGGCGACAGTTGCCCAACCTGCGACATCACTACCAAATATCAACGTATCTATTACGATATATAAGCCGTATAAAAAAGCCAATGCAGAGACGACAAAACCCATACGTGATATTAATCTTAATGGTCGTTGGGAAAATGAGGTAATGCCCACGAGTGCCAATTCAAAAAGGCTGCCGTAGTTAAATTTACTTTCACCAGTGTCACGGTTGGCAGCGGTAAAAGGCAAGTAAACAGTATTAAAACCAACCCAAGCGTACAAACCTTTCATAAAGCGCTGACGCTCTGGTAGTGAGCGTAAAGCATTTAGTACCTTGCGGTTCATCACTCGAAAATCGCCAGCATTAGGTCGTATCTCGTAGCGCTGGCTGTCTTGGATAAAATGATAGAAGCTGCTCTTTAACGTTTTTGCCAGTCGGCTTTCATGCGGACGATTGGCCTGAATACCTGCGACCATGTCGATGTCGGATTGTTCAATCATCGCTAGCATTTGCGCCAGTACAGGTAAAGGGTGCTGTCCATCAGCATCGATCATAGCGACCATGCTCCCTCTTGCCGCTGCTAGCCCAGCACTGAGTGCAGGCTCTTTACCAAAATTACGTGATAAACGTATGATTGTTAACTCTGTATTTGAGGGACGATTGATCATCAAACGTGTAACCACATCAATGGAGTGATCGCGACTGCCATCATCGACAATAATAATCTCACAAGTTGCTATTGTCATTTCACTGTTTTGTTCTGTCGATGAGGTATCTACTACAGGAGCACGTAGTGTTTGCGTAAATGCAAAAACCTCTGGTAAAAAGGCCTGCAAAGCATCAGCATCATTATACGCAGGTATGATAATAGATAAATAAGGGCAAGGTGGTGATGGATGATGTGACATAAGAAACTCAATTATTTTATTCGATAACAACGATCGTTAAATAACCATTTATAGATCGTGAATTATTTGGAGTGCTGGAAACAATGGTTTGGAACATAAGCTATCCAGTTTATTAACAACGGCTTCTCTATCTTGTCGTCACGCCACTCAATCTGCCATTGCCCTTGTTGTTTGACCAATGTATTTTTATTGGCGTGATTGCTAGTTAGTTCAGTGGCTGTAATGACACTGACATCATCAAGCAAAGGCAGTACAATATCTTCTTCACCCTCTTGCCACATCACTAAAGTACCATGCTCTTGAAGGCGCTCAATACTCATCCAAGGTGAATGGCTTGAAGGTCCTGAGATCATTTGTGATGGAAAGCCGCTATTCATTGCCACCAATGACCCAAGCCAACGATCGCCTGAAACGCTATCAAGATTACAACTACTCACGGTTTGCCAAGTATCTTGTGCTTGAGTGGTTAAAGCCTGTTCTGGCCATTGCATACGAGAAGGTTTATGACGAATCTTATCGCCAAAACCCACATATACTATCATTAGTATAGTCACAAGAGATAACCAAATAATAAGTGCTTTACGTAGCTTAGTTGCGGTCAATACTTGAGTAGTAGGGGCTATTAAAGAGGCAGCGAGTAACCCCGACAATGCCCACATTGGCATACCCCACATATCACGTAAACCCACGCCAAATACTAAGCTTAAAGTGACCAGTACAGCGATTGGCGATAGCCACATATACCACAGTAGGGCTGCATGATTTGGCAAACTGTGCTTATAGCTGTGGATACTGGTTAAATGTTTGCGATTGAAAACAAACATGATGAATAGTGGAATGTGAGCGACAAGTTGCGCAGTTATAAATCCTATCCAACTAAAGTGTCGTTTGATGTTGTATGTGCCTGCATCAACTGCTTGTGAGCGTTCACTTGCGTAACTCAGCGGCAACCAATCATGGGTTATTAGCCAATATAAATGTGGTGCGAAAATTCCCAGCATGAAAAAAGCTGCTATCCACGGTTTTGGTTGTTTTAATAATGGCCATTGTCTCGGCAACACTAAATATAATGCCATCGGTATCAGTAAAAATATCACGGTGTACTTGGTTAGCATACCCAGTCCACCGAGTACACCCAGTAATATCCAATCTCTGAGACGATTTTGAGTCATGGATTGATAAAACGCTAAATACAGTCCTGCCCAGATAGGGAATTGAGCAACGTTATGATTGAACTCAAGACTAGGATAGGTGTAATAAAGAATCGCTAAGGTTAATGCGCTGCCTATCAAAGCAGTGGTCGGTGACCAGATTTTTTTACCCAACTGATAAATTATGACTAAGGTAAGTAAGACATATATTTGGCTGAGTAAATAGGGGCCTACATGTCCAAATAGCTGGTAAAAGCTGTATAATACCCATGACGATAGTGGGGGGTGCTTATAATAGCCCCATTGCCATTCGCTGCCCCAGCTGATACCTTCACTCACATCTAAAGGTACGCTGCTAGAAAGAAATGCAGGCAATACACTCCAAGCTATAAAATACAAGCATAGAAATACAAAAAATGGTCGCCATTTTTTTAAAATATTTTGTGGTTCAGTAGAAGCGGGCATGGATAAGCTCTTAAATGTAGTATGAATACTGCTTAAGACGTGTAATTGTATTTAATTTAATATTATCGGCAAGCTTAGTAAGCTTACCTTCCACAATTGTTTGTCAATTTGAGTGTTGCTAGATATAGATTCAAAAAGTTACTCATTTTCATTACTAGTTTATTAACTTAATAGTTCACGAACTGGCCTAATAAAAAGAAGAATTGAGAAAATAAAAGATATAGATGCTGCTTCTAGTTAAAAATTATCGCCACTTTCTATAGTTTGTTTGAAGGTAGCTCCTTCACGATCTTTATCAGTTAATTTGAGCTCCAAACCTTCAACTGGCCAGTTAATTTCTAAATCCTTATCATTCCATAGAATAGTTCTTTCACTCTCTTTATTATAATAACTGGTGGTTTTATATAGAAACTGAGTATTGTCTTCGAGTGCTACAAACCCATGCGCGAATCCTGCAGGTATCCAAAACTGACGATGGTTAGATCCGGTCAATTCTACACCTACCCATTGTCCAAAAGTAGGTGAGCGCTGACGAATATCTACTGCTACATCCCAAGCTCTTCCTTGTACCACACGTACCAGCTTAGCTTGAGCAAAAGGGTTTAACTGATAATGTAGGCCGCGCAGTGCTCCCTTTTGAGAGCTGGAATGATTATCTTGGACAAAGTTTGGTGCTTCGAACCCACGTTCGTTTAAAAGAGTGGTAAAATTTTTTTGATTAAAGCTTTCCATAAACCAGCCGCGGTCATCTTCAAAAACGCGAGGCTCAAGGATTAATAGCTCTGGTATCTTGGTATCAATTATGTTCATAATGAATATACTAATGTGGTTATGAATTTAGTGTTGATGCTCTTCGTGTAATTTTAATAAATACTGCCCGTAACCTGTTTTTTTGAAAAAATTGGCACGTTCTAACAATTGTGCATCGTTAAGCCAACCGTTGTAATAAGAGATTTCTTCAAGACAGGCTACTTTAAGGCCTTGACGATGCTCAATAGTTTGTACAAATTGACCAGCCTCTAGTAATGAATCGTGAGTTCCCGTGTCCAACCATGCAAAGCCACGTCCTAGTAGTTCGACATTAAGTTGCTGTCGTTCTAAATAAGCATTGTTAATGTCAGTAATCTCTAACTCACCGCGATGAGATGGTTGCACATTTTTAGCAATGTCGACAACTTGTTTGTCATAAAAATATAAACCAGTCACTGCGTAACTCGACTTAGGATGATTTGGTTTTTCTTCAATACTGAGTGCTTTGCCATCTTGATCGAACTCTACTACACCAAAGCGCTCAGGATCACTCACATAATAACCAAATACTGTGGCTCCTACTTCTTGTTCGGTCGCTCGACTTAATTGTTGGCTAAAGCTTTGCCCGTAGAAAATGTTATCTCCTAATACTAAACAGACATTATCATCGCCAATAAACTCTTCACCTAAGATAAATGCTTGAGCTAGGCCGTCAGGTGATGGCTGGACTTTATAGGATAGTTCAATCCCTAAATCATCACCATTACCGAGTAGTTTTTTAAAATTTGGTAAGTCTTCAGGAGTGGATATGATTAAAATCTCTCGAATACCTGCAAGCATCAAAACTGACAAGGGATAGTAAATCATTGGTTTATCATAGATCGGAAGAAGCTGTTTGGATGTGCCCAGCGTGATAGGATGCAAGCGTGAACCAGAGCCCCCAGCAAGAATAATACCTTTACGGTTAGTTTGAATCATAACAATAACTCTCCTAATACTTGAGCAACACCTTGTTGCCAATGCGGCAAATGCAATTGAAATTGGGTTTGTAGTTTTTTAGTATTTAAACGCGAGTTGAGCGGACGTTTTGCAGGGGTAGGATATTCTGATGTTGGAATAGGGTTCAGCTGTTTTATGAGTAATTTTGTACCGATTTCTTTTTGCACGGTCGCGAAGATAAATTCAGCATAATCAAACCACGAACACTCACCTTTTGCTGCTAAGTTATAGTGTCCATGAAGACTATCAGGATATTCATGTATTAAGTAATAACGTAATGCTTGTGCAGTAATATCAGCAATCAAAGCTGCCCCGGTTGGTGCACCGATTTGATCAGCAATAATATTAAGCTCTTCTTTACTTTGAGCAAGTTTTAGCATGGTTTTGATAAAGTTATTACCATAGGTACCATATACCCAACTGGTGCGAAAGTTAATAAATCTTGCACCACTTTGTTCTAAAGCAATTTCTCCATCATACTTAGTCTTGCCATAGCTATTTATGGGCATTCTACTATCTGTTTCTGACCACGGCGCATCTAGCGTACCATCAAACACATAATCACTAGAGTAATTAATGAGCAGGCTATTATAGTGCTTAGACGTATTAGCTAAATGCATAACTGCTAAGTGATTGATTAAATCAGCCTCTTCATAATTACTTTCAGCTTTATCTACAGCAGTATAAGCGGCTGCGTTGATGACTACATCAGGTTTTATCGCAGCATAGAGCTGTTCTATAGCCGTAAAGTTAGTTATATCACCACATAATCCATTAGTATTTATGTGACGATCTAAAGAAATAACGTTTCCTAATGGCTGCAAGGCACGTTGTAACTCCCAGCCCACTTGGCCATTCTTACCAAGTAAAATAATATTCATAATCGATTTTTCAGTCTTTTTGTTGGTTTTATTATTGGCTTTATCTATTATTGGTACTGATGATTTACCCAGTGTTGATATTCGCCACTTTGTACATGTTCAACCCATTCTGAATTATTCAGATACCAGAGTACGGTTTTGCGTAAACCTGAGCTGAATGTTTCTTGTGGTGTCCATCCCAATGATTGCTGAATTTTGCTAGCGTCAATGGCATAACGCAAGTCATGTCCAGGGCGATCTTTGACATACGTAATGAGATCAGCATAACGTATAATACCATGAGGTTTATTTGGTGCTAGTTCTTCTAATAACTCACATATCGTTTGCACGACCTCAATATTAGTATGCTCGTTATGCCCACCAATATTATAAGTTTCACCTGTTTCACCTTCGGTAGCGACTAAGTATAAGGCGCGGGCATGATCTTCAACGTACAACCAATCTCGAATCTGTTCCCCATTGCCATATATAGGTAAAGATTTACCGGCTAATGCGTTTAGAATTACTAACGGTATTAGTTTTTCTGGGAAATGATAAGGACCGTAGTTGTTAGAGCAGTTGGTAATTACAACTGGCAGGCCATAAGTCCGATTCCAAGCACGTACGAGATGGTCTGAGCTGGCTTTACTGGCTGAGTAGGGAGAGCTTGGCGCATAAGATGTAGTCTCAGTAAACAAACCGTCATCGTTTTCTAAATCACCATAGACTTCATCAGTAGATATATGATGAAAACGAAAGCTAATTTTTTTGTCGGCGCTTAAGGTATGGTAATAATGTCTAGCCACTTCCAACAAGGTGTGGGTACCGATAATATTGGTTTGCATGAAGGCAGCTGAGCCTGTGATAGAGCGATCAACGTGCGATTCTGCTGCTAAGTGCATCACGATATCTGGCTGGAAATCAGCAAAGTGTGCTTCGAGAGCTTGTTGATCGCAAATATCTGTTTGTGAAAACTGATAGCGTGTGCTGTCAGCTACGTTAGCTAATGACTCAAGATTGCCCGCATAAGTAAGCTTATCTATATTTAAAACGTTATCGGTGGTATTGGCTATAATATGGCGGATAACAGCTGAGCCGATAAACCCTGCTCCGCCTGTGATTAATATGTTCATATTGAAACCCATTTCTTTGATAATTATATAAACTTGTTGTAACAAGTGGATATAATCAAATGTTTAATTTGCATCTTTATTTTTTTCGTCAAGTGGTAAATTATTATTGATATTTATCAATACCTAATATCAAACTATACCAATTTTTGAAAGAGTATTTGTTTGCTATATCAGATGGAAGGATATGATATGGTTTTTCTAAAAAGCTCTTCAAAGACTCAAAATCAATATTTTTTCCATCCCATATAAAGATATTATCTTCATGATATATATCATAATTGGTTATTTCAGCATTATTGGTAATTAGCTTCTTTTGATAAAAAATAGACTCAAATATTCTGAATGATAAACCAGAATGAATGTTGTTAACAAAATCAATCAATACGTCAGATTTTTTTACATTATTTAGGTTTTCTTGGTATTTAATTCCATTGCTAATAAAGCTTATACACTCGCTATCATAAAGGTTTTTATTTTGTATGTTTTTTTTATCTAATCCAATTATAAAATTAATTCGAAGATTTAAATTATTAGCTAATTTAATAAATTGATTTATTACCGCGACCCTTTGAGGTAGATGTGAGCCTATGAAATACATTGTTTTCTGGCCTCGATTGTTCAGTAAAACCGGATTTTCATCCATGTCAAAATAAAAATTAGTCGCAAGTTTCAAATTGTATTCTGGATAGTTAAAAATATCTTTGGAATCAAAAACATAGAATTCAGTGAAATTTTCTATCCTGTCAAAAACTTCTGGAAACCTACTTAATCCATCCCATTGATAACCAATAGTCTTATTAGCATAACTTTTAATTTTTTTAATAAAATCAATAGGGAATATGTCAGGTCTAATAAATAAAGCATAATCTATTTTTGTCGTTCGTTCTAAAATCTCGCGCTGCAAGTTCTCTAAAGCTTCTTTATCCTGCTGTTTCTTTTTATAGCTTTTATCACTAAGAAAGTTTTTTCTAAAGAAGTTAGTCAGTCTTTCACCGAAGCTTTTATATTGGTATGGTTGACTACGATAGGAGATTACATCGAAACCATGATATTCAAAATTTTTGACTATTAACTCACTAAGACCAACATCTTCAGGCAAGGCTAAAATTATAGATTTTTTAGTATTCATTGGTATGTTTTCTATATAATTTATAATGTGTTAGATCTGTATAGTCATATGCGAATTAGAAGCAATGCGTTAATATCGATGTACGACAGGGATAGATTTTTTGTAGCTGCTGTGATAATAGTAAGCAATGAACATCTATATCAGTCGCACTGTATCGACTTTAAAATGAATTTACTATATATTTCTTTAATACATAATACTATGGAATACTTCTATTATAACGAAAAAATTTCTAGAATTATATCCTTTTGAACATATAAGAATTTTTAGCTAAGTTAATAGTCTCGGGAAAGTATTGAGATCGATCTATGTAATAGTTTCTATATCTTTTTTAATATGAATTGGAATTATGTTATATAATTTTTTTAGGAGCGAATTAGATAGACGATTAACTACCTTATTACTACTAATTCTAACATCTGGTCGTAACCTATTTTGAACTATACTAAACCCTTGGTTTATAATATTAACATTATTAGGATTGGTTTCCCATTCATCGAAATAAGGTCTATGACTGGAAAAATAAAACTTGCTTTCTAATGGCTTTAACTTATGACATCCTAAGAATGGATAAGTGTAAATGTATGGTTTCGATGAATAATTTGGATTCATTAAAAGAAAGGTGCAAATCAATCTTTCGAAAATAAATGGATAGTAACTTGCTTCGGTATTATACCGAGCAGTAGAGAAGTATCTATCTCTTTCATGTTTAGGCATTGTATTTATAGTAGCGTCAATGTTTTTTATTAAACTAATAAAGTCGTCTAAAAAAGGCTTAGACGCTACCCAGTAATTACAATAAACAGTATTTAAGATGTTATTCCTATGCAGAGCGTAAATATCGAAATCAATACCTGTAGTATCAAGTAAGTGTTGAGTTAGTTGCTTAAGTCCTGGATGTCTTGATTCACCGTTTTCCCACACATTTATATCTACATAAGTATGAGTAGGAAAAGGGTTAAATAAGTATATGTCATGATTAGGATTGCTTGACACAAAATCCTTTATTTCGCTAACTGTTAATCCGGTTTTTTCACCAAAGCGTGGAGATAGTAATGCAAAGTAGCTATCATCATCTGAATTAGATACTATTTCGTCATAAAACCTAATAAGGTGAGCGATCTCACGCTTAAGAAATTCAGGATTATTCCTACAGTCAAACGCTTCCACACCAGAGTTTTGAGCTGGTTTTGAGCTTTCATCGTACCAGATTTGGTAAAGATGTAGATGCATATCGTAATCTCAAGATGTTGCTGTAAAAGATTTAATAGAAATTATGTGTTTATTATACTTTGTTGTGGTAAATATTAAGTATAATTACAATCTTTCATTATAAGCTATTCTAAGTTTTTATAAAAACCTAAAGTCATTATTTATGGATTTCATATGAAATTTTCTTTATTAATTGTGAATTATAATACAGAAAACTATATCAAAGCTCTTTTAGATAGTCTGCTAGATCAAACAATGTCTAAATCTGATTTTGAAATAATTATCAGTAACAACGTGCAAAATGATAAACTTGAAGAAATGATAGAAAGTAATAACTTTCGTGACGTCTTCAATATAAAAATGGTGCAAATACATGATAATATTGGGTTTGGGCGTGCTACGAATGCTGCAGCTGAGATTTCTATAGCAAAGCATCTATTAATCGTTAATCCAGATATCTTGATGACCGATAAAAAATATCTAGATTCGATGTATAGCTTTATTCTGAGTAATCCTAATTATGGAGCAATTAGTAGTAAAATATTAAATGACAATCATCATGATGGCTGTGAATACTATAGTTACGAATTTTCAGAAGATTTTGGCTATAATAATGAGATTTGTTGGTTTGAAGGGTCATTAATTTTTATAACAAAAGAGTTGTTTGAAAAGCTAGAAGGTTTTGATAATGATTTTTTTATGTACTGTGAGGATGTAGATCTTTGTTATCGAATAAGAAAACAGGGTTTTCCTTTAATAAAGAATAGTGACTTAAGCGTATATCATAAAGGTGGATCAAGCGAGCCTAATAAGGACTATGCTTTTTATCATCGTTGGTATAAGTCAAAAATATTATTTATGCATAAGCACTATAATGCCAATCAGTTTGATAGTTTCATTAAAAGTCTGGAAAGGAGTTTAAAGATTAAAAAAATACGCTATATAGCTCTAGGTATTTTTTCTAAAAAATATAAACATAAAGTCTTAAAAAATCAGGTAATGTTAGATATAATTAGAGAAACTATTGATAGCTCAGCTAACTGTCTATATTAACAAGTATTTTTATTATCATTGCTTTTTTTACTCTACTCTCATACCAGAAGGACCATAATAGATATATTCTATTGATCATAAAAAAAGACTTTGTATATTAGAAATCTATTAGACTTTTTATTTTCTTCTCAACTTTTCTAACATTATGAGTGTTGATTCTTTTACTCATAGATCTAAAAGGTATAATGAGTTTTTCACCAATACCATCAACCAATACGAATTCTGGACGTCCCTGACGATGTTCAGTATACATAATACCGCCAATATTCACTTCCCCAAAAACTACATGGTATCTACAGCACTCATTAAAGAAAGTATTAAGTGCCTCTTTTTGCTTTGTACTGAAATCGCCATTAATGAGAAGGTGTTCTAAGGTTAGTGAATTTCCATTTGGGCTCGTTATCTTTTCAGTGACCAATCCTAAGCCTTTATTGGTAGCAATAAAGCCATGCACCGTTTCGATAGGGAAAGTAAAATTATTATCTTTATAGTTGTTTTTACATAGCTGTAAATACTGAAGTAATTCCCGACGGAAATGTCTATAAATACCTTGAGAGCGATGCGAGCGTAAATGATGTTGATTGGCTCTACCACCATCAATTGTAGCGTTCTCAGGTTTCATTATTTTGATGACTTTTTGAGGGTCGTCGGGATGCTCATAGACGAGTTTTTGAGTCCCTTGACCTAAAAACTTAAGCTTCTCAACTAAAACCATGCTATTTAGCCTTTATAATTGAAATCAGTTTATATTTAACTTGGCTTTTCTATGTTTATTTGAAGAATACTTCTTTAGCAAATAGAGCTGCCTTTGTTTGTAAGATGAGTCGATTCGCCTCTCTTTTTACTTTAAATAAGCCTCTCTTCTTATCTAACTTCATGCGAGCCCTACGTTCACATTCTAGTGAACTAGGTAAAGAAAATACATTCTGGCGTTCTTTAAGAATCATTTCTTGTACACACAGTGCAGGTATCATCTGATATACCGGTTCAATTTTTTTATTAACAAAGATATCAAATATAATCTCATCAATTGGTTGAATCTTATGAGTCACAATATAATCTAAAAATAATTTTGCGCCTTTCAAAGAAATAGTATAACCAGCTGCACCTAAGTTTTTTCCTCTGAGTTCTACGATTTGACGTTTATTTGATAAAACGTTGTATCTAGTAGTAGAGAGAAAAACTTTTTTTGAAAAAGCTTCTATCTTTATGATGTTCCAATCAGGCTTTATCCATTCAGAGCTATTTAATAAGCTTTCGGCGTCTTCACCTAAATAGATATCATCTTCAAAAATAGTGATGTAATGAATATTTTCATCAATGGCCTTCTTCCATATTGCGACGTGGCTCATCATACAAGCTAGCTCTCTTGGTGTTAGGCTAGCATCGTCTATATTTAAACCCAAACTTTTAGCATAGTCTTTAGCACTGTCTGGCGTTAAAGCGTCAAAAAACTCGAAATTGACATTATGCTCATCAAACTCATTATTGATATGCTCTCTGCGCTCTTTAGCCGACTGTAAGCTGATGACAAAGTTTTTCATAATTTAGATAACCAAGGTCTATTTAATGGTAAGTAAGTTTTTGATGGCAGATACTTTATCTTGCAACATTCTTTTTTGCTTTTTAATAAAGTAAGTAGAATCTCTATTTTCTTTATCTTTACGCTTTATATTTTGGGAGGCTACGGTACCCAAAATGTCGCTATCCAAACCCATAGGCGTGACCAAAGGCGGCCAAACTCCTAAACCTCTACCACTATCGCTCAACCATCGCTGAAAAAAAACATCCACTGGCATTGTAATAGTCTTGCCTTTTTCAATGAACGCTTCTGCTCCTTTTCTTGACCATATCAAACCTAATCCTAGCACTGGGAAGTAATAAGCATGCCATAAGGTATGACCATTTATCTCCGTAATATCTTTAGCAAGTTTCTTCTTATTTGCTGCAATATTTATCAGATACCACTCTGGGCGTGTGTTAGAGAATAAGTAATCTAATAGTGGAGATATAACTTGTTTAAAATCAGCAGATAACTGCATATCATCTTCTAAAACGATTAAGTAATCTGCATCACTCTCTAAAAATTTCAGGGCACAATTATAGTGACTTAAGTAGCAGCCAATCTCAGAGTTTAATAAACTACGTCCTAAGAGCTTTTTCGCTTGCTGATCGTCATAGTTCTCAAAACTAGATAGTGTTTTTCCTCGTCCATCAAATGCCGAAAATTTTTCAAAATCCCAACCTATGCTATTAAGCTGTTGCTTGGCACTTTTTAGGCGTTCATCACTACCATCAAGATTAATTAGGTAAGTCTGTACTTTCATGCTTTTTTATCTCTAGTATTGATAAGGTTTCTATCTGCAGTTTTTTAGCCTGAAATGTTATGTAAAAATTCGAAAATGTCAATGCCAATGCTCCTTCAACCAAGGGCTTGGTTTTACATGACGATACCACTTACCGCCGCCGCCTTTAATGGCATCTGGTGGATTAATCTCGCCATGGAAAATAACAATTTTTGCGCCCTCAGGCAACGTCGGTGCGCGCACTAAGTTAAATGGGATAGGGGCAATACACTGATATTTAAAACTGACACACCAGTCCTTATCCCAGTATTCTAAGTGATGATGCTCACGCAGATAATTAGAGAGATAAGCTTGCTCGTGGCGGACTTGCTGACGAATGCTGTCGAAGTTGCGCTCAAAATTTGCGAGCAAATCAGGATAAGTGCCCATACCAATATTAAAGCGATAAACTGAGCTATTACCAATCATGCGCCATGGCTTTTTCCAGTCACGAATGATGACGACGCTGTCTTCATACTCAGCTTTATAAGTGAAAAAAGCATCGATATTATCGACGATCACGATATCGATGTCTAAGAATAATGCAACGCCTCTTAGGTCATATAATTCCGGCTTAAAAGTCGTCAGTTTTTTCCAACCACGTTCAGGGCCTGCTGGTAAATCCATTTCTGGAATCGGGTAACATTGAACGGCAGGGTCGATGCCGGTGCTATCATCGGTAAGACAGACCATTTGGAAATCTAAGGTCAGATGCCGACTAACCATATTAAAAAGACGGTTGACATATTCTGCACCGTATTTATCGCCCCATTTCATACAAATAATATAACGTTGCGCATAGTCTTTGCCGTCTGTTTGAGCTGAGTCTATTGATAAGTTTTGCTTTACGTCAGTTGCCATCATGCACTCATATTGATATAAATGAAGAACGAATGTTAAAAAACTAGAACTTAAAAGGATGTAAATAATACGAACGTTGACTGATATTAACACACCTATTATTCACATTATTTCTTAAGTGTTAGGTATTAGAGGTTAGATCTTGGTATTGTTTTACTTATTATCAGCTATTGATTATTCATAGCTTACGATTTTGTATGCTTAGAGTTTTGATTACGAATAAACGCTGCTAATGCTTCTTTATCAGCGATATAAGGATTGTCTAAAACGGGTATGTGCTTAAAACGGCGATAACCCCACATATAATGACTGCATTTATCTTCAATCATCTGTTGCATGGCCAGATTAAGCGCATAAGCAGCGGTTTCAGTATTGCGATCATATAGGGCGGGGTCATCTAATTTATAACAGTAAATATCAAAGCCGCGCCCGTCATCACGGCGAATGCAGGATAAGCCGACCAACGCACATTTGGTCTTGCTAGCGAGTTTGGATGCCAATGTACTGGTTAAGGTCTCAACACCAAAGAAAGGTACGACCACACCGCCTGATGGATCGGGAACATGATCGGGCAGTACAATACTAAAGCCACCTTGTTTAAGGGTCTTAAATACGGCTTTTACGCCGCTACCATCGGTCGGAACCAGTGTTGCATTCAGACGCGAGCGACCTTGCAGGACAAAGTCATTGGTAATATCGCCTTTAACAGGCTTATACATAATCGTTGGCGAACCAAACTGATTAAGCCAAGCGTTCATCATCTCCCACGTGCCAAGATGTGGGACAATCGCCAGCATGCCATTAGGATTGGCAAGCCCCTCTAATAAAAAATCTTTATTATAAACGTCATGAATTTGAGCAATACTCCATTCAGGTGGCATCGCCCAACTCTTGATAGACTCAATACTGGTTAAACATTGATGATAAATAATGTCTTTGGTTAAGGCTTGTTTTTGTCGCTCAGATAACGACGGCGCAATCAGTGCCATATTGATACTGACAGTACGCATAATGCTAGCATTTGGTAGGCGTAATATTACCCAAGCAACAAAACGTGCCAGCATCTGTAAGACAGACAGTGGCACGAATTTAAAGATATGATACGGATTCATGACCGTTCACACGGTGATGAATCACGTAACCAGTCAGATAATAAGTAACTAAGCATTATCTGACTATTTATTGCGCAGGTTTGTTGGTGTCAGCCTGTGCTTTTTCGCGCACACGGATACCAAGGTCACGTAGCTGCTTGCTATCAACTTCAGCAGGTGCTTGGGTTAGTGGGCACTCAGCCGTTTTGGTTTTTGGGAAGGCGATGACATCACGAATAGAGTCTGCGCCTACCATGAGCATAATTAAGCGATCTAAACCAAAGGCTAAGCCACCATGCGGAGGCGCACCGAATTTTAAGGCGTCAAGTAAGAAGCCAAACTTATCTTGAGCCTCTTGCTCTCCGATACCAAGCGCTTCGAGTACGGCTTGCTGCATATCATAGGTATTGATACGTAAGCTACCACCGCCAACTTCTGTGCCATTTAGTACCATATCATAAGCGATAGAAAGTGCCGCTTCAGGATTGGTTTTTAATTCTTCAACAGAACCTTTTGGCTTCGTGAACGGATGGTGCATTGACGTCCATTTCCCATCGTCAGTTTCTTCAAACATTGGGAAGTCAGTGACCCAAAGTGGCGCCCATTCACAAGTCGTCATTTCTAAATCTAGACCAATCTTTTGGCGTAGTGCGCCGATTGCGTCATTGACGATACTGGCTTTATCCGCACCAAAGAAGATAATATCGTTGCTTTGGGCACCAGTACGTTCAATCAAGCTGACCAATACGTCATCAGTCATGTTCTTGATGATAGGAGACTGTAGACCAGACTCTTGGTCGACACCGTTATTGATGTTGCTGGCGTCATTGACTTTGATATAAGCCAAACCACGTGCACCATAAATGCTCACAAACTTAGTATAAGCATCGATTTGTTTACGGCTTAATGAAGCGCCGCCAGGGATGCGTAGGGCAGCAACGCGACCTTTAGGGTCGTTCGCAGGGCCGGCAAACACTTTAAAATCAACGTCTTTCATTAAATCGGCTACGTCGACCAATTTTAATGGGATACGTAAGTCAGGCTTGTCTGAGGCATAGTCACGCATCGCTTCTGCGTAAGTCATGCGTGGGAATTGCTCAAATTCAACATCCATCATAGTCTTAAATAGATGCTTGATAAGACCTTCGTTGATATTCATGATTTCTTCTTCATTTAAGAAAGAAGTTTCAATATCGACTTGGGTAAATTCAGGCTGACGGTCAGCACGTAAGTCTTCGTCACGGAAGCATTTAGCGATTTGATAATAACGATCAAATCCTGACACCATTAATAACTGTTTAAACAGCTGCGGTGACTGCGGTAAAGCAAAGAAGTTACCCGGGCGAGTACGTGAAGGCACAAGATAGTCACGCGCGCCTTCTGGGGTCGCACGAGTCAAGATAGGGGTTTCAACGTCTAAGAAACCATGATCATCTAGATAACGACGAATCGTTGAAGTGGCTTTAGCACGGAAAACCATACGCTCTTGCATCTGCGGACGACGCATATCAAGGTAGCGATATTTTAAACGCAAGTCTTCTGATACCGTGGTTTTCTCATCATTCAATGGGAAAGGCGGGGTTTCAGATTTCGCCAATACTTCAATCTCTTTGCCCAATAGCTCAATCTGACCACTGGTCATATTGGCGTTTTCCGTGCCTTCATAACGGCGGCGTACGCGACCGGTAATTTTTAGCACGTATTCAGGACGTACCGCATCAGCAAGAGCGAACGCTTCTGGCGTATCAGGGTCAACGACGACCTGCAAGATACCTGCGCGGTCACGCATGTCTAAGAAAATCACGCCACCGTGATCGCGACGACGATGTACCCAACCTACGATACTAATGGTTTGCTCAAGTAAGCTTTCGGTTACAGCGCCGCAATATTCGTCTCGGTATTCGCTATGCGTCATAGTGCTTTGCGTCATAATATAATTATCCAGTTGTCAGCCCAATTCGAAATACAATAATACAGCCGCTAGCGTGTGATACAAGCGCCGTGCAATTCAAGCCTTTAGCTAAAAAAGCACAAATAACGCGATATAAGACAAATGGTCATCACGTTGGCTGCAGAAAATTTGGTGTAAACACATATTATGCCTAATCTGCCTTTGTTATACAACCAGCGGTTGCGATACAAAGCGCTGAGAGTAAGCAATGCTCAGCAAATATGGCATCTTACTGGTTCGTTGTGTGTGCATGTGGTGTTTATAAGATGTTCATCATTGTTTATGGTATTCATGCCATAACATTGAGCGTCAGTTAAATATTGTCATTTTGCTTGAAAATACTAGCCACTGTGCACATATCAGGCTAACTTATAAAACCTTATTAAAACAATTTCGATTATCTATTTTCACTAACAAGGAATTCCGCTCATGCTTTTTCATCCTTCTAAAAACCCTGTTGAGCTAAGAGTTATCCACCTGAATAAAAGCCAAGAGCAACGTCGTGAAGACCTGATGGAGGCGACGCAAGGTAAAGCGGCGCTTAAACAACTGAAAAAAACCATGGCTAAAAAGGCCAAACAAGCATTAAAAGTAAAAAGTAAAAGCAAAAAGAAAAAGAATAATAGCGATGATAAGCAACAAGTTTTTGTGCTTGATTTTGATGGCGATATCAAAGCCACGGCGGTGAAGCATCTCCGCGAAGAAATCAGTACGCTCATTAGTACTGCCAATAAAGGCGATGAAGTAGTGGTGCGCCTAGAGTCAGGTGGCGGCTTGGTTCATGGCTATGGTTTGGCCGCTGCACAATTAGCCCGTTTAAAAGACGCGGGTCTAAAACTCACCGTCTGTGTTGACAAAGTGGCAGCAAGCGGCGGTTATATGATGGCTTGCGTCGCCGACAATATCGTCGCGGCACCCTTTGCTGTGATTGGCTCTATCGGTGTGGTATCGCAATTACCAAACTTCCATAAATGGCTGAAAAACCATGATGTCGATTATGAGATGTTTACCGCTGGCGATTACAAACGTACCGTGACCGTATTTGGTGAAAATGATGCTGAAGACCGCGCCAAATACCAAGAAGAACTTGAGCAAACACACGAGTTATTTAAGCACTTCGTTAATACTTATCGCCCAACATTGGATGTTGCAAAAGTCGCAACTGGCGAGCATTGGTATGGTGAAGATGCGCTGAAACTTAATTTAATTGATAGCCTGCAAACCTCAGACAGCTATATTTTAGAGCGTATGGAAAATAATGAAGTGTATGCGCTGCATTCACGCCAAAAACCAACCCTTGCAGAAAAGTTAGGGCTGTCACAAGCAGCAGAGGCGACACTCAGCATAGCGATTGATAAATTGCCAGATGCCTTGGCACGTTTCGATTTAAACAGTCGCTTAAATATCCTCAAATAATCTTAAATATCATCATGATATCTAGTCGATGATGTTTTGGCGTTGCATTTTTTTATCGTGCATTGTTTGTATTTTGTAAAAGGCGTGTCCTAGTGGGTCGCGCCTTTTTGCTGTTTATTGATAAACGCTGTGTTATAAATGTGGCATACAGAACAGAGTATACGCACGTACACTATAAGAATTTCATTGCGTTTTTTATAAAAGCTTTGTATGAGCGTGATGAAAATAATTAACCAGCAGAACAGAAAAGGATGTCAGCTATGTCTACCGATATATTAATGTTTACCGCCACCGAACATGGTCAAGCCATGCATGCCAAAGTTAAAGCCTTTATCGAAACCTATATCGAGCCAATCGAAGCGCAGTTTTGGGCGGATTGTCATGGGCAAAATCCTGACGGCGATTGGACTAAATGGCACTGGCCAGAAAAATATGAGAGCTTGCGTAAACAAGCACGCGAAGCGGGTCTTTGGAATTTATTTTTGCCAGATGACACGCTAGGCGCGGGGTTATCGGTTACCGATTATGCACCGATTGCTGAGCTGACTGGCCGCAGCTTACTTGCCCCTTACGTATTCAACTGTAATGCGCCTGATAGCGGCAATATGGAATTGCTATGGCGTTATGGGTCACAGGAGCAGCAGGACAAGTGGCTCACGCCGATATTAGAAGGTAAAACGCGTTCAGTCTTTTGTATGACTGAGCCTGATGTTGCCTCAAGTGATGCAACCAATATGCAAGCGACTGCTGTCGTCGATGGTGACGAGATTATCATCAATGGTAGCAAATGGTGGTCATCAGGTCTGGGTGATCCTGCGGTTGATGTCTTGATTGTCATGGCCTATACCCCTGATGACACTAAAGACCGTCATCATCAGCACTCGATGGTTTTAGTGCCAGCAAAAACGGCAGGCGTCAATATTGAGCGTATGCTAAAAGTATTTGGCGATTATGATGCGCCGCACGGTCATGGCGAAGTCAGCTTTAATGATGTACGTGTGCCCGTCAGTCATTTTATCGGTGGCCCAGGTATGGGCTTTGAGATTGCGCAAGGTCGCTTAGGGCCAGGTCGTATTCATCATTGCATGCGTTGTATTGGCGCTGCTGAGAAGTCGCTAGAGCTGGCCGTCAAACGCGGCATGGAGCGTACAGCTTTTGGTAAGCCACTGCTACAATTGGGCGGTAACTTTGAGCGTATCGCTGAGGCGCGTATTAAGATTGACCAAGCACGCTTATTGACACTATACGCGGCGCAGAAAATGGACGCCCAAGGTACCAGAGCAGCACTCACAGAAATCTCTGCGATTAAAGTCGTTGCACCGACTGTATTACAAGAAGTGGTCGATATGGCGATTCAAATCCATGGTGGCATGGGCGTTTGCCAAGATACCATGTTGCCGTCCTTTTATGCTCAAGCTCGAGCGCTACGTCTAGCCGATGGTCCTGATGAAGTACATAAAACCATGATTGCGAAACTAGAGCTTAAGCGTCAAGGTTTTAGCCGTTCGTTGAAACCTGCTAAATCGTAATATAACGTTAAAATACCATCTCTAAAAATTCACTATTAATCAGTTAATAGTGAATTTTTCATCACTGTAATTATTGATAAAAATAACTGACCACACGATAAGGAATATCTTATGGCAACTGACAATCATGCCAACAACACTGACAATAACGATCAAACACTTAATAAAGTCTTAGATAAAGGCGGCGAAGTGCGAGAGGGCGAAGAGCTTGATGCAAAAGCAGTCAGCAATTGGCTACGCGAGCAAGGTGTTGATATAGAAGGCGAGCCAACGGTTACTCAATTCTCTGGCGGTGCTTCAAACTGGACTTACCGGCTGCAATATGAAGGCGAAGGTAAGAGCCAAGACCTTATTTTACGCCGTCCGCCAAAAGGCACTAAGGCTAAGTCAGCGCACGATATGGTACGTGAATATACCGTGCAAAAAGCCTTAAAAGATGCTTATCCGTACGTACCAAAAATGGTCGCGCTATGTACTGATGAAAATGTCATCGGTGCGGACTTTTATGTCATGGAGCGCATGGAAGGCATCATTCCTCGTGCCAATTTGCCAAAAGGTATCGATTTAGATGTAGAGCAGACGCGCGCCTTATGTACCAATGTCATTGATGCGTTGGTTGACTTACATCAAGTCGATTATAAAGAGCATCCTGACTTGGTCAACCTTGGACGCGGTGAAGGTTACTGCGAGCGCCAAGTAACTGGTTGGGATAAGCGTTATATCAAAGCCAAAACGCCAAACGTGCCAAGCTTTGGCTTAGTTCGTCAATGGCTAAGTAAGCATACGCCTGCTGATAGTAAGACTTGCCTCATTCATAATGACTGGCGCTTTGATAATGTGATTTTGGATGCTGCTGATCCAACCAAGGTCATTGGTGTACTCGATTGGGAAATGGCAACCTTGGGTGATCCTTTGATGGATTTGGGTAGTGCATTGGCTTATTGGGTCGAAGAAGATGACAACATCATCATGCAGCAGTCACGCCGTCAGCCAACGCATTTAAAAGGTATGATGACCCGTGATGAAGTGGTTGACTACTACCTGAAGCAATCGGGTCTTAAGATAGACAATTGGACGTTTTATGAAGTGTTCGGTCTGTTCCGTCTAGCGGGTATCGTGCAGCAAATTTACTATCGTTATTATAATAAACAAACCACCAATCCAGCGTTTAAGAACTTTTGGCTCATCGTCCATGTACTACATGCCAAATGTCTCAAGCTGATTGCGCAGTACGAAGGTGAGGCGTTATTCAATACTTATGTACAGCCACAATTAAAAGAGATTGGTATCGACGCTGCTACGATTGAGCAATTACCAACTCCCGTACAAAAAGTGGTCAAAGGTATTTTGCCAAAAGGCTATTTTACTAAAGCGCCGCAATCATCAGATGAGTAACAGTTTATTCTTTATAAATAAACTGTAGAGAAGCGGTAGAAAACGGCATGTAAAAATTATGATAAAAGGCAGTGTTTTATGACAACCATCCTTCTGGCCCGTCATGGTCAGGCGTCCTTTGGACAAGAAAATTACGATCAGCTCTCAAAGCTTGGCGGTATACAAGCGCAAATGCTCGGTCAACACTATGCAAGCACGCAGCGCCGCATCAATGCGATTTTTACTGGTAGCTTGGTTAGGCAACAAGACTCAGCACGGCATTTTTGGGAGCGTTATCAGTCGTCTGTGGCTGATACTGATACGCTTCGCACGCCTGCAATTGATATGAATCAGCCTGATAGTTATGTGCTGCCACAATTTGATGAGTTTAATCATAAAGATGTGTTAATAAAATCCAATCCGGCTTTTGGCAATCGCGCGGCAATCGCGGCTGAGATTGCGCAAGCAGAAGTGCCCTCTACGCGATTAGCTGAGCTGTTTGATGCGGCGATGCAGCGCTGGCATGCAGGTGATAACGACAGCGACTATATCGAGAGCTGGGTGCAGTTTAGTGAGCGAGCAAAGCAAGCGCTTGAGCAAGTGCGTCTACAGGTTGCTAACTTACAGTTGGGTCGTGATGATACAGTGCTGGTCTTTACCTCGGGCGGTATCATCGCTGCTATCACCGCGCAGTTATTGCAACAAGGCAGTTCAACCGCTTATCAAATCAATAAAAGCTTGGTCAATACTGGCGTAACGTCTCTTACAATGAAAAATGAGCGTACGCGCTTATTGTCTGTCAATGAATACAGTCATCTGTTTTCTGAAGGCAAGCGCTTTGTGACGTGGCGATAAAAAAGAAATGAGTAAAATATTAAAGCCATCATTAAAAAGCCAATTAAAAACATCATAAAGTGGTTACTTTAAATAGGTAGTCGCTTTTTATGGCTTGGATTTAAAATCATTAAGTAGCATCGTTAAAATGCTTTAGTTTTATGGCGCTGTAAATTGATTGCGTGTTTGGTTTACGGTATAAGTGCTAAACTTATTATATAAATTTACGCTATGATAGACAATCGACGTCATTTTGTATTGATACCAACAGGATAGGATAGTCCATGAAAAATACATTGATAAATTTGGTCACCAACAGCGCCAAACAAAGTAAAAATCAGCTATTTAGTGCGATTCAACCAGCTCGTTACTTAAAAGGCTTAAATAAGCAGCAAGTTGGACGTGGTAAAACGATTTTAATCACCGGTGCCAGCTCAGGATTGGGCGAGGGCATGGCAAGATTGTTTGCTAAACTCGGTTATAACCTTGCGATTTGTGCCCGCCGTACCGAGCGTTTAGAAGATTTAAAAGCAGAATTATTGGCTCAATATCCTGATATTCGTATCGAATATCGAGTCTTAGATGTCAGCGATTACGATGCGATTTTTACAGTGTTTGATGCCTTTGCAGCGGATTTTGGTCATATCGATCGCGTGGTGGTGAATGCCGGTATCGGCGACAGTCGCCGTATTGGTAAAGGGCGCTTTGATACCAACCGCCGTACCGTTGAGATTAACTTTGTCTCTGCGCTCGCGCAATGTGAAGCGGCGATGAATATCTTCCGTGCACAAAATAGCGGTCATTTAGTGGTGATATCAAGTATGTCAGCGATGCGCGGCTTGCCTAAGCATTTGACCGCTTATGGCGCAAGTAAGGCGGGCTTGGCGCATTTAGCAGAGGGTATCCGGGCTGATATGCTCTTAACCAAGCTGCCGATTCAAGTGTCCACCATTTATCCAGGCTATGTGCGCACCGAAATCAATGAAAATGCCAAACCTTTACCGTTTGAAGTCGATGCAGAGACAGGCACGACAGCAATCGTTGCCGCGATTGAGGCAAGAGTAAACGAAGCTTGTGTACCAAGTTTACCGTGGTCGATTGTCGGTCAAGCCATGAAGCATTTGCCGTTACAAGTGGTTAATAAGGTCAGCTGATATCAGTTATTTTGCTGGTTATGCTAAAAACAGTACAGACAGAATTAAAATAACAAAAAGCCCGCTACATTTTATATAGCGGGCTTTTATTACTTTTGAAACTTTTAAGTCTTCAATGCTACAAGGTTTGTGGATTGTCTAGCATATGTTTTTCACGCAGTTTTTGGCGTAGTATTTTGCCGACATTGCTCTTTGGTAGCTCACTGACAAATTCGATATGGCGTGGGCATTTATAGCCCGTTAAATTGTCAATAGCGAACTCTTTGATGTCACTTTTAGTGACATTGTTATCAGCAGGCACGATATAGATTTTAACCGCCTCACCTTGGTGGTCATCAGGAATGCCGATGACTGCACATTCAACAATCCCTTTACAATCAAGCATGACCGACTCGATTTCATTAGGAAAGACGTTAAAGCCTGAGACCAAAACCATGTCTTTTTTGCGATCAAGTAGGGTGATATAACCCTTTTCATCCATACTCACAATATCGCCCGTACGGAAGTAACCGTCTTTGGTAAAGTCATTGGTATTGTCTTTATTAAAATAGCCTGACATGACGTTCGGACCTTTGATACACATATCACCCGCCTGATTGTAGCCGACCGGTTCATCATTTTCATTGACCACGATAATGTCGACGCTAGGACCTGGGATACCAATAGTGCCATTAAACTTGCGGTCAGTAATAACGTTGTTGGTGCCAACTGCCACACACTCCGTCATACCCCAACCTTCAACCATTGGACAGCCAGTCACCTCTAACCAGCGCGCTGCTGTTTGTTCGGTCGCTGCCATACCGCCTGCCTGTGAGATACGTAGCGAGCTAAAATCTAAGTCTTTAAAGTTCGGCTGATCAAGCAACCCTTTAAACAAGGTATTAACCGCAGGAAAAATATGGAACGGCTGTTTTGATAAGGTCTTGATAAATCCAGGCATGTCACGTGGATTGGGTACCAATATAAAGGTATAACCTGAACGCATACCGAGCAGGCTCAGCATAAAGGCAAAAATATGATATAGCGGTAACGCCATCACCATATTGATATAAGCCTCGTTAATATCTGAGGTAATCGGGCGAAACCAAGCTTCCGACTGCATCGCAGCGGCAACGACGTTGCGCTGAGTTAATATCGCACCTTTAGACAAGCCTGTCGTACCGCCGGTATATTGCAAAATAGCTTTGTGTTGCAAAGCCGTTTTTGGTGCTTGGAAAGGTAAGTTTTTGCCTTTTTTTAGCACATCAGGGAATTTGGTGACGTTGTATTTAGGATCGTTAAGATTGTACTTCGGCACCAAGCGTTTGACCTGACGGATAACGGTATTTACCAAAATACCTTTTAAACCCATCATATCGCCCATTTTTGATAGGACAATACGCTTGATATCTGTCTCTTCAATGACTTGCTCAAGCGCTTGCGCAAAGTTATCAACCACAAAGATAACCTGAGCGCCGGAATCATTTAATTGATGGCGCAGCTCGCGACCAGTATAGAGAGGGTTGATAGGCGTACAAACGTAGCCTGCACGCAAAATACCAATCATCGTCGGCAGATATTGCGGTACGTTTGGCATCATAAGTGCCACGACACTGCCTTTAGGAATACCTTGCGCTTGTAGCCATGCGGCAACGGCAAGCGAGGCTTGATCAACATCACCATACGTGTGGGTCACACCCATACAGATCGTCATAGGGTGCATACGAAAGCGATTAAAGCACTCTTCATAGAGCTCTATAAGACTTTCGTATTGATCAGGATTGATGGTATTTGGTACGTTTGCTGGATATTGAGCAAGCCAAGGCTTATCAGTGGTCATACTTAGCGTCCTTAAATGTGCGATAAGTTAAGGTTCTATAAAAAAGTAGTCACGTCCCTGTCAACAATACCATCATCGCCCTATAATCGATGGATTGCCGAGTGTTATCCTATTTATTCACAGACTGCTAAAATACGGTGACCTTTATACAAATATCATGGATTACAAGATTATTTAATTAAAAAATATTTAACTACCAAGCATTAGCTCCTAAGTAGATTAAATGGCTAGTGAGTGCTGTTGATGCTAAAGGTAGTACTGCAAAAGGTAGTACTGAAAAAATATCGCATCCAGACAAGGTTAGTCGATTAACCTCAGTTGAAGAGACTATCAATATCTAATATCATTCAATAAATAATAGCGTAACATATTTTGGCAATACATTAACATAACTGCAATTGAGTCTGTTATTCCTATACAAGAACTTGTTAGTTTATAATTCAGTTTGATAAAATAAAAAAACTGTGTTGCAAGCTAAAATAGACAAGTGGTTATTAATGTAAGATGAAAGGGCAGTCAAATCATATAATACATAGTACTACAAATATAAGTCATTAATTTCAGTAAGACGGTACTAAAAACATTATTAATGTCATCTTAGTTTAGCTAACTGAATAGTTACAAAGCGTAAGGTTGCAGTAGTAAAGAAGAATAATTAAAGCATAAAAAAAGCGCCCTATAGTGAAGATAGGGCGCTTTTTTATGACTAAGATATTGAAATTCTACCTTAATTAGCGCTGTGGATTATCAGCGATATGTTTCTCACGCAGCTTTTGACGCAGAATTTTACCCACATTACTTTTTGGCAATTCAGTCACGAATTCGATATGACGCGGGCATTTATAACCGGTCAAATTATCTAAAGCAAACTCTTTAATCGAGTTTTTAGTGACGTTATTATCGGCAGGAATGACATAGATTTTGACGGCCTCGCCTTGACGCTCATCAGGAATGCCAATCACAGCGCAATCAATAATACCTTCACAATCCAGCATGACGGATTCAATCTCGTTCGGGAAGACATTAAATCCTGAGACCAAAATCATGTCTTTTTTACGGTCTAATAGTCTAAAGTAGCCTTTTTCATCCATGCTGACGATATCGCCGGTACGGAAATAGCCATCTTTCGTAAAGTCATCACTACTATCTCTATTCAGATAGCCTGAGGTGACATTGGGACCTTTAACACACATCTCACCAGCTTCATTGACACCGACGCGCTTGCCGTCATCATCTATGATGATGACATCGACACTCGGGACAGGAACGCCAATGGTGCCGTTAAACTTACGGTCAGTAATCACGTTGGCAGTGCCGACAGCTACGCCCTCAGTCATGCCCCAACCCTCAATCATGGCGCAACCCGTGGTTTCAAGCCAACGTGCTGCCGTCTGTTCGGTCGCCGCCATACCGCCTGCTTGTGAGATACGTAGCGAGCTAAAATCAAGGTCTTTAAAGTTTGGATTATCAAGCAAGCCTTTAAACAAGGTATTAACCGCAGGGAAGATATGGAACGGTTGTTTAGATAAAGTTTTGATAAATCCTGGGATATCACGTGGATTGGGTACTAGGATAAAGGTATAGCCTGCACGCATACCAAGCGAGCTTAGCATAAAGGCAAAAATATGATACAGCGGGAGCGCCATGACCATATTAATATAAACCTCATTAATCTCTGACGTAATAGGGCGCGTCCATGCTTCTGACTGCATGGCTCCTGCGACGATATTACGCTGAGATAAAATCGCACCTTTAGAAAGTCCAGTCGTACCACCGGTATATTGCAAAAAGGCTTTTTGATCCAATGACATCTTTGGCTTTTGAAAGGGCAAGTGCTTGCCCTTCTTTAGCACATCAGGAAACTTGGTCACTGCATGCTTAGGGTCGTTGAGCTTGTATTTGGGCACCAAGCGTTTGACCTGACGGATAATGGTATTTACTAAAATACCTTTTAGACCCATCATATCGCCCATTTTTGATAAGACAATATGTTTGATATTGGTCTCATCAATGACTTGCTCGAGTGCTTGCGCAAAATTATCGACGACAAAGATAGCTTTCGCACCGGAATCATTTAGCTGATGACGCAGCTCGCGCCCAGTATAGAGAGGGTTGACTGGCGTACAGACATAACCTGCGCGCAAAATACCAATCATCGTTGGCAGATATTGCGGCACGTTTGGCATCATCAGTGCAACCACACTCCCTTGAGGAAGTCCTTGCGCCTGTAGCCAAGCGGCAACCGCAAGAGATGCTTTATCAATGTCATCATAAGTATGGGTCACACCCATACAGATACTCATTGGATGCAGACGAAAGCGGTCAAAGCACTCTTCATAGAGCTCCATGATGCTGCCATATCTATCTGGATTGATAGTTTTAGGCACACTCTTAGGATATTGGGCAAGCCAAGGTTTTTTCAACGTCATAGTCAGCGTCCTGGAAGTTCAATTAGGTTTCTATCGTTAAGCAGTCATATCCGTGTCAATAAAAAAATCAGCGCTGACTTAAAACAATTGCCGCTGAGTTCGATAATATCCTTATCTATTGACGGACTGCCAATTTCTGTTGTTCAGTTTTGATGAATGATAAAAGCATTGGTCTTAAATAAATATGATCATCTTAAAAAGTGACACTCAATTTTAAAGCGTTTTTACCAATTATTCGCAACTAAAAAATAATGTATCGTCCATATAATGATACATTTAAGCAATACATTAGCATGAATCTAAGTAAAGGTAATATTAGCATGAGCGTACTGGTCAGTACATATAAAATGCGGATAAATAAATTTATTCATTATGCAATCAAAAGATGACCAACGGTCGTTATGGTAGGATGAACTGCTGTTTTTTATTAAAAAATCGCCGATAAATAAGTAAAGCGCTTATCGTACAGCCAAGGGTGCTACTGACGCAGATTAAAAACATCGTTACAATCTGATAACGCACAGCTTGGGTGGGGTCGGCACCGGCAAGTATTTGCCCAGTCATCATACCCGGTAAGCTGACAATGCCGACAACCAGCATCGAGTTTAGGGTGGGCGTCATGCCATTGATGATAGCCGCTCGTATTTGTTCGTGTACTGCTTCGAATGGTTTGGCAGAAAGGCTTAACATCATCTCGATACGCCCTTGTTGCCCATGGAAGTTTTCGATAAGCTGATTGCTGGTCAGGGAAATAGCGGTCAAAGAGTTGCCAAGTATTAAGCCCAGTATAGGAATGATAAATTGCGGCGTATACCAAGGTTGCACTTGCAAAATCAGACTAATAGCGATGACCGTAACCAATACTGCTGATGCACTGACAGCGATTAACGTATCAACTAACAAGCCCTTATACGTGCGTTTGACTCGATTTTTGGCAGCGCTACCGGCAATCAAAGTCATGATGGTCAGAATAATAAGGACTTCGTACCATTGTTCCCGAGCGAAAATCCATGCCAATATCAGGCCGATAAAGCTAAGCTGTATCACCGTACGGACAGCAGCAATGACAAGTGTTTTGGTCAATCTTAGACGCAAAAACCATGACACGACCAGCACGATAATAATCAAACTGCTGGCAAGCGCAATATCAGCATAAGTCAGTACGATTTGCATGTTATCTGTACTCATCACGGGAGCTCGTTATAAAGGCAAGGTTAATCTACTTTGGTTAAAACGCCGGCATCCATATGCCAATGTTTATCTGCTAATGGCATAATATCCTGCGTGTCATGAGTTACCCACAATAATGTGCGCGTCGGCTCACGACGTAACCAGTTGATAAGCAAATGCACGAGTTTCGCTGACGTATCGACGTCTAAGGCTGCAGTAGGTTCATCCAATAACAATACTTGCGGGTTTAATTGCAATAAACGCAGTGTATTGACCAGTTGCCGTTCGCCACCCGACAGAGTGTTGGCGTCTTGTTGTAAGAAGTCAGAGGTACGCTCTAAATACTCAAGCTGCTCGATGTGCCAGTCAATATTAAAATGCTTGTGCTGATGGCTTGCCAAAGGATAGGGCAATTGCAAGTTATCAATAACGCTGCCTTCTAGCAATTGTGGCTGCTGCGCGAGAAGGGCGACCCGCGAGCGCCAATGCATGGGTGCTATTTCATGAATGCTATTACGAGTATCCCTCTTTTGCGCATCGCTTTGTAGCCAAACGTCGCCGGTCGTCATAGGCAGTAGCCCTGCTAATACGCGCAATAAGACAGACTTGCCACTACCAGAAGCGCCCGTCAAAACCGTTACTTGCCCAGCCAGTAATATACCACTGGCACCGCTTATCAATGCACGGTTATTAATGGATAAAGCATCGTCGGAAGCTGAACTCTTCTGTCTTTTTGTGAACCATCGGCGGTAAGTCGGGAGCGGAGTCGCGCGCTTGCTATGGACCCAAATATCTTCAAATGCTAGCATAAAAGCCTTATTATCCGTCTTATTGGCGCTCATAGCCTAGTCGTTCAATCATTTTAATTATTAGTATGTTGTATGAGCGCTTGCTCAATGGTCTCGCGTAATTTTTGCGGTACGCGAATAGGACGCATAGGTGCACTATGGTTGGCAGTCGCATCAGAACCAGAATCAGATATAGAAGCTGGCGTGATTTGATTTTGCACGCAAGCGATAACGATTTTAGTGCTGCTTAACAAGGTATTGTTGGAATAATTGCTGTTTGAAACAGCAGTGTTTGCCTGAGTATCATCATTTGCATCTACAGTTGGCATTGAGCGATGAATGCTTTGATAAAATACAATACTGGCAGGTTTTAATTCGACCTTATCGATACGTACATTAATGACTTCATCTAATAGAATGGCTTTTTTGTATTGCAGGTCGGCTTGACTGACGACAAAATGCTGAATCTCACCATCATCAGTCTGCAAAAAATAGCCATTTAAACCAAGCTTGGTAAACCAATCACGGCGACAGTTTTCAAAGAATACTAAATGATTGGCATGGTAAACTATGCCGCCCGCATCAGTATGGTTAATATATACATTATAATCAGTGGCAAATAGCGGTGTGCTTGCGCTAATAGGTGGTGTATGGGTATTTTTATTCATAATTGTCATAATGTTGCTCAGTAAATTTACTTAATAATTTATTTTTAGGGTTTAAACATTTATAGATATGGTTATAAAAATAAGAAAAAATCGATAACGCATCTGTGGCTGCTTTTAATAGCTACTCTATCGTAAGAGATAAGGGCGCGCAACAGATAGCCTTGCCGATGTCTGTTATCATAAACCTTTATATAGTCAGTTCAGAATAAAATCGATATATTAATCTTTAGGTGCGACTGGGATAAATTTTCCTTGCTTGCTGCTATCACAGAGGCTACGAAAAATTCATTCCAGTCGCACTGTCTCTGTTTTAAAGTGAATCCAATATATATTGCCGCTCTGCTTTATTTTATAGCCGCACTATTTAATGGTCGCACTTTTAAAGTGTCGGTCGTTTAAATAGCAATACTCGTTTATAGCAGTATTTTGTTTTAATTCATTAGTATAGGACAGTTTATGACCCGTTTTGTCAGTTTTAATATCAATGGTATCCGCGCTCGTCAACATCAGCTAGAGGCGGTGCGAGAGGTAATCGACCCTGATGTAATGGGTCTACAAGAGACCAAGGTGCATGATGAGCAGTTTCCGCTCGAAAATGTCGAGAGCCTGGGTTATCACGTCGAGTACTTTGGTCAAAAAGCGCATTATGGTGTCGCGTTATTATCGAAAGTTGCGCCTATCTTTGTACAAAAAGGCTTCCCTGGTGAAGATGAAGAGGCGCAAAAACGCTTTATCCATGCGCGCTATGTGTTCGATGGACGTGAAGTGGATGTGCTTAACGGTTATTTTCCGCAGGGAGAGAGCCAAGACCATCCGACCAAATTCCCTATGAAGCGTGCCTATTATGCAGATTTGATGACCTATATCGATACGCTAAAAGCAGAAGGGCGCTCCCTGATTATCATGGGTGATATGAATATTGCCCCAGAAGATGTCGATATTGGTATCGGTGAGGTCAATGCCAAGCGTTGGCTGAAAAATAGAAAAACCTCTTTTTTACCCGAAGAGCGTGAATGGTATAGTGACTTGATGTCACGCGAGCTGACCGATACTTATCGTCTGCATTATCCAGAGAGTACCGAATTATATAGTTGGTTTGATTATCGCAGTCGCGGTTTTAATGATGAGCCGAAACGTGGTCTGCGTATCGACCACATTTTATGTACGGCGGATTTAATAGAGCACTGCGTTGATGCGGGTATTAGCTATGAGCTACGCGGCATGGAAAAACCCTCTGATCATGCGCCAATTTGGGCAGCGTTTGACTTAAATAAAGTATAATAACTTGATTAAAGACAGCAGGTTTTTAATAACAGGCTTTAGAACCAAGAGCGTATAACTAAGATTTTATAAAGATAACTTATAACCAATAAATAATGCATCAGCATTGATGAATAAGGATTGAATGATGGCTGTCGGCAACGTTGCAATACCCAATACTATTTATCCTATCGATGGGATTAAACTAAGCGCCACCGCTGCAGGCGTACGCTACAAAGACCGCGATGATTTGGTGGTGATAGAGATTGCTGATAGCGCCAACACTGCGGTTGTGACCACAAAAAATACCTTTTGTGCCGCACCGGTACGTGTTTTACGTGAACACTTTGCTAAAGCGAGTCCGCGTTATTTAATCACCAATACCGGCAACGCCAATGCTGGTACGGGCGCTGATGGTAAACGCCGCGCGGTTGATATCTGTAGCGCTCTAGCTGCCAAAGCTGGCGTGGATGTCAGTACTGTTTTGCCATTTTCGACAGGCGTGATAGGCGAGCAACTAAACAGTGATGCTGTTATCGCAGGCTTAGACAATGCCTTAGCCAATTTGGCTGCTGATAATTGGCTGGCCGCGGCCAATGGTATTCGTACGACGGATACGATTCCAAAGCTTGCCAGTGAAAAGGTTGACGTCGATGCTATCAGCTATCATATTACGGGTATGTCAAAAGGCTCGGGAATGATACGCCCCAATATGGCGACTATGCTTGGCTATGTGGCCACTGATGCTAATATCGCCGCTGACTTATTGCAAGAAACGCTGAGCAAAATTAATGAGCAATCCTTTAACCGCATTACTGTCGATGGTGATACCTCAACCAATGATTGCTGCGTCTTGATTGCAACCGGAACAGCGAGCTCAGAGATTATTGATAGCCCAGAGCATCCGCATTATCAGCCGATATTTGACGCTTTAACAGCAGTGTTTGTGCGCTTGGCACAATTGATTGTACGAGATGGGGAAGGCGCCACCAAGTTTATGACGGTAAAAGTCACGGGCGGCAATACCACGCAAGAATGCTGCGATGTGGCGTATGCCGTTGCACATTCACCACTGGTCAAAACGGCGTTTTTTGCCAGTGATGCTAACTGGGGTCGTATCTTAGCAGCGGTTGGTTATGCCGGTATCGACGACCTTGATACCGAGCAAGTCGATGTCTATCTAGATGAAGTGATGATTTGTGAAAATGGTGGTGTGGCTCCGAGCTATACGGAAGCGGCTGGCAAAGAGGTTATGAGTCGTCCTGAGATTACCATTCATATTGATTTGGCACGTGGCGATGCTCACGATACCGTTTATACCTGCGATTTATCTTACGATTACGTCAAAATAAACGCGGATTATCGTAGCTAAAAATCATTTATATTTTTATACAAACGCTCAAAGCTGAAATGGTTTTGAGCGTTTTTTTATGTTAGATACTAAATAATTCAATACCAAATTATTCAAAACCGCAATCTCTCCTATTAATAAGTCACTGTTAATAAAAGACCGGTAATAAAGAACCATGAATAAAAACCGTTTATTAACATCAGTTGCAAAAGCTGACGTTACGTTACAAACCAGTTATAGAGGCTAAGGGGTTGGGCGACCTATACTAGCTGTAGTAAACAATAGACGGTACTGATGGAGGTTGGGTCATTTAACCTAAATTGAGTTTATCTCGATTTTATAGTTTTGACTTTATAGTTATAGTAGATTCAAAACCGAACCTTTCATTCACAGTATCTTCATAAATGCCTACTACCTTTTGAATAATGACAATTGATTAAAATGAGTTCAAAAGGTAATGATTAATACTAATAAACTGAGGATTTAATAATGAAAAAATTAGCAATTGCTGCATTGATGACGACTTTTGTTTTATCAGGCTGTTCTACCATGGGTATGAATGATGAGCGTACTATGGTGGTTGAAGGCGAAGCAATGAATGTCAAAGTGGTTAACATTCCAAGCTTTAAAATAGAAATAGCACCTCTAAAAGCAGTTTGTGAGCTGCCAGATGCTAATGGCAATAAAATTGAGTCAGAGTGCTTACAGTATCGTCAGACTTATCAGAAAAACTACACCCCTTTAAACGGTAATATTCAAGGCTTCACTTATGAGCCAAATTATCGCTATATTTTAGATGTGCGCCAAGAAGCGGTTATGAATGAAGCAACTCAGGTGGTTAAGCCAGTTTGGATTCTAAACGAAGTGGTTTCAAAAACAGCTGAATAATTTTAGTTGTAGATTATTATAGAAAAAGCCTCTAATCATTAGAGGCTTTTTTGGTTTTGCTTTAAACGATTAAAAATATTGTGTAGATTAACATTGACTGTAATTCACACTAACGCCGCGGGTAGCCGTGGGGATGCGGTTATCAGCATAAATAGCAAGACCGCCGCGTGCGGTTTCTTTGTATTTATCAGACATATCAGCGCCTGTCTGCTTCATAGTCTCAATGGCTTTATCTAAAGAGACAAAGTGCTGACCATTGCCGCGGCAGGCAAGACGAGCGGCGTTAATGGCTTTTACCGCACCCATCGCATTACGCTCGATACAAGGGACTTGTACCAAGCCGCCAATCGGGTCACAAGTCAGCCCTAAGTTATGCTCGATACCAATCTCAGCAGCATTCAAACATTGCGCTGGCGAGCCGCCCATAATCTCTGCCAATGCCGAACCTGCCATGGCACAGGCTGAACCGACTTCGCCTTGACAGCCCACTTCAGCACCAGAGATAGAAGCGTTTTGTTTAATTAAGCTGCCAATGGCGGTGGCATTTAATAAAAACTTACGGACGCCATCTTGGTTATAATTGGGTAAAAAATCACGATAATAGTGCAAGACCGCAGGAATAATACCCGCCGCACCATTGGTCGGTGCTGTGACAACTTTACCGCCATTGGCATTTTCTTCATTGACGGCAAGGGCATACAAATCAACCCAATCCATCGCCGCGAGCTTATCGGTTTTGGCGATAGGCAAGTCTTTTTCAGCGCATAGTTGATTATGTAAATCGTGAGCACGGCGTTTAACATCAAGTCCGCCCGGTAAAATGCCACTGTTTTTACAACCTTGAGTCACACAGTCCTGCATCACCTCCCAAATCGTATCTAAATAGCTAAAGATGTCTGCTTGATTGCGATAGTGACACTCGTTAGCGAGTACCAGCTCACTGATACTTAACCCATGCTCACGGCATTGTTCAAGCAACTCTGCGGCAGTATTAAAAGGGTAGGGAACGATATCAATCGTTGGACTGGCATGATCCTCATCGGGATTATTTGCGTCATCTTCGTTGATAACGAAACCGCCACCAACCGAATAATAGGTCTGCTGGTAATTGCTACCATCGGCCAATAACGCGCGGATGGTCAAGGCATTAGGATGATAAGGCAATACCGTATCATCGTACCAATACATATCGCGCTCGCTATCGAAGTCGATAATATGTTTGCCTGATAAATTAAGCTGTTTATCAGCAAAAATAGGCGCTAGATATTCGCCAGTCAAGCGGGTATCAATGGTACTCGGCGTATGTCCCAGTAAACCCAAATATATCGCCGTATCGGTTGCATGCCCTTTACCAGTAGCGGCCAGCGAGCCATAAAGCTCGATTTCAATATTTTTAATCGTCGTTAATGGGCTTTGCTTAAGCAATGATGTCAAAAATAAATTGGCCGCCACCATGGGCCCGACCGTATGAGAGCTCGACGGTCCAATACCAATTTTAAATAAGTCGAAAACACTAATCATATAAATACCAATAAATTGTCAGTGCATCAGCGTATGTGATAAATAGGCTTAAGTACTGGTGTGAAAAAAGATAATAGATAACGGCCCCCAAAGCCTTGATAAATACAGCACAATGACAAGGGCAGGCATTTATTTAAATGCACACTTTAATAAATGTGAGTATTTAAAAAACATGGGATATTATCTATAAATGTCTCCCAGTATAGGCGTACAGAGACCTGCTGAATAATAACTTTTATTTATCATAGAACTCCGTTATCATGCTCGCAGCCATTACCTGTGTAACATCCTGTAATCTTGCTAACACTATATAGTGAACAACGTCGCAGAAATCCTTAAACTACTTTTAATAGAACCTATTTGACGGTCTATATTTGGTCAAAGTAAATGACTTTCCTGCTGTTATCGTTTTTTAATTCCTCTATAGTTGTTGATGATTGGCATGACTTAGTTGTTATCGTTTTGACTGAATTCATATCTGTATTCTCATAGTTGTATTTCTCACAGTTTTTTAGCTGACTAATATTCTCTCAGCTCAAATAGGACAGCGCATGACAACTCCCGAACCTCATTCTCCAAACCCCGAAAATAGCACCCAAGAATCTGCTTCGCACAATGCATTAGAAGCGGCTGGTATTGATGCAGCTGCGATGAGTTATCCGCACAATCCAGACTTTGATAATGGTCGTTGGTTTCCAACGTGGCGTCCGTATGGCGGTGATTTGGATCGTGATCCGGTCGGTATCAATGAGTATTTGCCGCCAGCAAAGAGCGTTCTATTAGGTGTGCAGCATACTTTTGCGATGTTTGGGGCGACGGTGCTGGCGCCATTATTAATGGGCTTTGACCCCAATTTAGCCATTTTGATGTCCGGTATTTGTACGGTGATGTTTTTTATGATTACCGGTGGGCGTATGCCTAGTTATTTGGGCTCAAGCTTTGCCTTTATTGGGCCGGTTATTGCGGTGACGGCTTATGCAGGCGTGGGATTTAATGACAATTTGAATGTCGCTTTGGGCGGTATCATGGCATGCGGCATCATTTATGCTTTGATAGGTCTATTGGTCATGAAGACGGGTACAGGCTGGATTGAGCGCTTAATGCCGCCTATTGTTACCGGTGCAATTGTGATGATTATTGGTCTGAATTTAGCACCAGTGACCATTCAAGGGGTGTCTGCCAATCAGTTTGATGCATGGATGGCTACGCTGACGGTATTGCTTATCAGTGGGGTAGCAGTATTTACCCGCGGTATGCTGCGCCGTTTGCTGCTATTGGTTGGCTTGATATTGTCGTATATCGCCTATTTTTTCATGACCAATGTGCTCGGTTATGGCGTTCCGATTGACTTTACTAGTGTGTCAGCAGCGTCATGGTTTGGTCTGCCAAGTATTCATTCACCGCGTTTTGAGATGAGTGCGATTATATTAATTGCGCCTGTTGCCTTTATTTTAGTTGCCGAAAACTTAGGGCACTTTAAAGCGGTCGAAGGTATGACTAAAGCACGAGTAACGCCTTATATGGGTCGGGCATTTTTTGCTGATGGCTTGGCGACAACGTTTTCGGCAGGTTTTGGTGGTACTGGTGTGACCACTTATGCAGAAAACATCGGTGTCATGGCTGTGACCAAAGTATATAGTACGACGATTTTTGTGGTAGCAGGTCTGGTGGCTATCTTGCTTGGATTATCACCAAAGTTTGGCGCAATTATTCAAACGATACCGGCGGCTTTATTGGGCGGCGCATCTATTGTGGTATTTGGTTTGATTGCGATTGCAGGGGCAAAAATTTGGATAGACAATCATATCGACTTTAGCAAAAACAGCAATTTAATCATTGCTGCGGTCACCGTTATTATGGGTACGGGTAATTTTAGCTTGCATCTAGGTGGCTTTGACTTAGGCGGTATTGGTACGGCCACCTTAGCCGCGATTGTGCTTAATGCCTTATTTAATAGACAAAAAGATTAATCGTCAAAAAGGCTCACTGTTAAAAATAGTGATGTTTTACTCATAAAATTAAAGAGCTTAATATATTGATAAGCAAAAGCCACAATAATCATTGTGGCTTTTATTTGTTATGACGCTTATTTATAAACATTGTTATTTGCTGCGTTCTTTATTTATAGTCACGTTTATAAAATCGTGAAAAAAACCGATAACGTCTTAGCGCGCGTGGTTTAGGTTTTAATGAACCTAAATAAATGGCAAACATGGTCAGCAATGCGCCGCTCCATTGTAAGGTATTAATCGGTTTATCGAGCCAGCTATAATCAATCACCAAAGCGGCAATGGGCTCGGTCAATAACAGCAGCCCTGTCAATGCCAAGGACAGTTTAGGTATAGAGTAGGCGATAAGCCCCCACGCTAAGCATTGCATCACGGTGCCGTAAATCAATACCCAACCAATCTCAGACCACGTATTGGGCAAGATATTGCCCATATCGAACACAAACATCGGGACAATCATCGCCACTACGCCGCCGATGCTAATCAGTTGCATGAGCATAAATATCGGCGTTGGCTCAGTATCGTGGGTTTTGCGGATAAAGGTCATCGACGCGGCAAGCATGGCGCCTGAGACGATGCCCGTGACGAAACCCCAAGTCGCGGCAGTATTTTGCGCAAACTCAGGACTGCCTATCATTGCCACGCCCAACATGGCTAAAAATAAACTGATAAGCTGCAAGATAGATTGGCGCTCATTAAAATATAAAAAACCAATGGCTGCTAAAAAGAAAATCTGTAAGCTATTAAGTAAGGTTGAGATACCAGGACCGACCGCATAAATACTCTCATGCCATAATGCCAAATCGAGTCCTAAAAATGCGCCCGATAATAAACCGTAAAAAATAGCACGCTTTGAGCGCGGTAATCGCTGCCCCGTTACTTTAGCCAATACAGCAAATACCACGCCTGAAATAGCCAGCCGCCAAAATGACATCGCCCAGCCACCGATATCGACATGAGCAACAATCAAGCTACCCAAACCAAAAATAACACAACCAATGACTAAGCCAGTAGCGGCAGAGCGTGAAGAGGCAGTAGCCATGCAATATCCTTATCTCATTACTATGATGCTTTTTTTAAGATGCTTTTTAATTGTTGTTTGCTAAAGCGGTGATTTAAATAAGCTATATTGTCAGTGTTTTGCACTCGAAATGGAATGGTTTAGGGCGATTTATTTTATAATGACTTATCACACACTATAAATAAACCAGTCACCTTCTTACAGGAATAGCATTGGCGCAAACGTCGCTATTTGTTACTCTACTAGCTATCTGCATTTTAAAACCCTGAATATTTTAGAATAACGACACGCTTTAAATTTTCAAATAGCCTCTATTACTTTTAGCCTAGGTTTGCTTATGCTGCTACGTTCTATATCAAGACGACAAAAACTCTCCCTCTCTAGATTACCGCTACAATTGTCACGCGGCAGTTTTGTGATGAGCCTGTTTGTGATGAGCATTATAACTGCTACGTCTTTTTTAATGTCAAATGCCCAAGCAGCCAGCTGTAAAATTCCCAAAAGTTATTATAAAAATGTCTCTTGCACAGCGAGTAGCGGCTATTTTTTAGCGATAAAAGATTTTGGCGCACCAGTTGCCTTGATTAATAAACAAGGTAAAAGCGTGGTTGATTTATCCCGCTATCAAAAAGTAGATGCTGATAAGATATCGGGCGGATTGCTACCGGTACTGCGTAACGGGCGGGTAGGTTACGTCAATATGCAAGGTCGCGAGACTATCCCTGCGATGTACGATATGCTCAAGGAGAGTCAAGGTTGGGCGCGTCCCGTGTCTGAAGGTCGCATCGTGGTCAAACAAAACGGTCATTATGGGGTCATCGATACCGCTAATAAAACAATCGTGCCATTTTCTGCCGCGATTAGTGATATCGATGATTATCGTAGCGGCATGACGCGCGTGCGTAAAAACCAAGCCATAAGCTGGTTGGATAAAAATGGCAAACCCACGCGCGACCCGAATTCGAACAGTAAGGCTGATAGCCAAACATCGACAACTAACGAAAACGTCAAGGAGATGCAACAATCAGCGCCATCTAGTCCTTTTGCCACACTGCAGCCGCGCCAACAAGATGGCAGGTGGGGCTTTGTTGATGACAATAATGTCACCATGATTACGTATTCGTTTGATGAGGTGCGTCCATTTTCTGAAGGATTGGCGGGCGTGCGTATCGATAACGAATGGGGTTTTGTTAATTTAGGCGGCGAGTTAGTAATTCCTTTCCGTTTTGATAAGAGCGGGGTGAGCGTAGGCGATAGTTATAAAGACCAGCCAGCATTTGTATTCACAAGTGGCAAAGCATGGATTGGTAATTTAAAAAATGGCGCTAAGATGTGTATTGATAAAGAGGGTAGCAGTGTTGGTTGTGATTGATACTTAGTACTTATCATTTAATATCGCGCTTAATTTGGCAGGTAAAAAAAGAGGGTCAGAACGATGGATAATCCATCGCTCTGACCCTCTTTTTTTATGGTTTGTTAATTTAGGGTTTTAAGCTTAAAACACTATTTTTCTAACAGATGATTGCTAATCAAATCGACCATATAAGGCTGATAGTATTCTGGAATATCGTGCGCCATACCTTCGATTAAATGGAATTTTGCATTGGGAATGGTCTTTGCAACCACTCGTCCTTGCGAGGCGGGTAACAGCCCATCTGCGCTACCATGCAGCACAATCGTCGGCGCTTTAACTTGCTTGCTATATTTGCTAATCGAGCCTGAGGCTAAAATAGCATTTAGCTGTTGTACAGTACCGAGTGGATGAAAATTACGCTGATAACGTATCTTAGCGATGTCACGTACCATACGCACATTGACATGCCCTGGCGTGCCGACAGTCTTCATAAACCAGACGCTATGACGCACAATATCACGCTCAGAATGGCTCTCAGGGCGATTGATGAGGGTATATAACTGCTTCGGCTTAGGCGGTTTTAAAAAGGCGCGGTTGGTGGTGGTAAACATCAAGGCCATGCGCTGTACTAGACTTGGATAACGCGCGGCGACGATTTGAGCAATCATACCGCCCATAGAAGCGCCAAGTAGGTGCGTTTTACTCAGGTGCAAGGCTTTGATTAAACGCGCCGTATCTTCCGCCATATCGGTTAAGTTATAAGCAACCTGCGCACCTTTATTCGACAGACCTGTTTGCAGGCGCATCATCATTTTTAACTGACTGATACGTGGCAAACCATCAATCTGTACTTTGGACGACAAGCCGATATCACGGTTGTCAAAACGAATCACAAAAAAACCGGCATCGATAAGGCGCTTCATAAAGTTATTTGGCCAAAATATCATTTGTGAGCCAAGTCCCATAATCATGAGTAGCGGCGGATTGTTTGGATTACCACCCGCCTCAACGCACAGCTCGATACCGTCACCAATATCTATCATTGCTTGATGAAGATGCTCGCTTAAGTCGGATGCACGCCAATTATGGTTGCCAAATTGCTGCCATTCAGGGGTTGGATAATTGCCATTTTCCTCTGAAATCTCAGGCGCTTCTAAAATCCTAGGCGCACTATTGATGGGGTTTGATTGTGTCATGAAGTATCCTATTTAAACGGTCATTGGCTTAAAGTTCGAGCATCTCAAAATCAAGCTTGCCAACGCCGCATTCTGGGCAAATCCAATCATCAGAGATATCTTCCCATTTAGTGCCGGGCGCGATGCCTTCTTCAGGACAGCCGAGCTCTTCGTCATATATCCAGCCGCAGACAATACATTCATAACGTTTCATAAATAGTCCTATCGATTATTGTCACTGTTATTAAAACCAGTGTTACTAGGTGTTTTTTAAGGCTTATATTCACTACTATAGTCAATATTTAGACCGTAAAAACGCACGTAGTTTATCATATAACCGTAATTTTCATAGTTAAGTTTACACTTGTATATTGAGATTAACCAGCTTTTATCAAGTCATAGAGTACCCACTTAATGGTTTTAGTAGTGCTAACTTCGCCAGTTTTATCTCCGCCATAAAGTCGATTATGCTATAATTCTTGCTACCAATTTTACCAATTGAGATATCGACCATCACTGTCATATCCTCTTCCAGTACTATACGCAAAGGGTTATCATGAGCGCTACTGCCGACGTTTCATCAGCTAATACCACAACCAAATCCTCGCCGACACTCAATACCGATCATCCATTTTGGCAAATCATTCGCACAGTACCAGACTTCCCAAAAGTTGGCATTGATTTTTATGATATTACGCCGTTACTGCGCAGTCATATTAATGCCGTGATTGATGAGATGCTAGCTGTAATGCCTGCGGGTCTGCTTGATGACGTAGATTGCTTGGGTGCAGTTGAGGCACGCGGATTTGTATTTGCCAGTTTGCTCGCAGGTCGCTTGGGTAAAGGTATGATTTTGCTGCGTAAACCTGGCAAATTGCCACCACCGGTTGCCAATAAAGCTTATGCTTTAGAATATGGTAAAGACATGCTTGAGATGCAAAATAATTTGCCACCTGAGCGCGTGTTATTGGTCGATGATATCTTGGCTACTGGCGGCACGCTGATGACTGCTTATGAGCTGTGCAAGTCTGCTAAGCACACCGTGGTCGGCGCATTGGTATTGTTAGACCTTGTTGATTTACACGGCGAATTCCCTGTGCCGGTTTATACGGTTTTAAAAGCTTAGAGAAGAGTTCTTTAGCATAATAAAAAGCACGCTGAATAGTTCAGCGCGCTTTTTAATGGCATGTACTTTGTTGATTCGTCTTGACCTGCGTTACTTATCTTGCTGGTAACTTTTACAGGCCTGCTCTACTAGCATGCGACTAATTGTTTTCGGCTTGGTCACCTTAAAGTCTTTAGTCGTCAATATCGGCTTTTCTGATTGCCAAGATTTTAACACTTTATCGTCAGCAGCGTAGTTAACGTAAGCGCGCCGATAGTAGCTAGAATCCTTACAAGAGATGAGTAATTGCTGGTCGCTATGATGGATGTCGGTTTCTTTAGTCTGTTTGTCCTTACCTTCCTTGCTGTCTTTTTCTTTACTATCCTTTATCACCACGGTTTTTGGAATAGGATAGGTTCTACGAATCGAGACGGTAATATTTTCGACTGCTTTTTCGTCAATAATATGAATGTCTGAGCGTTCGATAGAATCCAAATCTAAGCTAAAAATAGAGCCAGTCTGACTTTTTGATACCTCTAACCAGTTTGCCGCATAGCCACTCATTGCAAGCGTACTACCTGCTAATATCACTGCTAGCCGTTTCATAATCGAGCCTTGCTTTTTGTTATATAAAGTCGCTTATCATAGCCAACTTAATAGGGGCAGGCAAATTTCTTTTATGACAAGCGGTTCACGCTGTGGCAATCTCAGCACTCGTGATTAGCAGGCAGAGGCCTCGGACATATAGTAAGTTTGGTTGTTAATCACGCATGTCTGCTAGCATTTTCGCAAGCTCATCACGCGCACCGATAAAGCCATCGATACCCTTAGGTAATAAGTCTTGTGTGACCGTATCTTGCTGATAGGCGGCGCTGAATTCGTCGTGCGTTAAGCTGACTTTGGTCATGTCGGCCAAATCCATTGACATGCTTGGTGATAGCTGGCGCGTTACTTCAACATCCATCGCTGCCAGCTCATCGATGAGATTGGGCGCGATGGTTAACAGGTCACAACCTGCCAATGCCAATATTTGCTCAGTCGAGCGGAAACTTGCTCCCATCACTTGTGTTTTATAGCCATGCTGCTTGTAATATTGATAAATAAGCTTGACCGATTGCACGCCCATATCGTCTGAAGCGGGAACGTTTTGGCGGTTTTGCTGGCGTTTTTGCCAATCTAAAATACGCCCAACAAAAGGGGATATCAGCGTCACACCAGCATCGGCACAGGCAATCGCTTGATGCTGACCGAATAATAACGTCAGATTACAGTGAATACCCTGGGTTTCAAGATAACGTGCGGCCTCAATCCCTTGCCACGTTGCTGCCATCTTAATTAAGACGCGCTCTGAGTCGATACCTGCTTTTTGATAGGCTTCCATAAAGCTTAAGGCTTTATCAATGGTCGCTTGGGTATCATAAGACAAGCGTGCATCGACTTCGGTTGAAACGCGACCTTCAATCAATGCCAGAATATTACAGCCAATTTGAATGGTCAGCTCATCAATCACCGCATCGATATCACCGCGATGGCGACTCATGGTCTCTGACAGCATGGCTTCATTATCCGGATGAATGAGTGCTTTGGTAATGAGACTGGGATTGGTAGTGGCATCGATGGGTTTTAGGCGCGCAATGGCGGCAAGGTCGCCCGTATCAGCGACAATAGTGGTCATGGTGCGAAGCTGTTGTAATGCGCTCATCAGATATCCTTGGTATGGTCAATTAACGTTGTTATGTTCTTATTTAGCGGTGTTATTTAAATTTGTTGTCCATGATGTTTTTTTATTCATACAGCGGTTTATCATGGTGGTGTTGCTTGGGATTTTGCTTAGCAATAGCGTCTTAGCGGTTTTTTGAACTTAAACCTATTAAGCTCATGCGTCGTTAAAACTTATACGCTATTAAAAATTAAGCATTATTAAAGCTTATACGCTGTTAAAACTATGCGCCTTTAATAAGAGCCTTTAAACTGTATCATAGATTTAAGCGTCTGTAGCCTGATAGTTTCACAGAGCTTAGTCGTTATAGGGTATAACTGTGCTAAGATTTATAGCAAATTGACCGTTTACGCGCATTTACGAATGGGCACTGTCGATAGTTTTTGCTATAGTAGAGCCGATCAGCTGTTTGGCGCGCACGAAACATCAAAAGTAAGTAAGCATGTATTATTAAAACAAGCATATTGCACAGACAGTCATCGCTAACAGATAACAGTTATAAACTTTAGTAACAACATTAGAAAAAGGATGGGCGGTAATGAGTGAGCAGTCACCAGAGCAAAATGTAGACAAGATAAACCAAACCCCTGCAAGCGTCAGCGAGGCTGCAACTGATAAAGCGTTTTTAAACACATTGCGTCAAAGTATTGATGCGGTAGACTGCGAAATTCAGACGCTGATTAACAATCGCGCCAAACTGGCTCAGCAAGTGGCGACCGTGAAGAAAAACCACGTTGCCAATAGTCCTGATGCTGAAAAGACCAATCCTATTTTTTATCGTCCTGAGCGTGAAGCACAAGTCTTAAAAGCGGTAATGGAACGTAATACCGGACCTATTGCCGATGAAAAAATGGCACGCTTATTCCGTGAAATCATGTCGGTCTGCCTCGACTTAGAAGCGCCGCAACGTATTGCATTTTTGGGCCCTGTCGGTACTTTTACCCATGCTGCAGCATTAAAGCACTTTGGTAAAGCTGCTGATACTGTGCCACTAAATACCATTACTGACGTCTTTCGCGAAGTCGAAGCGGGCACAGCGATGTATGGTGTGGTACCAGTTGAAAACTCATCAGAGGGCGTGGTTAACCATACCTTAGATGGTTTCTTATCTTCTACGTTAAAGATAATCGGTGAAGTTGAGTTGCCTATTCACCAGAATTTCTTGGTTGCTGAACATACCAAGATAGATGGCTTAAGCCGTATCTACTCGCATCAGCAATCATTGGCGCAGTGCCGTCATTGGCTTGATGTTAATTATCCAAATGTCGAGCGCGTGGCGGTATCAAGCAATGGCGAAGCAGCCCGTCGCCTCAAAAACGAGTGGCATTCAGCGGCGATTGCCGGTGATGTGGCTGCTGCAGAGTACGATTTACATAAGCTTTACTCAAACATCGAAGACAATCCAAGCAATACCACGCGTTTCCTAATTATCGGTCATGAAGCAATTGCGCCATCAGGACACGATAAAACCTCAATTATGGTTTCAGCGCATGATAAAGCAGGCGCCCTGATCGAAATCTTAAAGCCTTTGTCTTATCATGGCGTGTCGATGACCAGTATCGAGACCCGCCCTGAACGTCCGAATAAATGGGCTTACGTGTTCTTTATCGATATGGATGGACACATTGAAGACGCAAATGTGAGTGCAGCGATTGCTGATATCCGACCATTGGTCAAAGATTTGCGTATTCTAGGTTCTTATCCAAAAGCCGTGCTATAAACTGGCTTAGTTAAAGTATTTATCAAACCGCTAGCAATGCTTAATAAGCAGATATTAACAAGTAGATATTACTAAACAGGTATTAACCAGCAGCAAATGCGTTATCACCTTTAAGGATAAATCATGCAGTCATCTCATTCGACAGAGTCAAATTTATCACCGCTAATGCCTGCTTATGACAGTATTTTAGAGCTGGCGCCTTATCAAACGGGAAAGCCGGTTGAGGAGTTGACGCGTGAATATGGCGTCTCAGACGTGGTAAAGCTTGCCAGCAATGAGAATCCGCTGGGCTGCTCACCGCACGTTACGCTCGCGATTACCGAGCAATTGGGCGAATTGGCACGTTACCCTGATGGCAATGGTTATTATCTCAAGCAAGCGCTTGCTGATGTTAATGATGTCAGTGTCGAGCAAATTACCTTGGGTAATGGTTCTAGCGATTTACTATATATTCTAGCGAGTAGTTTTGCCGGTAGTGATGATGCCATCATTTATAGCCAATACGCCTTTATCATTTATCCGATGCTGGCCAAAATGCAAGGAGCGACAGGCATAGAAGTACCTGCCAGTCGCTTTGGTCATGATTTAAAGGCGATGAGTCAGGCGGTAGTGGACAATCCTAATACCAAGATGGTGTTTATCGCCAATCCTAATAACCCAACTGGCACCCAGCTTGCGCATGAAGAGCTACGTGCGTTTGTCGCTAGTGTGCCAAGCTCGGTATTGGTCGTGTTAGATGAAGCTTATATCGAATATAGCCCTGAGAGTAACAATAGGTCGCTGCTCGATGAATTTGATAACGTGATTATTGTACGTACTTTTTCAAAAGCTTATGGACTGGCGGGTTTACGTATTGGTTATGCGCTTAGCTCAGTGCCGGTCGCAGATTTACTCAATCGCATTCGTCAGCCATTTAATGTCAGTAGGGTGGCACTCGCCGCCGCCGCCGCGGCGCTTGCTGACCAAGACTTTATTGAAAAATCGAGGCTCAATAATCAAGAGCAAATGCGCTGGTTAGAAAAGCAGTTTGACGCACTAGGGTTAGGGTTTATCAAGTCGTATGCCAACTTTATTATGGTTGAAATAGAAGTTGAGATGGAGGACATAACCGTGGCTGCCATTTATCAAGCATTGCTGGAGCAGGGCGTGATAGTCCGTCCACTAGAGAGTTATGGCTTGCCTAATTGGCTGCGTATCACGGTAGGGGTTGCAGAAGATAATATGCGCCTGATTGATACCCTACGTTCAATCTTGACTGATGACTGATAAAAACTCAGCTTTCTGTCGTTTAATAAACAACTGATTCGATTAATTATTCAATTTTATGACGCCAATATCAGCTTGCTTTACGCTTACTGATATTGGTTTGTTGAAAGAGAAACGCCGTGAGTCGCCAGAAAAATAATATTAGCAATATCCATACTCAGCCGCCGTTATTTAAGCAAGTTTGTGTCATTGGTCTCGGGCTTATTGGTGCCAGCCTTGCCCAAGCCATCAAAGACAATGGTTTGAGTGAGCGCTTGGTGGCGGTTGATAGACATGCACCGAGCATCGACGAAGCCATTCAGCAAGGTTTGCTAGATGCGGGTAGTGCCGTCTTAAGTGAAGTGGTATCAGGCAGTGACTTAATTGTCATCGCCGTGCCAGTGCAAGCGGTAGAGGCCGTGTTTGTTGATATCAAAACCGCGATGGATAACGGACAGCTTGCTACTGATTGCATGATAACCGACGTCTGTAGTACCAAGGTTAATATCATTGAGGCGGCAAAAGCGGTCTTTACCTCATTACCAACGGGCTTTGTACCCGCGCATCCGATTGCTGGTGCTGAAAATTCAGGGTATCATGCCAGGCGTGCCACTTTATTTGTCAATCATAGCGTCATTATCTGCGAGCTACCAACGACCAATGATAACGCCATTGCTAAGCTACGGCAGTTATGGGAAGCGGTAGGTGCGACTGTCATGCCGATGGAGGCTGGCCATCATGATGCGATATTGGCGCATACCAGTCATTTACCGCATTTGCTGGCGTTTAATTTGGTTGAGCAGCTGGCGAGTCATGATGATAATTTAGATATGTTTCGTTATGCAGCGGGTGGTTTTCGAGATTTCAGCCGCATTGCTGCCAGCGACCCTAAAATGTGGCATGATATATTTTTTGCCAATCAAAGCGCCATTGTGAGCGCCCTTGATGAGTATGGCGTTTATCTACAGACCATGCGCCAGCTTATTATTGATAAAGATTCAACTGCCCTGATGGGACTTTTGGGCCGCGCGCAAGCCGCACGGCGACATTTTGGCCATATGTTAGCCAGCACCCCTTATACGGATACTTCTGCCATGTCAGCTTCTTATAATATTACTCCTAGCAACACCGTTTCTGGCACCATTACCATTCCTGGTGATAAGTCGATCTCGCATCGCAGTATCATGCTTGGTAGCCTTGCGACAGGTGTCACCAACGTCACTGGATTTTTGGAAGGGGAAGATGCGCTTGCCACCTTACAGGCGTTTCGTGATATGGGTGTGAGCATTGAAGGCCCTGATAAAGGCAAATTGACCATCCATGGCGTTGGTATGAATGGTTTAAAGCCAAGCAAAACACCATTATACATGGGCAACTCAGGCACCAGTATGCGTCTGCTAGCCGGTATCTTAGCGGCACAGTCATTTGATAGTGTATTAACAGGCGATACCAGTCTAAACAAGCGCCCGATGGAACGTGTGGCCGCGCCGTTACGTGAGATGGGTGCGGTTATTCAAAGTACCGGTCATAATGGTACTGCGCCACTGAGTATTACAGGTCGTGCGAATGTTGGTGAGCCTCTCCAAGGTATGGAATATGATATGCCGGTCGCTTCTGCTCAGGTTAAATCTTGCTTATTGCTGGCTGGACTTTGGGCAAAAGGTACTACGACTGTCATTCAACCTGAAGTTAGCCGCGATCATACCGAGCGTATGCTATCAGCCTTTGGTTATCCTGTGACTGTTGATGGCAATCGCGTCAGCGTCGAAGGTGGTGGCACGCTCACAGGCGGTAATATCGCTGTGCCTGCTGATATCTCTTCAGCGGCATTCTTTATGGTCGCTGCGGCTATCAGTCAAGGTAGCGAGTTGACCCTTACGCAAGTCGGTATTAACCCGACGCGTACCGGTATCATCGATATCTTAAAACTGATGCAAGCTGATATCAGCTTAAGTAATGAGACCCATGTCGGCGGCGAACCAGTTGCTGATATCACTATTCGTAGTTCAAACTTAGTCGGTATCGAAATTCCAGAATATTTAGTACCTTTAGCAATTGATGAATTCCCAGTATTATTTATTGCTGCTAGCTGTGCCCAAGGTCGCACGGTGTTGACCGGTGCAAAAGAATTGCGCGTGAAAGAGTCGGATCGTATTGCGGTCATGGCAGATGGTCTACAAACCCTAGGCATTGATTGTACGGTGACTGAAGACGGGCTGATCATTGAAGGTAAAGGTATTGAAGGTAAGGGCAGTAATGCTGATGTTAATGAAGTGAATAACAGCCAGCCAGTCTTTGGCGGCGGACATATCATCTCGCATCATGATCATCGTATTGCCATGAGCTTTGCGGTTGCCAGCTTACGTGCTTCTAAGCAAATTACCATCGAAGGTGTTGAAACCGTCAATACCAGTTTCCCAGGATTTGCTGAGCTTGCCAATCAAATTGGTATGTCTATTAAAGTGGATAATGGTGCAGCTTAATGCCATATTAAAATAGTAAGCCTTATTATTTGCTTTTAAAGTATAGGTTTTTGAATTTTGGTTTTTAAAGTACTGGTCTTTAAATTATAGAGTCTTAAAGTGCTGTCTTTCAGGATTCAATAAAATCTAAAAGGTTACTTGTAAACCTTAATGTAAAAGTCGTTTTAAAGTTATTTTTTAACGTTGTTGTCGTGAGCAATGTGTTGATACTTAAATAGTATTAACGCATTGCTTTTTACTTTCTACCCTATATGTAGTAACCCTGCGCTCTTACCGCTAAGTTTTCATTATTGATAAACATTAGGTGAGGTCGCGCTTTGCTCTAATTTAAGTTGTCTTGCCTTATGACTACTCAAAATGTTGTCAAAAAACCAGTCGTTCCCATTAAAACCACACGAAGTGGTATCGTCACTGCGCTGATTGCTTTTTGTATATGGGGCGCATTTCCGTTATATTTTAAACAATTAGCCGCTTATAACGCGACAGAAATCATCGGTCATCGTATTGTTTGGACGTTTGCCTGTTTGCTCATCGTCGTGGTCGTGACCAAGCGCTGGCAGTGGATAGATACTTTAAAGCAAAATCCAAAGTGGATAGCGTTGACGTTTTTATCAGGTATTATTATCGCCACCAACTGGCTCACTTACGTATGGGCGGTCAACCACGATCAAATCCTTGAGGCGAGCTTAGGATATTTTATCGGGCCATTAGTTGGGGTGGCGCTATCGATGATTTTATTCAAAGAGCGTCTGCGACCTTTGCAATGGGTCGCGATTGGGTTTGCGCTGTTATCTGTCGTTATTCAGGTAGTCATGCTCGGTAGCTTGCCATGGTTATCACTTATTCTTGCTTTTAGTTTTAGTACTTATGGCACGATTCAGCGCCAAACGCCATTGACCGCGGTCGATGCAATGTTTGTCGAAACTACCATGCTGGTACCTATCTTTATTTGGTGGTTTTGGCAAGCGGATGTGGTCAGTAGCCAGCTGAGCTTTTGGTTTACGCCAAACATCTGGTTATTAATGCTGGCAGGTCCGATTACGCTGATACCATTACTGTTATTTAATAGATCGACTAAACTGGTTGCTTATAGTATTTTAAGCTTTATGAATTATCTGACGCCGACCTTTATTTTCTTCTTGGCGGTTTTTTATTATAAAGAGCCTTTTGACTTAAACCGTTTAGCCGTCTTTGGTTTGATTTGGCTCGGGCTGTTATTATTCAGCATAGACTTGTGGCGTCATCGCCCTAGTAAAGCGTTAAAAGCCGAGCGTCTACGTGAAGAAGCGTTGCAGCAAAGTAAGTAAAAAAAACAAAGTAAATAAAATTTTGAGCTAAAGACTTAAATTAAAAAGCTCAGTCAAAAATTAATAAATAAGGATGAGCGCATGTTTCATACCGAATCTGATGTGGTATTTGTCAAAGGCTTAACAGTAGAAGCAGTCATCGGTGTTTACGCGTGGGAGCGCGCCATTACTCAGCCGCTCCTAATTGATATAGCGCTTGAAACAGATATTAGTAAAGCTGCTGTTTCAGACGATGTCCATGATGCGCTGAATTACAAAGCAGTCTGTGATGATGTCAGCGAATGGTGCCAAGCAATTAAAGCACAGTTGCTGGAGCATTTGGCTGGGCAAATCGCTGATAAGCTGCTCGAAAAATACACCTGCCATAAAATAACGTTAAGCGTTGCCAAGCCGACTGCTATTGAGCAGGCTGATGCGGTTGGGGTGCAAATCACCCGTTATGCCAAAGCCGGTGCTGACAAGCCAACTGCAAGCAAAGGCGATGATGCGTAAGATGCATAAAAATCTGGCTAATTTGAATCTTGATGACTTAAAAAAGTGCGTGCCTGAACAGCTGCAAACGCATTCTGTGACGGCGGTGCTATTGGCTTTGGGTAGTAACTATCAAGCAGAAAAATACTTATCGCTCATTCGAGAGAAATTAGCCGTTTTAGGCGAGATACAGCTGTCCATGGCATTTCAAAACCCTGATTTTACGGCGACACCTGAGCTGCCAAAACCTGATTATACCAATCAGTGTGTTTATCTAACGCTTACATCTGCCATGATCTTGCAGCAGTTGCAGCAGACCTTTAAGCAGTTTGAAAGTGATTGCGGTAGACAGCGTTCCTCTGAGTCAATAAAGAATCCTATGAAAATAGTCACCATGGATATTGATATTTTACTAATAAAATTAGATGATAAACAAAATAGCCTAAGCAAAAAATGGATAATAATGGCGGATAGATATCCATTTAAGGCCCATGAAAGAGCAGGGATTGAAGAGTTAGTTTTAAATAGTTATTCAAGAAGTTAAGAAGGGTTTATTAAAGGATAATGTTTTTCTTTAAGTGCCTCAAAATAAAAGCTAGGCAAAATGCCCAGCTTTTATCAAATTTACATGGTTCAGCGCAAAAATTATTATTGCGCGGTCAAACCACCATCAACAATAAACTCTGAGCCGGTTGAGTAGCTTGAATCATCTGAAGCTAAGAATAGCACCATGCCGCTGACTTCTTCGGGCTGCGCCACACGTCTCATTGGAATGGTTTTGGCAAAAGCTTCAACCGCATCTTTGGTATCGCCTTGCATAATCATTGGAGTAGCGATGACGCCTGGATGAATGGAGTTCACGCGAATGCCGTGAGGGGCGCACTCCAATGCTGCGGCTTTGGTCATACCGCGTACCGCAAATTTAGAATCGGTATAGCCGATAGCGCCACCGACCAAACCGTTAATCGATGAGATATTGATGATAGAGCCTTGCTTGGCTGCTTTCATCGTTGGAATAACCGCTTTCATGCCTAAAAAGACCGACACTTGGTTAATCTCTAGAATCTTACGATAGTCGTCCACTGAGGTATCTAAGATAGATTTGTGTGTAGTGATACCTGCATTATTAACTAAGACATCGATTTGACCAAATTTTTCTTGGGTTGCTTTAACGACTTGTGCCTAATCATCTTCATTGGTGACATCATGCTTGATAAAGAGGGCGTTATCACCAAGCTCTTTTGCCAATGCATCGCCTTTTTCACTATTGATGTCGGTCAATACCACTTTAGCACCTTCTTCCAGACATAAACGCGCATGAGTTTCGCCCATCCCTTGAGCCGCGCCTGTGATAATGATAACTTTGTCTTGTAAACGAGCCATGAGATTTCCTATTTTTATTTATGGATAATGAAAAGTATAAGTCATCATGGCTGAATATTCATTAGTGGTTATAAAACCATAAGCGAATATTCAATATTTTTAGACAATAATTTTAAATTTAGCCTGTAAATCATACCTTTAAATAGTGAGTTTGAGAAAACGATGTATAAAGTGATATTAGATTTTTGTTTTAAAGAGGTCGGTAGCCAACAGTTTTTTGAGAAAGACGTAGATTTTGATAAGTTATTAATCGAGCGATACAGTGAATTGCTCGAGCAAGCAGCGGCGTCAGAGTTATATGAATGGCGATGTAGTATTGAGGGTAGGTTGGCTGAGATAATCATTTTAGACCAGTTTTCGCGCAACATTTATCGTGATACGCCAGCGGCCTTTGCTCAAGATAGTATGGCATTGGCGCTCGCTCAAGAAGCGGTTACTGCTGGCGCATTAGAAATACTTGAAACTGTAGAGGCGCGTAAGTTTGTACTTATGCCGTATATGCACAGTGAGTCAAAACTGATTCATCAAGGAGCAGTCACTCTGTTTGAGCAATATACTAATGCCGATACCGTAGAGGCTGAGATGAAACATAAAGTCATTATCGATCGATTTGGTCGTTATCCTCATCGTAATGACATTTTAGGACGGGTTTCGACTGGCGAAGAAATAGAGTTTTTGACGCAGCCTGACTCGTCATTCTTATAAATATTATCTGTTTAATAGCTAATAGATAAAACGCTATTTATCAATTGGTTAACATAAAAAAAGAGGCTGTTTGGCCTCTTTTTATTTAGTATCTAAGATAGCTAGCAGCTTACTTCTGCTCAGCGCCGGCTGCATCCATATCAGACCGCCCAATCACATCTAAATCCTCTAAGCACAGCTTATCGTATTCCTTTTTGCAAAAATTAGGATCGATTTGGCACATCGCGCTTTGCAATTGATCTAGGCGGTTTTCTGATTGCTGGATGTGCTCAAGCATTTTTGCAAAGGCTTCTGCGACAGGGTCTTGAGAGAAAGGGTCAATACCGTAGGCTTGAAAGGTTGTGGTTCGTTTGGTATTCGATACTGTGTCTTTTACTTTGTCAGTACTGCCAGCTTGCGCGACTTTTTCTTCCTGTTTGGCATCTTGGACTTTGGTCGCAATGGGGTTGCCTTTTTCATCGTGATTGTCTGAGATCATACGTGCCGCGCTACCGACCATGGTAGCGCCCGCTGGCACAGGTTTGACAACAACCGCATTTGAGCCGATTTTAGCGTTTTTACCGACGGTAAAGGGTCCTAATACTTTGGCACCCGCACCAACTGTCACGCCATCTTCTAGCGTTGGATGGCGTTTGCCATTATTCCACGAAACGCCGCCAAGGGTCACACCATGATATAGAGTGACATCATTACCAATCTCTGCTGTCTCGCCAATCACAACCCCGACACCGTGGTCAATAAAGAAGCGCCTACCGATTTTAGCAGCAGGATGAATCTCAATACCGGTTACGATGCGTGAGCCATAGGAGATAACGCGCGCTGCCAGTTTTTGTTCATGATTCCAAAGATAATGGGCGCCACGATGTAAGACAAGCGCATGGATGCCAGGATAGGTCAGGATGACTTCCAGACTATTCCGTGCCGCTGGGTCACGGTTGAATACCGCATCGATGTCTTCTTTTAGGTCTTTTTTGATGCTGGCAAGCGATTTGAACAATTTGGCTGGCAATGACATAAGGCGTCCTATCGTATTTTTGATAACAATCTTTTTAGTTATAGCAGTTTAACAGTACAAAATATAGCAATGAGTGATAAATTAAAACAGAGTATGCATAGATAAAACGCCAATCAGTGGTGATTTTTCTACAAACAATCCTATGTGACTATATATGCTAATTAATTATCACTCGTCACATATTTTAACAGCTCGACAACTTGTTCAGGCGTTTGCGCCCATGCCATGGCTGCCGCATCAACTTCTTTTAGCGGATGAATAATATCTTCAGCATGCAAGGTAATATAAGGCTTGCCCAAAGCGGCGCAGTAGCCGGCATCAAATGCGGCGTTCCATTGTTTGTATTTATCGCCAAAGCGAATGATAGCGATATCACATTTTTGAATCATATTTTTAGTACGAATAGCATTCACCTTTGATGACTGATGGTCACGCCAGAATCCATTGTCATTTTCACCCAACACATCACCAGCCGCGTCGCTGGCTTCATGGTCAGTCACAGCTGAGGTAAAGGTAATAGCAAGACCATGCTCTTTCGCGCCTTGCATGATTTTTTGTCGCCAGTCGCTGTGTATTTCTCCAGATAAATAAACCGTCCAATTCATTGTTCACTCCTTTTTATTATTAAATTCACTATTAAATCATAGCACTTACAAAACAGTAGAACTTGCAAAACAGTAGAACTTGCAAAACAGTAAGTCTACTGTTGGCAATGCCAAAAGCTCAACGCCCTAAACATTGCGCATTAGAAGCTTTAATCTTTTGCAAGCTTAGCAATTAAAGCGCTTAATAGCTGATATTCTTTTTGATCAAGCTGTAAGCGTGAGCCCAGTCGTGATAGGCGCGATGGTAAAGACTTTAGGTTTTCACTATCGGCCAATCCGCGTTGAACCATCAATTCAGTCGTGCGCTGAGTCAGCTGCTGTAATTGCTGTTGGCTAATGGCGGGTTCATCCCATTGTTGACGTAGATGAACGTCTAATGTTGGCTGAACCGTTGCATCTTTATCATTATCTAGACGGTTGGTAGTCGCTTGATTATGGGTCTGCGCATAAGCAAAGATAAAACTGGCAATCACTTGCACGGCTGAAGCAACGTTAAGCACAGGATAAGCAGGATTGGCATCAATTTGAATATGATAATCAGCGTAAGCCAATTCTTCATTGGTCAATCCGCGGTCTTCACGCCCAAATAAGATAGCAATATTTGGCTTATTTGTAGATTGAACATTTTCACTCAATTTAGTGTTTTGATTATTATCAGCTACATAGAGAGCAGTTTGCTTATCGATAAAATCAAACATGATTTTGGCAGCTTGCGTTGGCGTCACCACAGGGCGCGGTAAATGACGGCTACGACTGCTGGCTGCAAATACCAACTGGCAATCCGCTATCGCCGATTCTAACGTCGGCGCTATAGTCGCTGCTGATAATAAATCACTGCCACCGGCGGCATGAGAAACACTGGTTTCATCAATGGGCAGCTTAGGGTCAATGACAGTCAAACGCGATAAACCCATAGTGTGCATGGCGCGTGCTGCTGAGCCTATATTGGCAGGCAACGTGGTATTGACCATGACGATTTGCACACAAGACAAATAGTCGCTTACCGTATGATTGACGGTTGCGGCTGCTAAGGTTGAGGAAGAATCGTGACTCATTACAACCCCAGTCTTTGGTTTATTTCTTGCTCAACATGTTGCAACGCTACTGCAACCGCTTCAATAAGTTCCGCTTTGTCGCTGATAAGGCGCTCTCGGCAAGCTTCTTGCAACTGCCCACTAAGATGCATCAATTGGGTTGCGCCCAAATTGGCACTGGCGCCTTTTAGCGCATGAGCAATTTCATAGCCATTGGCGTTGTCATCTTTTTGCTGCGCGCTTCTTAAGTCAGCGATGCGCTGCTGACTGTCGGTAAAATACACTTGTATCAAGTCAACAAAGTCTTCTTCCAACAAGTCCCGCATGTCATCAAACTGCTCGTCATTGATAATTTCATTAAGTTGAGCATTCATATTATTATTTGGGTTTTCAGTCATGATCATGTGTCCAATAAAGTAAAAGTTACAGCAATTAAGTTAACTAACAATCAGGTTAACTATAATGAAAATGCAAATTGTCTTCGCTAACCATGCTCTTTAATTGCTGTAAGTTATCATCGTTAGGGTAGACGCGCCAATGCTCAGATAGTCCTACATTGGCAATGCCGTATTCTTCATAAATGCTCAACCCAAGCGGTAGGCAGTTATCATTGATAGAGGCGTCGGTATTGCTAAGGGCATTATTGGCATAGCCATTGCTATTTTGATGTAGTGCATCTTGATGCATATCATTTTCTAGCGCCAATAAATCATTGCCATCTTCATCATATAAGCTACCACCCATCGATGAGTCATAAGCGCCGTTACCGCCACCATTATTACCTTGCTCGTCCTGCTCATCGTTATAAGACAAGCGCGGCGCTGGTATGATGTCTGCTTGGGCGGATTTGAGCAGCGGCTGCATACGTGTCAGCAGGCTAATATCACTGCCATGGACTTTGATGCTGATTTTTTTCAGCCAACGCAAGCGCGCATCAACCATGCTCATGGCATTATCAAGACGGGCAAACAGGCGACCATCACGCTCACGAATACTGCCTTTAATGATGACCACTTCATCAATTTTTAACTGCTCTTTGACACGGTTAAAGCGCTCAGCATAACAGCTGACCTCTAAGCGTGACGTGCCATCGTCTAAGGTAATGACGTTACGCGTACCAAAATTGGCAATATCAATAATCAAACCGGCAAAATAGCAGCTGCCGTTATAGCCGGTATCTGTCAGCTTATCGAGACGGGCGCCTGAGGTATAACGTTTCAGCTCCTCACGGTATTCATCGATAGGATGTCCCGTTAAATAGAGACCTAAGGTGTTTTTTTCCGCTTTTAGGCGATGCTTATCACCCCAAATCAGCTCCGGCGTCATAACGAGTGGCGGCGCAGCAACGACACCGTCCATTTCACCAAATAAGTCCATCATACCGATTTCACGGTTTTGACGATCTTGCTCCGCCGCTTGTACGGCGCTTGGTAACTGACTCATCAGCGCGCCACGAATCTCGTATGCTTCATCGGCTGGTAAGTCAGGACGTAAGGTTGCGGCAAAGTCATCAAAGCAGCCAGCACTAACCAAGGCTTCAAGCGTGCGTTTATTAACCTTTTTGATGTCAACACGGCGGCAAAAGTCGTATAAGTCTTTAAACGGGCCATCCGTGCGGCGTGCATCAACGATAGATTCGACGGCACCTTCACCAACGCCTTTAATTGCACCCAAGCCATAAATAATATTGGTCGGCGTATCAGCAACGAAATGCCATTCACTACGATTTACCGATGGATTAACGACGGTTAACTCAAAGTTTTCACGGCAGTCATTGATAAAGAAAACGACGTTATCGGTGTTGTTCATATCGGACGTTAGGACGGCTGCCATAAATTCGGCAGGGTAGTATTGCTTTAAATAAGCGGTCTGATAAGCAAGCACGCCATAAGCGGCAGAATGCGAGCGGTTAAAACCATAACCAGCAAACTTTTCCATCAAGTCAAAGACGCCGCCTGACGTCGCTTCGTCAATACCTTGCGCGGTTGCACCAGTGATAAAGATATCACGCTGCTTAGCCATTTCCTCAGGTTTCTTTTTACCCATAGCTCGGCGTAGCATGTCCGCACCGCCTAAGCTGTATCCTGCCATGACCTGCGAGATTTGCATGACCTGTTCTTGATAGACGATAACGCCGTTGGTGTTTTCTAAAATTGGCTCAAGATTGGGATGGTCATAAATGACTTCCTCACGACCATGCTTACGGTCGATATACATCTCTACCATGCCTGCATCGAGCGGACCCGGACGATATAGCGCGCACATGGCAATAACGTCTTCGATATTGGTCGGTTGTAGCTTAGCCAAATACTTTTTCATACCCATACTTTCTAGCTGAAAGACGGCAGTTGTTTTGGCGTCTTGCAAGAGCTTATAGGCTTTTTTATCATCTAACGGCAAATCTTCTAATACAAGCGGATCTTTGCCTTCTTTGGCGCGGCGTAGGTTGATGTTTTCAACAGCAGCGTTAATGACCGTTAAGTTACGTAGTCCCAAAAAGTCAAACTTCACCAGCCCAACGGCTTCGACATCATCTTTATCAAACTGGCTAACACGGTGGCCATCGTCATCACAATAGATGGCACTAAAATCGGTGATTTTATGCGGGGCGATTAGTACGCCACCGGCATGTTTACCGACGTTTCGGCAGACACCTTCAAGCTTGATTGCCATCTCCCAAATCTCAATGGCATCTTCATAATCCATATTATCAGGATTGGAGATTAAGTCTTTAAGCTGCGGCTCTTGCTCCAGTGCTTGACTGAGCGTGATACCAGGTGTTTTTGGAATCAATTTGGATAATTTACTGGCAAGGAAGTACGATTTACTTTGTACCCGCGCCACATCTCGTACTACTGCTTTTGCTGCCATGGTACCAAAGGTAATAATCTGCGACACCGCTTCACGGCCATAAGTTTGCGCCACATAATCAATGACGCGGTCACGACCTTCAATACAAAAGTCAATATCGAAATCGGGCATGGAGACACGCTCAGGGTTTAAGAAGCGCTCAAAGAGTAAGTCGTAATGAATGGGGTCGAGGTCGGTAATATTTAGCGCATAAGCAACTAGCGAGCCAGCACCAGAACCACGACCCGGGCCAACCGGCACGCCATTGGCTTTTGCCCAGCGGATAAAGTCCATCACGATTAAGAAGTAACCGGGGAAGCCCATCGATAAGATAACTTCAAGCTCGTATTCTAAGCGCTCATCATACTTTTGGCGAAAGTCGCTCCAGTTGTCAGTACGTGCTTCAATCGGAAATAGCTTGTCCAGTCGATGATTAAGACCGCGTATTGATTCGGCGCGGAAAAACGACTCAATCGTTTCGCCTTCAGGTACGGGGAATTCAGGTAGGACGTTAATGCCAAGCGTCAACGTCACATTACAGCGCGTTGCTAGGCGCAAAGTATTGTCAATAACTTGTGGAATATCGGCAAATAGTTGTGCCATCTGTGCTTGGGTTTTAAGATATTGCTCATCTGAATATAGTCGTGGACGATTGGGGTCAGCAAGTACATACGAGCCTGCAATACAGACGCGCGCCTCATGAGCATCAAAATCATCTTGCTCTAAAAAGCGTACATCATTATGGGCAATAATAGGAATGTGGTGCTTGGCACCTGAGTGAATAGCCGCTTTAATAAAGGCATCTTCACCTGAGCGGTTGGTGCGCTTGATAGCAAAATACAAGCGATCATCGAACTGCGCTTGCCATTCGGTCAGCAGCTCGTCGGCTTTTTCTGGCATGGAACCGACCAGTGCTTGTCCGACATCAGATTTTTCAGTAAATAAAACAATGACACCAGCCGCGTGCTCTAAAACGTGGCGACGCTCAACGACGGGCACACCATGATTGGCAGCATCGGCGCGCCCTTCAGTAAAGCCAAGCGATACGATGCGGGTGATGTTTTGATAGCCCTCATTGTCCATCGCCAGCAAAACCAAGCGCGTGTCTTCATTATCCATAATGATTTCACTGCCGATGATTGGCTTAATACCCGCACCTAAGCAGGCACGATAAAACTTCACCGTCGCATAAAGGTTGGATAAATCGGTCAATGCCAGCGCACGTTGGTCGTCTGCCGCCGCTGCTTTGATAAGCGGCTTTATGCGCACGATAGAATCGGTGATTGAATATTCGCTGTGGATGCCAAGGTGTACAAATGCCATAGAGGACTCTTACGGATGCGATCAAAAAGGGTGTGGTGCTAAGAGAAAAGGTTAGAAGACATGGCACATTGCAAGCTCATTTACGAAGCTTTAGCAGTATTGATGCGGCGACAAGCGATTAATCGCTTGGTTTGGGTCTTCTAATCTTAACGGATAATAATAGCATTCTTTACCCATAACAGCCACTGATTCAACGCCTAACAGCGAGGTGACCGACATTGAGAATAGGTCTGCTTAGCAATAAACTATTGTGCTCAAAACTATTATGATTAAAGATATGTCGGTAGGTTTTTCTTAATCGATAAGCCTTTCATAAGCTGTCTATGTAAAGCGGGCAAGTTGATAGGGTTTTGGGTCGATAGCGTGCGCTTCATCAAAATAGTATGCTGCGATTATTTGTGCGCTAACGACCGCTTGCGTCAAGCCTAAGTGCTGATGGCCAAAGTTTAAAAACACCCGCTCAATATTATCGATAACCGGCAAGGAATCTGATGTCGATGGTCGAAAGCCCATCCATGGCATACTATCAGCCGAATTTAATGGCGTTTTTAACATGGGCTGTGCGTGTTGTAAGAGTATGTGCGCCCGCCGCATATTGGCAGGGGCATCAAGTCCCGCATATTCCACTGTGCCCGCCAAGCGCAGGCCTTCTTGCATCGGTGTCATCACAAAGCGCCGATCTAGACTGGTTACGGGCATCTGTAAGCGTGCGCTTTCATGGGGTAACATTAAGTGATAACCGCGCTCAGTATCTAGTGGAACCGTGACGCCTGTTAGCTGTTTGGCCAAGGTTTTAGAATGCGCGCCTGCTGCTAACATCACTTTAGAAGCTACGATATCGCCTTGATTGGTCGTTAAATGAATGCCATCGATATTGGTCTTCGCTTCAAGGACGCGGCAATGCTCGATAATGTGACCGCCTAATTGTCTAAAGGTGCTACTAAGCTGGTTGATGCCCGCTGTTAAGTTGGTGATATGGCCTGTATTGGGGAAAAATAACGCCGCTAATTGGTTGTCTTGTAAGGCGGGTTCATATTCTAAAAGGCGCTCTTTTGTCAATAACTCATTAGCTACGCCGACATCATTAAGGCGTTTACCATGGGTCTTTAGAGAGTCTAAGCTACTGGTTTTTTCGATTGTTAATAACGCGCCTTTCACTTGTATCCAATCATCTAACTGCCACTGATGGGCAAAGTCTAACCATGCTGGTAGGCAATTATTATTTAAGCTTAATAGCGCTTGATGAATACGGGCAAATGGCTCAGGGCGCATATTTATCAGCAGCTGAATCGCCCAAGGCGTCAAGCGTGGCAGATAGCGCCAATCTATGCGCAGTGGACCTGTTGGATTCAATAACATGGCTGGAATATGACGCAGCATACTGGCATCAGCAATCGGAAACACATGCTCTGGGGCGATATGTCCTGCGTTACCAAATGACGCGCCTTGTCCAACTTCATTTGCCTCTAATAGGGCGACCTTTGCCCCTCGTGCTTGCAAGGTTACAGCCGTTACCAGTCCAATAATACCGCCGCCAATAATATGTAAGTCGAAATTTGGGGTACTCATAAAGGTTCTCGATGAATCTCTCGACTGAGATGACTGTTATTGAAACAGCGCCGAACGGCGGCTATGGCTAGCATAGTGCCGTCAGCTAATGGTTCAAGTAATTTATAAAGGTGGTACTCATTTTATAAAGATGGTACTCATTCAGTTTCGCCAAACGCATTTAGCTTTTTTGCCAAATAGCATTTAGTATTGCAAATAGTATTGCAAAGCTAAATCAATAACCCACCACCGCAGCATCGACGATACGCGGGTCAGAAGCACCATAGACGCCATTTGGGGTAATCATAATCGACTGGGTTGAGCCCATGGCTGCTTGTGGATTGACCTTATGTCCCATTGACTCGAGCTTTTTAATCGTATCGATATTTAGCGCTTTTTCGATACGAATCTCATCGGGTAGCCACTGGTCATGGATACGCGGCGCGTGGGTCGCTTCAGCGATATTCATATCGTGGTCAATGACGTTTGAGATGACTTGCGTGACGGTGGTGATAATGCGGCTACCACCCGGGCTGCCGGTAACGATATAAGGTTTGCTGTCTTTAAATACCAGCGTTGGGCTCATCGAAGACAACGGGCGTTTATTGGCCTCGACCGCATTGGCCTCGCCGCCGATTAAGCCATAACCATTGGGCACGCCGGGTTTCGCAGAAAAATCGTCCATCTCGTTATTGAGTAGGATGCCCGTACCTTCAGCGACAAGCCCTGTGCCATAAGAGAAATTCAGCGTATAAGTATTGGCTACGGCATTGCCATCTTTATCGACGATAGAGAAGTGTGTGGTTTGATCGCTCTCGTACGGTAAGGGGTTGTTAGCCTTGATGGTTGCCGCTGGAGTGGCTTTATTGGGATTGATTAACGTACGTAGTTTATCGGCATAAGGCTGCGAGGTTAAACCGCTGGCAGGCACATCAATAAAGTCAGCATCTCCTAAATATTCTGCGCGATCGGCATAAGCTAATTGCATGGCCTCGCTCATCAAATGAATGGTTTGCGCGCTGTTTTGACCGTAGTCTTTTAGCGGAAAGCCTTCTAAGATATTTAAAATCTGTACGATATGGATACCGCCAGAAGATGGTGGTGGCATGGAGACAATCTCATAACCACGATAATCGCCTTTAACGGGTACGCGAGCAATGGCTTGATAATTGGCTAAGTCTTGCAAGCTCATATTTCCGCCTGCTTCATTGACGGCTTTGACCAATTTACGCGCGGTTTCGCCTTTATAAAAGCCATCAGCACCTTTTGCTGCAATCAGTTTAAGGGACTTTGCCAGCTCCGGTTGACGTAGTAGCTCACCCGGCTGATAGGCACTGCCGTCTGGTTTAAAAAATATCTTTTTGGTACTTGGCCATTTTTGTAAACGGTCACTCAACGCTTCTAGCGATTCGGACAAACCCGCAGTGACTTCAATACCGTTTTCAGCCAGTGCAATCGCTGGAGCCATGACTTGCCCGCGATTCATGGTGCCATGATCTTCTAAGGCTTTTAGTAAGCCTGCTACGGTGCCCGGCACGCCAACCGCCAAGCCATGATAACGGGATAAATCACTAACGGCATTGCCATCGCTATCAAGATACATATCACGCGAGGCGCTACTGGGCGCTTTTTCGCGATAATCGAGCGCTACCGTTTTGCCTTCTTTAGCATCATAGACCATCATAAAACCGCCACCGCCGATGTTGCCCGCACGCGGCAACGTTACGGCTAACGCAAAGCCAACGGCGACAGCAGCATCAACGGCATTACCGCCATCTTTTAAAATCTTTAAGCCGATATCAGAGGCGAGGGCTTCTTGGGTTGCCACCATACCGTTTTTTGCCCAAATAGGGTGATGAATGGCGTCTTCAGAATAGATAGCTTGGTCGGTTTTGGCTGTCTTGCCACTAACGACGGCTGTGCCTGTGGCGGGCGCTAGGGTGGAGGATTTCGATTTTGTAACGCGCTGAGTTTCGGACAATACAGTCGGATTATCAGTCATAATCGCTAAATTAATCGCACTGGTGTTAATCGAGGTTGGATTAATAGTGGTTTTTGCGGTCGTAGGTTTGGTTTCTGCGGCATAAGCAGAGACAGCAATTAATAGAGTGCTGCTTATCAATAAGATAGCAGTTTTGATTTTTGTTTTATAACGAGAAGTATCACCGTGAACGTTTTGATGGATTTTTGAGAGTGATTGGCGCATCGTAAATTCCTTTTTACGTAGATAAGAAGATAAGGTCTTATTGTGCTTGCTATTCATGAAATACACAAATAGCTTCAACTAAAAATAATGCAAATATTCATCATTGTATGACAACGAAAATTTGTTATGAGCTTTACTTTAGCAAAATCTCTAGAGGTTATTATGAATAAACCAATCGTCAAATTTTAGATTGTACCAAAGGCTTAGACATTATTAATGAAAACTATAAAGCGCATATTTGCTTGTGGTAAAGACCCTTGTATACAGAAAGAGCATATTTGATGGCGATTTTTTAATTTTTGCAATAACAACAATGCATTAGCTTTTAGAGAATTGAGAGCGCTTCAATATTTATCTAAGCAGCTTATCATTTTTGCTGAAAATAATTCCTTTGCGTTACTAATCTGTAATATATTGTGTTATAAATAGCAGCCTTAATACTGCCTTCACAATTGTTTATCAGCTTGGATAAAGGGATTTTTATGTCACCGCTTAGCTCTTCTAAACGCACCTTGCCGCCTCATTTTCAAAGCTTGGTAGCTCAATCATTCACAAATTATAAAAGGTCTTCTACTAAGTTTGCTGTCTGTGTGCTTTATACGCTTACTGCTGCAAGTGCCACCGTGACGTTAATGGGTTGTCAAACGACGACAGGCTTATCATCACAGTCCAATTTATCCATGACAGGCATAGATTTTAGTATTGCTGATACTCAGCAAAACCAAACTCAGGGCAAAATGTTTAATAGCAAATTGGATAAGAATGCTGAACGTTATCAGCGTTTATTTGACCAAACTAAAAGCCCAAACCCAGAAGTGCAAGCTAAGGCACGTCTACTGAGCGCTATTCGTCAGCATTTAGCGACGGAGCACGTGTCAGTATCGCAGGCTAATTATCATTCAACTCCCTATATTAAAGCCGATAGTATTGACGCTGGCTCAAGCAGTTTTTTTAGAACATTGCTCGAGCTGTATCTTTATAACAGTGCTACTGATGAAGATATTAATGAGTATGAAAATCTAGCAGAAGCAGATGAGGCGGCGGTCGAAGAAGACATTGACGGCTATAATGATATTGAGGATAACGATCAGGTTTATAGTGGCGATTCTGCCTTTGAAGCGGTGGCTGCCGCCGTCGCTGCGCGCACTGCCGAAGAAGAGCGTCATTACGATGAGTATGGCTATGATCAAAATGGCTATGATGAGGAAGGTTATGATCAAAACGGCTACGACGAATATGGCTATGATAGTGAAGGTTATGATGAATATGGTCACGATAAGTATGGTTACGATACAGAGGGCTATAACGAGAATGACTACAATGAATACGGCAATCAGAGAGATGATAGTCCATACGAAAGCGACGCTGGTGGTTTGTTATCTAATTTAAGTCCCGTCAAATCAAAAGATTGGTTACGTAACTATGAAGACATGCAAGCCAGTAAAACGGCAAAGGGTATTCAAGATGAAAACGCTGTTCGTGCTTATCCGGGGTTAATGACCAATCTTATCAATATGTTTATCCGTACCCCTGAACAAGTTCAGGCAATGAATGCCTACCATTATCAATACCTGACTCTCAATAGCGTCAGTCATTATAAGCCCAAACAAAAGCAGCTACAGAGTGTCTACAGCTACGACTATGTTGCGCCGACCATCCATTCATCGATTCAACTACCGCTTGCTCTTGATTTTAACAAAGGGGCAGCGACGATCGATCCATCGGCATTGATGCCTATCTTGGCGCTAGCCAATCCTGAGCATACGCCGTTACCCGAGCAAATGACTACCCATACGGTGAATTTTGGTTTACCTGAAGCGGTTACTTCTATTGCTCAAATACCGCCAAGCGTTATTTATGATGCGGTCATTAACGCCGTACAAAACAGTATGGCGGAATTAGAGCCAGAATATTTCAGTGCTGTAGATATACGGGATGATGAGTTTGCTAAAGAGGTAGGCGCTGATAGGGCGGTTAAAGTCTATTTTGGCAGTCGTCAAAGCGGCGAGATGATAGGCAAAATATTTAAAAACATCTCACGCTCGCTGCAAAAGCATATTGACCAAAACCCACAAAACTATCCTGATGATCATGTGTTGAAAGCTGCGATTGCTAAGATGGAATTATATAACAAAGGCTATCAAAGTGCAGATGTTGGCGGATTGCTACAGCTGATAGAAGCGGTGAGTCCTATTTCTTTTAATCATATTAATTACTATTATTTAGATGGCTCAGACCATTTATTGGCAAAACAGCAACGAACCAATATCGGCAGTGACTTTTTTGGTTCACAAAACACGGTCTTGAATCAGACGCGCTATGATAATGCCAGCTTTAATAAACACCCATTAGCGACATTGTTGGCACAGTCTTTTGGCGCAGAGGCACCGGTCGCTATCGATGGCAATGCTTGGCTTGCAGCACAGCGTCAGCAAAAAGAGAGGTTAGAGAAAGCACGTTATGCGCGTTATGATTATGTGGAAGCAACTGAGGCAGGAGTAACTGAGGAAAGTATGGATTATGCTGATGATGATGCCACAGACACAGCAGAAGACACCTTGTTTTAAGCCCCTCGTTTGATGATAGGCGCTGATACGCTGATATATTTTCAGTATCCATCATCGTCGCCCAACGCTTAGCAACATATAACGGTTAGCAAAATATAACGCCTTTCAAGGATAGAGAAAATGAAAAAATTAAATGTGGCCTTATCCATTAATACAGCAAAGCAGATAAATCCCTTGTGCTCTAAATCAATGATGACGATAAGCTCTTTATTTTCTAGTGCATTGGTTTCTAGTACATTAGTTGCCAGTACATTATTGATAACGGCTTGCCAGTCTACCAATGTATCTAACAATCTTGGTCAATCAAAAAATTTACAGGCAGATAATGCGCCAAGCGTTGCAAAAAACGCATTGGCCAGCGCATTACAACAGCAGCGCCGCCAGTCTTTTGCTTATCATAGTAATATTGAGATTAGTAATGAGCATCAATTTACAGCTATCGATAGCACAAAACTGGTGGCATCAGACGATGTTGATAGCTATTGCGAAGATAATCACGATCAAGCTTATGCAGCCTTATTAACAAAGGCAGAAGCACAGAAAAAAGAGGTTGCGTCGATTGATTACGCGCCCCAGCGTGAGGCACTTAAGCAATCGTACCTAGCCTGCTCAGCAGCCTATGAAGCATGGGCTGAGGTCCACTATGATAGTACGGCTTATAGCGTTGAGGAAGCAGCGGAGGACGTGGTAGACGCGGCGGCCGAGGTCGCGGTGTCAGCATCATCTGCTATAGATTCTGCTAGCGCCGCTACCATCTCACCTTATTACCAAAAGCTATTTAATGAATATGACAGCAAAAAATCTACACTAGATATCAAAAAATCGCAATTACTGGATGCTTATCTGCTAAAGCCATTATCTATGAACGCGCAGGGTGTTTATCAGCCGCTGGCAGGCAAGTTTACCATGCTGGGTAGTGCGCAGTATTCGGCGCGTAACCATCATAGTAGTATCAATCAACCTATTTATATCGATTTTAAAACTGGTAGCCTCTATCTGTGGGCGGACAATTTTGCTTTGCTGACATCAAAGCTGGCCGATGATAAGTTGGGCACCAAATGGCAAAATAAATGGCTAAAAATAGCCCTTGATGATGGTACGTTACCGAAAGATTTTGGTCGTGCCGTAATAAAAAGCCACATTCAAGCAGAAGACAGCATCTATGCCAAAGCTGATGTGAGCCAGTTTGATTTTATTGCCCCAAATATTTTGACGTCGCTATCACCCAAATTACCTGAAAAGCAGCTAGCACCCATGCTCAATAGTGCCAAAATCATTCGCCGTGTCCAAAGTAGTGCGAGCGATGAACAGGCATATAAAGACTATATGGGCACCTTCTATAAACTCATCACTCAGCAATATCCTGAGCTGATAACCCAAAATGTTTCTGATACGCAAGATGACCTTTATCCTACGGACAGTAAAATCACCAGTAAATCGATGGTCAAACAAGTTTTAGTAAAAATGAAAGATTTTGCTGATGATAAAATGCTGAGAACACAAGAAACAGGTTTACTCGAAACACACTCACCAACTTTATCTGCAGCTGCAAATCTGCCTGTGCAAAAATTATACGGTTTTAGTAAAGGCGGTCAATTGCAATGGCAGCACAGTCGCCATTACCTATCAACCGATGCCAGTGATGAAACAAGTGGTGAGTCAAATGGTGAGTTGAGTATGGAAACCACAAAAAAGAGCAGTCTCATTGTCGATGCCCTTACGCAATATATGCCTATCCGTGCTCAAGATAAGGCGTTTCCCAACTTACCGAGTAACAGTCAGATACCAACCGCCAATAACAGCATTGATTTAAAAGAATATAGCGCTGAGCTTGGCGAGTATTATCGTCAAGGTAATGGTACCGCAATGGGCAAAATGCTCTTTAACATGCTACCAATGTATCAACAGCGTTTTGGTTCGGTAGAATAAGTGTCGGGCACTAAATTTTAGGTTTATAGTCCATTTAAATGAGTGAAGTACTTATAGAAACAATAAAAAAACGCACCGGTTAACCGATGCGTTTTTTAGAATATATCTTTTAAATATAATATTTTTCATTAAGAGTGGCCGTCAATGACACATCTTACTGCCAGTACTGACCTTACTGCTGGTGTTTGCTGTGCATCTGACGGTTTTTTGAACCATGATGACCTTTTGCTTTTCTTTCTGATTTTAATTGCGCCATTTTTTGACGTTGTTCAGGCGTTAGTACTTGCGAGATAGCGTGCTCAGTTTGCACGCGTTCAATAAAGCGCTGCTTGGTCTTTGCCGCTTGTTGATCGGCTAGGCGGTTAACTGCTGCGGCATCTAAAGTTTTGGCATTGGTCAACGCTTGCATTTGTTGCTGCATTTGCGCGCGCTCTGCTTGATATTTGCTACGATCGTTTTTGTTGCCACTATATTTTTCTTGCATAATGGCTTTGATTTGCGCCTGCTGCGTCGCTGTCAAATCCAACTGCGATATAGGGCCTCTCATGCCACCTTTATGCATGCCATCTTTCATGCCAGCTTTATGCTGCTTTTGCATGTTGGTCGTTGTTGCTGGCGTCGTATCGGTGGTTGCGTTGACACTGGTACAGCCCGTAACCGTTAAGACGCTAGATATCGCGAGTACTGAGCCTATCAATAATTTTTTCATCATTATTACCTTAATAGTTACCTTAAATTATGGAGCAAACGTTACTTGTGTTACAAAATTTATGTTACAAACTGCACTTATTACGAAAAGCGGTTTTTTTATCTGATAAGTAATGATTATCAAGTGTCCCGGATAGCCACTATGAACCATTATTTGCCATCAGTGTTTGTTGCTGATAGCGACTATCATACGACAGCTAGAAGTTGCGAACATTTATGAAATATTAAGAAAGGTAACGTTTGTGGCGCATTGATGGGCGCTTGCCTGATAATATCAGCCATACTATGGCATGCTTAGAATCATTTGACTGAGCGGCGAGAAGGTAGATAAGAGTGGAGGATAACGATGCCAAACATTTTATTGGGTGACGATGATGAAGAGTTGACCCAACTGCTGCAAGAGTATTTGCATAATCATGGTATTCGCTGTGACTGTGTTCATGATGGCGAGGCGGTCATCGAACGCTTAAAATCAGCCATGCATGATAGTGCGCCTTATGATTTATTGGTGCTCGATATTATGATGCCAAAGATAGATGGGCTCAGTGTCCTGCGTCAGCTACCAGCGATTAGCGATATTCCCGTCATTATGTTGACGGCAAAAGGTGAGGAGATTGATCGTATTATTGGGCTGGAGCTTGGCGCAGATGACTATATTACTAAGCCTTGTAACCCACGTGAGCTGCTGGCACGTATTAACGCGGTGATTAAACGTAGCCGTCTTACCGCATCGGGTGCAACCACCTCAGAACATACCCCTTTGCCAGAGAGTCGCCTGCATTTGGACCAAAATCAGCGTATCTGTCAAATAGATGGCATTGAGCTACAAGTCACTGGTACAGAGTTTGATTTATTATTGGCGCTCCTTAAACAAAAAGGCGAGGTGGTCAGTAAAGCATGGTTGTCACAAAATGTCTTACAGCGTGAACTGCAACCGTTTGATCGCAGCCTTGATGTGCATGTGTCGCGCCTACGTAAAAAACTTCAGCCTTTTCACGATGAGTCTATTAAGGCGATTCGTGGTAAAGGCTATCAGTTAGTACTGTAATGACGGACGCATCGATGCCTACTTCTACATTTAAGCCGCGAATTACGCTATTTTGGCGGCTATTTCTCAGCCTGTTATTGACAGTGCTTATCACCTCTATCATCTCTGTTATGGTAGAACGTTGGCTCAATGGTAAAGAGTTAAGCGCTCGGATGGACGTGCAAATTGACAGTCTTTTACTCAAGCGGCAAGAAGTGGTTGCGGCGCTGCAAGCGGGTGATTTATTGGCCGTCAGGCAGCTGTACCGGCAAGACCGACGGCTGATGAGTCAAATCAGGATTTATGATGAGCAGGGCGCTATTATTTTTCCGCGTTATCGTTATAGAGAAGAGCGTCAAACAAACGGTCAGGAAGTGGAGCGTGACCTGCCATCGCATGCTATGTCTGACAATCGTAGAGCGCATAATGATAAAAATGACAGCACCTATCAAAAGCCCTCTCTACTTAATGAAATACTGCATCCAGCGATGCCCAATAGAGAAGTGATTTTTGACCCTAATAATCGCCCAGAACTGGCAGATTTAACCGTAGATTTGCCGGACGGGCAAACGGCCATTATACAACTGCGCCCGCATTTGCGTTTTGCTGATGTCTTGGCGCTGCAACGCGGTAATTTTACCGTGCGTTTACTGCTGATTATCCTCTTTAGTACTTTGGTCTGCTTTTGGCTCAGTCGTACGCTGACTCGGCGCATCGGTCAGGTGCAACATACCGTGCACCGTATGATTGATGGTGATTACCAAGTCAATCCCCATTTGTCAGAATTAGGCTCTGATGAGCTAGGACTATTGGCAAAAGATGTGGCCCAATTATCAACCCGATTGGCGGAGAGTGAGCTTGCGCGCAAGCAGATGTTAAGTGATATCTCGCATGAGCTGCGTTCGCCACTGGCGCGCCTTGATGTGGCTACTGAGCTGACGCGTGACTTTGCGCCCGCTGCCAGCCGTTACCTTGACCGTATCGATAAGGAATCGGCACGCATGAATGAGCTGATTGAGCAAATCATTCATATTCAATCCCTGCAAATGCAGCAATATACCATCGATAATTTGGAAAATGATGCCGTAGATATAGTTGAGCTGATTACTGGGATTGGTAAAGACGTTTGTTTTGAGTTTCAGCATAAAAACGTGCACTGGCAATGGACGCCGCCCGATGCTTTATCATCGTCATCATCTGATGCGTCTTTGACTGTGCTTGGCAATCAAGAACAGTTGCATAGCGCCCTTGAAAACATCATTCGTAATGCTTTTATGCACACTCCTGCAGGCTCAACTGTCACGGCTGAAGTCACAAAAACACCGTTAGATAATAAAAGAGATGCTATTCAAATTAGCATCACAGATGAAGGTGGCGGGGTAGCGGAAAAAGATGTAGAACGTATTTTTCAGCCTTTTGTACGCCTTGATAGTGCGCGCCACAGGGAAACGGGCGGCTACGGATTGGGCTTGGCCATCGTTCATGCGGTCGTCATCGCCCATAAAGGTCAAATCACGGCTTATAATCGTCAAGACGGCAAAATGGGATTAATCATAAAAATAACGCTGCCTGCGAAATAAAAAACCTAAATAATAACGTATTTACTTAAAATATATTCACTTTTACGGATATAAGGGATAAGCGGTATTAAATTCCCGACGAGCGGCATTGTTACTCTCTGTATATTCGTTAATAATAATATACAGAGAGTAATAATGATTTTACAAAACAAGACGTACTGTTTGTTAAGTGTTGACACGAGTAACAATCCCCCAAATATAGCTTTCATCCTATGAATATATAACTCGTTTTATTTTGTCATATCAACTCTCTAAAAATGGATTTTAACTTTGATTTCTCAAATCTAATAAGTCTGTAAGGGAGTACATACCATGAATCGGAATTATAAAGTGATATGGAATGCGTCTTTAAACTGCTTTATGGCAGTTTCTGAGTACGCCAAAGCGCGTGGTAAGTCGTCAAAATCTAGCGTGAGCGCAAACGCTACTATCAATACCACATCCAATCTTTCATCTACCCGTATTTTTCGTATAACCACTATCTGGTTGGGGTTAGTGACGGCTGGATTTAGTATGCAGGCGATTGCTGTACCTTGCGACGCTAGTACAGAGATAAAATGCGGAATTAATGCTACAACAGGAGGTCTTCATGGCATTGCTATAGGTAAGAATGCCACAGTTTTAGGTAGTCAGGCCATAGCCATTGGTGGCGGTTCAAGTGGTCAAAACACCACTGCTAGTGGAGAGCAGTCTATTGCCATTGGTGCAAACGTTGTCTCATCAGGAGCATCTTCTATCGCCATTGGCGGTGATGACTTAGATGCCGCCTCTAAAACCAACTTCGATGGCAGCATATCTACAGGTGCTTTAAATAGTGGTCAAATCAATACGACTTTTCATGAATATGCTGGTCGTGACTTGTTAGAGTCATGGGATGCATATGGCGGACATACTGAAGCGAGTGGAGCTGCCTCTATTGCTATGGGTGCCAAAGCCCGGTCTGCTGGTAACCTGGCAACAGCGATTGGCATACATTCGAGCGCATCCGGTATAGCTTCATCAGCGTTTGGTGTGGGTTCATCCGCAGCAGCAAAAGGCGCACTCGCATTGGGTGCTGGTGCTCAGTCCATCATAGATGATGGCGTGGCTCTAGGTTCAAGATCAGTGGCTAACGTTGCAGGGGGTGCACTAGGCTTTGCGCCGACAAGTGCCAGTGCCACAGACAAAGATGCTATCACAGCGACTAACAGCACAAGCCTTGGTGCGGTCTCTCTTGGCAATGCTAAAGACGGCACCCGTCAGATCGTCAATCTAGCAGCTGGTACCAATGACAGTGATGCGGTGAACGTGGCGCAACTGAAAAGTGTATCAAATACAGTTACCGCTAACAAAACCAAATACTACAGTGTGAATTCAGGTGCGGTTGGTAATGCTGATAACTTGGGTGCAACCAAACCAAACGCCATGGCTATGGGTGGCAATGCATCAGCGACTGGTGGACAAGCCATCGCCATTGGTAGCGGAGAGAGTGGTCAGAACACCACAGCAAGTGGTGAGCAATCTATTGCCATTGGTGCAAACGTTGAATCAAGCGGCAACTCTTCCATCGCTATCGGTGGTGATGATTTAGATGACGCCTCAAAGGTGAATGGGGTTAATGCACTATTCAATACTTATACCGGCAGCATAGGCGGTCTTGTTACGGTAGGTGATTATAGTGATCACACTGAATCTGGTGGTGCTGCCTCTGTTGCCATTGGTGTCAAAGCGCATTCTAAAGGCAATCTCTCTACCGCTGTCGGCGTCCGTTCAAGCTCATCAGGTGACGCCTCTTCTGCCTTTGGTATGGGCTCTTCAGCAAGTAAAAAGGGCTCAGTAGCACTAGGTGCAGGGTCAACTACACTCACTGATGCGACTTACCAAGACAAGCTTACTATTGGCAATAAGGACTATTTCTACACTGGTGCAACGAATGATAAAGGGGCACAGGTCTCTGTTGGTTCATCGGGACGTGAGCGCCAAATTAAGCATGTCGCTAGTGGTGATGTGAGTGCCGCCAGTACCGATGCGATTAATGGTAGCCAGTTGCATGCAACCAATGAGTCTGTTAAGGATTTAAGCACTACGGTTGTGGCTAACAAGACACATTACTATAGTGTCAATGATGGCAGCGTGCAACAAGATAACTACAATAACGATGGTGCTACGGGCAATAGCTCACTAGCAGCTGGTGTTAAAGCGACTGCTACGAATAATCGTGCAGTTGCCATGGGTGCCGAAGCTTCAGCCACAGGTTCTGAGTCAACTGCTTTAGGCTCAGCTGCACAAGCGTTTGCTGGTTCAGCTACCGCAGTTGGTTTTGGTGCACGAGCAGATCAGTACGGTGCAACTGCAATGGGTACAAACTCTCGTGCTCAAGGCATGTACAGCACGGCTGTTGGCCAAACGGCTAAAGCTACGGGTGAGAATTCCATTGCTATGGGTAAGGGTACAGAAGCAGATGGTGTAAACAGTATCGCCATCGGTACAGGTAACCAAGTAACTGGCGATAACTCAGGCGCATTTGGTGACCCTAACATTATTAGCGGTACGGATAGCTATGCAATTGGTAATAATAATACAATCGCGGCTAACAAGGCTTTTGTGCTTGGTAATAATGTTACGATTAATGCTGGTGGTAATCATTCCATCGCTCTTGGCGAAAGTGCGAAGATCAATGGTGAGGACAGTATTGCAATTGGTCGAGATGCTTCAGCTGCAGCCGGTACCAGAAACGGGTTATCAATTGGATTGAAATCGAAGTCTGGCAACCATGCCGTATCCTTGGGTGACCGCGCCTCGTCAGGCAACTACGCGATAGCGCTTGGCTCTAATTCTACAGCGTCTATTGGCGGTACTGCTATTGGTCAGGCATCTAGTGCAGTCAGTGATGCTACAGCCTTAGGTCGCGGTGCTATTGCAGGGCAGTCAGGTAATGTGGCTCTGGGGAATAGTTCCATTACTGGAGCTCAGCACACTGGAAGTTTTTCTATCAACAATCTGCCAGTTGCGGGTTTGAACAGTGGTGCCAAGACAGTATCAGTAGGCGCTGTCGGTGCTGAACGACAAATTCAAAACGTCGCACCTGGTGTCGTGGATGCAACCAGTACGGATGCGATTAATGGTAGCCAGTTGCATGCCACGAACACTCAGGTTAACAAAGGCTTTGGCTTAAAAGCTGCCGATGGTCAAATTGTAATGAAACAACTAGGAGAACAGGTTGAGGTAGTTGGTTCTAATAGTAATATCGATACACGAGTTAACACCGTTAACGGCAAAGTCGAAATTGAGCTCAACAACAATCTAGATTTAGGGAATAACGGTAGTGTTACCACAGGTAACTTATTAAGTGGCACTAATGTTAATCGCCTTGGCATGGTAACAGGTGGATTGCTAACGGGTGGCGTCACTACGGTCAGTGGTGCAGGTGTCACAGTAACAGGTTTAAATCCATTAAACCCCTCTAATGTAGCTTTGACTAGTAATGGTTTGACCATCCTCAACGGTCCAAGCATCACTAAGAGTGGTGGTGTAGATGCTGGTAGCCGGCAAATCACTAACGTGGCTAGTGGTGGCACAACGCTTACCAACGCGGCCAACATCGGTGATATTCAAAGTACCGTCGCCGCTAACAAGACCAAGTACTACAGTGTCAACTCGACAGGTGGCACCAACGATGACAATCTAGGTGCAACGGGTCAAAACGCCATGGCCATGGGTCGAAACTCAGTCGCCTCAGGCAGTCAAGCCATCTCAATTGGTAGTGGCGCAAGTGGTCAGAAAACCACTGCTAGTGGTGAGCAGTCTATCGCCATTGGTGCAAACGTTGTCTCATCAGGTGCATCCTCTATCGCCATTGGTGGCGATGATCTAGATGCAGCCTCTCAAGCCAATCTCACAGGAGCTGCTAGTGGTATCATCAACGGTGGTAGCGTTAACACCACCTTCAAAGCTTATACTGGTCGTGATTTGGTTGAAACACCGCCGTATCAAGTAAATACTGAATCGGGTGGCGCCGCCTCCATCGCCATGGGCGCAAAAGCACTGTCTCAAGGGGCATTGTCTACCGCCATTGGCGTACAATCTTCCTCAGCTGGTGTTGCATCCTCCGCCTTTGGCATGGGTTCGTCAGCGAGTGCAAAAGGTTCAGTAGCGCTAGGTGCAGGATCGGTAGCTAATGTTGCTGGTGGTGCAGTTGCCTATGTTCCAACAGGTGCAAGTGCAGCAGATGCTACTGCCATCACAAACACTCAAAGTGGCGCAGATTATGGTGCTGTTTCAGTAGGAACCGGCGCTAAAGGTGGCAATCGTCAGATCGTCAATCTAGCCGCTGGTACCAATGACAGTGATGCGGTGAACGTAGCGCAACTAAAAGGTGGCGTCTCAAGTGTCGTCGATCTAGGTCTTAACTTTACCGGTGACAATACAACGACAACGGTTAATCGCAAACTTGGTGAAAAGCTTACCGTGAAAGGGGGAGCAACCACCCCATTATCGGACAACAACATCGGTGTGGAAGCGACCAGTCCTGGTACCTTAACCGTCAAATTGGCGAAAAATATAGATCTAGGCAAGACTGGTAGTGTGAAAATGGGTACAAGTAGTCTATATGGTCTCGGCCCTGTAACTACGGTTGACCGTTTAGGTATTAGTACAGGTAATTCATTAGCTAGCACTGACGTAAATGGTTTAGGAGTGTTCGTCAATGGTCCCTTAGGTATTCCTAGTACTGCTTTGACTATGGATGGTCTTAATATTATTGGTGGTCCAAGTGTTACTAGAAGTGGTGGTGTAGATGCTGGTAGCCGGCAAATCACTAACGTGGCTAGTGGTGGTACAACGCTTACCAATGCGGCCAATATCGGTGATGTTAAGAGTGCAGCTGCCGGGTCTAGAACTGAGGTTGTTAAAGGTACCAACGTAACTAGTGTTGATAAAACAACCGGTTCTAATGGACAAGATATCTACACTGTTAATGCCAATGGCACGACCGCATCAGCAGGTTCAGCTGCCGTAACGGTTACCACTGGTATTAAAGATGCCAACAACGTCACTGACTACAAAGTTGACCTAAGTGACTCTACTAAAACAAGCTTGAGTAGTGCAGATAGCGCCTTACAATCTGTTGTTACTCAGATTGATGGCACTGCTGTTAAAACTATCACTAAGACCAATAATACTGCCAACTTCATCACAGGTGATAACATTCTGTTGACGCCTGAAAGCGGTGGTATCAAAGTTGCGACGGCTCAAGATCTGGTACTAAATAGTGTGAAAATGGGTAATACCACAGTTAGTCAGGATGGTATGACCATAGTGGCCCCAACTCTAGCTCGGACAGTCGTACTTAATAGTGCTGGACTTAACAACGGCGGTAATAAGATCATTAATGTTAAAGCGGGTGAGGCGGATACTGATGCTGTTAACGTTGGACAGCTGAACTTGGCCAATACTACCATTGATAAAGGCTTAAACTTTGGTGGTGACAGTGGAACAGATGTCAATCGTAAGCTTGGTCAAAAGCTCACGGTTAAAGGCGGCGATACTATCAATGCTGACCCAGCAACGAAAAATATCAGTGTCACTGCTAATGGTGCTGATACCTTAACTGTCAGATTGGCTAAAGATATTAATCTTGGTAATACAGGCAGCGTTACCACTGGAAATACTCAGGTTAATAATGCAGGTATTACTTTATATAATGGTGATAATGGTCAAGTAGTACTTACTAATAATGGGCTTAACAATGGCAACAACAAAATCACTAATGTTGCTGATGGATTGTTGAGCACTACTAGTAAGGATGCAGTTAACGGTAGTCAGTTGTTTAAGACTAACGAAGACGTTGCCAAAGGTATTAAAATTGGCGATGGCAATAGCGCCAATGATCAACAGTTTGCCTTAGGAGATACCATCAACGTGACGGGTGATAATAATATCACTACCACTGCTTCGGCAACTGGTGTCCAAGTTAAACTGAATAACCAGTTGAACTTAGGCGACGAGGGTCGTATGCAAATGGGTAATAGCATCATGAATAACACCGGCTTTACCTTTGTAGGTAACGAGCCAGGTAGAACCGTTATTCTAGGTGCTGGTGGTCTAAACAACGGTTTCAACAGAATCACGAACGTCGCGGCAGGTATTGATCCTACTGACGCTGCAACTGTTGGACAGTTAGAGGCTACCACCTTTGCGTTAAGTAAAGGCTGGAATGTCAGCGCTCAAGCTACTAACGCTAGCAAAGTGCTAGCTGGTGATAGCGTTGATCTAAACAACACTGACGGCAATATTACAGTGTCCAAAACAGCAGGCAATAATGATGTCAGCTTTAATTTAAACAAAAACCTTGTGGTAGATAGTGTGCAAACAGGTGATAGCACCCTAAACAACGAGGGTTTAACTATCGCAGGAGGACCTAGTATCACTAAAGCTGGCATTGATGCTGCTGATACTAAGATTACAAACGTTGTGAGTGGTGACGTTGCTGCAGATAGTAAAGATGCTATCAATGGTGGTCAGCTCTACGCCCAAGGTATGGGTATCAGCAGTATTATAGGGGGTAACACGACTTATGATCCTGCAACTGGTACTTTTACCAATAACAACATCGGTGGTACTGGCGAAGGTAGTATTGATGGTGCGATTGCTTCTATCAAGCGTGGCGAGGTTGTCATGACTGAAAACATTCAAACCAACACTACAAACATTGCGACGAATACGACAAACATCGCAACCAATACCACCAACATCACCAAAAACACAGCTGATATCGTAACGAATACTACGAATATCACTACCAATACCACCAACATCAAAGCCAACAAGGATAAAATCGATGCTGGTCTCAACTTTGGAGCCGACAGCGGTGCCGTCATCAATAAACCAATCGGTGATGGTAGTGTACTCAGCTTCAAAGGCGGTAATAACATTAAGACCACCGCTGAAGGCAGTAGCATCAAGTTTGACCTGAACGGTAATATCAACGTAGAGAGCGTGACGACTGGCAATACGACGGTTAATAATAGTGGTGTTACTATTAAAAACGGCCCAAGTATGACAGCCGCTGGCATCTATGCAGGTAATGCCGAAACGGCTCCTAGTATGACGGCTGCCGGTATCAATGCCGCTGGTACTAAGGTGACAAATGTTGCAGATGGCATGGCACCTAGAGACGCTGTGAACTTCGGGCAATTAGACGCTGTTAGCAGAGGTTTGGGTAACAGCATCAATGAGCTTGGCTACAAAATTGGCGAAGTCGAAGATGATGCCAACGCAGGTATCTCAGCCGCGATGGCCATGTCTTCATTGCCACAAGCGTTCATCAGCGGTAAACCCATGATAGGTGGTGGTATCGCAACCTATAATGGTGAAAGTGCCGTTGCGATTGGCTTCTCGAAAATGTCTAATGATGGACGTTGGGTGATGAAGCTAAATGGTACAGCGGACACCCAAGGGAACGTAGGTGCTGCAATCGGCGCAGGCTTCCACTTTGACTAATTGGTTAGCACGATAGTTTAGCTGTATTAAGTTGCCAAGCTAAATAGTCATTGAATCACTAGGTAAAGTAAAATAAGTAAAACAAAAAAAGCAAGGCATCAGATGCCTTGCTTTTTTATGGATGGAAGTTATCTAATAAAATATAGGATGTTGACTTAAATCAATAAAAACTAACGTTGTGAACTATAGTCAAAATATCCTAAAAACGCTACGGTATTGCTGATATCAATTTTTTGTAGCCTCTGTCTGCGCAGGCACAGCAAGCAAGAAAAATTGATATCAGCAGCGCGAGATGTATCGATATTACTTTTCACTGACTATAAAGGTTGATGATATTAAAATCTGTCATATCATAAGTTTAACGCACTAAAATAACAGGCGATAGGGTGCTAGCGATAATCTCTGTCGTGGTACTACCCAAAAATAAATGCTGGAGCTTAGAGCGTCCATAAGCCCCAACCACAATGATATCAATATTATTTTCAAGCTGAAAACTAAGTAAACCGTTGACCGCGTCAAGCTGTGGCAAATGATGGGAGTCTACGCTAAATCCTGCGGTTCTCATTTGGATTACAGCCTCTTCAAGGCTTTTTTTAGATGCCTCATTATCATGTCCGATCATCACGATATGACCTTGCAAGCCTTGTAAAAGGTTGCTCTCTGCAAGCATTCGTATGGCTTTAATCGCGGTTTTACTGCCGTCAAACGCCACCATATATGATTGAGGCTCTTGAAATTTCTCTGAACAAATCAACACCGGTACGTTTGAGGCACGGGCAACCGTTTCGATTTGGCTACCGATATTGATGCGGCTGTTTTTATGATCTTCTCCGCGGCGACCCATGACGATAGCACGGTTTTTTTCTTGAAAATGCTCAATCGCTGGCAGTAGCTTACCGCGGCGTTGATAGATACAGACGGTCACGCCTGCAAAGTTACTTTGGATATGACTTTTTGCATCTTGTACCAACGCATTGCTATAGCTGTTTACGACTTTTGCCCTTTGTTCATCGAGCTTTGATAACTCATCGAGCAAAGACTGGCGGCTGTTAATGCCGATGGCTCCTGATAAGTCGCGTCTGACCGATGCTGCCACATCGCTGACGTGCAATAATCCCACCGCTAAATTCAGCTTTTTTGCATACCACGCCGCATAATCGCACACTGACCCAGTCACTGCTGAGCCATCAATACAAGCCAAAACGTGCTCTTTCGTTATCATAATCTGTCCTTAGATTTGCATTTATACTTTGAGAAACAGGCTTATTGATAGAATGCTTTTTTAAGACAGGGTAAGCATCTACTTTTCAATTAAATCGCCAATCATTCACCTTTGACTACCATCTTACCTCAAATCGTATCATTGCAAAATCACAGAGCAATATCTTAAATGGTGCTTTGCTGACATAGATTTGCAGTTTACCGTGCGCTTTGTACTTTAAGCGTTTTGAATAGCTGATCTCAGTGGCAACGTGCATGCTTAAAGCACAGCGTCTATATCTTCGCAACTTCTTATCAAGGTTATAGCAAAGGTATGACTTGTAAACGATAAAAAATTTAAAGTTAAATAAAATAATTTTAAAGATAGAACAATATTCCATTATGTATCATTTGTTAAATAACAATAGACTTTAGTATTTAATCAATAAAAGGCTGTCTTAGTAGTTTCGAATATTCATTTATTATTAATTATAAACGCGATATCTATAATTTTTTCAATCACTTTTTATTTGAAAGTAGCATGTTATTGTCTTGTGTTTTTTATTCATTGATAATGAATAGTTATATGGTTATGTAGAAATAAATCGATTTTTACGCTTACTGTCATTGTTTTTTAAAGATATTATTATGTGAAAAAGTTTTTTTATTCGCTAACTGTTTCAGTTTACTAGCAAAATTAGGTTTATGCGTCAGGTTGAGATTGTATAGCTTGCCGTACTGAGTTGTTAATAGAGACAAACGTCACACTGAATTTTGTATGACTAAACTTGTTTGTATGGCAATTTTAACGATAAATTAATAGGGCAATTTAATCTACAACAGTTATATGAATTCATTATAAATAATAAAAAACGAAAAATAAGCAGCTTCTATTATATAAAAAATAAACACTTTATTCAAAAGTCGTTAGAAAAACGAACTTAAATATTTATTTTAATAGTGAACGATTGTCAATAATTAAGTATGAATTTTTAAGTGCTAATATTAAAACATGAGACAATCAACTTGTTTTTTATCGTAAAGTTGTTAATATGCTCTATTGTATTTTATCGTTGGTTCGGTATCAAACGTCTCATTATTTTATTAATCTGAGGGTTTGGTGTTAATAGGGAAGTTACTAGGAAAATAAGGTATGAGTACAATTAACCACGAAGAGCGCGTCCGTCATGAAGGTTTGCGTGAAAAAATCATGTCTGCTGAGCAAGCAGCTACCTTTATCTTACATGATATGAATGTTGGAATGAGTGGTTTTACTGGAGCAGGCTATCCAAAAGCCGTCCCATCCGCATTAGCAGAGCGTATCAAAGCGGCCCAAGCGCGCGGCGAAGAGTTCAAAATCGGTTTATTAACCGGCGCCTCAACTGCCGCAGAATGTGATGGTGTATTGGCTGACGCCAACGGTATCAAGATGCGCACGCCTTATCAGTCAGAACCTGCCCTTCGTAAACAAATCAATACTGGCGAAACGCATTATTTCGATATGCACTTATCCCATGTCGCGCAGCAAAGCACCTTTGGTTTTTATGGTGACATGCATATAGCGGTGGTTGAAGTTGCTGGAATTTTACCAGACGGTCGCCTGATTCCCTCTACTTCTATCGGTAACAATAATGCTTGGTTAGATAATGCCGACCAGATTATCCTTGAAGTAAACAGCCGCCAAAATATTCTGTTAGAAGGCATGCACGATGTTTTTGATGACATCGGTGTACCGCCGTATCGTAAGCCGATTCCAATCACCACGCCAGGTGAGCGTGTTGGCTCGCCTTACCTAACCTGTGATTTGGATAAAGTTGTTGCCGTGGTCTTAACAGATTCACCAGACCGCAATAGTAAATTTGCTGATCCTGATGAATGCTCAACCAAAATTGCTGGTTATATCATTGACTTCTTCCATGAAGAAGTAAAAAAAGGTCGCATGCCCGCCAGTTTATTGCCTATCCAGTCGGGTGTCGGTAACGTTGCCAATGCGGTATTGTCAGGATTGCAAGCCAGTCCATTTGAAAATCTAACCGGCTATACCGAAGTATTACAAGACGGTATGTTAGATTTGATTCTGTCAGGCAAAATGACCCAAGCTTCTGCGACTGCCATGTCGTTAAGCCCAGATGCATTAGACCGTTTTAACGCCAATATCGAAGAATTGCGCAAACGCATTATCCTGCGTCCACAAGAAATCACCAACCATCCTGAAGTCTCGCGTCGTCTCGGCGTGTTGGCCATTAATGCGATGATTGAGTGTGACCTTTATGGCAACGTCAACTCAACCCACGTCATGGGTACCAACATGATGAATGGTTTGGGCGGCTCTGGCGACTTCGCTCGTAACGCCTTTACCTCAATGTTTGTAAGCCCATCGGTTGCCAAAGGGGGCGCTATCTCGTGCATCACGCCTATGGTGTCACACGTTGACCATACTGAGCATGACGTGATGATTATTGTCACTGAGCAAGGTTTGGCTGACTTGCGTGGTTTATCACCGCGTCAACGCGCGCAAAAAATCATTGATAATTGCGCCCATCCTGATTATCGTCCTATGCTGCAAGATTACTATGATCGCGCGGCACAGACTGCTGGTATGCAAACGCCTCATATCTTGAGTGAAGCATTGTCATGGCATCAACGTTATGTTGAAACCGGTGATATGCGCGTCAAAAAAGGTTTGGCTTTAGCGGTTTAAATGCTTAATTAAATACCTAATTAAAGGTTTAACGCCGGAATCAGCGACATAGCTGATTGCACTATTAAAAACACCGCTTGTCTGCTAGCAGATAAGCGGTGTTTTTAATGGTGCTTTTATGATATTTAAAGAGAGATTTAAAAGTAAGGTTTTGTCTTAACGCTCATTACTATTACTACTACTGTTTTTATCATTCGTACTTTCTTGACTGGATAAACGGCGTTTAATAAGTAAACCAATCACAGCGACCACTATCAGTATGCCGATTGCTTTGGAGTAAGGCGCTAACATGCCGGCGACGGCGTCATAGTTTTGACCTAAGTAATATCCTGCTAAAGCCAATATCGCTGTCCAAATACTAGCCCCTAAAGCCGTCAATGCTAAAAAGGGCAATAGCGCCATTCTATTCATGCCAGCTGGGATAGAAATCAGCGAGCGTACCCCCGGCACCATACGCCCAAAAAACACCGCCATTTTGCCATGTTTATCAAACCATGCATTTGCCGCGGTGATATCAGCAGGCTTTACAAACAGATATTTACCATACTTTTCCGTAAATGCGACCAAACGCGGCTCATCAAATACGCGACCCACATAGTATAAAGGCAGCGCACCCAGCATCGCCCCAAGCGTACCGGCCAATATCACCAAAATAATGCTTAAATCGCCTTTGGCAGCGGCAAAACCAGCGGCTGGCATGATAACCTCAGAAGGGATAGGCGGAAAGATATTTTCAGCAAACATGGCAAAAATAATGCCAAAGTAACCGAATTTTGCCATGATACCGAGTACCCATGCACTCATTTGATCCATTGTAAAGACTCGCTCAAGGTTGGAATAAAGAAACAATAAATCATACGGGCATTTATCAAAATTATTTGTACTAAATTACGGGCTTAGTATGTATTAAATATTGCTAAAAGTCCGTCATTTAATGCGTTTATCTGAGAGCGGTCTGAGGACAGAGCGCAATCGGTACAGGCTTAGTATTTTATTTATCTTAATAAATAGTTAATAAAAACACACAAGAAGCTTCTATTTACTGCCAAGTTTATGGCATAAGGTCGTCTTAATCGTGCTTATTTTAGACTATCCATATTTCATAAAGGTTTTTTAGCACAAAAACCTCATTAGGTATTTAATATTTAGAGAGCCATCAAGGAGTATTAAGATGAATAAAATAACAGCAAATGTAGGATTAACCAAAGCGCGGCAGGCGTTATGGATCGCATTGTTTGCCAGTATTGTCGGCGTTACGGCTTGTAGTAATGAGAGAGAAGATGTGGTGGCAGATTCGACCGAAGTGACAGATGAAGTGGCCGTCGACGAGGCGAGTGAAGAAGGTACTGAAGTTGTCGAAACCGGTATGACCGCAGATGGAATGTCGGGTAATGATGGTGAGCAGAAAGCGGATGACACTGTGACCGTCAACGAGAGTAATGCAAATTTAGATCAAACCCCAGCAGATGGCGTGCAGTAAATACTTCGATAACTCCAGCTTTTTACGAACAAGTTTTTAATGTTCAGGTTTTTGATGAGAGTAAATTGTCCAAAAAAAAGAGCTGCAAATTGTTTGCAGCTCTTTTTATTTCAGTTTTAGTAAAATTATAGCCCTTTACAGATAGTATGGTAACTACCGGCTAGTAAAGGTAATCGTTTTAGCGCCATTAGAAGATGGTTGGCTGATGGTTACTTTACTGTCTAAGATATCGCCGCGCGCATTGATTTTATAGCATTCTGACGAGCTGCCATTAGGATCGTTATTGAGCAGCAGATTGCTTGAGGTTTCTATACAAAACCACGCGGTATTATTGCTGTCTCTGGTCAAAGACCAATCTTGGTTATAAGTGCCTATTTTTTGACGCATACTTCTATCGGCGTAAACGTCTTCAGTAATCAATTTGCTTGATGAGCCAACCGTTGCCATTTTGGGAATGGTTGTGGTCTGATTTGACAGTGAATACTTACCTGAGCTGTCAGTGAAACCATGGAATACCAAGGGATTGAGGGTAAAGTAGTTAATGGCGACCGATTGATCAGTGACTTGATTGTTTACTTTGTTGATGGTGTTTACTTCAGCGCCTTGTACTTGTTTATTATTAAAGACCATACTGCCTTTGGGCGTAACTTTGATATCCGCAGAGGCCGTTTGATTGCCGACGGTCGCCACTAGGCTTTGACTGCGAGCTTTAGTATAAATATTGAGCATGGCCGCTTCAACGGGATATTGAGTGACGATGTTATTTGAATTGCCCGGTGTGGTGCCACCGTTCATACCACCCGCACAAGCGCTTAAGCCTACCGATACAGCGACAAGTAATCCTAATTTTTTCATGATTTATTCCCTTGATTTATTTAACTGCAATTTATTAATAAGTGATAGACCTACCTACTATAATCGAATTTTTAAGCGATGACATCTGCTGTGTATCCCTGCGCCTGCTATCCTTACATCATTATAACAACCGATGATTTTGCAGAAATTTATTGAATAAATGGGCGATAAAAACCGCTGGGCAATTAAAACAGGATTAATAGGTGTTTTTGCTGTTCATACCTACTTAGTCTGTTATCATTTCGTCCTGCAAAAAATCACAGTTATTTTCTATAAGCACCATTCGTTAGGACGTTAAAATGATCGTCAAGCAAAAGCCCAGCGCCATCAAACTGCTTTTTACCTTGCGTGGCTCCATCCTGCCAAAGGTCTATCCGCAGATTTTGCTCATTAGTTTGATTAGTGCCTTTATCACCAATATTCAGCACGGATTTCCCAGTTCTTTTTCTTCTTATAGCGTCGCGCCCTTTACCTTACTTGGGATAGCCTTATCGCTATTTTTAGGTTTTCGTAACAATGCCAGTTATCAACGCTGGTGGGAAGCTCGTGGGCTATGGGGGCAATTGGTCTATGATACGCGCAGCTTTACCCGTCAAGTGCTGTCTTATATAGATGATGAAAGTAAGAATGAGCAAGATAGTAAGGAAGGGCAAGATAGTAAGGAAGGGCAAGAAAGTGAGAAAGGGCGAGATAGCCAGCGCCGATTGGTGTATTTAAGCATTGCTTTTACCCATGCCTTACGTCATCGACTGCGTGACAGCTCGCCTTGGCAAGATGTTGAGCGTTTTGTAGAACCTATTCATCATACCAGTATGAAGCAAGCGCAAAATTTGCCAGATTATCTGCTGCGTTTGCTAGGTAAGGAGCTTGGCTATTATCGGCGGCAGCGCTTGACGTCAGAGCATATGATACAAAATATGGATGAGCGCCTAAATTCGATGACGGTGGTTTTGTCCGCTTGTGAGCGTATTCATAGCACGCCATTACCGTTTGCTTATACGCTACTGGTGCATCGCACGACGTATCTATATTGCTTTATGCTGCCTTTTGGTCTGGTTTCTTCTTTAGGCTGGGTGACGCCCTTGATTTGCGGCGTTATTGCTTATACCTTTTTTGGTTTGGATGCGCTAAGTGAAGAGTTGGAGGAGCCCTTTGGTTTGGCAGCCAACCAATTACCGCTGACAGCCTTATCTCGTACTATCGAGATTAATTTACTAGAAGCCTTGGGAGAAACCGAGTTGCCACCGAATATCACCGCTAAAAATGGCTATTTGCAATAAGTTATTTATAATAGGTAATTTGCAATAATCTCTGTGTCATAAATAGCGGCTGCGGCAGTGGAATATAGGCTACTAAAGAATATACTGCTAAAATATACGGCATAAAAAAGACCACTCAATTGAGCGGTCTTTTTTATTTTACCTTGTCATAATAACTATTAAATGCTGTTTAAAAAGCTTAGCAGCGTTTGTTGTTGCGTGGCAGGTAATTGCTTAAAACGTGTCTTGGCGCTTTCTGCTTCACCGTCATGCCAAAGTATCGCTTCTGTCAAACTGCTGGCGCGACCATCATGCAAAAACCGTGCTTCTGGGTCACGCGCAACAATACCAATACCCCACAATGGCGGTGTACGCCACTCATAGCTTTCGGCATTTTTTTCTTTGACGCCGTCATCTAAGCCTGTGCCCATATCATGTAGCAATAAGTCGGTATAAGGATAAATGGTTTGCTGGGCGAGTAGCGGAAAGCGCACACTAGCGCCCGTTTTTTGTTTTGGCGTATGACAGCTCGTACAGCCCACTTGGGTAAACAGCTGCGCGCCTTTATTAAAGGTCGATAAATCAACCATTCGGCGCTCAGGCACTGCCAAAGCGGTCATAAAATCGGTCACCGCATCCAAGCTGCTGTCTGAAACCTCAGGCGTGCCGCCATTGGGCACTGTCCAACAAATCGGCTGATTGGCTGTACAATTGGGATCCATAAATACGGAAGTGGTCAAACCCATATCTTGTGACATGGCATTGGCGTTTTGGGTACGAAGGCTTGAGTTAATCGCCTTCCAGCCAAAGCGGCCGATGCGTTGCTGTTTACCATCCTGTACCCAATGTACGCGCCCACTGATGCCGTCTTTATTGTTATCATCAGGATCAGCTGCCCCAATGATATTCGCCTCAGGAATCAAGTCGAGCAAGCCCATGCCGACCAATTGCGGTGAGATACGCCCACTGATAGCGGTATCTCCCAGCGGCTGATTCGGGTCGGTTGCTGTAAAGTCAAACTGAACACCGGCAGGTTGATTGCCATTACTGGCTGTGGTGACATAGCGCATTTTACCTTCGGGTGCGATGCTGGCATCGATACTTTGATGTTGCATTTGCTCGCCGTAATAAGTGTGCGCAAGCCCTTGTTTGTTGCCGAGCCTAAATAAAATAGCGTCACTTAGCTCACCATTGGCCGCATAAATGGGTTTGCGTCCTTCAGCACTATGGCACTGGGTGCAAGCATTGGCGTTAAATAAGGGGCCAACGCCATCAAAGAGCACGCGACCTTGATTGGCTGGCGTCCATTCGGTGATAAAGAGCTCGCGACCTGGCGATACGCCGCCCAAGGCACTGCTTGGCAGATTGGGCATAATCTGTAAAAATGGCCGTGAGATATCGGCAGCAATCGTGGCGCTGCCACCTGCTGGTAGCCAATTGATATCAGTTTCAGGATTGTTTGGGTTTTCAGGTATAGTTGGTGGCGTAGGCTGGCTAGGTAACTCCGGTGTGTTAGAACTGTCATTGTTTGAGTTATCTGAAGCGTCCGAGCCACCACAAGCGCTTAGTAATAAAGTTGCCGTTAAACAAAAGAGCGCGCGACGTATGGTAGGGAATAAAAGAGTAGAGGGAGCATTTGAATGGTTTAGTGAGTAACCGTTTGGTGAATGAGGCAGTAGAGACATGGCAAGACCTAAAATGGCTAAAAATATCATTTATTAAAATACGAAGAAGATGCTAAAGATGAATAAGCAGGATTTAACGAAGTCCCAAGTTAATAAGGGCAACATTACTAAGGCTGCCCTTGTTTACTACATTTGCTATTGCATACTCATGTTAAAGATAAGTCGCGCTTATAGCTGGCTTGGTAAATTGACTGGCATCGGGGTGTTATACATCCAGACATGGGTGGTGTCTTTATTACCGAGTGAGCCTTCGAAGCTCCAACCCCATGTAAATAATTGACCGTCTCTATGTGAGGTATTGGCATCTTTCAGTAGAGGTTTTTCATGCGCGATCAAGTGCATGACGCCCATTGCCATATTGTCGATATTTTTTAAGTGAGGTAATTTATTGGTTGGTTCATCTAAATCGTTATAGACAGTTTTGCCTGCGCTATTTGTCTCTCCAAACATACCCCACGCATAAAGCATGCCATCTGTCGCTGAGCCATTTTCCGATGTTCCATTGTTCGATGACACATTGTCCAGTAACGCATAGCTGGCATTGCCATTCGCATAGATGCGGCGAATATTCTTATCAGTAAACCATGGCAGTTTGGTTGGCGTTAAAATGGTATTTGCCCAAGCGCTTTCAGTAGCATTGAATTTTTCGCCGTTATAACCTATTTGGCTACTGGCATTGAGCCCCCAAGCGTAGACGGCTTCTTTATTGGTTAGCGCCAATACATGGTCACGTCCCGTTGCCAGTTGGGTCACTTTTTCAAGGCCAATGCTTGGGTCAGAGGCAAGCTGAGGAGTAGGGGCGATAGAGTTAACAAGGTTAGCGTCGGCTGTGATGACATTAATACGAATCGGCGTTGCATTAACATTGATACAGTTATTGGCCTTATTACATTCTTGACCGCGACCTAGATTGGCATAGGCGTCGCTGCCCCAGCCCCAAACTTGACCTTTATCATCCAATGCGTACGAGCTACTGGCACTGGCCACCACTTGCACAATATGACCGATGTCAGCGGCTGCTGAAAAATCAACCTTAACCGGTGTGCTGCTATTTATCGTTGTCGCATTACCAAGCTGACCTTGAGTATTGGCACCAAACGCCCACACGCTGCCGTCTTTGGTAAGTACCAAATTATGCTTATAACCCGCTGCTACCATCACGGCATTGTCAATACCATCAATGGCGCCGATATCTAGGCGGCAATCTTCTGTTTTACTACAGTCATTGCGACCAGTCTCGCCACGTCCTAATTGCCCAGAAATATCCTCACCCCAACTATAAACCTGACCTTTAGCATCTAGCGCCAGCGAATGATTCTGATTAAATTTAATAGACACGAGGTCTTTTGGTGCACTGTGCATCAGCATGGGGGTATCTGGATGTCCCATGAGGTCAGCAATTTTTGTGGTCATTCCCAAGCCAGTTTGCCCATAATTATTGCGCCCCCAACCATACAGCTGTCCATCGCGTAGAGCAGCCGTATGTGAACCACCTGCGGCGACGGTATCGCCCAAATACACAGTTTTGATTGAGCGCATAATGTTGCCAGCATTATCAGTGGCTTCTAAGGTGATTTTATTGCTACCTAATGCCAATAAAATATGTGCGTTAAAATCTCCATTTGTATCGACGTTTAATGCTTGCGCTGACTCTTCATTGCGCTGATAAGTCAGCGATTTGATGCCACTGCTATCTTTTACTTGCCCAGAAACAAATATCGCTGCCACTGCACTATAGCCATCGGTAAAATTACTATCGGTGGTTAAAAGCGGCGGTGTCCCATCAATGATTGTGGTGTCATCAGAATCATTGCCACAAGCGGTTAGTATCAAAGTCGCGCTGATAAGTGCCACTGCTTGGGTAAGATGGGATAAGCGCATAAAAACCTCAATAAATTGTCAATAAAAGAATAGGTATCTGAATATGAGAAATAACAACATAGCGTAAAATGGGCGTAACTATGGATGCGAATAATATTACAAATGATAATTATTATCAATATATAAATAAAAATGTTGATTTAATATTTTAATGATAGGTGTTCTTTATATAAAAGGGTGGTTAATGGTTTTATAGCGCGACGTTTTAAAATATACTCTGGCTAGAGTAAAAAGCGATGTATAACCAACGCGATTACCGCCTAAAAATAAGACGGTAATAGTGATAAAGCGAATAGGGCAGGTGGTACTATTTTATACCAATCCTTTTATGCCAATTATATAAAGCATCTTAGATGCGGCATCTAGACATTAAACGGCTTCAGCAAGCTATTTACTATTATTGCTCATACTACCATCAGTCGTTTGCTGGACGATTTGTTCGACTTGCATAAAATCCGTATGCCGCACATCTTTGCCGCTGGTGCAAAAAATAACCAGCTCAGCAATGTTGCGAGCATGATCGCCCACCCGTTCTAGGGCGCGCAATACCCACAGTATATTAATTACCTTAGACACATGGCGGCTGTCCTCCATAATATAGGTCATTAAGGCACGCGTGGCCGATTGATACTCTTCATTGACCGCGGTATCGCTTTGTAAGACCGAAAATGCCTGCTGCGGATTCATATTTGAGAAGGCATCGATCGCATCAAGCAGCATCAAGCGTACCTGATTGGATAGATGCTGAACCTCCGAATAACCTCTTGGTGACGCGCCATCTTCAATCAACTGGCAGGCCATACGGGCGATTTTTTCTGCTTCGTCGCCGACACGTTCAAAGTCGACAATGCCTTTGCTCAGCGCCATTACTAAGCGCAAATCATTGGCGGCTGGCTGGCGCTTGGCGACTAACAAAATAATTTGCTCATCGATTTTAATCTCTAGCTGATTGATCAGATGATCATCTTCAATCACTTTTTTTGCGGTCGCCTCATCTGCGGCTATCAAGGCGCGTGTCGCAACCATGACTTGCTCTGCTGCCATGTGACCCATTTGCATAAACAGCTCAATCACGTCATGTAAGTCATTATCAAAACTCTTTGATAAATGCTTTGCCGTTATCGCCATGCTTGCTTCCTTAATCGTATTGGTATTGCTCATAAAAATATTGCCAAAATGAGTAGCGTGATAAATGACTGCTAGAAATGATTGCTTTAAGCGAACAGCGACTTATCCATAACGACCGGTAATATAATCTTCAGTCGCTTTTTGTGCTGGGTTGGTGAATATCTGATCTGTTTCACCCATTTCTACCATGTCTCCCAAATACATATAAGCGGTGTAGTCGGAGACGCGCGCGGCCTGCTGCATATTGTGGGTGACGATAGCAATGGTATAGTCGTTTTTTAAATCGGTAATCAAATCTTCAATCGCGCCAGTGGAGATGGGGTCGAGCGCTGACGTTGGCTCATCTAATAGCAAGACTTCAGGTTTCGTTGCTACTCCGCGGGCAATACAAAGTCGCTGCTGTTGACCGCCAGATAATGACAATCCTGACGCTTTCAGTTTATCTTTGACTTCCAGCCATAACGCCGCTTTTTTGAGTGCCCACTCGACACGTTCATCCATCTCTGCTTTGCTCAGCTTTTCATAGAGACGGACGCCAAATGCGACGTTGTCATAAATGGACATCGGGAAGGGCGTGGGCTTTTGAAAGACCATACCGACACGCGCACGCAGCAAGTTAACATCCATGTCTTTTGCCAAAATATTTTGGCCATCAAGGGTAATTTGACCTTCAGCATGCATACTCGGATACAAGTCATACATACGGTTAAAGGTACGTAGCAGCGTTGATTTACCGCAGCCTGAGGGACCAATAAAAGCGGTGACCTTTTTTTCTGGGATATCGATATTGATGTTTTTTAATGCTTGAAAATCACCATAATAAAAGTCCAAATCACGAATGGTAATCTTGGCGGGCGGCATGTTATCGGGCATGTCCGCCATGGTTTGCTTGATAAGATGGGCGATATCTGGCTGTTTATGCTGACCATGATTAAACATAGCGTCATCCAGTAAACGGCGTTTGCTGCTGGTATCTGTCATCGGCTTAGTCGCTTTTCTCTCTAATACATCAGTCATAATGGTATACATCTGTTTTAAAGTTTTGTTAAATGGGGGTGTTTTTTTTGCTATTAGCTGTGCGTTTGTTAGCCTTAAATTATCTGCTATGGTCTTTGCCACCGATAAAGCGTGCGGCGATATTTAAGAATAATACTGTCGCAGTAATGAGCAGCGCCGCCGCCCAAGCTAGTGCATGCCAGTTGTCATAAGGGCTCATGGCAAACTGATAAATCGTATTGGGTAAGTTGGCCATCGGTTGGCTCATATCGGTACTAAAGTATTGGTTGTTTAGCGCGGTAAATAGCAAGGGCGCGGTCTCACCGGTAATACGCGCAAAAGCGAGCAGCACACCGGTAGTCAGACCGGCTTTGGCAGCTTTCAGTGTCACGGTACTGACTAGCTTCCATTTTGGTGTGCCGAGTGCGTAAGCAGCTTCGCGCAGGGTATTAGGCACTAGGTTTAGCATATTTTCCGTCGTACGCACGACAATAGGAATCACAATCAGCGCCAATGCCAAAGCACCGGCCCAACCCGAAAAGCTCTGTCCTTTGACCATCAAGGCATAAATAAACAGACCAATCACGATGGAGGGGGCCGACAGTAAAATATCATTTAAAAATCGGGTGACTTTACCCAGCATACTGCCATGTGAAAACTCTGCTAAATAAATGCCAGCCATCATGCCGATTGGTGCACCAATCGCCAAGCCCGAAAAAGCCAACATCACTGAGCCAACAATGGCGTTGCGTAGACCACCTTCGCCCATCGGTGGCGGGGTATCGGCCATAAAGACAGGCATCTCGATGAGACCTTGAAAGCCTTCAACAAACAGCGTAATCACAATCCAAATCAGCCAAAACAAACCAAATACAATTGCTGATAAGGCAAACCCAAGTCCCAGTCTATTGATAAAACGGCGCTTGTTATACAGCCGCTTGTTGTAGCGGTCTTCAAAGCGTACAGAAGGCTGGCTTGGCTGGGTCGTTTGAGTAGTGACTGGTGCTAAAGTCATGAAGTGTTTGTCCTTCTTGAGTCAAATAATGGCGGCAAATAGCGTGTTTTAGTTTGTTTAGGCTTGCTTTGTTAGCTTTTAAAATAGGGTGTTTAATTGCCTGCTTTTTGGTCAATACGCATGAGCATCAGCTTAGATATCGACAAAACGATAAAGGTAATGACAAACAGGATTAATCCTAAATGTAATAATGACGCTAAGTGCAGCTCACTTGACGCTTCGGCAAACTCGTTGGCCAGCGCTGAAGTAATGGTCACCCCAGAGGTGAATAGACTTGGGCTGATATTAAAGGCATTACCAATCAAAAAGGTAACGGCCATCGTCTCGCCAAGCGCCCGACCAAGTCCCAAAATCACGCCACCAACCACACCTGCTTTGGTATAAGGCAAGATAATTTTGAACATCACCTCCCACGTGGTGGCGCCCATGCCGTATGCCGATTCTTTTAGCAGGTCTGGCACCACAGAGAAAACATCACGCATGGTAGCGGCGATAAAGGGAATAATCATAATCGCCAGTATTAATGAGGCGGTAAACATACCCAGTCCCATCGGCGCACCGGTAAAAACCTTGCCAATAATAGGTAGGGGGCCAATATTTTCAATAAACCAAGGCTGAATGTGATCACCAAAAAACGGTGCAAAGACAAACAAGCCCCACATGCCGTAGATGATAGAAGGAATACCTGCCAGCAGCTCGATAGCAATACCCAATGGCCTTTTCAAAAAATTGGGACAAAGTTCCGTTAAAAAGATAGCAATCCCAAAGCTGACTGGTACGGCAATACAGATAGCGATGAGTGAAGTGACCACCGTTCCGTAAATGGGCGCAAGCGCACCGTATTGATCGTTTACCGTATCCCAGTTATTGCTGGTATAAAATCCCAAGCCAAACTCAGTGATACTTGGCCATGCGCCGACAATCAATGACAGCATGATGCCACCAAGCGACAAGAGCACCAAGATTGCAAATGCTTTGGTGGCATTAACAAAAACCGCGTCAAAGCGTTTTTGTTTTGCCAGTTGGGATTTTAGGTCTGCCATAAAAGCCTCTGTTGTTTATCGCTCTAACTTTTCATTATGTTAATGATGAATGGTGTTAACGCTTGCTAGTGTGAAAGCTTGATTGTAAAAAACCTTAGGGGTTTTAGCTTTAGCGTCTTACCGTAATAAACTGTGTCATCTAACGACCAAGTATTAAGTTCACTACGGCTAAGACGTCACCAAGCAAACACGCTTTTCAGTATTTGCTTGATGGCATTAGTTAGCTTATTCTCGACTGGCTTATTCTCGACTGGCTTATTCTCGAATTAATAAGCTTCGAATTAATAAGCTTCGAGCTACTGTGCTGAGGTATAAACAGGCTTACCTTCGCTATCTACTACCTCGTTCCATTTCGCTTTAAATAAAGCCACGGCCGTATCAGAAAAAGGCACGTAATCGAGGCTCATTGCGTCATCATCGCCCTGAGCATAAGACCAATCAAAGAAGTTAAGGACGCCTGCCACTTGCTTAGCATCTTGCGGCTGTTTGTGGACTAAGATAAAGGTCGCAGCAGCGATAGGCCATGCTTGGTCGGTCTCAGAGTTGGTGATGACTTTGTAAAAGCCTTCTTGCTTTGACCAATCAATGTCCCCAGCGGCGGCGAATGTTTGCGCAGAAGGCTGCACGACGTTGCCAGCGGCATTTTTCAGGGCAACGTGTGACATGCCATTTTGCTTAGCATAGGCGTATTCAACGTAGCCGATAGAGTTTTTCATACGCGTTACATAGCTTGAAACGCCTTCGTTACCTTTACCGCCCGCACCGGTTGCTGAGGTTGGCCATTTCACGGTTTTATCGACGCCAACGCTGTCTTTCCAGTCGTTTGACACTTTGGCTAAATAATCAGTAAAGTTAAAGGTTGTGCCCGAACCATCTGAGCGAAATACCGTGGTAATGGCGGCGTCAGGAAGGGTCAAGTTAGGGTTCATAGCAGCGATGGCAGGGTCATTCCAGTTGCTGATTTTGCCAAGATAGATGTCAGCTAGCATTTTTCCATCGAGCTTTAATTGACCAGGCGCAACGCCATCGATATTGACGATAGGTACCACGCCGCCGATAACGGTCGGGAATTGAATCAGACCGGCTTCGTTTAATTCAGCTGGCGTCATTGGCGCATCAGAGGCGCCGAAATCAACGGTTTTTGCGACGATTTGTTTGATACCACCCGATGAACCAATCGACTGATAGTTCACTTGACCGCCTGTTGCTTTATTATAGGCATCTGACCATTTAGCATAGATAGGCTGCGGGAAAGAAGCGCCTGCGCCGGTGATATTCATCGACACATTGTCTGTCGACTGAACGCTTGCGCTGTCGGTAGAGGCGGTGGTTGATTGCGCCGAAGTAGCCGGCTCATTGCTTTCATTACTATTGGGGGTTTGATTACAAGCAGCTAAGGTAAAGGTACTCGCGACTGCTAAAGCCATTAATGAATAACGCATTATTTCTCCTAAAAAGTAATCAGATTTAAGTATGGGGCGTTTATGAATAACAATGTCGCTGCCCAGATTTTTAGTAATGTATTGCTAACGATGTTTGGTTAGCAAGGTTTTGCTGCAAAGACGCTCGGTGGTCAATGAGCACATTGTGCCGAGCAAATATGACAGTTTGATGAAATAAGACATTTTTATGAAAAAAGTCGGTCAATTAAAAACGCAGCCTAATAAAGCAGTCGTTTAAGGGGATTGCAGCTGCTATCTAGCGCAAAATTCGTTATGATGAGCCGTTGGTTTTTTTTGGGGCGTAAGGGTTTAAGGCTAAGCGTTCAAAGCACAGCGTTTAAAGTATAGGGCTGAAAGTACAGTGTTTGAGGTGAGGTGCAGTGTTTAAGGCACAGCATTTAACGTAGCGAGTCACTGTGTCATCAAACTGTCATAATTAAGCCGTTTAATGGGCAGGCGTTGATAAGGGCTTAGTATTTTTGTTTTCCAATTTTTTGTCTTTCAATAATGAGGCGATGGTATGCGCAATGAGCAGATTTTGATTGTCGAAGATGAACCTGCAATTCGTGAGATGGTGGTAATGACGCTAGAGATGGCGGGCTTTGAGAGTTTACAAGCGGCTGACGTCGCAGAGGCGCATCAGCAAGTGGTGGATCATAGACCGGCGTTGATTTTGCTAGATTGGATGTTGCCGGGTGATAAAAGTGGTATTGATTTTTGCCGCATGCTTAAAAGCGATGAGATGCTGGCTGAGATACCGGTGATTATGCTGACCGCCAAAAGTGAAGAGGATAGCAAGGTTCATGGGCTTGATGCGGGCGCTGATGACTATATGACCAAACCCTTTTCAACGCGTGAATTAATCTCCAGAATCAAAGCGGTATTACGCCGTAGTCGTGCGCTTAGTAGTGATAAGCCAATCGAAATAGGTAAGCTTAGCCTAGATCCCAAAAGCCAGCGCATTACCGCTGATAATACAGTCATTGATATCGGGCCGACAGAATATCGCTTGCTGGCGTTTTTTATGAGTCACCCCGAGCGTGCTTATACGCGCACCCAGCTGTTAGATCAGGTCTGGGGCGGCAATGTCTATATCGAAGATCGTACGATTGATGTGCACATCAGGCGTTTACGCAAATTACTACAGCCGTATGATTGTAGTGCCTTGATTCAAACGGTTCGCGGTACCGGTTATCGGTTTTCGAGTCTGGTTGAATAACGCTATCGATTTTGAAAAAATAGCCCATTATTTACAAGGCAGCTTACAAGGTAGTTTATAAGGCAGCGAAACAGCGTTAAGAACATTCAGTGCTCAGAGTCATAAATATTTAGAATAATAAGAACTAAGAAGCATAAGTACTGAGAATAGTCAGTGCTAAGAATAAGTGCTAAGCACCATACTGGTAATAAATAAGAGAGAAACACATGATAACGCCAAGGGATATTGAGCAACAGGACATCGAGCAATACTCCACCGATCAGCTGAAAAAAATCAGAAGTGCCTTACGCGCATTGCGAGATGCGGTTATCTTGCTAAATGACGATGATGGTTTGGAGTGGTGGAATCAGGCTGCCGAAGATTTATTATTGTTGCAGACAGCGGATCATGGCAAAAGTATTTTTGACTTTATTAATGTCCCTGAGTTTCGGCAATACTATCAGAGTATGGTGACACCCAATGATGGTGTACATATGAAGTCATGGCAAGATCCTAACCGTTATCTTAAATGTGAGCTCACGCCTTTTGGCGATGAAAAGCTGCTGATTATTTATGATGTGACCCGCTTACAACACTTAGAGCAAATGCGCCGCGACTTTGTGGCAAATGTCTCGCATGAGTTACGAACGCCATTGACTGTACTGATGGGCTATTTGGAGAATTTCTCAGATCAGGAAGATATGCCGCGGCAATGGCGACGCGGGTTTGAGTTAATGACGCAGCAGACTGCGCGCATGAATAGAGTGGTCAATGACTTGCTGCTGCTGTCTCGGATTGAAATCGAAGAGACACATGAGCTGCATTATATTGATATGACTAAGCTGCTCACCCATGTCTATGATGACGCGCAGGCTTATAACCAAGAATATGGCCATACGCTGCATTTACAGATAGATACCTATGATGGTCTTTATGGCTCGGAGATGTATTTGAACAGTGCGTTATCCAATTTGGTGATTAATGCGATTAAATACACGCCAAAAGCAGGTAATATCGTCATCAGTTGGGCAAAAACTGCAGAAGGTTGTCGGTTTGCCGTCAGTGATGATGGTATTGGGATTGCGCCGGAGCATGTTGCAAGATTGACCGAGCGTTTTTACCGAGTGGATAGCGGGCGCAGTCGTGCGACAGGTGGTACGGGGCTAGGGCTGGCCATTGTAAAGCATGTGTTATATCAATATGATACGACTTTACAAATTGAATCGTCAGAAGGCAAAGGCTCGACATTTAGCGCCGTTTTCCCCGCCGCTCATATTCGCTCTGCTCCTATAGGCTAACTGCTAAACTCGTAGTCGTTAGCAGGATTTTTAAACATGACTGTCAATTATTAGTTTCTAAATTGGCTAAAAACGCAGCAAAACCTTCTGTTGCTCGAGCTTGCAAACGGCTGCTAGTAATAACCCGAACGCGATTGCTCCAAGTGATGGCATAGCCTTTACTCTCAAACCTTTTTACCAAATCGACATCTTCGTGGCAAGGCAGGGGCGCAAAACCGCCAACGGCAAGATAAGACTCAGCGCTAAAACTTAAATTTGCCCCATGAATATGACGATGTCCCATCTTATCTTGATAATGAGCCATATAATCTTTGCGCGTTTGCGGCGTCAAATGCGCCCAACTATCAACACTTACTACGCCGCATATCATATCAGTAGGCTGGTCTTTGATATGGGCGATTTGCTGTATCAGCCAATCTGGGGTGACGACTGAATCAGCGTCTGTACAGGCAAGCCATGTCGCGCCAGCTGCAATAGCATGGCGAATGCCTAAATCCCGTACTTGTCCCACGCATTGGTAATCACAGCATAGATAATTCACGTCAGCGCTCTTGACCCGCATACTTTCAACCAATGTAAGCGTATTATCGCGACAGCTATCGAGCACGACAAGCACAGTCGCGGTAATGGTAAAAGGCAGCTGCTCAATGGCAGTTTGCACCGATGCTAAGCACTTAGTAATAGTCATTGCTTCGTTATGAGCAGGAATGACAATACCAATCTTTATATCATCCATATGTCTGCCTCGGTTTACTCGTTGTCATATCCTCTTATACCAAGTTCTCTTGCATGGCGACTGATTCGGGAGAGTATTGCCAAACATCTAATAAAAAATCACTATCGATAATTTTACTTTGATGAGTAAAGGCTGGATTTTTAGTATCGATGTGCTGTCCCTGCTTAGGTTCTACTTCATTACTTCCTTTATTAAACGCTTGGCATAAACGTTGGTGTACGGTTTCACCGGTCATCGCAAAGCCATCAATGGCATAGCGCCAATGACAGCATAGCAAGGTGCCGCCCACAGCAAGGTTTTGTGTAATCCAAGTAATAACCGTATCAATATCATTGGGCGATAAATAATATAAAATTTCACTAATAATAATTAAATCAAAATGAGATCTCGCAGTCGATAATGCGTCAGGAATGACTCCTTGTATGACATTTACATGCGCGGACTCTGCCAAATGTTGCTTAGCAAGCTGCACCGCCTGTTTATTACCGTCCATACTTAATAAGGCCTGACAACGAGGCGCAAGTAACGCACTAAACACGCCATTTCCGCAGCCTAATTCAATGGCATTGTGATATTGTGCTTTTGGTAATACAGCAAGACACATATCGCGTTTACGCTTTTCGTACCAGCGAGTCTGATACTGCCATGGGTCGCTATTGTCATTATATAGGGCGTCAAAATAGGTTTCTGCATAGTTGGTAGCATGCATTTTCGTATCAGTATGGGAGCAGTCAGCCGTCTCATTTTTACAAGCCATTGAATGGTTTGTAAAATCTATTTCCGGCGTTGATTTATAGTGTTGGCTCATATAAATAAACCTCCCATGGTTGGCTAATTCTGGCAATGGTTTGAGCCGATAAAATGGGCGGATTGCCTGTGCTTTCATCAATGGTAATTTGGCTGGTAAAGCAATGAATGGCTTGGATTTTGCGCTGCAATTGCTCAGGCGTTAAATCTACTTTGAAAGCACAGCTCCAAGGAATACGGCTGTCAGCAGGCTTTGCCCAATGCCACGCCCAAATTAATACTTGATAACAGGCTAAACGGTGCTGCTTAGCAAATGCAGCGACCACTTGCCCTGTCGCCTCATGATCAGGATGCCCGTCGTGTACAAACGGCGTTACCAAAATATCATCAGGTTGGATAATTGCTGCTAATTTTTGGTGAAACTGTGCCTGCTCAGCAAACACGTCGCCATCGGTTAGATGCATAGAAATAACCTTGACTTGATGAGATATACCTAATGCCTCTAACGATGCGATACTTTCTTGTGGACGGATAATATCGAGCGCTTTTGGAGGATAAATCTGCGAGTCAGGATGGCTTTGCGTGCCATTGGTCACATGAATTAGCAGAATAGAATTGCCGTTAGCTGCTAGTTGTTGTAGCAATCCACCGCAGCCTAACACTTCATCGTCAGGATGCGGCGCAAAAATACAGACCCGCTGATGCGCCGGACAGCTTGTCGCTACATTTAAGCACGGCATGTTTTGCAGTCCTGACCAATTTTGCCAAGCGTCGCAAGTGGTACCATCACCTTCAATAACGCGGTCGCCAACAATCGGATGGTTATTTTTTATAGGTGCTGGCTTACTAGGAATTACAGTTGCCATATATTTTCCTGCCTATTTACAAAGTCACTGGTGTCGTCGTTAGTCAGTTTGCTAGCGGATTCACTCGCTAACATACTAGACAGCTCACCGATTTTCTGTAAATCAAAGGCACCATGACTTTGACGAATAAATACGCTCAAATCGGCTGATAATCTGGCGAAATGAGGGTTATTACAAAAGGGCGCGGCGCCCAATGCTTGCCCGACGACCTCTATAACCTCGCGCGCTACTTGCTCAACGTTTGACCTTAATTGGCGGATGGCAAGCTCATGACTTTGTGTTGGTTCATTATCTATTAACTCAGCAATATGATGAAAGTATTGCTCAGTGACAGCCAGTGCCGTGCCAATTCGTCCCAAATACATGGCTTTATAATCGTTTGGCTTTTGCTGATAAGCGCTGATTAAATAACTGGCGAGACAAGTCGCCGCGCCATACCAGCAAGCAGCGACGCCAGCCGCACCATGCCAAAATCCCACGCGTTCTAGATACGCATTTGCCGCGCCAACGTTACTGGCTACTACCTGATCGAAATGTATGGTTGCCGTATCAGTAGCCTGCATGCCGACTGCTTGCCATGCACTATTATCAATCTTAATACCATTTTGATGCATATCCACCATAAGCAATTGCGCCTGACCATCCTTATCGCGATAGGTCATTAGCCCATGGTCAACAATATTTGCGCCTGAACACCATGCTTTGCTGCCGTAAACTTTGCCTTGCTGATAGCTCAAAGGATGACTTTCTGCTGCCCAAACTGCCCATAAGCCTTGTGTTGCTTGCTCATAGCTCAGTTCATGTAAAATACTTAGAGCGTCTAAATGCGATTCGAACCATTTTGCAATCGTTAAATCTATACTGGCCACATACGCCAAAATTTGCCAACGAATCAAAGTACGTGAATGGGTTCGGGATTTGTTTTCTTTATTGCCTTCAGTGCCGCTGGCAGGATGAGGGATTTTATCGCTATAGCTCACTAAGATTTTTAATATCTCATGGCGCAGCTTATCGGTTATAGAAAGAATGTTTGTGCTAATAACACTGCCATTGGCTTGATTGCCAGTAAATATGATATTTTCTATGGCAGATTTTATGTCTGATAATAAAGGGTTTTTTGCCTCGAGCGCGAGCATAAGGGTCTCCTAGTTATTTTTATGAGCCAAACATTTGGACGGCTGCTGGGGAATCGCTGTCTGTTTGATGTTTTTTATTATCATATAAGTTATCTAAATATAGGTCGTCTAAAAAACTTTGCTGCCAAGCATGTAAATTATCTTGCTGCAACCCTTGCAATAATGCCTGATAGCGAGACTTTCGCTCTCCTAGCGGCATTATTAAGGCGGCTTTTATACCCTTTATTATGCTTTTTGGCTGATACGGATCGATAATGACCGCTGCTTGCATTTGCTCGGCTGCTCCTGCATAACGTGATAGCATCAGCACCCCAGGATTATCAGGATTTTGGGCAGCAATATATTCTTTGGCGACCAGATTCATACCGTCTTGCAGCGAATTTACCCAACCGATATCACTTTGGCAAAATGCCGTCATCACGGTCTCATGGCTTAACACTTCTTCGCTGTAATCAATTGCTTGCCAAGAATCTGTATTAGGCGAAAATTGCTGATTAACGTTATAAACCGCTTGTTTAACTTCCTTATAAAGTCGCTGATAAGTCGATAAATCTAAACGGCTAGGGCAGGCGATTTGTAATAATTGCAGCTGATTTTGGTAGACTGGATATTGCTGTAAAAAGTCGCGATAGCCCGAAAAACGCTCTAATAAACCTTTGGAATAATCAATCCTATCGACCGCAATAATACGCTGTGAGATGGGCTTTACGGTATCGTTATTCTGAATATGCTTGATAGGTGATAAGGATAAAGGTGAGAATACATGGCTAACCTGCTGCTGAATCTTTGCGACATTAACGCCGATAGGATAGGCATTAATTATTAAAGCATGCTGGGGTTTTAACTCTAAATGAAGTTTCAATTGCGTACCAGATGCAGTATGCGCTCTAGTAACAGACTGTTTGGAGTATAAAACGTTGATGGGTAAAAAATCTAAAATACTGTTTTTTGCCAGACTATCTTCGAAAGGGTTTTCTTCTACCAAATTCTCTTCGACAAAGCTATCTTCTAAAAGGCTATCTTTTAAATAATGTTGCAAAACCGCAAGACAATGGGCTTTATCTTGCTGAGTTTGGGTGCCAAGCACATCATAATGTGCCAAATGCTTAATCAGCTCACAGCTTTGAGCAAGCCGTTGCCAAAAGGCTAATGGCGCAAACGGAATATGTAAAAAAAAGCCAATACGATTTTTTATTCCAAGCTTCTTACAATGATAAGCGACACTTAAAAAATGATAATCATGCACCCAAATCACATCGTCAGGCTGAATAATGCTCTTTAACTGTTGAGCAAACAGGCGATTCACTGCTTGATAGCCTGCATAGTCTTCTGGTGCTTGGCTAATTAACTTAGGTTGCTCATGCAGCATTGGCCACAGCACATTATTGGCAAAGCCGCAGTAAAAATGCTCATATTGTCGGGTGGTAAGGGCAGTGGTCATATAAGTAACTTCGGTATGCGTTCCTTGCATACAAGGACTTGCTATAGCAGCTTGTTTATAATTGCTAAAGCTATTGATTTCACCGGCATCAGAGCTATCAATAATGTCACCATTCCAGCCCATCCAGATGACTGAATTGCCCGTTAATATATCTTGCAGCGCTACTGCCAGCCCGCCTGCCATAGGATTATTATCGGGTATCTTTACTCGGTTAGATAAGACGATTAAACGGCTCATATCAGTTGCCTCGAATGTTTGCTGACTATCTGAACATTGGAATTAGTTAGGTCAGACAATAGCGTGCTGCGTTTTTGACAAAAAGTTAAAAAGCGCTCAAGTAAAACTGTTACGTCATAAATATTATTAACATAATAATGGGCGCACGTTGGCTGCTGGTACTCGTTACCTACCCTGATACCCATGCCTTTGATTAAATGGCTTTTTTCTATAAATCGCTTGCTGCCTTGTACGGCCATAAACCCTGCTTCATCGGTCATATCATCACCGATAAAAATAGGGCAAAGAGTATCATTGGTCTGCATTGTTTTTAACAAGGTTAAAATCGCAGTGCCTTTATCGGCCGCTTTGGGCGCTATCTCCCACACGTATTTGCCCTGTTTTAATAGCCAATCAGCATGATTTTTTAACGTGGTTGACATAATGGCGTACGCCACATCAGCTAACGCAGGATTTTGCCGATAATGTAGGGCAATAGAATAAGGTTTATCTTCTATCGATAAATCATCGTAAGGCGTACAAGATTGACGAATAGCCTGCTTAATGGCGTTCAGTTCAATAAGGTTAATTTGCGTCAAACTTGCGCTGATACCATCAAATGCCATCTCTAATCCATGGGTTGCGGCAATCGGCAGCTTTATAGGAGACAGCATTTGCTTTGCTTCAGCTAGACTGCGTCCGGTGACAATCGCGATGTTGACGCCATGATTTTGTATTTTTTCTAAAAGTGTTAGGGTGGTAGTAGGAATGAAGCTGTCCTTTGGATTCAAGGTAAAATCTGCAAGCGTGCCATCTATATCCAAAAATAGGCAATAGCCTTGCTGAGGCGATAAGTAACCGGAAAAGTGCTTGGGTGAGATGTATATAGGTGCTTTATGCACGCTGGCGCTTCTTCCTGAAGTCACATATATTCCTTTATTTATCTTTGGTAATAGAACAGCAGATATTGCTCTAAGACGCACGGATTATTGAAATGAACTGTCTACTAAAAGCTAATATGTGTTTGATATAAAAGAATGTGCGGGTTTGCAGTGTTCTCTTAGTTTCTAGTTATACGCAATCCAAGAATCAAACCAAGAATCAAACCAAGAATCAAACCAAGAATAAAGAAACAAGCGCTATAATAAGCAACCAAACTTGATCACGAGTGTGCCATAAACTCCGTTACACTATGATGGACAACCTATTGAGTTTAGTATAAGTTTTTTTAACATAAGTCTTTAAATTTACAAAAAACCATTAAGGAAAGATTATGCATATCACTGCAAATTTTGACGCAGGTAATATTGACGTTATTAGTCTAGAAGATAAAAAAGATATCCAATTAGCGATTCGCCCAGACGTTGGTGAAGAGTTTTTCCAGTGGTTTAACTTTCGTCTATCAGGTGAGATTGGCGAGCAATATGTGCTCAATATTGTCAATGCAGGGGCGGCGTCATACCTTGAGGGCTGGGAGAATTACCAAGCGGTTGCTTCCTATGATCGGGAGTACTGGTTCCGTCTGCCAACCTCTTATAAAGACGGCAAATTAACCATAGTGGCAGAGCTTGAGTGCGACACCATTCAAATTGCGTATTTTGCTCCTTACAGTTATGAGCGTCATCAAGACTTATTGGCAGCCGTACAAACGCACCCATTAGTGAGTGTAGAGCATTTAGGTGAAACGCTTGATAAGCGCGACTTAACCTTGGTGAAAATTGCTGATGGAGATAGCAGTAGTGATAAGAGCAAACGCAATATTTGGATTACGGCGCGCCAGCATCCGGGTGAGACGATGGCTGAGTGGCTGATTGAAGGATTGTTATATAGCTTACTAGATAGTGATAACGCCACTGCTAAGCTGTTATTAGAAAAGGCGAACGTCTATATTGTGCCAAATATGAACCCTGATGGCAGTGTGCGCGGACATCTACGTACTAATGCTGTCGGAACGAATTTAAACCGTGAATGGTTGAATCCAAGCTTAGAGAAAAGCCCTGAGGTATTCCATGTCATTAATAAAATGGAAGCAACGGGTGTGGACTTATTTTATGATGTGCACGGTGATGAAGCACTGCCTTATGTGTTCTTAGCCGGCTCGCAAGGGACGCCAAGTTATAACGACCGTCTTGCACGTTTACGTGATAAGTTTTCAGACGTATTAAAGCTCGCCAGTGCTGATTTTCAGTCTGAGTTTGGCTATGACATCGATGCGCCGTGCACCGCGAATATGACCATCGCCACCCACTGGGTAGCGGAACGGTTTGATTGTCTGGCCAATACCTTAGAGATGCCGTTTAAAGATAATGATAATGTACCTGATGCAAACACAGGCTGGTCACCAGAGCGTTCAATTAAGCTAGGTGAAGCCTCGTTGGTTGCCATGCTGGCGGTCGTGGATGAATTGCGTTAATTATTGATGTGTCATATTTAAATCATATATTTTATTAGACTTCTTGCATAAGTCGTCGCCAGTCTTTGAAACTCTGTTATTAGAAATCAATAGAATGGGGCTTTTGTAAGAGGTCTATGATCTATAAATTTAAAGGATTGGGAGGGAGATGCAAATGGGACAAGTCTCTACTTATTGTCGTGATATAAGTGGTTCCATTATACCAGTCTGTTTTAAGTGGTCTGTTAATAGGTTTGAAGGGTAAAATAACTGGTTCCCTTGGGGTATACTTAAAAAATGGTGATAATATATGGAAATGGTTATAGATTTTAAAGATGTTGATACAGTTGATAAAATGCATAAAGAATTGAAGCAAGCTTTTGGCTTTCCAGATTTTTATGGAGCAAATTTCAATGCTCTGATTGATTGTTTGGGTGATATACGTTATCCAGAATACGGCATGTCAGAGGTCACTATAGGAGAAAATGAAATATTGAGTCTAACGATTAAAAACTTTCCTTATAATGATGAGTTGATTATTAATAATTTTTTTTATGCTATTAAATGCGTAAACGATAAATCTATTCTCAATGAAGAAAGCCCTTCTATACATTTGATACTAATTTAGGTCAACTAATAAGTGACCCCTATCGTTGATCTCGTAGAAAACAACTTGAAAGATTTTAATCGCACCTCTTAATTATAATGAACTACTCCAACGATTTCGTAGTCATTAAGTTTATATCTAACACTAGCAGTTAGGTTCCTGTATAGCGCACCGATCACGAATTGATGACAGCTAAAGCTTTTTCACTTTCAGGTTCTAATGCTAGAAGCGTAGCAGCATAATACTTCTTTTGATCTTCAGTCAGCACAATTTCAGGGGGTTCACCTAAATCCATAATAGCATTTAGTATAGAAGTATCCTTTGGATCTAATTCATGAGCTTTGATAAAATAAAACAAGGCAGATAGTCTAGCACCATCTACATAATGTAGATAAATCATGCATAAGTCACCTAATTGACCATACCAAAAAGAAGTATGTTTTTTCCTTGCAATCTCATCTAAAAGGGTTATCAGATAAACCCCATAGTCATCAGCATTGTATATCATGAATGTTGTTAAACTATCCTGATCCTCACCCAATGCCGTAATGTAATCTAGAATTTTATTGTGTGGTAGAAAACGTGATAATTTATACCTTTCCATTTTAATTTCCAGTAACTCAGACAGTTTCTGTAACTCCATTACGAGTAATAGCGCTTATACTAAATAAAAATCCAAAAGTTCACTGCATGTATACTATGAAGTACACTGTAGTTATCTCAGAAAGTTAAAACATTGCTACCATTAGCCCACAGCCCAAGTTTCAATTCCTCACTAGGGAACCTCTCTTTGCTTGTATAAGAGAGGTTATAGTAAAGAAGACAGAAGTTAAACCGCGACACCAAACAACCCGCCGATAAATGAGGTTGCCAGCATAGCTAGTACACCCCATATTACCACCCGAGCAGTAGCAGGAATGATAGGGGCACCGCCCAAGCGTGCAGATACCACCCCAAGTAAAATTAAACCTACGACAGTCAACGAGGCCAACGACCATACTAATGTCTCTGCTGGCAATAGTAGAATACCCATAACAGGGACGATAGCGCCTACTATGAATGATAGGGCAGAGGCAATGGAGGCTTGAAGTGGCTTGGCGGTACTTATGTCAGTTAAGCCAATCTCATCACGCGCATGGGCTTCTAGGGCATCGTGGTCAGTCAAAGCCACGGCAACTTGATGGGCTAAGTCTTGCTCAAGTCCACGCTGCTCATAAATTCTTGTCAGCTCAAGAAGCTCGCGCTCAGAGTTATGCGTTAACTCATGATGCTCTTTTGCCAAGTCCGCTTTTTCAGTATCTGCCTGTGATGACACGGAAATATACTCACCCGCTGCCATTGATAAAGCACCCGCAGTCAATGACGCAAGCCCCGTCAGTAGTAAAGTCTGGCTATTGGCGTTTGCCGCAGCAATACCAACCAATAAGCTGGCGGTAGAAATCAATCCATCATTTGCACCGAGAACGGCTGCTCTGAGCCACTGGCTACGGTTGCTTAAATGCACTTCATCATGAATAGAAAGGGACATAAATAACCTCAAAAATAACTAAGCAAGAATAATGAACCAAGGATATAGTATTACAGTTTACCCTGTAAATTGCCCAGAGATTAGCTAACTTGCCTTAACGCATATAAACGATAGGCAATCAGTACAAAGACCACTGTCTGACTAGCGGCATAAAACAATAATAGCGCTAGCAGTCGGCTATCAGAGCCCACCATAAACACATGGATACTAATGCCCATATAAGCTAAAAAGGTTAAAAAATGCAACCATCGCCATGCTGATTGACCCAGGTGTTTTTTAAGGTAGAAGCTAAACGCGCTGATGAATAAAAACCAAAATCCCAATTGTCCTAATGCGACACCGATACGGTCAGTCTGAAACCCAAGCGGTAATAATACCTGCCAAATATTCAGATTCATATAGTTATCAGCCAATAGAATAACCGCATGAAAAGTAGCAAAGCCTACGGCGAGCAAGCTTAAATATTGATGTAATGCAAATACTTTTGCCGCATTAAAATACCGACATAGGCGCGTACTGAGCAACAAACCAAAAACAATTGCCAACCAAAATAAAGCATACGCAATCACACCACTTGCGCGCGACAAATACCAAAAGTGCTTGTCTGTGGTCATAAGGATTTGCGATAGGCTTTCTCCCCACAACGAAAAGACATAAACGCCACCGACTATGCCAGCACTTAAAATAAATACTGTCTATAGCGCCTGAAAGACTGTCTTAGTTAATTTAACTATCAAGTGATTGCTAGAATCAGGGTGAGAGTCAGTATGCATGGCTATTCTCCAATCAAGGTAACAACTTAAGATAGTAAAACCTTAAATAGTAACGACTTAAATATTTTTTATAGATTAAATGGCAATTAAGTTTGGATGAATGGCGGGTGAAGCCATGACCTTATAATCAGTATTGACTAATACGGCGGCAATATGCTGTTCGGACAGCCATTGCAGCGCTTTTTTCGCGCCTAGGATGACACAATATTTGGCATATACCTCTGCGGTCAGCGTATCATCAGCAAGTATGGTGGCACTTAAAACGTCACTTTTTGCAGGGCAAGCATAATAAGGGTGTATCAAGTGATGTTGCCAATGGCCTTTATGCCACCAACGGCGATAGTCTTGACCTGAGGTTGCAACAGCGCCCGCACTGATATGAATAATGGCAATATCTTCTTCATCTTGAACCTGCTGGCTATCAGCAATATAGGGTTTGGCGATAGCAATGGCCCATGTAATAGGTTTGGCAAATTTTTGCTCATTTGGCACACCAATCGCTATGTCGCCTCCCATATCAATTAAGCAAGGCAATTGCCAGTCAGAGCGTTGACTGATGTATTCGGCCAATTGCATCGCGCACCATCCTTTGACATAACCATTTAAATCGAGAGCTGTGCCAGTCGGGAGAAATACTTTGCGCTGTCCATGAGCTGACGTGCGAAGCTTGATATTTTTTATGGATTGATTGGCAGCGTCGTTTTTAGAAGCATCAGAAGTATCTTGCAAAGTCGGCTGAGCAGTTTGCACAGACGGCGTCGGTTGTTTTGCTAAGGTCTCAAATGAGTGTTTATAGCCAATATCCCACAGGGTGTTTAGTAATGTTGGGGTGACTAAGCCTTGGGTCTTTGGCACAAAAGCAATGGCACTTTCTAAAACTGCAAACAATTCTGGGCTGATATCTGTCCATTGATTGGTATGACTATTGAGTCTCATCAGCTCGCTGGTGTTATCAAAACGACTGAATATATGCTCCCACTGCAGCAGTTTTTCTTCTACATAAACTTTAACCAAAGCGATTTTTTGGTCAATTTTTTGGTCTATCTCTTGGTCTGTGTTGCCTTGCGTTTGCTGCAAGCTTAATTGCGTAATATTTAGACTGGTTTGGACGTGACAACCCATCGCCGGCAACATAAAGGTCGCTAGTTGTGGCGTGCTGCTGTTGGTGTTTGCTTGCATAAGAAGTCCTTAGTTGCACGATTGGTCATCATTTTAAGCCCATCATTTTTTATTTATCGAGAAGAGCGGGTACGAGCGACAACCGCTATCGCTTCAACCGCTGGGCGTTCTACTTTATTCACTTGTCTTAATTGCGTGATATCAACGCCACTTGGGGTTTGAGCCACTATGACGTTAGGGTTTGAGATGCTAGTGCTGACAGGAATAGCGGTGCTGGCAGGTAAACTATCGGCTTCTTGATCAAGTAATATGAGCCAACCTGCCATGGTGCCAACGACCGAGACGATGAGAATGCTATTTTTAAACGTCGCAATAGGATCGGCTTTTTTCAGGTTTTTATGAGTGGCTTTAGTAGTAGGTACTTTAGAATTAATCATCATAGTCATCCTCATCGTTATCATGTTTATAGCTCGTAGCAATCAGACGCTCGCTCTCTTTATCGTATTTATCCTTATGCTTTTTCTTATGGTGTTCCACCTCATCATTATCGTGGTCTTCGTATTTATCTTCGTCATCGTCATCATCATAATCAGAATAGTCGCTATCAATAAGAGCGCCACTGGTGTTAACAGGGTTCAAGATAGAGCCGAGATTGGCATCAATATAAGTGGTGTTGGTATCTAAGCGCACCTCATAGGCGACGGCACCGTTGTAGTTAACCAGCTCTGGAGTCGCTTGTAGGGTTGCATTAGGAAGGTTCTGCTTGGCTAAGGCGATTGCTTGGTCGCTTGTAAGCATCGCAGCCGATAGCGGCTCAATAGCAGTGTTCTGTTTAACAGCAGCAGTCAGCTGATTGGTAATATTTGCCGCTGATAAGACATCAGTAGAATCTGATGATGCTGTCGTTAATGCGATAACACCGCCAAAGAAGACCAGTGAAGAGGCACCGATAGTCAATAGCAAGGGTTTTAATAATGGCAGGCTCATCAGTTGTACTCCGTATGAAATCATGAGGGAATACAAGTAGCATACGCGGTGAAGATTAACTCAAACTTAAGACAAGGCGGCTTTATTTACTGATAGTGACCATAAAGCCGGTTTCTGGAGAAGGGCGGTTGGCAAATGCTAAGTTCAGGTTATGTAGCTCGACAATCCGATTTGCAATAGATAGACCTAAGCCGCTGCCCATTTGGCTTTGACCGGCTGGTCGATAAAAGCGTTCGCTGAGCCGTGCTAACTGCTCAGGTGCGACGCCATTGCCATTATCGAGCACTCGGATAGCATTTATATCTAGCTGTAATTCCACCAAAGCGCCTTCTGGGCAATAATGAATGGCATTCTCTAAGAGGTTGCGAATTAATAATTTGAATAAGGTGGGGTTTACCAGAATAGGTAAAATGTCGGTAGGATGGTCACACAGCACCGTGCGTTTGAGTTGGATATGTTTTTCCCGTGCCAGCCGATTAACCTCGCTAAGCACTTCGTCGGTTAAAGCTAGCCAATCAGGTTTTTCTAATTGTTCAGCTGGCAGATGCTGCTGCGGCTCTATTTTTGCTAACGTCAAAAGTTGCTCAACCAAGTGGTTGGCGCGCTCAATACCCTCACTGATTTTTTGAGTGTGATAGAACAGTTGGCTATCGTCCTCTATCTCTGACAATTGCAGTAATTGCTGTTGTAACAAATCCGCTTGTAACTTTAAGGCGGCAAGCGGACTTCGTAGCTCATGTGACGCATCAGCCGTAAAGCGTTGCTCACGCGCTAAAGTGTCAGCTACTTTTACAAATAACACGTTTAAGGCGCTGACCAAAGGCTGAATCTCTTTAGGGACATCTGCTGTGATGGGGCTGTCATCTTGTGGCTGACGTTGTTCAAGCTCGGCGCTGACCTCTGTTAAAGGTTTAAAGCCACGGCGAATGAGTAGAACGACAAGACCCATGAACGCCAGCAACCCAATCAACATAGGCAGTAGCTGCACCGACATAGTCTCAACAATCATTTTTTGGCGAGAATCAAGGTTTTGACCAACCGCAATCACGCGGCTTTCGTGCTTATCAGAATGTTCATCGTGAATATAAAACAAGCGCCATTGATGGTTAAAAGGGTTTAAGCGCTGATAGGCATGATGATGGTCTTCTAAAAAGCCATGTTGATCGGGGAGAAATTTAAATGACTGCCCATTTTCGTCCGCCATGAGCAGCCGACCGTCTTTATTCCAGATGGCGAACCCCATGTAATCATCTTCAGCCTCGCCAAGATCACCGGATAGCTGCTTACTTTTTAAGTGATATATTTTGGCAGCGCGTGACTGTTTCTTATGGTCATCATTACCATCGTCATCGTCGTCATCATGTTCCTCGTCAGCAGATACCCCGATTAAGTAACGGGCGACTTGCGTGATTTGGGTGTCATTCATCTCATTGATTTCATGCCACAGTCGCCAAGCGATAAAGCTGGAGGTGAGTAACCAAAGCAAAGGCAGTCCAATCAATAAGGACGTCAGTAGTCGTTGTTGGATACTTTTCATAGGCTCACAGGGCAAAAGGTGATGAAGGATTTTATGATTTTAAGTTTAAGCTTTTAAATCACTATAGATGATTGTAGGTGGGATTTAAATAATAACCCACCCCACGTTTGGTTAAAATAAAATCATTGCCAAGCTTTTTGCGTAAATGATGAATATGTACTTCAATGGCATTGCTTTCGATATCTTGTCGCCATCCATAAAGCTTGTCCTCTAAGCTTGCCCGACTGTGAATCTGCTTAGGATGCGTCAGCATTTGCTCTAGTATCGCCACCTCTTTAATCGTAAGCTCAATAAGATTGCCTTGATGGTAGAGTTGTTGGCTATGAGGCTGATAAGTCACGTTACCGTAGCGAATTTCAGGTTGGCTACGTCCTTGGCTGCGCCGCATCAGTGCTTGCAGACGAGCGATAACTTCATCCAAGGCAAAGGGTTTAATCAAATAGTCATCAGCCCCTGCATTGAGTCCAGCCACGCGATTGGCGATGGCATCGCGAGCAGTGATGATTAATACAGGGGTGTCTATCTGTTTGCCGCGCCAGTTTTTTAATACCGTCGCCTTGCGGCAAGCTTAAATCTAACAGAACCGCATCAAACATATTATCTTGTAATGCCAGCTCACCTTGCTTTGCATTATCGAACCAATCGACCATCATGCCATGACTTTTTAAACCCAGAATAATACCGTCGGCGATAGTACTATCGTCTTCTATGAGTAATATACGTGCCATATGCCATGCTCCATCATTTTGCTTATTCTGATTTAGAGGGTTCATCTACTATGGTTTTATTACCAGTAATCATGGCTTTAATCAGATTCTGTCGTTGCCAGTAACTCATGACAAGCGCCGCGATAACGTGTAGAGGAACCAATAGATACAAGCTATTTGCTAATAATTCATGCACCTCTTCAAGAAAATCTTCGTTACCCATCATTCCTGATTCCATCAGATAGCCTGTGATTCCAAGCCCTATAATCGCCGCCCATAATGATAGCATCATAATAGCGGCTAATGGATTATGACCAAGATGCTGCTTATCGGTACGACGGACGCTTAATGCTGATAAATGGCGCTTGATACGTAAAGGAGTAGGAAAGAAACTGCTAAATCGAGCATAGCGTGTGCCTACAAAGCCCCATAATAGACGTATGACAACTAACCCAACGACAGTATATCCAACGTATGCGTGCAGATCGCTACCGTCCTCTGTAAACAATAGGTTTGCAATAACACCAATAGCGACTGCCCAATGGGTGATTCTGACAAGGATATCCCAAACTCTTACTTGCTTCGTTTTAGACGGTTGTGAAAAGGGTTTACTTGCGTCGTTGGTTATACCGCTATGATTGTTTTGGCCCATCATTATACCCCGCTTAGTAGTCAGTTTATTTGCTGGCGATAACACGCTATTAAAATAAACGTGTCTATCGCGATGAGGCTAGATTTATTGTAAATAGCCTTTGTTAGCACTATTAAAACAAACCAACCTTAAGCTGAGCTTAGAGGGCAATAGAAACTTGAGTGATAAGAGATAGTAATAAAAGGGAGTATTTGATGGCGGGTATAAGGAGTAATAGTTTGCGTCGCCAGAATTTATTGACTTTAATTGAATGCGTTTTAAGAAACTATCTTAGTCTGGGAATTAATGAGTATTAGACCTTTTAAAAAATATGCTGGCAAGCGCGCAGGCTATCGTCAATGACAATAGCATCGACACTAAGGTATGACTGAAAAAATGGTCGCCAAAGAGCATTTTGTAAAGTCCCATTGTCCAGCCTAAAACTGTGACCGCTGCAAATATTCTATAGCGATACTTATGCAGAGTAGGTAAAAATGCTAATCCATATAAAGAAAACCCTGCACTTGCATGCGCGGCTGGGAAGCACTTGGCTGGCGTATTCGCAACCATATTTTGCCAAAGGTTAAGATAGGGCAGCTCACCACCAAACAGCGTCAAATGATTGGGGCAGCTAACATGGGTGACACCTTTTAATAAGGCAATGCTAGTGGGTACTAAGATAATAATAGTTAGTAGATAACAGATTTCCCGAGCTGATAGGGGAATCATCAATCTATGAGGTTTTACGATATTTAGTGACAGGTTTGCATCGACAGGTTGTCTGTATTTAATGATTAACACAATCAGCAAATAAATCGCCAATATAATTAACAAAGCTTTGGGTCCATCATAAAAAATAAAGGCATAAGGCTGAGCGCCTTTTTCTAAAAGCCAATGTCCATTTACGTAAAAGAGCTCATTAATACGCACATCTAACGCGCTATGCTCAAATGTTAGCGCTGCAATAATGGTTAAACACAGTAGCTTTAACCAGACCCAATTAGCTGAATAGGCTTTCAAAGTACCACACTCATTAACGCCATTGACCATAAGACAAATAACAGCAGTAACGCCAAAAATTGCGCCGCCGAACCGACATCTTTGGCTATTTTAGCCAATGGATGCTTTGCAGTTGACGTATGGTCAACACTGGCTTCAATACCGGTATTAATAAGCTCGACAATCAAAGATAAAAACGAGGCGATGACTAGCATCATCTTGATACTGGTGCCAAAAGGCATAAATATAATGACAGTGAATAAGATTAGATTGAGCCATAGCACTTGTCTAAACGCTGCTTCAAATTTATAAGCCGCTTTAAATCCATCTAAGGAATACCCTGCGGCGTTAACGATACGAGAAAGCCCTTTTTTACCTTTTGCATGACTGGCAAAGCTATCCGCTACAATGAAAGTATCAGGCATTTCTGAGTTTTTAGAATGGGAGTTTGTTTGATTGTTACTGATATGAATGGGGTTGACTTGGTTCATATTGGATTCTTAATAGTCTATTAAAATCAGTGCATACGGTAGATTTCGAACCATTTAAAAAGAGTAAATGGAACCAGTGAGCACTGAGTATAAAATAGGGCGTATTAAGAAAGCGTTAAGCTTTATAGACAACTATTGATAATAAATACTAAAGGTACTGCCGCCTGTAGTATTGGCTTGGTGGGTTAGCTTCCAGCCCATATGCGTCATAATGCGTTGCACAATACTTAGCCCTAAACCTGTGCCTTCAATCTTATCCGACTGCTTATCATTATGCGGTAACTCTAAACGCTCAAATCTCTCATATAGCAATGGCATCATGGCTTCAGGAATGCCAAGACCTGTATCGGTGACGGTGATTTTTTCAGCATCGATACTGATAATAACTTCCCCTTCGTCGGTGTATTGAAAGGCATTTTTTATCAAGTTTCCTAGTGCCATTTTTAGCAGTTCAGGTCGTACGTAGGCGAAATATTCTTGTTCAGCGACGACGGTGCACGTGACTGACTTGTAGCGTAATAAATACTTTAAACGCTCAGCTTCATTAACCGCAATATTGTTGATAGACGTTTGCGGTGTGTCCAGCTTTTCAGGTGCTCGAGAGAGTAATAGCAAAGCGGTGATAATCTCAGAGGTTTCTTTGGCGGTATTGCTAATGCGATTGGTGAATTCGCTCAAGTGACTGTCGTCGGCCAATTGCGATGCCAGTACTTCTGATGCGCCCATAATAATGGTCAAGGGCGTGCGCAATTCGTGGCTGACATCACCGGTAAATAATTGCTCACGCTTTAAGTACTGCTCAAGCTTTTGGTTTTTCTCATCAATGGCGCGTGCCAAAACGCCAACCTCGGATGGCAAATGAGTCAATTCGGTTAAATTTTGATGGTCGGTTTCTACGGCTTTTTTTAAGTCTAATAAAGGCTTGGTGATTTGCCTTGAGGACAGCTGAGAGAATATCGCAGCAATCAGTAAACTTAAAATAACAGCAACTTTTAATGCGTTGGCAAATATGTCTTCTAATTGCTCGAATATCGCCAAAACGGGATAGCTTTCCATCACCAACTCACTGTCTTCTAAATAGGTTAAAAGATAGCTGTGATTGTTTTTATGATAGAGGAAAAAATGCAAGTTGGTGTTGATACTGCCTGCTTCGGTATCTACGGTGACCGGCGTTTCTTGCACCGTATCAGTTGCCATGGCTTTTAGATTAGCAGGTGCATTATCATAGTCATAGATTTTGATACCGGGGTTGGCAATATAAACCGGCTGCTCACCTTCTTTTTCCTGACTGAGTGCCAATTGTTGAATCAAGCGTGCTTTGACCAGCTCTTGCTCGAGCTTCATTTCAGCATACATAAAAATACTGACGAAAGTGGCGCAAAGCAATAAGGCAAACAGAAAGTAGGAGATGCGAAATTTATTGGCGATGGAATCGATGCTAAACATTGTCTTTACTAACATGGTATGTACTTCTTAATGACAAGCAGTAGGTAAAACGAGATGAAAGAGTAGCAAGAGCACTCAGAATAGCGTTGAGTCGCTTAATCTTATCAATCTTACGATCGTCTTTTATTCTTTGTCCGGATCGATAATTTGATAACCAATCCCAGGCACAGTCACTATCATCGTTTTATCAAACGGCTTATCGACTTGTGCGCGTACGCTATGCACATGGGTTCGCAGCGCATCGCTACTTGGAATATCCTCACCCCATACTTTTTCTTCTAACTCGTTTTTGCTGACCACTCGCGGCGCCGCGCTCATCAGTATTTGTAATATCTTAAACCCAGTTGGTGTCAGTTTTATAGGTTTGCCCTCACGAACAATCGTGTGTACTTCCGTATTTAAAGACAGTTTGCCGACTGTGATACTGTGCTCAAAATGCCTGTCTTGATGGCGGCGTATCAGGGCTTTTATGCGTGATTCCAATTCAACCAATGAGAAGGGTTTGACCAAATAATCATCCGCGCCACTATCGAAGCCTGCTACTTTATCCGAAATAGTATCGCGAGCAGTCAGCATCAATACGGGCGTTTTATCATGCAGCTCCTCTCTGAGCTTTTTACACAGTTTGGTACCATCCATACCCGGTAGCATGACGTCCAATAAGATAACGTCATAACGGTTATTCGAGGCGAGCGTCAAACCACTAATCCCGTTATGAGCATTGTCCAGCTCAAAGCCCTTGGGCTCAAAAAAAGCGTAAATATTGGCGACAATATCAGGATTGTCTTCAATAACGAGTATCTTGTACATACATGTCTCGTGCATAAATGCCAACAGGGCGCTAATAAAATAGGTTTAAAAGTCTTAAAAAATCCTAAAAAGGTTTAATTGGCAGCCTTAAAAAAAGTCGGTGCGGCAGCTACCTCATCGGTCGTGATACCAAAAAAGCCAAGTAGGGTTGGGGTAATAAAATCATGAGATACGGGCTGCTCAATCATGTTAGCAAGGCTGCTTTTATTGCTGCTAGTGCTGTCGATGCCATTACTCGCAGGTGACCAGACAATCACTGGCACTTGCTTTTGAGCATTTGGCGCCATACTGTACGGCAAGCCATGCAAGTAGATATTGTTTTCACCCAAACTTTCTCCATGATCGCTGATGTATACCATCACCACATCATAATCCTGCTCATAAGCTTTTAGCGTATTGATAACGTTATTCAAAAAATAATCAGTATAACGAATCGCATTATCATAGCCATTGATAATCGACTGACCATCACATTTAGACAGCTCATTGGTCATACAGACGGGTTTAAAAACTTCAAAGGTTTTAGGATAGCGTTTGTAATACTCAGGACCGTGATTGCCCATTTGATGCAATACAATAAGCGTATCTTTTGGCACTGTATTCGAATTTACTGTATCGGGCTTTACTGGTGATGCCTCTGATTTTACCAGTTTATCAAAGCCATTGAGCATACCAATATCACGGCATTCGCCATCGCAATTAGGGTTAAGTTTAGGCGTTTTATAATCCTCAAAAGTCACCCTATCAGCGACGCCTTTAGAGCTAGAGTTGTTGTCGCGCCAAATAACGTTGACGCCTTGTTTATGCAAGGTATCAAGCACGTTTTCATTATAGTCCGCACTACTGGCATCGTAATCCTTTCTATTAGCATAGCTGAACATGCAAGGAACCGAATAAGCGGTAGAGGTGCCGCAAGAGGTCGCATGTTTAAAGCTATAAATATCTGGCTGGCTAGCCAGTAGCGGCATAGTCTCGCGCTCATAACCGTTTAAGCTAACATGGTCAGCGCGAACCGTTTCACCAACGACAAAGACCATCAATTTAGGTTTTGCCGTAGCTGTGCTATTGCTAACGACGGGCATGGTGCGTTTGGCATCTGTTGCATGCAGGATTAAGGTGTCAGGACGACGCAATTCATCGACGTAATCAATGCCAAGTTTGACCACAGAATAAATAGGGGTAATAGGGTTGGTATAACTACGCACCACTTTATGTTGGCGGAAAAAGGTGGCGTATTGGTCGCCAAAGGGTAGTAGGCAGATGGCTATTAATACGATAGAGAGTATCAAAGTAAGCGCTCGTTGCCATAATGCGCGGCGTAAAGGCGTACGCTTGATACGAATGTTAGCAATGATAATAGCTGGCAATACTCCTAATAAAAGAACGCGTACAAAAAAACTCGGTGCCATCAAGCCCATCGCTTCTGCTTGGTCGGTCTGCATGCTATTGACCAGCATACTATGATCAAATATCGTTCCATAGCCATCGGTAAAATAACCACATATTGCAGCTATTAATACCATCGCAATCAGCACTAACTTTGCGATTGGCCGATAACACAATAGTTGCAGCACTAGCCATATCAATCCAAACAGTAAGCCTGTGATAGAAATCATAAAGCCAATATTACTGCTAAAAGGATAAATGCTTAACACTTGCTGAAAAAAGCTCATATTGGCAGTAGCCACCAAATATAGCGCAACGATAATAATCAGATAATTAAGATGAATCTCACGATTAAAGTATCTGCTTATGATGCTTTTTTTGGCATCAGCTTTAGTGGCATTGGTGCTAAGTGCTTGAAGTGTCAACATACACAGACTTCTCAACAGAGTTATAGGGAATATATTCCTTACATTAACAACTAGCCTGTTAAGAAGACGTTAAGGTGACGGGTCAAATAATGGGTTGTTGATATTAAGAAAACAAAAAATGCCAAAACCTTTTACGCGATTTTTTATCATTTTTTTCATCTAAGTGTCATATCTGCTAGATACACTGCTGACCTATCCAAGATAAATAATTAAATTTTAATCATAAGCGATTAGGTGAGTGGATATGTTAGAGCTAAGACACGTTACAAAGAGATATGATGATAAGGTGATATTCGAGGATCTTTCACTCAAAATTAACACGGGTGAGATAGTTTCAATCTTAGGGCCATCCGGCTGTGGCAAGACTACTTTACTGCATATGATTTTGGGCTTAACTGACATTAGCGGCGGCCGCATTGCCTATAACGGCGAAGATATTACCCGCGTCTCTATGAGACAAAGAGGCTTTAATATCGTCTTTCAGGACTATGCCTTATTTCCCAATCTTAATGTCAAACAAAATATCGAATACGGTCTGCGTAACAATCCTAGTATCAGCACACAGCAAGAAGTCGATGAACTGATTGATTTACTCGATATTAAGGCGCACCTAAATAAGCGCATTCATCAACTATCAGGTGGTCAAAAACAACGTGTCGCGCTGGCTCGTACGCTGGTCATGAAACCCAAAATACTACTGTTAGATGAGCCTTTGTCGGCATTAGATGGGGTGATTAAGGAAACCGTCAAAGAGCGCATTCGTGAGATTGCCGTACGCTATCAGCTGACTACTTTAATTGTCACCCATGACCCAGAAGAGGCGATGACGTTATCTGATCGCATCCTACTGCTATCAGATGGCAAAGTGGCGCAATTCGCTGAACCCGCTGAAATCATACACAATCCTGCCAATGATTTCGTCACCAACTTCATTCTAAATCAGCTCAATATCAAACGTCGCAATATCTTAAGCTTATTTGCCGATGGTATATCTGAAGCTGATCCGCTAAGTAAATACACTCAAACCCAAAACTATGGACAGTATGAGGCTGATATTAGCCCCCGTCTTACTGATTCTAAAGCTATCGCTGTCCATGATAAGCAAAAGTCAAAAGATACGGTAAAAGGCTGATTTTGTAGAAGCTGATAGTGACTGAATCGGCAACTGAGAGACTGACTATAGCTGTCATTCAGTAAAAACCTGACCATTTGATTGTTTTGGACGTTTATGAAGCTTAGTAATCCACCCCAAGCAAAAGCCATTTGGCTATTTGTGACGATTTTATTCATCGCTTTTCTGTTTGTACCCTTAGGTAAGATGCTGGCGTTATCATTCAATGTCGGCGATGGCATTGGCTTAGATAACTATAAAAGTATCGCAAGTAGTGATAGCTTTAAACAGGTGATATTTAATAGTTTTTTTGTGGCAACGGTAAGTGCTCTGAGCGCCACCATGCTGGCTTTCATCTTAGCTTATACCGTGCATTGGACTAATTTACCGAAGGGCTTTAAAAAGGTTATTAAAGTTGCCGCCTTATTGCCCATGTTATTGCCAACAGTGACCTATGGCTTTGCCATTATTTATACCTTTGGCAAGCAAGGTTTATTGACGCAAATACTCGGCTTTCAGCTGTTTGAAAATATATACGGCTTTCAAGGAATGTGGCTTGGCTATACCATTTATACCTTACCCATCGCCTTTTTATTACTCAATAACACCTTTCAGTATTTAGACAAAAAATTCGTGATCGTCTCAGAATTAATGGGCGACTCGTCTCTGCGCCAGTTCGATATGACGGTCATTCGCCCGTTGATTGGTACTTTTGCGGCGGCAATGATTCAGTGTTTCTTTTTAGCCTTTACGGATTTTGGTATCCCAGCGTCCATTGGTGGGCAATATAAAGTCATCGCCATTGAGCTTTATACACAAATATTAGGCGCGTCTCCTTCGTTTGAAAAAGGGGCGGTGGTCGCACTGTTTATGCTCATTCCATCGATATTGAGTATTGCCATACTCTGGTATGTCGCGCGCTTTAATATCCGCTACGATTCGGTTGAAAATATCGATCTGCCTTCTTCGAAAATCAAAGATCGAGTATTAGCCGTATTATCGAGCGCTATCTTGTTCTGCTTACTGATGGTTTTTGCGGTGATATTTATCATTCCATGGATAAAGACATGGCCTTATCAAATGCAATTCAGCACGGAAACCGTCAGCAAGGTTTTAGAATCTGCCAATCTCATGCGCGTCTATAAAAACTCACTCATCGTAGCGGTATTGACGGCTATCTTCGGTACCTTAATCACTTACTTTTCAGCACTGTTGTGCGAGCGCTCAGGTTTATTCAAAATCGGTAAATTCAGTATCCAGAGTTCAGCTTTGGTCACCAACACCGTACCAGGGATGGTCGTGGGTATTGCCTATCTCATGATGTTTTCAGGCTCAGCAATTGCCAATACTATTTTTATTATCGTGATAAGCAACATCATTCACTACTTCGCCACCCCTTATCTGATGAGTAAAAACGCACTGGCTAAAATGAACTTAGGCTGGGAGACGACGGCGAGTTTATTGGGTGATTCATGGTTTACGACACTGCGGCGCATTGTGATTCCCAATTCATTTTTTACCTTAATTGAAGTCGCTTCGTTCTACTTTATCAGTGCCATGGTAACGATTAGCGCGGTTATCTTTATTTCTGGTGCCAAAACCATGGTGCTCACCACTAAAATCGTAGAGTTACAGCACTTTGCGCGCTTTGATGAGATTTTTATCTTATCGCTGATGATATTGCTGACTAATATCTGCGCCTTGATACTGTTTGCCATCATTCGTCACCTACATAGCAGACGACTCTACGGGACAACGAAAGCAACGGACGAAACGCTTATTGCGCCAACGACGGCTTAAGCATAGTTATAGGCAGTTCAAAATAAAAGGGATACGTTAAAAATTGCGTTCTGCTGGTATAAATTTTTCTTGCTTGCTGTGCGCTTTACACCCCAGAGGCTTCAAAAAATTCATCCCAGCAGTACTGTGTTCTTTTTAAATTGAAACGACTATAGCAATTAATAGCTAATCGCTATCGAACATATAAACAAACTTTAATCATTAAAACTCAATAAAATCTATAGGATAAAAAATGTTTTCATTTAAAACGTTAATGATAGGTCTCACGTGCGGAATTATTTTGACCGGTTGTAGCTCAGCTTCTTCAGAGGGAAATAGCGCAGAGGAGGTCATCATCTATAGCAATGCCGACGAAGAAGCGGTAGAAGTCATCCAAGCGGTATTAGATAAAGCTGGGTATGAAGGGCAATATATATTTCAGTCTTTTGGTACGGGTGAGCTTGGCGGGCGTTTATTGGCCGAAGGTAAGAATATAGAAGCAGATTTGGTCACCATGAGCTCATTTTATTTAGAGAGCGCGCAGACAAAACATTCGATGTTTAAGGATGTCAGCTTTGAGGTCAACCCGCAAATCGCAGTACCTAGTTACTATGCACCCATTCTAAGTTTTACTGGGGCGATTATTTTAAACACCAAAGAGATGGCTGCGCAAAATTTGCCTAGACCAACCAGTGCCAAAGATTTGGCAAAACCCATCTATAAAAATAAACTTGCCATGGTTGATCCCAATGGCTCATCGACCGGTTGGTTATTTGTGCAGAATATCACTGCTACGTATGGCATGGATGCCGAGGGGCAAACCATCATGAATCGTATTCGTGAAAACGCCGGACCAAATTTAGAATTATCAGGTTCAGGTCCATTGAAGAAAGTAATGGCAGGTGAAGTGCCTATTGGCTTTGGCATGCGTCATCAAGCAGTTGTTAATAAAGCAGAAGGATTGCCTATTGATTACATCGATCCTAGCGAAGGTAACTATACGCTGAGTGAGTCGGTGGCTGTCATCGATAAAGGCGATAAAACCAATCAAAATGCGATGAAAATGGCCGAAATCATCGTCAAAAATGCGCGACCGCAACTGTTAGAAATATATCCAAATATCATCTATGACGGTGAAACTGTTGCATCTGAGAATCAAATCAAAAATGTAAAAACCTATGCTGAGCCACTCACCTCTGAATTATTAGATAAGCATAGGGCATTTTTTCACGGTCAAAAGCTATAAGCGTTGCAACCAGCGCCAGCTAAATTGAGATATAGATATTAATGTTTCATTCTAAAAAATAAGGAACATCAAGGTGCCGTTAACAAGTAAATTGTCTGAGAAAAAATACGATGTGGTGATAGTCGGTGGTGGTATTGTCGGCCTTGCCAGCGCTTATGCCGCGGTTAAAAAAGGTCTGAGTGTGGCACTGGTCGAGCGTGAGTCACAAAATAAAGATGCCTCAGTGCGTAACTTCGGTTTTGTCACCGTGAGTGGGCAGCAAAGTGACGAGCATTGGCAGCGAGCCATGCATACGCGTAATGTTTGGGCAGATATTGCGCCAAAAGCAGGCATCGAGGTCGAGCATAGCGGCCTAGATATGCTTATTCAACGCCCAGAAGCGATGGATGTCGCTGAAGCTTTTTTACAAACAGAGATGGGCGCGTCTTGTCGATTGCTGACGCAAGCTGAAATAGCAGAAAATACCCCTTATCTTAAAAACGGTTTGGGGGTGTTATATAGTCCTCATGAGCTCAGAGTCGAATCAAAAACTGCCATTGGCAAACTGGCAAATTGGCTAAGTCGAGCGCATGGCGTAGATTTTTATAATAAAACCACTGTGCATTCCATCGAGCTACCTATGGTGAATACTAGTCGCGGTACGCTGCAAGCAGAGCATTGTGTGGTCTGTCCCGGTACAGATTTGCATAGCTTATATCCAGAGACTTTAGCGCAGTCTAAGGCCAAACTTTGCACGCTCAATATGATGCGTGTCATGCCAAAAAAAGCATTTAAGCTAAATGCAGCGGTGATGTCAGATTTAAGCTTTGCTCGTTATGATGGATTTGCCCAATTACCTGAAGCCCAAAGGTTAATCTCATTGCTGGATAATATTCAGTCAGCTGAGCGCAAAGCAGGTGTTCATCTGATTGTAGTGCAATCTGCTGATGGTTCTCTCATCATTGGTGATAGCCATGATTATAGCGATAAGGAGCTGCCGTTTAGAGATGTACGAATTGATGATTTAATCATTAACGAGTTTCATCAAGTGATGGATATTGGCGAGATTGATATCGTGCAGCATTGGTTAGGGGTTTATCCCAGCGGTGATAACGTAGTTTTTAAAGCCTCACCAGAAAAAGGCGTGGTTGTCGGCTCTGTCACTAGCGGCACTGGAGCATCGACAGGCTTTGCATTTGGTGAAGAGTTAATTAATTTAGTATTGGAGTCAAAATAATGAGTACAGATATTAATAGTATTAAAGAACCATTCAATCATATTAAATTATGCGTTTTTGATATGGCAGGCACGACTGTCAATGAAGACAATCTCGTTTATAAAACAGTACGTGATGCGATCAATCAAGCGCTTAACGATGACGATAAAGCGGATAAAGAAGTTGATTTAGATATCTGCTTAGAATTTGGTGCTGGAAAGGAAAAACGCCAAGCGATCAATGACATACTGAATGAATTGGACATCGCTGAGGCTGATATTAAGTCACTTACCGATACAGCCTTTACAATTTTTAAAACCAGTTTGGCAGAGGCTTATACAGCAGATACTTTGACTACCTTTGATGGCATGTTGGCTTTCTTTGATAAGCTAAAAGCCAGTGGTAGAACAGTGGTGTTAAATACGGGCTATGACGCAAAGACTGCCAATAAGATATTAACTATTTTAGGGTGGTCAGTAGGTCGCGAGATTGATGCACTAATTACAGCTGATGATGTGGTGAATGGTCGCCCTGCGCCAGATATGATTACGCTCGCGATGGATAAGTTTGGTATTGAAAATGCAAAACAAGTGTTAAAAGCAGGGGATAGTGGCATCGATATTGAAGAAGGGAAAAATGCCAATTGTGGCTTATGTATAGGCGTGTTGACCGGCGCGCAAACCAAAGCACAGCTTGAAAAGTCCTTGCCAGATATAGTATTGGATAAATTGACTGATTTGGCTCAGTTGATTTAAAAATCAATCTATAAGGCAAGTCTATAAAGTAATACTCTGCTGAAAGCCTTCTACGTTATGTAAAAATAGCGAAGAGGGCTTTTTATGGTTTTGACGAATGAATAATTGATAGGGTATCAGCCCTTGATTGATAGCTATAAAGAAAGGCTATTATGCCTGTTGGTCTAAGGTAATAACCGCCTGCTTTAACCACGTACCTGCCTTACCTAACGGTTTTTCTTTATGCCAAATCAGCTCAACCGCAACGGGCCAACTGTGCTTATCAAAATCCAGCTTTGGTGATACCAGAGAGCCATCCTTTAACGCATCAACGATAATATGCTCAGGCACCAACGCCCAACCAAGGTTACGTTGCACCAGCTCAATAATCACCCACTGACTCTCAACCCACCATACATCAGCGGCAACCCGTAGGCGTGATTTTTCTTTACTCTCGTTGCGCGTTGCAACAATGAGCTGACGATATCTTTTTAAGTCCTCCCAGCTGACCACTCGGTTCGCTATTTCATGTTCAGGCGCACAAACCATCTTAAGCGGAATCCAGCCTAAGGTATGAAAACTAATAGCCGATGGCAAATCCTCTTGGCTCCACATAATGCCTAGATCCGCGCGCTTTTCTAAAATCAAACGACTAACATCTTCCATGATGGGCAGCAGCAATTCTAACTCCACAGTAGGAAACAAGTTATCAAACTCATCGAGCAATCGCGCCAGCCACTCTGATGGATAGAGATCATCGACTGCCAGCACCAAACGGCTTTCGACACCTTCACTTAAGCTTTTGGCCACCCCAAAGAAATGCTCGCAGCGCTCCAATATTAAATAAGCTTCAGCTAGCAGCCGTTTACCTTCCTCCGTCAATTCAGGATAGCGACTATTTCGAGTAAATAACACATTGTCCAAGTCGATTTCTAAATTTGCCACCGCCGCACTAACCGATGATTGTGCTTTGCCAAGCCGCCGTCCTGCTGCCGAAAACGAGCCCGTCTCTACCGTTGCCACAAATGCTTGTAGTTGCTCTAAAGAAAAGTTCATGTATCGGTTTTTCCTATAGACAGTAACTTTGATCTATTAGTTTAACAGATACAATAGAGTCAACTAAGTACTATGAATGTATATTCTATAAGGATTAATCATGCGAACTCATAGAGATCGTATACGTCACGCTGTTGGATTTGAAATAATTGCATTAATACTATCCATTCCCATTATGAGCTTCTTTTTTGATTTTGACATAAAAGATATCGGTGTTATTGCCATCGTAGGCTCTATCATAGCGACTATATGGAACTACGGTTTCAATATTGTCTTTGATAAAGGCATGGTAAGGTTTAAGCGCAGCACATTTAAGACCCCAGCGATTCGAGTGCTTCATGTACTGCTATTTGAGGGTGGTCTGCTGCTTCTATATCTGCCCATGGTCTCATGGTATCTTGGCATTAGTTTATGGCAAGCCTTTATTATGGATGCGTCATTGGTTGGATTTTATTTGGCTTATACCTTCTCTTATAACTGGGCTTATGACAAGATTTTCCCGATACAGTATTTTAAATATGTAAAAAATAGCGCGGTTTCTATATAAGTCGAGCTAACAATAATTTAGGTTATGTCTGATATTAATAACTGTTATAAAGAATCGCTGTAAACACGTGCTGTAAATAAGTGCTAAAAAAGCTTTCAAACTATAAGATATATAGCTTGAAAGCTTTTTTGCTTTAAGGTTAAGCAAGTCTGTATATGACGCCTGTGCTTGGTATCGATTTTGAAATCCTAATCATTTTATTCAAAAAATATAGATTGCCTATCGGTGCCAAATAATTGTATTCACAATAAAGGCGGCGAGGTTAGATATTGAACAAAAGACAAGCATAAAAGATGTCATAACTGGTTACGATTCTTTAAAAACAGTCTTAGTGGATGGCGAAAAAAAGGCGTATAAGTATTATCGTTACTCCTTTCATGGAATTAGGCTATGCATCCAGCCCTACCGTATCGGCTGTTGAATAAGTTCACGATTGTTATTGGCGCCATTGGCGTTGGAATTGCCTTAGTCGATAGTGGTTTTACGCTCACGACATGGCTACAGCATATTTTTCATATTTTTTATTTAACGATTATTTTATTGGGTTTTGTGGCCACGGTAGGGCGTTATATACGCTCAAAGTCGCGATTGTCGGTTAATAAAGTTGCAGTTTTCGATTTACTAACCAGTGTCGCTATTGTTGTGCTATTGGCGGTGCATTTCTTTGAGCTGGCGCGCTCCGGATTATCGATGCCGGTAGATGGTTTTATTGCGATTAAGATTGCTGTTTTTGTCACTTTTATCCGTGAGATATCGGACAATAATTTCAGCCTTAATCGGGCTTTTTTAAACCCGGGTCAGTTTTTTATCTTAAGTTTTTTGTCCGTGGTATTGGTTGGAGCATTGCTGCTGATGATGCCCAATGCCACCACTGAGCCGATATCCTTTGTCGATGCGCTATTTACGGCCACCAGTGCGGTCTGTGTGACAGGGCTGATTGTGGTGGATACGGCGACCCGTTTTACCACTTTTGGGCAGCTGATTATCATCGGGCTGATTCAAATTGGTGGTTTGGGTATTCTGACCTTTGTGACCTACTTTAGCTATTTTTTTAAGGGCGGCGTCAGTTATGAGACACAGCTTAGTATCAGTGAAATGAACGTCTCACGAAGGATGGGCGATATGGTCACCACCCTTAAGTCCATTTTATATGTGACTTTTGGGGTTGAGGCACTGGCTGCGATTTTGATTTATATTAGTATCTATGATTTACCCGGGATGAGCTTTGCAGAAAGGCTGTTTTTTGCGATATTTCATGCCATCTCTGCTTTTTGTAATGCAGGGTTCTCGACCTTTAGCGCCGGCTTATACGATGAGTCACTGCGCTTTAACTATCCTTTACAGCTTATCATTAGTACCACTTTCTTATTTGGCGGCATGGGTTTTATCATTGTCGTCAATCTATTGCGCTTTCTGCGTCACCGTGCCCAAAGGGCGATTTTCCAAAATGATCCACGTTACGGCTATCAGCCGTGGCTACTGAGTATAAATAGCCGTATAACGTTAATTACCTCTGGCGCTTTATTATTAATTGGTCTGGTCGGGGTCATGCTGTTTGAATATAACGGCATCCTTGCTGAGCATCAGAGTTTTTACGCTAAGCTAATCACAGGGCTATTTACGGCGGCCACTCCGCGTACCGCAGGTTTTAATATTGCCGATATGGATGCGCTTGCGTTTCCGACTATTATGCTGACGATTTTTTTGATGTGGATTGGTGCTTCACCAAATTCTACCGGCGGCGGTATAAAAACCAGCACCTTTGCCATTGCAGTGTTAAACACCTTGAGCTTAGCCCGAGGTCAGACCAAGGTTGAAGTGTTTCAGCGCGAGATTGCTGACATCTCTATCCGCCGGGCGTTTTCCATTATGTGGCTGTCTTTATTTGTCATTGGCATGGGGGTCACCCTTATCAGCTACGATCAGCCCGAGCTTGATTTGATTAAAGTCATTTTCGAATGCTTTTCTGCCTATAGCACGGTTGGTTTGAGTTTAAATTTAACCACCGAGCTATCGACCTTTAATAAGCTGGTTGTCTCTGTGATTATGTTTGTCGGGCGGGTGGGGATGTTGACGATATTTATTGCCTTACTTAAAAACAGATATCAGCGTAACTATCGTTATCCGACTGAAGAGATTACTATCAATTAACTTAATGTTAATTAAAAAATGTTAATTAAAAAAATAATTTATAACTCATTAGGCATTAACTAAATACGTCGCAATTGCTCTTTTCGAATGGCATGAGTGACAAGGAATATTATGAAATACATCATTGCAGGTTTGGGCAGTTTTGGGTCTTCGTTAGGCATGGCGCTGACGAGCCAAGGTCATGAAGTCATCGCCATTGATAGCAGCATGCAAAAAGTTGAAGCGTATAAAGAAGCCATCACTCATACTATCTGCATGGATGCCACCGACGAATATACGGTCAATGGCTTGCCTATTATGGATACCGATATAGTGGTGGTGGCGATTGGGGAAAACGAAGGGGCCAACATTATGGCAACGGCGTTGTTTAAAACTTTAAAAGCCAAGCGCTTAATCAGTCGTAGTATCAACCCCTTACATGAAAAAGTGCTACAAGCGATTGGGGTTGACGATATTTTTCATCCTGAAAAAGAATCGGCGATGCGCTGGGCAAAACGGCTGTCATTGCGCTATTTCGTTGATTCTTTTGAATTGACTGACAACTTTAGTATTGTCGAGATTGCTATTCCTGCTCCTTTGATTGGCAAACAAATAGCGACATTACAGCTAGAAAATAAGTTTAATATCAAACTATTGAGTACCATGCGCTATGAGCATTATGAAGACAGCTTTGGCCGTCAGCGAAGCAAACCCAGTATTCAGGGACTAGCCACACCAGAGCAAGTGCTACAAGAAAATGATGTGCTAGTGGTATATGGCGCTAACAAACATATCAATACTTTTTTACGTAGTGTAGGGGTTAAAGTACACTAATCGCTAGGGATAACGTTATGAATAAGTGCTGCATATCCGTGCTATGTCTTGCCAGTCTCATGCTGTTCAGCGGCTGTGATGAGTCGAAACAAAACCCAAATATCATGTTTTCAGAGAAGCATCAAGACCCGATTCAAGAGCTTGAGAAGCGGTCTAAAAAAGTCGATCACAGCCAGTTTGGCTATAAACAAACCTTTTATGTGCCGATTTACTCAGATATTTATACCGATAGGGACAATCGTAAGGTTTTACTATCAGCAACTTTGAGCGTGCGCAATACCACCTTAAAAAAATCGCTCTATATTAATAAGATAGATTATTACAGTACCGATGGCGACCTTGTAAAGTCGTATTTAAAAGAGCCTATCGAGCTGCCCGCCATGGCGACGTTAAATTATATCGTCGAAAAAGAAGAGGATAAAGGGGGTTCTGGGGCAAAGTTTATCATTGAAGTCGAAGGGATAGATGAAACCGTCAAGCCCGTCATCGAGGCGGTGATGATTGGTAATTTTAGCAATAAAGGCTTTGCTTTTAGCACCCAGGGTACGCCGGTTTTGTAGAGGTGACTGTTTATGCTTTATTAATATGGATAATCCAAATTTAGGAGAGTTGCCATGTTAGATTTTATCCAAGGCTCATCTTTAGCAACTATTAAAACAGTACTATTTACTACTGTATTGCTCGGTACGGCGCAACTGCTGGCAGGCTGTGACTCGCAGCCTGAAAATTCAAATAAAAATGATAATGCCACGGCGCAAACGGATAATATAGATAAAAATACGGCTGAGAAAGATAATGCGTCTATCAATTCTAGTTCTATAAATCCTTCGCCTATAAGTCCTGCTAATGCGGATAAAGCACAGAATAACGAAGTAGAAAAATTATCTAATGATAAAACCGTCAATCCATCAGGCTACCAAAAGCTAAGCTTTGGGCAGATTATTACCCCTGAATTACTAAATGAGCTAGGACTGAGCAAAGAAAAAACTGACAACGAGCAATGCTATTACGTCAGTAATCTAGCACTCAACTATGTGGATAAAGAGTACGGTAAACGTGCCTCTGTGCTCTATCAAATCATCGATAATAAAGTTGCTCTTATTGCTATTCAGGATCCAAACATACCCTTTTATACAGACATCCATGTTGGTGATTCAGTGACAGAGGTGATGAAAGCGCATAACAACGAGCTGACTTATGAAGTCGATAAGTATGCGGTTGATGGTGACTACTATAGCCTGATTGCTAACGTTAACTTCGAGGTGCTAAAAGAGCCACAACTCGGAGGGTTGTTAAAAGCCGAAAACATCAAGCTGAATAATGAAGAAGACAAGTTGCCCATACAGATTGAATATCATATCAAGGGCGGTCAAAAGCTGAATGATTATAGAATTAACTCAACAGAGTGGACGGCAGACAAGCAAAGCTTGTTAAAGGGAGAGGTTGAAAGTATTGATATCGGGTTACCAGATGCTATCTATTTGGTCGAAGGTTGCTCTTAAGGCGTAAATATAAACAACGTAGCGCTTTATATGCTTAGATTAACATATCAAAAACAGCATGGTTTTTTAAAGATTATTATCTAAAAATTTGTCATCAAGTTGTCATGGAGTTTCAGTAGACTCAAACATAAATCGTATTTTGGTCGTTACAACGATAGCGCCGCGATATTTTTTATGCCAACTCAGCCTACTAAATCCAGCCTAACAAGGTGACTGAACATGACCTCATTGAATAACAAGCAAACGCTTGCGCACGAAGTTGTTGAAGACTCTAACCCGACTGATAATATCGACTTTCAAACCATTATTAATCGCCGTATGAATCGCCGCAGTATTCTAAAAGGTGGCACAGGATTGACGGCGGCGGCGTTTTTTGGCGCACTACCTTTGGTCGGCTGTAGCGACGATGATGATAGCAATTTACCTGTTAAACCCAGCGACGATAACAGTGCCGCTATTCCTGCGCAAGGTAACTTAAAGCGTCCTGAAACTTTGAAGTTTACAGCCGTACCGCATTCAAAAGCTGACACGATGAGCGTGGCAGCAGGTTATAAAGCCGAGATGATATTACCACTAGGCATGCCGCTGATATCTGGTATCGATGATTGGAAAGACAATCGTGAGCAGTCCGCTGAGTCGTTTGAGTGGCGTATGGGTGACAACCATGATGGCATGTGGTTTTTTGGTAAAAAGGGCGGCGCTTATGATGCCAAAGCGTCAGAAAATGGTCTGCTAGTCATGAATCATGAGTATGTAAACAGTAGTGAGCTGAGTCCGTTTGGCTATCATGTCATCCAAGATGACAACGCCGCGCCCATCTTTAAAAACCGTCGCCTTGCAAGCGACGTGCGCCGCGAGGTCAACTGTCATGGGGTCGCTGTGGTTGAGATGCGCCGCCGCGCTGATGGTATGGGTTATGAGATGGTACCCAATTCGAAATACAATCGCCGCATTACCAGTAGTACGACTGCCCAATTAACAGGTCCTGTTGCGGGATCTGATTTGGTTAAGACCAAGTTTGATCCGACAGGGTTTCAGACTCGTGGCATTAATAATAACTGCGGTGCAGGTCTATCACCTTGGGGCACTTATCTGACCACAGAAGAGAACTTTTTAGGGGTATTTGCCCGTGGACAAGATGCCAATCAATTGAGCGCTGGACACAACTACGGTCGTGAGCGCTACGGGGCGACAGAGAATTTCCCGGGCTGGGAGTATCTGTGGCATACACCTGATGCCAAAGATGCTGCTATCCCTGACGAGTTTTCACGTTGGGATATGACCGCCGTCGGTGCCAGCGCTGCCGATGACTACCGTCATGCATTCAATACCTTTGGCTATATCACCGAGATTGACCCTTTTGACCAACATTCTATACCGCAAAAACGCACGGCATTGGGTCGTTTTGCTCATGAAAACTGTGCCTATGCGCCTGTTGAACAAGGTAAACCCGTGGTCTTTTATATGGGCGACGATGCCCGCGGCGAATATATTTATAAGTTCGTCTCCAAGTCAATGTGGTCAAATGCTGATATCGGTGGCGGCTTAAAAGCGGGCAATAAATATTTGGACGATGGCACGCTATATGTTGCTATTTTTAATGAAGATGGCAGCGGGGCGTGGAAAGCACTTGTCCATGGTCAAAATGGACTGGATGCCTCTAATACTGTCTTGCCGTTTCATGAACAAGATGAGGTGTTGGTCTTTGCCCGTGCCGCTGCTGATGTCGTCGGCGCGACCAAGATGGATCGACCTGAATGGGTATCGGTCAGCCCGATAACGGGTGAGGTATATGTGACCTTGACCAATAATAAATATCGCGGCGTAAGTGATGATCAACCGCTCTCAGCGTCGAATCCACGCAGCTATCAAGTTGGCGGCAAAGCGCGTGGTAATGACAATGGTCATATCATTCGCTGGGCAGAAGCAGGTGGCGATCATGCGGCAACAAATTTTGAGTGGGATATTTATTTGTTTGCTTCGCCAAGTGATTTGTCAGCGGAGAACTTATCACAGCTAAATGACAATAACGATTTATCGTCGCCAGACGGACTGTATTTTGATCCACGCGGGGTGTTGTGGATTCAGACAGATGATGGCGCTTATACGAATACCAGCAGTTGTATGTTGCTTGCGGCGCTACCGGGCAAAGTCAGCGATGGTTCGCTTATGACTACTTCAGCAGGGCAGCAAACCCGAGTCGGCATGCCTGCCAGTAATGACAATATCAAACGCTTTTTCGTCGGTCCTGAGGGCTGCGAGGTGACTGGTATCACTATGACGCCAGACTTTAAAACCCTCTTTATTAATATTCAACATCCAAGCAACAGCTGGGGCGCCGTTGCAGGTGGCAGTACCCCGCGCTCAGCGACGGTCATGATTACGCGTGAAGATGGCGATGTGATATTGGCTGAGTCATTTGATACCGTAAGCAGTAGCACTTAACAGTAGTAGCACTTAAGAATCCTATTAATCTTCAACAAAAAAACCAATATGCTTGATGTCCTTTTCTCTGTTTATAGAGAATAAGGATGCAAGTATATTGGTTATTGCGTTTTTAAACGACGGTTTTAAGAATATATTATGCGTTCAGTTATTACTTTGCTTAGGTATGCCACTGACCTTGAACCATAATACCTGCAATAGGATTTAGCCCCATTTGATAAGCAAGGTCAGCAGGGCGGGCAATGTCCCATAATGCCAAATCAGCATCGTAACCCACTTCTATTTTACCTTTGTTGGCTAGACCTAACGCTTGTGCCGCATGAACGGTTGTCCCTGCCAATACTTCTTCAGGGGTTAAATAAAATAGGGTACAGCCCATATTCATCGCTAATAACAGTGATGTTAATGGTGAAGTACCAGGGTTGCAATCTGTTGAAACGGCAATCGGAACTTGGTGTTTACGCAATTCTTCAATCGGTGGCAACTTAGTATCACGTAGCGTATAAAAAGCACCTGGCAATAGCACAGCAACTGTGTTGCTTGCGGCCATTTTTTTAATATCGTTTTCTACTAAGTGCTCAAGATGGTCGCTTGATAATCCTTGGTATGCTGCTACCAAAGCACTAGCGCCTATGTTTGATAGCTGCTCGGAATGCAACTTAACTGGCAAGTCTAACGAACGAGCGACTTCAAAGACGCGCTTAATTTGCGCAGCAGTAAAGGCAATGTTTTCACAGAAACCATCGACCGCATCGACCAAGCCCTCATCATGCAAAATTGGCAACCACTGGCAAACTTGCTCAATATACTCATCCGCACAGTCTTTATACTCCGGCGGTAGGGCATGGGCGGCCAAATAAGTGGTGCTAACATGAATGTTGTGTTTGTCACCGAGTGCGCGGGCGACTTTTAGCATTTTGCGTTCAGTTTCTAGGTCCAGTCCATAGCCAGATTTGATTTCGACACTGGTCACGCCTTCTTTGATGAGCGCGAGCAGACGTTTTTCACTTTGCGCAAACAATTCTTCCTCATTCGCTGCGCGGGTGGCGCTAACGGTTGAGACAATGCCGCCACCTTGTGCAGCGATATCTTGATAACTGGCACCTTGCAATCGCGCTTCGAACTCGTTGCTGCGGTTACCGCCATAAACGATATGGGTATGACAATCGATGAGTCCAGGCGTGACCCAGTTGCCATCAACGTCTTTGATTTGATCGCTTTTATAATGAGTAAGATGCGGCTTTATTTGCTCATGCGTACCAACCCATGCAATTTTGCCGTCTTTGATACCGATAGCAGCGTTTTCTAACTGACCGTAAGGGGTGCTTTTTTCTTGGTTGTCGCTATAAATATCAAACCCGTATTGTTCTGAAAAGGTGGCGAGATTGGCATTGATAATGATGTAGTCAAATGATGTCAGGGTGGAATCGTTTATAGGCATTTGATCTGTAGAATTTATTGTATTAGTCATGATGTGCTCCTGCTTATTAGTATAGATTTAGTGCAACCATCCATAGTTCATTTACTTTAAAATAGACATTGTGTCGTTGGTAAAAACTCTTCTTACTGTGGTGCTGCTGACAGAGGATGTGCAAAATTTACTTCAGTAGCCTTGTATGGTTGGTTTATTTTAAAAATGTTATAGCGTGACTGGTACAAATTTTACTCGCTTGTTGTGCGCAAGCGAGACAAAAGCTTCGCAAAATTCATCCCAGTCACTTGTATAAATATTCATAACATTTTTATTCTATATCGATTTATTTATACTAAAAGTAAATGCTGCTCGATAATAGTCGCTAAGAGGCGAGCCGCGACTTTACAGCTGCGTCCATCAACATCAAAGGTCGGGTTAATCTCGGCAATATCAGCCATTCTTACTTTGTTTGACGCCATGATAAGTTTGACCGCGCGCTCAACGAATGCCAAGTTAATACCATAGGCGGCTGGCGCACTGACACCAGGAACGACGCTCGATGGCAAGCAATCCATATCAATGGTTAAGTAGACCACATCAACTTCATTGATAAAATTTTCTATTTGAGCAGCAATTTTTTTCCATTTTTTATTGGTGCAATCTTCGTCACTGATAATATGTACGCCTAACTGCTCAGCACGGTCGAAGAGCGCGGCAGTATTGGAAAACCGACTGACGCCGATACAGCAATAGTGATATGGCTGATCCTGTTCATCGAGGTGCTCGGCTATTTGGCGAAATGGCGTACCAGACGTGGCGACATCAGATTGGCGAATATCTAGATGAGCGTCAAAGTTAATCACCCCGATGCTAGGCATTGTGCTCGCATGGCTTTCAACATGGCTTTCAACATGGCTTTCAACATGGCTTTCAACATTATTTTTGACATCATTTTCAACATTACTTTCGATATTGTTAACGTCATTAGTGGGCTGATCGGTTTCTGATGACAGCGCCTGCCATAATCCTAAAAAACTGCCGTAAGCGATGGCATGACCACCACCAAGTCCAATGGGCAGCCCGCCTCGCTGAATAATATCACTTATCTTATCGGCATATTTTACTTGGGCTTTTTCAAGAGTGCGCTCGGCAAAATCATCATTATCATGACAATGGATATCACCAGCATCACCTAGTAGAGTTGGCAGTTGACCCTCATAGCGTTGTTGTAACTCAGCGATGACTGGCAGCGCCGCAAGTGCTTGGCGAATCAAGGGCGGCGCAGCTCGTGCACCCACGCGTCCTTGATTACGTCTGACACCTTGGTCACAAGCGAACCCGACCAGTCCAATGCGCTGACCGTTTTGCTGACTGGTGCTATCAAAGGCATAAGGCTGCGCTATTTGATACCAGTAGCGGGCGCGCGCAGACTCAAACGGCTCTGCACGTCCTGTCCACCGACTCATATCAGCTGCAGTATGGCTTACGGTTGTGCCAGTCCCAGACTTTGATATGCTCATCGCCAATCTCCTTTTGTATTTAGAGTGATACCTTTTATATAGACTCATACCAATCACTACGCAGTGACTGCCAGTGGCTTGTCAGAGTGCCATCTAATACCAGCTGCTTTGCTGCTTTGATATCAGGCGCTAGGTAGCGATCTTTATCATAAAAAGTGACTTGCTCGCGTAGTTTCTGATGCGCTGTCTGTAACGGCTCTGAGGTATCTAGTCCACGATGGAAGTCGATACCTTGACCAGCAGCCAATAGCTCAATGCCGATAATGGTGGCGGTATTTTGCGCCATCTCATATAAGCGGCGCGCACAATAGGTTGCCATCGATACGTGGTCTTCTTGGTTGGCAGAGGTTGGAATGCTATCAACGCTGCCAGGATGGGCGATAGATTTATTCTCTGAAGCGAGTGCTGCAGCGGTGACATGGGCAATCATAAAGCCAGAGTTCACCCCAGCATTATCAACTAAGAATGGTGGTAAGCCACCTGACAAAGTTGCATCAATCAATAAAGCCACACGGCGCTCAGACATAGAACCAATCTCAGCAATCGCCAAGGCTAAAATATCTGCAGCAAAGGCAACTGGCTCAGCATGGAAGTTACCACCCGAGATAGCCACTGGGCCATCATCGTTAGTGAAAATCAGCGGATTATCGGTTACCGCATTAGATTCAATTAATAAGGTTTTTCCTGCTTGGTTGATGATATCAAGGCAAGCACCCATGACTTGTGGCTGGCAACGTAAGCAATAAGGGTCTTGTACTCTATCGTCTTGCTCGCCATCATGGGAGGCGCGGATAGCACTGCCTTTAATCAGCTGACGATGCGCTTTGGCAATTTCAATTTGACCATGATGACCACGCACTTCATGAATACGCGCATCAAATGGGGCATCCGAGCCTTTGGCGGCATCAATAGACATGGAGCCGACGATGGTGGCTGTCTCAAGTAAATCTCGCGCTAAGAAATAACCGCGCAATGCCAGTGCGGTGGATACTTGGGTGCCGTTAATCAGGGCAAGACCTTCTTTGGCCGCTAGGGTAATGGGCTCAAGACCATGCTGCGCTAACGCATCAGCAGCAGGTACTTTTTTGCCAGCAACATAGACATCGCCTTCGCCCATCATGGCCAGCGTCATATGCGATAAAGGTGCTAAGTCACCAGAGGCGCCAACTGAACCTTTGGCCGGAATATTTGGCGTAATTTGATTATTAATTAAACCAAGTAAGCTATCGACCACAGCGCGTCGGACGCCAGAGACGCCTTGCGCTAAACTGGCAACTTTCATCACCATAATTAGCCTGACCACGTTGTCTGGCAGCGCCTCGCCAGTACCCACCGAGTGAGAAACGATAAGGTTACGCTGGAGTAGCTCAAGCTGATCATCACTGATACGGGTCTTTGCCAACAGACCAAAACCGGTATTGATACCATAAGCGCTCTTATCACGCGCAATGATGGTGCGTACATCTTCGTGTGAGGCATCTATCGCTTCATAAGCCCTGTCAGGTAGCGTCAATACAACAGGTCGCTCGTAAATATCGCGCAGCATTTCAAAGCTTAATTGACGTGGCTGTAGTATTATTTTTTTGATATCAGTCATAAGGGTAATCCTAACTTTAGGTGCTATATTAATTATATTATTGGTTGTCTATACACTATATATAGTGATGTTATTTGAGTTTTCTTAACTTATCCAGCCAAGAGACATCGCCAAATGTCCAAAAGCTGCTGCTAACAAGATACTAAGTGCCACACGCTGGAACCAAACGATGACCATTTTGCCAACAGAGATGGGAATTTCGGTCGCCAGTACACAAGGAATCATGGCAGAAAAGAACAGCACGCTACTAATAGAGATGACGCCGGCGACATAACGGGTCAACATATCCGCTTCACTGAGCAATAAGGCGGGCAAGAACATCTCAGCCAGTCCTGCTGACATACCTTTAGCAGCGACGAGTGGCTCTGGCAAACCGCCTAACCATGTAAATGGGTATAGTAGCAACCCTAGAGCGTCAAATACCGGCGTGTACTTGGCTAATAATAGTCCAGTGAGTCCAACGGCTATGATAGAAGGCACAATAGCCGCTGCCATGGTCAAACCATCACGAAAATTAGACCATAGAATTTGTTTAAAATCCGATGCACGGCGTGAGGTGGATAAACCCAGCTCATACGCCGCTTTTAGACGCGTGCCTCTTTTGTAGTCTAAATTTGGACGGTCCAGCTCATTATCAAAACGGCTAATCGGTGGAATACGGGCAGTAATAGCGGTGACAATAAAAGTAATCACCAACGTTGACCAAAAAAACAGATTCCAAAATTCCATCAGCCCCAGTGTTTTAGCAACAATCACCATAAATGCTGCCGATACTGTAGAGAAGCCAGTAGCGATAATGATAGCTTCACGCGCAGAATACTGCTTTTGTAGATAAACGCGATTGGTAATTAACAGTCCAATCGAATAACTACCAACGAAAGAAGCAACCGCATCAATGGCTGATGCGCCAGGTGTTCTCCAGATAGGCTTCATAATCGGTTGCATCAGCACACCAACCATCTCAAGCAAGCCAAAACCTACTAAAAATGCCAGAATCAACGCCCCAAGCGGGACAATCATGCCAACCGGTAGCGCCAGTTTTTCAAACAGAAACGGCAGCATATCCTTTTCCATCATAAAGGCGGGCGCGTTACCGCTGATATACATCACGGCTAATACCAGTCCCAGCACTTTAAAAACGGTTAGGATTTTATGGGTGATATTTTTGCGGCATGAGCCATCGATAAATGGCTTACTTACACCAAATATCATCAGCATAAACAGTAAGATAACAGATAAAGTATGTTGCTGATTGACCAGATAAGTTGCGCCGTGATCGAACAAAATTGTGCTCTTCTCACCAATGGTAAAAGGAACAAAAAACATCACCAGACCAATGGCACTAAATACAATAAGCTGTATCAGCGCCATAGGCTTTGATAGCAACTTCTCAGGCGGCGTCATATCATGTGTTGGAATGCCTAGTAGTAGGTCAGGTACTGGACTAGCTGGTGGCATAAGATCTTGGTTAGACATATTATCATCCTTGATAAAGTATTGATGATGTCCTTATGTCGATTGATATCGTGTAAGGACAAGGGCAAGTTATTTAATCATCGGTAGCTTTAAGCCATAATCTTTGGCAGTTTTAATCGCTAGCTCGTAGCCTGCATCTGCATGACGCATAACGCCAGAACCACAATCATTGACTAATACTCGTGCCAAGCGTTTGGCTGCGGCATCTGTGCCGTCAGCGACGATGACCATGCCAGAGTGCTGCGAGTAACCCATACCAACACCGCCGCCATGATGTAGTGACACCCAAGTGGCCCCGCCTGCGACATTGAGCATGCCATTTAATAATGCCCAGTCAGACACCGCATCTGAGCCATCTTTCATGCTTTCTGTTTCGCGGTTTGGACTGGCAACAGAGCCAGTATCCAAATGGTCACGACCGATAACGATAGGACCTTTTAATTCACCGCTTTTGACCATCTCGTTAAAGGCTAAGCCTGCTTTATCACGTTCACCAAGACCTAACCAGCAGATACGCGCTGGCAAGCCTTGAAACTGAATGCGTTCCCTCGCCATGTCCAACCAGCGATGAATATGCTGATTTTCAGGGAACAGCTCTTTGATTTTTTGATCAGTTTTATAAATATCTTCTGGATCACCTGATAATGCGACCCAGCGGAATGGCCCTTTACCTTGGCAAAACAGCGGACGAATATAAGCAGGGACAAAACCTGGGAAATTAAAAGCATCTTTAACTCCTTGATCAAACGCAACTTGGCGAATGTTATTACCATAATCAGTCGTTGGAATGTCCATTGCTTGCAAGTCCAGCATCGCCTGTACGTGTACGGCACAAGACGCGGCGGCAGCTTTGGTTAATGCGGCATGTTGGTCTGGATTTTCTTGTGCCGCTTTCCATTCTTCAACTGTCCAGCCACTTGGTAGATAGCCATTGATTAAGTCATGAGCGGAGGTTTGGTCAGTGACTAAGTCAGGTTTTATCTCGCCTGCGTTGGCACGCTTGACCATCTCAGGCAAGATGTCTGCCGCATTACCAAGTAGCGCGATTGAGACGGCTTCACCCGCGTCCGTATGTTGTTTAATCAGCTCATAAGCATGGTCAAGATTGTCGGCTTGTTTATCGACGTAACCCGTACGCAAACGGAAATCAATACTAGACTGCTGGCACTCGATGTTTAGAGAAGTCGCACCAGCAAAGGTTGCGGCTAGTGGTTGCGCGCCGCCCATACCGCCAAGACCAGCGGTCAAAATCCAACGTCCTGCCCAGCTACCGTCATAATGCTGACGACCAGCTTCAACAAAGGTCTCATAAGTGCCTTGGACGATGCCTTGGGTGCCAATATAAATCCAGCTACCTGCGGTCATCTGACCGTACATAAATAAGTCTTTGCGATCAAGCTCATTAAAATGCTTCCACGTTGCCCAGCGCGGGACAAGATTGGAGTTGGCAATTAATACGCGCGGCGCATTTTCATGAGTTTGAAAGACGCCAACAGGCTTCCCAGATTGCACTAATAGTGTCTCATCGTCTTCTAATTCTTTGAGTGACGCGAGGATTTGATCATAGCTTTCCCAGTTACGAGCTGCACGTCCGATACCGCCATACACAACCAAGCTTTTCGGGTTTTCAGCCACATCAGGGTGTAGGTTGTTTTGCAGCATGCGATAAGGCGCTTCGGTCAGCCAACTTTTGCAGTTTAATGTGCTGCCAGTAGGCGCAGCGATATTGCGACTCTCATCACGGCGGGTGAATTTATTATTGTTGCTTGTGGCGTTTTTGCTCAATCCATTATCGGTAGTCATGCTCAAATCCTTGTGATTGTTTATACAGTTTGCTAGTTGCCGTTTGTTGGCAGCATTATTTGGTGGTATTATTAATTTGTATATACAAATTATCAAAGATAATTTTTTCATGCAAGCGTTTTTTTATCAGTAGCTAAATTATTTATAAGTCTGCTTTATTCGATAGGCAGTGCTAATGGTGATGATGATAATAATTGTCATGATATTATGTCAGCACTTGCGTAATTGCAGTCGGTGGTTAAAGATAAGCATGACAAAGGGGAAGCGTGATATGACAAAAAAAGTTCCAGCCTATCAGCGGATTAAAAACGCAATCTTAGATAATATTCATTCTGGAAAATGGCAGGCGGGCGCAGCTATCTCCACCGAAATGGCGTTGGCGGAAGAGTTTGGCGTCTCGCGCATGACAGTAAACCGCGCCCTAAAAGAACTAAGCGAGGAGCGAGTATTAGAGCGTCGGCAAGGGTCGGGGACATTTGTCGCACAGCAGCAGTTTAATCATACCTTTGTAGAAGTGCGCAATATCGCTCAAGATTTAAAGTCGGCCAATCGCGATTATCAGGCACAAGTGTTGAGCAAACGCGCTATTACCGCGAGCATGTTAGACGATGAGATGCGTGGTAAGTTTGATATTGATGAAGCAACCTTTTCTTCTAGTGCAAATGAAACTGATAACAATACTAATAGCGCTGAAGCAGCGATTTTATATGAAGTAAAAATCATCCACTTTGCGGATGGCCAGCCGATACAGTTTGAAGAGCGCTGGGTCGATGCGACAAAAGTACCAGAATTTATTGAGCAAGATTTTAGTGTGGTAAATACCAGCGATTATCTGATTGCTAAAAGTCCGCTTGAGCGTGGTAGCTATACTATCCGAGCCTTAGCAGCGCCTGATGAGATTGCTGATGCACTACAGATTGCCCCGCAGTCACCGACGTTAGTATTGTGTCGTCAGACTTATTCGGCTGGTCAAGTATTGACCTTTGTGAAGATGTGGCATGCAGGCGATCGTTATCAGTTTTCTGGTGAGTTATAGCTTTTATTGAGGTTGTCCTATTGCTTTTTGCTCATTTCAGATAATAAGTCGAGTTGTATTTCTTGTATCTCAGCGAGCCTATCCCATTGATGCATTAACAGATGATCCAATTTTTCATGCAAGTGTTGGATTTCAAGCTCAGCTTTTAAGTTAATTTGATAGTCATTTTCTGAACGTAACCGGTCTTTGGTTTCTTGCCTGTTTTGGCTCATCATAATCACAGGTGCTTGAATGGCAGCGATACAGGATAATATTAAATTCAATAGAATAAACGGGTAGGGATCAGCAGGACGGGCGACCATCACCACAGTATTGACGATGATCCAAATGGCTAGAAAAATAGCAAAACAGATGAGAAATGACCAACTACCACCAAAGGTTGCAATTTTATCTGCCAATCGTTCACCGAAAGTCCATTTTTGCTCTAGAGTCTTATCAATATTTTTGGTGATGAGTTCATGCTGTTGCATGCTTTTAATCAATTCAGATTCAAGAACGGTCACCTCACCTTTTTCAGACGTTAGCGATGAGTGCACATACTGCATTCGATACTTAATTAAATCATTTTGGCAAATATAATCTGTAGGTAAGCATTCAGGGAAATCATGTAAAATGTCTTCTGTAATCGCCTGTCGTATGGTGCCTATAGGGGTAAGGGCTTTTATAGGATAATTTTGCCCACAGACAATACAGTGATAAACGCCACTTTTCTTATTCATCGCCATATTCCCTTTCATCGCTATATTCCTTTAATGAAGCTGTTTTTACAATAAAATCATTTTTTATAATAAAACTATTCACTAGGGTCTGCACCCGGCGGTAAGTCATGACGCAGCTGCGCGACATTGGCAGCAGTCACTTTATCTGTAAAACCATTTAAATCACTGTGTACATATTGAGTGACCGCTGCAATTTGCTCATCATTCATCATGCTATGAAATGAGGGCATACCGCGCAAGCCATTGATGACGACGCTAATAATGTAGTATTTAGACTGCATTTTGCTGTTGTTCGCGAGTGGCGGATAGTAACCCGCTCCTTGTGCGCCTTCGCCTTTAGATATATGACAGCCTGCGCAAGAGTCGTCGTAAAGTTTTTTGCCATCATTACTAAAAAACCCCGTTTTACCTTGTGCGCTGCCTTCAAATTTGGTCAGCCACTTTTGCAAATTTGTATCATCATTCATCTTTGCTATCGAGCTGACATCGACAATATTCATGGGCGGGCGAGTAAGTTCTTCTTTGGACATATAAACCGAGCCCCAAGCGCCATTATTACGGCTGGCCTGATTGTCAAAACTGTCATCAAAGACCATCTGTGTTGCTTGCAGGCTAGCAATGGTAGGAGCGCTGCTTTTAGTATGTTGACTACAGCCTGATATAAAAGCCGTGCCACTTATTATTAATATAACCGGCAAGTGAGACGACTTATATAAGTTTAAATGCTTTGATTTTACTTTTATCATGCCTGCTTACCTTAATTTTATACTGACTAAATACTGTCTGCTAACCAATGATTTTAAAAGTTGTTTATTAAACTAGCCTAGTTTTTTGGCTTTTTGATGTAAGCGTTTGGCGGCATCTAGACCCGAGAGTATGGCGCCTTCTTGCCAAGCAGGAATGTGCGAGCAGTGTTCGCCTGCTAATACAATTCGGTGGTCGATGGCACATAACGTATCGTAATATTGCTCGCGGCTTGACTCACTCCAAAGCCCATAGCAGCCAAGTGACCAAGGGATACGATGCCAAGCGACTGAAGTACCCGAGCGAAACTCTTTGGTATATTGCGGATGAATGCGTTTGCCATACTCTAACGCGGCATGAATGCGCTCTTTTGGCGTTAAGGAGTTAAACTTATAAGACGCTTCGCCAAAGCCATAAGCGCCAAGTAACACGCCCGACCCTGAGGTAAATAAATCTTGTGAAGGATAAGAGATTTGGGTAATCGGCAGATCAGTATAAGTGATGCCGCCATAAATCCATTCGTCCTCCTCCCAAAAGCGCCGTTTAAACTCAAGCCCGACTTTAAAGGAGCTATCGTAAGGGACAGTAGCCATCGCTTGCTTCATCGGCTCTGAGATATTGATATCAATTTGCGTCAATACTGACAGCGGAATCGTGCAAATGCACCAATCGGCGCGAATGCTTTTAGTGCTACCTTCAGAATTACTGCTTTTAGAGTTAACGATAATTATTATCCAGCACACCCCAACCTTTAAGACCTTCTAATAGCTTTTCTTTATCCTCTTGAGTAACGGTATCATCTAAGCGGCCTTTATTGACGGCTTTGGATAATAGCTCAGACACATAGCCGCGAATATCGCTTTGCACTTCACCCAAGCGCTGCGGTGCGCCATTAAAATGATTGGTACGGTGCAAATAAGCGCGGTCATTGGTTTGGATAAATGGTTGCAGGGCGACATTAAACTTTTTGCAATAATGAAACACCGCATAGTGATGCACGGGCAATCGCCAAGGTCCACCGTTGAAGTAATTGCCTTTTTTAAAGTCGCAAGTGACTTCTTCGCCGCCAAGCTCGGTATATTTATCGCCGCTATTTAGCGTCCAGCTGCGTCCGCCACCACAATTTTGGTATTCAAGTACCGTCACTTTATAACCTGCTTTACGTAACTCGTAAGCTACTGTAAGCCCGCCCAATCCTGCACCAAGGATAACGATGCTAGCGCCAGCAGGTGCGCCTTTCAGCTCTATCTCTTGTTTAAAGCTCGACTCGGAGGCGAAACCTAATGCAATCATCGCTTGATACATAGCGGTTGCGCCAGCGGTTTTACCTATCATGGCGAGCAGTTGTCGCCGTGTCGGGGAGGACAGCAAGTCTTTCATTTAATCATCCTTATCGGGCTTATCATAAGTAGTAACGCAATGAGAAATTCAGGAGGTTTGGGTCTCTATAGGTTTAGCTTTTCTCTTTGATTATGCGTTTAACCTCTGCAGCAGTGACTTCGCTACTAGGTAAACCGCCGAAATTGACGCGTACGTAATTGGCAATACTGGCTATCTGTGCATGGCTTAAGTCTTTCTTAAAACCGGGCATTTTGGGCGCCGTGTTAAAAGCGCCTTTTGCGCCAAAAGCAATCACGCCAATAAGCGCGTCAGGCTTAGCACGGCGAATGCTACTTAAGCCAACGATGGATGCATAACAGGCATCAGGCTGCGCATAACCGTCAACGCCATGACAGCTAGCGCAGTGAGTGAGATATAAAGATTTTGGCGAATCGCTACTATTAATAGAGCTGGTGCTTACGCTACTAGTAGCAAGGGTCGCATTGGCTTTTGCCTCGGCCAGATAGTCTTTTTGCTCAAGTAAGTTATAAGTAATAGAAGGGCTGATAGGATTTGGCAGCTTTGCAACGTTGACGGGTATCAAATAATCATCCGTCTTAATAGCGGGTACGACTTTTAGATAATTGGCCATTGCGCTCAAATTTGCATCTGTAAGATAACGCGTACTATGAGCAACCGCTTCTGCCATAGGACCACCTGCATAAGCCCGTTTATCGAGCTTGCCAGTACGCAAATAGATGACGATGTCGCGCTCACTCCAACGCCCTATGCCAAGTCTCATTGTCAGGAGTAATATTTGGCGTAAACCATTTACCTGTTGCTATCTCAAGGAGCAAGCCCCCAGTTTGGCCATCGTTTTCCATGCACTGACGGAAGGCGGCATCCTGCTAGCGTTAACGATGAAAAGCGGCAAACCACTGGAAACAATAGCAGAGCAAATCTCTTCATTATTTATAAAATAATTTACTGAGAAATACTCACTTAGCGTAACAAAAATTGATTCTTTTAATAATCATAGAGAGTTTTAATGTCTAGCCTTGCAATGGAACAAAGTCAAACCGGTATCAAACCAATCGCCTTTTTAATCGCAGGGTTCGTCGGATTATTTAGCGAAACAGCTTTAAATATGGCGCTCCATTTTTGCTTTTCTCACTGTTATATGGACTGCTTTTTGTGCAGAACGTTACGACTTTGACGAAACCTAAAATAGATGTGCTTTCAATCTTGTTATCGACGATTGGCTTTGGTGGCATTGTATATGGCTTTAGTGTCGGAAGACGCAAAGGCTGGGGCAGTCCAGTTGTCATTAGCACCCTGATAATTGGTATCATGTCCCTTATCATATTTTCATCAAGACAGTTTAAACTCGATAAGCCCATGTTAGATTTGCGCACTCTAACATATCCCATGTTTACCTTAGCCTTATTGAGGTCTCGGCCACATTCATGATTATTTTATCAAGTATGATTCTTTTACCTTTATATCTACAAATTGGTCTTGGGTTAACGGCGCTTACGGCCGGTCTCATACTGATGTCAGGGGGCGCATTAAATGGTATTTTTTCTCCAGTCGCAGGGCGTGTTTATGATATGTATAGTCCAAAATGGCTACTGACACCGGGCTTTATTATTATAATTGTCATGCTGTGGCTGCTATCGAATGTAACTACCAAAACCTCTATTCCTATGGCCATATTTTTGCATTCAGGTCTTATGGTTGGTGTGATATTCGTCATGATGCCAGTGCAAACCTATGGTCTAAATGCGCTACCAAAAAACCTATATGCAGAAGTTCTCAGCAAGCAATGAATTTAATCCTTATCTTATGAGCACTTCGCAAATTATGATGTTTATTGAAACACTAGCAAAACTTCAAGAACAACGAGCCTCTGAAGAGAAATAAATCTAATAAAATCTGCTCAAAATAAAAACAAGAGATTCGTAGCTATGGGTGACTGGGATAAATTTAACAGTAAATAAGGATTTTCTAAAACTACGTCCGTTGTACATTAATAACATTGCTCTAACATATCGTTTGTAGACTAATGACGATTTACCCTCTAAGATTTTATTATTTGCCAGCAGGAAGCCAGCATGTCTAACTTAACATTAACGATTAATCAGCAGGATTATGAGTTTGATAATCTTGACCCGCGAACGACACTACTTGATGTTTGTCGTCACCATCTACATATCAATGGACCCAAAAAAGGCTGCGATCATGGGCAATGCGGCGCATGCACCATGCTTATTAATGGGCGACGAATCAATTCTTGTTTGACATTGGCGGTCATGCACGATGGCGATGAGATTACAACCATTGAAGGTATTGGACTACCTGAATCGCTATCAGAGTTGCAACAAGCTTTTAAAGACCATGATGCCTTTCAGTGTGGCTATTGTACGCCTGGGCAAATTTGTTCAGCAACGGCATTGATAGAAGAAATCAAACAACAGTGGCCAAGTCATGTGACGACTGATTTACAACATCCTAATGGTCTACTTGTTCAAGAGATTGCTGAGCGTATGAGCGGCAATATCTGTCGCTGTTCGGCATATCCCAATATCATCAAAGCGATATCACAGGTACTCGAAAATGCACTTAACAATCAAGTGTCAAAAGCCTCTTTAATAACCGACTCTCCAGTAAGCAGCGATGCGCGTAATAATAGGGCAGCCGATTTAACGGTCAGTGGTATTTGGTCACCGCCGCCAAGCGAGGCACAGATTAGTAATCAGTCCATAGTAAAGCTGACTGCCCATGCCTATGTTCCCGATGCTGCCAATGCTCAAGGAGAACGTTCATGAAACGCTTTGAATATATCCGTTCCCTTGAACCGCAACAAGCCGTGATGTTTGCTACGCCAAGTGAAGCGTCTTTTATTGCTGGCGGCACCAATATACTCGATTTAATGAAGTTTGAGATTGAAACTCCCCGTAAGCTGGTTGATATCACGCGCTTAAAATTGAAACAAGTAGAGACCACCGCTGAGGGTGGTTTGCGTATTGGTGCTTTAGTCACCAACAGCGACTTGGCCGCGCATCTCGCAGTCACTTCAGGTTATCCGGTATTATCTCGCGCCATGTTGGCAGGGGCATCGGGACAACTGCGAAATAAAGCCACTACCGGCGGAAATCTATTACAGCGTACCCGATGCTATTACTTTTACCAACCAGATAGTCCCTGCAATAAACGCAATCCCGGTTCTGGCTGTCCAGCTATCAATGGTGAGAATCGACTGCTTGCCATCTTAGGGACGAGTGACGACTGTATTGCACAGCACCCATCAGATATGGCGGTAGCAATGCGCTTACTTGATGCCATTATTGAGACGCTTAAAGCAGATGGCACCACGCGGCAGATTCCGATTAAAGACTTCTATTGCTTGCCAAAAGATACGCCACACATTGAAACCGTTTTAGAGACGGGGGAGCTAATTACTCATATTGTTCTCCCAGCGCCTATTAAAGGGATGCATACTTACGACAAAGTGCGAGATCGTGCCTCTTATGCCTTTGCGTTAGTGTCGTGCGCTGCTGTAATTAATGTTAATAATCAAGGCAAATTAGATACCGTACGTTTAGCATTTGGTGGTATTGGAACTATGCCTTGGCGTAATGAAGCGGTTGAAGCCTTGCTTACGGGTACAGACGGCAACCTTGACGTTATTTCGCAAGCGGCAGATTTATTATTAAAAGACGCCAAAGGCTATGGTCAAAACGATTTTAAAATACCGTTAACGCGGCGATTGTTAAAACAAGTCATTCAGCGCGCATTGACGGCTAAGGGAGTATAATCATGTCATTATTGGACTCAGTACTGCCATCAGAACCCACCAAAAAATTGACTATGGATCATCCAGTTGATTCTCTGTTTGATGAAACTGCCAGTCAATTGATTGGTAAGCCTATCAACCGTGTAGACGGTTCCTTAAAAGTCAGTGGACAAGCGCCTTATAGCGCAGAATTTTATATTGAAGGGCAGGTTTACGGCGTCTTAGTGGGTGCAACTATTGCTAAAGGCAAGGTAAAGCACATTGATAGCCGGGCAGTGGAAGTGCTTCCTGGTATTATTAAAGTGGTCACTGACCCCAAGCATTTTTTGCGTAACGCTCAGCAAGGCGGAAAGAAAAAAGCTCCTACTCAGGGCGCTGCCGAGATTTTTTATCATGGTCAGCCAATAGCTGCCGTGATTGCTGAAACTTTTGAAGCGGCTACTGAAGGCGCAAAAGCCCTCAAGGTGACTTATAAAGACGAGACAGAAGAGGCCGTCATAGATTTTGAGGCAGCGTTAGAAAACGCCCATTCAGTCAATGAAGCGGAAGGCTCTGATAAAAATCACAAACAGGGACATCCGGAGCAAGGACTTCAAGAGTCTGAGGTTTCGTTTGATCAGGTTTATCATACGCCAAGCCAAAGTAATTCTCCTATGGAGCCACATGCTACCTTGGCTTATTGGGAAGATGACAAGTTAATCATGTATACCTCCAACCAGATGTTGTCATCTTGCAAACAACAAGTAGCAGATGCCTTAGAGTTGGATCCAGATAATGTACAGCTGATAGCGCGTTATGTTGGCGGCGGCTTCGGCAGTAAACTTGGTATTGCCCCTGAATCAATTGCCGCAGCAATTTCCGCAAAAGAGCTCAAGCGTCCGGTATTGATTGTGATGACTCGTCCGCAAGTCATGGAAACTACCACCAGACGCTCAGATACGCGTCAACGTATCGGCATTGGCTGCGATAAAAACGGTATTATTAATACCTTTATCCATAATACCCTCACTAGTAATTTACCCGGCGAGAGCTTCTTTGAGCCCACAGCGTTGTCTACGCATTACTTATACCGCGGCGAAAATCGTCAGGTCGACTATCAGATGGTTGATGTCAATAAAGTCCTATCAGGTTCTATGCGCGCGCCTGGCGAGGCAGTCGGATTAATTGCTGTTGAATGTGCGATGGACGAGTTGGCCATTCAGTTAGATATCGATCCGATAGAGCTGCGCCGCCGTAATGAGCCGCAACAAGATCCCAGTAAAGAGATACCTTTTTCAACTCGGCAACTGATTGCCTGTATGGAAAAAGGGGCTGAGCAGTTTGGTTGGGAGAAGCGCAATACCGTGCCTACCAGTCGCTTAGAAGGAGATTGGTGGATGGGTATTGGTATGGCCGCCGCTGCTCGTGGTAATCAGTTAAAACTCTCTCAAGCACGAGCAACCCTACAAGTTGATGACTCAAAAAAGCTTGGGATCAAAGCTATTATTGAGACGGATATGACCGATATTGGTACGGGCTCTTATACCGTATTTACCCAAGTTGCTGCTGACCTTTTGGGTCTACCGGTCGACCATGTTGAGATGAAGCTTGGCGATACCAGTCTGCCGCCAGCCGTTGGTTCTGGCGGTAGTATGGGGGCAGCAAGCTCAGGAAGCAGTATTTATCTGGCTTGCCAGCAATTGCGCGAAATGTTGGCAGATAAAGTCGGCCTATATTCTGACACCATCCAATTGCATGATGGGCAGATTAGCAAAATAGGTGAGCATAAAGTCACAGTAACAGAGACTATTATCGAATCTGGTAAAAACTCTGCTACCGAGCTTATAGATAAATTAACAGAAAAGACGAGCGTATCTATCCCTGAAGCTGTATTGGAGCTCTTGCCAGAAACACAGAAAGCTAAACAAAGTAGCTATGATTTTAGTAGCCATAAAAGCTATTCATTAGCCAATATTGTTGCGCAATATGACGACCAAAAGCTCAGTGCTAAAGGCGAGATTAAACCGGGTAAAAATGAAAAAACCCATCGTCAATCTTCATTCGGTGCTAACTTTGCGGAAGTCGCTGTGCACCGAGTGACGGGTGAGATTCGAGTCAAGCGTATGACAGGTGTGTTCGCCGCTGGGCGTATTCTTAATCACAAAACTGCCACTTCACAGTGCTATGGCGGCATGGTGTTTGGGATAGGTTCGGCGTTGATGGAAGAAGTTATCCATGACAAGCATGACGGGCGCTTGTGTAATCATGACCTTTCTGAATACCACATTCCTGTCAATGCTGATGTACCGCAACTAGAAGTTATTTTGCTAGAAGAAGACGACCGTTATACAAATCCGATGCACATCAAAGGCATTGGCGAAACAGCAATTTCAGGCGCTGCGGCAGCCATTGCCAATGCCATCTATAACGCCGTTGGTATTCGTATTCGCGATTTCCCAATTACCTTAGATAAACTTATTGACCAACTGCCAGATTGATTTTTATCAAATACTGTCTTACTTTGCTTCGCTGAAAAACCCGATTAAATAACGGGTTTTTTAAGTCTATATTTTAAGTTGATAAGAGGCATTATGAATCAAATCGCTGATATCCTAGAGCTTGCCACACAAGCGATACAAAAAAAAATCGATGCCGTATTAGCCACCGTGGTGCGTACAGAAGGCTCGGCGTATCGGCAATCGGGTGCGATGATGCTGATATGCGCTGATGGACGTTCGGTTGGGATGATTAGTGGTGGCTGCCTTGAGCCGCATATTATCAAACGTGCCTTTTGGTTAACCCGGCATGGCGCGAGTGTGCAGGTCTACCAGACAGGCGATGACATTGGGTATCATAAAAATAGCGATTCTGATTCGACTGTTGTAAAAGACGTTAGTGTTAAAGATGAGGATATGTCTGAAGATGATTTTTTAGAGGGCGAGATTAATTTTGGCTTGGGTTGTAATGGACGAGTGCATGTGCTGTTTGAGCGTTTAGCGACAGCAATACCGCTACTCGATTTAATTCGTCAGGTTCGTCATACTCAGCAACCGGTAACGATTGCCACTCTTATGAGGTCGGATAATAGCGAAAACGGAGCGCTCGACCTGCAAGTTGGTAGCCGTATTTATTTAGATACGTATTTAAAAACAGGCAATCTGACGGATATATATTTGAACCACAACGTGGCAGGCGACGCGGATACTGTTATAAATAATGTGTTGTTAAAGGCGATTAAAAAATTATCAAAGCATCAGTTTCATAAAAAAGATGCTGGATACAATGCTGAATACATCGAGCTGTCAGACGATTTAGAGTTACAAGCTACAGCTAATCGTCAGTATGAAAGCGGGGCAGAATTAGTGTTAAAAACCGGTCACACGGAGTGGTTATTGCAGCGGATTTGCCCACAAATACGATTACTGATTTGCGGGGCAGGCAATGATGTTATACCGCTGGTGACAATGGCAAAGCTGCAAGATTGGCATGTCACCGTCATAGACAGTCGACCGCAATATGCGACGCGTCTGCGCTTTAGTCAAGCAGATAGTGTGCTATGTTTACCCTTGGATGATACCGACACGTTACTTAAGCTCAGTGCTGGCGCCGCCGTTGCTGTGATGTCTCATAGTCTGACCCAAGACCGCGCTCGACTTGCCGTGCTACTAAAACATTCTGCTCACTATCATTATCTTGGGCAATTAGGGCCTCGCTATCGTACTGAACGTTTAATCAAAGAAATTAGTGAGACAAGTGCTAACCCGCATATTTTAGCGGATGGTATTGATAAATTGCATTATCCTATCGGCTATAAATTGGGCGGAGATGGACCAGAAGCATTGGCACTGAGTATCATGGCGCAAATGAGTGCGGTAATGCATAATCAATCCCCTCAAACCATGAGCCCTAGCAGCCAAGAACAGCATAGCAAAACTGATGTGCAAACACCGGCATAGTCATAAACATCGCTAAGACAAGAGAGGAGATAGATGCTTATTACAAATAGTCGTAATTTTAGTCATAGCCATAGCCATGCCGTTATTCTCTTAGCAAGCGGACTGAGTCGACGCCTAGGTCAACCAAAGCAGTTATTAAATAAGAATAATGAGTCGCTAATTTGCTATATGACCCGCCTTGCTATGCTGACTCAGCCTAGCCTTATAGTGATCGTGGTTCCTCAAAACCAGTCAGCGATTTTAGATTCGATTGCTGATTTAACCGATCAGCTAAATAGCCTCCAATCATTGATTAAAATAGTAACGAATTCATCACCCGAAAAAGGGCTAGGCGAGAGTTTATCCATTGGTATACAAGCCTTAGCTACGTTTGATGGTTTATCTGTCAATTCGGTACTAATCATGGGCATTGATCAAGTGTTATTGGATAGCGAACATTTGAGCAAGCTGTTGGCAGGTAAACACACTGTCGTTGCTAGTAGTTATAGCCGTTTAGATGACCATCATTCTAAGATTGCCAATGAAGCCGATATTATTGGTCTACCTATTGTCATTGATTACGAGCGTCTTAAAAACTGGCAATCGGCTCTGATAGGTGATAAAGGATTGCGGCATTTGATTAGAGCGCTGCCATCCAATCAAATCAGTACCGTTGATAATCCTAAAGTAAGCCACGATATTGATACGCCCGCACAACTTGCCTATGCTAAGCAAAAACATTGGGTTGATTAATAGGGTTAAATTCTGTCACTTGCCGCAATCGCGTTTGTGTAATAACCAGTAGCCAATGACTGGATTAGTAACCGAAGTTCCCGCAGCATTTCTAACCAATTTAGAACAAAACAATCTACATTGAGATACGCAATATAAGATGGTCCTGACTTATGATTGAGTGTAAACATACTTCAATAACAAGGATTAGAAATCATGTCAAACCAGCCTACTGATAACGATAACATCAAGAATGCTCTAGAGTCGCTTGAAAATACAACGGAAGCGCCTTCAAATAATGAAGTGACGGGTGTTGAGGTTTTAAAAGGCGATAAAGTAATGTATGAAGATGGCGATTTTGAAGATTACAATGCCGAAAAACAGATTGAGTCTGATAAAGAGGGTAAATCTGTTAAAGAAGATGAATCTAACGAAAAAGATGAATCTAATGAAAAAGATGAATCTAGCGAAGATGATAAGTCTGAAAAGAATGATAAGTATGGTGCGACGATAGCTAATATTTACCAATGGGCGTCTAAGCTCAAAGATGATTTTACCTCTGAAGCTTCTAACATGACGCATGAAGTTTCTGAAAAAGCGCTTGCTATGATGCTCAATAGGCTTGTAGACGGTGTAGAGGCTGAGCTAAAAGCCTTTGATAAGAAGGTAGAGGACTCTAAAGAGTCAGTGCCTAATGCAGCAGAGGAACGTAGTAAAATTTCCGATAAAAAAGATAAATACCAGAGTATGCTTGATCAACTACGAAACTAATTGGCACCAAAAAAAATAAGTTGCTGTAACATCAGCTTATAGACATAAAAAAGCCTTGTATGCTTTACGCTACAAGGTTTTTTTGTGAACCGCGCCGACTATATCGGAGGCTGATTTACTTGAGTCAGGCAGTGATGCTTGACAGATTATAGGTCCTGCTCTGTGTATATTTAGACTTCTTTAAAGCTGTACATCTTAACTGGCAATTTTACGAACCAATAAAGTAAGTTTGTCGTTGCCATTATCAACAGTCGCTTCCTTATCATAGGCAACTGTCGTTTTATGTTCAGTAAGATTGTCACCAGCTTTAACAGTCGTAATTACTTTAGCAGTATGCTCATTAGATGGCTTTACTGTCAGGTTATACTCAAAATCAGTACCAATGGCGATCGATGCCATCTCCTCAGCATTTACCAGCATCACGGGTGACGCAATTAACTCACCATCTTTAAATACAGAAGTAGAAACCTTATAAGCATCGGCGGCAAAGCTTGATCCTGACGCCAACACAGCAGCTAATAACAGACCTATTTTTACTTGCATTCTAATGTCCTTGTTCATAATAAACTTAAAAGACAGCGATGGTGATTCTTAGCTATTTCTTTGAGTGAATATTGAGCAATGTTTGTAGCCAGCTAAAAGCGGACTGTATTTCATGCATTCTATGACAAAAGCGTTATACATTGAAAGTGATATATTAACTCTTTAGCGTATTTAAAAATCTCGAGGCATGTACACCACGAATTACACTGTGACTGTTTCAATGAGCAAAGCCGTTGATACTATTAGCCTACAGCTTGATATTTAAGTCTTCACTAGGGAGTTAAGTATATTCATGATCTACACTCCAAATGCCATAGTATGAAGGTGTTTACTACCTAGCCATCAGCAATTCTACAGCAACCTCAAAACAAACCCCAATTTTGACAACCTCACCTGAGTAAAGCACAAAATACAAAGAAGGTTTTGAAGACTATATTATGTATACCTCTGGCAATCTTTTACCCCAGTATTAAAATTGAGTTGCTAATAATATTTAGAGGCTAAATTTATATTCCCGTGTTAATAAAGTAATCGACGTCTAGGATATTATAATCCGGCCTGCGAATGAGTTAATGAAAACATCAGAACTAATAGCCCTCAAATCATTGTTAATACAACTCGGATTTTTGAAGGTGAATAGCATATTATTCTAGGTTTTGCGCATCTTCCTGCTTCTCAATTTTATGCTGATCTTCTGTACGCTCTACTTTCCAGTAGCTAGATATATATAAATGCGTTTTAGCTATGGACCGGTTGAATTTAAAATAGTCACGCAGTACACGCATACTATGGAATTCACAAGCAGCCCAAACAGCAGGTTGCCCTTCAAGCCAAGTAATGGTTTTAACATACTCAAGTAAAGGGCTGCTTGCGGAGTTTGGAGTAGGGTTTATAACCCAGTAAATGTCAACGTTCTTAGGTTTTTTAAGATTTTGTCGATCTGCCTCGCTGCTGATCTCAAGGATGGCATAGCCGCGTGCATCGTCAGGTAATTGTGCAAGATTGACAGCAATCGCAGGTAGTGCAGTCATGTCACCTATTAATAAAAACCAATCTGCCTCATTATTAATCAGCTTCTTTGGTCCTGGTCCGCCTACCAATATTTGCTCACCCACTTGGGCGTTACGTGCCCACATTGATGCAGGGCCTTCAGCGTCGTGCAAGGCAAAATCGATATCTATTTCACCCTCACGTTGACCACTTATAGTATAGGTGCGCATTAGTGGTCGAGTCCCATGGCCTTGAGGAAATATGAGTTTGATATAAGCGCTTTCTTGATCTGTTGGAAAGTCAATCAAGCCAGCACCGCCAAGCGTGACGCGGCACATATGTGGCGTGATGTATTTGGTACAAGTAACATCCAGTATTCTTGGAACGGGTTTTGCCATTTTATAAAGTACCTTATTTTGTAGCGGTAAAGACAGTTGCCAATTAAGTCAGGATTGATACTGTCATCTTTGATTTCAGAAATAATAAAATATTAAGGAGCAGGCTGAATGTCTATTTTAAATTCCCATGAGGTCGCAGTCGTCGCTGAGCTATCAGGGTAATTTATTTTATCCAAACGCACGCGTGCATAGCTATTGCCTTCAGCAGATCTAATGAGCGCGCCTTGTGCGCTGTCAACTGGTTTGGCATTTAGTTGATGCGTCATGCCATTGTAGGTATACCAGCCAAAGTCTAGGTTCGGGAAATTACCCGTATAAGCAGGATTGAGATCCGAGCCTTTACTATCAATGACCCAGCTTCTGGCACTCAGCGGTTTATCATATACAGCGGTTTTGGTAAGGTCGGCTAAAGTAGTCGCGCTACCATCGCTGGTAAATTGACTGGTAATCGGTTTACCTTGCGCATCATAATATCCGGCTGGCGTGGCGGCGAGGTAACCACCAACTTTGCCTTTGTTAGTGCCAATAGCAGAATCGCCACCATTTAAAACCACATCATTACGCTTAAAGCCGATCTGCCAGGTGCTGTTTTTATCGCTACTACTTTTTCCTGTAGCTAAATCAAAATAGACCCAATTATCATTGTTTGAGGCATCGATAGTTTTAGTCTGTATCTTATTTGGTAGCGCGGTATCAATCCAGCGCAGAGTAGGGTAACCAGAGGCACCAGTATCATTATAATAATTGGTAATCTGCATGGCATAAATAGGCTGCTGTACGCTGCTGTCTGTCATGGCGCTGCTATTATCTGTGGTAACAAGATAGACGCGATTGTTCGGGTAGAGCTGATGGTTGCCTTTTAAATTGTATTCAAACCAAGGCTGTGCATCAAATATACCGCCACTACGGTCTTCATTGTAGTGCATGGTAATATCACGTTTGGTATCAGGGTCTTGAGTTGCATTGCTATAACGGCTCAAATCTGACCAGTCGATCAAACCAAAAACGCCGCCCAAACCTGCGCCAGAATCACCGCTATTTGACCAAAGCTTAACCGAACGCGCTTGGTTATCAAACTTAATATCCCATTTATCTTCAGCACACGAGCTTTCAGCTTTGATGTCAAAATCATAACAGGTTACGGCCTCAGGCGCTAGATTGTTGACTTGCCAAGTGGCCGTTTCGCTAAAGCTGGCAGTGCTAACAGGCGGCGTGTTACCGCCATTATCGCCATTTCCGGTATTGCCACTATTCGAGCCATCACTGCCGCCACCGCAACCGGTCATGCTGAGGGCTAACAGGCTGCTACTGAAAAGTAATGCCAATTTGGTCGGCTTGGTGTTAACTAATGGGATAATTGGGGTCATATCAGCTTCCTTGGTGGTTGTCGTTTTATATAAAAGGTGAAAAACAGCACTACAAATACAACTGCTTTAGGATGATTGCGAATCAAAGGCTTACCAATGGTAACTGGCGCCAAGTAACCACTCACGATTATCAATGGGGCGATAGTCACCGGTATCAGTGACATCACGCTGCACATCAAAGATATTATTAATCGCCGCGTACAAGCTCAAGTTTGCAGTTGCGTCATAATTGAGCTTGCTATCGAGCGTCCACCAAGACGGCGAATACGCCTGCTCGCTGGTATTAATCAGCTGTTTGGATTCATAGTTAAGGCGCGGGATCAGCTGTAGCTTGTCGTTGATACGATAATCAAGCGCTAGCATCGCTTTGTGACTGGGCTTATAGGTCAGCTCGGTATCGGTGACATTGTTATGCGTCTTGAGGTAAGCGTAGCTGGCTTGTAGTTTCGCGCGCTCGTCCACTTGCCAGTCAATACCAATATCGCCGCCATAAGTTTTGGCGCTATCAACGTTCATATATTTATAAATGGCGATGTTACCGTCGAAGGTAGCGTTGTCCTCGTCGGTTTGGATCAGATCGTTCACTTCATTATAAAAACCATTAACCGTCAAATTAACACTATCGCTCAGCTGACCTTGATAGCCGATTTGGTAACTGGTTGAGGTTTCAGGCTGCAAGTCGGGATTACCCATGACTTTATAACCCAAATTGCTGTGGTCAAAGACGTAGTAGCGTTCTTTTAGGTTGGGCACGCGATAACCACCGCCGATACTACTGCGAAAGACATGGTCGCGACCGCTCGCATCCAAATGGTTGTATTTGAGTGATACTTTTGGCGCCGTATGACCACCAAAGTCTTCATCGTTTTGATAGCGAATACCACTCAACACTTCCCAGTTATCGCCGATCAGCCAATCATCTTGTAGATACAGCTCACCGACATCACGGCTGACGTCATCGCTGATAAGCTCGCTGACTTGGTTTTTCGTTTGGCTCAACTTGTCTTGCTGAACCTGACCGCCGACTTGGATAAGATGAATGTGCTTATCGGATAGTAATAGCTCAGGTAAGTCGAGCTGCGCTTGCGCCAGCGTGGTACTGATGTCTGTATCACGGGCGCTGGTGATAGTTTGCTGTGTTTTAGTATTGGATTCGCTTTGATATTCTTCATGCAGGGCTTGTGCGGACAACCGATAAGTTTTGCTGCGATTATCCACATGCGGCGTGATATCAGCGCGCGCACCAACACTAAAGCGCTGCTTAGTAATGTGCTCATCTCGTTGCTGTGCCAAATAGCGCGGCGCCACATAATAATTAAAACGACTAACATCGTCTTCTTTATAGTGGTTGGCCTCTAACCAATATTGAGCGTTTTTGACCATTCGGCTATCGTTGTTACTATCGTCATTGTCTGATATGCCTTTACCGTCCGGGTGGTAGCTAAATCGGGCACTGACTTGTGATTGCTCGCTGGCATCTTTTAATCTGGGCCATGCTTCATGGTCTAAGCTCAAACCATTATTATCCAGATACGAGCCTGATAGACGCGCATGAAAGCGCTGATTTTTATCTAATGCCCCTTCCACGCTGGCTTCTACATAGCGTTTGTTAGCATCTAACTTTTTACCAGATGGATTTTGCCGACCATTGCTGGCAATCTCGGTGGTGATATGTCCTGTTGCCGCGCCAATGGGTTTAGTGATGATATTGATAACGCCGCCCATCGCCGCGCTGCCAAACTGCGCTGACGCCGCTCCCTGAACCACTTCTATTTGTTCAATATCCATATTCATATATTGATTTAAGTTTACCGTCGAGCCAGTGCTGGCGGTGATGGGTAAACCATCAATCAACACCAATACTTGATCACCGGTAAAGCCTTGCATACTAACTTCGTAACCTGTTTTACCATGGACTTCGCGTAAGTAAACATTGGGCAACAAGGCTAGCGCTTCTTTTAAAGTATGAGCATGGTTGTCATCTAGCTGCTGGCGGCTGAGTACTTGCAGGGCAACTGGCGCATCGCTCAATGCACGCTCAGAGCGTGTGGCCGTTACCACGATAGGATCTAAACGTGTGCTCGGCATGGCAGCATCGCTTGTAATATCAGCATTAGACTCTGCAAGAGGCGGCGCTGCTTGGACGGAAACTGACGTGAATGCAAACAATGCTAATGCAACACTTATGGCTAATGGGCTACGACGCAGTAGTGAGGGATAGGTGTTTAGTCCCGTATGAGTCAACGATAAATCAAACGCTAAAATTGACATAAATAAAACAGCCATTGTAAAAAGAGAAAGTAAGAAAGTAAGAAAGTAAGAAAGTAAGAAAGTAAGAAAGTAAGAAAGTAAGAAAGTAGTGTTACTTAAAGATCTTTTGCTACAAAAAGAGCAATCTAAAGCGACCGTGTCATAGTTTTAATTGTTAAAGACTTTGTTACCTGATTCACTATTGTCAGTAACAAAGCTCAGACATCATATTTCAAAAGATAATAATTATCAATATGCAAATGATAATTATTTCTATTTACAAAGTGAAAAAATGTTGCCATAATAATTTCCGTTCAATATCACCTAGCAGGAATAATAAACGGCAGTTATGAAAAAGACGTGATGACTAATACGTTATAAAAAAGCAGTCTCTTGATCACGTTTTGACAAGCACTGATTTTTCAAACGTCTGTCATATACGTTATCCCTGCTATTCTTAATACATTCATATTTAAGCTGACAACGCCAAGGTGATTGGTTTTTTTATCATCGACTATTTTATGGAGCGCACTATGAGTCACCCGTTATCGTTAAGCAAAAAAAATACTGAGCTGTGGCAACAATACCAAGCATTAAAAGTAAAAATACCGATGCTGTTTCCCACAGAAGGGGCGACTGCGCTAGGTGTCAGCGAGTTTGAGCTGATGCTTGCATCTCCTTATAGTCAGTATATTGGAGATCAGTGCAAAGCTGTTTTAAAGCAGTTTGAGACGTTTGGTGACATGGAAAGCATCGTTAGAAACGAGCTGGCCGTGCATGAAAAAACGGCGCCGTATCACAATCTTAAGCTTGGCGAAAAAATGGGCTTGGCACTCAATGTTGGTGGTCTAGATTTGCGATTCTTTATGTGGCAATGGCAGCATATGCTGGCGGTAACGGATACCAGCCGCGCCGATAAGCCATCTTATAGTATTCAGTTTTATAACGCCCAAGGTGCTGCTATCGACAAAGTGTATCTACGAGAGTTGAGTGATGAGAATATCAGCCGTTGGCAAGCGATGATTCAGGAGCAGCAGCAAACGGTCAGTAATGATACGCTGACGTTAGAAGCACAAGAGCCGCTAAATGACTGGCGTTACAAGGCATTAAGTGAAGAGGAGCGTGCGCAGCTACAACAAGGCTGGCAGGCAATGACAGACGTGCATCAATTTCACTCATTATTAAAAAATCTCGATATCGATCGTGCTAGTAGCTACCATCAAGCACCAGAGCCGATGACGCAGCAGCTTGATATTAGCGCTGTCGAAGCGGTATTTGCGCAAGCGCGTGATGCCAAATGCCCAATCATGATATTTGTCGGTAATAGCGGGATCGTACAGATTCAGACAGGCACCGTACAGACTCTCAAGCGCATAGGCGATTGGTTTAATATTTTGGACAAAGACCATAATGACTTTACGCTGCATTTAAAAGATAAAGCATTGGCGCAAGTATGGAGCGTTAAGCGTCCCACCAAAGACGGTATTGTGACTTGTATCGAAGGTTTTGATGATCACGGCGTCAGTATCTTTAGTGTGTTTGGTCAGCGTATTGAAGGCACGCCTGAGCTTGAAGCATGGCAGCAGATCGTTGCTAAGGTTACCGAAGCCCATTCGTATGCGGACATGCTGCATGAAAAAACAGAGCATGAAAAGACAGCAACACAGGTACTAACGACTGACGACATGGCATAAATTTAACGTTGGATATGAATAATGATGACTGGCACTAGAGGCGCCTATCGTTTATATAAGCTTTTACGTGACAGTCGTTTTAATCATAAATAATTTGTCAATCGACAACCATTATAAGTAATCCTTCAAAATGATGACCAAGGAACCGTTATGTTCTCTCAGCTATTAAAACAACACACAAAAAACTTAAAATTCGAAAAACTATCAACGATACATATATCTTTTAGCAGAAGTGCCATAAATATAGCCACCATTATTGGCGCATTTGCCGTGCCTTCGCTTTCTGCCCAAGCTTATGAACGTATCGTCGCGATGAGCCCCGATGTGGCAGATGTGGTTGTGGCGCTAGGAGCGACTAATAAGTTGGTTGGTAAAGATGCGACCAATAATAATCCAGCGCTAAAGAATGTACCAGCCGTGGGTATGCATCGTAATATCACCGCCGAGTCGGTGTTGGCGGTAAAGCCAGATTTGGTGCTCGGCAGTTATATGGTACAGCCTGCCAGTATTTATCAGCGTCTAAATGGACTAAAAGTCAAAGCCGTCAATGTCGCACCCAAAGAAGAAGTCAGCACCTTTGCCAATAGTATTAAATCTATCGGCAGTTACGTTGATAAAAAATTTGAAGGGTCACAGCTTGCTAAGCGTTGGAATGCAGGAATGAGCCCAATGGCAAAAACCGGTAAGCGCTATTTATTAAGTTACGATGGTCGTATCGTTGCAGGTAAGGGCACGGTAGGCGATGAGTTGATTCGGCGTGCTGGTGGAATCAATGCGGCAAACGTATCGGGGTTAAAACCTATGTCACGCGAAGGCTGGCTGGCTGCTAAGCCCGATGTCATTATCATTGCTGATCATAATCAGGCAGTGGTTGGCGGTGTCAGTCAATTTAGTAAACGTCCTGAGGTTGCGGCAAGTGCGGCTGGTAAAAATGCTGGCGTCCACTTTTGGCCAGCAGATGACTTTTTACGTTATGGCCTGAATTCACCGCAAGTCTTAAAAAAGCTGAACGCTGTAGCAAAATAGCTTAAGCAATATATAGCATAATCTCTTTTATATTCAATAAAACGATATCTCACATGGCAAATACGATTTCCGCTTCTATCCCTATACAAACTGGAAAATACAGACATAGCATCTATTATGTTGCCGCTACTGTCGCATCTGTGCTGCTAATTTGGTTGGCGCTTGGTATTGGCTTTGGCGAATGGTCAAGCCCTAGCCATCTTGACGATACTATCTGGCAGCTACGCTATCCGCGCGTAGTGACGGCATTGTTGGTTGGCATGGCGTTGTCAGTTAGTGGTGCAGCATTACAGGCTTTATTTGAAAATCCTTTAGCGGATCCAAGTTTAATCGGTACATCAGGTGGCGCAGCGCTTGGTGTTGTTTTGGTTCTGGCATTGGGATTTGGTGGCATTGGGATACCGCTTGCAGCGTTTACTGGAAGCGTATTGGTGTGCTTGTTTATTCTCGCTTGTCATCGGTTTTTGGGTGGTGGGCAGATGGGCTTGCTGATATTGGGATTTGTCATCAGCGCTTTTTGTGCGGCGGTGGTCAGCCTGATTTTATTTATGTCTGATGACATGGTGCTGCGCTCGGCGACCATTTGGCTGTCAGGTAGTATGGCGGAAGCGGGCTTTGTGCCGCTGCGTTATTCGATGGTCTCTATGATTTTAGGGCTGGCAATTTTATTACCATTAGGTCGGCAGTTAGATGGATTGATGTTAGGTGAGGCAGCCGCTAAATCCTTGGGTATCAAGGTAGGTATGGTTCGTTGTTTGGTCGTGATTGCCTCGGCATTACTGACAGGGGCAGCGGTGTCTTTAGCAGGCGTCATAGGTTTTATTGGCATGATGGTGCCAAATCTGCTGGCTATTTTGTTTGGTGGCGGACGCATGCGCCTCATGATTTGGTCTGGTTGGCTTGGGGCGATATTATTACTGGTCATTGATGGCACGGCGCGGCATGTCGCTTATCCAGTGGATGTTCCCGTTGGCATCGTTTTAGCGTTGCTTGGCGGTCCATTCTTTATTTGGCTGTTTGTGCGTAGTAGCCGCCGTTAATCAAAGAGAGTGTTTATGTTTCATTCATTTTTTACGGCTACATCAAAGACATCGCTAGCGAATCGAGACAGTCGTATAAATAGTAGTAATATCAAGAGTAGTAATGCAGGCGAGTTGTTGTCGATGCAAGATATTCATATCTCGCACGGTCATAAAACATTGTTAACAATAGACAAGCTAACAGTGCCAAGCCAAAAGCTGGTCGCCTTTATCGGACCAAACGGCGCAGGTAAAAGTACGTTGCTGCACACGGTTTTGGGTCAACACACAGGAACCGCGCTTAAAACAGATGGCCACATTACGATTTACGGTCAGCCGATCAGCGAGGTCATGAATCATGGACATATCGCTTGGGTTGGACAACATGAGCGTTTTGAGCTGCCGTTAACGGTACTGGATTATGCGCTATTGGGCGTTTCACCTAATCTTGCATGGTATCAGCGCCCAAATAGCCATCATGTTGAGCGCGCACAAAATTTACTACAGGATTTTGAATTATTAAGTTTGGTCAGTGCTCGCGTGCAAACCTTATCAGGCGGTGAAAAGCAGCGCTTGGCTATCGCACGAGCGCTGATGCAAGATACTAAAATCATGATGTTCGATGAGCCGACCAATCATCTTGATATTCGCCATCAGCGTTTTTTGCTTAAATATTTGCATAATTTGGTGCGACAGCAGCGCAAAAGTATCGTGGTTGTCCTCCATGATTTGACCCATGCGCATCGCTATACTGATGAGGTGGTCTTGTTAAATGGTGGACGAGTTATCGCCCAAGGAACACCCAACCAAGTAATGACTAGTGAGCAGTTAAGTGACGTTTATAATGTCAATATCAAGGCGCATCAAACTGAGGATGGCTTGGTATTTATATAGGTCTTATAATGAGAGCAGAATCAGTTGTTTTTCTATAAAACCTTTATTAATGAATATCTTTATTTAGCTGAGGTTGGTATCTGCCTTTTTGCAAGCGATGGCCAAATTTTAACTATAGCAATAGGGAGATGATGTGATGATACTCTCACATTAACTTAATTTAGAGAATCTGCACATAAAAAGCGCCATCTTATATACAGTTGTTGCAAGTAAAAGAACCGCTCTAACCACTGTACAGTAAGCCTTCCTTTGATTATTTATTGTGTTTTATTTCTGCAAGACAGACTGTGTATCTTAACCATAATTAATGCTATCTTTCTTTGGATAAGAAAGTAAATAGTTTGACAGTCATATACTTTTAGTTTATAAGAGATAAATAGTATGAGTTTTTCCTATAGTTAATTTTCTATAGGTACTTTTTAGTATTCAATATTTAAAGCAATAAAGCTTTTACACATACCAAGGGCAGAGTCTTCTACCCTGATTTTCTACAGTAATTTATCAGCAGTATTCGTATCACAGCTTCTAGGCAGTTAATGCCCACATAATATTGACATTCATTGACGGCTAATAAGCCAGTATTGTCAACCTGACCTCACCCGCGCACGTGAATATTTTGCTCATTTTGCTATCTGTAAGCTAATACCCTGCCTTTCAGGATGATTGGCTAACGATTCAGCTATATGTGTCGCGCTGGGCCTATAAAAGGTGTTCGACGGAATGACGACTTTATCTCATAAATCTACAGTACAACAGCCTCCTACAGACTCAGGACACCAATTTGATGCCAACCGTCATTGGGCGGCATTTTTGACCTTAGGATTTGGTGCTCATACTGAAGCTGAGACTAGCATTACCCGCATGAATATAGCCCGCCATTATGGTCCCTTGCGTGTGCAAAGACCGTTCTATCCTGAAGGCCGCGATGGTTGCTGTCACGTCTATCTGCTGCATCCGCCTGGTGGTATAGCGAGTGGCGATGCACTCAATATAGATGTCACTGTGTCGGCAAACGCCCATACTTTGTTAACGACGCCTGCTGCCAATAAGCTTTATAAAGCCGACAGTAATGGCGTTGCTTGGAACCAGCATACCCACCTAAAAATCGCTAATGACGCTACTTTAGAATGGCTGCCGCAGGAAACGCTCGCTTTTAACGGCTCTCGCGGCGAGCAGACCATCATCATTGATTTAGAAGACAACGCCAAGTGCTTGGGGTGGGAGATTCTTGGTCTTGGCCGTCCTGCCAGCAAGCTACCTTTCGTCAGTGGCCGTCTCGAACAGCGCTTTCATCTCACCCGTAATGGTCGCCCGTTATGGATAGAACGCCAATGTATAGACCCCGAGCATCCAAGATTTGCTGGCATGTGGGGGCAGGGCGGTGCCACCGTACATGCGACGCTATGGGCGGTTGGACTGGACGATCCGCTAGAGGCCATCACTGCACTACGTGAGCATATACCCGCTGCCAATCATTGGGCAGTTACCTATCGTCGCGGCGTATTGCTGCTACGCTATTTAGGCATTGAGCGTAACGAAGCTTGGGATATATTTCAGCAAGCGCGAGAAGTACTGCGTCCGCGATTGACCGGACACAAAGCCATCACCCCACGAATTTGGTTGACTTGACGATTGGTGACTGAGCTTTTGCTTAAGTGCTGACAAACGCTTTTATCTTTCTATTTATTAATAATTGATAATTAACAACTAATAACTAGCAACTAATAACTAGCAACTACTAGCAACTAATAATTAATTAATAACATAAGCCTTTTAATGGCATAGGCTTTCTATAAAACGATAACGATAACCATAATATAATTAAGGAGTCAGCGATGGAATTAACACCAAGAGATAAAGATAAGTTGCTATTGTTTACGGCAGGGCTACTTGCTGAGCGCCGCAAGGCTAAAGGCCTCAAACTGAATTATCCTGAATCAATAGCGCTGATCAGTTGCGCCATTATGGAAGGCGCACGTGAAGGCCGTACTGTGGCAGAGATGATGAGTGCGGGACGCGAAATCCTTACCCGAGATGACGTCATGGATGGCATCGCTGAGATGATTGAAAGCCTACAAGTTGAGGCAACCTTTCCCGACGGCACGAAGCTTGTGACCGTTCATAACCCTATTGTCTGAGGAGACTTGCTATGATTCCTGGTGAATATCAGCTAAAGAGCGATGACATTGAGTTATGTGTCGATCGTGAACCTATCACTATCAACGTCGCAAATACGGGTGACCGTCCTATCCAAGTTGGCTCTCACTATCACTTTGCCGAGACCAACGCGGCCTTAGACTTTGACCGTAAAAAAGCTTATGGGCACCGCTTAGCGATTGCGGCAGGCATGGCGATACGTTTTGAGCCGGGTCAACACCGTGATGTCCCCTTGATTCCTTTTTCAGGCTTACGCCATATTTATGGTTTCCGTGGTGAGGTAATGGGTCCCTTAGATCAAGGTCAGGATCATGGTCAGAATCAAAACTCAGACTCAGGAGCGAACTCATGAAAATTACTCGCCAAGCTTATGCAGATATGTATGGTCCAACGACCGGCGATAGAATTCGTTTAGGCGATACTGAGCTGTGGATCGAGATAGAAAAAGACTACACGCATTATGGTGAAGAGGTCATGTTCGGTGGTGGCAAGGTGATTCGTGATGGTATGGGTCAAAGTCAGCGCTGCGACGATACCGTGATGGATACTGTCATTACCAATGCCGTCATTATCGACTGGTGGGGTATCGTGAAAGCCGATGTGGGTCTAAAAAATGGCCGCATCGCTGCTATCGGAAAAGCCGGTAACCCTGATACCCAGCCTGATGTCGATATCGTCATTGGCCCTGGTACCGAAATTATAGCGGGTGAAGGTCAAATTTTGACGGCGGGCGGTGTGGACACTCACGTGCATTATATTTGTCCGCAGCAGGTTGACGAAGCATTAATGAGTGGCTTGACGACTATGATTGGCGGTGGTACGGGGCCAGCGACGGGCTCAATCGCAACTACCCATACGCCCGGCCCTTGGCATCTAGGCAAAATGATGCAAGCCGTAGATGACTTGCCCATTAATATTGGTTTTCTTGGTAAAGGTAGTGCCAGTACTCCAGAAGCGCTGATACAACAAGTAGAAGCTGGGGCGATGAGTCTAAAAATCCATGAAGATTGGGGCGCGACCCCAGCTTCTATCAGTAATGCACTAGATGTGGCAGACCGCTACGATATACAGATTGCTATTCATGCCGATAGCTTAAATGAGTCTGGTTTTGTAGAAGACACGATAGCAGCATTCAAAGACCGCTGTATTCATACTTACCATACTGAAGGTGCTGGTGGTGGTCATGCGCCTGATATCATCGTGGCTTGTAGTTTGCCCAACGTATTGCCATCGTCTACTAATCCGACACGTCCTTATACGATTAATACCGTCGATGAGCATCTCGATATGTTGATGGAGTGCCATAATCTAGACCCCAGTATTCCAGAAGACGTTGCCTTTGCCGATTCGCGTATCCGCCGTGAGACTATTGCTGCTGAAGACATCCTGCATGATATGGGTGTGATTTCGATGATCTCGTCGGACTCGCAAGCGATGGGTCGTATTGGTGAAGTGGTATGTCGCACTTGGCAAACTGCGCACAAAATGCGTCTGCAACGTGGTCTGTTACCAGAAGATGAAGAACGCGGTACGGATAACTTTCGCGTGAAGCGTTACATTGCCAAATACACTATCAATCCGGCCATCACTCACGGTGTCGGTCATGAAGTCGGCTCTGTCGAAATTGATAAACTGGCGGATTTGGTGTTGTGGAAGCCAGCCTTCTTTGGGGTTAAACCCTCGATTATCATCAAAGGTGGCATGATAGCAGGCGCTGCGATGGGCGATCCCAATGCCGCTATTTCTACCCCGCAACCTGTGCATTATCGCCGTATGTTTGGGGCGCTTGGCCGTGCCGCTGCTGCCACTCGAATCACTTTTGTCAGTCAAGCAGCAATGAATACCGGACTAGAAGAAAGGCTTGGTCTAAAGAGCAGGCTGGTGGCGTGTAAAAACGTCCGTCAAATGCGCAAGAGCGATATGAAGCTCAATGACGCTTGCCCAGAGCTGACAGTAGATCCACAAACTTATGAAGTTCGCGCAGATGGCGTGTTATTAACTTGTGAGCCATCGTCTGAATTACCATTAGCCCAACGTTACCATTTGTTTTAAAGCGCTTGTAAGGATATCAATATGCTTGAATTAATAAAGAGAATCGACGGCAGCACTCAGGCCGATATACACGACACCCTGACTTTACCTTATGAGCTACGTATACGTGGCCGTCTAAAGGCGGTGACCGATAGCGGCCTTGATGTTGGCTTGTTCCTTAATCGTGGTCCGGTACTGCGTCATGGTGATTTACTACGAGCGAGCAGCGGTGAGATCATCCAAGTATGTGCCGCTGATGAGCCAGTCACTACTGCTTATGTTGAAGGTGGTTTAGCATTGGGACGACTTGGCTATCACTTAGGTAACCGTCATGTATCGCTCGCCCTTGGGAGTGATAAAGATGGGCGTCATTGGGTGCGGTTCCCGCCAGATCATGTATTAGAAGAGTTGGCGGTTCTGTTGGGCGCAACCTTGAGTCATCACCAAGCGCCATTCGATCCCGAATCTGGTGCTTATGCGCAAGCTGGCCGTGAACACTCTCATGCCCATGAGCACGCACACGAACATGCAAATGATCACTCTCACGAACACAATCATGCCCATGGACATTCCCATCATGACGACCATAACCATGCACACTGACGCGCAGCCAAAGGCAACCAGCGATTTGGCGCTGCTGGGGCTGATGCAACTGATTAGCCCTGCATTGCCAATCGGTGCATTCGCTTGGTCGCAGGGCCTAGAGAGTGCATTTGAGCTTGGCTGGGTATGTAATGAGGCTGAGCTTGGCGAGTGGTTAGAGGGCGTACTTGACGATGGTATGTCCCGCTGCGAACTACCAGTGCTGGCACGTTTGCAAACCTGCTGGGAGAATGGTGACAGTGAAGGCCTTGCCTTTTGGAATGACTGGATACATGCCAATCGTGAGACCGCTGAGCTCAGCGATGAAGACACACGTTTGGGCCAAGCATTGATGCGTTTGCTCAATAGTTTAGAGTTGCAACCGCAGACAGCCTTAGGTCATGCCAAGCTACCAGAAGAGCCTGGTTATGTGACCGTTTTTGCTTGGACCGCCCATCAACGCCACGTGCCGATACGCCAAAGTCTACTCGGCTTTGCTTGGGGCTGGCTGGAAAACCAACTGGCAGTCGCCTGTAAAGCGATGCCATTAGGTCATACCGCCGCGCAACGTTTAAATGAGCAATTACGCCCGCAACTGGTCGCTGCCGTTGATACCGCGCTGGCATTAACTGATGAGCAATTGGGTCCAATTTTACCAGGCTTAGCACTTGGTAGTGCCCAGCATGAAACCCAATATTCAAGATTATTCAGAAGCTAATCATTTTTATTTTGCAACCGTTTCTATTTTACGATCGCTTTAATTTTATAACAGCTTTTACTAATATATAAGGAAAGATAGCCATGAAACATTGTTTAAGAATAGGTGTCGGTGGGCCCGTTGGTTCTGGCAAAACGGCCTTATTGCGCCAGTTATGTGGCGCTTTAAAAGATCATTACGACATTGCCGTGGTCACCAATGATATCTACACCCGTGAAGATGCTGATTTTTTACTTAAGCACGACGCCTTGCCTGCTGACCGTATTCTTGGTGTGGAAACGGGCGGTTGTCCGCACACTGCTATCCGCGAAGATGCTTCTATGAATCTGGCCGCAATCGATGATTTGCAAACGCGTCATCCTAATCTAGAGCTGGTGTTAGTAGAATCTGGGGGCGATAATTTAGCGGCTACTTTTAGCCCAGAGCTTTCTGATTTAACCCTATACGTCATCGACGTCGCTGCTGGTGATAAAATCCCTCGTAAAGGCGGCCCGGGTATTACCAAATCAGACTTGCTAATTATCAATAAAATTGACATCGCTGAATATGTACACGCCTCCCTAGATGTGATGGAACGTGACTCGAAAAAAATGCGCGGCGAGCGTCCTTTTATATTCACCAACTTGTATGACGGTGTGGGCGTAGAAGAAATCATTAGCTTTATTTTAAAGCAGGGCATGTTACCTGAGCGTCGTCCTGACAAGCTAAGGGCTGATGCTTAAGGGCTGATGCTTAATTATCAGTGCCTTGTTCTCAGTGCTTAAACGCCTTTATAGTACAAGTAAGATATAAATAACAGTTATATACCAGTTCACAATAAACAAAAATAACAGAGGGAGAACACCATGAATAAGATGACCAAGTTGCCAGTGGCAAAGCTATTAATGACTATCGGGCTGATGCTGACGGCTACTTTAGCCATTGCCCACCCAGGCCATGGCGAGACCGTGAGCAATGGATTCATGAGTGGGTTATTACATCCACTCATGGGTCTTGACCACTTATTAGCCATGGGTGCGATTGGTTTTTGGAGTATTCGCCAAAACACCACGATGAAACGTGGCACGCCTTTATTCGTCGTCGGCGGCATGATAGCGGGCGCAGGTCTTGCTTGGGCTGGTGTCAATTTGGCTGGAATAGAGACAGGCATCGCCATGTCAGTACTGCTAGTCGGTGTGCTCATCGCAACGCTTGCCAAACTGCCGACGGCTGTTGGCGGCACGTTGGTTGCGCTGTTTATGGTCGCTCACGGTTATGCTCACGGAACTGAGATGACCCAAGGTTCAAGCTTACTGCTTTATATGGCAGGCTTCGTTGTCGCAACTTTAGCCATTACCTTTGTGGGCCGGGCTCTAGGCACAGCGATGCTCAAAGCCGATAATCGTATGACTCGTGCACTGGGCGGCGTGGTTGCTATCATTGGTGGAGTATTGGCTGCTGGCTAATCGCTACTAGCTGGTCCCTACTGATACAGCAATCCAGTTATCACGATAAATCTAAAAAGCCGCACAGATTTCTTGCGGCTTTTTGAGTTTAATTTTCTTGCCTTATTCCAAAGCTCGCTTTTTATGAAACACGATAAAACTTCATCAAACTGAGACTTATATAAAAACACATATCAAATAGGGAATATCGATATGAATGACACTATCATAAAAGTATCAAGAAACACGGACATTGCCCCGCAAAATTTACTCTCTACCCAAACCGTTGCTTTTTCGCACTACAACTATATTTCAGCGCAATTACCTGTCAATATTACCACTGGTGATTTGGTCGCGAATGATATAAAAGTGCAGGCCGCGCAGTGCTTAAAAAACATCAAAACCATTGTAGAAAGCATCGATCATGACATGAATGATGTGATTAAAATTAATATATTTTTGAAAAATATCGAAGATATTAAAGACATAGATACGATTTATCCTGCATTTTTCCAAGGCTATCTGCCGACACGGACGGTCATAGCAGTAGCAGCGTTACCTATGGAAAATGCTCTAGTACAAATGGACGCTGTAATCTCAAACGGTGAGGGTACTTATCCGCAAGAACCCGTCGAGCTGGTAAAAGTGCCAAAAAATAATGAAAAAGTACACAAGGATTCAGTATCGCCGCATACGATCGCTTTTTCTCATTACAATAATATCTCAGCGCAACTGCCTGTAGATATTGAAACTGGTGAGCTGGTCGCTGGTGGTGTTAAAGAGCAGACGCAGCAATGCCTACAAAACATCGAAGCGATTTTAGAAAGTATCGACGTTCCTCTCCATGAAATCGTCAAAGTAAATATCTTTTTAAAGAATATTGCCGATGTGGACATGGTAAATGACGTTTACAAAGAATTCTTTCCAGAGTCGACCAGTGATGGAAGCGCGGCCTATTTACCGGCCCTGACGATGGTTATAGCATCAGATTTGCAGCTGGATGCTTTGGTACAGATTGATGCTATCGTGTCTCACGGAAATGGCACGCCGCCACAAGCTGTTGAAGATAAACATGGCATCACTATTAAGGCTAACAATACCGATAAAGCGCCGAAGAACCCGCTATCCACACAAACGGTGGCGTTCTCTCATTACAATCACCTCTCAGGTCAATTACCTATCAATCCTGAAACGGGTAAAGTAATCGATGGTGATATAAAAGCGCAGACCAAGCAATGCTTAGAAAATATCAAAGCCATTGTAGAAAGTATCGACCATGTTATGGACGATGTGGTAAAAATGACCATCCAACTTACAGATATCACAGATATCGATGCGGTAAATGATATTTATAAGACCTTCTTCAATAGTGATCTGCCAGCAAGAACAGTGATTGGCGTCGCCGCTATTCCTATGGATGCTTTGATTCAGATTGATACTGTTGTATCTAACGCTGAAGGTACGCCACCAGCTTGAGAATAGTGATTCATGTTTTTCAGCAATAATTACTTTGACACTCACTTGCTAACGTCTCGCAATAGAGTTGTAATCAATAATTTACCTCAAATAGAAAAGGCCTTTAGATACTTGAAGGCCTTTGAATACTTAATTCGGTTGGATTGATTTCCATATTGTCAAACCCATATTAAGTGAGTCGCCTATATAAACTTAAAAATAGTAGATATCTCATAAGCCACAGTAGATGAATATCATCGATAAATTTGTAATATCAGAGATCCTAAATTAATCGACCACAACACTTAGTTACTAGGGCGTGTCCTCATTTTAAAAATGGTGATAAAAATGAGATAAATTGTGGCCAAACAAGGAAAATAGTGCCGTTAATATCGGGATATTACCCAGCTATTTGACGAAGTTTAGCCATTTTTAGCCCATTTAGATGTCCATCGATTGAATTGAGGACACGCCCTAGGTGTGATTTATCGCTTTATAGATGGATTAGTAATTATGATTGACAGTAAAGATGATTGATAATAAGAAGGTAATTTCAACTTCTTAAAATAGGGTAGTATTATTTTTAATACATTAATTTTATAGTTATGTATTAAAAATAACACATTAATGTGACCAAAAATGATTATGTATACTCAGTAAAAGGCTTTAATATACGCTAAAGGTCATTGCTATATTTTAGATTAAACCTTTTGCTGGTAAGGCTTTTGGTGTTGATATATATTAAAGGTGTTTAAGATAGTTTGTTGTTTCTAGCCTGTCACGCCGGGGGTATTCTCCGCTATCGATAATAATTTTAAAACTATATCTTGTAAGCTTTGGGCAAAAGGTCTAAAGAGGTAGCATGCTAACTTGTGAAGTATATATGATCGACATCTGAAACCTCGTTTTGGTTTACGTTAAGTATAAAAAACATGCTGCACTCTATGAGTTAGTTCTCTTGGTTATGAGCTATGCTGAAGAAAGCGTATAGATAAACTTGGTAAACTAACGACTAGATGAGGAGTTTACCATGAACAAAAAAACCAGAACTTATAGCACAGAATTTAAAGCAGAGGCCGTTAAGAAGATAGCGGACAATAGCGGCAACATCTCAGCGACCGCCAAACAGCTTGGCATTGCGGTGCAAACGCTATCCAACTGGCAGAACAAAGCCAATCAAGGCAAGCTTGTCGGGACTGAGCAGTATGCCCCTGAGCTTTAGCTGTTATAGAAGAGAACAAGTGCCTCAAACGACAGCTTAAAGTAGCTGAAGAGGAACGAGAGATACTAAATGAGGAGGGATAAAGCGAAGCACTGCTTCGCCCCGACGCAAGATGAGAGCTATACTCGAATGAGGCCACAGCGTACTTTGCGAAAAACAGTTAGTGAAGTATGCCTTTATAAAAACTAATAGACAGGTCTTTAGTATCGTCTCTATGGGCCGTGTACTGAGTGTTAAGCCGTCAAGCTACTACGACTGGATTAATCGTGATATCAGCGACCAACAAATACATCGCAACCATTGTGACAAGTGTTTAATAAAGACTGATAACTATGTATGGTAAGTGTTTAAAGGGCTTGAGGTAATGCGAGGTTATGTCTAAATACAATGATTGGTGCGCTTACAGGGACTCGAACCCCGATCGATCGCTTAGGAGGCAACTGCTCTATCCTGTTGAGCTATAAGCGCATAATGGAGTGCTATTGTAGAAAAAACCAGTTACAAAAGCAATGAGTAATCATTAAGCAGCGGGCTTTATGCTCACTTACCATTGCTAAGGGCGTCGGCGACATCTACTTTCAGCTCGCCTGTTGCTTGTTTGGCGCCTGAGCTCGGTTTGAATAAATTATCCATATCGTTCTTATAGCCATCGATATTGTTATAATCATGCTGGCTTAAGATGTCTTGTCCGGTACTTGAAAGTAAAAAGTTTCTAAAATTAATAGCAGCAGGGTTTGGCGTTAATACAACGCCATCTACTGCTTGCGTATCTTGTAACGCATAGCTAAATGAGATAAGGCTGCGGGTATCGGTATTGTCACTTTTAGCTTGAGTTGCCACTTCAGTATCAGTCTCATTATTTTCATTAAGAGCATCTTCCACTGTTGCCTCTTGAACGCTATTATTTTTCCCTTTGCTTTGATTGTGCTTATCTTGAGCTGCCTTTAATTGTTCTTGCAATGGAGATAGGCGCTCTTTTGACAGCTTGCTATTAGCAATAATTATATCGGTATTCACGACATAAGATGCGCGCTCATCGTCAGTGCGATGACTGTCGGCAAATTCACTGTCAGATAGCGTTAGAAGGGCCGCTGAAGTAACATAGTTTGTGACTATCTGCACATGCGGATAGCGTGATTGAAAGGTTGTGATAACAGCATCTAAAGGCACTTGTATCTTGTCTTCTGCTTGTATATGCAAGGTGCTTTTGGCAATGGCGTTTTCATCATCCGCTGTCGCCGTTGATGCGTCATTATCATTTGCCATAATAGGCAGAGGATCCATGTTTTTACGATTGCTGGTCCATAACCAAGTAAAGATGGCGATAAAAATAATCAGCAGCAGTAAAATAAGCCCGGCTAATAGCAGCTTGTAGTCTCTCATAAGTTACCGCTCTTTTTTTTGGTTAAAGTAATCAGTGATTTAAATGAATAACGAATGGTAGCAAATTTACTCATGCTGATTTAACACCTCATCCGCCAAATCAGCCAGCATATCAGCAAAAATATCTGTCGCTTCTACTGCAGGAGCTGTTGTTTGTTGCTCGCTACTTTTTTGTTTAATAGTACTGTTTTTCTTAGTGCTACTAGCGTTATTTAATGGCGCAGCTTGGTAGTTTGAAGGGGAAACCGTCTGCTTGTCAATCGCTTTTGCCACTGCTATTTTGGGCGCTACCGTTTGGTGTGCGGCTAAAGGCGATTCGCCTGTCGCAAGCTTATCTTTGAGCCATTTAAAACCATTTGTCTCCCACCATGCCTCAAAGCGTGGTAACGTACTGCCGCGAACCGCCGCTGGCAAGTTTAAAGTACGCAGTTTTTGGGCGAGCACGGGGTCGCTAATGGCTTGATGAATGCTTAAATAAAGCGAGCTGCTATCATCGGTATAGGGCTGTCTGTTTTGCCATGACCTATCATCAATTTTCATGCGCGGCAGTGCCCACAGCTCACCGCGATAGTATACAACATATAAACGTCGTTTAGGATGGACAAAGATGGCATCAATGGGACGCAAAGGCATAGTGTTATAGTATCTTGTCAATATAAAAAGATTAAATAGTTAAGTATCAACAACGGTAAACAGCGATATAAGACAATCAATTAAAATAACAACATCTTGTCTTGCAGAAAAATAGTCTTCAAGCAAATTAAGCAGCATAATAGCACGACACTTACTGTCGCGCGGTGTTTCTACCGCGATGAATAGACTGGTAAATAACCAGCATCAATGGCACACTAATATCCGCTTATTTTACAATTTCTCAGGCTTATGATTAATAAGTTGCTCGTCGTTAACTGTTGCTGTTATTTTTATGCGGCTATTTATTAGATTACGCTCAGTATGCTAGCAGAAATACAGTGCAGTAACGACCTAGAAACATAGATTGGTGAGTACTGCTTGTCGCATTTCTTAACCGCTATCAATGTGCGCTGTCTACTAAGAAGCTACTACAAAGACGGCGCTATAATAGTTAGCCATACTTCTCCACGTTACTTTTTTTCAATGTCAATTTTTTTTAACGCCATTTTATTATTCACCTTATCAATTCAATCAGACTATTCTTTATGTTTAAAATCATTCAGTCCCACCGTACCGAGCTTTTGGTTGAGCAGTTATTGGAGGCTTATAAGTCCAAAAACCAACCCATTTTTGAAGAGTTTGTGGTCATTGTGCCGTCAATGGTACTTGGTGATTGGCTAGATAAGTCTATTGCAAGCCAAGCGGGTATTAGCACCTTAGTGACGACAACGTTTTGGGGTCAGTATCAGTGGACATTGATGCAGGATGTGTTGAGCCGTCATAACACCTATATATTAGAGCAGAACCCTGACGCGGCAACGTTGAATGTGCCTGAGGTGGCAGTGCTGTCACCAACGGTAATGCAGTGGCGCTTATTTGGGTATTTGACCTACTATCAAGAGGCAATTGTCGCTGATGAAAAACACCCAGTTCATCCATTACTGGCATCTTTGATTGATGAGCCACAAGAGAAGATTCAGCAGAACAATGCTCAACAAGACAATGTACGACAGGATAAAGCGCAACAAGATGCGCGTATTTGGCAGCTAGCAAGTGATTTGGCAAGGGTGTTTAACCGCTATTTGACCCATCGTGAGGACTGGTTAGATCTGTGGTCACACAATAAGCCGCTTAATGTGGATGCGCTGATAGCAGATAAGGATGCACTATCTCTGCGCTTTGATAAGTATGCACGCGGCACCCCTGAGTGGTTGGTGGCGCATTATGAAGAGTTAGAGATCGCGCAGCGTTTCTTGTGGTCGCATTTGTTTGCCGATGTGCATCAGCACCGTGTGGCGCTTGAAGATACGTTTTGGTCAGCCTTAAAGGACAACAAGGCGAATGAGCGTGCTCAGTTGCCCAAAGTACTGCGCATTTTTACCATTCAGCAATTGCCGCAAACCGAGCTCGACTTTTTGCAGCGCTTGTCACAATACATGGATATCACACTACTGCACTACAACCCCTCCAAGCTATTTTGGGCAGATATTGTTGATAAGTCGTGGCTACAGCGTCAGCAAATTATTAACCCTGAAAGTGTGTTTTTGCGTGATTATGGTCACAGTTTGCTATCGCGTTTGGGTAAGCAATCACGCGATACCTTTGCCATGCTCGCTAATTTATCGGGTAATGAGCAATACCAAGATGCACTCGTCGAGTGGCAGGACATCTTTAATGAGGGCGATGATAACAATGATGGCTTGAGCAATGAGTTCAGTATTGGCTTTGATGACAGCGCTCACTATGTGCAAGATAGCCCAAGTTTATTAAAGCGTTTGCAAAATGATGTGTTGATGCTGGATGAGCAGTCTACCCAGCAAGCAACCGCAGCAAAAGTTTCGCAAGCAGTCAGCAAACAATTAGAGACAGGCTCTGATCAAGACGAGAAAGAAACGCCGTGGTATGACGATGAAGTGTTAGAAAATAAACGCTTTGAGAAGGAGCGTTTTTGGGCAATGTCTTCGCAAGATAATAGCCTAAGCATTCATTCGTGTCATAGTTTGCAGCGTCAGCTAGAAGTGCTGCGTATCATGATTGGGCGCTGGCTGAATGAGCCATTAAAACTTGGTGAGAAAAAACGCCATATATCCGATATTGTCGTTTTGCTACCCGATGTTGAGCGTCACCATGCGCTGATCAGCTCTATTTTCGTCAGTGGTAAAGGTCAAGACGGTTTGACCCTGCCCGCAAAGGTAACGGGTGTTGTCGATGCGGATATTCGTCAGCTATGGGAAGCCATTATTGGTTTTTATAAGCTATTAGGCAGCCATAGTGCCCGCTTTGAAGCGGCAGAGGTGCTTGATTGGCTAATGCTACCACCGCTGTATGAAAGTTTTGGCTTAACCCATGACCAGATGAGCCGTGGTTGTGATTTGCTGGTAGAGGCAGGCTTTATCCGCGGCTTTGATGAATGGCATCTTAAACAAACCCTAGATTGCAACGACTATGACTACCGATTTACCTTTGCTCAAGCGCTAGATAGATTGACCTTGGGTCTGGTGATGCCGGAGGCCAGCTTAAGCGATTGCTTATATCCTTTGGCACAGGAAGATTGGCCAAGCACTGCCTTGCCAGAGATGAGTTTGCCGCTGCCGCAAGTGAGCCTAAATGATGCGATGATTGTTGAAGCGCTTTGTCGTATCTATGCCGGCTTGACCGCGCGCCGTGATGATCATACACAAAAACTTAAAGCGGAGGATTGGCTCGATCAGATTGAGACACAGGTCATTCATCGCTATTTTGGTGATGTTGATCAAACGCGTACGATGCGCGCCATCTATAATGCGATGAATGGCTTTAAATCAAGCCTGAGGGCCAATCGGCACTATAGACAGTACGCCAGTAGCGATAGTGTCAGTAATGCTAACAAAAAAGAAGTAGAGCAAAGGCTGGCAGGCGTTGAGCAGTTGCCATTAAAGCTGAGTTTTATGTTGGACAGTATTGAAGCGGAGCTTGAGAGTCAGCAGGTCAGTGCCGAGCCGACTGGGGTGATTACCTTTGGTCGATTTGGTGCGTTAAGAAACGTGCCTTTTGATTTGGTGGTGATGCTCAATATGGATCTCTCTGAATTCCCTGGGCGTGATCTTGATAATCGCTATGATTTGATGAAAGCCACCAATGCCCGCCGCGGTGATAGAGTCAGTGAAGATGATGATAATGGTGCGTTCTTAGACGCATTGCTTTGTGCGCGCAGTGCTTGCTGGATATTTTATAACGGTCAAAGTCTGACGGATACCCACGAGCACCTGCCAGCCAACCCTGTCAGTGAGCTATTACAGTTTTTGCAAGGTGAGGTGCAGTGGCAGGTCAACTCGCTTGAAGCGTTAGACACATTACCTGAGAGTGTTGATTCTACCACCGAGAGCCTCAAACGCTATTTACCTAAATTGATTAAACAGTGGCTAGTGACTGAGCATCCAGCTTTACCTTTTCATGAGAGTTTGTTTGAAACAGACATTGAAGACGCAGATGTTTCTGAGCAAGCGTCTGACACTCTTAACTCTAATTCTAATCCCAATCCAAAACAGAGCGAGACTGTCGATAATCAGGATAACGTTCATAATAACAGTGTTATCGGTAATGCAGATGAGCTGGATGCTATTTTAAATACAGCCATGCGCAAAACCAAGCTTGCGCAAAAACGTCAGTTTCCACCTGCACCGCTTTGGCAAGCGGTGTTTCATACCTTAAAAGGCCGAGCATCTAGTGAGCATACACAACTGGTTGGCTTGCCTACCAAAGCACAGTACGAATCAATCGCTCAGCTGCTTGGTCAATCTCTAGGTCAGTTAGGACAAGTAGACAATCAAACCTTAGCTACATTGGCTGAGATGTTGTCACTAGAAGCGACAGCTGTCTCCAGTGATTCTGGTGAGGTTAATGACCTTACTAAAAAGGCACTTTCCGAAACTGTATTCGATACCATATTTAACATTGGAGAGATAGACGTTGAAGGCGTATTGGCCTATCAAGTGCGTCATCCTGCCAAGGCATTTTTACGTACTCAAAAGGTGCATGTGGTGCAAGGCGAAGAAGCTATGGCACATCAAGAGCCGCTATTCCTAGACAATCTGACGACTTATCAGATTAAAGAGTATTTGATTAACGAGCTGGCGAGCGATGCAGCTAATAACAGTACCGACAGCACAGCCACGCAAGACAGTCCAATTCTAATGTATCAAAAAATTATGCCAGCAGGTGTGGCGCGCCAAACGACCTTGCCCAATCAACAACAAAAACTGCAACAGCAATGTCAAGAATTTAAAGAGCAGCTAATTGCTAATGGCTGGGATAATGGTTTAGATGATGCTCAGATATTGGAGGCAAGCGAGATAGGTGGTTTGCAGCTACTAACCCCAACCACCGAGCATCCCGTTCAGCTAGAGTTAGCGGCTGTGCTAAATCATGCTGATAATGCGCCATTACTGAATCTATTACCTAAAATGGTTAAGATAAAAGGCTCAGTACCAATATCAGTTCCTACATCAATACCAACATCAGTAGCAATAGATGCTAATAACAATCGCGCTAATCTACAGGCTGGCGTGTGCTATGCCGAGCAATCACCCAGGCAATGGTTAAATATACTGCCCAATTCTGCTAGCCCTAAGCATTTAATCAAGTTTTGGTTGTCGCATCTGTATTGGCAAGTTGCCAGACGCACGACAGCCAAGCAAGTAGAGTTAAATGATGGGGTGAGTATTTGGCGTTTTAATAAGCCCAACTCACAAGTCAAAAAATATGAAAAAGTAACCGCCTTTAAGATAAACCCTATTGTGTATGAAGATGCCGTAGCTGAGCTAATAAAATGGGCGATGTTTGGCAAGCTAGTCGGTCAAGTGCCGATTACCTTATTGCCAGAATATGCGCTCAGTTATCTTGATAAGTGCGCAAACGCGGCAGAGAGTGAAGACGAGAGCGGCAGCTATTGGCCAAAACGCGCAGATTTCTCAGATTGGCTAAGACCTAGCTATCACGTAGACACGGTATACGATACCTGCTCGCAGCATGCCATTTGGCAATACGTACTGCGTGATCAAGACGCCTTTAAAGCTCTATCAGCAGCGTTAACGACGTTAGCACAGCCGCTGTATGAGCCGATGTTTACTGCCCTACAAGGTCTAGATAGTTAGCTGGCTAGCTGGTTATTTGAAACGGTTCGTTTTTTGCCCTTTGGCTTAATTGATAATAAAAAGTGTACGCTCATATGACAGAATTTACCGCCACCACTCACATGATGGACATTTCTACCCACCCACACTCATCCGCTGAGCACCTGAATGAATCGCCTCACTTATTTGATACATATCATGGTATGACTGACAGTGAGGTTGCGAATGACGACATGACCAACCCTAAGAATAAGGCGGATGTGATACCAGCGGTTGATGTTGCATTGACGGGTCGGCATCTTATCGAAGCGTCAGCCGGTACTGGTAAAACGTGGACACTAACTGGCATTGTACTGCGTCTGTTGATTGAAGCACGGCGTGCACCAGAGCAAATCATTGCGACGACCTTTACTCGCGCCGCTGCAGCTGAGATGCGTCAGCGCATTCATGATCGTTTGGTGGATTTTTATCAGCTGCTGCAATGGGTGAATAGCCTGAGTGCTGACCCCGCTAATAAAGAGAGTTTGTATCCGTATATACTACAGGTGACGCCTGACAATGATAGTGATAAGGATAAAAAGGCGAGCAAGAACTTAAGCACGGATTCAAACGCTGAAATAGATGCTGATGAACTAAATCAAGACGTTGTTTATAACAACGTTCATGACAAAAAAACCGCTGTTGAAAAGCGCGCACAAGCAAAAAAAGATCGTGAGGATTGGTTGGTCGCGCAGGCTAAATATGCGCGCTTAGATGACATCATGCAAGACCCTATTAACCTGCATTTGGTCGGCTACTTGCTTGATCATGTTTACAGCTATCCAATGACGGAAGCCATTCGCCGTACGGCGCTGGTATTAACCACCTTGGACAAGCTGTTTGTCGGTACCCTCGATAGCTTGGCGCAAAAATGGTTGAAGGAATACAGTAGCGAGACCGGTCATCAGCAAGGCATGGCTATTATTGAAGACAGCAGCATTGAGCAAGTGACGGACAGTATTATTCATGATGAACTGCGTCAGTTTCAAAGCAGGTTATATCACGAGCAGCCCAAATTGTATGCATTGATGGATCAGCAAGGTAAGCTGACGGCGGTTGGCGATCATAAAAATTATGTGACTCGGTCGCTGAATTTTGTTTCTGCGCCGATTAATGAGGTTGTGAGCAGTAATCTTTCTTTTGAGGGTTATGAGCGGCTTATCCACAGTATCATTGAGCGCAGCGACGAGCTTGATGCTTTCTTTAAGCCTGACGGCGAATATTATGAAGTTCCCAAAGGACAGTTGCAGAATAACAGAGAGTCTTGGCCGAAAATCATTCAAGTGTTAAAGGAGTCTGGTCCAGCCGCTTATAAGTTCATATCAGACAAAAAAACTTATACTGGGAAGTTAATTGAAGCGTTTCAGAAAACTGATGATATAGGTAAACAGTTCTACAAGCCAAAAGATGGTGAAAGAGTTAATTTAATATTTAATGAGTTGCAGGTGGTTCAGGACTTTAAACGGTATATTGAAGAAAGTAAAAAGCTTGATGAATATATCATTACTGTCTTAGCCAATCTAAATCGCCATATCGTGCTGGCGGTACGTGACAGGCTGCCGGTTATCTTAGAAGAGCGCGGTGAAACCACCTTTAGCTTGCAGATGGTACGCTTAAACCAAGCATTAACGGGTCGGCAAGGAGAGAAGCTGGCGCGTTATATTCGTCATCACTATCCAGTGGCATTGATTGATGAGTCGCAGGACATCAATGGCGAGCAAGCCATTATGATTGAAAGCATCTATCTGCCAAAGCGTAAACGTAAACCGTCGGCCAATGACAAGCAGGCTACTAGCAATAAAGCCAACCATGAGTTTTTGTTGTTGGTTGGTGATCCTAAACAGGCCATTTATGGGTTTCGAGGCGGTGATGTCGCCAACTACAACTATATGAAAGCCCAGTTTGACAAAAGCAGCCTTTGGACGCTCGATACTAACCGCCGTTCAAACGCCAGTGTGATTAATGCCCTAAACTGCTGGTTCGGTATGCCGGCGCCAGTGACTAATGAGAATAGGCTCGCACAGTTAGGTAGTGGTATTTATTACCAGCACATTAAAGCACATAAAGAAGAAAATCAGCTGTCTTGGTTTAATGAGCCAGACATACTAACCAGTGACCTAAATAGGGATTTAGTGAGTAACTTGGTGAGTGACGTACTCTCTGCTCAGCCAGTGAGTGTGTTGCACTTGCCTTATGATAAGGACAAAGAGCTTGAGTACGATGAGCATGAAATCACAGCGCGTCATATTGCGACCTTACTCAGCAGTGGTCAGACATTAAAAGGCAAACCGATTCAGCCGAGTGATATCGGCGTGCTGGCACGTGCCAAAAAAGATTTAAAACGGGTCGAAGACGAGCTAGTAAAGCTCAGTGTGCCGACCTTGACCACCAGTGATGTCAGTATCTTTGAAACCGTCATGGCAGAGGATGTGGCAGCGCTGCTGAATGCCATGCTATATCCGTATCGTCATGACATGATTAATCGGGTGCTGACCAGTCATTTGTATGGCCTGAGTATAAAAGATATTAAAGCCATGATGACTGACCATGAGTCAGGGGTTGTAGATTTAAATAACGCTAATACAAAAGCCATTGATAATCAGAAAAGCTATCAAGACTTTATTAGCTATTTAAAAGAAGGCACACAGCGTTGGCAGCACTTTGGCATATTATCGGCCATGCATTACTTGTTAGATCAAAGCCCTGTGCAGCCGCAAGGCGTTTGGCAAGCATTAGCCGCGCATCCAGAAGGCGCGCGTCATATTATGGATTTGCGTCATGTGATGGATATCTTGGCACAGTATGGTATCGGCATGGGTGAATATGAGCTGCTAGCCTGGTTTAGACAAAACATAGATACCGCGCCTAGCAGTGATTGGGCTAAGCAGTATCCGCTACCGACAGAGTCTGGTGTGCAGCTGATGACCATTCATAAATCAAAAGGGTTGGAGTTTCCCATTGTTTATGTGCTGGGTATGGGCGATGCCAGTAGGAAGTCAGGTAATAAAGAAGAATATGGATTGTATCTCTATAACGCGCAACAAAACCCTAGCCAGCAAGATGATACTCAACAAGACGCTATTCAACAAAATCAGTCAGCGCTAGCTCAGCAATCGACAGGCAATCAGCGCCGATTCTCGCCTGTACAAGGCTCTGCGACCACAGAGGGCTACTATACCGATATGGAGACGCAAGAGGGCTTTGATGAGATGCGCCGGCTTGGTTATGTGGCATTTACTCGCGCCAGTGAACAGCTTTATGTGGTGCTGCGAGATCCCCATAACAAAACAGGTTTTGAATTAAAACCGGTGTTCTACTGGTTTGATTCACCAGAGCCAAAATTTGAATTGCCTGATAGACTCAAAGGCACCATAGGTATGATTAGAGGGCATAAGGTCAATGATTTCTATAACGATAACTGTGCTGCAGCTAAAGCAGGCGCATTAACGGATAATGGAGCGCTTGCTTCGATTAAGCCCAAAACAGAGCCGATTAAGTATGATGATTTTTCAGAAGTTATGAAAATTAATTACTTTTATGGTTGGGCTAAAACCAGTTTTACCGCCTTAGCGCGTCAACTAGACGAATCAACGCAGACAATGGCTATCATGGATGAGCGTATTGATGATGCGATAGATATTGATATGACCGAAACCTCAGTTTCAGTTGTGCCATCACTGAATGATAATGAGTCTGTTGAGCAAGTCGATGAGTTAAATCTCAAGCTAGAGGGTGATATTCGTTTTACTTTTGTGAAAGGTGCCAATGCGGGTACGTTTTTGCATGAGATATTTGAAAAAATTGATTTTAATAATAAATCGCAGTGGTCTCAGGTTATCGATAGAGCGATCAGTAGCTATCAGCTGCCATTGGTATATAGCAGTGCCGAAACCCAAAGCCGTCGATTACAAGCAAAGAAGCAAGAGCAAGGCGATAGTGCTTCAATAAATACTGATTCATTGGATTCGGACTCGATAGATGCTAGCAAGCATGCAGCTCTCATTGGCTGGATTGAAGAGGTGCTACATACGCCGCTATTAGCGTCCAATCAACCGTTACGCTCTATCGATGCAAGTCATAGGTTCGCTGAATTAGAGTTCAATATGGGGCTGTCAGAGCGTTTTAAAGCACAAGATATTAATAGACTCTTTCAACAGTACCTGCCTAATGAAACCGACAAACATGTCAATCTTGTTCCGCAAAACAAAGCGCATTTGTATCGTTATTTACGTGGTGAGATCGATTTGGTGTATGAGCATGCTGGCAAGTATTACGTCGTCGATTATAAGAGTAATTTTTTAGGAAATAGCCTAAGCGATCATGACGAAACTACTCTTAAGCAAGCAATGTCCAAAGCAGGATATTGGTTGCAAGCAGCGATTTATCAGGTAGCGTTGCATCGATTCTTATCGATGCGGATTAATGACTATGCAGGCAATGAAGATAAGTATTTGGGCGCTGTGGAGTATGTCTTTTTACGGGGCGTATATGATCCAGCTGCCTCGTTAGCTATTAAGGCAGCTGAAGAGGCTAATACGCTTGACGGTAGCAACTTAATGCACAGTAATTCAATAAGGCATAAATCAATAAGCAGTACCCGCTATGGATTGGTGACTTGGGACATACCTATTGATTTTATTAAAGCCTTAGATACGTTGTTTGGCATGCCAAGTTAGCAGGCTATACAAAATGCATGCAATCACGAATTTGATGCAACAAATTACTATAGCGATTAATCCTATAAATATAGAGAAAAACAGACCATGAGTAATAATCTATGAATAATAATAAGAGCAGGGCGGATATAAGTTCACAAGAAAGCTGGGCCAGCAACATCAGTGATTATATTTTGCTGCGCCGTCAGCAAACGTATTTAGCGTATAACGTGACCGATGCCAAGCCTAATACTGATAGCGCAAAAATATATAAAACACCAGATAGTGGCTTATTTACGGCTTTATTCACTATGTTGGCGACGCATTTAGAAGAGGGGCATACTGTACTCACCATTCAGGAAACTGAGCATGAGGTGCCGCTGAGCGGTCAAATCAATGGCGAGCTGGTGAGACTATATGCTTGGCAACAGCAGCTGTTAGAGATGCTAGCAACGCCGATTATTGCCTTGATTGACACTCAAATAAACGTTCAAGCAGAGGTCGATATTACGGCTAAGGCATCGATATTTGTATTGCTAGAGACTTTATTTGCTAAACAAGACCAGTTATGGGCGCAGCTGGCACTGAGTAATCATGAAAAAGAGATGTTGGTTAAAAGGTTCGATGCCGTTGCCTTACTTTATAAGTTATTGAAAAATAGCAACTTAACGTCTTTTGCTAAGTTAATCGATGAGCACACTTTGTTTGCTAACGTAAACCATAATGAAAATAAAAATAGCCTAAGCAAAAATAATCAACCTATCGTTTATCAGCTTATCAATAACAAAGAGGCTGATAAACAAAACACAGCAATCACTTTTTGGTTACACCGAGCTTGGCAAGCAGAATTTAACTTAGCCGCGCGCATCAACACTATTTTAGACCAGCAGGTAACACCGCTAGAGATAGCAATACCTGAAAATCTCCATGAACATCAAGTGAAGGCGATTAATGTTGCTAATAACAACGCCTTTAGCATTATTACTGGTGGTCCAGGTACAGGAAAGACCTACACCGTTGCTCAACTAGTGATTGCACTGCAACAGGCGACAGAGAGTGGGGGAGGTGCGTCTGAAAGCATTAGGTTTAGCACTGACAGTGCCAGCTTGGCATTAGCAGCACCAACAGGTAAGGCTGCACAGCGCATGCAAGAGTCTCTGCAGGCGGCGTTAGACGCAGCGGATGTTGAGCTACAGTTGCAAGAAGCAAAAACCATTCATCGCTTGTTAGGTATCGGTCGGACGGGCAGACCGCGTTACGATGCCAATAATCCACTTGGCGAAGATGTTATCATCGTCGATGAGGCATCGATGCTAGGGGTTGAGCTGGCGAACTATCTTGTGAGTGCGGTAAAGCCTGGCGCAAGGCTGATATTGTTAGGAGATGAGAACCAGTTAGCAGCGGTAGATGCAGGGGCGGTATTGGCTGACTTGTGCCGTATTCCACTATTACAACCCATTCATGCAGAGCTAACAGAGAGCCGCCGATTTACAGCAGACTCGGGTATCGGTAAGCTTGCTTATCAAATCAACAAAATGGAGACAGATACTCATGCTATTTGGCAGTTGTTAAAGCATGATAAGGCACTGAGCTTTCAATATGTTAATAGCATCAACACCTTACAAACTGAAGCTTCTCTAGATAATAAGATAGAAAATAGCCTAAGCAAAAATAAAATTATCCCAAACCTCACCTTAAATTATCATCCCTACATAAAAAAAATCAAAACGTTGCTAATAAATCCAATAGAAAAATTCGTGCCAGAATCAGTTAAAGATACCATTGCTTCATTAATGGAAACCTTTAATCAGTTCAGGGTGTTAACTGCCGGCCATAATGGCGAGTGGGGCGACCATTATATTAATAATTACTTTACTCAATGGCACCTTACTGAGCTTAAGCTACCACTGGGTCAAAACACATGGTTTCATGGTCGTCCCGTTATGGTCCTTCAAAACAACTATGAGCTAGGATTATTTAATGGCGATATTGGTTTTTGTTTGCAAACTGGTGATGAGCGTAATCGACTCGAAGTGTTCTTTGAAAATAAGAAGCAGGGGATAGCCGTCAATCTACTTAATGAAGAGGTGATTGCCACCGCCTATGCGATGACTATTCACAAATCGCAAGGTTCTGAGTTTGATCATGTGGCCATTACTTTTGATAATAGTCATGCAAGATTGCTGAGCAAAGAACTTATTTATACCGCTGTGACCCGTGCCAAAAAACAGGTAACCATATATAGTACGAAATCTGCTTTGGAAAAGGCCGTCCAGACACCCACTGAGCGTCATACGGGTTTGGCATTACAGTTCACCAAGCATTAAGGAACATAAAGATAAAAGAGGGCTAAAGTTGTATACCTTTTATACTGTGCTAGACCATATTAACGAAGTCATTTATAAGCCTAATCAATTAATTGTTGCTTCAATTAAGGAGGAGCAACAAAATATAGAATATGCTGCTAGTACGTTTCAGTTAATCAACAAACTGGCTGTTAAAACGGTTAGGTTTAGAGCAGCTAAGCAAACACCCACCAAAGTGGGGCAGTTTGTTACTTTTTGGGAAAAAGATGCTAAAGGTATGAATCAGCCTTTTCAATATAATAAGTCACCAGACTTATTAGTAATCACTACATTTAAAGATAACAATACATTCGGACAGTTTGTTTTTCCAAAGGATATCTTACTTAGAAACGATATCCTCCAGTCTCATTCTACGAAAGGTAAAATGGGCATAAGGGTATATCCTAGCTGGGATAAGCCAACCAGTAACACTGCTATAAAGACTCAAAATTGGCAGTTAGATTATTTCTTTAAGGTTAATGATACAGGCATTCTACCTACAGAAAAAATACGAGCCTTGTATAAGTAAAGATTAACAGTGAGAGCAAAATATAAGCAATAAAAAAGCACCCAGTGGGTGCTTTTTTATTATGCTGCAAAATTAGTCAAAGACTGACTAGATTTTGTCTTCTTTAATAGCATAGATACCAGGCAAATGACGCAAGTAACCATGGAAATCCATACCACAGCCATAAACATAACGGTCTGCGACATTGATACCAACAAAATCAACGTCAAAGTCTGCAACCTTGCGATCGTGCTCTTTATTAAGCAACACGCAAGATTCGATAGATAAAGGATTCTCTTTACCCAATTCTTTAACGATGGCTTTTAACGTAATACCTTCGTCAAAAATATCGTCAATTAATAAGACGTGTTCGCCCTTAATGCTCACATCAGGCTTAAATTTCCAATCAAGCTCATTCGTACCTTCGTTATCACGATAGCGTGACGCATGGATATAATGCATGCGATGGTAGAACGTCAGATGCGTCAATAATTGACCGGCTGGGATAAGTCCACCGTTCATAACGACCATAACGATTGGATTTAAACCGGCATAATGTAGGTTGAGCTGGGCGGCAAGGCGCTCATAAGCAGCGGCTACTTCAATACTGCTGATAAGGCACTCTGAGTTGCGCAGGGTTTTTTCGATTTCTTGATTACTAATTTGGGTCATGAGTTGCGCCTTCGATAAAAGTGCCGCCTATTTTAGCAAATTTTAGCAAATTTGCCCAACACTACATTCTTAATAAAAATATAATATTCGTTATTCAGGCTTTTTTACGATAAAAGGACGATAATAATTGGCCAAACGGTTCAAAGAGCTGTCCGGTAAGTCAGGTAATAGCTTGTTTAATGCCATGGACATGCCTTTATCGATAGCTGCCTTTGCCATTGGCACAGACTTGCGTTTAATCATGCCCAATTTTAACGTATCAGCATAGCGGCTGATAAAATGCGTTAAAGTCTCTTCGTTTACCGTTTCAAGTGCTTTTTTAAACAGCGCTCTATCAACGTGCTCAGGCGTAATCGCCGCAAAACCGTCATCAATAGTTTTAGCATCTGCCTCTGACAATTTAAAACCGATGCGCTTGACGCCTTCGTTATCAATGAATGTCGCTTGATCCCTTAAAAAATGAAAACTTGGCATCACTTCTTCATTGTTCTCTTTACCCAACAAGATATTGAGTAGGGTATCCGTCGCACGCTCGATGGTGCCAACGATTTTACGCATAGAGGCTTGGCGCTCAGGATTTGGAATAATATCTACCAATCCAACCAATAATTTATCAGTAAGGTCGCGAGCCGTTTGATGGGTCAGGGCATCACGATAAGGGTAATAGTCTACTTTTTCGTTTGATTCAACGACTTGCTCTGCCTCAATAATTAATTCTTTCAATTTATCTGAAGGTACGAATCCAAAATAGTGTGTCATTCTAACTCCTTTATTTGTTGTTTTTAACGTCTTATCAACGTTACATCCCTCATCAAATCAGTTACTATTTAAAAAGAATACTAAGAAAGGATTCAGGCAATCGGTACTCATTAGTGAAGTGCCTCAATCTTAAAATATAATGCTTTGTTGGTCAGTAATAATATGGCGAAGATGCTTCTATTTGCCTAATAACGGGTGCTCTGAGTCGCTCACCGCCCACTAATCTAGCATATTTTTAAGATTTTACTTTAAAAAGCTTGAACTTATAAGGCTATCTAATACTTGTCTAGGGAGAGATAAGATGAATAGTGCTATTGTACTGTTGGTTGCGGTTGCCGCCATGCTTTGCGGTTATCTGTTTTATTCAAAATTTATCGCCACCAAAATCTTGGCATTGGACAACAGTCGTCCCACGCCAGCGCATACCATGAAAGATGGGGTAGATTATATCCCCACCAATAAATACGTACTATGGGGGCATCATTTCACCTCGGTCGCAGGGGCGGCACCTATTATTGGTCCTGCTATTGCGGTCATTTGGGGCTGGGTACCCGCCATTATCTGGGTCGTTTTAGGCACTATCTTTATGGCTGGTGTCCACGATATGTCTGCCATTTGGGCCAGTATGCGCAATCGAGGTCAATCGATAGGTTCTATTGCCGGTACTGTCATGGGCACACGTGTGCGCAGCTTAATGATGGTGGTTATCTTTTTATTATTATTAATGGTCAATGCGGTATTTGGCGTTGCTATTGCCAATATGATGATAAAAACCCCGTCTTCGGTGTTGCCGGTTTGGGGCGCTTTAATCGTAGCGTTTATCATCGGTCAGTGTATTTATCGCTATAAGATGAATCTGGTTTGGGTCTCCATCATTGGGGTCACCGCTTTATACGGGCTTATCTATCTCGGTCCTATGTTCCCTATCGTATTACCTGAGACTTTCATGGGCCTACCAGATAATGCGCTCTGGATTCTTATTCTATTTGCTTATGCAGCAATCGCGTCTTTGTTGCCTGTTTGGATGCTACTGCAACCGCGCGATTACATCAATGGCTTACAGTTATTTGTCGGTTTGATTTTATTATACGCTGCCATCTTTATTGCTACGCCGAACATTGTCGCGCCAGCGATAAACACGGCATTGCCAATTGGCACACCCTCTATGCTGCCTTTATTATTTGTGACCATTGCTTGTGGTGCAATTTCAGGCTTTCATGGTTTGGTGGCGACGGGTACGACGTCCAAGCAAATTGATAAAGAAGAAGATGTACGCTTCGTTGGTTACTTCGGTGCCATGGGTGAGGGTATGCTGGCACTTGGTGCGATACTTGCGGCAACCGCAGGCTTTGCAACCCTTGGCGACTGGCAAGCCGTTTATCAAAAATTTGGCGACGGCTCGATTGGTGCCTTTATTGATGGCGGTGCGACTATCTTGAATGCCGGTGTTGGCATTGATATGGTGTTATCACAGACGATGCTGACGGTAATGGCAGCCTTGTTTGCTGGCACCACGATGGATACTGGCGTTCGATTACAACGTTATATCTTCCAAGAGTTTGGCGAGATTTATAAGCTGCCGGTATTGAATAAAAGTGTGGTGGCAACGTTTCTTGCCGTTGGTAGCTGTCTGTTACTAGCATTTGGTGCTGGTGGCATTGATGGCGCGGGCGGTATGATTATTTGGCCGCTATTTGGTACAACCAATCAGCTCATGGCTGCTTTAACCTTAATGATTGTGACTGTCATCTTGTTACGTAAAGGCAGACCTGTATGGTATACCTTAGCGCCATTATCGTTCTTGTTGGTTATGACCGTTTTTGCGTTATTGATTCAGCTAAAAACATTCTTTAATGACGGTAATTGGCTGCTTATCATTATGGATATTATTATCTTAATAGCCACGATTTTAGTGACATTTGAGAGTTTATCAGTACTGCGTAAAGAATGGACGTTACATAAAGGAAAAAGCAATCTTTAAAAGTGATTCCTAATTGATAATAATATAGGTATAAAAAACATAGGTATGAAAAAACGCTAGCAGCAATTGCTGGCGTTTTTTGTATGGTATAGGCATGATAGATAAGAAAGAATAAAGAGAGTATGAGAAAATCATGGAAGATAACAAGACACCAAATAACCTAGAAAACATGCCACACCATCTAAAAGACAACCAATCGTGGTGGCAACGGTTTGTGGCAGGACTGAATGAGTTTTATCATGCGCCATATCGGCAAACGATGGCACGTGCAGCGCGTGACGAAGAAGATTTCTTTATGCTGCTTATGTTTGCTGAGAGCCTCGGTATTGATAACCCTGCCAGCTTTTATACACTAGAATTGCAGCCATTATTTTTAGAAAATTTCCACGAATGGCACACACGCATGGGTATGGATAGATGTCCTTTTGATCACGTTGGTTGCTGTTAATCTGATGCTAATTTATTAATTGTTCCGTTCCATTGATTCAATATTGAGACACCAGTATGGCTTTACGTCCTCTGCACAAACTAATAGAACAACTGGCAACTCAGCCGATTATATTCGTCGGTGGTAAAGGCGGTGTGGGTAAAACCACCACTGCCGCGGCACTTGCCAGTCATTATGCTAGCCAGCAAAAAAAGACCTTAATTATCTCAACCGATCCGGCCCATAGTTTGGGTGATGTACTTAATATACGGTTAAGCAACGAGAAAACAGCGGTAACGCCTTATCTTGATGCTATCGAGCTAAACCCTGACGTCATCGTCGATGCACATTTTGCCCAAGTTGAGCGTACCATAACTGCCTATGCCAATCCCGATATGATGCCCAAAATTCGTGAGCACCTACAGCTGTCGAAATCTGCACCTGGTGCACAAGAAGCCGCCATGCTCGAATCCATGTGTCAGCACTTGGTTGCAGCAGCAGATGCCGGCTATGAGCATATTATTTTTGATACCGCGCCAACTGGTCATACATTGCGCTTATTGGTCTTGCCTGAGATGATGGGCGCGTGGACAGATGGATTATTGGCACAGCAAAGGCGGCAAGCTAAATTGCGCTCGGTCGCGAACCATTTAGACAGTCACAATCAAAAGAGCAATCAAAAAGACATCGATAATGATGTGCCAAATCCATTTGCTGCAAACAAAACTGACCGCTGGGAGCAAGCAGTATCCGTACTAGAAAAACGCAAAGCACTGTTTCGTCAGGCAGGAATATTGCTGCATGACCGTAGCCAAACCGCGATTGTATTGGTAATGACTGCCGATGTACTACCATTGGCAGAGACCAAACGCGCTATCGCACAGTTACAGGACAGTAAACTGCCGCCAGCAGCGATAGTGGTCAATCAACTGATAACACCAATACAAGCTGATCAGTTTTGGCAACATCGTGCCAAGCGCCAGCAGCAGCTAATGCACGATATTGAAAAGAGTTTTACGAATTATCCGCTGTATCCAATTTATCTACAGAAAACAGATGTGCGCGGTACTGGTGCATTAAGTACTTTACTAGAGGCATAGTTATATAAAAACAATTATATAAAAATAGCCGCATAAAGAAATGTTGTTACTTAACTGGTATTATTCAGCCCCACGTGACTGTAATTTACTTGCCAGCGACCATGCCATATCTGCGCGTAGTAACTGAGCCTGTTCAGACTTACCGCTACTGAGTGATGACCACTGCGGTTTGCCACGGGCTTTTTTGAGCTCACCTGGCAGTTTATGTGTCGGCCATGGTGTGATAGTATTGCTTTCGTCATCTAAAGACTGTTCAATACTGGATTTTTCACCTTTATACAGCAATTGCGTGGCATCAGTTGCTGCATGACCACGGTGACGCAGAGCGGTGAGTAAATCTATCGCTCGAGTGGCCAGCAAGGTTAGGGTGGCAGGGTCGATATAAAAGCGTTTTACCCCAGTGATTCTATCGGCGATGCTACTGGTATTAGACAATAGCCCACCTGCGATACCACCTATCGCGGCACCCAATCCCAACGTCGTGCCTAATGCTGCCGCATCAATACCCAAGCCTAATAATGCGCCCGCTGCCGCGCCAGAGGTGGTGCGAATACCATAGCTTTTGAGCAGTTCAGGGTCAAAAGGGTCTTGCTGATACGCTTGTAATTCAAGTGGGGTTGCTGCCACGGCATTATCATAAAACTTATATAAATTGAGTAGGTTGTGCTGCATCGCCCGTTCACTTTGTCTAACGGCCTCTTGCATTTGTTCCAATACTGGCATTGGGTCATCATCTTCATTAATCTCATGGACGAAAGCGGCGACATTTAACAAAAAGTCGGCAATGATGATATTGGCCTCATCATAGAGTTGCGCCCAGTTCTCCGTACGACGCGTCATCAGTTGCTCAAGCATCTCCGAGTGAGTGAGCATGGTGGCGAGATTTTGCCATAGGCGCATTTCATCTGCAAATTCAAACGCCACTGAATCAAAACGGGTCGAGATATGCAGATTACGTCTGGCGAGCATCGTTTGCCAGTCATCGATATTGGCTTCCTGACTGTCCGTAAAGTTAAATACCGGCATGACAGGTATCGCGGCCCACGATAAAATAGCCAGCTCGTCTTTGTATTTACCAAGTACTGGCTCACGCGCATCGACGACATAAATGGCCATATCACTTGCCAGCAACTGACGGATAACTTTGGCTTCCTGGCTATAGTCCTCATTGCCACTATTGCTAGTTAGCGCATCACCACCTTGGGCAATGTCTGCTGCCAAAAACTGCTGCAAACGTTCAATACCATCACGGCGGCTGGCCGTATTGTCTTCCAGCCAATCCATCAGCCCTGAGGCATCCTCTAGACCCGGAGTATCATATAGTATGACCAAATCTTCACCGGTTTGGCTGTCTGTTAGTTTGGCTTGCTCCACATGACGCGTGGTTGCAGCCTCGTTCTTGACCTCACCAAAATAGACATCACGTAATAGTGTGCGCAGGATAGATGTCTTGCCCGTATTGGTATGACCAACGACTGCTAATTTAAGTGCTGCACCACTGGCTATCGTGGTTTTTTTGCTAGAGCGCGCTGTCAGATTTTCAGATTCATCAGCAGAATAATCTATGGGGGTGGTATGACCATTGTCCTGAGTAGATGCTGTTGCCTCTGGGTTCATTAGGTTGCTGCTAGGGTCGTCTTTTAATGCCTTGTCAGCAAATAAACCGACGGGTTGACCATTGGTCTTATTATTATCCATCTTATGTTTCCATATCATTTGTATAAAAGCTATTGAGTAAAGCTAAGGACATAACGCTACTTAGTGTCCACCAGACCAATTTTTCGCGCAGAGAGTGCGGTTTGCCACTGTTGATAGCGAACATCCTGATTTCCCGCAACCTGCGCCGATGTTTGCTTTTTTAAATCTGCCGTATTTGAAATATCAGCATTAATATTAATACCATTGTCAGTCAAGCTAGTATCACCAAGCAGTTGTACGATTAGCCCATCTGTAGCATGTTCTGCGATACGATCGAGTTTACGTAGGGTGCCACGGTCAGGCAGCGCTTTACTATGAATACCTAATAACACCTGCACTGGGTGCTTATCAAGATAGCTTGTCAAGCGATCCATATCATCGCGATCATCAACGATACCGAAATCCTCTATCTTGCTATTATCATTGATATTGGTATCCAGACCCTCAAGCCACCAGTTATCCAGCTCTGATGGGTATTCGAGTAAAGCCACCAATTTCTTGCCAGTACTGACCGTCGCTTTTGGGGCGATAGGAGCGGGTGCTTCCTTAAAATCATCAGCATCAACCACATGACGCTGCCAAAAATTCAAAATCTTTTGATAATAAGGCTGCTTGATATCCAAACGCATCTTTTTACGACGGAACATCAAGGCGCAAAACGCCCAAGCGATTGCCCTTGGTACAATACCGTACATCAGCAGACTACCAACCAATAACCCCGCCCATTGCCGCGCAACAGAGAGCGGCATCGCATCGGTTACCAAGCGACTCTGAACGATAGCGGTACTGTCTGGCACACCAAACCCTACCAAGCTTGGCAGCCAGCCGAGTATCTGAGTCAACGTAATAAGCGCCTGATCAGACAGTAGTGTCGACTCCCAGCTAAAACTGTACTGACGCACAATCAATAAAAACACAATCGCCAGCAGCATACCGGTTAATGTAGCGAGCCATAATTGATGGCTAAAGCGTCCCAAATACCAACGCATACCGCTGTGCTGTAATTGACGCTCGTACAGGTCAACGGCCGCCTTAGTCACATCATCCTTGCCACGGATGAGATAGCTAGGACTGACAAAATTGGCAAACCAATTCGAGGACTGCTTGCCTTGATTGATTAGCGTCATCACTAGCCAGCCTAAGAGCATAACGGTATGGAAGCCGAGCAGACAGACCAGCACATAAAAGAAATTAACCACATTGGTCTGAAGTAGGGTAAACAATCCCAAAAATCCTGAGATGCACCACACCACACTCATAACCACCATGATGCCCTTTATGCGACCGTCAATCTTACCGAGCACACGTGCCAGCGCGCCGTTACTATCAATACGCGAGGCGCGGCGATGCAGTTTTTGGATAGGTTTTCCATCCTCACCTTGCAGTTTTTCAGTAATCAGTAGCGGGTCAGTAGCAAAAACATGCTGCTGCGTCTCAAGCGTACGTACCAGCTCAGTCAATTGGTCTTGGGGTGATAGCATAGTGCGATGATATCCCTATAAAAGCGTTGGTTAAAAAGTATAAGTATGATTTTAGTATGTCAATGTTTACTTAAAAATGTTGAGTATTCTATCCATCATTGATTATTGTAGCTCATATAGCGCGGCGATAACCTCTATTATTCTTAGCGTTTTATCATAGTAAATGTAAAGTAAATGCGCCAAAATGAATGCAGGTGAGTAATAGATAATAATACAGAGAGCAATAAGGAAGACCTTGTGAATAATAAGAATTATTTAATTATTGGTGGCACCGGTGGTATTGGTCAAGCGATTGTGAAAGAGCTACTACAACGGAGTGCTAATGAACAAAGTGATGAAAATATAGGAAATGCAAGGGTATATGCCACTTATCACAAAAGTCAGCCTGACTTTGCGGCAGATAATTTATATTGGTTACCGATGGATGTGAGCGATGAGGGTAGTATCGAACAAGCCATTGCTGATATTAAGCAGCAAACTTCCCATATCGACTGGGTGATTAACTGCGTCGGCTTATTACATACAGCACACAATCAGCCAGAAAAAGCACTACGACAACTGGAGACGGACTTCTTTTTGCAGAGTATGCAGATTAACGCTTTAGCAGGTTTGCTGATTGCCAAGCATATCAAGCCACTACTGGCAAAAGCTGAACGTGACGCTGACCAGCCTGCCATTTTTGCGACCATATCAGCCCGTGTTGGCAGTATTAGTGATAATCATCTGGGTGGTTGGTATAGCTACCGTATGAGTAAAGCGGCACTAAATATGGGTATGAAAAATTTGAGCATTGAATGGAGTCGGTCGCTAAAGGATGTCTGCGTGGTCGTCATGCAGCCAGGTACGGTTGATACCCAGTTGTCTTCACCCTTTCAAAGCAATGTGGCTGACGAAAAGCTGTTCTCGCCAGCCTATAGCGCCGAGCGTTTATTGGAAGTAATTGATAGGATGAGCGCTGCCCAATCTGGCAGTTTTGTCGATTGGGCAGGTGAGTCCATACCTTGGTAAAAGATTGGTAAAAACACGATTCATAAAAACAAACAGGCGCTGAATTATTTATGCGCTTTAAAATTAATTAGCGACAAATAAATCCATAAACTCATTGACCGGTGTTTGCTCTAAGCGTTGTTGGTCATCACATAGCGCAAAAATATCCGCACAGCGACTGTCAATAAAACGCGTTGCCAAACTGGCTCGGAACTTTGCTTCTAATACAGGGATGCCTTCAGCGCGGCGACGTTTATGGCCAATCGGGTATTCAACAGCGACTTTATCAGTACTACTGCCATCTTTAAAGAATATTTGAATGGCATTGGCAATCGAGCGTTTGCTTGGGTCATGATAATCTTTTGAATAATCGGTATCCTCTACGACAATCATCTTACGACGCAACTCATCAATCAAAATATGATGCTGTTCATGATAGTCGTCTTCGTAGTTTTCTGCCATCAAGTCGCCCGTTAATAAAGGTACGGCGACCATATATTGCAGACAATGATCACGATCGGCAGGATTATCAAGCGTGCCTTCTTTAGAAATGATTCGAATGGCTGAATCATGGGTAGTTAGGACGATTTTTTCGATCTCATCAATCCTATCATCGATACGCGGATGCAAAATGACTGCCGCTTCACAGGCAGTTTGTGCGTGGAACTCAGCAGGGAAGCTTATTTTAAATAAGATATTTTCCATCACATAACTGCCAAACTCGCGTTGGAATGTGAAGCGGCGCTCGTTTTCAGGTTTGAGTGCCCAGTCTTTATTGGTATGGCTAAATAAGACATCATAAAAGCCCCATTGCGGCGCAGTAAGTGCCCCCGGGATACCCATCTCGCCGCGGCGGGTGATATCGACCAAGCGTACCGCACGACTGGTCGCGTCACCTGCCGCCCAAGACTTACGACTACCAGCATTTGGCGCATGGCGATAGGTACGTAATGCTTGACCATCGACAATCGCTTGCGAGATGGCAGCCATGATACGCTCGCGTGGTAAGTCATATAATTTAGCAACCACTGCTGTCGAGGCGAGTTTTACTAGAAAGACATGGTCAAGCCCAACGCGGTTAAATGAATTGTCTAAGGCAAGCACGCCTTGAATCTCATGCGCCATAATCATCGCTTCTAACACGTCGCGCATGGTGAGCGCAGCGCGACATTGGCTGACGTGTTGCTGACTGATATAGTCTGCCACTGCCAAAATCCCGCCTAAATTGTCCGAAGGATGACCCCATTCGGCAGCAAGCCATGTATCGTTATAATCAAGCCAGCGCACCATACAGCCAATATCGAAGGCCGCTTTGATAGGGTCGAGCCGATGGGAAGTGCCGGGGACGCGCGCGCCATTAGGGGTAATCTGATCGGCGCAATCGGGTCCTAGGTGCTTGGTACATTCAGGAAAGCGCAATGCCAGTAGTCCGCAGCCTAGCGTATCCATCAGGCAGTAGCAGGCGGTATTCCAAGCATCAGCGCTATTAGGCGAGTCGTTATCGATAGAGTAATTGAGCACGTAATCGGCAATTTTTTGAATCTCATCGTCGTACTCTGGACGAATATTGCTCTCTACGGTGGCATTTTGAGTGTTAGACATAATCGTTACCCCTTCCTTGAGTCGAATATTTGAGCGATCAATAAATCTAACTTATTTACTAAGCGATTTATTCATCAACCATCCATCAAAAATAACATACTCAATATCGAACAACAGTGAAGTCGTGTAAGACTGTTTTATCGTTTAATAATTTTTGATGAATCTATTCAAGGTAAAGGTAAAAAGACGCGCGGCTATCAAATCATGAGATAAACCAAGCCGACAATGAATAAAAGCGCCAGTATCAAGAGTAAAAAACTGAGGATGCTACTTACCATTCCTGAGCTTTCTTTTTTTACTTTTACTTTTTTAATGACGGGCAAAGCCATGGTGACATGCTCAAGGCCGTCTTCAAGATAGCGCTCACCTTCAGCAATAAAGCCGAGTGATTCATAGAAGTGTAGCAAGTAAGTCTGGGCGGAAATGATGATGGTTTTTTTACCATACTTTTTACGGCAGTACTTGATGGCCTCAAGCATTATTTGACGGGCAACGCCATTGCCTCGGTGCTCTGCTAGCACCAAAACTCTGCCAATCGCAGGTATGGGACCTGAAGGGTTAACCGAGGATCTTTTGTGATTAAATTGCGGCGGGATAATGCGGCAATAGCCAATCAAGGCTTCATTTTGATGGGCGACCAGATGTAAGCAATCAAAATCTACCTCGTCCATATCTTGATACGGGCAGTTTTGCTCCACCACAAATACTTGTGAGCGGGCTTTTAAAATATGATAAAGATCAACGGTGGTCAGCTCATCAAAGGTTTTTATAGAAAATTCACAGGTCATAGTCAAATAGCTTCTAACGATTTAAAGGGCGTTCATAGGGTAACAATATAAATTTTAAATATTCTAAATATAGCAATAATGCATCAAAGACTGAGCATTATAACGATTTCGCCCTGCATTAACTATTTAAGGTTTGACTGATTTTATCTAAATTCAAACTATCGGACATGGCATTAAATATCTCATAGTATTTACCGTGATTGGCATAAAGCTCGTCGTGCGTGCCAGTCTCCATCACACGGCCATTTTCAATCACCACCAAGTCATCGGCATCGATAATTTGCGAGATATTATGCGAGACGATAATCACCGTACGGTCTTTTTTAATTAGATCCAAGCTGTGCTTAATCTGCTGGGTGGCGATGGCATCAAGGCTAGCAGTTGGCTCATCCAAAAATACAATCGGTGGGTCTTTTAAAAACATACGTGCCAGCGCAATACGCTGCTGCTGACCGCCAGAAAGCAGTTTGGCCTCACTTTCATAACCTTCAGGCATGCCAAGGATTTGCTCATGAATAGAAGCTTGTTTAGCGGCGTCAATAATTTCTTCATCGGTGGCATCCATCGCCCCGTAACGAATGTTGTCAGCAATGGTCCCTGAGAAAATATGGTTTTTTTGTAGTACCAAGCCGATTTGTTCACGCAAGTTATGGGTGCTGTAGTCTTCTAGATTGCGACCATCAAGACAAATAGTGCCGCTACTGGGGTCATAAAACTTGACTAGTAAGTTAATAATGGTGCTTTTACCTGCGCCACTTAATCCAACCAAAGCGGTAATGCGATTGGGATAAATGTTAAAGCTCACATCATGCAGCGCCTGTTTGCCATTCGGATAGGAGAAATTGACATCTTTTAGCTCAATATGACCTTTTAAATCGGTACATTTGACTTTGCCTTCGTTTTCAATCGCTTGGTCATCGTCCAAGATATCAAAGAAGCCTTCCGCATACGTGAGTGCATTATTGATTTGATCATAGATACGGTGCAATTCGCGAATGGGGGCGGCGACGTTTTGAAATAGTAAGATATGAAACATAATCGCGCCAATGGTCATCTGCCCATTGAGCACAAAATACGAGGTCAAAACAATAATGACGACCACGCCGATTTGCTCGATAAAGGTTTTGCCAGCGTTATACATAAACGCGATACTGCGAATACGTAGCTGATTGGCGGTCATATCCTTTTGGATTTCCCAGTGCTTATCGGACTCAATCGGCTCACGCACAAACGACTTAATAACGGTGATAGAGTCAATAATCGAGATTACCAAGCCGCTTTTGGTCTCACGGTATTGGCGCATTTGTTTGCGGAATCCTTGCAAACGATTGGCTTGGCGCTGACTGACAAAAAAGTAAATCGGCACGATAACCAAACCGACCATACCGACCCAAAAATTGGCATTAAACATAATGATTAATGACACGATGGCACTGGCAAACAGCGGCAGCATGTCAATAAAGAAGTTTTGCACCAGTTGCGTGAGGCTGCTGACACCCAAATCAATACGGGTTTGCAGCTTACCGCTAGCGTTCTCATCACTGGTATAAAACGCCATTTTATAAGACAAAATACGGTCGACCACTTTTTGAGACAAATCACGCGATAAGTTAATACGAATACGCTCACCAAAGTAGCGCTGACCAAAGGTGATGATGACGTTTAGTATCTCTTTCACCAATAAAATCACACTAATCAGCGTGAGTAGTCTTATACCTTCTACCCATGGGTCGGGCAAATCGACAATATTGGTTAAGGTATCAATGGTATATTGCAAGACAAAGGCGTTAACCTGCGCGGTAAACGACCCTAATACCGTTAATATCAAGGTTAAAATGAAAAGCCCTCGATAGGGCCTTGCAAACTCTCCCAGCCTTTTTAGGATAGACCATAGCAAAGCCCCCCGTTCTGCTTTCTTAGTGGGAGGCTTATTATCTAAAGGAACACGGCGTGGAGAAGTACTCATAATATTAAGGCGCTATTTAATGTCAGTTAAACCATTACCATTGATTGTAGTACACTTTATAAATAGACCGCTATTATAAAGGCTTTAATTGGTATCCTAAAATATGCTGACTAAAAACTATCATTTGGCACAAAAACTTCACCAACCATAATTCGGCGAGCAGAGCGGCTCATGGATACTTTTTTGGCTTGCCAGCGACCATCGACTTGTTCGGTTTTTCCGCCGACGAGTAGCGTTCCTGATGGATGCCCAAAGCGCACTTCACCTAATTCGCTACTACCAGCTGCTTCATTGACCAATGTACCCTGGGTGGTCGCTGCTGCGGCAATCGCCACCGCTGCTGTACCCATCATCGCATGATGCAATTGCCCCATACTCATGGCGCGTACCACTAAGTCAATGTCTGCTGCCTCAACTGCTTTGCCACTTGAGGCGCTATAACTTTGTGCAGGGGCAACCCAAGCAATTTTTGGGATATGCTGACTGGCTTGTGCTTCAGAGACGTCTTTAAATAAGCCCATTGCAACGCCACCTTTAGCACGGATTGCCTCTAACTTAGCTAAGGTTCCGCTATTACTATTAATATCACCTTGCAGTTCCGTACCAGTAAAACCCAAATCTTCTGCTTTCATAAAGATGGTTGGAATACCGGCACTGATAAAGGTGGCTTTGACGCTATCAGTATTTAGACCACAGCCAGACACATCAAAATCATCGATTAAATTGTTGGTCGGGAACATGTCACTAGAGGAGTCAACCGGATCGATAAATTCAATCTTCACTTCGGCAGCAGGGAAGGTGACGCCATCTAATTCAAAATCGCCGGTTTCTTGCACTTGTACTTTGCCTTGCTCATCTAAGTAAACAGGCACATGAGCGATAATGGTTTTACTAATATTCTCTTGCCAAATACGCACTTCGCAAATGCCGTTGCTTGTATTATTACTGACACTAGCTTTCACTTTAGCCGCGTCAATCAAGCCCATATTAATCGCACAAGCGCCAACCGCAGCGGTTAAATTACCACAATTTCCCGCCCAATCAATCATAGGCTTGGCGATATTGACCTGTCCAAACAAGTAGTTCACATCGTGGTCTGTTTTATCAGACTCAGATAAGATGACGGTCTTAGAAGTGCTAGAGCTACCATTGCCCAAGCCGTCGATTTGCTTACCATAAGGATCAGGGCTACCGATGACCCGCAATAGAAAATTATCGCGCGCCTTGCCAGCAACTTGGCAGCGCTCTGGTAAGTCGGATAATTTAAAAAATGTCCCTTTTGAGGTACCACCGCGCATATAGGTAGCGGGGACAGAGACTTGTGGGGTAAGTTTTGGTGTGTTTTTTAAAGGTGTATGTTGTGAAGTTGATTGGGTCATTTCTTATTCCTTATATCTGTTTATGAGGATGAGAGTCGTTAATGCACTATTTTTGTGGTAAAATACCACAAGGATTAATATTTTGAATATGGAGAAATTTATGTCCACTGCAAGCATACGTCTTAACAAGGCGCTGGTTGATAAAGCCTATGCGATATCTAAAGCACAACATCGTACCCCGCCAAAGCAAATAGAGCATTGGGCTACCATTGGACAAATTATGGAAGACAACCCTGATCTGTCTTACGAATTTGTTCGTCAGCTTTTGATTGCTCAAGCAGAAGTTGATGCTGGTATGGTTGAACCCTACGAATTTGGATAGTTTATTTTGGATAAATAATGACTCAGTCTTTAAGTGTTATTCAATCACATAGTTTTAAAAAAGCCGTTAAAAAATTGCACAATAATCAGAAAGCTGATTTAGATGATGCTGTACGTGCCATCATTGACAATTCTGAGCTAGGTGTGCAAAAGGTAGGTGACTTATCATCAGTACGAATTTATAAGTTTAAAATGCTAAAGCAGTTAACATTATTGGCTTATCAAATCGATGATGGTCAGCTTGTCCTTACCTTGTTAATGTTTGGCCCACATGAGAACTTTTATCGTGATGTTAAATTAATACTTTAATGCTTGTTATATGGCACTAGTCTCATTATTTTTCATATCCAAAGATTAAAAAACCGATGCCGTATAATTTATACAACATCGGCTCTTTAATTATTTAACACTCATGACACTTACACAATATCTAGCGTGCCATCGATAAACTCTTTGGCAAAGCGTTGTAGCATACCGCCTGCGTTGTACATTTTGACTTCATCAGCGGTATCTAAACGGCAGATAACAGGTGCTTTATCAACGGTGCCGTCTTTACGATGAATCACTAACGTCATCTCACCGCCAGCAGATACTTCGCCTTCGATATCAAATACTTCGGTGCCATCAATATTTAGGGTGTTACGATTGACACCTTCTTTAAACTGTAAAGGTAGTGCACCCATACCGACCAAGTTTTGACGATGGATACGTTCAAAATCTTCTGCGACAACCACTTCTACGCCAGCTAAACGCACACCTTTGGCAGCCCAGTCACGGCTTGAGCCTTGACCATAGCCGTCACCGGCGATGATGATTAGCGGCTGCTCGCGGTTCATATAGGTTTCAATCGCTTCCCACATGCGCATGACCTGACCTTCAGGCTCGACGCGAGCCAATGAGCCTTGGATAACGTCACCTTTTTCGTCACGTACCATCTCATTCAATAGCTTAGGATTGGCAAAGGTTGCACGTTGGGCGGTTAAATGGTCGCCGCGATGGGTCGCATAAGAGTTATAATCTTCCGCAGGCAGACCCATAGTATCAAGGTACTCGCCAGCTGCTGAGTCACCCAAAATCGCATTAGACGGTGATAAATGGTCAGTAGTGATGTTATCACCCAATACCGCCAATGGACGCATTCCTTTCAGCTTATTCATCGCCGCCATTTTGCCTTCCCAATACGGCGGACGACGGATATAAGTGGTCTGCTCGCGCCAGTCATAGAGTGGGCTTAATGCTTTTCCGGTGTCTTTTTTGGCTTCATCAAACATCGGGATATAAACGGCGTTAAATTGCTCAGGCTTCACGGCTTTGGCAACGATAGCATCAACTTCGTCATCATCAAACCAGATGTCTTTTAGATAAACATCATTGCCATCCGTGTCTTTGCCCAATGAGTCTTTTTCAATATCAAAACGGATATTACCGGCGATAGCATAGGCAATCACCAGTGGTGGCGACGCTAAAAACGCTTGCTTAGCATACGGATGGATACGACCATCAAAGTTACGGTTGCCTGATAGTACCGCGGTGGTAAATAGGTCACGCTCGATGATTTCTTGCTCAATCTTAGGATCAAGGGCGCCACTCATACCATTACAGGTAGTACAAGCAAAGCCAACCACATCAAAGCCGATTTCTTTTAGCTCTGGCATCAGACCGGCTTCTTCTAGGTACATTTTGACGGTTTTTGAGCCGGGTGCTAATGACGATTTCACCCAAGGTTTACGCAATAAGCCTTTTTTATTAGCATTACGCGCGACAAGGCCAGCAGCAACCATATTGCGCGGGTTAGACGTATTGGTACAACTGGTAATCGCTGCGATAATCACCGCGCCATCTGGCATTAAACCATCTTTTGGTTCAGGTAATTTATCACCTTCACCGTGAGCAATGCCTTTCGCAACCAAGTCTGTGGTTGATACGCGTGCATGCGGACGTGAAGGGCCTGCCATGTTACGGACAACAGCCGATAAATCAAACTCAAGCACACGGTCGTAAACTGCATTTTCCATGCCGTCAGCCCATAGACCGGTCTGCTTAGCGTATTGCTCAACCAATTTAATTTGAGCCTCAGAACGACCGGTTAGGCGTAGATAATCGATGGTTTGCTCATCGATATAGAACATCGCTGCGGTGGCGCCATATTCTGGGGTCATGTTTGAGATAGAAGCACGGTCACCAACGCTTAATTGGCGTGCACCTTCACCGAAGAATTCGATATAAGTAGAGACTACGCCTGCATCACGCAAGAACTCGGTCATCGCCAGTACCAAATCGGTACCAGTAATGCCTTTTTGCAACTTGCCGGTTAATTTAACACCAACGTAATCTGGGAGGCGCATATAAGACGGGTTGCCTAGCATGACGCTTTCCGCTTCAAGCCCGCCAACACCAATTGAGATAACGCCTAAGGCATCAACCATCGGGGTATGGCTATCAGTACCAACCAAAGTATCGGCAAACGCCACTTGTTCACCAGCTTTATTTTGTACCACTTGTACAACCGGCGACATTTTTTCTAAGTTGATTTGGTGCATGATGCCGTTACCGGGCGGTACGACGTTGACGTTATCAAAGGCATACTGACACCAGTTGATAAAGTGAAAACGGTCATCGTTACGGCGCTCTTCGATAGCGCGGTTTTTCTCAAAGGCGTTCTCTTCAAAGCCTGCATGTTCAACGGCTAGTGAATGGTCAACAATCAATTGCGTTGGAACGATTGGATTCACTTTAGATGGGTCACCGCCTTGCTCAGCGATGGCGTCACGTAGACCTGCCAAATCAACAAACGCAGTCTGACCTAGGATATCATGACAAACGACGCGAGCAGGATACCACGGAAAATCTAAATCTTGCTTGCCTTCGATATGTTGCTTGAGCGCTGCGGTTAAGTCTTCTGGTGGGCAGCGGCGTACCAAGTTTTCACACAATACTTTTGAGCAGAACGGTAGCTTGTCATACGCGCCAGCTTCGATATTTTCGATGGCTTCACGAGTATCAAAGTAATATAAATCTGTGCCAGGTAATGGCTTTTTAAAGGGTTCATTCATCGGTTGTACAAGGGCGTTGTCCATAAGTCACCTTTAGCTGTTGGCTGGTTGCAATGAGGGCTACTCGTAAAAGAGTTTTTGATAATTTTGATAAAAAGAGCGGTTCTTTTAGCAAAGCATTATCTAGCGTTGATGATTAAGCGCTAAAGAATCAGCTTTACTAAAAAAACGAGGTTCATTAGAAAAATATGGCTAAGCTCATGAGAAGTAATTGTAGGATGTGCCTTACACATTAATAAGACAGCACACCCTACAAACCTTCTATATCACGAAAAATTAACGCGCACTCATCTCTGGTACTGGGCGCAATTCTTCACCAGTATATTCCGCACTTGGGCGAATGATACGGTTATTGGCACGTTGCTCAAACACGTGTGCTGCCCAGCCTGTTAGACGCGAGCAAACAAAGATTGGCGTGAACAGTTTGGTTGGAATGCCCATGAAGTGATAGGCAGAGGCATGGAAAAAGTCAGCGTTACAGAAGAGTTTTTTCTCGCGCCACATGACTTCTTCACAGCGAACTGAAACAGGATAAAGCACTTCATCACCAACATCGGCTGCTAGCTTCTCAGCCCAACCTTTTATGACGACGTTACGTGGGTCTGATTCGCTATAGATAGCATGACCAAAGCCCATGATTTTGTCTTTACGCGCCAGCATTGCCATCATCTCAGACTCTGCTTGGTCAGGAGAGGTAAAGCCTTCAATCATATCCATCGCCGCTTCATTGGCGCCGCCATGTAAATGACCGCGTAATGAGCCAATCGCGCCAGTGATACAAGAATGAATGTCAGACAGGGTAGACGCACAGACGCGAGCGGTAAAGGTTGAGGCGTTAAACTCATGCTCAGCATAAAGAATCAGTGATACGTTCATTACCTTAGTATATAGCTCGTTTGGTTTTTCACCTTTTAGCAGATGTAAGAAATGACCGCCAATGGTATCGTCATCAGTTTCAGTTTCGATACGCACGTTGTCATGGCTGAAGCGATACCAGTAATTGATGATTGATGGGAAAACCGCCAGCATACGGTCGGTTTTATCGTTCTCTTGTGAGAAGTCAGTTTCCATCTCAAGGTTACCAAGCATCGAGCAACCGGTACGTAATACGTCCATCGGATGGGCGTCCGCAGGGATACGCTCAAGCACATCTTTTAATGCTTGTGGTAAGCCACGTAAACCTTTCAATTTAGTTTGATAAGCATCAAGCTCGCTTTGGGTAGGTAAGTTGCCGTATAGCAACATATAAGCCACTTCCTCAAAGATGCATTTGTCAGCAAGCTCTGAGACATCATAACCACGATAAGTCAGACCAGAGCCTGATTTTCCAACGGTAGACAAAGCGGTCTTACCTGCTACTTGACCACGTAAACCTGCGCCCGAAAGTTCTTTTTGTGCTGCCATGATAAATTCCTTTTGTTGGTAGCTTGTGTTGGATAAAATATAAAGGTACTGCAAATATTAGATAATGCGCTGGCATGTTCATTGATAGAAAAACCAACGCTTTTAACCGCTAAAACTACTTATTATCTGCAAATAACTTGTCTAGCGTTTGTTCAAACTCATGATAGTTTAAGAAGTCATACAGCTCCATACGGGTTTGCATGGTGTCGACAACTTTGTCTTGCGTGCCATCATCAAGCAGATGCTGATAAACGTTTAATGCCGCTTTATTCATCGCACGAAACGCTGACAATGGATAAAGTACCATATCAACCCCAACCGCATATAACTGTTCGGTAGTATAAAGGTCGGTTTGACCAAACTCAGTCATATTGGCAAGGACTGGAATATCGAGTACATCGGTAAACTTACGGTACATCTCGATATCCGTCAATGCTTCGGCAAAAATCATATCAGCACCAGCTTCTTGGAAAGCAACCGCGCGCTCAACCGCTGCATCAAGACCTTCAACAGATAGGGCGTCTGTACGAGCCATCACCACAAAGTCTTTATCCGTTTTTGCATCAAGTGCCGCTTTTAGGCGATCAACCATCTCAGAGATACTCACGATTTCTTTATTTGGGCGATGACCACAACGCTTTTGTGCGACTTGGTCTTCGATATGTACCGCTGCAACGCCTGCTTTTTCCATTTTCTTAATGGTTTGGGCGATGTTAAATGCGCCGCCAAAGCCGGTGTCGATATCGACCAATAATGGTGTATCAACCGCATCGGTAATACGGCGCGCATCTTCTAAAACGTTATCAAGGCTGGTCATACCCAAGTCCGGCAGACCAAATGAGGCATTGGCCACGCCAGCACCAGAGAGGTATAACGCTTGATGACCGACTTGGGTTGCCATCATCGCCGTATAGGCGTTAATCGCGCCAGCAATCTGTAGCGGTTGGTTGTTATCGTTTTTTTGTTTCATTGCACTGCGAAAGCGAGCGCCTGCTGATAAAGTCATGTCGTAGTCCTTACGTGGAGGGATAATCTTATTAATATGAGGCAAGGTGTTATTGTTGTGCCTAATTATACCCAATTATCCATGATTACAAAGCGGTGTTTTATATCAAATCATTAGTAATGTTTAATATAATTAGTAGTATAGTTAAACTCATTCATATTATGAATAGCTATATCCAATTTTTAGAGATTTACTGAGATTACTATTCATATTGCTAAAGTTACAAAATCTTCGCCATACTATTATTTACATTTAGTTACAAATAGCTTAGTTTTTTAATCTACTTATTCCTTTGGCAATAAATAATAAACGAGAGGACTTATAAATAAAAAGCCCTGATAGCTAAGCTAAAAGGGCTTTGATGATAAAAGGTTTTCTAAGTACTTTTAATCAAAGTTAACCAAATTTAACCAAATTTAACCAAGAAATCCTGCAAGATTGGCTAGGAACAATAGCGCAAAGCCTGCTAAAAATATCAGTCCTGCAATGGATAAGGCATTCATACCGGCTGATATTTTTTGATGACTGCGTACCAGTGAGTAGTTGAGCCAACCAAAGATAGGCGCAGAGACAAACGCCGATATCATGGCAAATTTCAGCATTGAGCCTAATTGTCCGGTAAAGAAGGTGATAATCACCAGTCCGCCACCAATCGCATAAGTGGTCCAAAAAGCGATTTGTTTCTTATTAATCTCGCTTTGACCTTTAATCAAACGCCAGCATTCGGCATTGGCACGGCCATAGCCATCAGCACAAGTAATGGTAGTACCAAACATACACATAAAGGCGACGAACGCGACCAGTAGTCGTGACCATTCACCAATGGTTGCCGTATACATATTTATCAGCTGGTTGATATAAGCGCCACCGACCAATTCAATCTCTTGACCTGAACCATACTGGACAAACACCCCTAACGCTAAGAAAAACAGCGCTAAAATAGCCGAGACCGCATAGCCAACGTTAAAGTCCAATAAGCCTTGGCGATGGGTGGTGTTGTCAGCTTTTATTTTTGCTGAGGTCCACATCGAGGTAATAGCAGCAAACTCAAGTGGCGCTGGCATCCAGCCCATCAGTGCCACAATGAAGCCTAAAGTTGCTAAGTTCCAAGGAGAGGCGGCAACAAAATCTACCGCCATAACCGTTGGCTTGCCCGCGGCAATCACAACCGCTGCTACCGTGGCTGACGTCAGGGCAATCATAATCCACTTAGTCACGCCATCGAGCAGCTTATAATGACCGGCAATCAAAAAGAACCATGAGACCGCAACAATGATTAAAGCCAAGCTCATGGTGGATAGACCAAGAGAGGCGGGTAGCATAAAGCCCAATATCACCGCTGCAATCAAGGATACCGCACCGGTACTAATCACCGCTGATAGGATAGAGAGGAGAAAGTAAATCCAAAGATAGGCTTTTGAGCGTTTGGCATAACCTGCGATTAAACTCTCGCCGGTGTCATAAACATAATCAGTACCGAAGCGAAAAAAAGGATACTTAAACACGTTGGCTAGAATAATCATAATCGCTAGCTGCCAGCCATAAAGTGCACCAGCCTGTGTCGATGAAATCAGATGCGAGCCACCGATAGCAGCGGTCGCCATTAAGATGCCGGGTCCAAAAATCCGCCAGCTAAATCCTTCTTGCTGCGCGGTCACGGTAGCGCCATCGTCCGTGGCGCTCGGGTTGTTGAGTGGTTGTGTGGTCATGAATACCTCGAAATGGTTAAAACGGCAAATTATCACTTACCTGTGTCAGCTTGCCAATGATCATGAGAGAAACGATTTATCAGATAGCTGAATATAAAACGATTCGTCTTGTCTCGACTTTAGCATAATGCTGCTAGACAGGATAATGATTATTCTAATTATTATTACTAATAGTTTGCATGCCCATTCTCGATAGTTAGCATAATAAGTTATGAATATCAAGGGTTTTGAGCAGGTATTTTTTGCCGGTTCTTTATAACACAATACGCCGCCGATATCTGCCATTTGGCGCTATTTAGAGCGGTTTAATGCGGTTTAACGCTGTAAGGTAAAGCTTTGCTTGCGATAAGTGATACCGCGGCGCTCATATACCTGATAAATCGCGCTCAGTAGGTCAGGGATTTTAGGGTGGACAAAGTCTTTGAGAGTATGCAGGTAAATAGGAGAGGTGGCGTTTTCATGCAGCAGGCGTCGATAGACGATCTGCTCGGTGCGCACCGTTTTTAAGCTGGCAGGTACCAAGGTGATACCTTCGCCCGCGGCAACCAAGCCAAGCGCCACTTGTAAATCGCTGACGGTGGTGGTCATAAATGGCGAGATGCCATATTGCGCAAACAGATGCAGCAAGGGTTCGGTCACCGGTTCAAGAGAAGGCTGCTCGTTAGATGACTGTTTATGTCGGCTGCTGCTTTTATCGTTAGCAGAGATATGGTTAGTGGAGTTGCTAATAGATGTATTAATAGGTTGGGTGGTCGTTGATATAGGCAGGTGGGTTTGATGGTATAAAATCAAACGGTTATTTGCCAGATCAATCAGACGTTGCTCATCAATATGAGCGAGCGCATGCGCTTTAGGAAGCGCCACCATATAACGCTCATGACGCAATAATATCTGCTGAATCCATGGGTCTTGATGGGCAAAGCGCCCAAAACCTATGTCAATCTCACCGGTTTTTAAGGCTTCGATTTGCTGATAAGAGCTGATGTCCTTGAGATTGACCTCAATATCAGGATTGGACTGCTTGAGCTTAGCGATGACTTCGGGTAATAAGCCGTACAGCACCGATGGCACAAAGCCGATATTTAAGGCAGTACTTGGCGCCGATAAGCGCTGGGTCATGCTAGTAACCGTATCAATCTCTGTCAGTATTGCGCTGATTTTATCGTAAAAGAAGACACCCGCTTCTGTCAGATGTAGCGGTCTATGATAACGGTCAACCAACTCTACCCCCATGTCGGTCTCAAGCTGCTTGAGCAACCGGCTGAGCGTCGGCTGTGACAACCCTGTTTTGGTGGCAGCGGCGCTAAAGCTTCTTAAGTCCGCGATAGCAATAAAAGCATTGAGCTGTTTTAAATCCATATTGTGATGCCCATCTGTCTATGACGCTTATTTAACCGGATATGTTGGCTATTTTATATAAATAGGAGGAACAAGCGTAAAATTATACTTGAAGGAGAGCAGGCGACCCACTATATTGTGTGGTAACGATAGTGTTACAATTTAGCAAACAATTGATGTAAATTAGCCATACCAACAAAACGTGCAAACAAGCTGTATTTACTCTCATTCTAGCAATTTTCTATTTTTCGTGGCATTAACTGTTCTGGTATCACTTCATGAGCGATAAAAAAAGCAACCAAAGTGCGGATTTAGAGGCTAATTTAGCGAAAATTGCTAATGCTAAGCCGCGAAGACGCTCTCGTAAAGACAATATTTATGAGCGCTTTATCACGCGTGTCGAAAATGTAGACAGCAGCGATAATAATACCAATCGCGAACAAGCGAATGTCAACGACGGCAGGCTTGCGCCATTAAAACCGCTAAAAAACGCCGATAAGCTGTCATCATATGAGCCTTTGAGCGCCGCAGAGCTGGAATTATTTGCTAGCCAGCAAGATGAGTTGCGACAAGAGAGCAGTCTACAGGGAACGAATGCCACAAGCACGGGTGTTAATTTAGACTTTTCCGATGAAAACGAGAGTTTGGATAAAAGTCGTGTAGCCATAGCTGATATAAATGACTCATCAAATACTGAAGCAGATGACGACTATGCAGACAAGGCTAATAACACTACTGCCAGAGAGACATCTTCGTTTTCTAGTGCAGCGCCTTTAGATGATGCAAATCGCATTTCTGAAAGCTCTGAAATCTATGAAACCTATGAGAAAAATGAAAGTATTGATATTAAAAGCCTTGATATCGACGATATAGCCACACAAAGCTCGACTATATTAATCCCAGCAAATGATAAGAAGCTGGCAAGTAGCAAAAAGCCGCTTATCATCGGGATGGTAGTTGGCTCATTATTGATTGCAGCGGTCGTATTGACCCTTATCTTTACCGGCTTCTTATCTACCAACACATCGACTGAGCCGGCGCTACCTACTAATGCTGGCACGCCTAAAAGCAATAGTGACAGCAGGGGCAATAAGGTAGCTACAGCAAGTAATACGCCTGATGCTAGCAATCAGTCGACCGTAGATGCTCAAACCAGTGTACCAAGCACTGGCAATAAAGATCTTGATAATAAAAACACTGCCAAGAATACACAAGGTGCCGATGGTCAATCTACCGCCGCCACGACCAATAATTCAGAAAATGAATCGGCATCTGAGCCAGCTATTACATACGAGGATTTTAGAGAAGAGTCACAAAGTACGTTATTTCGTGAGACCAACGATTGAGAAGGTTTAATATACTAAAAAGGCATTAAATCTGTGCTTCTATACCGTTTATCCGCTAATCCTAGCGCTCATACCAAAAACCGTTGCATCGTGTCATAGGTTACGTATCATCATATAAAGACGCGGATATATACCGCTCATCATATATATGGATACGGTACTGACTTATGAGCCCCTCAAGTAATGACATAAATCCTGATACCGCTACAAAGCTGCTTAGCAATAGCTTTAACAGTGATGATGTTATCTTGAATATCGAGGGTCGAAAGCGTATGCGTCGGCCCTATGAGCGCTACATGCAGCAGCAAGCCATGCAAAAATCGTTAGAGCATACTGCAGCTGATGTGACTATGGTACATAAGCTACATAAGCAGAGCGAGAACCATCAATCCTCAGATATCATTCATTCTAACGAAACGGTCACCTCTCACCAATCAACCTCTCTATTCTGTGCTGACACAGCTATACCTACAAAGAAACCTAGAAAGATTAGCTCGCTTAATCATGCCAAGTTTCTCAGCGTCATGGCTATCTTTTGCGCTGTCTTCTTGCTTGCCGTATTTGCCTTCAATTACTTACTCTCAAAAAATTCTCAGGTACCACTAGGAGTTAACAGCGCGTCAGTTGCTCAGAATACGGCATCTGCCAAGCAAATGAATACAAACTTAGCAAATGCAGACATAAAAACCGACCCTAATTCTATTCCTAGTTTCATTTCACCACGAGATGAGACAAAAAATGAAAGGCAAAATGGTGATGAGCAAATCAATACTATGAATGCCATAAATGCTATAAAAGTTAAAACAACGCTTAGTGAGCATGATTTTAGACAAGAGGCGCAGAATACCTTATTCCGTGACTCAGAAAAACAGGCCAGCCAGAAGCCTGACATTGCCACTCAGCCAGAAATTAACCCGCAAGATTTTAAAGCAGAAGCTAAGAGCATCTTGTATCGGGATGAGACTAAAGCAGGTAAATAATCTGAGACGGTCTTAATTTCAACGCCTGTCAGTGTTGCATAAGATATGAGTTTAGTCTAAATACTCAATAAGGTAGCTTTAATATTGGCTAATCCTATAACTATAAATTTTGTAATTGCTCAATTAACCAGCGATGTATACCACTGTCACTGGTACGTGGATGCCATGCCGCGATTACCTTAAAGGTGGGCGGCAATGCTTCGATTTTAATCTCTTTGACTTTATTATTTGGTAATAGTCGCGCAGGGTAAAAGGCTATCATGTCGGTGGTGTGTAGGATATCTGGCACGGCTGAAAAGCTAGGAACTGACATCACAATATGGCGTTTAAGCCCTTTTTCTGCAAACCATTGATCATGCGATCCGCGCAAATTGGCCCGCGAAGGCGATACCACCAGCTGCGGGTGTGCGGCAACTTGCGCCAGTGTGAATATCTCTGTTGCAAAGGTGTTTTTATAACCCGTCACACATAAATGCTGTTCTTCAAATAGCGTCACATACGATAAATTATCAGGGATAAACTCTGGAAAAGTAATCAGCAAATCAAGTTCGCCTGCCGCAATCAGCTGATTGATATTGTCTGAGGCAAAATCTCTCACTATCAGCTTTAAATGAGGCGCTTCACGGCGTGTGATACTAAATAACTGCGGCAATAATGCCTGCGTCGCATAGTCGGTTGCACTAATCGTAAAGACGCCTTTGTAGGTTTGCGGCGTAAACACTTCTGGCTCTAACAATACTTCCAACTGTTTTAATATCTCGTCAATCGGTTGCCGCATCGCTAGTGCTTTTGGTGTTGCCACCATGCTATTACCTTGACGAATAAACAAACGATCATCAAACAAATCCCGTAGCTTACGCAACTGCTCACTAATCGCTTGTTGCGTCAGTCCCATTTTGCGCGCAACTTGCGAGAGATTTTTCAGATCAAGTAGTGCCTGCAATACTCTAAGCTGCTTGATATCTAGCCGATTCATACCATTCATAACACTTACCATTAATAGTTGTACCCTAAACAAGAAAGGCTTGTTTCTAATTGTACCTATAAAACTCTATGCTAACCAACATTACTTAAGCAGCCCATTAAACCTAAAAATAGATTCAGTGGCTCAAAGAATAAGCCTATCCGTTTGCTTTAAAAGAGAGTGTTATGAAACAAGCTATGCCAACTATGCCAAATACCAGTGCGTTATTTTCATCTGTACAACTTGGACCTTATACCCTTAAAAACCGTATCGTGATGCCGCCTTTGACGCGCTCTCGTAGCACGCAACCTGACAATATCCCTAATGATTTAATGGCAAGCTATTATGCACAGCGCGCCTCAGCAGGTTTTATGGTAACTGAAGGTACGCAGATTGAGCCACGAGGCCAAGGCTACGCGTGGACGCCGGGTATTCATTCGCAAGCCCAAATTGAAGGCTGGAAAAAAGTTACGCAAGCAGTACATGCTAAAGGCGGTATTATTTTTGCTCAGTTATGGCACGTTGGCCGCGTATCTCATACCAGCTTACAACCAAACCAAGCTCAGCCTATCGCTCCATCTGCCATTACTGCCACTAACGTCAAAGTATTTATTGAGACAGGTCCAGGCGAGGGCGCTTTAGCCGACCCAAGTGAGCCACGGGCACTGAGCACAGAAGAAGTGGGTGAATTGGTCGCTATGTATGCACAAGCCGCGCGCAACGCACTAGAAGCAGGTTTTGATGGGGTAGAGCTACACTGTGCCAATGGCTATTTGGTGAATCAATTTATCTCTGAGCATAGCAATACACGTGATGATCAATATGGTGGTTCGTTGACCAATCGTCTGCGTTTTTTAAAAGAAGTGGTCGCTGCCGTCAGTGATGTGGTTGGTGCTGATCGTTTAGGCGTACGTTTTGCGCCTTTATTTGCCAGCACGGATGAAACTCGTGTGTATCTAGGCTTAGTAGAAGCAGACCCGCATCATACCTATATTGAAGCGATTAAAGTACTTGAACAGGCGGGCATTGCTTACTTATCCATTGCAGAGGCTGATTGGGATAATGCGCCTGATTTGCCAGAGCCTTTTTATCAAGCGGTCAGAGCTGAGTTTTCAGGACGTATTATTTATGCCGGTAAGTACACTGTGCAGAAGTCGGTCGATATATTATCTAAAGGTTATGGGGATTTATTTGCTTTTGGTCGTCCTTTTATTGCTAATCCCGATTTACCTGAACGCATAGCCAATCATTGGCCACTCAATGAGGCAGATCCTGCCACGATGTATGGCGGCACTGCCATTGGCTATAGTGATTATCCTCGCTATCAAGAATAGTCAAAAAAGTAGTGCATAAAACAAGGTCGATCACGGCCTTGTTTTCACCGCAGCAAGCGATGGGTATAAGCAGTGCGATGACGCTGCAAAAATGCACATAATTCTAAAGATATTCTATTTGTCAGTATTTATCAGTTGGTAGACGCAATGAATAAAAGTTTGAAAGACAGACTGATACGCATATTAGTAGGATATGTCGGACTTTATCCGACGCTCTTAATCGTATTAACGTTATTAAAGCCTGTGACTCATGGTCTAAGTCTGCCAGTGGTGGTATTGATTGAGACCATAATACTCGTGCCGTTGACGCAGATGGTGTCATTTCCACTAGCAGGCTGGCTCATTGAGCGCTTAAGAAGATAACAATCTAAAACCCATGCTATCAGTGACTCTAAAACAGTCTATTTAACATAATATACATTATGCGAAAACAAACCAACGGTCTTAAGGGTAAAGCAGATAATATTTTAGACACTGCATCTTAGACACTACGATTTGCAAATACTTCCATTGATTTCTATTTGTGCTTATTCATAAATATTTTTATCAGCATTTAAAATTAATACCAGTATCGGCGCACAATCAATATTTCAGGTTTCAGTTAACGACAAGCGTTTTGCAAATACTCTCGTAAAGATGAACCGTCCTCATCTAAGATAACGTCTGCCACTTGGCAGGTAGAATCATCACAGGACAATTCATAATACACATCATTGCCTTGCGCCAAGCTGACTTGAACCAATCCTTGCGTGGTCACTGAAAACTTTTTCTCTTGCCCATAGTCAGGATCTTGGGAGCTCCACAGCACGTCATAACCAATATGACATGAGGTTTGCTCTCTAACAAAGTAATCTTGCTCAAGCCGCATGGCCGCCTGTAGCTCTTGGTTGCCATATTGTTGTAATACCACCGGATAATCTTGACCCTGATTATTCACATCTTGCTGGTACATATCAGCGATGGTTGTGACTTTCATGGCGAAAGCCGTCTGTAAGGCCTCTGTTAGATTGGCGGTCGCAGAAATAGCAGAAAACCCTAGGGATAACATCATTATAGAAAATAGTTTCTTCTGCATGGCGTCCTCCATCTGCTATCACATATTTAGTAGTATATTCATTAAAACACATATAAACTACCACTTTACTGCACAATTGTGTTGGTAAGGTTTATCGGACAAAAACCTTGTTTACACAGCACCATTATTAACTTTGAGCAGTTATGAGTACTATTGATGAGCAAAACCTTATTTAACTCAGTACTTATTTAGGTCTCAGGTCTAATGCCGCTATTATAATTTTAATAAGCTACGATAAGGATATTCTTATGATGCCGTCATCTCGTTTTAATATTTTTCAGTCAGGTTTGTATAAATTAACGACTGCTGCATGCTTTGTCTCCATACTTGTTGCGACTGGCTGCTCATCTTCTGCTGAATCCAATGTCAAAATACCCAGTCAGCAAAATGGTAATACCTCAGCGCCTATCGTCTCTGATGCCAGCCAGCAAACACTTAGACAACAAGCATTACGTATTCAGCGTGCCCTAGCGAATGACGACTTTGCGCGCATCACCAATGATATCCATCCGACGCGCGGCGTACGTTTTTCAATGTATGCCTACGTACGCCCTGAGACCGATAAAGTCTTTAGCCGTGAACAATTCGCCCAATACTTACAACAAGCCAAAATCCGTTTTACTTGGGGTGATTTAGATGGCTCTGGCGACACATTGGTGATTCCGCTACCAGAATACTTAGATACGTGGGTCGCTGGTGAGAAATATAATAATGCCAGTATCAGCGTTAATGAGTTTAAGCATAACGGCAGTATGATCAATAATTTAAAAGAGATTTACCCCAATTCAGAGTTTGTTGAGTTTTATCATAAAGGCTCAGAGCAATACTCTGGTATGGACTGGCGTATCCTGCGCTTAGTGTTTGATGAGTACCAAGGCAAACGTTATCTGGTCGCTATTGTCAATGAACAATGGACGGTTTAAATAATTTTTACCTATAAAAACAAGTGCTTATATTCATAAAAATCAATAACGGGCAGTGTTATTAAATCAATACACTGCCCTTTTCATCTGTTTTTTAAGCTATTAAACGGATAATTAAGAAATTAGCGACTGAAAAATCCGTAAAAACACTTATAAACTGAGTAAACATTGATGATTTTTATAGGTCATATAGAAGGTAGTAGCAGTACCCTTATCCTCTTTGCTTTCATATACTGGATAATCATACGCTTCCTCAAAAACGCCCTTATAACCATCTAGTTTACCCAAGCCTTTTGTAGTTAAATCTGCTTTGTTGTTTATATTCATTAAATGATAAATATCACTATAATCAACCCCTTTTTGTCTCATCTCCATAATATTGAAAGCAAAAGCTGACTGAGTTGAGCAAAAATCTTCATTATTATCAGGTATATTTTGGACTTTATCGAGGGTTGAATCTATATATACTCCTAATTCTTGCAGCTCTTTAGGATATTGTGAGGGCGCATTGATAGCATATGCTGTATGCGTTATCAGTAAAGCATAAATTAAAATTAGCAATTTTTTCATGAAATTCATATTCTCGTAAGTATGGTTTTTTCTAATCGCTTTTACCAAGACACCTTTCATTCATAGCGGCGTTTGCCGAAAAAACTTCACCATTATGTCGTAAATATCAGGATAAGCATCAATCAGCTTTTGCGGCGTCTCAAAAAATACCTCACTGAGTACCGCGAAAAACTCCGCAGGATTGGTCGCGCCATAACGGTCGAGACCTGATTTATGATGGCTTTGAAAATCCTCAAAGTCTCGGCTCATAATCTCAGTCCAGCGCGCAGGATCCATATCCGCTTGCAGCGGCGGAAAACCATTGGCACGACCATTTAGCATATCAAGTTTATGCACAAACTCATGAATGACAACGTTGTGACCATCGCGCTCCCCTGAGTGTTTAGCATCCTTCCATGACAGAATAACAGGACCACGCAGCCACGCTTCGCCGCTACGGTGCTGACTGCCCTCATGGACAACCCCCAACTCATCGACAGTGGTGGTTTCGCTTTTGTAGGAACCCGGGTAAATAATAATGGCCGACCAGCCAGCGTACCACTCAAGGCTTAGGTTTAAAATAGGCAGGCAAGCTTGTAAGGCGATAGATTGCCTAACCGCATCGGTAATCTCAAAACCCTGCGCGCCAGTAATCGACTTATCCGCCAAAAACAACGTCGCCAGCTCAAACAAGCGTGTTAGCTCATCTTCGTCTAGCCTATCAAGTATCACAATACGCTTGGCCGCTTGCAGCCAGTCAGCATGGGTAAACTCGCTGTTGTCCAATATGCGCTGCTCGCGCCAGTCTTTTATCATGCTAAACATATTGAATTTCCTTTAATTTCGTCGTTAGACTGTGCTTTTTATTATTGGCGTTATGTGTTTTTTAAGAGGTTAAGTGATGCTGACAATAAGCCTATTTATCAAGATTCTAACGACAACATATTCATAATTAATTTAATCAAGGTTTCTTTTTGGTTGGGGTCAGACTCGGCAACCAATAACGTTAATGCGGCAAGGCCTGTGTTATTAATAACCATGTCACCTTTATCATTGAGCAGTCGATTATTACGATGCAGAAAATCTACAAACAAAAAAGCGCCGCTGCGTTTATTGCCATCGGTAAAAGGATGGTTTTTGACCATAAAGTACAGCAGATGCGCCGCTTTACTCTCGATGGTCGGGTATGCAGGCTCGCCAAACACCGTCTGCTCTAAATTACCCAGTACACTGTCCAACCCATCACCACGAGGCTTGGCAAATAGCTCAGTCGCCTCGCCCCTTGCTATCAGCTGCGCTTTCAAATCCGTCAGCGCTGCCATCGCCTCAGTCGGACTGGGTAAGATACCGCCATCCTCCCCTGCAGGATTATCAAGCAATCCTTCATCATAGCGCTGCAACCATAAAAATGTCTGTGTATAACGGCTGATAATCTCAACCAAGCCGCGACCTTCATCGGTTTTCAGCTCAGGACTTTGCGCGGTTTTTCTGATCAAATTTAACGCTTGTTGTAGCTCGCTTGAGTTTTTATCAAAGCGCTCTTGATTAAGCGTATAGCCTTGGACCAAGTATTCACGTAAGCGCTGGGTTGCCCAGCGTCTAAACTGCACACCTTGAGGGGACTTGATGCGATAGCCTACTGAAATAACCACATCTAAGTCATAAAACGTCACAGGGCGATCAGAATTTGCAATATGCATTTTTTGCATATTGCTTTTTTCAGCAATTTCTTCATCGTTTATAGCATTGGCAATATGACGCGAAATCACTGATTGGTCACGACCAAACAACTCGGTCATTTGTGCTTGCGTGAGCCAAACAGTCTCTTGCTCGAAGCGAACGTCTACCTGCGCCTCTCCATCAGCGCTTTCATAAATCTCTACTTTTGCTGTTTTATCATTCGTCGCATCAGTCATCTTGGTTTTTCCTTAACTTAATATACGCGCTTATGCTCAATATATAAATCATACAGCGACTGCATGACAGAGTACATAACAATGACTATTCTGTGCCTGTGCTTGGAGTATCTCGCGGCGTATAACCGAAATGCTGCTTATAAATGCGTGAAAAGTAACCTTGGTCACCATAACCGACTCTATGCGCCACTTCATCGATGGTTACGTAACTTTTGGTTTTTAAAATATGATTGGCCTGCTTTAAACGTAGCTCTTTTACCCATTCCGAAAAACTATAGGGCAACACAGCAAACAGTTTATGCAAGTATCTGACCGATATATGACAAGCAGCAGCGACCATCGCTGGGGTTAAAGCGGGGTTTTCTAGGTGCTGATGGACGTAATGCTCGATGCGCTTTAGATGTACCGACTGTATGGACGAGCTGCTACTCATCATCACCTCTTTCGGGGCGCTTAATGTCAATACAATAAGGTTAAGCAGCTGTTGCTCTAGGATTTTAACCTCTAAAGCCGCCAATCGATGCTGCTGAATCAGCTCTAATATCTGTCTGATTTGAAAAACCAGCAACCTGCCTGCCCCTTCATCAATAGACAGACTGCGGGCAAACTGCCGCTCTATAGTGCCCATTTGCGGGGTTAATAGCGCCAAAGGCACCTTAATCACATATAACGACACTTGCTGCAGATGATAAAACTCATAAGGTAAGTTTGATAATTCAATAAAGAACTGACCCGGGCTTGAGGTTAAATGGCGGTTTTTTTGCGCAAAACGGACGCTACCGGTCACAGGAAAGGTGATTAAAATACTGTCATCGCTACTATTGGCATTAATGCCGTCACTAGACCGATTGCTTGCTAAGCTGCGTTTATAATGCACGGTATTGGCATGATAATGAGACACGCCGATATCCAAAAGCTTGGCGTGTTGCAAGTAACCAGAAAACTGACTTGGCTGGCGAAAGCTTACATTGAGATCAAAATAGGTGTCATTGATGGTGCGCTTCCAATCAAACGCGTCTAACGTTTGAGGAGCACTTATAGCCGGCGTTGAAGATATTGCCGAAAACGGGGTTAATAGTGGTGATAATATTGCCGAATTTGAAATAGAATGGTCCCCTACAATGTCTATGAGACTATCGCTGTTTGCTGTGCTATTGGCATTGGTATTGTCTGTATCGCGACTTGCATTCATCCTTGAATACTCTATGAATAAAAAATGAGCGGTAATCGCTGCTTATACACTAAGCGCTATTTGTAAACATTTTATTAAGCGGTTATTTTTATATCATAAACGTATTATTACCCTGATGTCTAAATATGATACCTAAAACAAACATCAGGCATTAAACGAGGTTTAATGCCTGATGGGAGAACTATAAAGCGATAACGCTGAAAACAGCAAGCTAAGCGGCTTTGGTTAGCTTATAAGTGCCCGTCTCATGCAATTCTGCTTGCCAGCCTTTTTTAATCACAATCGTGGTGGTTGGCTCTTGAATAAGCGCCGGTCCTGCAATCAGCGCCCCTGCCCCAAATTCCTCACCATTATAAATAGGCGTATCAATCCATTCGTATTCTTGATCCATGATCATCTCACGGCTGCCAACTTGCGCTTGACTGATATCACCTTGTTGCTTAGCAAGCTCTGGTAGCTTGGGCTTACTGATTTTACCGATGACAGCGACTTCGATATTGACCAGCTCGACCTTATTGTCACGCTCATCATAAGTATAGAGCTCTTTATGACGATGATGAAAGGCTTCCAAAATCGTTTGCACGCTATCGGCATCAAGCTTGCCATTGGGTATCAGCACATTACACTCATGCACCTGCCCGACATAGCGCATCTCCATGGTGCGCTCGATGATGATATCATCTTCTGCAAAACCATCTTCTAGCAGCTTTTGCACGCCCAAACTTTCTAGCTCATGTAAGGTGGCATTGAGTGACTGTAGCTCTGAATCTGGCGCAATAATCATCATCTGCGTGGCAAGATAGTTATATTTAATATCAGAGATGATTTGACCAAAGGCGCAGAGACAAGAGGCAATCTTTGGTATCAAAATAGTACCAATACCCATCTCTTCTGCCAAATCAACAATATGCATACCAGCAGCGCCGCCTGCACAGATAAGCGCAAAGTCGCGAGGGTCATAGCCTTTTTCAATGGTAATACGGCGAATACCATTTGCCATATTCTGGTTGACGATGGCACTGATACCAAAGGCTGCATGTGCCAAGTCAATTTTTAGTGGATCGGCGATATGTTTTTGTACCGCTTGTAGCGCTTTGTCTTTATCCAAGGTAACACAGCCGCCTAGCACCGCATCGGGCTCAAGATAGCCTAAAACCAGATTGGCATCGGTCACCGTTGGCAACTCACCGCCTTTACCATAAGAGGCTGGACCTGGGGTCGCGCCAGCACTTTGTGGACCGACCTCGAGCATACCAAAGTTATTCACATGACCAATAGAGCCGCCGCCTGCGCCTAGCGTTTCGACATGAATCATCGGCACGCCAATACGATTGCGTAAAAAATCAATATCACGGTTTAGGCTGGTTCGGCCAGATTTGGCCATAGTGATGTCAAAAGACGTCCCGCCCATATCGACGGTAATAATATTATCAATACCAAAGGCGCTGGCAATATACAGTCCTGCTTGCGGTGCTGACGCGGGTCCTGAGTTGATGGCATTAACCGCCCGTTCACGCATGATGTTACCGACTGCAAGCCCGCCATTTGACTGAAAGTAACGAACGGGCTGCTCAGCGCCGAGCGCCTTAAAGTAATCATCAATCTTATGCACATAAGACGCCATAACCGGGCTTAGATAGGCATTAACTAGTGTCGTTGAGGTACGCGTATACTCCTTAATCTGCGGATATACTTCACTACCGCAGCAGACAAACACCCCCGGCATATGCTGCTCAATCAGCTCTTTGGCACGCTGTTCATGCTGGGTATTGCGGATAGACCACACAAAAGAGATAGCAACCGCTTGCACGTCTTGCTGTTTTAACACTTCAATCGCATCGAGGATATCTTGCTCATTTAACGGCTCGTGTTCGGTGCCGTCTGCTAAAATACGACCACGGATAGGAAAGCGGCGGTCACGGGTGGCAATCTGCGGCGCTGGCGGGTAACTGGCATCATAGCGGTGCCCTTCTTCTTTGTGCCCTAAGCGTATCTCGATACTGTCTTCATGCCCTTTGGTACATAGCAAGCCCACTTTCACGCCCGTCATTTGAATCAATGCATTCAGTGCGACTGTCGTACCATTAATACACAAGTCGCAGGCTTGAATAATGTCTTCGATAGGACGGTTAAATTTGTTGGCAATTTGCTGTAGACCATTGGCAATGGCTAAGGTGCCATCCTCTGGGGTCGATGGCGCTTTAAACAGATGAATGTCACCGGTTTTTTCTGCCAAGACAAAATCTGTAAAAGTCCCACCAGCATCAACGCCAATACGAAAATCGTTGTTCATAAGTTATCCTTAACTCAATCATGAAAGTTCAATGTGTGTTTTATGCGGTTATCTGGCGGCGTAAGCACTCAGTCTCAGCTTCATTGAGCGCCAGAGTTTCTGGGTCAATTACCACGCCGTATTCAATCTTTGCCGCAGAGATTGAGATAATCCTTTCTTGTACATCCTTGATGACCGCTTGAATATCGCGATCAAATGAGCTGCCGTAGCCGCCGCCACCCGGATTGGTATTGCGCGCGCGTTCACCCGGCGTGATTTCCGTAACGGTGTTTTTTCTATATAAGTCCGTTTGTCCGTCTTTATGTAGTATCTCTAGACGCCCAACTTTCAGCTCGGGTGAAATTTGTTCCGCGCCGCCGGCACCCATAGTAGGATGCTGACGACCTTCGCCAAAGGCAATAACCGTCATAGTATGGTCTAATGGCTCAACTTCCCAAACCGTACCACAGCCGCCGCGGTACTCGCCTGCGCCGCCACTGTCTTCTGCCAAGCCATATTTATGGATTAAGATAGGATACTGGTACTCCAATAGCTCAATATCTCCCGAGCTTAGCGCCCCAAAGCAGCTCAATGGCCCACAAGCATGCCAGCCATCCATTTGCTGGGTGGCGCCTGCGCCTGAAATAATAGACGCCAAAATCATGGTGACGTATTGCTCGCCAGTTTTTGGATCGATACCAGCGATATTAATCCCTGACGAATGTCCCCAAGAGGCGGTAACGCGCTCAGGTGCCGCTGCTTCAAATGCCATACGTACCGCGTCAGTTAAAGTTTCCATCGGCGTGGTCGTACAGTTGACATGCGGCGCCGGTTCTTTGGCATTACATAAGGTGCCATGCTCACCCAAATCAACGGTCACACAGCGATATAAGCCTTCGTTATATGGCGGCTCTACTTGGGCAAACATCATCAGCCCAAGTAATACTCCTGACATCGAGTTACCGGCATAAGAGTTGATAAAGTAAGGGACTTGCGGTGGACTGGTGATTTTAATATGCACGTCGCTGTCTTTGATGACAATGTCGGCGCTGATGGTCATATCGCCCAAGCCATGACCTGAGTCTTCTAACACCGCCTCGCCATGATAATCGCCATCTGGGATAGAGGAGATTAATGAGCGCATATGGTGGTCAGCCATGTTCTTTAGCTCTTCAATCGCACCGCGCACTGTTTCAACGCCGTATTTGTCTAGCAGCGCAATCATATTACGCTCGCCGACGGCACACGCCCCATACTGAGCATTGAGATCGCCTTCTTGGTTACGGCGTGAGCGCATATTACTGTGTATGAGGTTAATCACATCACGACGTCTGACGCCTTTTTCCCAAATCTTAATAGGCGGAATGCGTAAGCCTTCGGCATATATCTCTTTGGCGTCAGGGTTATAGCCGGCTGGCACAGGGCCTCCGATATCAGTGACATGACCTTTACAGACTGTCCAAAAGACCAGCTCACCTTTATAAAATACCGGCTTATACATACAGCAATCTAGGATATGGCTGCCCATCATCACAGGGTCATTATGATAAATGACATCGCCTTCATGAATGTCATCACCATAATATTCGGCAACGGCTTTCATGGCAGGCATGAGTGAGCCTAAATGAATGGGAATATCTTGCCCTTGCAAAATCATCTCAGGCAAATGATCAAACAGCGCATTACTGTAATCATGGGCTAAGTTAAAGACACTCGAACGTGCAGTTTTTTCTAAGGTGGTTGTCATCTCACGCTGCGCCGTTTCTAGGGCACCACGTACGACAGACAAGGTAATAGGATCTATAGAGGGGTGAGCGTTGCTCATGAAAGACTCCTTGTCGAGAAATTTGGGTCAAAATAAGCGCGTTTATATGGGCGAAATAAAAGAATATGCCGGTCTATACGACCACTTATCCTTACCCTTCAGCGCGCGCTTTATCTGGCTTATCATCTATCCTAATGATCAAGCTTTTTCACTATAGCGAGGTTTTGGCAAAATAGATTGACTGTACGTGCAGAGTTTTTGACTGTGAGTGTACAACTGTAGCTATAAGTAGCCTATTTTCATCTTTATCATGGTGGCATATAAAGCGTTTGACATAAAAAAAGAGCAATGCCTCATATGTGATGCACTACTCTTTTTGTCTATTCTTACTAACCTTACATGAAGCTATAAGTTATTCACCACTATACAGGAACAGACTTCCTGCCAAGGCCTATCTTTACATTTGCCAAAATCAGTCCAGATAAGATGAGCAGCATCGCTAGCATCTTCCACCAGGTCACTATTTCCCCTGTGAACAACACTGAAGTTGCCATACCGAATACAGGTACCAGCAAGGCAAAAGGCATCACCTTAGAGGCGATATTTTGACTAAGCAAATGCGCCCAAAGTCCAAAGCCAATCAGGGTTGAGACATAGACGATAAATCCAAGCGACAGCCAAGATTTAAAGGACGCCTGCGTAAATGTTGCAAGCGTCCATGCCTCATTTTCAAATAGCAGAGAGGATAGAGTCAAAACTATACAAGCAATCAGACCACCCCATACCACCAATGATAGCGCCGACAGGGCCGATATTTTATTTGAAGCTTTGTTGCTATTCACAGGCGCGGTAGTAGAGATATTACTAGTGCTCTGCTGCGTTGATGCTTGTTTTGAAGCAATATTGCCAAAGCTCCAGCCTATGGCTGCAATCAATATGCAGATAAAGCCAACCAAAGGCATATCACCGCCGAGATTGAGTGCAATCACACCTAACCCTAGCACGCCGACCAACATACCGATAATCTGCATACGACTCACCGCTTCACCTAATATGACATACGCCAGCAAGACAGTAATAAAAATTTGAACTTGCAATAATAGCGCCGTTAATCCTGCTGAAGCTCCTAAATGCATGGCGGTAAATACAAAGGCATACTGCACAACAAAGGTACCAATGGCATAGATAAATAGCGTACGGTTGAATTTGGGCGGTTTAAGGAACAGCACCAACGGCACGGCAGTAAAGAAAAAACGTAACGCGGTTAACATCAGTGGCGGAAAGCTTTCAAGCGCCCAGGCAATAAAGGTAAAGTTTACACCCCAAATAAAGGTAACCAAAACGGCTAATGCGATGTGTAAAGGGATCATAGGCTTGTCCTAAAGTGGCTGTCATTCGTTCTGAGTTGTTATTAATATTTGAATCTTAATAACCAACTATAGTTTAAATACCCATAACAGACCCGATACAGTTTTACGAATGGTGAACAAAGTGTATAGTCGCTCTTAACATGACAATTAATTATGACATTGAACAGATAAGCACATTCATTATGGTCGAAACCTATACGCTCAATCCCAATTTAACCAAGACTGCCGCCGTCGCTGAATGGCTACAACAGCGTATTGACTGGCAGATTTATCTGCCCAATCAGCGTGTGCCCTCGGTGCGAAAGTTAGCGAAACTATTGAATATATCAAGCTTTACAGTGGTACAAGCTTATGAGCAATTGGTAGCTACCAGTGTGCTAATCGCTAAACCCAGCTCGGGCTATTATGTCAATACGCAGGCAAATTTAGTTCAACCGAATGATGATAAAAGAGTAGTTGTTCAGCATCCGGTAATAGATACGCGCTGGCTAATACAGCAAGTTTTTAGTGATATCCCGCATAATCGCTCGCCAGGGGTGGGAACATTACCGAGAGACTGGGTACGTAATGAGAAGATGGAATGGGCCATACGTCAGGTCACCCAGCAAGCAGATGGCTTTATCTATGACTATGGTAATGTTCACGGCTATTTGCCGCTACGTCAGCAGCTGGTTCAACACCTGCATACACTGGGTATGCAAACTCATACCGACCATATAATTACTACGGCAGGAGTGTCGCAAGCCGTGACCATGGTGGCACGGCTGCTTACTCAAGCTGGGGATACGGTGGTCGTTGATGGGCCGGGCTGGTATTGGCTATCAAGCTGTTTGCAACAACAAGGATTAAACGTCGTCTCTGTAGAACGTGACCATCAAGGGCCTAATATTGAGCAGATGCAAAAGCTGTTTGCGATGCATCGTCCTAAGCTCTATTTGACCAATAGCGTGCTGCATAATCCGACCTCTTGTAACCTACATCCTGCGCGTGCGCACCAAGTACTTAACCTTATTCATGAGTACGATGCTTATATTTTTGAGGACGATTTATACGCCGCATTTGTACCGGGTGGTCAAGTGCTGCGTTATGCCAGCCTTGATCAGTTTGAACGGGTGTTTTATGCGACAGGGTTTTCAAAGTCAATGGCGTCAGGCTGGCGCGTCGGCATGTTGGTCTGTCCTGATAAGTATATTGATGATGTATTGCGTATTAAAACCTTAAGCAATTCAAACACACCAGAATTTGGTGAACGGGTTTGTCATCATTTATGGACGCATGGTGAGTATCGCCGGCAGATTAAAAAAGTGCAGCAGCATTTATATAGCGCTCATGAAAGAATGCGCCAAGTATTACCAAGGATAGGACTTATCTACCCTGAGCATACACAAGCAGGACTCTTTGTTTGGGTAGACACGGGGCAGGATACCAGCCAACTGGCATTAGATGCCTATAAAGCAGGTTGGTTGGTCGCACCGGGGCAATTATTTTACCCAGATGCCCGCGCCTCAACCCATCTGCGACTCAATGTATCGACAACTGGCGATGAGTTTTTGAGTTGGTTGGGTGATTATTTGGATAAAAGCTGTCAATACTGATAAAAACTCCATCACCCCACCACCAGCCGCATCATCTGCGTACTGATATAGCCGCCAAAAGTACCCACCGCATAGCCTAAAATACCCAAAAATACGCCAACCGGTGCCAGTGACGGGTGAAATGCCGTCGCGACAATCGGTGCCGATGACGCGCCGCCAGTATTAGCGTTGGAGCCGACCGCTAAAAAGAAAAACGGGGCACGAATCATTCGAGCAACCGCAAAAATAATCACGACGTGGATACTCATCCATAACAGACCAATGAGTAGCAAACGCCACTGCGAGACAATACCGGCGAGATTGATTTGCATGCCGATAGCGGCAATCAAGACAAAGATAAATACCGTACCGATTTTTGAGGCACCAACATGATCAAGGCGACGAATTTTGGTAAAGGAAAATACTACCCCTATTAAAGTGATAATCACCACCATCCAAAAGAATGAGCTGGCAAAGCTATACTGTACCGCCCAACTATAAGGGGCAAAGAAGCCTGCTATTTGACCGCCGACAAAGTGCGCCACCCCAACCATGGCGAAACACAAGCCAAACATCACCATCAAATCATTTAAGGTCGCTGGACGCGCATTGTCACGCTCATAGCTTTCAACTGCGGCAATCACTTTATCAATACTACTGCTATCCGCCCGTAAAAACTTATCTATCTTAGCGCTGTGCTTGGCCATGACCAAGATAGCCAATAACCATAGTGAGGCATTGGTGGTATCAACCAAAATCATCATGCCAAATAAATCATCACTGACACCAAACAGCTCTTTCATCGCCGCTTGGTTTGCCGCGCCGCCAATCCAACTACCCGCGACCGCTGAAAATCCGCGCCACAGGGTATCGTCGGTAAACATTTCAGGCGATATCCATTTAGCAATACCTAAGCTTATGGGACCACTGATGACGATGGCAATGCTAGCGGCAAAGAACATGGCAATGGCTTTCCAGCCTAAGCCTAAAATTTTAGGGACATCCATCGATAAGGTCATCAGCAGCAAACTGGCGGGCAACAGATAAGTGGCAGTAAAGCCATAAATCTGTGAGCCGATACCATCAGCGAAGACACCCAGACTGTTGAGCGTTGCTGGGATAAAGCAGCACAGCACAATACCCGGCAACACCGCATAAAAACGTCGCCAAAATTTACCGGGCAGCCCTTGAGTATAAAAAACCAGACCAATAATGGCCATGATAATGCCAAATGCTAATGGCAGATTGTCAATTGCTAAATAAGAGATGTCGGGCATCAGATGGCTCCGCAGCACACGATGAATAAAAGCTTGTCAGTATAGACAAGGCGAAAAAGACGCGCAAGCAACGATCTTGCATTGTTGATTTTTTATCGATGTTTTATCATTGACATAGAGCTACCTTACTATAAAACCATGACGCACAAAAAAGCCAGATAACAAGTATCTGGCTTTTTTGGTGCTAGGTTATAAGGTTAGGTTAAGAGTCTTAATAGACACTGTCGTTAACCATTATTGATAGCAGTATTACGAGTTGTTACTACGGTTGCCACCGCTTGAACGACCTTGACCACGGCTGTCAGCACGACCAGCTGGGCGACCTTGGCTGCCACTTGGACGACCACGACCCGTTGCAGCACGCTCACCGCGTGGAACGCCAGAGCTATCACCACGGCTAGGAGCACCAGTGCGCTTGCCTTGATACGGCTTGCCACCTGAACGCTCATTTGGTTTACCAGATGAATCACGTGGCTTACCTTGATAACCGCTGTCATTGCTGGCGCGTTGACCAGTCGATGCGCTGTCGCTTGAACGACCACGAGCATTAGCAGGATTGCCTTGATAGCCACCACCCGCGCGACCACGGCCTTGACCGTTACCGCCGCCACTTGAGCGTCCGCGACCACGGCCACGACCATTACCTTTGTTTTCGCTAGGTACATAAGTCTTCTTAGGCTCCATGCCTTCGATGACCGATACTTCCATTTTGCGATCTAAATAACGGTTGATAGCGTTTAGCTGTGGACGATCATCCATGCTACATAGGCTGATGGCAATACCCGTACGACCGGCACGGCCACAACGACCGATACGATGCACGTAGTCTTCTGTTTGACGTGGCAAGTCATAGTTAATGACGTGCGATAGTGCTGGCACATCAAGACCACGAGCAGCAACGTCAGTCGCTACTAAGATTTTACATTTACCATTACGCAAGTCTTGAACGATACGGTTACGCTTGCTTTGTGGCAAGTCACCATGTAAGAAGCTGGCTTTATGGCCTTGTTCTTGTAGAGATTTGGCTAATTTTTCAGTACTACGTTTGGTCGCAGCAAAGATGATGACTTGTTCCATCTCTTTATCGCAAACAATTTTGTCAAGCAAACGGTTTTTATGATCAAAATCGTCACAGTAATACACTTTTTCTTCGATGTGTGCTGATTCAACTTTGATTGAAACGCGCTCAGGGTTTTTGGTGAAGCTGGCAGCAATCTTGCCAACAGGGCCATCCCACGTTGCTGAACACATGATGGTTTGACGGTTATCAGGAGCGGCTTTCAAGATATCGTTGATATCATCAGCAAAACCCATGTCAAGCATACGGTCAGCTTCATCAAGTACCAAAACTTCTAGGCTTGATAAGTCAACGCGGCCCGCATTGATATGGTCAAGTAAACGACCAGGAGTCGCAACAATTACTTGCACGCCTTTTTTCAAAGCAGTAATCTGACCATTGTAAGGTGCGCCGCCTACTAATGGCACACAGAACAAACCGCGCATATCTTTCGAATACGTACGCACACTGTCATGTACTTGCTGAGCAAGTTCACGCGTTGGCGTTAGGATAAGGGCTTTGGTTAATTTGTCAAAGCTAGTGGCACGGCTTAAACGGTCAAGTACTGGGATAACAAATGCCGCTGTTTTACCACTACCGGTTTGCGCTGACAATAATAAGTCGCGACCCGCTAGAGCAAAAGGAATGGCTTGTTCTTGAATAGGTGTTGGATGGGTATAACCACTGCGATCAAGCGCGGTCAAAATTGGCTTGGCAATATTAAGTTCAGCAAAAGTGATTTTGTTTTCTTCAGCAGCGTCAGTAGTAGCCGCTTGATTATTAGTATCGGTATTTGGGGTATCAGTACTTTCGATGATGCCGTTTTCAGCGGCGATAGCAGATAAGATGTCAGTCATAGTAATCCTTGGTAAGTATAAGCTGCTGTAAATTCAGCAAGCTTGATGCATACCACTGATAACCGTTCACCACGCTGCATTTATAAAATAATTATCTCACCCTAAGAAAGGCTTAACAATCAAAAGCCAAGCTTATAAAGCTTGTCAATATTATAAAGGCGTTCGTGCTGTCTGACGTATTTTGGTGGTAGTGCCGAGTGTCTCATCCTTGTTCGTTAAAAGCGCATTATCCATGCTTTGTCCAAAGCAGATAAAGGCTGGTAACAACCAATCTAGCCCATATATGGGTTCGTAGATAAGATATGAGTCAAAAATAACGTGTTTTTCAATATGTATATGAAGGGTTATTTAAGTACACAAAATCATCGGCAACAATTACTTATGGTCATCCTAGACCCAAAATCGCAGGCGATGTTATCAATCTCATAATTCACGATAGTCTAAGCTAACGTGGCGACGCAGTATAGCATAACAAAAATGCAAGTAGTAGCTCTTTTTCTGTTTATTAGCAAAATAAGGGCTATAGCTGCAAATATATGCTTAAAAACTGATGCTAAACCAAGCCTTTAAGCAAGTTGCTGTTTTCATCCAATTTAATTATGTACGTGACACTTTTACTTCTGTCACATAGGTTGGTAATTGCCAAGCACCGCCTACCTCTATCAAGCGGCACATGCCTGTGGTGCTTTCATGGCTCTTCTCAAAAGCTTTGCCCGTCCATACCCAGTCGGTTTTAGATAAGCAGTCACCAATCCCGCGGCCTTTTTGCACCGAAGTTAATTTGCCATTGCTATAATCGGTTGCACTGGTCGTCACCAAGGTTGGTTGATAAGGCTTAGTGTCATTGAGCACCCAAGCGCCCATGCCAGTGTTATAAGCACCCATCCAGCAATCATGCTGTACGAGCAGCTGCTTGCTATTTAGACGGCTGACCCGCCAAGGTGACTTATCTGCTAAGTTTGGGCAATCCGTATCTGCATCCTTCATGGTGGTTTTCATCAGCTCTGCTAACTGCGATGAGCGCATGACAAACTTTCTCTTACTGCTAGAGATGGCTTTAGGGTTTGGCGTGACCAAGCGTAGCGCGGGTGCTGCTTTAGGCGCTAAGACACTGCTATTAGATTTGCTTACGCTATCGGTACTGATAAAGGCACTTGGTGTCCCTACTCGGCCCTGTGCTTCATCGGCTTTGAGCATGACAGCACTGGCACCTTTATCCGATAGCTGCCAGCGCGTATTGCGAATCACCAGCTCAATCTTGCTTGATTTAGTCAAGGCATCAAGTAGCGCGTTGACTTGCGCTGAGGTCAGCTCTGCATGACCTGCCGCCACCGAGTATGGCTTGGTTTCTCCGTAATCTCTATCATTAATAAACAAGGATATACGATGGCGGTTGCCAAGCTGCATCAATGCCTTTGCTGAGCTTTCTTTTGCGCCGCCAAGTTTGACCTTACCATCGACTGTGGCATTGGCCCCTGCGCGGCGCACCAATAATAACGACACCGGTAAATCGCTATTGTTCTCTGCTTGGTAACCTGCCAGCCGGCAAGTACGGGTATTATCGCAAGCCACTTGCCAATCTTGGTTGCTAAAATCAACAGCCGCACCAGCCTGCGCCGCTGAGCTAAATAAAGCCGTGCTAATGGCTGCAAATAAGGGTAATAAAATTTTCTTTGTCATCAATAAGGGTATCTTTTTTGTTTTTATAGGATTTATTGTGCGATGAGTGCTATATGTTAAGAGCTTGGATTTTTTATGGCGCTGTTGATTGGCATTGCTATTGCTGCTGCTACTATTTTTACTACCACTACCATAGTTAGCATGACCAGAATCAACTGTCATCTCACGCGTTAAGGGTGATGATACACGCGTCGTCTTATTATTATCCTTCATAATCATTACTCATTAATAGAATAAATATCAACACCTGCCCATTAAGGCGGTGGCTGCTATCTTAACGTACCAATGTTTCTATCTGTTATACTAATGTACCATTATGTAAAGACGGAAGGATAGTGATGATTCAATATATAGATAAGTATATTTGGAATAAAGAATATATTATACGGAATATAGCAAGCAAAAGGTTAATAAGCAAATTGCCTATTAACCTTTTTTATTGAGCTATATGATGAGCGGGCTATCGTCAATAATCGTTGAAATAGACAGCTTAAAATACATGCTTAAGGAATGAGATTCAGTAATCAGACTCAGTAATGGGCTTAAACAATAGGCTTAAGCGCTAGATCTACTGCGCGTTTAACCGCTGGACGTTCGGCAATTTTTTGCGCCCAACGCTTCAGGTGCTTATACTCCTTTACTTGTAAGAACTCGGCGGCATCATAAAGCTTACCAAGTACCAGTTGACCATACCATGCCCAGATAATCATATCGGCAATATTATAGTCAGACTCAGCGTTGCCACACATATACTCGTGGTCTTTAAGATGCGTATCCAAAACATCAAGCTGGCGTTTGGTCTCCATCGTATAGCGATTGATAGGATACTCTAGCGGTTCAGGCGCATAGGCATAAAAATGCCCGAAACCGCCGCCTAAGAACGGCGCGCTACCCATCTGCCACATCAGCCAAGACAGACAGTCTGCCCGTGCTTTACCTTGCTGCATCGGGATAAATTTGCCAAACTTTTCCGCTAAATATAATAAGATAGCACCCGACTCAAAAAGTGCAATAGGCTCGCCCGCCTCTGAGTTATCTACAGTAGCAGAATAATCTACCAGCGCAGGAATTTTTGAGTTGGGGTTGATAGCGACGAATCCTGAGCCAAACTGCTCACCTTCAGAGATGTCGATTTGATAGGCGTCGTACTCAGCACCCTTAATATTCAGCTCAGCAAGCTCTTCTAACAGGATATTTACTTTCACGCCATTGGGCGTATTTAATGAATACAGCTGTAAAGGCGCATCGCCGATGGGCAGTTTTTGCTCATGGCGCGCGCCAGCCGTTGGCCGATTGATACTGGCGAACTTACCGCCATTTTCGCTGTCATTTTTCCAAACTTTAGGCGGAGTATAGCCGCTAGCATTGTTGTTTTGAATGTTGTTGTTTTTATCATTGCTTGCTTGATTATTATCATTACTCATAAGATTACCTACTTTTTTTATTGCTTTATTATGTGTTGTTTGATTGCTCTTTACCGCTATCTACTATAGCGAGGATTGATGCTTTGATTAAAGCCCTGTCTTGTAACCTAATTTTTAAGAGTCATTAAAAGGAATGTCAAAGCGTTTAAGGGTAAATTTCTAATGACTGGGCGTATACCGTTACTTTGCTACTCTTTAACTCAAAGGTAGTTGTTTTTATACTACCCACACCTTAGCGGCTTTTTAGAGACTTGGTTTTTCAGAAATATAGTTTTCTAGAGACATAGTTTTTTATAAACATAATTAAAAATAGTTAAAAGACGCTCTAATCAGCACTTTTAATACACTCTTAAATCCCTCTTTTAAAAACTGCGCTTAGCAACAATGGTCGTAAGATATGGTGATGTCAATATGGTAACCCTAACCCCAACCCAAGATAAATACCTGCCCTATGTGCTAGCGGTGGCGTTATTTATGCAAATTTTAGATGCCACCATCTTAAATACTTCCCTGCCGCAGATGGCGCAAGCGCTTGGTGAATCACCGTTAAAAATGCAATGGGCGGTCATCAGCTACGCGTTAACCCTTGCGATTTTTATTCCTATTAGCGGATTTTTAGCCGATAAATATGGCACACGGCGGGTATTTTTATACGCCATTATCATCTTTTGTATTGGCTCACTATTGTGCGCCGCTTCACCGACATTAGATTTCTTAATTGGTTCGCGCATTGTACAAGGTATTGGCGGCGCGATGATGACCCCTGTGGCACGTTTGATATTGGTCAAGTCCTATCCACGCAACAAGCTCTTAACCGTGATGAACTTTGCAGTGATACCGGCGTTGATTGCGCCGTTAGTCGGACCGGTATTAGGTGGTTATATCGTGCAATATACCAGTTGGCATTGGATATTTTTAATCAATATCCCCATGGGCGTTTTTGGTTTTATCATGGGTAAAAAACTGGTACCGGCGTTATTTGAAGATACCAAACGTTTAGATTGGACAGGGTTTGCTTTGTTTGCCGCAGCCGCTTGTGGTTTTACCCTTGCGGTAGAATTTGGCTCACAGACAGGTCGTGGATTTTACGGTCTGCTACTTGGATTAGGGGCAAGTCTATTGATAGGCGCTTATGTATGGCATGCTAAACGCCGCGCAGCACCACTATTTCCCCTAAGCTTGTTTAATATTCGTACCTTTCGCATCGGTATTACTGGTAACTTATTCACGCGCTTAGGTATCAGCGCTGTACCCTTCTTATTGCCACTATTGCTACAGGTGGTGTTCGAATACTCGCCATCGCAAGCCGGTTGGCTGCTAGCGCCCATTGCCGTTGGTGCAATAGGTATCAAACCTTGGGTCAGTAAAATCATTCAGCGCTTTACCTACCGTAAGGTGTTGGTGGCTAATACCTTTTTAATCGGTGTACTCATCATTGTCTTAGCGCAGTTTAACGATGCCGCAAATTGGATTTGGTTTATTCCTATCTTGACCGTCATGGGTGCTTGTAACTCAATGCAGTTTAGTGCCATGAATACTATTACCATCGGTGATTTAGAAGGCACGCAGACCAGTAGCGGTAACAGTTTAATGGCTGTCAATCAACAACTGGCGATTAGTTTTGGTATTGCCTTTGGTGCGGCGTTATTAAATCTGCTGCGTGAGCGCTTCGAGCTTGATACCTTGGTGGCATTTCAAACCACCTATTGGATACTCGGTATCATCACCATTCTCTCGGGCTTATACTTTTTACGCCTTAAACCTCAAGATGGTCGCGGCTTGTATTAAGTATTTTTATTGAAACTATCAAAAAACGAATGGTATTTATCTACTTTGAATACAGAAACGTTAGACATAAAAATGCCAGCGTATACTAAGAGAAGTCTTAAATTGACTTTTTAGTATGCGCTGGCAGGTATCAGCACTTTTTATAATTTTAAGGCGCTTTATCGTCATCCATTTGCGATTGGATATAGTTTTCAACGCCAATATCTTTAATCAAGTCCTGTTGCGTCTCTAACCAGTCTTGATACTCTTCGTTGCCGTCTTTTAAGCTGACGAGCAGCTGGCGCGAGACATAGTCACGCTTGCTCTCACATAAGGTGATTGCATCGGTGATAATATCGAATTTCTGCTTCTCTAAACGCAGATTGCAATCGATAATCTCTGGTACATCTTCCCCAACCAACACTTTACCGAGTTCCTGCAAATTTGGCAGACCATCTAATAGCAAAATACGTGCAATCAGCTCATCTGACCATTTCATCTCAGCAATCGATTGCTTATATAGTGAGTCATTTAACGACTCTAAGCCCCAATGGCGTGCGATACGTGCATGCAAAAAGTACTGATTGATGGCTATCAATGACTGACCGAGCACTTTATTCAGCGCACGGGTGATCTCTTTATCCCCTTTCATTTTTCTCTCCCTATATTCATTATTCTTTTATTACCGATAGTTTTAACAAGTGTTAAAGGCGCTTAGTAAATGAAATACTAAACAATATCAGGAGACACTTCTGCCATCTGGCTTTGCAAATAGTTGGATAGACCAATCATATCAATCAGGCGTAACTGCTGCTCTAACCAATGAGCATGATCTTCTTCGGTGTCTTTGAGCTGCTCAACGAGCATCTCACGGGTGACATAGTCATGCTCTGCTTCACAAAGCGCAATGCCGTCTTTAAGGTGCTGCTGTACCTGATACTCTAAATTGAGATCGAGCTGCAACATCTCAGGAACCGTCGACCCAATATTAATCTCGTTGACGCTCATCTTAGGCGTACCGCTCAACATCAAAATACGGCGGATAATCGCTCGGGCATGCAGTGTTTCATCGTGCATCTCATGGCTGATACGGTCATACAGTTTGCCGTAATGCCATTCTGCGTACATCTCAGAGTGAATGAAATATTGGTCACGAGCTGCAAGCTCACCACCTAATAAAAAATTTAAATAATCAATGACCTTTGGGCTGCCTATCATCACCTATACTCCTGTATTTTTATTTATTTGCGTCTACATTCATAATAATACATATATAGAAAGTACTATTAGTAAACTAATCAGTAAAGATTAAAACCAACGAAATGTCTTACAAAGTAAGTCAGATATAGTAGCATACGGGAATAACGGCGCTTGTAACGATATGAACTAAGAATAAGATTCTAATTGAGAATCATAATTAACTCGCATAACGAGCCTTAGTGTTTGAGAATTTTAACGAGGTTTTTCATGCACTTATTTAATAAAATTAACAAGGAATGTTAGAGAGTTTAAGATAAATAAGTGCAGATAGTAGATATCATTGAGTACTGCCCTGCTACGCTTTTTATTGATAGCAGATCATCAATAATAGCAAAGTCTGCAAGGAGTGCTTAAACGGCATAAGCCAACGCATCAAGTTTGGCGTGATGTTCATCAAGGTAGTCATTGACCATAGGTTCGCAGCAGCCACAGCAAGTCGCTACATCAAGGGTATCTTTTAAACCGCCTAACGTATCAATGCCTGAGGCAATCGCGGCTTTAATTTGTTTTTCTTTGACGTCGTTACAGATACATACGTACATGTGCTGGCTCCTACATAAATGTCAATCTTGTTATTCGTTATAATAACGATAATTATTACCATTTACAATAGTATTTAAGGTATTGTTCAGTCAGATCGTTATTACTACAGGGTTATCTTACCCTTACTTAATCCATGTAACTGCATATAACCTTGAGTGTAACTATAACGTACCAAAGGTAGTAAAATGGCGACGAACTGTAAATTTGCTCATTTTTTAATCGATTTTACAGATGACTGCTGTTATATTGACCCCCTATTAACTAAATCCATATTGGAATTGTTCTATGTCTAATAATAATTCTACGATACAACCGCTTGAGTTATTTAAAGTATTGTCTGACCCAACGCGCTTAAAAATCTTCCAAATCTTATTTAACAAAGAATCGCGCTGTGTGGGTGAATTGGTAGAAATACTTGACCAACCACAGCCGACTATCTCGCGTCACTTGAATCATTTGAAAAAGCTGGGTATTTTGAGCTGTGTTCGTGATGGGACATGGATGTGGTATGAAGTGTCTGATAATCTACCAGAATGGTGCCAAGAGATTTTGGAAATCACCTATAAGCAGATATCGACCAAAGACATCAATATGCCGAAGCCTGCTTAGCTTGATACTAAGAGCAAGAGGTATTGATATAGTTAGTTCAAAATAAAATCGATGTTAATAGTTGGGTGCGACTGATTTAAATTTTCCTTGCTTGCTGCTATCACAGAGGCTACGAAAAATTCATCCCCGTCACACTGTATCTGTTTTAGAGTGAAGCCACTATAATCAATACTTCAGTGCAAAAAAAAGACCTATAAATGATAGGTCTTTTTTTGTTTTCAAACTTTGTCTTAAAATACGCCTCTAAGATAAATACGCCTTTAGATCTAGATTATACTAAGTCTAAGAAATCACTCACAAAGGCGTTGGCTGGCTGGTGAATCAGCTCCTCTGATGTGCCTACTTGCTCAACGCGACCATGGTTCATCACCACAATCTCATCAGATACCGCCCGCGCCTCTTCTTGGTCATGCGTCACCATGATGCTAGTAATACCCAGCTCGTGGTGGATATTCTTTAGCCAAGTGCGCAGCTCTTTACGTACCTTGGCATCGAGTGCCCCAAACGGCTCATCTAACAGCAGTAATTTTGGCTTAACAGCAAGCGCTCGTGCCAGCGCAATACGTTGACGCTGACCGCCTGATAACTGATGCGGATAAGCATTGGCAACTTGCGGCAACTGTACTAAATCTAGCAATTCTGCAACGCGTTTATTGATATCAGCCTTACTTGGGCGCTCGTTTTTTGGCAGCAAGGTTAAGCCAAAACCGACATTATCGGCGATATTTTTGTGGCGAAATAACGCATAGTGCTGAAACATAAAGCCGATATGGCGCTTTTGTACCGGTGTATTGGTGACATCTAACTCATCAAATAATATCTGCCCTGAATCTGCATACTCAAGACCAGCAATGATACGCAGCAAGGTGGTTTTACCGCAACCTGAAGGACCAAGTAAAGTGGTCAACTTACCCGTCGGTACAGTGATATTGATATCATCTAAGGCGGTAAAGTTACCGAATTTTTTATTAACGTTGCGAATCTCGATACTCATAATGGGTTCTCTTATTATATTTTTGGCTTAACGTCTTCATGTGACAGATGGCTTGTTAACGACTGCTTTATAGCATAGCGCTTATAGACGACCGCTACTTTCTGCCAAGGTTGCATCTTTAGGGTTTGATGCATTGCTAGCATTACCAGCATTGGCACTAACCGGTAATTCAGGTACAGTTGCTAAGCGCTCAGACTTGGCAAATTTGCGCTCTTGCAGCTTGGTCATCACTTGTTGTATTAGCAGCGTTACCAACGCCAAAGCAGCAAGTAAGCTCGATAAGGCAAAGGCGGCGGTAAAGTTATAATCGTTATAAGCAATCTCAACCAATAGCGGCATGGTATTGGTTTCACCGCGAATATGACCGGAGACCACGCTGACTGCGCCAAACTCGCCCATTGCCCGTGCATTGGTCAAAATCAAACCATACAGCAGCGCCCATTTGATATTCGGTAGCGTCACATGCCAAAAGGTCTGCCAACCTGTCGCACCTAGCGTCAATGCTGCTTGCTCTTCACTATCACCTTGCGTCTGCATCAGCGGTATCAGCTCACGGGCGACAAACGGAAAGGTGACAAATAACGTCGCTAAAATAATCCCTGGTACGGCATAAATCACCTGAAAGCCCATGCTTTCAAGCCAGCCACCAATCGTAGAATTCAGCCCGAACAACAGCACAAACATCAAACCTGCAACCACCGGCGACACCGAAAACGGTAAATCAAGCAATGTCGTCACCAGCTGCTTACCTTTAAATTGATAACGGGTCACGAGCCACGCAATTGCAATACCCATCACCATGTTAATCGGCAACACAATCGCCGCGGTAATCAAGGTTAATTTAATCGCTTGTAAGGCTTCAGGGTCGACCAGTGAGGCAATATACAACTGCCAACCATTTTTAAAGGCTTCATAAAAGACCGCGAACAGTGGCACGACCAACATGATAACCATAAATAACACCGCGATGGTGATAAAGGTACGGCGTATCCATGGCGTATCTTTAGTCGCTGGGTTGCTTTGGTAGTCGTAGCTATTAGAGATTTGCATTAGCGAGCTCCTACGCGGCGCGACAGCTTCCACTGTACGATATTAATGGTCAATAAAATCACAAATGAGATCAGTAGCATAAAGAGTGCAACGGCTGATGCGCCTTGAATATCAAACTGCTCAAGCTTACTGATAATGATTAATGGCAAAATCTCAGACTGCATCGGAATATTACCGGCGATAAAAATCACCGAGCCATACTCGCCTGTGGCACGGGCAAACATCATGCCAGCACCCATTAACAGTGCTGGCAACAGCTCTGGTAAAATCACCTTACGAAAGGTCGTAAAACGATTGGCGCCCAATACTGCCGCTGCCTCTTCAAATTCAACGGACAATTCTGCCAATACAGGCTGTACAGCACGGACGATAAAGGGAAAGCTGACCACCACTAAAGCGAGCCAAATACCTAATGGCGTAAAAGCCACTTGAATATCAAACTTAGCAAACCACTGCCCGATTAGACCATTAGGCGCATAAAGGGTGGCAAGCGAGATACCCGTAACGGCTGTCGGTAGTGCAAATGGTAAATCAACCAAGGCATTAATCAGTGATTTACCCCAAAACTCATAGCGCACCAGCACCCAAGCAACCAGCGTACCAAACACCATATTGGTGAGCATCGCCAAAAACGACATCCATAAGCTGAGTTTGATAGCAGCGGTCACTTGCGGCTGAGTAATAGTCTCCCAAAAACCCGTCCAGCCCATCTGCGTTGTGGTATAGGCCATCATGGCAAACGGTAGCACCACCAGTAATGATAAGCTAAAGACAGTGATGCCCATGCTTAGCCCAAACCCTGGTAGCACATTGCGCTGGCGCAAGCGTGTCAGCCAACCTTTTTTATTGACAGGTTTGCTGGCAGGAGAAGTTGTTGCACTCATAGTGATGTCCTATTGCCTAACTGATGGCGCTTATTTGTTGCTCGTAAGCACCACGTGATATCAGATGTATTTATTATTGGTCTGCTTAAGCGATAAAGGACACAGCGTGGGTAGCCATGTCCTTTATGTGCTCGGACGTTACTCTAAAGCTGACTGCTTAAACGCTATTTAATATCAAGCTCATAAAAACTTTATAAATGGTTTACGCAGTCAGCGTACTAGCGGCTTACTTTGGTGCATTAATGGCTAACTGATCGAACACGCCGCCATCGCTAAAGTAAGTGCTCATGATTTCATCCCATGTGCCAAAGGCATCATTTGGACGGAAAGTATCGATAGGTGGCAATTTATCGCTGTTCTTATCAAGCACACTCTTCACACTTGGGCGCAGATATAAATTGGCTGCCAATTGCTGAGCAGGCTCGCTCCATAAGTAATCAAGATAAGCTTTTGCCGCATCAGTCGTACCTTTTTTATCGGTAACAGTCTTCACGACAGCGACTGGGCTTTCAGACTTGATAGAGTATTTAGGATAAACGATATCCACTTTACCCAAACCAAAATCGGTCGCTGCTAAATTGGCTTCGTTTTCAAAGGTCACTAAGACATCACCGATACCGCGCTGAACGAAAGTCGTCGTCGCTGCACGTCCACCATTCTCGTAGACTTTGACATTTTTCAGCATGTCTTTGACGTAGTTTTTGGCTTGCGTTTCATCTTTATTAAAGGCATGTAAACCATAACCATAAGCGCCTAAGAACGCATAGCGACCATTACCCGTGACTTTTGGGTTGGCCATAACAATCTCAACGCCTTCTTTGGTCAAGTCTTGCCAATCGTTAATACCTTTTGGATTGTCTTTACGTACTAAGAAGACGATGGTACTGGTAAAAGGTACGGCGTTGTCTGGGAATTTACTTTCCCAATCTGACTCAACCAAGCCTTTTTTCTCAAGTAACTCGATATCTGAGCCTTGGTTCATGGTCGCCACATCGGCTTGCAAACCATTAGCAACCGATAAAGCTTGCTTACTAGAGCCACCATGTGACTGTTTGATTAAGATATTACTGTTTGGGTTCTCAGCTTTATAGTGCTCAACGAATAATGGGTTGTAGTCTTTATAAAAGTCACGTGCCACATCGTAAGAGACGTTTAATAGCTCAATATCTTGCCCTTCGATAGTGGCTGGCGTGCCTTCAGCGTTGGTGGCGGGCTCAGTCTTTTCGCTATTGCTACAGCCTGCGATACCCAACGTAAGCGCCACACCGGCGATACTTAGTACGCTAAGCGTTTTGTTTTTATATTTATAACCTGTGGTATATGATGTCATGGCTGCCTCAAAAGGGATTGGTTAGTGAATGCAAGTATGCTAACAGCGCCAGCTTATTATGTTTAATGATGAATATGCGTATGTTATTGCCAAAACGGAATATAGAATTTATAAAGACAAGGTTATCAATAACTTAAATACGATAAGCAATAGATAACCTTAAATATTTTATAAATTAACACTTTGGTGCCAAGACGTTTATTCATTATTATTTATGGTCATTTAGCGCTTTAACCACTTATAAACGGCTTTATAAAGCGTTAAAAGGGTTAAAGCAGCTAATAAATGGCTTAGGCGTTACCTATTATTTCACCCGCGCTAGCTGATCAAAACGCCCACCATCGACAAAGAACGTCTCCATGATACTGTCCCAATCTCCAAACACGGCAACCGGCTCAAAGGTTTGAATATCCTTTAAAGTACCTGTATGGGCTGCGAGCACCTCTTTGTTGCTCGGACGCAAATACATCTTTGCCATCAGCTCTTGCGCCGGTTTATCCCACAGTGTTTTTAGATAAGCAGTTGCCGCAGTAGTTGAGCCTTTTTTCTCAGTCACCGAGCTGACGATTGCCACTGGATTATGAATGGTGATGGAGTAGCTAGGATAAACAATATCCACTTTACCTTTGGCATGCTGAGTGGCGACCAAATGTGCCTCGTTTTCAGTGGTAATAAGCACATCCCCTAGCCCGCGCTGGGTAAAGCTGGTGGTCGCAGCGCGCGCACCATTGTCATAAGTCACGACATTGGCGAGCACTTTTTTCATAAAAGCATCGGTTTTTTGTGGCTGAGTGACCGATTCTTTAAATTGGTGCAATCCTGAACCATAAGCGCCCAAAAAGGCATAGCGCGCCGTACCGCTGGTTTTCGGATTGGGCATTACCACGTCAATATCCGCACGCGCCAAATCTGCCCAGTCTTTAATATTTTTTGGGTTGCCGCTGCGTACCAGTAATATCATGGTGGTGCTATAAGGAACGGCATTATCAGGAAACGCTTCGCGCCAATCTGCTTTTACCAACCCTTTTTCAACCAACATATTCATATCGCTTTCTTGGTTTAAAGTCACCACGTCTGCTTGTAAACCATTGGCGACCGACAGCGCTTGTTTACTTGCGCCGCCGTGCGATTGCTGGATATCAACGTTACTATCAGGATATTGCCCCTGATAGATACTGGTAAATAGCGGGTTATAGTCTTTATAAAAATCACGTGAGACATCGTAAGAGACGTTAAGTAGGCTGATATTTTGCTTATCACTTGCCCCACTATTTGTGCTATCGCTCGCGCCGCTTTGGGTAGCTTCGGTAGGATTACAGCCGGTCATTAGCATGGCAACGGCAAGAACGCCGCCCAACTTAAAGCTGAAATTAAAACGGCCAGCGGCAACTTTTGATTGCCTGCTTTTATTGTCAATAAATGCTTGAGCATTAATCAATTCAAGCTTATTAGATACTTTTTTAATGCGTCGGTTCGTTGCTTGCATAGCGGCTCTCGATAATGTTGATAGAAGCATTTCTTAAAGTATTGGCCACCTTATAAAGGTTTATAATCCTTTTGATTCGATTCTATGGATGATGAGCGTTATGCTAACAGCCTGCGAGGCAATCGCTTAGTGACAAATGCGCTTATCGAGTTATTAACTTGGCATAAGTAATTTTGTTAGTTATTCTAAAATGTTTATTTTTCCTGAGTATTTTTGCGATATAGTGATAAGCAGACACTTTTGAGTAAGTTATGGTATTGCTTACTATCTAGACGAGACTTTATGTAAGCGATATTATCCTCTACAGCCTTACATCTATGCCAATCAAGCAGTTTGCTTGGATAGGCAGTCATTGCAACCACCACCCCTTTTATCAACTCCCTTATCAAAGGTACTTAAATGATTATGTCTCCACCTCGTTATGCCCGCCACTCACGCTTTTTTGCCGTCATTTTAACCACCTCTGCAGCTTTACTTACCTTAAGCGGCTGTAATAACGTGTCGCCCAGCGTAAATAACCAAACCATTAAGCAACCAAACGCTACTATCACGCCAGCTGTACAAGCAGTCGTTGGAGATTATGCTTCTGAAGGCTATCACAAGCGCGCACAAGGTTCTGATTGGGTTGGGGTGATGATACGAGCAGATGGCGCAGACAACGGCGACCAAATTAATATTCAGGTACGGGCGCGTAGCGATGTGAAAAAACCAACCTGTCATTTTGATGGTAAGGCGATATTAATGGGTCAAGACGATGCGCACGGTGTTATTTTCCAAAGTAAGGTCAATGACAGTCCGGCTTTTTTTCAATTTAAGGACGACATCTTGTCTATTGATAGCCAAGATAAATACGCCCTGAATTATTTTTGTTCGGGTGGTGGCTCGATCGTTGGCGAGTATCAGAAGCTTGAGGGAGATTTAGAACTGCATTAACCGCTTTAATGGTTAGCTTTAGATAATAAAAAAGGTGTCAGACGTTTAATCTGACACCTTTTTTAATACTTTTATTGATGACGATAAAATATTACTTAAACCGCAGATGCACCGACTAACTTCACCTCAGCACGCTCCTCTTTTGCGATACCCGCATAGTAATTGCGTAAAATCTCTAGCACTTCTGGACGGCTAAAGTTCTCTGGCACATCGAGATCTTCTGATAGCGCTTTACGTAGCTTAGTACCTGATACTTTGACATGCTCAGACGCTTCATGCGGGCAGGTTTTATCTGAAGCCATCGCATTACAAGCATTACACCAAAACGTCCAACCAATTTTTAACGGTTGGGTAATGAGGTCGTCTTTACCGACATATTCAAAGATAGTCTGCGCATCAAAGGCACCATAATAATCACCAACGCCGGCATGGTCACGACCAACAATCAGATGACTACAGCCGTAGTTTTGACGGAATACCGCGTGTAGTAGCGCCTCGCGTGGTCCGGCATAACGCATATCGAGCGGATAACCGGCTTGAATGACGGTGTCTTGTCTAAAGTAATTATCAATCAAGGTTTTAATCGCTTCTTGGCGCACTTCAGCTGGGATATCACCCGGTTTTAATGCCCCGAGCAATGAATGAATCAACACCCCATCACAAATCTCGATAGCAATCTTGGCTAGATATTCATGTGAGCGGTGCATTGGATTACGGGTTTGGAAGGCGGCAACCGTTTTCCAGCCCTTAGCATCCAAAATAGCGCGGGTCTCCGCAGGAGTTTTATAAATCTCTGGGTATAAAGTTGGGAACTCGCCCTCGCTCAATACTTCGACACTACCTGCGATGTTAACCTCACCTTGGTTGAGTACTTGTTGTACGCCTGGATGTTCAGAATCTGTGGTTGTAAAGACTTGCTGACACTCATGGGCTTTATCGATGGTATAAGTCTCTTCTACCGTTAAAATGCCCATAATCTCGCCATCTTGCGCCACTAACGCGACTTTATCACCTTGGTTTAAGTTATCGGCAGTCGCTTTAGGCGCTGATAACGTGATGGGAATCGGCCAAAACAAGCCAGCATTGTCACCACTTTGCAGGCGCATATCATCAACCACCCCTTGCCAATCCGCTTGGTTCATAAAGCCATTTAGCGGCGTAAAGCCACCAATACCGAGCATAATCAAATCACCACGCTCACGCGAGCTCAGAGTAATCGTCGGCAAGCTGCTGGCAAGTTTCAATGCTTGGTTGCGGGCGTCACCCTTTAATAGTAACGGTTTAAGCTCGCTGCTGCCATGTGGCGGAACAAGTTTTGATGGCTGTTGATTAGCAGTGGTAGATGTCATTTTTTGAAACCTTTATAGGTAGTGATGAAATAAGTCGTGATAAATTTGATAAGCATAGGCTACCTAACTTTCGTTATGAAAATTTATGCTGTGTTTGGATATGGATATGTCTTAAAGGAATTTATGTTTGCAGACGCAAGCTTATATGATGTGACTCTGAATTGTTTACCTTGCGACTGGCAATAAGATCGATTACACACGCCAATCATTTTCGTCGCCGCTTTTATGTTTCAAACAAAATTGAGATTACGTCATGTATCAATATAATTACGCTGACCAAACCTTGGTAGAAGAACGAGTCGCCCAGTTTCGCGACCAAACCGAACGGTTTTTGGCAGGCGAGCTGCCAGAAGAGCAATTTTTGCCGCTGCGTTTGCAAAACGGCCTCTATATCCAGCGTTATGCGCCGATGTTGCGTATCGCTATTCCTTACGGTCTGCTTGCCAGCTACCAATTGCGTAAGTTGGCGGAGATTACCCGTAAATATGACAAGGGCTACGGGCACTTCACTACCCGTACCAATATGCAGCTGAACTGGCCGAAACTAGAAGAAGTTCCAGATATTTTGGCAGAGCTGGCATCGGTGCAGATGCATTCTATTCAAACCTCTGGTAACTGTATCCGTAATACCACCACCGACCCTTATGCTGGTATTCATCAAAATGAGATTGCCGATCCGCGTCCTTATTGCGAAATCATTCGCCAGTGGTCGACCTTTCATCCTGAGTTTGCTTTTTTGCCGCGTAAATTTAAGATTGCCGTTATCGGCACCGATAATGACCGTGCAGCGACACAAGTGCATGATGTTGGTTTGCATTTAAAGAAAAATGAAGATGGCGAGCTTGGCTTTGAAGTCTTGGTCGGTGGTGGTCTTGGTCGTATTCCTGTGCTCGGCAAAGTAATTAATAAATTTTTGCCACGTCAGCATCTGCTTAGCTATCTAGATGCCATATTGCGGGTTTATAACCTACATGGCCGCCGTGATAAAGGCAGTAAATACCGATCACGCATCAAGATTTTGGTTGACACCTTGGGTGGCCCTGCGTTTGCCAAATTGGTCGATGCCGAATGGGAAGCGCATACCAAGGACGGGCCACTGACGCTGACGGATACCAACTTTGAGCATGCCAGCAGCTTCTTTAGTGAACCTGATTATGTGACCTTTGATGCGCTACAAGCACAGTCTGATTTGCAGCAGCAATTGAGTGCTGATAAGGATTTTGCTAATTGGTATAACCAAAATACTGTGGCGCATAAAGTCGCTGGTTACCGCGCGGTTGTCATCTCCTTAAAAGCAGGCTTAGTTGATGGTAAGTATGTACCATCCGGTGATGTTACCGAATCGCAGATGGATGCGCTTGCTGACCTTTCTGACAAGTATAGCTTTGGCGAGCTGCGCGGTACGTATCAGCAGAATTTAGTCTTCGCTGACGTGCAAACCAATCAGTTATACGAGTTATGGCAACAGCTTTCTGAGCTACATCTGGCACGACCTAATATCAACACCTTAACCGATATGATCGTCTGCCCAGGTTGGGATTATTGCTCGCTTGCCAACGCCACCACCCATAATATCGCTGAGCAAATTGAAAAGCAGTTTAGCGATTTGGACTACCTATATGATCTTGGCGATATCCGCTTAAACATGTCGGGTTGTATCAATGCTTGTGCGCACCATCATACGGGTGATATCGGAATCCTCGGTGTCGATAAAAAAGGTGAAAACTGGTATCAAATCAGTCTTGGCGGCAACTCGAGTAACGATGCCAAACTTGGCAAAATACTAGGCCGCTCCGTCCCTACCGAAGCAGTTGCTGACACCATTCAAAAGATCGTTGATGTCTATGTCGATTTGCGTGCCACCACCGATAACGATGTAGAAAGCTTTGGCGAATTGGTTGAGCGCGTCGGTATTGATCCCTTTAAGGAGAAGGTCTATGGCTAATCACCATATTTTGGATAGTCAGGGCGTCGATATTAGCCATAACGATAGCTGGCATGCGTTAACCACTGAGACGTTACCAGATGGTATCGCCTCGGTAGATATCACGCTACTTGAGCTGCTGCATAAGCAAGATAAGCCTGACGTTCTAGTCCCACTTGCTGATTTGTTGGACGGCTCAGGGGCGCTGGCAAGCGGTTTGCTCAAAGAGGTCTATCAGTTAATCATTCAACATAGCAGCCGTGTTGGATTATGGGTGACCGCTGATACAGATACCAATGCCTTGGCAGCGCTCAGTGAGCTGCTATTAAAGCAGGATCTTATCGTCATTCATGTGCCCAAATTCGCTGATGGACGCAATTTTAGCTTTGCACAAACCTTGCGCCAAATTGGCTATCAAGGTGAGATTCGTGTCGCTGGCGCGTTTGGCCGTGATCAAATTGCTTATCTATTACGCGTGGGCGTCGACAGCTTTGTGCTCAATGAACACGACTTACAATCGGACTTTAATATCTCACAAGCGTTTACCGCCCTTTCCAGTAGCTACGATGGCCGCAATGCCGCCGCACTACCAATGTTTGCAGGTGCTTGATGTAGCATCAACCATAAAACTTATTATTAATCGTTTTTATATTCACAACAATTGAGGAATTTACCATGAGCCAGTTACACCCAAATCTAGATATCGACCAAGCCAACCAAGACCTGCAAGGCAAATCACCAGAAGAAATCGTCGCGTGGGCACTGACACAAGCGAAAAACCCGATCATCACCACCAACTTCCGCCCTTACGAGTCTGCGATTTTGCACTTAATCGCCAAGCAGCGCCCTGATATCACGGTATTGTGGGTAGACTCAGGTTATAACACCGATGCGACCTATCAATTTGCTAATAAAGTTATCCGTGATTTGAACTTAAACGTTATCACTTATATTCCTAAGCAAACGGCAGCCTATCGTGATGCGACTATGAATGGTATCCCAGGCATTGATAACCCACAGCATGATGAATTCACTGACCAAGTAAAACTTGAGCCATTCCGCCGTGCGCTAGATGAGCTAAAACCTGATGTCTGGTTCAACGCCATTCGTAAAGATCAAACCGAATTCCGCCAAGGTCTTAATGTGCTTAGTTTATCAAAAGATGGCGTGTTAAAAGTAGCGCCTTTATTTGAAAAAACAGACGCGGATTTAGACGTCTATCTTGAAGAGCATGATTTGCCTAACGAGTTTGATTACTTTGATCCAACCAAAGTTGAAGAAAGCCGTGAATGTGGTTTGCACACGCAGCTGTAAGTACTTAGCCAGTAATTAATCAGCAATTCAGTACAAAGCCAATAATATTAAATAAAAAAAGCGATGACATTAAAATCATCGCTTTTTTTGTGTTAACTATGGTGATTGACATGAAAATCAATACGAAAGTGGCGTTCTACAAGCGTTTTGATTAAAACATTAACGTTTCTTTAACGTCTTATTGTTTAACATTGAGGTATTCTATGGCTTGCCTTAGTGGGCTGCACGTCATTAAGCTGACTTTTTAAAGCCAAATCATGGACGAAGTTGCCCAATCCTTATAGGCACTCGCGCTCATCAATATGGATATTTGTTATGCCCTTTATAAAAAAAATTGATTCATTCTATGAAAAACTGCACGATAAGCTGCCAGCTGTAGGTAAAGCAGCCTCCTTTTTGACCGGTACAGGCGTCCTCATGGCCAATAGTGCGATGGTTGGTCTGCCTATTTGGAGCTTAGGCGCGGCAAAAGTATTGACTGGCGCAAAAGCTGCGGATGATGCGCTGATTGCAATTACCAAATATTGGATTAACAGTAATAACGCCGTGATTGACCACGCGCTACCCCATAAAGACTGGCGCATTAATCTGCCCGACGATTTGAGCGAAGACAAGCAGTATCTTTTGGTAAGCAACCATCAATCGTGGGTCGACACCAGTATCGTGCAATATATCAGCCAAGATACGCTGCCTTTAACGCGATTTTTTACTAAGTTTAATCTGATTTACATCCCCGTTATCGGTCAAGCATTTTACTTCTTAGACTTTCCGATGATGAAGCGTTTTTCTGCCAAAGCGATGGCAAAGAATCCAGAACTTAAAAAACAAAATCTCCTTGAGGCTAAGCGTGCCTGTCGTCAATTAAAAGACAAACCCTTTGCGCTATTAAACTATTTGGAAGGAACGCGCTTTACTCAAGAAAAACATGACAAACAAGGATCACCTTATCAGCATTTGTTAAAACCACGCGCTGGCGGTTTGTCGTTAGCGCTTAATGCGTTAGGCGATGAATTGGATTCTATTTTAGATATCACTATCGTCTACCCAGACGGCGCGCCTGATTATGATGATTTATGGAAAGGTAATATTCGACGCTTGGGCGTCGATGTGACTCGCTTAACCATACCGGACGAATTATTTGCGGCCATCATGGATGGCGGTTATGACCGTGACGAGACCACTAAAAAGATGATGTTTGATTGGTTAGAGGATATTTGGCAACAAAAAGATGCCCGCATTACTAAGATGCTGAGTGAGTTTGAATAGAATCTGCAACCCGTTAAATGTCGTTATCGCCAATATCTAATGCCCGTTATCATGTAACTATTATCTATCAGCTACCAGCCACAAGCTTAAAAGTTAGCTTGTGGTTTTTTACTCCGTTATTCTGCATTTTAATTCCCTACCTATTCCACATCCTAGCAAAAATCATCAGTAACATGACAAAAACGAATATGTTAATGCCAATTCACTAGGTGAGCGTCCGCCTGTGATACCTCATAATGATGGCATATTTTATATTGATTGAATCATTGGTGATGCTATGAACACCTTTCCGCTATTTTTTAAATTAGAAGACCGCAAAGTGCTGATCGTTGGTGGCGGTGATGTCGCGTTACGTAAAGCTGACTTGCTCAGCCGCGCAGGTGCTACTATCACGATTCTTGCGCCAAGTATTAGTACTGAAATACAAGCCTTGCTCAGCCACACTAAGTACAAAGCCAAGCACGAACTGATTTATGAAAACTACAATAAATCTTATATGACGGGCGCGCGCGTTATTATCGCTGCGACGGATGATGAAACCCTCAATCATCAGATTCACGCTGATGCTAGCGAGCTGAATATTCCGGTAAATGTGGTTGATACCCCGCATTTATGCGACTTTATTTTCCCTGCTATCGTTGACCGTAATCCCATTGTGATTGGCATTTCATCTAACGGTAAAGCGCCCGTGCTGGCACGTCTATTGCGCGCTCGTCTTGAAACTTTAATTCCGCAAGGCTATGGCAAACTGGCCAAGCTGGCTGGTGAGTTTCGTAGTGAGGTAAAAACAAAAATTCCAACCCTTACCGGACGTCGCCAGTTTTGGGAACGCGCCTTTGAAGGTCAAGTCAGTCAGTTGATGTTTGCTGGCAATGAAGACGAAGCGGCTGCCCAATTGCAAGCCGATTTAGATAAAACAGCGGCTGCTATCAATGAAAAAAATACAGTAGATAATACATCTACAGAATCCCAAACCGTAAAAAATACAATGGGCGAAGTTTATATCGTTGGTGCAGGCCCCGGTGATCCAGAACTGCTTACCTTTAAAGCGCTTCGCCTCATGCAGCAAGCCGATATTGTCTACTATGATGCGCTAGTATCACCGCAAGTACTGGATTTATGCCGCCGCGATGCCGATAAAGTATTTGTCGGTAAAAAGCGTAGCAACCATGCCGTTGCTCAGCTTGGTATCAATGAGCTATTAGTCAATAGCGCAAAAGAAGGTCGCCGTGTGGTACGGCTAAAAGGTGGCGATCCCTTTATCTTTGGACGTGGCGGCGAAGAGATTGAAAGCTTACGTGCGCATAGTGTTCCTTATCAAGTCGTACCTGGTATTACCGCCGCCAATGCCGCTGCTAGCTATGCTGGCATTCCACTCACGCACCGAGATCATTCGCAGTCAGTACGTTTTGTGACAGGGTTTTTGAAGGCTGGCGCGCCAAACAGCAACTTTAAAAGCTTTTTAAATACTGATGAGACAGTGGTGTTTTATATGGGACTGCATTCACTGCCGCGCTTGACGACAGGTTTAATTGATGCTGGACGTAGTAGTGACACCCCGATTGCCATTGTCTCTAATGCCAGCATGCCCAATCAGCAAGTATTGACTGGCACGCTTGCCAATATCGTTGAGTTGCAAGAAAAAAGCCAGTTGCCCACGCCTGCTCTGCTGATTATGGGAGATGTGGTTGGACTGCATCATGATCTGGCTTGGTATCATGTAGACAATGAGCAAAACAACCAGAATGCTGCTGATACCGATGACAATTGGTTGCGCGGTGGCAAGGCAGCAGCGGCAAAAGCCCCTACTAGCCAGCAAGCACATGCGCTATCAATGGTCGCTAATTTGGCAACCGCTGGTGATGTGGAGCAATTAGTCATTGGCTAAGTGCGATTACGGTCAAGCTACTATCGAGATTGTCGAGAGCATCAAAGACCTCTACGACATCGACATAATAATAGTTTGTTGAAGGTATGCCTATGAGGAACCCATCAGCCGCGTTCACTGGTTTGGTACCCTAGTGAAGACTTGAATCTTCGGCTGTGGGCTAATGGTATCAACGTTTTAACTCGCTGAAATAGTCACAGTGTACTTCATGGTGTACCTACCATACATATTCTATTCGTGATCGGTGCGCTATACAGGCATCGATCTGCCAGATATAACTTCAACGTATATAGGCTGAGCATATAATTCAAGGCTATTGATATCATGCACTACTTCACCGTTCCTACTCTTGTGAAAAGTAAAAGTTGCAAACCTCCTAACCTCATCATCTTGAAAACCTATTGTTATATTAACGCTCTCTAAAGGAAAGTCTATAAGCCATTTTTTCTTGAATTTGTTAGAAAATATGAGGGACTGGATGAACGGGTCTTGGTCTGTAAAATCTTCTATATGAAACCTATTAGTAGAAACTTCATAACCCGAAAAATCAGTAAATAATCTTTCAATCTTATGTTTTTCAATTGAACAGCGAGCATAGCTTGAAGGGAATATTTTTTCTAGAAAAACGCAGTCACCTATCGGTAAAAACCCTTCTTTTAAGATAAGGTCTAACTCCTTATCTAATTTGCCTTCTCGTATTTCACTTTCATTAATATCTAAAAACTCTTTCATCAGTAGATTGGTGTAAATCATAGCTTTGCCCTAAATGTCATATTAATCCAGTGCTGGTTTTAATTTTCTCTATTTCAGATAAAGATAATTGAGTCATAGCTATGATACATAACTCTTTACTATCATTAAAACCTACTACTAATCTATCATTTATAATATACGACTCCACTTTGCAATAACTAATTGAAAACCTTACAGATATATAGTTATTTCCTAAATCGAGATAAAGATCTGAATCAAGAGTATCTATAAAAGAGCTATCTAAGCACTTATTTGATTTTGTAATATCAAAAATTACAACACCTTTAGTCAGTGAATAGTCAGGAATTTTAAAAGAACTATTAAGTCTCTTAATATTTTCTATTTTAATCACTGTCAAGGTACAACTGCTCATTACACCCTCTTCCGCATTAACTCCAATTTCGAGCAATGACCTTTTTCCATCACCGTATCTAAAATATGATTTTTGAAAGTTTGGCTCGCCGATATTTATATCAAAGGGAATATAGTCATCAAATTCGATGGAAACTATTTTATTATCATTGCTAATACTTTTGAACTTTAACAATTTATTCTCCTATTTATATAGCGTATACCCTAGCGGAACCAGCTATTTCACCCTTCAAACCTATTAACAGACCACTTAAAACAGACTATCTTTGAGGAACTACTAATAATAGACTGCTATACTTTTTTAACAAAGTTTTTTAATCCTCACTCTATAGTTCTTTTCTTCTCAATTATCTTTATAAGCTTACTGTGGATAGATGATGCATCCGCAGGTGGATTGGCGACTGTTGTATTCTTGATAAGCAAGGTGTACTCGTAATGCGGCTCATAATCAAAGCCCTCTATACCACTATATCGATATTCCCAACCTGTTTGGCTATTCGTCTGTCCAGCAATTTTTGTTAGCAAGCATGATTGCGGCCCAACGCCCATGCAATCTTCTTGATGATCAGCGACGATGATTTTACGTAAAACATAAGGCATCGCACGGACCGTAATCTGGCTTTTATTATCTGCCCCTGATGATAATGTCGATAGCTCTGCCATCACCTCTATGACATCACCGATAGCCAGTTCTTGCATTTGATGAGCATTTTTCTGACCAAAGTTATATTTACTAATCAATGCTGAATAAGTCTTTCCGTCTTTAGCCACAAGAGTGACTTTCTGCTGCTCTCTATCTTGCGTTATTACCGCCGTTACCTCACCTACGATAGCTTCAGAGGCTTGGATAACGTTTGTTTTATTATCCATATTTGCTGACCCATAACCATTGCAAGCGGCTAAAGCGCTACTGACAAGCAAAGCCAATAGGCATAATCTGATAAATGGCATAACACACCCTTATGAATGATGGCTTAGATATTACTCATGGATAGTACTCACGATTGATATTCTTCAGTATGATTCATTTGTTACTGAGCGCGATAAAAATCATAATGATAAACCTATGATTATAAAACCATAGCCATAGCACGATATCGTTTTCATAGTGAATCAATCACAAGTTTATAAGCACAGCAAACCACAGCAATTCTTGCTAGAATAATCGCAGTCTTCTAACCATTATTAAGTTCACTTATGCCTGCATTTACTATTAAACCGCTTGCGATTCTTCATACCTCCGACTGGCATTTGGGGCGTAGGCTTTATGGGCGCATGCGTTATGAAGAATTTGAAGCGTTTTTAAGTTGGCTACAAGATACCATTAGCGCGCAAAAAGTCGATGTCCTTATCGTCGCCGGTGATATCTTTGATACCATGACGCCGAGTAACAGAGCGCAGGCGCTATATTATGAATTTTTGGGCAAAATTTCAAAATCATGTTGCCAGCATATCGTTATCGTCGCGGGCAACCATGACTCCCCTACTTTTTTGGACGCACCAAGCAATGTCTTAAAATTCTTGAACGTGCATGTCATTGGCACCGCTTGTGAAGACTTAAAAGATGAGGTCTTGGTGTTAGACGATGCAGACGGTACACCGCATTGCATCATCGCCGCAGTCCCTTATCTGCGTGACCGTGATGTCCGTAGCAGCAGCGCTGGCGAGTCCGCGGATAGTAAAGATGCCAATGTCATCAAAGGCATTCGTGCCCATTATGATGAAGTCGCCAGTATTGCTAAAACGAAGCAAGCTGAATTAGCCGAAATGCACCAGCGTCACATTCCTATCATCGCTACAGGGCATCTATTCGCAGCAGGTGGCACGACTACTGAAGACGATGGTGTGCGTGAGCTTTATGTCGGCTCACTTGGCAAGATCTCTGCTGATATGTTCGATGAAAGCTTTGACTATGTGGCACTTGGGCATTTGCATGTTCCGCAGCGCGTCGGTGGTCGTGAGAGTATTCGCTATTCAGGCTCGCCTATTGCAATGGGCTTTGGTGAGGCTAAGCAACAAAAACAAGTATTACTGGTACAGTTTGGCGCAGTAGAAAATGATTTTAGCAATCAAAAACCAGTGTCAAATAGTACATCTGAGAGCACTATTATTCAGCTTACTAATACAGTGACTAAGATTGAACAATCGGTAGAAAAAGCCGCTAAAAAAGTAGCCAGTCAGGCGACGGATTTTATGGACGATTTATTTGGTTTTGATAACACAGCAGAAAGCGAAGAGAATACGCAAAAAGCCTTTGAAGGATCCGTTTCCAATCAGATAGACGCTATACAGAGTAATGATTCCACAAATAACTCTACCTCTAACCTATTACATCATGACGAATCACAGCAGATGCAGGTTATTTCCCTACCTATTCCAAAATTCCAAAAATTGGCGCAAATCTCAGGTGATTTAGAGCTTATTCAACAGACTATCGATGAAACCATTCAATCTCTTGAGGCAACAGAATCTGTTTGGCTTGAAATTATTTATACGGGTGATGAGGTGGTCAGCGAGTTGCGTGAGCATATTCAGGCGATGGTAGATGGCTTGCCGTGTGAGGTGTTAAAAATTAAAAACACGCGCACCTATAATAAAGTACTTAACCAACAGCAGATCTCTGAGACGCTACAAGATTTAAATGAGGAAGAAGTATTTGAGCGCTGCTTAATTGCTCACAATATTCCTGATGAGCAAAAATCATCCTTACGTGACGCCTATGATCAAATCGTTTATAACCTGCGCCATGCCGATACTCAGGCCGAATAATAACAGCACATTTTGGATGCCAGCCAACAACTTCTTCACTTTTCATCACCATTCTCTTTATAACTGCTCTATATAAAAATAAGACTTGCCCATGCGACTGATTGAACTACGACTTAAAAACTTAAACTCCCTAAAAGGCGAATGGCACATTGATTTTAGTGATCCTGCTTTTCTAAATGAAGGGATTTTTGCCATTACTGGGCAGACGGGCGCTGGCAAGACCACCATCTTGGATGCTATTTGCTTAGCCTTATATAGTCAAACGCCAAGATTGGGTGATATTACTGGCTCAACGAACGAGATCATGACCCAAGGTACGGGTGAGTGTTCGGCAGAAGTTATCATCGAAATAGATTCCAAACGCTACCAATGCTACTGGTATCAACATCGCGCCCACAAAAAAGCCAAGGGCAATCTATTACCGATTAAGCATGAGATTAGTGAGGTTAAAACCGGTAAGATTTTAGAAGAGAAAAAGTCTAAGACATCAGCCTATATTCAAGACCTAATTGGCATGGATTTTAATCAATTTACCCGCTCCATCATGCTCGCACAGGGCAGTTTTGCCGCGTTTTTAAAGTCAGATATTGGCGATAGAGCAGCGATTTTAGAGAAAATAACGGGTACTGCTATCTATGCCAAGATATCGTTAAACGTCCATGAAAAGAAACGCTTTGAGGAAGAAATACTGGGTCAGCTACAAGCGGGCGTTAATAGCTTATCGTTATTAAGTCTTGAAGATGAAAAGCTACTGGCAGCAGAGCTACAGACCCTTAATCAACAGCAAAGCAAGCAGCGAAAAACTTTCAAAACCCTGAGCGAGCAGCTGCAGTGGCTGGATAATGTACAGCAGCTACAGCAAAATATATTAACTTATCAAAATGATTTTGCATCGGCTCAGCAGGCTCAGCAAGCCTTTACTCCAGAAGCGCAGCGCCTAGATATTGCTAATAAAGCCTTGGAGATTGATAGTCAATTTCGAGAGCTTAGCTATAGCCGAGAGTCGGTCAAGAGGTTGGGTTTCGAGCAGCAAGATTTGCTTAATAAGATTCCAACACAGCAAGAAGCGCTGGCACAAGCCACGACCCATTTAGATAATATCAATACCATTGAAAAGCAAGCTACGGACAATCTGCAGACCACCTTACCAATCATTGCAAAAACGCGCGAGTTGGATGCTGAAATAAAACAGCAATCCCATTCTTTGGCAGACGATAATCAACATAAAGACGTCTTAGTCAATAATACGCAACGATTACGCCAAGAAATAGCCAGCCATGGACAAACAGAACAAGAGACGAAGTCTCAGCTTAGCAGTATAGAAAAATATTTTAGCGATTATGAAGAGCTAAACGATCTCGATACAGATATGGCGACCTTTGATAGCAGCTGTACCCGATTAAAGGCGCTGCTAGAAGATAATGTCAGCTTAGCGGCGGATAAACTTGCGCATGACAACCAATCAAGCCAGCTACAAGCTCATTTCGATAAGCTCTCTAAGCAGCAAGATGCTGATAAATTGTTAATAACTGAGCAACGCGAGCAATTGGTCAGCGTACAACAGCAGCAAGCAGCACTTATTGAAAAACAGTCGCTAACTAGTATGCGCAGCGAGCAAGAACAAATCGATCAGATCAACACTCAGATTGCGCAAGCCAGCTTTAAGCTACAGCAGCTATACGATCTTGCGAGCCAAATCGAAAAGACCAATCTCTCGCTGCCCACGCTAACCGAGGAACTAACGACCTTAGCAGGATTGATTGCTAGTCATCAATCAGATATTCAAGACACTAAGCTCAAGAGGCAAGAAAAACAAGAGCATCTGAATTTACTACAAAAGGTCGCTAAGCTTGAGGACTACATAACAGAGCTAGAAGATGGCTTGCCCTGCCCACTTTGCGGTGCGCATGAGCATCCTTATGGCAAACATCATCCATTATTAGACAATAGTCATACTGATGATGACAATGCCAAGAAAAACCAGTCGTCCACAATAAAACAGACTAAGACGCAACAAACTCAGCAGCAAATAGCTGAACTAGAAACCGTTATTGATAACCTTGAGCAGGCTTTATCAACATACAATATCCAATATGCCACCAAGAAAGAGACGCTTAACAACCAAGAGCAACAACTAGCGCCGCTACAGCAGCAATCCGAAATCTTACACGGCGATATTCAGTCGTACATAGCCTCATTATTTGAATCTAAAAAAAATTATTCTGAAGCAATCACAGTAATTATCAATCCTCTTAATAATATAAAAGATGATATTAATGCGATTATCACGAATATAGACCACTGCTTATCCTTATTAGACACCGCCAAACACAACCTCACTGAACATAAACAGTCTCTTAAAACCATAGTGGTCGAATATGAGCACCTAATTGAAAGTGCTACAAAGCTTAGTACTGCTATCGAAACCGATGAAAAGCAGCAACAGGCACTTAGTCATGACATTAATAATCTAACCACTGACATCAAGCTTAACTCGCAGAAGCTTGATGGTATAAAAGATAAGATTGCCGCTAATTTCTCGGAGTTGGCGCCCCTGATGACCACCGTTTCATCTCTAACGCATAAATACCCAGCGAATAAATATAAAGATTATTTAACTACAGCGCTCAACACGGCAGACTTATCTGATGCACTTAAGCAATTGGGTAATAGTTTTGATGAGCAAACGATAATAGACAGCGCAGACTATGACCGTCATATTGAAAAACTGCGTCAACAGCGCAGCGCTTTAAACCAGCTAAAACGACAATTTAATGAGCAGAAAGATAGCCAACAGCAGCTAACCAATAGCTTAAGCAGTTTGACCGCGCAGATTGAAACCAAGCAAGCACAGCTTAGCAATGATGAAGCAGCGCTCAAAGAGTTAGAGAACTTAGTTGCTCATAAAACCAATGCGATCCAACAATTAAAGCAAGATAGAAAAGAGATTTTTGCAGATAAAGATACAGACAATGAAGAAAATAAATTACGCCGTGCGGTTGATGAGGCTAAAGCCAAGCAAGTAGTAGCACAAAGGCAGCTAGACACTGTACAGCAGACTCTAGAGCAATTAACGGCTAGAGAACAACAGCTAGACACAGAGCTACAGGCGGCGATGTCTACACTGAATACGCAGCAAAGCACCTTTACTAACTTGCTCGCAGAGTCACAGTTCGTAGATGAAGCTGCTTTTGTGAGTGCCCGCCTGCCTAAAGAAGAGCGTGAGTCACTACAGACACGTAAATTAGCGATTGATAATGCATTGCATCAAGCTAAATTACAGCTGGATAGCACCCAGCAAGCATTAGAGCAAAAACTTGCCAATCCTATGACCGATGAAGACCGAGAAATACTTGCTGGCCAGCACCATCAAATACAAATAGATATTGATGAGTTAAGTCAAAAAATCGGTGCGATTGACCAAAAGCTTAAGGATAATGATAGCCAAAAAGGCCAACAAGCGGCACAGCTGATTGCTATCAATGAGCAAAAACAGAAGCTACAAGTTTGGCAACAGCTACATACGCTCATTGGTTCCGCTGATGGCAAGAAATACCGTACCTTTGCCCAAGGCTTAACGTTTGAAGTCATGATTAGTCATGCAAATACGCAATTGCAAAGAATGAGTGACCGTTATTTACTCATTCATGATGATAGCAATCCCCTTGAGCTTAATGTCATCGACAACTATCAAGGCGGCGATATTCGTAGTACCAAAAATCTCTCCGGCGGTGAAGGCTTTATTATCAGCTTGGCATTAGCGCTCGGACTATCACAAATGGCCAGTCACAACATCCGCGTCGACTCGCTATTTTTAGACGAAGGCTTTGGCACGCTTGATGAAGAGTCGCTTGATATTGCGCTCGATACCTTAACCAGCTTGCAGCAAGAAGGTAAACTCATTGGCATTATCTCGCATGTACAGGCATTAAAGGATCGTATCCTAACCCAAATCAAGGTCGAAAAACTTTCTGGCGGCTTTAGCCAAATCAGTGGTCAAGGCTGTCGCCGAGTTGTCAATGCTACCAATGAAAAAGTCTCGTAAGTTAAGACTGTCGTTAAGTCAGTTAATAAAAGATATGGTAATAAGGAAATAGCGATGACCAACAAATTAGCGCTCTTAACATGGGTATCTATTTTATCTATTGGTATGGTTAGTACTATCACCTCTGCCCACGCTACCATCAGCTGTGCCGGTTACTTACCCAATAGCTATTTTGAGCGTATTGAAAACAATAAGCCTTTTGCTGGCAAGTTGGTCGAACAAGCCGATGGCATGCAGCAATTACAAGAGTTAAATGGCAAGGTGTTACTAGACAATCTTACCGATGCTTATATATTGATGGACACTTATGTGCTTGCCAAACAGCACGGCAAATACGGCGTTATCAATGCCGCTGGCAAGATTATCGTGCCTTTTGAGTATGATGAAATTCAAACCGAACCTGATATTGCGACCAGCTTTATCGTCAGCCTTAAGTCATTAGATGATGCCAGCAACGCCACCAAACAAGGTATTATCAATCGTCATGGGGACTGGATTTATAAGCTGAGTGACGCTCATATCGAGCACGCGCACTATGATTCCGATTATGACCAAAATTTCTTTATAGTGGCTAAAAATAATGGTCTGACGGGATTGCTCGATGATAGAGGTTACTGGGCTATAAGACCGCAATATGATGCGATTAATCCGTTAAATGCTTGTACAGGCGAGCCTCTATATCTACAAGTTAGCCTGCAAAACAAAACCGCGCTGATTGACCAAAACAATGATGTCATCATTCCACTTGCTGCCAATCAACATATCGAAGCATTTAATGCTTCCGCCAAGCCGTTGCTTTTTTTGCGCAGCAGCTTAGTTGCTGGTAGCAGCGCTAATGGCATGAGCGAAGATATTCAAGACGATATTGTTAGCGCCCAAATTATTGATGCCAATGGTAAGTTAATCCTCACATCAGACGCACCGATTAGAAAGCTGCTATATCATCAGCTCTATACTTATAAACAAGCGGGCAAATTTGGCATTGTTAATGATAAAGGCAATGTGATACTAGAGCCCCAGTTTGACAGTTATCGTGATGATGCGAATGAAGTATGGGTTGAAAAGAATGGTAAAATGCAGCGTTTAAATACTTTCATAAAGTTAGAGTAGTACTTTTATCATTTTTATTGCTCCTATTTTATTATGCCTATTTATCATTTGAGCATTAGAAAATAAAAAACCACCGTTACTTATAACGGTGGTTTTTTTAATCAATCGATGTGCCTATTTGCTCACTATTTAGTTACGAGGCCACTAAGCTCACTCATTAACACCGATAATGTCGATAAGCCGATAGCACTTTCATCATTGCTATCCAATTTTTGCATCTCTGCCGTGACGGCGTCAAGCTGGCTGGCATGACGTGATTTCCAGTCATTAAAGGCCTGCTTAGCATCAGCTTGCGTCAACAAGGTATCCATCAGCATGCGCAAACTGCGCGAGACTTCGTTGACAAGGGCGTGACGCGCACGGCGATCCCAGTGATCTTGCTGCGGCAAGGTGGCGATATTATCCATCATCCAATCTAACTGTAGGACGTGATAGGCCTCAAAGTATAAAGTCGCAATCTCATCAACTGGGCGCTCATACTGCTCAGCCAATAGCGCGGCATCTAGGGCATCGACATGGTAAGGCAACATCGCAAACATCGCCGCATCATTAGCAGAAAGATCATCTGCCATCAAGCTTGTGGTATCTTCTTGCAAGTATTCTGAGAATTGCTGCTCGATAAAGCCACCTGCTTTGGTCAATTTCTCGACACTGTCCTCAAAGCGATTGATCATATCGGCAACTTGCAAATCTTGACCAAAGGCATTGATAAACCATACCACGCCATTTTCGAGTGCATCACGCAGACGCAGCTCAAGCTCAAGCAGCAAGGTCGCATCAACTTGATTATCCAGCGACTCAAGCAAATCCCATGCTTTTGACACATGGAAGACGTCACGGGAAATCGCATAACCGCGCGCAATGGTGGCAAGCGTTTGTCCTGTTTCTTCATGTAGGCGGAATAACGCTTCGATACCCAGACGGTTCACGATGCTATTGGTCAAATAAGTACTGATGATTTCACGGTGCAAGCGATGTTCTTTCATCTCATCAAAGAAGCGTGATGCCAGCTCATCAGGGAAATATTGACGCAGCTCATTGACGAAGTACGGCGCATCAGGTAAATCTGATGATAATAAATGATCATATACCCACATTTTGCCGTAAGCCATGACGATTGCCAGCTCAGGATTGGTGAGGCCTGTGCCCGCTTTTTGGCGTTTGGCAATCTCTTCATCGGATGGCAGATATTCAATCGCGCGGTCAAGACGACCTTCGGCTTCTAACATTTGAATAAAGCGTTGATGGTCACTTAAGTTCGCCGCGGCGCGCAGATGACTAAGCTCAAGCGCTTGCGGTTGTAGATAGTTTTGGCGTAGCACCAATTCAGCGACCGTGTCGGTCATAGACTCTAACAACTCATTACGCTGCTTTAACGTCATGTCGCCTTGCTCGACCACTTTACCCAGTAAAATCTTGATATTTACTTCATGATCTGAGCAATTGACGCCGCCTGAGTTATCGATGGCATCGGTATAAATGCGACCACCCGTTTGTGCGTATTCGATACGCCCTTGTTGAGTAAAGCCTAAGTTGCCACCTTCGCCAACGACTGCCGTACGCAGCTCACCACCGTTAACGCGCACGGCGTCATTAGCGCGGTCACCAACATCGGCGTGACTCTCATTGGCACTTTTTACATAAGTTCCGATACCACCATTCCAAATCAAATCAACAGGCGATTTTAATAGCGCACTGATTAGCTCATTGGGCGCAAGGCTATCTTCACTGATATCAAATAGCGCTTTCATCTCAGGGCTAATCGCAATGGTTTTATCTTGACGTGAAAAGACGCCGCCACCTTGACTGATAAGCGATTTTTCATAGTCGTCCCACGTCGAGCGCGGCATTTCAAACAAACGCTCACGCTCGGCATAAGATGCGGCAGTATCTGGGTTTGGATCAATAAAGATATGCAAGTGGTTAAAGGCTGCGACCAGCTTGGTATGAGTAGATCTGAGCATACCGTTACCAAATACGTCGCCGCTCATATCGCCGATACCAACGACGGTGAAATCATCACGGTTTTGGATGTCCATACCGCGCATACGGAAGTGACGTTTGACTGATTCCCAGCCGCCGCGTGCGGTGATACCCATGGCTTTATGGTCATAGCCGACCGAGCCACCTGAGGCAAAGGCATCGTCAAGCCAGAAGTTATACTCGCTTGATAAAGCATTGGCAATATCTGAGAAAGTAGCGGTACCTTTATCGGCGGCGACCACTAAATATGGGTCGTCTTCATCATGACGCACGGTGTTGGCTGGCGGGACAATTTGACCATCAACAATATTATCAGTAACGTCAAGCATACCGCGCAGGAACGCTTGATAACAGGCAATTCCTTCTGCTTGGAAAGCTTCACGACCATCGGCCATGGTTTTGGTCTTAACGATAAACCCACCTTTCGAGCCAACCGGTACAATCACCGCGTTTTTGACCATTTGCGCTTTGACCAGACCGAGTACTTCGGTACGGAAATCTTCCATACGGTCTGACCAACGCAAGCCACCACGAGCGACTTTGCCGCCGCGCAAATGTACCGCCTCGACACGTGGCGAGTAGACAAATATCTCAAACATCGGCTTAGGTTTTGGTAAGTTTGGAATGTCTGCCGCTAAGAATTTAAACGACAAACGGTCTTTACGTTGCCCATCCGCTTCTCTTTGATAAAAGTTGGTACGTACCATGGCATTAATCAAGTCCAAATACCAACGGAAGATACGGTCTTCATCTAAGCTACTGACACCGGCCAATGCGGTGGTAATTTGCGCTTGAATTTGACTGGTCTTGCTGGCACGTTCCTCAGTACTGTATATAGGATTCATCCGTGCATCAAACAGCTCGCCCAGTGCGACGCTAATAGCGCTGTTTTTTACTACGGTTTGCTGAATATAAGCACTAGAGAACGGGGCTTTTGCTTGCATCATATAACGCGACAAGGCTCGCAGTACGACCACATCATAAGTGTCTAATCTGGTGGTCAATACCAACTCATTAAACGAGTCACTCTCGATACGCCCTGCCCAAATTTGCTTTAGGCTGTCTTCAAACTGCGCGCGTACTACTTGCATATCGATGGTATCGACATGCTCCAATACCAGCTCATACTCTTGCATCCAAATCGACTGCTCTGGCAAATCAAACTCATAGGTTTGCGCTGAGATGACCGATACGCCAAAGTTTTCTAGCACCGGTAATACTTTTGAGAGAATGACAGGGTCTTGGCGACCGTACAGCTTTAGATGTAGCTGATTGCTGGCATCGCCCGTTGACTGATATAAATGCCAAATCATGGGCTGCTCATCACTCAAGCCTGCCAGACGTTTGGTATCTTCAACCGCTGTACGCGCATCAAACCGTTCTTGATAAGCCGCAGGAATATAGCTTAAAAAGCGGCGCATTAAGGCATTGGCTTGCTGCTCGCCCACATTATCAAGCAGCATTTTTTGATAATGATCGCTCCATGACTGCATCAGCGCCGACAGCTTATCTTGTAGCGCCGCCGTATCGACTTCATTTACTTGACCAGGGACTGTGCGCACATGCACATGAACGCGGGCGTGTTCTGACTCGTTAAATTCCGTCGTAAAGCCCGATGACATACCACCATAAGCGTCTTTTAGGACATTTTGTACTTTAATACGCAGTTCGGTATTGAACTTATCGCGCGGGATATACACCAAGCAGGACACAAAACGCTGATAATGGTCGACGCGGCTAAATAAACGTAAGCTCTTCTTGTCTTGCAATTGGCTAATGCCAGATACGATAGGATATAACTCTTCGACGCTGGCTTGAAACAGATCATCACGCGGTAAAGAATTGATCACGTGCATCATTTTATGATAAGCGTGACCGTCACGCGGTAAATCTGCCATCGCCATGATTTTATTGGCTTTTTCACGCAGTAGTGGAATCTGCTGTACACTGAGCTGATAGGCCTGAGCGGTAAAGAGCCCAATAAAGCGATATTCACCAATCAATGTGCCATTAGCATCAAACTTATGAATACCTAAAAAATCCATATATACCGGACGATGCACCGGTGACACACGGCTTGATTTAGACAACATCAATATACGTGGCTCAGTGAGTAACTTTTTGAGGTTACTTGGCAGCTCATCAAAGCTCTTTGATAAAGTATCTTCACTACCGCCGCGCAATAGCCCAAGACCACTATCGCCAATGGCATACAAGTCTAAATTGGCATTGTCATTATTTTTGTGGCTGATTTTATGGTTACTTGTATCGCTCTTATTATTCACAGCGTCATGTATATTAATGAAGCTGCCGCCCTCTAAGCGGTATTCGCGATAGCCTAAAAAGATAAAACGATCTTCTAATACCCAATCCAAAAACGCTTGAATCTCTTGCTGCGAATAAAACACTTCTGGTAAATTTTGACCGGCCAGCTCCGCCTTTATATCCGTCAGCTTGGCACGTATCTTTTGCCAATCATCAACGACGACATCAAGGGTATCTATTTTTGTGAGCAGCATTTGTTGTAGCGCCGCCAACTCATCATTGTTTTGATAAGCAATTTCACAATGAATCAAAGACATTTTTGAGGTGTCGCTTTCATGCGCGCTTTCGATATGGCTAATGTTGCCATTTTCATCGCGCTCAACACTCACAATGATATTATAAGTACGATGGACATCGATACCTTCCGCTTCCAGACTCATCAAAAGCGTATCTACTAAAAAGGGTCTATCGTAAGCGACTATTTGAATAACGGTATGAGAGCTATGAAAATGCTGCTCTTCAGCTATTGGGTTTAAAATAGCGAGCTGCGGCTGACTGCCATCATAGGCCTTTAGGAGAGTAAAGTGATGTAGCGCCATCCCTGCCAAATCAATATTGCTGATATCTTTGGCGGCTTCTTGGTGCAGGCTTTGGTAATAGCTATGAATAAAATGGTCAAATAATGATTTGTCCTGTTGCACATAACTGGTGGCAATATCGCTTATCTGGCTGATCCGCTCTTTTGCGATATTTAGGGTGTTAGGCATATCCATTGTCCTTTGTTATAAGTTTGTTGTTCTCGTTTCTTCTATGAATGAGTTATTTCTACTGACGACTTATTTAACATAGCTAGCCGGTTTAACATGACACTTAGCTATCTGGTATACAGTTAATTTCCCCTTTTTTAATATTTTATTTAACATTTATTGGCATTCCATGACTTAAATAGCATAAATAGCCATTTTCTGGTCTTTATTATCTCTAGTCTTTACTACTGCCAATCTATCAAAGTGTAACGCACCTCAGCCCATAGCTAAAGCGTACAACATCATTTCATGAATCACGAAGATGTCGATAACCTTTAATAATGAGACAATACCATCCTAATGTAGTCTAATACTTGCTGGCAGGTGGATACTCATGACAATCACAGCGTTTTTTTGTTAGAATACCGCACTATATTGAACCGTATTTTACTGGCTCAATACTCACTCAATATTATGACTTTTAATGCTAAGGGCAAGACGTATGATGAATATTTTGGTGATCGGCTCAGGTGGTCGCGAACATGCACTAGCATGGCAGTGTGCAAAAGACGATAACGTACAAAACATCTATGTTGCACCCGGTAATGCTGGCACTGCCCTTGAAGCTAAATGCCAAAACGTCCTGTTAGAAGATGCAGCCGACGCTGACGAACACAGTGCGGTCATCGAATTTTGCCAAAATAACGCTATCGACATGGTGATTGTTGGTCCAGAAGCGCCATTGGTAACGGGTATCGTCGATGCTTGCTGTGCAGCTGGCATCAAAGCATGGGGTCCAACTGCTTATTGTGCGCAGCTCGAAGGCTCAAAAACTTTTGCTAAAGAGTTTATGGCGCAAAATAATATTCCAACGGCTGCCTATCAAGGATTTACGGACGCTACTGCTGCTAAAGCCTATATCGATGAGCAAGGCGCGCCGATTGTTATCAAAGCCGACGGTCTTGCTGCGGGCAAAGGCGTTATCGTCGCTGAAACCATCGAGCAAGCGCATGAAGCGATTGACGATATGCTTGCTGACAATAAATTTGGTGATGCTGGTAGCCGCGTGGTCATTGAGCAATTCTTGCAAGGTGAAGAAGCCAGCTTTATTTGCATGGTAGATGGTGAAAACATCTTACCGATGGCAACCAGCCAAGACCATAAGCGTGCTTTTGAAGGCGATACTGGGCCAAATACTGGCGGCATGGGTGCTTACTCTCCAGCGCCAGTCGTCACTCAAGACGTTCATAACAAGGTGATGGCACAAGTTATCCAGCCTGTTGTTGATGCGATGAAAGCTGCCGGTCATCCTTATACTGGATTTTTATACGCTGGGCTGATGATTGATGATGCGGGCGACCCGTATGTGATTGAGTTTAACTGCCGTTTTGGCGACCCAGAAACACAGCCTATTTTAATGCGCTTGCAATCATCGATGGTTGATTTGGTCGCACTAGGGTTAGAGGGTAAATTACCAACCGAAGCCAATTGGGATGAGCGCCCTGCTCTAGGTATTGTCGTTGCTTCAAAAGGCTATCCTGAAACCTCATCAAAAGGTGATGTGATTACAGGCTTACCAGAATTAGATAGTGATAATAAAAAATCGGTAAAAGTCTTCCATGCTGGCACGGCTTTCTCTAATCAAGATGCGCTTAGCAATGAGAAAGAAGTCGTGACCAACGGCGGGCGTGTATTGTGCGTGACGGCATTGGCTGACACTATCTCTGATGCACAGCAAGCAGCATTGACAGTGACGGGCGCGATTAGTTTTGATGGTTCGCATTATCGCCGTGATATTGGTCACCATGCGATTGCTCGCGAAAACGTTTAATAAAGCGGAGCTGATTTAAACGTTAGATTTTAAAGCTCCGTTTTAAAAGATGCGTTTTAAAAGTTTTGCTTTAAAAGATGCGTTTTCAAACCTACAGAGTTTTTATAATGATTCGACCTAGTGTAGCGCTAGGTCGTATTTTTTTGACCGCACTTTTACTTAACTTTTTTAATCTATTTTTTAACGACCGTCTTTTAATAGGTTGTTTTTGAAGCACTTGCTTTTAAAAATCTATCTTTGACCGCTTAGTGTTAGAATAGTCATCAGAGTAAAGCGCCGCCAGATTTTTAGTGACTTAACCTATCAGTAGGATGAGCCGCTAATCGCTGTACCCATTAAAAGTCATGTTTTAGCTTACAAAGTAAGTGACAGCCTAAGCTCACGCGCCTCAAACTACCTCCCGTTATATGATACAATTTTGTACCAGTACGTCGCATCTCCCTTGTATTGTCGGTTTTGAACCCGCAAATCAATAGCAACCAGATGAATGATTATATTTATGGCAAATGATACTTCTAGACCTTCTAATAATAAGCAGTCTAATAACAGACAATCCATCGACAGCCTAAAAACGTCAGGGTTTGAGCGTCGGATGTCTATTGCTAAAACCTCCTTAAATATTGGTCGTCGTTGGGCAGGTAATAGTGTGTCTGGTATGTTTTTGGACAAAGAAGCTCGTACGGCACGTAATCAAATTTTTATGGAAGAACAGGCCAACTATCTGGCAGAAGAGCTGGGTAAATTAAAAGGGTCGGTGGTAAAAATTGGTCAAATGCTGGCGATTTATGGCGAGCATATACTGCCACCCGAAATCACGCGCGCCTTGCAAACGCTCAATGATGATACGGCAACTTTAGCGTGGCCGAAAATCGAGCAGACATTACAGCAGTTATTGGGCGCAAAATTAAATGAGCTTGACGTCGACCCTATTCCTATCGGTACCGCTTCCCTCGCCCAAGTTCATCGCGCAACCGTATTGGCAACGGGCGAACAAGTGGTGTTAAAAATCCAATACCCTGGTGTGGCGGATGCCATCAATTCTGACTTGGCTTTATTCAAGCGTTTATTAAAAGTCAGTAATATCGTGCCGCAGACACGCGCCCTCGATGCTTGGTTTGAAGAGATACGCGACCTGCTACATCATGAAGTTGACTATGAAGCGGAAGCGGCGACCACAGAGCGTTTTTATGAGCGCTTATTTGACGACCCGCGTTATATCGTTCCCAAAATTAATCGCACTTATTCAACCAAGCGCTTGTTATGCATGTCTTATGAGCCAGGTATTACCGTTGTCTCTGAGGCGCTGCAATTATTGCCGCATGAGCGCCGCAATGCCATAGGGCAAGCGGCCATCGAAATCATGATGCAAGAGATTTTTGTTTGGGGCGAGATGCAGACGGATCCAAACTTTGGTAATTACCTCGTTCGTGTCGCTACTGACGAGCACGAAATCGATAAACTGGTGCTGTTAGATTTCGGAGCCATTCGCCAATTCGATAACAACCTACTGACGATTGCGCACGGGTTATTGCGCGCCGGATATCGTCATGACCATCAAGCAATGAAACGTGCCATGACCGGTTATGATTTCTTTGATAGCATGAGTGATAAAGTCCGTTCCGATATTGCCTCATTGTTTTTATTGGCCACCGAACCTTTTAGTGACCCGGCATTGAATCCGGATATTCCTCTTGATTGTTTGGATGAGCAGCAGCGTTATATTTGGGCAAACAGTAAATTGCATACTCGCCTCTCAAACGATGCGACGCGAGCAATGCAGTCTTTCGAGTTCAATCTGCCGCCTAAAGAATTTATGTTTATCAGCAGAAAATTTATCGGTGCTTATACGTTTTTGACAGTGCTAGATGCGCATACGGATTCTAATAAACTGGTAAAGCCTTTTTTGTAAGGTGAGAAAGTGATATTTTTTGGACCGCCCTTTTTTGGCGGTCTTTTTTATATTTTCTTTTTATTTGCTTAGGCTATTTTTTATAAATATCTTGATAAGGATATGCATTTCTATTTTTTAACCTATCATTCTTTCGTAGCGTACATATAAATGCTTAGGCTATTTATCTTGCTATGCTTCACTGCTCGCTTGCCATGTATCAAATCTGGTTTTATAACCTTCAGGCTTACGCATGTTTAGCTGCCAGCAAGTTTCACCGCGCGCCAAGTATTTAACTTCAAAGTGTGTGCGCTGACTATCGCTAGCTACTTTATGACGCGTATTCGGTAAGCACCAGACCTCATTGGCTTGCTGCTCTGCATTATCCATATATGCTTCTATATTGGTCGCCAGTATCACTTCTCCATTTACCTGCAAACGAGAAAGTAAGAACTCAAAGAAAGGCATGTTTAACCACTGCTGGTTAGGGTTATGTTGCTCAGGATTGGGATATAATATAAAGATACGCTCGATACTGTTTGGCGCAATGGCATGGACAATCCAAGCAATGGCATCAGCATGAATCGCGCTTAGATTGCTTGATTTCTGCTGCGCTGCTAATTTAGCAAAGGCATCGAATTTATTGCGCGTACGCTCGATGGCTATCAAGTGTTTGTCAGGATGTTGCAGTGCGAAGCTAAGGGCATGCTTGCCCTTCCCTGCGCCAATCTCTAACACCAAAGGCAGTTCAGCGTTGATCAATATATCGGGCACTATAAAATCACGTGGGGCTGAGAGTTTTTGTGGTTGAAAGGCACGCGGCTGCTGATGTGAAAGCTCAAGATTATGAGTCATCTACTATCCTTAAGGTATTTGTCATTTGTCATTATTCGACCACATGCTATTATATAGTCAATCAAGCCCAATAGTAATATAACGACTGTGCTCATCGAACGATAATCATTAATTGCTCAGTGCAATTAACGAGTGTCGTTCGATGACGTTTTGGTTTTACAACCTTTATTCATACTCGCTATTGATGAGCAGTGCTGTTGTCAATGACAGCATTTGTTGATAGCCCATAGGATATACCCACTTTTATTATGACTGAATCTACTTCTAGCAACAGCGACCACAATACCAACCCCTTACCCAAAACTTATCCTTGTCCAGAATGCGGCAACCAAACCGCTTGGCAAGACAATAAATATAAGCCATTTTGTAGTCATCACTGCAAGCTTATCGACTTAGGCGCTTGGGCAAGTGAAGAATACACCTTACCTGCCGAATCGACGCCATTTTCTGATGAGCTCTAATCATCTAATTATTTCCGTTAAACTTTTAACCCTTTAACTCTTTATTATCCCAAGGATATTTTACATGTCTGCTACTTACCTGATGCCCACTTATAATCGTCAACCAATCAGCTTCACCCGCGGTTCAGGCAGTTGGCTTTATACCAAAGATGAGACGCCTTACTTAGATGCCTTGACGGGTATCGCAGTATGCGGCTTAGGGCACTGTCATCCAAAGGTGACTGAGGCTATTCAGCAGCAAGCGGCAACCTTGGTGCATACCAGTAATTTATTTGGTATTGATTGGCAGGAGCGTGCTGGCGAAGCCTTATGTAATGCGGCGCAAATGGACAGCGTATTCTTTGCCAATAGTGGTGCTGGAGCCAACGAAGCGGCATTAAAATTGGCACGACTCTATTCGCATCAGCAAGGTTTTAAACGTCCAAAAGTCATCGTCATGGAACATTCTTTTCATGGGCGTACCTTGCTGTCGTTATCAGCAACTGCCAACCCTAAAGCACGTGAAGGTTTTTATACCTTGGATGAAGATTTTATCCGTGTGCCCTTTGGTGATATCGCCGCGATTGAACAAGCTGCTCAAAACCATGATGATATCTGTGCGGTATTTGTCGAACCCATCCAAGGCGAAGGTGGTTTGAATACAGCAGCCAATGGCTTTACTTACCTTGAGCAATTACAAGCCGTATGCGATAGCCATAATTGGTTATTTATGCTCGATGAAGTACAAACCGGTAACGGTCGTACGGGCAAATACTTTGCTTATCAGCATAGCAATGCTCGCCCTGATGTATTAACCACTGCCAAAGGTTTAGGTAATGGCTTTCCAGTAGGCGCTTGCATGGTGCGTGGTCGCGCCAATGGCTTGTTTGGCGCCGGTAGTCACGGCTCAACCTATGGTGGCACGCCATTAGCCAGTCGCGTGGTACATAGCGTTTATGACGTGCTTGCCAATGGCGATATCATGAACAATGCCGTCACCGAAGGACAGTTTATCCGTGATGGTGTCGTTGAGGCGCTTGGACAATATGGCGTCAGCACTCGCGGCGCTGGGATGATGATTGGTATTGCGCTCCCTGACGAGTTGGACTGTAGCAAATTGGTTGACCGCGCCCGTGATGAACAAAAATTAATCATCAACGTCACAGGTGGGCATGTGATTCGTCTATTGCCGCCGCTCAATATGACCCGTGATGAAAGCTCACAAGTAGTTGAGCGCTTGGTTAATTTATTAAAGCCTTCATTTTAAATGATTGATTTAATCAAAGTGTAAAGCTAAAAAAGCCTATAGATAACTTATCTATAGGCTTTTTGCTTTTTAACACTTTAAAAGTAATTTAAATTAAATGTTATTAAGCGCTTAGCTTAATTGGCATGAAAGTACTTTTTTAATACCTCTAAGCAGCGGGTGATTTTTGCAGGCTGCTGATCACGGTTTAAAGTGACGGCATACAACACGAAACTTGGCAGCTGATAGCCAGTCAAAACTTCGACTAAATTGCCGTTTTCAAGCTCTTTTTTGACGTCCATTTCCATGATTCGAATTAAGCCATGACCTTCTTTTGCCAAGGTCATCGCCATAAAGACGTTATTGGTATGAATACGTGAATTCATCTTAATGCGGGTTTTTTTACCCGTTTCTGTTTGAGACAGCTCTAAGTGATTGGCATCTTTCATAAGATCGATGCAAATCAATTGATGGTCTACCAAATCTTTTGGGGTTTCGATTTTTTTATGTTGACGTAAATACTGCGGTGAGGCAACCAACAGTTGACGCACATCAGATAACGGATGATTGCTTAACGTTGAATCATTGATATTTGGGCTCATACGTACCGCAATATCAATGCGCTCATCGATCATATCGATATAATGATTGTCGGCGAAATACGTAATGCTAAGGTCGTCGTGCGCCGACATCCAAGTCGATAATGCCGGTAAAATATGATGTACACCCAGCTCAGGCGTTGTTGCAATACGCAAGCTACCAGCCAGCTCATCACGTAATTGATTGACCTTGATACGCCCTTGCTCAGCAGCGCTAACCACGTCTTTTGCCGCTTCATAAAAGCTGGCACCCGCTTCTGTTAAGCTAAGCTTACGAGTTGAGCGATGCAGGAGCACCACGCCCAGCTCATTTTCTAAAGAACGTATCTGCTGACTAACCGCACTGGTTGTAATACCCAGTTCACGAGCTGAACCACTAAAAGAGCCGTGTCCGACCACACTGGCAAACACAGCCATACCACGTAAATTATCTAACATATTCTCACCTAAGCTGCTTTTTAGTTTTTAATATAACTTAACCATTATAGCCGATTATCATAAATCTTACAGTTTTTTAATATACCTCTGACGGTCAATAAAGCAGATTTACTGCTTAATAAAACCAAAAATATCAAGGCGATAACATAATCTCGCCTTGATATTTTATTCACTATAATAGGTTTAGTAATTATCTAACTATTAAAATAACAACCATTATAAAACTACTGATTGTTTAATATAACTGAACTTTGCCCATTTTTCCTTCGCCGCGCTCAGTCAAATATTGCATGACGGGCGTATTGAGCAATCTAGACTCTGCCACTGCACGGGCTTGTATGAGGCGTTTTTGTTGACGACGCTCAGGCGTCTTATCGTCGGCTTGCATAATACTGCCATCTATCTGCAAGCTGATGTCTGCTTGCGTAAATTGTTCTTGCAGTTTTGCCGCCAGCTGCTGAAAGGTGGCTTGTAAATGCTTGCTATCCACTGCGGTGACAAAGACAGCTTTATCATTACAGTAGCCAGTCATCATCCCTTGACGCGCCAGCGCCAATTCATCTGGCGCCAAACTACCGGCTTCGCGCGCACATTGTAACCAATAATCCCATTTGTCTGGCGTCCACTCGCCCGTCAACGGTTGCGGGGCGCAACGTAACAAGGTACGCGGATCATCAGCTTGCGCAGTTAATTGAGAATCATTTGCATCAGGCTCAACAACAGGTTCAGGCTCAACAACAGGTTCAGGCTCAACAACAGGTTCAGGCTCAACAACAGGTTCAGGCTCAACAACAGGTTCAGAGCTAACGTTGCTGTCTAATAAATCTAACCTTTCATCATGGCTATGGCTATAACCATCATATTGACTCAATTCCGCATTATCATAGCTTGCGTTATATGACTTGACCTCATTTTGATTTGGGGTCGGATAATCAGCATCATAATCTTGTAGCGGCGGTATTGATTCCGCTACTGGCTCTAACTGCTGTTCTAACTTCTGTTCTGGCTGCGTTTCTGATAGCGGCTCTGACATTACTGCTGATGTTGGCACTAATGAAGACGCTGATGCTAAATGCGCATTAGTATTTAAAAGCGCATTGGTATTTAATGGCTCAATAGTATTGGCATTTATTGATGCTGTATTGGATTCAGCTGTCGAAGTAGTAGAAATCACTGTTTCTATCGAAGCGGTAGGACTAGGTAATTCAGGACTAGATGGTATAGAGCTTGGTGGTATGGTGCTATCAGGTAGGTTCGCTAAAATCTCATCAACGGGCAAAGGGCGAAAAGCCAATAAACGTAAAATACACATCTCAAGCGCTTGCATTGGTGTGCTAGCAAGTTTAACGCCTTCTCGTGCTTGCACTACGATTTCATAATATAGCTGTAAAACGTCAGGACTCATATGCTGGGCAAGCTGATTAATCTGCTGCGCTTGTGCTTCATTGACGTTAAGAGCAACTTCAGGTAACAGTTGCGTTAATGCTAATTGATGTAACAGCTCAGCCAAGCCATCAAACATACTGGTCGCATCGACCATTTGTGCACGCATCTGCTCGATATGAGTGGCAACCGCTGATTTATCATGATTATAAATATCTGTGATTAAACGCACCAAATCAGCCGCATCAATTAAGCCAAGCATGGCATTAACCGTCACATCATCTAATGCACCTTGCCCAAAAGCAATCGCTTGGTCGGTCAATGATAACGCATCACGAACTGAACCTTTTGCGGCACTGGCCAATTGCCAAAGCGCAGGCTGTGTATAACCTACCTGCTCTTGGGTTAAAATATTGGCTAGATGTTCACTCAGTAAACTTTGCGATAAAGGACGCAGCACAAACTGTAAACAGCGCGAGATAATCGTGATGGGCAGCTTTTGCGGATCAGTAGTGGCCAACAAGAACTTTACATGCTCAGGTGGCTCTTCCAAGGTTTTGAGCAGTGCATTAAAGCTGTGTGTCGACAGCATATGCACCTCATCAATCAGGTACACTTTATAACGACCTTGGCTTGGCGCATAAGGGACATTATCAAGGAGCTCGCGCGTGTCTTCAACTTTGGTACGAGAGGCGGCATCAATCTCAATCAAATCGATAAAACGCCCTTGATCAATCGCCACGCAATTATCACAGACGCCACATGGGGTGCTGGTAATACCGGTATCGCAGTTTAAGCATTTAGACAAAATCCGCGCGATAGTGGTCTTACCGACACCGCGCGTACCGGTAAATAGATAAGCATGATGCAGACGATTATAATCAATCGCATTAATCAGTGCTTGTGAGACGTGTGATTGCCCAATCAACTCGTGAAAGTTTTTTGGACGATATTTGCGCGCTAAAACTTGATATTGCTGCGTCATAATGAATGCCAATGTGAGTAGTAATATAAATAAAGCATCAAATCAGCGATTTACCTTAAACCAGATATCAAAGCCAGTTATTAAAACCAGATAGCAAAGCTAAATATTGAAGCTAAGCATCAAAACTGGATTTTAGAATAGGTTATGATTGCGCCCGTAACTCAGCCAATTGCTCATACAAACGTTGGGTATTTGCATCGATAAGCGAGCCGTGCTGATGAAATGCGTCAAGATGAACCTCAGTATTCACGCTATTTTCACAAGGTCTAACGTCGACACCGATCAAAAACAGATCTTGCATAACAGGTTGCTGCATTTGGGCATTAAGCTCAAATAATAAATCTTGATGGCCAGCACGTACCTTATCGGCACTTAACGAGCTGTTATCATCTTGCGCATAAAACACCAGCAGATAATGACGCCCAAAAACATTATAAGAGTGCTCATGGCGCACATAACCATTCCAGCGTGAATCTTGGTCAATCGTTCTGTGAGCCAAGATTTTTTCCACCAAACAAGCATAGGTATACATCGACTCGTCGACCAAAATATCAACCTGCTCTTTTGGCAGTGGCGTACCGGCGTCATAACGCTCTCTGACTAAGCTATTAAAAAGCTGATACCACATGCGCGTGTTCTTTTGAATCTCTGCCATCAATGCTTTAGCAAATTCCGCTTGCTCAGGCTCTGCCGCTTTTAGCAATCGTGGTTCAATCTGCGCTATCAAGTCATGGCTGACTAATTGCTCTTGAACTTTAATCGCCCTTTGATGAAAATCTGGCGACTGCAAAAACTGTACAAGCAAGGTTGACTCATCTTGAAACGATTCAAACCCTGTCAGCTTACCGCGGTGAAAGTCTAAAAACGCCGTCAAATCGCTGGGCGTCACCAACTGTTTGAGGATCTCAGTGAAGTTCTGATAGCTGAATACTTGTAGGACACTTTCTTCATCGTCCAAATCTAGCACACAGTCTTCCGCAAAAAACTGACTGCCATATTCATAGCCAACCGCATAAGAGACCGCCTCTGCAGGCTTACTCTGGTGACTATTACGATAACTGTTTTGATAGCTATTGTGATAAGTACTCTGAGCGCTGTTTTTTTCAGCAATGTCTTGATGCTGAACCGAAAGTGCGGTCAAACCAATAAAATAAATCGCCTTGTCTGCCGTTGTGTCAGATGCCGATTCATTTTTAGATTTGTTTTTAGATTCATCTTTATAGGCAAGCGCCTTATCATTTTTAAGATACAGCTGAGCATGTTGCTTAATCAGTTGATTGACAACCTCTTTTCTCCACGTACGTACCTGAGCACTATCGATATCCTGCCTATCAGCCTGTATCGTCACATCATTGACGATAAGGTAGACCACGGCATTAGAAAACTCAAAAACAAAATCATAACCCTGAAGATACTCAGGGTCAGTGATTTTGTCTGGGGTTAAGTCGTACAAAGATAAAAAATTCTGCTGAATCATCTGCTGCCAAATCGACGCTGGTACTTGCTGAGTGTCCATAATATCCCTATACATAAGGTCTCATAAAGAACTTGAGACCATTCCGTTAAAAGTAGAAAGAGCCTTCTTATGTTCAGTTTAGTCCCAGCGTGGATTTATGGCAAGTAAAGCAGTCTAGCTTTCATGCTTGCGGCGCATATGCGGGAATAAAATCACATCACGAATACTAGCCGAGTCCGTAAATAGCATCACCAAGCGATCGATACCAATACCCTCGCCTGCTGTTGGCGGTAAGCCATAAGATAAGGCTTCAATATATTCTTCATCAAAATGCATCGCTTCATCATCGCCAGCGTCTTTTTCGGCGACTTGACCATGGAAACGCTCAGCTTGATCGGCCGGATCATTAAGCTCACTAAAACCATTCGCCAACTCACGACCACCAATAAATAGCTCAAAGCGATCGGTAATCTCAGGATTGTCATCGTTACGGCGTGCCAGTGGCGACGTTTCAGCAGGGTATTCTGTGATAAAAGTCGGCTGACGTAGCTGATGCTCAGCGGTTTCTTCAAAGATAATAGTCTGCAATTTGCCCACACCAAAGACGTCTTTTACTTGTTGTTTAAGGGTCGTTGAAGCGTATTCTGCAAGATAATCACGATCGTTAATACGTGACATATCAAAGTTTTCTGCATACTTAGCAATCGCATCAGACATAGACAGGCGGATAAATGGCGCTTTTAGGCTAATCGCTTCACCCTGATAAGTCAGCTCCGTCGTACCCAAGATATCCATTGCCAGCTCATTGAACAAGCGCTCGGTCAAATCCATCAAATCATGATAATCAGCATACGCCTGATAAAACTCAATCATAGTAAATTCAGGATTATGACGGGTTGACACGCCTTCATTGCGGAAGCTGCGGTTAATCTCAAATACTTTTTCAAAACCACCAACCACAAGGCGTTTCAGATATAGCTCAGGCGCGATACGCAGATATAATGGCATATCTAGGGCATTATGATGGGTCACAAAAGGACGAGCAACCGCGCCACCTGGGATAGGATGCATCATAGGCGTTTCAACTTCCATAAAACGCTCATTCAACATAAACTTGCGAATACCGCTGATAACTTGGCTGCGTATCACAAAGGTGTCGCGAGTTGTCTCATTAGTCATCAAATCAAGATGGCGATTACGATAGCGCGCTTCGACATCCGCTAAGCCATGGAACTTATTTGGCATCGGACGTAGTGCTTTTGTCAGCAGAGTAAACTCTTCGATATGGACATATAAGTCGCCTTTTCCAGAACGACCGATATAACCAGATACACCAACGATATCACCCAAATCTAGCGATTTAATCGTCGCCAATGTCTCTGGATCTAACTGTTTGCGTGCCACATATAACTGAATACGACCAGTCATATCTTGAATAACAATAAACGCCCCACGGTTTAGCATCACGCGACCGGCAACGTTTACCTGAGTTTTTTCACCGTTGGCAATTTTATCTTCGATTTCTTGCTTTGAGATACCATCAAAAGCCGTTTGCAAATCCTGAGCGTAATCTGTGCGCTTAAAGGTATTAGGATAAGGCTGCTTACCTGACGCGGTGATTTCATCTAGCTTAGCTTGTAGTTGAGCAATCAGCTCGTTCGCATCTTCTGGAGTTTGCTCTTGATTCTGGTCTTGATTGTTGTGCTTTGACATAATACTCTCAAAATTATTAGATAATTAAAGGAATAAACGAAGTAAATTAAAATAAGACGTTCAAATAAAACATATAAATAAGAAAGCTCAATAATACTTATTGATTTTTCATACTAAAAAGCGCTAGAACTAATCGACACAAATAGCAGGCTGTGCCACGCCCCTTTCAATCGTTTGATAACAGCCAAACGTGCTGCTATCACTGGCGCATTGCCCTGTTTGATTGTTGGTATATGAATCTATAAATTTACCCGTGTTTTTGCATTGTCCTTGGCAGTCAGCACCATCTTGGCAAACCTTGCCAGCATCGCTATAAGACAGCACACACTGATAACAGCCAAGCCTACCTTGCTGCAAAAACGTTCCACCTTTTACCTCACAAGCTTGTACCAGCTCATTAGGCGGATATACGCATGCTTGGTAAGTCAATGGATCAGCTGTTTCAGCGGATGCGGTGCTCTCAGAAGACGATAGTGCTGGTGGCGCTGGCGAAGTTGCGGGTGTTACGCTACAAGCAGATAACCAAAACGCCATAAACGCAGCCAATATAATTAACACAATGCTATTAAAGGATTGTTTTGAAGCTAACCAGTTATTTATCATAATCGCTACCTTAGTTTTACTATTATAAATAACTGGCTTATCGGCATGGTTTACGGCTTTTAGCTTAATCAGCTTTTAACTGTCTTAATCACCGCCGCCGATACTGGCCATCAAGTCTGCTTGGTGCTCGCGTAACAGCGCATCGAGGATTTCATCCAAGTCACCTTCCATAATCGAATCAAGCTTATATAAGGTCAGGTTGATTCGATGGTCAGTCATACGACCTTGCGGGAAGTTATAGGTACGAATACGCTCTGAGCGATCGCCGCTACCGACCAAGTCGCGACGTATTGAGTCCGCCACATCGACCTGCGCTTGTACTTTTGCTTGCTGGATTTTGGACACCAGCATTTTCATCGCATGCGCCCGGTTTTTATGCTGACTGCGTTCTTGCTGACACTCTACCACGGTACCCGTTGGAATGTGGGTCAAACGTACCGCAGAGTCGGTGGTGTTAACGTGCTGACCACCCGCGCCGCTTGAGCGAAAGGTATCCATCTTAATATCGGCAGGATTGATATCGACGCTATCATCAATCTCAACTTCTGGCATAACAGCAACCGTACACGCTGAGGTATGGACACGGCCTTGGCTTTCGGTTTCAGGCACACGCTGTACGCGGTGAGCGCCTGACTCAAACTTTAAACGACCATAAACGCTATTGCCCGACACACGGGTAATAATCTCTTTATAGCCGCCATGTTCACCCTCATTAGCCGACAGAATATCTACCGTCCAGCCTTGCGCTTGGGCATACTTTTGATACATACGGAACAAGTCACCAGAGAAAATCGCCGCTTCATCACCGCCCGTTCCCGCACGAATTTCCAAGAAAGCAGGCACTTTATCATTAGGGTCTTTTGGCAACATCATGACGTTAAGCGCTTCTTCCATCTCGACAATGGTGTCACGGGCACTGTCAATCTCGTCCTGCATCATCTCTTTCATTTCAGGGTCTGAAGCTTCTGCTAGCATCGCCTCTGCATCCGCCTGATCCGTTTCTGCACGCACATAGTTCTGCCATAAAGTAGTGATATCCATCAAGTCACTATGCTCAACGGACAATTCACGGAACTTATTATTATCGCTGATGACACTCGGGTCTGATAATAAGGCGGTGACCTCTTCATAACGGTCTACCATCTGGTCTAAACGCAGGCGTAAGGATTCTTTCATAAAAGGACTTTTTTAAAATGAGTAAAATAAGAGAGTGATTATAGCAAATTTTTGCGCTTAATTTAAAACCTCTAAGCAATCTTGCCATAATATTCGCAAACTGGCTGTTTTATCGCAGATTATGCCTAAATATTAGCCCCTAGCTTCATATTAACCCATAGCTCTGCGGCCAATAAGAAATCAGTAAAAATAGCGCACAAAAACAGTCCAGAAAAAGCTATAAATAGCGGACATAAAAAAATAGCTAAGAAAACTCTTAGCTATTTTTGCGGTTATTATGGTTATCAGAAAACCTTAACGAAATATTAAACTTTACGAACCAACACTGAACCGATTGAGTAACCCGCACCAAATGAGCAAATCACGCCCAAGTCGCCAGATTCTAGCGCATCTTTATAACGATGGAAAACAATCATCGGACTGGCAGAGCTGGTATTGGCAAATTCATCAATAACACTTGGGACAATGGCTTTATCGGCATCACGTCCAACGACTGTGCGCAAAATTAAATCAAGCATATTGGCATTGGCTTGGTGTAGCCACATCATCTTGATGTCACTAGCTTGCAGCTCATTGTAATGTAAATGCTCAGTGATAATCTCAGAAACCTTTGGACAGACTTCACGGAATACTTTACGACCATTTTGCAAAAACAGCTTATCGGTGACAGGCTCCTTGATATCCGGATACATCTCAGTCTGCGCCGCTAGGAACTCAGAGCGGTCCATAAAGCCATATTCATTTTTAATATTGGTCGAAAACTGCGTAAACAGCTTGGCGTTTAGAATCTCATAACCTTTTGGCGTATCTAGCTCTTCAACGATAGAAGCGGTTGCCACATCACCAAAGATAAAGTGGCTATCACGGTTGCGCCAGTTTAGATGCGCTGAGGTAATCTCAACGTTGACCACAGCAACGCGTTTAGCAAGACCCGACACGATTGAGCCATGTGCTTGCGATAGACCAAAAGTCGCTGCACTACAAGCCACGTTCATATCATAAGCAAAACCACCAACCATACCGATGGCATCCTGAATCTCGATAGAAACCGCAGGATAAGTACGCTGAAAATTTGAGCAGGCAAGAATAATACCATCTAAATCATTGGCCTCTAAACCTGCGTCAGCTAGCGCATCTTTTAGCGCTGCCGTGCCCATTTCTGCCATGATAGACAGCTCTTCACCCAAATTGCGGTAAGGGATGACCGGTGCCATGATTTCAGGATCCAAAATACCGTCTTTTTCCATCACATAACGTGATTTGATACCTGAGACTTTCTCGATAAAAGCCGCTGATGAAGGCTGAAGCGCAGTAACCGTTCCTGCTTCAATCTCATCGGCATGCTTGGCATTATAATTTTCAACATATTGGTTAAATGAATCAACCAGCTCTTCATTACTGATGCTATAAGGGGGAATATACAGGCCAGTGCCCGTGATACAAGTCGTCATGATGCGCTTCCTTGTCTACTACGATGGTGCTTGCAATAAGCATAAAAGTGGAGAAAACAACAGTCGTCTAATTTTCGGTGAATAACTGTAAACTTAAAATAAGTGCCTTTATTATGCCTGAATAATATAATTTTTCTAATACTTTGTTACAAATAATCAGCTTCTTGACGAGAATAAGTAAAGATTGGCTTCATTTCCCAACAGCTGCGCTATAATCAGCGTTGATTAGCATGGCTTGATCGCGTTATTTTATCCAATATAAGTGCCTTTGGTTGTGGCTGACTGCCACTCATTGACATTAATTGCCACGGACTTGTTAAATTTTTATCAACTTAACTGATACTATCCACCTTTTCTTTTTACTTTTTGACTTTGGAATAGCAATGGCAGAACTCCTAAACTGGCTATTCGGGCAATATGCCGACTACCCGACCCTATTTATTACCTTAGAATTGATTGCGGTAATCTTTGGGGTAAGTAGCGTTTTACTTGCCAGCAAGACCAATATTTTGGTTTTTCCTATTGGGCTGGTCAGTACCGCCATCTTTGTCTATCTGCTGTGGAAATGGCAATTATTCGGTGATATGTTTATCAATGCCTATTACAGCGTCATGAGTATCTATGGTTGGATAAACTGGACGCAAAATAAAAATAATATAGAAATTAAAAAGCATCAGGATCATATAAATCCCACTAGCCAGCCGCAAGATGAGCGCGGGCAAAATACGGATGCTCAATATGCTATTGAAGTTGAACATTTAAGCAAAAAAGATGTGCCCATATTAAGCGCATTGGCGGCGGCGACCATAGCTTTTGTTGCTTTGGTCTATTATTTTAGACCCGTCATCAATAATAACCTTAGCTTTGATGGCGCGGTATTGGGCTTGCATTTATTTACGTGGGTCGATTACACCGATATGCTGACCACGGCGCTGTTTTTAATGGCAATGTGGCTCATGGCACGGCGCAAAATTGAGCATTGGCTACTTTGGATTATCGCCGATGCTATTTCCGTACCACTGTACTTTTATAAAGGTCTGACTTTTACGGCGCTACAATATGTAGTCTTCACTCTTATTGCAATCTGGGCATATTATGAATGGCAACGACGCTACCGCCTGCAATCTCACGCAGCATACGCCTAAATCCGTTATTAATGTCGCCATACTGGGGGCAGAAAGTACCGGCAAAACCACGTTATGCCGCGATTTGGCCGCGCATTTTGGCTGTCCGTGGGTGCCAGAATATATGCGCACTTATCTGCAAGAAAAATGGGATAGTGAGCAGCTGACCTGTACTTGGGATGATTTATTACCTATCGCGCAAGGTCAGATTGAATTAGAAAACAAACTCGCTCAGCAAGCCGCGCAAACGTCTGATCGTGGCTACTTATTCTGTGATACCAGCTTGTTTGAGCTGATGGTGTATTCCAACTGGTATTATGGTGATTGCCCTGAGGCGCTTACCCAAGCGGCATTGGTACACCATTATGATTTAATACTCTTAACCGACGTTGATATCCCATGGGTTGCCGATGATTTGCGTGATAGCCCGCATCAACGCGAAGATATCAGCGCTTATTTTGCCAGTCAATTGACCTTGCATAACAAGGCTTTTCAACGTATCGGTGGTGATAGAGAAGAACGGGTTCAGCAAGTGGTAAAAATATTAACGTCATTAGTATGATTTTAGCAAATAAAAATACTTAGGCTATTTAACGCAGTCAGGTTGTTTAACAAAGATGGTAAATGCTGTGCCATTCATTAACTATCTAACAATTTCGTTATTTAACGCTTTCGCCCAGTTTTTACAGTCATTCTCACAGCGTTGGCATATTTGGTTGGGGTTTGAGATAAAGTCCACATAGCCGCAATACATACAAGCATAATGCACATCTGGCTCTATCTGCTCGACAGGCTGATACTGCTTAGGGAAAAGCGGCAAGCCATAGCAGGTATCCTCAGGTGAACATAACAATAGGCTAAATTCACCATCTGTCTCAAGTAAGCCGGTACGCACTTGCCCTAGATGCTCAACCCCTTGCTGGCGCATTTCAGCAAAAAACTCATCGTGCGACATTTCGCCCTTTTTTATCTTATCAAGAACCAACATACTGTCCTCGACAATATAAATCGCTCTCCCTTCTAGCAAGTCTTCAAAAGCTTGGAATTTCATCATCGCCCACGTACACAAGCGATAAAGCACAATCACCGTACTCATAATCAGTACCGCTTGGATAATGGGCAAGTCCTCGGTGAACATCGGGTCACCAGCGATAGAGCCAAGCGATAAGATAATTGTCAGCTCAAAGATAGACAGCTGCCGCACGCCGCGCTTACCGGTAAAACGTAAAAACAAAATAATAAGCGTAAACATCACGATGACGCGTATGAGTATTTCGGCGGCAAATGCCCATGTGGTGTCATAAATAAAGATACTTGCCCAATCCATGTGTTTTTCCTTGTTATTATTTTTTGGCAGGATTAGCGCAGCAAAATTGCTCAATATACTTCTGTGCTTAACATCTACTGCTTTGCTTAACGCTGCTCTATTTTATGCAAAAACTCTGTTAATGATTGTAGGAATTATTTTTGAAAGCTGCCTTATATACGATAACCGCCTTAATAGCCTTTGCCGCCAACTCATTGCTTTGTAGAATGGCATTGGCAGACGGTGCGATTGATGCTTGGAATTTTACCGCTATCCGCTTGCTAAGCGGCGCCGCTTGCCTTGGGCTAATCATGACGGCACAAGCTCACTATTTAAGACGAACCAGTTTAAAACGGACTGATTTAAAACAGACGGGCAACTTTGACCCTACTGCCTTAACAGACAAAGGCGATTGGCTCAGTGCTATCAGCTTAGTGGTTTATGCGCTGTGTTTTTCAGTGGCTTACCAAGCGCTTGATACTGGCACGGGCGCGCTTATTTTGTTTGCAGTCGTGCAGCTCACGATGATTGGTTGGGGAATTTATAATAAAGAGCCACTCAACCGCATACAGTGGCTAGCGCTTTTGATAGCATTGATAGGCTTTATCTACTTGATGCTGCCGTCCGCGGCAACGCCTTCCTTATCTGGCGCGCTGATGATGGCAATAAGTGGTGCCGCTTGGGGTATCTATAGCATACGCGGCAAAACCTGCGTATCGCCATTAAGAACGACGGGCTTTAACTTTTTAAGAAGCCTAGTTGCTGTGCCGATATTGGCACTGATCGGTATGAGTTACCTCTTAACCATAAGCATGACAGGCGTCATGCTGGCGGTCGCGTCAGGTGCTATCGCCTCTGGCATCGGCTATAGTATGTGGTATGTGGCCATGCCGCTGCTAAAAACCACCCAATCTGCGGTGGTACAGCTTTGTGTCCCTGTACTGGCAGCAATTATGGGTGTGGTGTTTTTGTCCGAGCAGCTCACCTTAGAGTTTATTATCGCAAGCTCGGTTATTTTGAGTGCAGTATTGGTATTTGTCCTAAATAAAAAGTAAGGAAAAACAAAGGTTTGATAGTAGAGATATAACAGGCTTATGGTAAGCAAAGCTTGACCAGCCATGCATTTCAGTCATAAATCCGCTAGCCGATGTTACTTTCCTAAGCTCGAACCACAACACGAAATTACATTTTTTGTTGTATTATACCGCCTAGCGTAACAAATAAAATTCACACCAATTTTGATAGACATTGAGAGATATTATGAAAAAATTATTAGCCGTAGCGCCTTTTGCTGTATTACTAGCTGCTTGTGCAACCAGCACACCGACCACTACTACACCAACGACCAATCCTCAGCAAGTAGTTCAATCATTTACTTGTGAAGACAACGGTCAAGTAACTGCGGCATACACTGCCAATGGTCAAGCTGCTAACCTAAACGTTACCTTGCCTAAAGTTGGTTTGACCAACGCAAAAATCACCATGAAGCAAGCGGTATCAGGTTCTGGCGCTCGTTATGTAAACGATGTGAACCCTAAAACCACTTATGATTGGCACACCAAAGCTGATGTTGGCATCATGACCATCAAATCAGACAACGGCCAAGAGTACCAAGTTAACTGCAAATTATAAATATAATTAATGCATGGTAGTTAAATGCATTATAGTTATTTGAATAAAATCCGTATTTTCATTCAGATCTATTTAAAACAATCTATTTAAAACAAAAGAGCCAGTAGGCAAACTACTGGCTCTTTTTTATGCATACCATCTTTTATGTGAAATAAAAAAAATTGCTTGAATACGCTATATATTCAAGCAATTGAAAGCCATGTCATTTTTATATTTATTTATAGTTATTAGAGCAACAATTAAATTAAAGCCATTAAACCACAGTCACATGCAAGCGTGCCTCTACATTGCCGCGTGTAGCATTGGAGTATGGGCAAACTTGATGAGCGGCTTCGATAAGCGTTTGCGCTTGGGCTTCATCGATACCAGATACTTCGATATACAGATCGATATCTAAGTTATAGCTGCCATCAGCTTTCATGCCAATACCAACTTGGGTAGAGGTTTTTGATGCAGTGATTGGCAGTTTCATTTGTTGAGCTGTCAGGTTTAAGGCGCTATCAAAACAAGCGGCGTAACCCATGGCAAAAAGCTGTTCTGGATTGACGCCCTCTTTGTCCTTTTCTTGAAACGAGACCAAATCAAAACCCAATGAGCCATCGTCAAGACCGGTATGTCCAGAACGACCACCGGTTGCAGTGGCGCGAGTTTTATAAAATATTTTCATGATTGATTCCTCAGCTATGTTTTAGATAGTTTATTGTGTTTAGCGCTAGCATTAGCAGTAGCGCTTGGTCATTTCCAATAAAGCTATTATAGGAGTATGTAGGACAATCCGTTAGAACATAGCTCCAAACGTCTTGCCTAATTCTACAAATATCTATAGTATCGAGCAATTAAAGAAAATAAGAAAGCCTAATGAACCAATCAACTATTGAGCAACTACTCTCCCTCTTGCCTAGAAACCAAACCATTCAATCTGCTATTTCAGGCTTATTTTTTTACTGTGCAGATAAACCCAGTAAAGCCATCAGTTATATCCAAGAACCCAGTATTTGTATCGTCTTGCAAGGCGCACGTGAGATTTATTTAGGTGCAGATTGCCAAAAGTTTGATAAGAGCAATCTGATGTTTTGTCCGGTCAATATTCCTTTAAGCATGCATATAAAGCACGCATCGGTAGAGCATCCGGTCATTGTGCTGTCTATGAAATTAAACCTTGCCATGATTGGTGAGGTTTTAGCAAAAATACCGCCCAAACAGCCCGAAGCACTTGAACCTGCTAATCACTTAGGAATAAAGTGGCAATTGGACAGCACCATACTGGGGGCATTTGAGCGCCTTATACACTTGCTTGACTATCCAGACGATATCGACTTTCTTGCCTCATTAATTCAGCAAGAGATTTACTATCGCCTGCTTATAGCAGAGCAAGGCAATAAACTACGCCAACTGGTAGTCAATGGCAGCCATACGCACCGTATCACCCAAGCTACCGATTGGATAAAGACGCATCTAAATGAGGCAGTTGTTGTAGAGGAATTGGCCAGTCGCTGCGGTATGAGTGTTTCGGGGTTTCATCATCACTTCAAAGAAATTACTCAGTTAAGCCCGTTACAATATCAAAAGAGTTTGCGACTCATGGAAGCCCGGCGTCTGATTCAGGCAAATGACTTTCAGATATCGCAAATCGCCATGCAAGTTGGTTATGAAAGCCCGAGCCAATTTAGCCGAGAATATAAACGGCTATTTGGGGTAAGCCCAAGCAGTGAATTAAAGACCTAGAATTTAATAACCAGAATTTAATACTTAGAATTAAACAACTGAAATGAATCGTCAGCCCATCATTTATATCCATAAATATAATCATTATCTGTATTATCACAACTGACAATAACGTTTATAAATTAGCGCCTAAAATTAATACTTATAAGGAAATATCGTGCAGGAACTACGACGTTTTAAGGATTATTTACATGATAGACCTAAGCCGACAGGCCTCGACGTTGTCTGCGGCTTAAAGCATTTTTCTATTATCACGTATGCAGTGCCAGCAGATAGGTTTGAGGGGATATTTCCTGCTAAGTTTAAGCTCGATACGGTAATGGTAGACGGTGAAGAAAAAGGTTTAATCTCTGTGGTACCCTTTATCGATGTTGATTTTACTTCTGCTGTTTATCCTTTTCCAGCATTCACCATGGGACAGACCAACTATCGTATCTATATCATCGATACAGAAACGGGTGAGCGCTGTGTGTGGTTTTTGGGCACGACTTTAGATTCTTGGACTTTAGCAGTGCCCAGATACTTATGGAGTCTGCCTTGGCATAGCGCGAAAATGACTTTTGATTGTCAATTTGATGACGCAACTGGCAAGTATGTAAAGTATTCGGTAAACGCTGAATCAGAATGGGCAGCGGCTTCGGTATCGCTTGCACAAAATACAGAGGAGTCTTTTTCATTTTCAGGTTTCCCCGATACTGAATCGGCGCTTGTTTATTTGACTCACCCGCTGGCAGGATTTTATCATCGCCGTGATGGCAAGCTTGGTACTTATCGGGTTTGGCATAAGAGACTTGAAGTACAGCCAGCATCTGTTATTTCTGCCAATTTCAAGCTATTATCAGACTTAGGGATTGTCACCACTTCAGAGCAAAATCACCCTTATAGCGTGCTCATTGAGCCATTAAATACATTTACTATTTATCTGCCGCCAAAGGTTGTTGGATAACTGAATAATTAGATAGTTGGATAATTGACTAACTCAATAATTAACTATCTGTTTTTTTGGCAACAAACTGTACCACCGCACTCAAACCTTGATGGCGCTTACCTTCTGAAATCATGCGCTGCTTTTCGATACCCGTTATTTCTTCTAACTCTGCCAGCTCGGCACGCAAGACTGCTAACGAACCAAAGCGCTCTTTTTGCGTTGCAGGAGGTCCGCCGACAGCATTCATGGTTAGCTGCTGTTCGGTATAAGCCTCAAGGAGAAATATCCCATTCGGCTTTAACGCTTGTACAATCTGAGCGTGAACGTGCTGGCGTATGGCTGTAGGCAAATGCGCCCAAATAGAAACGATACCATCCCACTGTGCTTCGCCAAACTCATAGTCGGCTAAATCGGCAACCTGTGTCTTAATCTCCACGCCTCTATCTTGCGCCAGCTTTAATGCCTTATTCAAACCTACTTCAGACATATCCATGGCGGTCACTTCGTAGCCTTGCTCCGCCAAAAATACCGCATTTCTACCTTCGCCTTCAGCCAAACATAAAACCTTACCACCTGCTGCTATTTCCTTAAATGTATCTCTTAAAAAATCATTAGGTTCGGTACCAAAGATATACTCTGCTTCGTTATAGCGCTCGTTCCACATATCTCATTCCTTTAGTATATTATTGCTTAGGCTATTTATAAAATATGTATATAAATAGCGAGCAAATAAACAGTGAGTGTAGAAAACCATTGACTTTACCCATGTATTCATAATATAACATATATAATATATTCATTATTCCGCATTTATTGACGTGCTTTTAATGCAGTATAAAATCACAAGTATATTGGGGAGGAAGTCACATGATTCGTTTAAGCTACACCCTCAAATGTTGGGCATTAGGTATCATGTATTACTTGGGATTTCACTTCATTGTCCTATCAAGCAATCCTAACTTTGCAAAATATATCTATATTTTGGCCATCAGCACCCTACTCTTCCCGGTTGCTAAGCGTGCCGTCGATGTCGTTTCAGACTTTATCGCGCCTCATACGATTATCTTTAATGGCTTATTATCGTCATTATTAATCAATATTTTGATTTGGCTGTTGACGCCATTTATCGTCGCCTTGACGCTTATCGCCTTCTTGTTTTATGGTATGGGCGTGCTTACGGAAAATATAAGAGCAAAACCCTAAAGCTCATTCATAAACCTGAAACCTGAATATTTAGCGTAATCATTAGAGCAAAGACAGAACGCCTCGTCTTTGCTTGTGAATTTATAAGGTATAAGGTGCAACGCCTTATCGCTTTAATCGTCTAAACATAGTACAGTAGATACTTGCCTATATTTTTACTCGTGCTTATATCAGTAATTATCATCGCTAACCACTTACCCTACCATACTTACATAGCTTACTTGCCCTACTTGATTGAGTGTAATCTGAATTAAGGGTGAGGACTTGGGTTAGCATTGCACGGCAGTTAAGCATATGGCTCAACCCATTTGCCTAATTACAAGCATTTATCATCAACCGTTTATGATATAAACTTTTTTGTTTTATTATGCATAATACAATAAATATTCATTATTAATCGCCTTGTAAAAGGCTTATGCTTGAATGTTGATTGAATTGATTTACCAATGTGATGCAACCACTGTCATTTTAATAAATGACGGTCTCACTGCGTCTTAATCAGGGCTTTTTATTGAAAGGAATTTTATTGAATGACTACTGCTACTCGCCAAGAACATGATCTACTCGGCTATCGTGACGTCCCTGCTGATGCTTACTATGGCATCCAAACTTTACGTGCTTTTGAAAACTTCACCGTCAGTGGTGTGCGCTTAAATCAGTTTTCTACCTTTATTCGTGCTTTCGCTACCGTTAAAAAAGCGGCGGCTATCGCCAATAACAAAGTAGGCGTACTAAATGACACGGTTAAAGACGCTATTGCAGCAGCGTGCGATGACTTAATCGATAATAAATATCACGACCAGTTTATCGTAGATATGTTCCAAGGCGGCGCAGGTACGTCAACCAATATGAACGCCAATGAGGTGATTGCCAACCGAGCACTAGAAATCCTCGGTTATGAAAAAGGCGATTATCAGCATGTGCATCCAAATAACGATGTCAACCTGTCACAATCGACCAACGACGCCTACCCTACGGCGATGAATGTCGCTTTGGACGATTATTGCGTGCGCCTGTTAGATAAGATGGCTATATTGCACACAAGCCTGAAGAAAAAAAGCGTTGAGCTTGCTGATCAATTAAAAATGGGTCGCACCCATTTACAAGATGCGGTACCTATGACGGCAGGTCAAGAGTTTAATGCCTTTGCAACCATGATAAAAAAAGAGATGGAGCGCATCGAAGCTACTCGCGCGCTATTTCATGAAATCAATATGGGTGGCACAGCGATTGGTACCGGTTTGAATGCCCCAGCTGGCTATTCTGAAGAAGTTGCCAAGAGCTTATCAGAGCTGACTGGCAGACCTTATTATATCGCTGAAGACTTGATTGAAGCCACGCAAGATACCAGTGCTTATGTTGCACTGTCTGGCAATTTACGTCTGTTTGCCGCCCGTTTATCTAAGATTGCCCATGATTTACGTTTGCAGTCTTCAGGTCCGCGTGCAGGTTTGGCGCAATATCGCTTGCCTGAAATGCAGCCTGGTAGCTCAATTATGCCGGGTAAAGTAAACCCGGTTATCCCAGAAGTGGTCAATCAAGCTTGCTTCCATGTGATGGGTATCGATCATACTATCGCTATGGCGTCAGAAAATGGTCAGCTACAGCTAAACGTTTTTGAGCCAGTGATTGCCTTTAACTTGTTTACCGGTATGAGCATGCTTGCCAATATCTGTGAGATGTTTGCTACTCGCTGTATCGATGGCTTGATGATGAATAATGAGGCGTGTAGCGTCGAGGTATTCAATAATATCGGACTGGTCACTGCGCTGAACCCGCATCTTGGTTATGATGCGTCTTCTTTTGTCGCAAGAAGAGCACAAGAGACTGGTGGTAGTGTGTATGACATCGTATTAGAAGAAAAACTGATGGATAAAGAGACGCTAGATGATATCTTGTCTCCTGCCAATATGGTATATCCAAAGGTTAGAGCCTTACTGTAATCTGTCTTTAGTTAAATAAACAGGCTGGGTTAGCGATTGCTAATCTGGCCTTTTTTTATTGATAATGAGGGTTAGTTACTTAGAATTGGAAGGTGCATCCATTCAATAACTTGCACTATCAAAACTACACGCAAATTTCACGGACAGTTATTTGATTTTGATATTTGCCTAGAGGGCCATATTTACCAATAGAACTGATTTTGCCAACGACGCAAGTTTCGAAATATTTGTAATAGCCTTTTTGATTGATACTCTTCGAATCTTTCATTAATAATTGCTTTGGATCTGACACGTAGTAAGTGATGTCATTAGAGGCCAACTCATAAACCTCAAAGCTTCTTTTGAAGTCGCCCCGTAACTGCACTTCTTTTTGCACGCTTGTTGGCGTCAATTCCTTCACGTTTTTATTATTACTGGCTTGTGTTTCATCACAGCCCGTAATAATAAATATAGTTGATGCAAATCCTAATATTATCAGTCTAAATTTAATCATTATTTTTTACCCTGCTAAAAAAATTACATCAATCTATTGTGTAAAGCTCAGAAAAATTTGGTGTAAAACAATAATAGCTCTTCATTTTAATCAAATATTATCGATTAGAATGAAGAGCTATACAAGATAATTGTCATAGGTTGTCAATTATCAACTTTTAAAGCTCAAATCGAGCCTTAACTCATCTTATCCCACATCTTGCTTAAACGCTTCGGTGATACTGCCATGCGGGTTTTCATCGGTTGCGCGAAGAGCTGAATGCGATATTCCTCAACCATCCAGCGATACTCGCTGATGGCTTTATCGTTGGCACGATTTGCCAGCCGCTCCATGTGCACATCAAGGGCATAGACACCTTCAAGGTCGGATTCAATATTATGCTCAAGGCGTTCGATACGAATCTCCAGCGCCTCCAGATAGCGTGGATACTGCTGCCAATGGCTATAATCCATGCGATAAACAAAGTCAGCCAATTGCAAGTCCTCTAGCTGATCTTCGATATCTTCGATAGACTCGCCAAATATCTCTCTATCAAGCATGAGCAAACTCTGACGGATACGCTGCCAACGGGTATAGACATTTTTAAGCGTTTTTATCACGTTTTGACCGGTTAATAGGAAGTTGCCTGCCACTACTTCCAAGGTTTTTTCATACTCTTCTGGCGTGAAAGGCAATTCTTCAGCAAGGGCTATGGCAGTATCATCAGCACTTTCAGGTAAATCAGCACTATGATCAAATAACACATAATGCTCTTCAAGCGCCGCATCCAATGCCGCATCGATAACGATGGTTTTTAGCTTCTCCATATCCCCAAGTGGCGCAAATGCCAATTTGAATATCTTATCAATTTGACTGGTCAGCTGTTTTTTCTTCGCGCCAAGCTTACCTTTTATCAAAGTTAAAACCCCGATACGGTGCGCCTGCAACGCCGCATTGACATCGGTATATTGATGAATCGATACCGCTTCACCTGACGCGTCTGCGACCAAGGCAGCAAACTGCTTCATCACCACGCCTGCACTATGATGGTTTTTGCTAAAGGCAAAATGCTCAGGGAATTCGGTGTGCGTGCCTTGCTGCTCATTCACCGCTTGACGGGTTTCACTAGCGTGGCGAATTTGTAGCGTTTGTAGGTCGCGACCTTTTTCGATAATGCGGTTTTTGTCATCAACAACGCAGATTTGCGGCTGCAAATAGCGATCAATACTAGCAGGGTTAAAGCTATCTGGTGTCACCGACATAATGCCGCGACGATTTAGGGCTTGGCAAAGCTGCTTAAGCAGTCCTTGACCACCAGCGGGCTGCAATTCATCGAACAAGCTATCGGCGGTGTCAGGAATCGGTACAATTTGACGGCGAATGTCTTTAGGCAATGACTTGAGCAATTGTAATACCAGCTCATAACGCCAGCCGGGTACGCCCCACAATAGCTCAATCGCATCGAGCTGCGGTAGCGCCACCAGTGGCACACGAATGGTCACGCCATCATCATCGCTTGACGGATCAAAGACATAGCGTAGCGGTAATTTTAAATCACCCAATTTCCACACTTCTGGGAAATCGCCTGTGGTTGGCGCTTGGCTATTAAGCACGTCATCATCGGTAAAGAATAGATGCTTAGCATCATTTTTCTCTACCTCGGCACGCCAATCCTCAAACGCTTTGCGGCTGGCAATATGTTCGGGGATTTTTTTATCATAAAACTGATACAGCGCTTCTTCATCAACCAATAAATCACGGCGACGCAATTTGTCTTCAATGCGTTCAATATCAGCGATTTTATCCATATTATGCTGTAAAAATGGCGCTTGCCGACCTAAATTACCAGTCACCAAACCATCGCGGATAAAGATTTCTCGCGACTCAGCTAAGTTGACTTGCTCATAGTTGGTCAGCTGCTTACTGATAATAATCAGACCAAACAAGCTAATCTGCGCATAGGCTTTGACACGCCCCGTCTTCTTCGACCAATGCGGCTCAAAGTAGTGATATTTTAATAGGTCACCTGCCGCTGAGATAATCCATTCCGGCTCAATTTTGGCAACGGTGCGCATAAACACTTGCGAGGTTTCAACCACTTCAAAAGCCATGACCCAAGGCGGTACTTGTTTAAACACCGTACTGGCTGGGAAGATTTTGGCTTTTTGCTGGCGCGCAGCAAGATACTCACCGCGATTTTCGGTCTTATGCGCAATCGTAGACAATAATCCTGTTAGTAATGCGCGATGTAAATTGGCATATTTAACGGCTTTGAGTTCTTCATCTTCAATCGCAGTAGGATCGCTCGTAACGTTCTCTAACGAAGCCTTTTTATTACTACCTTTATCAGCAGTTTTTGCATCCTTAACATCCGTCAGCTTAAGCTCGGTCACCATTTGTACCAGCTGGCGATGGGTTTGGTCCCATTCACGGACACGCGGGAAGCTCAGATAGTTTTTCTTGGTAAAATTCTTACGCTGATTACCAGACAGCTTATTGCCGTCTTCGTCTTTTTCAAACAGGGCTTTCCAGAGACTTAAATAGAATAAAAAGTCAGAGTCATCTTGACGAAATTCCGCGTGCTTTTGATCGGCTTGCTGGCGCTTATTTACCGGACGCTCACGCGGATCTTGTACGGCAAGCGCCGCAACGACAATGAGCATTTCACGGATACAATCAAAGTCAGAACCAGCAACCAACATACGTGCCAGCCTTGGGTCGATTGGCATACGTGCCATTTTTTGCCCAGTCGGTGTCAGAACCAGATGGTCGAGACCTTTTTTGGGCTTGTTGGTTTGCTTAGCAGAAGAGGCTTCATTTTTAGAGGTAATCGCGCCTAACTCATCGAGCAGCTTATGCCCATCAGTAACTAAGCGGCTATCAGGTGGCTCAATAAAGGCAAAATCATCAACACTACCTAAGCGCAGATTGGCCATCTGTAAAATAACGGATGCAAGATTGGTCCGTAAAATTTCAGGTTCCGTAAATTCAGGACGACCTGTGAAATCCTCTTCACTATACAGACGAATACAGACGCCCGGCGCAACACGACCGCAGCGACCTTTACGCTGATTGGCTGCTGCTTGTGAGATGGCTTCAATCGGTAAACGCTGTACGCGTGAGCGATACGAATAACGCGAAATCCGCGCAAATCCTAAGTCAATGACATAGCGAATGCCGGGTACGGTCAGCGCAGTCTCGGCAACGTTGGTGGCGATAACGATACGCCGACCGCGACCTGAGGGCTGAAAGATACGTTGCTGCTCTTCATAGGTCTGCCGTGCAAATAGTGGCAGCACTTCGGTATGTTTTGGCCCATGACGCTCAAGTACCTCTTGGAGCTCACGAATTTCAGCTTCTGTCGCCGCAAATATTAAAATATCTGCTTGATCAGCATGACCTTTGTTTTGTGCATCACTAAAGCATTCTTCCACTGCGGCAACCACCGCGCGAGGCAGATTCTCTTCAAAATCATCATAGCTGTCATCATCCGAGCTATTCACTGGCTCATCAGTCAACGGGCGATAACGAACTTCTACGGGAAAACTACGACCTTCGACATTAAAAATCGGCGCAGGCACATTACGCTTGAGCTTATTATCATAACGACTAAAGTATTCGCTAAAACGCTTAGTATCAAGGGTTGCAGAGGTAATAATGACTTTTAAATCAGGGCGCTTAGGCAGCAGTTTTTTCAGGTAACCCATAATAAAGTCAATGTTTAAGCTACGCTCATGGGCTTCATCAATAATAATGGTGTCGTACTTACTTAAAAACCGATCATGCCCCAATTCCGCCAGCAAAATACCATCGGTCATGAGCTTCACGACAGATTGCGCTGTGCCTTGTTCATTAAAACGAATCTTAAAGCTGACCGTATTACCGAGCTGCTCGCCCAATTCTTCAGCGATACGGTTTGCCACACTTCTAGCAGCCAGTCGTCTTGGTTGTGTATGCCCTATTTGCCCCGTAATACCGCGACCTGCCAACATCGCCAATTTCGGCAATTGCGTCGTCTTACCAGAGCCCGTCTCGCCTGCGACAATAATCACTTGGTTATCAATAATAGCTTGGATTAAATCATCAGCACGTTGACTCACGGGCAAATCAAGATTCAGCTTTTCAGCCAATTTGTCTGGAATACTATCCATACGTGCCTGCACCGCTTGCTGTGAGCGGGTTTTTATCTTGTCATATTGGGCACGTTTTTTGGCTAGCCCATCTTCTGCTTTATTATCAGCATCTTTTTTATCTCTCTTATTGTTAGCCACAGCAGCCCGCGCCAGCTCACCCTCTAAGCGGCTAAGAAAATAGCTGTCTTTTGCCAGCACGGGTAAATCAGCAGCAACCTTAGCTTGCAAAGATGCATTATCAGTGTTTGCCGTAAGATTTGAGTCATCATTATCTAAGTTTGCAATTTTACTTGATTCATTACTTGACTGATTGGGGCTAAGGGCACTGGTGTTTCGTTCATTGGCGGTGTTTTCAGTAGGCATTTCTGAGACATTCTTAGAAGTATTGGGCATATTTACTTAGGCTATTTATTATTTGGAAGTGTTTAGATTATGGGGGTAATTTGGGCATGATTCAAGATGGTTATGGTGCTTGGTTGACACATTGAAATCTTTTATCAGTTTTGAGAGCCCTAGCTTTGATGGCATTGATAATGTAATAGCTCTTTTCATGACCATGGTTAAGCCATCAAGCACGCCCTAAAACTAATAAAAACGGCCTAAAGAGTAAAATTAAGCGTTACTGGTATGAATGAGCTGTCGACTAGTCGCAGCTCTCGTAAAGAAGGTATGGAGCTTTTGCAATGGCACCATAGGAAAAGGCAGGTGCAACGAAAGTATTAATCTCTCAAACGCGACCACCTCATCGGCTAATGACTTAGCGACGTCAGGCTGAATCTGCGGATTTTCATAAAGATTATCAATTAACCACGTCAATTGCGGAAAATTGGCATTATTATGAACCTGATAAAGCGTGGTCAATAACTCATCAGGTATCTGGCAACGCGTTTTGCGAATGATGCCGTTTTTAAAATACATATTTAAAGCCATATTATGCTAACTTCCTTAAATTCTTGATACTCAGATAACCAACGTACTCTTTATCATCAGCATTCACAAGCTCATGACTATCATTAGCCATAGGCTCAATTAACAGCTGAACGTTTGAAATAAGGTTATTGACGTTATAAATATCATCAATATCTACCTCAAACTTATCATCGATATGCGAGGCGGCGTTGAAAGGTGAGTCTTTATCTTTATAAGTGAACTGCTTATAAAACTCGCTCTGCTTTGCTTGCTTAATGGCGTCCGCTTGAGTAGCAGCAACGATAAGTAGCTTGTGATGAAACTCCTCAAAACTGCCCTGCTGATAGCCACCTAAATTGATAAAGAATAGCTTTAAATCGTTGGCACTCTCTGCTTGGCTACTTGATTCAACCAATTTAATCGCATAATTATCGACTTTGCTAATCGCTCGATACGAATCAATATGCCATTTATTTTTGACTTCCGGCCAATGATGGTTGATATCGTCTATCAACTCGCTGACTTCATTAGCCACGCCAAAAAATATATCGTGCTGCTCAATCAAACGACCTTTAGGGCGGCCACCAAGTTGCACCATAAACAGTGTTAGCATGTTATATAGTCCTTATTAGATATATAAAACTTATGGTTTGAGCATGTCCTTACTTTAAAAACGGTGACATGCTTTAGTTATACAGGCATTAAAAATAAAAGGGAACAAAAAACCCGATGTTTAAGCGCTTAAACATCGGGTTTTAGGAGTTATGATGAACTTGATTGCGAGGCTATATTAAGAAGAAATAAGCCCACAATCCGACCACAAAGGTAGCAATGATATTGAGGATAACACCCGTACGAATCATCTCGTTCTGCTTAATCAGCCCCGTACCAAAGACAATCGCGTTTGGCGGAGTCGCAACCGGTAGCATAAAGGCACACGATGCCCCAATACCGATGACCAATACCAACACTTCGTGTGGCAGACCCATCTGCTCGGCAATAGCTGCAAATACTGGCACCAACAAGGCTGCAGAAGCCGTATTAGAAGCAAATTCTGTCAAGAAGATGATAAATGCTGATACCGCAATCATCACCACGATAAGCGGTGCTGACGACAGCGCATTGGCGACCGTTTCACCCAATACTAAAGATGCACCTGACACTTTCAAAATCGTTGATAGCGCAATACCACCACCGAATAGCATGAGCACGCCCCAATCGGTATTGTCAGACACTTGCTTCCAAGATACCAAGCCCAAGCTGACCACAGCGGCAGCAGCTGATAAGGCAATAACGGCATCGGTATCAGTAATATCCAGTGCAGCACCGATTTTCTTAGAGAATATCCAGCTCAATGCAGTGACGATAAAGACGATAATCGTAACCACACGCGGTTTATTCCATGCGATAGGCTCGTCTTCAACCAGTACAATTTTACGATTGAGGTTGGGTTTAAGAAACAGATACATCGCACCCAATAATAGTGGCAATAGCACCAGCATCATCGGTACACCAAACTTCATCCAGTCCACAAAGGCAATGTTGAGCGCCTTTGCCGCGATAGCGTTTGGCGGTGAACCAACGATGGTACCCAAACCACCAAGGCTCGCTGAGTAAGCAATACCTAGCAGTACAAATACAAAGGTACCACGGTCTTTTTCACGGTCAACTTGGGTCAAAATACCGAGTGCCAGTGGCAACATCATCGCAGCGGTGGCGGTATTTGATATCCACATTGACAAAAATGCGGTCACGCCAAATATTAAAAATACCGCCGTACTGAGTTTGCCGCCTGACATCGATAAAATCTTTAGCGCGATTTTTTTATCCAGTTGCTGCACGTGTAGTGCCGCAGCCAAAGCAAAACCACCAAAGAATAAATAAATGGTCGGATTGGCAAAGCTTTGTAAACCGATTTCCGCATCGAATTCTGGAATGCCAATAAGCGCTCCGACGACGACCACTAAAAGCGCGGTAATCGTGACGTGTACCGCCTCTGTCAGCCACAGCACACCGATGAAAAACAACACCGCTAGGCCTTTATTGGCATTGATATCGAACGGCAATACATTATAAATAATCATACTGATAACCGCCGCAATAGCGACTACTATCAGTCCTTTACCGGTACCCTTTGGAAAGGTATCGGTAAATAAGTACTCGTTGCCATCATCAGGAAGATGGCTATCTAGTTTTTGCTCTGACATAAAATGTCCTTATTTTCCCAAAGACGGTGTAAAAAGACGCTAAAATAAAGATGCATTTTAGCGATTTGCCATTCATTCATCGGCAACCACTAAAAAGACGCCGACATCATAACAGATATATAACAAAAAACTGATGGAACAAAGCGGTTATTAAATTTGCAATAGATATGGTTATATCAAAGGTAAAGAATTGATTTTAATGCATTGTGATTTTTAATAAACTAAAATGAATGCACCTTAGTCAATACGTTGCCAAGATAAATTTTTCTCGTTAGCTGAAGTGCTTTTAAACCCTTATAGCTAATTAGCCTTATCCAGCATTAAACCGTGTGAGGTGCCGTTACACATCGTCACTAAACAAGCGTACACTGTATATGTACAAGCACATGCTGCTATCCCATACTAAATGAGTCGCTATAAAACCAAACACCAATAAACGTTACTTATTAAATTCTTATAACGTTTTTTATTGGAAGTTGATAAAAATAATTAGGAGTACTTTATGACAGACTCAAATAAAACCGACTCGACCACTAAAATGGCACCAAAAGACATCAACCAAGATGGCTTGGCCAAAAAAGACCAACAGCGCACTGATGACTCTGCACTGGATATGATGCAAGGTTTGCATGAACATGAAAATCATGAAGAAGACGAGAAATAATTTATCTAAGAATTAAGCTTATTTAAGTAATAACATTAAAATAAAAGCGCCCATCAAGTAGATGGGTGCTTTTTGCGTCTTGGCTGTCTTTTTTCTGGCAGACGATCTGACACATAGTTATAAATAAATGCCGCGCACAAAACAATGGTGATAGGGACAAATAACGCCCCATAGCCGACTTTGGCATATAAAAATGCTCCGACCGCTCCGCCACCGCTAAAGCTGTACCAAATAATTGCCTGAAAGCCCAGTGTCGGCTTACTGATACGACGACCAGCCAACCAATTGCCGATTGCAGCGCCCATATCAGAGGTTAGACCGGTCAAATGCGTGGTGCGAATAACAGCCCCGCTATAAGTGGCAACCATCGCATTCTGCAACCCGCACGCCATTGCCGCCGCCAATTGCCCTAAATAATCATGCTGCTGATATAACCAGTAGCTCATCAATAACAACGCCGCTTCAATATAAAGCGCCGTGCCGTAACGCCGACCTAATTTTAATGACCGTTGACCAATCACATAGCCGCTCAATACCGCCCCTGCCAAAAAAGACAACAGTAGCGCACCGATATATAAAATACTGCGGCCGTCTAAATGGGCAATCGCGGCTGAAAATAAGCTAACGTTACCCGTCACATGCGAGACAGATAAATTAGTAAAGCCCATTAATGCTGCTGTATTGACGCAGCCTGCACTGAATGCCAGCACAGCGCCGCCCCACAATATCCATCCTGGTAATTTGGTTATCATATTCGTCGCTTTATGGCTTATTACCAAAAAGCCCCTATTATAACCAAAAAAGACAGCCAATTGGCTGCCTTCCTTACGTCTTAACTCATATTACCCTTGATTAAAACAATTATTTTGTCTCATCAAGCATCATTAATTGCTCACTGATGGCAACGGTATTAAAACCTGCATCCACAAACATAATCTCACCGGTGATACCAGATGCCCACGGTGATAACAAGAAAAGCGCCGCATTACCGACTTCAGTCTGAGTAATATTACGCTGTAGCGGGGCGATTTTTTCACTGATATCAAGCATTTTACGGAACGATTTGATGCCGCTTGCCGCAAGGGTACGAATAGGTCCAGCAGAAATCGCATTGACACGGATACCTTCACCGCCCATCGAAGTGGCAAGGTAGCGAACGCTGGCCTCTAAACTGGCCTTTGCCATGCCCATGACGTTGTAATTTGGCAATACTGAAATACTACCTTCATAAGTCAAGGTCAGCATAGAACCATGGCGCATGGCCAACAAAGCGCGCGCTTCTTTGGCCAATGCCACAAAGCTATAGCTTGAGATGTCATGGGCAATTTGGCTGCCTTCACGAGTGGTGGCATTGACAAAATCACCATCCAATTGATCCATCGGTGCAAAGCCAATCGCGTGTACCACGCCATCAATACCATCGCCCCAATGCGCGGTCACTTGCTCAAAACATGCCGCAATCGACTCATCCGATGCCACATCACACTCAAGTACCAAGTCAGCTTCAAAGGCTTCCGCGGCCATATCGACCCGTTTTTTAATTTTATCGTTTGGATAAGTGAGAATTAACGACGCGCCTTCACGATGTAGGGCTTCAGCGATTGCCCAAGCGATAGAAAGCTTGCTTGCAATGCCAGTAACGACAAAGCGTTGTCCTTGTAGTAGCATAATATTTCCCTGTAAATCGATTTAAATGATAGATTATTTTTAATAGCTCGCGCACAAATAGCGAGTAAAAGCACAAGTTAAAAGATGACTCATTATACACGAATTGATTTAAGTAAACACTCGTATACTGTATTTACTTACACTGTATGAACACCTATTCTCTTTTAATAGTACCATCTAATATGGATAAAACGATTATCTACTGACCACAGCAGTATGAAGTTGAGCGGATTTCAAGTATAATCACAGCCCTCCCAGCTTGCACAATTTTTATAAAAATCCGTTACAACCGTTGTTTGTAACCAAGGATTTAGCGTTAAGCTACACCCACATTTTGGATGGCTGCCAAACTTATGAGCAATACCCCAACACTAGCATCAGATTTTCAAGAAAGTGTCGAATCTTATCGTCAGCTAATCACCTCGACTGGCGAAGACTTAGAGCGTCCCGGCTTGCAAGATACCCCAACGCGTGCAGCAAAAGCGTTTGCGCATTTGACTAAGGGTTATCATCAAAGCTTGGATGAAGTCGTCAATGGCGCGGTATTCCCATCGACCAATCGTGAATTGGTCTTGGTGCAAAACATTGAATTTTATTCATTATGTGAGCATCATATGTTGCCGTTTCATGGCGTCGCGCACATCGGCTACTTGCCGAATGGTCACGTATTAGGGCTATCAAAATTCGCTCGTATCGTCGATATGTTTGCCCGTCGTTTGCAAATCCAAGAAAATTTAAGCGAACAAGTGGCACAAACGATTATGGATGTGACGGGTTGCCGCGGTGTGGCGGTGGTCATGGATGCAGCGCACATGTGCATGATGATGCGCGGCGTGAATAAACAGCATTCAACCACGCGCAGTACAGCGATGCTGGGCGAATACGTACACGACAATCAAGCACGTAACGAGTTCTTAGATGCGGTGCCAAAGCGTAAACCTGCTTTTTAAATATCAATCAAGATAAAAACCAGCGACAGAAATAAAAGCAAAAAAAGAGCATATTGCCATATTAGCAATATGCTCTTTTTTATTTATAAAGGTTGTTAATTAGAGATTGTTAATGAGAGTTATTAAGCCACCTTATCATTTTTTGAGTCACGACTTGCGTGCTCATCACTGGCTTGTTGAATCTTAGTTAAAATAGCCTTGATTTCAGAAGCAGACAGATAAGTCGGTACTGCATAAGTATCGCTGACTTCTTTAGCCGCGGCTTTGGCAATGTTATCAAAATCACTGCTTTGCATGCCTTTAACGGTTGGATCGATATGTAAAGTGGCAATCAATTCGCGTACTTGCGCGATGAGATGGTCGGCAATGTCGCTATCGCTCTTGTTAGCTTGACCCGATTTTACCATACCGGTTTTACGAGCCAACTCTGCCAGTCTTTTCTTGCTGCCTTTACGATTGACGTCAAGCACATACGGCAGCACGATGGCATTGGCGCGACCATGAGGAATACTATAATGCGCTCCTAACTGGTGAGCGATGGCATGGACGTAGCCAAGACCGGCTTTATTAAAGGCGATACCGCCATAATGAGCGGCGATACCCATCTCTTCACGGGCTTTAAGATTGCCGCCATCTTTATAAACTAGGGGTAAGTTTTGCATCACAGATTTAACTGCAGACGCGGCATAGTAGTCGGTCTCGACGCTGGCATTGGCACTCATCCAAGCTTCTAAGGCATGCGTTAAGACATCAATACCCGTATCGGCTGTGATATGCGCCGGCATACCTTTCATAATAACTGGGTCAATAGCCGCGGCTAATGGCACCATTCTTGGGTCGATAGACAGAGCTTTTTGATGGGTTTTGTCGTCTGATACTACCGCACCCAAAGTCGCTTCTGAACCCGTACCAGCTGTGGTCGGAATACAATAAAGCGGAACCGAAGGCTTTCTAGCTTTCAAGATACCGATAAGCTGTTTTGGCTTGCAGTTATTGCCTTGTGACATGGCAATCATTTTAGCAGCATCAATGACCGAACCACCACCAATAGCAATAATTGAGTCGCACTTAGCGTCGACAGACTTACGTAGTCCTTCTTCGACGACTTTAAAAGTAGGATCTGGGGTAATGCCGTCATAGACTTTATAGCTGATATTTTTGCTATCTAGGTAGTCAGTGACTTTCGCAGGAATACCAAGTTTGTTTAATACCGCATCTGTGACGATAAAAACATTGGTATTGCCTTCATTGATGAGCATGTCGCACAAATCCTCACAAGAGGTCTCACCGACGAATAACATAGGTCTTCTGATAGGGACAACGTACGCAAAGGCTTTTAGCACTTTGGCACGCGTCTTGGCAACCGCCAAATAACCGGCGTGTTGTAAGCCCGTGCTACTGACCAATTTAGAAATAGTATTTTGTTTTTTCATGGGTATAAAAATCCTTTTTAATGATGCTAATACTAGCAATAACGACAACTTGAATCAGCGAATCATCACCGCTGTCAAAATAAAAAAAATAAAGATACTGCATCAGTATTTACATAAAGCAAACTACTGTTTAAACTTATTGTACCACCGCCATTTTTAGGATGTTACGATTATTATGAACTGCGATGTTCTGATTATTTAGCGCTACGTCGTTGCTTATGTTGTTGCTTATACTGTTACTTATTAAGCAGTCAGTTGATAATCATCATAAGCTTAGCCATGTCCTATTAATCCGCTTCTTTGACCAGCCACTGCTTATTATCTTGATTAAAATACCAAATCATCACCACAGGCGCCAAGATGCTCAGCCAAATACCATAAGTAATTGGCAGTCCTTGTACGACCGCCATATAGCTCAGCGCAATGATTACTAAAGCAATAAGCATGGCGATGACATTATGACTCGATTTGCGACACATTAATTCGCGCAATATAGTGAGCGTTAATAAAAACACACTCAGCATACCCATTAACATGCCCATTGCGTATGGCTGGGAGATAATTTGATAGCCAGGAGCACTAGTATCCGCGGCGACAGACTCAGTGACCAAGTTCAGCATACTGCCTAACCCTGCGATTGAGGCAAAGATAAAAAAATGACCATAGCCAAATAAAAACAAATCATGGCGTCGGCGTTCTTTATTTAAAATGGTATCGAAAGGAACGATGAAATATAGCCACCATAAAGAAAACACCAAGGCGACTAAGCTTGAGCCTAAAAACATAATAGAGCTGGCAGCAGAGGATGAATTGGTCAAAAAATATTGAATCGTATTGCTAACCCCTACCACGCCCTCGCCCAATACAATGATGGTCAATAGCCCGTAACGCTCGGCAATATGTGCCGGATGCCAATTATTAAACTGCTCTGATCTTGCCCATACTGGCATGAGTAGCTCTGCTGCGATAAACAGAAACAAAGCGGGCGTTTGTAATGATGCGGGTAAAAACAGCCAACTTATCCAAAGGGCTTGCAGGGTTAACAAGCCGACCATACTGCGGCCAGCGACCTTTTGGTGACCCGGTACTTGTCGATAGACGCGCCACCACTGACTACAACTCGCCAGCCGCATAATGGCATAACCCGTGACCCCAATCCATGTCAGCCCTTGCTCATAAAACTGATGGATATTGGCTGCTATCATCAGGGAACCAAACATCTGAAACATCACTGAGATACGATAAAACCAATCATCAGGGTCATATCCTGATGCAAACCAAGTAAAGCTGGTCCATGCATTCCACAGAATAAAAAACGCCACAATAAAAGTCAAAAACCCTGACAGGTCATGCTCACTTAAACGACTATAAAACCCATGTGCCGCGGCTGCGACAGCAATCACATAAACCAGATCAAACAACAGCTCAAGCGTGGTTGATGGCCTGTTTGGCTCGCTGGTATCTCGAGCATGGATGGGTTTTATTTTGAGCCTACTTATCATGTAGTGAGTTCCGATTTCTCTAAATTCGTATAGTTATTCAGTCTAACCTACTTAGTCCATATCACACTCGCCTGCAATAATTGCTGCGCATACGGGTGCTTTGGGTTATTAAACACATCTTCACTACGACCCGACTCAATACACAAGCCGTCTTTTATCACCATCATATGCTGACATAAAGCACGGACTACTTTTAAATCGTGGCTGATAAACACATAGCTGACTTGCAATTTTTCTTGAATCTCACGTAGCAAGTTAACTACAGTGACTTGCGTAGTGCTATCAAGCGCAGACGTTGGCTCATCTAATATCAACAGACTTGGTCGCATAATGAGTGCACGGGCAAGCGCCACGCGCTGACGCTGTCCACCTGATAGCTCGTGCGGATAACGCTGCGCAAACGCTAATGGCAAATGTACAGTAGTGAGACTGTCCATGACCGCCTGCTGACGTTCTGCTTTATTAACACCTTGTACTAATAATCCTTCTTCGACGATTTGCATAACCGTCATGCGCGGATTGATACTGGCAAAGGGATCTTGAAATACCATTTGAATTTGCGAGCGGAAGGTGCGCAAATCACGTTTGGACAATGCTGTAATATCTTGTCCATTGACCATTATATGACCACTGACACGCGCTTGATTGCTAAGTAATTGGCTTAGCGCAAGGGCAATCGTGGTTTTCCCAGAACCTGACTCACCAACGATACCTAATGCCTGCCCTTTCTGTAGGGTCATATCGACATTTTTTACCGCATCAAACCAGCGTTTGGTACCGCCAAACAAACTTTTTTCAATCGGAAACTGCACTTGTAAATTACTGACTTGCAATACGGTTGGTTGCTTACTGCTGTCAGCGAATAAATCCAATGCCTGTCCAAAGTCTTGCTTGATAAGCGAGCGGGTATAGTCCGCTTTAGGTTGGCTAAATACTGCTGCAGTTTGCCCTTGCTCAATAGTGTGTCCTTGGCGCATGACGATGACGTCATCGCTATAGCGCCTGACCAAATTGAGATCATGGCTGATTAATATCATCGCCATATTATGCTGACACTTAAGGTTATCTAACAGCTCAAGAATCTCATGTTGCAAGGTCACATCAAGCGCAGTAGTCGGTTCATCAGCGATTAAAATATCAGGTTGCTGCGCCAATGCCATGGCAATCATGACTCGCTGACGTTGACCGCCCGATAACTCATGCGGATAGCGATTTAGCTTATCAGCAGGGTCGTTGATATTGACATCATTTAACAAGGTGATACTTTTTTCGCGCCATTGCTTTTTGGCTACGCCGCTGAGATGCAATGATTCAGCAATTTGTTTGCCGACTGTATGTAGTGGATTAAGCGCCGTCATCGGCTCTTGAAATACCATACCGATACGCCGACCACGAATAGAGCGCAGCGCCGCATTACGCCCTTTTTCATTGGCTACCGGTAATGTCACCATTCCTGTTACATCTGCTAATTGTACATCGCCAGTAACGGTCAAGCTGTCGGGTAGCAAACCTAATAGCGCAAGACTGGCAATCGACTTACCAGAGCCCGACTCACCAACTATGGCAAGTGTTTGTCCTTGCCGCAGCTCATACGATAGCTTATCGACTAAAGGCACGCCAAGAGTGTTGGCAATACTAAGCTTATCCACTATCAGCATAAGCTTGTTTTGTGCATTGCTATGATTGTCATTTAAACAATTTTTTTGCTTAGTAGCAGTTGTTATATTAGCGGTTATCATATTCTCAGTTGTCATATCACGAGCGCCTCGGATCAAAGGCATCACGTAGCGCTTCGCCAACGAAGATTAGCAATGATAAGATAAAGGTTAAGCTAAAGAATCCAGATAGCGCAAGCCATGGGGCATCGAGGTTGTTTTTCCCTTGTACCATCAGCTCACCAAGCGACGGTGAACCAGGTGGCAAGCCATACCCTAAAAAGTCTAGAGCTGTTAAAGCAATAATATTAGCCGTTAAAATAAACGGCAGTTGTGACAAGCTTGAAGCTAAGGCATTAGGCAAGATATGCCTGAGCATGATTTGACTGTCTGACACCCCAAGGTTACGAGCAGCACGGACATAATCAAAGTTACGCGCCCGCAAAAACTCCGCCCGTACCAAACCGACTAACCCCATCCAGCCGAATAACAACATCATGGCAAACAGCATAAAGATACTAGGGCTAAATAAGCTGACCAAAATAATAATCATAAACAGCTGCGGCATACCGCCCCATACTTCCATAAAGCGCTGCCCTGCCAAATCTACCCAGCCACCGTAATACCCTTGTATCGCACCAACGATAAGGCCAATGAGTGCACCCGCAAGCGTTAAGGCGATACCGAACAATAACGATACCCGCAACCCATAAAGTATCCGTGCCAGCACATCGCGACCTAAGTCATCGGTACCAAGCCAGTTCTGGCTATTCGGCGCGGCCGGATACGGAATACCTAACTCAACGTTTGGCGTCTGATCGGCAAATGGAATGGGCGGCATAATATAAAAGCCCTGCTCATCAATCAGCGTTTGCACCGCAGGGTCTTTATAGTTGGTTTCAGTCTCAAACACCCCGCCAAAAGTTGTTTCAGGATAGGCTTTTAGAACGGGGAAATAATAATCACCTTGATACTGCACCAGTAGCGGCTTGTCATTGGCAATGACATTGGCTGCCATACAAATGACGAATATCAGCGCAAAAATAAACAGCGATATGACACCAAGGCGATTATGACGAAAACGGTTTAGGCGCGCTTGCCAGATAGGATTTAGGCGGCGTTTTTTTCCTAGGCCAATAGGAGATGCGGTTGAGGGCGTTGAAGATAATGGATGACTTGACATTAGCGCCCCTCAAAATCAATACGCGGATCAATCAAGTGATAACTCAAATCACTGATTAACTGTAATAACAATCCGACCAAAGTAAAGATAAACAGCGTACCGAATATCACCGGATAATCACGCTGCTGAATGGCTTCGAAACCTAACAAGCCCAAACCATCAAGTTTAAAGATAATCTCAATCAAAAAATTACCGGCAAAGAAAATACCAACGATTGCCGCTGGGATACCGGCGATAATAATCAGCATGGCATTACGAAAGACATGACCGTATAACACTTGGCGCTCACCCAAGCCTTTGGCACGCGCGGTGAGGACGTATTGCTTACCGAGCTCCTCTAAAAAGCTAAACTTGGTCAAATAAGTCAAGCCAGCAAAGCCGCCAACGGTACTTGCTAGGAGCGGTAGCGCCAGATGCCAAAAGTAATCTTTCACTTTACCTAATAGACTTAATTGATCAAAATTTTCGGAAGTTAATCCTTGCAGCGGAAAGATATTCCAGTAGCTGCCACCAGCAAAAAATACTAGTAATATGACGGCAAATACGAAAACAGGTATCGCATGGCCGATAGCAAGCAGCATCGCCGTGGCTTTATCAATCCCTGAGCCATGATGCATGGCTTTATACACGCCCAGTGGAATGGCTATCATATAAATCAGCAGCGTGCTCCAAAGCCCAAGCGAGATGGATACGGGCAGCTTCTCGACAATCAAATCCGTCACCGATTGACCTTTAAAAAACGACTCACCAAAATCAAGCTTGGCGTAATTCTTTAGCATCAGCCAAAAACGCTCAGGGGCTGACTTATCAAAGCCATATTGCGCATTAATCGCCGCCACCATCTCCTCAGATAGACCACGCGTACCTTGGTAAGTGCTATTGTTGCCACCGGCACTACCCGCGCCAAGATTACCACTTAGCGCACTGTCTTTTGCGCTTTGCTCAATAAGTGCCAGTTGCTGCTCAACAGGGCCGCCCGGCGCCGCTTGGACAATGACAAAGTTCGCCAGCAATATCAAAAATAGCGTCGGTAATATCAGTAATAACCTTTTTAAGATATAACGACCCATAATGGCGGCTTCCTAAAATAAAGAGAGATGACAACTTAGTATTTAGAAGTTATTTTTAAGCTCACGTAACGCGGCGAACACCGTCAAAGACTTGTCATCATCGATAGTGACTTTATACTTCACCCCTGCTATCACACTTGGCTCTTGCGTACGCAAAAACACATTGATTGCGCGTTCATGCTCTAAAGTGACTGGCAGCGTCGGGATACCTTGGGCGGTTTTTTCTTCTGCTTGCGCAAGCGCTTGCTGCATCGCTTCATTAGCCGGTTCAATAGATAAGCCAAAGCGTAAGTTGCTGGCAGTATATTCATGGGCTGGATACAGCAGCGTCTCAGCTGGCAAGCCATTTAAACGCTTAAAGCTGTCATGCAATTGCTCAATCGTGCCGGTAAAGACGCGTCCGCAACCGGCACTAAACAAGGTATCACCGCAAAAACAATGCTTCTGTCCATCGATATCCAAAATATATGCCACGTGGCTTGCGGTGTGACCGGACACATCCCATACTTGCGCGGCACAGCCCCAAGCACTGACCGTACTGCCGTCTTTAATAGTTTGATCTTCATCGACATTGTGCTCGGTATGCGCAACCAAATGAGTCATTGGATAAGATTCTTGTAGCTCGGCGACGCCTCCGATATGATCATGGTGATGATGCGTGGTCCAGATGGACGTCAGCTCTAAGCCGTTTTCTTCTAAATAGGCGATAACTGGCTCGGCTTGACCCGGATCAATGACAATCGCCTGCTTATTATTTTCATTAATGAGTGTCCAAATATAGTTGTCATTGAACGCTTTAATGGGGTGAATACGAATACTCATATAAAATCCTTAGCAGTGATTGTCTTTATTACTGATGTTTTTTATTAAATTTTAAAAACCAAATGAAACACGATTTTATTTACTGGTTTAAATGATAATTTTTAAATAACTGTTTTAAGCCATTATTTTAAACTATTGCTTTAAGTATAGATTAACGCGAGCTTCTGCTTCTTTATCTGTCCACCAATAATCGATACCGATAGCATTGGTCGGGAGCTTTGCAGTATGACGATATTGATTCCAGTAGGCAACATTGGTGCTAGGTTTGCCGTATAAAGGGACTAAATAATGTCCTGCCCGTAGCAGGCGATCAAGTACGTGCGTATATAAAACAATCTCATCACGGCTCTCAGCATTTGCAAGTGCGCTTGTGACCTCATCTATCACTATATTTTTAATACCGATGGTATTGGCGTTGCCCGCTTCATCAGCGGCTACACTGCCCCAAAACGCCGCCTGCTCAGCACCAGGTGATAAGCTCTGTGCAAAGACGTCGACCACCATATCATAGTCAAAACGGCGCATACGCTCGTAATATTGTGGCCCATCGACTTGACGTAAGGTCGCGTCAAACCCCAAACGCTTTAGATTGCGGATATAAGGCAACAGCACGCGCCCCATGGTCTCGCCTGTCATCAAAATTTCAATCTGAGCAAGCTTGCCATTTGGCTGATATAACTTCATATCTTGATAATAAAAGCCAGCATCTAGCAACAGCTGGCGCGCCTCTAATAAGGCTTTACGATTAAAGCCGCTACCGTCACTGGTTGGCAATCGCCATTCCGTTAATACCGCTTGTCGCTGAATCGGTTCAAGCTTGGCCAGCAATGGGCTTAATATCTGCATCTCAGCCGCAGATGGCGTACCAGTAGCAGCAAGCTCTGAGCCATGAAAGAAGCTTTGTAAGCGCTCATACTGCCCATGGAATAAAGTTTTGTTCATCCACTCAAAATCATAAGCTGCCGTCAATGCTTGGCGGACGCGAATATCTTGAAAGATGGGACGTCGCATATTCATCACCAGACCCTGCATCGGTACTGGATTTTCGCTGCTTATGGTTTCTTTATTAATCAGACCAGCTTTGACAGCTGGGAAATTATAACCTGTTGCCCAATTAGAGGCTTTGTTTTCCGGGCGGAAGCGATATTGCCCAGATTTAAAACCCTCAAAAGCAATCTCATCACTTTGATAATAGACAAACTTAATCATATCAAAGTTATAGCGACCACGATTAACCATCAAATCACGGCCCCAATAATTGGGATCACGCACATAGCTGACCGCGCGCCCCGCATCGACGCGGCCAAGCTTATAAGGACCACTGCCCATGAGCGGCGTTAAGGTGATTTTCTCAAAATCTGTATCAATCGATGACTTAGCAAAAATAGGGAATTGCCCGACCGTTAATAAAATCTCTTTATTTTCATCAGACTTAAAAACAAACTTTACCCGCTGCTTATCGATAATTTCAATGTCTTTAATATCGCCTAAATAACTGCGAATATACATTGGGCCTTTAGTCAGTATCGCATCATAAGTGGCTTTGACGTCACTACTGGTCACTGGCGACCCGTCCCAAAAGCGCGCAGCAGGATTAACATGGTAAATAATCCAACTGGTATCATCAGGGTCATACGTGACTTTATTCGCCAGCTGCGGATACATGGTAAAGGCTTCATTGAGTGAGCCTGTCATCAAGGTATCATACAGATAGTCCGTACCAACCATCGCCACACCTGTGGTCATCCATTTATTGGCTGCATTAAAGGTGCCGCGTGCCTCAAGCGATAATGTGCCACCCTTGGGCGCATTGGGATTGGCATAAGGCATAAACGGCACGTCAATATATTCAGTGGTACTATTATGCCCAAGCGCAGTCGTAGTGATTGGCGCAGCAATACTAGCAGGTATCCAGCTGATAGTAATGGCAAGCAAGACGGCTTTTAGCATGGTATTTTTTAGCATCATAAAGTTATAACAAACCCTTTTGTCAGACCGAATGAATATATTGAGCATTTAACCAGTTACTGAAAGCCACCGACCGCTTATGAAATAAAAGCTGAAAAAATATGACGTATATGACGTATCGTAAGTGCTGCAAAATTTTATCATAACAAACTTAGGTTTTTTAACCTAATATTTTGCAGCGTTAAGGTTGCTACATGACGGATTATGCAGCTTAAAAAACACTAATACGCATAAAAAAAGACGCAGCTCATAAAAGTTGCGTCTTTTGTTTTAAAACCTGTGCTAACTTAAGCGTGCTTTTTTTCAAAGGCGATCATAAAGTCAACCAATTGCTGTACCCAATCTAGCGACACTGCATTATAAATACTGGCACGCATTCCGCCAACATCGCGGTGACCTTTTAGATTCATCAAACCTGCTGCCGCTGACTCTTCTAAGAATACTTTGTCAAGGCTGCTGTCTGCTAACGTGAAAGGCACGTTCATGATAGAGCGATATTTGGGGTCAACTGGATTGCTATAAAAGCTGCTATCATCAATCGTTTTATAGAGCAAATCAGCTTTTTGTTGGTTGATTTCACCGATAGCAGCAACGCCGCCCTGCTCCTCTAACCAATCAAATACCAACCCTGCTAAATACCAAGAATACGTCGCTGGCGTGTTTGACATTGACTCTTTTTCCGCCTGATGTTCATAGTTCATCAGCAATGGACACCATTCACTTGCTTTGCCCAATAAATCTTCACGAATAATGACAATGATTAATCCTGCTGGCCCGATATTTTTTTGCGCACCCGCGTAAATCATGCCAAATTTAGACACGTCGATTGTCTGTGACAAAATGCAAGAGGACATATCGGCGATAATCGGCGCATCGACTTGTGGTGGCTCAAAAATCTGCAAACCATGAATGGTCTCATTAGCGCAGTAGTGGAAATACGCCGCATCTTCGCTTAGGTTCCAATCGCTTTGGGCTGCTACGTCGGTAAATTTACTGTCTTTACCCGTTGCCACCACGTTAACCTCGCCCAGACCCAGTTTGGCATAACGCTGTGCTTCTTTAACCGCTTTACCAGACCAAGTACCTGTCGTTAGATAGTCTGCGCGGCCACCATTTAACAGGTTTAATGGAATCGCTGAAAACTGTAAGCTGGCACCGCCTTGTAAAAACAGCACTTTATAATTGTCTGGAATGTTCATCAACGAGCGCAATTTGGCTTCAGCTTTTTCGGTAATCGCGATGTATTCTTTACTACGGTGACTCACTTCCATGACCGACATACCGCGTCCCTGCCAATCAAGCAACTCTTCTTGAGCGCGTGATAAGACGGCGGTCGGTATGGTGGCAGGTCCCGCTGAAAAATTGGGTACACGGTTAGGAGCGGCTTTAGTGGTCATAATCATTATCCTAAATATGATGAAATCATCGTGGTTATTAAAGGTTAAAGGTGAATGTTATCGTTATTTTTTAATCTCTGTCATAGTAAGTGGCAAGCCTTTAATTATGGCTCGACAACTGCTCCCACAGCTGACGTTTAAGGCTACTATCAGTAAGCATGTCATCGAGCGTGGGCACAGTAGAAAGGTTCGGATGCTCAAGGCCGTCAGGCAAGGCAGTCAATGCCGCCACTTTTATCTCTTCGCGACGACCAATCTTAAAGACATATCCTGCAAGGCTAGCATTAGCAAGCTCAGCTGTATCCATACCTTCACAAATAGGAAATGAGGTTGTCTCACAACTGATGGATAGCGCTTGGGTGATATTCTGCCAAAGCTTTTGACTGTCATGATTAAGGGCTTGAATATCAACCAAAATTACCCAATCGCCATAGCGACCACCTTGTAAATCAAATGGTACTACCTTTTTAAAGCTATCGTCTTTAAAGTTATTCTCTTTAAAACTGCTATCTTCAAAGCTTGAAGCGTTATTTACATTATCAATCGCAGCTTGCTGAACGACAGTATTTACAAGTGAGGTAACGGCGGGCTTAGAGATGTCAGGGGTAGTCGAGTCAAAACTATAGGTAACGGGGCTTTGTTGGTCAGAATGACTTAAACCTGTCTCATTAGCGTCATCATAAGAATGATTAGACTCATCATCTACCATATCTGATATGGCATTAATATTTGGGGATTCAATATTAGAAGATTCAAGGCTTGGCTGTTCAGTGCTCGTTGTAGAAGCAGTAGAATGAGATGCAATGCTAGCGTTAGCTGTAACCGCATCAGGCAAGGCAGGCGCAGAAATATCCGCGATACTCAATGTCTCAGAGCTTGGCTGCACCCACTGATTGATACCCATCATCGCTAAAATCTGGCGCTGCTGCATACGATGCTGCAATACAATTAGCGGGTCTTGGATATCACTCATGCTTATTTACTATCCTACTTATCTAAAATGGATTTACAGGCTTTTACTATCAAAAGAATACTCAAATGCAATTAATGACATTGCTCAAAAAAGCTGCCGAACGCCTAGCCAGTGATTGGCAAGCTCGGTCAAGCAATCATACTCATCTTGACTGACTATCGTATCGTGTAACATCACTGTATGCAACGTACTCAGCCATTGCCGGTACGTATGATAAGCATAAAAATGGCGCGTACTATCATTGCCCACCTTATCTACACTATCTGCCCTATCTGCATTGCCGTCCTGTATATGAGCATTATAATCTATTTGAGCGCCGCCCTGTTGCCTCTGTCGATAATTATCATCACCTTTGGCTTTAGGACTAGATGATTGACTGGCAGATGCTATAAAAATAGGTACGGCTTCTATCAATGCCAGTAATTGAACACTATTTAAACTTTGCGCAGTCAATAACAACCATTGCAAATTTGCCTCACTAACGGCTGCTAAATCAATATCAATCAAACGTGCATGACGGCGTAAATCTACAAGATAATGAGCAACGCTAGCACTATTGTAGCTGAGCACTGAAATAGGTGTTGAGATAGGTACTGAGCTATCTAGTGCAGATATTATCTGCCCTTTGGCATCCTTTGATAAGCGATAAGCCAATAAAGTAAGCATTGTTCTCGCGGCAATATCGAGACCATCAAACACCTGTCCTGACGGGTCAAGCTGAGCATAAATATCATCCGTGCCAGCGTGCAATACTTGCTGCCATTGATAGTATGGATATTGAGGGTGAAGATGCGACTGAACCTGTGTATCGTTTAATACGGCAGACAATACGGGTAACAATTGCTGCAGCTGTAGCGCCTGCCATAACGCTAAAATCGCTGGCGACCGAGAATAGGTATTCTCTAAAGGATTTAATAATGATTGAGACTTATCAATAGAGTCATCATTATCTATATTATCAGCGATATTTTGGCTTAAATCAGCCGTTAGGGAGTTTTCAAACAGCTGAATGATGCCTTGCTGATAACGCAATAGCATCGTACGACACTTTTTTTGCTGCACATAATGTTGATGATCTTGATTGCTATGACTGGCTTCATATTTTAAGCGCAATTCATCAATAACACTTTCTGATAAATCATGCTGGCGTAGTTGCTTTAACGGCAACGCAATCAAAGCGCTGTCTAGACGCCGATCAAGATTTGCTACTGCCGCTAATAATTTATGATCGAGTGTATGCGGTAAAATTTGTGTGTTGCCGCTTGTATTAGTTTCAGCAGCAGAGGTTCCATCGTTAGCAAGCCCAAGCCAGATATCAGTTAAATCATAAGTTGCTGTTGTTGACAGCACACAACCCTGATGACAAAGTAGCACGGACTCAATCAGAGCTTGCGCCCCCAGCGGGTGATAACTATGACTGAGCACATACTGCGGTAGCGAGACTTTTTGTATGTCCTCGATACCAATCAAGGTATCTGAGGGCAAATCACTATCAGGCTTAGCTTGCCATGGCTTAAGCAACTGCTGAGTACCGATATCTTCTGCTTGTACCTGCAAACGCTCATCAATAACAACATCTTGCTCTACAACAAATTCAAGCCCGTTATTGCCTTGCAGTTCGTTCTGCATTTCACTAGTAGAAAAGGTAGCGATTTCTTTTTTAATAGCATCTTTTTCAATAACATCATTGAAGTTACTATTAAGTCTTTTCTCAGCCGAACAGCGGTTTTTATCGGTCGCGCTTTTATAAATATCTGACGCTGACTGAGCAGCAGTTACTAGAGTTTGACGTGCATTTTTCTCTTGTTTATTATTGCTTAGGCTATTTGCTACTATCACGCCCCAATCACCTAAGCGGCGCTGCTCATATATCTCTTTAATCTTTTGTTGATTGATGCGTTTTTCTTTAGCAACCTGCACCGCGAAATCATGATAAGCATTCTCGTTAATAGCACTCATGCGCTCAGCCAAACTTGGATGCGTGGCAAACCACGATACGTCACCCAAATCGGCACCACTACTGGCAAAAAAGAAATGACTTAATCCATTGATATCGGCGATGCCGGTTAAGCGCGAACCAAGCGCATCTTGATGAATGGCCTTTAAGGTTTCCATAATAGCCGGCGAACGTGTCAGCTGCACACTGGTCGCATCGGCAAGCAACTCGCGCTCACGGTTAAAGCTATGCTTAATCAGTTGCGCACTGGCCATACTAGAAAAACTCAATCCATGTATTAATAATGTCCAAATATTGCGCGGTGCTTGACTATCAAACCTATTATTATGTTGTAGCCATCGTGACTGGCTCTTAGCTGATGATTGCTGGCCTTGTGATTGGCTTTGCCAGTAGGCGACCCATTCACTATGAGTGGTAAAGTTTGCTGTCTGCGCTTCAGTGCTACGCGCATGGCTATCAATCGCTCTTTGCGATAAAGGGTTGCTTTGATTGACCGCACTATTAATAAAAGAGCCATCAAAATAGTTTTGCTGACTGTTTTTATGACTGACTTTATAACCAGAACCAAAATTACTAATAGAATCACTCCAGTCATAGAGTAATTGCAAGCCTGCTAACACCACCATTAGCTGTAAATTAAACGTCGCATCGCCATGTAAGATATGACCATACTCATGCCCTATCAGCCCGTATAGCGCCTCATCAGATAGCTTATCAAGTGCGCCCTGGGTGACGACGAGCACCATATCTTGGCTATGGCGACCCGCCACAAAGCCATTGATACCTTGTTCATCAGGCAGCACATAGAGAATCGGCATACGCAAACCCGAAGCAATGGCTAGCTGCTGGGCAATCTCATAATAACGCCGATAGACAGGCGGGAAATCACGCTCATCACGCACCGCAATATGTCGGGCACTAAAGCGAACCTTTGCTGCAGGCTGATGCTGATGGGCAATGCCTTGACTATGCTCCCAAGCATCTTGGCTGTGGTCGATAAACAATCGCACCGCGCCCACGCGCTGAGCAATCGCACGACCACCTGCTTTTAAGCGTCTATACTCTAAAAAACTGCCCGCAACAAAGCTACCGATTGTCCATACGACCACCAGTATTAATACCCAATGATAAATGCCACCGGTAAATAGCGTCAGCAGCAGCGCCATAACACCAAGTGCCACCGCAATATGGGCAAAGACAATCAGAAAAAATAGCCCATAAAGCAACAAGCTGCGCTGAGTACGGGTACGCTGTGCACCAAAAAAATCCATCTATTACTCTTACCTAACCATAACTAAGTGCATTTGACATTATGTAAATATCAGCCCATATCGACAACAGGTGCTTGAGCAATTGCCTTTCTGTCTTCAAACACCAACGGGCTAAGTGGACGAAAGCCAAAGGTGCTACTGACAAGATTGTTTGGGAACATTTCACGGTCATTGTTATAAAACATCACGCTGTCATTATAATGCTGACGGGCAAAGCCAATCCGGTTTTCGGTATTGGTCAGCTCATCCATCAACTCTTTAATCATGCTATCCGCTTTTAATTCAGGGTAAGCCTCCACAACCGCTGAGAATTGCCCCAAGGCTTTCGACAACATACCCTCTGCTTTGGCAAACAACGCCATATGTTCAAGCGAATCTGGCTGATGCTTAGTAGAATCTTGCAGACTCTGAGCGTGATTACGCGCGCTAATCACGCGGGTCAGCGTTTCTTCTTCATGGATCAGATAACGCTTAGCGGTTTCGACCAAATTTGGAATCAAATCATGACGGCGCTTTAGCTGCACATCGATTTGCGCAAAGCCATTTTTTGCTTGGTTACGGGCACGTACCAGCTTATTAAATACTGACACCCCAAAAACCACAATCAATATGACCACTGCAATGAATAACCAAACAAACATTTTCATTATCAGACTCCAAAAAGTTTTGTACTCATACTATTGTTAATAAAGGTTACTACAATGTATTTTACCCCATATATATTGCTCAAAGTCCAAAATCAGACGAAATGCAGGCGAAAAAAAAGCCCTTTACAATGAAGGACTTATTATTAGGTTTGACTCGTTTAAAACGATATAGCAGGACTATCAGCAAATTTTAGGCAAAAAAAAGCGACTCCATCAGCACATCCTCGGCACACATTATAACTATTACCGTTGCTACCTTCCGGTCCTGGCGGGATTCATAGAACAATGTTGCGAGGCTACCAATGGAGCCACCAGTTGCAGATTATACAAGAATTTTTTATTATTACAACCCCTATCGTCAAACTGTTTGCTTTAGAGACTCAATGAGCCTGTAACTTAAGTGACAAAATTCTCACAGCAACCCCTTTATTTTTTGCTATTTTACCTAAGGTCTGTTGAATAAAAAATGAACACAAACAACAGCCGATATAACAATGCGCATTATAACAACGTAAATCAATGTGACTCAGATAATTGAGATTACCATTACTAGCACTCATTAGGAGATAATTATGAAAAACACTTGGATGAACAAAGCCGCACTTGCTACGGGTACAGCCGCCCTACTGACCGCGATGATGGGTAGCGCCCATGCAGAACCCACAGGCTATGATCAGTTGACTTTTCAGACAGAAGTCAAAGAAGAAGTCCAGAACGATGAAGTTCGCGCCAGTATGTATAAAAAAGCACAGGCAACAGATGCTAAGACGCTAGCCACCACCCTCAACACCTCTATCAACAATGCGATGAAAATCGCTAAACGCTATCCTAGTGTGACGGTTAGTACTGGTCAGCAGCGCACTTATCCGCGCTATGATAAAAATGACAAAATCATTGGTTGGACAGGACAAGCCAGCATCGATTTAAAGAGCACTGACTTTGCCGCGACCAGTCAGCTGATTGCAGACTTGCAAGAGACCTTAGTGATGGAAAACCTAAACTTTGGGGTTTCAGACGCTAAAAAAGATGCGCTAGAGCAAAAGCTTATGACCGATGCTTCTCGCGCTTTTCAGCAGCAGGCTAAAAACCTGACTCGTGCATGGGATGCGCGTGGCTATCGCGTCGTCACTGTCAATCTAAATACCGGTAGCAACTACCCTCGCCCTATGTATAGCGCGATGAATATGAAAGCTGAAGCGGCGGATGCCTCAGTACCAAGCCAAAGCTTTGAATCGGGCAACAGTACCATTTCAGTGACTGCGAATGGTACGATTGAGTTAACGAAATAAACGCAGAGGTAATGAGTTAAGCAATATATATTATTACTAACTTCTACCAATAAGGGCAATCACTGCTTTCAGTGATTGCCCTTATTTTATATCCAGCAATTATTGTTAATGGGTTGCCGCTATCTTTTCACTGTTAACCTTTCACTACTAGCCTTTAACACAGTGATACAGAGTTATTTTTTTACCGGTTCTTCAAGCGTCATGGGTGTATCAACTATGGGTTTATCAACTATTGGCTTAGTAAATGACAACATATTAGGCTGTTTGCCATCTTGACGCATTTTTAGCAACACTTTTTGATACCAAGGCAGACGCTGATACGCCAAAAGCTGCTCTGCTAATTTTTTATTTTTTTGCAAGGTTTGCGTATTTTGGATGACATAAACGGTACGCTCGACCTGTTTTGCTATCTGCCCTTTTTTATTTTTTATCACGGCTTTAACGTTATGTGTACCCGGCAGAATATCGACAGTTGCAATCGAGGCGCTTAAACCCTGCGCCACCTCGTTTCCATCTAAGTAAATGCTCACACTATCGCCCACTTGTAGAGCAGGTTTTACTTGCACCTTTACCTCAATAGTTTGTACGGGACGACGATACGCCCGTTCTTCGCTAGGCTCTGTCATGGTCAGCTGATAGTTAATGGGCGCTTTATTAGCGGTTGAGTCACTGTTGGCAGCGGTGGCAGTGGTATTGGCGGCTGCAGGCGCTTGGGCGGTATTGACAGGCTGATTGTTGGTATTACTTGTTTGACTAGAACTATTTGCACCCACACTGTCGCTGCCAGTCATGACACTGGTTTGGCTAATTTGCTTGCCTGCTTGCTGTTCATAGTTCTGCGGACGGTCGGTAAAGGTGACTTGACCGGTCTTTTCATCGACAACTTTATAAATAGCAGCGGCATTTGCCATCGGCGCGTAAAGACTGGCCGTGCTAATGATGAGCCCTGTCAGCAGACTTAGCGACAACCTTTTATTAAAAACCGTACTTTTTAATGATGCAATCATAGTCAGTTAGCCTAGTAGATATTTATTATTAATATATAGATGAAACCATTATGCGATATTTTTAACATTAAATCAGCAATGACTTCACACTAAATCGACCAATTAAACACGCACTTTGATTGAACAAAAAAACCAGCTAAGAATTACTTAACTGGTTTTTTTATCGAGAATTTGGCGTGTTAATTATAGATTAGCAGCTATAGTACAAGTCAAACTCAACTGGATGAACAGTAATGTTGACGCGCTGTACTTCTTCTTGTTTAAGCGCAATATAGGCTTCTAGCATCTCTTTAGTGAATACATCACCTTTTAATAAGAACTCGTGGTCATCTTTCAACGCTTGTAGTGCCACTTCTAAGTTTTCAGCAACCGTTGGAATGAGTGCTTCTTCTTCTGGTGGTAAGTCATATAAGTTTTTATCAGCGGCTTCGCCTGGATGCATCTTGTTTTGAATACCGTCAAGACCTGCCATGAGCAACGCCGCAAACGCTAGGTATGGGTTGGCTGCTGGGTCAGGGAATCGAGCTTCAACACGCACCGCTTTTGGGCTACTAACGTGTGGAATACGGATAGACGCTGAACGGTTAGACGCTGAGTACGCAAGCTTGATAGGCGCTTCATAATGAGGCACAAGGCGCTTATAGCTGTTGGTCGATGGGTTGGTAATCGCATTCAAGGCACGAGCATGCTTGATAACACCGCCGATAAAGTATAGCGCGGTTTCTGACAAGCCCGCATATTCATCACCTGAGAAAGTATTGACACCGTCTTTTGAGATAGAAATATGCACGTGCATGCCTGAACCATTATCACCGACCACTGGTTTTGGCATAAAAGTTGCGGTTTTGCCAAACTGATGGGCAACGTTATGGACCGCATATTTTAGCTTTTGTACTTCATCCGCTTTACGAACGAGCGTATTGAAAGCAACGCCAATCTCTAACTGACAAGGGGCAACTTCATGATGATGCACTTCGATACAACCTTCACCAATCATATCTTCGATACGCTCGCACATCACCGCACGCATGTCTTGTGAGCTATCAACGGGTGGTACTGGTACATAGCCGCCTTTGACGCGCGGGCGATGCCCCATATTGCCCCACTCATAGTCTTTATTGGTTGACCAAGCCGCTTCTTCAGCAACGATTTCATGGCTGACGCCAGACATGTTAATCGACCATTTTACTTCGTCAAATACAAAGAACTCAGGCTCAGGACCAAAAAAAGCCGTATCACCAATACCGGTAGATTTTAAGTATTCTTCAGCACGGCGGGCGATAGAGCGTGGGTCACGGTCATAGCCTTGTAGCGTTGATGGCTCGATGATATCACAAGTCACAACCACCGTAACCGCATCAAAGAACGGGTCGATAAAGGCGGTCTCTGGATCAGGACGTAAAATCATATCTGAGGCTTCAATACCCTTCCAACCAGCAATCGATGAGCCATCAAACATTTTGCCATCTTCCATCACTTCTTCGTCAACGCTGTGCGCTGGAAAGCTCATGTGATGCTCTTTGCCGCGCGTATCGGTGAAACGAAAATCGACCCATTTGGCATTGGATGATTTGATAAGATCAAGTAGTTTATTCGACATGGATAGTTTCCCTTATGGTTATCATGGTACTGAAATTAAAACTTAGGATTAAAAATATTAGATTCTAGAAAATCGGTGTTATCAGCGTTATTTACTCAGTATGTCTCTTTACTCTTAACGGTAATTTTCTTAACCGACTACAAGCAGCAGCTATTTTAGCAACATCTGACTCATAATGCTGAACTGTTCAAATGCATATTAATAAATAACTCTGCATTACTTCGTAGCGCATTACTTCGTAGCGCATTGTTTCGTAACGTTAGTTACTAATACTGATTATGGGTGCAACTGCTATGCCAATTCTGAGTACCACTATAAAAATTTTAATATAATACAAAGCCGTAAATCATAATTATTAATAGTAAATACAGATAGTTATGTAAGAAATATTGGCATACTAAAAAATGATTTGCATGGCAACTGTGGTTTGTAATCCTTAACCATGAAAGTATAACATAACGATAAACGCACTATATAAGCGCATAAACAGCACTTTATTAATAATTGTCGCACTTTTATAGTGCATCCGTTATCTATTAGAGAGCGGCGGGGCTACATTTAATAGATGGCAAAATAGTGTTAAGATAACGACGTTTAATATGGCAAGCTTAACAAGCTTTCGCATTATAAAAATGGCTGCGCTTTATAAATGAGCATAAAAACTATCATGACCCAGCATAAAACCGTAAAGTACCCGCATAGCAATACGTCTAAGATTCTAAGTTAAAAATACTAAGTTAAAGATTCTAAGTTAAAGATTCTAAGTTGAAAACATAATGATTTTGATGATCGATAATTACGACAGCTTTACCTACAATATTGTACAGTACTTCGGTGAATTGCAGCAGGACATCAGGGTTTGGCATAACGATGAAGTCAGTATTGATGAGATTAAAGCACTTGCGCCAGATGCCATTGTTATTGGTCCCGGTCCCTGTGACCCTGACCGCGCCGGTATCTCGTTAGAGCTCATTGAGACGTTTAAAGGCATTATCCCGATATTAGGTATTTGCTTGGGTCATCAGGCCATTGGCCAAGCGTTTGGCGGCAAAATCGTCAAAGCAAGCGAGGTCATGCATGGGCGTTTATCGGCTATTTATCATAATGGACAAGGGGCGTTTGTCAACTTGCCCAATCCAGCAAAGTTTACCCGTTATCACTCACTGGTGATTGAGCAAGCAAGCTTACCAGAATGCTTTGAGGTTAGCGCTTGGACGCAAAATGCTAATGGCGATATTGAGGAAATCATGGGCATTCGCCACCGCGAGTTTGCGATTGAAGGGGTTCAGTTTCATCCTGAGTCGATTTTAAGCGAAGCCGGTTATCAGCTGCTGAATAACTTTTTACAAACGCACAATCTAGCCGTAATGTCGTCAGATGAGCTACCGCAAGTAGGCTAGCTGTTTTAAGAGAAAAACTCTATTTAACCCAATGAATGTATTTAAACGACAACTATAAAAGATAATAATAAGTGAGAATATTATGACCTCTGCCGCTATGCAGGATGAAAAATCAATGATGGAACAGATTAATAAGAGCAATCAAATTAACCAAACCCAGCAAGGGGTTGAAGACATCAATCAGCTCTCAGATGAGAATATTCATAAACTCCTGACCACCGCTTTAGGCAGGATTTTTCAGCATATTGATCTGACCTTTGATGAGATGTATCAAGTCATGCTCATTATTATGCAAGGCAGATGTAGCGATGCTATGATGGGCGCGATTTTGACTGGTTTACGTATGAAAGGTGAGTCAATTGACGAGATTACAGCGTCAGCAAGCGCCATGCGTGCTTTAGCCGCCAATATCAGCCCAAAAGACTGTCGTTATATGGTCGATATCGTCGGTACAGGTGGCGATGGGGCTAACTTGTTTAACGTGTCAACAGCCGCAGCCTTGGTAGCAGCCGCAGCGGGGGCGCAAGTCGCTAAGCATGGTAACCGCGGAGTTTCGACCAAATCAGGTAGCTCAGACTTACTTGAACAAGCAGGTATTAGCCTTACGCTGACCCCCGAACAAGCGCAGCAATGTATTGAAAATCAAGGCATTGGTTTCTTATTTGCGCCCAATCATCATAGTGCGATGCGCTACGCCAATCCGGTACGCCGTGAGCTAAAAGCGCGGACGATTTTTAATATCTTAGGTCCACTGACCAACCCTGCTGGCACGCCAAATCTCGTTATCGGCGTCTTTACCGCGCAACTATGTGAACCTTTGGCAAAAGTGATGAAAAACTTGGGCGCGCGCCATGTCATGGTGGTCGGTGCAAAAGATGGTCTGGATGAAATCAGTCTCGCGACCTCGACCACGGTGGCTGAGTTAAAAGATGGTGAAATATCTGTTTATGAGATGATGCCAGAAGATGCCGGCGTCGAATCACAAACCTTAATTGGCCTTGATGTAGATTCTCCAGCACAAAGTCTTGAGCTGATTCGTGCCGCTTTATCAGGAGCAGATACCACCGACCGCGCTGTCCTAAAAGCTCGTGATATGATTGCCTTAAATGCCGGTGCCGCGATATATACCGCAGGACTTGCCAGCAACTATCCGAATGGCGTGAGCCGCGCACAAAAAGTCATTCAAAATGGTGACGCTTTGATTAAGCTTGATGACCTAGCCAAATATACGCAGCAATTAGCTGACCAAGTTTAATAAGCTAAATACTTAGAATTAATAAAAAAAATACGTTGCTCATAACCCTGTTAATCGCAACTATTTATGCAGCCTTAATTTATTTGCCTAATTGTTACCCTAATTTTTTTATCAAATAACGGAATATAGCCATGACCGCCAATCCAAAATCAGACACCGCTATTCCTTCAGTGTTGCAGCGTATCGTCGCCACCAAACATGAGGAAGTTGTCGCTGCTCGTGCAGCAGTATCGCTTGAGGCATTAAAAGCACAAGTTGCTGCTGATACACAGCCCCGTCGCGGTTTTGCCAATGCTTTACGCGGCGCTGATATTGGTATCATTGCTGAGATTAAAAAAGCCTCGCCATCTAAAGGCATTATCAATCATAACTTTGAGCCCGCGCTGTTTGCTAAGCAATATGAGCAAGCCGGTGCCAGCTGCCTGTCGGTATTAACCGACCGTGATTATTTCCAAGGTGATGATAGCTACTTAATCCAAGCACGCGAATCTTGCAGCTTACCGATATTGCGCAAAGATTTTATGGTAGATGTATATCAGATTTATCAATCTTACTTAATGGGTGCCGATTGCATCTTGCTAATTATGGCCTGCCTTGACGATGACCAAGTACAAGAATTGCATGCGCTCAGCATCGAGCTTGGTATGGATGTATTGATTGAAGTACATACCAAGGCTGAGCTTGAGCGCGCCCTACAACTGCCACGCTCAGCGCACAATATCTATGGTATTAATAATCGTGACTTAAATACCTTTACCGTTGATTTACAAACCACGCTTGAGCTAAAAAATATACTAATCGAAGCCTTAGCAGCTGACATTGATAGCGGCATGCTGTTACCAAAGACGTCGCCACTGATTGTCACCGAAAGCGGTATCCATAGCAGCGACGATATTCGTTTGATGCTCAATAACGATATTCAGCACTTTTTAATCGGTGAACAATTTATGAAAACCGAGCGTCCAGGGCAAGCGTTACAATCCTTACTTGCGAGCGTTGCAGCACAGGCGTAAAGTAAGCTAAATCGATTTTTTATGTACTATATAAACCATTAAGCCACTCATTCACTCACCAACGATACGTTAACTATTATGTCAAACTCTCTGTTTTCAAAAGAAATGCAAGACCAACTAAAAGAGCTTAAAGGGCAACTGAGTAAAGGTCGCGATACCAACTCAGCGGATGGCGACAGTGAAAAGCCAACCGAACCTGTGTCACTGTTGACCCAAAAACAAGTTAAAAAAACGGTCAAGCAATTAGATAGCGAACATATCGACGACGATAAAGTGCTATTTATGCAAGCGATGCATGGCGTCAATCAATTAGAAGATAAAAATGTACGCTCGCCTGCCAATGCCTCAAAGGCCGGCAAACTTGACGCCGCAACGTTATCAAAACGTGCCGCAGCTCAAGGTAGTGAAGCAAGTGATTTGGGCGCAGGCTTGTCAGATATGCAAGCATTACTTAATCCGGTTGCTGCTGAAGCGTACTTATCTTATAAGCAGCCTACCTTGCAAAACAAAATCTTTGATCAGCTCAAAAAAGGTAAGCTACGTTGGTATGATGCGGTAGATATTCATGGCTGCACCATCGAAGAAGCACGCGTGGCAATGACCCAACTACTAAGCCAAGCCAAGCAAAACAATGACACCATGGTAAAAATTGTCCATGGTAAAGGTTCTGAAGCGATTTTAAAAACGTGCGTTAATGGTTGGCTACGTCAACTACCAGAAGTATTGGCATTTTGCTCTGCCCCGCCTAAAGATGGCGGTAATGGCGCAGTATTAGTCTTACTTAAAAAACCTAAAAATGATGGCGAGTAGTTTTTAGTTTTAGCTTAGTATCGAAATAAAAAGGACTGCAATTGGCAGTCCTTTTTTATAAAGAAAATCATAAAATTTTTTAATCATAAGCTTTAACTATATACGCCATTATTTTTATATCTCTATTTTTCCGTTTAAAAAACAGTGAAATCATAATTATTATGACCATACAAACCATTGAAAATATTAAAGAATTAAAAGCGCATATCAGCGCTTTGATTGCTATCGAACCAAGATTTTCGCCTATTTATAAGCAAGTTGGCGTGCCTGATTTACGCCATAATGCTGGCGGCTTTACACAGATAATGAGAGCGATGGTTGGGCAACAGCTGTCTGTAGCAGCGGCAGCCAGTATTTGGCAACGCTTAGTAGATACAGGATTGACGACACCGTCAGCGATTCGTGCAGCGACAGATGAGGACTTACGAGCACAAGGACTCTCTAAGCAAAAAATTCGTTATACGCGCTCTTTAGTCGAGCACAATATAGATTTTACCGCCTTAGAAGCCCTGCCCGATGACGAAGTCATCAAAACCTTGACCGCCGTTATCGGTATTGGGCGCTGGACGGCTGAGATGTATCTGCTGTTTTCATTACAACGAGCCGATGTGCTGGCAGTCGATGATTTAGCGATTAAAGTGGCGGCGATGGACTTGCTAGGGTTAGCAGAACGCCCAACGCCGAAACAATTAAAAAACCTCACTCACGATTGGTCACCGCATCGTAGCGCTGCCAGCTTATTATTGTGGGAGTACTATGGTTTTTTACGTCAAAAAAATGCCATCCCTTTATAAGCGGCACTTTTATAAGCTATGCCTTTATAACTATCTAACTGAATAGCCATCTAACTAAATAGTTTTCTAACGAACAAAACGTGGCGTAAGTTATTAAGCAAAACTATCACATGACACCCTAAGGCTGATTCCAAATAGAAAAACCAAATTTTCTTTTGGCACGCTTAAATTTATTTTTTACCAATGCCTTTCTTTTTTGTTGACGCTCTTTATCTAAGTTAATTTTTTTATGCTTGGCTTCTTTGTTTGCTTCGATTTCAGCTGCTTTATTATCCTTGGTTTTGTCCACCTCTTTGCTTAAATCAACCGCATTCTGCTTACCGTCTATATCATCACTGTTGCTGATGTCATTAACGTCATGATTAACCTCAGTCTTATTCTCATCAGTGCTTAAATTATCTTCTACCGCTTCACTACCATTATCCTCGATATCATTTAACATTTGATGCTCAAGCTCAGCTTGATTGACAATCAGCTGCTGGGTTGGCAAGGCATGCTCGACCTTGTATTTCGCTACTTGGTTTAAGATATCGACAAATAACACGTTTTGTTTGTCATAAAACTCGGTAATTCCATTGGCATTGACATAAGCCTGTAATTGGATAACGTAGCAATCTTGGCGCAGCTCTAAGATATTGACCTGATTCCATTCTTGGTTGGTTAGATAGTGCTCATCTAAAAACGCATCCAAGTCTTTGACCATTTTAAATACCACCTCAATATCAGCGGTACGCTTGAGATATAACTGGTGCAAAAAACGGAACATATCACGCGAGGTAAAGTTTTCAATTTGCATCGATGAAAAATCACCGTTTGGCACAGTGACGATGGTACGCGACAAGGTACGTACCCGTGATGAACGAATGCCAATATCGACAACCGTGCCTTCATAGGTACCAAATTTACAATAATCACCGATACGCACGGGCGAATCCGCTACCACTACGACACTACCAACCAAGTTTTCAATCGTCTTTTGCGCACCAAGGGCTAAGGCCAAACCACCGACCCCCAATGCCGCAATACCTGTGGTCAAGTCAAAGCCCAAATTGCCAAAGATGACGATAACGGCAAATATCAATAATAGTGCTTTGACCACTTTACGCAGCAGTCCCAAGATAGAAACACGTTCGGTATAGTTTTTCTTATAGCTTAAATTGACGGCGCGCGTAAATATCGAATCAATAACGCGTAATAACAACCAAGTGGTCGCCACCCAAGAGGCAATATCAGTAAAGCGATTGACCGGCTCGCGCAATGTTACTGAGACACCCGCATAAACCATCACCTCAGACAATATCAGCGCCATAACCACTACTGCCAGCGGCAATATCACATTATCAGGTAAGGGTAATGCCTCACCACGAATACGCGGATAAGCCAGTTTTAATAAGTGATAGAGCAGCCAAACCAAAATATAAGTCAGTATAAAGCTACTGACAATCATGGTGAGGGCAGCAAATAAATCCGCCATCTGGTAACCAAACAGCTTTTTGCCTTCTAGTGAATCAATGGTATAGCGAGAAACCAACGTCGGCTCATAGTTCTCTATCACCTCTGGTACGGCATCAAGCGTGTCACTCGAAAACTGCCAATACTGCTCCCCTTCCTTAGACACAACCCTTTCGAGCAGCAGCGGCACGCTTTTATCGCCAACATTAATCACGCCCACGCTTTCTTGGCTAGGTGGTAGCTGATCGGTTAAATTGCCCTCAGGGGTATTGTTAATCTGTAAGTCAGGCTGAAAACGTCCACCGGCATCGAGCGCTTGCTTAAATTGGCGCACAATGGTGGTTGGATTATCAGATTTGGACAAATTTAAATAATTACTTGCCAGCAGATAGTCGTTTTCCCCTAATGCTCCGATAAAACCTTGTACTGTATGGCGCGGCGTATCGCGACCAAACGAATCTGGTATCGAGGTTTTGGTCGCCTCCTCACTTTGACCACCCACACCCAGTATGCTGGCTTCGGCAGCAGTCGCACTATGCGATAAGACGACGCTTAACAGGCTTAATACGCTCAATATCATCGCAAACAGAAACGCCGTCATCATAAGCGGCGTTTTCGGAGATGATATTGAGGGAGATGGCGCGGTACGAGCACTCAGATAACGCTGAATAGACAAAACAAACCTCTTAGCTTGATGAATGGCACAACAGAAAAATAGATAAAACCTGCCCTATGATAGCAATTATTTATGACGGTAATGCTTTTGATTGCGTGTTTTTATCGCAGTCTTTATTAGGCAATTATATTTTAACTTCTCATATTTAGGCATTCACTTCTTATCGCCGCTCTACCTATATAATTTAGGAATATACCCACTATAGTTAATTTTATTTAATTAAGTCATTTAAGTGCATAAACAACCATCCATCATGAAAACTGCTCAGCTTATAATGAATAAACATTAGGTTAAAGTGGTTTATAAGTAAGGGACTTTTATAGATAATAAGGGGGTGTAATATAATTATTACTTTTTGTAAATATTAGCGTCTCAGCTTTCGCATCTGTAACTTTCTGACATGATCAATTTGGAATCAAATATGGCTTTATCCCGTTCGTCTTCGACCACCTATCTTCGGTTGTGTATCTTAAGTGCTTTAGGCGTATTTGCTATGAGTGCTACAGTCGCAACTGCTGACAGCAGCACTATTGATGATAGCGAGCTGCCACAGGTCGAGCTTGATAAAATTGTGGTAACCGCGACGCGTACGCCAACTAAAATAAGCAATACCATTGCTCAGACTCGTGTTGTTAATAAAGAAGAGTTAAAGCTCTATCAGGGTCAAACGGTAATTGATGTACTTAAACGTCAGCCAGGTATTAATATCAAGCAGTCCGGAGGCACGGGTACGGTATCAAACTTTTATATGCGCGGTTATGATAATAAGCAAATCTTAGTGCTTATAGATGGTATACGCTACAGCACATTAAGTGCAGGCGGTGCTGCACTTAGCTTATTACCTGCTGATCAAATAGCTCGTATCGAGATTTTATATGGTGCATCAGGATCTAGTATTTATGGTGCAGATGCTATGGGCGGCGTCATCCAAGTCTTTACAAAGGGTACGGATGTTGAAAAAAGCCAACTCTCTGTTACTGCTGGTGTCGGTTCGCATGATCAATACTTATATGGTGCTAGTGCTCAATTTGCTAATGCAAGTGGTACGGCACTAAGTTTATCAGCAAGCCATAATGAAACTAATGGATTCAGCGCTGTTTCTTCCAAACCCGTTAGCAGCACTTATAATAAAGATGACGATGGTTTTGAAAGTAATAACTTTAGTATCGCCTTAAATCAACGCATTAATGACCAATGGTTAGCAGGTGCTAGTGCTCTGTATAGCAAATCAACCACTGAATTTGATGATGGTGATTATGAGAATGCGCATGCTGAACAAGAAAACGGTTCTGCGCAAGCATTTGTTGACTGGCAATATCTACCCGACTCCTCAGTAAAGCTGCAATATGGACATTCTATAGATAACAGTGACGGTTACAGTAAATATGGCAATGAGTTTAATACTAAACAGGATCAAGTTAGTTTAATAGGTCAGCACAAACTACCAGTTGGACAAGGTATCTACGGACTTGAGTATCTCAATCAAAGTCTAGACACTGATGTTCCTGGATATAATGTTGACGATCGCGATGTGACTAGTGCTTTTTTAGGTTATTTGCTAGCAAACAATCAGTTCAATGCACAAGCCAACGTCCGTTTTGACGACAACTCACAATATGGTGATCAGACTACTTATAACTTAGGTGGCGCATACCATATTAATCCTAATCTTCGTGTTGGTGTCAGCTACGCTAAGGGTTTTCGTGCACCTACGTTCAATGACATATTCCCAGGCTATAGTGGTAATCCTAACCTTAAACCTGAAATTAGTGATAACTACGAAGCCTTTGTTGAATATGAAACCTTACTCCAGTCTACGCGCATAACAGGTTATCGTAATGATGTTGAAGACTTAATAGCTAACGATGGTATTTCTACTCCTGAAAATCTTTACGGTAGTATGAAAAACATTAATGAAGCTAAAATAAAAGGTGTAACCTTAACATCAGACTGGGTAGTAGATAATTATTTATTTGGTGCTAATTACGATTATCAGAAAGCTACAGATAGTAGTAACGATAATAAATTCCTTGGTTTTCGTCCTGAGCACTCAGGTTTAATTTATACTGGTTATCGTCTATCAGATTTGGATATACGGGCTGAAGTAGAATATATTGGTAAGCGCTATAATACTAGTTATGACATACTTGGTAATTACACCTTATTTAACATTAGTGGTAATTATCATATTAACCCAAATCTAACATTAACCAGTCGTCTTAACAATATTACCAATAAAGACTATGCAACTAATGAAGATTTTGGCACGCGCTATAACCAAGACGGTATCAACTTCTTCACGTCTTTAACCTATAACTGGTTCTAAGCCTGTCTAGTAGTATATAATTCCTGTGATTATCAAAACAAATCAAGGCTATCCATCGATGGCCTTTTTTTGTGCCTAGCAAAAAGACAAAATTACTCATACCTTTACTGCCTAATATTTATGTTATCCAATAGGTGACAATCACTGATTCATCTATTACAATAACGACCTCCGAGAGGTGTTGCGCCATAATAAGTGCTTATTGCATTTAAGCTTTATCGCTTTGCAAATCATTTGTTATGTTAGGCTCGGTTAACTGTTCATTGCCATTTTTGGTTATGAACAGCGCAAATAACGGCACCTGCGTTTTTATTCTTTTTATCTATTAACTGATAGGAGCATATTATGGACGCAGTGTCTAACACCCCATCTGCCCATACGATCGATCCCTCTTTCACCGACTATAAAGTCGCCGACATCAGCCTTGCTGATTACGGTCGCCGTGAAATCTCACTTGCTGAAGCCGAAATGCCTGCCCTAATGGGGTTACGTCGTCGCTACGAAGCCGAGCAACCGCTTAAAGGCGCGAAAATCGCTGGCTGTATCCACATGACAATCCAAACTGCGGTCCTTATCGAGACATTAGTCGCGCTAGGTGCTGAAGTACGCTGGACTTCATGTAACATTTTCTCAACCCAAGACCATGCTGCTGCGGCTATTGCTGCTGCTGGTATCTCTGTTTATGCTTGGAAAGGCGAAACTGAAGAAGAGTACGAGTGGTGCTTACGTCAACAAATCCACGTTGGCGGTGAAGAATCAGGTCAGCTTTGGGATGCCAACTTAATTTTAGATGATGGCGGTGATTTAACTGCGTTGATTCATAATGATTATGCAGAGCTGCTTGATAACATTCATGGTATCTCTGAAGAGACTACTACAGGCGTCCATCGCTTGGTTGAGATGCTCAATAAAGGCACGCTAAAAGTACCAGCGATCAACGTTAACGATGCGGTTACCAAGTCTAAAAACGACAACAAATACGGCTGCCGTCATAGCTTAAATGACGCTATTAAACGTGCTACTGATATGTTCCTTGCTGGTCGCCGCGCCTTAGTTATCGGTTATGGTGATGTTGGTAAAGGTTCTACGCAAAGCTTACGTCAAGAAGGCATGATCGTACGTGTCTCAGAAGTCGATCCTATCTGTGCCATGCAGGCTTGTATGGACGGCTTTGAAGTATTATCACCGTACATCAATGGTGATAACACTGGCGGCGCAGAAAATATCAACACCCGTCTGCTTGAAGATACAGATATGATTGTCACCACTACCGGTAACTACCATGTTTGTGACAAACATATGCTAGCGGCTCTTAAACCAGGTGCAGTCGTTTGTAATATCGGTCATTTTGACACCGAAATCGACACGCAGTTTATGCGTGATAACTGGCGCTGGGTTGAGATTAAGCCACAAGTGCATCAAATCTTCCGCTCAGACGATGAAAACGATTATTTGATTCTGCTTGCTGAAGGTCGTTTAGTAAACTTGGGTAATGCAACCGGTCACCCATCGCGCGTAATGGACGGCTCATTTGCCAACCAAGTATTGGCGCAAATGTATCTGTTCGAAGAAAGATTCGCTGACTTGCCAGCAGATAAGCGCAATGACAACTTATACGTTAAAGTCTTACCGAAAAAGCTAGACGAAGAAGTGGCTGCGGCGATGGTTGCTGGTTTTAACGGTACGCTAACTAAGCTAACTGAAAAACAAGCGGAGTATTTAGGCGTACCTGTCGAAGGTCCATTTAAGCCTGACGCTTATAAATACTAAAAGGAGCCAGACTGTGACTAAGCCTGCTTTCTCCTTTGAGTTTTTTCCAGCTAAAACCGAGCAAGGACATGAAAAGCTTCTCAGCACTTATGATGAGTTAAATAAGCTATCACCTGCTTACTTTTCAGTGACCTACGGTGCGGGTGGTTCAACCCGTAGCCGCACTTTAGATATCGTTCAAGCTTTGTGCGCGCGCGGTGACACTGATATTGCGCCGCATATGTCTTGTATTGGCGATGACAAAGCGGAAATCGCTGAATTGCTCGATCTTTATAAGAGTTTGGGCATCACACGCCTGGTCGCCCTGCGTGGTGATTTGCCGTCCGGTCAGGTTGGTATGGGCGAGCTGCCATTTGCGTTAGACTTGGTTAAGTTTATCCGCGAATATTCAGGTGATCACTTTCGTATCGAGGTCGCAGCATATCCTGAGATGCATCCACAAGCGCGCAGCTTTGAGTTTGATGTTGACAACTTGGTGAATAAATACCAAGCGGGCGCCAATGCGTCAATTACCCAGTTTTTCTATAACGCCGATAGCTACTTGTATCTGCGTGATACCTTAGAAAAACGCGGTATTGATACGGTTGCACAGCCATTGGTAGCCGGTATTATGCCGATTACTAACTCTAGTAATCTAGTGCGCTTTGCCGATAGCTGTGGCGCTGATATTCCACGTTATGTACGTAAGCGCTTGGCGGATTTTGGTGATGACCGTACTGCTATTCGTGAGTTCGGCTTTGATGTCGTTTATCGTTTATGCGAGCGATTGATTAGTGAGGGCGTACCTGCCATGCATTTTTATAGCATGAATAAGGTTGAGCCAAACAAGCGCTTAGTCGAAGCCTTAGGCCTGATTGCTTAAATATTTATCGAATGTATTGCTTAATGACTGGCGTTCCTAGGAGCGCCAGTCTTTTTTGGTATGGGAATTGCAGTTATGCGCATTCCATTAGTGACAATCCCTTTACCCACTCAAATGATATTCTGCTAAGATATTGAAAAATATCATGACACCTATTATAGGAATAAGTAATTTTGCGACGTTTCTTTTATGCCACCAATAGCAACATTAGTAATGACGTTACCAATGAAAATGAAAAGGCTGCGACCTACCCTCAGCTTAGCACCTTGCCTATCGGTGCCAGCGTCGAATTAACCGAAAGCATCGTCCATCATTGGTGCCGTGTATTACGCGCTAACATTGGCGATAAAGGGATTTTGTTTGACGGTTTCGGCGGTGAATATCAGGTACAGCTACAAACCATCAGCAAAAAACACGCCACTGCAACGTTATTGGCTCATGTAAATACTGACCGCAATGCCGCTGTATTGACGAAAATTGGACTGGTCATAAGTCGCGGTGAGCGAATGGATTACGCCATTCAAAAATCCACTGAACTTGGTGTGACTGCCATTCAATTGCTGAGCAGCCATCATGGCGAGGTCAATCTAAAACCTGCCCAAGTAGAGAAAAAACTGGCACAGTGGCAGCAAGTCGCCATCGCCGCCTGTGAGCAATGCGGTCTTAACCGTCCACCGCTTATTATCGCGCCATTATCGATTGATGACTGGCTATTAAATGTAGCAGCTAGCGAAAAAGCAAACGAAAAAGAAATGGTCGTCAGCCCTATGGTGGCTGAGCTGAGTAAAGATACTTATTATCAAGTATTACAGCAGCCAGCAGATTTGCGCCTGCAACTGAGTGTGCCAGCAGCTGGACAACCTCTAATGCCTGAGGCCCTGCCTGTCGTCTTAAAGCAACATGCGCCTTATATCGAATTATTAATCGGACCTGAAGGCGGGCTTAGCGCTGATGAATGCGCCAAAGCTGCGGATGTGCGTTTTGCACCTTGGCAAATTGGCCCACGGGTTCTGCGCACTGAAACCGCGCCCGTGGTTGCACTGGCGACATTGTCGGCATTGGCAACTATGCATGCTTTAAATCAATAGTGGCCAAACTGTTCACCATTACCAAGCCCATTTATTATTTAATTTCGATGTTATGAGTCCATTATGAGCGCATTCACCCCTATGCCAATATCAGATAAACAGCAACTATTGGTCAAATTGTGCGAGCAATTTGAAGACGCCATATTCATATTGGACGAAAAATTACGCTATTTATCCGTCAATGCTAACTATGAGCTGATGCTTGGCTATACAGAAAAATTTTTGCTTGGGCGTCCACTTGGGATATATGCTGCTGAGTTTTTGTCAGAAGATGAACAGGCAGTGCTCAAAAATCTGATTAACAGCTTGGACAGTACAGGATTTTGTGAAATTGACTTTTCAATGGCAAACCGCTACGGGCAAGTCATCGACTGCCATATCACCTACCGCAAAATTTATCTAGAAGATACCCCTTATTACGTCGGTACCATTCGTGATATGGCGACGCTTGCTAAAAACAGAAAAAAGGTGATGCACCTGCTGAATTATGACCAGCTGACCGGACTACCGAACCGTAAAGTGTTTTTAAGTCAAACCAGTGAATTGTTGTTAGACAGCTATCAAGAAGTGGTCGTGGTACGCCTAAACATTGACCGTTATCGCAACCTTGCCAGTCTATTGGGACCGGATGCAATCAATACCCTAGTAGAAAATTTCGTCTTACGTATTACTGAGCTTGAGCTTGATAATTTACGCTGTTTTTCCCATTTTGGCGGTGATGACTTTGCCTTATTGTTTGAATGTAATGATGCCAATATGGTGCGCCATCAGTTAGACAGCTTAATGCAAATGTGCGAGCGCCCTTTCTTCTTAAATGGCAACACGGCAAAAGGCACCGAGGTCTATTGCCATATTTCTGTCGGGGTAAGCTATTTTCCTGAAAATGGTAATGAATTTATCGGCCTGTTGACCAAAGCCGAAAAAGCTTTGAATTATGTCAAACAGCAGGGTGGCGATGATGTATGTTGGTATCATAAAGCCATAAATGAGGTCAATGCGCATAATATACAGCTAGAATCTGAGCTGAGAGCTGCCACCAATGCAGGGCAATTTGTACCCTATTATCAACCTAAATTTGCCTTAGACACAGGCATGATTACCGGTTTTGAGGCGTTAGTACGCTGGCAACACCCTAGCCGCGGTTTGCTAAAACCCATTGATTTTATCGATGCCATCATTTCTCATAAACTATCGCTTGAGTTATTTTCGCAAATGGCGGTTCAAATCGCCGAGCAGCTAACAATTTGGCAAGGTTTGGGCTTTGATCAACACATCTGTATCAATGCTGATGCCGCTGAATTTAGCCATCCTGATTTTTTTGATATGGTCAGTAACTTACTAGTAGAGCATGATATTGCCGCCCACCAACTGCATATTGAAGTGACAGAATCTTCTTTAATACAGCGCCATGCCAATGTCAAAAAGCAGCTTAACTTACTCAAGGAGCTCGGCATCTGTCTGGCACTTGATGACTTTGGCACCGGTTATGCCTCATTGAGTTACTTACAAGAATACCCTTTTGACTTTATTAAAATTGATAAAAGCTTTATCTCCAAAATCACAGATGACCGTACACAGCGCGCGATTGTCAAAGCGATTTTGGATTTAGCGGAGGCGCTTGATATGCAGGTTATCGCCGAAGGCATCGAAACCGAGCAGCAGCGTGATTTACTCTTAGACATGGGTTGCCAGTACGGGCAAGGCTATTGGTTTGGTAAACCTATGACGGCTGAGCAAGCAACCGTGCTATTAACGCAGCAACATTTGTCCAAAAACAATCCTTCTTAATACTGTCCAATAAAAGTAGATTGATAGCATTTTCATAGAGTTATTGCGAGTCGTTTTATTCTGTAAGGTCGATGATATATAGGATGCAAGACAGGTTGATGACTTATCAGTATTGTCACCAAACTTGTATATTTGCCACTGAACGCCTATCTTTTACCAAGAATTTACGAATACAGTCATAATTCTTTTTACTCTTCTCAATCTATTTCATATGATCGGTGTCATTGTTTGTTATTTATGCAGACAGATTTCATACCAGTAATTGGCTGGCGACTCAGACTTAACTAATCACAGTCAATGATAGTCGCCGCCTTACTGCCGGTCGCACCTTAAAAAAGGACAGGAAGTTATGCAATATAAAGCGCCCCTACGTGATATCCAATTCGTGATGCATGAGTTACTTGACAGCGAAAGTCACTATAAAACCTTGCCGGCGTTCCAAGAATCGGATCGTGAGTTGATGGACAGCCTGTTTGAGATGGCGGCAAGCTTTGCTGAAAATGAGCTGTCACCATTGAACCAAAGCGGTGATGCTGAAGGCTGTAAATTTGACAACGGCACTGTTACCACGCCAAAAGGTTTTAAAGAAGCGTATAAAGCCTATTGTGAGCTTGGCTTCCCAGCTTTATCTGCTGAAGAAGAATTCGGTGGTCAAAACATGCCGTTCTCATTATCAACCGTCATCAATGAGATGGTTGGTACCGCGAACTGGTCATTCTCTATGTACCCTGGCCTATCGCATGGCGCTATCCAAACCATCGAGCACCATGGTACGGATGAGCAAAAACAAACCTACCTAGAAAAAATGGTCACCGGTGAATGGTCAGGTACCATGTGCTTAACTGAAGCACATGCAGGTTCTGATTTGGGTATTATCCGCACCAAAGCCGTACCTAACGATGATGGCAGTTATAGCATTACCGGTCAGAAGATCTTTATCTCAGCCGGTGAGCATGATTTAACGGACAACATTATCCATATCTGTTTGGCTCGCCTACCAGGCGCACCAGCTGGCACCAAAGGCATCTCGTTGTTTATCGTTCCTAAGATATTGGTCAACGAAGACAACAGCCTAGGCGAAAAGAATAGCGTCGTTTGTGGTTCTATCGAGCACAAAATGGGTATCAAAGCCTCAGCGACTTGTGTAATGAATTTCGATGGCGCCAAAGGTTACCTAATTGGCCCAGAAAACCGTGGTCTACAGTGCATGTTTACCTTTATGAACGTGGCCCGTATTGGTACAGCAGTTCAAGGCTTAACAGCAGCAGAGTATGCGTTCCAAGGCTCGCTAACTTATGCCAAAGACCGTCTAGCGATGCGCTCACTATCAGGTGCTAAAGCGCCAGAAAAAGTCGCTGACCCTATCATTGTGCATCCAGCCGTTCGTAACATGCTATTGACCGAAAAAGCCTTTGCAGAAGGCGGTCGTGCCTTGGTTTATTACCTCTCACATTTTGCCGATACCGTGGCAAAAGGCGAAGGCGATAACCTGAAGTTTGCTGATCAAATGCTGTCATTATTGACGCCGATTGCTAAAGCATTCTTGACTGAGACTGGTCTAGAAGCAGCCAACCATGGCGTGCAGGTTTATGGTGGTCATGGCTTTATCAGCGAATGGGGCATGGAGCAAAACGTCCGTGATACGCGTATTGCTTGCTTATACGAAGGTACCACTGAAATCCAAGCGCTCGACCTACTAGGTCGTAAAGTATTGGGTTCACAAGGTAAACTGCTTGCCAACTTTATCAAAATTATCCAAACATTCTGCGAAGAAAATAAAGAAAACGACGCGATGGGTCAGTTTATCCGCCCACTTGCCAAGCATCTTAAAGAATGGAGCGATTTGACTGCCCGTATCGGCATGCAAGCGACTGAAAACCCTGATGCGGTTGGCGGCGCGGCTGTTGATTACTTATACTTCAGCGGTTATGTGACCCTAGCTTACTTATGGGCTCGTATGGCATTAGTTGCACAAACTGAAATCGCTAATGGTAGCAGCGAGCAAGCATTCTACGATGCCAAAGTAAAAACCGCACAATTCTACTTTGCGAAGTTATTGCCACGTACCACCACGCACGTACAGCGCATCAGCACTGGTGTTGAGCCGTACATGACGATGGACGTTGATCAATTTGCCTTTTAATGAAAACGGCTAGTAATTAACACGGCTAGTTTTTGCGGAAATTGACGACGCTGTAATTAATAATGCTTGTATGAGTAATAGATAGATTAAAGCTATTTTTATTGCTTAGGTGTTATACAATAAAGCGGCGTTGATGTAGATGTTAATATGTAGGTCCTATCGGCAACATACTTAGGTGTGTTGCCGATTTTCTTAGCTAATCTACCAAACTGATTTTTTGACTAAAAATTGACGCAGACAAAACAGCGACTCTGCCCATTAAACTATTTTTGGTGTACGCACAATTCACGAAGAAAACCCCCTCTCGATACGCTAATTTGCTAAACTTTAGCTATCTATGCTTATGTGCCACCCAAAAGAACAACGCGATATTTTCCACCCACTTACTTTTATTCATTTGAACCAAAGGAATGTTTATGGCTGTTTATAATGCCCCTCTTAAAGACATGCGCTTTATTTTAACTGACGTTTTTAAAGCCCATGAATTTTGGCAAAATAACGAAAACCTTGCTCATGTTGACATGGAAACCGTCGATATGATTTTGGAAGAAATGGCAAAGCTGTCAAAAAACGTGTTATTGCCTATCAACCGTAGCGGTGATGAAGAAGGCGCAACCTTTGAAGGTAATGGCATTGTGACCACCCCGACTGGTTTTAAAGAGGCTTATAAGCAGTATGCAGAATCAGGTTGGGTTGGCTTAAGCGGTAACTCTGAATACGGTGGTCAAGGTTTTCCAAAAATGGTCACCATGCTGACTGAAGAGATGGTCTTCACGGCCAACCAGTCATTTGCCCTCTATCCAAACCTAACTGTTGGCGCGACACTTTGCCTAAATGCGGCAGCGTCTGAAGAGCAAAAGCAAACTTACTTAGAGAAAATGTACAACGGTGAATGGGCTGGCACTATGTGCTTGACCGAGCCGCATGCTGGTACTGACTTGGGTATCATCAAAACCAAAGCCGTTCCTAACGATGACGGTAGCTATGATATCTCTGGTACCAAAATCTTTATCACCGGCGGTGAGCATGACCTAACCGAAAACATCATTCATTTGGTATTGGCAAAAACCCCGAATGCGCCAGAAGGCTCAAAAGGCATCTCGTTATTTGTTGTGCCAAAATTCTTGGTTAATGAAGATGGTAGCTTAGGTGAGCGCAACACTTTAGCAGTTGGCTCTATTGAGCACAAAATGGGCATCAAAGCCTCTGCAACTTGTGTGATGAACTTTGATAACGCCAAAGGTTGGATGGTGGGTGCAGAAAACACCGGTCTGTCTTCAATGTTCATTATGATGAACTATGAGCGTGTCACCATGGGTTTACAGGGCCTAGGTGGTTCTGAGCTTGCTTATCAAAACGCTGCTTTATACGCTAATGACCGTGGTCAAGGCCGTAGCGACACGCAAATTCAAAGCCCAGAAAAACCAGCCGATGCCATCATTCATCATGCCGATGTACGTCGCATGCTGTTAAATGCTAAAGCCAATACTGAAGCGTCACGTTGTTTTGCAATGTACGTTGCCAAAAACCTAGATCAAGAGAAATTTAGTACCGATCCTGAAGCCGCTCAAGCAGCAGCAGCACGCGTTGCCCTGCTAACGCCAGTTGCCAAAGCTTTCTTGACCGACAAAGCATTAGAAGCGACCATTGATTGCCAGCAAGTATTTGGCGGTCATGGCTATATCCGCGAATGGGGTATGGAGCAAATCGTTCGTGATACTCGTATCGCGCAGATTTATGAAGGCACCAACGGTATTCAAGCGCTTGACCTACTAGGTCGTAAAGTGGCGAAAAATAATGGCAAATACGTCACTCATTTCTTAGGTGAGATTCGTGATTTTGTCAATAATATGCAAGCGGATCATGGTATCAAGCAAGCGACGCTAAATGCTGCTGATACCATCGAAGAGCTAACCACTACTGTGTTAAACAACATCGGTGAGCGCAAGAGCGAAATCAACGGCTGTGCGGTTGACTACATGCATGCCTTTGGTTATCTTGCCTACTCGTATATGTTTGCCTTAATGGTCGAAGCCGCTAACGGTAAAGAAGGTGATTTCTATACCAATAAAGCCAAGCTTGCCGATTATTTCGTTGGTCGTATCTTGCCACGTATCGATGCTCATGCACAGATGGTTAAAGCCGGTAGCGATCCAATGATGAACTTTGATCTAAATTACTTTGATGTACCTGCTAGCTAATTTTTTACTTTTATAATAAAGTAAGCCTACCGCACTATGATAAAAGGGACAGTCACGCTACTGTCCTTTTTTACATCTAACATATTGTTTTTAAAAGCAATTATATAAACCTTTGCATATTTGGTAGCCGTTTTGGTAGCCATTAGCTTTATTTTTTGGCTATTGGTAGTTAAAACCTTAACATTACTTAACAGGCTAAACCTTAAAAACAGTCGTTTAAGTTTCAACATTCCTCAACATGCCAGCAAGTGAAAACAAGCTCATAGGCTCTAACTTAGCTTAGCTAACTTTGTACCATATCGAGGTTAAAACGCTGTAGCGGCTAAATTAGGCGGTATAGATAACGTATTAAGGCTCATATCATTGGTTGATAACTCAATACTCACTTGCCTGCCTCGTTACTTGTCTTGAAACTATCCAGCATGAGCAAAATCTACCCCGTGCGCGTACTGTTCCATTAACTGCCTCGATACCTGTGCAGAAACTAGCCTTTCATGGGTTTGTTTTCGATAAGCAGCTAAACACAATATTTAGGCAATAAAAAACCCGCTCTAAATGGCAAGTTTTTTAGTTAGGGTCAGTTAATAAACTAATTCATGTTGTGTGATTGGCACTATTTTGATTGGTACAGCATGCAACCATGGCATACCGCCACTACAATAAAAGCAGCCGTTTTTAAATTCCACGATGTAAGCTGTAAAGTCATTACCGCTGAGGTAAGACATCGTTTCTTGATCACTCTCATCACCAACAGCACACCATATATTTTTATAACCATTTCTTAGCATGGCGTGCGCTAATTCACTTCCTGTCAAATTGTTATCCACTATACATTTTTCATCTCCTAGTGGTGAATTTGTAAAGCTCTTATAACGATATCAAATATACAATAGTCTGTATATCCATAATTTTATATGTTGGAAGAGCATCTGCTTTACCTGTCAGATAAGTTGCTTTTTAATGTTTGATCGGTAAGTAAGGAAGTAAACAGACAGCCGTAACCTTTGATGGATAAGGCTGCTCGCTTTCTGTCTTTGAAATAGACCGCATTTCATACCGCACTTTGCAAAAGTCACTTGCTGTCATTTGTGAGTTTGGTCGGCACTGTAGGAAGTAAACACTAGACGTAAGTAATTGATAAGTAAATAATTACCCATGGTCTGATTTGCTCAATACCATTACCAGTACCAACAATCGGTTTTTATTCTGCCTGATTGCTGTTGATGTACTCGTTAATTATTCAAACTTAGAGCTTAATAGCTTGCCGTTATCGTCAAATTCACACATTCCAGTATGCTTTGATTCCGCATTAAGCTGATTCTTTGCGTAAAACTGCAACCATAATTCGTGATTAACTTCTTTTTTGTATTTTAAATCACTGTAAATTATATCCATCGAGCGCGGATTGCTTAGCTTGTTCTGTATATCGATTTGGCAATCGGTTAGTAATTCAGCCTCAGACCTGCCACCTAAGTTTGGTATGCCGCTTTGAGTGGCGACTGGCTTGGTTTCCGTATCGTTTGAACTGCAAGCGGTTAGTAACGCTGTCATGGCTAATGCTGTAAGTATCTTTTTCATATTATTCCTAAATGATTATTGTGAGTATCAAATCGTGCTCGGTGCGCTGTAAAGGCATCGAACTATTGACCTGCAGCCCAAGTGATTTCGGGCTTTCTTGTCTGCTCGCTTATTCTTTTAACAAGCCTTTTAACAACGTCTGTCTGTCGCTACTGGTCAAAAACATGGGGTGACTTGTCGCGAAACTAATCACGCGCGCGTACTGTTCCATTAACTGCCTCGATACCTGTCCATAAACTAGCCTTTCATGGGGTCATTTTCGATACATGGTTTTACCTGCCTCGTTACCTGTCCTAAAAGTCCCTTTGGCTGCTCACGATACTTGTTAAGAAACTATTCATCATGGGCAAAATATGCCCCGTGCGCGTACTGTTCCATAAACCACCCCTAACGTGTCCAACAATCCATTTTTAACCCTGCTTACGATGTCCGAAAACTAACCCTTTTTATGGACTCAAGAAACTACCCTCCACGATGTCCAAAAACCTGCCCAAGTCCTTTTTAAAACAGTCCGAAAAACTACCCCTTTAAGGACTCCGAAAACTCCTTTTTTATATTGCTCAAAAACCCCTGTAATTGGTGCTTGCCTCGCGTGCGCGCGCGATACTTATAAAGAAACTAGCTAACTCCTTATGTTGCATAGCTTTGCATTAATGGCAGTCATGAGCTGTTGAGCGTCAAAAATGTCATGTTTTGTCATATTCTGGCATTGATTAATTCACGTTTGAATATAGGGTTTTGACAGGTTGGCGGTGGGCTAAAATCTCAGGTTTTAACCTTGAGGTTTTCTTGGGGTAGTGAGTGCTGCCAATAACAACATTTCACAACATGCACGGCGGTGCAAATTGATTTTGAATGTAAGGTTTTATCAGGTTTTGAATATTGGGTTTTGCTGGGTTCTAACGTGTCCGAAAACTACCCTTTTGCATGAGATAGGCTCAAAACTAGGCGCATCTAAAACCTAGGGGTAACCTCAGGTTTTTGAGCGTTATAAAAAGGCTTGGTTTGTCCAATGAATGCCACTTATTCAGTTTTAAACCTTAACATTTATTAACATGCTGGCATGTCGTCAAACTGGTTTGAATGTAAACAAATGACAACATGCGGCGCGGTGTCTGTTTGCTGAAAACCTTAGGGTTTCCTTAGGGTATCTTTACATTATAAAAAGACGCTCACGCCTCAATTAATCATTAAATTATTGCTATTGCCTCCAACTTTGCACTGTCAAAACTGACATAACCCCCAAACAGGCACAAAAAAGGACGCTATTTATTAATAACGCCCAGATGTTGCACTGCCAAAACTGACGAAACTATATAAACGCTTTGAGGTTTGGATTGATAAAGTAACGCTCTGTCGGTCTGCCACCTTGCCCCGTGCTTTCCACCTGCTTATAGTTGAGCCAGTCATATTCTATCAGCACATCAAGCGCGGTCTGTATGGCATCGTCATCATTTAACCCTTTCCAGTTCCTACGCTTAAGACTTCGAGCCGTAAAGCCATGACTAACCCAGTTGGTTTTGTCGGTTTTGTCACCTCCTTTTTTAACCATCTCTAATATTTTATTTGATAGTAAAGACGCTTTGAGGTGTGAATTATCAGTAATGCAGCTATACACTCTAAGCATGTGAGTTTCTAACATATCGCCCCATGCGATCGCCGCTTGTAGTGCCTCAAGGCTAACGCCTCCTAACCGTCTGCCTATCTCTACACAGTCCACCAGATGAAAGATGAGGGCTAACGCTGGGATAAGTCTGCCATACTTAAGCAAGTGCTGGGTTATTACGTCATGTTCTGCCTCATCAGCTTTGTTCTGTAGATTGTTATACCACTCCATAAACACAGGATAGGCATTACTATCAAAACGAAAATAAGGGCGCTTATAATATTCGTTCGGCTCATGTGCCCCGTAACTGATTAAACTATCGGTGTAAAGGTTGTCCATTGACTCAAACAAAGCATAAGCGGCGTTACGGCTGTCCTTATCGACTGCTATGTCGTTCTCCTTTGCCCGTGCTATTGGGTCTGGGTAAACCATCATTTGAAAGCGTTGCATGAGTCCATCATTGCCTAACCCGCGCATGGTCTTTTCTAAATACATTTCGAGCTTATCAGGCTGCAAGCCACCAATGACAGACAAACAATGATTTTCAATGAATAGCGAGCCGCGCCCTATTCTATCCACCATTGCGCTGCCTGTACCATTAAAGCCCTCTAAATAAAACGCGCGCTTTTCTTGTTCGCCCTCCTTATCAAGACTGGCTAAAAAGCCTGACAGCTCATCTCTAAACTGTAGTACGCCGTTATTGTTCTCGTTCTCAATTTCGCCTAGTTTCTCCATAGTAATATCGCCTACCATGTGACGGCGTGGAATAGGCACGTTATTATCTTGAGCCTTACTTTCTGCTATCGCCGCCGCCTTTTTGTGCAAGTCCTCACTGGTTATAGGCTTGTCCGTTTCATCGGTCTGGGTAGCGAGCTGCTTAGCCATTTTCTTGAGTGCGTCATCGTCTGCCTTTGCTTTGCTATCATTGATGAGCTTTTGCGTTTCATGTTCTTGTTTAGCGAGTTCATGAGCTGCCCTTGCTTGGCTCGCAAGGTTATCAATGGGTTTCATAGCGGCGGCTATTGATGGGCTTTTCTTACTTGAGGGCTGCCCAATAACTGCACCCCACAGATTTGGCACTATGTCCCAGTCATCAAGGCGTTTAGGCATGATAGCCACCTTTGTGCCTACAACACTACCCAATGCCACAAGCAAAGGCACTGCTACAAATTCTAGCGATACGTTGAGCCGTTCGGCGCTGTTCATTGCATAGTTGTAAAGCGGCTCTGGTAGCATGTTTTTGGTTATGCTGGTCACGGGCGGCAAGGTGTGATTGATTGGCTTTGGTTTTGCCCAGTCTGCTAGTTGTAAATCTATTATCTGGGTATCATAAAAAGATAAGATTTCAGCATAACTTTTGCCACATTCAAGATGAGTGATTACGCCCAATGGTGCAATAACTACTTTGACGTTGCACCCTGCAAACTGTTTCTTAATCTTGTCCTTGTGCTCAATGCTTGGGAATATCGTTACTTGGGTATCGTGTGCAAAGTGCTTTACCGTATCAAGGAATAGATGAGGCGTTGGACTCACTGCTACTATGATTTTCTCATGTGCAAAATGCTTAGCGAGCGTTACACCATCTTGATAATTATCAACTATGACAAGCTCATAATCGTTTTGAGGTGTGCCAAGAAATAACGCGCATGATTGGCTTGTGTCAGTGACAAACGGCAAGCCGCTATCATTTGGCGTAAAGCAAACAATACTTATTGCCTCTATAACTCTATTATGTAATATTACTCCTACTGTGCCTGTAGTTTGTTGTCTCACCCCTCCGTGTTCGCCTGTGGTCGGTGCGATATCATGTTGAATGTCTAACAAACTATTGGGTTCTAACAAGTGATAAATATCTGTTAGCAGCTTGTCACCTTGTAATGTTTGCTCCGTTGCTGGGCTGTGGTCGCCCAAAACAGTGGTTACGCCCGTGTTAGTCGCATGGGCTTTTTGCTGTGTAGTGGTCATCTTTTACCCCTTGCTTGCGTTTGTTTCGGCTGGCGTGTGGCTCGATACTTCTTGTAGTAGCTTTTGCGCTTGGCATACTTGCGGCTTTGTTTAGGTTGTGGGCAGTGCCTCATTGTTCGCCCTCCTTGTCGCTGTCGTCTTGAGCCTGTGCGCGCTTGGCTGCCTGCATGATTTGATAATAGCGGCTGCCTTGCTTGTCCTTTCTTTTCTGCTCCTTGCCCTGCTTTGATTTTGCAAAGGCAAGTTGAGCGTCCATAAAGGTTTTAGGTTTATCGCTGCTCATAAGTTACCCCTTGCGCTTTGGCGTGCTGGCATGATGGTATAAGTAACAATGAAAATAAAATTGTCATTAGCAGCATGTAAACGATAAAGGCGCGGTTAATATACTTGCGTTGCTGAGGCTGTCTGTTTGCCTTGTCACGGGCTTTTAGATTGGTTTTGTTATCTTTGCTCATCTCTTACCCCCTCAACGTTAAACGCTATTTCTGCTATGCGTGTGGATAGCTCTTTGAGTGAGTCCACTTGCCTACTACCTGTCGGTAACTCACGCCGTAAAGCTAGTAATTGATTTTCTATTTCTACTATCTCTATCAGGCTATTAATGGCGCTCACATTGGCGTGTAAGGTAATGATTAACTGGTCGATAAAGTCATCAGTTATCATCAAAAAACCTCTATCGTTTAACCTGTCTATGACTTCGTTTACTAGGTCGTCATTACTCATAGTCATTCACCTTGATTTCAGGTAGTAAGATAAGCCCACTCAACATCTCGCTAACGATACTTGCCAGCTCACTATTAGCAAAAAGGGCTGCTCTAACTGCGACTATTACGCCTTTGCTTGCGTCATCATCGGTATTGATAGCATTAAGTGCCATTGCTAGGCTCTCAGCATCGTTTGATAGGTCTTGTATGCGGTCATCAATGACAGACAAGTAATAACTATCAATTGGCACTATGCGCGGTTCTAATACGTCATTAGACTGGGGCATGTGCTGCTCCTTTGCTGTCGTTGCTGTGGTTGTGCTCAATCTCTAACAAGGCTGCCTCATCGAGCCAATACAGGCTAAAACGCTTGTCATTGTGCGTTACCATTTCGCTTTGAATGACTAGCCCCGATTTTCTAAGCTCATGTATGCGCTGGGCAAGTGAGGTAATGCGATAAAGCCTGTAAGCGTCCCAAGTGGTTATTGATGAGCCTGTCATTAAGTGCGCTCTTACTGTGTCGATTTGGGTCTTTGGTGCTTGCTCGTTATTAACGGGCGCGGTTGCTGTAGTGGTCATCGGTTATACCTCACTGTTTGCGTGTTGGCTGTCGATAAATGCCAGAATGTCGCTGTTCTTGAATAGCAAAATGCCATTGACGTTTGACGGCTTGATAAACTTTTCAGCTTGCCACCAACGGCGCAAAGTAAGCGGACTTACACCAATTAAGGCGGCGGCTTGCTTAATACGCATTTGCCCGTCTGGGTGGATTGCTGGGGCTTGTGGGTTGTTTGTCGCTTGGGTCATGCTGTAACTCCTATTGTCTGCCATTGATTGGCGTGGTCTGGAGTTTGCATATTAGCTTTTGATAGGAGGGTGCTATAAGAGCGTGTGACGGTCATGCGCCCCTGTTTTTGACAAGCAATAAAAAAGCCCTGCATTTGCTGCAAGGCTCTTATATTTTGCTCATGTTGTTACTGGTTCTGCTTATAGCTTTTGTTTAATATCAAGCCTGTTATAAACCCCTCGGCGCGTGCTAAGTGCTGGGCTGCTTGATATGAGCTGACTTGCTTGTCACTGTCTTTGCCGTACTTAAGCGGCGTTAAGTAATACTTGGCTATACTACTGGCGCTCATGCGTTCAACATATTTCAATAGTAAGATTTTGCCCTCTAAGGGTTTATGCTCACATAAAATAGTGATAAGCCCCTCAACTTTTAACGCCTCATCATCGGTTATAAACATGGTAGTACGCGCTTTTCTTTTCTCTACTACATGCCCACGCATTAACATAGCCATTGGACTGGTATAACCTAACCCTGTACCGTCTGCCAATACCCAATGCCCCCACGATGCTAAAAGGTTCTGCACCTCTAAATCTAAGCTGTAAGCCACGCTATCACCTCGTTAATTTGACGTTATGAGGTGTAGTAGTATGTGCAACTGTTAGCGCGTAGGTAAGGGCGTGTGACGGTCATGCGCCGTGCTTATTCACTGCTCATCGACTATCTTTTCGTTGTTTACTATTTTTATCCATTTGCTAATAAACTTTTCGCCTACAGGCATGCCCATCTCTTTTGATAGCTTTTGAATTTTGGTGTTCGTTGTTCCTTGATGGGCTGTAATATCATAATCAGCTTTATAAAATAAGACGTTCAATAGACGCGCTACGGCTGCCTGTGAGTTTGGCTGTAGCTCCTTGTTACTATCTAATTTCTTTCTCAATAAATCATTATCGGCGTGGGCTTGTTTTAACTGCTTTTCAAGTTCGGCTATTTTGGCTTGCGACTCATCGCCTTTAGTAGATGCTGTTACTTGCTGTCTTGATTGCTCATCAACTTGGACAGCGTCCTTTTTTACTAGGTGTAATTTAGAATTGATTGTCTTTGCTATTAATTGGCTTTTGGACTCTACTAACTCATCTGTGCTTATTAGTCTTAACTCATCGTTCCAGATTATAAAATGATGAAAAAACCGCGCTATTAGTTCAGGAACTTGGTTAATTGGTAAAAGCTCATTATTTATATTAAGTTGGCTTGAAACAAAATCGTTGAGCATTTCAATAACAACATCTTTTTCAGCTTGATAAAGCTTATAAATCGAACTATTAACATCTAATTCATTAGTGAATTCATGTGCACCAAACTTTTGAAGTAACTCAAGTTTGTTTAATTCATCATCAATAAAATATATATCACTCAAGCTGCACCCCAGTTCCCTAGGTAAGTCCCTAGTGATAGTAGAGCAAGGTGCAATATCTCTAATATCTTGGAATAGTTCCGTCATTACCTCTTTTGCATTATCAATAAGGCTTATTTCTCCACAGCCAGTATCAATATAATACGCTTGAACTTGCTCAATAAAATTATGGTGCTCAAGATAGTTTGTAGCATAAAACACTGTATTTTTAGATAAGCAGCAAATTACTTCTAGTACCTCGCTCAAGGCAATATATTTATCATAGTCGCCCTCTAAACTTGCAATAATAAAGCTCATGTTTACACCCTACACCCTTAAAAAAATAGGAGTGAGGCGCTGACAGCATAAGGGTGTAAATCGCTGTCGTTCGGTTCATGACTACCTAGCCTCACAAGTGGTATGACAGCCCTTGAGCCGTCAAAACTGGTTTAAAACTGTCTAATATGGGGGTTTTGTCAGTTATGGCAGTGCTGTTTTAGGCTTGTTGTTCTTTTTTATTCTTAAAATCAGCATGAATAACATTATCAAACTTGCCAGCCTTGATATTGTCTAGGTAGTTCGCCCAGTCGTTCATCATGTGAGTTCTATTATCCGAAAAATCAAAACGGCTATATGCTTTGCCGTACTTGTTAAGCATTGCATGACCTAACTGTATTTCGGTTATCAGCTCATCATAGCCCAGTCGTTCCATCAGCATAGTTTTTGCGCTTGCTCTAAAACCGTGGGGGCTGTGAATGTCTTTGTAGCCTTTGCCGTTATTCATAACTGGACTGTTCAGTAGCTTGTTAATTTCTTGGACATGATGATACTGGGCTTTTTTACGTCTAGAGTTATAGAATACATAATCATAATCGCCCGTTAATGGCTTTATTTTCTCTAATATGGCTATGGCTTGAGGTGCTAGTGGTATCACTACACTGTCCACCATATCACCCCGTCCCTGCCCTTTCTGTGGCTCTAATATCCATTGCTTGGCGTTTAGGTCAATGTCTGCCCATCTCATAGCGCAAACATCACCAATGCGAACAAACGTAAGTGCTAGTAGCTGTAATATACTTTTGTTATAAAGTTGGCTTGTATCGTCTAACTGGTCAATATCTTTTAGCAGTTCGGCAAACTCTTTAGGCTGTGTTAATGATGGGCGGTGCTTTACTTTATGCTTAATGAGCGTTCCGCCTAAGTCGCTGGCTGGATTGTACTCAATGACCATATGAGCTTTGGCAATTTGTAGAATGCTCTTTAATATGGTTTTTACCGTTAAGCCTTTGTACGGGTGTTTTTTCTGTATGTCCTTAATAAACTTAATAACAATGCTAGGGCTAATGTCCGTAACTTTCATATGTCCTAACTTTTGCTGAATAACCTTAATAATTATTTTATTGCTCTTGATAGTCGATTGCGATAAGCTCTTGCTGTTTTGTATTTCCAGCCATTCATTAATAAAGTAATTTAAAGTATTTTGACGGTCTGTTATGTCTTTTTGCTTTAAGCTGTCCCTATGCTCTATTGGGTCTATATCTTTAGCTAACAGTTGCATATTGTCGCTGTGGTATTGACGGGCTTCGGCAAGGCTTAACGCTGGATATTGTCCTAACGTCATATAGGGACGTTTGCCAGTGACAGGGTGTGTATAACGGTGTCTAAAGTCGGCTGTAACGTCTTGGCTATCTTTTTGTGGTCTAATACGTATCTCTAAGCCTTTGTAGCCAGCTATAGGGTAGCTAATCGTTTTAGCTGTCTTGATAGTGTCTTTGATTGCTTTCTTGATTTGCGTGTCGGTTGTTAAGTCTATTTTAGCCATCGTTTTATTACCTGTGTTTTGGTAGCCACTTTGGTAGCCATTTGGTAGCCGTTTTCACATTAGTTCTAACGTTATCACAAATGACATATTAGCACCAAAGCCATGCAGAATAAAGGCTTTATAGTTATCAGATTATATCAGGCATTATCAAAAAACACACTCACGCTACTGTCCCTTTTTTTGCCAAAAATATCGTCGCAGTAAGCAAAATAATCAAAGCAATAATCAAAGCAATAATCGAACCAATAATCGAAACTACTACTTACACAACAATCGACAGCATGAGCGGCACAATAACTGCTAACAAAATAATTAACCGCCCACGTGTCGTTATGATTAAAATAACGCAACGCCAAACGCATTGCGCTTAATAAGAATATTCCTGATACCTATAAAGCAATGCCTATAAAGCAACATCTGAAAATCAATACACTCTAAATTTATACCCTGCAAATTAACAAGCGGTCAATTCATAGGGACATATATCGCAACAGTGATAATTCCGACAAGCATTAGAAGAAAAGGTTTCAAATAAAATATATCGTTGCACAGACTGAATAATAACAATGATTGAAATAACCACCATAAGGGATGCGATGTGTCAGAGATAAAACACATTTTACAACAGATTACTGCCTTAAGTGATGTGCCAGATCCTGCGGTACTCAAGCGCTTAATCGATGAGCTACGAGTGAGTGATAAAGAGCCGGCTTTAGCCAATCAGAATATTCAAGAGTTGATTGAAGTCATACGTCAACATCCAGAATATGGCGACGGGCTATCAAGTTTTGTCTTAAAGCTTATTATTGAATATCGTCAAATTGCTTTATATACCGATACTGGCATCATGTCAGATCAGGGATTTTTTAATAGTCTGCGCCGCCTTGTCGGTCATCGTTTCTTACCACTGTTGCCACAAGAAGACTCCGTCGTAGAGCTGGTTGGTTATTTATTCGATAGACGCTCTGATGAGCGCTGGCTTGCCCATATCGACAAGGACAAATGGGATGAGCTGGTCGGGCTACTCAAAGTCAATGAGCAGCATTTAAACTTAGTCGCGACGGCAAAAAACAGCATCTTAAACGCGATTATCATTTTATCTTATCGTATCAGCGGCATTGGCTTGCATCCAGATTTGATGGAATTTTATCCGCAAATGCTGAATTATTCAGCGTCATTTGTGGCACAAAATCAAGAAGCGGTCTTGTATGTCAATCAGTACCGCGAAGCGCATGAGCTTGACACCCTAACTGATATCATTCCTGAAAAAGCCGTGGATCCAGCGCCGCTATTGGTCATGATTGAGCAATGCGAAGATATCGTTGCCACCATACGTAAGCGCATTTATAAAACCGGTATCTCTATCCGCCTAACCAATATGATGCTCCGTCTGGATCAAAGCTTGCAGCGCATGCGCATCTTAACTGAGCTGGTAGCAGACAATTATGATAAGCGCGATCAAGCCATCATTGAGCTGATTCAAGCACTGATTACCACCGCCAGCCGCCGCTATAGTATTGGCTATCTGATTGATAACAATACCAAGCTGCTGTCGCGTAAAGTCACCGAAAACGCCAGTCGCGTCGGTGAGCATTATATTAGTACCGATAAATCCGGTTATCAGAAGATGTTTAAAAAGGCCTCTATCGGTGGCTTTATCATTGCTTTTATGGCGACCACCAAGATATTGGCGTACCATCTGGCGCTTGCACCGATGGGACGCGCCTTTATCAATAGCATGATTTATGGTTTGGGTTTTGTTTTTATTCATATCGTCCATGGTACGGTCGCGACCAAGCAGCCCGCTATGACGGCAGCAGCAATCGCCTCTACCATATCGGATGGTTCTGGCAAAAAATCGCACCAGTTAAATAAGTTATCAGAATTGGTGGTCGATATTTTACGTACCCAGTTTGTCGCGATTATGGGTAACGTTATGGTAGCAATACCCGTTGCCCTGATTATCTCTTTTGCGTGGTTACATTATACCGGCGCACCGATGATCAATACCGATAAGGCTGCGCACTTATTGCATGATCTTGACCCGTTTCACTCTTTGGCGCTACCCCATGCGGCTATCGCTGGCGTGTATTTATTCTTATCCGGTCTTATCGCTGGCTACTATGATAATCTGGCGGTTTATAACCAAATCGGCGCCCGTATTCAGCGCCATCGGCTACTGCAATACTTATTACCGAAAGCTTGGTTACAGCGTTTAGGCGGCTTTATCGAAGCCAACCTCGGCGCTATTATGGGTAACTTCTTATTTGGGGTATTCTTAGGCAGTACGGCAACCATCGGCTTCTTATTTGGCTTACCGATTGATATTCGCCATATTGCCTTTGCCTCAGCGAATCTAGCACATGGACTATTTAATATATCCGCCAACCAATGGGATTGGCAGATTGTATTTATCTCCATCTTGGGCGTTGCCCTTATCGGTATGGTCAACTTAATGGTAAGCTTTTCGCTGGCCTTATTTGTGGCACTACGCTCTAAAGAAGTCAAATTTATGGAGTGGAGCCGTTTAACCAAGCAGCTCTTTAGTCACCTGCTCACCCATCCTTCTGACTTTATCTGGCCGCGCGATAAGCCTATGAAATACGCTCGAATTGACAGTCAAGGACATATGATTTTTGATGATACCAGCGCCCATAAAGGCGGGCAGCCCATCCATAACAATTATGTTGTGCGCCGTTTGTCTGATGTCAAAATTTTGCCTAAATCTAAGCAAAAAAGCATGCAAAATGAGCAGGCTGTCACCGATATAGATTACGATAATAATATATCAAATGGTGACCTTGACGCAGCGATTACAAGTCGTGAAGCTCACAGCACCACCAATCATATCAGCACTAAAAAAACCATTGACCTCGATGATGGACTGCTAGATGCAGAGCTTAATAGCGTTCCTTATAGCAATGATATTCAATACGATAAAGCGCACAATGCCTTGAATGAAGAGCATCAGGCAAGCACTCAGCATACCAACGATGATAGCAATCCTGAAAGTAAAGCTGCGGGCGATGCCAAAACGCCACTGCCTAAACCAAAAAAACCACCAAACCTACCCAGTTAATGGGACGGTTTTGGTGGTTTTATACTTGGTTAACTGAGTATGGCAATTTTCATTTACCATAACGCCCGTTATGGGAATATGCTGAGTGCGCTATACAAGCTTTAAAATATCGGCTGATTGTCTTGCTTAATAAGACTTATAAATATATAACATAGCCACTATGCCCTATTCAATCTTGATACCAATCTTTCATATAATTAATAGCCACCGTATTTATAGCCTGCCAGTCAGCTAAATGTTTTTTTGAAAACTGAACTCTTACATAGTTATTATACTCAGGATTCATATACTCCATTTGGCATATTCTATCTTGGTCTTCATTAACTGTAGGCATACAGCGAATCATAACAGGTGATTTTAGATCGATATTTCCTATGTAGTATATATCATAGGTATCGCCTGACCCGATGTATGCTTCTAATCCATAAGCATCTTTATCAAAATCTCTATTTTCCTCTTGCTTGATAGTATCTATCCTAGTAGATATATCAGCACCTTCGATTTTTGAATTTTTAGCTGCCCAATAGAACCCTATAATATTATTATCATAGTCAAAGACATTTGGGTCTTTATCATTATTATTAAGGCCTCGACCACTTGGCCAAAAGAAATAACTATGACCCATATCCGTCTCGAAACTTGCGTAACTCCCTGTGTCAGGCCTAACAATATGGTTTAATGGAATAGTGTAGTTGTCGCCATCTATATCTACTTTAATTTGAGCATTAGGGTCATGTACATTTGGCTTAGCACAACTTACTAATATCAATAAACTTCCCAATAATAAAAATATGGTCTTCATTATATTGTCCTTAAGGGAAGTAGAAATTTCATGCGTTAACATTATAGTTTTTTCAAATATGGTTCGGTGCGCTATACAGGCATCGAACTGCTGACCGTATAACCAAAGATGAATGGAGAAAAACTAATGCCTAGTATAGAAAAAAAACTGACCCAAGCAGAGATTTTTTGCCAAAATTATGAGCCAGAACTTGCTATAAGTATCTTAAATGAAGTAATTTCTGATATTAATTCAACAGATATTGAAATAGCGGAGGCTTTAAATTTAAAAGCAATAACGGTAGATCTTGCTCCATATCTTTCAGAAGATCAACAAAACTACTCTGCATTAATTTATTTCCAAAAGGCTTTAAGATACGATCCTCACAATATCTATATCCTATTCAACATACTTAGTTCATTTTCTTGTATAGATATGATGCAAGACTATACTCAAAAAAACAAAAGTGCTTTTATAAACGCTTATGACGTCTTAAAAAATGACTTATATGATACTTTAAACGAAGAATTGAAGAATGATTTGCGTAAATTTTCTTCAAAATATAATAAATTTCGAGAGGAATAATTCTAGGATATACCCCAGTGGAACCACCTAATATCTCCTATTAATCCAGTTAATAGACCACTCAAAACAGACTGCTTATCTAGCCTGGTATATCAAGGTATTCATAGCCTTAGTTATAAACTCGGGCACTGCTCGCTTGAGGTTATTACATGACCGTCACTGAGACGATAAGCCAATAGATGATTGCCCCAAACACAGCCACCATCAAGCGCACGCGCATACGGCAAATCAACCTCAGCTTTAAGCGCTGCCCAATGACCAAACAAAATCTTGCGCGTGCGCGGTACTTGCCATTCAAACCAAGGTAAAAATCCTTTTGGCATCGGCTCTTCTAACCCTGCTGCAAAACTAAATTCAAGCGTGCCATCTTGTTTGCATAGACGCATACGCGTGAAATAATTGGTAATTGCGCGCATTTTGGTAAAACCATTAATGCCCGCATGCCACTCATCGGCTGTTTTGCTATATAGATTTGGCAATAAACGATCCAGCTGTTTTAAACTGCCTTGTAGCTGCGCCTCTAACTGCTGCGCATAGTTTGCTGCCGCTTCAATCGTCCAATGCGGTGGAATGCCAGCATGTACCAATACCGTCTGTTCATCAGGAAAAGCCAATATTGGCTGATGACGTAGCCATTCAAGCAATTCATCACAATCATCGGCAGCAAAAATAGCTGCCGTCTTGTCTTTTTTCTTAATCGACGTCGTACCGCGCCAAACCGCAATTAAATTGATATCGTGATTGCCCAATACCGTTGCCGCAGCCCCTTGTTCACATAGCGCTTTCACATGACGTAAGGTACTTAACGAGTCTTCACCGCGCGCCACCAAGTCACCTGCAAACCATAGCTTGTCTTGCGCAGGGTCAAAATCCAAGGTTTCCAGTAATTGCAGGTATGCCGCATAGCAACCTTGCAAGTCACCGATAACATACTGATGGCGAAAACTCATAAACCCTCTATACTTTTATGTGATGTTTATCATGCGAAAACTTTTGATGATAAAGCAGCAGTAGATTCATTTAAACCTCTATTTTGCGTGCCTGATTGCTCAGATTGACAAAATCTTTCACACTTAAGACTTCAGGGCGCGCTTGCGGGTCGATGGCGCAAGCCGCAAAGTCTTCTTCGCTTAGCGTTGGGAGTAATGTAGATTTCTTAAAAATAGCGCGTAGCGTCTTACGGCGATGGTTAAAGGTTTCGCGCACCACAATCGCAAAGTACGCTTCGTCTTCTGCCACGATTGGTTTGTTGATATGTGGCGTCAGGCGAAAAACGGCACTGGTGACTTTGGGCGGCGGATTAAATGCGCCGCGCGGTACGGTCAGTAGATAGTCGGTATCACAATGATATTGCATGATGACCGATAGACGACCATAGGTTTTGCTGCCGACATCGGCAGTGATACGCTCGACCACTTCTTTTTGCAGCATAAAATGCATGTCTTGAATCACATCGGCATAACTGAGCAAATGAAAGAGTATCGGCGTAGAAATATTATAAGGTAGATTGCCGACTACGCGGAGCTTACCGCGCTCAGGGCTATACAGTTCACGATAATCGACATGCATGGCATTGTCTTTGATAATCGTAAAGTTCGGATGGCTATTGGCACCGATACGAATACGTAAACTATCTGCCAAATCGCGATCCAGCTCTACCACGGTCATCGCATCGACTTCTGCCAATAGCGGCTCAGTCAGTGCGCCCATGCCCGGTCCAATTTCGATTAAATTATCATCACGCTCTAGGCGAATGCTGTCAACGATTTGGCGGATGACACTGCCATCGTGTAAGAAGTTTTGACCAAAACGCTTACGCGGTTGGTGTTTGGCAGCGCGTAGGCTGTTAGAAATAGATTGAGCATCAAACGTAGTTTTGGACATAAAAAGGTCTTAATCGATAAAAGATAAATGGGCTATAGCGCTATGGCAGCAATATGCTGATTATATATCAATGAATTATAACACAGCTCATAAATGCACTGTCTTTTTGAGATATTTTATTAGCAAACTACCCATACCTTAGTACAACCGACACAGTGCCTTATTTTTGTTCTAAAATCATTTATTATAACAACGATTATGAGAATGAACATGGTACCCTAGTGAGGACTTGAATCTTTGGCTGTGGGCTAATAGTATTAACGGTTTCAAATTTCTAAAATGGTTGCAGTGTATTTGGTGGTGTACAAAACATTAGATTATCAAGCTTAAGATTAGCTATCACCAATAATCCTGCTCTGCTTTATTAAGCCATTCGTCAAAGTTTTCAAAAATCATATGAAAGGGTAAGTCACTAAGGTCAATTACAAATATTTTTGGATCACCTAAGCGATCATCTCCATCAAAGTATGCTAGCCAGTCCCCGTTTTGAGCAAAAGGCACCAAGTTAAGCCTTTCAATTTTATGGTTTCTCAATCTATATGATAACTTACCACCATCTGTTTCAGAATCTACAAACCACCATTGAAAGTATTCATCGGACTGTACCGTTTTAGTGCAGTTTGCTAATTGTAGATAACGAGCAGGATAGATGAATCCATCAGGCAGTATATTTATTGGATAGGGCTTAAAGCTTTTTTGTTTGATCATTACTTTATTACCTCTGGATCATGTTGATCGATGCGCTATACAGGCATCGAACTGTATGCTCGTGCTTACTATCTTTTTAGTGCCAGGTATTTTAATTTGAATAGTATTATTAACAACTTTGAACTATTTCCACTTATATAAGTCTATATCG